>Ga0213882_10000002_pt1 | contig 1304982 bp, 1139 predicted proteins | sample BarmaccoBMER_R09_FD_160106 | JGI IMG/M metagenome (GOLD analysis project Ga0213882, IMG submission 160106) | Barbacenia macrantha exposed rock microbial communities from rupestrian grasslands, the National Park of Serra do Cipo, Brazil - ER_R09 ...
GCGGCCGGCGGCGCTGAGGGCCTAGCCTAGACGCACGTGCGTACTGGCTAGGCCCTCAGCGCTGCCGGCCGCGCCGGCCCGCCGGAGGCGCTCCTCGTCAGCGTTTCAATCAACGCCTGCACGTCCGCGTCCGTCGTGCTCCAGCCGGTGACGACCCGGTACACGTCGGAGCCGTAGATCGGCCAGTCGTAGAGCAGGACATCCTTCGGACGTTGCGGCAGGCGGACGAACAGCACGTTTGCTTCGACGGGTTGCACGAGTTCGACGACGTCGCGAATGCCGTTCGCGATTTTTTGTGCGGCGACGTTGGCGTGTCGGGCGTTGCGGAGCCACAGATCGTCGGAGAGGTACGCCTCGAGTTGGGCGGAGACGAAGCGCATCTTCGAGACGCGGTGGCCGCCGCGGTGGATGCGCGTCGTGAGGTCGAGATTCTTGCGGAAGACGACGAGCAGTTCCGCGGCGAGGAGACCGTTCTTCGTGCCGCCGAGGACCAGGACGTCGATGCCGGAGCGCCAGGTGAGATCGGCGGGCGTGCAGCCGAGCGAGACGAGCGCGTTCGCGAAGCGGGCGCCGTCGACGTGCACGCGATGGTTCGCGTCGCGGGTGAGCGCGCGGAGCTCGTCCGGCGTGTAGACCGTGCCGGCTTCGGTTGCGTTCGTGAGGCTGAGGCAGGCGGCGCCGGACGGGAGATCGTCGCGGTGGAGCTTGCCGCGGGCGCCGGAAATCGGGGCGAGTTGCGCGCCGCTGAAAAACTGCGGGGCGCCGTCTTCATCGCGGACGACGTGCGCGTCGGCGTGGCAGAGCACCGTGTCGCCGGGACGCGTCATCGACGCGATCGCGAGCGAATTGCCGGCGGTGCCGGTGAGCACGGGGTAGATCTCGCAGTCCGTTTCGAAGAGCTCGCGGACGCGATCGCGGAGGCGCGCGGTGATCGCGTCGCCGCCGTACGACGTCACGCTGCCGCCGTTCGCGCGCGCGAGCGCGTCGAGGATTTCGAGAGAAGCGCCGTGCGTGTTGTCGGACCGGAAGTCGAGCATCAGACGCGGGCGACCGCCTCGATCTCGAGGAGGAGATCGGCGCGGCAGATGTCGGCTTCGACGAGCAGGTGACTGGGGAACACGCCTTCGAGGCGGCGGGCGATGAGCTCGGAGTCGGCGGCGCGGCGGATGTACGTCTTCGCCGCGGCAATGTTGGCGAGGCCGCCGTTCGGCGTCGCGCGGCGCAGCACCGTCTCGATGTTGCGCAGCGTTTCGTCGAGCTGCGCGCCGACGTCCGCATGCACGGTCGCGTGGCCGACGACGCTCGACGTGCCGGAGACGAAGATCGTGTCGCGCCAGATCGTCGCGCGCGAGAACGACGGACTCTTCGGACCGTACTGCGGCGGATAGTCGTAGGCGGCGACCTGCCGCGGATTCTCGACCTGCACGCCCGGCTCGCGCGAGGCGAGGAAGTAGACGACGAGGCCGTGGCCGTGCGTGCCGACCGCGCTCGCCGCGGGCAGATCGACGTCGTGGTGATAGCCGGCCTCGACGAACGCGTCGTGGCGTCCGGCGCAGAAGAGCTGATAGCGCTCGCGACCTTCATCAAGCTCGTTGATGGCGCCGACGTGGTTCCACATCCGCAGAAAGTACGGATGCCCCGCGGCGCGCACATCGGCGATGAGGCGCGCGTAGACGTCGTGCGCGATCTGCGCGAGCGGCTGCGTCTCCTGCTCGACGCTCATCGAGCCGAAGAGCACGTCGTCGTCGAGGCGCCACGCTTCGACGAGCGGCTCGCGGCCGAGCTGGCGCAGCGGCACGTGCACGCTGCCTTCGACGCGTTCGCCGAACGACACGAGGCGCGCGTCGCGCGGCGGGCGCGCGGCAGAGACGTAAACGGGGAGAATCGCGTCCAGGACCGAGGGGCGCACGGCGACACCTTATCAGCCGACGGCGAGAAAGTCGTGTCCGATGCGATAGCCCCAGCCGGTAAGCGTCTCGCTGATCCAGTCGCGCGCGTGATGGTTCGTCACATAGATGAGCACGAACGTGCGCTGTTCCGCGAGCCAGTCGTGCGGATGGATCGGAATGCCCCAGAGCTGCCGGCCGATCTTGCGCGGATCGATGTCGACCCACGCATCGAAGCGGATGCCTTGGTCGACGAGCAAACGCACGCGGCGGCGCGAGAGTTGGCCCGCGCCCCAGATCACGATGCGTTGCGCGTTCGCGACGCGCGGATCGCGCGCGAGGTAGCGCGCGCGGAGGCGATCGAACGCCGCACGTGCGTAGCGAGGATCGGTGCGCGACGCGCGCGTTGCGCTCTCGCGCCAGCGCAGCAGCACGCGCGGCACCTTCGCCGTCGACCGTCCCTCCGCGTGCAGCCTCAGCCACAGCTCGTAATCCTCGGGGAACGCGCCGTTCGCGTACGCGAAGCCGCGGCGCATCAGCACGGACGGATGCGCGAACGGCGACTCGACGTAGAGATTCGCGTCGACGTCTTCCGGCGTGAGCACCGCGTTCTGCCAGCGGATGTACTCGCGGTAGCCGGCGCCGATCGCGTCGTCGGGAAAGAGCTCCACCTGCGTCGCGACGACGTCGTGGCCGCCGCGTTCGATGAGTTCGAGCTGCGCGGCGAGCCGCTCCGGATGCATCACATCGTCCGCGTCCATGCGCGCGATGAACGTGCCGCGCGCGGCGGCGAGGCCCGTGTTCAGCGCGTCGACGAGACCGTTCGCGGCGAGCACGCGGAAGCCCGCGCGGCGGCAGAGCGCGGCTGAATCATCGTGCGATCGATCGTCGATTGCGACCACTTCGAAGTCGCGAAACGTCTGCGCTTCGATCGAGGCGATGCACTCCGGCAGCGTCGCCGCCGCGTCGCGGAAAGGCATCACGATCGAGACAGTACAATGGCGGCTCATCGCTGCGCGGAGGAGTGTGCATGAAAACGGTGATCCGCAATGGCCGCATCGTCACGGCGGTCGACGACTACCACGCCGACATCCTCATCGAGGACGGCAAAGTGGCCATGATCGCGAAGACGATCGACTTCGAGGCCGACCGCGTCATCGACGCGAAGGGGCGCCTGGTCATCCCCGGCGGCATCGACCCGCACACGCACATGGAGCTGCCGTTCGGCGGCACGTCCGCATCCGATGACTTCGAGACCGGCACGCGCGCGGCGGCGTTCGGCGGCACGACGACCATCATCGACTTCGCCGTGCAGTCGAAAGGTCAGGCGCTCAACGCGGCGCTCGACACGTGGCACGCGAAGGCGGAAGGCAAGACCTCGATCGACTACGGCTTCCATCTCATCTGCACCGATCTCCCCGATGAGCGGCTGCCGGAGATGAAGTCGCTCATCGATCAGGGCGTGACGAGCTTCAAGCTCTTCATGGCCTATCCCGGCGTCTTCCTCGTCGACGACGGCACGATCTTCAAAGCGATGACGCTCGCCGGCGAGAACGGTGGCCTCATCTGCATGCACGCGGAGAACGGCGTCGTCATCGACGTCATCGTCAAGCGCGCGCTCGCGGCGGGACACACCGCGCCGAAGTATCACGCGCTCACGCGGCCGACGAAGGCGGAAGCGGAAGGCGTGCACCGCGCCATCGCGCTCGCGGACATGGCCAACGCCCCCGTGTACATCGTGCACCTCAGCTCCAGCGACGCGCTCGACGAGATCACGCGGGGACGCGACGCCGGCATCAACGCGTTCGCGGAGACGTGTCCGCAGTATCTCTTCCTCGACTACAGCGTGTACGAGCAGCCGGGCTTCGAGGGCGCAAAGTACGTGATGACGCCGCCGATCCGCGAGCAGTGGAATCAGGAGAAGCTCTGGCGCGGCCTCAAGACGAACGACCTGCAGGTCATCTCCACCGATCACTGCCCGTTCTGCTTCAAGGAGCAGAAGGAGCTCGGCCGCGACGACTTCTCGAAGATTCCGAACGGCGGCCCCGGCGTCGAGGACCGCATGAGCCTCGTCTTCGACGGCGGCGTCGTCGCCGGCCGCATCTCGCTCAACCGTTTCGTCGAGCTGACGTCCACCTCCGCCGCGAAGATCTTCGGGCTCTTCCCGCGTAAAGGCACGATAGCGGTCGGATCGGACGCCGACATCGTCATCTTCGATCCGAACGAAGAGAAGACCATCAGCGCGAAAACGCATCACATGCGCGTCGACTACTCCTGCTACGAAGGCCGCAGAGTGCGCGGCGTGACGAAGACCGTGCTCTCGCGCGGCGAGCTCGTGATCGACGAAGGGGAATACGTCGGGCGTCCCGGCCACGGCGAATACCTCAAGCGCGGTCTCGCGTTTTCTCCACGGTAGAATCCCGCGCACCACGAAAAGGAGCCAACCCATGTCCCGAATCGTCAAGGCAGGCCTCATCCAGACCAAGCTCGCGGCGGACGTCACCGACTCGCTCGAGACCATTCGCAACGCGCAGCTCGAGCGCACGCTGCAGTACATCGATCAGGCGGGACAGGAAGGCGTGCAGATGCTCTGCATGCAGGAGATCTTCACCGGTCCGTACTTCTGCGCCGAACAGAACACGCGCTGGTACGACTCCGTCGAGAAGATCCCCGACGGGCCGACCACGAAGCTGATGCAGGAGTACGCGGCGAAGTACCGCATGGTCATCGTCGTGCCGATCTATGAAGAGGAATCGACCGGCGTCTACTACAACACCGCCGCCGTGATCGACGCCGACGGCAAGTACCTCGGCAAGTACCGCAAGAACCACATCCCGCACGTCGCGCCCGGTTTCTGGGAGAAGTTCTACTTCCGCCCCGGCAACCTCGGCTATCCCGTCTTCGACACGGCGTACGGCAAAGTCGGCGTCTACATCTGCTACGACCGCCACTTCCCCGAGGGCGCGCGGGAATTGGGACTCGCGGGCGCGGAAGTCGTCTTCAATCCGTCGGCGACCGTGGCCGGCCTCTCCGAGTATCTCTGGAAGCTCGAGCAGCCGGCGCACGCCGTCGCGAACGGCTACTTCGTCGGCGCGATCAATCGCGTCGGCTTCGAGGCGCCGTGGAACATCGGCGAGTTCTACGGCCAGAGCTACTTCTGCGATCCGCGCGGACAGTTCCTCGCCGTCGCCGATCGCGACAAGGACGCCCTCGTGACCGCGGAGCTCGACATGGACAAGATCCGCGAGGTCCGCAACACGTGGCAGTTCTTCCGCGACCGTCGTCCCGAAACGTACAACGGACTCGTGCGGCTGTGATGAGCGATCCCCGCTATCCCGTCGGCAAGTTCCAACCCGTTGACCAGCTCACCGACGACGAGCGCCGCGCGCACATCGACACGATTGCCGCGGCGCCGTCGCGTTTGCGCGCCGCCGTCGCCGGTCTCGACGACGCGCAGCTCGACACGCCGTACCGCGACGGCGGCTGGACGATCCGCCAGGTCGTGCATCACGTGCCCGACAGCCACGTCAACGCGTACGTGCGCCTCAAGCTCGCGCTGACCGAAGACAATCCGACGATCCTTCCGTACAAGGAAGCGGCGTGGGCGGACGTCGTCGACTCGCGCATCACGCCGATCGACGTCTCGCTGACGCTGCTCGAGTCGCTGCACGCGCGCATGGTCGGTCTGCTGCGCACGCTCGAGCCGGCCGACTTCCGCCGCACGTTCCGCCATCCCGAGCACGAGGGACTCTTCTCGCTCGACAAGTTCGTGGCGATGTACGCGTGGCACAGCCTGCATCACGCCGCGCACATCACGTCGACGCGCGAACGTCACGGCTGGTAGTTGTCGCGGATGATCACGACCAGGACGCTCACCGCGTCCGACTTCGATGCGCTGCACGCCGCGTTCGTCGAGGCCTTCAGCGACTACGTCGTGAAGCTCGCGCCGACGCGCGAACAGCTCGCGGAGATGCTCGCGCGCCGCGGCTGGATTCCGGAAGCGTCCGTCGCAGCATTCGACGGCGAACGCATGGTCGCGTTCACGGTCAACGCGATCGACGGCGATTCCGGTTATGACAGCGGCACCGGCGTCGTGCCGTCGCACCGCCGCCGCGGACTCGCGCGGCGTCTCATGGACGAATCGTGCGAGCTCCTCCGCGCGCGCGGCTGCACGCGCTACGTCCTCGAAGTCATTGACGCCAACGCCAGCGCGTACGCGCTCTATCGCGCCTGCGGCTTCACGCTCGTGCGCGGACTGCAATGCTGGACGTTCGCATCGGATGTGAGCGCCGACGCGCCGCGCATCGCGAGTTGTGCGCGTCTCGATGAAGAACGCGACATCGCACCGTCGTGGCAGAACTCCGACGCCTCGCTCGCGCGCACACGCGACCCGCGCGTCATCCTCGGCGACGACGACGCCTGCGCGATCGTCTTTCCGTCGAACGGCGATCTCCCGCGGCTGGTCGTGCGCCGCGACGCGCGACGCCGCGGGCGCGGCACGCAACTCCTGCGCGCGGCGCATGCGAGTGCGGGGAAGCCGCTGCGCATCATGAACGTCGACGAGCGCGACCGCGGCATCGCTACGTTTCTCGAGGCTGCCGGCGCGCGTCCGCTGATCCGCCAGCTCGAGCTCGTCTGCGTGCTCTGACTACGCACTGACGGCGCGCTTCCTGCTTCGAATCGTGCGCGGTGAACGCATGTCGCGCATTCTCGTAGTCGAGGACGACGACTCCGTCCGGCACCTGCTGATGGACTCGCTCGCGCAGCGAGCGAAGCTCGAGGTCGACGGTGCGCGCGACGGCGTCGAAGCGCTCCATCGCGTCACGACCAGCCGGTATGGCGTGGTGGTGCTCGACCTCATGATGCCGCACATGAGCGGCGTCGACTTCCTCGAGTCGCTGCGCATGATGACCTCCGATCCGTCGCTCGAGCATCTCGACGCGACGCCGGCGGTCATCGTGCTCACCGGCGCGCCGCAGGACGTCGTGGCCACCGAGGAGCTGGCGGAACGCTTTCCGTCGCTCGTGCACCGCGTGCTGCGGAAGCCGGTCGATCTCGACGCGCTCGTGGCGTCGGTCAGCAGCACGATCGACGCGTCGTAGCGGTCACGACGCGATGCGGCCGAGCGCCTCGTCGATCGCGCGCGTGACCGTCTCGCGCGAGAGGTCGCCTTTGTAGACGACGCAAACCGCTTTGGTGAGGATCTGGCGCCGCTCGTCGTCGTTGACGAAACGCGAGGTGACGATCACGACCGGGATCAACGCGGTCTCGGGGTTGCTCTTGAGCCGCTGCAGCACCTCGTGTCCGCCGATGCCCGGCATCATGAGGTCGAGCATGATGAGATCGGGATGATCGGCGAGCGCGCGCTCGATGCCGTGCGTGCCGTTCTCGGCCTCGATGATGTCGGTGCCGGGACGCGTGGCGAAGCTCGCCAGCGCATAGCGCGCGGTCTCGTCGTCGTCGACGACGAGGATGCGCAGCGCGCCCGCGGCCACCGACGCACTGACGGGCGGCGCGACCGTCCGCGGCACCCCGGGCCTCGTATCGCCGACGTAGTGCACGGGGATTTCCGCCCAGAACGTCGAGCCGACGCCGGGCGTGCTGCGCACGCCGACGCTGCCGCCGAGGAGCGTGGCCAGCTTGCGCGTGAGCGGCAGGCCGAGTCCCGTGCCCTTGTGCGTGCGCTGCATCGGATTGTCGACCTGCGTGAACTCCTCGAAGACGCGCTCCTGATCTTCCGGCGCGATGCCGATGCCGGTGTCGGTCACCGAGAAGCGCACCTTCTCGCCGCCGTCCGTCATCGCCGCCGCCACGCGCACCTCTCCCGCCTCGGTGTACTTGAGCGCGTTCGAGATGAAGTTGCGGAGGATCTGCGAGACCTTGCCCTCGTCGCTGTTCATCATCGGAATGCGTTCCGGCTCTTCGAAGACAAGCGCGAGCGAGCGGTTGAGCAGCATCGGGCGCAGCATGCCGCGCAGCGCGCTGAAGAGATTCGCGACCTCGAACTCCGCGGGACGGATCTCGATCTTCCCCGCTTCGATCTTCGCGAGGTCGAGCAGATCGTCGACCAGACTCTCGAGATCTTCCGCCGCGCGGCGGATGAGCATGACCTGTTTCTTCGTCTCGACGCCGAGGCCGTCTTCGAGCAGCAGGTGCGTCAGCGCGAGGATCGAGTTCACGGGCGTCCGGAACTCGTGCGACATGTCGGAGAGGAAGCGTGTCTTGACCTGATCGGAGCGCCGCAGCGACTCCGCTTTTTCGTCGAGCTCCGCGTACAGCGCGAGCACGCCGCGATTCGTGTCCTCGAGCTCCTGGTTGAGGCGCTGCAGTTCCTCCTGCCGCTCGTTGAGCGCGCCGAGCGCCTGCAGCAGCTCCGCGTTCTGTTGCTGGATCTCTTCGATCGGTCCTTCCGGACGCTGGCGCGCGAGCTGGTCGGCGAGCCGCGCGAGGCGCTCGGGCGTGAGCGGCGGCGCGGATGGCGGGAGCCGCTTGCGCATCCTGATCGTCGTGCCGCGGCCGGCGGCGGTATCGACGGTGAGATCGTCCATCAGCCGCTTCGCGCCGATGAGGCCGAGGCCCATGCCGGTCGACGAGCGGTACGTGCCGCCGAGGACGTCGTCGACATTGGCGATGCCGGGGCCGCGATCGCTCACCGTCATCGTGAGCACCTGCGTTCCGCTCTGTGATTCGATGCCGAACTCCACGCGTCCGCCGCCGCCGTAGCGCAGCGCGTTGCGCGCGATCTCCGACGTCACCGTGGCGATGCGCGTCTGATCCTGTTCGTCGAACCCGAGCAGCTCCGCGACCTGGCGCGCGCGGCGGCGCGCCGCGACGAGGTCGTACTCGAAGTGCAGCGAGATCGATGAAAGAGGTGTGCTCGGCATGGACTACGAGGCCTTTGCGACGACGACGGTGGCGTCGTCGGTGCCGCGGCAGTAGTCGCGGAAGATGACGGCGGCGATGAGCGCGGGATCGTGTTGCATCAGTCCGGGATATTGAGTCGCGTTCCAGTTCGTGGAAACGCCGTCGGAATGCAGGAAGAGCACGGAGGAAGCGGTCCAGGGATACGAGAAAGTCTGCACCCGCCGCATCTCGTGGCCGACGATGCCGGGCGTGGACACGGTGCGCCGCGTCCCCTCATCGCTGGTGATCGTACCAGCGATATTGCCGATACCGGTGAAGTCGATGCGGCCGAGCGAGGCGTAGATGCGCGCCACGGCGAGCGCGGCTCCGCGCGTCGCGCGCAACGCGCCGTGCGCGTCCTGGAACATCCGCTCCGGATCGGCATCGGGGCGCGCGCGGATCACGCGCAGCGCCGCATGGGACGCGTCCGCGGCGGCGCCACCGTGTCCGAGTCCGTCGGCAACGGCGATCGTCACCGACTCGCGCGACGGGATCGCCGCCCATCCGTCGCCCGGCTGATCTTCACCCGGCTTCGGAATGCAGACGCCGCCGTACACGATGCGCGACGGCGAGCCGCTCGCGGGCGGCGCCGGCACGTTGCTGCCGTTCTCGAACGTGCAGAGCACGGCCGCGCCGCGATCGGGAACGCTGTAGACGTCGAAGCGGTCCGACGCGCGCTGGATCGCGCCGAGTCCCGTCCCCGGACTGCCGGCGGTCGAGTAGCCGTCGCGCATCGCGGCGTTGAGGTTCGCGAAGCCGCGACCTTTGTCGATCGTGATGAGCGTCAGCGCGTGCGGACGCGACTCGTCCGACGCGAAGAGCATCGAGCCGCCTTGCGCGTGCTTGACGAGATTCGTCGCGAGCTCGGTCGCGACCAGCGCCACTTTCGCCGTCACCGTCTCGTCCATGCGCAGACTTTCCGCGCACTGCACGGCGACGCGGCGCGCAAGCGCGACGTCGCTACCGTCGCGAACACCAACCACTCTTCCCGCGGCAATCATGAAGCGCCTTTCCAGCGCGCGATCATGACCCGCGTGCCTTCGCCCGGTTTCGAGCGAATTTCGAATTCATTGGAGAGCCGTCGCGCGCCGCCGAGCCCGAGGCCCATGCCGCCGCCGCTCGTGTAGCCGTCGCGCAACGCCTGTTCGACGTCGGCGATGCCGGGACCTTTATCCTCGAACGTGAGGCGCAGGCCGCGGCGGATTCCGTCGTCGAGCGCTTCCAGCACCACCACGCCGCCGCCGCCGTAGTCGACCATGTTGCGCGCGAGCTCGCTCGCCGCCGTGACGATCTTGGTCTGCTCGACGATGCTGAATCCGATCTCCACGGCCCAACGCCGGACCATGTGCCGGACCATGACGACTTCCGACGTGGAGCGGACTGGAACCGTCTCACTCTTCGTCTGCGGCATCCGCGGTCTCCGCCTCGGTATCACGCGCGACGCTCTGCAGCAGTTCCATCCCTCGCTCGATGTTCAGCGCCGAGCGAACGCCCTTGAGCGACAGCCCGAGCTCGACGAGCGTGATCGCCACCGAGGGCTGCATGCCGACGACGACGGTCTCCGCGTCGAGCACGCGCGCCATGGCCGCGGTGTTCGCGAGCATGCGGCCGATGAACGAGTCGACGACGTCGAGCGAGGAGATGTCGACGAGCACGCCCTTCGCGCGATGCTTCACGATCTGCGCGGTGAGGTCGTCCTGCAGCGCGAGCGCGGTGCGGTCGTCCATGTCGACCTGAATCGAGACGAGGAGATACCTCCCCATCTTGAGGATCGGGATGCGTTCCATGATCAGACCGCCTTCGCTGTGCGGCGCACAACGGCGAGGCCGAGGCGCTGCAACGCGATCGAGAACGCGTCGGCGAGCGTGGCCTTCGTGATCACGTCGTTGATCTCGACGCCGAGGTGCACGATGGTCTGCGCGATCTGCGGACGAATGCCGCTGATGATGCAGTCCGCGCCCATGAGGCGCGCCGCGGCGACGGTCTTGAGCAGATGCTGCGCGACGAGCGTGTCGACGACCGGCACGCCGGTGATGTCGATGATCGCGATCGCGGAGCCGGTGTCAACGATGGCCTGCAGCAGGCTCTCCATGACCACCTGCGTGCGCGCGCTGTCGAGCGTGCCGATGAGCGGCAGCGCGAGCACGCCCGCCCACAACTGCACGACCGGCGTCGAGAGCTCGAGCAGTTCCTGCTGCTGCCGCGCGATCACTTCCTCGCGGCCCTTCTGATACGTCTCCGTGACCAGCAAGCCGAGCGAGTCGAGCAGCAGCGTCGAGCTCCAGATCTGCTCGGCGAGATCGTCGCCGCTCGCGTGAGCGCGCAGCGCCGTGAACAGCGGCTGCTTGAGCGAGAAAACGAACGTCGCGGTCTCCGTCGGCGTGAACCCCTGCCGCGCGCGCGACCGCGCGATCGACGTCATGAGCTCGCGCACCGGCGCCCACGCCTCAGATGTCAGGATGTCGGTGTCGCCCGCGCTCAGCGCGCCGCGCAGCGCGGCGAGAAAGTCGCGGCTCTGCTGCTCGAGCTCTCCGCTGCGCAACAGATTGTTGCGGAGCGAGAGATCGCGCTCCTGCAGCTGCAGCCACCCGCGGAGGATTTCCTGTTCGTTGTCGCGCAGCACCTGCAGCAGCGCGTCGTTTCGCGATTCCGCCATACCTGCTACTCCTTCCGAAACCGAAGAACCGGACTCTATAAGCAAAGGCAACGCCACAGAACACGTTTGATACGATCGCCGCCCATGCCCGCGCTCCCCGAGCGGTTCATCACGATCCACGGCCATTTCTATCAGCCGCCGCGCGAGAATCCATGGCTCGAAGCGGTCGAAACGCAGGATTCGGCCTTTCCCTACCACGACTGGAACGAGCGCATCACCGCGGAGTGCTACGAGGCGAACGCCACCGCGCGCATCATGGACGAGCACGATCACATCCGCAGGATCGTGAACAACTACGCGTCCATCAGCTTCAACTTCGGACCGACGCTGCTCTCCTGGCTCGAGCTCTCCGCGCCCGAAACCTACGCCGCGATCCTCGAGGCCGACCGCGTCTCGCAACGCCACTACTCCGGCCACGGCTGCGCGCTCGCGCAGGCCTACAACCACATCATCCTGCCGCTCGCGAACACGCGCGACCAACGCACGCAGGTGCGCTGGGGCGTGCGCGACTTCGAGGCGCGCTTCCGCCGCAAGCCGGAAGGCATGTGGCTGCCGGAGACCGCCGTCGACGTGGCCACGCTCGAGGCGCTCGCCGCGGAAGACATCGCGTTCACAATTCTCGAGCCGCATCAGGCCGCGCGCTGGCGCGCCGTCGGCGATACGGCGTGGCATACGAACGGCGACCTCGATCCGACGCAGCCGTATGTCTGCAACTTGCCGTCGGGCCGCAGCATCGCGATCTTCTTCTACGACGGTCCGATCTCGCGCGCCGTCGCGTTCGAACAACTGCTCGCGCGCGGCGAGAACCTCGCCCATCGACTCGACGGCGCGTTCCGCGACACGCGCGCGCATCCGCAGCTCGTCAACATCGCCACCGACGGCGAGACGTACGGACACCATCACCGCTTCGGCGAGATGGCGCTCGCGTACGCGCTGCAGTACATCGAAGACCGCGGCCTCGCGCAGCTGACGAACTACGGCGAACAGCTCGCGCGCACGCCGCCGCGGCACGAGGTGGAGATCGTCGAGAACACGTCGTGGAGCTGCGCGCACGGTGTCGAGCGCTGGCGCAGCGACTGCGGCTGCAACACCGGCGGCGGCGCGGGGTGGAATCAGCAGTGGCGCACGCCGCTCCGCGACGCGCTCGACTGGCTTCGCGACCGCGCGCGCGGCGTCTTCGAAGAACGCGGCCGCGAGCTGCTGCGCGATCCGTGGCTCGCGCGCGACGAATACATCGACGTCATCCTCGACCGCTCCGAACCGTGCGTGACGCGCTTCCTGAACAAGCACGCTCGCGACGGTGCGGAAGTCACGGCCACGCTCGAGCTGCTCGAGCTGCAGCGCAACGCGATGCTGATGTACACGAGCTGCGGCTGGTTCTTCAGCGATGTCTCCGGCATCGAGACCGTGCAGGTGCTGCATTACGCCGGCCGCGTCATCCAGCTCGCCGAACGCGGCGGCGCGACCGGACTCGAGGCCGGCTTCATCGAACAACTCGCCGCGGCGCGCAGCAACATCGCCGAGCGCGGCACCGCGCGCGACATTTACGAGCGCGAGGTCATGCCCGCGCGGCTCGACCTTCCGCGCGTCGCCGCGCATTACGCGGTGCTGTCGCTCTTCGATACGTTCGACGACGAGACCCGCATCTACTGCTACGACGTCGTCCGCCGCGATCTCGAGATCCACAAGAGCGGCCGCGCGCGACTCGCCGTCGGCTCGATCGAAGTCCGCTCGCGCATCACGCACGAGACCGCGTCCTTCGAGCTCGCCGCCCTGCACCTCGGCGAAACGGAGCTCACCGGCGGCGTCCGCCCGCTGCGCGACGGCTCCGATTACGAAGAAGTGAAACGCGAGCTCGCGACGGCGATGCAGCCCGGCGGCATCCCGCGTCTCATCCGCCTCCTCGATCAGCAATTCGGCGAACAGCCGCTCACGATCCGCGCGCTGTTCCGCGACGAGCAGCGCCGCATCCTCCACCAGCTCATCGTCGCGACGCTCGAAGAAGCGGAGTCCGCGTTCCGCCAGCTGCATGAGCGCTACGATCCTCTGATGCGCTTCCACGCGCGCCTCGGCATTCCCGTTCCGAAGGTGCTGCAGACCGCCGCCGAGTTCGATCTCAACCTGCAGATCCGCCGGCTGCTCGAACAGGAGCCGCCGCCCGTCGCCGAGATCGAGTCGCGGCTGCGCGAGGCGCACGAGGAAACCGTCGTGCTCGACGAGACGACGCTGCTCGCCTTCCGTCAGGCCATCGACCGCGCGGCCATGCGCTTCCGCGAACGTCCCGCGGAGCTCGACCCGCTGCAGGACTTTGCCACGCTCGTAACTATCGTGCGCGACCACGATCTCACCGTCGATCTGCGCCCCGCGCAGAACCGTTACTACCACCTGCGTAAGACCCTCCGCCCCGCCATCGAGGCGAACGTCGGCGACGCCGCGCTGCGCTGGCTCGAGCTCTTCGATACGCTCGGCGAACAGCTCCAGCTCACCGCGTGGAACGACGCGCCGCGGCGGCGGACGTTCGCGTAAACTTCCGCGCCCATGCACACGTCCGCGCATCCGCAGCCGGAGACGCCGCGATACGCCGGCATCCTTCTGCATCCGACCTCGCTGCCGAGCACGTACGGCGTCGGCGATCTCGGCGATCAGCTCATCGCGTTCCTCGATTGGGCCGCGTCCGCGGGCATGCGCATCTGGCAGGTGCTGCCGCTCAACCCGACCGGCTACGGGCACTCGCCGTACAACTGCCTCTCGTCGTTCGCCGGCAATCCGCTGCTCATCTCGCCGCAACGCCTGCTGCAGGACGGACTGCTCGACGCGGACGACGTCGTGGAACAGCCGCGATTCTCCGACGAACACGTGGAGTTCGATCGCGTCGCGCCGTACAAGTTCGCGCTGCTGCGCCGCTCGTGGGATCGCTTCCAGACGCACGCGAGCGGCGAGCTGCGCAGCGCGTTCGAAGCGTTCGTCACCGCGCCCGAGCAGCGCGACTGGCTCGACGACTACGCGCTCTTCATGACGCTGAAGGAGTTCGCGAACGGCGCCGCGTGGTGGCAGTGGGATGCGAAGCTGGTCCGCCGCGATGCGAAAGCGCTCGCCGCCGCGCGCGCGCGTCACGCCGACGAGATCCGCTTCTGGACGTACGTGCAGTTCCTCTTCTTCCGGCAATGGAACGTCGTGCGCGACGCCGCGCACGCGCGCGGCATCCGCATCATGGGCGACGTGCCGATCTATGTCGCCGGCGACAGCGCCGACGTCTGGAGCCGCCCCGAGCTCTTCCAGCTCGACGACCGCGGACGACCGACCGTCGTCGCCGGCGTGCCGCCCGACTACTTCTCCGCGACCGGCCAGCGCTGGGGCAATCCGCTCTATCGCTGGGACGTGATGCGCGAGGCGAACTTCCGCTGGTGGATCGCGCGCGTGCGCACGAATCTCCGCTTCGCCGATCTCATTCGCCTCGATCACTTCCGCGGCTTTGCTGATTACTGGGAGATTCAGGCGAGCGAGCCCACCGCGGTGCACGGCCGCTGGATGCCCGGCCCCGGCACCGCGCTCTTCGACGCGCTGCGCGCGGAGCTCGGCGACCTGCCGCTCGTTGCCGAGGACCTCGGCTTCATCACGCAGTCCGTGCACGACCTGCGCAAAGCGGTCGGGCTGCCGGGCATGAAGATCCTGCAGTTCGGCTTCGCGGAGAACGACAGCCCGCACATGCCGCACCGCTTCGAGCCGCGCACCGTCGTCTACACCGGCACGCACGACAACGACACCGCGCGCGGCTGGTTCGCCCAAGCGAGCGACGAGGAGCGCGAGACGGCGCTCCTCTACCTCGGATGCACGACCGCGGACGACATCGCCTGGGGTCTCATCCGCGCCGCGTACACGTCGGTCGCGGAGCTGGCCATCGTGCCCGCGCAGGATGTCCTCGGACTCGGCGCCGAGGCGCGCATGAACACGCCGGGAGCCGAGAGCAACAACTGGAGCTGGCGCCTGCCGCCGACGACGCTCGTGCAGGAGCTCGCGCTGAAACTGCGGCGTCTCGCCGAGATCACCGGCCGCGTCTGACGACGATGCCGACGATCATCAGCCATCCGATCGTCGCGTCGCTGAAGACGTGGGTTCCGCGCATTTCCGTGCATGCCGCATTCGCCGGCGGATTGCTCGCCGTGCTGCCGGACGCCGACGTGGTGTCGTTCGCGATGGGCATTCCGTACGAGAGCACCTTCGGCCATCGCGGCTTCACGCATTCGATCGTCTTCGCGCTCGCGACATCGTCACTCGCAACGCTCGCGTTCCGCCGCGATCGCCGCGCGCTCTTCGCGTACTTTTTCTTTTGCGCGCTGTCGCACCCGCTGCTCGACGCGCTCACGAACGGCGGCCTCGGCATCGCGTTCTTCTCGCCGTTCAGCAATCGCCGCTACTTCTTCCCGTGGACGCCGATCACCGTCTCGCCTATCGGCGCCGGCTTCTTCAGCGCGCGCGGCGTCGAGACGTTCATCAGCGAACTGAAATGGGTGTGGCTGCCGTGCGCGCTGCTCGCGCTGATGGGAAAAACGTTTTCGTCGCGCGCTACTTGAGCGATCGCAGCGCGCGCAACGCCTCGTCGCGATGGCGGCTCTTCGGAAAGCGCGCGAGGAAATCGCCATACAGCGCGCGCGCATCCGCGTCGGTTTCCGGACCGCATTCATCGCAGCACGGCGGCGCAACGTGCACGTACCACCACGCGTCGTCCGCATCGGGTCCGGCCGGCCAGAGCTCGAGATACTTCTCCCACCCGATGTCGCCAGGCGCGTACGCCGCGTCCGACTCGCAGTAACCGAAGTCGGCGCCGAGACGGCGCGCTTCGCGGAACACGGCCACGCCGGGACAGCGATCGGAAACACCGTCCGCACGGTTGCTGTCAATGCAGCGAGCGTTCGACAGCGTTTCCGGCAGCGCGCGCAGCAGGTCGTCCGCGGCGTGCTGGAACCGCAGCCAGGCGCGCGCGGCGGCGTGCTTGTCCTTCGCGTGATCGATCGCCGCGCGGGCGTCGCGCAGCGCTGTCAGACGCTTGCTCACTTCACTCCGCGGAGTGGCATGGAGCAAGAGAAGCACGACCGCGCACGCAAAGAGAGCGCGTCCGGCGATGCCGCGTGTCCGCATGCGTGCGATTCTGCCGCGAAATCGGTCGAAGACCAACCGGCGTTCGTCTACTCTTGCGCGCGAAGGAGAACGGTGTGGCCTCGAACGGTTTGTCCCGATCGCGACTCTCGCGCATGCACGAAACGCTGGCGGGCTACGTTCAGCGCAACGAGATCCCCGGCCTCGTCGCGCTCGTCGCGCGTGACGACGAGGTCCACGTCGATGCTCTCGGCACGCTCACGCTCGATGGCGCCGCGCCGATGCGCCGCGACTCCATCTTCCGCATCGCCTCGATCTCGAAACTGATCACCGCCGCCGCGGCGATGATCCTCGTCGAGGAATGCCGGCTGCGCCTCGACGACTCCGTCGAGCCGTGGCTGCCGGAGCTCGCGAATCGCCGCGTGCTGAAGTCGCTCGCGTCCGAGCTCGACGACACCGTTCCCGCGCATCGCGCGATCACCGTGCGCGATCTCCTGACGTCGACGATGGGCTTCGGCAGCATCATGGCGCCGCCCGACACGTATCCGATCCAGAAGCGCATTCGCGAAGACAACATCGGCGGCGACGGTCCGAAACTGCAATCCGAGTGGCCACCCACCGACGAATGGCTGCGCAGACTCGGCGCGCTGCCGTTGCTCGCGCATCCCGGCGAGCGCTGGATGTATCACGTCAGCCTCGACGTGCTCGGCGTGCTCATCGCGCGCACCGCCGGACAATCGCTCGGCACCTTCCTGCGCGAACGCCTCTTCGAGCCGCTCGGCATGACCGATACCGGCTTCCGCGTCCCTCGCGAAAACGCCGATCGCCTCTCCGATTTCTACCGCTGGGATCCCCACACGAACGCGCTCACGTTGTTCGAACGCGCGGCGACGAGCACATGGCTCGACGAACCGCCGTTCGAATCCGGCGGCGGCGGTCTCGTCTCGACGATCGACGACTACTTCACCTTCTGCCGCGTGCTCCTCAATCACGGACGCCACGGCCGCGAGCAGATCCTCTCGCGCGCATCCGTCGCGCTGATGACGTCCGATCAGGTCACGCCCGAGCAACGCGCCGGCGCGGAGCTCTTCTTCGGCACGCACTCCAGCTGGGGCTTCGGCATGGCCGTCGACATCCGCCACACCAATCTCTTCACCTCCCCCGGCCGCTTCGGCTGGACCGGCGGCTTCGGCACGATCGCCTACACCGACCCCGCCGAAAACCTCATCGGCATCCTCTTCACGCAACGCCTGATGGACTCGCCCGAACCGCCGAAGGTCTTCGTCGACTTCTGGACGCTGGCGTATGCGGCGGTGGAGTGATCGATTGCGCCGCGAGTGATTACCCGCGAAACGTGATCGCCTCGGCGATCGCGTGTGTAGCGCGGTCGATGAACGCCCGATCACTCGAGGTCAACGCTTGCCGCTCTCCAGCGCCCGTCGCGAGCATCACGTGATACGTCGGCTTGTGCGACCGATACGCGGCGATGCCGACGACACAGAGGCCAACGCCGAAGACGAACAGGCCAGCCGCGGCATCCGATTGGCCGGCCACCGCGCCGAATCCCGCCAGGATCAACCCCACGCCTACGAGGATCAGAAGCGTGGCGCCTCCTCGGTTGGGCAACGTCATGTGCGCTCGGACTGAGGCGATGTTCGCCGTCGCATACGCTGTGCCGTGAAAGACGACTCGGGCGTTGCTCACATACGCGTTGTTCTCATTCAAAAACGTCTGCTCGGCCACGACTCCTCCAGCGGCGCATGCCGCATTGGAAGGAGACACGAGTTGTACTAACTAGTGGCGTTCAATCCGCAAACACGTCCGCGATCGGCATCGAGAAGCCGGGCAGCAGCGCTGAGGTCAGCGCGCCGCCTTCTTCGACACTGATCTCCATCGGGCGTTCGAACTTGTCGTCGGCGCCGCGGCGGAAGACTTTCACGAGCTCGAGCTCGGGGTCGACGATCCAGTATTCGGCGACGCCGAAGCCTTCGTAGCGTTTGCGCTTGATCACTTCGTCGTGCCGGCGGTTCGATTCGGAGAGCACTTCGATGGCGAGGTCGGGCGCGCCCTGCACGTTCGCGCGCGTGAGGCGGTCGGCGTTCTCGTTCGTGATGAAGAGAACGTCCGGCTGCACGACGTCGGTCTTCGACAGAACGACGTCGGTGGGAGCGACGTAGACGTCTCCGAGTTTGTGATCGCGAACGAAAAAGCCGAGGGCGAGAACGAGGTTCACGATGACCCGCTGGTGCTTCAGATTCGGCGCAGGATTCACGTACAGCTCTCCGTCGATGATCTCGTAACGCTTGCCGTCGTCCGGAAGGTCGCAATAATCCTCGTACGTCAGCTTCGTGCTTTCGGCGAGCGATTCCATACGAAAAGTCTACGCCCGTTCGAGCACCACGACGGGGAACGTCGCGAAGACGTCGCGCAGCGTGAGCGTGTCTCCCTCGTGCGTCTCGTCCGTGAACACGTTTCGCCACCGCCCACCCGCGTGAATCGCGTGCGAACTCCACGCTTCGTAGAGTGGGAGTTGCGGCGCCTCGACCAGTTGCGTCGTGAGCCGCGGCACGACGACGAGGATGTCGTCGCCGCGTTTCCACGCCACCGCGTTCGGCGTGCCGGTGTCGATTGCGCTGTAGCCGCCGTCGCGAAACGTTTCCGCATGACGCGCACGCGCCGCCAGCGTACGGGCGGTGACGAAGAGCTTCACGCGACCATCGCGCCATTGTTCCAGCAATTCGGCAGCAGCCGGCAGCTCGCGTAGCGCACGCGCGCGTAGCTCATAGTCGACGGGACGCCGATTGTCGGGATCGACGAGGCTGAAATCCCACAGCTCGGTGCCCTGATAGAAATCCGGTACGCCGGGACTGGTGAGCTTCACGACGAGTTGCGCGAGCGAGTTGAGAAAGCCGTGAAACGCGATGCGCTCGTGGAAGCGCGCGAACGCCTCGCGGAACGGCGCGTGCTCGACGATCGACGTCGCAAACGACTTCAGCGCGTTCTCGTACTCCTCGTTCGGCTCGAGCCAGCTCGAATGCGTCTTCGCCTCGCGCGCGGCTTTTTCGAGAAACGCGGACAAACGCTCCGGCACCGACGCGACCTCGCGCTCGTCGAGCGGCCACATGCCGATCAGCGTCTGATAGATGAGCAGCTCTTCGTTCGCGTCGGGGACGCCATCGCGCTTGAGCGACGCATTGAGCTCGCTCCACCGCCGCGCCTCGCCGGCCCACTCGTCCGCGATCTCCGAGAGCACATTGATCCGCGCCCGCACATCCTCGGAACGCTTGGTGTCGTGCGTCGACGTCGCGTTCATCGTGTGCGGCCACGCGCGCGCGATCGCCTCGTTGCGCGCGTGCAGCTCGCCGACCGGATCGAAGTCGCCGTTGCGTCCCGGCTCGCCGCCGACTTCATTGAGCGAGATCAGGCGGTGGTCGTTGTAGAACGCCGTGTCCTCGACGCCCTTCGCCATCACGCGCCCGGTGAATTGCTGCCAGCGCATGACGAACTCCAGCCACTTGTCGCGCTCGCCCGCGATGTAGCGCGGTGGTTCGAGCAGCAGCACGTGCTCGACGAAATCGAAGAGCCGCGCGTCGAGCTGGCGCGCGCGGCGCCGGGCGTCGGCGAACGCGCGATGGAGATACGCGCGGTCGGCGTCGCTCACCTCCCCTTCGCGGATGTAAGTGCGATAGACGGGCATGCACGCCGTCACCTCGATCAGCGCCGAGAGGAGCTCGCTCGGCGCGAAGTCGCGCGCGTTGCGGTCGGCGACGGCGAGCCCGCCGAGGTGGACGCCGAGGGCGCGCATCTCACCGAAGAAGAGCTGGTCGACGGCCTGCTTCTTCCGCTCGTACACGAGGTCTTCGAACGTCGTGGTGATGCCGGTGAAGTCGCGATAGAACGCGGTCAGGCGATCGAGTCCGGCGGGATCGACGAACAGCGCGTTCGCGGTGTCGAGGAAGTCGTAGCCGGTCGTGCCGGCGACGCGGAACGATTCCGGCAGCGGCTCGCCGTGCTCGAGAATTTTTTCGACGACCACATAAAACCCTTCGCCGCCGAGGCGCAGTTGCAGCCGTTCGAGATGTCCGACCGGCTCGTACAGACCATCGATGTGATCGATGCGCACGCCGGTCACTTTTCCTTCGCCGATCAGGTCGAGCACGCGGCGGTTGCGCAGCTCGAACACCTCGGGATTCTCGACGCGCAGGCCGACGAGATCGGTGACATCGAAAAATCGGCGGTAGTTGATGGTCTCGCTCGCGGCGCGCCAGTACGCGAGGCGGTACCACTGTGCGGCGATGACGCTGTCGAGCAGATCGGGATCGCGGTTGAACTTCTCGATCGCGTTCTGCAGCGCGTCGTGGAACGGCTCCGACTGCTCGCGCATCCGCCACAGCGCCTCTTTGACGAAGCGGCTGTTCGTGACGTCGGTCTGCACGAGATCGCGCAGCTCGAGGCCGACGCCTTCGTTCGCGACGGCATCGACGGCTTCCCGCAACACGATCTGATACGACTGCGGCGCGAGCGGCAAGCGCTTGTCGAAGTACGAGAGGAAGAAGCCGTCGGCGTCGAAGCCGAGCTTCAGCTCGCCCGACTCGAGCGCCTCGCCGTACGGGCGGCCGAGGATCGGCAGGAGCACTTTGTCGTTGCGCCAGTCGATGTCGAAGTAGTGCACGTAGCGCGACTGCGCACCGTTCTCGAGGACGCTCATCCACCACGCGTTCTCGTCGCTCGCGGCCATGTGGTTCGGCACGATGTCGAGCAGCAGGCCCATGTCGCGCGCGCGCAGCTCGTCATGCAGCGCGTTGAACTCCTCCTCGGAGCCGAGCTCGGGGTTCAGCGCATTCGCGTCGACGACGTCGTAGCCGTGCATGCTGCCCTTGCGAGCGCGCAGGAGCGGCGAGGCGTAGATGTCGGTGATGCCGAGGTCGTGGAGATAGCCGGCGATCGCGCGCGCGTCGTTGAACGTAAACTGCGCGTTGAACTGCAGGCGATACGTCGCCGACGGAATGCGCAACGTCACGCTTCGGCGCTCCAGACCGCGAACGATTCCGGCGCGAGCGTGACGCGCTCGCCGTCGATCTTCGCGCCGGTGTCGATGGCCGCTTTCCATGACGCCGCGCGCGCGAGCTGCGCGGAAACCGTCTGCGCCTTGTCGCTGAAGTTGAAGCCGACGAGCACCTGGCTGCGTCCCGACCAGCGTCGCATCAGCAGCACGCCGCGGTCGTCGTCCGCGTGCGTCTCGATCGCGGAGAGATCGAGCGTGCGCAGCGCGGGCGTGTCGCGGCGCAATGCGAGGAGCTGGCGGTACAACCGCAGCGTCGACTGATGCTCCTCGTGCTCGAGCGACTTCCAGTTCAGCTTCGAGTTGAGGAACGTCTGCTCGTCGTGTGGATCGGGTGGCTCGCCTTCCCAGGAGAAATCGTCGAACTCCTCCGCGCGTCCCTTGCGCACCGCTTCGATGAGGTCGGGATCGGAGTGCGAGGTGAAGTACTGGAACGGCGCTTTTTCGCCGTACTCCTCGCCCATGAACAGCATCGGGATGAACGGCGCGAGGATCAGCGCCGCGGCGGCGAGCCGCACTTTGTCGAACGAGACGAGCTCCGGCAGCCGCTCGCCGAGCATGCGGTTGCCGACCTGATCGTGGTTCTGGATCGAGACGACGAACTTCGCGCCGTCTTTCGTCTTCGGCGCGAGACCGTACTTGCGGCCGCGATAAGGCGAATGCTGGCCGACGTAGAAATAGCCATTGCGCAGCACGCGCGCGAGGTCGCTGACCTTGTCGGAGAAGCCGCTGTAGTAGCCGTCGGATTCGCCGGTGAGCAGCCGGTGCAGCACGTGGTGATAGTCGTCGGCCCACTGCGCGTCGAAGCCGAGGCCGAATTCGCCGGCGGGCGTGATCACGCGAGGATCGTTGAGGTCACTCTCGGCGATCGTGTAGATGCGGCGGCCGAGCTTCTCCGCGCGCGTGCGCACGGCGGTGCAGAGGTCCTGCAGGAACGGCTCCGCGGAATGGTCGACGATCGCGTGAACGGCATCGACGCGCAGTCCATCGAAGTGAAACTCGTCGATCCATTGCAGCGCGCTGTGGATGAAGTACCAGCGTACGTCGTCGCTGTGCGCGCCGTCGAAGTTGAGCGCGAGGCCCCACGGCGTTTTGTAGCGATCGGTGAAGTACGGCCCGTATTCGCCGAGGTAGTTCCCCTCGGGACCGAGGTGGTTGTAGACGACGTCGAGGAGGATGGCGAGGCCGCGTTGATGACACGCATCGACGAGCCGCTTCAGCGCGCGCGGACCGCCGTACGACGTCTGCGCCGCGCCCACGTACGTGCCGTCGTAGCCCCAGTTGCGCGTTCCGGGAAACTGCGCGACCGGCAACAACTCGACCGCGGTGATGCCGAGCTCGCGCAGCGCGTCGAGCTTCTCGATGACCGCGTCGAACGTGCCTTCCTGAGTGAACGTGCCGACGTGCAGTTCGTAGACGACGTAGCTCTCCAGCGTGAGACCGCGCCAGCCCTCGTCGTGCCACGTGAAGTCGGTGCCGACGACTTCCGACGGTCCGTGCACGCCTTCCGGCTGATGGCGCGACGCGGGATCGGGACGATCGGTGCTGTCGAGCGTGAAGAAGTAGCGCGTGCCTTCGGCGACGTCGTCGACGGTCGCCTCGTGATAGCCGACGTCGTTCTTCGCGAGCGTCACGTGCTGCTCGTGCGGCGCGACGATGTGGAGCTCGACGCGCTCGCGTTGCGGCGCCCAGACGCGGAACGTGCAGCGGCCGCCGGGCTGCAGTTGCGCGCCGAGGGGAATGCCGCGCGGGGTCGCGAACGGCTGCGCGCCCGCGGGCGGAAACGTCTCCTCGCCGGGAATGCTCGCGGCGTGAATATCGGGGATCTCAGTCAATCGGTTCGTTCTCCTGGGCACGCGCGAGGAACACCGCGCCGAGCGGTGGGAGCGTCAGCGTGACGGAAGAGCGGCGGCCGTGCAGGCGGATCGGCGCGGCGTCGACGCCGCCCATGTTTCCCTGTCCGCTGCCGCCGTAGAGCAGCGCGTCGCTGTTGAGGATCTCGTCCCAGCGTCCGCCGAACGGCACGCCGACCTGATAGTTGTAGCGCGCCAGCGGCGTGAAGTTCATCACGACGATGACCGGGTTGTCGGGCTGCGACTTCGACTTGCGCATCATCGCCACGACGCTGTTCTCGCTGTCGCAGCAGTCGATCCATTCGAAGCCGTCCGGCGACATGTCGAGCTCGTGCAGCGCGACGACGTCGCGATACGCCTTGTTCAGATCTTCGAGCCAGCGATTGAGACCCGCGTGCAACGGGTTCTGCAGCACGTCCCACTCGAGGCTCGCGTCGTGATTCCACTCGCGCCACTGCGCGATGTCGCCGCCCATGAAGAGCAGCTTCTTGCCGGGATTCGCGTACATGTGCGCGAAGAGCAAACGCAGGTTGGCCATGCGCTGCCATTCGTCGCCCGGCATCTTTCCGAGGAGCGAGCCTTTGCCGTGTACGACCTCGTCGTGCGACAGCGGCAGCACGAAGTTTTCCGTGAACGCGTACATCATCCGGAACGTGAGGTCGTTGTGGTGGAAGCGGCGGTGGATCGGGTCTTTGGAAAAGAAGCGCAGCGAGTCGTGCATCCACCCCATGTCCCACTTCATGCCGAACCCGAGTCCGCCCACGTACGTCGGACGCGAGACCATCGGCCACGCCGTCGACTCCTCGGCGATGACCTGCACGTCGGGGTGAACGCTGTAAACATCCTCGTTGAGCCGGCGCAGAAACGTGATGGCCTCGAGGTTCTCGCGTCCACCGTGCTCGTTCGGGATCCACTCGCCGGCCTTGCGCGAGTAGTCGAGGTAGAGCATCGACGCGACCGCATCGACGCGCAGGCCGTCGGCGTGGTACTCGGAGAGCCAGTACATCGCGCTCGACAGGAGGAACGCGCGCACTTCGTTGCGGCCGTAGTTGAAGATGAGCGAGTTCCAGTCGGGATGAAAGCCCTTGCGCGGATCGGCGTGCTCGAAGAGATGCGTGCCGTCGAAGTAGCCGAGGCCGTGCTCGTCGGTGGGGAAATGCGAGGGAACCCAGTCGAGGATCACGCCGATGCCGGCCTGGTGCAGCGTGTCGACGAGGAACTTGAAATCCTGCGGCGTGCCGTAGCGGCTCGTCGGCGCGAAGTAGCCGGTGCCCTGATAGCCCCACGAGCCATAGAACGGATGCTCCATGACCGGCATCAGCTCGACGTGCGTGAAGTTCATCTTCTTCACGTAGTCGGCGAGCGGCTGGGCGATCTCGCGATACGACATCGAGCGCCACGTCGTGCCGCCGTCGTCGCTGACGCGCCGCCACGAGCCGAGGTGCACCTCGTAGATCGAGACCGGCGCCTCGTAGCTGTTGCGCGCGCGACGCGATTCCATCCACTCCGCGTCGTTCCAGTCGTAGTCGAGATCCCAGACGATCGACGCGGTCTCGGGCGGCGTCTCCTGATGGATGCCGAACGGATCGGCCTTATCGACGCGATAGCCGTTCGTCCGCGAGACGATGTGGTACTTGTAGTGCGCGCCTTTGCCGAGATCGGGGATGAAGCCTTCCCAGATGCCGGAGAGCGCGCGCGGCGCGAGGACGTTCGCGTCGGGGTTCCAGTCGTTGAAGTCGCCGACGACGCTGACGCGCTCGGCGTTCGGCGCCCAGACGCCGAACATCACGCCGCCCGGCACGAGATGCGCGCCGAGCTTCTGCCACAGACCGTGATGCGTGCCTTCGTTGAAGAGGTGAAGGTCCCAGTCAGATAGCAGCGTGTCGGGACGCTGCGGCTCGACGACGGGCGCGACGGCGTCGTCCGAGGATGGTTCCTGTGCGGCCGGTTCGGATGCCGGCGCGTCCGCTGCTGATGCATCCGCTGGCGGCGCATCCGCGAGAATCGGTCCGCCTTCGCTGAGCTGCGCGTCGTCGGTCGAGGCCACGCGCTCGACGTTGCCGATCGCCGCGGCTTCCGCCTCGATGGTCACGCTCGGCACGATGTCCGCGCCGACGGCCTGCAGTTCGTCGACCGCGGCGTTGCGCGGCGACTCCGGCTTCTTCGCGGTCGTTTTCTTCGGCGCTGCTTTCGCGGCCGCGGCCGCCTTCGGCGCCGCGGTCGTCTTCGCGGAGACGCGCTTCTTCGGCGCCTCCGGTGCAGCTCCGTCCGTCTTCTTCTTTCGTACTGCCATCAGCCTTCCTTCACTCCCTGTTCGTGTTGGTTTTCTAGCAACGCCCGCGCCCTGCGGGCGCTGACGTTCGTGAGCACGCGGCGGATCGAGCCGTCCGCGCGCATCTGTTCGAGTCCGAGTCGGAATTTCTGCGTCCAGCTGCGCTCGGGGACGCCGGGCACGTTCTGCGATTCGCGCTCGCCCCAGAGGTCCTCGAGGTTGACGAGCACGATCTCGGCGTCGCTCGACGCGAGGAACGCGAGCAGCACTTCGAGCGCGCGCGGCGCGCTCTCGGTGGGGCCGTCGACGAACTCGCGCACGATGGCGCGGCGCATCTGTTCGCGCGCGGCGTGCTCGCGTTGCGCGCCGACCTCATCGAGGAGTCCCATCTCCACGCGATCGTCGACGTCCTTGCCGTTCCACCACGCGGCGAACGGCGGCATGTCGTGCGTGTTGATGCTCGCCACCGACGCCGCGGGCGGCGCGGGGAGCGGCGCATCCGGTTTCACTTCGTACTGCACGACGTACATCTGCCGCAGTCCGTGGCGGCTCATCATCTTCGGGACTTCGGGCGGCACGGTGCCGAGGTCCTCACCGACGACGACGCAGCCATGGCGCTGCGATTCGAGGGTGAGGATCGCATAGAGCTCGTCCGCGCGATAGCGCACGTACACGCCGTCGCGCGCGTCGCCGCCGTCGGGAATCCAGTAGAGGCGATGCAGGCCCATCACGTGATCGATGCGCAGGATGCCGGCGTGTGAGACGTGCTGGCGGACGGCCGCGCGGAAGTAGCGATAGCGATCCTCGCGCACCGCGTCGGGATCGAACGGCGCGAAGCCCCAGTTCTGCCCTTTCGTGAAAAAGAGATCGGGCGGCGCGCCGACGGCGACGCCGTTGGCGAAGACGTGCGCGTATTCGTGCGCGTCGTAGCCGCCGGGATTCACGCCCAGCGGGAAATCGAGATAGAGCCCCGCGCCGAGCCGCCGCGCCGCGTTCGCCACCTCGCGCATCTGCTGCGCCATGCGGTACTGGACGTAAAGGTGATACGCCGCGGAGTCGCGCTGCTCGATGCGCGCGCGGAACTGCGCGTAGTCGTTCGCACGTGCGGCGAAGCGCTCGAAGTCGGCGTTGCGTGCGAAGCGCGCCGCACAGCGTTCCAGCACGCGCCGCTTCTCGCGGCGCACCGCGGCGTAGTCGACGCGCGGCGTCTGCTGCAGATGCGCGATCGCGCCGTGGTCGAGGTCGTCGGGCTGCAGTTCGGGCAGACGCGTGACGTCGAGATAGAGCTCGTTCCAGTAGAGCCGGCTCACGGGCGAGTACGGACTCGGCTCGTCGTCGAATGCGGCGAGCATCGGCAGCGTGGCCACGACGCCGCCGTTGTAATCGTCGATCCAGCTTGCGTAGGCGAGCAGATCGCCGAGGTCGCCGGCGCCCCAGCTGCGACGCGAATGCGCGGCGTAGAGTGGCGCGAAGACGCCCCATGTTTTCTCGCGCGGCGCGTGCGCTTTCATCGGCGCGGCGATGAGCAGCGTCTCGTGTGCGTTGTTGATGGTCAGCGTGTGATAGCCGTACGGCAGCGCATCCGGCAGCGTCAGCACGCCGTCGACGACGTCCGCGCGGCCGGAGCGCCACGAGCCGTCCTCGAGCGCGAGATCCCACTCGGCGCGCGTGCATCCATGCAGCGCGACCCGCGGCTTCGCATGGCCCCAGACCACCGTGACCGGCTCGACCGTGCGCGGTTCCGCAACCGTTTTCGCGGCGTCGTCGACCGACATGCCGGAGCGCTTTTCGATCGCGGCGACGAGCGCGGCTTTGCTCGCCTGCTGCCGCGCGCCGGCCGCGTCCGTATAGCTCGTTTCGATGGAAAAACGTCGCGCGAGATCGCGCAGCGTCGAAGTCCTCATCTCGCGTCGCGCAGTTGCAGCATCTGCGCCGCGACGGAGATGGCGATCTCCTGCGGATGATTCGAGCCGAGCTCGAGTCCGACGGGGCAGAAAAACGCGCGCTGCGCCTCATCCGGAAGCCCCGCGTCGCGCACGTCCTGCCGCAGCCGCTTCGCCTTCGCGTTGCTGCCGATGACGCCGAGGTAGGGGAACGTTCGTGTGCGCAGAATCTCGATGAGGATCGGCCGATCGGTGGTGTGCCCCATCGTCATCAGCAGCACGAACGAGCCGTCGCGGATCTTCGCCACTTCCGCCGGCATGTCGCTCGTCAGCACCTTCGTCAGCTTCGTCGACGACGGCAGACGGCTCAGCCATTCCTCGCGCGGATCGATGCAGGTGATGCGGCAGTCGAGGCGCAGCATCAGCTCGATGAGCGCCGACGCGACGTGCCCCGCGCCGAAGACGACGATGTTCCAGCGCGGCGCGTTGAACGACTCGAAGTAGACGCGCACGATGCCGCCGCACGTCATGCCGATGTCTTTCTCGAGGCTCCACTGCACGAAGCGCGTCGGCGGCGCATCGGCATCGCGCAGGAGCCCGAGCGCCTCGTCGATGCAGCGCACTTCGATCTTGCCGCCGCCGACCGTGCCGAAGTGACGCCCGTTCTCCGTGACCAGCATCTTCGCGCCGCGGTCCTGCGGCGTCGAGCCGAGCGTGTCGACGACCGTGACCGCCACGAACGCGGCGCCCGATTCGAGCAGCTCGTTCTGCGCTTCGAAGAAGGTGGTCATCGCGCGTCACGTTACCATCCGCGCATGCGAATCCGCAGCACGCGCGTCGTGCTTCCCACCGGTGTCGCGCCGGCCACCATCACCATCGACGGCGAGCGCATCGCCGCGATCGAACCGCACGCGACGCGCGCCGACGTCGACTACGGCGACCTTGTCATCCTCCCCGCGCTCGTCGACTCGCACGTGCACGTCAACGAGCCGGGCCGCACGGAGTGGGAAGGCTTCGCGACCGCGACGCGGGCGGCGGCGGCGGGCGGCATCGCCACCATCGTCGACATGCCGCTCAACTCGATTCCGCCGACGACGACAGTCGATGCGCTGAACATCAAGCGACAGCACGCGCACGGCGACGTCGACGTGGAGCTATGGGGCGGCGTCATCCCCGGCAACACGAGCGAGCTGCGGCCCATGCTCGACGCCGGCGCACGCGGCTTCAAGTGCTTCCTCGTCCCGTCCGGCGTCGACGAGTTCCCGCACGTCGACGAGCGCGCGTTGCGCGAGGCCGCACGCGAGCTCGCCGGCACCGGCGCGCCGCTCCTCGTGCACGCGGAGCTCGAAGAACATCTGCGCGCCGTCGACAGCGATCCGAACGAATACTCGACGTACCTTCGCTCCCGTCCCGCGCTCGCGGAAGACGCGGCCATCGAGCTGCTCGTGCGCGTCTGCCGCGACACCGGCGCACGCATCCACGTCGTGCATCTCTCGTCCGCGAGCGCGCTGGCGATCCTGGCGAACGCGCGCGCCGAGGGGCTGCCGATCAGCGCGGAAACGACGCCGCACTACCTGCACTTCGACGCGGAGTCGGTGCCGCGCGCGCACACCGAGTACAAATGCGCGCCGCCGATCCGCGAGCGCGCGAACCGCGAGGAGCTGTGGCGTGGCCTGCGCGACGGAATCCTCGACCTCGTGGTCAGCGACCATTCGCCCTGCACGCCGGAGCTCAAGCGCGGCGACTTTCTCTGCGCGTGGGGCGGCATCGCGTCGCTGCAGTTCGTCCTGCCGATCGTCTGGACGCACGCGTCCGCGCGCGGTTTTACGCTGCACGACGTCGCGCGCTGGTGCTGCGCGGCGCCCGCGCAGCTCGCGCGGCTTGATGGCAAGGGCGCGATCGCGATAGGGAACTACGCGAGCCTCACCGTCTTCGCCCACGACGAGCCGTTCGTCGTCGACACGTCGATCATCGAGCACCGCCACAAGCTCACGCCCTACCTCGGCACCGAGTTGCGCGGCGTGGTGAAAGCGACGTACGTGCATGGAGTCGATAAACTGCGCCCGTGAATTTCCGCGATTTGATCGACCTCGCCTCCGAGCGCCTCGGCGGCTCCGTGCTCTACGCCACCGACGACTATTTCGCCGAGAAGGAAAACCTCCTCAAACCCTCGAAGGCCGTATGGAAAGAACACGAGTACACCGATCGGGGGAAATGGATGGACGGCTGGGAGTCCCGCCGGAAACGCGTCCCCGGCCATGACTTCGCGCTGATCCGCCTCGGCGCGCGCGGCGTCGTGCGCGGCGTCGTCGTCGACACCGCGTTCTTCCGCGGCAACTATCCCGACTCCTGCTCGATCGAGGCGACGTCGATGCGCATCGATGCGAGTGCCGAGGAACTGCTCGCGGCGATGTGGCACCCGATCCTGCCGCAGTCGAAACTGCAGGGCGACTCCGAGAACCTCTTCGCCATCGACAGCGCGGTCGCGGTGACGCACCTCCGCTTCAACATCTTTCCTGACGGCGGCGTCGCGCGCCTGCGCGTGCACGGCACGATCGTTCCCGAATGGCGCCTCTCCGGCGGACTCGCGAATGAGCTGGATCTCGCCGCCGTCGAACACGGTGCGGACGTGCTCGCGTGCAGCGACATGTTCTTCGGTCCGAAGCACAACCTGATCATGCCCGGCCGCGCGCACAACATGAGCGACGGCTGGGAAACGCGCCGCCGCCGCGGGTCGGGCAATGATTGGGTCGTCGTGAAGCTCGCGACCGAAGGCCGCGTGCGCCGCATCGAGCTCGATACCAATCACTTCAAAGGCAACTATCCCGACACCGCGTCGATCGACGGTTCGCGCGACGGCGAGACGTGGACCGAGCTGCTGCCGCGCACGAAGCTGCAGGCGCACACGCGCCACTTCTTCATGGATGAGCTCATGAGCGACGGACCGTTCACGCATCTGCGGCTGAACGTCTTTCCCGACGGCGGCGTGAGCCGCATGCGCGTCTGGGGCACGGCCACGGAACGCGGACGCCACGACGCGATCGTCGAGCGCGTGAACGCGCTCTTCGACACGAGCGAGCTGCGCCGCGTCTGCGGCTCGCAGCGGTGGGCGGATGCCGTGACGGCCGCGCGTCCGTTCGCGTCGTGGGACGCGCTCGTCGACACCGCGAACCGCGTCTGGAGCTCGCTCGAGCCGAACGACTGGCTCGAGGCGTTCGCCGCGCATCCGCGCATCGGCGAGCGCAAAGCCGGCTGGTCGTCGAACGAGCAATCCGGAACGCGCACCGCGTCCGACGACACCATGCGCGCGCTCGCGGAAACCCAGGCTGCGTACGAACAGAAATTCGGCTTCCTCTACCTCGTCTGCGCGACGGGTCGCACGGCCGACGAGATGCTCGCCAACGCGCACGAGCGCATGCACAACGATCGCGACACCGAGCTGCGCGTCGCCGCCGAAGAGCAACGCAAGATCACCGCGCTGCGCCTGGAGAGACTGGTGCTCTGATGGCCGGAATCACGACCCACGTCCTCGACACCGCCCAGGGCCGCCCCGCCGCCGGCATGCGCGTCACGCTCCATCGCGGCGACGAGCTGCTCTTCGAAGGCACCACCAACGCCGACGGCCGCGCCCGCGTCCTCCCCCCCGAGGCAACGCAACCCGGCACGTACCGCATCACGTTCGACACCGGCGCCTACAACGCGAACGGCTTCTTCCCCGAGGCGTCGATCGTGTTCAGGATCGACGACGCGACGCAGCACCATCACGTGCCGTTGCTGCTAAGTCCATTCGGGTATGCGACGTATCGGGGGAGCTGAGCTCACCAGTACGACGCGAGACCGAGCGCCGCGAGCTTGTTCGAGAGCTTGCGATCGAACGTCGCGATGCTGTCGTAGCGGTTCATCGCGGCGACGGCCACGATCGAGGCGTCGGCGAGCGACGCGAGCGGCCGCGGCCAGAAGTCGAAGACGCGGCGCCACGGTGCGTCGTCGGTGAACTGAACGCCGGGCAGTGCCAGCAGATCGCGGACGAGCGTGGCCAGCTCTTCGTCGCGGATGCTGTACGCGCTCTGCAGGACGTACACGATCTCGAACACGACGAACTGCAGCACGGCGACGAGCAACTCGCCGTCTTCCGCCTTCGCCAGCAGCGCTTTCGCGAGGTCGCGCTGCTTGTCGTTGCGATGGACGATGAAGGAGAGGAAGACGTTCGCGTCGGCGACTACGCGTTGCACGTCAGATGCGCCCTCGCCGCTTCCTCGCCTCGTCGATCACCTTCACCACGTCGGTGGGGCCGTGCTTGATGAAGCCTTCCCAGCGATAGAAGGCGGGACGCTCCGTCGTGATGGCGACTTTGCCGCCGCGCACTTCCCACGTCAGCCGGTCGCCGGGTTCGAGATTGAGCGCGTCCCGAATTTCTTTCGGGACGGTCGTCTGTCCCTTGCTGGTGATCGTGGAGGTAGGCATGTCGGCCGTCCTTACCGCAGCATAGCAGAAGTAAGGAGGAACTCTTTACGCGGAACCTCCCCGCCTACCCTGCAGGATCTTCACGAACGAACGCGAACGCAGCTCGTCGAGCGTGAGTCCCGTCGCCAGGGCTTCCTCTTCCGTGAGCGCGCCGCTGTTCATGCCGCGCAGGAAGTAGTTGAGCAAGCCCTGGCCGGTGGCGGCGTCGTCGAAGACGTCGCCGACGAGGGTGGCGCGGCCGGCTTTCTCCATGAAGTTCCGGAGGCGTTCGGTGGCGGGCGCGAGGTTCTCGAGGAAGAACGAGTACACCGCCGCGTAGCGCGTCGGTAGTTGGGCGGGATGGAGGTCCCAGCCCTGATAGTAAGCGTGCACGAGCGAGTGGCGGATGTGCTGGACGTGCAGACGCCAGGCGCGGTGGACGGTCTCGCGGTCGCCGATCGGGAGGACGTTCGTGGCGCCGTCGGAGAGGCGAAGGCCGGTGCCGGAGTAGGCGACCTGCATCATGTGCCGCGCGAAGTCGCACGCGGGATGGTCCATGCGCTGTTCGGCCGCGGTGATGTTGCAGCTGGCGGTGTAGTCGTACGTCCCGAAATGCGCGGCGACGGCGCGGCCGCGCGCGGCGTCGAGGAAGCGCGGGAGGTTCGATTCGCCGCGCTCGCTGAGAATCGACTGCGTGGTCTCGATCATGAACTCGAGCTGCAGCGCGCCGGGCGCGAGGCCGAGGCGCGGCTCGAGCGCGTCGAAGACATCGGCGAGCAGTGCGACCTGCTCGGGCAGCTGGATCTTCGGCAGCGTGACCACGAAGCCCGACGGCAGCTTGCCGCCCGACTCGCGTGTCATCGACGTGAGCACGATGTCGAGCGTGCGCAGGCTGCGGCGCGTGAGCTCCTGCGAGAACGACTTGATGCGGATGCCGATGAACGGCGGCAGCGTGCCCGCGTTCATCCCCTCGGCGAACGCGCGGCCGACGACGTCAGCGTGGCCGTCTTCCTCTTCATCCGAGCGATTGCCGTAGCCGTCTTCGAAGTCGACGCGGAAATCCTCGACCGGCTCGCGCGCGAGCTTCTCGACCACGCGTTGCCAGACCGTGTCCGCGTGAATCTCCGGCAGTCCCGCGGCGCGCGCGAACGTGAACGGATCGATGCCGTGCTCGTCGAGCACCTGCGCGGCTTTCTCGCCGAGCTTGCGCGCGGTGTCGTGCTTGAAGAGATGCGCGCCGCCGTAGACGGTGTGCACGGGCTGGCGCTCGCCGGCGCTGCCGGGAAAGCGGCGCATGAACGGCACGAGCGCGCGCTCGAGCGGCGCGGACATCGTGGCGAGCTCCTGATCGGAGAGAGTCGGGGTCGGTGTGGTCATCAAGTTCAATGTTTCCTGATCACGTGGGCCGCGCCCCAGCCGACGAGCGTCACCACCGCGAGCACGATCCAGTTGTACTGCGAGCCGTAGGTCGTGGTCGGGAAGTGGTTGCTGATCATGAGGAGCACGACGGGGATGACGATGTAGGTGTTGTGCTTCGAGCGGAACTTCGCGCGGTCGCCGAGGCGCGGATCGAGCTCGCGGCCGTCACGAACGGCGGCGACCATCTTCCGCTGCGCGGGGAGAATGCGCATCCAGACGTTCGCGGCCATGAGCGTGCCGAGGACCGCGCCGACATGAAGAAAGGCAGCGCGCGGCGACATCACGTGCGGCAGCCACCATCCCAGCGCGACGATGAGCGCGTACGAGATCGCGATCGCGAGCGGCTCGATGCGCGCGAGCGGCGAGATCCACAGGAGGTCGTAGACGATCCAGCCGCCGACGATCACGCCGAGGCCGATCGTCGCGGCGACGGCGAAGGACGGCTTGCCGGGATCGCCGTCGGTGAGCAGGCCGCCGAAGTAGTAGACGACGAGCAGCAGCGGTATGCCGCTCAGCCACGTCATGGCCGCTTCCCACTTGAACCAGTGCAGCGTGTGCGCGGACGACGGGCGCGTCTGCTTCTCGACGACGTAGAAGCCGCCGCTGTGAACCATCCACACCTGTTCGGGATCGGTGGTGTGGAAGCGGCGGTCGAGCCACGTGAAGTAGTACGTCGCGCCGACCCACATGATGCCGGAGAAGACGTGCATCCAGCGGAAGATCAGGTTGAGAACTTCTTGTGTTGTGTAAGACATGGGAAAAGTCAGAAGCGAATGAAGAACGCAGAACGCAGAATGAAGAACGTTGAAAGGAGCAACGTCCCCTTTTCAACGTTCTTCATTCTGCGTTCTGCGTTCTTCATTCAGCTTTATCCCGCGACGGCGGCTCCTCGCTTCGTGTACTCGGTGATCCGCATCAGCAGTTCTTCATTCGTTGCCGGCAATCGCAAGCGCGCCGGCGTGCCGTTCGCGACGAACGACAGCGCGTGTTTCGCCGCGCACCAGACGGAGATGGCCATCAGCAGCGGCGGCTCGCCGACCGCCTTGCTGCCCGCGACGTTCACCGGATTCTCGTGCTCGATCCAGTCGACGTTGAACACTTCCGGCACGTCGTGGACGTTGGGGATCTTGTAGGTCGTCGGCGAATGCGACAGCAGCTCGCCGCTCTCCGTGTACCGCAGCTCCTCGGTCGTCACCCAGCCCATTCCCTGAATGAAGCCGCCGACGAGCTGGCCGCGGTCGACGCCGGGATTGATCGGGCGTCCGATGTCCATGAGCACGTCGGAGCGCAGCACCTTCATCGTGCCGGTGAAGCGATCGATCAGCACTTCCGAGCACGCGGTGCCCATCGTGAAGTAGAGGAACGGATGGCCGTAACCGCCGGTGTTCGCCGACGACAGCCACGTCCAATCGATGCGCGGCGTCGCATAGAACCCGCGTTCGCCGAGCGAAACGCGGTCGTGATACGCGAGCATCACCAGCTCTTCCCACGACGGGTTGCCGCCGTGGCGCTCGAGCACTTCGTCGAGACGCGCGCGCAGTCTGCTGCATGCATCGACGGCGGCGCTGCCGTTGAGGTCCGCGGCGCTCGACGCCGCGGTCGCCGACGCGTTGTTGCTCTTCTCCGTCGACGTCACCATCACCTGCACGCGCTCGAGCTGCACGCCGAGCGTGTCGGCGACGAGCTGGCGGATCTTCGTGTTGACGCCCTGCCCCATCTCGGTCGCGCCGGTGGAGACCTGTACGCTGCCGTCGAGGTAGATGTTGACCAGCGCGCTGGCCTGATTGAGGAACTTGGTGTTGAACGAGATGCCGAACTTCACGGCCGTGAGCGCGAGGCCTTTGAGCTGCGTTTTCGACTCGGCGTTGAATGCGCGCACGGCCTTCATGCGCGCGCGGTAATCGCAGCGGTCCGCGAGCTCGGTGAAGAGGCGCGGCAGCGTGTTGTTCTCGACGACCTGGCAATACGGCGTCGTGTTGCGCGGCTCGTCGCCGTAGCAGTTCGCGCGGCGGATGTCGTACGCGTCCTTGCCGAGGAACTGCGCGATCTCTTCCAGCACGTTCTCGATCGTCGCGACGCCCTGCGGTCCGCCGAAGCCGCGGAACGCGGTATTCGGCGGCATGTTCGTGCGGCACACCGTTCCTCGGATGTCGACGTTCGGAATGAAGTACGCGTTCTCGGCGTGCGTCATCGCGCGCGCCATGACCGCGGGCGAGAGATCGGCGTAGGCGCCGCCGTCGGAGTAGAGCTCGACGCGCAGCGCGACGAGCTCGCCCGCGCGCGTGAAGCCGGCGCGGTAGCGGTTCCGGAACGGATGCCGCTTGCCGGTGACGTGCATGTCGCTGTCTTTGTCGTAGACGATGCGCGCGGGGCGGCCGAGCTTCTGCGCGACCAGCGCGACCATCACCGCGGGATGCGTGGCCTGTGCTTCCTTGCCGCCGAAGCCGCCGCCCATCCGCTTCGTCTGCACGACGACCTGGCTCATGTCGAGGCCGAGGAGATGGGCGATGACTTCCTGGACTTCGGTGGGATGCTGCGTCGACGAGAGCACGGTCAGCGCGCCGAGCTCGCCCGGCGTCGCCAGCGCGGCCTGTGACTCGAGGTAGAAGTGATCCTGGCCGCCGTTCTCGAAGATGCCTTCGATGACGTGATCGGCCGACGCGAATGCGGCGTCGACGTCGCCGCGGCGGATGAAACGCGACTCGCCGAGGTAGCTGTTCGCGGCGATCGCGTCCTCGATCGTCAGGATCGGGCGCAGCACGCCGTACTCGATGCGGATCGCGGCCTTCGCGGCGCGGATGGCCTCGCGCGATTCCGCGGCGATGACGACGATCGGCTGGCCGCGGAACATCACGGTGTCTTCGACGAGCAGCGGCTCGTCCTGATCGATGGGACCGAGGCGGTTGTGCCGCAGATCGCGGTACGTGTAGACGCCTGCGACGCCTTCGATCGCGCGCGCGGGCTCGACGTCGAGCGAGAGGATGGTCGCGTGCGCGTGCGGGCTCCAGAGGAAGTCGACGATGAGCTCGTGCGCGAGGCGCGGCATGTCGTCGACGTAGAGCGAGCGCCCGGTCACGTGGCCGAGGGCGGAGTCGTGCGGAACGTCCTTTCCGATGTACATGGCGGTCAGAGGCACGCGTCGTAGTAGAAGCGGCAGAGTGCATTCTCCGCCAGTTGCAGGCGGAATTCGCGCGCGCCGCGCACGTCGGAGATCGGCGCGATCTCGCCGCGCGCGATCTCGCCCGCTTCGGCGAACGTCTCCGCGCTGATCGCTTTCCCCTTCAAAAACTCCTCGGTCTTCCCCAGCCGCAGCACGACCGGCCCGACGCCACCGTACGCGACGCGCATCGAGTCGATGCGGCCGTCGGTGCGGCGCATGAGCATCGCGGCGGTGAATGAAGAGATATCGAGATGGCTGCGCTTCGAGACTTTGTAAAGGCGCAGCGTGTCGCCGTCCGATGGCAGCGGGATGCGCACGCGCGTGATGATCTCGTCGGCGCGGAGATCGAGCGTCTTGTAGCCCTTGTAGAAGTCGGCGACCGCGACGCGGCGGATGCCGGCGAGGCCGGTGAGCTCGAGCGTGGCGCCGGTGACGTAGAGGAACGGCAGCGTGTCGGCGATCGGCGACGCGTTGGCGATGTTGCCCGCGAGCGTGCCGGCGTTCTTGATCTGCGGCGAGCCGAAACGGTCCATGATCTCGCGCAGCTCGGGGACGAGGTCGCGCACGGCGCGCTCGAACTCCGCGAGCGGCACGCGCGCGCCGACGACGAGCTCGCGGCCATCGACGCTGATGTCGCTGAGACCTTCGACGCCGTCGAGCGAGAGCACGGCCGGCGGCACGAAGTTCCGCTTGTTGCACCAGACGCCGAAGTCGGTGCCGCCCTGCACGATGACGCACCGCGGCTGCTCGCTCTTGAATGCGATCGCATCCGCGAGCGTCTTCGGCTTGAAGAAGTTCGCGATGCGCACCGGCGTGCGCTCGTGCTCGGCGATGCGTTCGAGGATCGGCGCGCTCGGATAGACGGCGTCCATCCGCTTCTGCGTCGCGAAGCTCTCGTTCGCGGCCTTGACGATCGGCTCGTAGCCGGTGCAGCGGCAGAGGTTTCCGGTGATGCCGCGCGCGGCGTCGGTCTCTTCTTCCTCGCACATGCCGGCGATGGCCATGACGAAGCCGGGCGTGCAGTAGCCGCATTGCGCGCCGTGGCAGCGGACCATCGCGTCCTGCACCGGCGTGAGCGCGCCGGCGCCGAGACCTTCGACGGTGACGACGTGCGCGAGGTCGAGCTGGAACACGAACTGGATGCAGGAGTTCACGGCACGGTAGCGGAGGCGGTCGCCGTCGCGGCGTCCGATGAGCACCGTGCACGCGCCGCAGTCGCCTTCCTCGCACACGACCTTCGTGCCGGCGGCGCCGCGGCGCACGCGCAGGAATCGGGAGAGACTTTCGAAGATGCCATCGCCGGTGACGCGCACCGGCTCACCGTTGACGTGCAGGATCACGTAGTCGCGCATGGGCCGGGCGCGATTGTACAGCGCGGGTTTACGCTGGAGACGCGCGCAGCCAGCGGCGTCGCAGCGCGACGCGTTCCTCGTCGCCGTAGAAGTGGCGCGTGTAGCGCGAATCGAGCATGCGGTCGACGTAGTCGGGCGTGAGGCGGATGGCCTCGATGAAGCGTCGGAAGGCCTCGCCGTTCGACTGCGTGCCCGTGTCGTTCGCGCGGCGCACGTCGATGCCGCGCATGCCGAAGAACCGCGACAGCGCGGCGCTTTTCTGCGCGTCGCTCAGCTCCGCTTTCAGGATGAGCAGCTCGCATTGCGGCGTGCGGATGACGAGGTGTCCTTCGGCGGGAAACGGGAGTTGATAGACGTCGATGCCGAGGACGGGGAGCAGCTCGTCGTCGAACCACGTCAGCGGCTCGTCGTGCGTATAGCGCTCGAAGAAACCGCGGCAGAGCTCGTCCATGGCGATCTTTTCGTGCGCGTCGCGCGTCGACCAGATCGCATCGAGATGTTCAAAGTACGACGAGAGATTGCGTGCGATCGGATCGCGCACGAGCGTCACCACGCGCACGCGTTTGCCGCGGCGGATGATGCTCTCGCGCAGCAGCGGACCGTAGCGGTCGTGCGGTTGCAGCGGCGCCTCGTACCAGCCTTTTGCGCGGCGTCCGGCGAGCATCCGCGCGATGTGCTCGGCGTTCATCCGGTGCACGTGATACGGCCGCAGCCGGCGGCGCTGCAGCGCCTCGAGCACCGCCGTCGAGCCGACCTTTGCCATTTGATAAATGAAGATCGGCCGCCGGAACCAGCGGTACGGATGCTTCAGAGGTCGCCTCCGTCCTTGCCGCGCTCGACGACCCAGCGCGCGACGCGCGTGAGCGTGCGGCCGACGAGCGGCGCGCGCAGGATGCGGTGCGTCGCCTGCGCGACGAGGTTGAGGTTCGATTCGGACGGCCGCGTCGACTCGACGAAGTCGCGCAGGAACTTCGCGGCGGCGCGGCTCTCGTCCTCGTGCGACGGGCGCGGCGCGCGCGCAAAGTCATCGACGACCCGCTCGTACAGCGCGAGCAGCTGTTCGTGCAGCACGTCCGCCGATGCGCGCTCGCGGATCAGCGCCGCCACGCGCGCGGCGTCGGCCGCGTCGTATGCCGCGACGGCGTCGGACGCCGTCTCCGTCGTCAGCGGCGTCTGCAGCGCGCGGATGCCGAAGTTGAGGCGGCGCAGGCGCTCCACGTTCGCCGTCGTGACCATGCCGCCGATGCCGGTGCCTTCGCAGAGCACGACCGCGGCGCCGGCGGCCATCGCCTCGAGCGCGCACTTCGCTTTCGCGAAGACGAGATCGTAGCGGCCGAGGATCTGTTCGGGCGCGTCGACGGCGGTGCCGGCGAACTCGCCGACGACGTCGACTTCGATGCCGGAGCGGCGGCAGACGTCTTCGATGATCGCGGCGTGTCCGGCCGCGTGCGCGGCGTTGCCGAAGACGAGCGCGCGTTTTGGCTTCGCGGGAAGCGGCGTCGCGCGCGGCGGAAAGCGTTCCGTGTCGACGGCGTTGAGCAGCACGCTCAGCTTCTCCGGCGCGACGCCTTCCTTGTAGAGGACGCGATCGGCGACGGTGTCGTCCACCGCGACGTACTGCAGGACGCGCGGGAAGTGCGGTACGCCGGGACCGTCGACGCGCCAGCCGTGGCAGACGAAGACGGCCGGCGCCGACGGGAAGTGCAGCAGCGCCGTCATCGTCTCGACCGCGCTGTTGCCGTGGATGATGTCGGGCGCCGCGCCGAGCGTGGCGAGATCGTCGGTGACGGGAACCGTGAGGCGTCCGAGCTGCGCGGCGGTGCGGCCGTGACGCGGGCCGTAGACGACGGGCGTGTGTCCGTGCGCGAGCAGCCACGCGGCCAGATCGCGCACGTAGGCCTGCATGCCGCCGACCTGGCCCAAAGCGCCGCTGGTGATGAGGACCCGCACGGCGCGGCATCTTGCGGCAATCACAGGCATGCGTCCAGTTGCGCACGCGGGGGTGCGATGTTAGAAGGTCCCCGCATGTCCCGCCCCGCGTTGATCGTTGCGCATCCCGGTCACGAGATGATGGTGTTGGGTTGGGTCGAGTCGGCGCGTCCGCGCGTCTCGATCCTCACCGACGGCTCCGGCCGCACCGGCACGTCACGCATCGCCTCGAGCGAGAAAGTGCTGCGCGCCGCGAACGCCGACGCCGGCAGCGTCTTCGGCGTGATCTCCGATCCGCGGTTCTACTCCGCCGTGCTCGACGGAGACGTTGAGCTCTTCGTCGACATCGCCGCTCGTCTCGCGGACGATCTCGAAGCGACGCGCCCGCCGTACGTCGCCGGCGACGCGCGCGAGGGCTTCAATCCGACGCACGACATCTGCCGGATGATCATCAACGCCGCGGTCGCGCGCGCGAACCGCGGCGGCGCGCCGATCGCGAACTACGCGTTCTTCCTCTTCGCGCCGCACGAGAAGTGTCCGCCCGAGCGACGCGAAACCGCGATGTGGCAGACCCTCGGCGAAGAGCAGCTCGAGCGCAAGCTCGCCACCGCGCGCGCCTACCCCGAGCTGGCCGCCGAGGCGGAAGCCGCATTCCTCGGCAGCAGCCGGAGAATCCTCGCGCAGCATTCCGAGCTCGCCGCCATCGTCGACCGCTCGCTCGACGGCATGAACGAGCGCGCGCTGGCGACCGAATGCCTGATCCCCGTCGATCCGGCGACGGAGGTGAACGACGAGCGGCCGTTCTACGAGATCTACGGCGAGAAGCTCGTCGCCGCCGGCACGTACCAGCGCGCGATCCGCTATCGCGAGCACGTGCTGCCGATCGAACGCGCGCTGGCGGAGCTCTAAGGCGCGGAGCTCTGAGCGGACGCGGCTTCCGGCGCGCGCGCGACGAACGCCATCCGCGCCTTCGCCTCCGGCCGGAGCACGATCAGCGGCTCCATCCCCAGCTCGCCGGGCGGCAGCGGCAACGCGCGCAGGCGCGACGCGGTCAGCGCGAGCAGCAGCGTCGTCTCCATCCACGCGAATCCCTCGCCGACGCAGCGGCGGATCGACAAGCCGAACGGCAGATACGTGAACGGCGCGGCGCTCTTCTCCACGCCCGCCGCCCAACGCTCGGGACGAAACGCCTCCGCGTCGTCGAACCAGCGCGCGTCGCGGTGCAGCGTGTAGAGCGAGAGCAGCACGTTGACGCCGGCGGGCAGATCAACGCCGCCGACGCTCACCGGCTCGGTCGCCCGGCGCCCCAGCATCCACTGCGGCGGATGCAGGCGCAGCGACTCCGCGATCACGCCCTGCGCGTACGGCATTTGACGCAGATCATCGAACGACGGCTCGCGTCCGCCGAGCACCGCATCGAGCTCCGCATCGAGCTGCGCCTGCGCACGCGCGTCGCGCGCGAGCCGCAGCCACGCCCACGTCAGCGCGAGCGCGATCGTCTCGTGTCCGGTGACGAACATCGTCACGATCTCGTCGACGATCAGCGCGTCCGGCAGCGGATCGCCCGCGTCGTCACGCGTGTCGAGCAGCAGCGACACGAGATCGTCGCCGCGCTGTTCGCGACGCGCATCCATGAGCGACGTCGCCAGCGCGCGCAGCTCGCGTCCCGCCTCCGCGCCGATCTTCGCGGAACGCACGCGCAACCGCCGCAGCGGTCCGGCGAACGCGTGCATGCGTCCGGCGAAGCGGCGGAAGATGATGTCGAGCGCGTGCGAGACGCGCGCGGCGTCGGCGGGCGCGATGTCGGTGCCGAGGAGCGTTTCGGCGATCACGAGCATCGTGATGCGGCGCGCGTCGGCGAGGATGTTCGATGACGGCGCATCGCGCCAGCCGTCGACGAGTTGCCGTGCGTGGCGCACGACCGCATTCGCATACTCCTCGAGGCGCTGGCGATGCAGCGCGGGCAGCACGATGCGCCGCTGCCGCCGATGCAGCGCGCCTTCCGACGTCAGCAGGCCGTGTCCCATTACCGTGTTGCCCGCGACGGGTCCCCACCCTTTGACGAACGAGTCCTGCTTCGTGACGAAGACCTCGCGCACGAGGTCGGGATGATTGATGACCACGAACTGCTGGTTCCCGACGCGGAACGACGCGAGGTCGCCGTATTTGCGCGAGACGCGCAGGAACGCCTCGGGATGTCGCGGAAAACTGAGCAGCGCGCCGCCGCGCAAAGGTCCGCGCGGACCGTGGGGAGGATTCATGCCGGCGCGATTATGCATCGAGCGTCCGCGCCGCATCGTGTAAAATAACTAACCTTTCCCGGAAACGGTCCACATCGAGGAGGCTGGTTGATTCGACGAACTCTCGCCGCATGCGCGCTCGCCGCGTTGCTGTCCGCGCCGGCGCTGTATGCCGACGACGCGAACGCGTGCGATGCGAACGCGTGCGATGCACAAGCGGAAGCGCAACTGCGCGACGAGGCGGTGGCGCAGCTCTTCGCGATGACGCAGACGAGCGCGACGCGCGCGAGCGTCGTTGCGGCGAACGGCATGCGCGTCGCGGCCGAAGGCTCGACCGACGTCGTCGTCGCGCACATCGACTCCGGCGGCCGCGTGGTCCTCGGATGCGCCGGCACCGAACGCGACGCGCGCGCGTTCTTCAACGCACCGCCGCCGCCGGCGTCGAACGAACAGCGATGATGCGCCGCGTGCTCGTTTTCGGCTGGCTGCTGCTCGCGACGCATGCGTTCGCCGCCGGGCACATCGTCATCATCAACTTCGATCCGGCCAACACGGGACTCAACGATCGGACGCCGGTCGCGCCGCAGCCGGGCAATCCCGCGACGACGCTCGGCGAGCAGCGGATGAACGTCTTCCGCGCCGCCGCCGAGCGTTGGGAAAACGCGCTCGACATCTCCGTCGACATCCGCGTGGCCGCAAACTTCATGGGCATCGCCGGCTGCACCGCCACCGACGGCGTGCTCGGTCAGGCCACCGCCATCCGCTGGATCGACGACTTCCCCGGCGCCCCGCGCGGCGGCGTCTGGTATCCGAGCGCGCTCGCGAACCAGTTCGCGCACACGGACCTCCTGCCCGACACCGACGACATCTACATGCAGTTCAACGCGCTCGTCGACAACCGCACCTGCCTCGGCGACGCGAACTGGTACTACGGCCTCGACGGGCAGCATGGTAAAGACATTGACCTTTACCTGGTCGTGCTGCACGAGCTCGCGCACGGCCTCGGGCTGACCGGCGCCGCGACCGCGCCGGCGTTCCGCGACGACCTGCCGTCCGTCTTCGATCTGCACACGCTCGACGTCGCCACCGGCCTGCGCTGGGACCAGCTTTCGCCCGACCAGCGCGTGACGTCGATCGTCAACACCGGCAACCTCGCGTGGGACGGCGAGCACGTGCGCGCGAACGCGCCGCGTGTCCTGCAGTGGCGCACGACGCTCACCGTCACCGCGCCCGCGGACGTCGCGCGCGACTACGACATCGGCACATCGTCCTTCGGCACGCCGGCGAACCGCGGCAACGTCGCGGGCACGATCGTCCCCGCGCTCGACGCCGAGAACGCCGACGGTCCGCTGGCCACCGACGGCTGCAGCGCGTTCGTGAATGCCGGGGAGGTCGCGGGCAATCTCGCGCTCGTCGACCGCGGCACGTGTCCGTTCACGACGAAGGCGGCGAACGCGCAGGCGGCGGGCGCGGCGGCGCTCATCGTCGTCGACAACCGCCGCGACACCTGCACGCCGCCGTCGCTTTCCGCGGCCGGCACCAGCGGCGACGCGATCCGCATTCCGGTGATCAGCCTCGCGCCGAAAGACGCCGACGCGCTGCGCGCGCAGCTCGCGGATCACGCGCAGGTCACGGCGATGCTGCACGTCGATCCGACGCAGCTCGCAGGCGCCACGCGCAACGGCGACGTGCGGCTCTACGCGCCGTGCTCGCTGCAGCCGACGTCGTCGGTGCATCACTGGGACACGGCCGTCTCGCCGAACCTGCTCATGGAACCGAGCATCAACACCGACCTGCTGCACGGTCTCGATCTCACGCTCGATCAACTGCTCGATGAAGGATGGTCGCTCCCGCCGCGCACGGGACGCCCGGTCCTTCGTCGATGACGACTCGTAACAGAACACGCGCAATCTGATGACTAGAATCGAGCTCGACATGACCCGAAAACTGACGCTCCTCGCCGTTCTTCTGACCGCGGCCATGCCGCTCTTCGCCGCACAGCAGCGCTACGTCGTGACGATGAAGCGCGGCGTCGCGACCTCGCACGCGCTGCGGTCCATGCCCGCCGACGCGCGCGTGCGCACGTTCGCGAACCTCTCCGGCTTCGCCGCCACGCTCACCGACGCGCAGGCCGCGGAGCTGCAGCGCTCCGGCGCGGTCGAGAGCGTTCGGCCGGTCGTCGAGCGCACGATCGACAGCATGCCCGCGAGCGGGCCGCGCCCGGTGCAGCCGACTGCGCAGACCTACGTCGAGCAGTACGTGCCGTGGGGCATCCCGTCGGTGCACGCGCCCGAGGTGTGGCCGGTGACGCGCGGCGAAGGCGTCAACGTCGCGGTGATCGACACCGGGATCGATTACCGGCATCCCGATCTCGCCGGGAACTACGCGGGCGGCGTGAACTTCTACGATCCGGGCAAGGAGCCGCTCGACGACAACAAACACGGCACGCACGTCTCCGGCACGATCGGCGCGCTCGACAACGGCCTCGGCGTGGTCGGCGTCGCGCCGGCCGTCAAGCTGTGGGCGGTCAAGGCGCTCGGCAGCGACGGCAAAGGCACGGACGAAACCGTCGCCGCGGGCATCGACTGGGTCATTTCGAAGAAGCACGAGATCGGCGGCCTGTGGGTCATCAACATGTCCCTCGGCGCAACCGAGGAGTCGCTCATCGAGCGGCAGGCGTGCGAGCGCGCGATCGCCGACAACGTCATCGTCGTCGCGGCGGCGGGCAACAACGCCACGAACGCGCCGCACTATCCGGGCTCGTACGAAGGCGTGATCTCCATCAGCGCGATCGACGATCAGGGCAACCGCGCGTCGTTCTCGAACTACGGCACCAACGTCGCCGTGAGCGCGCCGGGCGTCAACGTCGTCTCGACGCTGCGCACCGGCACGAACACCACTGCCGACGTGCAGTCCGGCAGTTCCTTGATCGACGGCGCGGGCGTCGGCGGCTCGCCGTTCAACGAAGTCAACGCGCTGCTCGTCGACGCGGGACTCGGCCGTCCGGCCGATCTCGTCGGCCTCAACCTGCACGGCAAGATCGCGCTCGTCGAGCGCGGCGAGATTCCGTTCCGCGAGAAAGCGCGCAACGCGAAGGAAGCCGGCGCCGTGGCGGTGGTCATCTTCAACGACGAGCTGCACACGAATGATTACCCCGGCTGGACGATGATCTTCGAGACCTGCCAGAACGGCGTCTGCGAAGTCGATCCGGCGTGGAAGGATTACCCGTTCCCGCTCACCGTCGGCATCATGCGCGCCGACGGGCTCCGGCTCCGCAGCACCGCCGTCAACGCGCCGGTCGCCGTCGGCTATCGCGCCGCCGATTACGGTCCGCTGAACGGCACGTCGATGGCCACGCCGCATGCGACGGGCGTCGTCGCGCTGCTGCTCTCGCTCGCGCCCGATCTCAATCCGATGCAGATGCGCTCGATCCTCGTGCAGACGGCGACCGACCTCGGTCCCGCCGGCTGGGACGTGCAGAGCGCGTTCGGCGAGCTCAATGCACTCGCCGCCGCGAAGTGGGTGAAGCCGTCCGCGTTCGGCCTGCCGCCGACGCAGCCCGTGCCGCCGGGACGCCATCGCTCCGTGCGCCCGTGATGTGAGCGTCATTCCGCGCCGTGCAATCGCGGCGCGGAATGACTCGCGGCGTGCCGCGCTCCTTACGCTAGAATGCGCGCCGTTATGCGCGCGCGCCCTCCGCGCGCGACTCTCGCGTTAGGAGACCTGACCGATGCGGATCGGCGTACCGACCGAAATCAAGAACAACGAATACCGCGTAGGCATGACGCCGTCCGGCGCCGCCGACCTCACCGCCAACGGACACGAGGTCCTCATCCAGAAGGGCGCCGGCAACGGCAGCGGCTTCGCCGACGACGAGTACACCGCCGTCGGCGCGCGCATCCTTCCCGATGCCGATGCCGTCTATGACGCGGCCGACATGATCGTGAAGGTCAAGGAGCCGATCGAGGCCGACCTCGCGCGCCTCAAGGACGGCCAGCTGCTCTTCACGTACCTCCACCTCGCGCCGGTGCCCGACCTCACCGCGTCGCTGATGAAGAAGAAGATCACCGGCGTCGCGTACGAGACGATCACCGACGAGCGCCGCCGCACGCTGCCGCTGCTCACGCCGATGTCGGAAGTCGCGGGCCGCATGTCCGTGCACGTCGGCGCGTACTACCTGCACAAGCCGAACAACGGACGCGGCGTGCTCCTCGGCGGCGTGCCGGGCGTGCTGCCGGCCGACGTGGCCATCATCGGCGGCGGCGTGGTGGGCACGAACGCGGCGAAGATGGCCGTCGGCCTCGGCGCGCGCGTCACGATCCTCGACAACAACCTCGACCGCCTGCGCCAGCTCGACGACATCTTCCGCGGCACGATCCAGACGCTCGCGTCGAACGCCGCGCACATCGCCGAAGCCGTGCGCCGTTCGGACCTGCTCATCGGCGGCGTGCTCATTCCGGGCGCGGCCGCGCCGAAGCTCGTCACGCGCGACATGATCCGCGACATGAAGAAAGGCGCCGTCATCGTCGACGTCGCCATCGACCAGGGCGGCTGCGTCGAGACCGCGCATCCGACCACGCACTCCGATCCGGTGTACGAGGTCGACGGCGTCGTGCACTACTGCGTCGCGAACATGCCCGGCGCCGTGCCGCGCACGTCGACCATCGCGCTCACGAATGCGACCCTGCCGTACACGCGCCTCCTCGCCAACCTCGGCTTCGAGAAAGCCGTGCGCCAGAACCCCGGCCTCGCCGAAGGCGTGAACGTCTACAAAGGCGAGATCACCTACGAGGCCGTCGCGACGTCGCAGGAACGGAAGTACACGGAGCTCTCGAAGCTGTTGTGACGACGACGATCCGCGTCGCGCTGCTGCAGGACGATCGGTTCCGCTCCGGCGGGGCGGAACTGATCGACGCGTGGCGGCGCGACTCCGACGACCGCCTCTGGGTCGACATCCAGGAGCCCGTCAACGAGGTCATCGAGCCGCTGCTCGAAACGCGGATGGGCTTTCACGAGCTCGCCGCCGAAGACACGCTCTCACCGAACACGCTGCCGAAGTACGACTCCTTCGCGCAGTACGACTTCTTCATCTTCCGCACCGTCGACGTGGACGTCGCCGAGCACCGCAGCGAGACGTTCAAGATCGCCGCGTTCCTCGGCCGCAACTTTCTGTTCACCGTGCACCGCTGTCCGCTGCGCGCGATCGACGACGTCGCCAGGCGCCTGCCCGGCGACAAGCGCCTCCTCGAACGCGGCGGCGACTTTTTGCTCTATTCGATCGTGGATCAGATGGTCGACGCGTACTTTCCGCTCCTCGAGCAGATCGAGGAATGCGTCGACGACATCCAGGACCGCATCTTCGAGGACGCCGACAACGCGCACCTCGACGAGCTGCTGCACCTCAAGCGCGATCTCAACGTGCTGCGCCGCCAGTCGCTGCCGCAGCGCGAGCTGCTCAACCAGATCTCGCGCGGCGACGCGAAGTTCGTCCAGCAGCAGCACCTCATCTACTTCCGCGACGTGTACGACCACATGTTCCGCATCAGCGAGACGATCGACGTCGACCGCGATCAGATGACCGGCACGATGGAGGCGTACCTCTCGGTCGTCGCCAACCGCACGAACGAGATCATGAAGGTGCTCACGATCTTCTCCGCGATGATGCTGCCGATGACGCTCATCGCCGGCATCTACGGCATGAACTTCGAGCACATGCCGGAGCTGCACTGGATCCACGGCTACCCGTTCGCGCTCGGCCTCATGATCGCCATCGGCATCCTGATGATGATCTGGTTCTGGTGGAAAGGATGGATCGACTTTCCACGCCAACGGCGGAAGGCGAAGCACAAGGCGCTATGACGCGCCGCCGTCGGTCCTATCGATCGTCTGCACGTCCGGCAAGTCGGGCCGCTTGCCGGTGACCATTCCCTTCGCGAGCTCGAACAGCAGCACCGCCTGCGGCTTGTTCACTTCCATGAAGTGCGCGAAGGCGATGTCGACGGCGATCAGCACCATACGCGGGTCGTCGGGGCCGCCGTTCTCCGCGCCGCCGCGGTCGTCGAACCACGCGCGCCAGTCGGGACGATAGAGCTCGTGGATCTTGGCGCGGTCGTCGACGACGCGCGCCTTGCCCGCGACCGAGATCCATTCGCGCGTGCGGTCTTTGTAGTAGCCGAGGTTGACGTTCGGATCGTGCGCGAGCTCGGCGAGCTTCGGGCTCCCTTTCTCGGTGACGAACCAGAGATCGGCGCCGGATGCGAACGCCTGCGTCGCCATCGGCCGCGACACGAGCAGGCCGTCCTCGCGGCGCGTGGTGAGCATGGCCACCTCGAGGTCTTTGACGAGATCGCGGAAGCGTTCGAGCTGATCGTTCATGCCGCCCTGCAAAGCAAGGCGATTGCCACGCGCTACCGCAGCCCGGCGAAGAGCGACGCGTACACCTCGATGCCGTCCCACAGGTTCTGCAGGCGCAGGTTCTCGTTCGCCGCGTGCTGGTTGTTGTCGTGGTTCGCGATCGGAATGACGATGGCCGGTTTGTGCGCCGCGCCCTGAAAGAGGTACATCGGCACGCTGCCGCCGATGGTCGGCAACGCCACCGGCGCCTCGCCGCGTCCCGCCGCGATCACGTCGAGCACGCGCCGCGAGAGCGGCAGATCCATCGCCGTGCGCGCGGGCGGATAACCGGCGCCCCACGCGAGCTTCACGACGCGCGGATGCGCGGCACGCGTCGCCGCGTCGGGCGTGTCGCGCACGAGGAACCAACCTTTGGACACGAGGAACTGCTCGACGCGCGCGCGCACCGACTCCGGCGTTTCATCCGGCACGAGCCGGAAGTCGATCGATGCCGATGCGTCGGTGACGATCGTGTTCGACGCCTGCGCGCCGACGTGTCCCGCGACGAAGCCGCGCAGATTCAGCGCGGGCTGCAGCACGAGCTCGTTGAGCTTCTTCCCATCGCCTTCCGTGCGTCCGAGCGCGAGCTCCGCGCGGAGCTGATCGTCGGGATTCGGCGCGCGCGCGAGCGCCTCTTTCTCCACGTCCGTCAGCGGACGCACGTCGTCGTAGAAGCCGGGAATGAGAATGCGCCCGTCGGAGTCGCGCATCTGCGCGAGGAGCTCCGCGAGCATCACGATCGGATTCGGCGCCCAGTTGCCGTAATGCCCGCTGTGCAGCGGACGCGCGGGACCGTAGACCGTCAGCTCGAGATCGGTCGTGCCGCGCGCGCCGAAGAGCACCTGCATCCTGCGCGACTGATGCACGGGGCCGTCGCAGATCATCCACGCGTCGACGGCGAGCTCGCGCGCGTGCTCGGCGAGGTAGCGGCCGAGGTTCGGCGAGCCCGCTTCTTCCTCGCCTTCGAAGACGAACTTGAGGTTCACCGACGGCGCGAGCTTCGCCGCGCGTAACGCGTCGAGCGCCGCGAGCATGCCGACGATCGAGCCTTTGTCATCCGAGGCCGAGCGCGCGTAGACGCGCCACTCCGGATCGAGCTTGTCCGCGTTCGCGACGTCGTGGCCGTTCGCATCGCGCAGCACCGGCTGCCACGGAGCGTTGCGCCATTGAGTTGCATCGACCGGCTGGCCGTCGTAGTGCGCGTAGAAGCCGATGGTCGTCGTCGCGTGCGGCGCGTTCACGTCCGCGACGATGAGCGGCGGCACGCCGTCGATGCGCAGCACGTTCGCGGTGATGCCGCGGCGCGCGAGCATCGCCACGATCGCCTGAGCATTGCGCTCGATGTTCGTCGCATCCGACGCGAGGTTCGGCAGCGCGAGCAGCGACGTCAGCTCCGCGACGATCTCGCGCTCGTGCGCGGTGCGCCACGTCCGCGCGGCCTGCGCCGCTTCCCGCGGCGTGGCGGCGGATGCGACGATCGGCACGAACACCAACAGCAGCAGCGCAACGACGCTCTTCATCGGACCTCGGCGCTCGCTCCCGCGACAGGCTTCCACGGCTCGGCGCGCCCGCCAAGATACTTCGCCAGAAACTCTTCCGCGCGTCCGAAGAAATCGATCTCGTTCTCGTCGCGTCCGAGGCCGTGCCCTTCGTCCGGGTAGACGATGTACGTCACGTCGCGCTTCGCCTCGCGCAGCGTCTTCACGAGCGTGTCCGTGAGCCGGATCGGCACGCGCGGATCGTGCGCGCCCTGCTGGATCAGCACCGGCACGCGCAACTGATCGATGTGGTAGTACGGCGAGATCTCGCGGTTGAACGCGTCGTCGTGAATGACGTCGCCGACGCGGCGGATGAAGCGCTCGCGCGACGGACCCCAATACGGCGGGAACGCTTCGATGAGCGTCTTCAGCTCGGACGGCCCGACCATGCTCACGCCGCAGACGAAGAGCTCCGGGTCGCGCGTCAGCGCGCGCAGCGTCGCGTAACCGCCGCCCGAGCCGCCGAGCACCGCGACGCGCTTCGGATGGGCGATGCCCTGCGCGACCGCCCAGCGCAGGCCGTCGATGAGATCGTCGTCCGTCGCCAGACCCCACTGCCGCGTGAAGAGGTTCGTGAACTTGCGGCCGAAGCCTTCCGAGCCGCGGTAGTTGACCTGCAGCACCGCGTAGCCGCGGTTCGCGAGCAGCTGTACCAGCGCGTCGTAGTCGTCGTAGTCGCGCGTGAACGGGCCGCCGTGCGGCAGCAGGATCAGCGGCAGGTTCTTCGCGTCGACGCCCGGCGGCGTCGTGAGATACGACACGAGCTCCTGCCCGTCGCGCGAACGGATCACCACGCCCTTCTTCGGCGCGAGCGTGTACGGCTCGAGCTCGGGACGCTCGGCGAAGAGCTTCGTCATCTGCTTCGTGGCGCGGTCGTACGCGTAGTACACCGGCGGCGCATCGCTGCGATACGTCTCGACGATCCACTTCGTGCGTTTCGCATCGACGCTGATCGGCAGCAGGAACCCCGGCACCACGCGCGTCATGCGCGCGAAGTCGTCGCGCAGATCGTCGTCGAGGAACTTCCATTCCGGCGTGAGGTAATCGAAGGCGACCGCTTCGAGCTTGCCGGTGGCCGGGCTCACGAGCACGAGCGGCGAGGTGAGCGCGCCGAGGTCGGTGACGTCGGACTTCGGATCGGAGGCGACGACGGCCAGCTGCTTGCCGGTTTTCAGATCGAGCGTGACGATGCGCACCGTGTTCGAGCCGGTGGACGAGAGCACGTTGATCGTTTTTCCGTCGGGCGCGAAGTTGACGATCATCGTGCCGTCGAACGCCTGGCCGTAATAGATCGGCGTCTCTTCGAACGGCCACGAGATCAGCTCGCGCCACGGCGCGGTGGCCGAGTCGCGCACGCGCACGGCGGTGCGGCCGCTCGCGCGATCGAACGTCGTCGCACCGCGGATCACGAAGTTCCGGTCCGTCGACCAGCTCAGGACGTCGCCGGGATTCTTCGCCTCGAGCGTCAGCGCGCCGGTCTCGAGGTCGACGCGGTACATATCGAAGACGCCGCGGTCGCGCAGGTTGAGGCCGACCAGAATCTGCGTCGGATGCGCCAGGCTGCCGAGAAGGTTCGTCGCCTTCACGCCGCGGAACGGCGTCAGATCGCGGACGTTCTTCCCTTCGAGGTCGGCGAGGAAGACGTGATCGTTCTCATCGCCGTCGCCGTCCTGCATGTACAGCAGATGCTGGCCGTCGAGCGCCCACCAGAACTCGGGGACGCCGCGATGATGCTCGAACGTGACGACGTGCGTGTCGTTGCCGCCGATGGTCTGCACGAAGACGTTGCGGACGCCGTTCTCGTCGTTCGCCAGCCAGCCGATGCGCGTGCCGTCGGGCGAGAGCTTCGGCGCGGAACGCGTCGCGCCGCCGAAGAGCACCTCGCGCGGGATCAGCCGCGGCAGCTCCGCGAAGAGGGAGCAGGAGAACGCGAGCGATGCGACGAGAAGGAAGCTGCGCAAGGTTTTGGTCATCATTGGTTGGGCTCCGGAAGACGTTTGAACTCCTGCCATTCACCACTCCCCCACCGCATGCGCAGCGCATCGCCGCCCGACGCGAGCTCCATCGCCACGGAGTCTTCGCGGTCGTACGCCGCGGCCGGCCCGGTGCTGCCGATGAAGACCGTCTCCGGCGAGTTGCCCCAGCGCAGGCGCAGCACGCCGTCGCGGTCCGTGAGTTCCACCGTGGCGATGTTCTCGTTGCGGAAGCGCCCGACCCACCGCCGCCGCTCCTCGGCTGTCGCATTCACGATCGGCGGCGACGCGGCGAGCTTCGGTGGCTCCGCGCCGAGAGCAAGCGCCGCGAGACCTTTGCCGGCGTCGACGAGCGCGCCCGTCTGCACGTTCGCGAGCACGACGACGTAGAGATCGTCGTCGGGATAGACGGCGAGATACGACGCGAAGCCGCCGAGGATGCCGGACTGCTCGATCGCGGCGTGGTCGAAGTACTTGCGTACGCCCCAGCCGTACGGATATTCGAGCGCGCGGCGCTTGAAGAGCGTCTCGTCGCGGACGGCGCGCGCCCACTTCAGCAGGTCGCGTGCGCTCGAGACGACGGCGCCACTGCCGATCGCCGCCCACGCGCCCTCGCATCCGGCATGTTCGACGCCGGCCGCGCCGGATGCGGGCACGAAGCCGCGCGCGCGATTCGGCACGATGTCGGCGCGGCGATCGACGCTCGTCTCCGTCAGCGCGAGCGGCTCGAAGAGATGGCGGCGCAGGAACGCGTCCCACGACTCGCCCGACGCGCGCTCGACGACGCGGGCGAGCAGCGCGTAGCCGCCGTTGCTGTAGCCCGACCCTTTGCCCGGCTCGAACCAGAGCGGCTCCTTCGCGAGCTCCGCGACGAGATCGTCGAGCGTGGCCGTGCCGCACGACGGCGCATCCGGATTCGGCACGCCGGAGCGGTGCAGCAGCAGATCGCGGATGTGGATCTTGTCGGCGTTCGGAAAGTCGGGGATGAATTTCGACAGCGGATCGTCGTACGCAAGCTTGTGCTGGTCGGCGAGGAGCGTGATCGCGGCGGCGGTGAACGTCTTCGTGATCGACGCGACGCGGAAGCGCGACTCCGGCGCGAGCGGCGCATTCAGGTCCCAGTCCGCTTTTCCGTAGACGCGCCGCGCGAGGACCGCATCGCCGCGCGCGACGAGCACGACGCCGTGCAGCTCTCCGCTTTTCACCAGCGGCGCGAGATAGCGATCGACTTTGTTGTCGAGCGGTAACGTCGCCGCGGTCAGCGGCAGCGAAGCAACGAGAGCGGCGGCGAGAAGCAGCTTGCGCACATCCGTACGGTACGGAAAGAGAGCTCATCTGTACAATCGATTTCCTGGATACCGATCATCGATGAAGCCGATATCGCTCAACGCGCTCGATCTGAACCTGCTGCTCGCGTTCGAGGCGCTGTACGAGGAGCGGCACGTGACGCGCGCGGCGGCGCGGGTCGGGCTCGGGCAGTCGTCGCTGAGCGGCGCGCTGGCGCGGCTGCGCGCCGTGTTCGACGACGAGCTCTTCACGCGCGGGCGCAACGGCATGACGCCGACCGCGCGCGCCCGCGAGCTGTCGGTGCCGGTGGGACAGGCGCTGGCGATGTTGCGCTCGGCGATCGAGACCTCGCCGCGCTTCGACGCCGCGACCTCCGCGCGCGTCTTCCACATCGCGACGTCCGACTACGGCGAGGCGGTGCTGCTGCCGCCGCTGATTCGCCGCCTGCGCGCGACCGCACCGGGCATCGCGCTCGACGTCACGCGCACGGAGTTCCTCTTCCAGCCGCCGCTCGCGCGGCTCGACGCGGGCGATGTCGATCTCGCGCTCGGCTTCTTCGACGACGTCTCCCGCGCGCACACCGGCGTCCTCGCGCGGCGCGTCGGCAGCGAGGAGCTCGTGTGCGTCGTGCGCGAGCGGCATCCGCGCGCCAAGCACCGCCTCACGCTGCGCGCGCTCCTCGAGCTCGATCACATCCGCGTCAACTATCCCGGCGATCACGGCGCGGGGATGATCGACACGCTCCTGCGCAGCCGCGGCATGAAGCGCCGCGTGCCGCTCACCGTCTCGCACTTTCTCTCGATCGCGCCGATCGTCGCGGCCACGGATCTCGTCGGCTTCCTGCCGGCGCGTCTGGCGCGTCTCGCGGCGCGCTCGCATCGCCTGCGCGTCTTCAAGCCGCCGCTCCCGCTGCGGCCGCTCGCCGTGTCGATGGTGTGGGACGAGCGGCGCGAGCACGACCCCGCGCACGGGTGGCTGCGCGCGCTCGCGGCCGGCCTCTTGACAGAATGACGGGCGCGCCCCTATTGTTAGCACTCAAGAGACGCGAGTGCCAAACGCGCGTTTCTCTACTTCAGGAAATCCGGATGCGGGCACGCCCCGCTAAAAATCATTCAAGCAGTACCATCGAAAGGAGATACGTCATGGCAGCAGTTGCATCCGAGCTGAAGCTCCGGCCGCTGTACGACCGCATCGTCGTGCGCCGCAAGGAAGCGAAGGAGCAGGTCCGCGGCGGCATCATCATCCCCGACACCGCCAAGGAAAAGCCGCAGGAAGCGGAAGTCATCGCCGTCGGCGAAGGAAAGTTCGACGACAACGGCAAGCGCATCAAACTCGACGTCAAGAAGGGCGACACCGTCCTCATCGGCAAGTACTCCGGCACCGAGATCAAGCTCGATGACGTCGAGTACACGATTCTGCGCGAAGACGAAGTCCTCGCGATCGTCGAAGGATAAGGAGACACACCAATGGCAAAGCGCATTACCTACAGTGAAGACGCGCGCCAGGCGATCCTGCGCGGCGTGAACAAGCTCGCCGACGCGGTCAAGGTCACCCTCGGACCGAAAGGCCGCAACGTCGTCATCGAGAAGAAGTTCGGTTCGCCGACCATCACCAAGGACGGCGTCACCGTGGCCAAGGAGATCGAGCTCAAGGACGAGCTCGAGAACGCGGGCGCCCAGATGGTCCGCGAGGTCGCCTCGAAGACCTCCGACATCGCCGGCGACGGCACCACGACCGCGACCGTGCTCGCGCAGGCCATCTTCCGCGAAGGCGTGAAGAACGTCACCGCCGGCGCGAACCCGATGGACATCAAGAAGGGCATCGAGCTCGGCGTCCGCGCCGCGATCGAGTCCATCGAGAAGATGGCCCGTCCGGTCGAGGGCAAGGACATCCAGCACATCGGCACCATCTCCGCGAACAACGACGAGGAGATCGGCTCGATCATCGCCGGCGCGATGGAGAAGGTCGGCAAGGACGGCGTCATCACCGTCGAAGAAGCGCGCGGCCTCGACACGGTCCTCGAAGTCGTCGAGGGCATGCAGTTCGACCGCGGCTACCTCTCGCCGTACTTCGTGACCGATCCGGAGCGCATGGAAGCGGTCCTCGAGAACGCCAAGATCCTCATCTATGAGAAGAAGATCTCGTCGATGAAGGACCTCCTGCCGATCCTCGAGCAGGTCGCGCGTCAGGGCAAACCGCTGCTCATCATCGCGGAAGACGTCGAGGGCGAGGCACTCGCCACGCTCGTCGTGAACAAGCTCCGTGGCACGCTCAACGTCGCCGCCGTCAAGGCGCCGGGCTTCGGCGATCGCCGCAAGGCGATGCTCGAAGACATCGCCATCCTCTCGGGCGGCCGCCTCATCTCCGAGGACATCGGCGTGAAGCTCGAGAACGTGAAGTGGGAAGACCTCGGCGATGCCAAGCGCGTCGCCATCGACAAGGACAACACCACGCTCGTCACCGACACGGACGACAAGAGCCGCAAGGAAGCGATCGCCGGCCGCGTCAAGCAGATCCGCACGGCCATCGAGGACACGACGTCGGACTACGACCGTGAGAAGCTGCAGGAGCGCCTGGCGAAGCTCGTCGGCGGTGTTGCGGTCATCAAGGTCGGCGCCGCGACCGAGACCGAGATGAAGGAAAAGAAGGCCCGCGTGGAAGACGCGATGCACGCGACCAAGGCGGCCGTCGAAGAGGGCATCGTCCCGGGCGGCGGCGTGGCGCTGCTGCGCGCGGTCGAAGCGGTCGAGAAGGTCAAGGCCGAGGGCGACGTCAAGGTCGGCGTCAACGTAATCAAGCGCGCGCTCGAAGAGCCGTTCCGCCAGATCGTGTTCAACGCCGGCTTGGAAGGCTCGGTCCTGCTCAATGAAGTGCGCCAGAAGGGCGGCACGTGGGGCTTCGACGCCCGCAACGAGCAGATGGTGGACATGATCGACAACGGCATCATCGACCCGGCCAAGGTGACCAAGCAGGCGCTGCAGAACGCGTCGTCGATCGCCGGCCTCATGCTCACCACCGAAGCCCTCGTCTCCGAGATCAAGGAAGAAGAGAAGGGCGGAGGTGCCGGCAATCCCGCTGCCGGAATGGGCGGCGGCATGGGCGGTATGTACTAATTCCGTAGTAACAACGAAGTTCGTTTACGACGCGGCGGCCGGCAACGGCCGCCGCGTTTTTTTCTTCTAGCCGAACTGCGCCAGAGTGATCACGTTCCCCGCGGCGTCGCGCAGGAACGTCTCCGTCGCGCCGTACGGCGTGGTGCGGCGCGCGACGAAGATGTCCGTATCCGCCGGCAGCGCTGCGACGGCGGCGTCGAGATCCGCGACTTCGACGAAGAGCGACGCGGTGCCGGGCTTCGCCTTCTCCAGCGCCCGCGGCTCGTCGGCGCGCACGCTGTCGAGCGTCTGGTACATGATCTCCGCGCCGTCCCGCGCGAGGATGACGAAACCGAGCGCATCGCCGTGCGGCACCTCGGCCGTACGCGCGAAGCCGAGCGCTTCCCACAGCGGCAGATTCGGTTCGATGGAGGGAACGACGAGAACCGGCGTGACTTTCATGCCCCGAATCTAGCGCCGCGCGCGTCGCTACGGATTGGAAAAATGGAACGCGTTCGGCGTCGTGCCCGCCAGCGCGCGAAACTCGGCGATGAGATGCGACTGGTCGTAGTAGCCGTGTCGCGCCGCGACGTCCGCCCAGTCGGCGTCCGCGTGCGCGCGCGACACCAGACGCCGGAAGCGCATCACCCGCGCGAACGTCTTCGGCGAGACGCCGACGTGATGCAGGAACTGCCGCGCGAGATGCTGCCGCGAGATGCCGAGCTCGCGCGCGAGCGGCTCGATGCGCTCCGCGCCATCGCTGTCGATGATGCGCGCGATCGCCGCGTCGACGCGCGCGTCGCGCTCGGGATCGAGACGGCGCAGCAGCTCGCGTTCAATGTCGTCACAGTTGATGCGGTCAGGACGCGGCACGTCGCGCCACAGCTCGCGCAGCGGCACGCGCGCGTCCGTGATCTCCGCGAGCGGAATGCGCAGGAACGCCGCGGCGCGTCCGGGACGGAAGCGCACGCCGAAGAAGCGCTGTCCCGGCGACGGCGGCAGCACGAGCGCGGTCGTCATCGTGCCGACGGCGAACGCCTCCTCCCGCGTCAGATCGAAGACGAGATCGGCGCAGCCGTCCGGCAGGATGCGGTTCGCCTCGCGCGTGTCCGCGTCCTCGCCGCGCGTCCAGTAACATTCGACCCACGGCTGCAGCGCGGCCGTGGGTCGGAGCTCGCGGTAGGTCACGACATCAGTCTAGCGGGCCAGGATGTCGTGCAGCACGTTCACCGCAAACTTCTGCGGCTTCTTCGGCAGCGCGATCTCGAAATCGATCGGGCTGGTGGTGCTGCCGATGACCGTGACCGCGCCGAGGCGCACGAACGCGTTCTTGTCGAAGTAGACGTACACCGGCACGACCGACGCGAAGTTCGGCGGCACCTCGGACTGCGTGACCGTGCCCGTGACCTTGTACTTGCCGCCGCCGAGGTCCTTGATGTTGAACTTCGAGTCGAAGCGCGGGATCGCCGTGCCGTAGACCCACTGGTTGAAGAACCAGTCCATCTTCTGATCGTTCGTGATGCGCAGGTTCGGCGTGGCGTGCTTGGTCGCGATCTGCAGGAAGTCGCGCGTGGTCGGGTTCTTCCCCGCATACGTGCTCGCGAACTCCTTCATCATCGCGATGAACTCCTGGTCGCCGGTCTTCCGGTCCTGCATGGCCATGCGCAGCATGTGCAGGACGTACGCGCCCTTCTCGTAGACGATTGCCGAGTACGCGTCGGGGTTCTGCCACGTGCCGAGGCGCCAGCCCTGCGTGATCGGACCGGCGGCGTCGTTGGTGATGACCGCGCCGCGCGGCTTCTCGAGGATCCGGCGCCGCGCACGCTCCCAGAAGTCGTCGTACTTTTTCTGGCCGCCGGTCTGCTGCAGTACGACCGCGGCGGTGAACTCCGCGAAGCCTTCCGACAGCCACTGGTCGCGATACGTCGCCCAGCCGACCTGATGGCCCCACCACTGGTGCGCGAACTCGTGCGGACCGACGACGTCGACGAAGTCCTTCGCGCTGTTGATGCCGAGCGTGTTGCGGGCCGTGCCGCTGATGAAGGCGAGATACGGCAGATAGATGAGCGACGGCCACGACTGGCCGAACGCCCACTCCGACTGCTGCGTGATGGCGACCTTCTTCACCGCGAGCGGTCCGAAGAGCGCGTTGCCGGTGCGCGCGGTGTTCATGCCGTCGACGAGCGCGGACTGCGCGAGCGACGCGGTGTCGACCTTGAGGTGCGTCGGTCCGGTGGACATGATGCCGTCGACGTCGTTCGCGGCCGCGAGCGCGGCGTTGATCTCGCGCAGGATGTCGGGCGTGCCCGGATTCGTGAACACGGCCACGGTCATGCCACTGTCTTTGTCGGTCTGCTCGAGCTTCTTGAACTTGCCGTAGTTGAAGCCGGCCACGCGGATCGGCGCCGTCGTCTTCCACGTCGCGACGCGGTCGGTGCCTTCATCGTGCGCGTCGACTTCGGTCCCCGTGGCGACGATCTGGAACTTCTGCGGCGTGCGGAAGTGCAGCTCGTAGTCGGCGAGGTCGTCGAACACCGCCACGTTCGGATACCAGCTCGTGCGCGCGCCCACCGAGAAGTTCCCGTCGCCGGCATTCTGCAACGCATCTTTTCCGGCATAACGGATGCGCAGCAGGTACGTCTCGCCTTGTTTCAGCGGCTGAGGAAAGACGACCGCGGCGTTCGGATCCTCGTCTTCGTCTTCCTGAATGAACGGCACGGGCGCGAACGACGGGTTTTCGCCCGCCGGCGCGAACTCCGCCGCGGCGATGCGCAGCTTGCCGAAGAGATTGATCGGCAGCACGCGCACGTTCGCGAGCGACAGGAACGTCATCGTGGACGTCGACGAGAGCTCCGCGCCGCGGATCGTGGCGTCGACGAGGTAATGCTGCGGATCGACGAGCATCTCTTTTCCGGGCAGCACGCCCGTGCGCACGACGCTCGCCGGCGCGCTCGAATACCAGACGCCGCCCTTCGTGTCGGACAGCACGGACATCGACGCGGGCTCGATGTCGTGCGGATCGACGGAGAGCAGCGCGGGCGGGTATTTCTTTCCGTTCAGCCAGACGAGGAAGAACGGCCGCGAGGCGGAATCGAGGAGATCCCGCAGGACGTCGATGTGGACGTTCGCATGGAAATCCTTCCGCTGTTTCTTCAGGTAGTCGTTCCATCGATCCGTCGCGGTGGCGTTCGCCGCTCCGGCCACCGGCGCGGACGTCTTCTCCGCGGCGGCGGGCAGCGCGGTGCCGAGGAAGACGGCGGAGTCGAAGGTGTCGGTGAGCGCCGTCAGCTTCTCGTCGCCGGCGTTGAGCGCGAGCTGGCGCTGTTCGGCGACGGATGCGGGCGTCAGCTCGTACGAGCCCTGGCCGAGGAACACGGCGCCGGGCGTTTTGCCGGCGACCGGCGCGAGGAGATGCAGCGTGCCGGTGAGCGTGAAGCGGAAGGCGTCGTCGGTGAAGACGAAGTTGCTGAGCGCGATCGTGCGGCCGTCGGGGCGCGCATTGCGCAGTTCGGTGTACGTCGGATCGGCGGCGGCGAAAGCGCAGATCGGGAGCAGCAGCAGAACGGCTGCCGCGAGGAGTCGCGGGGCTCGGAGCATGGGGTCCTCTCTTGGACGGAAGGTTCCGCACTGGAACCGCGCCGTGCGGCGATCCCTTCCCGCGCGTTTGTGTTAGGTTTCTGCGCCGTATGAAAAAACTGCTCGCCGTCTTCGTGATGACTCTCGCGTGCGTCGCTTCCGCGCAGGAGCGGCCGGCCGACAAACCCGACAAAAAATCGGACGCGCCGCGCGAGAAAAAAGAAGTGCCGCCGGACCAGATCGTCACCACCAGCGGCACCATGCGCGCGGGCGGCGAGACCATCGCGTACACCGCGCGCGCCGGCACGATGGTGCTCAAGGACGACAAGGGCGATCCGCGCGCGAGCTTCTTCGTCGTCTCGTACACGCGCGACGGCGCCGATCCGGCGAAACGCCCCGTGACGTACACGTTCAACGGCGGTCCCGGCTCGTCGTCGGTGTGGCTGCACATGGGCGCGTTCGGTCCGCGCCGCGTCGCGTACGGCGACGAAGAGGGTCACGCCGGCGCGCCGCCGTATCACCTCGTCGACAACGAGGCCACGCTGCTCGACGCGACGGACCTCGTCTTCATCGATCCGGTGTCGACCGGCTTCAGCCGCGCCATTCCGTTCGAGGACGCGAAGAAGTTTCATAGCGTCGACTCCGACATCGAGTCCGTCGGCGAGGTGATCCGCCTCTGGACGACGCGCAACGCACGATGGAGCTCGCCGAAGTTCGTCGCTGGCGAGAGCTACGGCACGACGCGCGCGGCCGGACTCGCGGGCTGGCTGCACGGCCAGGGCTTCTACCTCAACGGGATCGTATTGATCTCGTCGATTCTCAACTTCGCCACCGCGCGCTTCGACACCGCCACCGATCTGCCGTACATCCTCTTCCTGCCGACGTACACGGCGATCTCGTGGTACCACAAGCGTCTTCCCGCCGATCTGCAGAGCGCCGGCGTCGAGCGTGCCGTCGCGGAGTCCGAAGCCTTCGCCCTCGGCGATTACACGCACGCGCTGATGCAGGGCGACCGCATCAGCGCCACCGATCGCGCGTCGATCATCGAGCGGCTCTCACGGCTCACCGGCCTCTCGCGCGAGTACCTCGACCGCACGAACCTCCGCATCGACATCGACCGCTACGACAAGGAGCTCCTGCGCGACCGCCGCCGCACCGTCGGACGTCTCGACGGCCGCTTCATCGGCATCGACCGCGACGCCGCGGGCGAGAGCTCGGAAGACGATCCGTCCTACTCCGCGATCTACGGCGAGTACACGGCCGTCTTCAACGACTACGTGCGCCGCGTGCTGAAATTCGAGACCGACACGCCGTACGAGATCCTCACCGACAAAGCGCGGCCGTGGAGCTTCGACCGCTATCAGAACCGCTATCTCGACGTCGCGGAAACGCTGCGCGGCGCGATGACGCAGAACCCCTTCCTCAAGGTTTTCGTCGCGAATGGCTACTACGATCTGGCCACGCCCTTCGGCGCGACGAACTACACCTTCGCGCGCATGCAGATCGAGCCGGAGCTGCGGCCGAACGTGACGCTGCACTACTACGCCGGCGGCCACATGATGTACATCGACCGCACCGCGCACCGGAAGCTGCACGACGATCTCGTGTCGTTCATCCGCGGCGCGTCTAATACTGGATCGTGATGACCTTGTGGCGATCGGGCAGCGTGTACGGCACGTTCGCCTGCGCCACGAGCGCCTCGAACGCACCGACGTCCGCCGCACGCAACGCGAGCGGCGGACGATCGGCGCTCCGGAAGAAGTTCTCCCAGTGGCCGAGGAGCGCGTACGACGGCGCGAGCGCCGCGAGATACGCCTTCGGATAATCCGCCTGCTGGTTCCAGTTGCCGACGCAAAAGATGGCGACGTCGACGCGCTTGTCGTGCAGCGTCGCGTCGTCGGGCAAGCCATACGGCGTGTTCGGCGACGCGTCGACGTACCAGACGCGCAGCTCGGGCGCGCCGTTCGCGTCGAGGAAGTCGATGAGGTACGCGAGCGTCTCCCCTTCGCGCCACGCGTTCGGCTTGGCGGGTACGTGCGCGAGCGGCGACGCGTAATGGCCGTTGAGCGCGCGGATGTGTGCGACGTGCGACGCGTGCTCGGAAAAGTACGGCAGCACGCGGACGCGCGCGTTCACATTGAACGGCGTGGCCGCGGCGTTGCGTGTGCCGGCGCGCGTCAGCATCGACTCGCACGCGTGTCCCGCCAGCGCGGACGCGAGCGTGTTGCAGACGGTGACGCCGCCGACGATCGGCGCGGATGCGGGCACGCGCGGCAGCACCTCCGGCAGGTCCATGATGTGGTCGTAGTGCGCGTGTCCGGTGACGACGACGCGCACGTCGTCGAGATTGCCGAGGCGATCGAGGTGCTGCTGCACGACCGCGTGATTGCTGCTCGTGCGGAACGGCAGGCGCAGGAAGCTCGGATTCGTGAAGAACGGCGCGGTGAGCACGGCGTCGCTGCCGCGGCGGATCAGCCAGCCGCCGGCGCCGAGGTATTCGAAGGTCGCCGTGCGTCCGCCGCCGCCAATCGCGTGCGTCTCGGGGCCGGTCTGCAGATGCAGGTTCGCGGTGGATTGCGAGCAGGCGGCGAGCGTCAGAGCCGCGAGAGCCACGATCGAGTTGCGCATGGACGATTGTAGACCTCAGCGCCGCGCGGCCATCTCTTCGGCCACCGCGACGAACTCGTTGCGGATCGCCTCGCGCTGCTGCAGCAGCCGCGCGCGGTCGTCGCGATGCGCGAACGCGCGCGCGTCGGCGAGCACCTCGTCGATGTCTTCGAACACGCGCAGCGCGAGGTACGCGAGAAACGGCAGCACGAGCAGCACGACGAGTCCCGTCGGCACGCCGAAACGCATCCCGACGAGATACGCGATCGCGAGATACGTCAGCGGATAGAGCGCGAGCGCGGCGAGGAGCTTGATCGTCGCAACGACCGCGTCTTCGCCGCCGGAGAAGCGCTTCGCGAGCACGCCGATGAGGCGATACGTCGGATAGCTCACGATTGCGCCGAGGAGCGCGAGCGGCAGCAGCACGATCACGCGAAACGCGCGCGCCGCGCCGCCGCGATGCACGAGGTTCTGCACGTCGACGCCCGCGCGGCGCAACTCGGCCTCGAATTGCGTGACCGCGGTTTCGAGGCGCGCGAGGCGCGCCGGATCGTGCGTGGCGAGATAGCGGTAGCCGTCGACGAAACGCCGCTGCAGTCCGAACTCCGCGGGGAGCGGCAGCGCGTCGGTCGCGGAGAAGATGTCCTCCGCGCGCGCGACGAGCGCGAGCGCGGCGCGCGAGTCCGCCTGCAGGGTCACCGCATCGAGCCCCGCATCGATCTCCGCCGTCAGCTGCTCGACCGCGCCCGGCGACTCGTCGCTCGACGCGACCGTCAGCGGCTCGCCGAACACCACCAGCGCCGAGCTGCGAAAGACGTGTTTGGCCGTGTAGTAGATGCCGACCGGCACCACCGACATGGCCTCGAGTCGCGCGCCCAACGCGATGCGCGCGGCGCCCGTCTTCAGCTCGCGCAGCTGCGCGTCGTCGTGCGTCGTGCCTTCGGGAAAAATCGCGATCGCGCCGCCGCGCCGCAGCACGTCGCGCGCGCGGGAGAACGTCTCTTCGTTGCTGCCGCGCGTGTTGTGGTCCTGCTTCCGATAGACCGGGATCGAGTCGAAGAGGTGCACGAAGAAGCTGATGACCGGATAGCGGAACAGCGGCGCCTTCGCGAGGAACGACACGGGACGCGGCGCGAAGCAGACGAGGAACAGCGGATCGACGAGCCCGTTCGGATGGTTCATCGCGAAGATCACCGGCCCGTCCGGAATGCGCTCCGTGCCGGCGAGCTCGATGCGCCGGTAGAAGATGCGCATGCAGAGCGCGAGGAACGCGGTGACGAGCTTACGCATCGGCCGGCGTGCGCCACGCGGCGTAAGTCCAGATCACGCCCGCAAGCAGCACCGCCACCGGCACGACCAGGAACCCGCGCTCGAGCGAGCTCGCGTCCGAGAGCATGCCGATCAGCGGCGGCGACGGAATGTCGCCGAGGAAGTGCATCACCAGCACCGAGAAACCGACGGCCGTCGCGCGCTCCAGCGGCGAGACCAGATTCACGATCGCGGAGTTGATCGGTCCGGTGCACATGAAGATGAGCACCTCGGCCACGATGATCGCGCCGAGGTACACCGGCTTCGCGTGGTTCGTCAGCGCCACGAACGTGAACGGCGTCGCGATCAGCGTGGCGATCCCCGAGACCCACAGATACGACTGCTTCGTCCGCGCGAGAAACTTGTCGCCGAGCCAGCCGCCGAGCGCGGTGCCGGTGAAGCCGGTCACGATCACGATCGCGCCGAACGTCACCGTCGACTCCGACCGCGACATCCCGCGCGCGCGCTCGAGGAACGCCGGCATCCAGAATCCGAGCCCGCCCAGCGCGAACGTGTATGCGGCGTAACCGAGCACTGCCAGCACGTACGGGCGGTTGCGCAGCAGCTCGCGATACGCGTTCGCGTTCGCTGGCGGCGCGTGGTGCATCGTCGCCACGTCGTTCTGTCCGCGCGGCGGATCCTTCACGAAGAGCACCAGGATGGCCAGCAGCACGCCCGGAAATCCGGCGATCCAGAAGGCCGCACGCCAGCCGAAATGGCGATCCGCCAGTCCGCCCAGAACGTAGCCGAGCGCCGAGCCGATCGGGATCGCGGAGAAGAAGACCGACATCACGCGGCCGCGCTTCTCGTACGCGAACTGATCCGACAGCAGCGCCGGCGCGATCGTGCCGTACGCTGCCTCGCCGATGCCGACCGTCGAGCGCGCGCTGAAGAGCGACCAGAAGCCGCGCGCGAAGCCGCCCAGGCCCGTGGCGAAACTCCAGATGCCGACGCCGATCGCGATCAGCGGCGGACGCGCGCGCTTGTCACCGAGCGAGCCGAAGATCGGCGAGGCCGCGGCGTAGACGATGATGAAGCCGAGGTTGAGGAAGCCGAGCTGCGTGTCGCTGAGCGACAGCGCGTGCTTCATCGGCTCGACCACCGCGGCCACGACCCAGCGGTCGACGTAGTTGAAGAGATTGATGAACGTCAGCACCGCGAGCGCGTACGTCGCGCGGCGGTCGCTGATCGCGGTGCTGTTCTGCATGCGAGAGCGCAAGTGTAGCAACCGAATCGCCGCATGAACGTATCAAAGGACGCGTGAAGAGCACGGTTATGATGACGGCGTCCATGAAACGCGTCGCTCCGCTGGTGGCCGCCGTCGCAGGAGTCGTCGCGCTGCTGCTGGTGCTTCCGTTCTATCGGCCGGCGGAACCGCGCGGCATCAGCATCACGCGCTCCGAGGCGCGCCGGATCGCCAACGACGCCGCGCAGAAGCTTGGGATCCCGCTCGGGTCGACGTGGGCCACGAACATCTGGCATCCGTCGCGGTATCTCGAGAAAGAGCTGCGCAACAGCCCGCATCTTGCCGACGCGTGGAACGATCCGGTCCTCGGCCCGAGACTCAACGCGTACCAGCTGACGTACTACTACCTCAACAAGGACAAGTATCCGCCGCACGGCGCCGTGCAGGTCGACGCGCGGACGGGCGAGGTCACCGAGGCGCGGCTGCGGCTGCGCGACGGCGATCCCGGCGCGAAGGCGACCGAGGCGCAGCTGCGGCCGCGCGCGGACGCGTTCGTGCGTTCGCGGACGTTTGCCGGCGCACCGTCGCCGAAGTTCGAGTCGGCGCGGCCGACGGTGCTGCGCTCGCGTACCGACTGGGTCTTCCGCTACCGCGTGCCGTCGAGCTTTCCGCTGCCGCAGCTCGCGCTCTATCTGAACGTCTACTTCGTCGGCGACCGCCAGGCCGGCTGGGACCTCAGCGAGGAGTACGTGGACGGCGCGCAGCTGACCGGCGACACCGGCGGCGACGTCGCCTCCGTCCTGCTGCAGTTCGCGACGCTCTTCCTCCTGCTGCTGATCCTCATCGTGATCTTCCTCAGGAAGTATCACGCGGGCGAAGTGGGCGTGAACACGGGCGCGTTTCTGTTCGCCGTGCTGATCGTGCTCCTCATCGGCGGCGCATTGCTCGCGCGCGTGTCGATGGCGGATGGCTGGGGTCTCGGCTCGCTCGATGCGCCGGCGATCTCGTGGGCGGTCACCGCGTTCGGCTTTCTGCTCGGTAATCTGCCGTCGGCGATTCTGCTCTTCCTCGCGTGGGCCGTCGGCGAGAGTTACGCGCGCGAGCGCTGGGGCGAGAAGCTCGCGGCGTTCGACGCGATCCTGCGCCGCGATCCGCTGAACGCAACCGTCGGCCAGTCGCTGCTGCGCGGCTCGCTCCTCGCGCCCGCCGTGGCCGGCGCGGCGCTCGCCGTCGGCGCGATTCCGATCGCGTTGCAGCAGGGCTGGGCGACCGCGACGACCGGCGGCACGAGCGCGATCCTCTACAGCGGAGGTCCGCTGTACGCGCTCGTGCAGGCGGCGTGCGAGGCGCTGCTCGTCACCGTCGGCGGCGTGCTCTTCGTGCTGGCGTGGTCGCACCGGCGGCGCGTGCTCTGGCTCGGCGTCCTCGCGATGCTCGTGCTCGGCGTCATCGCCGGAGCGATCGCGCCGCCGATCGAGCCGGTGAACGCGCGGATGCTGTTCGGCTTCGGCGGCATCGCCGTGGTCATCATCACGTTTCTCGCCTACGACCTCCTCACGGCCACCACCGCGCTCTTCGGCGGCTCGCTGGCGACGCTCGTGCTTCCGCTGCTCTCCGTCGCGCGCGGCGAGCTCGCGCGCGAGCTGACCATCGTCCTCGCGCTGCCGATCCTCGGCCTCATCGCCTTCGCGATCTCCGCGCTGCTGACGCGGCGCGAAGTCGTCTACACGTACGAAGACCTCGCGCCGCACGTGAAGCGCATCGTCGAGCGCGAGCGCGTGAAGGCGGAGATCGACGCCGCGAACCGCATCCAGGCCGCGCTCCTGCCGCTCGACGCGCCGTCGCTCGCCGGCGCGACCGTCGCCTCGCATTACCGCGCCGCCACCGAGATCGGCGGCGACTACTTCGACTTCCTGCCGCTGCCGAGCGGCGAGATCGGCATCGCGTTCGGCGACGTCTCCGGCCACGGCCTCACCAGCGGCATCGTCATGGCCATGGCCAAGGCCGCGCTGATGGTGCAGGTCGACTACGATCCCGCGCCGCGCGCCGTGCTCGACGTGCTCAACGAGATCGTGCAGAAGACCGCGCCGAAGCGGATGCTGATGACCTTCTTCTTCGGCGTGCTCGATCCGCACGCGCAGACGCTCCGCTTCTCGTCGGCCGGTCACCTCGACCCGTACGTCTACCGCGCCGCGACGGCAAAAACCGAGGCGCTGTCGTCGTGGGGATTTCCGCTGGGCGTGCGGAGACGCGAGGCGTTCCGCGAGCACCGCGTCGAGTTCGCGCCGGGCGACCGGCTCGTGCTGTACAGCGACGGCCTCATCGAGGCGATCGACGACGACGGCGAGCCATTCGGTTTCGAGCGCTTCGAAGAGACCATCGTCAAGGCGGGACGCGCCTCCGCGGACGAGATGAAGAAAGCGCTGCTGACGGCCGTGCGCAAGTTCACGCGCAACCGGCCGCCGGAAGACGATCAGACGCTCGTCGTGGTCGCGTTCGAGGAGCTCGCCGCGGACGTCTTGCCGCGGGAGCCGCACATCAGCGAAGCCGTCGTGATGGAAACGGTGCACTGACGGCAGTCGGTCTCTGCCGCGTGCTATCCTGCCGCCTCCGCTTCAAAAAAGAGAGGAGGACATCATGTCGAGTGGTTATTTCAGCCTGACGATGGCCGCGGCCCGCACCGGCCACAACGCCTACTGCACGATCTCACCCGCTCCCGAGCTCCAGATCTCGCAGGGAGGATTCACCTTCCAGCCCACGGGCGCGAATACGACGACGGTCGTCATCTACCCGCAGGTGGCGCAGCTGCAGATGCCGCCCTGCGAGGCGATCAGCGGGTCGCTGCTCATCGTTACGCACTCGCCGGTCGTCGCGGGTCAGCTGCTCGTCAGCCCGCCGCTCGAGGTGTCGGTCACGCTCACGCTCTACGGCAACGGCGGCGTGCAGATCGGGCAGTCCACGCTCGACGCGGGACAGTCGACGCTCAACTTCAAGTGGGACGTCTCGTCCGCGACGCCGATCCCGGAATCGGACGCGCACGACGCCATCGCGCGCTATCTTCCCAAGCAGCAGCAGTAAGTTTTCGCATCGACGAACGACGAAAGCCGCGGCCAGCGCCGCGGCTTTTTTGTTTACGGATAGAATCCCGCGCCATGGCGCAACCCGAACCAAACAAAATCATCTACTCGATGGTCGGTGTCTCGAAGTTCCACGGCAAGAAGCAGGTCCTGAAAGACATCTACCTCTCCTACTTTTACGGCGCGAAGATCGGTGTGCTCGGCCTCAACGGCTCCGGCAAATCGACCCTCCTGCGCATCCTCGCCGGCGTCGACAAAGACCACCTCGGCGAAACCGTGCTGTCCCCCGGCTACACGGTCGGCCTCCTCGAACAGGAGCCGCAGCTCGACCCGACCAAGACCGTGCGCGAGATCGTCGAGCAGGGCGTGCAGCCGGTGCTCGATCTGCTCAAAGAGTTCGACGACATCAACAACTCCTTCGGCGATCCCGACGCCGACATGGACAAGCTGATGGAGCGCCAGGGCAAGGTGCAGGACAAGCTCGACGCCGCGGGCGCGTGGGACCTCGACTCCAAGCTCGAGATGGCCATGGACGCGCTGCGCTGCCCGCCCGGCGACACGCTCGTCTCCACGCTCTCCGGCGGCGAGAAGCGCCGCGTGGCGCTATGCCGTTTATTGCTACAGGCGCCCGACATCCTCCTCCTCGACGAGCCGACGAATCACCTCGACGCGGAGAGCGTGCAGTGGCTCGAACAGCACCTGCAGCAGTACGCCGGCACCGTCATCGCCGTCACGCACGACCGCTACTTCCTCGACAACGTCGCCGGCTGGATCCTCGAGCTCGACCGCGGCGAAGGCATCCCCTGGAAGGGCAACTACTCGTCGTGGCTCGAGCAGAAGAAGGGCCGCCTCGCGCACGAAGAGAAGGCGGAGTCGAACCGGCAGAAGACGCTCGACCGCGAGCTGGAGTGGATCAAGATGTCGCCGAAGGCGCGCCACGCGAAAGGCAAGGCGCGCATCAACGCGTACGAGAACCTCCTCGCGCAGGAAACCAAGGAGAAGGTGCAGGAGCTGGAGATCTACATCCCGCCCGGCCCGCGGCTCGGCAACATCGTCGTCGAGGCCCACGACGTCACGAAGGCGTTCGGCGACCGGCTGCTCGTCGACGACATGGAGTTCCAGCTGCCGCCCGGCGGCATCGTCGGCGTCATCGGTCCCAACGGCGCGGGCAAGACCACGCTCTTCCGCATGATCATCGGCGAGGAGAAGCCGGACGACGGCACGATCCGCGTCGGCGAGACCGTGAAGCTCGGCTACGTCGACCAGAGCCGCACGCTCGACCCCGATAAGACCATCTTCGAGGAGATCACCGGCGGCACGGAGCTCGTGCAGCTCGGCACGCGCGAGATGAACGCGCGCGCGTACGTGGCGCGCTTCAACTTCTCCGGCTCCGACCAGCAGAAGAAAGTGGGCGTGCTCTCCGGCGGCGAGCGCAATCGCGTGCACCTCGCCAAGATGCTCAAGGAAGGCGCGAACGTGCTGCTCCTCGACGAGCCGACCAACGACCTCGACGTGAACACCATGCGCGCGCTCGAGGAAGCGCTGGAGAACTTCGCCGGCTGCGCGATCGTGATCAGCCACGACCGCTGGTTCCTCGACCGCGTGGCCACGCACATCCTCGCGTTCGAAGGCGACAGCCGCGTGACGTTCTTCGACGGCAACTTCAGCGAGTACGAGGAAGACAAGAAGAAGCGCCTCGGCGCCGACGCCGCGCAGCCGCACCGCATCCGCTACCGCCAGCTGAGCCGCTGATGCGACGCGTCCTCGCCGCGCTGTTCTTCGCTCTCGCCCTCGTTCCGACGACGCCGGCGCTGCGCGCCGCCGTCGTCACCACGTCCGCGATCGCCGGCATCGTGCGCAGCGCGAACGCGCCCGCGGCCGGCGTCACGGTGACCGTGACGTCGAAGGCGCTGCAGCACGAGCGCACGACCACGACGAACGCGCACGGCCGCTACTGGCTCGGCGCGCTGCCGCCCGGCGTCTACGACGTCACGTTCGCGAAGACGGGACTCGTCACGCTCACGCGCCGCACGACCGTCGAGCTCGCGCGCGTCGCGCGCGCCGACGCGACGCTCACGCCGGGCGAAGAAGGCGAGAGCGTGACGTCGACCGCCGTCACCGTCGGCGTCGCCGACACGCAGCCGATCACCACGCACTTTTCCGATCTCGCGCTCGACCGCCTGCCCGTGCGTCGCGATCCGCCGTCGGTCGAAGCCATCGCACCGGATCCGCTGCCGTCCTTCTATTCGACCGTCGACGACGGCTTGCTCTACAACGCGACGCTCATCGGCGAAGAATCGATCGAGCAGGTGACCGTGCTGCGCGGCGCGCTGCCGATCGAATACGGCCGCGCCACCGGCTCATCCGTGGCCGCGCTCACGCGTTCCGGCAGCGAGAACCTCTTTCTCTCGATCCGCGACACCATCACCAGCGAGAACTGGATCGGCGGTTCGACCGGCGGCGGTGGACTCGAGCATCGCTTCGAGGTGGCGGCGGGCGATCATCTGCTGCCGGAACGCCTCTGGTTCTTCGCGGCCGGCTGGGGCGGTGATCGTGCGGACGTGGCCATCCGCGACGAGAAGGGGTACGAGCTGAAGCTGAGCGGCCAGCTCGGCGCGCGGCAGAACGTCGTCGCCACCGCGATTCACGGCGAGGGCAACCTCAGCGGCGGCTCGCGGGCGGACGAAGGACAGCTCAGCGCGAACTACATCGCGGTGCCGGATCCCCGCCTGACGATCCAGACGTTCGTTCAGCGGCAGATCCTCGATGGGCAAGGGTACGACGGCGCGTTCGGCGAGGCGTCGTATGCCGCCGGCGATCACGTGCTGCGCGGCGGCGTCGATGCGATGCGCCATGCATCCTCGACCGCCTGGTTCGCGGCCGACCGCTGGTCGCGCAATCGGTTCACCATCGACGCCGGGGTTCGCTCCGACGATGACGACGTCTCCACTCGTCTTTTCGCATCGTACGATTTCTTCGGCGATGGACGCCGCGCGGTGGTCGCGAGCTACCGCCACGATCCCAGCAATCAGGAGACGACACTCGGCTTCGCCACCGCGCTCGGCGCGGCCGGCTCCGCGCGGATCGATGCGATCCACCGCGACTTCGACGGCGTCGACGCAAACGCCGTCGAGTTCGACATGAACTATCGCCTCTTCGACCGCATCGAGGCGGGCGCGAACTACGCGTTCGCCGATACCGATCCGGAGTATCCGCTGTTCGCGCCGCGGCATCTGGCGCACGCGTGGCTCGGCGCCGCGCTTCCGATCGGCGAGCAGGAGATCGGAGTCACGGTGCTCGAACGCTACGGCGACCTCGCGGTCATCGCGCACGCACCGCTCGCCACCGATCTCGCGCTGCGCTACATCGTCCCCATCAAAGCGGTCCATCTCACGGCCGCCGCCGACGCCACGAACGTCTTCGCCAGCCGCGGCCCGCGCGCGCTGCGCGCCTGGCTACGCGTGCGCCTTTGACGCGGGATTCCCGGAGCGCCTCCGGCGGGCCGGGGCGGCCGGTCGGCGCGGCCGACTGCGCTAAGGGCACAGCCTATCCGCACGTGCGGCTGCCCTTCTATCGTTCGGCGCGGCATGCCGGCCCGGAATTGTGACTGTTTCGTTACTTCCGGCCGGATTTGTGCGACCATCAGCGCCATCGTCCAAGTCAGGTGCCCCTAACCCCTTTTCTTGAGGAGGAGAGATGCGTAGGGCTTCCATTCTTTTCTGCACGCTGTTGCTTGCAATTCCTTTGTTCGGCCAGGGCACCACCGGTTCCCTCGGCGGCACCGTCACCACGGACGGCAAGCCGCTGCCCGGCGTGACGGTGACCATCGCCTCGCCCGTCCTGCAGGGCACGCGCACCGCGACCACCGGCGAGGGCGGCGGCTACCGCTTCCCGGCCGTGCCTCCCGGTCCGTACAGCGTCACCTTCGATCTCGAGGGGATGCAGCGCGTGACGAAGCAGGTCACGGTGACGCTGGCCAGCGACGCCAGCGCGGACGCCGATCTGAAAGTCAGCTCCGTCAGCGAGGCCATCACCGTCACCGCCTCCGCGCCGGCCGTCCTCGAGACGACCGACATCGCGCGCAACTACACGGCCGAGCAGATCTCACTCCTCCCCGTGCGCCGCAACATCACCGACACGGTCGTGCTCACGCCTGGCGTCAACAACAACGGCGCGCGTGACAACATCATGATCTCGGGCGGCACGTCGTACGACAACCTCTTCCTGGTTAACGGCGTTACCGTCAACGAGAACCTGCGCGGCCAGCCGCACAACCTCTTCATCGAGGACGCCATCCAGGAGACCACCGTGCTCACCGGCGCGGTCTCCGCCGAATACGGCCGCTTCGGCGGCGGCGTGGTCAGCACGATCACGAAGTCGGGCGGAAACCAGTTCAGCGGCTCGTTCCGCGACACGCTCAACAACGCGTCGTGGATCGCCAAGACGCCGATCGAGACCGCCGATCACATCGACAAGAACCTCAGCGTCTACGAAGGCACGCTCGGCGGCTTCGCGTTGCGCGACCGCCTCTGGTTCTTCGGCGCCGGCCGCAAGGCCTCGGGCGCGCCCGCCGTCGGCATCGACCCGACCGGCTCGACCGTCTCCTCCAGCGCGTCCGTCTCGCCGATGACCTTCCTCAACACGCTCGACGAGAAGCGCTGGGAAGGCAAGCTCACCGCGCAGATTCTGCCGCAGCACTCCGTCGTGCTCTCGTATCTCGACGTCAACACCACCGAGTCGAACAACTTCTTCGCGCCGATCTACGACCAGCAAAGCATCGTCGCCGCGCGCGAGCTCCCGAACTCGCTCGCCGCGGCGAGCTACAACGGCGTCATCACCAACAACCTGCTCATCGAAGGGCAGTACTCGCGCAAGAAGTACGCGTTCGTGCACAGCGGCGGCATCTACACCGACCAGATCCGCGGCACGTGGGTCGCCGACACCAACGCGCGCTGGAACGCGCCGGTGTTCTGCGGCGTCTGCACGCCGGAGCGCCGCGACAACGACTCTGCCGTTGCGAAGGCCACGTACTTCGTGAACACGAAGGCGATGGGCACGCACAGCGTCGTCTTCGGCGGCGAGCAGTACCACGAGACGCGCCTCGTCAACAATTACCAGTCCGCCAGCCAGTACCAGATCACGAGCACCGGTACGGCCATCATGACCGGCACGTCGACCGACCAGATCTTCCCGCGCTTCGACGGCGCGACCGTGGTCACGTACCGTCCGATCCTCGCGCTCTCGAACGGCAGCGACCTCAAGACCCGCTCCGCGTTCATCAACGACAAGTGGGACTTCAACAAGCACTGGAGCTTCAACGTCGGCGTGCGCTACGACAAAAACAACGCCGTCGACGCGAGCGGCAACGTCGTCTCCGACGACAGCGCGTTCAGCCCGCGCCTCGGCGCGATCTTCGACGTCACCGGCGACGGCAAGTACCGCGTCAGCGCGAGCTACAGCCATTACGTCTCGAAGATCGTCGACGGCAACGTCGGCGGCGGCGCGGCCGGTGCCGGCAACCCCGCCGCGTTCAACTTCGCGTACGGCGGTCCGGTCGTGAATCCCGCCGGCACGCCCGCGGGCTCGCTCGTCGCGACGCCGCAGGCGCTGGCGATCCTCTTCAACTGGTACAACAGCCTCACCGCCAACCAGCGCGCAGCCGCGCTCATCTCGTCGACGATCCCCGGTCTCACGACGCAGGTCGACAGCCCGATCTCGTCGCCGTACGTGCGTGAGATCGCGCTCGGCTTCGGCACGCAGATCACGCCGCGTGCGTACGCGCGCGTCGACTTCATCGACCGCGACTGGCACGACTTCTACGCGACGCGCCTCGACCTCGGCACCGGCACGTTCACCGGCGTCAATCCCGTCAACGGCGCGCCGGTCACCGGCGACCGCGCAATCCTCGTCAACGACGACGACAACCTCTCGCGCAAGTACCGCGGCGCGCAGCTGCAGTTCAACTGGCGCCCGAACCGCTTCAACCTCGGCGGCGGCTACACGTGGTCGAAGCTCACCGGCAACGATGTGCCCGAGGGCGACGGCACCGCGGCGGTGACGAACACGTTCGGACAGTTCTATCCCGAGTACCTCAACTACGAGAACCGCCAGCCGAGCGGCTATCTCCTAGGCGACCAGCGCCACCGCGCGCGCGTGTGGGCGGGCTACGACTTCAACCTCGGCGTCGCCAAGCTCACGCCGTCGCTGATCCAGTCGTACGACTCCGGCCGCGCGTACTCCGCCATCGGCACGATCGACGCATCGGGACGCAACACGCCGTTCACCGGCTCGCCGGCGAATCCCGGCTACACGCTCTCGCAGCTCGGCAACCAGCACAACTACTACTTCAGCAAGCGCGGCGAGTTCCGCACCGATGCCGTGAGCGCCACCGACTTCGCGCTGAACTTCTCCATCCCGGTGAGCCGCGTCGAGCTCTTCGCGCAAGGCCAGGTGCTGAACATCTTCAACGCCGACAACGCGAACGACATCTTCCTCGGCCGCATCGACACGACCGTGCGCACGCGCCGCACCAACGGCGCCGCGTCCGGCCTCGTCGCGTTCAACCCGTACACCGACACGCCGATCGAGTGCCCGCAGGGCGCGGCGGCGGCGGACTGCACGGCGCTGCACGCCAACTACCAGCTCGGCCCGAACTTCGGCAAGCCGGTGACGAAAGAGGGCTTCCAGACCCCGCGCACGTACCGCTTCGCGGTCGGCCTGCGCTTCTGATCCGCGACACGACTCGCACAACGAAAAGCCCGGCCGCGAGGCCGGGCTTTTTCATTTGCAACTTGATTCGAACGCTACTGATTCGCGAGCAACACCGCGAGTCCCGCGATCGCCGCCGTGTTCTGCGCGAGCTGATGCGGATCGACCTTGTCCAGCGTGTCCGCGGGCGAATGATGGAAATCAAAGTAATGCCGCGGGTCGGGCGTGAGGCCGAAGCCGGTCACGCCGGCGTCGGTGAGCGGCGAGGTATCAGCGCCGGTGTGGCGCGAGCTCTCCCACGTCAGCGGCGCGGCGATGCGGTTGAGCGGCGCCGCGGCGCGCGTGAAGTTCGCGAGCGCGCTGCCTTCGAGGGTCGTCGTAAAGCCGACCGGCGTCGCCGCGCCCGCGTCCGTCTCGATCACCGCGACGTGTTTCGCGATCTCCTCGCGCTTCGCAGCCGCATCGAAATACGCGTGGCCGCCGCGCAGGCCGTTTTCCTCGTTCATGAACAGCACCGCGCGGATGGTGCGCTTCGGCTTGATGCCGAGCTCCTTGAGCACGCGCATCGTCTCGATGCACATCGCGGCGCCGGAGCCGTCGTCGATCGCGCCGGTGGCGAGATCCCACGAGTCGAGATGTCCGCCGATGAGCACGATCTCGTTCGGCCGCTCGCTGCCGCGGATCTCGGCGACCACGTTGAACGACGGCGCGTCGGGCAGCGTGCGCGGCGTGAGGACGAGATGCATGCGCACGCGCTCGCCCTTCGCGAGGAGCCGGTGCACGAGGAGCGCGTCCTCGACGCTGAGCGCGGCGCCCGGGATCTTCGGCTGCTTCTCGTCGTAGCGCAGCGAGCCGGTGTGCGGCGAGCGCAGCGACGCCGAGGCGACCGAGCGGATCAGCGCCGCGACCGCGCCGTACTGCGCCGCGTGCGACGGTCCCGCGCCGCGGAACTCCACCGCCTTGCTGTACGCGTCGAACGCACGGCCGCTCTCGACCAGCGACATGTCGATCGGATTGTTGAAGTAGACGATCTTGCCGGCCACCTTGCGTCCGAGCCGATCGAGCTCCTCGAACGACGACACCTCGACGACGTCCGCCGTGATGCCGTTCTCCGGCGTGGCCACGCTGCCGCCCAGAGCCGTGAGCACGATCTTCTGATCGTTGTGCGAAACGAGTGTTGCGCGCTCCACGCCGCGGACCCAGTGCGGCACCATCACCGGCTCGTTGCGCACGTCGTCGAGCTTCATCGCGCGCAACTGCTTGGTCGCCCACGTCACCGCGAGCGCGGCGCCCTTCGAGCCGGAGAGGCGCGGGCCGATGTTGTCGGTGAGGTATTCGAGCGTGTCGTACGCGCGCGAGTTCGCGAGCTCGTAGTCAATCGCGCGGTCGGCGTCGCTCTGCGCGAGCGCCGGCAGTGCCAGGGCGCCCGCGCAGATGAATGTTGCGGCGAGGCTAAATGTCTTCCGTATCAATCTGCGCCCTCTGCAGCGATCCCGAGTAGTCGACGTAGATCGACTTCCACTCCGAGAACACGTCGATGCCGGCCACGCCTGCTTCGCGGTGGCCGTTGCCGGTTTCCTTCGTGCCGCCGAACGGCAGGTGCACTTCCGCGCCGATCGTCGGCGCGTTCACGTAGAAGATGCCGGTGTACATGTCGCGCATCGCGGCGAACGCCTTGTTGATGTCGCGCGTATAGATCGACGACGAGAGGCCGTAGCGCACGCCGTTGCCGATCGCGATCGCGTCTTCGAGCGAGTCGCACGGGATCACCGCCGTCACCGGCCCGAAGATCTCTTCCTGCGCGATGCGCATGTCGCGCTTCACGTCGGCGAAGACGGTCGGCTGGTGGAAGAAGCCTTTCGCGTAGTCTCCGTCGCGCAGCGCGCTGCCGCCGGCCACGCACGTCGCGCCTTCGTCCTTGCCGATCTGCACGTACGACTCGACCGTCTTCAACTGCGAGGCGGAGACGTTCGGTCCCATGTCGACGTTCGCGTCGAGGCCGTTGCCGACGCGCAGCTTCTTCGCGCGTCCGGCGAGCTTGTCGACAAACTGCTCGTACACCTTCTTGTGCACGACGATGCGCGAGGCCGCGGTGCAGCGCTGGCCGGCCGTGCCGAAGGCGCCCCACAGCGCGCCGTCGACGGCGAGGTCGACGTCCGCGTCGTCCATCACCATGATCACGTTCTTCCCGCCCATCTCCAGGTGGACGTGCTTGAACGACGGCGCGCACGCGACCGAGATGTCGCGGCCGACCTGCGTCGAGCCGGTGAACGAGATCACCTTCACCTTCTCGTGGCGCGTCATCGGATCGCCGACTTCGCGTCCGCCGCCGGTCACCACGTTCCACACGCCTTTCGGCAGTCCCGCTTCCTCGAACGCCTCGGCCAGCATGATCACCGACAGCGGCGTGAGCGAGGCCGGCTTGATGACGACCGTGTTGCCGCAGATCAGCGCGGCCATGCCCTTCCACGCCGGAATGGCGATCGGGAAGTTCCACGGCGTGATGAGACCGGCCACGCCGAGGGGCATGCGCACGGCCATGTTGAACTTGTTCGAGAGCTCGGAAGGAGTGGTGACGCCGAAGAGACGGCGGCCTTCGCCGGCGGCGAGGAAGGCCATGTCGATCGCTTCCTGCACATCGCCTTTCGTCTCGTCGAGCACCTTGCCCATCTCGCGGGTCATCTCGCGCGCGATCTTTTCCTTGTCGCGCTTGAGGATGTCGCCGACGCGATAAAGATACTCGGCGCGCTTCGGCGCGGGCGTGAGGCGCCACGCGTCGTACGCGCGATGCGCGGCGTCGACCGCGGCGTTGAGATCGTCTTCGTTCGACTCCTGGAACGTGCCGACGAGATCGTCTTCGTTGGCCGGATTGCGGTTCTCGAAGACCTTGCCCGACGACGACTTCACCCATTCGCCGTCGATGTAGTTCGAGTATTCGCGCGGCTCGCGCAAGGCGCGCTCCTGCGCGAACGAGGTGGTAGCGGTTGCAGACATGAACGTGCTCCTTTGTTTCGAGGTGGGCGTTTACTTCGTTTTTGCGGGGGCGGACTCGTCGCGCGGCACGCGCGAGCCCATGTCGACCGAGCCGCGGAACTTCGCGCCCTCGGCCACGACGATCTTCGGCGCCTTGATGTTGCCGTCGACGGTCGCGCTGGCGACGAGCTCCACGCGGTCGTCGGCGCTCACGTCGCCGGTCAGTCTTCCTTCGATGGTCACGTTGCGCGCGTGCACCGTCGCCTCGACGCGCGCCTTCGTCCCGACCACCAGATCGCTCGACAGATGAATCCTGCCGCGCACGGTCCCTTCCACGAAGACCGGCTCCGATCCCGTGACCGTTCCCTCGATGATCACGTTCGGTCCCAGCATGGTCGGCCCCTGGGATGCGGGCGTGGCGGTGCCGACGACGGGACGGGACGGAGCGGGATCTTTGGTCGAGGAGAAAAGGGCCATGCTCGAGAACCTCGCAGACTGGGGGCGGAAGCATAGCATGCGCTCCGCGGCCGTTCGCAAAACCGAAACACGCGGTCACCCGTCGCAGCTGTGCGACGCGATAGACTTCCCGCCGCTCTACTGCGAAAGGGTCCAGCAAAACGTGCGACGTACAACGACGACACTGCTTCTCGTGGCCGTGCTCCTCGACTGCAAGGGACGCGGCAAGAAAGACGAACAATACAAAACGGAGAAAGCGGACCGCGGCAACGTCACCATGACCGTGACCGCGACCGGCACGCTCTCCGCCGTCACGACCGTGCAGGTCGGCAGCCAGGTCTCCGGCGTCATCGCCGCGCTGCACGCCGACTTCAAGAGCCGCGTGAAAACCGGGCAGCTCATCGCCGAGCTCGATCCCGCGCCGCTGCAGGCACAGGCCGAACAACGCCGCGCCGACGTCACGCGCGCGCAGGTCGAGGCGAGCAACGCGAAGATCAACTACGACCGCCTCAGCCGCCTCTCGTCCGCCGGTCTCTCGTCGCAGGCCGACGTCGACTCCGCGCGCGCGCAGTACCAGGCCGCGGCCGCGCAGGTGACGCAGGCCGCCGCCGCGCTGCGCCAGGCGGAGACGAACGTGCGCTACACGCGCATCGTCTCGCCGATCGACGGCGTCGTCGTCGACCGCAAGTACGACATCGGCCAGACCGTCGCCGCATCGTTCCAGGCGCCGACGCTCTTCGAGATCGCGCAGGACCTCACCAAGATGCAGCTGCAGGCCGACGTCGATCAGTCGGACATCGGCCGCATCAAGGTCGGCCAGGTCGCGCGCTTCACCGTCGACGCGTATCCGGAAGAAGAGTTCCGCGGACGCATCGCACAGATCCGCTACAACGCGCAGATCAACCAGAACGTCGTCACGTATCCCGTCATCATCGAGGTCGCGAATCCCGAGGAGCGGCTGCTGCCGAAGATGACCGCGAACGTCACCATCGATGTGGCCACCGTCGAGAACGTGCTGCGCGTGCCGAACGCCGCGCTGCGCTTCAAACCGTCGACAGAAACCGCGGGCAACGCCGGTGGCGGCCCAAGCGGCAACGGCGGCGACGCCATGCGCCGCGCCGCGCAGACCGGCGGCGGCGGACTCGCGGGCGCCGCGCGGCAGTTCCCCGGCGGACGCGCCGCGGCGGGCGGCGGCAAACAGCAGACCGTCTACATCCTCGACACGACGCCGGAGAAGAAGCTCAAGCCGGTGTCGATCCGCACCGGCATCACCGACGGCCGCTACACGCAGGTCCTCAGCGGCGAGTTGCATGAGGGCGACGCGGTCGTCGTCGGTCTCGCCACGTCGAAGGTCGAAGGACCTCCGCCGATGGGCGGCGGTGGTGGTGGCGGCGGCGCGCCACGCGGCGGCAACCGGAGAGGTTGACCGTCATGGCGTCCCACGTCATCGAGATCAAGGACCTCGTCAAGATCTATCGTCTTGGCGAGGTCGAGGTCCGCGCGCTCGACGGCGTCAATCTCGTCGTCGACGCGGGCGAGTTCATCGCCATCATGGGTCCGTCGGGCTCGGGCAAGTCGACGCTGATGAACATCATCGGCTGCCTCGATCGCCCGACCAGCGGCACGTACGTGCTCGACGGCGCGAATGTCTCGGAGCTCAGCCGCGACCAGCGCGCGATCATTCGCAATGCGAAGATCGGCTTCGTCTTCCAGAGCTTCAACCTGCTCGCCCGCACGTCCGCGCTCGAGAACGTCGAGCTGCCGATGCTCTACAGCGACAACACCGGCTCGCGCCGCTCGCGCCGCGACCTCGCGCTCGACGCGCTCTACCGCGTCGGTCTCAAAGGCCGCGAGGGCAACTATCCGTCGCAGCTCTCCGGCGGACAGCAGCAGCGCGTCGCCATCGCCCGCGCGCTCGTCACGAATCCGGCCATCCTGCTCGCGGACGAGCCGACCGGCAACCTCGACTCGCGCACGTCCGTCGAGATCATGGGCATCTTTCAGGAGCTCAACGACAGCGGCAAAACGGTCGTGCTCATCACGCACGAGCCGGACATCGCGCAGTACGCGAAGCGCATCGTGCACGTGCGCGACGGTCTCATCCAGCAGGACGAGCGCGTCGAGCAGCTGCGCGTGCAGCGTCAGGGAATCGCGGCGCCGGTCGCGCCTGTAGTGAGATAGCGGAGAACCGTCATGCGCAACTCGTTCGTTCGCCTCGGCAACATCACCATCGTCGGTTTGAAGTCGATCGCGCGCAACAAGATGCGCTCGCTGCTCACCGCGCTCGGCGTCGTCATCGGCGTCGCGTGCGTGATCGTTTCGGTTGCCATCGGCGCGGGCGTCGCGCAGTCGGTCTCCGAGATGATCAACTCCCTCGGCTCGAACTTCATCATGATCATGCCCGGCGCCGCGACGCAGAGCGGCGCGCGCATCTTCACCGGCCAGTCGACGCTCACCGAGGAAGACGTGCAGGCGCTGCGTCGCGAGGCTTCGGCGCTCGCGTACATCTCGCCGAACCTGCGCACCGCCGCGCAACTCGTCGCGGGTGAGCTCAACTGGTCGACGCAGATCCAGGGCGTCGACGTCGACTGGCCGAACATTCGCTCGTGGAACGTCGAGCAGGGCGCGTTCTTCACCGATGGCGACGTTCGTTCCGGCGCGAAAGTGCTCGTCCTCGGCAAGACCGTCGCCGACAACCTCTTTCCGAACGGCGACGCCGTCGGCTCCGTCGTGCGCGTGAAGAACGTTCCGTTCCGCGTCGTCGGCGTGCTCGAGAAAAAAGGCGGCAGCATGATGGGAAGCGATCAGGACGACACCGTCGTGATCCCCTACACCACCGCGATGAAGCGGCTGATGGGCCAGCAGAAGCTCGGCGGCATCATCGCGTCGGCGTCGTCGGCCGAGCAGGTCGGCGAGGCGCTCGATCAGATCGACGCAATCCTCCGCCAGCGCCACCGCATTCCTCCCGGCGGCGACGCCGACTTCATGCTGCGCTCGCAGGAAGAGATCGCGCAGGCGAATCAGCAGCAGGTGCAGCTGATGCGCAACCTGCTCCTCGGCATCGCCATCGTCTCGCTCGCCGTCGGCGGCATCGGCATCATGAACATCATGCTGGTCAGCGTCACCGAGCGCACGCGCGAGATCGGCATCCGCATGGCCATCGGCGCGCGCGGCCGCCACGTGCTGCTGCAGTTCCTCTTCGAGGCCGTGACGCTCTCGGTACTCGGCGGCCTCATCGGCGTGCTCGTCGGCGTCGGCGTCGCGACCGGCATCGGCAAAATCGCGCACTGGCCGATCGTCGTCAGCCCGACCGCGATCCTGCTCTCGTTCGGCGTGGCCGCGACGGTCGGCATCTTCTTCGGCTTCTATCCCGCGCGCAAAGCGGCGCGGCTCGATCCGATCGACGCGCTGCGCTACGAGTAGCGCGACGGCATAAATTCGCGCGCGCGCATGTATATACTGCGCACGTGGGCGACTTCGTCATCCTCTTTTCGGCGCTGGCCGATCCGACGCGGCTGCGGCTGCTGAACCTCCTGCAATGCGGCGAGGTCTGCGTCTGCTATTTCGTCGAGATCCTCGGCGAGACGCAGCCGAAGATCTCGCGGCACCTCGCGTATCTCCGCCGCGCCGGCGTCGTACGCGCGCGCCGCGACGGGAAGTGGATTCACTACAGCCTCAACAAGCCGGCGGACGCGAATGCGGCGGCGGTGCTCGACGCGACGCTGGCCGCGATCGCCAACGAACGGCAGATGCAGCGCGACCGCCTCGCGCTGCAGAAGGCCTGCTGCGCGCAGAAGCTGCCGGCCTCGCTCGAACACGCGCCGCGGCCGCAACTCGTGTCGTAAGCGCGGAATAGGAATACCCTTCGAACGGCAAGGATTAAACGGACTCGAATGCGTGGAACACATGGATGGGCCGAGGTCGCGCGGGAGCGCAAGCGCGAGATCATTGCGGCCATTGCGGAGAATCGTCCGACGCGCGGACCGGTGCACGCCGAGCTCGACCTCACCGACCGCTGCAACGTGGCCTGCTACTTCTGCAACCAGCAGGACCTCCGCACGAAAGAATCGATTCCGCTGCCGAAGCTCACGGAGCTCATCGACGAGCTGCAGTCGACCGGCCTCAAGTCGGTGCGTCTCTCCGGCGGCGGCGATCCGCTGTTCCACCGCGACGTCCTGAACGTCATGGATCACCTCGCGCTGCGCGGCGTGATCATCGACAACCTGACCACGAACGGCGTCGCGCTGACGAACGAGGTCGCCGAGCGTCTCGTGAAAAATCAGGCGCGCGAGGTCATCTTCTCGCTCAACGCCGCCGACGCCGAAGACTACGCGCGCATGATGAAGGTCAAGCCCGCGCTCTTCGACAAGGTCGTCGAGAACATGAAGAACCTCGTCGCGGTGCGCGGCGACTCGATCTATCCGTCGATCGTCATTCAGTTCCTCATCGATCAGAAGAACGTCTCGCGCCTCGTCGACATGTACGAGCTCGCGCGTTCCGTCGGTCCCGACCGCGTGGCCATCAACGCCGTGCTCGAGATCCCGATGGACCGGATCGATCGCCAGGTGCTGCTGACGCCGGACGACCGCTACGCCGCCGAGCCGCTGGTCGAGGAGATCCTCCGCCGCGACCGCGAGATCGGCATGCTGCAGGTCGACTTCGCCATCGCCGGCTGGAACGAGATGCTCAGCGCCGTCCGCGCGCGCGTGAACACGCCCGCGCACAACGCGTATCCGATCGCGCCGTCGTTCAAGAACGAGAACGGCGGCTGCTTCTTCGCCTGGTACACCGCGGCCATCACCGGCAACGGCGACATCCGCCCGTGCTGCCTGCTGCTCAACCCGAGCGTGAAGCCGCTCGGCAACGTGCACGACAAGCCGACCTTCGCCGAGCAGTGGAACGGTCCCGAGTTCGCGAAGATGCGCGACGAGATGCGCGAAGTGATGCTGATGAAGAACCGCATCGCGTACTCCCCCGCGCGCTTCGACGTGCTCAAGGAGCCGTGCGTGACCGACGGTCTCTGCTGGCTCAAGAACATGTACTTCCGTGCCGACGAGGAGTTCTACGCGGAGCTCGACCAGACCCTCGAGCAGGTGCGCAAGAAAGAGATCCGCTGGATGTTCGGCGGCAACAAAGCGCGCAAACGCGCCGCGGAGCTCTTCATCCAGGAACACCCAAAGCTCAAGAAGTCGTGGGACTGGCTGCGCGAGAGCTCGCGCCCCGCGCGCATCTTCCTCAAGTCGCGCCTCGGCGTCGATCTGACCGACGCGGTCTAACGCGACGAGAGGCCTCCGGCGGGCCGGCGCGGCCGGCAGCGCTGAGGGCATAGCCAGTACGCACGTGCGGCGGGCTTGCGGGTACTCTTTCGCGAGGAGGCCTTCATGCACCTTGCGTCCCCTCGTCCCGCGCCGATCGCCCGCGATACGAACCGTGAGTTCGATGAGCGGCTGACGTTCGGCCAGCGCGTCGCCGACCGCGTGGCCACGTTCGGCGGCTCGTGGACGTTCATCATCCTCTTCGGATGCGTGCTCGTCGCGTGGATCGCGCTCAACTCGTGGATGCTGGCCAGGCGCGCGTTCGATCCCTTCCCGTACATCCTGCTCAATCTGATGCTGTCGATGATCGCCGCGCTGCAGGCGCCGGTGATCATGATGTCGCAGAACCGGCAGGCGGCGAAGGACCGGCTCGACGCGTCGCACGACTACGAGGTCAATCTCCGCGCGGAGCTCGAGATCTCGGCGCTGCACGAGAAATGGGATCACCTGCTGCGGCACGAATGGGCGCAGCTGCTCGAGACGCAGCAGAAGCAGCTCGATCTGCTGACGACGCTCGTCGAGCGCCTGACGAACCCTGAGCCGAAGCCTTAGCCCCGCGCCTTAACCCGCAAGCAGCGCGGCGACGGCGATCGTGCCGTTGTACGCGGCGTGCAGCACCATCGACGCGACGACGCTTCCCGTGCGGACGCGCGCGAGCAGCGTCGCGACCGACAGCGTGGCGATGGCGATCATCGCCGGCCAGAAGTGCATCGTCTCGCCGAGGTGCAGCGCGAAGAAGAGCAGCGTCACGATCGCGCCCGCGGGGATCACGCCCCAGCTCGCGCGCAGTCCGCGCCACATCAGCCCGCGGAAGAGCAGCTCTTCGATGACCGGCGCATAGCAGAGCGCGACGACGATCCACGCGGTGCGGCCCGCGCGGCTTTCCAGCGCCACGCGCGCGATCGGACCGAGCGGGCCGGTGGGTTTGAGATGCGCGAGACTGATGAGCGCGAGGTACGTGCCGGCGCACGCGACGCCGATCAGTGCGAGCGCGAGGATCTGGTTCCGCGCCGGTGCGACGAGGCCGAGACCTTCATCGGTGCGATCGGGAACGAGCGGCCACGCCCACGCGCGCAGCACGACGATCAGCACCGCCGCGGAGATCCACGCCGACGCGAGCAGCAGCGGAATGCCGAGCGACTCGGTCAGCTGCCGCATCGCGCCGGACTCCGACACGTTCTCACCCGACGCCATCTTCACGATCACGGCGGCGAACACGACTCCGAAGCCCGCCACCACCTGCGCGAGAAAGACGAGCGCGAACGAAAGCAGCGCGTGCAGCGCGGTGAATGGTGGCCGCGTCACACTTCCTGCCGCACGCGCGTCGCGTCGATCCAGAGGTAGAGACACAACGCGACGAACAGCACGAGCGAGACGATCTGCGAGACCGTGTCATTGCCGTAGAACGGCGTCGTGACCCAGCTCTCTTTGAAGCTCGGAATGAGCCGCAGCGACGCGCCGAGCACGCCGCCGAGCGCGCCGCCAGCCATGAGACCCGACGCGATCACGACGCCCCGCTCGCGCATCGTGCGTCCGCGCGCGCCGCCCACGCGCTCCGACTTCCGCGAGATGAGATGCGAGATGAAGCCGCCGACGAGCGCCGGCGTGTTGAGCTCGAGCGGCAGGTACATGCCCAGCGCGAAGATCAGCGCCGGCGCGCCGAGCATCTCCATCGCCACGGCGATGAACGCGCCGGCGACGAAGAGCATGTACGCGATCGGCTGCCGGTTCATGAAGCCCTGCACCAGCGCCTGCATGATCGACGCTTGCGGCGCGGCCAGCACCAGCCGCGTGTCGCCCGGCGCCGCCTCGCCGAACTGGAAGATCCCGGCCAGCATGACGATCGTGAGACCCGAGGCGATCGCGGCCACGACGACGCCGAGGAACTTCACCTTCTCCTGCGTCGCCGGCGTCGAACCGAGCCAGTAGCCGGTCTTGAGATCGGTGATGGTCTGGCCCGACACCGACAGCGCGGTGCACACCATGCCCGCGATGGCCATCACGAAGAACATGCCCGTCGTGCCGGAGAGCCCGAACTGCAGCAGCACCACCGACGAGATGATGATCGTCAGCATGGTCATGCCCGAGACCGGATTGCGCGCGGTCGTGGCGATCGCGTTCGCGGCGACGGACGTGAAGAAGAACGAGAAGACGAGCGTGAGCAGCAGGCCGATGATGAGCACGACCGCCGTCGGCCGCAGCGTGCCGAAGAACGCCGCGACGAGGATCGCGCCGATCACGATGCCGAGGAGAATCGTGACCACCGGCAGATCGCGATCGGTGCGTTCGCCGTGCGTCTCGCCCGCGCGGAACGCGCGCGCGGCGACGCCGAACGATCCCGCGATGACGCGCAGCGATTTCAGGATGCCGAAGATGCCCGCGGTCGCGATCGCGCCGACGCCGATGTAGCGCACGTAGCCGCGGAAGATCTGCGACGCGTCCATCTGCGCGATCGGCACCGTGGCCGGATAGACGGCGTTCGGGAAGTGCTGGCCGATCATGTAGATCAGCGGCACGAGTACGAAGTTCGAGACCACGCCGCCCGCGACGAGGATCATCGACGAGCGCAGCCCCATCACGTAGCCGAGGCCGAGGATGAAGCCGATCGCGTCGAAGCGGACCACGATGCGCGCGCGCTCCGCGAGCGTGCGCATCACCGGGATGAACTGGAAGTCGAGGAACTCCTTCCACACCTGGAACGTGGTGACGAAGAAGTCGTAGATGCCGGCCAGCGCCGTGGCCTGCAGGAGCAGCTTCGCCTGCGAGCCGCCTTTCTCGCCGGTGACGAGCACCTCGGTGATCGCGGTCGCTTCCGGATACGGCAGCAGGCCGTGCATCTCGCGCACGAAGTAGCGCCGCAGCGGAATGAGGAACATCACGCCGAGGCAGCCGCCGGCGACGCAGATGAAAATCGTCTGCACCGGATGCGGATGGAGTTGCAGCGAGTAGAGCGCCGGCAGCGTGAAGATCGCGCCCGCGACGACCGCGCCGGCCGCGCCGCCGATGCTGGTGATGATCACGTTCTCGAGCACCGACGAGCGCCGCGCGTACACGCGCGCGAGTCCGATGGCGAGGATCGCGATCGGAATCGCTGCCTCCATCACCTGCCCGACTTTCAGTCCCGAGTACGCCGACGCCGCGGAGAAGATGAAGCACAGCAGCACGCCCCAGAAGATCGACCGGCCGGTCGCCTCGGGCGGCGCGACGCTCGAGGGCACCATCGGCTCGTATTCGACGCCGGCGGGCAACGGGACGTACGCGTTCTCGGGAAGTGACTTCGACTCGGTCGTTTCCATGCGCGCGCTCCTACTTCACGATTTGATCGATCGTCCGATACGACACCGAGTGGTACGTCGGGCGCGCCTTCGCGTAGATCTTCCCCGCGCGCTCGAGGCCTTCGGGCGTTTCGGCGAGTTTCTGGTACAGCGGCTTGAGGAACTTGCGGCGTCCCTGCCGCAGCAGGAAACGCTCGAGCGCATCGTACGCGGTCTCGTAGCGATGCTCGATGGCCGCCATGAGCCATTCGTGCAACACCTCGGAGTTCCCGCTGTCGGTGAAGTGGAACGCGGCGTCGAGCTGCGCCATCTGCTCGCGCGTCAGGTTCTTCGGCAAATGCCGCAGGAAGTGAATCCATTCATGCGTGGACCACCCCTTCGTCGCGAGCTCGCCCGCGGGCGTGCCGCGCTGGAACGCCTCGACCTGATCCTCGACGCGCGTGAACGCGTCCGACTTGATCTGCGGCGCGTTCTCCGGAATGCCGGGCGTATGGATCCACTGCTCGACGCCGATCTTGTCCTCGCTGCCGGGAAACTGCGACAGCAGCTGCTCGCGCAGCTCCGCGACGAACGCGGACGTGGTCATCGACTGGAACGCATGCCGGTCGAAGTAGGCGCGCAGGAACTTGTCGAACGCCTCGCGGCCGACGCTCTCCTCGATGAGGCGCAGCAGCGAATAGCCTTTCTCGTACGGCAGCTTCGTCGCGGCTTCGTCCGGATCGCGGCCGGTGAGATCGAGGAAGAGATGCGTGTCGCGCGGCGGCAGCTCGGCGACGGTGGCCTCGAGATCCTGATAGCCGAGGAGCGCGAGCATCTCCGAGTATTCGCGGCCCGCGACTTCTTCCATGATGCGGCGCTCGAAGTAGACGGTGAAGCCTTCGTTGAGCCAGAAGTCGTTCCACGTCGCGTTCGTGACGAGATTGCCCGACCACGAATGCGCGAGCTCGTGCGCGACAAGGCTCACCAGCGACCGATCGCCCGCCAGGATCGTCGGCGTGGCGAACGTGAGGCGCGGATTCTCCATCCCGCCGAACGGAAAGCTCGGCGGCAGCACGAGCACGTCGTACTGTCCCCAGCGGTACGGGCCGTAGATGCGCTCGGCCGCGTCGATCATCTTCTGCGTGTCCGCGAGCTCGTACGCGCTCGCCTCGATCATCGGCTTCTCCGCGTACACGCCGCTGTTGCGCCCGAGCGAGCGGAACGCGAGGTCGCCGACCGCGAGCGCGAGGAGATACGACGGGATCGGCTGCGGCATCTTGAAGTGATAGACGCCGTCGGCGCTCGCCTCGGTCGGATTCTCCGCGCTCATCACGGCCATGAGGCCGCGCGGCACCCGGATCGTGGCCTCGTACGTCATGCGCACGCCCGGCGTGTCCTGACACGGCACCCACGTGCGCGCGAGGATGGCCTGCGATTGCGTGAAGAGGAACGGATCCTTCCCGCCCGCGGTCTGCGCGGGCGTCAGCCACTGCACGGCCGCCGCTTCCGGCGACGACGCGTACTCGATCTTCACCGACTTCGTGCCGGCGTTGATGGCGATCGTCAGCGAGCGGCCGAGGTACGGCTGCTCGTCGCCGAGCGCAAACGTCGTTTCGCTGCCGTCGTCGAGCGTGACGCGATCGATGGTGAGGCCATTCGTGTCGAGCACGAGCTCGCGCGCGCCGTCATGCACGTCGATCGAGAGCGTCGCCGAGCCGGAGAGGATCTGACGCTCGAAGTCGACGGCGAGATCGAGCGCGAGATGCCGCACGACCGCCTCGTCGGGCCGCGCGAAGGAATGGATGTCGTTCATAGGGCGGGTAGCATATGCGAATGGCTTGCGATCACAAGGGCGGCCCGGAGCTCATCGAAATGGCCGAAGCGCACCTGCGCCGCGAAGGCATTCCGGCGTCGCAATGGCCCGGCCTCCGCTTCCGCTGGAGCGAGAACCTCGACGGCGGGATGTGGGCCGCCGTGATCGTCGAGATCGAGCGCCGCGGCGAGCAATGGATCGTGACGCGGCTCGATCGGAAGCAGGAGCCGGTGGACAACGCGGGCTTCGCGGCGCTGTAGCGGCTCGCATTGTCGCGGCGCGCGGCGTACTCTAAGGCCACAACGTATGAGCGACAGCGTCATCCAGGGCTCGTTCCCGGGCGGGATCGCATCGCTGCATGCCGCACTGCAACGGCAGCGGCCCTGCGGTCCGGCGCAGACCGGAGCGGTGCAACCGCACGCGGCGCAGATGGCGCCGCACGTGGCGGCGCAGGTCGCGCAGTTGCACGCGGCGCCGCATCGGCCGCCGATGCCGCATCAGACTTCGCTGGCCATTCAGACGCGGCAGACGGCGAGCGGCATGGCCGTGCTCCTCCCCTCGCCTCCGCGCATCACCCTGGCCGGCCAGGCGCTGCCGAATGATGTGCGCCAGCTCATGGAGTCGGTTTTCCGCACGGCGTTCCACGATGTCCGCGTGCACGTCGGTCCCCACGTGCAGACCCTCGGCGCCACCGCGTACACGCAGGGTTCGCACATTCACTTTGCGCCAGGGCAATACGATCCGCGCTCGCCGCGCGGGCGGCAGTTGCTCGCACACGAGCTCGCGCACGTGGTGCAGCAGCGCGCCGGACGCGCGCGCAATCCATTCGGCAGCGGCGTCGCGATCGTGCACGACGCAATGCTGGAAGCGGAGGCGGAACGCCACGCGGCCGTCGCTCTGCGCGCCACGGAGCGCCGGGTCGCCGTTCAGTTGCTCAAGTCGCACGCGATGGCGTACATCCGAACGCACGCGCTCGGAATCGGCTCCACCGGCGCCGACATCCGCGCATACATCGCGAACACCGCCAATCCCGAGCAGCGCCGCCGGGAACTGCTCCGCGCGTGGAACCGGCGCGGAAAGGCACGGCAGCCCGACCGCATCGCGATGCCGGCCGACCTCCTGCCGGACCAAGTCGTGACCATCAGTCCGCAGTTCGATTTTTCCGGCTACGACTCGGACGACGATCGGAAGATGGACGTGGCCGCGACGCTGGGAAGGATCACCGAACGAGTGACCCTCCGCCGCGGTGGCGGCGCAACGGTTTCGAACGTGCCGGTCGTCGACCGCGTGGAAGTCATCCGCATCGGGCGGCAGATCGCGCGCTCGGGCATTCGCGACGCGCGCCGTCTCGGCCACCTGCCGCTCGTCGCGAACTACAACGGGCACAGGATCGAGTTCGACTCGCCGGGAACAGAGGACGTCTATGCGTTTCCGCTGCGAAGCACGGGACCGGGAACGTACGAGCGTGCCGGATCCACGTCGAGCTTCAACTGGAAGAACCTCGCGGACCAGCTCGACGCCGCGGCGCCGACACCTGAGGACCGCGCTGCGAAGCGCGCCCGGATCTTCAACGAGTTCCGTGGCGAGCGGGCAACGCTGACTCCCGACGAGGCAGAAGCCGTCGCGGCGATGGCTTGCGACTTCATCAAAGGCAGCGGCAATTCCGAGTACATCCGATCGGCGTTGGCGGCTCTCACCAACGATCGCACGTTCCGTGAGGTGTTCTCGACCGACGCCCCGGTTTACGCGCCCGCGGCGCGCGGCGGCCGCGCGCTCGTCACGGCCGAAACCGCACGGAGAAGAGCTGCGGCGCCGACTGCGGCGGCCGTAGCCACGGCTCCCGCCGCGGCCGCGGCAGTCGCAGCGCCCGCCACCTCGGTTCCGACGCCAACGCCGACGCCTCCGGCCGCGGTCGTCGTGTCAGCCGCAGCTGCGGCTGCGGCAGCTGCCGCTACAGTTGCGGCGACGGCCACGGTCGGAGCCGCTACAGCAGGACCGGGAGCCCCACCGTCGCGGCGCGGAGTCAAACGCCGCCGCGGATGACGCTCGACGGCGACGCTACTCCCGCGGCATCGCGCGCAGATCGAGCGGCGGCTTCGGCAGGTTTTCTTTGACGAACGGCTGCTGCGCGAAGTCTTCGTGGATGTGCTTCGCGAAGTCGGTCACCGCCGCGCACATCGCCTGCGTCTTCGCGCTGTCGTACGACGGCGGCGGCTCGCTTCCGCACACGAGATCGGGATAGCGCGGCACGTCGGCGTCGACGAACGCGTTGTCGATCGACGCGAACGAGCGTTGCAGCGCGCCCATGAACGAGAGGAAGCGCACCCACTTGTGATTCGTCCACGTGAGCTTCGTGCCCGCCGGCGGATGATCTCCGAAGCGCGCCCCGAGAATCTGCGCCGCCTCGGCACCGCGCGACGCGAGGCTGGTCATCTGCGTCTCGTCCATCGTCAGGTTGAGACCGCCCTCGTCGCCGAGGAGCAGCACGTGCGCGATGCGGTCGCGTTGCCCGGGGACGTGCAGCAGCATGTTGTCGCGCCAGTTCTGCATCGTGTTCACGATCGCGCCGAAGAACGAGACCAGGCTCGTGACCGAACGCCAGCGCGCGACGATGCCGCTGCGGTTCGAGTCCGGAACGTAAACACGTTGACCATCGTCGTGATAGCGCTTCGTCCAGTTGTCGAGGTTGATCGCGAACGTCGGCCAGCGCGGGATCGGCGCGTCGAAGAAATGCACCGGAAAGTTGCTGCTGATGCCGCCGTCCGAGAACCAGCAGACTTCCGGCTGGCGCGGCGTGCCGGCCGGCCACTTGCGGCCGTAGTCGTACGCGCGCAGCGGCAGCGCGGTGAGCAGCACCGGAAAGCTGAGGCTCATGCGCGCGGCGACGACGATCGGCAGATTCGCCGCATCGGGAAACGGATAGAGCCCGTCGGCGTTCGGCGCCGCGCTGCCGATCATCCGCTGCACGACCGCCTCGGGGAACAAGCGCCGCAGCTCCGCCGCATCGAAGAAGAAGTGATTCTGCTCGAACGGCAGCCGATGCGGCCGTCCCCACGTGAGGTTCGTGGTCATCATCTCGAGATGCACGCCCACGCTCTCGAGATCGCCGCACGTGAGCGCGTCGTTCACGCCCGCGAGCTCCATGATCTTCTCGTGCAGCCACTGCGTGAGCCCCGGCACCGGACCGCGCTCGTGCGTCGCGCCGTTGCACATGCCGAACTGCTCGCGGGGCAGCACGTCCCACGCGTACTTCGCGGCCTCGCCCACCGACGCAACGACGGCGGCCACGCCGCCGAGGGCGAGGAGCGCGAGGGCGACGACGAGCAGGAGGATTCCGAGCAGCAGCGACGGCGTCTTCCAGGCGGCAACGCCGGCGATCGCCGCGGCGCCGAGGCCGATCACGAACGCGGGTCCCGCGTACGTCGCGAATGTCGCCAGCAGCTTCCGCACGACCTTCACGAGGTTTTTCGTTTCGAGCCACGCGATCGCGAGGTCGAACAGCGGCTTCGTCGCCGCCGACGGCTGGAAGAGTTGCAGGAGCCGCGAGCGTCCGCCTTCCGATCCGGCGAGCCAGCCGGAGAGCGCCTTCACGCCAGCAAACGCGTTCGCGTTCTTGCCGCTCTTGCGGCCGTACTCCGCCGCCGCGGTGACCGCGGCCGCGATGGCGCCGGCGGACGTGCCGCCGATGTTGACGAACTCGTACTCCTTCGCCAGCTCCGCCACCGCGCCCGGATAGACGATGCCGCTGGTGATGCCGCCCTTCATCACGAGATCGCATTTCTTCATCAGTTGAACCCCGGAAGCAGTACGTCGAGCAGCCGCGCCGGATTGCGCACGCCCTGCACGCGCATCCACGACTCGCTGACGGCGAGCGCGTTGCGATCGTGCGTGAGCGTGGCGCGGCGGTGCGCGGCCGCTTTCGCGTAGAGCATCATCTCCGCCTTTTCGAAACCGCGCGAAGCGACGGCGAGAAACTCCGCGGCGTCGTTCGTGCTGCCGCGTTGCGCCGCGACGCCGGCGCGGATCGCGTGCGCGAACGGCAGCGCCCACTTCGATTTCGCCTTCTCGATCGCCGCCGCGTCGCGCTCCGCGACGTCGAGCAGCGCGCGGTCGCCGCTGCCGATCGCCGCCGCGAGCGCGCAGCGCGCCTTGAGATGCAGCCCTTCGATCTTCACGAACGGGATGCGCAGGAGGAACGAGGCCTTCATCAGCGGCCAGCGCTCGTCCGCGCGCCGCCACGCGGACGCCCAGCGGCCTTCGTAGAGATCGATCTGATTCTCCGCGTACATCTCGAGGTAGTGCTGGAAGTGGAAGCCCTGCAGCGACCAGCGGTCCATCACCTGCCGCACCGCGCGGCGCGCCGCGTCGGGATCGTCCTGCGCGAGCCACATGATGCCGGGGCGGCAGACGGGATCGATGCCGGCGTAGAGGTCGCCGTGTTCTTCCGCCTCGCGCAGACGCACCGGAATGCGTTGCGCGAGCTGCTGCAGCTCGCCCATGTACATGAGCGAGCAGAGCGAGTAGTTGACCGTGGTGTTGATCTCCCACGACACGCCGGTGCAGCGTTCGCGAAAGATCGTCTCCGCCTCCTCGGCCTTCTGGTGCGCGTCGCGGAACATGCCGAGATAGAAGCTCTCCAGCGACCGCGCCATCATCGACATGCCGATCGCATGCGGCTCGCCGATGCTGCGCGCGCTGCGCTCCGCGCGCGTGACGATGCGCTCCGTGCGGCGCTTCGCGGTGTCGCCGCGCGTCGCGGAGAAGCACGCTTCCGCCGCGAGAGCGCGCGCCACGCGGTACGGCTCGCCCGACTGCAGCGCGCAGCGCAGATGGATCGGCTGGAAGAACGCGGAGCGGACGTTGTCGATGCGCGCGAGGCCGGTGACCATGGCCCAGCAGACGTCGATGCGCGTGAGCAGTTCCTGCGGCACTTCCTGCGCCGAACGCTCGCGCACGCGCAGGCCGCGCAGCAGCAGCCGCAGACGGCCGAGGAGGAAGCCGAGGATCGCGCGGCGCGGAGTCGCGGGAAGCGTGAGCTCGGCGGATTGCAGGACGGTGCGGATGACGCGCAGGCCTTCGTCGACGTGGCCGCCGCGCAGCAGACTCTCGGATGCGCGGCGCTGCAGTTCGAGCGCGAGCGTGGCGTCGGCCGCTTCCGCGGCGCGGAGGTAGTACGGCGCCGCGTCCGCGCCGCGTCCCGCGTTCGCGAGCGCGTCGGCGAGCTTCATGAGGATCGCGCGGCTGCCTTCGGTGAGCGCGCCGGAGATGCGCTTGCCGCGCGACTCGAGATCGAGCGCCATGGCGAAGAAATGCGCGGCGTTCTCGAACGCCAGCGCCGCGGCGGCGCGGTCGCCGGCGTCGCGCGCGAACTCAGCAGCACGCGCGTCGTCGCCCGCGCCGCGGTAATGCACGGCCAGCAGTTCCGGGTCGCGCGCGCCCATCGACTCGAGCGTCTCGGCCAGCGTGCGATGCCGCGCGCGACGCCGCTCCGGCGTCACCGCGGCCAGGATCGCCTCGCGGATGCGGTCGTGATACGTGTCTACCTCGTCGCGACGCGCGCGAACGCGCGTGCGCAGCAGATGATCGGCGCGCAGCCGCGCCAGCATGGCCTCGTCGTCCCCGCGCAGTCCCGCGGCGACGTTCGCCGCCGACGCGAGGATCGGACGTCCCGCGACGGCGACGACTTCGAGCAGATCGCGCGCGACCGCGGGCAGCAGCGCGATGCGCGAGCGGATGACGCTGTCCAGCACCATGTCGCCCGCGCCGTAGTCGTTCGTCGTGAGGCCGGTCGAGTCGGCGTAGCGCGCGAGCTCCACGATGAAGTACGGGCTGCCGCCCGCCTCGCGCGCGATCGCCTCGACGCGGTCCGTGCCGCCCTGCTCGTACGACAGCGCGCGCGCGAGATCGCGCGCTTCCGCGCGCGTCAGCTCTTCGAGCACGACGTCGCGCACGTCGCCGAGCGCGTTGTCCTGCTCCCGCAGCCGCTGCATCTCCGCGAGCAGCGGACTTCCGTCCATCTCTTCGGTGCGATGACACGCGATGACCAGCAGCGGCGGCGCATCGGGCGGCCGCAGCACTTCGGCGAGGAGCGCCGCGCTGTCGCGATCGCCCCACTGCACGTCGTCGAGAAAGAGGATGACGCGATGCTCGTCGGCCATGCGCGCCATCAGCTCGCGCAACGCGGCGAACGCGCGGCGGCGCAGCTCCTGCGCGTCGCGGATCTCGACGGCGCGTTTGCGCGCGCGGACGACCGGCTCGAGCTCCTGCAGCACCGGAAACAGGCGCGCCAGCGCGGCGACGTCGGTCGGCATCAGCGCGCGCGCCTCGAGCGGCGTCAGGCGCTTCAGATAGCGCACGAGATCGTCGATGAGACTGTCGACCGCCTTGTACGGCACCGACTCCTGCTCGTAGCAGCGGCCGTTGAAGACGACCGTCGACGGATCGCGGCGCTGCACGTCGTGGAGGAAGTGCCGCACGAGCGCGGTCTTGCCCATGCCCGACGCGCCGCGGACCATCACCGTCACCGGCGTGCCTCGCTCCGTCGCGGCGAGCGCGCTCTCCAGATCGTCCAGCTGCGCGAGGCGGCCGACGAACGGCGTCTCGCGCGGACGGGAGAGCGTCGGCGCCGACGCGAACGCGCGCGCCTGCTTCTCGGTGGCGCGCTCGGCGAGATCGCGCGCGCTGAGACGCTTCTCCGGATCGCGACGCAGCAGCTCCGTGCAGATGCGGTTGAGGTCATCCGGAATGCTGGCCACGACGTCGATGGGCGGACGCGGATCGGTGGTCCGCTTCTGCATCAGCATCGAATAGAAGTTGCCGCTGAACGGCAGCGTCCCGGTGAGCGCCTCGTACAGAATCACGCCGATTGCGTAGCAGTCGCTGGCCTCGTTCGCCGGCATCTCCGCGATCTGCTCCGGCGCCATGTACGCGGGCGTGCCGCCGAACGTGAGCTTGCCCTGAAACGCGCTGACGTCGGTGGCCAGGCCGAAGTCGAGAATGACCACGCGCTCCGCGCGCGTGACGAGCACGTTCGACGGTTTGATGTCGCGATGCAGCTTGCCCGCGGCGTGCAGCGCGGCCACGCCTTCGGCGAGTTGTTTGAGCGTGCGGCGCAACGCGTCGTAGTCGACGACCGGCTTCTGCGCGGACGTCGTGTCGGGCGTCGGCGTGTCGGGCGTCGCCAGTTCCGCCGCGCGCTCGAGGAACGCCGCCGCGCCGCGGCTGTCGACGAGCGTCGACTTCTCCGTCGTCGCGTCGTCGATCGAGGCCACGGTGCGGCCGCGGACGTAGTGGAGAAAGTCGACGCCGTCGACGATCTCCATCGTGAAGAACCAGTCCTCGCCTTCGCCGATCAGTTCGTAGAGGCGCACGAGGTTCGGATGCACGACGTCGGCGAGCGCGCGGAACTCGTTTTTGATGCGATAGATCGCGGTGGCGTCGGTGCCGAGGAGCTTCTTCAGCGCGACGGTCTGCTGCCGGTCGCGGTCGTAGGCTTCGTAGACGACGCCCATGCCTCCGGCGCCAATGCGCCGCTGGACGCTGAACCGCCCGTTCGCCAGCACGGAAGACTCGGACATGGAGAGAGGGCGATTATCGCATTGCGCGCGCGACGAGAAGAGCGAATCGCGACGAATCAGTGCCGCGCCGCGCCGAGGCTGGCGGCCGCGTCGATCTTCTTCGTGGCGCGGTCCTGCAGAAACGCCGCGACTTCATACTGCGGCTCGATCGCGACGCGGGTCTCCGCGGCGCGCGTGCCGTCGAGCGTCGCCGCGCGCACGAGCGTGCGCACGATGCCGTCGTTCCGCAGCGTGCGGCCGCCGTTCTCGCCGCGCGTCACGTTCGTCGTCGCACCGTTTTCGTAGGCGACGACGATCACGTCGGTGTTCGCATGCGGCGACGAGGCGCGCACGACGACGCCGTCCTTGTCGCGCGTCAGCGCAATCGTGCCGGCGATGGCGCGGTGCGACTCCTCGCCGATCGCGCGGCGGATCTCGAACGAGCTCGAGCCGACGAACTGCCGCGCGCCGTCGACGACCATCTGCGGCGTGTACGCGCTGGCGGCGTGCAGCGCGCGCACGTAGTCGCCCTGGCGCTGCGACCACTCGTGCGCCGAGAACGGATCGCGCCAGCCGAGGGAGTTCCAGTAGTCGACGTGGAACGCGAGCGGGATCACGTGGCCGCGGAGCGACGCATCGTTTGCCAGCGTGCGCAGCAGCTCGTCCGCCGGAGGGCAGCTCGAACAGCCTTGCGAGGTGAAGAGCTCGAGCACGACCGGCGCGTCGCCGGGACGCGGCGCGGAGTACAGCTGGATCGCGAAAACCGCGGCGGCGGTCACTGCTAGAATCCCCGCGACTTTCGCGAGAGGAGTTTCGAACATGCGTCTCATCACGCGCTCCGACTTTGACGGCCTGGCCTGCGCGGTGCTCCTGCGTGAAGTCGAGGACGTGGACGAGGTCGAGTTCGTCCATCCCAAGGACGTGCAGGACGGCAAGGTGCGCGTCGGCCGCCACGATATTCTCACGAACCTGCCGTACGTGCAGGGCGTCGGCCTCTGGTTCGACCATCACTCCAGCGAGATCGCGCGCAACGAGGACACGGTCGCGTACCGCGGCCGCTTCGAGATCGCGCCGTCCGCCGCGCGCGTCGTCTTCAATCACTACGGCGCCGCGAAGCTCGGCAAGTACGAGTCGCTCCTCGTCGCCGTCGACAAGTCCGACTCCGCGAAGCTCGACGTCGAAGACGTCACGCATCCGCGCGGCTGGATCCTCCTCTCGTACGTCATGGATCCGCGCACCGGACTCGCGTACCACCACGGCTATCGCATCAGCAATCGCGAGCTGATGATGAAGATGATCGACCTCATCGCGCAGCATCCGAACGATCCCGACATCGTGCTCGCCGATCCGGACGTGAAGGAGCGCATCGACCGCTACTTCGCGCAGACCGCCGAGTTCGAGCGCGTGCTGCGCGAGCGTTCGACCGTCGACGGGAACCTCATCTTCACCGATCTGCGCGGCGCCGGCGAGCTGCCGGTCGGCAACCGTTTTCTCGTGTACACGATGTTCCCGAAGGCGAACATCCAGGTGCGCGTGTTCGACGGGCGCAAGGGCGAGTTCGTCGTCTGCGCCGTCGGCCACAGCATCTTCAACCGCACCTCGCGCACCGACGTCGGCGAGCTGATGTCGCGCTACGGCGGCGGCGGCCATCGCGGCGCGGGCACGTGTCAGCTGCCGCTCGCGGACGCGGAAGCGAAGATCGCGGAGATCCTCGAGACGATCCGGCGCGACGGCTGAGCCGGCCCGGCCGGCTGCGCGGGTCGCCCCAGGCTTCTTCAGGCGTTGCGCGCATCGCCGGCTTTGGCGTTACTGCGCGGGTGTCGCCCACGCAACGTTCCTGTCACGGCGCGCGGCGGACGCGCGTGCGCTGCGTATGATCCGGCGCATGCGCAGACTCGCTTTCGTCTTTGCCGCTTTCGTCGTTGCCGGCGCACTCGCGTCGAGTGCCGCCGCGCAGGTGCACGAGGTCGTTCCCGGCATCTGGCTGCTGCGCGGCACGTTCACGCCCGGACATCAGCCCGACGGCAACACGATCGTGTTCGACGGCACCGATGGCCTGATCGTCGTCGACACGGGACGCCACGTCGCGCATACGCAGGCGATCCTCGATTTCGCGAAACAGCGCAACCGCCCCATCGCCGCCGTCGTCAACTCGCACTGGCACCTCGATCACATCGGCGGCAACGCCATGATCCGCGACGCGTATCCGAACGTGCACGTCTACGCGAGCAACGCCTTGAACGGCGCGCTCACCGGCTTCCTCGCGAATTACAAAAAGCAATTGCAGGGCGTGATCCCCGAGACGCAGGACGCCGATCAGCGCACAGCCTATGAATCCGAAGTCCACCTGATCGACCTCGGCACCAAGCTCGCGCCGGACGTCGTCATCACCAGCTCCGGCCCGCGCACGATCGCCGGACGCACGCTGCGCGTCGGCCTCGAAACGAACAGCGTCACCGCCGGCGACGTCTGGCTCTTCGACGAAAGCCGCTCCGTCCTCGTCTCCGGCGATCTCATCACGCTCCCCGCCCCGTTCCTCGACACCGCCTGCCCGTCGCGCTGGGGCGAGTCGCTCGACCGCCTCGCCGCCCTCGACTTCGACCTCGTCATCCCCGGCCACGGAGCGCCCATGACGCGCAAGCAGTTCACCGCGTATCAGTCCGCGTATCACGCCCTCGTCTCGTGCGCCGCCAGCACGAACGAGAAACAACGCTGCATCGACGACTGGACCGCCGCCATCCGCCCCCTCAGCGACGCCGACGAAAAGTTCACGCGCTCGCTGATGGGCTACTACGTCGATGTGCTGCGCAGCGACGCCGCGAAAGCGCGTTGCGCGGGATGACGAGGGGCGTCGGCACTCGAATCCAAAGCGATCGAGCGCCGCGGATAATGAATTCGATCGCGCGCTCAAGTATGCTGAACCCCGCTCATTCATGCGCCTGGCCGACTTCATCCTCACAAACATCGAACCGATCCTCGCCGAATGGGAAAAGTTCGCGCGGAGTCTCGCTCCCGGCGCGGCCATGGATGTCATCGCTCTTCGCGATCACGCCGAAGACATCCTCCGCGTCGCGGCACGGGACATGGTCTCCTCGCAGACCGCGGAACAGCAGGCCGATAAATCGAAAGGGTACGGCGGCGGCGGAACGGAAAGCGCCGGACTCGATCGAGCATCCAACGAGCACGCGCTAGCGCGGCTCGGCTCGGGATTCGACCTTTTGGAGGTCGTCTCCGAATATCGCGCACTGCGCGCCAGCGTCCTCCGCCTGTGGGGCGAAAGCGTCCGCACCGCCGACGAGCACGATCTCCACGACGTGACCCGCTTCAACGAGTCGATGGACCAATCGCTCGCGGAAGCGGTGAAGAGCTACACGCACCGCGTCGACGAGTCCCGCGAGCTCTTTCTCGCCACGCTGGGACACGACCTGCGCAACCCGCTCAATGCCATCGTCGTCTCATCGGGACTGCTGGCGCGATCGGGGCAACTCGATGACGAGAACACGCGCATCGCGTCGCAGATGTCGGGCTTCGCGAAGGTGATGACCGAGATGATCCACGATCTGCTCGATTTCACCCGCACGCGCCTCGGCGGCGGAATGCCCGTGTCGGCCGCACCCGTCGACCTTCAGGAGCTTTGCCGCAACGTGCTGGACGAGTTTCGCGCGGCCTATCCGCACCGGCCGCTGCGCTTCGAATCGTCCGGCGCGACATCCGGAGAATGGGATGCGGCGCGGCTGCGGCAAGTCGTGTCGAACCTCGTTGCGAATGCGGTGCAATACGGTGCGGATACAACACCCGTTGAAGTGTCGGCACGAGGCGATGAATCCGACGTTCTTCTGGTCGTCGGCAATGAGGGCACTCCGATCCCGCGGTCAGCGCTGCCAACGATTTTCGATCCGTTTGTCCGCGCCCCGGAGGGCGCATCGACGCACCGCCGCGGTGTCGGCCTCGGCCTGTACATCGCCCGGCAGATCGTCATCGCGCACGGTGGAACGATTGCCGTGACCTCGGACGACACCGGCACGGCCTTCACCGTACGTCTGCCCCGTCACCGCAAGACGGAATCCGACCGGCGCGACGCATAAGACGGCGCTCGCCACAGGCGACCCGCGTCCTTGCGCCGGTTCACCGGCGACATCCCCTCAGAACACGACGTCCGCAAACGAGACGTGTCCCGAAGGCGTGATGTGAAAATCACGCACTTTGCGCGCGCGAATGGCGGTGGATGCGCCGTAGATCAGCGGCACCATCATCGCTTGCGATTCGATGAGATCGGTGACCACTTTGCGGTTTGCGGCAGACGGGTTCACGCGCAGTGCGGCCAGCGCGGCGTCCGTCGCCGGGTCGCTCCAGCGCGCCAGGTTCGAAAGGTACTGGCCATTGCGCGAGACCTGCGCCGACGACAGCAGCGATTCGTAGAACTCGGTCGGATCGGGATTGTCCGCAACCCAGCCGCCGATGCCGATGTCGTAGTCGCCGTTCGCCAGGATGTGAAACGTCTCTTCGCTGTTCCGCGGCCGCTTCAATTGCAGGTCGATGCCATAGCCGGCGAGCTGACGGACGATCTCCTGCGCCGAGGCGAGCGGTTTCGGGAGGTAGGGTCGAGGCGTCCATGGCATCACGGCCTGAATGCGCGCCGGCTTGGCCGGATGGTTGCGCAACAGCTCGCGGTCGCGTGTCGGAGTAATGCCGGCCGGTTTGGCCATGACGAGCGGGATGATGTCGCGCGCGAGAAACGCGAAGTGATTCTTCTCGTAATTGATCTCCGCGATCGGTACCGGGTCGACCGCGTCGCGAAATGCTCGGCGCAGCGACGCGTCGCGGAACATAGGCTTTTCGCAATTGAGGAAGATGAACCCGGTGGAGTTGCCGGGCTGCATCATCGGCTGATAGCCGGAGATGGCGTGGCGGATGAGATCGTGGGCGGCGAGGTGAAGCGTCACGTCGAACTGCCCCTGTTTCGCGGCGGCAATGAGTGCCGCCGGCGTGCCGTCCGCGTCCGGCGGATAAATGGCGAAGATCAGTTCATCCGCATTCGCCTTCCCGTGATAGCTCGGATTGCGCACCAGGCGCATCTCACGCGCGTCGCGCAGCGCATACATCGACACCGCCGCCGGAAAGCGATACGGACCCGTGCCGTACAGCGTGCCGCCCTTCTCGAGGACGATTCCGCAGTTCCACTGCGTCAGGACGTTTTCGAATCGCGGGCTCGGACCGGTCATCGCGAATTGCACCCGGCCGTCGCGGACCGAGACCGTGGCGCGGCCGCGAAGAGCGCCTGCCTTCGCCAGTGACGCGGCGGCGAGCTGCGCGGTGAGCGGAGTCCCGTCGGAGAAGACGATCCCCTCGCGCACGGCCGCTGAATAGACAGGCTCTGACCCTGCACGGTCTTCGCGAAGCAGCTCGGCGAAGAGATGCGGCTCGATGGTGCCGGCCGGCGTGACGCGGTACGCCGTCTCGAAAATCTGGCCGAGCACGAGCCCGGTGATCGTGTCCCCCAGCTCGCGCGGATCGAGCGTTCCGACTCCGGCGAGGACGCCGACGCGCAGCGTGCGGTTCTTGTCTGTCGTGGCAGGGGCGGGGATCGCGGTGGAGGTCATGTGCGCAGTCTACCTAACGATGTTGTGCACGACGTCTTTCGAGACGCGCGGCGGGCGACGTCGCCCGTGGCGTCGCTCCGCTACGCCGCACGCTGCTCCGTCTCCACCGCCGCCGCGACGCGCGGCGCGCGCGTCCACGACGACGACTGCACGAGCGCGACGCCGGCGAGGATCACCACCATCGCGGCGATCGACAGCCACGTCAGCGGCTCGTGGAGAATCAGCCAGCCGAGGAAGACGGCCACGACGGGGTTGACGTACGCGTAGAGCGAGGTGTGCGTGGTGCGCATGTGCGCGAGCGCGTAGACGTACGCGCTGTACGCGATGACGGAGCCGACGAGCGTGAGGTACGCGAGCGCGGCGAACGTGCGCGGGGTGAGGACGAACTGCGGCCATTCGCCGATCGCGAATCCGACGATCGTCACGATGACGCCGCCGAAGAGCATCTGCAGCGCGGCGGAGGCGAGCAGCGGCACGTGCTTGAGGTGGTACTTGCTCTGGAACGAGCCGAGCTGCCAGCCGAGCGAGCCGACCTGGATCACGAGCGCGCCGACGAGGAACGCCGTGCTCCACGCACCGCCGGAGCCTTTCGGAGTGACGAGCAGCGCCACGCCGCCGAAGCCGATGAGCGTGCCGATCACGCCGCGCGTGTTGAGACGTTCGCCGTCGCGGCGGAACATCTCGATGATGGCCATCCAGAACGGCGCCGTGGCGACGAGGAGCGCCGCGAGTCCGCTCGGCACCCACTGCTCGGACCACACCACCGCGAGGTTGCCCAGACCGACCATGAGGAAGCCGCACACGGCGAGGTTGACGAGCGTCCGCCGGTCGCGCGGGATCGGCGTGCGCCGCACGAGCGCGATCGTGAACAGCAGCAATCCGGCCGCGGTGTAACGGAAGCCGGTGAGCAGCAGCGGCGGAATCGTCTCGAGGCCGATGCGGATGGCGAGATACGTCGTGCCCCAGACGATGCAGACCGTGGCGAAGGCCGCGTAAGCGAGTCCGCGTCCGTGGTTCATCGGGTGGCCTCCTTCGCCGCCGTGGCGCCGCCGAGGTTGATGCCGCCGACCTTCTCGCAATGCGTTTCCATCACAATGGTCGTGCGCGTGGAGAGCGAGAGCGGCGGGGTCGTGAGCTGCTGCACGAGCGTGTTCAGCGCGCCGATCGACTCCGCGCGGACCTTCATCAGATAGCAGTCGTCGCCGGCGACGGTGTGCACTTCGAGCACCTCGTCGCGCTGCATGACTTCGCGGAACTTCTTCCACGCGGCGGTGCCGAGCGTCGTCGCGCGCGCGGAGATGAACGCGGTGATCGTGCGTCCCAGCGCCACGGGATCGACGACCGCGGTCGTGCCGCGGATCACGCCCTGCCGTTCGAGCTTGTCGAGACGGTCGGCGACGGCAGGGCGGGAGAGGCCGATCTGCTCGGCGATCTGCGCGGCGGGAGTGCGCGCGTCGCGGAGAAGCAGGTTGACGATGCGAAGGTCCAGCTCATCCAACTCGACAGCCATATTCGCAATATGGCGTCGAATCGACGGAAAAGCAAGAGGCCGACCGTCGAATCGTCAGCCAGCGAAGGCGAACGGCCGCGCCGCCGCCTGAAAGGCCGGGACGCGCGTCACGCGCGGGTAGCGGTATTCGCAGCGACGCACGGCCGTCGCGGCGAGGTCGCGCTGCAGGTACTCGATCTTCACGTCGCGCGCGGGATCGGCGATGAGCTTGCGCAGCGAGGCGCGGCTCAGCACGATCGTCCGCAGCTTGAGACCCGCCGCGCGCACGGCGAAGCGGATCGAGCGGCGCTCGCCCGACAGCTCGCGCACGACCCCGTCGGGAAGCACGCTCACGATCGCTTCGGCAATGCGCGTTTCGTCGATGCTGTCCGTCTGGTTCAGTGTCTGGGTGTTCATGCTGTAATAGACGTCGGAAACGGTCGAAAGTTTTCTTTTGTCCGATGAATTCGCGGTGAACAGCCCGTCAAGACTCGTGACGTTCGCGCCCCTCGGCATCACCGCAGCTGCCCTCGCGAACGAATCCGTCCTCGACGTCGCCCGCCGCGCCGGCGCCCCCCTCGGCAACTCCTGCGGCGGCGTCGGCGTCTGCACGCGCTGCAAAGTGCGCGTCGTCGAAGGCAGCGAGGCGCTCAGCGCCCCGACGTCGATCGAGCTACGCTTCGGCGCCGCGAACCGATTTGCCGCCGGCGAGCGGATGGCGTGTCAGGCGGTCGTCACGGGCGACTGCACCGTGACGACCACGTACTGGTAAGCGCGACGGTGCCGGATGTCGCGAATTCGCGTTCGCCGGCCCATGCTCCTATACTTTTTTCATGCAGGCCGGAACGGTGCTTCAGGGGTTCTTCCCTCATGGGCTGCGGCAGCAACACAACGCCACCATTCAGCGCCTGCAGAACGGCACGGCCACGAAGCTCGGTGGGAACTTCGTTCATCACTGCGGCGCCGGCATGTTCCTGCCCGGCACTGTGCGCCAGGCCATGGAGTCGTTCTTCGGCGCCGGCTTCAGCGACGTCCGCGTCCATGCGTGTCCCCAAGCGGCCGCCATGGGCGCGATTGCGTTCACGCAGGGATCGCAGATTCATGTGACTTCGCACGGTTCGCATGCATTCGCGTCGCGCGGCCCACAGATCCTCGTGCACGAGCTCGCGCACGTCGTGCAGCAACGCACCGGACGCGTACGCAACCCATTCGGATCCGGGACGGCGATCGTTCAGGATCAGATGCTCGAAGCCGAAGCGGAGCGGATGGCGCAGAGATGGTCCATGCATGCGCCGGCGATCCGGCCGCACGTGGCGCGTGGATCCGCCGAACCTGTACAGCCACTCTGCGGCTGGCTGTGGAAGGCAATCACCAGTTGCTTCAGCTCTGCCCCGCGCGGGCCAGCGCATGGCGCAGGCCCAGGCGGAGCGGCTGCGGCCGAGGCTCCGGCGGCGGTCTACGTCGAGCTGGCGGGGGCGGAGCCGCCCGAGCGCGCATTGCCGCGCGTTCTTCGAAATTTTCTGATGGCGATCGGCATGTCGGCAAGCGACATCAACTCCTACGCCGACCCCTTCTCCCTGAGCGCGCAGCCATTGAGCGAATTGGCGGTCAGCAACCTCCGGTGTTGTGGCACGCTCGCGGCCACCGCAGTTGCTCGTCGCGCAGCACTCGTCGCCGACCTCACGGCGATCGGCCTGCGCGTCACCGGGAACACGGTCGCCGTGGGCGCGCTCCCGGAGCCCCTGCAGCACCCCGTCGCCGAAGAGATCAACGCATTCCTCACGTACTCCCAACGACCGGCGTTCGACGCTGCGAAGACCGTGACGAACTTCCTCCGGCTCGTGCGATTGCTCGAGCGAGCCTGAGACGCGGCTCTCCGCCGCTCCTCAATCGCCGTCCGCGTCTTCCGCCGCCGTCGCCGCCGCGCCGCCCCACGTCTCGTTGCCCGGCACCTCGAACCAGAACGGTTTGCGTGTCCGCGGACGATTTCCGAGCTCGTTGATGGTCGCGGCGTCGAACATGCGGCCGTTCACGATCGTGTAGCGGATCGACTCGCTGTTGCGGAGGTTCTCGAGCGGATTCGCGTCGAGGACGATGAGGTCCGCGAGCTTGCCCGGCTCGAGCGAGCCGATGTCCTTGTCCATGCCGAGGTACTTCGCGCCGCTGAGCGTGGCGGCGCGGATGGCCTGCAGCGGCGACATGCCGCCCTGGCCGAACATCCACAGCTCCCAATGCGCGCCGAGTCCTTCGCGCTGGCCGTGCGCGCCGAGCTGCACGGAGACGCCGGCGTCGTTGAGCGTCTTCGCGAGGCGCGCGTTGTTGAAGTGATTCATCTCGTCGTCGGGGATCATCGTGCGGCGGCGCGAGCGCGCGTCGATGACGCGGCGCGGCACGAACGAGAGCAGGCGCGCGTCTTCCCACACGTTGGTCTTCTGATACCAGTAGTTCTCGCCCCAGTTGCCGCCGTAGCCGACGATCAGCGTCGGCGTGTAGCCGACGGACGTGTGACTCCACAGCTGGATCACGTCCTGATACGCCTTCGCGACCGGGATCGAGTGTTCGACGCCGGTGTGGCCGTCGACGACCATGGTCATGTTGTGCATGAAGAGCGAGCCGCCTTCGGGCACCACCATCATGCCGATCTCGCGCGCGGCGGTGAGGACCTGCTGGCGCTGCTCGCGGCGCGGCTGGTTGTAGCTCTTCACGCTGATCGCGCCCACCGCTTTCATGCGGCGGAGGTGGAAGCGCGCGTCGTCGATGCCGTTGATGTCGGCCTTGAACGGCGCCTTCGCGCCGTAGAGCACCGTGCCGGTGGAGAAGATGCGCGGCGCGACGACGAGACCCGCCTTCTGCATCTCGCTCGCGGAGAAGATCTCCGCGGTGTCGTTGGACGGATCGTGCAGTGTCGTCACGCCGAATCCGAGGGCGGCGTAGGTGATCCAGTTCTGCTGCGGGATGATCTGGTCCGCGCCCATCGAGCCGTGCCAGTGCACGTCGACGATGCCCGGCATGATGGTCTTGCCGGCGACGTCGATGACCTTCGCATCGGCGGGCACGCTCACGTTCGCGCCGACGGCCACGATGCGGTTGCGGTCGATGACGACGGTGCCGTTGTCGATCACCTCGTCGCCGCGCATGGTGATGATGCGCGCTCCGCTGAGCGCGAGCTTGCCCGACGGCACGTCGTATGTCTGCGTGAAGCCGATGTGCGAGCTCTTCGCCGGGGTCGCGGCGGGCTCGGTGGCGGCGTTCGGATCGGCGACGAAGGCGAAGGAGTCCTTGAGATCGCGCCAGTAGAGCTCGGGGCCGAGCGACCAGTAAAGACGTTGACCATCGCCCGACCAGTGCAGGTAGTCGCCCGCGTCGGTGGTAACCTTCCGCACCGGCACGGCGGTGAGGTCGGGGCTGATGTCGATCGACTTGCCGGTGCGCACGAACGGCATCACGTGCACGTTGAACTTCTCGGTCCACGCGAGCCACTTCTCGTCGGGTGAGATCGCAAAATCCGTCGCGAACGCGGAGACGACGTGCGTGCGCTCGTCGCCGCCGTCGATGTCGACCGAGCGCAGCGCGCGCTTGTCCTCGTCTTCGAACGTCACGAAGAACACGCGGTCGTTCGACGCGCCGAACAGCGGCTGCGCGCCCTGCTTCGACACGAGCTTCGCTTTGCCGCCCGCGGTCGGAATGACGTAGATCGCCGGATTCGCCGCCCACACCGCGGGCCGCAGGAAGCCGTCGCTCGTGGTGCGATACGCGATCTTCGTCCCGTCCGGCGAGAATGCCGGCTCGAGGTAATGCCCCGGCTGCGACGTCACGACGCGTCCTTCGCCGCCGGTCGACGCCACGACGCGGATCGTGCCGAGCGTCTGGTCGTTCCACGTCGTGTACGCGAGCCACTTCCCGTCGCGTGACCAGGCCGGGTAGTACTCGTTGTGCTCGGTCTGTTTCGTGAGCCGATGCGGCGTGCCGTTCGGCAGGTCTTTGATGTAGAGGTAGCCGAGCGCCTGATAGACGACCTGCTTGCCGTTCGGCGAGGTCGTCACCCACCGCAGCATCTTGACGTCGAACTGATCCGGCGCGACGTTCACCGGAAACCGCAGCGCCTCGGTCACGCGCCGCGTCGATGCGACGTGGAACGGGATGTTCGTCACCTGCTTCGACGCGACGTCGATGCGGTTGATGTGACCGCCGGCCCAGAAGACGATCGACTTGTCGTCCGGTGTCCACGCCATCGTCGGATAGACGCCGTGGATCGCCCACGTCTCCTGCATGTCGCGATCGAGGCCGTCGTAGATCGGCGTCTCGCGTCCCGACTCGAGGTCTTTGATGTAGAGCGTCGACTTGTAGCGCACGCGGCGGATGAACGCGAGCGACTTGCCGTCGTGCGACGGCGTCGGACGGATCGAGCCGCCCGGACCGGTGACGTAGCGATCGATGTCGCCCGTCTCGCGATCGAGCCGCTGGATGACGTAGATCTCGCCGTTGGGATCTTTGTTGTACGCGAAGATTTGCCCCGGCGTGACGTCGTCGCTGAAGTAAACGTAGCGGCCGTCGGGTGAGAACGCGGGCTCGCCGCTGTCTTTCTGATCGGTGCGTTTCTTCGTGAGTTGCAGGCCGTCGCCACCGGTGCGGTGGTAGAGCCACATCTCGCCCGCGCCGAGGGAACGCTCGGCGGTGAAGTGCTTGCGGCCGACGAGGTACTCGGAGTCGGGCGACCACGACGGAGAGTTGAGCAGCCGGAACGACTCCTTCGTGACCTGCCGCGGATTCGAGCCGTCGCGGTTCATGAACCAGAGGTTGTCGCCGCCGCTGCGGTCAGAGGTGAACGCGATCCACTTGCCGTTCGGCGAGTAGCGCGGCTGCATGTCCCACGCGACGCCGCTCGTGAGCGCGTGCGCTTCGCCGCCGCCGATGGGAATCGTGTAGAGATCGCCGAGGAGATCGAAGGCGATCTCCTTGCCGTCGGGACTCACGTCGACGCTCAGCCACGTGCCTTCAGTGACGTCGATGGTGACGTCATGCGACGGGCCGGGAGGATTGTTGACGTCCCACTTCTCTTCTTTCTTTTCAGGCGTCGACGCGGGTGTCGCCGCCGCGGCGGGAGCCGGCGTGGCCTGCGCGGGCGGCGGCGCGTCCTTCTGCTGCGACTCCTGCTTCTGCAGTTCCTGCGAGACCGGCCGCGGCTCCTGCTCGGCTTTCTCCGGCTTCTTCGGCTCGGCCTTTTTATCGCCCGGCGGATTCGGCGTCGGGTTCGGCGGCGGCGTCTGCGCCGACGCGATCGGAAGCAGCAGAACGGCCGTGAAGAACGCAGCGAGAATTCGTTTCATCGATCCCCTCGATTCCTGATGAACATGCAGTCGCCGTAGCTGTAGAAGAAGTACCTCTCCCGAATCGCCTCGGCGTACGCGGCGCGAATCGTATCCATTCCGGCAAACGCGGAGACGAGCATCAGCAGCGTCGACTCCGGCAGATGAAAGTTCGTGACCAGGCGGTCGACGGCCTGGAACGCGAAGCCGGGCGTGATGAAGATCGACGTCTCGGCCGCGCCGGCGACGAAGCGGCCGTCGCCCGCGCGGATCGCGCTCTCGAGCGTGCGCACGCTGGTCGTGCCGACGGCGACGATCGGCCGCCGTTCGTCGAGCGCCACGTTGAGTCGCGCCGCGGCGTCCGCGCTGATCTCGTAACGCTCGCTGTCCATCTGATGCTCGTCGATGCGGTCGACCTTCACCGGTTTGAAGGTGCCGATGCCGACGTGCAGCGTCACGCGCACGATGTCGATGCCGCGTGCGGCGATGGCGTCGAGGATCTCCCGCGTGAAGTGCAGGCCCGCGGTCGGCGCGGCGATCGCCCCGCGCGCCGCGGCGTAGACCGTTTGATATGCATCTTTGTCGGACGCGCGCGGCGACTCGCGCGCGATGTACGGCGGCAGCGGCGGCACGCCGAGGCGCTCGATCTCGTCGAGATCGCCGTCGAAGCGGATCACGACGATGCCTTCGCCTTTCTCGAGAACCTCCGCGTGCAGCGCGTCGGAGAACGTGACGACGTCGCCCGGCTTCACGCGCTTCGCCGGACGGCACCACGTCTCCCACGTGCCCGGCTCGCGCTCGCGCGTGAGCAGGAACTCGATCGGCCTCTGCATCTGCCCCTTCGGCCGTGCGTAGAGCCGCGCGGGGATGACGCGCGTGTCGTTGATGACGAGGACGTCGCGTTCGCCGAGTCGTTCGGGGAAGCTGGCGAAGGAATCGTGCTCGATGCGCGGCGCGCCGTCCGTGGGCGTGAGCACGAGCATGCGCGAGCGGCCGCGCTCGCGCGGCTCCTGCGCGATCAGCGAGTCGGGCAGCTCGTACGCGAAGTCGGTGCGCTGCATGGGCGGCGCTACTTTAATGCCGCGCCGTAGAATGCGCGCGTGATTCGCGCGCTGGTCATCACCTGCAGCGACGCCGCGTCGATCGGCGCGCGCGAGGACCGCTCCGGCCCCGCGGTGCGCGCGCTGCTCGTGGCGAACGGCTACGACGTCGCGGACGTCGTCATTGTGCCGGACGAGATCGAGACGATCGCGCGCGCGATCGCGGACGCGATCGACGGCGGCATCCGCCTCGTCGTCACGACCGGCGGCACCGGCGTCGCAGCCCGCGACGTGACACCCGAGGCGACGATGCGCGTCTGCGATCGCCTCGTGCCGGGGTTCGGCGAGCTGATGCGCGCGGAATCGCGGAAGAAAACGCCGATGGCCGCGCTCTCGCGCGCGCAGGCGGCCACCCGCGGGAACGCGCTCGTTCTCAATCTGCCGGGGAGTCCGCGCGGCGCCGTCGAGAATCTGGAAGCAGTCCTGCAATTGCTTCCGCACGCGCTGGAACTCCTCGGCGGCGAGAAAGTAGAGAAGCATCCCGCATGAACGTCTTACCCGGACTCGAAGTGCTCATCCATCAGGAACCGCGGCGCATTCAAGGCAAGCGCATCGGCCTGGTCTCGAATCAAAGCGCCGTCACGCACGACCTGCAGCATGCCGTGAAGCTGCTGCACGCGGGCCGCGGCTGGAAGCTCACCGCGCTTTTCGGCCCCGAGCACGGCATCTGGGGCGAGGCACAGGACATGGCGCACGTCGATCACTCGACCGACCCGCTGACCGGCCTCCCCGTCTATTCACTGTACGGAAAAAACGAATCTGACCTCGCGCCGCGCCGCGAGGTGCTGCGCAACCTCGACGCGCTCGTCATCGACCTCCAGGACATCGGCTCGCGCTACTACACCTTCATCTACACGATGGCGCTCTGCATGCGCGAGGCGGCCGCGCTCGGACTCGAGGTGATCGTGCTCGATCGTCCGAATCCGATCGACGGCATCCACCTCGAGGGCAACATCCGCGAGGAAAAGTATTCGAGCTTCGTCGGCATGTTCCCGCTGCCGACGCGCCACGGCATGACCGCGGGCGAGCTGGCACGCTGGTTCGCGCGCTACTACCGCGACGTGCACAAGCTCGAGTGCAATCTGACCGTCGTGCCGATGAAGGGCTGGAGCCGTTCGATGTGGTGGGGCGACACGGGACTGCCTTGGGTGATCCCGTCGCCGAACATGCCGACGGTCTACACCGCGACGGTGTATCCCGGCATGTGCCTCGTCGAAGGCACGAACCTCAGCGAAGGCCGCGGCACGACGCACCCGTTTGAGTTTTTCGGCGCACCGTGGATCAAGGACGCGTTCAAGTTCGCCGAGCGCCTCAATCACCTCGGACTCCCCGGCGTCCGCTTCCGCCCGCACTACTTCCTCCCAACGTTCCACAAGCACGCCGGCAAAGTGTGCGGCGGCGTGGAGCTGCACGTCACCAACCGCAGCCTCTTCGAGCCGTACCGCACGGGCCTCTGGTGCGTGAAGGTCGCGCGCGACGAGAACCCCGACGAATTCAAGTGGCGGACGGAGACGTACGAGTTCGTGTCCGACCGCCTGGCCATCGACCTCCTCGCCGGCAGCGCGCGCTACCGCGAGCTGGTCGAGAGCGGCGGCAACATCGACTCATGGGTGCGCGAGTGGGAAGACGGCCTGCACGAGTTCGCCCGCGTGCGCGACGAGTTCCTGCTGTATCGCGAATAGTGCACGCGAATCGTGCGTGCACGCGGCCTACAATCGCCGCATGCACGCACTGCTCGCGCTCCTGTTCGCCATCCAGATCACGACCCCGGTGTGGAACGACGCCCCGCCGTCGATGCCGGCCGGAACGAAGATCGCGATCCTCGAAGGCAGCCCGCGCGAGCCGGGCATGTTCACGATTCGCCTCAAGCTCCCCAAAGGCGCCGTCGTCCCCCCGCACACCCACCCCCGCCCCGAACGCGTGACCGTGCTCTCCGGGCGCGTGCGCATCGCCTTCGCCACGAAGATCGGCGCACACGACGCGTCGACGACGTTCACCACCGGCGGCTTCTACGTCAACCCGCCGAACGAGGCGCACTACCTCCTCATCGACGAGGAGACGGTGCTGCAGCTGACGTGCGAGGGGCCGTGGGAGCTGAAGTACGTGAAGTGAGTGAGGTCGCCCGCTACAGAGCGTCTTCCTTACGAGGACGACTCGCAGACTGCGCGACCACGACGGACGTCGCATCCGCGGCGTCTTCTTCCGCGTCGTCCTTGCTCTTACGGATTCGCAGCATCTTGCCGGCGGCTTTCGCGACCTTCTTGCGCGCGCCGTCGGCCTTCTCACCTTCAATGACTTCGCGCTTGATCACTTCCTGCTTGAGCGCCTCGCGCAATTCATCGAGCTCGATTTTCGCGTCGGACACGCGCCGCAGCTCGCGACGCACGGTGTCCAGCACCGCGTCGCTCAGCATCACGGCGGCCAGATAGAACTTGTTCGTGGCCTGCAGATGATCGTGGTACGCGTACAGACCCGACTTGAGCATGCTCTCGCGCGTCAGCAGGTACAGGCTTTCGAGGTCATTGTGGTTCTTCGCATTGAGCGCGAGCAGATCGATGTCGAGCACGAGCTCCGCGTCGATCGGTTTCGCGAAGATGACGCGAAACACTCGCCACATCTGACCATTCGTCAACGCCACCCATTCGACAACGCTACGCATTCGACGCCTTGATTCGCCTCGATCAGCATCTGGAACTTGCCGTCGATGCGCGTCGCCAGATCGCAATACGTTCCGCGAATTGCAAGCTCGCGCGTGACCTCGCTGTACTTGTCGTAGCCGTAAATCTCCGCGAGCATGTCCGTGACGATCATCGACGTGTCAGACTCGTTCACGTCGCGCGACTTTGCGGCCGCAAGAATCGGAGAATGCCGCCCGCCCCGGAGCCACCCCGTGCAACTCGACATCCTCTACGAAGACGACGCGATCATCTTCCTCAACAAGCCGGCGGGCGTCGTCGTGCAGCAGCGCATGCATGAGCCGGACGAGCCTTTTTTTCACGAACTCGTGACGCGGCATACGTCGCCCGCGTATCTCATGCAGCGGCTCGACCGCGGGACGAGCGGCGTGTTGTTTTTCACGAAGATGAGCAAGGTCAACGCGCGGGTGACGCGGCAGTTCGAACAGCATCGGATCCGCAAGCGCTATCTCGCGATCTGCACGCACGAGCTCGGCGAGGCACAGACGATCGACGCGCCGATCGCGCGCATCGGCGCGATCCAGTTCGGCATCCGCGAACGTGGCAAGCGCGCGGTGACGCACGTCCGCCCGCTGCGCGCGACACGGAACGGCTCGCTGCTCGACATTCATCTCGAGACCGGGCGGACGCATCAGATCCGCGTGCATCTGTCCGCCATCGGTCATCCGCTGGCAGGCGACTGGCTCTATGGAAGGAGGGACGCGGCGCGTCCGATGTTGCACGCCGCGCAGCTCGACATGACGCATCCATTGACAGGACAACCACTTCGGGTCGCGGCGCCGCTGCCCGGCGACTTCACGGAAGAGCTGAAACGGCGCGGCATCGCGTCCGCGCAAGAGGACGAAGCGACATCGGGGGAGTTCAGCTAAATGACTGATAGCGTTAGAATAAACGGCGACCCCAACCCGTTACCGATAGCACAGGAGACATCCGAATGAAACTCTTCACGCGCATCGCTGCTTTCATGTTGCTGTTCGTACCGCTGGTCGCCTCGGCTCAGTTCCGCGATCTCGATACGGCCATGTCCAACCTCGAACGCGGCTTCGGCAGCGGCGACGTGGACGCGATCGTTTCGGGAATCGGCTCCGGCGATCAGGTCATGCTCCAGTTCCCCGGCCTCGCCGACAAGAGCGGCTTCTTCGGCCGCGATCAGGCGGCGTATCTGCTCGACGCGCTCTTCAATAAGGTCAAGCCGAGCGGCTTCGAGCGCGTCAGCGCGAAGGGTGTGCGTGCCGAGGGGCAGTATCAGATCACGGCGCGCTGGACGATCAACGGCGGGCCGCGCGACCTCTACATCACGCTCAAGCAGAAAGACGGCAAGTGGGTCGTCGCCTCCGCGAAATCCGGGGGGCAGTAAACTCCATCCATGACGTGGAACACCAAAACAGCGCGGCTCGCCGCGCTGTTCGTGTTTTTGGTCACGCTCGTCGAGCTGCTCGCGCTCTGGCGCGTGCGGCGCGTGACGCGCGCGTTCCCCGAGCGCGCGTCGGAACACCTCGCGCACGACGTCGCGCGCATTCGCGACAACCTCGCCGCGCGTGAGTCAGAGCTCGACGCGACTGCCGCGCACATCGCGCATAAGATCGCCGGCCACGAGAACGACCGCGCGGAGCTCTTCCGCATCCTCCGCGCCGAAACGCAGAAAGCCGGCCGCGGCGCGCGAATCCTCGGCAACGACGGCGCGCCGGTCGCGTGGTGGGGCGAGGACTACCGCGCGCCGTCCGACCGCACGTTCCAGTTCGAGCTCACGAACTTCTACATCACGCACCAGCGCAAGGCCGGCGCGTTCACGATTCAGACGTTCGAGCGGATCGAGAACGTGCCGCGGCGGCGGACGAAGCTCCATCCCACCGATGCGTGGGTGTCGTCGCTCTTCTTTCACGCCGGCTTCCCGCGACAGGAAGCGGGCACGCAGCGCTTCCTCGTCGCGAAGCACGCCGACTCCGCACTTTACGTGGATATCAAACTACGCAGCGCGGACGAAGTGGCGGACGCGGTGCAGGCGGAAGGCAACACCGTCGTCGCCGCGCTCGTCGCCATCGGCGCGCTGCTGATGCTGACGGTCGTCGAGTCGCGCTGGCTCGCGATCCTCTGCCTGCTTCTCGCGCGCGTCGCGCTGCTGCCCGCGCGGCTCGCCGACGATCCGTTCGGCATCTTCGGCTTCGGACTGTACGGCTCGAAGTTCCTCGGACCGTTCAGCAAGTCGCCGTTCGACCTGCTGCTCACCGCCGCGACGGTCGCGGGCCTCGTCGCGCTGCTGCGGCCGTGGATCGTGCGCGTGCACATCGTCATCCGCATCGTCGCCGCGCTCGTCGCGGCGTTCGGATACGTGCAGCTCGCGAACAACTTCGTGGCAAACTCGCACGTCACCGCGCTGCCCGATCACGTCATCCCGGCCACGGTCGCGCAGGGAGTGCTCTTCGCGGCGCTGCTGCTCTTCGCGTTCGCGGTGGTCTTCCTCGTCGCGCCGCTGCAGCGCGGCGGCTTCCGCATCGTGCTCACGGCGCTCGCGGCGGCGGCGCTGCTGTACGTGCCGCAACACGTCTTCGGCAGCGAGAGCGCTCGCGACTTCATCGCCGATACGTACGCGCCGCTCGTCGCGGGCGAGTCGGGCCAGCTGCGGACGATGATCGGCACGACGCTCGAGAGCGAGTTCTCACGCATCGATCTCGCCACGATCCTGCCCGACGACTACCGCCGCATGAGCATGGAAGACCTCGCGTACGCGCTGTGGCTCCGCTCCGATCTGTCGAAGTGGCGCGTGCCGGCGGTGATCACGATCAGCGACGAGTTCACGCGCGGCGTGATGAGCCGCTTCGGCGTCGGGCTGCCGCAGTTCGGCGAAGGGCATACCGAGGAGTCGCGGGAGGTGCTGCAGGTCGGCGCGAGCCGGCGCGAGCTGCTGCATCACGACTTCGACGTCACGGTCCTCGGCACCACGATCGGACTCGGGTCCGTGCACGTCGTCAATCCCGCCGATCCCGGTGCGTCGTCGTACGCGGACGTCTACCGCGACTTCTTCGAGTCGACGAGCGAGGACCCGACGGGACTGCATCCGCAGCGCGAGCCCGCCGTGTACGACGCGGACGGCACGCCGCAGAGCAGCGTCACGTTCCGACTGCCCGACAGCGCGGCGACGTACTACGCGACGCTGAAGCCGGGACGCGGCATCTGGGTGCTGTCCGCGGACTCCGATCCGCAGACCCTCTTCGTGCGCCGCAGCGAGAACGCGCTCTTCGTCTTTCCGCTGCAACTGCCGACGGTCGCGCAGGACATCCGCCGCGCGGGCGGCGTCGCGATCTGGTCGCTGCTCGCGCTCTTCGCCATCGCGCTCGGCGGCTCGCTGCCGCGCTACGTCGCGATCCTGCGGCGGCGTCCGCTGAGCCTCGACTTCCGCGCGCGGACGTCGATCTATTTGACTGCCGTCGTCATCGTGCCGCTGATCCTCTTCGTGCTGTTCGTGCGCGCGTATCTCGCGGATCGCCTCGAGACCGAGTCGATCGAGCGTGGACAAACGGCGCTCAACGCCGCGCAGCGCGTGATCGAGGATTACATCGGCTCGCAGTCGGCCGCGCCGGAACAGGTGCTCGACGACGAGATCCTCAGCTGGCTCGCGCGCGTCATCGGCCACGACCTCCATCTCTATCGCGGCGAGCGGCTCATCGCGTCGAGCCGGCGCGATCTCTTCGCCGCGCACATCGAGTCGGAGCGATTGCCCGGCGACGTCTACCTCCGTCTCGTCTTGCGCGGGCGCCAGATCATCCGCGCGAAACGCACCTCCGGCTCCACGCAGTACATCGAGATCTACAGCCCGGTGCACCTCGGCAGCGGGCACAGTTACACGCTCGCGCTGCCGTTCATCGTGCAGGGGCGGCAGATCGAGGCGCAGGTCAACGATCTCGCGACGACGATCTACCTGCTGCTCGCCTTCATCGCCCTCGGCGCGATCGCGGTCGCGTTCCGCATCGCCGGCAGCGTCACCCGTCCCGTGCAGAGCCTCGTCGCCGGCGCGCGCGCGGTCGCGCGCGGCGACTTCGACGTCCGCCTGGCGCCGCCGCCCGATCCCGACCTCGGCCTGCTCGTCACGACGTTCGGCGACATGTCGCGGTCGCTGAAGAAACAACAGGAAGAGCTGCGCCACGAACGCGACCGCCTGCAGACGCTCGTCGAGAACATCAACGCCGCGGTGGTCGTGCTCGAAGGAGCGCGCGTCACCGCGATGAACGGCCTCGCGCGGCGGCTCTTCGGCGCGGATGCGTTTCCGCGCTTCGACGAAGTGCGCGAGTTCCTCGCCGCCCATCGCCCGCGCCACACCGAGTCGCGCGAGATCGAAGTCACGATCGACGGCAACCTGCGCACGCTGCGCGTCTCCATCGTGCCGCTGCCCGAGACCGCGGAAGACATGCTCATTGCCGAAGACGTCACGGAAATCCTGCGCAGCAACCGGCTCGAGGCGTGGGGCGAGATGGCGCGGCAGGTCGCGCACGAGATCAAGAATCCGCTCACGCCGATCCAGCTCACCGCCGAACATCTGCGCGCCGTCGCGGAGCGCAACGATCCGAATCTGCCGCGCGTCGTCGACAGCGCCGTCGAGAACATCCTCCGCCAGGTCGTCACGCTGCGCGAGACCTCGCGCGAGTTCAGCGACTACGCGTCGCTGCGCCAGGTGCAGCGCAAGCCGCTCGATCTGCAGAAGCTCCTCGGCGATCTCGCCGCGAGCTACGCCGAGACGCGCGAGCGCGGCATCGACTTCGAGGCGGACATCGAGCCTTCGACGCCGCGCGTCTTCAGCGGTGACGAGCGCCTGCTGCGCGGCGCCGTCGCGAACCTCATCGAGAACGCGCTACAGGCCGCGCCTGGCGGACGCGTGCGCCTCGGCAGCCACGGCGTCGACTCGCGCGTCGTCATCAGCGTCGAAGACTCGGGACCGGGCGTCGAGCCCGACCTGCTGCCGAAAATCTTCGACCCGTACTTTTCGACCAAGTCGAGCGGCACCGGACTCGGACTCGCGATCGCGCGCAAAGCGGTCGAGGAACACGGCGGCCGCATTCACGCGGAGAATGTGCATCCGGGCCTGAAGGTTGTGATCGAATTGCCGGTACGGACGTCGACGCCGTCATGAAGCACGCACTGATCGCCGCCCTCACGATCGCCGCGCTCGCGGCCCCACTCGCGCACGGCGACAGCGTCTCGGCGCACGGCGAAGCCGCATCGGTATACGACGAGACGCGTGGCACGCTCCGCGCGCACGTGCTGCGCCTCATCAACCGCGATCGCGCGCTCGATCACCTGCCGCCCGTCGAGCTCGACGTCGCGGCCTCCGCGCTCGCCGACGCCTACTGCCGCGAGCAGATCGTCAACCACACCACCGGACACTTCACGCTCGACGGGCTCGCGCCGTACATGCGCTACTCGTTCGCCGGCGGCAACGACGGCATCAGCGAGAACGCCGCGGCGTGGTCGGCGACGTACGCGTTCAGCGACCGCGCGCTGTACGAGCTCGTGCGGCGTTCCGAGGACGCGATGATGGCGGAGATGGCCCCGCATGATGGGCATCGGAAGACGATCCTCGATCCGTACGCGACGCATGTCGGGATCGGGCTCGCCTGGGATAATTCACATCAGCGCGGCGAGTTCCGGCTCGTGCACGAATTCGTGCGCCGCTACGTCGACTGGACGCGTCCGCTGCCGCGCCGCGCGCAACTCACGGACGCCGTGCTGCTCGCGGGCAAGCCGCTGCGCGGCATGCGCATCGCCGGCATCACCGTGCATCACGAGCCGTTCCCGCATCCGCTCGACGTCGTGACCGCGAACCGCCTCGACTCGTACGCGCTGCCCGCGTCGCGCCGCGAGTATCTGCCGCGCCTCAAGACGACCTACAGCCGCCGCGACGACGGCACGCTCGCCGTGAACGTGCAGCAATACGCGAACGGCAGCCGCGGCGACTTTCGCGTCGGCGACGACGGCGCGTTCTCGTTCTCCGTGCCGTTCGCCGACGGCGCCGGCATCTACACCGTCGTGGTGTGGGTGCAGAAGCCCGGCAACGCGACCTCGCCGATCGCCGCGAGCAACATCTCCATTCGCGTCGATGCCGCGACGCCGGCTGGTCTCGGGCAAACCGCCGCCGGCGGGCGTCGTTGAGCATCCGTGGCCGGATGCGGTTGAACGAGTCTTCGCCGCCGTACGACGCAATCATCATCGGCGGCGGACCGGCCGGTCTCACCTGCGCGATCTTCCTCGGCCGCTACCGCCGCCGCGTGCTCGTCGTCGATGACGCGCGCCCGCGCAATCACGCCTCGCGCGGCATCCACGGCTTCCTCGGCTACCACTCCATCCAACCCGCGGAGCTCATCGCGCGCGGACGCGCGGAAGCGGAAGCGTGCGGCGTGGAGTTTCTCCGCGGACGCGCGACGAAGATCGAGCGCGTCGCCGACGTCTTCGACGTCACGACGAGCGACGGCGTCTTGCGCGCGCGGCGCGTCGTCCTCGCGTACGGCGTGCGCGACACGCTGCCCGACATCCCCGAGATCGAGTCGTACTACGGCATCAGCGTGCATCACTGCCCAGACTGCGACGGCTACGAATCGCGCGACCGCCGCATCGGCGTCATCGGATGGGGCGCGAAAGCCGCCGCGATGGCGCTCAAGCTTTTGCAGTGGTCGGACGACGTCGTCGTCTTCGCGCACGGTCACGCGCGCGAGTGGGACGAGGAGACGAACAGCAAGCTGCTCGCGGAACAGATCGACATCAAAGACGAACGCATCGTCGCGCTCGAAGGTCGCGACGGCATTGTCGCCGCGGCCGTGCTCGCGACCGGCGAACGCGTCGCCGCGGGCGCGCTCTTCTTCAACATCAAGGTCGAGCGCGCGTGCGATCTCGCCGAATCGCTCGGCTGCCGCTGCGACGACCCGCATCCCGACATCGTCGTCGACGCGCACCGCCAGACCAGCGTCGAAGGCGTCTACGCGATCGGCGATCTCGTGCCCGGCTCGCAGCTCGTCATCACCTCCGCCGCCGACGGCGCCATCGCCGCGATCGCCATCAACGAGTCGCTGCTGCCGCCGTCGCGCGTCATCGGCTGACGCTCGTAGAATGACGCGATGATCGTCTCGCCCGAAGAGCTCGCGCGCGTTTACGCCGATCCCGACGTCGTACTGCTCGACGCGCGCGCGGCTGGCTACGAGCAGGGACATCTCGACGGCGCGCGCCGCGCGAACGTCGACGAGCATCTCAGCGCCGCGCGCGACGCGGGCGCGGATGCGACGCGCGGCGGACGCCATCCGCTGCCGCCGGTCGAGCGCTTCGCCGCGCAGCTTGGCGCATGGGGCATCGGTCCCGAGACCCGCGTCATCGTCTACGACGACCAGTTCGGCGCGAACGCCGCCGCCCGTGCGTGGTGGATGCTGCGCGCGCTCGGCCACGAACGCGTCGACGTGCTCGACGGCGGCCTCGAAGCCGCGACGGTCGCGGGCGTGCCCGTGACGACGCACGAGCCGCACACCGCGCCGCGTCCGCCGTATCCCGCGACGTCGTGGCAGTGGCCCATCGTCGATCGCGATGCCGTCGACACGCTGCGCAACGATCCGTCGTGGCGCGTGCTCGACGTGCGCAGCGGCGAACGCTATCGCGGCGAGACCGAGCCGATCGATCCGATCGCGGGGCACATCCCCGGCGCGCTCAATCTGCCGTTCGTCGAGAACCTCGTGCACGGCCGCTTCAAGCCGTCCGCCGCGCTTCGTCGCCAATACGAAGCGTTCCTCGGCGACATCCCGCCGGAACGCGTCATCGTGCACTGCGGCTCCGGCGTCACCGCGTGCCACACGCTGCTCGCGCTCGAAGCCGCGGGGCTGCACGGCGCGTCGCTCTACGTCGGCAGCTGGAGCGAGTGGTGCCGCAACGAGGAGCTGCCGCGCGAGCCCGCGCGAACTAAGTAACGACCCAGAGCGCCTGCCCGCGCGCCGACGCCTGCTTCGCGGTGAGCATCAGCTGCACGTACGTTTGCACGTCGAGATCGCGGTCCGCGTCGTCGCCTTCGAGATAATGCGCTGCGAGCTGCATGAGCTCCACGTCGTCCGTCGGCAGCGACGCGCTCGCGGCGAAGCGCTGCAGTTCGTCGATGAGCGCCGGGAGGCTGCCGACCTGCAGCGGATCGGCCGCATTCGCCACCGGCAGATGCTCGATCTGCGCGTGCGCCTCGGGGACGTAGACCGCTTGATAGGCATCGATCGTCGTGAGCTGCGGCGCGACGTCGAGCGTGCGCAGGACGCGCTCCTGCAGCCGTCGCCATCCCGTGGCATCGACCGGCTCGGATTCGTACGCGCCCTGCGCGTGCGACGCGGGCACGGCGAAGTGCGGCGCCAGCGCGCTTTCGACCGCGCGGGCGAGCGCCTCGCCGAACACGTCGGCGGCGGTACCGATCACGAAGGTGAGGGACACGACGCCTGAATTCTAATGCGAGTACAGGTCGATCACGCGCTCGATCGCGCGCGTGCATACGCGGCAGAACCCGACCTCGTCACGCGAGAACATGATGCAGTCGCTCTGCGGCCGATAGAGGCCGGTCGACTCGTAGCCCGCGCCCTCGAACGCGCCGACGCGGTTCGCATACTGCTGCGACCCGAGGAACTTCGTGTCCCAATCGAGCTCGCGGCGGAAGAGCGCGTCCATCTGCGCCTCGGGGACGCCCGACTCGCGCAGCCGCACGCGCTCGGCCTGGTATTCGACCGAATGCTTGTCGAAGGCGGCCTTGTCCCACGGCGTCGGCAGCGGCGTGCCGGGCGTGACGAGATCCATCCACTTCGGATGCGCGCCGTTCGCGGTGATGTTCGGCTCCCACGGCTCCGGATGTTCCGTCGCGCCGGTCGCGTACGACACGGGCGAGGTGTAGTACTCGTCGGCGAGGCCCGCGAAGTGATGGCCGAACTCGTGGACGAAGACGTACTCGGCGAAGCCGGTGTCGACCGCCGCCGTCGCCTGATCGTTGAAGATCCCGCCGCCGCCGTACTGCTGTTCGTTGACGAGGATCTCCAGGAAGTCGTAGGGCGCGGACGACGCGGCGTCGCGCATCGCTTTGTTGTCGAGCGTGAGCACGTAACGCTCGGAGTCGAAGATGTTGTACTCGACGCCGGTCGTCGTGCGGCGGTCGTCGCGCGTGCGCGGCTGATGGATGCCGCTCTTCGCCGACGGCAACTCGAGCACGCGCACGTTGAAGTCGGACCTGTGCGACTTGAAGGGGTCCGTCGCGAAGAGCTTCCCGACGAGACGCTCGACGTCCTTGTGCAGCTTCGGCATCTCCGCGGCGGTGTACCCCTCGCCGATCACGAGCAGATCGACTTTCTGCGACGCGGGACCGTTGTCGAGGTACGACCACACGCGTCCCGCCGGCGCGCGATCGGCGGGATTGACGGCGCGCGAGTTCGGATCGATGACCGTCGACCAGATCTGCTGAAACGCGTTCGCTTCGTCGCGCTTCTTGAGGATCACCTGCACCGGCTTCTTCGGCCATGGAAAGCGCAGCGACTCGTGAAACGTGCCGGGACGAAACTTGGCGTCGGGCGTCGTTTCCCACTCGCCGAACACGGACGCGAAGCCGCGTGAGTAGAGCGACTGATTCGTGTCGCGATCGACGACTTCGAAGTAGTACTTGCCGAGGTTCGAGCGATCAATGAGCTGCGTGCGGCTGCCGGACCACGGGCCGTCGGAGACGATCGCGTCGAGCGCGAGGATCTCGTCGCCGCGCGGCGTCGACGTGTGGAAGTAGTCGACGCGCATGGTCTTGTCGAGGAACTGTTCGTCGAACGTCGCGGCGTGGAGCGACGATGCGGCGAGGAGTGCGAGACACGCGAGCAAAAGCAGTCGGCAGCGCATCGGCGGATTGTATGCGCGAATGCACGGGCTCGCCGCTTGCACAACGTTCTGTGCAGGAGGTTTTGGATGGCCAGTAAGTACGGGAAGAAGTCGCACGACAAAGTGGAGAAGGTGATGCACGAGCGCAAACACGGCACGCTCAAGAGCGGTGGCTCGGGCAAGAAGGTGACGAGCCGCAAGCAGGCGATCGCGATCGGTCTCTCCGAGGCGCGTCGCGAGGGCGGCAAAGTGCCGTCGAAGAAGTCGTCGTCGTCGAAGTCGTCGAGCTCGAAGTCGTCGTCGAAGAAGTCGAGCGCGAAGAAGTCGTCGGGCGGATCGCGGAAGTCGTCGTCGAAGAAGTCCTCGTCGTCGACGAAACGCTCGCCGTCGAAGTCCTTGTCGAAGAAGTCGTCGTCGTCGAAGAAGTCGAGCTCTTCGAAGAAGTCCTCAAGCTCGAAGAAATCGTCGAAGAAGAAGTAGCGTTGCACGCGGCATGACCCGCCTGCGCCGGTTCTTCGTGCCGCTCTACGCCGCCGTCTTCGCGATCATCGCCGCCTCGTTCCTGTGGCAGATGCTGCACGGCATCTGCCCCGTTCCCTGACGCGGCGTGATGCGCGTCGCGATGCGTGCCGCGTTCGCGCCCGGTTGACGCGCCCCGCACGCCCGCGCTATCTTCGCCACCCCTCGCGGGGAATCCCCCGCAGGCCGCGTTCGTTGACAGGTTTCCCTTCAGGCGCTTAGCTCAGTCGGTAGAGCATCACCTTCACACGGTGGGGGTCAGCGGTTCGAGTCCGCTAGCGCCTACCAAACGAACATTTCTCACGCCGCTCCGGTTATACCGGAGCGGCGTTTCGTTTTCGTGCGAAAGGATCCGATGATTCGCATTGCGTTTTCGCTGTTGCTGACGTTCTTCACCGCGGTCATGGCCGCGGCGGATACGTTCACGTTCGAGGTGGTGGGAATCGACTGCGCGATGTGCGGGCCGCCGATCGAGAAGGCGCTCGGGGCGGTCGACGGCGTGAAGCGTGCGCGCGTCGATGCGAAGGCGAAGACGGCGACGGTGGAGGTGGCGGCCGGTTTCGATCGGGAGAAGCTGCGGGTGGCGGTGAGCAACGCGGGGTTCCAGGCGGTGTTTCCCGGCGAGACGGCGCGGGGGATCGAGCCGTTGCCGGCGGAGGTCGTGGCGCGGCTCGACATTCGTACGTATGCGGATGGGCGGCGCGTCGAAATCCCGGCGATCCTTGCGCCGGGCAAGGTCACGATCGTCGACTTCTACGGCGACTGGTGCGGGCCGTGTCGCGTGCTCGAGGCGCGGCTGCAGCACCTCATGATCGGCGGCAAGCCGAATCTCGCGGTGCGTCGGGTGAACATCGGCAAGTGGGACAACGACGCGGCGAAGCAGGCGACGGCGTTGCGCGCGGAAGCGCTGCCGTACATTCGCGTGTACGACGCGCGCGGCAAGTTCGTCGTCGCGGTGACGGGCGGGATGTGGGACGAAGTGCTGGCGGCGATCGAGAAGGCGGAGCGATGACGCGCGCGCTTCGTTTCGTGCTGCTCGTCGTCGCGATGCTCGGCATCCTGCCGAGCGCTTACGCCTGACCCGCCTGAGCGAATCCCAACCTCTCCGGCGGAGGGGCAACGCAGACGGTTCCGGCGCCCGGCGCGTGGTCGATCTCCACGTCGTTCGCGCACGGCACGTTCAACACCGCGCACGTGGCGACGTGTCCCGACGTTGCGCCGGTCGAGTGTGCGGCGATGACGATTCCGGATCACGAGCACCACGTGCGTCTCGCGCTCTTTCACGCGGAGCTGAACGCGATCTACGGCGTGCGCGACGGCATCGGCGTGTCGCTGCGGCTGCCGTACGACATCAAGGATCAACGCGTGCGCTACACGACGCTCGACGGCCAATCCTTCATCCCGCCGTACGGCGACATTCACCATCGCACCGAAACGCTGCGCGGTGTTTCGGACGGCGATCTGCTCGTGCTGTGGGCGCCGCGGGCGACCGGCGCGTCGCGGTGGCGCTTCGGGCTCGGCACCACGCTGCCTCTCGGACATACCGTTCCCGATCCCGTGCGTCTCGGACTCGAAGGCGAGAAGCACGAACACCTGCAGTTCGGCAGCGGCGTCTTCGCGCCGGAAGCGGAGATCGCGTGGAGCCGGCCGCTGCGCAACGCCATCGCTTCCGCTTTGCTGCAGGCGACGGTGCCGCTCACGACGAACGCGCACGGCTTCCGCGCGCCGAAGAATTTCCGCTGGAGCATCGGGCCGTCGTTCAGCGTTGGACGCGGAAGCCTGGGCCTCCGCGCCGCCGGTCAATACCAGACGATCGGGCGCTGGCACGGAGCGGTCGACGAAGGCACCGGTTTCTCGAACGGCGGCTTGCGCCTGCAGCTCACCTATCCGCTCCTCGGCGCGACGGTGACGCCTTCGATCTATCGCGAGCTCTACTCGCACGGTCTCAACGCCGCCGAGCACGAGACGTTCTCGCAGGGCACGACGGTCGGGCTCACGATCGAGCGCGCGTTCTGACCGCCGCGCTGCGCGGGAATGCCTCGCGCACACGACGAGTTCTTGCACCCGCTGACGGCGTACGCTATCGTCCGCCGAGCAGTTGCAGACCCCTAGCTCAGCTGGTTAGAGCGCCACCTTGACACGGTGGAGGTCAGCGGTTCGAGTCCGCTGGGGTCTACCAAACGATCACCCTTCGAAACGCCGCGCGCCAGCGCGGCGTTTCTCGTTTGACGGCATTTCAGCGGCGCCGCGGCGTCACGGTCTGCACCGAGCCTTCCTCGTCGAGAAAGTACGGCACGCTCGGATCGAGCGGCGTTTTCTCGAGTCGCGCGTCGAGGCGCTGGTACTTTGCGGCGATCGGGTTCTCGACCGCGGACGCGCGCGCGTAGCCGCCCATCGACACCACCTCCAGCACATCGACGCGGAACTGCGCTTCCTCGAGCGCGACTTCGAGCGCGCGGCGATTCGGGGCGAAGCAATTCGTGTAGTCGCCGTTGAGCGAGTCGCCCGGATACGCCTGCCAGAGCGGCACGTTGCGCAGCAGCGGATTGAGCGCATCGAGCGAAGTCACGCGGCCGTCGGGCAGCGCAAAGTACTCGTCGATCATCATCGTGCCGACGAACAGCAGCCCGCCGGGCTTCATCACGGAGCGGATCGCGTCGAGCGCGGCGAGCGGCTTGCGGAGGTGGTAGAGCACGCCGAGGAAGAGCACCACATCGAAGAGACCGTGCTTCTCGGGCGCGAGGTTGTAGACGTTCTCGACGAGGTACTCGGCGCGGCTGCCGAGGATGGCGCGCGCGGTGGCGAAGCCGGAGTGCGTTTCGGGAACGAAGTCGATGGCGGTCATCGTGGCGCCGCGGCGCTCCAGCTCGAACGTGAAGTAGCCGTCGGAGCAGCCGATGTCGAGCGCGCGAAGGCCGGCCAGCGACTGCGGCAGGCCGAGGCGATCGAGGATCGGAAGCTTCATCCGATTCGAGTCGTCGCCGGGCGTGACGATGCCGGGCGCGAGCTCGATCTCGTGCCACCAGCGTCCGTGCTCGTCGATCATGCGGCGGATGGTTGCGGCGTCGGTGATCATGCGGCGGCGATGATACGCGCGGGCTGGTCACACCTCTTGCAATACGTCGCGCAGGAGGAACTATGGCGAAAGCAGACAAAGAGGGCAGCAGCAGCTCGAAGAAGAAGCGTTCCAGCAGCAGCGGCAGCAGCAGCAGCGGCTCGACGTCGAGCGTGCTGCGCAATGTCGTGGCGGGTGCGGCGAGCACGGACGCGCTGATCGATCTCGTGGAGAAGCTCGGCATCGTCGACCTGGTGATCGGGCGCCTGAAATCGCGCATCGAAGAGACGGACCTCGACGAGCTGTTCGACGACATCTCCGACTATCTCAAGCGCAACCCCGAGGTGCTCGTGGTCTCGCTCGGCACGATGACGGTGGCCACCGGCATCCTGGTGTGGCTGAACAGCCGCCGCGAGTGGAACGGCGAAGAGCGTCGCGAGAGCAGCGCCGGCGCGAGCGAGTCGTCTTCGTCCTCGTCGCACACGACCGCGGCACCCGGACGCGTGCGCCGCACGAGCGCCGCGTAGCAGCGCATCAACCTACGTCGAAGAGCGGCACCTCGGCGCCGGGGCCGAGGTGTTCGAAGACGTCGCGCGATGCAGGCTTGCGCGATGATGGCTTGCGGATCGGCAGACGAGGCTCGTCGATTGCGGCGACGTCGATGCCGACGGCTCGCCACGCGGCGCGCACCGCATCCTGCGGCTCGCTGACCGATCCGTAGAGCGCGCCCGCGGCGCGGAACGTGGCGTCGGCGCACTGCTGGAAACGCGCGCGCGGTCCGAGCTCGTGCGCGAGCGCGTGATACCAGATGCGACCCGCGACGTCCCACGCGTGTCCGCCGAGGAGCGTGGCCGCGCGATAGAAGGCGTGGTTCGGAATGCCGGAGTTGACGTGCACGCCGCGATCGTCGGACGCGGTGGTGACGTAGTCGCGCATGTGCGACGGCTGTTCGTCGCGGCCGAGGATCGGATCGTCGTAGGCGGAACCGGGCGCTTTCATCGAACGGATGGCGACGCCGTGCACGCGTTTCGTGAAGAGTCCTTCGCCGACGAGCCAGTTCGCGCGCGCGGCGGTCTGGCGCAGCGCGTACTGTTTGACGAGCACGCCGAAGACATCGGAGAAGTGCTCGGCGAGCGCGCCGGCCTGGCCGCTCGCGGCGAACGCCGCGCAGTACTGCGAGACGCCGTGCGTCAGCTCGTGGCCGATCACCTCGAGCGCGGAGGTGAAGCGGTTGAAGTACTTGCCGTCGCCGTCGCCGTAGATCATCTGCCGGCCGTTCCAGTGCGCGTTGTTGAAGCCGTCGCCGAAGTGCACGGTCGACTCGAGACGCAGTCCCTGGTCGTCGACGGAGCTGCGGCCGTAGACGCGGCGGAAGAAGTCGTACGTACGGCCGGCGCCGTCGTAGGCCTCGTTCACGGCGACGTCGCGCACGCGGCGTCCGCCTTCGGGGCGCGCGATGACGCCGGGCAGCTCGTGAGCGTGATGCGCGTCGTAGATCGTGCGGCGTTTCGCGCGCGGCAGCAGCACGATCGCGCCGGCGACTTCGACGGATGCGAGCCGTTCGCGGCGCGGTCCCGCGGAGAGCGTCAGCGCGAGCCGCGCGCGGACGCGGTCGTCGTCATCGCCGCGCTCGGCGAGATTGCGCAGAATGCGCGGCGGCACGATGCTGCAGGCGTGCGGCATGAGAGCTTCACCTAGGTGGATGCGCACATGTTAGGTCGTTCGCGCGCGAAGCGCCATGGGCGAAGCGGCGGGAAACAGGCGGGACGAAGCGCCTGACCCCGCGTGTTATACTCCGCGTCCCATGACTCGAACGACTACGACCGCACAGACGCGAACGGGACGCACTCCCGCGCCCTGTCGTTGATCGTCGAGCAATCACACCGAAGCGATGATCGAGACAGGGCTCCCCGCCCTGTCTTTTGTTTTTGTACGTAGTTTGGCGAGAGGCTCACGCGATGAACATCCAGCTCCCCGACGGCTCGATCCGAGAAGTCCCCGAACAGGCCACCGTCGCCGACGTCGCCGCGTCGATCGGCAAGCGTCTGGCGAAAGACGCGATCGCCGGCAAGGTGAACGGCAAGGTCGTCGACGTCTACACGCCAGTGCCCGACGGCGCGAAGGTGGAGATCGTCACGCCGAAATCCGAGGACGGCATCGACACGATCCGCCACTCCACCGCGCACCTCATGGCCATGGCCGTCCAGGAGCTCTTCCCCGGCACGCAGGTCACGATCGGTCCCGTGATCGAGAACGGCTTCTTCTACGACTTCGGCACCGACCGTCCGTTCAGCGACGAAGACCTTCGCCGCATCGAGGAGAAGATGCAGGAGATCGTCGCGCGCGATCTGCCGGTCCGGCGCGAGGTGTGGTCGCGCGAGGAAGCGATCGATACGTTCGAGAAGCTCGGCGAGCAGTACAAGGTCGAGATCATCAAAGCGATCCCCGGCGACGAGCCGCTGTCGGTCTACCGCCAGGGACCGTGGTTCGATCTCTGCCGCGGCCCGCACGTCCCCTCCACCGGCCGCCTCGGCGCATTCAAGCTGACCAGCGTGGCCGGCGCGTACTGGCGCGGCGACGAGCGCAACGCGATGCTGCAGCGCATCTACGGCACCGCGTGGGGCGACAAGGAGCAGCTCGAGGCGTATCTCAAGCGCATCGAGGAGGCGAAGGCGCGCGACCACCGCAAGCTCGGCAAGGAGCTCTCGCTCTTCCACTTCTCGCAGTTCGCGCCGGCGATGCCGATCTTCCTGCCGAAGGGCGCGGTGATCTACAACGAGCTGATGGACTTCGTCCGCCAGTACTATCGGCGCGACGGCTACACCGAAGTCATCGCGCCGATCATCTTCGACACGGAGCTCTTCAAGATCTCCGGCCACTACGACAACTACCGCGACAACATGTTCTTCTCGGAGATCGAGGAGCGCGAGTACGGCGTGAAGCCGATGAACTGCCCGGGTCACACGCAGATCTTCGCGATGGAGCGCCGTTCGTATCGCGACCTGCCGATCCGCTACGCGGAATTCACGCGCCTGCACCGCTACGAGCGCAGCGGCGTGACGCACGGTCTCGCGCGCGTGCGCTCGTTCGCGCAGGACGACGCGCATCTCTTCGTCACTCCCGATCAGATCGAGGAGGAGATCAACCGCGAGCTGCGCCTGATCAAGGAGATCTACGACACCTTCGATTTCCGCGAGGTCCGCATCGCGCACTCCACGCGCCCCGAAAAGCGCCTCGGCGACGACGCGATGTGGGATGCAGCGGAAGGCGCGCTCGAGAATGCGCTGCGCAAGAACGGGCTCGAGTTCCACATCAATCCGGGCGAAGGCGCGTTCTACGGACCGAAGCTTGAGTTCCAGGTCACCGACGCGATCGGGCGCCCCTGGCAGCTCGGCACGATCCAGCTCGACTACGCGCTGCCGGAGCGGTTCAAGCTCGAGTACATCGGCTCGGACGGCGCGGAGCACCGCCCGGTGATGATCCACCGCGCAATACTCGGGTCGCTGGAGCGGTTCATCGGCATCATCATCGAGCACTTCGCGGGTGCGTTCCCGTTCTGGCTCGCGCCGGTGCAGGCGTCGGTGCTGCCGCTGTCGGAGAAGTTCGTCGACTACGCGGACGCGACCGCGGCGCGGCTGCGCGCGGCGGGGTTCCGCGTGGACGTCGACCGCAGCAACGAGAAGCTCGGCGCGAAGATCCGCATGGCCCAGATGCAGAAGGTGCCGCACATGCTGATCGTGGGCGAGAAGGAAACGTCGTCGGACTCGGTGAGCATCCGCAAGCGCAGCGGCGAGCAGTCGGCGGCGGCGGTGGAAGAGTGGATCGCGCAGGCGCGGGAACTGGTGCGCACGCGGAGCCTCTCCTTGTGACGCGTTGACTTTGTGGCGCCTTTATCCGTAGATTGCGCCGTTCAGAACAACCATATTTCAGGAGGAAGCCCAGATTTTTCCGCCACGTCGTAACCCACGATTCGATCGCAGACCCGCAGAACCCGAGAACCGCATCAACGATCTGATTCGCTCGCCCGAAGTCCGTCTGATCGACAGCGAAGGCAAGCAGGTCGGCATCGTGCCGATCGCGCAGGCGCAGGAGCTGGCGCGTGAAAAGGACCTCGATCTCGTCGAGATCTCGCCGACCGCGAACCCGCCGGTCTGCAAGATCATGGACTACGGCAAGTTCCTCTTCGAGAAGAAAAAGAAAGAAGGGGAAGCGAAGAAGAAGCAGAAGATCATCGTCGTCAAGGAGGTGCAGTTCCGCCCCCGCATCGACGAGCACGACTTCGACTTCAAGAAAAATCACGTGGTGCGCTTCCTCCAGCACGGCGACAAGGTCAAGGCGATCGTGCGCTTCCGCGGCCGCGAGATGACGCACATGGAGCTCGGCCGGGCGGTGCTCGACCGGCTGCTCACCGAGATCAAGGAGTTCGGCGCGTCCGAGAACACGCATCCGGACGTGCAGGGCAACCGCATGTCGGTGGTCATCGCGCCGAACAAGTAGCGCCGCATCGCAGACGAACCGTTGAACGCGCCGCGGGAATCAACCCGCGGCCCGCTCCGTTACCAGCGAGGCTTTAAGGGGACAGCTATGCCTAAGATGAAGACGCATCGTGGGGCCGCGAAACGGTTCAAGAAGACCGGCAGCGGCAAGCTCCAGCGCAACCACGCCTTCCATTCGCACATCCTGACCAAGAAGTCGCCGGGCCGGAAGTCGAAGCTCGCCGGCGAAGTCGAAGTCTCGCCCGCGAATGCGAAGACCGTGAAGCGCATGCTTCCGTACGACTAAGTACGGATGCAGTCAACGGAGCGCGCCGGGTAACTCACCCTCCTGACCCGGCCGCTCGAAACGAAAGGAAACAGGGAGAACGCAATGCCGAGAGTCAAACGAGGTCCAAAGAGAAAGAACCGCCGCGCAAAAGTCCTGAAGCTCGCCAAGGGCTTCTACGGGATGAGGTCGCGCGGACACCGCATCGCGCAGCAGGCCGTCGACAAGGCGCTCAACTCCGCCTTCACCGGCCGCAAGGATCGCAAGGGAGATTTCCGGAAGCTCTGGATCGCCCGCATCAACGCGGCCGCGCGCCAGAACGGCATGTCCTACTCGCAGTTCATCGCCGGCCTGAAGGCCGCGGGCAACACGCTCGACCGCAAGGTGCTGGCCGACATGGCCGTCCATGACGCCGCGGGCTTCACCGCGCTCGTCGACGCCGCGCGCGCCGGACTGGCAACGCCGAAGAACGCGTAACGCGAATCGCAGCAGCACGCGATGCGAAAAGGCCGGACGCTGTCCGGCCTTTTTTTACATCCGGCCTTTTTCTTTTCTACGACGGAAACGCGCGCCGCGCGCCGGTCGCGGGATCGACGAGGATCAGCTTCCCCGCTTCATCGACGGCCGGCAGCGGCATGCCCGCCGGCACGATGCGCGCGCGCGGATCGGCGCCGTTCCACTCCGAGCCGATCGGACAACGCACGCCGTCGATGACGTGCTCGATGACGCCGCGCTGCAAGTCGACGACGAAGACGCGCGTGCCTTTGCCGGTCGCCGCGAATTGTCCCGGCGTGTAGCTGGTGAGCACGAGCCGATGCGCCGGCAGTTCGGCGGACACGCCCGCGCGCACAACGCCCGGCAGCACGACTTCGACGCCGGGAGCGCCGTTCGCGTCGAACGTCGAGAGGCGCGCGTTCTTCGCGGCGCCGGTGACGACGACGAACGAGCCGTCCGCGAGCATCGCGCGCGAGTACTGCGCCGCGGTGATGCGCGGATCGGCGACGACCGCCGCGGTGCGACCGTCGAGGACACGCAGCGGCGTGTTCACGAGAAGGCGCGAGCCATCGGACGAGGCGCGAATGCCCGGCGCCACCGGCGCGTGCAGCTCGCCCGTCGTGCGCAGCTCGCGCGTGCGCAGATCGAGCTCGCTGACGCGCAACCCGGCCGTGCCTCCGACGTCGACGCCGACGAGACGCACGACGTCCGGCGTCGCGAAGAAGAGGCTCGTCGTGGTGAACGTGCTCACCGGCACCGACGCGACCAGGCGCGCCGCCGCGAGGTCGTGCACCGCGAGCGTGCGCGCGTCGGCGATCGCGACGCGCGTGCCGTCATCCGACAGCGTGAAGTGCGGCACGCCGTCGACGCGGATGCCGGTCGCAAGCGGCCGCGCGCGCCGGTCGGCGAGATGCAGGACGAAGAGCTCGCGCGGCGCATCGAAGGACGGCCCGGAAGGCTGCATCCACGCCATCGTCTGGCCGTCGCGCGCGTACGCGATGCCGTAGTACGGCGGCGCCGCGAGCCGGCGGAAGCGCCCGTCGCGGACGTTCGCAATCAACGTCGGCTGATAGTCGCCGCGTCCCGGCGCGACGCCGGTGGCGAGCATCCACTCCCCCGTCGGCGACATGTCGAGCAGCGCCACGCGCGTGAAGTCGAGCGGCGACGCCGACACGATCCACCACGCATACGCCGCCGCGGCGAGCACCAGCACGAAGAGCGGGGGCCAGAACGCGCGCGCGAACGCGACGTGGTTGCGGCGCGCGTCGGTGCGGCCGTTCGCGAGCTGCCACACCGGCGCGACCGCGAGGATCACGATGATGCCGATGGCGCATGCGACCGCGATCGCTCCCGCATCCTGAACCGCGTGCGCAACCAGCAGCGGATAGAGCGCGGCCGCGCCGATGCCGAGGACGACGACGGCGAGGAGAAAGTCGAGCGCGATGAGCGCGGAACGCGAGCGGATCATCGTGCCGAGCGCGTGCGCGAGCAGGAAGGTGACGATGACGATCGCGCACGCCTTCACGAGAAACGGCACGGGCCACACGTTGAACCAGACGTCCCACGCGCCGAGCATGGCCGGCACGGCGATGATCGCGAACGCGCCGAGAAACACCGCGGCCGACGCGCACGCTTTGCCGGCCCACAATGCCGCGGGCGAGATCGGCCGCGCGAAGTAGAACGACAGCCGCCGCTCGCCGAGCTCGTGTCCGACCGCATTCGCGCCGAGGGTCACCGCGCTTCCGAACGCCATCACCAGCGCCAGCGAGCCGCCGATCATCGCGATGACCGTCGAGGCATCGCCGCGCGCCGCGGAAAGAAGCGCCGCGAGGAACGGCAGCACCGCGAACGCCGAGCAAAGCAGAAAGAACCGCGTCCGCGCGCGCAGCTCGCGCGCCGCAATGACGACTGCCGTCATGACTGCCCTCCCTCGGCCTCACCGGCCACCGCGATGAAGATGTCTTCCAGCGACATCGCCGCCGCCTCGGCGACGTTCCCGAGCTTCGCCAGCGCGAGGTCGTCGTAGTTCGAGACGACCGCCTCCGTGCCGCCGCCCCACTGCCGCACCGCCGTCGTGCGGAGGTTCGCGTGCGCCAGCGCGGCCGGCGGGTCCGCGACGCGGATGCGGCGGAAGCGCGCCTTCAGCGTCTCCACTTCCTCGTCGAGCACGAGCCGTCCGCCGCGGAGGATGCCGACGCGGTCGGCGATCGACTCCGTCGCGGCGAGATCGTGCGTGGCGATGAAGACCGTGATGCCGCGGTCGGCGAGATCGACGATGACTTCATCGAAGAGCGCCTTGCGCGCGACGACGTCGAGACCGAGGGTCGGATCGTCGAGGACGAGCAGCTGCGGCGACGACGCCAGCGCGAGCGCGAGCGACACCTGCTTGCGCTGGCCTTTCGACAGCTCGCCGTAGCGCGCGAGCGGCTCGATCTCGAACCGCGCGATGCGCGCGTCGTACGCGGCCGCGTCCCAGCGCGCGTACAACTTCGCGCAGAAGCGGCCGAGGTCGCGCACGCGCATCTCCGGCGGCGCGTCGGTTTCTTCCGCGACGACGCCGACGCGCTCCATCAGCTGCGCGCGGCGGCGCCAGACGTCTTCGCCGAAGAGCGCGATGCTGCCGTGCTGCGGCTGCAGCTGTCCGAGCAGCGCGCGGACGAGCGAGGACTTGCCGGCGCCGTTGCGGCCGAGGAGCGCGTAGACGCTGCCGCGCGCAACGCGCAGGTTGATGTCGTCGACGGCCACGCGGCGGCCATAGCGGATGCCGACGTGCGAGAGCTCGATGTCGGGCCGGGCGTCGCTCATGCTTTGCTCCTGTGCTCGCGGGTGAGGCGTTCGTATGCGTTCTCGAGCTCGGCCGCGGCGTCCTCGAGCGAGGCGCCCACGGCGAGCGCGGTGCCGGCGTAGCTGGTCGCGGAGTCGCGCAGCTTCTCGTTGCGCTGCGCCTTGCGCAGTTGCGCGGGCGCGTCGGCAACGAACGTCCCCTCGCCTCTCCGCACGACGAAGACGCCGGCGTCGGAGAGGCGCTGGTACGCGCGAGCGACGGTGTTGGGGTTGACGCTCAAGTCGCGCGCGAGATCGCGTACGGAAGGGACGGCGGCTCCCGGCCGCAGCGTGCCGAGGGAGATCATGCGCCGCATTCCCTCTTCGATCTGGCGCCAGATCGGAACGGCGCTGGCGGGATGGATATCGAACATGGCCTCGTTGCCTTACTGTACTAAGTGATTAATACAGTAAGCCACGACGGCCGGTTCGTCAAGGTCAGCGCAGCACTTCTTTCATCACCATCTCGTCGGGATCGACGACCACTTCGTCCGGACGCTGCGGGCTGTCGAGCTCGAACTGCTCGCTGCGGCCGCCGACGGTGACGATCTCGCGGCTGCGGAAGCCGTCGCCGCGCATCTCGAGCGTGAGCGGCATGCGGAACGTCGTGGGCGTGGTCTGGCGCTGCTCGATCGTCACGGCCACTTTCGCGCGCTTCTCGTCCCACGTCCACGCGAGCGAGAAGACGGGATGTCCGGGCTCGAAGATCCATTCGCGGAAGAACCAGTCGAGCGGCTGGCCGGCGTGGCGCTCCATGATGGTGCGGAAGTCGGCGGTGGAGACGTTGCCGTTGCGGTACGCGGCGTAGTAGTCGCGGATGCCGTCGAAAAACGCGGCGTCGCCCATGACGCCGCGCAGCATGTGCAGCACCCACGCGCCCTTGTTGTAGTTGCGTTTGTTGAGCAGCGACGGGAGGTCGACGATGGACGGATCGAAGACCGGCCGCGCGTCCTCGCCGTTCGACTCGAGGTATTCGGCGAAGCGCTCGCGCATGACGCGGCGGAACGCGCCCACGCCGTCCGCGCGCTCGAAGAAGACGGTGCCGAAGTACGTCGCGAAGCCTTCGCTGAGCCAGAGGTCGTGCCAGTCGGTCTGCGACAGCGCGTCGCCGAACCACTGGTGCGCGATCTCGTGCGCGACGACCGCCTCCATCGACGGCTTCTCGCCGACGCGCTTCTCGTTCAGAAAGATCGCGGTCGCGTTCTCCATCCCGCCGAAGCGCGTGGACGACTCGACGAGCGCGAGCTTGTCGTACGGGAACGGTCCGATCAGATCGGTAAAGACGTTGACCATCTGCGGCGTGCGCCCGAGTCCGCGCGCGCCGAGGTCGCGGTCGCGCGGGTAGAGGTAATACGAGATCTCGGTGCCGCCGTACGCGCCGGCGCGCAGGACGGAGAACTCCGCGGCGCCGAAGACCATGCAGTGCACGGGAATGGGCGTGGCCTCGCTCCAGTGCGTGCGCTTGAAGCCGTTCTGCAGGCTGGTCGACTCGACGCGCGTGCCGTTGGCGATGACGTCGAAGCGGTCCGGCGCGGTGACGATGAACTCGACGCTCGCTTTGTCCGACGGATGATCGACGGCCGGAAACCAGAAGTGCGCGCGGTTCGGCCAGTTGTCGGCGAAGACGCCCGCGTCGCCGTACTTGTTGCGCTGGAGAAAGAGGCCGTCCGCCGGTTTGCCGTGATAGCGGATGCGCGCGCGGAAGACCGCAGACGCGGGCCGCGGCAGCGCGATGGAGAGCTTCGCGCCGTCGCGCGTGAACGTCGCCGCCGCGTCGTCGACCGTCACGCCGTCCACCGTGAGCCCCGCGAAGTCGAGCACGAGCGACGCGAGCGGCGCTGCGACCGGCCTCACCGTCAGCTCCGCGCTGCCGTCGATCGCATCGACGCTCTGCGGAATCGCGAGCTCGATGCGGTAGTGCAGCACATCGACCGCGCGGTTCTGCGCCGCGAGCGGGAAGGCGAGCGAGAACGCCAGCAGGATCGGAACGCCGCGTTGCGCATTCATTTTGGACGGAGAGAAGGATACGCCCACGCGGCCGGTCGTGTCGGGTCCGCAGCATACAATTCGTCCGATCCATGCTTCTCCCGGGCTCCCGTCACGGCCGCTACGAGATCCGCTCGCTTATCGGCGCGGGGGGGATGGGCGAGGTCTACCTCGCGCACGACGCGCAGCTGCAGCGGCCCGTCGCGCTGAAAGTCCTCGCCGGCGAGATCCGCCACGACGAGGAACTGCGCAAGCGGCTCGAGTACGAGGCGCGCGCCGCGTCCGCACTCAATCACCCGAACATCCTCACGGTCTACGACGTCGGCACGTTCGGCGAGGACCATTTCATCGCCACCGAGTACGTCGACGGCATCACGCTGCGCCAGCGGCTGCTGCGCGCGGAGCCGACCATCGACGAGGTGCTCGATCTGGCCATGCAGATCGCCTCCGCGATCACCGCGGCGGAAGCGGTCGGCCTCGTGCACCGCGACATCAAGCCGGACAACATCATGCTGCGCGGCGACGGCTACGTGAAGCTGCTCGACTTCGGCCTCGCGCGCACGAACGCGGAGCCGGAGCCGGGCGTCTCGAAGACGGATCCGTACGTCGTGCGCGGCACGGTGTTCTACATGTCGCCCGAGCAGCTGCGCGGCCTGCCGCTCGACTCGCGCAGCGACATCTGGAGCACCGGCGTCGTGATGTACGAGCTGATCAGCGGACGCCTTCCGTTCGAAGGTGACAGCACCTCCGACGTCGCCGCCGCGATCCTGCGCAATCAGCCGCCGCCGCTCACGCGCCACGACAATCTCCCCGCCGCACCGCGCCTCGCCGCGATCGTCGACAAGGCGATGACGAAGGACCGCGCGCGCCGCTACCAAAGCGCGAGCGAGCTGCTCGACGATCTGCAACGCCTCCGCGCCGAGCTCGCACGCGACGCGGCGCGCGTCCGCGGCTCGAGCGAGTCGCGCCTCGCAACCACGGAATCGGTGACCGTCACCGAGCCGCCGCCGAGCAATCTTCCTCTGCGCATCACGCCGCTCGTCGGCCGCGATCTCGAACGCGACGACGTCCTCTCGCTCCTCCGCCGCGACGAAATCCGCCTCGTCACGCTCACCGGCCCCGGCGGCACCGGCAAGACGCGCCTCGCCCTCGCGTTGGGCGCGGAGCTCCTCCGCGACTACGACGACGGCGTCTGGTGGATTCCGCTCTCATCGATCAACGATCCGCAGCTGGTGCTCTCCGAGATCGCCGAAACGCTGGGCCTTCCCGAAGGCGGCGCGTCGCTGCTCGACGCGGTGCGCTTCGCGATCCGCGAGAAGCGCATGCTGTTCGTCTTCGACAATTTCGAGCAAGTGCTCGATGCCGCGCCGGTCGTGGCCGCGCTGCTCGCCGGCGCGCCGCGGGTGAAAGCGCTTGCGACGAGCCGCGCGCCGCTGCGTATCTCCGGCGAACGCGAATACGCGGTGCCGCCGCTACCGACGCCGCCGCTCGATCTGCCGATGGAGCCCGACGCATTCGCGCACTACCCGGCAGTCGCGCTGTTCGTCGAGCGCGCGTCCGCGGTCAAAAGCGACTTCGTGCTGAACGCCGACAACGCGCGCGCGATCGCGGAGATCTGCGTCCGCCTCGACGGCCTCCCGCTCGCGATCGAGCTCGCCGCCGCGCGCGTGAAGCTGCTGCCGCCGAAAGCGATGCTCGCACGCGTGGAGAATCGCCTGTCGCTCCTCTCCGGCGGCGCGCGCGATCTGCCCGAACGCCAGCAGACGATGCGCAACGCGATCTCGTGGGGCTACAACCTGCTCGACGAACGCGATAAGCAACTCTTCACCACACTCTCGGTTTTCCGCGGCGGCTTCACGCTCGCCGAAGCGGAACGCCTCGCCGGCGACGATGTCCTCGATGGCATCTCCTCATTGCTCGAGAAGTCGTTCCTCCGCCGCGATCCAGCATCCTCTGAAGAACAGCCGCGCTTCACGATGCTCGCGACGATCCGCGACTACGGTCTCGAGCTCCTCCGCGAACAAAACCGCGCCGGCGAGATCGGCCGCGCGCACGCGCAACTCATGACGTCGATCGCGGAAGAATGCGAGCTGGAACCGGACACCCTCGCCTGGGACGCCGACAATTTCCGCACCGCGCTCGATTGGGCCGCACGCGCCGGCGACGCGGAGCTCGCCCTCCGCCTCGGCGCCGCACTCTGGTGGTCGTGGTATCTCGGCGGCCATTACGCCGAGGGACGCCGCTCGCTCGAAACGGCCCTCGGCGTTCCCGGCGGCAACGACGTTCCCATCCGTACGAAAGTCCTCACCGGCGCCGGCGCGCTCGCGTTCCTGCAATGCGATTACGACCACGCCATCGAGCTGCTCGAGTCGAGCATCGAGCTCGCACGACGCCACGGCGATCCGATGAGCCTCGCGCAGTCGCTGCAGTTCCGCGGCTCGATCGCCCGCGAACGCGGCGAGTACGATCACGCGATCGATCTCCACTTGCTCTCCCGCACGATCTGGCTCGAGCTCGAAGACGTCGCGAACGCGGGCCGCTCGCTCAACTACGTCGGCTTCGCGTCATGGCTCAATCGCAATTACGCGCATACCTTCGAGCTGTGCGAGGAGACGCTGCAACTCTTCCGCGAACGCCGCGATACCGAAGGCGTGGCCTGGTCGCTCCTCAATCTCGCCGCCGCATCGCTTTACTCCGGCGCACTCGACACCTCCGAGCAGTGGCTCGACGAGTGCCTGTCATGGTCGCGCGCCGGCGGGTTCCGCGAGGGCATCGCGTGGTCGCTCAATCTCCTCGGCTACGTCCTCCGCGCCCGCGGCTCCGCCCAACGCGCAATCCCGGTTCTCCAGGACAGCCTCACGCTGCACTGGGAGCTCGGCGACCGCTGGCGCAGCGCGAGCGTCCTCGAAGCCCTCGGCGGCCTCCGCCGCGACGCACGCCTCCTCGGCGCCGCCGCCATACTCCGCGCCAAACTCGGCGCCCCCGTCCCCCCCGCCGAACGCTCGCAAGTCGAAGCCGACATCGAAGCCCTCGGCGCGCGCTGGGACGGCACGACCGAGGACGCTGTCGCCTTGGCGCTGCGGTGATGCGCCGGAGAGACCGACGAGGAGCGCCTCCGGCGGGCCGGCGCGGCCGGCAGCGCTAAGGGCTTAGCCAGTACGCACGTGCGGCTGCCGTCAACAACGTTAACCGCGACCGCACGTGCGTCTAGGCTAGGCCCTTAGCGCTGCCGGCCGTGCCGGCCCGCCGGAGGCGCTCCCGGTCGGTATCCCTCGGCGTCACTGCGACGGCCAACGCGTCAGGTACTTCGCGCGCCGGGCGAGGAACGCGTCGATGCGCCAGAAGACGCGCATGTCGTCGAGGGTCCTGCCGGCGCGGATGGCGTTGAGGGTTTCCTTGTCGCGGAGGAGCGGCTCGATCTCGTCGACGGCGAACTGCGAGGGGTAGAGGCGGACGAGGGCGGAGGCGATGGCGACGCCGAGCTCCACGCTGCGGAGTTGGCGGCGGTTCGTGATCGCGATGCGGAGGCCGCCGCATTCCGTGTTGGCGAACGTGCTCGCGGTGGGCGTGAAGCGGATGGGGGTGAAGGAGACGCCGCGCACGCCGCGCAGCTCGCGGGCGAGGACGGCGCCTTCGATGTAGGGTGCACCAACGATTTCGAAGGGCGTGTCGGTGCCGCGGCCGACGGAGAGCGCGCGTTCGAGGAGTCCGAGGCCGGGATAGAGCGCGGCGGCGTCGAGGCTGCGGATGTTCGGGGACGGGTTCACCCACGGTAAGCCGGCTTCGTCCTGCCACTGATTGCGCGCCCAGCCGTGGACGGGGATCACGGTGAGATCGACATCGATCTTGCGCTCCGCGCGGAACATGCGTGCGAGCTCGCCGACGGTCATTCCGTGGCGGATCGCGATCGGATGGAAGCCGGTGAAGTTCGTGTCGCCCTGGAGCACGGGACCTTCGACGACGTCGCCGCCGATGGGATTCACGCGATCGAGCACGATGAACTTGATCTTCGCGTCGGCGGCGGCTTCCATGGCGAGGCCCATCGTCGAGATGTAGGTGTAGAAGCGCGTGCCGATGTCCTGGATGTCGAAGACCAGCGCGTCGAGGTTCGCGAGTTGTTCGGGCAGAGGCTTGCGGCGATCGCCGTAAAGGCTGTAGAGCGGCAGGCCGCGGATGCGGTCGTCGGAGATGTTGTCGTCGGCGATGCCGCTGATGCCGTGTTCGGGGCTGAAGACGGAGACGAGCGTCACGTCGGGCGCGCCGCGCAGCAGATCGATGGTCAGGTTGCCGGCGTGATCGATGCCGGTTTGATTCGTGATGAGACCGATGCGCAGGCCGCGGAGTGCGGCGTAGCCGTTCGCGTCGAGCACGTCGATGCCGTTCTGCGCGGCGCCGCCGCCGGTGACCCAGCCGACGCGGCGCGGGACGGGAGTGAACGTGGCGCCGCGGAGCGATTCGGCGACGAGTGTGCCGAGGCGTTGCTGGAGGGCGGTGACGCTGCCTTGTCCGTTCGGATGCACGCGATTCGAGAGAAAGATGTAGAACGCGTGCGACGACGGATCGATCCAGAAGAAGCCGCCGGTCCAGCCCGTGTGACCGAACGAGCCGATGGGAAAGAGATCGCCGCGCGGGCGGCTGTACGCGGAGTCGACGTCGAAGCCGGCGGCGCGTTTGATCGGCATCTCCGGCGGCGTCGCGATCTCCGTCATCTCGCGCGGAAAGAAGTTGCCCGCGAGCACCGCGCGCGCGAATTTGGCGAGATCGGCGGCGGTGGAGAAGAGTCCCGCGTGTCCGGCGACACCGTCCATGCGCCGCGCGGTGGGATCGTGCACGACGCCGCGCAGGATCACGGGATCGGGCGCGAGCGGATCGTCGTAGAGGCGTTCGGTCGGTGCGATGCGCACGACGCCCTGGCTCGGCTGGAAGTTCGTGTCGGTCATGCCGAGCGGCGTGAAGATGCGGCGGAACGCGAAGTCGTCGAGCGTCTCGCCGGAGACGCGATGCACGATCTCGCCGAGGAGGATGTAGTTGATGTCGGAGTAGATGAAGACCGTGCCGGGGCGATGGCGCGGCTTCTCGGCGAGCGCGTGGCGGATGCCCTCGTCGTAGCCCATCCATTGTTCGTGGAGGTCGAGGTCGGGGCGCAGGCCGGAGGTGTGCGTGAGCAGATGGCGGACGGTGATCGCGTCGTCGGCGAGCTCGGGGAGGTACATGCGCGCGGGCGCGTCGAGCGCGATCTTGCCGTCGGCGATCAGCAGCCAGATCGACGGCGCGGTGGCGACGACTTTCGTGAGCGACGCGATGTCGTAGATCGTGTCCTCGGTGGCCCACTCGACGTCCGGCGTCAGCGCCCGTTTGCCGTAGGCGCGGTGGTACGTGTCGCCGTCATGCTCGATCCAGAGCACGCCGCCGGGGATGCGTTTGTGCGCAACGGCGTCGTCGATCGCCGCGTCGATCTCGGTGAGCTTCGCGGCGTCGAACGAGGGCGACGTCGCGTGCGGGGGCGGCGCCGGCGCCGTCGCGCAGGCGGCGGCCAGCAGGAACAGCAGCAACCGGGCGCGACGCACGCACGCATCCTAATCAATCAAGACGGAATCGTCACCGGCAGACGTCCGCGAAACGGAATCGCGCCGCGCAACGCGTCGATGGCCGCGCGTTGCAGCAGAGGCTGGATGCCCCACGCGCAGAGGAAGGTGGAGACGCCCTCGAGCTCGCGCGCCACGTACGGGCTGCCGAACGAGATCGCGATGCAGCTGCGCGCGTGGCGTTCGGCGAGACGTCGCGCGGCGGCGGGAACGGCGATGCGGCCGGCGCCGGAGATCGGACGCAGCGCGAGCAGGAGCACGAGGAGCTCGGCGTCCACGTCGACGTCTTCGCTCGTCGCGTCGAGCGTGAGCACGCGATCGGCGGCGAGCGCGTGAAGCGCATCGTGCAGCGGATTCGGTTCGGGGCGATCGCTAACGACGACGGCGGTGAGCTTGCGCGCGCGCAGCGGCAGCAGGCCGCGTTCATCGCGCACGAGCGTGATGGAGCGGCGTGCGAGCTCGTACGCGACGTCGTCGTTGCGGAGGACGTTCCGCGACGGCAGCGAGGAGAGCGCGCGCTTCGCGGCGAGGATGCGCTCGACGGATGCATCGATGCGCCCGAGCGGCAGGCGTCCGCTGCGGACCGCGGCGTGCACGGCGGCGATCGCGGCGTCGGTGTCGGCGGAGTAGAGCACCTGGTCGTTGCCGGCCTCGATCGCGCGCACGGCCGCTTCGCCCGGATCGAAGTGCGCGGCGAGACCGCCCATGTCGAAGCTGTCGGTGACGACGAGGCCGCGAAAGCCGAGGTCGCGACGTAGGAGATCTTCGATCACGGGACGCGAGAGCGTGGCGGGCAGCGTGCCGCCGCGCGTCACTTCGTCGCGCGCGGTGCCGTAGATGTTTTCGAATTCCGCGCGCACCGGCGCGAGCGTCGGATCGAGCGCGGGCACGGCGAGGTGGCCGATCATGATCGAGGCGACGCCGGCGTCGATCGCGGCGCGGAACGGCACGAGCTCGACGCGGTCGAGGCGTTCGCGGTCGACGTCGAGCACCGGCAAGGCGCGGTGCGAGTCGACGTGCGTGTTGCCGTGTCCGGGGAAATGCTTCGCGGTCGCGAGCGCGCCTTCGCTTTGGATGCCGCGCACGAATGCGGCGACGTACCGCGCGACCTCGTGCGGATCTTCGCCGAAGCTGCGCGTGTTGATCACGGGATTGGCGGGATCGACGTTCACGTCGGCGACCGGCGCGAGGATGTGCTGCACGCCGATGGCGCGCGCCTCGCTCGCGGTGGCGCGCCCCTGCTGGAACGCCAGCTCCGGATCGCCCGCGGCGGCGACGGCCATCGCCGGAGGCCACCACGTCGCGTCGGTGAAGCGCATGCCCATACCCGACTCGAGATCGGCGCTGACGAGCAGCGGCGTCTTCGCGAGCGACTGCAGCTCCGCGTTGACGCGCGCGGTCTCGGCGGTCGTCGACTGGAACCAGATCACGCCGCCGGCGTGGAGGTCGCGCACGTAGCGGCGGACGTCGTCGTTCAGCGCGCCGCCGCGCGCGGCGACGACGAAGAGCTGTCCGATTTTTCGGGAGAGATCCACGCCGCGATGATACCGACGCCGAACGTGACCACCGAGCCGACGACGGCGTACCACGGCCACGCGACGTGCGTCGTGAACGCGACGAGCGTCACCGCGACGATGCCGGCGAACATGCCGGCGAGCGCGGCCCGCGTCGTGGCGCGTTGCGTCGCGCCGAGGAAGAAGACGCCGAGGACCGGGCCGTTGATCAGCGAGGCGACGGAGAGCGCGGTGTTGAGCGCGGCGCGCTGCGTCTGCTGCATGGCGATGCCGACCGCGATCTGCACGATGCCGGCGACGACCGTCAGCACGCGCGAGAGGCGCATCGCGTGGCGCTCGTCGCGCGGGCGGACGAGATCGGCGACGACGGTCGCGGCGATCGAGTTGAGCGACGACGACAGCGCGGCCGCGAGGATCGCGGCGATGACGAGCCCCGCGAGTCCCGGCGGCAGATGGTGCGCGATGAAGTCGGGGAAGACTTGATCGGAGCTCGCGAAGGCGCGGTTGCCGTAGAACGCGAACAGCAGCACGCCGATGAAGAGGAACCCCGCGAACTGCGCGAGCACGACCGCGGCGGATGCGAGGAGCGCCTTCGACGCGCTGCGCGCGCGGTCGGTGCACAGATAGCGCTGCACGAGGTACTGATCGGTGCCGTGCGTCGACAGCGTGAGAAACGTGCCGCCGATGAGGCCCGACCAGAACGTATAGACGCGCGTGAGGTCGGGCGAGAAGTCGAACACGCGGAACTTGCCGGCGGCGGCGCCGAGGTCGATCGCGTGCGCGAGGCCGGTGTGATCGATGAGCACGATCGCGGCGGCGATCGCACCGCCGAGGTAGATCGCGAGTTGCACGACCTCGATCCAGACGACGGCCTCGATGCCGCCGATGAGCGTGAAGACGATCATGACCACGCCGAGCAGCGTCACCAGCGTGCCGACGCCGAGGCCGGTGAGCAGCGCGTGCAGCACGTACGCGGTGAGCAGCAGGCGCACGCCATCCGCAATCGTGCGCATGATCACGAACAGCGACGCGGCAAGCGCTTTCACGGACGCGCCGAAGCGCGTCTGCAGCAGCTCGTAGACGGTGACGAGCGTGCCGCGGAAGTAGTACGGCATGAAGAACGCGGAGATGAGCACGCGCGCGACGACGTAGCCGAAGACGACCTGCAGGAAGCGGAAGTCGCCGCCGCGCGCCCAGGCGATGCCGGGCACGGAGATGAACGTGATGGTCGACGTTTCGGTGGCGACGATCGAGGCCGCGATCGCCCACCACGGCACGGCGTGGCCGGCGAGAAAGTACTGCTCGGTCGTCTTCTGGCGGCGGCCGAACCAGAGTCCGGACGCGAGCACCGCCGCGAGATACGCCGCGATGATGACGAAGTCGATGGCGTGCATCGCGTCAGATGAACGTCAGCGGAACCAGCGGTAGTGGCCGGTCAGCTCGTACGCGAAGAGCACGTCCTCGAGCTGCGCGCCCCAGCCGATGTTGTGCACGACCATCCGCCGGCTCGTGTCGCCTGCGGCCACGTCGCTGACGACGCCGATGTGCGGCACGCCCGACGCGAGGCGCCAGGTGACGATGTCGCCCGGCGCGTAGTCGCGGGCGTCGCGCGTGACCGGCAGCGCGCGTCCCTGGCGCGTGAAGAAGGTGGCCAGGTTCGGCACGCGGCGGTGGTCGATGTTCGCGTCCGGCTTGCGCAGCCCCCATTTCCTTGGATATGCATCGAAATGCGCGCGCATGTCCTCGTGCACGAGCACCTGCAGGTCGTAGCCGGCCTTGCGCATCGCCCGGATGACGACGTCGCTGCAAACGCCGCGGCTCAGCGGGATGTCGCCTCCGGGATACGCGAGCTGGCGGTACGCGGGATCGTATGCGCGCGTGACACCGACCTGCGCCTTCGCCGCCGCGACGAACGCGTCGCGCTGCGACGCGCCGGCCTGCAGCGCGAGCGTCAGGAGTGCGAAGGTTAAAATCCGCCGCGTGAGCATCGAGATCCCTCCGTCGACCGAGGACGTGATCCATCACAGCACCTTCCGCTTCGCCGGGACGTACGTCTGGGCGCGCGCGGCGGCGGTGCGCGATGCCGGACAGCATCTCATGATCGCGCGCGACGAGCGCGAGACGACGGTGGTGACGACGCCGGAAGGACTGGCTGCCGCCGACGTCATCGAGGTCAATCCCGACCGCTGGCTGCTGCTGTCGATCGACTGTGCGCATCCGTTCTACTGCGTCGGCTTCATCGCGAAACTGTCCGCCGCGCTGAGCGACGCGGGGCTGGACATCCTCGTGGTCTCGACGTTCTCGCGCGACTGGGTTTTCGTGAAGGAAGGCGACGCGCCGCGCGCGGCGGACGTGCTCGCGTCGGCCGGCTTCGCGCGCGCGGAGGAGACCTTGCGATGAGCGACACGCTGCCCGCGGGTGCCGATTACGCGCGCCGCAACGCGAGCGTGGAGTTCGACGGCGTGACGCTCGTCGACTGCCGCTACGCGTCGTCGCTGCGCACGCCGCGGCACGCGCACGCGCGGCCGTATTTCGGCTTCGTGCTGTCCGGCAGCTATCGCGAGAGCTACGGCGCGCACGCGCTCGACGTCGCAGCCGGCGCGGTGGCGTTTCATCCCGCCGAGGCGCGTCACGTGACGACGCTCTCCGCGGCCGGCCTGCACGTCTTCCGCATCGAGCTCGATCCCTCGCGCCTCACCCGTCTCCTCGGCCGCACGCTTCCCGACGCGCCGGCGATCCTCGCGCCGGACAGCGCGTCGATCGCACGCCGCATGCGCGACGAGCTGCGCCGCCGCGACGCGCTGTCGCCGCTCGTCATCGACGCGCTGTCGGTCGAGCTGGCCGCCTCGCTCGTGCGCACGCCGCGTGACCCGATCGCGCCGCGCTGGCTCGCCCGCGCGTACGAACGTCTGCGCGACGACTTCGCGCGCGGCGCGACGCTATCCGCGCTCGCGCCGACGCGGGCGTCCACCGCGCGCATTTCGCCCGCGTCTTCCGCGCGCGCTTCGGCTGTACGCCGGGCGAGCTGCTGCGGCAGTTGCGCGTCGAGCACGCGCAGTCGCTGCTCGCGTCGACGGACGTGCCGCTCGCGGAGATCGCGCTCGCCGCCGGCTTCTCGTCCCAGAGCCACTTCACCGCGACGTTCCGCGCCTATGCCGGAGTCACACCGGCCGCATTCCGGCGCGACGCGCGCGACAAAACGCAACCGCGGCGCAAGACGCGCACGCGTCCGCGGCGTTAATGTACTGCGCATGAAACGCCTGCTCGCGCTGTCGCTCGTCCTCGTCGCCTGCCACGTCTACGCGAAATCCGAACGCTACGTGATCTACGTGCACGGCAAAGCGGTCGAGGAAGGCGGACGCCGTCCGTCGACGGAGTTCGGCGTCTACGAATACGACGCGATCCTGAAGGCGTTCCGCGACGGCGGCTTCATCGTCTCGAGCGAGCAGCGGCCGAAAGGCGCGGACGTGAACGTCTACGCCAAACGCGTCGCGGACGAGGTGCGCACGCTGCTGCGCCGCGGCGTCCCGCCGTCGCACATCACCGTGATCGGCGCGTCGAAAGGCGCGATCATCACGATGCGCGCCTCGACGCTCCTGCAGAACCCCGACGTCCGCTACGTGCTCCTCGGCGACTGCAACGACTGGGTCTACAAGAACTACGACATCCGCCTCTCCGGCCACGTGCTCTCGATCTACGACGCCGGCGACGACTTCGGCGTGTCGTGCGCGCCGTTCTTCCGCCGCGCCGGCGCGCTGCGAGAGCATGACGAGCTCGAGCTCCGCCTCGGCCTGCGCCACGGCTTCCTCTACGCCCCGCGCCGCGAATGGATCGATCCCGCCGCGCGCTGGGCACGCGGCGGGAAACGTTGAGCGTCTACGGTTCCGTTGCCTCGTTGTCGAAGCGCACCATCTTCGCGATGCTCGGCTTGCCCATGCAGTCGACGTAGAACAGCATGTAGTACGCGGGGGGCATGTTCGCCTCCCGCATGTTCGGCGCGGCGAACTCGATCGTGTAGTCACCGGTCGAGCGGATCGGCAGCTGCATGAACCGCTGGCCGTTCTCCCACCCGTGCGTCGCCGACGGCAGCTTGATCAGCGCGAGCGACGCGTCGGTCGTGCATTTCTGCGGCAGGTAGCCGAGGTGCGCGCGGAACACGTCGCCCGAGTGCATCAGATAGACCTCGCGGTTGCCGATCGTCGCCTTCGTTTTGTAGGGCACGCTCGGGTACGGATAGATGAAGTCGATGACGGCGCGCCGGTCGCCGTCGATGAACTGATACGGCGGGCTGTAAATCTCCGCGACCCAATCTTCGGTCGGATTCGTGAGCAGGCCCTTCTGCGTCTTCGCCATCGGGCCGTCGTTCCAGAAGTAGACGTCGATGTCGGCGGAGTCGAGGTCGGGCTTCGGCTGCCCGACGCGATTCGGATCGGCGGGCGGAATCGGACGCGTGATGTACGTGGCGCGCGCGGTGTTGCCGCCGGAGACGAAGATGTTGCCGTCGGGGAGCAGCATCGCGGAGTTGTGGTAGTAGCGCGGCTCGAGCGCGGCCGCCATCAGCTCGCGTTTGTAGCCGCTGAAGACGCCCGCTTTGTATTGCGGCGTGAGCAGGATCGGATCGAAGACGGGGCCGTAGAAGTCGAAGTTCCCGCCGTTGATGATCAGCACCTGCTTCGTCGGCAGGATGATCGAGTAATGCATGGTGCGGTCTTCATTCGGATCGTCGCCGAGGAAGTTCGGTTCGAGCGTCCACTTGCCGCCGGTGGGATCGGTGGGCGACGGATGGAAGGTTTCGATCTTGCGGCTGCCGCGTCCGCCCGCGAAATGCGACGGCTCGTCGGCGTTGATCGGATAGAGCACGCCCGGTGACGTCGGCTGTCCGCCGAGGATGCTGATGAGGTTCGAGTTCGGATCCCAGAGCGACGTGCCGTACGAGGTGATCTCTTCCGCGCGATCGGGGCCGCGCTCGAACGTCATGCCCGGCGCGTCGCGCGTGCCGGTCACGCGCGCAAAGTACGTGTTCTTCGTGCGGCGCATGAAGTGCGTGTCGCACGTGCGCAGGCTGACCCAGTCGCCTTCGCGCGTGAGATAGATGCGGCCGTCGGGCAGGAGATAGTTTTCGGGATAGAGCTTGAACGCGTCGTAGCGGTTGTCCTTCACGCACTGCTCCGCGGTCGGCGCGGGCGGAAAGCACGACGTCGTGCCGGGCGTCGGCGTGAACGTCGGATTGATCTCGATCGTGAACGGACTGTTCGGCGTCGACTTCACGTCGACCGAGCGCCACGCCGCTTTCGGATTGTTCGGATCGAACCGCGACGAGTCGAAGAACTCGACGAGATAGTTGATCTCGAACTGGTACATGTCGGGATTCTTCGGCGGATCGAAGCCGACGAAGCCGCTGAACACGGCGAGGCGTCCGTCGAGCAGCGGCAGCAGGCTCGCGTACCAGCGCCCGCGCTCCATGAAGCCGGCGAAGTTCCACGGCGTGCTGCCCGCCGCGGGAATCTGCCGCCAGTCGACGCGGCGCCAGTCGATGGAGAGCTCTTTCTTCCAGTCGAAAATCCACGTGGAGTTGTTGCCGGTGCGGAACGGCGAGTAGTACTGCGTGCCGCCCGCGAACAGCACGTTGCCGTCGCGCAGATGCTGGTGCCCGGTGCAGAAGAGATCGTCCGGCGCGAAGTGCCCTGCCGCGTTCGGATCGCGGACCGGCACCGGATGCGGGATGCGATAGAACGTGTTGTCGACGGGGTCGTAGATCGCGGCGTTGTTGACGATCTTGTAGTAGTCGGCAAGCTTGCTGTCGAGAAACGGATCGTCCGCCCGGTTGATGGCGCCTTTGGGCGAGGTCGGCGACGGATTCAGCGGCCAATAGTCGGTCGGCTTGAGATCCTTGTTGCGCCAGCTGCTGCCGCTGACGATGAGGATCTTCCCCGACGGCAGCATGACGTTGTGCACGGTCTGCATCCCCAGGATCTGCCGGATGGCCGCGCTCCCCTCGGCAGGGAAGACCGTCTTCCACATCCCGACCTGCTCTTTCGGCGGCGTCGTCGGCGTGTGCGCCGGCAGCCTGCAGCCGGGCGTGATGTCTTCACCCGCGAACGACGAGACCGCGAACAGGAACACGCTCACGACGGCGAGTCGCCGGATTCCTCTCCACAACATGAAGCACCTCCTCGCTAAAGGAGGTTCATCCGGAAGGAAATCCCTACCTAATACTGCTCACCAGCGCGGAGCCGGGTCGCACGATTGACGCGCGTACGGTCGAGATGAACGAGGAGCGCGGCGGCGACGAGCATCGACGAGAGCAGCGCCACTTTCCACGCCAGTGCGTGTCGTACAGTGAAACTCCCGCGCATAAAAAGGAGATCACGCATGGACGACTCGTTCGCGCAAACGTTCGCCGGCTTTGGTTGCTTCGGCGTCGTGATCGCAATCATCGTCGCTCTCTACCCGCTCGTGGCGTTAGGTCGCATCTGGTTCTACTCGAAGCAGCAGGTGGTGCTGCTGATCCAAATTCGCGATCTCCTGCAGAACCGCCCCTGATCACCAGCGCGCGCGCAACACGCGCGCGTGATACGCGGCGGCGGCGGCGAGGCAAAGCATCGCGAGTCCCGCGTACGCCGCGATGACCGCGGGCGTGGCCTTGCCGAACCAGCCGGCGAAGTCGAGCGAGGCGGTCGCGCCCTTGTCCTGCGTCGCGACGTACCAGAACGTGAGGAAGCCGACGATGAACGTCTTCGGATTCGCGCTCACGATGCCCAGGAGCGTCGCGGCGGCGCAGGTGAACGCGAGGCCGACGACGAGCGGCAGCGCGGCGTCGGGGCGTAGGATCGACGCGCGCACGATCGGAACCGCGAGGAACGCGGCGGCGACGAGCATCGACGTGAGGAACTTCCACGCGACGAAACGCTGGCGCAGATGCGGCGCGGCGAAGACGAGCGCGGACGTGCCCGCGCGTTGCTCGCGGCACGAGATGTCCGCCACCGCGATCGCGCACGCGGCGTACGCGAGCGGCATGACGCCGGTGAGAAGGCCGTGCGCGTCGGACGCGAGGGCGGCGATGGCCAGTCCGAACACGCCGACGATCGCGAGCGGAAACGCGGCGACGGTCGTGACGGCGTCGGCGCGCGCGGCGTCGAGGAGCGAGCCGGAGCCGCCGCGCGGAATCAGCGCGAGCACGAAACGCGCGAGCGGCTTGGCCATCGCGTTGAAGCGTCCGATCCACGTGCGCTTCGTCGCCGCCGCGGCCGCGCGCAACCGCGCCGGGTCGAAGCGGTGGAAGAACAGGCGCGCGACGACGAGCAGCAGAATCGGCGCGAGCGTCGACACGATGCGCGGTCCCGCCCACGCCCACTCGAAGTGCAGTCCCGGGAAGACGATGGTCGGTTTCGACGCATCGAACGAGCTCGCCCCGATCGACACCGACTGCGTGTGCAGCGTGTCGCCGAGCTGATGCATCGAGAAACCGAGACCGGTGAAGTCGATGTAGCGCGGCCACACCGGCGGATTAGGACGGTCGATGAGACTCGCCGCCGCGCCCGCGGAGCCCGCCCACAGGAAGAAGTACACGACATCGCCGAACTTGCCGCGCAGCCCCGGCGTGCATTCGAAGAGGATCGCCAGCGCCGAGACGAACACGATCACCGGCGGCACGAGCAGCAGGTACTGCGTGATGAACACGAGCGGCTGGAGCGGCGCCTCGCCGCGCACGATCAGCATCGACATCGACGCGAGCATGAAGCCGCTCATGAAGACCGTCAGGAAGACGACGTTGCCCGCGAACTTGCCGGCGAGATACTCGCTGCCGCGCATCGTGGTCGACGCGATGACGTAGCCGCAGCGCGACAAGACGTCGCGGCGGATCGCATTCGAGACGACGTAGAAGCCGGCCAGGCCGATGAAGATCGTGCCGAGCATCGCCGTGGCCATGCCGATGGCCGCCGAGTCGTACAGCGCGCGATGGCCGTTGACCTGGATCAGACACTTGCCGGTCGACGGCGCCGGCACCCAGAGGTACGCGGACGCGGAGAGCAGCAGGAAGATGATCGCCGTCGACGGCCGGCGGAGGCGGATCAGAAAGTCCGCGCGCACGATCGCGGCGAGACGCGACAGACGCTCGCTCATGCGACCGCCGCCGCGTTCGTCGGCGCGGTCGCCGCGCCATTGCGCCCTTCTCCGTTGCGCATGGTGAAGAGGAACGCGTCTTCGAGCGTCGGCTCGACCGGCGTCGCGAGCGGCACCGGCGGGAACGGCGAGACGATGCGCGCCTGCACGCCGCTCGACTTCCGCACGGCGCTGGAGATGTGCAGGGTGCGCCGCAGCTCGTCGAACTTCTCCGACGACACCACCACTTCCCACACGCTCCCTTTCGCGCGGCGCATCAGCTCTTCCGGCGGCGCGAGCGCGACCAGCGCGCCCTCGCGCATGATGGCGATCTCCGTCGCGATCGACTCGACGTCCGAGACGATGTGCGTCGAGAGGATCACCAGCCGTCCCATCCCGATATCCGACAGGACATTGCGGAACCGCACGCGCTCCTCGGGATCGAGCCCCGCGGTCGGCTCGTCGACGATGACGAGATCGGGATCGTTGATCAGCGCCTGCGCGATGCCGAGGCGCTGCTTCATGCCGCCGGAGAAACCGCCGACGGCGCGGTTCGCGACCTGGTGCAGGTTCACGAGCTCGAGCGTCTCCTGAATCTTCGTGCGGCTGCGCACGCCTTTGAGCGCGGCGAAGTAGTTGAGGAACTCGAGCGCGGTGAGGTTGTCGTAGACGCCGAAGTCCTGCGGCAGATAGCCGAGGCGGCGGCGGAGCGCGTCGGGCTTGGCGACGACGTCCTCGTCGCGGAAAAAGATCGAGCCGGCGGTCGGCTTCGTCACCGTGGCGATCATCTGCATGAGCGTCGTCTTGCCGGCGCCGTTGGGACCGAGTAGGCCGAGGACGCCGCCGCGGACTTCGAACGAGAGATCGCGGACGCCGTAGTTGCCGGAACGAAAACGCTTCGAGACGTCGGTGATGCGCAGCATGCGCGGATATACGGCGCGTGCGGCGCGAAGTTGCCGCCGCGCGCTACTTGAGCGCGCCTTCCTTGCCGACGACGCGCCGCAGAATGCCGGTCTGGCCGAGGTGATAGCCCTCGTGAATGGCCATCTTCGTGAGCAGACTGCCGAGCGTTTCGGCGACGGGACCGACGTTGAACGGCGCGGGCTTGGCCCAGTCGTCGGCGGGCACGGAGGCGATGCCGGCGAGGAGGCGCTCCTGCGACTCGGCGAACGCGCGTTGGATGTCGTCGAGCGGCAGCGCGTCGTCCACATCGAGAAGACCGCTGCCGCGGCGGTAGCGGCGCAGCTCCTCTTCGCCCCACACCGGCTGCTGGCCGACGGCGGAGAGCACGACGTTCCGCGTGGCCACGACGTGCCCGAGGATCCAGTTCGTGCTGTTGCCGCCGGGCGCGGCGGCGACGAGCGACTCCTCGTGCGTCAGGCCGTCGAGGTTGCGGTTGGCGATGAAGGCAGTCATGTTGAATTGCGTGGCGAGGGTCTCCGCGAGCTGATTCGTCATGATGCTGCTATACTACGATATCGTAGTAATTCGCGTTGTTACGATTTCGTAATATGCCGCTGACCTTCCTCTCCCCGCTCCACCGCGCCACCCGCCAGATCGCGCTCTGGTTCGAAGAGCGTTCGCCCGATCATGCCTCGATCGAAGGGCATCTCCTCACCTACCTCGTGCCGTACGGACCGTGTCCCGTCTCGGAGCTCACGCGCGTCTTCGGCGCGAAGCATTCGACGATGACGAGCATCCTCGACCGGCTCGAGGAGCGCGGCCTCGTGGCGCGCGAGGAGAACCCGAACGATCGCCGCTCGCTGCTCGTCGCGCTGACGAAAGACGGCCGCAAAGCCGCCGTGCGCGTGAACGCGCTCGTCGAAGAGCTCGAGCAGGCCATCGGCGAACGCGTGTCGCCTCGCGACCTCGCCGGCTTTCAGAAGGTGATGCGCGCGATCGAGGAAGCGACCGGCGTCGTCGTGCGGGACAAGAAGCAGTAGCGCGGTTGCTACTGCTTCTTGATCATGAGGCGCGTGCCCGCGGCCTCGGCGACGATGCGCGTGATGTGCTGCGGCGTGCTCTTCGCGCGCTTCTGGATGGGGAGGCGCGTGTAGACCTGCGTCGAGAGAATCGATGCGTGGCCGAGGATTTCCTGCACGTCCTTGATGTCGGCGCCGGAGGAGACGAGCATCGCGGCCATGGTGTGGCGCAGCGCGTGCGGCGTCACGTGGCGCTTGATCTCGGCGAGGCGCACGTGCTTCTTGAAGATGTTCTCGATCGAGTAGATGGTGAGGCGCGTTCCGGAGCGGCCGACGAAGAGCGCGGGCGTCGCGAGGCTGCGCTCGGAGCGGAGCTCGAGGTACGAGCCGATCGCGCCGACGACGTCGTCGGTGGCGAGCATGACCGCGCGGCCGCGCGTCGCGCGTCCGGTGATCTGGATCTGCCGGCGATCGAGATCGACGTCGGCGACGTTCAACGCGACCAGCTCGCCGATGCGGATGCCGGTCGAGAAGAGCAGCTCGAGGATGACGTTGTCGCGCACCGCGCAGAAGTAGCGGTTGCGGCTGCCGGCGGAATGATCGCGCGACGCGGTGAGCTCGGCGACCTGCTCCTTCGGCGCGGCGAGGAGCGCGCGCACTTCACGCTGCGACAGCACCGTCGGCACGCGGCTCTCGATCGGCTTGCGGATCTTGAGGCGGCGCGCCGGCGACTCGCTGACGATGCCCTGCTCTTCGAGATAGCGGAAGAAGACTTTCAGCGCGGCGACCTTGCGGCGGATGGACGTGTCGCGATACGGACCGCCGCCGAGCTTGTCGAGATAGGTCTCGAGATGCTCCGGCGTGATCTCGACGGCCGGCGTGTCGTTCATGTGCAGGTGAAACTGCGCGAGGTCCGACTGGTATGCGCGCAGTGTCCGATCGGACAGATTGCGCACCTGCTGCCCATGTTCGAGGAATTGGGCGATCGCCTGCTGCACGTTCATAGTAATTCGCCTGGACGCTAATTTTTGCCGGAGCTGAACCGTGTGGCAGTGTCGCGGCGCGCAACATTTTTGTCAAGAAATTATTTGCTGGTTGGAATATGCTGTAAGAGCATTCCAGTCCGGCAGTTACACTCCATCCCGTGCGCGGTCTTCGCCTCTTCGTCCGCCCCATCGAAGCGTCCGATTCGGACGCATTGCACGCCTTCTTCGCGCGTCACGCGCCCGGCGTCACGCCTCCGGCATGCGGCCTGCTCGGGAAGCTCCTCGGCGACGTCGTCGCGGTGATCGGCATCGACATCGAGGACGACGCGATGCGCCTCGAGCAGATCGTCGTCGCGCGCGAGCTGCGACGGAAGTGGATCGGGCGCGTGATGCTGCGCGAGCTCGAGCAGCTCGCCGCGAAGATGGACCGGCGGACGATCGTCGTCGACGACGCCGGCGAGGCGCGCGAGTTCTTCCGGCGCGTGGGATTCGAATCCGAGGGGGAGCGATGGGTCAGGGCCGTACCGCAGTCGTTGCCGCAGTCGTAGCGGGTGGTTGGATGTGGGGATGCGCGCAACCGCGGAGCGCGCAGACCGCGCCGGTGGCGGCGCCGCCGGCCGTGGTCGCGCCGAGCGTGACGACGCTCGAGGACGCGCGCGCGCTGCACGACGATCGCGCGAAGTACGACGCCGCGCTGGAAGCGTTGTCGACGTCGGCGGATGAAACGACGCGGCGACGCGCGCTCGCGCTGCACGCGCTGTCGCTCGTCGAGGAGAAACGCTACGCGGAAGCGCTGCCGCTGCTCGATAAGGCGGCGGAGGCGAACCCGATCGTCGCGCCGTTCCTGCGCCTGCGCACGATCGACGCGGCGGTGGCGACGAACGATCTCGCACGCGCGGTTTCCGTCGCATCGCAGCTCGTCGCGCTCGGCGAGACGTCGGCGGCAACGGTCGCGCGCCTGCGTTTGCCCGCGCTCTACGCGCAACAGAGCGACCGCGCGGCGACCGATGCCGCGTTCGCGCAGGCGATGCAGGTACCGATCGACGAGCTCACCGAAGGCGACTTCGTCGCGCTCGCGACCGCGCTCGCGAAAGCGGATCGCGCCGATCTCGCCACGACGCTGCGCATGCGCCTCCTCAACGACTACACGCAGGGGCGCTACACGGAGCAGACGTACGCCGCGCTGCGCACGTCGATCGCGCAGCTTCCGCCAGCGGATCAGCTCGCGCTCGCGGGCAAGCTCGCGCGCACGGATCACTACGACGAGGCGCTCGAGCTGTACAACCGCACGCCCGGCGCGCCCGAGGCGCGCGGCGCGCGCATGCGGGCCCTCTTCAACTCGCGGCATTACACGCAGCTGCTGCAGGAGACGACGTACGCCGATCTCGGCGATCCCGCGCTGATCCTCCTCCGCGCGCGCGCCGCGTGGCGCGCGGGTCAGCCGCAGGAGTTTCTCGCCGGCATCGCCAAGCTGGAGAAGGACTTCCCCACCAGCCGCGAGACTCTCGACGCGAAAGTGCAGCGCGCGAAGTTCTTCATCACCGATCAGATCGACTACACGCGCGCGATCGCCGACCTCGACGCCGCGATCGCAGGCGGCGCCACCGGCAGCGACGGCGAGAACATCTGGAACCTCGGCTGGACGTATCTCCTCGCCGGCAAAACGGACGACGCGCTGCGGACGTTCGACCGCTACATCGCGCAATATCCCGACGGCGACTGGAAGACGAACTCGCTCTTCTGGTCGGCGAAGCTCTACGACCGCGCCGGCGATGCCGCGCGCCGCGATGCGAAGGCGGCGCAGATCGTCGCCGAGTATCCGTTCAGCTACTACGCGTATCGCGCGAAAGAGCTCTGGCCGTCGGTGCGCAACACGCCGATGGCTTCGACCGCCGCGTTTCCCGACATCGACGCGCAGCTCTCGACGCTGAGCGATCCACGCTTCGGGGCCGTCGACGAACTGCTCGAGCTCGAGCTCACGCGCAGCGCCGCGCGGGAGATGAAACTGCTCGCGGCGAAATACGACGACAATCCCGCGGTCGCGTTCCTGCTCGCGGACGTCTACGTCAGCGGCGGCGAGCCGTTCAAGGCGAACTCCGTGCTGCAGCGCCGCTTCCGCAACTTCGTGCGCCACGGCGGCACGAACATCCCGCAGCGCTTCTGGGAGATCCTCTTCCCGCTCGCGTACTTTGATGCGATCCGCGCCGAAGCGGAGAAGCGCGGCGTCGATCCGTATCTCGTCGCGTCGATCATCCGCCAGGAGAGCGGGTTCGAGCCGTCGACGGTGTCGAACGCCGGCGCGGTCGGCCTCATGCAGATCATGCCGGAGGAAGCGACGCAAATCGCGAGCGCGGCCGGCGTCGCGGAAACGGTCTCGCGCGAGCAGCTCTTCGATCCCGCGACGAACATCGCCGTCGGCGCGGCCGAGTACGCGCAGAAACTCGCGCGCATGCGTAGCAACCCCATCCTCGCCATCGCCGCCTACAACGCGGGCGAACAGGCCGTTGGCACATGGCTTGAGATGACGCCCGCCGATGACATCGACCGATTCATCGAAACGATTCCTTATGCGGAGACACGACTCTATGTGAAGACGGTTACCCGGAACCGTTTTGAATATCGGCGGATTTATGAAGCAACCCACGGAAGTCCCCCCACCCCGTCCGCGCCCTGACACGACGCTGCTCGCCTTCCTCGCGCTCCTCCTCCTCGCCACCGCCACCCGCGCCGCCGCCACGCAGCTCGTTCTCGCGCGCAACAGCGAGCACGAGCTCGCGGGCGAATACAGCGGCATCGTCGACCTCGCCGTCGACCCCGGTCTCGACAACGCCAAAGTCACGGTGACGGTCGACGGCCAGAAAGTCGCCGACAGCCTGCTCTCGCCGTATCACGTGGCCGTCGACTTCGGTCCGATCGCGATCCAGCACCGCATCGGCGTCGTCGTGCGCGGCGCGGGCGGCAAGCGCGCGCAGTGGCAGCAGACGATCAACCGCGGCAACCTTCCTCTGACGCTGAAAGTGCAGCCGGTCGATCTCGCCGCGCGCGTGTTCGAGGCGGCGGTCACCGCGCCGAAAGACGATCCGATCGTGAGCGTGCAGCTGTGGGACAACGGCCGCGTCGCGCAGACGGCGACGAGTGAGCCGTATCGCTTCACGATCCCCGAGGGGATGTTGGCGGCGGGACTGGTGCAGGTCACCGCGAAAACGAAGTCGGGAGAAGAAGCGGCGGACTTCTGGTCGCCCGCGGGCAACGTCCACGCGGAAGAGCTGCAGGTGCGCACGGTGCCGATCTTCGTCTCCGTCGTCGACCGCAACGGGCAGACGCGCGACGACGTCGACGCCTCGCACTTCCGCATCCTCGACAACGAATCGGAAGCGAAGATCATCGAGTTCGGCAAGGCGTTCGATCAGCCGATTTCGATCGCGCTGCTGCTCGACGCGTCCGCGAGCATGACCTACTCGATGGACCACGCGGAGAAAGCGGCCGCGGAGTTCGTGGCGCGCTCGCTCAAAGCGGGCGACCGCTGCAGCGTGACCGCCGTGCAGGACGTGCCGCGCCGCAAGCAGGCGCTCACCGACGACCGCGCGCAGGTCGCCAAAGCGCTCGAAGGCATCCGGCCGCTGGGACGCACGGCGCTGTACGACGGCGTCATGAGCGCGATCCGCGAGCTGCACGACGAGAAGAACCGCCGCGCGATCGTGATCCTCACCGACGGCAGCGACAACTCGTCGAACTACACGTACGACGACATCCAGCAGACCGCACGCGAAGCGGGCATTCCGATCTACTTCATCGCGTACGAGAGCGGCGGCGAGAGCGACGCGCGCGACCTCGATCGCCTGCGCTACCTCGCCGGCGAGACCGGCGGCTTCGTCGCCATCGCCACCGAGCAGAACCTCATGGCCAAATACAACGAGATCGAAAAGGACCTGCGCGCGCAGTTTGCGATCACGTATCAGGTCTCCGATCTGTCGAAGTCGAACGAGTGGCGCCGCGTCCGCGTGGTGCTCGACTCGCCGAAGCTCACCGCGCGAACGATCAAAGGATATTTCGCGCCGTAGCTCCCAAGTAGAATCGCGCGCGCGGATGGACCGCCACGACCCTTTGATCTCCGATCTCCGCGCGCGCGTCGCGCGCGCTCCGTTCTTTCGGCGCATGCTCGCGGCCGAGGGGCGCATCGACGTCACCGGCGCCACCGTCGAGGCACGCGCTCTGCTCATCGCCGCGTTGCAGGATCACCATCGCCGCCCGCTCGCGGTGATCATGCCGGGCGACGCGGCGATGGCGGACTTCGAGACCGCGCTGCGACTCTTCCATCGCGATCCGCAGTGCGTCTCCGTCTATCCCGCGCCGTCGCTCTCGCCGTATCAGGACGTCGCGCCCGCCCTCGGCGTCGCGCGCGAAGAGATCCGCGCGCTGGGCATGCTCATCGAGGGCTCCGCGGACGTCCTCGTCATTCCGACGCGCGCGCTCTTTCAGCGGCTGCCGCTCGCGGAAGACTTTCGCGCGCGCATCGTGCGGCTCGCGGAAGGCGACGAGCTCGACATGCGCGAGCTGCTGCAGAAGCTCGTCGACAACGGCTTCGTGCGCACGGACCTCGTCGGCGAGGCGGGCGAGTTCGCGTTTCGCGGCGGCATCCTCGATCTCTTTCCCGTAAACACGGCGTCGCCGATCCGCGTCGAGCTGTTCGGCGACACGATCGACTCGCTGCGCTGGTTCGACGTCGAGACCCAGCGCTCCGGCGACGCGTCGGGACCCGTCACGATCTATCCGATCGCGCAGTTCCCCGTGACGCGCGACGTGCGTCGCGCCATCGCCCGCCGCCTCTCGCTCGACTTCATGGATCCGCACTTCAAGTACGACGTCGCGGACAAGATCGAGCGTCTCGACGAAGCGCAGACGTTCCCCGGCATCGAGCACTACGTTCCCGTCGCGGTGCCGAACGCCACCTTCGCCGACTACATCCGCGACTGGGACCTGCTGCTCGTCGAGCCCGACCAGATCACCACCACGATCTCGAAATACGAAACGCTCCTGCGCAACGAGTACGAGGCCGCCGCCGAGAAAGGCCGCGCCGTCTATCCGCCCGAGCGGCTCGTCGCGCCGGCGCAGGACATCCTCGACTTCATCGCCAACGCGCGCATCGCGCTGAGCGACGTCCACATCGCCTCGCGCGAGTTCGACGAGCTGCGCCTCCGCGCGTCCGCCACGGAGCGCTACAACAACCGCCTCAGCGAATTCCCCGCGACCGTGCAGCAGAGCGAGCTGCAGCAGATCTTCTTCGCCGCGACGAAAGGCGGCCGCGAGAAGATCGAGCGCCTCCTCAAAGAGTTCGACGTCCCCTTCTCCGAAAACCGCATCGGCGCCGAGCTGACCATCACCGCCGGCAACCTGGCGCGCGGCTTCGTCCTCGAAGACCTCGCCCTCGCCATCTACTCCGAATGGGACCTTTTCGAACCGCCGACGTCGACGCGCGTCGGCGGCAAGCGCCGCAAGTCGGAAGCGTTCGTCTCCGATCTGCGCGATCTCAAAGCCGGCGACTACATCGTGCACGTCGATCACGGCGTCGGCCGCTTCCTCGGGTTGCAGCGCATCCCGTTCGGCGACACCGAGCGCGAGGTCATGCAGATCGAGTACTCCGGCGGCGGCAAGCTGCTCATGCCGATGGAGAACCTCAACCTCATCCAGCGCTACACCGCGGGTGAGGACGCGCAGCCGCGCCTCGACAAGCTCGGCGGCACCACGTGGGCGCGCACAAAAGCGTCGGTCAAGAAAGCGATGCGCGACATGGCCGACGAGCTCCTCAAGCTCTACGCCACGCGGCGCATGGTGAGCGGCCACGCCTTCGGCAAGGACTCGCCGTGGCAGTTCGATTTCGAGGATGCGTTCGAGTTCGACGAGACCGAGGATCAGCTGTCGGCGATCGAAGACGTGAAGGGCGACATGGAATCGCGCAAGCCGATGGATCGCCTGCTGTGCGGCGACGTCGGCTACGGCAAAACCGAGGTCGCCATGCGCGCCGCGTTCAAGGCGGTGATGGACGGGAAACAGGTCGCGGTGCTCGCGCCGACGACCGTCCTCGCGTTCCAGCACTACCGCACGTTCCTGCGCCGTTTCGCATCGTTCCCCGTCACCGTCGAATTGCTCACGCGCTACTACTCGGCGAAGGAACAGCGCGAGATTCTCAAGAAGATCGAAGCGGGCGAGATCGACGTCGTCGTCGGCACGCACCGGCTCCTCTCGAAGGACGTGCAGTGGAAGGACATCGGCCTGCTGATCATCGACGAAGAGCAGCGGTTCGGCGTGGCGCAGAAAGAGCGACTGAAGACGATCAAGAAATCGGTCGACGTGCTGTCGATGTCGGCGACGCCGATTCCGCGCACGCTGCACATGTCGCTCACCGGCATCCGCGACATCTCCGTCATCGAGACGCCGCCGAAAGACCGCCTCGCGATCCAGACCGCGCTCGTGCCGTTCCAGGACACGTTCATCCGCGAGGCCATCGAATTCGAGATCGGCCGCGGCGGCCAGGTCTTCTTCGTCCATAACCGCGTCGAGTCGATCTACGCGATGAAGGAGTACCTCGAGAACCTCGTGCCCGGACTGCGCGTGATCGTCGGCCACGGACAGATGGACGAGCGCGAGCTCGAAAAAGCGATGCTCGCGTTCATCGAGCGCAAGTTCGACGTGCTGCTCGCCACGACCATCATCGAGAACGGCATCGACATTCCCGCGTGCAACACGATCCTCATCAATCACGCGGAGCGCTTCGGCCTCTCGCAGCTCTACCAGTTGCGCGGCCGCGTCGGACGCAGCGACCGCCTCGCGTTCTGCTATCTGCTCGTGCCGTCGGACCGCGTGCTCAGCGGCGACGCGCGCAAACGCCTCGCCGCGATTCAGGAGTTCTCGGATCTCGGCGCCGGCTTCCGCATCGCCGCGCGCGACCTCGAGATCCGCGGCGCAGGCAACATTCTCGGCGGCGAACAGTCGGGGCAGATCGCCGCCGTCGGCTTCGAGATGTACACGAAGCTGCTCGAGGAAACGATCCGCGAGATGAAGGGCGAGACCATCGAGGAGGAAGTCGAGACGTCGATGAACCTCGGCGTCGACATCTACATCCCCAAGGACTACATCAGCGACGAGAACCTGCGCATGACCTTCTACAAGAAGATCGCGTCAGCCTCCTCGGAAGCGCGGCTCGAAGACATCCGCAACGAGATGCGCGACCGCTTCGGCGCGCTGCCGCCGAATGTCGAGAGCCTGCTGCACTTCGTCCGCGTGAAATGGTTCGCGAAGACGCTCGGCGTCGTGTCGATCGTGCGCGAGGGACCGCGCGGCGTGCTGAAGCTGACGCAGAACGCGAAGATCGATCCGAACAAGCTGCTGCTGTTCATCAGCGAAAATCCGCAGGCGAAGTTCTCGCCGAACGGCGTGCTGTCGTTCCCGCTGCGCGAGCACGGCACGGAGATCATCGGCGTCATCGAGGAAGTGCTGCGCGGCATCGCCGCCTGAACGTCACCGCGGCGCCGCGTCCGCTCTGATAGACTCCGCCCCAGCCCGTCGCATGTTCGCCCGCCGCGTCGCGATCTTCACGCTCCTCGTTCCGCTCCTCGGCCTGCACGCGTGCAAGCGGAAGCCGGCCGTTCCTCCCGACGTCATCGCGCGCGTCAACGAACGCATGATTACCCTCGGCGACTTCAAACGCTATCTCGATCACAACGGCGGTACCGATCTCTCACAGCTGACGCCGGAGGCCGCGAGCGCGATGCTCGATCAGTTCGTCGAGGAAGAGATCATCGTGTCCGAATACGCGGCCTCGCACGGCGTCGAAGTGCCGGCGGAGAAGATCGCCGCGGCCGTGCGCACGGAAGCCGGCGCGACGGTCATCGAGAAACGCGATCAGATGCGCCGCGACAAAGTGCTCGCGCAGCTGATGTCCGAAGTCACGGAGCCGAGCGACGCGGACGTGCAGTCGTACTACATGCAGCACCAGGCCGACTTCCGCAGCGGCGAGGAAGTGCGCGTCCGCCAGATCCTCGTGCACGACGAGAACCTCGCCAACGACATCGTGAAGAAGCTGAAGGAAGGCGCGTCGTTCGCGGACCTCTCCACGCAGTACTCGCTCGCGCCGAACGCGAAACGCGGCGGCGAGATCGGCTTCGTCAGCCGCGGCGAACTGCCGAAGATGTTCGAGGACGAGATCTTCCGCCTCCCCGCGGGCACGTTCAGCAATGTCATCCGCACGGACTCGAGCTTCCACATCTTTCAGGTCGACGAGCGCCGCGCGCCCGGCATGCTCGACTTCCGCTCCGCCGAGCCGCTGATCCGCACGCGCATGAAGGAAGACGCGCTGCGCGACCGCCTCGCCCAACTCGTCGCCAAATGCCGGCAGGAAATGAAGATCGCGGTGCTGACACGCCGGCTGCCGTACCGCTACTCGGGCACCCTTCCGAAGGCGGAAGACGAGTAGCGCCGAACTTGTTGTCCCGCAAGCACGTCTGAGCATCTGACCATGAAAAAGAGTCTCATCGCCCTTGCCCTCACCGTCGCGGCCGTCTCCGTTCGCGCCGAGCTGCTCGAAGGAATCGTCATCCGCGTCGGCGACCGCATCGTCACGCGCACGCAGTACGAGCGCCGCCTGCGCGACATGCTGAACGAAGTCCAGCAGAACACGCCGCCCGAGCAGGTCGCCGCGCGCAAGGACGCCGTTCGCAAGAACCTCGTCAACGACATGGTCAGCGAGCTGCTCATCAAAGACCGCGCGGACCGCCTCGGCATCTCCATCTCCGAGAGCGAAATCAAGGAAGCGATCGCCCACCTCAAACAGCAGTACAACATCAGCACCGACCAGCAGTTCGAAGACTCGCTGCGCCAGTCCGGCCTCACGCGCGCCGAGATGGAGACGCGCCTCCGCGACACGCTCCTCACGCAGAAAGTCTTCAGCCGCGAGCTCCGCAGCCGCGAAGATCTCACCGACGCCGAGCTCCGCGAGCGCTACAACCGCGAGAAGGAAACGTACCGCCTCCCCGAGCGCGCGCACCTGCGCGAGATCGTCGTCCTGAAACCCGACACGCCCGCGAAGGAGCTCGAAGCACACCAGCGCGCCACCGAGATCGCCGCCGCCGTCCGCAAGCAAGGCGCCGACTTCGCGCAGATCGCGTCCACGATGTCCGAGGCCAGCACCCGCGACAAAGGCGGCGACGTCGGCGAGATCAACAAAGGCGACATGGTCGCCGACCTCGACACCGCCGTCTTCAACGCGCAGACCGGCGCCATCCTCGGCCCGATCGAAACGAAGTCCGGCTGGCACATCCTGAAAGTCGAGCAGCGCCTGCCGTCCGAAGTGCCGGCGTTCGAATCGATCAAAGGCAAGCTACGCAAGGACGCGAGCGAAGAGACCTTCCAGCGCGACTACAAGGCGTACGTCGAAACGCTCCGCAAGGACGCGTTCATCGAAGTGCACGACGACATGATTCCGAAGATCTGATTCGTGGCATCGATGCGCGCGTTCTACGCCGCGTATCGATTTGCACACGAAACGTTGCCCTCGGAAACCGGCGGATCCTCCGCTCCGGTAGATTTTCACGGGCCTGTTGACACCGTCGATTTAGTCTCGTTCGCGTGACGAGCATCGACGAAGCCATCGCCGCCATCCGCAATCTCGCGCTCGAACGCGTCGTCGTCTACACCGGCGCCGGCGTGTCCGCCGAAAGCGGCATCCCCACCTTCCGCGACGCCGACGGTCTGTGGCGCACGTTCCGCGCGGAAGACCTCGCGACCCCGGAAGCGTTCGCTCGCGATCCCGCGCTCGTGTGGGAGTGGTACGAGTGGCGCCGCAAGCTCATTCGCGAGGCGAAGCCGAACGCCGCACACGATGCCATCGCCCGCCTTCACGACGCGCTCGTGATCACGCAGAACATCGACGGACTGCACGCGCGCGCAGGCTCGGAACACGTCACGGAGCTCCACGGCAACATCTTTCGCGTCTGCTGCACGCGCGAGGGAACGACGTCGACGCGCCGCGATGCGTTTCCCGAACTTCCGCCGCGCTGCTCCTGCGGCGCACTGCTGCGCCCCGACGTCGTCTGGTTCGGCGAACGCATCCCGATGGAGACGATCGAACGATCCGTTCACGCCATCGAGCGCACGAGCCTCCTCCTCGTCATCGGCACGTCCGGCATCGTCTACCCCGCCTCGAGCCTCGTCCACTTCTGTCACGGCCTGTCGATCGAGATCAATCCCGATATGACGCCGTTCCGCTCCTCGTGCGATCTCGTCGTCGCGGAAAAGGCGGGCACCGCGATTCCGCCGATCGTCGACGCGATCCTGGAGCAGCTGCGATGAGCGGGAGGGTTTCGCTGCCTCTGCCATTCACCGTTTGCAGAGGTCCTCAAGCCCGACCCGCAACGACCCCGGAGAAATCGCGATGACCGACGTCGTCCACACTCTTACTTCGATCAACGCGCTGCCGAACGCCTCGTCACGCACCATCTGCAGACGCTCGCCGGCTGCGGCTCCGGCGCGCGCGCCACGGCAGCCGCGCGCCACCGCGATGACGCATGTCATCTCCGACCTTCCCTCGGATGAACGTCCGCGCGAGCGACTCGTCGCGCACGGCGTGCAGACGCTCTCCGACTCCGAGCTCAATCCGCACGCAACGACCCCGGAGAAATCGCGATGACCGACGTCGTCCACACTCTTACTTCGATCAACGCGCTGCCGAACGCCGCGTCACGCACCGTCTGCAGACGCTCGCCGGCTGCGGCCGCGGCGCGCGCACCACGGCAGCCGCGCGCCACCGCGATGACGCATGTCATCTCGGACCTTCCCTCCGATGAACGTCCGCGCGAGCGACTCGTCGCGCATGGCGTGCAGACGCTCTCCGACTCCGAGCTCATCGCCGTGCTGCTCGGCTCGGGCATGCACGGCAAGAACGCGATTCAACTCGCGCGCGAGCTCCTTGCGGACGGCATGGCCGCGCTCATGCGGCGCGATCCGGCGGAGCTCGCGGCGGTGCCGGGAATCGGCATCGCCAAAGCGTCCCGCATCCTCGCCGCGGGCGAGTACGCGCGCCGCGTCTTCTGCGGCAAGCCCGACGATCTTCCCGACTTCGACGTCGATCTCATGGGGCGCAAGCTCGTCACCGCCTACGGCCATCACCGGCAGGAGCGGCTCGGCGCCGTCTTCCTCGACTCACGCCGCCGCATCAAAGTGCAGCGCGAGATCTTCGTCGGCACCGCGAACAACGCGCTCGTGTCGACGCGCGACATCATCCGCCAGGCGGTGGTCGACGACGCCATCTCGATCGTCCTCTTTCACAACCATCCGTCCGGCAGTTCGAGCCCCTCGAACGACGACCTCGAATTCACGATGAAAGTGAAAGAGTCGCTGGCGTTCGCGGACATCGAACTGCTCGATCACCTCATCATCGGCGCGCACAGCTACTGCTCGATGAGCCGGCAGGGCCTGCTATGAAGGTGCGAGCACGCGCGGCGATCGTCCGCGTGAACATCGCCGGCACCGCGCGCGGCGTGCTCGCTCGCGGCACGTCAGCTCGCGACGAGAGCCGGCTTCCGCACCGCGGCATCACGCTCCGCGTACACGGGCGTAAGCCAGTTGTAGCGGTCTGGAATCTCGCCGTTGATGTAAGCGAAAAACTCCTTCTGCAACCGCTCGGTGATCGGGCCGCGGCGGCCGCTGCCGATCTTCATCCGGTCGATCGAGCGGATGGGCGTGACCTCCGCGGCGGTGCCGGTGAAGAACACCTCGTCCGCGATGTACAGCATCTCGCGCGGGATCAGCGACTCGACGACCTCGTAGCCGAAGTCTTTGGCGATGCGCAGAATGCTGTCGCGCGTGATGCCGCCGAGGATCGACGCGCCGAACGGCGGCGTGAAGATCTTGCTGTCACGGATGACGAAGATATTCTCGCCGGAACCTTCACTCACGTAACCGTTGACGTCGAGTGCGATCCCCTCGGAGTAACCGTCGATCGCTGCTTCCTGGCGAATCAGGATCGAGTTCATGTAGTTGCCGGTCGCCTTGGCGAGAGCGGGGAACGTGTTCGGCGCCATGCGGTTCCACGACGAGACGCGGACGTCGACGCCCTGCTCGATCGCCTCAGGCCCGAGGTATTTGCCCCAGCGCCACGCGCCGATGACGACGTCGACCGGGCACGAGCCGGGGAACACGCCGAGGGAGTGGAAGCCGCGGTAGACGACGGGACGCAGATAGCAATCCTCGAAGTCGTTCGCCTGAATGGTGTCGATGCAGGCGCGGTTGATCTCGTCGGCGGAGTACGGCATGTCCATCCGGTAGATCTTGCAGCTGTCGAAGAGGCGCCGCGTGTGCTCGGGCAGCCGGAAGATCGCCGGTCCGCGTTTGGTGTTGTAGCAGCGGATCCCTTCGAACAGGCCGGAGCCGTAGTGGATGGCGTGCGTGAAGACGTGGACCTTCGCGTCGGCGAAGTCGACCAGCCGGCCGTTCATCCACACTTTTTTCACTTCTTCGAAGGGCATGACGGGACCTCCTGGTCGGCGGCGCGAGACTCGGGCGAGTCAGAGGATGGACTTCGGCCGGAGTATAGGTGCCGCACTTTTGGACTGTCAAATGCGAGAACGCTGCCGATAAACTCTCGCACTGCCGATGGATCTGCGAGGGAAAACCGCCGTCGTTACAGGAGCTTCCAGCGGGATCGGCCGCGCCACCGCGCTCGAGCTCGCGCGCCGCGGCGCGAACGTCGTTCTGGGCGCCCGCCGCCTCGAGCAACTGGAGCGCACCGCCGCCGATTGCCGCGCCCTCGGCGTGCGCGCGACGGCCGTCGCGACCGACGTGACGCAGGCCGGCGATTGCCTCCGTCTCATCGAGGCTGCGGGCGACGTCGACGTGCTCGTCAACAACGCCGGCTTCGCGACGTTCGCCGCGATCGCCGACGCGTCCGCGGAGGAGTTGCGCGCGATGATGGACACGAACTACTTCGGCGTCGTGCACTGCACGCAGGCCGCGCTGCCGCGCATGATCGCGCGCGGATCGGGGACGATCGTCAACGTGGCGTCGATCGCCGGCATCATGGGCTACGCGCGGATGGGCGGGTACTGCGCGACGAAGTTCGCCGTCATCGGTTTCACGGAAGCGCTGCGCGATGAGGTGCTCGGCCGCGGCGTGCGCGTTGCACTGGTCTGCCCCGGCACGACGGAGAGCGAGTTTTTCGTCAAAGCCGAGCGCGGGAAAATGCCGGGTGCGTCGCGGCTGATCGGCGCGGTGTCGCCGGAGCGCGTCGCGCGCGCGGTCTGCGATGCCGCCGAGGACGGAGGGTATCGCCGCATCCTGCCGCCATTCGCACATCTCTACATGCGCCTCAAAGAAACGTTCCCACGAACCGCTCACTTGCTGATGCGCCGAGTCTCCGCGCTGCTGGAGCGCCGGTGAGCGAGTTCGCCACCGCACCGCCACCGCGCCCGCGACGACGCCGGCGCACGCCAGCCGCGTTGTTTCTGATCTGCGCGATTCTCGCCGGCTTCGCGATCGAGATCCTCACCGGCGCATGGCGCAACGGCGAACGCCTTGCGTTGCTCGGCGCGACGATCCCCGAGGCCGTGCGCGCGGGCCAGTACTGGCGCCTCGTCACCGCGATGTTTCTCCACGGCGACGGCACGGTCGGCGGCGACCTGCTACATCTGGCCGTCAACCTCTTCGCGCTGTATCAACTCGGACCGTTGTACGAGCTGATGTTCGGCACGCGCCGCTTTCTCATCATCTACTTCAGCGCCGGCATCGTCGCGTCGCTCACGAGCGTGCTGCACAACGCCGGCGCCTCCGTCGGCGCGAGCGGCGCGATCTTCGGCATCCTCGGCGCGTTCATCTCGTCGATCCTGCGCTCGCCGCGCTGGCGTCACGACCGCATGGGCCGCAGCATCGTCAAGCAATGCATCTTCTGGGCGGCGCTCAATCTGATCGTGGTGTCGCGCTTCCCGCAGATCGACAACGCCGCGCACATCGGCGGCCTCGTCGCCGGCCTGCTCCTCGGCGCGATCCTGCCGCGCCACGTCCCCCCGCCCCCGCCCGCCGCGGTCGTCGTCGACGTCAAGCCGTTCGACGATCGAGTGTGAGGTCGGGCAGCGGTTGCATTACGCGCTGTGGCGCCCAAGCGTGGGCGCGCACCGAACGGGGCCCCGCCGTCACGCCATCCGTCGCGCGATCAGCCTGAAGTCCGGCGGTGCGAAGAAGCGGTCGTTCACCGCGTGAATCACGCGCTGCAACTCCGGCGCATCCGTTTCGAGAATCGGAATGCGCGTTCCATCCGGCAACTCGTGCACGGGGCGCGCTTCGGCGATCTCGAATCCGTGCTCGCGCGCGAGGACGGTCAGCGCGGCCGCATGCCGCGGCGCGAGGTGCGTCGGGTCGCGCCAGAAGTCGGACGCGGCGAACGCCGCCGACTCCGCGTTCGGCGTCTCGACGATCAGCAACCCGTCCGCGCGGAGCACGCGCGCGGATTCGCGAAACAGCGCGAACAACGCCTCGACGGGCAGATGCTCGACAACATGCATGGCCACGACGGAGCCGAGCGACGCATCCTCGACGGGAGCAAAACACTCCGGCACGCCCGCGAGCGCAACATCGAGCCCGCGCGCGCGGAGATCCGCGACGGAACGCTCGTTCGTATCGACACCGCGCGCAGCGATGCCCGCGGCGCGGCACGCCTCGAGAAACTCGCCGCGCCCGCAGCCGGCATCGAGCACTGGCTGGTGATCGGCGGCCAGCCGCACGTACGGCGCGACATCCATCCGGATCGCCGCCTCCGAGCCGCGCAACGCGTCTTCGAGGCGGCGGTAGAGCAGGTCTTCACGGCGAGCTTCGACATTCACATCGCGCGGCACACTCGGGTTCACCGCATCCCGCACCCGCACCGCGACCGTCTCGATCTTCTGATCGAGCGCGGCGATGAGCGCGTCGTTGCGTTTGGCGGCGGTGATGACGAGCTCGCGGAGGCGCGTGCTTTCGGCGGCAAGCGCGCCGGCGAGGTCGCGCTGCACGGCTTCGAGATCGCCGCGCAGATCGCCGCGCACCGCATCGAGCTCGCGCCGCACGTCGGCGACGAGATCGAGCAGCGCGATGTTGAAGTTCTTCTGGCGCTCGGCTTCCGGCTCGCCGGCGCGGCCCACGAGGCGGCGCACGAGGCGCAGCAGCCAGTCGTGTTTCGAGGTGCGCGGGCGGAAGCGGCGGTCGTCGCGCCAGACCTCGCGCCAGGCATCCGCACCGGCGGGAGGAGCGTCGACGTACCGATCGTCAGCCATCACAAACGCGGAGCGCCGACGCGGGACGCATCGGCGCTCCGATTGTAGGCTACTGCTCGGCTTCGGCCGGCGCGGCCGCGGCGGTCTCGGTCTCTTCGAGACGCTCGACGCCCTGGGCCGCGACTTCGACCTGGATGTGCGCGGTCACGTCGCGGTGCAGACGCACCTCGACGTCGTGCATGCCGACGTTCTTGATCGGCTGCGCGAGCTCGATGCGGCGCTTGTCCACTTCCACGCCACGCGAGAGCAGCGCGTCCGCAATCTCGTTCGCGGTGACGGAGCCGAACAGCTGTCCGTGCTCGCCCACGCGCTTCTCGATGCGGATCTTCACGCCCTTGACCGCGTCGGCGGCCTTCTGCGCGGCATCCTTCTCCTGCTGCGCGAGCAGCGCCCACTTGCGGCGCTCGTGCTCGATCTGCTTGAGATTGCTGGCGCTCGCCTCGCGGGCGAGGTTCTTCGGGAGGAGGAAGTTGCGCGCGTAACCGTCCTTGACGGTGACGATGTCGCCGCGCGTCCCGAGGCCGCGGATCTCCTCAGTCAGAATGACTTTCATGAGAGTCGTCCTTTCGCTTCTTGAAATGTCGGAAATCGAAAAACGGATCGAACAGTCCCGCCACGCCTAACAGCAGCGGCCCGACGCCGGTGATCGTGAGGAACGCGAGCAGCAGCCAGCCGAGCATCGTTCCGGCCATGCCCGCGCCGATCGACACGAGCAGGAACCGGAAGATGGCCAGTCCCTGCAGGATGTACAGGAACGCGACCAGCGCGAGCACGTTCGCCGCGACCTTCTGCAGCATCCCGCTCGCGAGCGGAGTGAGACCGCCCACGATGAACGCGAAGAGCAGCCAGTCCGGCAGCGCGAGGTTGCGGAAAAAGTACGCGCCCGCCGTCTGCGTGTCCGTGCGGCGCGCGGCCAGCGCACGCCACGCCTTCAGCCGGCCGAGCATCAGCAGGCTGAGGACGAACACCAGCGTCACGTTGATCAGGATCACCGCCGTCAGCGCGAAGATGCTGTAGCCGATCCAGCGCTGCACGGCCTCGATGAGATCGGCCGGGATGCCTTTCTCGTGATACTGGCGTATGAGATAGACGCCGGTCAGCTTCGCCTGCGCAAGTTGGGCCGCGTACGGCGAGTACGCGGCGAGGAGCCGCGAGGCGGCTTCCGTCACCGTGAGGCCGACGGCGCTTCCCACGAGCAGGAACATCAGCACGCGGCCGAACGACTCGCCGCGCTCGATGAGCGGTAGCGCCGCGAGCGACGGCACGACGATGGCCAGAGCCACCGCCGCGAGGTACGACCACGCCATCTGCATCGCGCCGGGCGCCGATGACGGCGTCGCCGCGACGTACGCTGCGGCCAGCATCATCGCCAGCGTCGCGGCGAGATACGCCGCGCGGCGTCCGTTGCGGACCGCGCAGTGGAACAGCGCGGCCGGCACGAAGACCAGCATCGGCGTGACGACCATCAGGGCCGTCGCCGCCGAATAGCCCGCGACGCTGCGCGCCACGCGTCCGAAGGATCGCGCGGGCAGCGGCGCCGGCTCGCTCTGCAGGTCCGCCTGCGGCGGGAGGGACATGTCGATCATCCGTTGACTAGTCGGCCGTGAACGGGAGCAGCGCCGCGATGCGCGCGCGCTTGATCGCGTTCTGCAGCTTGCGCTGGTGCAGCGCGCACGTACCGGAGATGCGGCGCGGAAGGATCTTGCCGCGCTCGGGGATGAACTGCTGGAGCGTCTTCACGTCCTTGAAGTCGATGTACTCGATCTTCTCGACGCAGAACTTGCAGACGCGCTTGCGGCGATAGAAGAACTTCTTCTTGCCGCCCTGCTGACCGCCCGGACCGCCGCGACGATCGTCGCCGCCGCCGGGGCCGCCGGGACCTCTTCTCGGTGCCATCGTTGCCATGGTTCGTTCCTCCTTACGCCTGCGGCGCGTCTTCCGCGCCGGCGGTCATCGCGTCGAGACCGGCCGCTTCCGGAGCCGCGGCCGCGGCGGCGGGAGCCGGACGGACGCGCTCCTTCTTCGGATTGCGCTTGGCGAGTTTCTCGGCGCGCTTGTGCTCGAGGTCCGTGCGCACGATCACGTGCCGCAGCACGCGGTCGACGTTCTTCATGCGCCGGTCGAGCTCGGAGAGCGACTGCTCGCTCTCGAGCACGAAGAGGTGATAGACGCCTTCGTTGAATTTCTGGATGGGATACGCGAGACGGCGACGGCCCCACGCCTCTTCGTTGACGAGACGCGCGCCGTTCTTTTCGGCGATGCTCTTGAAGTCGTTGATGAGCGTCGTCGCTTCTTCCTCCGGCACTTGCGGAGAAAGGATGAACAGGACTTCGTAAGTCCTCATGTGACCTCCTTCTGGCCTAGCGGAACCCGCACACGCGGCGGGTTCAAGGAGCTGGCAGATTGTTAAAGAATTGTCCGGGCACCCGGATCGGGGCCGGCAAGTGTACGGAAAGCACACGCGGCCGGCAATTTATTTCGGCAGCGGCGGCAGACGTCCCAACGCGTACTGCACCGCGATCACTCCCTCCGCCCCCACGCCGGTCGCGAGAATCTTCTGCAGCCACTCCGGCGCGATGCCGCAGGCGAAGAGGACGAGCGCCGCGACGATCACCAGGAACAGCGTGAATCCGGCCAGCAGCGCCAGGCGCGCACGCGTCCTCGCGACGAGCATCTTCACCTCGTCATCTACCGGCTGTGGATTCGTGCGCAGTCGCATAAACAGTTTCCTACGCAAAGCTATGTAATCTATAAGTCTTCTTCTGCTACGACACTATACTGCACAACTTCCGGCACTCCCCTCTCGCGAATCCATTAACTTCGTAGGGGCATGCCGCAGGGCTCCTACGACATCAAAGCGCTGGCGAAAGCGATCCGCCGCCGCCGCGAGGAGTACAACCGCGCGCACCCCCACCACCCCGCGCCGATCACCCCGGCGATGTCGCGCATCCTCGAGAACGACGAGGATTACGTTCCCTATCGGACGCGCGCGACCGCCAAGCGCCGCCGCGCCGCCGAGAACCCGCGCATCGCCACCCTCATCGACATCGCCAACTCCCTCGGCACCACCGTCGGCGATCTCCTCGGCGAGCAACCGTACGGCGTGACCCTCGCCGACCGCCGCCGCCTCCGCGAGTTCGTGCGCTACCTGACGACGCTCTTCGATCTCGACGCGGCCGACCTCGACGCCACGCCTGACCGCACGCCAACGCGCAGCGCGCGGTGAGCCCGCGACTCGTGCACGGGGACCTCTCTTGCGCCCACCTTCCCATCCATCTATATTGACTTAATGATTTCTCCATGGCTCGTCGTCATTCTCGCCCTCACCGCGCTCGGCATCACCGCCGTGGCGGCGTTCGCCGTGCTTCGGTACTCGCCGTGGAAGCGGCGGGCGATGGAGACGGAGGAACTGCGCATCGACAGGATTCGCGAAGACGAGCCGTACGACCGCCGCGGGTACGTGCGCTTCCGGTACGAGCTGCTGCGCGAGTATCACGCGTGGGCGTTCGCGCAGGCGGACCTCTGCTTCTGGTTCGCAACGGCGTTCGCGGGGCTCGGCATCGCGGTGATGCTCGCGGCGCTCTTCGCGTTCCGCTGGACGCTGCCGATCTATCTCCAGCCGTGGCCGATCGCGGCGCTCGGCGCCGGACTCGTGGTCGAGCTCGTGGCGGTGGTGTTCCTCACGCAGTCGGGCTCCGCACGCAAGCTGATGATCGGCTTCTTCGAGCGCTTCCGCGACGTCGAGGAGTCGCTGCGCCTCGTGAATGCGGTGAGCGATCCGATTCTGCAGAGCCGCCTTCAGATCCTGCTCTCGCTGCACTTCGCGGACGTCGAAACCGGCCCCACGTTCCTCAACGCGCTGCGGGCGACGAACCGCCCGTGCCGCGTGTGGCGTCCCGACGAGCGTTGCAGCAGCCGCGTCACGCGCGCGCCGATGCACTACATCCGTCGCAGCCGGCGCTGACGCGGTTCGCGTTCTTCGCAGGCAGGTAGACTGGCGCGCGTGGAAAGCGCGCCTCACGTTGCAATCGCATTCGCCGGTGCGACGATCTACGTCAGCCCCGACGACTCGCCAATCCGCGACGGCGTCGTCGTCATCGACGGCGCCACGATCGCGGCCGTCGGCGACAGAGCGCATGTCGCGATTCCCGCGAACGCACGGCGCATCGACGCTTCCGGCATGACCATCACCGCAGGCTTCTGGAACAGCCACGTGCATTTCTTCGAGCGCAAGTGGGCGGACGCCGCGTCGATTCCGGCGCCGGAGCTCGCGCGTCAACTCGAACAGTCGCACACGCGCTACGGCTTCACGACCGTCTTCGATCTCAGTTCGCTTTGGGAGAACACGCGGGCGTTGCGTGCGCGCATCGAGTCGGGCGAAGTGGCCGGTCCCGCGATTCGTTCGACGGGCGAAGGACTGATTCCGACCGGCGGTCTTCCGCCTGATCTCGTGCTCGCGATGATGGGTCTCATGAAGACGCCGCTGCCGGAGATCGACGACCCTGCGCAGGCGCGCGCCGCCGCGAAGAAACTTCTCGACGCAGGCGTCGACGGCATCAAGCTCTTCGCATCCTCCCAACGCGGAGCCGCGCTCTCCGAGGAGACGATTCGCGCCGCGGTCGACGAAGCGCACGACGCGGGTAAGCCCGTGTTCGTGCATCCGAACAGCAGCGCCGACGTCCTCACCGCATTGCGCGCCGGCGTCGACGTGATCGCGCACACGACGCCCGCATCGAAGACGTGGGACGACGCGATCCTCGCGCTCGTGCGCGAACAGCATCCCGCGCTGACGCCGACGCTGACGTTGTGGCAGCAGACGATGCGTCACGATCGCGCGTCCGCGCAGGAACAGTTCGTCGACGCGGCCATCGGCGAGTTGCGCGCCTGGCTCGGCTCCGGTGGCCGCGTCCTCTTCGGCACCGACCTCGGCGCGGTCGATCCCGACCCATCCGACGAATATCGGCTGATGCAGAGTGCGGGCATGACGTTCGCGCAGATCCTCGCGTCGCTCACGACGGCGCCCGCGGAACAATTCGGCAGCGCGCAAGCGAAAGGCCGCGTCGCGGCGGGCTTCGATGCGGATCTCGTCGTCTTACGCGGCGACCCATCGACGGACCTGCGCGCGCTGACCGACGTCCGCTACACGCTGCGCGGCGGCAACGTCATTTACCAGCCGTGACTGAGTCCCTTCGCCGCGACGGCGGCGGACAGCAGTGCGATCGCGATCCACGCGAGCGTGCGCGACGGCAGCAGGCGCCGATACGCCCAGAACAGCGGCGGCAGCGACGGCACGATCAGACGATGGAACTCGTGGAAGCCCCAGACGCCGCCGACGCAGAGCACGAGCAGCATGTTCGACGCGTGCCAGACGAACGGAGGGAACTCGCGCCGCGCGTTGCGTGCGAGCGGCACGAGCGCGCCGAGGGCGGCGATGACGTGCAGCCAGATGTACGCGATCTTCCACTTCGCGATGCCGGGCGCGAGCGACGTCCGCACGAGCGACGCGAACGGCCACGTGAACATGCTCGAGCCGCCGTACGCGCGCGGATCGCTCGCGTAGACGCGCACGCCCGACGACAACGAGCCCGACCACCAGACGAAGCACGCCGCGCCGATCGCGATCGCGACCACGGCGGCGATGACCGCGACGACGATCGCGCGCGGCGACTTGCGCCGTTCGGCGAGAAACGCGAGTCCGAGCGGCAGCGCAAGCGGACGCACGAGCGCGTCGAGTCCGAGTGCCGCGCCCGCGAACGCCGGACGCTCGCGACGGCCGAAGTACAACGCGCCAACGCCGAGGAGCAGCACGAGCGGCTCCGTCATCAGCACGGTCGAGTACATGACGTAGCTCGGCGTGAGCACCGCCATTGCCCAGCCGATGCGTGCGTCATCGAACAGCACGAAGCAGAGCGCCGCCACCGCGCCGGCGGCGAGCCAGTTCACGATCATCGCGAGCAGCGGCATCGCATCGAGGCGCAGCACGGCCAGCAGCGCCGGATAGCCGGGAAACACGCGCCGGTCGTACTCCGGCAACGACGCGAACCCGTTCGGCGCACGCGCTGCCGCGGCGTAGTGCAGGTACGACCGGCCATCGCGCGCGTCGGCGAGTTGCGCGATCGAGAGATGGCCGGCGTACATCGACGCGACGAGCACGAGCGCGCGGACGAGCACCGCCGCCGCGGCAATCGTGAGCGCGGTCTTCGTCCGGACCCCAACGACCATCACACGCTTCGTCCCACCGCCGGCACGATGATACGCAGTTCGTCCATGAGACGCGCGAACTGATCGGGATACAGCGACTGCGGTCCGTCGCACACCGCCTTGTCCGGATCGTGATGCACCTCGATGAGCAGCCCGTCGCCGCCCGCGGCCACGACCGCGCGCGCAACCGGCATCACCTTGTCGCGCCGTCCCACCGCGTGCGACGGATCGCCGACGATCGGCAGATGCGAGAGCTTCCCGATCACCGGGATCGCCGAGATGTCGAACGTGTTGCGCGTGTACGTCTCGAACGTGCGGATGCCGCGCTCGCAGAGGATGATGTCGTAGTTGCCGCCGGCCATGATGTACTCGGCGGCGAGCAGCCATTCCTGAATCGTGGCGGACATGCCGCGCTTGAGCAGCACCGGCTTGCGGATCTGCCCAAGCGCCGACAGCAGGTTGTAGTTCTGCATGTTGCGCGCGCCGACCTGCAGGATGTCCACGTACTCGAGCATCGTTTCGATCTGCGAGATCTCCATCACCTCGGAGACCGTGGCCATGTTCGTCTCGTCGCCCGCCGCGCGCAGCAGCTTGAGGCCTTCGACGCCCATGCCCTGAAACGCGTACGGCGACGTGCGCGGCTTGTACGCGCCGCCGCGCAGGACGCGCGCGCCGGCACGCGCGACGCGGCGCGCGGTCTCGAAGAGCTGCGTCTCGCTTTCGATCGTGCACGGCCCGGCCATGACCACGACCTTGTCGCCGCCGATCTCGACACCGCGCGCGTTGACGACGGTCTTCTCGCGCTTGAACGTGCGGCTCGAGAGCTTGTACGGCTCGCTGACGCGCACGACTTCCTGCACGCCGTCGAAGAGCTCGAACTCGCGCGGATCGATCGTGTCGACGTGGCCGACGACGCCGAGGACCGTTTGGTCCGAGCCGGTGGAACGATGCACGTCGAAGCCGCGCGAGATCAGCTCCGCGACCACGTGTTCGATGCTCGCGTCGGGCGCGTGCTTCTGCATGACGATGACCATGACTTCTCCTTTTACGCTTGTGCGGACTCGCGTATCTATGCGTTCGCGGACTCTCGTTCCACGCGGCGCGACTCGTCGATGATGCGTTCGAAGAGGCGGCGGATCGCGGTGCCGTGCAGCGGCCCCTGCGACGCATCCTCGACGTGCTGGAGGACCTGCTTCTCGCGCTCGGGCGCGTAGATCGGCAGCGCGAGCAGGCCTTTGATCTCGCCGATTTCGACGGCGTATTTCGCGCGCTGGTTGAGGAGCTTGACCAGCACGTCGTCGACGCGGTCGATCGCTTCACGGAGGCGCGTCAGCTCGGCTTCGGCATCGGTTCGATTCATAAACGAAAACCTCTTCTCCCGCCGGAGAAGAGGTCGTCGATGATCCGTTGCCGTTCGAGCGCCCCTTCTCGCGTCGGGGCGGTCGTTGCCCCACGCTAGCTGTAGTAGCCGTAGTAATACGCGTAGCGAAGGGCGCTGTGATTCATGTGCGCGTCAGGGTACGGGCGCGATGCTCGCGGTGTCAAGAATGGCGGTGTCGAGAATGCCGCGCACGACGTTCGCCGCGCGTTCGGCCGCGCCGTCCGCATCGCCTTCGCCGATGGCACGCACGATCGCGCTGCCGACGACGATCGCGTCGCAGTGCTCGCGCAGCAGTTCGTAGTGTTCATGCCGCGAGATGCCGAAGCCGACGGCGATCGGATGTCTGAGCTTCGCGCGTACTTCGTCGAGACGGCCGAGGAGCGAGGGATCGAGCTCGCGACGCGCGCCGGTCACGCCCGTCGTCGAGACGTAGTAGACGAAGCCGTCCGACGCGCGGTCGATGGCGCGGATGCGCGCATCGGTGGAAGTCGGGGCAAGCAGAAAAACGGCTCCCAATCCTTCCTCCCGGAGCTCTTTCCGCAACTCCGCCGCTGCCTCGGGCGGCAGGTCCGTCAGCAAAACGGCGTCGATGCCGGCCTCGCACGCGTCGTGCGCGAAGCGCCGCGCACCGTAGCGGAGAATCGGATTGAGATACGAGAACGCGATCAGCGGCAGGTCGGCGTGCAGCGCGCGGATCGCGCGCGCGATGGCGAAGACGTCGTGCGTCGTCGTCCCGTGCTGCAATGCGCGCTGCGACGCCGCCTGGATCACCGGGCCGTCGGCGATCGGATCGGAGAACGGAATCCCGAGCTCGATCGCGTCGGCGCCGGCGCGCGCGAGCGCGTCGACGATACGCCCCGTGTCGCCGTCGCCGCACGTGACGTACGCGATGAGGCCGCAGCGGCGCTCGCGTTTCAGACGGCGGAACAACGTCTCGACGCGTTTCATAGGGCGGCCACCTGCGGCACGTCCTTGTCGCCGCGTCCGGAGAGATTCACGACCACGACCGCGTCGCGCGCGATCGTCTGCCCGTTGCGCAGCAGCCACCCGAGGGCGTGCGACGACTCGAGCGCCGGGATGATGCCTTCCGACTCGCTGAGCTTGTGGAACGCCTCGAGCGCGAGGTCGTCGCTGCAGTCGTGGTATTCGACGCGTCCGATTTCCTGCAGGTACGCGTGCTCGGGACCAATCGATGGGTAGTCGAGTCCCGCGGAGATCGAATGCGTCTCCGCGATCTGTCCGAACTCGTCCTGCAGCACCATCGAGCGCGTGCCGTGCAGCACGCCCAGCGCGCCGCCGGAGAAACGCGCGGCATGTTCGCCGAGCTGCGCGCCGCGCCCGCCCGCTTCGACGCCGATCATCCGGATCGACGGGTGCGGGAGCATCTCGTAGAAGAGGCCGATCGCGTTCGAGCCGCCGCCGACGCACGCGATCGCGACGTCCGGCAGCGCGCCGGTTTTCTTCTTCAGCTGCGCGAGCGCCTCGCGTCCGATGACGGACTGGAAGTCGCGCACGATCATCGGATACGGATGCGGCCCGAGCACCGAGCCGATGATGTAGTGCGTGGTGCGGACGTTCGTGACCCAGTCGCGGATGGCCTCGTTGATCGCGTCTTTCAGCGTCCGGCTGCCGCTCGTCACGGGGACGACTTCCGCGCCGAGGAGGCGCATGCGGAAGACGTTGAGCTCCTGCCGCGCCATGTCGACTTCGCCCATGTAGACGACGCATTGCAAGCCGAGGAGCGCGCACGCGGTGGCGGTGGCGACGCCGTGCTGTCCCGCGCCGGTCTCCGCGATCACGCGCTGCTTGCCCATGCGTTTCGCGATGAGCGCCTGGCCGATGGCGTTGTTGATCTTGTGCGCGCCGGTGTGGTTGAGGTCTTCGCGTTTTAGAAACAAGCGAAACGCGCCGTTTGCCAGCGACGCGAACCTTCGCGCCTCGGTGAGCGGCGTCGGACGCCCCACGAACTCGCCGAGGATGTCGTGCAGCTCGTCGCGAAACGCGCGGTCGCGTTTGAGCTGCTTGTACGCGCGCTCAAATTCGTCGAGCGCGGCCATCAACGTTTCGGGGACGAACTGTCCGCCGAACGTGCCGAAGAAACCGTGTTTGTCGGGAAGCACTGCCGTCATGAGCGTCGGATCCTCTCGAAGAGGTTGCGGAGTTTGTCGTGGTCTTTCACGCCGGGCGACGCTTCGACGCCGCTGGAGACGTCGATCGCGTCGGGGCGCACGAGGCTGATCGCGGCGGCGACGTTGTCGGGGCCGAGGCCGCCGGAGAGAAAGAACGGTTGCGTGCGCGCGTACAGCGCGAGCAGCGACCAGTCGAAGCGACGGCCGGTGCCGCCGCCGCGGCGTTCGTCGTAGGTGTCGAAGAGCAGCCACTGCGCGCTCGGCGTGGCCGTGGTGTCGGGCAGCGTGTCGCCGACGCGCAGCGCTTTGATCGACGGCAATCCGATCTCGCGGATGTCGTCTTCGGATTCGGCGCCGTGCAGTTGCACGAAGTCGACGTTCGCGATGCGCGCCGTCTCGCGCACGAGCTCCGGCGCGGCGTCGCGGAACACGCCCACGAAGCGCGGACCGCGCACGCGCGACGCGATCTCCGCCGCGCGTTCCGGCTCGATGTAGCGCGGCGACTCGGGGACGAAGATGAAGCCGAGAAAATCGACTTCGTTGTCGGCGCAGAGTTGCGCGTCTTCGAGTCGCGTGATGCCGCAGATCTTGAGCTTGGTCATGGCTCGATCAACGCGCGCACGGCGGCGGCGCGGTCGTGTTGTCGAAGGAGCGATTCGCCGACGAGAAACGCGTGAAAGCCAACGTTGCGCAGCCGCGCGACGTCCGCGTGCGTGCGGATGCCGCTTTCCGCGACGCGGATCGCATCGGCCGGCATGCGCGCGCCGAGCCGTTCGGAGGTGGCGAGATCGACGCGGAAATCGCGCAGATCTCGATTGTTGACGCCGATGATGCGCGCGCTGCCCGCGACCGCGCGCTCGAGCTCTTCCTCGTCGTGCACTTCGACGAGCGCGTCGCAGCCGTAGGCTTCGAGAAGCGCCACGAAGTCGCGGATGCGCGCGGTGTCGAGCAGCGACGCGAGCAGCAGGATCGCGTTGGCGCCCGCCGCGATCCCGCGCACGATTTGCGACGGCTCGACGACGAAGTCTTTCATCACCACCGGCAACGCCGCCGCACCGCTCGCGCGCGCAAGCCATTCGCGCGAGCCGCGGAAGAACTCCGGCTCGGTGACGACCGAGAGTGCCGCGGCTCCGCCCCGCGCGTACTCGCGCGCGATCGCTTCGACGTCGGGGTTGTCGATGATGGATCCCGCCGACGGCGACGCGGACTTGATCTCGGCGATGACGTTCACGCCGTCGCGTGCGAGCGCCTCGCGAAACGCGAACGGCGCGCGCGAGGCCGCGACGTCTTCCGCCGCGCGGCGATCGGGCTTGCTTTCGGTGCGGAGGCGCTCGCGCGTACGTTCGACGATCTGGTCGAGGACGGTCATGCGGCGCCTCCGAGCTCGCGGCTTGCCGCGATCAACTCTTCCAATTTTCCTAACGCCCGCGCGCTCGCGAGCGACTCGCGCGCGAGCGCGACACCGTCGCGGATCGTCGGCGCGAGTCCGGCCACGTACAACGCGGCGCCGGCGTTCGCGACGACGATGTCGTGGCGCGCGTCGCCGGCACCTTCGAGGATTGCGCGCGCGATCGTCGCGTTCATGCGGGCGTCGCCGCCGAGGAGATCGTCGAGTGTGTGCGTGGCGAGACCGAGATCGTCCGGCGTGAGCTCGTACGAGCGCACCTCGCCGTCGCGCACCTCGCAGACAACCGTCGGCGCGGAGACGGAGATCTCGTCGAGACCGTCGCGGCTGTGCACGACGAGCGCGTGCTCGACGCCGAGCGCGGCGAGGACGCGCGCGACCACATCGACGAGCCGCTCCGCGTACACGCCGAGCACCTGCCGCCGCGCGAACGCGGGGTTCGTGAGCGGGCCGAGGACGTTGAAGATCGTGCGCACGCCGAGCTCGCGCCGCACGCCGGCCACGGCGCTCATCGCGGGATGCAGCTTTGGCGCGAAGAGAAACGCGATGCCGGTGCGGCGCAGCACCGCCGACATGCGCGCGGCGTCGAGATCGATGTTGACGCCGAGCGCGGCGAGGAGATCGGCGCTGCCGCACGACGACGACACCGCGCGGTTGCCGTGTTTCGCGACCTTCGCGCCTGCGCCCGCGGCGACGATCGCGGCGATGGTGGACACGTTGAACGTGCCGCGGCCGTCGCCGCCGGTCCCGCAGGTGTCCACCAGGTTGACACCGTCAACGTCGAGCGGCGTCACGCGCTCGCGCATGGCCAGCGCGGCGCCGGCGATCTCGTCCGGCGTCTCGCCTTTCATCCGCAGCGCGACCAGGAGCGCCGACTTCTGCACGTCTGTCGTGCGGCCGTCCATGACGGCGCCGAAGACCTCCCGCATTTCGTCGCGGCCGAGGTGCCGGCCGTCGACCACGCGTTTGATGGCGTCGGCGATCATGCGAGACCTCCGAGAAAGTTGCGGATCAGCTGATCGCCGCCCGCGGTTCCGTACGACTCGGGATGGAACTGGATGCCGAAGATCGGGCGCATGCGATGCGACACCGCCATGACCGCGCCATCGTCGGTCTCCGCGTCGACCGTGAAAACGTCCGGCAGCGTTTCGCGCGCGACGACGAGCGAGTGATAGCGCGCGGTGTGCATCGGCGTCGGGCAGTCCTTGAACAGCCGCTCGCCGCCGTGGCGCACCTCGCTCACTTTCCCGTGCACGGGCAAACTCCCGCGCACGACGCTCGCGCCGAACGCCTCGGCGATCGCCTGATGTCCGAGGCAGACGCCGAGGAGCGGGATCGAAGTGTTCGCGCGAATGAGATCGATGCAGCGGCCGGCGCGCGCGGGCGTGCCGGGGCCGGGCGAGATCACGAGCGCGCGCGGCCGCTCGTGCAGCAGTTCCGCGGGCTCGAACGCGTCGTTGCGGATGATGCGCAGCCGCTCGCCCGCGAGGCGCTCGAGCTGCTGCACGAGGTTGTAGGTGAATGAATCGTAGTTGTCGATGACGGTGATCATGCGTTCCTCCGGCGAATGGAAAGGCGGACGCGGGCGATCACCATCGCCATCGAATCAACGTCAGAGGAAATGGGGGAACGCGGCGGTTACGCCGGCCAAAGCAACGAGCCGGCGTTGAGACTCTGCAGCGGCTCGTGCTCCTGAAGGTGGCGGGTCATGAGACGCCGATCGTAACACAGCTCGCGGCTACGAAGTTCCCTCGAGCGGCCGGCCGTCGATCGCGAAAAGCAGCCCCGGCTCTTCGTTCTGCATCGTGAGCCGCAGCTTCGACGACTCGAGCGGCACCGCTTCGATCTGGTTGAGCGCACCGAGCTCTTTGCCGCTGCCGGCGAGGCGCTGCAGCTCTTCGCCCTTCGGCCAGAGCATGCGGTCGATCGAGCCGATCGCGCCGTTGTACTTCTCGACCGTGCGCCGCAGCGCGGTGCCGACGTCGGCGACGTGCTCCATCACCTTAACGAAGCGATTGAAGAGCTCGACGCCCGCGTCGTGCAGCTTCTTCGCGTTCTCTTCCGTGCGCTCCGCTTTCCAGCCCGCGGCCACCGCGCGCAGCAGCGGCAGGAGCACGGTCGGCGACGCGAGGTAGATCTTGCGTTCGACCGCGTATTCGAAGAGCGACGGGTCGGTGACGAGCGCGGCGGAGAGGAAGTGCTCGCCCGGCAGATACATCACCGTGAAGTCGAGCGTGTCGCCGATGCTGGCCTGATAGTCGCGGCGGCTGAGGCCATCGATGTGGCGCCGCAGCATCTTCGCGTGCGCGGCGAGCGCCTCGCGCTTGCGCGTCTCGTCGGTCTCGTCGGCGGCGCTCGCGTATTCGTTCAGCGGCGCCTTCGCATCGACGGCGATGGCGCGGTTGTTCGGCAGGCGGACGATGAGATCGGGGCGCAGGCGGCGGCCATCGTCGGAGACGACCGTGAACTGCACGTCGAAGTCGCAGAACTCGCTCATGCCGGCGAGCTCGATGCAGCGGCGCAGCGAGTTCTCGCCCCACGAGCCGCGGACCGTCGGCGACTGCAGGACGTTCGCGAGACGCGACGCCTCGCGCTGCGTCGATTCCTGTGCGGCCAGCAGCGCGCGGATCTGCTCCTGCAGTCCGCCGTAGCTTTCGTTGCGCACGCGCTCGCTCTTGAGCACTTCGCCGCGGTACTGCTCGAGCATGTCGCGCAGCGGCTTGAGCAGGCCGTCGATCTCGACTTTCTTCGTGTCGAGCGTGCCGTCGATCTGGGTCTTGTTCATCGCCACGAGGTTCTCGCCCGCGGCCTGGAACGCGCGCTGCGCGAGACTCGCGAACGTGCCCTCGAGCTGGCGCCGCATTTCTTCGTGATTGGTGAGGAGCTTCTCCGCCTCCGCGACGCGCGCGTCGGCGGCGGCGCGCGCCTGCTGCGCATCCTCGACGCGCTGCTGCATCGCCAGACGTTCGGCGTCGCTGCGCTCGCGCTCCGCGCGCATGAGATCGCGCTCGATCTTCGCCTTCTCGCGCTCCGCGGCCGCGCGATCGCGTTCCACGAGCGCCTGGTCGCGCTGCGCGAGCGCCTTCCGCGCCTCGGCGCTCTTCCTCGCGCTCCCAACCACCCACCCTCCGATCGCACCGAGCAGCAGCGCGATCACGCAGAGAAACAACACCATGATCGTCATGTCGATGATGATAACCCCCGCAACACAGACACGACGCGCGCGACATCGAGGCGGTCGTTGTAGAAATGCGGCGAAAACCTCAGCATTCCTTCGCGCGGCGCGCAGACGACGCCGTTTTCCTCGAGGCGCCGGTGGTACCACAACAGCGACTTCGACGCGTCGTTTTCTACGGCCGGTGGAATCGCGCCGACGATGCCGGAGCGGATCGGACGCGGCGACGCGACGCTCCAGCCGATCGAGGCCAGTCCGTCCGCGAGCTCCGCGGCGACGGCGATCGCATGCGACGCCACCGTCTCGATGCCGATCTCCAGCAGCAGTTCGAGCGCCGCGCGCAGACCGTAGATGCCGTTCGTGTTCAGCGAGCCCGCCTCGAAACGGCGCGCGTCGGGAACGAGCGCGACGTCGCAGCCGATGAACTTCCCGCCGCGCTCGATGTTCGTCCAGCCGTGCTCGAGCACCTGCAGTTCGTCGCGACGTTCCGCGGCGACGAAGAAGAGCGCGCAGCTCTCCGGACCGCACATCCACTTGTGTCCATCCGCCGCGAGCACGTGAATGCCCGAGCGGCGCACGTCGATCGGCAGCACGCCGACGCTCTGAATCGCGTCGACGACGAAGAGCACATTGCGCGACGCGCAGAGTGCGCCGATCGCGTCGAGCTCGGCGACGAAGCCGTTGTGGAACGCGACGGACGAGACGCTGACGACGCGCGTGCGGTCGTCGAGGAGCGGCGCGATCGCGGCGGCGGTGGCGTTTTCGGCGACGCGCGTTTCGACGCCGCGCGGCGCGAGCGCCTGCCACGGCGTCCAGTTCGACGGGAACTCCATCGCCGTCGTGACGACGTTGTCGCCGGCGTTCCAGCGGATGCCTTCGGCCACGAAAGACAGGCCTTCCGACGTGTTCTTGAGGATCGCGATCTCGTCCGCGTTCGCACCGATGAGCCGCGCCGCGGCCTCGCGGAGGCGGTCGACTTCCGCGTACCAGTCGCGCCAGTGCAGCGCGCCGAACTCGCGCTGGTCGCGCGCGTGCCGCTCCATCGCCTCGTACGCGCGCACGGAGAGCGGGCCGACCGCGGCGTGATTGAAGTAGACGAGGTTCTTCGTGACCGGAAAGAGGTCTCTAAAAGAGGCGGAGCTCATCGAGATACGCATCGTAATTCCGGCGCATCTCCGCGAGCGAATCGCCGCCGAACTTTTCGCGCATCGCGGACGCGAGCACGATCGCGAGCATCGCCTCGCAGACGACGCCGCACGCCGGCACCGCGGTGACGTCGCTGCGCTCCCACTGCGAGCGATGCGCCTCGCGCGTTTCGGTGTCGACGGACGGCAGTCCACGCCGCAGCGTCGAGATCGGCTTCATGAACGCGCGCACGACGACGTCTTCTCCGTTCGTGACGCCGCCTTCGAGTCCACCCGCGCGATTGGTCGTGCGGTGATAGCGCCGCTCGTCATCGAACCAGATCGCATCATGCACTTCGGAACCGACGCGTCGCGCCGCGCCGACGCCGTCGCCGATCGCGACCGCCTTGACTGCATGGATCGAGAGGATCGCCTGCGCGATGCGGCCGTCGAGCTTCTCCGTCCACTGGACGTAGGAGCCGAGTCCGACGGGGACGCCGCGCGCGGCGACGACGATCGTGCCGCCGAGGGTCTCGCCGAGCTCGCGGGCGCGATCGACTTCCGCGATCATCGCGGCCTCGTGCTCGCGATTGATCGCGCGCAGGGGCGAGTCGTCGTCAACGGACGCGAGCTCGCCCCACGTCGCCGCGTATTCGGGATCGCCGGCGGGTCCGACGGAGACGACGCCGGAACGGATCTCGATGCCGAACGCGCGCAGCAGTTCTTTCGCGAACGCGCCGGCGGCGACGCGCGCCGCGGTCTCGCGCGCCGACGCGCGCTCGAGGACGTCGCGCAGATCGGTGCGGCCGTACTTCATCCCGCCCGCGAGATCGACGTGCCCCGGTCGCGGCGCATGCACGCGCCGCTTGTGCGCCTCCGCGTCGTCGAGCGTCCACGGATCCATCGCCGGCTGCCAGTTCTCGAAATCGCGATTGCGGATCTGCACCGCGATCGGCGACCCGAGCGTCTCGCCGCCGCGCAGGCCTGCGGTGACCTCCGCCGCATCGCTCTCGATCTTCATCCGCCCGCCGCGCCCATACCCATGCTGCCGCCGCGCGAGATCCCGATCGATCGCAGCACGGTCGACGCGCAAACCGGCAGGCAGTCCGGTGACGAGGACCGTCAGCTGCGGCCCGTGAGATTCGCCGGCGGTGGTGAAGTCGAAGCGGAACATCGGGTGCGTCAGTGTATCGCTCGAGCTCCGCTCGTGAAGAGCGCCGGCGTTTTCGCTGCAGTCAACGCGTCAGCGGGTTCCGCCGCCGCCGCTGCGCGGTTTCGGACCGCGAGGCGGAATCGGCTGCGGGGTCGTCGTGGTCACGCTCTTGCCACCGCCGCCTTTCGATCCGCCGCTTCCCGAAGATGAACCCGAACCGCTGTTCTTGTTCGCCATGACTGTCTCCTCACTTTTTCCTAATGCCGCCGCCGCCATTCTTCTTGCTGCTGCTTTTTTTAGAAGACCCACCTTTCGCTGACTTCTTACTCGCCGCCATCGTCCCTCCTGAAGATGAACATGATCCGCGCGCCGGCGGCCACCGGGCCGTCGATGCGCACCCTCGTGACATAAGACCCGCTGACGAAGTCGTTCTCCTTGGGCTGCGCCTGGCTCCGCAACGGCTCGTGCAGAAGACATGCGATCCGGAACGGCGAGCGGAACGTGACGGTCAGGCGATCGGTAACGGTGTTCGGCGCATAGAACGTGTACCAACCCATGGCCAGATCGATGACCGATGAGATCTCGACTTCCAGACGATCGACTCGCTCCAGACTCTCAGGCCAGTTCTCACAGCGGAAGGGCAGCAGGTAACAGCCGTCCGTCCTCGTGATCGGCTCGGCGGCGAACGGAAGCGACCGCGTGCCGTTCGTCGCCTCCACCCGGTCCACGCGGACGAGGTCCTTCAACTCCTCTTCGTCGATGTCGCCGCTGCGAAGCACGTCGCTGACGGCGCTGGACACGACGCCATCCCCGATCGCGCAGTCGAACGCCACCGTCACTCCCGGCTCGTAGTTCGCGGTGTCGAGGCGCGCCCCGATTTGCAACGTCGCGCCGCACGCGACGCCGGTGCGGACGGTGGTGATGTGCGATCGGAACAGCGAGGCAGCCTCGCTGAATCGCGACCGATCGCCGTCGAGTTGCGTGAGCTCGATCGTCTCTTCTTCCGTCAGCACCCACGGCTCACGCGCGGCGGCAGCGCGGGTCAGCGCGGCGAGCTTGTCGCACGCGTAATCGCGCGGCCGCGATGCGACGCGCTTCTCCGCCTCGGCTAAGAAATCGCGGGCGATACCGACTGAGACGTCGTCGACCGACGCCGGCTTAACCATGTCGAGGTGGCCCTTCGCGACCATCTTCACGTCGCCCATGAGAGCCATGTGGGCCGCGGACGAGGGGGTCACGACGCGATCGGAGGTACCGACGACATTCCAGCAGAGCAGCGGCGCACGCTGGTCGAAGCCGCGCGCGGGGTTGCCGCCGTTCGCAACGCGTTCCAGCCACTCGCTGTTGAGCCTGCGCAGTTCGTCGCTATACGTGCGCATCTGCTCACCGGATGCCGAGCCAAGCAGCCCGCCGGCGAGCTTTGCCATCGATGCGCCGTCGTTCGGCGTCCCGTACATTAGCAGACCGGCGATCTTCATTTCGGCGCGCGGCAGCCGGTCGATCTCGTTGAGGATCAACTGGCGACACGCGAGCCCGCCCAGGCTATGCGCGACCAGCACGACGACGTCGGCCACCTTGTAAACGTACGTATCGAGGACGGTCTGCACGATCCCGGCGATGTGGTCGATCGTCGTCGACTCGAAGGCAGCACCGGTGTGCCGCACCGAATAGAACAGCCAGGGAAGAGCCGCGTCCTCGGCGAGATGGTCGATGAGACTCTTCAGCGGAGCGCGAAAACGAGGCTTGCGCGTCCACGTTTCGAGATAGTCGCCACCCCAGCCGTGCACGAAGACCGCCGCGGCGCGCGACGCCGGCGATCGAACCGTCTCCCATGCAGCGCCCACATCTCCGAGCGGTTTCGACGGCATGACGGCCCTCCGTCATGAATTGTAGCGCTCCTACGTCGTGACGCTACGCGCGCTGCTCCGCTCTGGAAGCCGTGACGGCGAACAGAACGCCGCCCCCCACCACCAGCAACACACTGATCAACTGCGCCACCGTGAACGGTCCGAGGAGCCGATCGTCCTTTGCGCGCACGATCTCCACGAGAAAGCGCTCAATACCGAGCAAGATCAGGAACATCGCGAAGATGCGGCCGCGGACGTGGGGGCGGCGGCTCATGGCCATGAGGATGGCGAAGATGGCGAAGGCGCTCAGGGACTCGTAGATCTGCGTTGGGTGGACGCGCAGAAGGGTGTCGGGAGGGAGGGAGGGATCGACGGCGACGCCGAACTGGCGGAGCGACTCGGCGGTCGTCGGCGGGGCGCCTTTCGGGAAGGCGATGCCGACCCAGGAATTCGTGGGGCGGCCGTAGTCGTCGCCGACGAGGAAGCAGCCGATGCGGCCGACGGCGTAGCCGATCGCGAGCGCGGGCGCGGTGGCGTCGGCGGCGGTGAAGAACGGGACGCGGTGGCGGTGCACGAGCCACGAGCATGCGAGCGCGCCGCCGATGAGGCCTCCGTACCAGACCAGGCCCGCGCGGTCGAAGAGCAGGTGCCAGTCGCGGAAGAGGATCGCGTAATAGACCTTCGCGCCGACGATGCCACCCAGCGCGGCCGCGACGACCATCGACGACGCGAGCTCGTCATCGAGTCCGTGCGCGCGGAACTGCCTCGCGAGAATCCAGCCGGCGATGACGAACGCGAGGAACATCATCAGCCCGAAGGTGGTGATCTCGAAGTTTCCGAAGCGGAAAAGCGTGGGCCACATGCGGGCGGGAGCTTACAACAGCGGGTCTCAGACCACCGCTTTTTCGAGGCTCGCCTTCTGGTCCGAGATGAAGCGGAACACGTCCACTTTTCCCGCCTGATCGAGATGTTGCGAGACCTCGAAGAGCTGCACGGACAGCAGCGTATTGAGGCCCTCGTCGAGCGCGGCTTTGCGCCGCTCGAACGGCAGCTCGGAGATGTTCGCGATGAGCATGTTCTCGTCGAAGCGGCCGTACTGATCGAAGAAGACGCCGGCCCAGAGATCGTCGGTCTCGGCGTTCTGCAGCACGGTCATGAAAATGTCGCGCGCCTGATCTTCGCCGACGGTTTTCTCGAGCGCGTCGTAGAGGCGCCCGAACATGTCGTTGTAGGTCGAGATCACCTTCAGCAGCTCCGGCGAATCCTCGACGTCGAGGAAGACCGGGCGGAACGACTTCTCCTCCGGCACCGGCTCGATGAGCCGCGCGGAGACGAGCTGAAAGAGAATCCGCGTCACCTCGAACTCCGTGAGATCGGAGCGGCCGGTGAGCTCGCGCACGGTGAGCTTGCCGTCGATGTCGTTGTAGATGCCGATCTCGACGTCGGTCATGTCGAGCGCGTGAAAGTCCGGCACCGCGCCGCCGACTTTCGCGAAGACCATGTCGAGGCTCGGCACTTTCTCGCGGATGCGCGCCGACTCGTCGAGCCGCCGCGTGCCTTCCATGATCACGCTCGACGTGTTGATCTGCACGACGATCCGCTCCTGCGCCAGCTCCTCGGCCGAGTCGTACAGCGCGAACTCGCCTTCCTTCCAGCCGATGAGCGAGTAGATGATCTCGAGCACCTGGTTCTTGACGCCCCACCAGAGGTCTTTCGGCGAGATCGCGCCCATCTGCACGAGCAGCTTTCCGTGGCGCAGCTGCGGCGTGACGCGGCGTTTCGTCTCCTCGTATTGCGCCTGCGTGATCTTGCCGTTGCGCAGCAGGAACTGGCCGAGGGAGTGCTCGGGAGAGCTCGAGCTGGCGAAGACGATCTCTCCCTCTTTCCAATGGATCGTGCGCTCGAGCTGCCCCTGCCGGACGACGAGCTTTCCGCTCTCGCGGATCATGGCAAGGAAGCTGAGGACGTCGGGGAGTTGGATCTTCGACAGATCGCCTTGAAGGATAGGTTTTTCCGTCATCAGGGACCGGCCGGACAGAACAATGCCATGGGAACCGAGGAGCGGCAAGAGAGATTTCGTCTGGAAAAACGAATGAAGAACGCAGAACGCAGAATGAAGAATTGAGAAGCGCGGGCATCACCGCGCCCGGCAGCGCGGGACCAGATCGACCAGCAGCGCCGCGACGCGGCGGACTTCGGCGAGCGTCGTGAAGCGCGAGAGCGAGAAGCGCACCGTCGCGCGCGCGTCGTCGGGCGAGAGTCCCATCGCGAGCAGCACCGGACTCGGCTCGACGCGGCCGGACGAGCACGCGGAGCCGGTCGAGACCGCGACGCCGGAGAGATCGAGCGCGATGACGATCCCTTCGCCGTCGGCGCCGTGGAACGTGACGTTGCTCGTGTTCGGCAGACGCGCGACGCGCTCGCCGTTGATCGTGATGGCCGCGCCGAACGCCGCGCGCAGCTCGCGCTCGAACGCATCGCGCACGGACGCGACGTCGTGCGGCTGCATCGAGAGCGTCGCGGCGGCGCCGAACGCGGCGGCGAGCGGCACATTCTCGGTGCCCGCGCGGCGCCGCCGCTCCTGCGCGCCGCCGACGAGGTGCGAGCTCATCTTCGTGCCGCGGCGCACGTACAGCGCGCCGATGCCTTTCGGCGCATGCAGCTTGTGCGCGGAGAGCGCGAGCGTGTCGCACTGCAGCGTCTCGACGTCGACCGCGATCTTGCCCGCGGCCTGCACGGCGTCGACGTGGAAGTGCACGCCGCGCGCGCGCGTCGCGGCGCCGATCTCCGCGACCGGCTGCACGACGCCGGTCTCGTTGTTCGCGAGCATCACCGTCACGAGGCGCGTGTCGTCGCGCATCGCGTCGATGACGTTGGACGCGGCGACGACGCCGTCGCGCGACGGCGCGACATACGTCACGTCCGCATGGCGCCGATCGAGCGCGCGCGTCGCCTCGATGACCGACGGATGCTCAATGGAGCTTGTCACGATGTGGAAACGACCCTCCGGCGGAAATGCGCCGAAAATGGCGGCATTGTTAGACTCGGTGCCGCCGCTGGTGAAAACGACGTCGCGGGCCGCAGCGCCGATGAGGCGCGCGACGGCTTCGCGGGCGTCCTCGATCATCCGCCGCGCCGTCTGGCCTTCTTTATGAATCGACGAGGCGTTTCCGTAGACGTCCCTCAACGATCCCTCGAGGACCTGGAGGACGTCCGCGTCGATCGCCGTCGTGGCGTTGTTGTCGAGATAGATCCGCATCGGAAAAGGACCCTGATGAAGCGAACCGCGGTCGTCGCAGTGATGTTCGCAGTCGCTACAACAACCATCGTCGCATACGCGGGCAATCCCCCCGCCGATCCGCAGTCCGCCGTGAGCGACACGCTGCGCAAGCTCACGCGCCGCGAGCGGAAGGAGCGCGTCGAACAGCTCGACGCGAAGTATCAGGACTGGGTCGCCGACACGAAGCCGATCGCGCTGCCGACGGAGCTCGACACGTTCCTCCTGCTCGAGACCGATCCCCAACGCGACAACTTCATCGACGAGTTCTGGCGCCGCCGCGATGCGCTGCAGGGCGACAGCCGCTCGTTTCGCGACACGTACTACGAGCGCCTCGCGACGGCGAAGGAACAGTTCAAGCGGCTCGACTCCGACCGCGCGAAGACGTTCCTCGTGCACGGCCCGCCCGCGGGCGTCGTGCGCGCCGAATGCGCGCGCGTCCTCCAGCCGATCGAGATCTGGAAGTACCCGTACCTGCGCGGCGTCGGCAACGACGTCCGCCTCGTCTTCTACCGTCCGCGCGGCTCGAGCGACTACAAGCTCTGGAACCCGATCGGCGGCGCGATGGCCATCAGCGACATCGCCGCGGCCGATCCCGCGTCGTTCGGCGCCAACGCGGAAGAAGGGCAGGCGAACCGCAATCCGAACAAGTCGGCCAGTCCGTACGCGTACATCACCCGCATCCAGCTCGAGTGCCAGCAGGGCGACGAGATCCTGCGCGCGATGACGCAGATGGTGCAGCAGCGCGTCGACCTCCTGAAGATGTTCGAGCCGCCGCAGCTGAACGACGAGCAGGCGCGCGACCTCCTGCGCTCGGTGGTCATCGCGAACCCGAACGCGCCGAAGCTCACGGCGGACTTCAGCGTCCGCTATCCGACGAAGGAAGGCAGCCGCACGGACGTGCAGATGATGCTGCTCGTGCCGCGCGCGCAGATCACGCCGGCCGAAGTCGGCGGTGCCGAGGTTTACACCGTTGACGTGACGGGGGAAGTGCTCAAGGAAGGGCAGCTGTGGGAGAAGTATCGCTATCGCTTCGACTTCCCGGGCGACCTCAAGGACGAGAAGCTGCCGATCGTCATCGATCGCCTGCTGCGTCCCGCGGATTACGTTTCGCGCGTGAAAGTCATCGACGCGAACAGCGGCGCGGAGACGATCGTCGAGAACCCGCTGACCGTTCCTGAGATCTTCACGCCGGAGCCGGTCGCATCCGCCGAACCGCCCGCGCCCGCGGCCGCGCCATCGACAACCACAGCGACAACGACAACATCAGCGCCGGCCAGTACCGCCGACGCGAAAACCGCCGCCGCCGATCCGCACGAGACGCGGCTGCGCATCGTGCCGCCGGATGACGCGCTCGTGAGCGGCGTGAAGACCATCGAGACGCTCGCCACCGGCGACGCGATCAAAGCGGTCGAGTTCTGGATGGACGGCCGCAAGATGGCGGTGCGACGTTCCGCGCCGTTTTCGATGGCGTTCGACTTCGGCGAGGTGCCGCAGATGCGGCGCATCCGCGCGGTCGCACTCGACGCGAAAGACCAGCCGCTCACCGGCGACGATCTCGTCGTCAACGGCGGCACCGATCCCTTCCGCGTGCGCATCACTTCGCCGCGCATCGCGCCGCACCTCTCCGGACCGACGCGCGTGGAGATGGACGTGAGCGTCCCCGAAGACGAGACCCTCGGCGCGCTCGAGCTGTACTGGAACGAGACGCGCGTGGCGACGCTCTACGATCCGCCGTTCGTGCAGACCGTCGACATCCCGCCGACGAGCGGCGTCGGCTATCTCCGCGCAGTGGCCACGCTCAAGGACTCCGACACCGCGCCGATCGAAGACGTGGTGATGATCAACACGCCGGCGTACATGGAGGAGCTGAACGTTCACCTCATTGAGCTGCCGACCACGGTGATCGTCGGCGGCAAACCGTCGATGGAGCTCGATGAGAAGGCGTTCAAGGTCCTCGATGAAGGCAAGCCGGTGTCGATCGCGAAGTTCGAGCGCGTGAAGAATCTGCCGCTGTCGATCGGCCTCGCGATCGACACGTCGGGCTCGATGAAGCCGCGCATGGACGAGGCGCAGAAAGCGGGCGCGCAGTTCTTCAAGAACGTGATGAAGAAAGGCGACAAGGCGTTCCTCGTCTCGTTCGACACCGAGCCGCGCCTCGTCTCGCACTGGTCGTCGAAGATCGCCGACGTGCACGCCGGCCTCGCGAAGCTGCGCGCCGACGAGACGACCGCGCTCTACGACGCCGTCGTCTTCTCGCTCTACAACTTCCTCGGGATCAACGGACAGAAGGCGCTGGTGCTCATCAGCGACGGACAGGACACGGCGTCGAAGTTCACCTTCGATCAGGCGCTCGAGTACGCGCGCCGCGCCGCCGTCCCGATCTACGCCATCGGCATCGGCATCAAAGGCACCGAGATGGACGTCCGCTACAAGCTGACCCGTCTCGCCAACGAAACCGGCGGTGCCGTCTATTACATCGACCAGGCCCACGATCTCGACCGCACCTACGATCAGATCCAGACCGAGCTCCGCTCGCAATACGTCCTCGGCTTCTACCCGCCCGCGGACGCGAAGCCCGGCAAATGGCGCGAGCTGACGGTGGAGGCGCAGGGAGGGAAGGCTCGGAGTTTGAGGGGATACTATCCGTGAGAGAAAAGCTGAATGAAGAACGCAGAACGCAGAATGAAGAATTAAGAAAGGAGACCGCGCGCGGTGCGCTTTCTCAATTCTTCATTCTGCGTTCTGCGTTCTTCATTCTTCTTCTCATCGCCGCCCTCCGCCCACTCTCCGCCGCCGACACACCAACTCCCCTCACCCGCCGCGAACAAAAGGACCTCATCGCCAAGCTTCCCGACGCGTATCGGCAGTTCCTGCGCGACGTGGAGCCGATCATCAATCCGGCGGAGCGGGACACGTTTCTGCGGCTCGAGACCGATGCGCAGCGCGATGCGTACATCGACGACTTCTGGCGGCGGCGCGACATCGCGGGCGGGACGACGAACCACGCGGCGCGCGACAACTATTACGAGCGGCTCGAGTACGTGAAGGAAAACTTCGAGCAGGTCTCATCGGATCGCGGACGCATCTATCTGCTGCACGGCCCGCCGGCGGCCATGATCGGCGTCAACTGCCCGAAACACTTCCAGCCGATTCAAATCTGGAAGTACGAGTACATCGAGGGCTTCGGCCACGACGTCCGCCTACTCTTCTACATCCCTCGCGATCATCGCGAGTACAAGCTCTGGAGCGCCCTCGGCGGCACGATGGCGATGGACGATCTCCGCAGCAATGACATCGTCGCCGGCGGCGCCGGCTCGATCGGTGGCGGCGGCGGCAATGTCATGATCGACTGCCAGAACCCCGAGGAACTGACGAACGCGCTCTATCAAATGCAGTTGAACAAGGAGCGCATCTTCCAGGTCTTCGATCCGCCGAAGGTCAACGACGAAGACGTGAACCGCATGCTGCGCTCCGTCGTCCTCGCCGATCCGAACGCGCCGAAGCTCGCCGCCGATCTCACGGTCTCGTACCCGTCGATGGAATCGGAGAAGACGGACGCGCAGCTCACGATCATGGTGCCGCGCGCGCAGCTGAAGACGACCGCCGTCAGCGGCGTCTCGGTCTACACGATCGACGTGGTCGGCGAGGTGCTGCGCGACGGGAAGATGTGGGAGAAGTACCGCTATCGCTTCGATTTTCCCGGCGACATCAAGGACGAGAAGCTGCCGATCGTCATCGACCGCTTCCTCCGCCCCGCGACGTACACGGCGCGCGTGAAACTGACCGATCCCGCGTCGAACGCGCAGGCGATCCTCGAGAACGAGCTGAAAGTCCCCGCGCTCGTCGGTCCGCTCAAGCCGTCGGAAGAAAGCGCGACCATCGCGGCACTGAACACGGAGCTGCAGTCGACGCGCGCGAAGCTGCGCATCGTGCCGCTGGCCGACGGCGTCACGAGCGGCTTCCAGACCATCCAGACGATCGTCAGCGGCACCGGCATCAGCGGCGTGGAGTTCTGGCTCGACGGCAAGAAGATCGCCACGCGGCGCTCACCTCCTTACACGCTCGACCTCGACTTCGGCACCGTGCCGCGTTCACGCCGCGTGCGCGCGGTCGCCATCGACTCGCACGAGCAGCCGATCACCGGCGACGAGATCGTCGTCAACACCGGCACCGATCCCTTCCGCGTGCGCATCGCCTCGCCGCGCATCGCGCCGAAACTGAGCGGCCCGACGCGCGTCGAGCTCGAAGTGAAAGTCCCCGAGGGCAAGCAGCTCGACGGCGTGGAGCTGTACTGGAATCAGACCCGCGTCGCGACGATGTTCGATCCGCCGTACGTGCAGACGGTGAACATCCCCGCGAGCGACGGAGTCGGCTATCTCCGCGCGGTGGCGAAGCTCAAGGACCCCGAGGTCGATCCGGTCGAAGACGTGGTGATGGTGAACACGCCCGACTACATGGAGACCGTCGACGTGCATCTCGTCGAGCTCCCCACCACCGTCCTCGTCGGCGGCAAGCCGAAGAATGACCTCGGCGAGAACGCGTTCAAGGTCTTCGACGAGGGGCAGCCGGTGAAGCTCGCGAAGTTCGAGCACGTGACGAATCTCCCGCTTTCCATCGGGATGGCCGTCGATACGTCCGGCTCGATGGAGCCGCGCATGGCCGCCGCGCGCGACGCCGGCGCGCAGTTTTTCCAGCACGTGCTCAAGAAGGGTGACAAGGCGTTCCTCGTCTCCTTCGACGCGCAGCCGCACCTCGTGCAGAAGTGGTCGAACGAGATCAAGGACATCTACTCCGGCCTCGCGCGCATGCGCCCCGAGGAGTCGACGGCGCTCTACGACGCAATCGTGTACTCGCTCTACAACTTCGTCGGCGTGAAAGGGCAGAAGGCGCTCGTGCTCGTGACCGACGGCAAGGACACGGCGTCGAAGTTCACGTTCGAACAGGCGCGCGAGTATGCGCAGCGCGCCGCCGTTCCGATCTACGCGATCGGCATCGGCATCCGCGGGTCCGAGCTCGATGTGCGGCAGAAGCTGAATCACATCTGCGGCGATACCGGCGGCGCGTCGTATTACATCGACGAGGCGAACGATCTCGCGAAGATCTACGCGGAGATCGAGTCGGAGCTCCGCTCGCAATACGTGCTCGGCTTCTACCCCGCTGCCGACGTGAAAGCCGGCGGCAAGTGGCACGAAGTGAGCGTGCAAGTGGCGGAAGGCAAGGTGAAGACGATCCGCGGGTATTACCCGTAGGACGACGAGGAGCGCCTCCGGCGGGCCGGCGCGGCCGGCTGCGCTAAGGGCCTAGCCTATTCGCACGTGCGGCTACTCTGAACGCGATTGACTGCAGCCGCACGTGCGTACGGGCTAAGCCCTTAGCGCAGCCGGCCGCGCCGGCCCGCCGGAGGCGCTCTACGTCGTTCCCGTCTTCCGCTCCTGCGCCGCGCGTTCGCGTTCAGCGGCACGTTCGGCGCGGCGGCGGTTCGCTTCTTCCTTGAGGCGGAGCGCGATCGCGGTGCCGGTCTCGGTCGTCGCGAGGCCGCCTTCCGCGGTTTCGCGGAGACCGCGCGGGAGCGACCGGCCGATGCGGACCATCGCTTCCACGATCTCGTCCATCGGAATCACGGAATCGACACCGGCGAGTGCGAGTTGCGCGGCGGTGAGGCCGTGCACGGCGAAGAGCGCGTTGCGCTTCACACACGGCACTTCCACGAGACCGCCGACCGGGTCGCAGACCAGGCCGAGCGTGTTCTTGAGCGCGATTGCCGCGGCGTGGATCGACTGGTGTGTCGTGCCGCCCATCATGTACGCGACGCCGGCCGCGCCCATGGAGGATGCGACGCCGACTTCATTCTGGCAGCCGCCCGCGGCGCCGGAGATGTTCGCGGAGAGCGCGATGATCGAGCCGATGCCGCCGGCGACGACGAGCGCGCGCACCGTGCGTTCGGGATCGATGTTGCGCTCCTCTTCGAGCGCCAGGAGCATCCCGGGGACGATCCCGCCAGCGCCCGCGGTCGGCGCGGCGACGATCACGCCCATGCGCGCGTTCTCGCCCATCACGGACAGCGCGTAGAGCTCCGCTTTGACGGTCAGCGGATCGAGGAACGTCCTGCCGGAGCGGAACGCCTCGTTGAGCAGGCGCGCCTCGTGGCCGACGAGCTTGCCCATCGACTCGCCGCCGTTCTTGCCGCGCTCCACGCAGTCGCGCATCACCGCGCGGCGTTTGCGGAGCGCCTCGACGATCATGTCGGCGGGGACGGCGTGCTCCTGCTCGTCCATTTCGAGGAAAACGTCGGCGAGGTCGCGGTCGCGTGCGAGCTCTTCGAGATGCTGAAACGATTCGATCATGCGCCTCAGGTAACGGCGAAACGCATCACGGTATTCGATCGAGATACCGCGCCTCGGCCACGTCGGCCATGGCGCGTATGCGCGCCAGCGCCGCGGCCGAGATCGGCGAATCGACGTCGATCTGCATGAATGCGTCCTTGCCGCGCTGCTTGCGCGAGCAATAAAGCGAGGCGATGTTGATGACCTCGTCGCCGATGATGCCGGTCACCTCCGCGATCATGCGCGGGCGGTCGCGGTAGAACAGCAGCAGCGTCGGCGAGTCGCCTTTGAAGCGCGTCTGGAAGCCGTTGATCTTGAAGACCTCGATCACGCCGCCGCCGATCGACGAGCCGACGATCTCGGCCTCGCGATTCGGTCCGCGGATCTCGACGCGCACCGTGTTCGGGTGCACCTCGCCGAGGTCCTCTTCGGCGAACTCGATCTTCACGCCCATCTGCTCGGCGATGCGGATCGCCTCGGGGATGCGCGGGTCGTCGACGTTGAGGCCGATCGCGCCGCCGACGAGCGCGAAGTCGGAGCCGTGCCCGCGATAGGTCGCGGCGAGGGGCGGGTGGAGGTGGAAATGCACCTCGAGCGGGTCCTCGTCGAGGATCTCGCGCGCGACGCGGCCGAGGCGCGCGGTGCCGGCCGTATGCGAGCTCGACGGGCCGACCATGACCGGTCCCATGACGTCGAGAATGCTGACCTTCCGGTCGTGTCGAATCGGCATCTGCTTACTTTACACGCGGCGTAAGCGCCCAGGGAGTTCTGTTACACTCGCGACCGTCCGTCCAATGGCCGAACGTCCAACTGTCCTGGTGGTCGACGATGACGCGCCGATTCTCCTGCTGATGCGCAATCTCTTGCGCGAATTCGGCTTCGAGGCACGTGCGGCGGCGAGCGGGCCGGAAGCGATTGCCAGCGTGCGCGCGCAGTCGCCGGACATCATCCTGCTCGACCGCAACATGCCCGGAATGTCGGGCGACGAAGTGTTGCACGCGCTGCGCGCGGACGGCCTCGATGGCGTGCCGGTGCTGATGCTGAGCGGCGAGCCGATCGAGCCGGACGAGCTGCGCGCCATCGGCGCGACCGCGGCGGTGCTCAAGCCGTTCGACGTGCCGTCGCTCGTCGAGACCATCCGCGCCCACATCGGCGCCACCTCCCGCTGATTTTCCCCGCACCCCTAACCTTCGTTCGCCTTCTCCGTATGAACTGTATACAGTATGCAATATGCAGAAGATGCAGGAACGGCCGAACCTCAGCGAATCGATCGCGGAGACGCTGCGGGAGATGATCGTGGACGGGCGGCTCGCGGCGGGATCGCGGATCAACGAGGTCCATCTCGCGGCGGCGCTCGGGATCAGCCGCACGCCGCTGCGCGAGGCGCTGATGCGGCTCGTGTCCGAGGGCGCGCTGACCGTGCAGGCGCGCTTCGGGTTTTACGTGGCGCCGCTGACGCGGGAGGAGCTCGAGCAGATCTATCCGATGCGCGCTCTGCTCGATCCCGAGGCGCTGCGGCTGGCGGGATTGCCCTCGGCGGAGCGGTTGCGCGCGCTGACGGCCATCAACGAGTCGCTGCGCAAGGCGCGCAAACCGGCAGACATCATCGCGCTCGACGACCGCTTCCACCTCGAGCTGCTCGCGGACTGCCCGAACCGCGTGCTCCTCGATCTCATCCAGCACTTCATCCGCCGCACGCGACGCTACGAGCTGGCGCTCATGCGCGACGAGACGAACGTGGGCAACACCGCGCACGAGCACGACCTCGTGCTCGCGAAACTTCGCAAACGCGATCTCCGCGGCGCGTGCGCGGCGCTGCGGAAAAACATGCAGAGCGGCAAAGGGCCGCTCGTCGACTGGCTGGAAAGGCAGGCTTCCTCATGAAGGCACTCATGCTCGTTCTCTCGCTGGCCATGCCGCTCTTCGCGGCACAAACACCAACTGCCGCGGAGCCGCCGTCGCTCGTGGGCTTGTGGGCGGCGCGCCGCGATTTTGGACCGTCCATACGCGGCACGCTGGAGCTCGTGCGCGACGGCAACGCGTGGCGCGCGCAAATCGCGGGACGCGAGGCGGACGTGGCGGTCGACGGCGCGAACGTCACGTTCGCGCTGCCGAACGACGAGGGACGTTTCCGCGGCACGCTCGCGCAGAAGCGCATCGTCGGACACTGGATCCAGCCCCGCGCGTATTCGTTCCCCGGCTCGATGGCGACGCCGGTGACGCTCGACGCCGTGTCGCCCGCGCTCTATCGCGGCACCGTCGCGCCGCTCGACGATCACGTCGCGCTGTATCTGTCGATCGCGCGCGACGCGTCGGGCAAGCTCTCGGGATTCCTGCGCAATCCGGAGCGCAACATCGGCCTGCGCAACAACCCGGAAACCATCACCGTCGACGGCGAACGCGTGACGTTCACCGGGAAGGGCGGCCGCGGCATCGCCGGCGGCCGGTACGACGCCGAGAACGACGTGCTGTCGATGTCGTTCCCGTGGCTCGGCGGCACGTACGACTTCACGCGCGCGTCGGCGGCGGACGAGGCGGCGTTCTATCCGCGCGGCAAGACGCCCGCGCCGTACGTCTATCGCAAGCCGCTCGCGCGCGACGACGGCTGGACCGTCGCGTCCATCGACGACGTCGGGATCGATCGCGCCGCCGTCACGACGTTGGTCAACCTCTTGACCAGCATGCCGGTCGAGTCGGTGCGCTCGTCCGACATCCACGCGCTGCTCGTCGCCCGCCACGGCAAGCTCGTGGTCGAGGAGTACTTTCACGGCGCCAGTCCCGACGAGCCGCACGACACGCGCTCGGCGGCGAAGTCGGTCACCGACGTCCTCGCGGGCGCGCTGCACGTCGACGCGTCGACGCCCGTGTACGCGACGATGACCGGCACGCCCAACGCCGATCCGCGCAAGAGCGCGCTGACGCTCGAGCACCTGCTCACGCAGACGTCGGGACTCGACTGCGACGACAACGACGACGACTCGCCCGGCAACGAAGACGTGATGCAGAACCAGGAGGCGCAGCCCGACTGGTACCGCTACACGCTGGATCTGAAGAGCATCCGCGAGCCGGGCGTGAAGATGGTCTATTGCAGCTGCCAGCCGAACCTCGCCGGCGGCGTCCTGCAGCGCGTGCGCGGCCGCTGGCTGGCCGATCTCTTCCGCGACGCCGTCGCCGCGCCGCTGCAGATCCGCCGGTACGGGCTCTGGCTCACGCCGACCGGCGACGCGTACATGGGCGGCGGCGCGCGCTTCACGCCGCGCGACTTCCTGAAGTTCGGGCAGCTCTATCTCGACGGCGGCAAGTGGCACGGCCAGCAGATCGTGAGCGCTGATTGGGTGAAGCATTCGACCTCGCCGCTGTACGACTTCGGCAACCGCAAGTACGGACGCCTCTGGTACGTCGAGGAGATGCCGTACCGCGACCGAAAGGTGCGCGTGGTCTATGCGGCGGGCAACGGCGGGCAGGTGGTGATGATCGTGCCGGAGCTCGACCTCGCCGCCGCGTTCTTCGGCGGCAACTACGGCGACGGCCCGGCCACGATGGTCGCGCAGAACAAGCTGTTCCCGCAGTACGTGCTGCCCGCCGTCAAATGAAGCGAATTTTGCTAGAGTGCGCCGCCATGAGCGACGCAGAAATCGATAGCCTGGTCCGGACGGCGGTCTTCAGCAGCGATGCCTCGGCAAAGGCAGAAGCACGCAAGACGATCCACCATCGCGCGCGGCAGAGCGGCGCTGTGCCGTCGTCGATCTATCCGCTGTATCAGGCGCTCGGCCGCGACGAGATCCAGCGGCGCTTCACCGTGCCGGCGTTCAACATCCGCGCGCTGACGTACGACGTCGCGCGGGCGCTGTTCCGCGCGGCGATGCGCCACGACGTCGGCGCGTTCATCTTCGAGATCGCGCGCTCGGAGATCGGCTACACCGAACAGCGTCCCGGCGAGTACGCGGCGTGCGTCCTCGCCGCGGCGCTCGCGGAAGGCTACACGGGTCCGGTCTTCATTCAGGGAGATCACTTCCAGGCCAGCGCGAAGAAGTGGGCCACCGACGACGGACGCGCGGCGGAAGTGAAGGCGCTCGAGTCGCTCATCGACGAGGCGCTCGCCGCGGAGTTCTACAACATCGACATCGACACCTCGACGCTCGTCGATCTCTCGTTCCCGACGCGCGACGAGCAGCAGCACACGAACTACACCTACACCGCGCATTTCACGAAGTACATCCGCGAGCGGCAGCCGCGCGGCGTCGAGGTCTCCATCGGCGGCGAGATCGGCGAGGTCGGCAAGTACAACACGACGCCCGATGAAGTCCGCGCGTACGTCGACGGCCTGCGGCGCGAGCTCGGCGGCGATCCCGGCATCGCGAAGATTTCGGTGCAGACCGGCACGTCGCACGGCGGAGTGCCGATGGCCGACGGCACCATCGCCGCGGCGAAGATCGACTTCGGCGTGCTGCGCACGACGACGGAGATCTGCCGCGGCGAATACCACATCGCCGGCTCGGTGCAGCACGGCGCGTCGACGCTGCCCGAGGAGGTCTTCAATCATTTCCCCGAAAACAACGCGGTGGAGATCCATCTCGCCACCGGCTTCCAGAACATGATCCTCGACGCGCCGTCGCTGCCCGCCGAGATGAAGGAAGCGATCCGCAATTTCTGCTTCGAGCATTGCCTCGACGAACGCAAGGCGGGCGAGACGGACGAGCAGTTCGTCTACAAGACGCGCAAGAAGGCGATCGGTCCGTTCAAGCAGCAGATGTGGGACCTTCCCGCGTCCGCGAAGCAGCCGATCGTCGACGCGATCGAGGCAAAGTTCGAGTTCCTGATGGAGAAGCTGGCCGTCTTCAACACGCGCGAGCTGGTCGCGCAGTACGTGAAGACGGATGCGGAGCTGCCGGAGTACGCGGCCGCATCGGCCGAGCTCACCGCCGCCGCCACCGTCGACCCCAACGAAGGCGAATGAGCTGCAGGCCGGCGCGGCCGGTCGGCCCGGCCGACAGCGCTAAGGGCCTAGCCTATCCGCACGTGCGGCTGGCCGGCCCGGCCGGCTGCGCTAAAGGCCGAGCCTATCCGCACGTGCGGCTGCTCTGGACTTCGCTTCGTCGGATGGCGGCTGCGCTCTATGACGTTGCGATCTGGAGAGGCCGCGCCGCCGCGGCCACTTTGCGCGGCGCGCGGCGCCGTTCGAGCTCGACGCGGTTGCGGCCGTTCTGCTTCGCGCGGTACAGCGCCTGATCCGCCGCCTCGAACAGACACGTCGCGTTCGTGATCGACGTATGCGGCTCGCTGGCGATGCCGACGCTGACGGTGATGCGATGCGCGACCTCGCCCGTGCGGATCGTAGCCGCGGCGACGGACGCGCGGATCTTCTCCGCGAACTGCATCGCGTCAAAGAGGCCGGTTTCCGGGAGCAGCACCGCGAACTCCTCGCCGCCGATGCGCGCCACGAAATCGGTCGCGCGCGTGCTGCCGGCGATGAGCTGCGCCACCGCGCGCAGCACCGCGTCGCCCGCGGCGTGGCCGTGCGTGTCGTTCATCCCCTTGAAGTGATCGACGTCGATGATCGCCAGCGACAGCGGCCGGTCGTAGCGGCGCGCGAGCTCGTGCGCGGCGGCGAGCTCTTCGTCGAACGCGCGGCGGTTGCGCAGCGCGGTGAGGCCGTCGGTGAGCGAGAGCTCCTCGAGGCGGCGGTTCGACTCGAGCAGCGCGCGCTGCAGCGTCACGATGCGGATGCCGGCGCGGATGCGCGCGAAGAGCTCCTCGTGGAGGAACGGCTTCGTGACGTAGTCGTCCGCGCCGCTGCGGAACCCGTCGAGCTTCGCTTCGTCGCTCGACTCGCCCGTGAGCAGGATGATGTAGCCGTGCGGAGACGCCGCGCGCAGCTCGCGACAGAGCTCGAAGCCGTCGCCGTCGGGCAGTCCGCGGTCGAGCAGCACGAGGTCCCACGGCATGACCCGGGCCGCGGCGCGCGCTTCGGCGATCGTCCCCGCCGTGCGCACGACATACCCGGCGCGCTCGAGCCGCCGGCGCAGAAGGAGCGAGAGATTCTCGTCGTCCTCGACGAGGAGAAGCTGTGCGTGATCCGTCATGGAGTACTACAGATAACAATTTAATACGTCCCCGATTCCGGAAGCAAGCTCCTTGAATCAGGACGTTTGTCGGCGGACGCGGCCGTCAGTGACGAGCGCAGCTGGAACGTCCCGGCGAGGTCGGCAGTGCGCTTGCAAACTCAGCCGCGCATGGGCAATTTGCTTTGGTTGATCATCGTCGTTCTTCTCATCCTGTGGCTCGCCGGCTTCTTCGTCGTCCACATCGGCGGAGGGCTGATCCACATCCTGCTCGTCATCGCGCTGATTCTCATCATCTACCGGCTCGCGACCGGTCGACGGGCGCTTTGACGTTCACCGCTTGAACGCGGCCACGACCGCCGCGACGCGTGCGCGGTCGACGGCACCGCTGCTGTCTTTCAGCGCGGTGCCGACGATCGCGGCGTCGGCGTCGTAGTGGCTCGCGTTGTCCGCGGTCAGTCCGCTCCCTACGAGTAGCGGAGCGTCGGGAACGGCCTCGCGCAGCGAGGCGAGGCGCGACGCGTCGGCGGGCGCGCCCGTCTCGGCGCCGCTGACGATGATCGCGTCGGCGCCGGCGCGATGCCGGAGGTCTCTCGCGGACTGCACGGCGTCGACGTTGCCGAGCGGTGTCGCGTGCTTCACGAGGTGATCGGCGAAGACGAGCACCTCGGGCGCAAGCGCCGCACGCGCGCGCAGCGTCGCGTAGGCGTCTCCTTCGATGATCCCCTGATCGGTGAGCATCGCGCCGGCGAGCACGTTGACGCGGATGAACGCCGCGCCCGTCGCCGCCGCGATGGCGATCGCCGAGCGCGCGTCGTTGCGCAGCACGTTCACGCCGAACGGCAGCTGCACCTCGCGCGCGACCTCCGCGATCGCGCGCGTCATCGCCGCGACCGTCTCCGCGTCGACGCGCCCTTTCGTGAACGGCACGTCGCCGTAGTTCTCGATCACGAGACCGTCGCAGCCGCCGTCGCGAATCGCGCGCGCATCGCGCAGCGCGGCGCCCAGCACCTCGCTCATCGACACGAACGCCGGCGCGCCGGGCAGCGCGCGCAGATGGATCATGCCGAACACGGCACGATGGGCGAAATGATCGGCGAACGCGGAGCGTGTGAGCATGAACGCAACCTTATAATCCACCCGCCATGTCGGACTTGAAGCTCTTCAACACGCTGACGCGCGAGAAGGAACCGTTCGTTCCGCTGCAGCCGGGCGAGGTCCGGATGTACTCGTGCGGTCCGACGGTCTACAACCATCCGCACATCGGCAACCTGCGCACGTTCCTCTGGAGCGATCTGCTGCGGCGCTACCTCGAATACCGCGGCCTGCGCGTCACGCAGGTCATGAACATCACCGACGTCGAGGACAAGATCATCCGCAACGCGAACGCGGCCGGCCAGGACATCCGCACCTACACCGCGCCCTACGTCGACGCGTTCCACGACTCGCTCGCGAAGCTGCGCATCCGCAAGGCCGATCACTATCCGCGCGCGACCGAGTACGTCACCGAGATGGTCGCCCTCGTCCAGCAGCTTACCTCTCGCGGCCACACCTACGAGGCCGACGGCTCGACGTACTTTCGCGTGGCGACGCTCCCCGACTACGGCAAGCTCTCGCGCGTCGAGATCGACACGAGCAGCGAGTACAGCCGCATCGAAGCCGACGAGTACGAGAAGGAGTCCGCGCGCGACTTCGTGCTCTGGAAAGCGAAAAAAGACAACGAGCCGTCGTGGCAGACGCCCCTCGGCGAAGGGCGTCCCGGCTGGCACCTCGAGTGCTCCGCGATGGCGATGGATCTCCTCGGCGAGACCTTCGACATCCACACGGGCGCGGTCGATCTCATCTTTCCGCACCACGAGAACGAGATCGCGCAGAGCGAAGGCACGACCGGCAAGCCGTTCGTGCGCTATTGGGTGCACGGCGAGCATCTCAACATCGACGCGCAGAAGATGTCGAAGTCGCTCGGCAACATCTACACGATCCGCGAGATCGAGGAGATGGGCTACGACGCGCTCGCGCTGCGCTACGCGCTGCTCTCCGTGCCGCACCGCACGAAGCTGAACTTCACCACGCAGTCGCTCGACGACGCGAAGGCCGCGCTCGCGCGCATCGAGTCGTTCCTGCTGCGCCTCGACGACGTCGCGAAGTCCGCACCGCACGACGCCGCGCACGCGGACGAGGGCGGCGACGCCCTCATCGGCAAGTTCCTCGGCGAGTTCCAGGAAGCGATGGACGACGATCTCAACACCGCCGGCGCGCTCGGCGCGCTCTTCACCTTCATCCGCGACGCGAACAGCGCCATCGACGCCGGCCGCATCTCCGCGTCCGACGCCGCCGGCATTCAGGCGGCGCTGATGAAGGTCGATCCGGTGCTCGATCTCTTCCCCGCGCGCGAGCGGAACCTCGACGCAGAGATCGAGGCGCTCATCGCCGCGCGCAATGCCGCGCGCAAGGCGCGCAACTTCGCCGAGTCCGACCGCCTGCGCAACGAGCTCGACGCGCGCGGCATCCTGCTCGAGGACACGCCGGCCGGCACGCGCTGGCGGCGGAAGTAACGCGCATGATCGGCTATCTCGAAGGCACGCTCCGCCAGCTCGACGCCACGCGCGCGCTCGTCCTCACGGGCGGCGTCGGCTACGAGGTGCACATCTCCCTCTCGACGTACTACCGGCTGGAAGGACAGCGGGAAGTCGCGCTGGAAATCCATACGCACGTGCGCGAAGACGCCCTCGCGCTCTACGGCTTCGCCACGCGCGAGGAGAAGATCGCGTTCGAGAAGCTGATCTCGATCTCCGGGATCGGCCCGACCGTCGCGCAGAAGATTCTCTCCGGCATCGACGCGCACGATCTCGCCGACGCCGTCGCGCGCAGCGACACCCGCAAGCTCTCGTCGATCCCCGGCATCGGCAAGAAGACCGCGGAGCGGATCTGTCTCGAACTGCGCGACAAGCTCGCGCCCGTGCCGGAGTCCGCGCCGGTCGCGCCGACGCGCACCTCCATCGACGATGACGTCCACTCCGCCCTCCTCAACCTCGGCTACCGCGCCAAAGACGCGGAGGCCGCGCTCGAGAAGGCGCGCAAGGAGATCGGCAACGACGCCGAGTTCTCCGCCGTGCTCAGGGCCGCCTTGCGCCAGCTGACGCGCTGACGCCGCCGCGCCGCATCGCGTCGATGCTCCACACGCCCGCGCCCGCGGCCGCGATGTAGAGGAAGAGGAAGCAGTACACGACCGCGAGCTCGCCTTGATTGAGGTTCGGCAGCGGATTGTCCGGGGTGAAGTGAGCTTTGAAGAATGCGACCGCCATCTCGCCGCTGGCGATGAACGCGGCCCACGACGCGAAGAGACCGATCGCGACGAGCAGTCCGCCGACACATTCGATGACGCCGCCGGTCATCATCAGCGCGCCGCTGGCCGGCGGCTTCGATCCGGGGAAGCCGAAGAGCTTCTGCGTTCCATGCAAGGCGAACATCAGACCGGCGACGATGCGCAGAATGGCGTACAGATGCGGGGCATAGCGTCCGAGATAACGATCCACAGCGATCCTCCTCAACGTGCACGTATGGCGGAGGCAACAATGGTACCGGCTCGTGTGAGCCGGCCGGAACGCTGAGGGGAACGCGCGTCAACCGATCGCGGCGCGCAGACGCTTCTTCGCGCGAATGTAGAGCGGTCCGATGGAGCCGAGCGGCAGGCCGAGGGCCTCGGTGACCTCGTCGTAGGAACGCTGTTCGAGGCCGATCAGCTCGCAGAGCGCGCGCGAGCGGTCGTCGAGCTTCGCCAGCGCCTGGTTGACGACGAGCGTGGTATCGAGCGTCGGCTCGACCGTCGACGGCACGTCCATCGGGGTCTCACGCTCGCGCACGCGGCGCTCGATCTCCTGCTTGCAGAGATTCGAGAGCGTGCCGAGGAGCCATGGGCGTGGCGCGCGAACGGCGCGGCGCTTCTCGAGGAAGAGGCACCACGCCTCGTGCGTGAGCTCGTCGCATTCGTCGTAGTTGAAGTGATAGCGGCGGGCGATGCCGCGCATGATGTCGCGCGTCGACTCGTAGACGGCGCCGAGCTCGTCGTCCGAGAGCTCGCTGCCGGCGCGCGCGACCTCGTCGAGCATCTCGCGCACGGCGGTGATGAGGACGTCGTTGTCGACCGGCTTGTGGAAGACCAGTCGCGCGCCGAGCTCGCGCAGCCGCGCCTCGAGATCGGGTGTCGAGTGCCCGGTCATGCTGGCCACGCGCGACGCGGGGCTGATGCGGCGGATCGCCTCGAGCAGGCGGAAGCCTTCGTCTTCGGTGCGCAGGCGGACGTCCGCGAGGACGACCGGAAAGAACTCGCGCGCGAGCAGCTCCTCGGCGGACGCGACGTCCCACACCGTTTGGGCGGGCAGATCGTGCGCGTCGAGCAGTGCCGACACGGCGGCGGCGATATGGGGATCGTCGTCGACGATCAGAATGCGGCTCATGTTCAAACCCTCTCGGACTCTCTTGCTGTGCACGGCATTAGTTCAAGGGACCCGCCAACGGCTGCCGGCGCGCAAGTCGTTGTGTTGACACGGTTAACGCGATTTGCCCGCGCGGAGAGGGAGTTCGGGCGGCGAACAGGCGTCCGGATTCCGGACGAAAGTCAGCGCAGCGGCAGGACGATCGCCTCGAGCCCGGCGTGCGTCAGCTGCGCGCTGACAGCGTTCGCATCACTCCGCGTGGCGAACGGCGCGGTGCGGACGACCGTGTACTGCGCGCCGGTGATGACGTTCGCCTCGACGCCGTTGCGACGCGCCTGCACGACGGCGTCGACGGCGTTCGCATGCACGCGGAACGTGCCGAGCTGCACGACGAAGCGGCCGTCGCGCGGCGCGCTCGCAGGCGGCGTGTTCGCAGCCACGCTCGCAGCCGGCGACGCGTTCGCATGCGCGACGGCGAAAATCACGCGCGCGTTCGCGGCGACGGCAACGTTCTCGCGCGCGTCGCCGAGCGCGATCTCCGTCAGCGACGCCGGCTCGCGCGGCAGCGTGACGCGGCGCGTGAGCTCGTGCGAGCCGAAGCGCGCGCGCAGCGTGACCTCGCCCGCGGGCAGCGAGCGGATCGCGAAGTGACCTTCCGCATCGACCGGCACCGTCTTCCCGAGCGGCTCGACGACGATCGACGCGACGCCCGCGGGCGCGCGACCGCTGATGCTGCGATTCGCGCGGATCGTGAACGTCTCCGTGCGCGGCGTCTCGCGCGCGAGCCGCACGCTGCGCGCTTCGACGGACGAGTAGCCGGCGGGGAGCGACAGCGGATCGACGGAGAGCTCCCATTCGCCCGGAGGCGCGGCGATGGTGAACGAGCCGTCGCTTGCAGTCTGCGCCTCGAAACGCGCGCTGCCCTGCGCGAGCGCGACCTTCGCGACGAGACCTTCGCCCGCGTCGCTCGTCACGCGTCCGAAGACGCGCGCGGGCGTGAACGCGACGCCGAAATGCAGCGTGTCGCCGGAGCTCGCCTCGACGCGTGACGGCGTCGTGAAGTACGCGTTCGCGTCACGCGGCACGCGCGCGACCACGCGGTGCGTGCCGCTGGTGAGGCCGCCGACAGTGAACGAGCCATCCGCGCTCGTGCGCGCGCGCGGCGTGCCGTCGACGTCGATCTGCGCTTCCGCGACGCCGGTGCCGTCGGGCACGCCATCGAGGTTCTCGTCGACGTACACCGCGCCGCGGATCGAGCCGTGCGCGCCGAACGACGGCAGCTCGTCGAAGCGGTAGCGCACGCCGGCTTCCACCAGCGGCTCGACCATCGGTTCTTCGCCGCGCCGCGCGGTCTTCCACCACGAGTACGACGCGTAGACATCCGCCGCCTCGGTCAGACGGCGCGAGGCGCTGATCGTCGCGATCACCGTGTCCGTCGCGTTGCCGACGCTCTCGAGGCGGTTGAACAGCAGCCGCGCGCGCACTTGCGGACGCGCGGGACCCGCGCCGAGCCACGCCAGCTCGAAGCCGGCCTGCGTGCGCGCGGGGGCGAGATCGACGGTGACGCCTTCGATGTAGCCGAGCTCGAACAGCACGGCGTTCTCGCGCAGTGCGCGGGCGATGTCGGCGGGCGTGGTCGCGGTGATGCCGAGCTGCGCGAGCGCGAGCGCGAGATCGGGCTCCTCGCGGAAGATCAGCGCCAGCGTCGGCGCCTGCCGCTGATAGTCAACATACGTACTGGCGAAGACGCGGCCGAGCGACGCGCGCGCGGCGATGCGATAGCCGAGGCCTCCCTCGTTCGTTGTCGACGCCTCGGCCCAGCGCGCGAGGGCCGTCACACCGAAACGCGGACGGTCGTAGGCGAGGCCGAGCGGAATCGTGACGCTGCTCGCGGAGTCGAACGAGCCGTAGCTCGCGCCGCCGAGGAGCGCGAGCGTGTCGGTGAGACGTACGCGCGCGTTCACGTTCGCGGTGCGGGTGCGCTGGCGGAGATTCGGCAGATCGAAGTCGGACGACGAGAACGCCGCGTCGAGCGACGAACCGTCGCGGAACGTGCGCGTCCACGCGGTGTCGGCGAAGAGGCCGCGCGGATCGCTCGGCATCGGCGTCGCGAACTCGCGCGGGCGGTAGCGCAGATCGACGTGCACGCGGTCGCGGTCGTCCGCGTACGCGAGCTGCGCGGCGGCGCCGGCGCTAAAGGAGCGCGTATGGCTCAGGCCGAGCTCCGCGCGCGCGGAGAGGCGCTCGCCGAGGTCGTAGTCGTAGAGCATCGATGCCGTTTGTCCGTCGCGATACGCGAAGATCCCGGGCGTGATGCGCGCGTGCGGGCCGAGCGACTCGACGTACGCGGCGCCGATCACGGTGCGCCGGTCGGCGGGCAGCAGGAACGACTGGAAGAGCGTGTACGCGGTGTAGCCGGCGTGGAAGCGCCAGTGCTCGTCGAGGTAGTGCGCGCCGCGGATCGTCATCGACGAGACGGTGAGCGGCGAATGATCGACCTGACGGTCGAGGAACGTCAGCTCGCGGTCTTTCGTGAAGATGCGATACGACGCCGACGGAATCGACGACGACGCGCGAGTGCCTTCCGCGGCGCCGTACTGAATGTGCTCGAGATGAAGCTCGGTGCGCTGCTTCGCGGTCACGCGCTCGAGGTGCACGGTGTTTTGCAGCTGGCGTCCCGCGCTCGCGTAGCGCGACTCCACGTGTCCGGCGCTGCCGCGGTTCGCATCCGCGGCCGCTTGCGCGGCGTTGCGTTGCGGCTCGACGACGAGCGCGAACGTCGACTGGCCGGTCATGCTGATGACGACCAGCTGCGTGCGTCCCGCGCTGCGGCCGTAGATCGTGATCGTGCCGTTCGACGCGGAGGCGTCGGCGATGTTCGCGTCAATGGCGTACGCCGACGTCGCGCCGATCACCTGAAACGACAGCGTGTCGTGCACCGCAACGGTGAACGCGCGCGGCGCCTGCGCGGAGGCGGCCAGCGTCAGCGCGAGCGCGAGCATCAGCACCGCGAGCCGTGCTCGCGATGCCGATGAGACCCGCGCCCGCGCGGCGATCATCGAACCTCCACGTCCGCCGACTGCGTCAACGCGTGGCCTTCGTAGTCGTACGTGACGAGCACGCGGTAGCGGCCGGGCGCGAGCTCGGCGGCGTACTCGGTGTTGAACTGCGCTTCCTCGCCGGGCAGCAGGCGATGCGGCATGAGCGAGGCTTTGCCGGCGAGACGTCCGTCGGCGCCGATGACGGCCACGATGCCTTTGGCGACGAGCGGCTCGCGTCCGGAGTTCGTGCAGGTCTGCGCGACGGTGAGGCTCGACGTCGCGGTCTGCGGCTGCACGACGAGCGGCCGCGGCGTCATGGCCACGTCGTCGGAAAGCGCGAACGTCAGCAGCGCGCCGAGCGAGGCGGTCGCGCCGACGGCGCCGTTGTGGATGACGTCGAGACCGCGGAAGCGCGCCACGACGGCGCGGGTGGCGGCGTTCGGCGGAATGGTGACGGTGATCGTCACCGGCGCCGCCTCGCCCGGCGCAACGGTGAAGCGCTTCTCGGAGAACACCGCGGTAGCGGCCACGCTCGCGGCGATCGAGCCGGCGGGGACGAAGGCGCGTTTGCCGTCGCGGACGACGACGTCTTCCGCGGAGACTTCGAACGAGAGCGCGCGCGAGGTGCCGTTGCGCAGGAGCAGCGTCTGCGTCGTGCTCTGTCCCGTTTCGCCGCGCAGGATGATCACCGCGGGCGAGAGCGAGACCGCGCCGTCGCCTGCGAAGAGGTGGCGCGCGAAAACCAGCGTCGAGAAGAGAATCATTCGTTTCATGGTCGGTGGCTCAGTTGGTGGTGACTTCCCACCGCACCGCGCTGGCGAACGCGCCTTCGGGAACGGTGGGCGGAATTTCAATTTCGAGCGTATGCATCGTCACGCCGCCGAGCGGCGCCTGCGCGTCGATGACGATCGGTGCGAGGCCGAGCGTCTTGCCGTCGACGCGCACCGTCGCGCGTCCATCGAACGACTCGAGGTACGCGCGAAGCGTCGCGGTGCCGGTCTTCCCCGGCGCATCGAGCCGGATGCCGAACACGCGGCGGGTGCGGAACTGCGCGATCCGTCCCGCGTCCATCAGCGCCTCGCGCCCGCCGCCCGTCACGCCGATGAACGTGATCGACACTTCCTCGCGCACGGAGGGCGAGGTCGCCGCCGCACGGCGGCGACCTCCGGCATAGAGCGGCTGCATGAGGGTCGCAAGCATCGCGATGGTGAGGACGTACCGCATGGCGGGCCTCGGAACTCAGGCGCGCTTCATTGCGACTTAGTTCGAGGTGGCAGTGAAGCTGATGGAGTTGTCGATCGCGGCCGCGGCGGCCGAGTCGGCGACCACGATGTCCCAGCTGTAGGAGCCGGTCGAGCCGTACGTGCCGGTCGACGTGAGCGTCGTGGCGGCGGAGTCGCTGAGCGTCGAGCCGTTGAGCTTCCAGGTGATACCCGAGGCCGGCGCGGAGCCGAGCTGCGCTTCGAGCGTGTAGTCGGTGCTGGTGAGGTTGGCCTTGTTGACCTTCACGCCGACCGTCGAGCTGAGCGTCCAGTTCGACGCGCCGCGCGCGAGCGAGAAGCCGGTCGGCGCCGAGCTGTACTTGCTGATGCTGCCGAGCGCGGACGTAGCCGACGCCGTGCCGGTGCCGCTGGTCGTGCCGCCCGCGGATTCCACGGTGAGGCTGATCGAGCTCTCCACGGTGCCGGTGACCGTGAGCGTGCCGCTGCTGGTGTCGGCGGACGCGGTCGTGGCGATCGTCAGCGTGGCGGCGGCGGCGAAAACAACGAACAGTTTCTTCATTTTCCTATCTCCCTTTTTCTCTTTCGTTTTTTGCTTCGTTCGTCGTTTCAGTCCGCGGGAGCGCGGAAAAAATACAGGGGCTCAGGAAAAATTCATGACGCTCGCAATCGTGTCGAGCAGCGCCACCGCGTCGTACGGCTTGAGCAGGTAGGAGACGTGGCTGCGGTCGAGCTCCGCGAGGTCGTCGATGCGCGCGCGGTCGGCATGTCCCGTCGAGAACACCACCGGCAGCGTCGGGTGCATCGAGGCGATGATCTCGTAGACCTTCGTGCCGTCGAGATCGGGCAGTCCGACGTCGAGCACCACGACGTCGGGACGTTTCTTCGACAGATAGTCGATGGCGCTGTGGCCGGTGCCGACGAGATCGACCTCGAGACCTTCGAGCGTGAGCAGCGACACCAGTCCCGAGCCGACCGTGATGTCGTCCTCGACGAGCAGCACGTGCACGTTGCGCCGCCGTTCGCGCGCGGGCTCCGGAGCGGCCGGCATCTCCGCTTCAGCCGTCGCCTCCGCGAGCGGAATGAAGATGTGGAACGTCGTGCCGCGCGACGGCTCGCTTTCCACGAAGATCTCGCCGCCATGGCGATGCACCACCTGATGCGTGACCGTGAGGCCGAGGCCCGTGCCGCTCGGCTTCGTCGTGAAGAGCGGCTCGAAGATGTGCCGCAGCGTTTCCGGCGGCATGCCGCTGCCGGTGTCGGCGAGCGCGAAGTGCACGAAGCGCTCGGGCTGTGCGACCACGCCGAAGGGAAAGCGCGCGCCGGCCGGCTCGCGCCGCGCGGAGAGCGTGATCTGTCCGCCGCCCGGCATCGCGTCGCGCGCGTTGAGCAGCAGGTTCGTGAAGATCTGGTGCAGTTGATTCGAGTCGGCGTCCGCCTGCAGCGATGCGTCCGGCGGCTCGAGCACGAGCGTGCATTCCGGCGGCAGCAGTGTGCGCGCTTCCGCGAGCACGGTCTGCAGCCACGGCTCGACGGCGAAGACGCTGCGCGCCGGCGCCGCGGGTTGCGTGAAGCGCAGGATGTCCTCGGTGATGCGCTTGCCGCGCTTGACCGCGCGTCCGACCTGATCGAGCGCGAACTCCGCGCGCTCGGGGCGGCGGCGGATCACCTCGACGAACGGCGAGATGCCCATCAGCACGTTGTTGAACTCATGCGCGATCGTCGCGGCGAGACGGCCGAGGCTCGAGAGACGATCGGCCTGTTCGAGCTTGAGCTCGAGCTTGCGCCGCTCGGTGGCGTCGGTGAACGCGACGACCGCGCCGACGACGACGCCTTCATCGAGAATCGGCGCGGCGGAGTAATCGACCGGCATGGCCGTGCCGTCCGCGCGCCAGAAGACGTCGCTCGCGATCGTAGCCTCGCCACCCTTCACGATGTGGAAGATCGGGCAGTCGCTCTCGGGATGCGGTGTGCCGTCCGCGTACCTCGCGTGCACGAGCTCGTGCACGTTGCGGCCGACGAGCTCCCTGGCGCTGCGCCCGAACATGCGCACCGCCGCCGCGTTGACCATCGTGCAGACGCCCTGCGGATCGATCGTGTAGATGCCTTCCACCGTCGACTGCAGCAGCATCTGCAGGCTGCGCGTCAGCTCCTGCCGTTCCGCTTCGGCGCGGCGCGCCTCCGTGATGTCGCGCGCGAAGCCGTACAGCTCCACCATCGCGCCGTTCTTCACGCGCGGGAACGTCGACACGTCGAGCAGAACGTGGCGTCCGTTCTCCAGGGCGAGCGTCACCTCGAGCTGCGCCGGTGCGAGAGTCTCGAGCATCGTCTCGCAGATGCCGAGCGTCCGCCGGCGGTCGGCCGGCTCGATCAGCTCCATGAAGTGACGTCCGACCCACTGCGCGACGGGCGCACCGGTGATCGCTTCGAACGCGGGATTCAGCGACACGATCGTGCCGTCGACGCCGACGGTGAAGATGATCTCCGTCGCGCCTTCGACGACGCTGCGGAAGCGCTCCTCGGAATCGACGAGCGCGCGGCGCGCGGCCTCGCGTTCCATCGCCTCGGCCAGCAGGTTCGCGGCGGAGGCGAGGTAGTCGAGATCGGCGTCCGTGAAGCGGCGGCGCGTGCGCGACTGCGCGGCGAGCACGCCGTGCGTACGCGTCGCGCTGGCAACCGGAATCGTCGCGGCGCTGACGAGGCCGAGCTCGATCGCCTCGCGCACCGCGCGGAACCGCGTCTCCGTCGCGTAGTCGTCGACGAGCACCGGCTTGCCGGTGAGGATGCAGAGGCCCGCCTGCGTGTCTGGCGCGACTTCGCGCACGACCGGCGGCCGGCCGCTCCAGCGTCCCGCGGTGGCGCGCACCACGCGCTGTTCCTCGTCGAGCTCCGCGTAGACGCAGTAGTCGATGCCGAGGCCGCGCGCGAGCAGGTTGCACGCGCGGTCGAGCGTTTCGTCGTCGAGGCGGCTGAGCGTCATGCGCCCGAGCTCCGCGATGGCGCTCTGCTGCGCGGCACGCGCGCGCACTTCCGCGTCGACGCGCGCTCGTTCGATGGCCTGGCCGAGCACGCCGGCGACGGAACGGAGAAAGTCGACGTCCGTCGTCGTGAAGAAGCGGCGCGTGGTCGCGTGCGCGCCGAGGACGCCCCACGGCACGCCGTCGGCCGTCGCGATCGGGACCGTGACGCCGCTGACGACGCTATGTTCGAGCAGCACGTCCGACGGCTGAAAGCGCGTCTCGTGCGCGATGTCCGCCACGACCACCGGCTGCCCGTGCTCGAGCGTGAACGACGCCTGCGAGCCGCGGGCGCCGCGCACCTTCCGCCGTCCGATGGTCCCCTCGTGCCAGCCGCAGCCGTCGACGATCACGAAGCCGTCGCCGTCCTTCTGCAACACCTCGCAGAGATCGAGATTGAGCACGCTGCAGACGAGGCCGGAGACCTCCTTGAAGAGGCTCTCGAGCGAGGCGCCGATGAGCGCGATCTGGCTGAGGTTCGCCACCGCGGCCTGCTGCACGGCCACGCGGCGCAGCTCTTCCTCGCCGGCGACGCGCGCGGTGATGTCCTGCAGAATGCCGGAAATGCGCTGCGGCCGTCCTTCCGGATCGACGGTCATCCGTCCCACGGCCTGCAGCGTATGCAGCGCGCCGTCGGCGAGCGTGACGCGGAACTGCACCGAAAACGGCGAGCGCGACCCGAACGCATCCTCGATCGTCACGCGCACGCGCTCGCGATCGTCGGGATGCACCATCTCGTACAGCATCTCGGGCTCGAGTTGATCGCCGGACGTGAAGCCGTACATCCGCATCAGGTTGTCGGACCAGGTGATGCGGCCGGTGACGAAGTCGCGCTGCCAGCTGCCGATGTTGGCCGTCTGCTGCGCGTCGTCGAGCTGCTGCTTGCGGATGCGCAGTTCCTCTTCGAACGCGAAGCGCTCCGTGACGTCCTTGACGAGCACGATGACCGTGCCGTCGTTCCCTTCCACGTTCATCGCCGGCGAGAGCGCCACTTCGCCGCGCGACACCGTGCCGTCGGGACGGATGTACTGGCGCTGGTAGGGCAGCGGAGTCCAGCCATCGACCGCGGCTTGGAACGCTTCCAGGGCCGTCGCGACGTCGGCGGGCGCGAGGAACTCCGTGAAGTGATGCCCGACGATCTCGTCGGCGCTCCGCCCGAGGAGCGCGCGGAACTGCGCGTTCGCCATCGCGATGCGCCCGTCCGCGGCCACCTCGGCGATGCCGATCGGCGCATTCTCGAGCGTGCGGCGGTAACGCTCCGCCGTGCTTCGCAACGTATCGACCTCGTGGTCGCGGCAGTCGCGCTCCATGAACTCGATGCCCGCGCGTCGCATCTCCTCGTGCGCCCGCTGGGCGACGGAGTCGTTTTCAAACAACAGCATGCGCAGCGGCTTCAATGGTGGAACCCCTCCGGGAACAGTGACGTCCGCGCGCGAGCCGGCCACGTGCGCATCCGCAAACGCAGCCTGCCCGCGAGCGGAGCTCAGCGAACGAGATTTTGTCGACAACGGTTTGGACCGTTCGTCACGGTACGGACGGAAGGCAAGCGCTTCTATCGGACGGAAGCACGGAGATCCGTACGTCTTTCTCCTACACGAGTCCCGTGCGGATGCCGTAGGCGATGATCTCGGCGTTCGAGCGGAAGCCGGTCTTCTGCAGGATGCGCGTGCGGTACGTGCTGACGGTCTTGATGCTGAGGCTCAGCGACTCGGCGATGTCGGTGAGGCTGCGGCCGGTGGCGATGAGGCGGAAGACCTCGAACTCGCGGTCCGACAGCATCTCGTGCGGCGCGACGGTGACACCGGGCGTGAGCCCCGCGGCGAGTTGCTCCGCGACCGCGGGCGTGACGTACGTGCGTCCCGTCGCCGCGCGCTCGATCGCCTCGAGGATCGTCTCCGGCGAACTGTCCTTCGGCACGTAGCCCGCCGCGCCCGCGCGCAGACAACGGATCGCGTACTGCTCCTCGTTGTGCATGCTGAAGATGAGCACCGGCACGTTCGGGAACTCGGCGCGGATGTGGCCGAGCACGTCGATGCCGCTGCGCTCGCCGAGCGAGACGTCGAGCATCACCAGATCGACCGGCGTGCGCCGCAGCGCGGGTAGCACGTCCTCGGCGGACGAGCTCTCGGCCACCACGCTCCAGTCGGGGCGTTCGGAGATGACCTGCTGGAGGCCGCGGCGCACCACGCTGTGATCGTCAGCGATCAGGATCTTCATGAGGCAGCGTGACGAACACGCGCGTCCCTTCTCCCGCAACTCCCTCGATCAGCACTTCGCCGCCGAACGCGTACGCGCGTTCGCGCACGCCGAGGATGCCCAGACTCGACGAACGGCGGATGTCCTCGGGCGCGATGCCGCGGCCGTTGTCGCGAATGTCCGCCTCGATGTCGTTGCCGCGCATGGCGATCCGCACGTCCACTTGCGTCGCGCCCGAATGCCGCGCGACGTTCGTCAGGACCTCTTGCACGATCCGGTACAGCGCCGCCGCGCGCGCGAGGTCGACGTGCTCGGGCTCGACGTCGAGATTGACCGCGATCGAGGTGCGGTTCTCGAATGCGCGCGCCTCCTGCTCGAGCGCCGCGCGCAAGCCGAAGTCGTCGAGGACCGCCGGGCGCAGTTCCGTGGCGACGCGGCGCACGGTCGTGATCGTGCCGTCGATGAACTGCAGCATCGACGCGATGCGGTTCTCGGCGTTGTCGGTGCGTCCGCCGCGCAGCTCGCGCAGCAGCAGCCCGACCTCGAATCGCAGCGCGGTGAGATGCTGGCCGAGCTCGTCGTGCACCGTGCGCGCGATGCGGCGCCGCTCGTTCTCCTGGATCTCGTTCATCGCCGCGGAGAGGCGGCGGAGCTCGTCGCGCGACTGCCGCAGCGCGCGCTCCGTCGCGCGGAATTCGGTGATGTCGTAGCCGGCATGGATGACGCCCACGATCGTGCCGTCGTGATCGCGCATCGGCTCGGTGACGTTCTCGAACTCGCGGTCTTCGAACGTGTAGTGATACTTCGTCGAACGTCCTTCGAGCGCGGCGCGGACAGCTTGCACCGGCGCGTTCTCTTCCGACCCGAGCAGTTCAACGAGGCGAGCGTCCGACGCGGTCGCTCGCGGCGAGGCCGACTCGCGACAGCGCGGAGCCGCGCAGCGACGTGAAGTTCAGCTCGCGGTCGAGCGTGGAGACGATCATCGGCGCCTGATCGAGGGTGAGACTCAACGCGTGCTCGCGGCTGGCGACCTGCTCCTCCGCGAAGCTCCGCGTGAACGCCGCCGCGTAGATCGCGCTGATCGCCTGCAGCGGATACATCGACGCCTGATCGAACGGATGCTCGCGCGAATACGCCGCGACGACGCGCACCTCGTCGTCCGTCTGCACCGCGCTCGCCGCGCCGTAGCGCACCACGCCGCGCAGATGCGGCCACGCCCCGTAGTCGCTCTCCGTGAGCTCGCGAAAGACCGGCGCGCGCGCGGCCGCGGCCGCGGCGACGACGGTCGGTCCGCGCGCGGGGATCGTCGCGCCAACGTTGGAGGCTCCTGCGCCGAACACCTGCACGACCTCGAGCATCGCCGCGCCGACCGGCTTGCAAAGCAGCTCGGTGCGCTCGGCCGCCAGCGCGGTGCTCACGTGGGCGAGCGCCGCTTCGCCGAGGATGCGCAGGTCGCGCTGGTGGATGGCCAGGTGCGCGTACGCGGCGACGGCCGCGTGCTCGAGCAAGCGCTCGCGCAACTGCTCCTCGGTGACCTTGCGGCGCGTGGCGTCGCGCACGATCACGATCGCGTCCGACGGCATCCCCGCGCCGCCCGCGAGACCGATCACGAGATCGGCCCAGAAGCGCTCGCCGTCGCGGCGGCGGCACCAGCGTTCGCCGGAGTAGCGCCCTTCGCGTTTCGCGGTGGCGAGCTCCTCGTCGAGATCGCCGATGTCGGCGAGCCGCGACGGCGGCGCGCCCTGCCACGCGAAGATCGCGGCCGCGCCGCGGTTGAAGTCGACGATCGTGCCGTCCGGCGCGACGATCATCACCGCGACGTCGGCGGCGTCGACGAGCGCGCGATAACGCCGTTCCGCCGCGCGGATCGCCGTGAGGTCGTGCGTGATCGCAATCGCGGTGTCGATCGCGCCCGCGGCGCCGCGCGCGCCGACGATGCCCATCGTGACCTCGAACACCGAGCCGTCGCGGCGCCGCCGCCGCGTATCGACCGGCGGCAACTGCTCGCCGCGGAACACCGCGCCGCGCAGACGCTCGAACTCCGGCCGCAGCTCTTCGGGGATGGTCGGCAGCGGCCGGCCGAGGACCGCGGAGACAGGCCAGCCGTACACGCGCTCGGCGGCGTCGTTCCAGAAGGTCACGAGCCCCGCGGCGTCGACTCCCGCGATCGGCAGCGGGATTGCGGCAAGTACCGACTCGAGAAGTTTGTCCACGCGTCCTCTTGCAAATTTAGGTGTCAGATATCTCCCCGTCCAGCGTCAGCGATGGAACGACGGAATTCCGGCGAGCTGAGCCGCGCGCGAGTTGGCGTGGAGCGCGCAAGGACGCGTTGCAGCACGGCCATGAAACGCGTCCCGATCCATCTCGTCCTCATCCTCTTCGTGATGACGTCCGCGCACGCGCTCGAGCGCACCGAAACGCTGCTCGCGCGCGCGTGGCCCGCGGCGCCGTTCGCAAATCTCGACGAGCTCGGCACCGGCGTCGGCATCGTGTTCAGTCCCGATCTCTCCGTGCCCGGCAACTGCCGCTTCTACACCGCGCTTGGTTTTGCGTGTTTCGAAAGCGCGGACTGGCTGCAGATCCTCGCCGACATCCACCAGTACAACCTCGAGCATCCCGGCGCGCGCGTACGCACGCTGATCCTCGAGACGCACGGCACGAACGGCAACGGCCTGAAAGTGCAGGCCGGCAAAGAGCCGCCGGCCGATCGTTCGTACGTCTCCGTCGGTGCGCTGCAGGAGATCCTCGAGCCGGTCGGGCTGCGCTATCTCGTGCTCAGCGCGTGCAACTCCGGACGCCTGCTGCGTCCCGAGATCTTCCTCAAGCTCGACCCGAACAACGGCGACAAGCTCTTCCTCCCCGCGACGCGCGGCATCATCGACGCGACCGACGAATACGACGCCGCGCACAGCCGCGTCACGATCATCACGCCCGCGTCGAGCCACATCGAAACGACGCTCGTCGGCTCGATGCGCGAGCTCGCGCCCGCGACGCGCGACGCGCTCGAAGCCGCGGCGAAAGCGCACGACGTCAAGCTGCCGAAGCAGTTCGCGATCTCCGAGATGCTCATCCAGATGCTGACGCGCGCGCCCGAGCTGCAACTGCAGATCGCCTCGCCCGTCGAGGCGCTGTCAGCCGACCAGACGCCTGCCGACGCGAGCGAGCGGCTCTTCCGGTCGTTCGTCGCACACCTCGACTTCGTGGCCGCGCGCGACGGCAAGGCGCAGCAAACCGCCAGCGCCGGCTCGCGATAAGTCGCACGCGCATTTTTGCAATTCACGCAACGCCTCTCGTTTGCGTAACTTGCAAGAAAGCTCGACCATAGTTTGCATACTGTGGCGTGCGGATTGCTGGACCAAAACCCCAGGTCTCCAGCAATGACTTCCATCTGAAAAGAGATGCGTGAATGACGAGAGCGGTGCTGATCACCGGCGGCGCAGGCTTTATCGGTTCGCATCTGGCGGACACTCTTCTGGCGCACGGGCATCGCGTGCGGGTCCTCGACAACCTCGATCCTCAGGTCCACGGCAACAAGCAGCGGCGTCCCGACTATCTCGACGCCGACGTCGAGTTGCAGGTCGGCGACGTGCGCGATGCGTCCGCGGTCGCGCGCGCGCTCGACGGCATCGACACGGTCTTCCATCTCGCCGCGAAAGTCGGCGTGGGGCAGTCGATGTACGCCGTCGACAGCTACACCGACGTCAACAACCGCGGCACCGCGGTGCTGCTCGAAGCGCTGATCGCACATCCTGTCGACCGGCTCGTCGTCGCCTCGAGCATGAGCCTCTACGGCGAAGGCCTCTACCGCGACGCCGCGGGCACGATCGTCCCCGGACAGGACCGCGGTCTCGAACAGCTCAAGCAGCGGCAGTGGGAAGTGCTCGACGACGGCGGCCAGCCGCTCACGCCGATCCCGACGCCGGAGACGAAGCCGCCCGCGCTCTCGTCGGTGTACGCGCTCTCGAAGTTCGATCAGGAGCGGCTCTGCCTGCTCATCGGCCGCGCGTACAACATCCCCACCGTTGCATTGCGATTCTTCAACGTCTACGGCACGCGCCAGGCGCTGTCGAATCCGTACACCGGCGTGCTCGCGATCTTCGCGTCGCGCCTGCTCAACGACAATCCTCCGCTCGTCAACGAAGACGGCGAGCAGCGCCGCGACTTCGTGTCGGTGCTCGATGTGGCCGAGGCGTGCCGGCTGGCGATGGAGCGCGCGGAGGAAGTGGCGGGACAGGCGCTGAACGTCGGCAGCGGGCGTAACTACACGGTGCTCGAGATCGGCCGCCGTCTCGCGGAAGTCCTCGGCAAGCGCATCGAGCCGGAGATCACCGGCAAGTATCGCGTCGGCGACATCCGCCACTGTTTCGCCGACATCTCCCTCACCCGCTCGCTCCTCGGATACGAGCCGCGCGTGCAGCTCGAAGACTCGCTCATCGAGCTCGCGCAGTGGCTCGAGGGACAGATCGCCGTCGACAACGTGCAGCAGGCGGCCGCGGAGCTCCACGCGCGGGGGTTGACGGTATGAGCGACGGCTACGTCCTCATCACCGGCGGCTGCGGCTTCATCGGGACGAACCTCGCCGATCGTCTCCTGCGCGACGGCCATCGCGTCTGCGTCTTCGACAACCTCTCGCGCGCCGGCGTCGAGCGCAATCTCGAATGGCTGCGCGCGCAGCACGGCGAGCGGCTGCTCGCACGCGTCGCCGACACGCGCGACGCGAACGCCGTGCGCGAAGCCGTCCGCGGCGCGACGCGCGTCTTCCACCTCGCCGCGCAGGTCGCGGTGACGACGAGCCTCGACGATCCCGTCAGCGACTTCGAGAACAACGCGCGCGCGTCGCTCAACGTGCTCGAGGCGATCCGCAACAGCAATCATCGTCCGCCGCTTCTCTTCACCTCGACGAACAAGGTGTACGGCGGGCTCTCCGACGTCACGCTCGACGAGGAGGCGCTGCGTTACACGCCGCGCAACGTGCGCGTCGCGAAGCACGGCGTCGGCGAGACGCGGCCGCTCGACTTCCATTCGCCGTACGGCTGCTCGAAAGGCACCGCGGACCAGTATGTGCGCGACTACACGCGCAGCTACGGACTGCAGACGATCGTCTTCCGCATGAGCTGCATCTACGGGCCGCACCAGTTCGGCACCGAGGATCAGGGGTGGGTCGCGCACTTCCTCATTCGCGCGATCAACCGCGAGCCGATCGCGATCTACGGCGACGGCAAACAGGTCCGCGATATCCTCTTCGTCGACGATCTCGTCGACGCGATGCTCCTCGCCTCCGCGGACATGAACCGCTGCGCCGGCGAGGCGTTCAACATCGGCGGCGGCGCGACCAACACGATCAGCCTGCGCGAGCTGCTCGCGATGATCCGCGAGCTCGAAGGACGCGAGCCGCGCGTCACGTGGAGCGACTGGCGCACGGGGGATCAGAAGTACTACGTCTCCGACGCGCGCCGCTTCTCCGCGCGCACCGGCTGGTCGCCGCGCGTCGGGACACGCGAGGGCGTGCGCCGTCTCCGGGAATGGCTCCTCACCGCCGGCATCCCGGCGATGGTGCAGCACGCGGAAGAACCGGCGTCGATCGCCGCGAAGCGCGTCGCCGGCGGCGGGCGCGTGGGCGAACGGCCGGTCGCGGCCGCGGCGCAAGCGAAAGAATAAAAACGAATGAAGAACGCAGAACGCAGAATGAAGAACGTTGAAAGAGAACCGCGTCCCGGCCCGGCCCCTTTCTTCGTTCTTCGTTCTGCATTCTGCGTTCTTCATTCATCTTCAAACTCATGAAGGCCGCCTCCATCTCTCCCCGCTCCGTCACGCTTGTCGACGTCGGTCCGCCTGAGCCCGGATCGGCGCAGGTGCGCATCCGCCTCGAAGGCTGCGGCGTCTGCGCGTCGAACCTCGCGGTATGGGAAGGACGCCCGTGGTTCACCTATCCGCTCGATCCCGGCGCGCCTGGCCACGAAGGATGGGGCGTCGTCGATAAAATCGGCGACGCGGTTGACGGCGTCAACCTCGGCGAGCGCGTCGCGTTTCTCTCGGGACGCGCGTACGCGGAGTACGACCTCGCCGAAAGCGACGCGCTCGTGCGCATTCCGGACGCGCTCGCGCAGCGGCGCTTCCCCGGCGAGGCGATCGGCTGTGCGATGAACATCTTTCGCCGCTCCGACATCGCCGCCGGACAGACCGTCGCCATCATCGGCGCGGGCTTCCTCGGCAATCTGCTCATCCAGCTCGCGAAATCCGCGGGCGCGCGCGTCGTGGCCATCTCGCGGCGAGACGCCGCGCGCGAGCTCGCGAAAGCCTGCGGCGCCGACGAGACCATCGCCATGCGCGATCACGGCGAGATCGTCGGCCGCATGCGCGAGCTCACCGACGGTCGCGGCGCGGAGCGCGTCCTCGAATGCGTCGGCGCGCAGTGGCCGCTCGACATCGCCAACGACATCATCGGCGAGCGCGGCCGCCTCGTCATCGCCGGCTACCACCAGGACGGCCCGCGCCAGGTCAACATGCAGAACTGGAACTGGCTCGGCCTCGACGTCATCAACGCGCACGAGCGCGATCCGCGCAACTACGTGCGCGGCATGCAGGACGCCGTCGACGCGGTGCTGCGCGGCACGATCGATCCCGAGCTGCTGCTCACGAACGACTACGCGCTCGACGAGCTCGGCCGCGCGCTGGACGACGTCGAACAGCGGCCGGACCGATTCGTGAAAGGGACGATTCTGTTTTAGAAGATGAATTTAGAACGCAGAACGCAGAATGCAGAATGTAGAAACGCTCCGCGGGTGGCGGTGCTCCTTTCTACGTTCTGCGTTCTGCGTTCTTCATTCTTCATTCCACGCTCTCGCGGAGAGGCCGCCCCATGAGCACCTCCGCCGCCCCCGCCCCTCCCCCCGCCTCCGCCCTCCCGCGCCTCGCGTTCGCCGGGCTCGGCTGGATCGGGCGGCATCGCATGAACGCCGTCGCGGACGCGCGGCTGGCGGAGATCGCGTACCTCTGCGATCCCATCGACGACACCACGCTCTCGTTCGACGAGCTCCTCGCGAGCGACGCTGACGCGATCGTCATCGCGACGCCGAGCGCGATGCACGCGGAGCAGGCGATCGCCGCGCTCGAACGCGGCAAAGCGGTGTTCTGCCAGAAGCCGCTCGGACGCAACGCGGAGGAAACGCGGCGCGTCGTCGATGCCGCGCGCGCGAACGACCGGCTCCTCGGCGTCGATCTCTCGTATCGCTTCACCGACGCGATGCGCGCGGTGCGGAAGCTCGTCGCGGACGGCGCGATCGGCGAGGTTTACGCCGCTGACCTCGTCTTCCACAACGCGTACGGACCGGACAAGCCGTGGTTCTACGACGCCACGCTCTCCGGCGGCGGCTGCGTCATCGACCTCGGCATCCACCTCGTCGACCTCGCGCTCTGGACGCTCGGCTTTCCGCGCGTCGAACGCACAGCCGCGCGGCTCTTTCATCACGGCGGCCATGCCGTCGAAGACTACGCCGTCGCGCTGATGGATCTCACCAGCGGCGCGGCGATGCAGCTCGCCTGCTCGTGGAACGTCAGCGCCGGACGCGACGCCGTCATCGGCGCGACGTTCTACGGCACGGATGGCGCGGCGGCCTTCCACAACGTCGGCGGCTCGTTCTACGACTTCGTCGCCGAGCATCACCAGAAAACGCGGACGACGCGGCTCACCGAGCCGGGCGACGCGTGGGGCGGCGGCGCGATCGTCGACTGGACGCGCAGGCTCGCCGCGAGCCGCGCGTTCGATCCCGAGATCGAGCACGTGGTCGACGTCGCCGCGGCGCTCGACTCGATTTACGAGGCGGGCCGGCGATGAACGTCCTCATGACGGCCGACACCGTCGGCGGCGTCTGGACGTACGCGATGGAGCTGACGCGCGCGCTGCCCGACGTCCGCTTCACGCTCGCGACGATGGGACGCCGCGCCACCGAGGCGCAACACGGAGAAGTGCCGCCGAACGTGGAGCTCGTCGAAAGCGACTGGAAGCTCGAATGGCAGGACGATCCGTGGGAGGACGTCGACCGCGCCGGCGAATGGCTGCTCGCGCTCGAACGCGAACGGCAGCCCGATCTCGTGCATCTCAACGGCTACGTGCACGGCGCGCTGCCGTTCCGCGCGCCGAAGCTCGTCGTCGCGCACTCGTGCGTGCTCTCGTGGTGGCGCGCGGTGAAAGGTGAAGACGCGCCGGCGGAACGAAGCGAGTATCACCGCCGCGTGACGAGCGGGCTCGCCGGCGCGGCGCTCGTCGCCGCGCCAAGCGCGTGGATGCTCGGCGCGCTCGACGAGCACTATCGCTTCACCACGCCGCGCTCCCTCATCTACAACGGCCGCCGCTTCGAGCCATCGACCGGCCACGGCCACCGCGCGTCGGTCTTCGCCGCCGGACGTTTGTGGGACGAAGCGAAGAACCTCCGCGCCGTCGTCGAGGCCGCGCCGCGCATCGAGTGGCCGGTGCGCATGGCCGGCGACGGCGGCACGAACGCGGAGAACGTCACCTACCTCGGCTGGCTCGACACGGAAGGCGTCGCGCGCGCGTACGGCGAGAGCGCGATCTATCTCTTCCCCGCGCTGTATGAGCCGTTCGGCCTGTCGATCCTCGAGGCCGCGCTCTCCGGCTGCGCGCTCATCCTCGGCGACATCCCGTCGCTGCGCGAGATCTGGCGCGACGCCGCCGTCTTCGTGCCACCGCGGAACACCGACACCATCGCGCGCGTGGTCAATGAAGTCATCGGGAACGCGCCGCTGCGCCACGAGCTGAGCCAGCGCGCGCAACTGCGCGCCCTCACCTTCACCGTCGAGACCATGGCCCGCCGCTACCGCGATGCGTACGCCGCGCTCGTGCGCACGGAGGCTTTCGTTTGAGGTTCGTCCTCTTCTATCACTCGCTCGTCTCCGACTGGAATCACGGCAACGCGCACTTTTTGCGCGGCATCGCCAGCGAGCTGCTGCAGCGCGGACACGCGGTCGAGATCTACGAGCCATCCGACGCGTGGAGCGTGCAGAACCTCGTGCGCGATCACGGCACGGCGCCGCTCGAGGAGTTCCGCCGCGCGTTCCCGCTGCTGCACGCGCATCACTACGCGCTCGACTCGATCGACCTCGATGAAGCGCTCGACGGCGCCGACGTCGTGCTCGTTCACGAATGGAACGACCACCAGCTCGTGCGCCGCATCGGCGAGCATCGCCACCGCACGCGCGCGTACCGGCTCTTCTTCCACGACACGCATCACCGCGCCGCGACCGCGCCGGACGAGATGAGCGCGTACGACCTCACGCACTACGACGGCGTGCTCGCGTACGGAAAAGTCATCCGCGATCTCTACCTGACGCGCGGCTGGACGCGCGACGCGTGGGTGTGGCACGAGGCGGCCGACACGCGCGTCTTTCATCCGCGCCCGCACGGCGAGCCGGAAGGCGACGTCGTCTGGATCGGCAACTGGGGCGACGACGAGCGCGGCGCCGAATTGCGCGAGTTCCTCATCGAGCCGATTCGCGATCTGAAACTGACCGCTCGCGTCCACGGCGTGCGCTATCCCGACGCGGCGGTCGACGAACTACGGGCGGCGCACATCGACTACGCCGGCTGGCTCGCGAACTGGAAAGTGCCGGAAGTCTTCTCGAAGTACCGCATGACCGTGCACGTGCCGCGGCGACCGTACGCGACGACGCTGCGCGGCATTCCGACCATTCGTCCGTTCGAGGCGCTCGCGTGCGCGATCCCGCTGATCTCCGCGCCGTGGGACGACGCGGAACATCTCTTCACGCCGGGCGCCGACTATCTCGTCGCGCGCGACGGCGCGGAGATGCGCGGCCACATGCGCCTGCTCGCGAACGACCGCGCCGCGGCGCGCGAGCTCGCGCGGCACGGACTCGAAACGATCCAGCGCCGCCACACCTGCGCGCATCGCGTGACCGAGCTGCTCACCATCGTCGCCGCGACGCAGCCGCGCGCCGCCGCGAGCTCCGCGCGCGACGAGGCGCGCGCGTGAAGATCGCCTTCTACGCCAGCTCGCTCGTCTCCGCGTACTGGAACGGCGCGGCGACGTACTACCGCGGCATCATCCGCAACCTCGCCGCGCGCGGACACGAGATCACCTTCTTCGAGCCCGACGCGTACGAGCGGCAGCAGCATCGCGACATCGACGACCCGCCGTGGGCGCGCGTGGTCGTCTATCCCGGCACAGGCGACGAAGGCGTCGAGCGCGTGCTCGCCGAGGCGCGGCACTTCGATGTGGTGGTCAAGGCGAGCGGCGTCGGCGTGTTCGACGAGTTGCTCGAACGCGCCGTCGTCGAGCTGCGGCGTCCGAATCAGACCGTCATCTTCTGGGACGTCGACGCGCCGGCGACGCTCGACCGGCTGCAGCACGATCCACGCGATCCGTTCCGCGCGCTCGTGCCGCGATACGACTACATCTTCACGTACGGCGGCGGCGAACCCGTCGTGCGGCGCTACGAGTCGTTCGGCGCGCGCGCGTGCATCCCCGTCTACAACGCGCTCGATCCGGAGACGCATCATCCGGTGCCGCCGAAGCCGGAGTTCGACGCCGACCTCTTGTTCCTCGGCAATCGCCTGCCCGACCGCGAGGCGCGCGTCGAGGAGTTCTTCCTCCGCGCCGCGTCGCTGTTGCCGGAGAAACGCTTTCTCCTCGGCGGCTCCGGGTGGGCCGACAAGCCGCTGCCGCGCTCCGTGCGTTACCTCGGGCACGTCTTCACCGGCGATCACAACGCGTTCAACGCCACGCCGCGCGCGGTGCTCAACATCTCGCGCGAGTCGATGGCCGCGAACGGCTGGTCGCCCGCGACGCGCGTCTTCGAAGCCGCTGGCGCCGGCGCGTGTCTCATCACCGACGCGTGGGAAGGCATCGAGTTCTTTCTCGAGCCGGAGCGCGAAGTGCTCGTCGCGCGCGACGGCGCGGAAGTCGCGGAGCTCGTGCGCGCGCTCGACGCGAAACGCGCGCAGCAGATCGGACGCGCGGCCATGCAGCGCGTGCTCGCCGAGCATACGTACGCCCATCGCGCGCGCCAGGTCGAAACCATTTTGAACGACGAACGCGGAACGATGAACGAGACACGAACCGCGGTGTCCGCATGAACATCGTGATCCTCGGCCTCTCGATCACCTCGAGCTGGGGGAACGGTCACGCGACGACGTACCGCGGGCTCGTGCGCGAGCTCGCCGCGCGCGGACACGACGTGCTCTTCCTCGAGCGCGACGTGCCGTGGTACGCCGCGAATCGCGATCTCCCCGAACCGCCGTACTGCACGACGCGCCTCTATCGCGGACTGGCGCAGCTCAAACATCGCTACGCGCGCCACGTGCGCGACGCCGATCTCGTCATCGTCGGGTCCTACGTTCCCGAAGGCGTCGCCGTCGGCGAATGGGTGACCGAAACCGCGGAAGGGATGACCGCCTTCTACGACATCGACACGCCGGTCACGCTGGCGAAGCTCGCGCGCGGCGACTTCGAATACCTCTCGCCGCATCTCATCCCGCGCTACGACCTCTATCTCTCGTTCACCGGCGGCCCCACGCTGCGGCGCATCGAGAAGAAATACAAGTCGCCGATGGCGCGCGCGCTCTACTGCTCATTCGATCCCGAGCACTACTTCCCCGAGCGCCGCCGCCCGCGCTGGGACCTCGGCTACCTCGGCACTTACAGCGACGACCGGCAGCCGGCCGTCGACGAGCTTCTCGTCGAGCCCGCGCGCAAGTGGAAGGACGGCCACTTCGTCGTCGCCGGTCCGCAGTATCCCGCCGACATCGCGTGGCCGAAGAACGTGCGCCGCATCGAGCATCTCGCGCCGCGCGAACATCGCGCGTTCTACAACGCGCAGCGGTTCGCGCTGAACGTCACGCGCGCCGAGATGATCCGCGCCGGCTGGTCGCCGAGCGTGCGTCTCTTCGAAGCCGCCGCATGCGGCGTGCCGATCATCAGCGACTGGTGGGACGGACTCGACTCGCTGTTCGAGCCGGAGCGCGAGATCCTCATCGCGGAGACCAGCAGCGACGTGATGCGTTACCTGCGGAAGCTCGACGAGCGGGAGCGACGCGCGATCGGCGCGCGCGCCCGCGAACGCGTGCTCCACGAGCACACCGCGGCACATCGCGCGAGGGAGTTGGAGAGTTATACTCAGCAGCCAGTTCGCTGCAACGGCCTTGCTTCTCATGGCATAACAGCATAAATTGCCCTTTCGGAGGGCTGTTTATGCGGGTTCGGCTGTTCCTCCCCCCGGTGCTGTCGCTCATCTTCACCGTTGCCGCGGCGGCCGACCTGCGGCATCCGGTCTCCCTCGACAGCGACGATTCCTGCGACATCAGCGTCGCGCCCGCGGCCACGCTGCTGCTCCCGTTTTTCGAAGTCGATCTCGAGGCGCCCGCCGGTCAGGGCGAGACGACCGTCTTCACCGTGATCAACACGAGCGGCGTGACGCAGGTCGCGCACGTCGTGCTGTGGACCGACTACGCGTTCCCGCTGCTGAACTTCAACGTCTTCCTCACCGGCTACGACATCCAGACGATCAATCTGTACGACGTCCTCGTGCGCGGCCGCATCGCACCGCCGAACGGCACCGGCAGCACGGCGTCACCGGAAGGCGAGCTGTCGGACTCCGACAACGCGCTCGTCGATGAGGCAGCGTGCGCGAACATCCCGGCGGCGCTTTCGCCAGCGGCGCTCGCGCGCGTGCAGTCGGCGCTGACGCTCGGCCGCATCGCACAGTCAGGCAACGAGCCGGCGTGCAACACCGTCGGCGGCATCCACCAAAACGCGATCGGCTACGCGACCATCGACGTCTTCACCGGCTGCGCCGACGTCCTGCCGAACGAGCCCGCCTACTTCGGCCGCTGGATCGGTTTCGACAACGTGCTCACCGGCGACTACCAGCAGGTCAACGGCCATCAGAACTACGCGCAGGCGAATCCGCTCGTGCACATCCGCGCGACGCCCGAAGGCGGCGACGCGATCACGCGCGCGAACGAGCCGCGGGCGTACACCGTCAACCTGCCGCGCACGTTCTACAGCCGCTACCAGAGCAGCGCGCGGCCGCGATTCGACGCGCGCCAGCCGCTGCCTTCGCTCTTCGCTGCGCGCTGGATCAGCGGCGATCCGGCCTACTTCCAGACATACTTCAAGATCTGGCGCGAGGGGCGGATCGGCATCACGCCGAGCTGCAGTCTCTATCCCGACAACGCCACGCTCGGCATGGTGGACGTCGTGCGGTTCGATGAGGACGAGAACCCCACCACGCTCTCTCCCGACATCATCATCTGCACGCCGATCGAGACGTATCCGACCACGGCCACGACGGGCCTCCTTTCCGCCGCGGACGCATACTTTTTTCCTTACAACGCGACCGGCGCACTGTCGGGATGGATGTACCTCAACCTCGACTACTGCTGGCGCGATGCGCCGGCGAGCCAGAACTGGGTCGTCGTCTCGATGCGCAACGAAGGGCGCTACTCCGTCGACTTCGACGCCGCGTACCTCGGCAACGGCTGCACGCCGCCGGTCCTGCAAAGCAATGCGAACGACTCGAGCGGCGCGCCCATCGGACCCGCCGCAAACACCAATCCATAAAGTTCGGGAGGATGTCCATGCGTCTGCGATCGATCCTGCCCCTCGTGTTGTGTCTGTTCCTTCCCCTGGCCGCATACGGCGCGGTCTTCACCACCCCCGGCGGCCCGACCTCGACGAACAACGACGATAGTTGCGACGTTGCCGTCCTTCCGGCCGCGACCCTGCTCCTTCCTTATTTCGAAGTGGACGTCGACGCCGTGCCGGGCAGCGGCGAGACGACGCTCTTCACGATCACGAACACCTCGCCGCTACCGCAGCTCGTGCAGGTCACGCTCTGGACCGACTACGCGTATCCGGCGATGGGCTTCGACGTCTTCCTCACCGGCTACGACGTGCAGTCGATCAATCTGTACGACGTCATCGCGCGCGGCCGCATCGCGCCCGACCGCGGCACCGGGCCGGACATCTCGCCGCAGGGCGAGCTGTCGGCGTCGGCGAACCCGGTGCTCGATCTCGAATCGTGCGAGCACACGTCTCTTCCGGAGGTGCTGCCGGCGGTTTACATCAAGCGCATGCGCGACGCGTTCACGCGCGGCACCGTCGACACCCTCGGCACGCTGCAGGGATGCAACACGGTCGGCGGCGTGCACGCGCACGCGGTCGGCTACGCCACGATGGACGTCGTCGGCTCCTGCAACTTCACGATGCCGAACGACCCGCTCTACTTCTCGCGCGAGATCCGCTTCGACAACGTGCTCACCGGCGACTACCAGCAGGTGGACGGCTCGCAGAACTACGCGCAGGGCAACCCGATGGTGCACATCCGCGCCATCCCCGAGGGAGGCACGCCGGAGCAGCGCGCGGCGAACCCGAACATGGGCGGCACGAACTTCCCGCGCACGTTCTATAGCGCGCTGCAGAGCGGCGCACATCCGACGGCCGACGCGCGCCAGCCGCTGCCGTCGACCTTCGCCGCGCGCTGGATCGAGGGCGGCACGGGCTCGTTCCAGACCAGCTTCAAGGTGTGGCGCGAGGCGGTGGCCGCCGGCACGAACTGCGCCGACTATCCGGCGAACGGCAACATCGCGCCGTACCAGGTCATCCGCTTCGATGAAGACGAGAACCCGAGCGCGATCAGCCCGATCGACGACACGCCGCGTTCGGGCCTCGGCGCCACATCGCGTTTCGACAGCGACGCGAGCCCGTTCCCCGCGCCGCTCGGCTCGAGCGTCGGCGGCTGGATGTATCTCGACCTCGACACGCAGGCGCAGGACCAGCGCGCGGCGCAGGCGTGGGTCGTCGTCTCGATGCGCGCCGAGGGACGTTACTCCGTCGACTTCGACGCCAGTGCGCTCGGCAACGGCTGCTCCGCGCCGGCGCACGAGATCGCGCCCGCGGCGAACCAGAACCAGGCGGAGCTGCACGTGACCGGCGGACCGCACACGATGAACAACGACGACACGTGCGACATCGCGGCATTGCCCGCGGCGACGCTGCTGCTGCCGTACTTCGAAGTCTCGCTCGCGCCGAACAGCGAGACGACGCTCTTCACCGTCACGAACGTGACGCCGGAGCCGCAGATCGCGCACGTCGTGCTCTGGACCGACTACTCGTACCCGGTGCTCTCGTTCGATCTCTTCCTCACCGGCTACGACGTGCAGGCCATCAATCTCGCGGACGTCATCGTGCGCGGGCGCATCGTCGCGCAGCATGCCGCCACCGGGGAGATGTCGTCCGAAGACAACCCGCTCGTCGACGAAGCGTCGTGCAGCGAGCAACCTTCGCAACTGCCCGTGGCGTTCGTCACGTACATGCAGAGCGCGCTCACGCTCGGCCGCGTGCCGCGGCTCGGACAGGCCGAGGCGTGCAACACGGTCGGAGGCGTGCACGCGAACGCCATCGGCTACGCGACGATCGACGTCGTCGGCGCGTGCCAGAGCGCGTTCCCCACGGAGGCGCGCTACTACTCGCACGACTTGCGCTTCGACAACGCGCTCATCGGCGACTATCAGCAGATCAACAGCGTGCAGAACTACGCGCAGGGCAATCCGATGGTGCACATCCGCGCGATTCCGGAGGGCGAGCAGCCGCTCGTTCGCGCGGGCGATCCCGCGTATCACTCGAACTTCCAGCGCACGTTCTACAGCCGTTACCAGAACGGCGGCACCGCGGACGGGCGCCAGCCGTTGCCGTCGACCTTCGCCGCGCGCTGGATCGACACGTTCGGCGCGCCAGACTTCGCCACGTACTACAAAATCTGGCACGAGGGCGTGACTGGCGCGGACGCGAGCTGTGCGTCGTATCCGACGAACGTTCACGACGTCACGGACGCGGTTCGTTTCGACGAGGAAGAGAACCCCGTCGCGTTGAGCACCGATTGCACGTTCTGCGTTCCGGGCGCAGTCCTTCCCGGTCTGACGCTTCCGTCGTCGAGCCTCGCCCCGGCACGCGACGAGGCGTACTTCCCGCCGAACCCGACGGCGGCCATCGGCGGCTGGATGTATCTCAACCTCGAGAACTCCGAGTCGACGAATGCCGCCGCCTCGCAGAACTGGGTCATCGTCTCGATGCGCGCGGAAGGCCGCTATTCCGTCGACTTCGACGCGGTCGCTCTCGGTAATGGCTGCTCGGCGCCAGTCCGCGCCACCGCCGTCAACTCCAACCCCGAAACCGCGGTCATCGGCCCCGCGCCGAACACGAATCCCTGACGCGACGCACCTCGTGACGCTTTCTTGACTAACCTTCTCCTTCCGTCTGCGTAAGCGACATATCATCGCGGACGGAAGGAGAAGGGTTTGATGCGCAGAATCCTGGCGATAGTTGTGTCCTGGTGCGCGCTCGTCGCGGGCGCCGCGCTCGCGCAGCAGACGGCCACACCGACGGCGGACGAGATCATCGCTCGCTACATCAAGGCAGTCGGCGGCCGTGAACGCATCATGGCGGTGCAGACGCTGCGGCGTACAGGCAAGTTCATCGGCGGCGGCGGCTTCGAGGCGCCGTACTCGATGGAGAGCAAGCGGCCGGCGATGGTCCGCGAAGACTTCACGATGCAGGGCCTGACGGGCGTGCAGGCGTGGGACGGCACGACCGGCTGGAAGATCGAGCCATGGCAGGGAAAGAAAGACGCCGAGCCGCTCGGTGAAGAAGAGCGGAAGGGCATGATCGAGGACGCGGAGTTCGACTTCCCGCTCATCGATTACGCGCAGCACGGCTACAAGGTCGAGTACGTCGGCACCGAGCCGATCGAAGGCACCGACACCTACAAGCTCAAGGTCACCAGTCCCGAGGGCGACGTCCGCTACTTCTACATGGACGCGGACTACTACGTGCCGATCAAGATCGACACGAAGCGCATGGTCCGCGGAGCCGAGCGCGAGTACGAAACGATCCTCGGCGACTACAAGTCCGTCAACGGCTACTACATGCCGTTTTCCATGGAGCAGGGACAGAAAGGCAGCCCGTTCCGCTCCACGATTCAGTGGGAAAAGATCGAGGCGAACGTGCCGGTGAGCAACGCGCGCTTCGCGAAGCCGTCCGCGTCCGGCACGCCCGCGCAGGACCGCCAGCCGCAGGGCGTCGACGCGTCGGAGACGCTGCCGAAGGCCGAGCCGCAGCAGATGGCCACGCAGCAGCCGCTCTCGCAGAGCGACACGCCTCCCCCGCCCGCGATGGGCGCGGGCGGCGACACGACCTCCTCGCCCGAGCCCGCGCGTCCGACGAAGGTCGATTCCGAAACGATCTCCGGCCTCGGCGCGCGCAACATCGGCTCGGCGGAGATGAGCGGCCGCGTCGCCGCCGTGACGGCCGTTCATGAAGGAAATCGAGTCACCATCTACGTAGGTGCGGCCAGCGGCGGCGTGTGGAAGTCCGTCAACGGCGGCACGACGTTCAAACCGGTCTTCGACAAGCAGCCGGTGCAGTCGATCGGCGCGATCGCCATCGATCCCAAGAACTCCAAGACCGTGTGGGTCGGCACCGGCGAGTCGTGGACGCGCAACAGCGTCTCGATCGGCGACGGCGTCTACAAGTCGACCGACGGCGGCGACAACTGGACGAACGTCGGCCTGCCGAACTCCGAACGCATTTCGAAAATCATCATCGATCCGAACGACACGAACACGGTCTACGTCTGCGTCCCCGGCAAACTGTGGAGCGACAGCACCGATCGCGGCGTCTACAAAACGACCGACGGCGGCAAGAACTGGACGCTCGTGCTGAAAGGCGCGAACGCTTCGACCGGCTGCTCGATGATGTCGTTCGACCGCCAGAACCCGAAGACGCTCTACGCCGGCATGTGGGACTTCCGCCGCAAGGGCTGGACGTTCCGTTCCGGCGGTGACGGCGCGAACGCGTCGAGCGGCAGCGGCCTGTTCAAGTCGACCGACGGCGGCGCCACGTGGCGCGAGCTCTCCGACAAGAACATCAAAGGATTGCCGCCGAAGCCGTGGGGCCGCGTCGCGGTTACGGTCGCGCCGTCGAAGCCGAACGTCGTCTACGCGTTCATCGAGGCGGTGCCGCCGCGGAACGCGCTCTATCGCTCCGATGACGGCGGCGAAACGTGGTCGATGCTCGACCGCAGCCAGATGATGATCTGGCGCCCGTTCTACTTCGCGAACCTCATCGTCGATCCGAACGACGAGAACAAGATCTACAAAGTCGGCGGCGGTCTCATCGTCAGCAACGACGGCGGCAAGAGCTTCAGCGGCATCGCCGGCGGCGCGCACGGCGACTTCCACGACGTCTGGATCGACCCGCAGAACAGCGACCGGCTCATCACCGGCGACGACGGCGGCCTCTGGTACTCGTACGACGCCGGCAACCGCTGGTGGAAGGCGAACAACCTGCCGATCTCTCAGTTCTACCACGTGAGCGTCGACATGGACGCGCCGTATCACGTGTACGGCGGCCTGCAGGACAACAGCTCGTGGGTCGGTGACTCGCAGTATCCGGGCGGCGTCACGAACTCGCGCTGGGAGAACTTCTTCGGCGGCGACGGCTTCTGGATGTGGGCCGATCCGAGCGACAACGACTACATCTACGCCGAGGCGCAGGGCGGCGAGATCGGACGCGTCAATCGCAAGACGCACGAGACGCGCGGCATCAAGCCGCTGCCGCACTACAACGAGGGCAAGCTGCGCTTCAACTGGAACACGCCGATCATGGTCAGCCCGAATCAGAAGGGCACGATCTATCTCGGCTCGCAGTTCCTCTTCCGCTCCAGGGACCACGGCCAGACGTGGGAGCGCATCTCGCCTGATCTAACGACGAACGATCCGCAGAAGCAGAAGCAGGAAGAGTCGGGCGGCGTGAGCATCGACAACTCGTCCGCGGAGATGCACACCACGATCTACGCGATCTCGGAGTCGCCGCGGAACGGCGACGTGATCTGGGTCGGCACCGACGACGGCAACGTGCAGGTCACGCGCGACGGCGGCAAGTCGTGGACGAACGTCGTCGGCAACATCACCGGTCTGGCGAAGAACGCGTGGGTGTCGTACGTCGATACGGGCCATCAGAACGACAGCACCGCGTACGCGACGTTCGACCTGCACAACTTCGGCGACATGCAGCCGTACGCGTACAAGACCACCGACTTCGGCAAGACGTGGACGTCGCTGATCCCGAGCGACGCGCCCGTGCGCGGCTACGCGCACGTCATCAAGGAAGATCCCGTCAATCCGAACCTGCTGTATCTCGGCACCGAGTTCGGCCTCTGGATCTCGCTCGACGGCGGCAAGCAGTGGGCACAGTACAAGGGCGGCGATCTGCCGAACGTGGCCGTGCGCGACGTGGCCATTCATCCGCGCGACAACGATCTCGTGATCGCCACGCACGGCCGCGGCATCTGGATCGTCGACGACATCACGCCGCTGCGCGCGCTCACGCCGGACATGCTGAGCAAGGACATCGCGTTCCTCTCGACGCAGCCGGCCGTGCAGACGATCAACAGCTTCGGCGGCTGGCCGGAAGGCGACGCGACCTACACCGGCCCGAACCAGCAGGGCGGCGCGACCATCACGTACTACCAGCGCCGGCGCCACGTCTTCGGCGACCTGGCGATGGAAGTGGTCGGGCCCGACGGCAAGCAGGTCGCGACCGTGCCGAGCAGCAAGCGCCGCGGCCTCAATCGCGTGAACTGGCCGATGACGCTGAAGGCGCCGCACGTGCCGCCCGCCGCGACCGGCGCGTTCGGCGCGGCCGTCGGCCCGCGCGTGCTTCCCGGCGAGTACACGGTGAAGATGACGAAGGACCGCAACGTCTACACGACGAAGCTCGACGTCGTCCTCGATCCGCGCGCGACGTACACGGCCGCGGACCGGCAGCAGCAGTTCGAGCTCGCGACGAAGCTGCACACGCAGCTCGAGAACATGACCTACGCCGTCGAGGAGATCAACGGCGTGAAGTCGGCGCTCGACGACCGCGCGTCGAAGCTGCCCGCGAACGACGCGCTCGCGAAGAAGCTGCGCGCCGCGTCCGATCAGGTCGACACCCTGCGCCGCAAGATCGTGGCGACGAAGGAAGGCGGCATGATCACCGGCGAAGAGCGCCTGCGCGAATTCCTCGCGTCGCTGTACGGCGAAGTGGTCGGCTACGAAGGCCGCCCGTCCGCAACGCAGGTCGAGCGCACCGAAGCGATCACGCACGAGCTCTCCGACGTGATGACCGCGTTCGACGCGTGGGTCGCGAAACAGCTCCCGCCGATCAACGCCGCGCTCGCGAAGAAGAAGCTCCCGAAGATCGAGCCGCTCACCCGCACCCAGTGGGACAAGCAGCAGATGGCAAGCGCCGGCGGCGGATCGACCGCCGTCGCCGCGAATCCGTTCGAGCGCGACTGAGGTTTACGTCTCTCCCCTCGCGGAGCGGCGGGCGTTCGCCCGCCGCTCCGTTACCGTTCGGCCGAGATCACGATTGACAGAACGGGAAATGGGAACGAATTTGACCTCGTTGGAGAAAGGCGAGCATGCCTAGCCTGAGCGTTGATGAGCTCGTTCAACTCGCGGGAACCCGCCTCACGCGAACGGCGTCCGATGGCGATACGAGCTGGCGCTCCATCGTTGCAGACGTCAACGAAGCGGGGCTGGTCATCGTGACCAAGCACGATGAGCCCGAAGCAGTGGTGCTTTCCGTCGAACAGTTTGCTGAGCTGACGAAACGCGCGGCCGTAGCGGATGCGTTGACGGAGCTCCGGACGAAGTGGGACGGCGAACTGGCCTGGCTGAACGAACCTGCGGCATCGCAGGAGTTGATGGAGATCTTCCGCTCCACCCCCGAGGAGATCGCCGCGTCGGCGAACGCGGTCGCAGCGCGTCGTGGCAAGTGATCCGTCCGACGCGCCCACGATCTTCGTCCTGGCCGGCGTGAACGGCGCTGGTAAGAGTTCGGTCGGCGGCGCGCGCCTGAAAGACTTGGGTCGGGACTACTTCAATCCCGACGTCGTAGCGAGAGAGATCCGCGAGACGACCGGCTGTTCTCTGGAAGAAGCGAACTCCCAAGCATGGCAGGAAGGCAAACGCCGGCTCGAGCAGGCGATCCGCGCACGCCGGAACTTCGCGTTTGAATCGACACTGGGCGCGCACACCATGCCGGCGATTCTGACTGACGCTGCCCGTCAGGGCTTTCGCGTCGTGGTGTGGTTCGTGGGCCTCTCATCGCCGGAAAAGCACATCGAGCGCGTGCGACTCCGCGTCGAGGCCGGCGGTCACGACATTCCGGAAGCGAAGATCCGCGACCGCTGGAACACCTCCCGGCAAAACATCATCGATCTCCTGCCGTCGCTCGAAGAGCTCAAGGTCTTCGACAACAGTGCCGATCGCGATCCCGTCACTGGTGAGCTTCCACCGCCACGCCTCTTGCTGCACTGGCGCAATGGCGCTGTCGTTGAATCCGCGGCAGAGCCTCCGGAGTGGGCGAAACCGATCCTCGACAGCGCGCACGCTCTCGAGCGGCAGCGCAAGGGCTGACGCGACTCGCAATACACGCGTAGTGCGGCGCGAGCGTCCTCGCCCGCGCCGCACGCGTCAGCGATTCACGGTGGCCATGTTCGGATAGCGGTCGCCCGCCGTCACGCCTTTCGGCGCGACCTCGTCGATGCGGGCGAGGTCTTCCGGCGAGAGCTCGATGTCGGCGGCCTTCGCGTTCTCCTCGAGATGGGCGATGCGCTTGCTGCCGGGGATCGGCACGATGTCGTCGCCCTGCGCGAGCAGCCACGCGATCGCGAGCTGCGCGGGCGTCACGCCTTTCTCCTTCGCGATCGTCTCGATGCGCTTCACGAGCTCGAGGTTCTTCGCGAAGTTCTCGCCCTGGAAGCGCGGCGAGTTGCGGCGGTAATCGTCCGGCTCGAGATCGTCCATCGTCTTGAACTTGCCGGAGAGAAAGCCGCGGCCGATCGGGCTGTACGCGACAAAGCCGATGCCGAGCTCGCGCACGGTCGGCAGGATCTCATCCTCGGGATCGCGGCTCCAGAGCGAGTACTCGGTCTGCAGCGCGGTGATCGGATGCACCTTGTGCGCGCGGCGGATCGTCTGCGGTGCGGCTTCGGAGAGTCCGAGGTACCGCACCTTGCCCGCCTGCACGAGCTCGGACATCGCGCCGACCGTCTCCTCGATCGGCACGCTCGTGTCGACGCGGTGCTGGTAGTAGAGATCGATGTGATCGACGCCGAGGCGCTGGAGCGAGCCGTCACACGCGGCGCGCACGTATTCGGGGCGGCCGTTGATGCCGATCCAGCCGCCGTCTTCGCGGCGCTGGTTGCCGAACTTCGTGGCGACCACGACTTCGTCGCGGCGGTCGCGGATCGCGCGGCCGACGAGCTTCTCGTTCGTGAACGGGCCGTACATGTCGGCCGTGTCGAGGAAGTTCACGCCGATGGCGAGTGCGCGGTGGATGGTGGCGATCGATTCGGCATCGTCGCGCGAGCCATAGAACTCGGACATGCCCATGCAGCCGAGGCCGAGGGCGGAGACTTCGAGAGAGGCGAGCTTGCGGTGTCTCATTGCGGTTCGCGGCGGTGCATACTGCGTGCTGAATGACGGCTGCCGAACAGGTCCATGCGATCCATCACCCCGCACCGGCACTGTTCCGATACTACATCCTGCGCTCGTTGCTCGTCGGGCCGCTCTTTTTCGTCCCGCTCATCTACTTCTACTTCCGCTACCACACGATGCGCTACGACTTCGACGAGGAAGGGATCTCGATGCGCTGGGGCATCCTCTTCCGCCGCGAGATCACGCTGACGTACGCGCGCATCCAGGACATTCATCTGACCAGCAACCTCGTCGAGCGCTGGCTCTCGCTCGCGCGCATCCAGATCCAGACGGCGAGCGCGAGCGCTGCCGCGGAGATGACGATCGAGGGACTGCACGAGTTCGAGCTCGTGCGCGACTTCCTCTACACGAAGATGCGCGGCGTGCGCGGCGGCGCCGCACCGCAACACGTCGAGACGCCCGCGCACGACGCGAGCCTCGCCGCCGCGTTGCGCGAGGTCGCGTCGGAGCTGCGCGCGGTGCGCGAGGCGCTGGAGAAGCGATGAACTGGCGGCCGCCCGTGCTGCGGCTCATGCGCGTGCCGCACGAGCCCACGCCCCCGCCCGGCTCGCCGCCGCGCGTCTTCCGCGCCGCGCCGAACTTCCTCGCGCTGCGCGCGTTCGAGTTCGGACTCAAGCAGCTCGTAGCGATCATCGGTCTCACGTTCGCGGTGATGTTCTCCGTCCTCACGCTCGACCGCTTCGATCCTCCGCGCTGGGTGCTCCTCATCATTCACCTCGGCGAAGTCGTCGCCGGACTGGCCATCGTCGGCGAGATCTTCCTCGGCTGGATGCTCGTACGTCTCGATTACGAGCTGCGCTGGTACATGCTGTCCGATCGCGCGATCCGCATTCGCGAAGGCATCACCACCGTGCGCGAAAAGACGGTGGCGCTCGCGAACATTCAGAACATTTCGATCAAGCAAGGCCCGCTGCAGCGATTCCTCAAGATCGCCGACGTGGAGGTCAACACGGCGGGCGGCGGCGGCTCCTCGGCGCGGCAGCCGGGAAAGAAGCAAGTCGCCGAGCCGATGCACGTCGCGTACTTTCGCGGCGTCGACAACGCGGAGCAGATCCGCGACCTGCTGCTCGAAGGCGTGCGGCGGCAGAAAGACGCGGGACTCGGCGATCCCGACGACGCGCATCACGCGCCGGCAGTCGTCGCGCCGGTGGCGGAGGTTGACGATGTCAACGCCGCCGTCGCCGAACTGCTCGCCGCATCGCGCGCGCTGCGCATCGCGGCGAGCATGCCGCAGGCGGCATGGCGCGCGGCGCCGCCGGAGTAGCGGCGCACGACCGGCACATCGAGCGTGGAAGCGGGTGGGCTCAACGTCGCGACGCGCGTCACGCGCCGCGTGCAGTCGTCGCGTCCATTGCGACCGATGACGATGTCAACGCGGCCGTCGCCGAACTGCTCGCGGAGTCGCGCGCGCTGCGCATCGCGGCGAGCATGCCACAGGCGGCGTGGCGCGCGGCGCCGCCGGAGTAGCGGCGCACGACGGGCACGTCGAGCGTGCGCAGCTCGTCGCGGAAGCGCGCGAGCTCGGCGTCGGTGGCGCGGCGGTAGCCGTCTTCGCGCGTGTCATTCACGTCGATCAGATTCAGCCGCAGCGGAACGCCGTCGAAGAGGCGCCGCAGCGCGGCGACTTCGTCGCTGCCGGTGTTGATGCCGCCGAGGACGACCAAGGCGATGGTGATGCGTCCGCCGGTGGCGCGTTGATACGCGCGGATCGCATCCGCGAGCACGTCCACCGGCCACGCGGAGGCGGCGGGCAGCAGCTCGCGGCGGCGCGCGTCGATCGCGGACGTGAGCGACACGATGAGGCGATACGGCTTGCACTCGTCCGCGAGCTTCAGGATCGCGGGCACGAGGCCGACCGTCGAGATGGTGATCGCTTTCGCGGAGATGCGTCCGCCGCACGGATGCGCGAGGACCTCGGCGGCGTGGAGGACGTTCGCGTAGTTGTGCAGCGGCTCGCCTTGTCCCTGGAACACCGCGCCGGTGACGGCGCCCGGCGCCTCGTCGCGCACGGCGACGAACTGCGCGACGATCTCCCACGGCTCGAGGTGGCGCGTGAGCCCGAGGCGACCGGTCGCGCAAAAGGTGCAGCCCATCGCGCAGCCGGCCTGCGACGAGAGGCAGACCGTGAAGCGGCCGGGCGCCTCGAGCGGAATGCGCACCGCCTCGACGAGCGCGCCGTCGCGCAGACGGAAGAGGTACTTCACGAAGCCGTCGGAAGGATCGAGCGCGCGCTCGACGATCTCCAGCGGCTCGCGATCGGTCAACCTGTTGACCGCTTCCTCGACGTGCCGCGGCACGGGTCGCGATGCTGGAAAGCCGGCGCGCCCGTGCGCGACGACATGCGCGAGCACGCGCCGCGCCTCCGCGTCGCGAACGGCGACGCCGTTCGCGAGCAGATGCGCGGCGAGCGCGTCGGCCAGCAGGCCGAAGAGATGCGGGCGCATGGGGGGATGGTAAAGCTGAATTGAGAACGCAGAACGCAGAACGCAGAATGTAGAAAAGGGGACCGGCGCGAGCCGTTCCCCTTTCTCAATTCTTCGTTCTGCGTTCTGCGTTCTTCATTCAGCCTTTCTCTACATCACCTCCTTACCGGAAGGATATAAAGAAATCCTTAATCCGTAAACTATCTATTTCGTGTACACCGTTACTTCCGCGCTCGCGCCGACCGGCACGCGATCGGCGGCCGGTCCGGTCCACTTCACGCGCACGGGCACGCGCTGCACGACCTTCACGTAGTTGCCGCTGGCGTTGTCGGGCGGGAGCAGCGAGAACGTCGAGCCGGTGCCGCCGGAGAGGCTCTCCAGCGTGCCGTCGAACTCGCCGTCGACGGCGTCGACCTTCACTTTCGCGCGCTGGCCCGCGCGCATGGCGCGCACCTGCGTCTCCTTGAAGTTCGCGATGACGTAGGTCTGCAGCGGCACGAGCTGGACGATTGGCTGGCCCGCGGTGACGAGCGAGCCGGCGTGCACGGTGAGCTTTGACGCGATGCCGTCGCGCGGCGCGGTGATGCGCGCGTACGAGAGGTTGAGCTGCGCGGCGGCGAGCGCGGCGCGTGCGGTGTCGACGCGCGCGTGTGCGAGCGCGTCGTCCGCTTCCGCGGCGCGGATCTGCGCGTCGACGGGCGCGGTCTGCTGCAGCCGGCCCACCGCCTGCTGCACGTCCGCCTCGGCCTGCTGCTTCGACTGTTCCGCCGATGTCAGGTGCGCGCGCGCCTGCGCGAGCTCGGCCTGCGCGGCCTCGTTCGCGGCGCGCGCGGCGTCGACCTGCGACTTCGAGATGTCGCCCTTGCCGCCAAGCTCCTGCGCGCGCGACCAGTCGTTGCGCGCCTTGTCCGCGTTCGCCTGCGCGCGCGAGACGGCGGCGCGCGCTTCCGCGATCGCGCTCGACTGCGTGCCCACCTTCTGCTGCGAGCTCTGTACGGCTGCCTGCGCGGTGGTGAGGCCGCCGCGCGCGGTGGCGCGGGCGACGGAGAGGCGCGCGTCCGCGGCGTCCGCCTGCGCGCTCGCCGTGGCCAGCTCGCTCGTGGCCTGCTGCACCTTCACCTGCGCGTCGCGCGCGTCGAGCTGCACGAGCAGGTCGCCGGCGCGGACGTGCTGGTTGTCGTGCACGAACACTTGTTCGACCTGGCCGGGGATGCGCGGCGCGACGGCCACGACGTCCGCGGCCACCTGCGCGTCATCGGTCGATTCTTTGTTCGACGTCATCAGCGCATACGCGCCGTACGCGATGAGCAGCAGCACGACCACTGCCCCGAGAATCATGAACATCCGGCGCGCGCGTGCCTTCGGCAGCACGGGATCCGGACGGGTAGTTGAGCTCTGTTCCGACATCGTCACATCTCCACATGGACTTCGATCTTCTCGCCGCCGCGCTCGGGAGCGCGGAGCACGAAGACGAGCGGCAGCACGAGGATGAAGAGGATCCCCGCGAGGTAAAAGAGTTTTTCGAAAGAGATCATCATGGCCTGGCGGCGCACGAGACCATCGAGCATGTTGCGCGCGAGCGCCTGCGACGACACCGCGTCATAGCCGCGCGCGGCGAACGACTTCGCCATCGCGGCGATGCGCGTCATCGCTTCCGGATCGCCCGCGGCGAAGTATCCCAGCATCGACTCGCGGGCGTGCGTCGTGTTGCGCGCGAGCAGCGTTGCGAAGGCGGCGAGGCCGATCGAGCCGCCGACCTGGCGCAGCAGCGAGTTGAGACCCGTGGCGTCGGAAAGACGATGCCGCGGGATCGACGCGAGCGCGAGCGTCGTCAGCGGGATGAAGAGACAGCTGAACGCGATGCCCTGCAGGACGAGCACGGTCACGACGCCGCGCGAGCTCGTCGACAGCGTGTAGTGCCCCATCAGCCACGCGGTGTAGCCGAAGAGCAGGATGCCGAACGCGATGACCGCGCGCGGCGAGACTTTGTTGTAGATCCTGCCGACGATCGGCATGATGAAGATCATCGTCAGCGAGCGTGGCATCATCGCCAGACCCGCCTGCGTGGCCGTGTAGCCGAGCAGCAGCTGCATGAAGAGCGGCAGCAGGAACGTGACCGCCATCAGCATCGCGAACATCACCGCGCCGACGAGCGTGCCCGACGTGAAGATGACGTCGAGGAAGAGCGAGAAGTCGACCGCAGGGACGGGCGCCGACAGCTCGCGAATGATCCACGCCACGATCGTGACGACGGAGAGGAACGCCAGTCCGGTGATCAGCGTCGACTGGAACCAGTCGTTGCGGTTCCCTTCCTCGAGCACGTACTGCAGCGTGCCGAGTCCGACGATCATCAGAATGATCCCCGCGTAATCGAGATTCTTCCGCTGCTCCTCGGCCATCGCATGGTTGTGCGCGCGCACGTCTTCCGGCTCGTGCACGAACGCGGTGACCATGACCAGCGAGATGAGGCCGATCGGCAGGTTGATGTAGAAGATCCACGGCCAGCTGTAGTTGTCGACGATGTAGCCGCCGAGCGTCGGGCCGAAGGCGGGTCCGAGGACGACGGCCATGCCGAAGATGGCCATGGCCATGCCTTGCTCTTCGTAGGGAAAGGTCTGGCGCAGGATGGCCTGTTCGGTCGGCTGCAACGCGCCGGCGCCGAAGCCCTGCAGCACGCGGCAGACGACGAGCACCGGCAGCGTGCGCGCGAAACCGCACAGCATCGAGCCGAGAATGAAGAGCACGAGCGAAGCGAGATAGACGCGCTTCTGCCCGAACAGGCGCGCGAGAAATCCGGTGAGCGGCATGACCATGACGGTGGCCATGACGAAGCCGGTGGTGACCCACGTGATCTGCTCGACGGTCGCGCCGAGGGAGCTCTGGAGATGCGGGACGGCGACGTTGACGATCGACGCGTCGATCGCGCCCATGAGCGTGCCGAACGTGACCGAGATCGTCACGAGCCACTTGTTGACGGGCTTGCGTTCGGTCACTGCGCGGCTCCGCGGACGGGCGGTGGGGGCGGCGGCGCGGGCGTGGTGCTCGCGTCGGGCGACGTCGTCGTGGTGGGCGACGCGTTCGTCGATGACGTCGCGTTCGGCGCCATCGTGTTCGGCGTGGTCGTCGTCGACGGCGCCGCGGTCGTCGTGGCATTTGCGCCGTTCGCCGACGCCGGGGGATTCGACGTGATCGGCAGCGTGCCGCCGACGTTCGGCGTCGCGTCGCCCGATGTCGCGGACGGCGTTGGCGTCGCCGGATGCAGCTCGCCGGTGGCGCGGCGCAGTTGCACGTTCGCGAGCGCGGCGTCGGCGCGCGCGGCGATGAGCGCCTCGTGCGCCTGCTGGTACTGATCTTCGGCGCGGTCGACTTCGACCGTCGAGCCGTAGCCGGCGGACTTCCGATCGCGCGCGATGGTCAGCGCGTCTTCCGCGACCTGCACCTGTTCTTCGGCGACGCGCACGCGCTCTTCGGCGTTGCGCAGGCTGAGAACCGCCGTGCGGACATCCTGCTCGACGTCGCTGCGGAGGCTGCCGAGTCGCGTCTCGAGGTCCCGCACTTCGAGTCGCGCGCGGGCGATGTTCGCCGGGATCGTGCCGCGGAACAGCGGCACGCTGGCGACGGCGGTGATGCGGCGCGTCCAGAGCAGGTTGCTCGTCTGCAGGCCGCCGTAGTCGCCGGCGAACTCGATCGCGAGCGACGGCAGGTACTGCGCGCGCGCGGCGGAGAGCGCGAGCTGCGCCTCGCGCACGTGCGCTTCCAGTGCTTTGACTTCGGGACGCTGCGCGCGCGCGGTGGCGAGCGCGGCGTCGACGTCGGGCGCGGGCGGCGCGGCGACGACCGGATCGGTGAGCAGGACGTCGGAGGCCTGGTTCTCGCCGATGGCATTGAGCAGCGCGAGCACGGCGGCGCTGCGGTCGTTCTCCGCGGCGAGCAAACCGGAACGCGCGCGCGACAGCTGGAGCCGCGCCTGCGCGACGTCGAGCTTCGTGCCGGTGCCGGCTTCGAACTCGTCGTTCGCGACGCGCAGCAGTTCCTGGAAGAGCTTCATGTCCGCCTGGCGCGACACGATCTGCGCGTCGGCGCGCTGCACCATGACGTACAGCCGCGAGACGGAGGCGACGACGTCGCTTTCCGCGCGTGCGACTTCGTAGCGGCTCGCGCCCGCCGCCGCGTGCCGCGACTGGTAGAGCCGCAGCGCGGCGAGGTTGAACAGCTGCGCGGCGGCGTTCACCTGCACCTGGTACACGTTGAACGGTCCGATCACGGACGGAACGCCCGGCAGCGTGAAGCCGAACTCCTCGAGGTTGACCGACTCGTTCGAGCGCATGAGGCGCGCGTCGCCCTGCGGCAGGAGGCCCGTGAGCGCCTCGCGCTCGGCGATCTGCGAACGCTCGGCCGCCGTCTGCGCCAGACGCGCCGTCGCTCCCTCCGACAGCGCGCGTTGCAGCGCGTCGTCGAGGGTCAGGCGGATCGTCGCCGGTGCGGTTGCTGTCGTCGTCGTGGTGCTGGTCGTCGTCTGCGCGCTTGCGGTTGCCGCAAGCAACATCATCAGAATCGCGGTACTACACTGGCGCAAGTACTTCCTCCTCCGCCGCCTCCATGTGCACGTGCGATTCCTCTTTGCCGCGCTTCGAGCGCAGCTTGTCCATGTAGACGTAGAACACGGGCGTGACGTAAAGCGTGAGTGTTTGTGAGAAGAGCAGGCCGCCGACGACGGCCAGGCCGAGCGGGCGGCGCGACTCCGCGCCGGCGCCGAGGCCGAGGGCGATCGGCAGCGTGCCCATGAGCGCCGCCATCGTCGTCATCATGATCGGACGAAAGCGGATGAGGCAGGCGTCGTAGATCGCGCGCTCCGGTTCCAGCCCCTGCTTCTCCGCCTCGACGGCGAAGTCGACCATCATGATGCCGTTCTTCTTGACCAGACCGACGAGCATGATGATGCCGACGAACGCGTAGATCGACAGATCGACATGGAACACGAGCAGCGTGAGCAGCGCGCCGAAGCCGGCGAACGGCAGCGCGGAGAGAATCGTGAGCGGGTGGATGAAGCTCTCGTAGAGGACGCCGAGCACCATGTAGATCACGGCGATGGCGACGATGAGCAGCATGCCCAGACCCTGCATCGAGGATTGGAACGCCTGCGCGGTGCCCTGGAACGACGTGCTGATGGTGGCCGGGAGCGTGGTGCGCGCAACGCCGTTGATCTGATTGACCGCATCGCCGAGCGATACGCCCGGTTTGAGGTTGAACGAGATCGTGACGGACGGCGTCTGGCCGGAGTGATTGACGGTGAGCGGGCCGACGCTCGGCAGGAGCTTGGCGAACGTCGACAGCGGCACGAGCTCGCCCGAGGCGGCGCGGACGTAGAGCAGCGAAAGCGAGCCGATGTCCTGCTGGTACTGCGGCGCGGCTTCCATGATGACCTGGTAGCTGTTGGTCGGCGCGTACATGGTCGAGACCTGGCGCGTCGCGTACGCGGAGAAGAGCGCGTCTTCGATCTGGTTCGCGGTGAGGCCGTACGACGCGGCGCGGTCGCGGTCGATGGCGACGCTGACCTGCGGGTTGCGGATCTGCAGATCGCTGGCGACGTCGACGAAGCCGGGCAGCGTGCGCATCTTGTCGGTCATCTTCGACGCGGAGGCGTAGAGCTCGTCCGTGTTCGGACCCTGCAGCGTGTACTGGTAAAGAGCTTGACTACTGCGTCCGCCCAGGCGGATCGGGGGCGGGTTCTGCAGATAGACGCGCACGCCGGGAACGGCGTTCACCATCGGCCGCAGCTTCGCGATCAGCTCGTCCGCGGAGATGTCGCGCTCCTTGCGCGGCACGAGACGCACCGAGATGATGCCGCTGTTGTACGCGCCGCCGCGGATGCCGACCGCGGAGAAGAACGCGGCGACGCTCGGCTCCTTCTGCACGATGCGCGCGACCGCGAGCTGGTGCCGCACCATGTCCTCGTACGAGATGCCCTGCGGTCCTTCGAGCTGCAGGTAGATCTGTCCCTGATCCTCGCTGGGAAGGAAGCCTTTCGGCACCTGCACGAAGAGGAAGCCGGTGGCGATGAGGATGGCCAGCGACACGAGCATCGTGGCGCGCTTGTGGCGCAGCACGAAACGGAGGCCGCTCGCGTAGACGGCGAGCATCCGCTCGAAGAAGCGCTCCGACATTTCGTAGAAGCGGCCGTGGCGGCCATGGTGCGGACGGATGAAGCGCGCGCTGAGCATCGGCGTGAGCGTCAGCGAGACGAAGCCGGAGACGAGGATCGACGCGCCGATCGTGACGGCGAACTCGTGGAAGAGCCGGCCGAGGATGCCGCCCATGAAGAGGATGGGGATGAAGACCGCGGCGAGCGAGATCGTCATCGACAGAATCGTGAAGCCGATCTCCTGCGAGCCTTTGACCGCGGCCTCGAACGGCTTCTCGCCCTGCTCCATGTGGCGGACGATGTTCTCGAGCATGACGATCGCATCGTCGACGACGAAGCCGACCGACAGCGTCAGCGCCATGAGCGAGAGGTTGTCGAGCGAGTAGTCGAAGAGGTACATGACCGCGAACGTGCCGACGAGCGACATCGGCAGCGCGAGGCTGGGGATGACCGTCGCGGAGACGTTGCGGAGGAAGAGGAAGATCACGAGGATGACCAGGAACAGCGTCAGCATCAGCGTGAACTTGACGTCGGTGACCGACTCGCGGATCGAGTCGGCGCGGTCGCGGTGGATGTCGAGGTTGATCGACGCCGGCAGTTCCTGGCGGAAGCGCGGCAGCAGCTTGCGGATCGCGTTCGACACTTCGACCGCGTTCGTGCCGGGCTGCTTCTGCACGGCGAGGATGACGCCGCGCTTGTCGCGGAACCACGCCGCGGTCTTGTCGTTCTCGACGCTGTCGAGGATGCGCCCGAGCTGTTCGAGCCGCACCGGCGCGCCGTTGCGGTACGCGACGGTGATCGGGCGGTAGTCGTCGGCCTTGAGCAGCTGGCCGTTCGCGGTGATGGTCGCGGCCTGATACGGGCCGTTCATCACGCCGGTGGGAAGGTTCACGTTGCTGTTGCGCACGGCGGTGACGACTTCGTCGACGCCGATGCCGCGCGTGGCGAGCTGCTGCGGATCGAGCTGGATGCGCACGGCGTACTTTTGCGCGCCGTAGACGATGACCTGCGCGACGCCGGGCACGGTCGAGAGGCGCTGCCCCATCTGCGTCTCGGCGTACTCGTCGAGCTGGTAGAGCGGCAGCGTGTCGGACGTGAGCGCGATGTAGAACACCGGCTGGTCCGCGGGATTGACCTTGTTGTACGACGGCGGCGTGGGCATGTTCGGCGGCAGCGAGCGCTGCGCCGCGGCGATGGCGGCCTGCACGTCCTGCGCGGCGGCGTCGAGAGGGCGCGAGAGCGCGAACTGCAGCGTGATCGACGTCTGCCCCAGGCTCGAGGACGAGGTCATCGAGTCGAGGCCGGCGATGGTGGAGAACTGCCGCTCGAGCGGCGTCGCCACCGACGCGGCCATCGTCTCCGGCGACGCGCCGGGAAGCGACGCGTTGACGTTGATCGTGGGGAAGTCGACGTTCGGCAGATCGCTGACCGGCAGCAGCCGGTACGCCATCGCACCGAACAACAGGATTGCGATCATGACCAGCGTGGTCATGACGGGGCGGCGGATGAAAGGCGCGGAAAGGTTCATCCCTTGATCTCCACCTTGCTCTTCGGCGTGAGGCGCAGCTGGCCGTCGGTGACGACGGTCTCGCCGGCGTTGAGGCCGTCGGCGACGATCGTCTCCTGACCGATGGTGCGGAAGACGGAGATCTGCCGCATCTCGACCGCGTTGCCGGGTTTGACGACGTAGACGAACTGCCCGTTCTGCCCGATCTGCACGGCACGAGCCGGCACCACGATCGCGGACGGCCGGTCCTCGATCGTCATCGACACGGTGACGAACTGCCCCGGCCAAAGCGCGCGGTCGTGATTGTCGAAGAGCGCCTTGAGCGTGATCGTGCCGGTCGACGTGTCGACGGCGTTGTCGACGAACGAGAGCTTGCCGTGCGCGGTGGCCGCGCCACCCGACTGCGGCGAGGCGGCGACGGCGAACGTGGCCGCGCCGCGCGCGCGGATCTGCGCGAGCTGGTCCTGCGGAATCGCGAACTGCACGTACACCGGCTCGACCTGATTGATGACGACGAGCGGCGTCGTGTCGTTCGCGTGCACGAGGTTGCCCGCGTGCACCTGCAGGCTGCCGGTGCGTCCGCTGAGCGGCGCGCGGATCGTGCAGTACGAGAGCTGCAGCCGCGCGTTCTCGACCGCGGCGCGATCGGCCGCGACGACGGCGCGCGCGGCTTCCGCGCCCGACGCGATGCGGTCGTACTCTTCCTTCGTCACGTAGTCCTTCTTCACGAGATCCGCGTAGCGCGCGGCATTCGACTCGCCGTTGCGCAGCTGCGCCTCGTCGCGCGCGAGGTTGGCCTGCGCCTGCTGCATCGCCGCGACGTACGGACGCGAGTCGATCGTGAAGAGCACCTGTCCCTTGGTCACGTCGTCGCCTTCATGGAAGGAGACGTTGAGCAGCTGCCCTTCGACGAGCGCGCGCACGGCGACGGTCGACAGCGGCTGCACGTTGCCGATGGCCTGGATGCCGAGGGGCATGTCCTTCTGCTGGACGGTGGCCACGGTGACGGGCACCGCCTCTTCGCGCGGCGCTTCCTTCTTTTCGGCGCAGGCGACGGCGGCAATGAGCGAGAGAAGCAAGAGACTGCGTTTCATCGATTCAACCTTCCGGTGTCGTGAGCGAGTTGTGCGAGCGAGAGGAACCAGTCGGCCCGCGACTGCACCTCTTCGGCGCGCGCGGTTTCGAGCGCGGACTGCGCGGTGAGCACGTCGACGATCGTGCCGACGCCCTCGCGGTAGCGCGCGCGGGCGACGTCCGCCGACTGCTGCGCGCTGTTGAGAAGATCGCGGCTCGTGGCCAGCCGCTGCCGCGCCGTGCGCAGCCCGTAGTAGCTGGTCCAGACGTCGAGCGAGACCTGCTGCGAGAGATCGCGCAGCTGCTCCCGCGCGAGCTCGGCCTCGAGCTCCGCCTGCCGCACGTCGTAGCGGTTCCGCCAGCCGGTGAAGAGCGGGAAGCTCAGCCCGACCGCGGCGGAGTACGGCGTCGAACGCTCGCCGCCGTTGCCGATGTTGAAACCGGTCGACGCCGACGTGACGACGCGCGGCAGAAAGCTCGAGCGGACCTCGCGGATGCGCGCGGATGCACGTTCGGCGAACGCGCGCGAGGCGGCGAGATCGGGACGCGCGCGCTGCGCCGCGTCGATGAGCACGTCGATGGCGTCGGAGACGTCGTTCGCCGGCACGTCGTTCGGCAGCTCGCCGACCTCGAAGCGCGTCGTCGGAGACACGCCCATCGCCGTCGCCAGCGCGCCTTCGATCGCGCGCAGGTTGCCTTCGATCGTGTCGTAGGTCAGCTGCGCCTGCGAGAGCGCGGTGCGCGCCTGCAGCACGTCGGCAATCGTGGCGACGCCCGCGTTGTGACGCGCTTCCGCGGCGTCGAGACTGGTCTTGCGCTCGGAGAGCGTCGCGCTCTGCGCGGCGAGCTGCGCCTTCGCGTCGAGGTACTGGTAATACGCCTGCTGCGTCTGCAGGATGACGTCCTGAATGGCCTGGTTGTGCAGGAAGTCGGAGGCAATGAGCGTCTGCCGCGCCTGCTCGACGCGCGCGTCGCGCCCGCCGAAGTCGAACAGCAGATACGTGAGCGCGAGCGACGGGCCGATCGACGTCTGCGAGCTCCCGCCCGCCGCCTTCACGCGCGCGACGCTCGCATCGAGATCGACTTCGGGAAGCCACGCCGCCTGCTCGCTGCCGACCGCCGCTTCCGCGGCGCGCGCGGTGAGCCACGCCTCACGCGTGCGCGGGTTGTTCTCGAGCGCGATGTCGAGGACGCGCGCGAGCGTGATCGGACCGGTCGAATCCGCCGCCGTCGCAACAACCGTCGACGGCACCGCCGGGATCGCGACGTTCTGCGTCACGGTCGGCGTCCACGGCTTCGACGGCGCGTCGGACGTCTTCACGTCCGGCTGGGCCGTGCGGCACGCGGTGACGGCAAACAGCAGCGCGAAGAACGCGCAAATTCGTTTCATCAGTTACTTCCTGCTCCTCGTTTTCGGTTCGGCTCCCTCGGCCGCGAGACCATGCAGCAAGAGGTCGGCGATGAGTCGCGCGTCGTCTTCCACCGGCGCGCTCTCGTCCGCGAGCAGCCGCTGGTTGACCATCGCCACGACGGCGTCGACGAACATCGCCGCGACCTTGCGGCTCTCCGTCGGACGGAACACGCCCTCCGCGATGCCGTCATCGATGACCTTCGTCACGCCGTTCAGCAGCTTGCGATAGCGGTCGTGACGGTAGCGGCTGCCGTGCGTGCGCATCACCTCGCGCTCGTACAGCAGGATGCGGAAGAGGTCGCGGTTCTCGTCAAAGTACGTGAGGTAGCGCAGCGCGTACGCCTCGAGCTTCTTCGGCGCCGGCGCGTTGCCGGAGAGGATCTGGTCGATCCGCGCGGTGAGCGGCTCGAGCGACGACTCTTTCACCGAGTCGAGCAGTTCCTGCTTGTCGCGGTAGTGGAGGTAGACCGTGCCCTTCGCGATGCCGACTTCCTGCGCGACGCGCTCCATGGTCACGCTGTCGAGCCCCTCGCGGCACATCAGCCGGACGACGGCCGCCTGGATGCTTTGTCGCTTGAACTCCTGCCACAGCTTCGGCTCTTCTTTGCGTGCGGGTCTTGCCATAATGACCGTTCGGTCATTTTACGAACCGAATGGGTCAGTGGGTGATTCCATTCAGTGACAAAGCCTCCATTTGAACGCAGAACGGCCGGCGAGAGCGCCGGCCGTTCCGTTCACATCTGTTGCAATTCCGTCGTTACTTCGTCGCCGGCGGCTTCTTGAGGCCGCGCTCGATGAGCAGCGGATCGGCGATCGGATCGCGGCCGCGGAAGTTGCGGTAGAGCACCGCCGCCTCCTGCGTGCCGCCGCGCGAGAGCACCATGTCGCGGAAGCGCTGGCCGTTCTCGCGGGTCATGCCGCCATGCTCCTTGAACCAGTAGTACGCGTCGTCGTCGATCAGCTCGCTCCACATGTAGGCGTAGTAGCCGGCCGAATAGCCGCCGCCCCAGATGTGCGAAAAGTACGGCGTGTGATAGCGCGGCGGAACGGCAGCCATGTCGATCTTGAAGCGCTGCAGCGCGGCCGGCTCGAACGTGGCCACGCTCTGCAGCGGCGCGTCGGCGGGCAGATCATGCCACGCGAGATCGAGGAGCGCCGCGGCGAGATACTCGACCGTCGCATAGCCCTGATTGAACGTGCGCGAGTTCTTGATCTTCTCGACCAGCGCCTGCGGGATCGGCGCGCCGGTCTGGTAGTGCTTCGCGTAGTTCGCGAAGACGCGCGGCTCGAGCGCCCAGTGCTCGTTGAACTGGGACGGGAACTCGACGAAGTCGCGCGGCACGTTCGTGCCGGCGAGCGTCGGGTACTTCACGTTCGAGAACATGCCGTGCAGCGCGTGCCCGAACTCGTGGAACATCGTGTTGACGTCGTCGAAGCTGAGCAGCGCCGGCTGGCCCGGCGACGGCTTCGTGAAGTTCGTGACGTTGAAGACGACCGGCTTCGTTCCGAAGAGACCGCTCTGGTCGACGAAGCTGTCCATCCACGCGCCGCCGCTCTTGTTGTCGCGCGCGAAGTAGTCGGCGTACCAGATCGCCAGCGAGTGGCCGTCGGCATCGAAGACTTCGAAGACGCGCACGTCCGGCTGATAGACCGGGATGTCCTTGCGCTCCTTGAACGTGAGGCCGTACATCTGGTTCGCGGCGTAGAAGACGCCGTCGTGCAGCACGCGGTCGAGCTCGAAGTACGGCTTGACCTGCGACTCGTCGAGGTCGTATTCGGCCTTGCGCACCTGCTCGGCGTAAAAGTCCCAGTCGGCGCCGGTGAGCTGGAAGCCGCCCTTCTGCTTGTCGATGAGCTTCTGCATCTTCGCCGCTTCCTCGCGCGCCTTCGCGGTCGAGGCGGGGACGAGATCGGTCAGCAGCTTGATCGCGTTCTCCGGCGTCTTGGCCATCTGATCGTCGAGGCTGTACGCGGCGTAGTTCGGATAGCCGAGGAGCTTCGCGCGCTGCGCGCGGAGCTGGGCCATGCGGGAGATGATCGCGGTGGTGTCGTTCGGGCCGCCGTGGCTGCCGCGCTGCACGGACGCGTTGAAGAGCCGCTGCCGGACGGCGCGATTCTTCAGCGACGCGAGCGCCGGCTGCTGCGTGGTGTTGCGCAGCGTGAGCACCCACTTGCCGTCGAGCTTGCGATCCTTGGCCGCCTGTGCGGCGGCGGCGATGTCGCCTTCGCTGAGGCCGTCGAGGTCCTTCACGTTGTCGATGACGATCGCGGACGCGGCGGTGTCGGCGAGCACGTGGTCGCGGAACTGCGTGCTGAGCGTCGACTCTTCCTGATTGAGCGCGCGCAGCGTGGCCTTGTCGGCTTCGCCGAGCAGCGCGCCCGCGCGCACGAAGTTGCGGTAGTAGCGCTCGACGAGGAACTTCTGCTCCGCGTCGAGGCCGAGCGTGTCGCGCGTGTCGTACAGCGTCTTCACGCGCGCGAAGAGTTTCGGGTTGAGGAAGATCGCGTCGCTGTGGGCGGCGAGCTTCGGCGACTCTTCCGCCTCGACCTTCTGGATGGTGTCGTTCGTGTTCGACTGGGCGAGGTTGAAGAACACTTTCGCGACGCGCGTGAGCAGCGTGCCGGTGCGTTCCATCGCCTCGATCGTGTTCGCGAACGTCGGCGCGTCGGCGCTGTTCGCGATCGCGTCGACTTCCGCGATCTGCTGGCGCATCCCTTCTTCGATCGCGGGCTGGTAGTCGCTGTCTTTGATGCGATCGAACGGAGGCGCCTGGAAGGGAAGCGTGCTCGCCTGCGCGAACGGATTGTTCGCGAGGACGTCATTGCCGGCGGCCGTCGTCGCCGGCGGGGTTGCCGTCTGCTGCGCAGGAGCCGTCGCGGGCGCCGCGGTCGCGGTGTCGGCAACGGGAGTTGCCGCGGGTGCGGTTTGCGTCGTGGGCATTTGCGTGCAGCCGGCCACGGCCAGGGTCAACCACGTGAATAGCAAAGTTCGATTCATAAGACTCCGACAACGACCCGGCCGAGGGCGCGATTCCGGCAAAGAGCGGTTTTCGTGAACCGTTCCGTGTCGACGCGCTGCATCCTCCTCCTCGCTTTTGCAGCGGGTGCGACGGTCGCCAACCTCTATTACAGTCAGCCGCTGCTCGCCGAGATCGCCTCCGAGCTCGGCGTCAGCGCGGGCGCCGCGAGCGCGATCTCGACCGCGACGCAGCTCGGCTACGCCGCCGGTTTGCTCTTCCTCGTGCCGCTCGGCGATGCCGTGGAGCGGCGCAGGCTGCTCGTGACGACGACCGGCGCGATCACGATCGCGCTGCTGCTCGTCGCCGTCTCGCATTCGCTGACGGCGCTGCTCGCGTCGAGCGCGATCCTCGGCTGCGCGACGATCGTGCCGCAGCTCGTCGTGCCGTTCGCCGCGCACCTCGCGTCGGCCGAGGACCGCGGACGCGTCATCGGCATCGTGATGAGCGGCGTGCTGATCGGCGTCATCCTCTCGCGTTCCGTGAGCGGCTTCCTCGCCGGCACGATCGGCTGGCGCACGACGTACGTCGCCGCCGCGGGCGCGATGGCCGTGCTCGCGCTGCTGCTGCGGTTTCAACTGCCGCTCGCGCCGCCGGAAGTTGACCTTCGCTACGGCGAGCTGCTCCGCTCCCTCGGCTCGCTCATCCGCACGCAGCCGCTGCTGCGCCGCCACGCGCTCATCGGCGCGTGCGGCTTCGCCGCGTTCAGCATCTTCTGGACGAGCCTCGCCTTTCATCTGCAGAAGCTCTCGCCCGCGTACGGCACGAAGACCGTCGGCGCGTTCGGCATCGTCGGCGTCACCGGCGCATTGATCGCGCCGCTCGCCGGACGTCTCTCCGATCGCCTCGGCTCGCGCACGCTCAATCGCGCGGGACTCGTGCTGATGGCGCTGGCGTTTGCGCTGATGGCCGGCGGCGGCGCGTCGCTGGTCGTGCTCGCGATCGGCGTCGTCTTCCTCGACGCGGGCGAGCAGACCAGCCATATCGCCAATCAGGCGCGCATCTTCTCGCTCGACGCCGCGCTGCGAAACCGCCTCAACGCCGTCTACATGGTCGCCTTCTTCATCGGCGGCGCGCTCGGCTCGATCATCGCCGGATTGGCGTGGCAGCACGGCGGCTGGCTCGCCGTCTGCGCGGCCGGCGCGGCCGCGTCGATCGCGGGCGCCGTAGCGGCGTCGGTGAAGTGAGGAAGTGCGCTACCATGCCGGCCGGTCGCTTCGATGGATCAGGATCAGCTTCGCGTCCCCACGATCGCGCTTCCGGCGACGGTCCGCTACTTCGACGAGCGACCGCTCACGGGCCGCATCTTCCTTCCCGTCTGCGCGCAGCATCACGACGGGCCGATGCGCGTCGATGAATGGATCAACCAGTCGAGCGTCTTCTTCCCGTTCGTGCAGGACGGCGCGGAGCGCGCGACCATCCTCAACAAACGCTACGTCGTCATCCTCACCATCGAAACGGCCGACGATCACGACGCCGACACCGGCACCACGCAGCGCGTCTCCGTCGAGTGCGGCAACGTGCGCGTGGAAGGTCTCGTGCACATCGACATGCCCGAGCATCAGAGCCGGCTGCTCGACTGGGCCAACCGCGCCGAGCCGTTCCTCGTGGTGAACGACAACGACCGGCGCCACATCATTCAGAAAACCCGCATCACGTTCCTTCGCGAGGTCGATTAGTGTCGCTCGAATCGCTGCTCCGTCAGGCCGCCGCCGCCGGCGGCCGTGAAATCCGGCTCGTCGCCGGTCGAAAAATCGTCGTCGTCACACCGTCGGGCGAGCGGGAGATGCAAGGTCCCGACGTCACCGGCGCGCTCATCCAGCAACTGATCGTTCCGTCGATGCCCGCCGAGGCGCGCAAGGCGATCGCCAGCGGCCGCGCGGCGTGGACCGTGCCGGTGGCGGAGCTCGGCCTCGTGCGCGCGACCGCGGACGTCGTCGGCGGTGCGCCGCGCGTGACGCTCGCCTTCGACGACGCCGCATCGTCATCGCCAGCACCGATTTCTGCTCCCGCGCCCACGCCGCCGCCGATCATCGAGTCGACGGGGCCGACGCGCGAGATGGACTCGCTCTTCCGCCAGATGTACGACATGAAAGCGTCGGACCTGCATCTCTGCGCGGGCTCGGCGCCGCTCGTGCGTCACGACGGCCAGATCAAGCCGCTGCCGGGACGCAATGTGCTCACCGCCGCCGACGTCGAGCGCATCCTCATGCCGATCGCGCCGCAGCGGAACCGCGAGGAGTTTCGCGAGCGCAACGACACCGACTTTGCGTACGACCTCGCCGGCGTGTCGCGCTTCCGCTGCAACTTCTTCATGGACCGCAAAGGCATGGGCGGCGTCTTCCGCGTCATCCCGAGCCGCATCATCACGGCCGAGGAGATGGGGCTGTCGAAGGAGATCCTCGACCTCTGCTTCCTGTCGAAGGGACTCGTGCTCGTCACGGGACCGACCGGCTCGGGCAAGTCGACGACGCTCTGCGCGCTCGTCGACTACATCAACCGCCACCGCACCGATCACGTGATCACGATCGAAGACCCGATCGAGTTCGTGCACGAGAACAAGCAGTGCCTCATCAACCAGCGGCAGGTCGGCGAGCACACCGGCTCGTTCAAGCACGCGCTGCGCGCGGCGCTGCGCGAGGACCCCGACATCGTGCTCGTCGGCGAGATGCGCGACCTCGAGACCGTGGCCATCGCCATCGAGACCGCGGAGACCGGGCACCTCGTCTTCGGCACGCTGCATACGTCGTCGGCCGCGACGACCGTCGACCGCGTCATCGACCAGTTTCCGGCCGAGCGTCAGGACCAGATCCGCGTCATGCTCGCCTCGAGTTTGCGCGGCGTGATCAGCCAGATGCTGCTGCGCAAGATCGGCGGCGGCCGCATCCCGGCGCTCGAGGTGATGCTCGGCACCGCATCGATCGCGAACCTCATCCGCGAGGCGAAGATCTTTCAGATCCCGTCGATCATGCAGACCTCGCGCAAGCAGGGCATGGTGCTGATGAACGACAGCCTGCTCGACCTCGTCAAGCGCGGCATCGTCGAGGCCGAAGAGGCGTACGCGAAGGCGGTCGACAAGCTCGGCCTGGCGGCCATGTTCAAGGCGAACAACATCGCCTGGCGCGAGGGGGCGGCGTAGCGTCTCACGCGAAAACACGAACGGCGACGCGTGCGCGTCGCCGTTCGTCGGGAAGCGGTCGAACGTCAACTACTTGACGAACGCCGTGAAGTCGGTGCCGCCGGTCATCGCGGCGAACGGCGTCGTGTACGTTTTCACCGCGTTGTTCTTCGTGTCGGTGATGGTGAGCTCGATGCGCAGCGGCGAGGCCGAGCCGTAGAGCACGGCGATGGTCGGCGTGCCGCTCGCGGTCGTGTTGCCCTGATCGAGCATCTTCAGCAGCATCTCGATGTTATTCGCGCTGTTGAAGTAGAAGAACACGGTCTCGCTGGTGGCGCTGCCGAAGCCGGTGACCGGCTTGACCAGCGCGTCGGTGTCGGCGGCCGCGTTGTCGAACGCGCCGCGGTAGCGCACGCGCGCCTGGAAGCGGCCGTTGAGGAGGCACGCGGTCTTCGTGTCGGGGACGCAGCCGCCGGCGAAGGCGACGCTCAGCGTGTACGCGCCGGTGGTCGGCAGGCTGCCGCCCGCGCTCCAGAGCGTGTCGGCCTCGATGAGGTACGTGCCCGCCGTGGCGAAGGTGTGGTGGATGCGCGCGCGGCTCGTGCCGGAGCTGAGATACGAGACGCGCGTCACGTCCGCCGAGGTGCCGTTGTTGAGGTACATGTAAAGGAAGATCTCGTACGCGTGCGAGGAGTAGTCGATGTCGATGGTCTGCCCCGCGGTCACGGTGACGGCGTAGACGTCCTCGCGGCCGTCGAGGAAGTCGCGGCACGAGCTGGTGGTGAGCACGCCGTTGATGGTGGTCGGCGGATGGATCAACGTGGACGGGCACGTCGTCATCGCCGAGATCCCGGCGTGATGCGCGTCATGTTGCGCGCGGAGCGACTCTTCGGCGGCGGCAGGATCGTTGGTCTGCGCGAATGCGCCGAGCGACACAACGAGCAGCGACAAAACGGCGGCGATGCGAACCTTCATCGTGAACCCTCTCTCGATCTCTCTGTTTTTCTCTCTCTCGTGGTGGGTGGACGGACTCCGGAAAAGCACGCGTTTGCAAAGATTATTTCAACGAATGGCTTGACAAAGTCGCGCGGCCGCGCCGATCATGTCAAAAATTTAACATGGCCCGCCAGGAACTGAGCCGCCGCGAGCGGCAGATTCTCGACGTCATCTACCGCCTCGAACGCGCGACCGCCTCGGACGTGCTGGAGCGCCTCGACGACGCCCCCACCTACACGACGGTGCGCGGCCTGCTGCGCGTGCTCGAAGGCAAGGGCCACATCCGCCACGAGGACGAGAACGGCCGCTACGTCTACTACCCGACCGTTGCCAAGCAGCGCGCCGCAAAGTCGGCCATCAAGCACGTCGTGAGCACGTTCTTCGACGGCTCGCCCTCAGAGGCGCTCGCGGCCTTGCTCGGAGGCGAGCGGAGCTTGAACGCGCAGGAGCTCGAGCGGCTGGCAAAGGTGGTGGACGAGGCGCGGCGGAAGGAGAGGGCGTGAGGGGGCGGGGGCTGGCCGCGACGCTGACGATGGCGGGGAGGGCGCCGCGCGCGGAGACGTTCGCGCTGTCCGCGCCGGCGTCGCACGCGCCGGCATCACCCGACGCGCGGCGGAAGGAGACGGCGTGAGCGTGAGCCTCATCGCGAGTGCACTGGCGAGCCGCGGCGCGAGCGTCCTCGCGAGCCTGCTCGCGAGCGCGAGCGCCAACGCGCTGCTCGCGGCGACGCTGAAGGCGACGCTCGCGTTCGCCGCGGCACTCGCGTTCGTGCGGCTCGCGACGCGCGCGTCTGCCGCGACGCGACACGCGATGCTCGCGGCCGCGCAGCTGGCGGCGCTGACGATGCCGCTCCTCGCGTATGTTGTCCCGCCGCTGACAGTGGCGTGGAGCGCGCCGCGCGCCGAGACGTTCGCGCTGCCCGCGCCGGCGTCGCAGACACCGGCATCAACCGCGAGCGCCGCACCCGCAGTCGCGCCGCAGCGGCGCGTGCCCGTGAACCCGCTCCTCGCATGCTGGCTCGCTGGCATCGCGATCGTCGCGACGGCGCGTCTGCCCTCGCTGCAGCGCGCCGCGCGCATCGCGCGCGGCGCGCCGGCGTGGGAGGCGGAGTGGGAGCCGGCGCAGACGGAACACCGCGGCCCGCGCGTCTACCTCACCGACGCCATCGACCAGCCGGTCACGCTCGGCTCGCGCATCCTCCTCCCCACCGCCGCCCTCGACTGGCATCCGGCGCAGCTGCGTGCGGTGCTGCTGCACGAGCGCGCGCACGTGGCGCGGCGCGACTCGCTCCTCGGCCTCGTCAGCGACTTCGCCTGCGCGGTCTACTGGTTCCATCCGCTCGCATGGCTCGTTGCACGACGGGCGCGGCTCGAGCGCGAACAGGCGTGCGATGAAGCGGTGCTCGCGCAGGGCGTGCGCCGCACCGACTACGCCGCCGCGCTCCTCGACATCGCGCGCAATGCCGCGCGCGCCGCGCACGGAATGGCGATGGCCGAACGCCCGCAGCTCGAGGTGCGCATCCGCGCCATCGTCGCTGGCGCGACGCCGCATCCGCGCCGCGGCGCACGCGCGGCCGTGGTGGTCGCCGCCGTCGCCGCCGCGCCGTTTCTCGCCGCGCTCACGCCGCTTGCCATCGCGCGTCCGTCCGCCGGCGAGCCCGATCTCCTCGGCGACGCGATCGCCTCGCCGCGCAGCGAACGCCTCGGCGCACCCGCGGTGAGCGTCGTCGCGAGCGGCCCCGACGCCGCGCTCATCGCCACTCTGCAGCAGTACGCCGCGCAGCCGCCGCGCGACGAGACCGATCTCGTCGCCGACCGCGCGCGCTGGGCGCTCGGCCGCGTCCGCGACGGCGAGCTCGTACGCCCGATGCTCGACGCGCTCGACGATGCGGACTGGCGCGTGCGCGCGTACGCCGCATGGACGCTCGCCATCGCCGGCGAGCGCCGCGCCACGCCCGCGCTCGTCACGCAGCTGCGCGATCCCGTCTGGCGCATGCGCGCCATGGCCGCGTACGCGCTCGCGGAGCTCGCCGATCCCGCCGCGCACGACGCGATGCAACGGGCGCTCGCCGATCCGGCGTGGCAGGTGCGCACGTGCGCCGTCCGCTATCTCGCGGCGCTCCACGATCCCGCCGACCGCGCCCTGCTCGACGCCATGCGCGCCGACCGCCACATCGCCGTCCGCACTGCCGCGGAGCAAGCCTTGAATCGCTCGTGATGCTTTTCAGCCCGTCGATGTCAAATTTTTAACACCACCAGGAGCCACGCATGAAAGCTTTCGCCTGCAGCATCCTCATCGTCCTCACCGCCGCGACCGCGGCGTTCGCGCAAACACCCGCGTGGCCGGCCGAGCTCGACGCCTACATCGAGAAGGCGCGCACCGACTGGGAAGTGCCGGGGCTCTCCGTCACCGTCGTGCGCGACGGCAAGCTCCTCGTCGCGAAAGGCTACGGCGTGCGCACGCTCGGCCGGCCGGAGCGCGTCGACGAGAACACGATGTTCGACATCGCGTCGGTCTCGAAATCGTTCACCGCCGCCGCCATCGCCACGCTCGTCGACGAAGGGAAGATGCACTGGGACGATCCGGTGCGGCGCTGGCTGCCGCAGGTCGAATTCTCCGATCCGTACCGCACCGCGAACGTCACCATCCGCGATCTCCTCTGCCACCGCGTCGGCGTCGAGCAGGGCAACTTCCTCTTCCGCTTCACCGGCTACACGACCGACGAAGTGCTGCGGCGCATGCGCTATCTCAAAGAGAAAGACGCCTTCCGCACGACGATGATCTACTCGAACGTCGGCTACACCGCCGCCGGCGAAGCAGCGGCCGCCGCCGCGGGCATGCCGTTCACCGAACTGCTGCGCACGCGTCTCCTCGAGCCGCTCGGCATGACCGCTTCGACGATCGGCGTCCCGCACACCGCGTCGCCGAATCACGCGTCGCCGCACGGCCCCGTCGACGGCATCCAGCGACCGATCGATCACACGAAAGCGCTGAACATCCTCCCCGCGGACGCGATCAACTCGACGCCGCTCGACATCGCGAAGTGGATGCTCTTCCAGCTCGGCGACGGCACCTGGAACGGCAAAACCCTCATCTCCAAAGCATCGATGACCCAGATGCACGAGCCGCAGAACATCATCGCTACGACGCCCGACATGCGCGCGAACCGCGGCGTGCAGTTCTTCGCCGCGTACGCGCTCGGCTGGCAGGTGATGGACTACCGCGGCCACAAGCTCATCTGGCACAGCGGCTCCGGCGACGGCATGCCGGTCTACATGGCGCTCCTCCCCGACGAGCACATCGGCGTCATGGTGATGATCAACACCTGGAACGCGCCGGTGCTGCACGGCACGATCGCCGCGAAGATCTTCGACGTGCTGCTCGGTCTGCCGAGCACCGGCGGCGACACGGCGGCGGAAGCAGCCGCGTATCGCAAACGCACCGCGCAAGCCGACGCGGAACGCCGCGCGCTCGACACGCCGCCCGCGCCGATCGCGAAGCCGTCGCGCCCGCTCGACGCCTACGCCGGCACGTACGTCGATCCGCTGTACGGCGAGATGCACGTGACGCTCGTGAACGGCGCGCTCGTGCTGCAGTTCGCGCGCGGCGAACGCGCCGATCTGAAGCCGTGGCAATACGACACGTTCCGGGTCGCGTGGCGCGATCGCGTGTACGAGGACTTCGACACCTTCGCCACGTTCTCGCTCGACGCGCACGGCACGCCGCACCGTTTCGACATGCAGCTCAACCGCGACAACGTCGAGGCGACGCGGTCGCAATAGGCCGCCGCGCGGAAGCAGTCGCGGCCTCGCGCTGTTACGCGCCGGGTCATGATCTCCTTCGCCAACGTCAGCAAGCAGTACGGCAAACAGGTCCTCTTCGTCGACGCGTCGTTCCAGCTCAACCCCGGCGAGAAAGCCGGGCTCGTGGGGCCGAACGGCGCCGGCAAGTCGACGCTGTTCCGCATGATCGTCGGCGAAGAAGCGCCGGACGACGGCGTCGTCAGCCTGCCGAAGAAAATCTCCATCGGCTACTTCCGCCAGGAGGTCGACGAGATGGGCGGCCGCCCCGTCCTCGATGAAGTCATCGCGGGCAGCGGCCGCCTCGGCGCGCTGCATCACGAGCTGCTCGAGCTCGAGCAGGCCATCGGCGACGTCGCTCGTCCCGACTACGACGCCGTCCTCGAGCGCTTCGGTCACGTGCAGGAGGAGTATCAGCACCTCGGCGGCTACGAGCTCGAGGCACGCGCCCGCGAGGTGCTGCACGGCCTCGGCTTCGCCGACGAGCAGATCGACGGCGACGTCGGTGCGCTCTCCGGCGGCTGGAAGATGCGCGTGTCGATGGCCCGCATCCTCCTCGGCAAGTTCGACGTGCTGCTGCTCGACGAGCCGACGAACCACCTCGACATCGAATCGATCGTCTGGCTGGAGCGCTTCCTCAAGAGCGTTCCGTCGACGATCCTCATGACCTCGCACGACCGCGACTTCATGAATCGCATCGTCGCGAAGATCATCGAGATCGACGACGGCGACATCCTCACCTACTCCGGCAACTACGACTTCTATGTCCGCGAGCGCGAGCAGCGCGAGGCCAATCAGGAAGCGGCGTACGCGCGGCAGCAGGCCAAGCTCGCGAAGGAGCAGCGTTTCATCGAGCGCTTCACCGCGCACGCCGCGAAAGCCGCGCAGGTGCAGAGCCGCATCAAGATGCTGGAGAAGCAGGAGCGCATCGAGCCGCCGAAGAAACGCCGCGCGATGAAGTTCGACTTCCGCGCGCCGCAGCGCTCCGGCGAGGACGTGGCCATGCTCGAGTCGGTCTCGAAGTCGTTCGGCCCGCGCACGATCTACGACGGCTTCTCGTTCAAGATCCGCCGAGGGGAGCGGTGGTGCGTGATGGGGAAGAACGGCGCGGGCAAGTCGACGCTGCTGAAGATGGTTGCCGGCGCGCTGACGCCCGACGCCGGCAACGTGCGCCTCGGCGCGAGCCTGAAGCTGGGCTACTTCGCGCAGCAGTCGCTCGACCTGCTCGATCCCGAGCTCACGGTGCTCGAGCAGATCCAGAAAGACTTTCCGCTCGAAGGCCTCGGCACGCTGCGCAACCTCCTCGGCGCGTTTCAGTTCTCCGGTGACGACGTCGACAAACGCATCCGCTCGCTGAGCGGCGGCGAGAAGTCGCGTCTGGTCATGGCGCGCATGCTTCTCGATCCGCCGAACTTCCTCGTGCTCGACGAGCCGACGAACCATCTCGATCTCGCCACGAAAGAGATGCTCGTCGACGCGCTGCAGGACTTCGAAGGCACGATGCTCTTCGTCTCGCACGACCGCACCTTCCTGCGCGGCCTCGCCACGCGCGTGCTCGAGCTCGCGCCGGACGATCATCCGTCGCCGCTGCCGTACGGCGGTTCCTATGTCGAATACGTGGAGAAAACCGGACGCGAGGCGCCCGGCGTGCACGCGTGATTACAAGACCCCGAACGCTCGCTCCGTCACCTTCCGGCCATTGATCACGACCACCGCGCGATGCGGTCCCGGCATCCAGTGCGACGTCGCGCCGGTCGAGAACGCCGCGTAGCGCGCGCCTTCGGGAACGTGACGCGATTCGGTGCGCTCGACCGCGCCGTCCGCGTTCACCCACTTCACTTCGATCAGCGCATCGGTGCTCGCGCCCGAGACGTCGATCGACAGAAAGACATCCTGACCGCGCGCGAAGGAATCGATCGTCGCGTCCGCCGGCACCGCACCCGACGGCGCGAGCGCGGATCCGAGCGCATACGGATCGCGCGCGAGCGCAGCCGCCGTATTCACTGCGGCGCGCGCCGCACGCACTGGTTTGCGTCCGCTGCTCGAACGCCCCACCACCGCCACCAGCAACAGCAGAGCTGCCGCCGTACTCAATGCTTTCGTCAAACGAGATCCTCCGGGACGAAAACTGCTGATTTAGGAGGCGGTCACTGCAGGTTCCATGCAAGGTTATTTGCAGCCACGAGCGAGCTCGAGCGCCGCACGCGCGCTCGGATACAGCGCGTGCGCCGCGTGCGCATACGCGCAACGCTCGCGTCGCCGCGACACGCGCGCGGCGCGCAGCTGGATACGATAGCTGCCGGGATCGACGTGCGCCGCGTGCGTGACCGATGCGCGGTCGCCCTGCACGTAGAGGTTCATCGCCACGATCGACGACGCGCTGTGCGTCGCGCCGAGCGCGCAGAGCGCGAGCGCGGCGAACGCGATCCAGCGCGGCGCGCGGGTGGGCGGGAGGGGGGGTGCTGGAGGAACCACAGGCGCGGATGCGACGACCTCAGCGGACGCGATTGCATCCGCCGGCGTATCGACATGCAGCGGCTCCGCGACATTCACCGGTGCGGAGACAGGCGCGGGCGGCGCCTGCGCCGACAACACGCCGAGCGTCGTCCAGACGAGCAGCGACGGCAGCGCGAGCAGCAGCACGGCGTCGAACGCGCCGGCGACGGCCGCCGCGGCGAGCGTGCCGAGGAGCGCGACGGCGGCGAAGGCGTCGGCGGGATCGCGTGACGTGCGCAGTCGCGCGAACGCGCTGGCGGCGATCCGCAGGAGCGCGAGAAAGAGCAGCGCCGCGGCGGCGATGCCGCGTTCGGAGACGAAGGCGATCCAGTCGCTGCTCGGCCACGGATTCGACGTCATGCCGGTGTCATGCGGATCGAGCGACGGATCGTGGCGCGCGGCGCGCGACGGATAGACCACCGGCCAGTTGCCGGGACCGACGCCGAGGAGCGGATGGCGGAGCGACAGGCGCAGCGACTCGGCGTATTGCACGAGGCGGCCGTGACCGCTGCCGCTCTGATAGTCGCCGACGCGCTTCATCGTCTCGAGATACGGGTTGTCGCTGCGCCAGTGCAGTGCGTTCGGCAGCAGCAGCGCGAGCGCGATGCCGGCGCCGCTGCAGACGACGAGTGCGAAGAGGCGCCGCCACATGCGGCCTTCGCGGCGCAGCGCGGGCGCGAACACGATCGCCGCGAAGAGCACGACCGACACGATGCCGAATGCGAGCAACGCCGCGCGCGAGCGCGTGAGGACGAGCGTCGCCAGCACGAGCGCGCTTCCGATCGCCGGCCAGCGCACGCGTCGCGCGCGCATCGTCACGAGCAGCAGCGCGGGCCAGCCGAATGCCGCCGCGTGCGCGACGAAGTTGCGGTTGCCGAGCGTGCCGCCCGGCGCGCGGTTCTCGGAGAAGATCGTGAGGTCGAGGCCGTACGTCTGCAGCAGCGACGTGATCGCGATGAGCACCGTCGCCCACGCCACCGCGGTGACGAGGCCGCGGTCGCGTCCCTGCTCGCGCAGCGCACGCGCCGTCCAGAAGACGACGAGCGACGACGCGCTGATCGCGAGCGCGCGTTCCGCCGCCCAGCGGTTCGTCGCGAAAAGCGCGGAGAGCGCGGACAGGCCGAGGTACGCGGCGAGGAAGCGATCGGTGCGCGACCACGACATGCGGCCGAGCGCGCGCCACGCGCCGATGCCCGCGAGCAGCGCCGTCGCGTGCAACACGAGCTCCTTCGGCACGAAGAAGCGATCGAGCTCGAACGCGTTCAGCGTCGCCACCGCAATCACGATCGCGAGCGCGCCGAGTTGCAGCACGCGTCGAGCGAAGCCCATCGGCGCGATGATACGGTAACGCGACCGATGACCGCATTCGTCTCCGTCTCCTGCCCGTACTGCGGCGAGCCCGCGGAGCTCGACGTCGACGATGACGGCGCGAGCCGCCAGTCGTACATTCAGGACTGCCCGGTGTGCTGCCAGCCGTGGCAGGTCGAAGTCACGCGCGACCGCGACGGCGACTGGAGCGCCACGCTCCGAACGGGCGACGAGTAACGCTATCGATCGCGCTATGTCAGCGATCCCGATAGAACAGATCGACCACGATCTCCGGCCGGCGATGCCCGAGCTGCTCGCCGGTGTAGCGCGCGTCGTACTGCATCCCGAGCCGCGCGGCGACGCGCTTCGACGCCTCGTTCGGCGGATCGATGATCGCCACGACGCGCGGATGCGCGAGCGTCTCCAGCACGTGCTGCATCGCCGCCGCGCCCGCCTCGGTCGCGTAGCCGCGTCCCCAGACTTCGCGCGAGAAGATCCAGCCGATCTCGTACCTGCCGGTCGTGCCGAGGGGCTGCGTGCCGCTGATGCCGACGAGGCGGTTCGTCGACTTCTCGATCACCGCGCCCATGCAGACGTCGAGCTCTGCCATCTGCCGCTCGTGCCGCGCGAAGAACTCATCCGTCTCCGCTTGCGTGTACGGCAACCCGCCGTGCACGTAGCGCATGACTTCGGGATCTTCGGTGAGCGCCTGAAATTGCGGGCGGTCTTCGGCGGTCCAGGGGCGGATGACGAGGCGTTCGGTCTCCAGTCGGAACATGGGGCGAGAGAATACCGTTCTATGAGCGCTTGAGCGACAACACGCAAATCGAATGGACGGACGCGACGTGGAATCCGCTGCGCGGCTGTACGAAGATCAGCCCTGGCTGCACGCATTGCTATGCCGAGACGTTCGCCGAGCGCTTCCGTGGCGTGCCCAACCATCCGTACGAACAGGGCTTCGATTTGCGCCTCGTGCCGGAGAAGCTCTCCGCGCCGCTCGAGTGGCGCCGTCCGCGCCGCATCTTCGTCAACTCGATGAGCGACCTCTTCCACGAGGACGCGCCGGCGGAGTACATCGCCCGCGTCTGCGACACGATGCGCGCCGCCGACTGGCACACGTACCAGGTGCTGACCAAGCGCGCCGATCGCCTGCACGCGATGCTCAATGGTCCACTGGTTGACCATGCCCGGCTGCCGCACATCTGGTGGGGCGTGAGCGTCGAGAACCGCAAGTACGGACTGCCGCGCATCGACCTGCTGCGCGACACGCCCGCCGCGGTACGCTTCCTTTCCGTCGAGCCGCTCCTCGAAGACCTCGGCACCGTCGATCTCACCGGCATCCACTGGGTCATCGCCGGCGGCGAATCGGGACATCGCGCGCGGCCGCTCGATCCGGAGTGGGTGCGCTCGCTGCGCGATCAATGCGCCGCGGCGGGCGTCGCGTTCTTCTTCAAGCAATGGGGCGGACGGCAGAAGAAGAAAAACGGCCGCGTGCTCGACGGCCGGACGTGGGACGAGATTCCTTCGTTCAACTAGAGGTGCCGGATGGTGATCCCGCCCCATTTCGCGGCGAGATACTCCGCCGCGATGCGGCGATGGCAATGTTCCGGCGTGGCCTCGCTGCAGAGCAGTACCGAGCGCACGTCGAAGAGCGAGCGCGGAAGCTCCTTCTCCACTTTCCGCTCGCGCAACAGCGCCGCATACGCCTGCTCGTAATCCGCCCACGTGAGCTTTCCCGCGCGATACGCCTCGAAGTCTTCCTGACGCGGCGTGAGCAGCAGCTCGTGCACGTACTCCGCGTCCACGATCTCGCGCAGGAAGAACTCGAGGTCGTGCTTCTTCGTGAAGCCCGCCAGCTGCGAGACGTTGTTGAGGCGGACGTCGATCAGGCGTTGGACCTTCGCGCGTCGCAGCGCGCCGAAGAAATCGGCGGCGCTCTTCTTCGTGAAGCCGATCGTGCAGAGCTCGATCACGCCCGTAGAATAGCCGCATGGGGCAGAAATCGAAGGAAGTCGACGCGTACATCGCGAATGCCGCGCCGTTCGCGCGACCGATCCTCGAGCGCATCCGCCGCGCGTTTCACGAAGCCGATCCCGACCTCGTCGAAACGATCAAGTGGCGCAATCCAACCTTCGAGCACGACGGCATCCTCGGCGCGATGTCGGCGCACAAGCAGCACGTGAACTGGGGCTTCTGGCTCGAGCTCGCGAACGAGGGGCTCACGCGCGTGCACGACGTCTCCGAGCTGCCGTCGGAAGAAGAGATCGTCGCGCGCGTGAAGAACGCGATGAAGCTGCGCGCGTCGGGCGCGAAGCTGCAGCGCGCGCCGCGCAAGGAAGCCGCGCCGGTCGACGTCCCCGACGATCTCGCCGCCGCGCTGAAGAAACACGCCAAGGCGCGCGCGACGTTCGAACAGTTTCCGCCGAGTCACCGCCGCGAGTACATCCAGTGGATCACCGAGGCGAAGCAGGCCGCGACGCGGGAAAAAAGGATCGCCACCACGCTGGAATGGCTCGCGGAAGGAAAGCCGCGGAACTGGAAGTACATGAAGAAATAGCGCGGCAATTACGGCTCGTCGAGAAACGAGAGGATGATCGGATTCACCCACTCCGGCCGCTCGCCGAACGTGTTGTGTCCGGTCTTCGGCAGGATGCAGAGGCGCGCGTCCGGCAGCGCGCGGTAGAGCGCGATCGTGTGATCCATCAGGATCTCGTCGTGATCGCCGGCCAGGACGAGCACGGAGCGATGGAGGCCGTGCAGCAGTTCGGGACTCAGCTCCGCCGGCGTCGGCGACGTCAGCCAGAGATGATTGAGTTTCGCGTCGAGCGAGAGCTGCGCGGCGCCGGTCGTGCGCGCCTCCTTCTCGCGCATCTCCGCGAGATCGGGCAGGCCTTCGGGTGAGAAGTTCGCGCCGCTGACGATGAGGCGGCGCACGAGATCGGGACGGCGGATGCCGAGGATCAGCGCCACGATGCCGCCGTCGCTCCAGCCGACCACGTCGACGTTCTTCAGATGCAGTTCGTCGAGCAGCGCCGCGGTGTCGCTCGCCATCGCCGCGTACGACAGCGGACCTGTCGTCGCCGGAGTGTGACCGTGCCCCACCTGCTCGGGCGCGACGATCGCGTGCGACAGCGCGAAGCGCGACAGCTGATGTGAGAACGAGCCGTCGACGGTGTTGCCGCCGCCGTGGAGCAGCAGCAGCGGACGTCCGGCGCCGCGCGTCTCGTAGTAGAGCGGATGTCCGTTGACGGTCGTCGTGTGCGAGCGCGCGAAGCAGCCGGTGGCGGCGAACGCGAGCAGGAAAAAGAAAAAGCGGCGCGTCATGCCGTGCATGATGCGCCGCCGGTTGCTGACTCGCGAAGAACTACCGCGAGTTCACGTCGCGGACGAGCAGGATGCGCTGCGCGAGCGGCAGCGACGAATTCGCGTTCGTCACTTCCACCTCGATCACGTCGCCGCGTTCGAGTCCGCTCAGCGGATACGCGCGGCCGCTCATCTCGATCTGCGCGTTCGACGGGAACTGGACGGTGATGCTGTTCACGCCCGTGCCCGCGTTCGTGTTGAAGCCGGAGATCCAGTTCGCGGAGTCGAGCTGGATCGTGCGGCGGCTGAGATCGACCGAGCGCACGGTGCCGCGGATCGTCGAGACGTTGTTGTACGTGCCGTTGTTGCTGGATCCGTTGTTGTACGTCCCGTTGTTGTTGCTGCTGATGCTGCGCAGCACGTTGATGTCCTGCGCCGAGTAGCGGCCGTTGCCGAGGTCCGTCGTACGGATGTCGACTTCATCGCCGCGCTCGAGATCGCTCACGCGGTAGGACTGGTTGTTCCAGTACACCGGCGTGTTCGTGCTGAAGTCGACAAGCACGGTCGAGCCGTAGCCGCGATCCACTTCGATGGTCCGGCGGCTCGTGTCGATCGAGCGCACGGTGCCGCGGATGCTCGTGGTGTAGCTGCCGTTCGGATAGTTGCCCGTCGGGTAGCTCGAGCCGTTGTTGTTCGTCGCGTCGTAGAGCACCGACACCGACTGCGCCACGAGCGTGTTGCCCGACTCGTCGACGCGGACCGAGATCTGATCGCCGCGCTCGAGGTCCTGCGGACGATACGACTGTCCCTGATAGTCGACCGGCGTATTGGCGTCGTAGTAGACGCGCACGGCGCTGCCGCCGCCGTTCGAGAGCATCGAGGTGTTGTAGCCGCTGACGTTCGTGAGATAGATCGAGCGGTTGCTGAGATCGACCGAGTCGACCGTGCCGCGGATCTCGTAGTTGCCGTTCGCGCCGTTGCCGCCGTTGCCGCCGCCGAGGATGTCGCCGATGCCCGACGAGCCGCAGGCGGCGAGCAGGAGGAGCGCTAAACTCGCTGCTGCCAATGATTTGTAGTGTTTCATCGTACGTAGTCTCCCGCTCCTCGGAAGAGCAGAAAGCGTGCCCTGATTCGCCGGCTTGGGTTGCCAACCGGCCGGTCGGTTTACACTAGCGCGCATGCCGAGCACCGCCGATCGCGCTCCCGCGTACTCCTGGTACGCGCTCGCCGTCCTCACCACCGTCTACGTCCTCAACTTCCTCGACCGCACGCTCATCTACATCCTCTTCACGCCGATCAAGGCGGAGATGCATTTCTCCGACGTGCAGCTGGCGCTGCTCGGCGCGACGTCCTTCGCGATTTTCTACACGCTCCTCGGCATTCCGTTCGGCCGCCTCGCCGACCGCGTTGTGCGCAAGAACCTCATCGCCGTGGGCCTGGCGACGTGGAGCCTTTTTTCCGGACTGACAGGGTTCGCGAACAGCTTCTGGACATTGTTCCTTTGTCGCGTCATGGTCGGCGTCGGTGAAGCGACGCTCGGTCCCGCGGCGCTCTCGCTCCTCAGCGACTACTTTCCGCCGCGGATGCGTGCGACCGTGCAGTCGGTGTACTCGTCTGCGATCGCGGTGGGCGGCGGCATCGCGTACTTTTTCGGCGGCGTGATCGCGCAGCGCTTCGGCTGGCGCTGGGCGTTCTATCTCCTCGGCTTCCCCGGACTCGCGTTGGCGCTGCTGGTCTTCTTCCTGCGCGAGGAGCCGCGCGGCCGCACCGAAACCGTCGCCGCGCGCTACACCGCAAGCGACTGGCGCGTGCTCTTCCGCTCGCCCGCGCTCTGGTGTCTCTACCTCGGCTACGGATTCTTCTCGCTCGCCTCGAACAACCTCGGCATCTGGGTGCCGACGTTCTTCGTGCGCGTGCACCACATGAGCGTCGCGTTCATCGGTCAGGCCGCGGGCATCCTCGCGCTGGTCGTCGGCGTGCCGGTGACGATCCTCGGCGGCTATTACTCCGATCGCTTCAGCAGGATGGCCGGCGGCGGACGCATGGCTTTCACCGCGGCGGCGGCGCTCGCGTCGATCCCGCTGTGGCTCGGGCTCCTGTGGAGCAACAACATGATCCTGCTCGTGCTGCTGAACATGCTGCTGTACGGGCTCGCGCTGATGTGGGTCGCGCCCGCGGCCGCGGACATCCACGACATCGCCGGACCGCACCTGCGCGGCCTCGGCATCGGCATCTTCTTCTCCGCCGCGAACGTGATGGCGTATCTCGTCGGCGCGCCGCTCATCGGAAAGCTCAACGACACGCTCGGCGTCGCGACGGATCCGGGGCGGATGCGTCTCGCGCTCCTCGTCTGTCCCGTCGCGGCGTTGTGCAGCGCGCTCTTGCTCTTCCTCGGCAGCCGTGCGCGTTCGGCGAAAGCGCCCGTGCACGACGCACGCGTCGTGGCATAAGCTACGGCCATGAACAACCGCGAATACTTTCTCAAGCGCTGGGACGGCGAGCAGCGCGCATTCTCCGAAGTGCTGCGCGCCGTGCCGAACGATCAGCTGTCGTACACGCCGCACGAGCGGTCGACGAAGGCGGGCGACCTCGCCTGGCAGATCGCACTCGAGCAGCGTCTGCTCATCGATCTGCTCGACAAGCAGAAGATGGTGTGGGAGTCGCTGCCGCGGCCGGAATCGATCGACGGCATCGTCGCCGCGTACGACGAGGCCACGAACACGCTGCGCGACAAGCTGAAACACTTCGACGATTCGAAGTGGGAACTGCCGGCGAAGTTCATGTTCGGCGAGCACGTCGCCGGCGAGTCGACCGTGCAGGACTTCGCGTGGGGCTTCCTCTTCGACCTCGTGCATCACCGCGGACAGCTCACGGCGTACTTGCGTCCGATGGGCGCGAAGGTGCCGTCGATCTACGGTCCGTCCGGGGACTCGGGCGCCGGCAGTTAGCCGGCGCCCACGTTTCACGGCCTCACTTCATCGCCATCGACGGATACGAGAGATCCGGGCGATACCAGCCGGAGTGCGTCTCGTATTTGCGCGTGATGGCGAGCGCGCGCATCTGGATGGCGTTGAACGCGTCGCCGAGAGCGGCGCGGTTGCGCTCGTCCGCGGCCGCGTAATCCGCTTCGCTCTTGCCGCTGACGGCGACGGCGAGGAGCGGCAGATCGTTGCCGGTCTCGCCCATGAAGACGTCGAAGCCGTCGGTCATGTTCTTCGCCTTGAACAGCGCCGCGCAGTCGCGCGCGACGGCCGCCGCTTCCTCTTCCTTGCCGGGCATGAGGTAGTACATCAGCCAGCGGACGTAGCGCTGCTCGTCCGGCTTCACGCGCGGCGTCGCGGGCGTGTACGAAAGATCGGGACGGCGGCGCACCACGAGCTCGCTGTACTGCTCGATGGGCGCGGTGCCGCGCGACATGAGCGACTGCCAGCGCTCCTTGCCGACCGAGTCGGCGATCGACTTCCACGCGCCGTCCATCGAGTCGAGTTTGCTGTACGCGTTCAGCGGCAGGATGTAGAGGTAGTGCAGGTCTTCGGTCGTGTAGACGTGCATGCCGAAGACGTTGGGATCGGCCTTCTTCTCGGTCAGCGCGGCGAGGATGTCGTGCGTGGCCGCCTCGTACTGCGGAATCATCCCCAGCCGCGGCACCTCCGCGTGAATGAGATAGAGCTGCGGCATCGCCGGTGGGGTTTGCGTTTGTGCGGTCGCCACGAGCGGACACACCAGGAGCAGCAGTGCTGCGAGCACCAGTCGTTTCATTGAGGTTTCCTCCTTCTGATGCCTCGATGTACGGGCGCCGATCGCAATCGGATGTCAGACGAGTTTCGCTTCGAGCTCCGCCCACCGCGCGTACAGCCGCTCGACCTCCGCGTGCGCCGCCTGCAGCTCCGCGTAGCGCGTCTGCAGCGCGCCGGCGTCGGCGGCGATCGACGGATCTTCCGCGCGCCGCTGCGCTTCTTCGACGCGCGCTTCGGCGGCGAGCACCGTTTCCTCCATCGCATCGAACTCGCGCTGTTCGAGGTACGAGAGGCGCTTCGTCTTCGGCGCGGACGGCTTCGGCGCCGCCGTTGACGGTGTTAACGATGCGGCGGGAGTGTCGCGCTGCGCGGCCTCCCACTGCGGGAAATCGGCGAAGAACTCCGCGTTGCCGCGGCCGTCGAGCGCGAGAAGGCGCGTCGACACGCGGTCGAGCAAGTAACGGTCGTGCGTCACGAGGACGAGCGCGCCGGGAAAATCGAGCAGCGATTCCTCGAGCACGTCGAGCGTCGGGATGTCGAGATCGTTCGTCGGCTCGTCCATCACGAGGAGGTCCGCCGGCTGCAGCATCAGTCGCGCGAGCACGATGCGTGCTTTCTCGCCGCCGGAGAGCCGCGACACCGCGGTCTCGAGCTGCTCGCTGCGAAAGAGAAACCGCTTCGCCCAGCCGGCGACGTGAATGGGTCGGTCGCGATAGATGACCGAGTCGCCTTCCGGTGCGAGCGCGCGTTTCAGCGTGACATTCGGATCGAGGCTCTCGCGGTTCTGTTCAAAGTACACGACGCGCAGGCCGTCGGCGCGCTCGATGCTGCCCGCGTCGGGCGCGAGCGTGCCGACGATCATCCGCAGCAGCGTCGTCTTGCCGGAACCGTTCGGGCCGAGGATGCCGAGGCGCGCGCCGGGCGTGAGGAGCAGATCGAGGTTGCGCACGATCGGCTGGTCGCCCATCGTCTTCGTGAGCCCGCGCGCGGACCAGAGGCGTTTCGTCTTGCGCTGCGAGGCGGTGAAGTCGATCTCGGTGTTGAACGACTGCGCACGGTCGCGCCCTTCGGCCAGCTCGTCGATCAGCTTCTCCGCGTTCTGGATGCGCGCTTTCGCTTTCGTCGTGCGCGCTTTCGCACCGCGGCGCAGCCACTCCATCTCGCGCCGCACGAGGTTCGCGAGCGTCTCCTGATACGCGGCCTCGTTGCGCAGCACCTCGTCGCGCTTCTCGAGGAGATCGCTGTAGGTGCCGTCAACCGCGAGCAGGCCGCCGGCGTACGCGCGATTCAGCTCGAGCATCCGCTTGGTCACGTTCTCGAGAAAGTAGCGGTCGTGGCTGACGACGACGAACGCCTTCGGATCGCTGCCGAGGAGCGATTCGAGCCAGAGGATGGCATCAACGTCGAGATGGTTCGTCGGCTCATCGAGGAGGAGCACGTCCGGCTCGCGCACGAGCTCGCGCGCGATGGCGAGGCGTTTGCGCCAGCCGCCGGAGAGCGTCTCCGTGCGGATCGCGCGATCGGTGAAACCGGCGCGGCCGAGCGCGAGCGCGACGCGCGCGAATTTCTCGTGCTCGTCGAGACTCGTGTCCGATGACAGCGCGTCGAGCAGCACGTCTTCCGCGGAACGTCCCGGCGCGAACACCGGATCCTGCGGCACGTAGCCGACGCGCACGCCCTTGCGCAGCGCGCGCGTGCCGGAGTCGGCGTCTTCCGCGCCCGCGAGGATCTTCAGCAGCGTCGACTTCCCCGAGCCGTTCGGGCCGACGAGTCCGACGTGATCGCCTTCGAAGAGCGTGAAGGAGAGATTCTCGAAGAGCGGCCGCGCGCCGTAGGCTTTCGTGAGACCGTCGGCGGAAAGAAGAACGGGCGGCATGGAAGGCGGAAGATACCAGCGAACGAAACCGGCGCAGCCCGTGTTTAGGCGTGCATGAAGAACTCCTGGACCGGCGGAATGGCCGCCACGCTCGAGGAGAACGGCGAGGCGACTCTGGCCGTGGCGGTGCATCGCTGCGAGCCCGGCGCGCTGGAGCGGCTGATCGACCGCTTCGAAGGCGCGCTGTACGGCTACGCGTACGGCATCCTGCAGAACACCTTCGACGCGCAGGAAGTCGTACAGGACGCGATGCTGCGCGCGCACCGGGCGCTGACGCGGCAATACGACGAGGCGCGCTGCGCGGCGCTGGCGCTCCGGCCGTGGCTGTTCAAGATGGTGCGCAACCTCTGTCTCAACAAGCGCCGCTCGAAAACGCGCGCGCTCGAACAGCCGCTCGCGTCGTTCGACGACGACCGCCTCGGGCCGTTCGTCCGCGAGCACGGCTCCGAGCTCGAGCGGCGCGAGGACGCGGAGCTGCTGCGCGGCGCGATGGCGCGCCTCCCGGTCGAGGCGCGCGAGCTCATCGTGCTGCGATTCATGGAAGAGATGTCGTACGCCGACATCGCGAAGACCGTCGGAGCGTCCGAAGCGGCGCTGCGCGGCAAGGTGTTCCGCTCGCTCAAGCTCCTGCGGGACGCACTGGAAGAAAAAGGGGTGGCCCATGCGGTGTAGATCGGTTCTGACTCGAGTCGATGCGCTGCGCACCGGCGAGCTTCCGCCGGACGAACGCGGCGAAGTGGAGACGCACATGGAGACGTGCCGCAGCTGCAATGCGTCGGTGCACGACGTCGGTACGCTCGCGCATACCATCAAGGCGATCGCGCCAGCGCCGCCGCGCTCGTGCCGCGACGCGCTCGCGGATTCGTACGATCGCGTCGGCGAAGTGTGGGTGGCGTTCTCCGACAGCGGCCTGCGCATGCTCCATCGCGGCGGCAGCTTCGAGGAGTTCCGCGCGCTGCACGCCGAGCGCACCGGACGCACGCTCAAGTCCGCGACGCTTTCCGACAAGCTGCGCAAGCAGGTCGTCGCCGCGACGAGCGGCGAAGGCGTGGACAAGCCGCAGGTCGACTGGCGCGCGGACGCGACGCCGCTCGAGCGCGCCGTGCTGGAGACGCTGACGCGGATTCCGCGCGGCGAGGTGCGCACGTATGAATGGGTCGCGCGGCAGGTCGGACGGCCGCGTGCGACGCGCGCCGTCGGCTCGATCTGCGCGAAGAACTCGGTGCCGTTCGTCGTGCCGTGCCACCGCGTCGTGCCGTCGACCGGCGGCGTCGGTCAGTACGCGTTCGGCAGCGCGGTGAAGCGCGACCTGCTGCGGCGCGAAGGCGTCGACGTCGACGCGCTCGACTCGCTCGCGAAACAGCGCGTCCGCTACATCGGCTCGCGCACCACGAAGATCGTCTGCTTCCCCACGTGCAAAGACGCGCGGCGCATCCGCGAGGACAACCGCGTCCCTTTTCACGCGGCCGGCGAAGCGCTGGAGAAAGGATTCCGGCCATGTCTGCGATGCAAGCCGTTCGCGGCCTGAGCGTTCCCGAGATCCACGCGGTGTCGCGGCCCGCGCGCGCCTTCACCGGCGACTTCTACTTCACGCACCGCGAAGGCGCGCGCACGTGGTTCGCCCTCGGCGACGTCGCGGGCAAAGGTCTGCCCGCCGCGATCGTGATGGCGATGATCCAGGAGGAGCTCGAGCTGCGCATCGCGTCGTGCGCGAGCGCCGCGTGCGATCCGGCGACAACCACGCGCCGCCTCCACGAGTTCCTCGCGCCGCTGCTCCCGCGCAATCGCTTCGCCACCGCCGTCCTCGGCCATCTCGACGACGACGGCACGCTGACGATCGTGAACGCCGGCCACTGTCCGCCGCTCCTCGCCCGCGCCGACGGCCGCGTCGAGGAGCTCGGCTCCACCGGCCCGCTCCTCGGCATCCTTCCCTGCCCGCGCTGGAGCTCCGTCAAACGCCGCCTCGAACCCGGCGACGCGCTCGTGCTCTACAGCGATGGCGTGACCGAGGCCACGATCGATGGCGGCGAGGAGCTCGGGGTGGAGGGTTTGCGCGAGCGCGTCGCGCGTCGCGAGAACCTGCTCGACGGACTCGACACGCACGACGACGTGACGCTCGTCGTCGTGCGACGGCCGTGAGCATCAGTCATAGACGAACCGTTCGTCGTCATTCGGCGTCGCACCCTTACGAACGATGACGGCGAACGGATCGACCTGCGCCAGTCCGCCGGCGAGTTGCCAAAGCGTGATGAAGAAAGCGCGACCCAGTTCCTCGCGGCGCAGCGGCGTCGCCGCAAGAATGTTGCTCGCTTCAGCCATGAGCTTTCGCTGTTGCACCGCAATGCTCTGAACGGCGTCATCGATCGCGCGGCCGGAGAGGTTGATCTGACGCATCGACTTCAATTGCCCAAGCATCCGCTCGAACGCTAGAACGACGCGCAGCGCATTGGAGACGGGGAGACGCTGCGCAGCGCCCACCTGGACCTGCGTTTTCTGATCGTCGGCACGGAAGTTCGCGTTGTCGAAGACGACCGTGGTACCGCCCGGCACCAGTCCAGTCTCACGGACGTGTTTCCATCGCAGGAACAGCAGTCCGTTGCGATCGCGGATCGTAAAGGGATTCGGCGAATCGGAGAGATATAGCGCGGTCAGGTTCTCGACGAACTGCTCCGATGCGGTATCGACGCTTTGATTCAGGATCGTTTCGAGCTCACTTTCGCTGAAATCCAGAACGGCGCTCGCGACGAGATCTCCAAACGGCTGCTTCGATGCCGCATTGACGACCAGTTCCGTGAGCGCGGTCGTCGGTCCGGCGAGAACGCCCAGTGCGATCATCTGTTTTTCCCAGTCGGAGAGCTGCGTGCGTGTCGGCGGCGGCGTCCACCGGATGGATGCGTCCAAGCTGACATGGTCGCTGACGCGTGGGTCGCGTAGCTTATCCGCGGACGTGACGACCGCAAGCACACGCGTATCGGCCAGGAACGTGACGCTGCGCAGCGCACGCCAGCTCTTTGACCACGCTTCGATCGAAGTCCGCACGCCGAGATTGAGATCGCCCGTTGCCGTGACCTCGTAATCCCAGTCCTGCTGCAACAGTGTGCCGACTCCCGCGTTGAGACCGAACGCGGAGATGTTCAGCGACGTCTCGATACGAAGTCCACCGGAACCGGACCACGTGGCGTCGTTCAGCGTGACACCCGCATCACCCTGCCGCGCCAGCGCGAGCGCCTCGGTGAAGTCGCCGTGCACACATTTGCGGAAGGCCGGCAGCGCAGGATCGATGGACAGATCGAGCGCCGTGGTGCGGGTATCGAAGCGCGATCGTTTATGGGCGAGCTCGATCCCGATCTTCACCTCCGCCGCGGCTTTCACGGCAGCGTTCACGCGCTCGAGCGCGCGTTGGTATCGGACGACGAGTTCCTTTACCGCATTCAACAGCGGATTGAGGTGGTGCTGGAAGTCATCGACGAGCGCGCCCGTCCGAGCGTCGATCGCATTCGTCAGCGCTTCTTTCAGTTTCGCCTTGAGATCGACACTTACACCGATCCGCGCGAGCCACTGTTGGAGCTGCGTGGTGACACTCTGGCTGTTCAGCAAGTGATTGACGGTCGCGGAGAGCTGCTGATCGAACAGCTGGTGCAGATCGCCGAAGGTCGTGAGATCGTTCTCGATCAGCTTCACGAGCGGAGCGAGCGGTGTGGTGATCTGAGAGACGACCGCGCTCGCAACTTTGTCGATGCCGGTGATTGTGACGCCGACACCGGCTTTCAGCGCGATGCCACGCGAGGACTCGCGCACTTGTACGAGTCGGACGCGAACACGGTTCGTTCCCTTGTCACGCGTCAGAAGAATGTTGAAGCTGCCGTTCACTTCCGCGTTGAAGTCGAGCGAAGCGGCAATCTTCGCCTCGGCGGTGATCGGCGCCGCAGCGAGACCGAGGGTCTTTTCGCTGACCTCGCCCGTCATCACGACCGTCTTTCCGAACGAGAGACCGCCCGACACGGCGATCGAGCCGGTGTTGTGCAGACGCACGACCTGCCCGTCTCGGAGGTGGGCGGCGTCGTACGGCAACTTGAATGCACGCACGTCATCGATGAGCGCTGTGAGCGCGGAGTCGGAGACCGCGTGCTTGAAGTAGTTGCCAACGGTGACCGACGCGTTCGCGCCGAATGCCGCCTTTCCGCTGACAACACCAATGGGGAACGACGGCACATTTCCGAGCGCGGAGACGGCGCCGTCGATCACGAACGAAAGGAATGCCTCGCTGTCTTTCTCGTACGTGATCGCGCCGTCGTCGAACAGATCGCCATCGTCGTCGCCCGCTACGGTCGCGGACGCGTTCGCGCCGAGCTCGATCGCAACGGCGTTGACGTTCAGCGTGTTGTCCACGGCGACCGGCCAGGAGAGCTTCTGCTTCGCTGCCGCACCAACGTTGCCGAGGAGGAACGTGAGCGCGGTACGGTTGTTTGCAATGAAACTCTGAATTTGCTGCGCGTTGAGATTGAGCCGCGCAATCGCATCGGCGACCGGACCCTGCGCATTCGGATTGGCCTGGTAGGCCACCAATGCATCGAGAATGGCTTGAGGACTGTTCAGCGCCCGCAGTTCGTCCAGCAGTTTCGGGATGTCCTGGAGAAGCTGTACCGCACGGGTTCCTTGCTTGAGGATTTCCATCGCAGACCTCCGTAGCGGATGAGAGGGACGCGATGCGTAAGTTCTCTAGCGCAAGTTCAAGCGCGCGAACGCAGCCACGCCTTCGCGCGCCACCACACGCGTGCGAGATCGTCGCGGCGGCGGGCGCCGGCGGTCGGAACGCCGGCGTCGCGGAGCCAGACCACGCGGTTCGCGTCGTCGACGTCGCGGAAGCGCTGCACGACTTCGTCGGAGAACTGCGAGCGGTGGCAGGCGACGACGCGCACGAGATCGTTCCACGTCGCGCGCACGTCGACCGCTTCCGCGCGCGGATCGGCGCGCGTGAAGCGCAGCGGCGCGTGCAGCAGCTCGACGCGCGACTCGACGAGCGTCAGCGGAACCGGCAACGCGAGCCGTTGCACGAGCGTGCCGGTGGCGCGGTGATCGGCGTGCCACGTACAGCCGTGGTGGCGATTGAACGTCACGATGCGATCGGGGCGCACCTCGTCGACGAGCGCGCGGACGTGCGCGTGCAGCGCCCGCGTCCCGCCCGCGGCGTGCGACCACGCGCGGAGCACGTCTTCGGGCTCGTCGCCGCTGCCGTCCGGCAGGCGCGCGAAACGAACCTCGCCGCCGAAGAGCGTGGCCGCGGCGCGCATCTCGTCTTCGCGGATGCGCGCGACCTGCTCGGGATCGATGTTGCCGAGAAGGCCGCGTCCGCGCTCGCCGGAGGTGAGGACGAGGAAGTGCACGCGCGCGGAGGACTGCAGGACGAGGCGCGCCAGCCACGGCGCGACGAAGAGCTCATCGTCGGGATGGGCGCCGATCCAGAGCAGTTCCATCGCGGCAGGTCAGCGGATGGTGGCGTTCACGTCGAGCGACGCCGCGACGCTCGAATCCTTCTTCAGCGTGATCTTGAGGGCTTCGTGAAAGGCGCCGGGCTTCGCGCGCGCGCCGTCGATGGTGATGGTCACGGACTGCTTGCCGTTCGGCGGCACGAGGTCGTTGTATTTATAAAAAAGACAGCGGCACGACGAGCGTGACAGCGCGATCGTCGCCGGAGCATCGCCGTGGTTCGTGACGACGAACTGCCGCGCGGTGCGCGTGCCTTTGCGCACGATGCCGTAGTCCTGCGATGCCGGCGTCACGGTGAGCACGTCGGGCGGCGAATTCGGCGTGGCGATCGTGTCGTCGACGGCGCTCGTGCCGCTGGAATCGCTCGCCGTCACCGACGTCGACGTCCGTTCCGCAACCGGCTGCTCGACGATCGTCGCGGGCGTCGTTTTCTTCTCCGAGCTCGCCCGCCAGATCAGCCAGCCGATGAGCGCGAGCACGACCACCGCCGCGATGAGGATGCCGACGACGCGCGTCGCCGAACCGCCCGTGTCCGGCGGCGGATCGTAGACGCCGACGCTGCCGGCGGGCGGCTCGGATTCGGGAGACGTGGCAAGCGGGCGGAGGCCGGGCTCGGTCTTGAAGCGCGGCTGAGGATTCGCCGGTGGCGCGGCAACAGGCGCCGCCGCGGCGGTCCCGCCTTCGAGCTCGTCGAGCTTCACGAGCGCCGCGTCGAGGTCGCGGATGAGGCGCTGATATTCGGTGGCGAGATGCTCGGTGGGCGCGTCGGCGGTCATGTTGACCAGCGCCTCGCGATGGCGGCGGTAACGCTGCCGCAGCAGCTCGAGCTCGCGCGCGCGTTCGCCGCGAGTCGCATTGACGGTGCCGAAATCGTCCGACATCAGCGTTGATCTTTACAAAAAACCAGCTCGGACACCAGACAACAAACCGACGCGATGCCCAGGCCCGCGGTCCAGCCGGCCACGACGTCGGACGCCCAGTGACGATCGCGCACCAGCCGATTGATCCCCGCGCCGACCGGAATCACGACGATTCCCGCCAGCGCCGCAGGCGTCAGCAGCTTCTCGCGCACGAGCACGTACGCCGGCACGAGCAGCTCCGCCGTCGCCGCCATCGCGTGGTCGCTCGGGAACGACGGCTTCGGCCTGCCGTCCTTCGACGTCGGCGCGTACTGCAGCGGCAGCATGCGCTCGCACGTCATGCCCGCGGCCTTCACCAGCGCCGGTCCGAGCACGACCGGCAGCCAGGCGCGCGCGCCGCGCCGACACGTCCCGAGCGCGACGAGACCGTTCATCGTGAGAAGGAACTCCGTCGCGCTGATGGCTTTGAAGAAGAGCGCGACCGGCGATTCCGGATCGGGATCGCGCGCGAGCACTTCCTCGCGCACTTCCTGATCCGTCTCCGCCAGTTCGCGGTTGGCGACCGCGCGGAACATGCGCGCGAGCAGCGCCGACGCACCGAGGGCGGTGAGCGAAAAGAGAGCGATACGCGCGGCAGACTTGCGGCGATCCATCGCTCGTCCTCCGAGCAAGCGCAATGCCGCAAACCCACCAGAAACCGCACAAGGCGTGCTACACTGCCGTCAGTCCATCAGACCATTATTGTTTCCATGTTTAGAGACCGCCGGCGGGAGCTCCAGTTCCGCGTGCGCCGTCGTACGCCGGCAAGGGAGACCAATCGTGACCACGCCTCAATCGCGCATCGCCGACCACGTCCACTCCGCCCTCGACGTCGTCCCGCAAACCCCGATCATCGAGCCGCTGCGCCGCGCCTTCGCCGCGCATGAAGGCGCGCTGGCCGACATCGAGAACGCGTTCCGCACCTTCACGTCGGCCGCCCCGACTCCCGAGCGCGCACGCTACTTCTTCCACAGCTGGAGCCTCACCAACCACAGCGCGATGTGCGTCTCCGGCATCGGCAACCGCATCACGCTGCGCCTCCTCGACGAGCGCAACGGCATCGACAAGCCGCGCCTCACCTCCGCCCTCCTCGCCCTTCACCGCATCTCCGACGAGGACCTCGGCGCCCTCGGCGGCACGCTGCACGCCGATCTGTTCTACGAGATGGCCGACCTCTTCTGCGACGGCGACGCGTGGATGCGCCGCGGCTTCGCACTCGACAGCGCCCGCGCGTTCAAAGACTACAAGAACCGCACGGGCCTGCGCATGCCGGACCTGATGTTCGGACTGCTCTCGACCGTCGCGCACGAGGTCTACACGCACGGCGAAGTGGAGTTCATCCTGCCGCTCTTCCGCGGCCTCGTGCAGCAACACTTCGACATCGATGAGAAACAGCAGCGCCGCCGCCTAGCCTGGATCAGCGTCCACTGCGGCCCGACCGAGCGCGAGCACTTCCGCCACGCGGTCGAAGCGATCGATCATTACTGCGCCGCCACGCACACGGACCTCGGCGCCTACGAGCTCGAACAGCTCTTCGGCGAGTACATCGAGAACAAGGCCGCCGTGATGCGCGATCTCTCGCGGCTGATGACGACGCTCAACTAGCCGCCCGCATGCGTCACCTGCGCGAGCTCGGCACGACGGCGGACGCGTTCCGCGCGCATCGCACGGAGTTCCTCGCCGCGATGGCGCGCGCCGCCGGCCGCGCCGTCCCGTGGGGCGATGAGCTGTTCAATCCGTATCCGTTCGCGCTCGACGAGCCGTACGTCGAGCGCCTGATGCGCTTCGGCCGCGCGGTGCACGCGGGCATCCACGCCGTCGTGCAGAACTTCGCGCGCGACGAGCGCATCCGCGCGCGCTACGCGCTCGACCCGCGCCTCTTGCCGATCCTCGAGCGCGCCGCACACGAGCCGTACACGATCGGGATGTTCCGCCCCGATTTCGTGCTCGACGAGGACGGCGACTTCCGCGTCTGCGAGATCAACGCGCGCTTCTCCGCGAACGGCTACGCGATCAACGACATCATCGACGGCACGCTCGCCGCGCTCACCTATCTTCCGCCGAACGTGCACCGCGTCCCCGGGATGTCGACGATCCGCGAAACGATGACGCGCGCCTTCCGCGACGAACGCCCCGTCGCGATCGTCCTCCGCAGCGAAAGCGGTAGCGAGATTCACCTCCTGCTCTCGGAACTCGACACGTACACGATCGCACCCGCGGACCTCGCGCACGACACGCGCAATCCGCACTACGTCCTCGAGCTCGATCGCCTCGAACTGCTCGACCTCGCGCCGCATGTGCTCGAGCGCATCATCCGCACCGGCTCCCGCAACGACGTGCGCACGCTGATCCTCGTCCACGACAAACGCCTGCTCTCGATCCTCTCCGATCCCGCGATCATGCGCGATCACGTCGACGCCGATGACTGCGCGCTCCTCGCCCGACACATCATCCCCACCCGCCCCGCCTCCGATCCCGAAGCCCGCGCCGCCGCACTCGACACGCCCGAGCACTGGGTTCTCAAACCCAGCAGCGGCGGCCGCGGCGTCGATGTCTGGATCGGCTCCGAAACGCCGCGCTCTCAATGGGAGTCGCGCCTCCACACGCACGATCACACCGACACGCTGCAACGCTTCATCCCCCAACGCCGCTTCACGATCCGCCACCTCGACGGCGACACGCTCCGCGACAGCGAGATGCACGTGGTCGGCCTCCTCCCCTGTTTCGAAGACCACGTGTTCGGCCCCGGCATCTTCCGCGCCGGCACCGGCAGCGTGATCAACGTCCACCAACAACGCGGCGAGGTGCTGCCGTGTGTTGTGGATACCAAGGGCTGACGAGAGGCCTCCGGCGGGCCGGCACGGCCGGCAGCGCTAAGGGCCTAGCCTAGACGCACGTGCGGTCGCGGTTAACGTTGTTGACGGCAGCCGCACGTGAGTACTGGCTAAGCCCTTAGCGCTGCCGGCCGCGCCGGCCCGCCTGAGGCCCTTCGTCAGCCCCTGGTATCCACAATCCGGCGAATCTTGCGCGACGTCGGCGAACGTTCGAGGTCTTCGCTGCGCATGGGGCGGATGTGAAGGAGGAAGTCGGCGCCGGTGGCGCCGAGGAGCTCGTGGACGCGCGATTCGAGCGCCTGCTGGCGGGTGGCGTCCCAGTTCGCTGGAGGCACGACGCGGATTTCGAGGCGGTCGCGGAGCGACTCCGCGTCGGACGAGAGGTGCAGCTGATAGTCCGTCATCTCCTCGAACACTGGGGCGACGGCGGGGAGGTTGAAGTAACTGCCGTCGAGCGTGAACGAATTCGACTCGCGTCCGACGAACTGGAACGTCGCGCGCGTTTCGGATTTTGCGATCCAGCGCACGCGGTCGCCCATGCGGTAGCGGAGCACGGGGATGCGGCGGCGGATGAGATTCGTCACCACCATGTCGCCCACGCCGTCGGCGTCAGGATTGAGGATCTCGATGTGCAGCATGCGCGGGTCGTAGTGGAAGACGTCGGGCGCGTCGTTCGCGCCGCGGTACGCCCACACGCCAGTTTCCGCGGAGCCGTATGCGGAGACGAAGACGTCGGTTTGGAAGGCTTCCGTGAAGAGCTTGCGCTGCGCGGGGCGGACCGCTTCGCCGGCGGCGAGGATGCGTTTGAGCGGCAAACGCTGGTTCGTGTCGACGAGATGGCGCGCGAGCTGCGCGAGGCGCCCCGGCTCGCCCATGATCATGTCCGCGTGGAACGCGCGCGCGACCTCGACGGCGACCGCGTCGGTGGCGGTCGATTCCAGCGGCAATGACGTCGCGCCGATCTGCTCGCAGTAGTCGGTGAAGATCTCCATCGAGCGATACATCATGCGGCCCGCGAACAGATTGAGCGCGATCGCATCCGGCGGAATCACGCCCGCTTCCGCGAGCATCGGCGCGAAGCGTCTGCGCTGCTCGTGGTTGTCTTCCGTGTCGACGGGGAAGCAGAGATACGACCGCGTGCCGCTGCCGCCCGAGGGGCTCAGATAGAGGCCGTGCAGGTTCGCGGGATTCGTGTAGAAGGTCTGCAGCGCCGCGTCGAGCGTCTGCTTGTCAAGGAGCGGAACGTCTTCGAACTTCGTCGCGGAGAGGTCACGTCCGGCGTACAGCGGATGCACGCGTGCCAGGGAAAGGATTTGTTCGGGGGTCACGCCTTCCATAATGCCACATAACTATCGTTGCGCGGCGCGTTTCAGGCCTGAATCCACGATTTCCTGAATCAATTCCGGATACGTTTTTCCCGATTTTTTCGCCGCCGACGCGAACTCCTCGGATCTCGCGATGTCGGGATTCGGATTCGCCTCGAGGAAGTAGAGCTGCTCGTCCTTGCCGAGGCGATAGTCGATGCGGCTGAAGCCGTCGAGATCGAGGATGCGCGCGATGGCTTTCGTGTTGTCGATGACGTGCGCGCGCAACGCGTCGGAGAGCTCCGCCGGCACCTGATAGATGCTGTGCTTTCGCTGATACGCGCGGTTGTGTTTCGCGTTCGCGGTGGCAATGCCGTACGCGCCGCGCGGCAGCTCGCGGAACTGCAGCTCCCACACGGGCAAGACTTCCACGCGCTGATTGCCGAGGATGCCGACGTTCAGCTCGCGGCCATCGATGAACTCCTCCGCGATTGCATCGGAGCCATTGCGGCGGTGGATGAACGCCACGCGCTCGCGGAGCTGCGCGTCGGTGTCGACGACGGACTTTTGCGAGATGCCGAGCGAGGCTTCCTGCACGAGGCTCTTCACGATCAGCGGAAACGGGAGCTCGCGCGGACGGACGACGCGTTGGTTGCGAGGAAAGACGGCGAAGCGCGGCACGCGGATGCCGTGATACGCGAGGAGCTTCTTCGACATCGCCTTGTCGCGCGCGAGCATGAGACCGCGCGGACGGCAGCCGGTGTACGGCATCTGCATCAGCTCGAGGTACGCGACGACGTTCCAATCGAGCTCCTGCCGTCCGAGAAACTCTTCCAGCAGGTTCCAGACGATGTGCGGGTGCCAGTCGTCGATGAGCGCACGGAGCGGATCGAGTGAGTCGGAGACCGCGACCACGCGCGTCTCGTGGCCGAGCTCGCGCAGCGTCGACACGACGTCGTATTCGGTCTTGCAGTCGTACCACTGTTGTTCGCTGAGACCGTCGAGCGAGTCGGGCGGCACGAGCGACGGGTGCACGAGGACGGCGACGCGCAGCTTCTTCCGCGTCATAGCGCGAACGTGTTGCGCCGGCGGTAGTGCACGTCCATGGTCGTGACGGTGAGCAGGATCGCGAACTCCATCTTCAGGCGGCTTTCCGGGCCGGCCGCGCGCAGTTTCAATTCGCGGCTTCGGCCGATGAGATCGTGAAAGACCTGCTCGCGAGTGTACTGAAACTCCCCCGTGAAGTTCGACACGAGCCCGCGGATCTCCGCGCGGTTGCGGCGCAGAAAACGGGACGCGAGCTCGTGCTGCCGGTCGCGCGGATCGTCGGAGAAGAGTCGTTTGAGGTCGCCGTCCCACGTCGTCGGGAAGCTGACGTCGTACTGGCTCTGCTTCTTCTCGTAGTACTCACGCAGCGTCATGTCGAGCGTGCCGATCGCCTCGGTCTGCACCTTCTTGCGGCGGCGCGGCTTCCGATCGCGCAGCTCGCGGAGCAGCGCGTCGACGAACTCGAGCTTCTCGAGCGCGGGCCAGTCGAAGTACTGCTTCTGCCACGTCGCCCGTCGCGCGCCGAGGACGACCGCGAACGTTTCCGCGAAATCCTCGTGCGGATGCGCCTGTGCGTAGTAGAGCCGCAGGTGCTGCACGAAGCGCCGGCTCGCGGGATTGGGGCGGTACTGCTTCGGATACCGCGTGGTCCATTTGCCGAAGAGCGCGCGGACGCGTGCGTCGCGCCCGAGGACGAAGGCGTTGTCGAGCACGTGCCCCGACTCGTGGCGCAGGATCTTCATCAGTTCGACCTTCGTCCCGCCTTCGACATCGCGCATCTTTTTGCGCTCGAGCTGCATGAGCCGCGGATGCGCGAGATAGAACGGGATGGCGATGCCGGTCGCGCCGCGCGGGACGAACCATTGCGTCGAGAGCCACGCGTACGGCCGAATGGCGAGATGCCGCCGCGCCAGCTCGCGATGCAGTTTCTCGATCGCGGGCTCGAGCCACGTGCCTTCGATGCGCAGTCCGAGCTCGCGCAGCCGCACGTCGAGCAGTTCCTCCTCGCCGAGGGTCTCCCACGCAAAGCGAGGCGCCTCCATCCAGCCCGAACAGTTCCAAACCCTTGCCAGCCGGCCCGGCCGGCTGCGCTAAGGGCCGAGCCTATTCGCACGTGCGGCTGCACTGAACGTCATTGAGTGCAGCCGCACGTGCGGATAGGCTATGCCCTAAGCGCCGGCGGCCGCGCCGCCCCGCCGGAGGCGCTCGCGGTCAGGCTCTTGAACGTAAACGCGAACTCCGTCGCCCCATGCGCCTCGAGATGCGCGAGCCGCTCCTTCGCTTCATCGATGCTCGGGATGTGACCCGCGGGAACCCACCAGAGCGCGACGGACGCGCCGGCGAACTGGTCGAACCATGAGCGGCGGTCGCGGAGCAGTTCCGCATGGGCGGTGCGGTAGACGTACTGCTTCAGCGACTCGATGTCCTTCCATACCGACAGATTGAAGAGGATGCGCTCGTCGTCGTAAGGGCGGAGATACGTCGCATTCCCCTCGCCGGTCTGGAGGCGCCAGACGAAGCCGGGGCTGCCGTCGGCGAGCGCGTTGATCTCCTCGAGACGCGCGACGAAGCCGGCCATCACCGGCGAGTCGAGCGGCTCCTTCATGCGCGCGATGTTCACCTGGGCAATGTGCAGCTCGCTCATGAATGTATCGTAGCCGCCCAGTTAGATCGGTAGCCAGTACGAGAACTTCACCAGGAAGACATCCTGCGACGGCGCGCCGGGGAGCGCGGAGAGATCGCGGCGGAAGCGGAAGTCGCCGAACGGCACGACGTCGGAACGGTTCTCGTTCCAGACGACGAAGAGCGCGGAGCCGGGGCGGAACTCCCACCGCACGACGGCGCTCCCGCGCACGCTGCGGAAATTGAAATCGGGATCGCCGAAATCGTACGTCTGCGATGCGAAGCGCGCGGTGTACGTCGCGTCCGCGGCGTCGTGCAGCGTGTCGACGGGCGAGTAGCGCAGCTCGCGCGCCTCGTCGAGTTGTTTAAAGGAGTGATAGTCGCCGCTGGCGATGAACGGCTGCACGTACAGCTGCATCGACAGGCGCGCGGTGGCCGTCCAATCGGCGCGGATGCCGACGTCGAGCGTGCGCTGGTCGAGCGTCGCGAAGAGATACCGGTTGCCGAACGTCGGCGTGTACGACGCGTCGGGAACCGTGGCGACGTACTGCGCGGCATCGCGGCTGCGGTTGAAACCCGGATCGATGCGCAGGCGCAGCGACGGCGCGGGGCGGTATTGCAGGATGAGGCTCGTGCGGCGGAAGTAGCCGCCGAGTTCATCTTCCGAATCCTCGATGTACGGCTCGACCCAGAACTTCTTGCGCGAGTCGTTGCCGGCGCCGACGTAGACGTCGAACTGCTTCGGCCGCACCGCCGCGGGACCGCCGCGGGTGAGCTGCGCGTCGATGGCGCGCCAGTCGTAGCCGCCGCCGCCATACACGTACCAGTAATTCTTGTGTTCGACGTACCAGTTTCCGTAGAAGCCGTTCGCCGTGTTGTCGCTGTCGAAGTTCCAGTTCTGGTATTTGCCGATCCACCAGCTCCGCTCGCGCGTGTACTTGCCGACGTCGGTGTTCGTGTACTGCATCACCGCGTGCGTGGCGATCGTGTCGGTGCGCGGCAGGTAGCCGACGTCGTTGAGCTCGAAGCCGGGCGAGAGCGCCATCACCTGCAGGTTCGGGCGCCAGTGGCCGGTCTGCTTGCCGATCATCGCGCGTCCGCCGAATCCGGCGAGCGAGGTGCGGTTCGGATCGAGCTCGACGTGACTCGCATCGGGGCGCTGGTAGTAGCGCGCGGGACTCTCCTGCGCCAGCGTGATCGCTTCCTTCGAGCCTTCGATGAGCGTCGTGCCGGTGAGCCATTCGAAGAGCCACGACTTGTTCGCGAAGCGCGTGTAGCCGTCGACGCCGCCGAAGTACGCGTTCGAGCGCAGCGTCGGCTCGAGGTTGTCGGTGAGCCTGCGGTTGACGGACGTGAAGAGGAAGCCGGCACGCGAGTCGCGGCCGTACTCGCGCGTGGCGCGCGCGACGAGGTAGTTCGTCATCGGCTCGACGGTCGCCTTGCCGATCTGCGCGCCGGTGCGGAACCACGCCTGTTCGCGGTCGGTGAGCGCCTCGATCGCGCCGACGGTCCAGCCTTTGCCGAGCTTGCCGGTGACCTTCGCGGCGCCGAGGATCGTGGTTTCGCCGGGAGCGTCCGTCCAGTCGGCGGCGATCGAGCCTTGCGGCGCACGGCCGATGCGGCGCGAGTAGAAGAACGTCGGGAAGTACGTGTTGAAGCCCCAGCGGCTGTTCGCCGGACCTTCGCCGAAGTTGAAGATGTTCCCGCCCTCGGTGAAGAACGGCCGCTTCTCCGGGAAGAACGTCTCGAACTGGCTGAGGTTGAGCACCGCGGGATCGACCTCGACCTGGCCGAAGTCGGGATTGATCGTGCCCGTGAGCGTGAGGCTGGACGAGAGGCCGTACTTCACGTCGACGCCCGCGTCCATCCGCTGCGAGCTCGGCGTCACGAACGGATTGTCGTTGCGGCTGGCGAGGTCTTCGCGCGCGACGCCGTACGGCACGACCTCGAACGCGCGCCGCGGCTTAATCCCTTCGATGCCGGTGAGATCGGCGAAGCGCGAGACGTAGCCGTTGTCGGTTTTCTTCGAGAACACGAGGCGCGAGCCCTCGTGCAGGCGCGCGTTCCAGCGGCCGATGTTGAAGCCCCAGACGTACGACGGCTGCTCGGGAAAGCGGAGCTGCGAGTACGGGATGCGGATCTCCGCGGTCCACCCTTTCGCGCTCGTCTTCGTCGCCGACTCCCACACCGCGTCCCAGCTCGTGTCGTCGTAGATGTCGTTGTACAGGATCATGTCCGCCTGCACGTTCGACGGATTGATCATGAACTTCGCGCCGCTCAGGCGGTCGTGCTGCGAGTCGATGCCGATGGTGAGGTAGTCGGCGGATTCGAGATCGCTGTCGCGGCGCGCGAGCAGCGGCGTCGGCGGCGCGTCGTCTTCCATCACCGCGCCGAAGTAGATCGCGTCGTCGTCGTAGACGACCTTCACGCGCGTCTGCCGCGTGGCCGGCTCGCCCTCGTGCGGATCGCGCTGCGTGAAGCCGGTGATCTCCGGCGCGTTCTGCCACGCGGGATCGGAGAGATCGCCGTCGAGCACCGGCGCCTTCTCCGCGCGCACGGCGCGATACGACGGCCGCGGCTTCGGCGCGTCCTCCGCGAAAACATTCAGCGCGAGAACCGTGTTGCAGAGTACGAGGCAGAGAACGCGGAGCGATGGTCTCATCGGTTCCTCACGGGCAAAGGTGATACGTTTCTCCAAGAGACGCCTGGGATGCGAAAAGGTTTGGCAAGCGGCGCATGAAGGTCTTCATCGGACAGATCAATCCGACGGTCGGAGCGTTAACGAGCAACGCGGAACTGATTCGCCGCGCGTACGCGGACGGCGTCGCCGCGGGCGCGGACGTCGTGCTCGTTCCCGAGCTCGCGGTGACCGGCTATCCGCCGCGCGATCTGCTCGACCGCGCCACGTTCATCGACGCCGCGGCGGAAGTGCGCGACGCGCTCGCGGCGCTGACCGGCGACACGACGCTCATCTTCGGCTGCCCGGTGCGCACGCGGAACTGGTGCGGCAAGCCGCTGCACAACGCGGCCATCGTCGCGCGCAACGGAAAGATCCTGCTCGAACAGCACAAGACGCTGTTGCCGACGTACGACGTCTTCGACGAGCTGCGCTACTTCGAGCCGGGCAACGACGTGCGCATCGTCGAGATCGCGGGCCACCGCGTCGGCGTGTCGATCTGCGAGGACTTCTGGTTCGACGACGAAGCGTTCGGCACGAAGCTCTACTGCCGCAATCCGGTCGACGAGCTCGCGCGCCAGGGCGCGGAAGTGCTGCTCAACATCTCCGCCTCGCCGTTCAACGCCGGCAAGCGCCGCTCGCGCGGGGAGATCTTCTCGCGCATCGCCTCTCGGTATCAGATTCCGCTCGTCTACGTGAATCAGGTCGGCGGCAACGACGAGCTGCTCTTCGACGGCTCGTCGATCGTGTTCGATGCGAGTGGCCAGACGATCTTCTGCGCGCCCGCGTTCGAGGAGCACAACTCGCTCGTCACGCTCACCGGCAGCCCGTGCGAGATGGTCCTCGCCCTCGGCGAAGAGGAAGAGATCGGCCGCGCGCTGATCCTCGGCCTCCGCGACTACATCCGCAAATGCGGTTTCCGTGACGTCGTGATTGGCCTGTCCGGCGGCATCGATTCCGCGCTCACCGCGGCGATTGCAGCCGAGGCCATCGGACCGGAGCACGTCACCGGCATCGCCATGCCGTCGCAGTTCTCGTCCGAGCATTCGATCGCGGACGCGCGCGATCTCGCCCGCAACCTCGGCATCGCGTTTCATGTCGCGCCGATCGCCGACGTCTACGCCCCGTACGAGCAGTCGCTCGACGCGCTCTTCGGCGAGCACAAGTTCGACACGACCAACGAGAACGTGCAGGCGCGCATCCGCGGCAACATCCTCATGGCGTGGTCGAACCGCACCGGCGCGATGGTCGTCTCCACCGGCAACAAGTCCGAGCTCGCCGTCGGCTACTGCACGCTCTACGGCGACATGGCCGGCGGCCTCGCGCTCCTCGGCGACGTCTACAAAACGATGGTCTATCGCGTCTCGCACTGGATGAACCGCAACGGCGAGCGCATCCCGCAGTCGACGATCACCAAGCCGCCGTCGGCGGAGCTGCGTCCCAATCAAAAGGATCAGGACTCGCTGCCGCCGTACGACGTGCTCGATGCGATCCTCAAGCTCTACATCGAAGAGTGGCTCGAGCTCGACGCGATCGTCGCGGCGGGCTTCGATCGCGAGCTCGTCACGCGCATTCTCAAGATGGTGGACACCGCGGAGTTCAAACGCCGCCAGGCCGCGCCGACGATCCGCGTTTCGGAGAAAGCGTTCGGCAGCGGCCGCGACATGCCGATCGCGCAGCGCTGGCGGCGGGATCCCGCGCGAGCGGTCAAGTGAGGTAGTCTCTCGCGCCGACGCATGCGACGCCGATCCGCCGCCCTCGTTCTCCTGTTCGCTCTCCTCGCCTGTGGCGCCGAACGCGTCGACCGCGCGCGCTGGCAGCGCATGTCGCACGACGACCGCGTGCTCTGCGTGAAGTCGCTGATCGGCGCGGAGAAAGTGAAGAACGCGAAAGGCGGCGGCGGGCGCGTCTACGATCGGCCCGCCGACGAGTACGTGGCGAGGATCGATGCCGCGTACGCGAACGGCGATCGGCGCGACGTCGCGCAAGTCTTCACGGAGGTCGCATCGCGATGAAACCGGTGGCACCGCATCCGCCGCTCACGAAGTACTACGGCGATCCGACGGAGCGCGAGCATTACGTGCGCGACATCTTCGATGAGACCGCGCCGTGGTACGACTGGGCCACGCGCTTCATGTCGTTCGGCTCGGGACATTGGTACCGCCGCGAGGCGCTCAGGCGCATCGGACTTGCGCCGGGGATGAAGCTGCTCGATCTCGCCAGCGGCACCGGCGTCGTCGCGCGCGCGGCCGCGGAAGTCCTCGGCGATCCGCGCGCGATCGTCGAGATGGACGCGAGTCTCGGCATGCTGCGCTCCGCGAAAACGTCGAGCGTGAAAGTCGAGTCGGCGGCCGAGCGCATCGCCGCGCGCGACGAATCGTTCGACCGCCTGACCATCGGCTTCGCGCTGCGCCACTTCGCCGATCTCGCCGCCGTCTTCGGCGAATGCCGGCGCGTGCTGCGTCCGGGCGGGCGTCTGCTGATCCTCGAGATCACCGCGCCCGAAGGCCGAGCATCGCGCGCGATGCTCGGCGTGTACATGGGCGCGATCGTGCCGAACGCGATCCGGCTCCGCACGCGCAGCCGCCGCGCGGCGGAGCTCTTCCGCTACTACTGGGAAACGACGCGCGACTGCGTGCGCCCCGAAGTCATCCTCGACGCGCTGCGCGAGGCGGGCTTCCGCGACGTGCAGCGCCGCGTCGAGATGAAGATCTTCAGCGAGTACTCGGCGACGCGGTGACCGCGTCCGCGACGAACATCGCGTGCGCGTCGTCGAAGCGCACGTTCGGCGCCGTCGTGAGACCCGCGCGCTGCGTGCCGGGCGTCAGGCGGTGCTGCACGAAGTTCTGGAACTGCTCCTGCGACTGCCAGACGTCGAAGACGTGAAAGCCGTCCGCGCCGAACCACGCCACGTGCACGAGGCCGCCGTCCGGCTGCTCGTTTTCCCAGTTCACGCTGCGCCGCACTTCCTCGTACTGCTCGCGGCTGACCTCGGGCCAATGCATCTGCATCACGATCGCCATCGGATTCTTCCTCCGAAGGCGTTCTACGGACGCCGCGCGCGAACGGATGTCCGCGCGCCAGCGTCATTCCGCGGCGGCGGCGGCTTCGGCGGCGCGCAGCTCTTCGAGGCGCGCGATCTGGATGCCGAGGAACTCGCGGAGCGGCTGCTCCTGCTCGGGCGCGAGCGGCAGGAACGAGATCGCGGAGCGGAACACGTACTCGGAGCCTTTGTCGTTGCGCCGCACCTGCACGATCGAGCGCAGCACCTCGCACGGGATGTAGATGCCGCCGTAGCTGGGAAAGACGAGCGTCGCGGCGGCGCCGGCTTTCACCGGCGAGCGGTGGATGACCGCGGCGCCGCTGAGACTCAGATCGATCAGCTCTCCGTTGACGTCGGAAAGCTGCACCGGAATCGAGGCGGTGGGATACCGCTCCGCGCGGCGACGATCTTTGGCGGCCATCGACGAGCTCGATTATACCGGCCGCAACTCGACGCGCTCGAGACGCCGCAGCTGCAACCGTTCCGCGGCACTCGCGTTCGCGACCGAGATCTCCACGCAGCCGGTCGAGCCGATGATGAGAAACGCTCCCGGCGCGGCGTCGCCGTAGTTCGCTTCGATGCGATCGATGCGGACGTCGCGCATGCGCAACGCGAACGGCGCGAACGGCACGCGCGCGCGTTCGAGGTCGGTGATCGCGTTGCCGAAGCGGTCGATCGCCACGATGGTGCCGCGCGCGAAGTCGCCGGCGTAGTGCGGCGGCTGATAGTCGAGCGTCACGAGACGATCGAGCGGCGGACCGAGCTCCGCGAGCGCGGTGCCGTTCGCGAGCGCGGCCGCAACCGGCGCGAAGCGATCGCGCCCGTGAAAGGTCGTGCTGCCGCCGGGAAGAAACAGCTTCTCGTTCGTCACCGCATGCGCGCGCGTGCCGTGCCAGACGAACGTGAGCAGGCCGTTGTCGGGCGCGAGAAACGTGCGGCCGTCTTCTTCGAGCGCGACGATCTGACGCGACGTCCCGACGCCGGGATCGACGACCGCGACGAAGATCGTGCCCGTGGGCCAGTACGGAGCGACGCTGCGCAGGAACCACGCGCCGCCGAGGATGTCGAAAGGTGGGAGGTCGTGCGCGAGATCGTGAACGGGTGCGGTGGTGCGCGACGCGAAGACGCCCTTCATCGCAGCAACGTACGGATCGCGCGTGCCGAAGTCGGTCAGCAGAGCGATGCGGCGCATCGCGGCACTATACTCGCCGCCGTGCTCGCGAACGCGTTCCCGACCGTTCCGCCGCCGGCGCAGCGGCTGCTCGTTTTCGCGCGCCTGCCGCTGCACGGAACGGTCAAAACGCGCCTCGCCGCGGAGCTCGGCCACGACCGCGCGCTCGAACTGTACGAGGCGATGCTGCGCGACCTGCTGACATCGATCGGCGCGCCAACGCGCGAGACCGAGATCGAGTGCCTCTGGCCGCCCACGCCGCACGCGAACGGCGCGCTGCTGCGCCGCGCGTTCGCGGATCACGCCGTGGCCATGCAGACCGGCGCGGACCTCGGCGTGCGGTTGTCGATGGCGTTCTCCGAGCGCTTCTTCTTTCACCGCACGCGCAAGATCATCGCCATCGGCGCGGACGATCCGACGCTGCCGCGCGCGCTCATCGATCACGCCTTCGCGCTGCTCGACTCGTGCGACTACACGCTCGGACCCGCGACCGACGGCGGCTACTACCTCATCGGCTGCCGCGCCGCGTCGTTCGATCCGCGCGTCTTCGAAGACATCGATTGGGGGACGCCGTCGGTTTACGCGACGACGCGCGCGCGCATCGCGGAGCTGAACTGTTCCGTCGCCGTGCTGCCCGAGCGTTACGACATCGACGTCGCCGCCGATCTCGAACGCTTCGCGGGCGAAGAACACGACGGCGAGCTGGGGAGACTGCTGCGCTCATGAAGATCCTCACCGCGGACGAGATGCGCAACATCGACCGCCGCGCGACGGAACGCTTCGGCGTGCCGTCGATCGTGCTGATGGAGAACGCCGCCATCGCCGTCGTCGACGCGCTCTTCGAACATTACGCATCGGCGGAACGCGTGGCGCTCGTCTGCGGCACCGGCGCGAACGGCGGCGACGGATTCGCGGTCGCGCGGCATCTCGAGAACCGCGGCGTCGTGCCGGTGGTCGTGATCGTCGGCGACCGCACGCGCATCGCCGGCGACGCGCGGACGAACCTCGACATCTGCGAGCGCCTCGGCATCCCGATCTTCGCGATCGCGGACGAAGCGGACATCGAGACCGAGCTCGCGCACGTCGCCGACTGCGACGTCCTCGTCGACGCGCTCTTCGGCACCGGCCTCAATCGTCCGCCGGCCGGCGTGCACGCGGGCGTCATCCGCGCGCTCGCGGAGCTGCGCATCCCGGTGCTCGCGATCGATCTGCCGAGCGGCCTCGATGCGTCGTCGCCCGCGCCGTTCGAGCCGTGCGTGCAGGCCGAGGTGACGGTCACGTTCGCGGCGCCGAAGCTCTGCCACGTCTTCGAGCCAGCCGCGCTCTACTGCGGCGAGGTGATCGTCGCCGACATCGCCATTCCGAACATCGCCGTCGACGAGGAGAACGTCGCGCTCGCGCTCATCACGCCGCGCGATCTGCAGCCGCTCGTCGAGCCGCGCCTCGCCGCGACGCATAAGGGCACGTACGGCCACGCCGGCATCATCGCCGGCTCGCCCGGCCGCAGCGGCGCCGCCGTGCTCGCCGCGCGCGGCGCGATCCGCATTGGCGCGGGACTCGTCACGGTGATGACCGACGCGCAGACCGCGACGCTGGTGAACGCGGGTTCGATCGAGTCGATGACCGACGCGCGCGGCGACCTCGCCGCGTTCCTCGAGCGCAAGGACGCGATCCTCATCGGTCCCGGACTCGCGGACGACGAGACCTCATACGCGGACATCCGCGCGACCGTCGCCGCCATCGAGCTGCCGCTCGTCATCGACGCGTCCGCGCTGAACGCGTTTGCATTACGCGCGAACGAGCTCAATCCGCGTGGACTGCCGCGCGTCCTCACGCCGCATCCCGGCGAGCTCGCGCGCCTCACCGGCGGCGACACCGCGACCATCAACGCGAACCGCATCGCATCCGCGCGCGCGGCCGCGCGCGCGACGAATTGCGTGGTCGTGCTGAAAGGACATCAGACGCTCGTCGCGGAGCCCGACGGGCAAGTGCACGCCAATCCGACCGGCAATCCCGGCATGGCCAGCGGCGGCATGGGCGACGTCCTCGGCGGCGTCATCGCGGCATTGCTCGCGCGCGGCGCCGATCCGGTCGATGCGGCGTGCGCCGGCGTGTACCTGCACGGACTCGCGGGCGATCTCGCGAAAGAGGAGATCGGCGACACCGGCCTCGCGGCTCTCGATGTCGCCGATCGGATTCCGAAGGCGATTCAGCGCGCGCGCAGTTTCTGAAGCTGCTTCACGACGTCGCGGAACCGCTGTCCCGAGAACTCCGCCGCCGGCGCCGCCGCCGCGTTGGGCGCCTGCCACGCGCCCGCCGCATCCGCGGGAGCGGACAGCGCGAGGCGCGGCGTCGAGCTCGCGGCGATCGCATGCGCGCCCGCTTTCGGATACATCTGCGCGATGAACTTCTTGTCGCCTGCCGACAGATCGGTGTTGTTCGGCGTGGCCTTGCCGCCGATGATCAGCGACGCATCGAAGTGATACAGCATGATCGACTTCGCATCGAACTCCGTCGCGTTCAGCTGATTGATGCTGTATTTCTGAATGATGTTGAAGTCGATGGTCTGCTTGTCCCAGTTGTTCGGCGGTCCGCTGAACGCGGCGTAGACGCGCGGCAGATTCCACTTGATGCCGCCCTTCGGATTCTGATGCTCGTGAATCGCGCCGAGGGCGTGGCCGAATTCGTGGACGACGACGCGGCGCCATTCGACGTCGTCGGTGTCGTCGCGCAGCCAGCCGAAGTTCATCGTCGGCTGCGTCTTCGGGAACGACCCGGTCTGCAGGCAGTCGACGCCGACCGCGGACCAGGAGCCGGACTGGCGGAAGGAGATGCGGATCTCCGCGGTGGCGCCGCCGTTGAAGTCGAAGGTGACGTTCGCGAACTGCGACCATTCGTTCGCGAAGCGCTGCACCTGCTTCTTCTGCGTCACGCTCCCGTCGAGAAACTTCACTTTCAGCTTGCGGCCGTTGCTCCATTTCTTCTGCGTGACGAGCGCCATCCGGAACGGGTGCAGCACCTCGCCGGGACGCAGCACGATCGGCGGCGGCTCGTTGGCGGGGTTCTCGTTCATCGCGAGCACCGCCGCATCCATCGCGTGATGCGGCTGCACCACGCGGTCCACGCACATCCTCATGTCATTGAAGTCGGGACTCCTGCGCGCCATATTGATCTCCTTATGGTTTGAAGGAGACCATTCTGCGCCTAAAATCGCCGGCCGTGCGATTCATCTGCGCCACCGAAGCGGAAACGGAAGCAGCCGGCCGGCAGCTCGCCCGCGGCTTTGCACCCGATGCCACCGTGCACCTCGTCGGCGACCTCGGCGCGGGCAAGACCTTCCTCGCGCGCGCCATCGCCGCCGAGCTCGGCGCCGATCCCGCCGACGTCGCGTCGCCGTCGTTCGCCATCGTCCACGAATACCCTCGCGCAGGCGCGCCGCCGATCGTGCACATCGACGGCTATCGGTTGTCGGAGAACCGCCGCGAATGGCTGGAGATCGGCATCCCGGAACTGCTCTCCGGCCCCGGCGTGAAGCTGATCGAATGGCCGAAGCGCGCGTTCACGGAGTTCGAGAGCGCGCACGTCGAGATCGCGATCACAGTGCGCGACGACGGCGCGCGCGTCATCGACGTCCGCGACGACGGCGCGCGCGTCATCGACATCACGCCGGCGTAGCTTCGCTCAGCGGTAATCGCGCGACAGCGACGCCACCGCGGTCGGCTCCGGCGAGAGCGGACGCAGCGGACGGCGGCCTTCGTTGCCGGAGCGGTCGAGCGGATGCCCTTCGACGTCGTACTTGCCGTAGACCTCGCCCGTTTGCGTGTCGTAGACCCACAGGCCGAGGAGCTGCGCGTCGATGGCGTACTGGAACGTCTCCTGTTCCGTCGGCGAGTCGATGGTCGCGTCTTTCCAGTTGAAGCCGGTCACATCGTGGAGATCGGCGCGCGTCTCGGCGGTCATCCGCTGCGGCACGCTTTCCGGTCCGAGCGTCGCGACGGCGAGGACGCCGAGGCGGTCTTTCACCGCGCGCGCGTTCTCGACCGGCACCGCGACCTTCAGCGCGACGATGCCAAAGTCCTGATCGGGCAGGATCAGTCCCCACTCGTGCCACGTCGACGACTGCACGGTCACCGTCGCACCGAACGCGTTGCTGGCCTGATGCGTGCCGTCGACCTTGCCGGTGCGCTGCAGCACGAGCAGTCCGCCATCCGCGGACTCGCGGCCGCGATGCACGAAATCGAAGTAGAGGTTGATCGTGAATTTGCCGGTGTCGGCGTCGTAGTTCACCGGGCCGATCGGTGCCGCGTTGAACGCGTAGACGCCGTGCGGCACCTTGTTCTTGCGCGCTTCCCACTGCGCCGTCGTTTCGTATTCGTCTTTCGGCGGAATCGACAGCACGCGATACACGGCCTGGAAGTCGGCGGGCTTGAAGCCGGCCGGCAGCGAAGTCACGGAAGGATCGAACTCGGCCGCGCCTTTGTCGGCCGCGGCAGGTTGCGCGGCGAGCGGCAGCACGAGGAACGCGAAGACTGCAATCGCCTTCTTCATGCTCCCCGGAGATTACAATCCGCGCGCCATGGAGATTACGCCGCAAGTCATCGCCGCTCACGGCCTCACGACCGACGAATACGAGCGCATCCTCCAGATCCTCGGCCGCGCCCCGAACTACACCGAGCTCGGCATCTTCTCGGTGATGTGGTCGGAGCACTGCTCGTACAAATCGAGCCGCGTGCATCTGCGCAACTTCCCGACCAGCGGCGCGCGCGTCGTGCAAGGCCCCGGCGAGAACGCGGGCGTCATCGACATCGGCGACGGCTGGGTGGCGGCGTTCAAGATGGAGTCGCACAACCATCCGTCGTACATCGAGCCGTATCAGGGCGCGGCCACGGGCGTCGGCGGCATCCTGCGCGACATCTTCACGATGGGCGCGCGTCCGATCGCGTGTCTCGATTCGCTGCGCTTCGGCGAGCTCGACGCGCCGCGCATGAAGTACCTCGTCGACGGCGTCGTGCGCGGCATCGCCGGCTACGGCAACTGCATCGGCATCCCCACCATCGGCGGCGAGACGTCGTTCCACGCGTCGTACAACGGCAACATCCTCGTCAACGTGTTCGCCCTCGGCGTCACGAAGCGCGAGAAGATCTTCAAAGGCACCGCGAGCGGCGTCGGCAACCCGGTCATCTACGTCGGCTCGAAGACGGGACGCGACGGCATTCATGGCGCGACCATGGCGTCCGCTGAATTCGACGAGGCGTCCGAAGAGAAACGCCCGACCGTGCAGGTCGGCGATCCGTTCACGGAGAAACTGCTGCTCGAGGCGTGCCTCGAGATCATGGACTCCGACGCGGACGCTGATTGCGCAGTAGTGGGAATCCAGGACATGGGCGCCGCGGGCCTGACGTCGTCATCGTTCGAGATGGCGGGCCGCGCCGGCACCGGCATCCGCATGGAGCTCGATCGCGTGCCGGTGCGCGAGAGCGGCATGACGCCGTACGAGATCATGCTCAGCGAATCGCAGGAGCGGATGCTCATCGTCGCGAAGCAGGGACGCGAGGCCGACGTCATCCGCACGTTCGAGAAGTGGGATCTCAACGCCGCCGTCGTCGGCACGGTCACGGATGACGGTTTCGTGCGGCTCATCTGGCGCGGCGAGGAAGTCGCGGCGATCCCCGTCGAGCCGATTTCGACGGAGGCGCCGGTGTACGAGCGTCCCGTCGCAAAGCCGCAGTTGCCGATCGAAACGATCTTTCCGCGCGAGCGCGTGGCCGACGGCGATCTCACGGACACGCTGCTGCGTCTCGTCGCATCGCCGAATCTCTGTTCGAAGCACTGGCTCTTCGAGCAGTACGACACGACCGTGCGCACGAACACGATCGCCGGCCCCGAGGCGCGCGACGCGGCGATCGTGCGCATCAAGGAGACCGGACGCGCGCTGGCGATGACGTCCGACGTCAATCCGATGTACTGCTTCCTCGATCCGTACGAGGGCGGCAAGCAAGCCGTCGCGGAAGCGGCGCGCAACGTCGCGGTGTCGGGCGCGCAGCCGGTGGCGATCACGGATTGCCTGAACTTCGGCTCGCCGGAGCGCGCGGAGATCATGGGGCAGTTCGCGGAATGCATCCGCGGCATCAGCGACGCGTGCCGCGCGCTCGACACGCCGGTCGTCTCCGGCAACGTGTCCTTCTACAACGAGACCGAGGGACGCGCGATCCATCCGACGCCGACGGTGGGCATGGTGGGCATTCTCGAGTCGGACCGCGGCGGCTGCGGCCTCGCCTTCGCGGACGCCGGTCTCGATGTGATTCTCCTCGGCAGCACGCGCGACGAACTCGGCGGCTCCGAATGGCAGCAGATGTTCGCCGGCGATGCGCGCGCGCTGCCGCCGCGCGTCGATCTCGATGCGGAGAAGGCGCTCATCGCGCTCGTGCTCGAACTGCACGCGACGCAGACGCTCCGCGCCGCGCACGACCTCGCGAATGGCGGCCTCGCGGTGGCGCTCGGCGAGATGTCGTCGCGCGGCATCGGCTGTCACGTCGACCTCGGCGCGCACGCCAACGACCTCGACGCGGTCGCGCTGCTCTTCAGCGAGTCGCAGGCGCGCGCGGTCGTCGCGTGTCAGCCCGCCGATCGCCAGCGCGTGCTCGACGCCGCCGCGAAACACGGCGTCGCCGCGCAGCGCATCGGCCACACCGCGTTCGGTACGTTCCTCATCGAGCGCAACGGCGTGCCGCTCGTCCGCGTGGCGGCGCAGGAGCTCGCGCGCGTCTGCCGCTCCTCCTTCGCCCTGCTCCTCGGCGGCGACACGATCGACGGCGTGCTGCGCGGCGCGGGCGAGGAAGCGCTGGATGTCATCGCACACTGACGCGCCGCACCGCACAGAATCCTGTGCATCGGCTACCATCGCGTCATGCAGACCCTCGATCCCGACGCGCGCGTGGCGCAAATCACGTTCAACGAGACGTTGCAGGCCGAAATCCGGTTCACGGACGGCCGCGAAGTCGTGTGGAGCGGACCGCTCGCCGCAGAGCTCCGAGAGTCGGTGCAAGCCGCCGTGCGGCGCGGCTTCGCGCGGCGCAGGCCCGGCAGCTCGGGTCCGAACTCGATCGCGAACTGAGTACAGCGCCCCGGAAGAACGTGTCCGCCTCTTCGCGCGGCGGCGAGAGCGCCGTGCGGAAGTGAGCTACGAGATCGCGGGTCGCACGACGCCGCGGCATTCGCCGAAGCCGATGCGCGCGTGGCCTTCGCGCTCGCAGTAGCCGCGCAGGATCACTTCGTCGCCGTCCTCGAGGAACTTGCGCGTCTCGCCGTCCGGCAGCGCGAGCGGCTCGGTGCCGCGCCACGTCAGCTCGAGCAGGCAGCCGCGCGAATCCTTCGCCGTGCCGGAGATCGTGCCGCTGCCGAGGAGATCGCCGGGGCGAAGGTTGCAGCCGTTGGAGGTGTGATGCGCGACGAGCTGCGCGACCGTCCAGTAGAGATCGCGCGCGTTGCCGCGGCTGATGCGCACCGGCTCGGACATCTTCGCGCTGCGCAGCCACACTTCCACCGTGACGTCGAACGCGACGGAATCCTGTAAGTAAGGAAGCGGCTGCGGATCGCCGTCCGGACGTTTTTCCGGAGAGACGCGAAACGGCTCGAGCGCGTCGAGCGTGACGATCCACGGCGAGATCGTCGTGGCGAAATTCTTCGCCAGGAACGGGCCGAGCGGCTGGTACTCCCACGTCTGGATGTCGCGTGCCGACCAGTCGTTGAGCAGACAAAAACCGAAGACGTGGTCGAGCGCGCGGTCGATTGCGATCGGCTCGCCGAGCGCATTGCCGGCGCCGATGAACGCGCCGAGCTCGAGCTCGTAGTCGAGGCGCTTCGATGGACCGAACAGCGGCGCCGCATTCGCGTCGTCGCGCGTCTGCCCGCGCGGGCGGCGGACGTCGGTACCGCTGACGACGATCGACGAGGAGCGGCCGTGGTAGCCGATCGGAATCCACTTGTAGTTCGGCAGCAACGGATTGTCGGGGCGGAACATCGAGCCGACGTTCGTCGCGTGATGCACGCTCGCGTAAAAGTCGGTGTAGTCGCCGACGCGCGCGGGAAGCAGCAGCCGCGCGTCTTTCATCGGCACGAGGTGCTCGTCCGCGGTGCCGCGCGTCAGCAGCTCCTGCACGCGCTCGCGCACGGCGCGCGCGGCGGGACGGCCTTTCGCCATGAGCGCGTTGAGGTCGGGCTCGCGCAACGCGGGCTCGTCGATGAGACCGGCGCGCGCGCAGGCGTGGAGGTCGAGGACGTCGTCGCCGAACGCGGTGACGATGTGCGCCTCTCCGTCGCGCTGCATGACGCCGAAGGGGAGGTTTTCGATCGGAAAGTCGTTCACAGCCACCCGAGCTCCTCGAGGTCGGCGAGCGGTTCTTCGAACGAGCACGAGCCGAACGAGATCGCGAACTCGCGGCGCGTGCGTTCGAGCTCCGCGAGGCTGACCTGCGCGTCGCGCCACGACGCGCCGTCGTCGTCGAACGCAAACGCGTGCGGATCTTCCTCGCGCAGGATCTCGTCCGCGCGGTCGAGTATCGCCGCGGCGAGGAAGACGTTCACGAAGCCGTGCATCGTGCCGGTTGGCGCGTGCGGCTCGTACGTCAGCGCCTTGATGCAGCGCACCGGATGATGCAGGCCCGCCGTCGCCTTGAACGCGACGCCCGCGCGCTTACACGCGCGCAGAAACGCGGCCACGGAATCGGGCGCGGGGAACGCGTCGGCGCTGATGCCGCCGGTGCGGATCTTCGCACGCAGACCGTGCTCTGCGATCGCGTCGAGCAGCGCGACGTCGGCGATCTCGACGTAGACCGTTCGTCCGTTCGCCTCGCCTGCGATGCGCTCGACATCCTCGCGCGTCGACGCCTTGATCTCGTCGATGCCGAGGACGCTCAGCGGAAAGTCGGACGGCACCTCGTGCGCGCGATCCTGCGGCACGACGAACTTGCCGAGGGCGAACGCGAACTCGCCTTCGCGGTAGCGCGCGTAGTTGCGCACCGCGTCCTGCATCGACAGGCCCGCGGGCGGAAAGAGGCCCGCGTAGTCGATGAGCTGATCGAGAAAGATGCGCAGCGACGGCTTCATTCGTTCGTGAAGTGCTTTTGGAGGCCGTTCCAGCAGCGCCAGTAATCGCGTTGCAGGAGCGGCGTTTCGAGCGCGAACTTGGTCGGTCGCAAGATGAACCGCGTCTCGAACATGAAGGCGAGCGTGTCGCCGAGGTAGCGCGGCTCGAGCTTCGCGGTGGAGGCGGTCTCGAACGTCTGCGCGTCGGGGCCGTGGCCGGACATGCAGTTGTGCAGGCTGCCGCCGCCGGGCGCGAAGCCTTCCGCCTTGGCGTCGTACACGCCGTAGATCAGGCCCATGAACTCGTTCATCACATTGCGATGAAAGTACGGCGGGCGGAACGTGTTCTCCGCCACCATCCAGCGCGGCGGAAAGATGACGAAGTCGCAGTTCGCGGTGCCGGCGATCTCGCTGGGCGAGGTCAGCACGGTGAAGATCGACGGATCGGGATGATCGAACGAGACCGTGTTGATGACGTTGAACTGTGCGAGGTCGTACTTGTACGGCGCGTAGTTGCCGTGCCACGCGACGACGTCGAGCGGCGAGTGATCGATCTTCGCCGACCAGAGCGCGGCGCCGAATTTCGCGACGAGCTCGAAGTCGCCGTCGACGTCTTCGAACGCGGCGACCGGCGTCAGAAAATCGCGCGGATTCGCGAGACCGTTCGAGCCGATGGGCCCGAGATCGGGGAGACGGAACGGCTGCCCGAAGTTCTCGCAGACATAGCCGCGCGCGTCGCCGTCGTTCAGCGCGACGCGGAACTTCGTGCCGCGCGGGATGACCGCGATCTCGCCCGGCTTCACCTCGATGATGCCGAGCTCCGTGCCGAGGGTGAGCGCGCCCTGCTGCGGCACGAGCAGCAGCTCGCCGTCGGCGTCGTAGAAGAAGCGCCCTTCCATCGAGCGATTCGCCGCGTAGAGATGAATGCCGACGCCGGCGTTCGCGAACGAGTCGCCGTTGCCCGCGATGGTCACGAGCCCGTCGATGAAGTCCGTGGGCTCGTCGGGAATCGTCAGCGGATCCCAGCGCAGCTGATTCGGCGGCGTGGGGACTTCGTCGAACGGCGAGCCGCGCAAAAGCCGCATCGCGCGCGGCGCGAACGGCTCGTGCAGCACGCTCGGGCGGATGCGATACAACCACGAGCGGCGCTGCATCGGCCGCGGCACCGTGAACGGCGACCCGGAAAACTGCTCCGCGTACAGCCCCCGCCCCACCCGCTGCGGCGAGTTCCCCCGCGCCGGCAGCACACCCGCAATCGCCTCGGACGCGAACTCGTTCCCGAACCCGGATTGATCGTGCACGGCACGCGTGTTTATCACAGGTGCGGCAACAGCGTTACACTCGGACGTGATGACGACCATCCAGCTTTCCGACCTCGACCCCGCCACCGCCGAGAAGGTGCGCAACGGCGAGACCATCGAGGTCCGCGACGGCGAGAAGACCGTCGCGCGCGTCGTCCCCGCGCACGACCAGGCGATCGAGGAGCGCATCGACGAGCTCGTGCGGCAGGGAAAGGCGCGGCGGGGGACGGGGACGCTGCCGGACTGGTTCTTCACGGAACGCCCGCCGAAGTTCGAGGGCAGCGTGCTCGAACAGTTGCTCGCCGACCGTCGGAAAAACGACTGGTGAGGTTCTGGGATTCGTCTGCCCTCGTGCCGCTCGTGTCGGATGAAGATTCGACCGACGCGCTCACCGCGCTGGCTGCATCCGATCGAGGCATGCTGGTTTCGTCCATCACGCCGGTGGAGGTGCTGAGCGCAATCTGGCGAAAGGCGCGCACGATCCGTGACGAACGCGTACGCGCACGAAGCCATGCACGCCTCGCGGCGCTTCAGGCGCAGTGGGTCGTCGTCAGCGCGGTCGAGGATGTCATCGCAGACGCACTCGACGTCGTCGCACGTCACGGCCTGCGCGGCGCGGACGCCATCCAACTGGCGTCCGCTCGCTTCACGCGTAACGAGGCGCTGCCGTTCGTCACGCTCGACCACGACCTCCGCCGCGCCGCTCGCGCTGAAGGCTTCCCTACCCTTCCCTGACCGAATTTCCGTGTCATCATCGCCGTTGTAGACGGTTCCTCATGTTCGACAAGCTCCACGAAGAGTGCGGTGTCTTCGGCGTCCTCGGCCGCGCGGACGCGGCGAACCTCGTGTACCTCGGCCTGTACGCGCTGCAGCATCGCGGGCAGGAGAGTGCCGGGATCGCGTCGGTCTCCGACGGGCGCATCCTTTCGGAGAAGGAGATGGGCTACGTCGCCGACGTGTTCTCGCACGAACGGCTCGCGCGCCTGCCCGGCGATACCGCCATCGGACACGTGCGCTACTCCACCGCCGGCGGCTCGATGCTCTGCAACGCGCAGCCGATCGTCGCGTCGACGAGCAAAGGCCCCATCGCCGTCGCGCACAACGGCAATCTCGTGAACGGCAACGAGCTGCGCAAACAACTCGAAGCCGAAGGCGCGATCTTCAACTCGACCGCCGACAGCGAGGTGATCGTGCACCTCATCGCGCGTTCGAAGGAGCCCGACCTCGAACGCGCATTCATCGATGCGCTCTCCCGCGTCGAAGGCGCGTACGCGATCGCGCTGCTCGCTCCGGGAAAGATCTTCGCCGCGCGCGATCCTTACGGCTTCCGGCCGCTCGTCATCGGCAAACTCGACGACGCGTACACGATCTCGTCGGAGACCTGCGCATTCGATCTCATCGGCGCGGAAACCATCCGCGAGCTGGGCGCGGGCGAGCTCGTCGCCATCGAACATCGCGGCACGATCCCCGCCCTGCGCGTCGTCCGCGAGGCCCGCGCGAATCGCGAGGCGCGCTGCATCTTCGAACACGTGTACTTTGCGCGCCCCGACTCGGTCGTCTTCGGCAACAACGTCGCCGAGGTCCGCCAGCGCTTCGGCGCCCAACTCGCGCGCGAACACCCCATCGACGCCGACATGGTGGTCCCCGTTCCCGACTCCGGCGTCTTCGCCGCACTCGGCTACGCGCTTGAATCCGGCATCCCGTTCCAGTACGGCCTCGTGCGCAATCACTACGTCGGCCGCACGTTCATCGAGCCGAAACAGTCGATCCGCAATTTCGGCGTGAAGGTGAAACTGAATCCGGTCCGCGAGCTCGTGAAAGGCAAACGCATCGTGCTGATCGACGACTCGATCGTGCGCGGCACCACGTCGAAGAAAATCGTCCGCATGCTCAAGCAAGCCGGCGCGGCGGAGGTGCACATGCGCATCTCTTCCCCACCCACCGCCTGGCCCTGCTACTACGGGATCGATACGCCCGAACGCCGCGATCTCATCGGCAGCTCGCACACGGACGACGAGATCCGCGCGTTCATCGAAGCCGACTCGCTCGGCTACCTCAGCGTCGACGGAATGCTGCAAGCCGTCCAACGCGACAACGACGATCCCGCCAAACTCTACTGCACCGCCTGCTTCAGCGGCGCGTATCCCGTCGCGGCTGCGTCGGCGTAGGGAACGACCGAAGGGCCTCCGGCGGGCCGGCGCGGCCGGCTGCGCTAAGGGCCTAGCCTAGACGCACGTGCGGTCGCGGTTAACGACGTTGACGGCAGCCGCACGTGCGTACTGGCTAAGCCCTTAGCGCTGCCGGCCGCGCCGGCCCGCCGGAGGCCCTTCGGTCGTTCCCTACGTCAACGCGTCGCAATCAGCGGCCGCTCGAACAGGTGGCGGGTGAGCTCTTCGGCGCTGACCGGTTTGCTGAAGTAGAAGCCTTGCGCCTCGTCGCAGTTCTTGGTGCGGAGGATGGCCAGTTGCTCGGCGGTCTCGACGCCTTCGGCGACGACGCGGAGGCGGAGGCTGCGGGCCATGCCGATGACGGCGGAGACGATGGCGGCGTCGCCTTCGCTCGTCGCGAGATCGTTCACGAACGCACGGTCGATCTTCACGGCGGTGATCGGAAAGCGCTTCAGGTAATTGAGCGACGAATAGCCCATCCCGAAATCGTCGATCGAGATCCCGGTGCCGATCTCGCGGAGTGCGCGGAGGATCTCCACGGTCACGTCCGCGTTCTGCATCGCCGTCGTCTCCGTGATCTCGAACTCCAGCGCGGACGGCGCGAGGCCGCTGTCGCTGAGAGCGCGCTGCACCATCTCCACGAGGTCGTGCTGCTGGAACTGGCGCGCGGAGAGATTCACCGCCACGCGCATCGGTCCGACGCCGCGGTCGTGCCAGTCCTTCATCTGATGGCATGCGGTGCGGAGCACCCACTCGCCGAGCGGCACGATCAGTCGCGACTCCTCGGCGATCGGGATGAACTCCGCGGGGCTCACGATGCCGCGCTCCGGATCGTTCCAGCGGACCAGCGCCTCGACGCCGATCGTGCGGCCGGTGACGAGGCTGATCTGCGGCTGATACGCGAGCATCAGCTGCTCGTCGCGCAGCGCCGTGCGCAGGCGCGTCTCGAGCGATAGCCGATCGAGCGCGCGCGTCTTCATCTCGTCGGTGCAGAGCTGGTACGTGTTGCGGCCCGCTTCCTTCGCGCGGTACATCGCGCTGTCCGCGTTGCGCAGCAGCGACTCCGGATCGGCGCCGTCGTTCGGATAGAGCGCGATGCCGACGCTCGCCGTGACCACGATCGGCATCCCGGCGATGGTCAGCGGCACCTGCACCGCCTCCAGGATTTTCTGCGCGACGCCCACTGCATCCTCGGGGTGGCGCAGTTCGGAGAGGATGATCGTGAACTCGTCGCCGCCGAGGCGTGCGACCGTGTCGTCCTCGCGCACGCATTCGCGGAGCCGGCGCGCCATCTCGAGCAGCAGTTCGTCGCCGGCGGTGTGGCCGAGCGTGTCGTTGATCGTCTTGAAGTGATCGACGTCGATGAACATCACCGCGACCGCTTTCCCGCCGCGCTTCGCGCGCGAGAGGCTGTGACGCAGGCGATCGGTGAACAGCTTGCGGTTCGGCAGGTGCGTGAGCACGTCGTGGTACGCGTGGAACTCGATCTGCTCTTCCGCGCGCTTGCGGTCGCTGATGTCGACGACCGTCGCGTGAATCACGCCGGTGAGCGTGTCGCCGACGAGCACGAGATTCTGCAGCACCCACAGGCGATCCTGATCGGATCTGCGCAGCTCGACCTCGACGCTGTTCAGCGTGCCGACGCCGGCGAGCAGCGACGTCAGCTCGTCGCATTCGCTCGCGTTGGCGTAGAGGGAAGCGGTGCGGCGGCCGACGAGCTCCTGCCGGCTGTAGCCGAGGAGCGCGGCGAACGTCGCGTTGCAGTCGACGATCTCGCCGTTGATGCGGCTGACGCACACGCCCGCGGCGTTCTGTTCGAACAGCAGCCGGTAGCGGATCTCCGACTCGCGCAACGCGGCTTCGGCGACGAAGCGCGCGGTCACATCGCGGAAGCTCCAGACGCGGATGTTCGTCAGCTCTTCGACGTGGCGCCCGATCGAATAGCGTTCGAAGCGGCGGCCGTCCGTGAGCTCGAGCAGATCGAAGCTCTCCGCTTCCGGCTGCGACAGCAGCGACTCGACCGTATGCTGAAACTCCTCGGGTTGCGCGAGCTGTGCGAGGACGTACTGCAGCGCGCGGCGGTCGTCGCCGCTGTCCATCACCAGCTGCGGGATACGCCACATCTCGACGAAGCGCTGGTTGTACGACACGATGCGCCCGCCTTCGCCGATGACCAGGATGCCGTCCGCGGTCGAGTCGAGCGTCGACTGCAGGAGCGTGACTGCTTGTAAGACTTCGCGCTCGGCGCGTTTGCGGTCGCGGATGTCGCGGCCGATGATCACCGCGCCGGCGGATTCACCATCTGCAATGACCGGCGCGATCGACAGCGTGAGATCGACGCGCTCGCCGTTCTGCGCGGCGAACACGTACTCGTCGTTGCGCAGCGAGCGGCGGCCGAGTTTCGACGAGAGCTCGCCGTCCTGCGCGAGCAGATCGTCGATGCGGCGTCCCGCGAGCTCCTCTTCGCTGCAGCCGAGGAGCGTCGCCGCGGCGCGGTTCGCGAATTCGATGCGTCCTTCGCGGTCGCAGACGAACAGCGCGTCCGCCATCGTGCCGATGATCTCCGGCGCGGCGAGCGACGGCGTGAGCGCGATGAGGCCGTAGCGTTGGATCGCGCGGATCGCCACGACGACGAAACCGAAGATCGCGGCGAAGCCGAACGGATACGCGGCGAGGCCGAACTTCGGCAGATAGTCGACGCAGCCGAAGTACGCGATGCCGAACGCGAGGAGCAGCTGGCGGATGCGCTGCCGTTCCTCGCCGCGCGCCGCGGGATACGCGCGCGCGAACTCGACGAACGCGGCGATGAGGTAGCCGAAGAAGAACAGCAGGAACGCGATGCCGACGTCGACGCGGTAGCGCGGGTAATAGCCCCACCAATAGAGCTGCACGCGCGGGATGAGGCGGTCGCTGGTCACGGCGATCGCGCTGAAGAACGCGGCGATGCTCCACGCGGCGACGTGCGCGAGACGGCGGCGGCGTTCGATTCGCAGGAGCTCGACGGTGAACCAGTAGATCGCCGGCGCGATGAACGGCACGCCGAGGTACGCGCGGCGCGCCCAGCGCAGCGCGTGGCCCGCGTCGCGCGACGCGTACATCATCGTGAACGCCGTCATCCAGACCGCGACCACGCCCGCCATCACGAAGAATGCGGAGCTGACGTTCGACGGACGGCGGAAGAGCACGCGCACGCCGAAGGCGAGCATCACCAGCGCGGTGAGCGCGACGGGCACAGCCGATGTCGTGACTGCATACGCGCCGAAGCTGAGCGCGGCCATGGATCTCCTGGTACGGCTTGCCTGCTGGGAAAAGAGAGCGATTCATTCTAGGGCCAGGGACGCGCGCGCGTGCATGCGAAGATGGCGGCGTGCAGGCCGAGGTCGTCATCGCGGGTGCGGGCGTGGTGGGCGTGAGCATCGCGTATCACCTCGCGCGGCGCGGCGTGCGGGACGTGCTCGTGCTCGAACGCGCGACCGATTTCGGCGCGGGCAGCACGGCCAAAGCGACCGGCGGCTTTCGCGCGCAGTTCGACAACGAGATCGAGGTGCGGATGTCGCTGCTCGCGCGCGAGAAGCTCCGCGCGTTCGCGGAGGAGACCGGCGTCGACTCGGGCTATCGACCGCACGGCTATCTCTTTCTCGCGTGCAACGACGCCGAGCTGACGATGCTGCGGAACGCGCAGCGCGTGCAGCACGCATGCGGTCTCGCGGAAGCGCGCATGGTCGATGCGGACGAGGCGCGCGCGCTCAGTCCCGCGATCGGCGATGCGAGCGTGATCGGCGGCGCGTTCTGTCCGACGGACGGTTTTCTGCGGCCGTTGAACGTGTTGCGCGGCTACGCGGAAGCGGCGCGGCGGCTCGGCGTGCGGTTCGCGTTCGACGTCGAGTTGCGCGACTGGCGCACGAACGGCGCCCGCGTCGTGGCGGCGGAGACGTCGCAGGGCGTCGTGCACGGAAATGTGTTCATCAACGCGCGCGGCGCGTGGGCGGGCGCGCCGGTGGTGCCGCTGCGGCGGAACGTCGCGGCGACGGTGCCGACGGATGTCTTCGATGAATCGCTGCCGATGACGATCTGGTCGGGCGACTGGTTTCATCTGCGCGTGCGCGACGGACGCGTGCTGCTGCTTTGGCCGGACGATCCGCCGGTCGATGACGACGCGTGGCTCGCGGCGGTGCTGCGCAAGACGCGCGAGCGCGTGCCGCGGCTCGCGAACATCGCCATCGGCGAACGCTGGTCCGGCCTCTACGAGATGTCTCCCGACGAGCACGCGCTCCTCGGCCGCTCCGCGGACTTCGAGAATCTCTACGTCGCCATCGGCTCGTCGGGCCACGGCGTGATGCACGCGCCGGCGACGGGCCAGCTGCTCGCGGAGCTCATTGTCGACGGCGCCACGTCATTCGACATCACCGCGCTCTCGCCGTCGCGCTTCACCGGATGAGGATCGCGCAGCACGTGACGCCGCCCTCGGCTTTCGCGAGCTCGTCCGCGTCGACCGCGCGCACGTCGATGCCGCGCGCTTCGAGCTTCGCGCGCGTCTTCGGGAACGCCGTCGGGTAGATGACGGCGTCGCCGGCGAGCAGCGCGTTCGCGGCGAACGGCTCCTCCGCGTCGATGAGGCCGAAGCCCGCGAACGGCGCGACGTCGATGCACGAGCGATCGACGAGCAGCGTGTTTGGTCCGACGCGCGTGATCGCGGTCTTGAGATGCAGGCAGCCGTGCAGCGGAACGCCGATGACTTCGCGGTGCGTCCGTTCGCGCAGCTGCGCGAGCGCGGTCTCGTTCGTCCGGTGCGACAGTCCGACGAAGATGCGGTCGTCGAGAAGGAGCACGTCGCCGCCGTCGATCGTGGCCGGCGCCTCGATCCACGCGAGCGGACGGTAGCGCGCGAGCACGGGCGCGATCGCGTGCACCTCGTCGCGGCGCGACTCCGCACCGGGGCGCATGATGACCGCGACGTCGTCGAGCACGACGGCGGTGTCCTCGACGAAGACGCAGTCGGGGAACGCCTCGTCGCCAGGAAGCTCGACGAGCTCGAAGCCGAGCGACGCGAGAATGTCAAGATATTGACGATGTTGCGCGACGGCACGCGCGTAGTCGATCGGCGTGCGCGCGATGTGCGTGACTTCCGCGCGGTCGATCGACGGGCTCACCTCGCGCGTCACGGCGATCACGACGCCGCCTCCACGATCGCCTCGCGGATGAGCTGCGCGTGCGCGACGAGGCCGTGGTCGCCTTCCTCGATCTCGACGAAGCGCGAGCCGGGCGCGAGTCGTCCCGAGAGCTCCCACTCGCGCCAGCGTTCGGCGACGAGGTCGAACGGCACCGTCTCGTCGTTGCGTCCCATCACCACCGTCACAGGTGACGGCGGCGGCTCTTCGTCGATGTGCAGGCTCGCCATTTGTTCGAAAAAGGCGCGATGAATCGGCGCGTCGGCGTTGCGCGCGTAGTTGAAGACGATCACCGGATCGCCGGCCGGCAGCTTCGTCTGCCAGCGCTCCGCGATGCCGAGCGCCGGCGCGATGAGCACGAGCGGCACGGCCAGACCCGCGCGCGCGACCGCCAGCGCGACGAGCGCGCCCAGCGAACTGCCGACGACCGCGCGCGGCGGCGTGCGGCGCGCGTGTTCGAGCGCGCGGGCGACGACCGCGTCGAAGTCGAGCTGCTCGAACGACGGCACGTTGAGATCGGGCGTGTCGAGCGTGATGCCGAACGGCTCGAGCAGCGGCCGCAGCGCCACGATTTTCGCGCTCGCCGGCGACGACGCGAACCCGTGGAAGTAGAGAACGGACTTCACCACCGCGGCGCATTGTAGTGCGGGCAACGTTGTTGCTGACCTTCGCGAGCCGAGGGGGGAACTGCCATGAAGAAGCTCCTGACGGCGACCGCGATCCTGCTGCTCTTCGCGTGCGGCAAGAAAGCCGACGAGACCCGCGTATCCGACACGAGCGACACCGGCGTGACCACCGGAACGAACGCCACGGCGCCCGCCAGTCCGGCCGAGGTCAGCACCGTCATGCCGACCGACACGGGATCGATCGACGGCTCGCCGCAGCCGACCGGCACCAGCGCCACCAACATCCCGGCGAACGCGACCGCCACGCCACCCGCCGGCAACACGAACACCGCGACGCCGAACACGAATGCGAATCCGCCCGCGGACGCCGCGCCCGCGCCGACGAATCAGATCGCGGACGGGCAGTCGATCTATCGCGGCAACTGCGAGAGCTGCCACGGCGCGGACGGCAAGAAGTCCGCGGGCGGCAAGACGCTCGTCTCCGCCGCGACGCAGGCGAAATCGTCCGCGACGCTCGTCCACGACCTCAGCACCGACGCCGCGCACAAGAGCTTCCGCCTCGGCGCCGCGCAGCTCGAATCGGTGGTTGCATACGTCAAAGCGCTGAAGTAGCCAAGCGTTCACAGTCCGCCGCCGAGCCCGCTCTATGATTCCTCCAACAGGAGGAGTCATTTATGCGTCATTCCATCATTGCGTCTGCGCTTGCGCTGCTGCTCGTCCCCGCGGCGTTCGCGCAGCAGATCACGCTGCCGCCGAGCGGCGGCAATCAGCGCTCGCACGTGTCGCAGTCGATCGGGCTGGTCACGGTAAGCATCGACTACAGCAGTCCGCACGTCGTGCGCGGCATCGACCGCCGCGGCCACATCTGGGGCGAGCTCGTTCCCTACGGCCTCACGAACCTCGGCTTCGGCACCTGCACCGAATGCCCGTGGCGCGCGGGCGCGAACGAGAACACCGTCTTCACGACCTCGCACGACATCAAGGTCGAAGGGCAGCCGCTCCCCGCCGGCAGCTACGGCCTCAGCGTGATCACCGCCGCGAACGACGACTGGACGGTGATCTTCTCGAAGAACTCCACCTCGTGGGGCAGCTTCTACTACGACCCGAAGGACGACGCGCTGCGCGTGAAGGTGAAGCCGTCGAAGAGCGAGTACAACGAGTACCTCACGTACGAGTTCACCGACCGCGAGCAGGAGCGCGCGACCGTCGCGCTCAAGTGGGAAGACATCCAGCTGCCGCTGCGCATCACGGTCGACAACATGACCGATCTGTACATGGCTTCGATCCGCAACGAGCTGCGGAACGCGAAGGGCTTCTCGTCGCAGGCGTGGGTCGAGGGGGCGCAATACGCGCTGCAGAACGGCCGCAATGCCGAGGCGCTGGAGTGGGCCAATGCCGCGGTGAACGCGACGTTCATCGGCCAGGAGAACTTCACCACGCTCTCGACGCTGGCGATGGCGCAGGAAGCGAACGGCAAGATCGCCGAGGCGAAGGCCACGCGCGAGAAGGCGTTCGCGCATCCGACCGCCACGGCGCTCGATCTGCATCAGTACGCGCGGCAGCTGCTGGCGAAGGGCGACAAGGCGGAGGCGCTGCGCGTGTGGGAGCTCAACGCGAAGCTGCATCCGAACGTCTGGCCGGTCAACGTCGGCCTCGCGCGCGGCTACAGCGCGGTGGGACGCTACAAGGACGCGCTGAAGTACGCGAAGCTCGCGCTTGCGCAGGCGCCGGACGGCGTCAACAAGCACATGCTCGAGGACGCGGTGAAGGCGCTCGAGGCGGGCAAGGACATGAACTCGTAGTCCACGTGCAACGGCGCGACGCGCACGCGTCGCGCCGTTGTTTGCATCAGACCTGCGGCCGCAGCGGAATCTTCGGCGTCGCGTCCACCTGCGGTTTGATCACGCCCATCGCCAGCTGCAGCATCGACGTGACGTCCGAGACGTTCGCCGGCACGACCAGCGACGTGCCGCTCTTGGCGAGCTGGCCGAATTCCTTGATGTACTGCTCGGCGAGCCGCAGTTGCATCGCCTCGTGGCCGCCCGGAATCTTGATCGTCTCCGCCACGAGTCGGATGCCTTCCGCGGTGGCCGTGGCGATCGCCTGAATGGCGGAGGCCTGTCCTTCGGCCTCGTTGATCTGCTGCTGCTTCTTCGCTTCCGACGCTTTGATGACCTGCTGCTTCTGTCCCTCGGCCGTGTTGATCGCCGCGTCGCGCTCGCCTTCCGACTGCAGGATGGTCGCGCGCTTCTCGCGCTCGGCGCGCATCTGCTTCTCCATCGCCGCGAGCACGTCCTGCGGCGGCGTGATGTTCTTGATCTCGTAGCGCAGCACCTTCACGCCCCACGCCTCGGATGCCTTGTCGACTTCCTGCACGACCTGCGCGTTGATGTTCGTGCGCTCCTCGAAGGTCTTGTCGAGATCGATCTTGCCGATCTCGCTGCGGAGGTTCGTCTGCGCGAGCTGCGAGATCGCGTACGTGTAGTCGCTGATGCCGTACGACGCGCGCTCGGGATTGAGGATCTTGAAGTACAGCACGCCGTCGACCGCGACCTGCACGTTGTCCTTGGTGATGCAGACCTGCTCGGGAACGTCGAGCGCGATTTCTTTCAGCGAGTGCTTGTAGCGGACCGTGTCGAGAAACGGCCAGAGGATGTGCAGGCCGGCGTCGAGCGTCTGATAGAACTTGCCGAGGCGCTCCACGACCCAGGCCTGCTGCTGCGGAACGACGCGGACGATTTTCGAGATGACGATCATCGCGAAGATCGCGACGACGGCGGCGACGATGAGATTGCCCATGGTTTTCCTCGTGACGGTGATGGAACGTTAACGGCGTTGACTCAGGCGACGCGGACGTGAAGGACCAGCCCTTCGACGTGCGTCACCACGCAGCGCTGGCCGCGGGCCAGCGATGTTTCCCCGATGTTGCGCGCGCTCCAGGTCGTGCCGCGCATCTCTGCTTTACCGATCGACGCGGGCGCGATGTCGTCCAGCGCGATGGCCTGCTCGCCGACGAGCGTGTCGACGACGCGCGTCTCGTTCAGCCGCAGCCGGCGCACGACGTACGGCCGCACGAAGAAAAACGCGGCGAGCGACACGCCGGTGAAGACGAGCAGCTCTCCCCACAACGGCAGGTGCACGCCAACGGCGACCAGCACCGCGACGACGAACGCGCCGACGGCGAAGAAGGCGATGTGCATCGTCGTCGACGCCATCTCGACGGCCAGCAGCACGAAGCCGATGAGCACCCAGATCCACCACGCCATGTGCGGTGAAAGGAGGGTAGCAGAAGTACGAAATGCGCGCCGGGCGTGCGGTACAGTAACGCGCCGTATGAGCAAGAAAGCCGCGAAGAACGCGTTGTCGTCGAAACAACAGGACGAGCTCCTCGAGACCCTCAAAGCGCGTTTCGAGAAACACGGCAAGCGCCACAAAGGCATCGAGTGGTCCGACGTGCAGAAGAAGCTCGAGAAGCAGCCTGAGAAGCTGTCGGTGCTGCACGAGATGGAGTGCACCGGCGGCGAGCCGGACGTCGTCGGTCACGACGGCGGCACGTTCGTGTTCTACGACTGCTCCGCCGAGAGTCCCGCGGGACGCAGAAGTCTCTGCTACGACCGCGAGGCGCTCGACGCGCGGAAAGAGAATCGTCCCGAAGGCAGCGCGGCCGACATGGCCGCCGAGATCGGCATCGAGTTGCTGACGGAAACGCAGTATCGCGAGCTGCAGAAGCTCGGTGCGTTCGATCTCAAGACGTCGAGCTGGATCGAGACGCCTGCCGCGATCCGCAAGCTCGGCGGCGCGCTGTTCTGCGATCGGCGCTACGACACCGTCTTCACGTATCACAACGGCGCGCAGTCGTATTACGCGGCGCGCGGCTTCCGCGGCTCGCTCAGAGTCTGAAGCGTTAGTCGATCCCGACCAGCTCCAGCTCGAACGTGAGGTTCTTCCCCGCCAACGGATGGTTCGCGTCGAGCGTCACGGACGCGTCGTCGAGCGCGGTGACCTGCACGGCGGCGCTGCTGCCGTCGGGAAATCCGACCTGCAGCATGTCGCCCGTTTCGATCTCGGTGTCGGCCGGCATCTGGTCGCGGCCGACCTTGAACACGAGCTCCTCGCGGCGGTTGCCGTACGCGTTGTCCGCGGGAATGGTCTCGGTCTTCTTCTCGCCGGTCGACATCCCTTCGATCGCATTCTCGAAGCCGGGGATCACTTCGCCCGCGCCGAGGGTGAAGGTCAGCGGATCGCTGCCGGCGGAGGAGTCGAACTCCGTGCCGTCGTCGAGAGTGCCGCGGTAGTGAACGTGAACGACATCGCCGCGCTTGGCTGTAGACATGGCGGTGGACGATGCGACTCTCGGGCCATTCCGCGCAAGCGTCACGGCTCGTAACGGCGGGTCGGCACGCCTTCGCTTTTGCGGATCGAAAGCTCGGCCAGCATCTGCGTCAGCCGCTTCCCTTCCGCCGTCGTCGACTCCCACGTGCGGCAGAGCACGTCCACCTGCAGCGGATCGATCTCCGCGGACACCGTGAAGCCGTTCGCGGGCTGCTCGATGCGGATGGTCTCCGTCTTCCGCCACGTGCCGTCGATGAACTCGCAGCGGCGATAGAGCTCGCCCTTGCCCGGCTGGTACATGTACGCGGCGAGCGGCGGGATGCCGCGCGCATTCGCCTTCTGCTCGTCGAGCGCGCGGATGATGCGCTCGGCGATGAGCTCGCGCAGCGCGCGCCGCGAGTCGCCGATCTCGCTCATGATCCGCACGCCGGAGTGATAGATGCTCGTCGCTCCCATCGTCTTCGCGAGACGCCACAGCGTCGAGCGCACCACGTTGCAGACCAGCTCGACGTCGCGGCCCTGCCAGTCGATGACGAGAGGCTGCGTGAGGCCGGGCGCGATGCGGCCCTCGTGCGCGAGGAGAAAGCCCGTGACCGACACCTCGAGCACGTGCACGCGCACGTCGCCGAACCGCGCCGGCAGAGACTGATCGAGCTTCACTCTCCCGTAGCGGCGGCGTTCGGATCTGACGTTTGCCTGCAACCGCGCCAAGGGTGCCATCAAGCGCCGTCCGCGAGGCGATGTCAAGCGTGCCTCTATAATCGCGACATCCCTATGTCTTTCAGTCGCCGGTACCTGCTCTGGCTTCTCGCGCCGCCGCTCGCGATCAGCGTGCCGCCCGCGCTGCTCTTCCTCACGCAGGTGGTGCAGCTCTCGACGGCGCATCTCTTCGGCCTCGTCGCGCTGCTCGCGGTGATGTATGCCTTCGGCTGCGTCGTCTTCACCCTCGGCGTGCGCCCGTATGCCGAGGCCGTCGAGGCCGCGCTGAACGGCCGCGGCGATCTCTCGCGCGCGATGTCGGCGTGTCTCGATCGCACGAAAGCGCTCTCGCTCGCGCTCTGGGCCGGCGGCGCGTTTCTCTTCGCGCTCGTCGCGTCGCTGCTCTTCATCCGCACGCTCAACGGCTTCGCGCATTTCGCCGTCGCGGGACTGATCTCCGCGTTCGCCTCGATCGTCTGGGGCTACGCGATGGGCAAGCATCAGCTGCTGCGCGCCGCCGCCGGCAAGCGCGTGCACTACACCGGCTCCGGCATCACCCTCGGCAAGAAGATCGCCATCGTCTTCATCGGCTCGCTCAGCGTCTCCGCGCTGGCGCTGATCCTTCTCATCTCGACGCGCGTCTCGCAGACGCTCGAGCGGCTGGCGATCGATTCGTCGGCGGATCGCTTCCAGCGCGTGATGGACAACGCCAACGTGCTCGCGAAGGTCGACGCGTCGGCGCTCGACACGATGCGCATCTACATCCCGTCGGACTACTCGCTGCACCTCATCGATCCGCACGGGCACGTCACCGACACGAAAGACGCGCTGACGCCGGAGGAGATCGCGGCCATGCGCGCGATCCGCAACGGCGACAGCAACGCGTACGTGAGTCCGCACGTGAGCCGCTTCGCGCAGCTGCGCGACGGCTCGATCCTCGCGCTGTCGATCCCGTGGACGCAGTACAAGAACATCCCCGCGCAGATCACGTTCTACACGCTCGTCGTGGTGCTGCTGACCACGGCCGTGTTCAGCGCGGCGACGGTGATTCTCTCGCGCGACGCCACCATGCCGCTCAACGCGCTGCGCGAGCTCGCGCGCGAGATGGCGCAGGGCAACTTCGACGTCGCGCCGCAAGTCTTCTCCGACGACGAGATCGGCCAGCTCGCCGACAGCTTCGGCGAAACGCGCGCGAATCTGCGGCGGCTCCTCGGGCGCGTCGGCGGCAGCGGCTCGACGATCACCGACGGCGTGCGCGTCATCACCGGCGGCACGGAGATGCTCCTCGCGCGCTCGCGCAACCAGAGCGAGCTGACCGAGAGCTCGTCGATGGCGGTCGAGAACGTGCGCGCCGGCGTGCGCAGCGTGCTCGCCGCCGCCGACACCGTTTCCGGACTCACGCAGGACGCGTCGAGCCGCGCGCTGGAACTGCAGGCGTCCGCCGAGGAAGTCGCGCGGAGCATGGACTACCTGTTTCAGTCGGTGGAGAAGACGTCGTCGTCGACGACGGAGATGAACGCGTCGATGAACGAGATGTCGCAGCGGACGGAAGTCCTGGCCGGCATCGGCGACGAAGTGCTCTCGTTCGTCGCGCAGATGGAGTCGACCGCGGGCGAGCTGCTGTCGTCCTCGCAGGCCACCGCGGAGATCGCGCAGCAGGTACGCGAGGACGCGCGCGGCGGCGGCGAAGCGGTGAACCGCACGGTCGAAGGCATCAACGCGACGCACGAGCTGACGATGAGCACCGCGCGCACGATCGACGAGTTGCAGCGCAGCGTCGGCGAGATCAGCCAGATCCTGACGGTCATCGAGGAGGTCGCGAACCGCACGAACCTGCTCTCGCTGAACGCCGCCATCATCGCCGCGCAGGCGGGCGAGCAGGGCGCCGGCTTCACCGTCGTCGCCGACGAGATCCGCGAGCTCGCCGAGCGCACGCGCGGCTCGACGAAAGAGATCGGCACGATCATCAAGGCCGTGCAGAGCGGCTCGCGCCAGGCCGTCGCCAAGATGCACGAGGGCGTGGCGAAAGTGACGGGCAACGTGCAGCTCGCGCAGGACGCCGCGCAGTCGCTCTCGAAGATCGTCGAGAGCGCGAGCCGCTCGTACGACATGGCCACGCGCATCTCGCGCGCGCTCGGCGAGCAGTCGCAGGCCAGCCGCCGGCTGCACGAGGTCACCTCGCGCATGTCCGATCACATCTCCGAGATCAACCGCGCCACGCGCGAACAGGCGCGCGGTACGCAGCTGATGACCGAAGAATCCGAGCGCGTGCGCGACATCGCCGCGCAGGTCAAGAACGCGACGGCGGAACAATCGACGGCCGGCCGCGGCATCACGTCGGCGCTCGAAAAGATCGCCGAAGACGCGCGCGCGATGCGCAACCTCCTCGAGCATCAGCTGCAGGAGACCGACCGCATCGCCGACGCCTCACGGGAGATGCTCGACATCGCGCAGAAGAACGACGCCGTCGCGCGCGAGTTCACGACGACTGTTCAGAACCTCGTGCGCAGCGGCCGCGAGTTCGAGAGCGAAGTGACGCGCTTCAAGTTCAGCGCGGACGCGTAGGACTCACGGTCACGCCGGGCAGCGCTCGCACAAGGGCAAGCGTTCGTGCTTCCGCAGCAGCCGGCGGAACGCGCGGAACTTCGCGCCGTTCCACACTTCCTCGAACGGCCGCTCGAAGACGTTGCCCATGTCGAGCGTGAGGCACGGATACAAACGGCCGCGCGGATCGACGAACGCGTACGACGAGATGAGCGTGCAAGGCCGCGCCGTCTTCCGCTGAAACTCCGGATCGCGGTAGAACTCGATCATCTCCTCGACGGGCAGCGGCGGATGAAACTCGAGTCGATACGGATACTGCGTCGACGCGAGCGCGCGCAGCTCGCGCTCGAGCACGGTCACGTCGACGTTCGGCATCTCGTCGCTGCAGTAGGTGTCGACGTCGGAGCGGAAGAACGTCGTGTCGCCGGTCGCGCGCGCGATCAGTTCTTCCGAGACCGGCCGCTGCGCCGTGCGCAGCCAGATCTGATGCTGCAGTCGAAACGTGTCGATGCGCCACGCGCGCAGCTCCTCGGCCCACGCCGTCAGCGACGCGTACGTCCCCTCGTAGACGGTCGAATAGATCTCGATCTGCGGCGTCTTCGAGCCGAGCCGCTCGCGCGCCTCGTGGATCTCGCGCACGACCTGCGCGCAGAGCTCGAACGTGCCGTTGCCGCGGAAGCGGTCGTTCGCCGACGGCGGATCGACCGACAGGCCGACGGCGAGGAGGCCGCTGCGCACGAGCTCTTCCGCGCGTCCCACGAGGCGCGTGCCGTTCGTCACCACCGTGATCGGCAGCCCGCGCGACACCGCCGCGGCGAAGATGCGCGGCCACTCCGGATGCAGGAACGGCTCGCCGCCGAAGAAGCGGATCATCGGCTTGAACGACGCGATCGACTCGATGAACGCGAGCGCCTTCTCCGTGTTCATCACCGCGCTCGGCCGCAGCGTCTCCATGTCCGTCGTGATCGGACAGTACGTGCAGCGCAGATTGCACGCGTCGGTGAGGAGCATGTCCAGCCCCCATGGCAGCGGTGCGTAGCCGCTGATGCGGTGAAGGCCCGACGTGTATTGCATGGCCCGTGGTACGGAGACAACGGACGGCGTGTCTACGCCGCCCGTGCGTGTTCACAACACGGACACGCGACGCGCGCTCACACCGCGCACAGCCACACCGCGTCGCCCACTTCGATGCGGAACTCCGGCGCGACGTTGCGCAGCACGGCGCCCCCACGCTCGACGGCGAGCACGATGCGCGCGTCCTGCAGCGCGAGATCGCCGGCGGTGCGTCCCGCGCACGACGCGCCGTCGACGCGGAAGATGCGGCGGTGCTCTTCGCGGACGCGCGCCTCGCGCCCGAGGAGGCGGGCGGAGAGCATCTCGCCGGAGACGTCGGAGATCGAGAGCGCGTAGTCGGCGCCGGCGCGGTGAATGTTCTCGACGTTCCGCGCGTGATTCACGCGGGCGATGATCGGCACGTCACCGGCGAGATCGCGCGCGATGACCGTGGCGAAGAGCGTGGAGTCGTCGCTGTCGAGCGCGAGGATGAGACCGCGCGAGGTCGCGAAGCCCGCGCGCGCGAGGACGTACGTATCGAGCACGTCACCCGCGACGTCGACGTTCGCGCCCGCGCGCTGTTCGATGACGCGCACTTCCTCGCCGACATCGGTGAGCAGCTCGTGGACTTTGCGTCCAACTTCGCCGAAGCCGCCGATGAGGAACGGACCGCTATTGCGCAGCAGCGGCGTGCCGAGCATCGCCGCGGTCTGCTCCAGCGCGTCCGCGTCGCCCACGAGCTCGACGACCGCGTTCGGCTCGAGCACGGTGTTGCCGTGACAGCGCGTGTGCAATCGCGACCGCGACCACAGGCCGACCACCACCGCCGGCAGCTTCGCCTCCGCCAGCGTTTTCCCCGCGAGCGGACTCGCGGGCGGCACGCGCAGTTCGCGGCGCTCGAGTCCTTCGAGCCGATCGATGCCCGGCAGGCGCGGGCTGATGCGATCGCTCGCATGCGCCGCGAGCGCCGCGGCGACGATGTGCCGCGGCGTGTACGCGGCCGTCGCGCCGGCAAGCTCCATCGGCTTGCGATGCGATGGATCTTCGACGAACGCGAGGATCTCTTTCGTGAAGCCCATCTGCCGCGCGCGCAGGATCAGCGCCGCGTTTTCCTGATCGCGTCCGTTGGCGACGATCGCGCGCGCGTCGCCGAGGCGGCAGATGTCGAGCAGGTCTTCCTCGGTGCGGCTGAAGACGACCGGCTGTCCGCGCTCCATCATCGCGCGCGCCTGCGGCTCGTCGAGCTCGACGACGAGCGACGCCACGTTCTTCGCCGCGAGCCGCAGCAGCAGCGTCTCGACGGTCGGTCCGAAACGGAAGACGATCACGTGGTCTTCGAGATCGTCGCGCGCGACGCGCGGCACGCGTTCTTCAAAGCGTTCTTCGAGGAACGGCACGAGGAAGATCGGAATGACGAGGAAGAACAGAAACACGCCGGCGAACTGCACGACCACGACGAGCAGCACCATTGCCGGATGCTTCCACTTCGCGTCCGCGCCGTAGCCGGTCGTGCTCAGCGTCTCCGCCGACCATTCGAACGAGTCCCAGAACGAGCGCGGCTTCCCTTCGAGGCGCGCCATGCCGAGCTGGTACAGCAGCGCGGTGAGCACGAGAAACGCCGTGAGCGCGGCGACGAGCGCGAGCAGGCGTCGGGAAGAGCGCTGCATGGGAGGATAGTACGCGATGCATCTGCTCTGCTCCGTGCGCACGTGTCACCAGCCCCTTGCCTTGCGCGAGCGGATCTACGTCTGTGCGAACGGCCACGCGTTCGACGTCGCACGCAGCGGCTACGTGAATCTGCTGCAGCCGCAGGACCGCCGCTCGCATGCACCGGGCGACACGCCGCAGGCCGTCACCGCGCGCCGCCGTTTTCTCGAACGCGGCTTCGCCGCGCCGCTCGTCGACGCGATCGTCGCTGCGCTGCCGCTGCGTTCCGGCGACACGCTCCTCGATGCCGGCTGCGGCGAAGGCCATCACCTCGGCGCGTTCCGCCGTGCCTACGCGATCGAAGGCCACGGCGTCGACATCTCCGTTCCAGCCATCGAGCTCGCAGCGAAGCGCTATCGCGACTGCACGTGGGTCGTCGCGAACGCGGACCGCTTCCTGCCGTACGCCGACGCGTCGTTCCACGCGGTCGCATCGATCACCGCGCGCCTCAGTCCCGAAGAGTTCCGCCGCGTGCTCGCGCCCGGCGGCGCGTTGCTCGTCGTGCTGCCCGGCGCCGACGATCTCATCGAGCTGCGCGCCGCGGTCCTCGGCGAGCGCGTCGAACGCGACCGCACGCAACGCACGATCGAACAGTTCGCGCCGCTCTTCACGCTCGAACGCCACGCGCGCATCGAGCATCACGCGGAGCTCGATCGCGACGCGATCGCCGACGTGATGTCGTCGTCGTATCGCGGATTGCGTGCGCGCGAGCGCGAGAAACTCGATACGCTGCGCGCGATGAACGTGACCCTCAGCCGCGACCTGCTGCTCTTCCGATGAGCGAACGGTGGATGACCGCGATCGGACTCGCGGCGGCGATCGGGACGACCGGCGCGTGGCTGCCGCAAGTCTGGCAGACGCTGAAGACGCGCAGCGCCGCCGATTTCTCGTGGCACTACCTGCGCCTCTTCGCGACCGGCGTCTTTCTGTGGCTCGTCTACGGCGTGCTGCGCCGCGACATCGCGATCATGGTGGCGAACGCGGTGACGTTCCTGCTCGTGCTCGCGGTGGTGTTCGTGAAGTGGCGGGGACGGTAGGAAGTGCGGTCCGCCGCGCGTTTGACGCGGCGGACCTGACACGAACTAGTCAAACTTGATGGGCCGCACGTAATGGCACGTGTAGCCGCCCGGATGCTTGATCAGGTAATCCTGGTGGTACTCCTCGGCCGTCCAGAACGCTTTCGCCGGAACGATCTCGGTGACGATGGGACGCTTCCACGCGCCCGACTTCTCCACCTTCGCCTTCACCTGCTCCGCGACCCGGCGCTGCTCGTCGTTGTGGTAGAAGATCGCCGAGCGATACGACGTGCCGACGTCGTTCCCCTGCCGGTTGAGCGTCGTCGGATCGTGCATCTTGAAGAAGAACTCGAGGATCTGCGCGTACGAGATCTTCGCCGGATCGAACGTCAGCTCGACGGCTTCCGCGTGTCCCTCGTGATGCTCGTACGTCGCGTGCTCGACGTTGCCGCCGGTGTAGCCGACGACGACGTGCGTCACGCCGGGAAGCTTGCGCAGCAGGTCTTCCATCCCCCAGAAGCAGCCGCCGGCGAGCGTGGCCGTCTGCAGGTGCGACGCGTCGGTGTGCGCGCTGCCCGTCACGTGCGTGTTGCTGACCGGCTTGATCTCGTTGTTGTGCGTGCTCTTGCCGAAGAGCGACGCGTAGCGGCCGTAGCCTTCCGCCTCGAGCCGATCGGCGGGGATGAAGCGGAGCGACGCCGAGTTCATGCAATAGCGGAGGCCGGTCGGCGCGGGACCGTCGTCGAAGACGTGCCCGAGGTGCGAGTCGGCGTGCTTCGAGCGGACCTCGGTGCGCGCCATGAAGAGTTTGCGATCCGTCTTCGTGGTGACGTTCTCGGGCGCGAGCGGCTTGGTGAAGCTCGGCCAGCCGGTGCCGGAATCGAACTTATCGAGCGACGAGAACAGCGGCTCGCCGGAGACGACGTCGACGTAGATGCCCGGCTGGTGATTGTTCCAATACTCGTTGCGGAAGGCCGGCTCGGTGCCTTCGTGCTGCGTGACCTCGTACTGGAGCGGCGTCAGCTTCTGGCGCAGCTCGGCGTCGGCCGGTTTGGTGAAGTTGTCAGGCGACTGCGACATGGATCGAGTTCCTCCTTTGGATGCGTTCGCGGGGAGCGGCGCGGACTGCGATTGGGCGCAGCCGAAAAGGAGCACTACGAGAAACGAAACGACCTGGATGTGACGACGATGGACCACCGCGTGCCTCCTTGCACCGATTGAAACGAACGGGTTGGGTTCGAATATTCGATGTCGGAGGCGCGCGGCGGTTTCTCGTCAGGCGTTACGTCTCGGTCAACGCTGACAACCGTGCAGGTCAGCGCCGGCGCCAGTCGCGGTCCCAGTTGCTGCCGCCGCGGTTCCAGTCGTCGCGCGAGCCCTGCCGGTCGCGATCCCAGCCGCGGTCCGAGCCGTAGCGATCGGAGCCGTGGAGCTGGTCGCGATCGTTCGGGATCACGAAGCCGCCGCGGTCATAGTCGGAGCTGCCGCGCGACTCGCGATCGCGATCCCAGCCGCGGTCGCTGCTGTTGTAGCCGCCACCGTTGCCGCGATCGTAGTTGTTGTTGCCGTAGTTGCTGTTGCCGTAGTTGCTGTTGCTGCCGTAGCCGCCGCGGTCGTAGTTGCCTCCGCCGTAGTTGCCGCCGCTGTAATTGCGGTCGCGGTCGCGATCCCAGCCACCGCGGTCGGAGCCGCCGAAGCCGTAGCCGCGATCGGAGCTGCTGCCGCGGTCGTAACCGCCGCCGCTGTAGCCACCGCCGCTGAAACGGTCGTTGAAGTTGCGGTCGTTGAAGTTACGGTCGTTAAAGTTGCGGTCGTTGTAGTTCCCGCGATCGAAGTCGCGTCCGCCGAAGTCGCGCTCGTTACCGCGGTCCCAGTTGCGGTTGAAGTCGCGTCCGTCGCCGCTCCAACTGTTGCCGGACGGCTCGCGGTCGAAGTTTCGTTCGAAACGGTCGGGGTTGAAACGGTAGGCGAAGCGGCCATCGCGCGCACCATGACGGTACGCATCGGACTGCCAGCGGTCGCCTGCATTACGGTCGGGATCCGGCATCTCGTGCTCGGGATCGTACGACCCGATGTAGCGTTCTCGGTCACGTGGTTTCCACATGAGCAAAGATCCTCCTTCGCCCGTTTTGTAGTGCAACAAACGCGCGAGTTTCACGCGCCGCAGAGGCCGCCGAATAGCTCTGACACGCGCTTTGTTTTGCTCGTCTCATGAAGAAGAAACGCATCCGCGAGATCGCGCTCGCGTCGCAGACGCGCATCGTGCTCACCGCCGCGATCTGGCTCTCGCTCTTCGCCTACGCGGGACGTCCGCTGCTGGCGGGCGCCGCCGCGGCCGGCATCGCGCCCGCCGTCGCGTGGATCGCCCTCGTCGCGCTCTCCGCGCTCGGCATTCTGCCGATGCTCTTCCGCCGCTCCGAAACGCTCGCACAGCGCACGCTGGTGCACTGGACCGGCTACGCGACGCTGGCGATCTTCTCGACGCTCCTCGTGCTCGTCGCGCTCACCGACGCCGCGCGCGTCCTCTACTGGCTCGCGCGCTGGCTGTTCGCCGCGCAAACCTGGCCGCTCGTCGACGCGCGCGCTCTCAGCCTCGGCATCCTCGCCGCCGCCCTCGCGCTCACGCTCGTCGGGCTCGTGCAGGCGCGCTGTCCGCGCGTGCGCCACGTCGCCGTCCGCATCGACGAGCTGCCGCCGGAGCTCGACGGCTACCGCATCGTGCAGTGGAGCGACGTGCACGTCGGCCCGACCATCCAGCGCCGCTTCGTCGAGTCACTCGTCGAGCGCACGAACGCGCTCGCACCCGACGCCGTCGCCATCACCGGCGATCTCGTCGACGGCTTACTCGACGAATTGCGCGAACAAGTGCAGCCGATGCGCGACCTTCGCGCGCGCGACGGCGTCTTCTACGTCACCGGCAACCATGAGTACTACTGGCGCGCGAGCGAATGGATCCCCGCGCTCGAGTCCCTCGGGCTGCAGTTTCTGAAGAACGATCACCGCGTCATCACGCGCGGCGACGCGAAGCTCGTCATCGCCGGCGTCACCGATCCGATGGGCCGCTACACGCACAAACAGGATCCCGACCGCGCGCTCGCGTCCGCGCCGCGCGACGCCGTGAAAGTGCTCCTCTCCCATCGGCCGCAGACCGCCGAAGCCGCGAACCGCCTCGGCGCGCATCTGCAGCTCTCCGGACATACGCACGGCGGTCAGTTTTTCCCGTTCAACCTGATCATCAAGCGCTTCCAGCCGATCGTCGCCGGCCTACATCGCGTGGGCGGGCTGTGGCTGTACGTGAACCGCGGCACCGGCTACTGGGGTCCGCCCTCGCGCCTCGCCGTCGGCGGCGAGATCACGGTGATCCAGCTGACGCGCTGACGGCGCGGCGCCGATCGCCGCGAACGCGGCCCAACGGCGCGGATCGCGCGTCGACGCCGCACGCAACGCCGCGAGCTGCGCCGCGCGCAACGCTTCCGGCGCCGACGCTCCGCGCGCGAGCTGCGCGTGCAGCGCGCGCATGAGCGGTGCGACCTCATCGTCCGCGACGTCCCACAACGTGCCGACGATCTCCGGCACGCCCGCGACGAGGAACGCGTGCGACAGACTCGTCACGCCTTCGATGGCGATGTCGCGCCCGCGCAGCGTGCCGCATGCCGCGAGCACGACGACGCGCGTCGCATCGAAATGCATCCGCCCGATCTGCCGCGCCGTCAGATCGCCGCCCGTTTGCGGCGTGGCCGCGCAGATGAGCGCCGAACTGCCCGGCTCGTTCGGCCGCACGACCGCGTGACCCGCGTAATGCACGATCGCATACGCCGGCGCGACGCCGAGGAAGCGCTCCGCGGTCGCATTGCCGCGCGTGAGGACATCGGCTTTGGGATACCGCCGCGCGACGAGGCGCGCCTCGATTTCCGCGTTCTCGAGCGGCGCCAGATTGGGATAGCGATCGACCGGCGCGGCGGGATTCGCGAACACGAGCGCGTTCCGCGGCGCACTCGCGTCGCGCGCGTTTGCACGATCGAGCGCGACCGCGTATACCGCCGCACTCGGCGCGCTCGTCAGCGTGTAGCGCTCGACGAGATACACGCGCGTCGCCGCGTCGTACAACGCCGCGAACGGCACGCGCTGCAGCGCGTCACCGGCGATCGTGACGAGTGTCGACGCGCCGGCGAGATCCGACGCGATCGGCGCGACGAGCCACTGATGCAGCCGCGCACCGGATGTTTGCGGATCGCCGCTGTTCGGCCGCGATGCGAGCGACTCGACGAACGCGTCCGCCGCACGCATGAGCTCCGCGCGCGACACCGGCATGGTCCGCAACACCAGGCGTTCGCGCGTCACGACGAAGATCGCCAGCCGGTCGCGCAGCGCGCAGTACTCGACGAGCGCCGTCGACGGTTCGAGTTGCGCGCGGATGTCCGCGAGCGGCGGCAGCGCGGTCGCTCGTTCGCCTTCGATCTCTTCGAACACCGTGCGCGCGCGTCCGCGCTCGACGTATGCGAACGCCGCCGCCGCATCGCCGCGGCGCAGCGCGAGCGCGACCGCTTCATCGAAGAGCTCCGCGCCGTCGCCGAAGATGCCGGGACGCAGCTCCGCGTCGTGCACGCCGGACCGCTGCTGTTCGAGCGCGCGGATGCCGTCGTCGAAATCGACGCGCGCAGCGTCGAGCGCGCCGAGCGCCGACTGCGCGCGGCCACGTGCGAGGAACAGCTGCGGGAGGACGATCGGACGTTCGGCGCGCTGCTGGAACGCGATCGCCGACGACAGCCGCGCGACGGCGCGGCGCGGATCGTCGCGCAACGCAAGCGTCCCTTCGACGGCATCGACGTCGGCGAGCAGTTTCGCGCGCGCGGCTCCGTCGACGATGCGCAATGCCGTCGTCCGCGCGCGGAGCAAGGCGCGCGACGCGGCATTCGCATCGCTGAGATGCCCGGCGGCGGCAGCGTCGCGCAGGAACATCTCCGAGTCGAGTGAAGGATTGGGCGGCGCGAGCTGCGCCTCGAGGCGGATGAGCGCGCGCGCCCACTCCCATCGACCGCCGCGGAGTTCCGTGCGCGAAAGCGCCGCGAGCACGACACGCGCGCGGCCGAAATCGCCGAACGCGCAGCTCTCGCGCAGAGCGGCGAGTCCGTGCCGGCGCGCGAGCTCCGGCTGTGCGATGAGGTCGTAGTCCTCGCTGACCACCGCCTCCGCCGCCGCCTCGAACCCGCGCTCGCCAAGCGCGCGATGTAGCGCGACCGATTCCTGTGCGTGCGCGAGCGAGTCCGACCAGTGGCCGGCGACGGCATCGCACAGCGCGAGCTCGTACAGGATCCGCGCGGTCAGCGCGCGATGTCCCGGCGCGCTGCGCTCCTCGGCGAGCATCGCTTCGAGCATAGCCGCCGCATCCGCACCGCGGCTTTCGTCGAACAGCACGCTTGCGACGTAGAAGCGCGCATACCGCGCCATCGGGTTCTTCGCGCGCGCGAGCTGCTCCTCGGATGCGCGCAACGCGCGCTCGGCGCCCGCGAGGTCGCCGTCGCGGTACGCGAGCCGTCCCGCGCGATACGCGAGCAAGCCGCCGATGACGCGCGTGTCGCGCGGCGCGCGGTCGAGCGCCGCGACCGTCTCGGCGAGCAGCGACTCGCCGCGCTCGCGCTGCAGCCACTCGCCCGCGACGCGCGCCTGCGCGAGCGATGCACGCGCCGCCGCCGCGTTGCCGCCCGCCATTGCCGCCGCCCACGACGTGAGCGACACCGCTTCGGCGAACTTGCGCGTGTGCTCGGGAAAGCGCTGCGCGAGCGCGCGCAGCGCGTCCGGCGGCAACCGATCGAACGTGCCCTTCACGCCGCTCCACGCCTCTTCATCGCTCGCGCGTTGCGCCGCGAGCCGCGCCCGCGCCTCGTTCGCCCACGACGACTGCGCGTCGACGTCGAGATACGTCCGCCACGCGTCGCGCGCGAGCGGCGTGAGCCCGAGCCGCTCGACCAGCACGGCGCGATTGAACAGCGCCTCCGCGCGACGCGGCTCCTGCATCAACGCGCGATCGAGCGCCGCCAGCGCCGCGATCGACTCGTCGTCGCGTCCGGTCGCGCCGCGAATCGCCGCGACGTCGTTCCAGAACGCCGCGCCGTTCGTCGCGGGTGCATGCGCGTCCGCGAGCGCCGCCACCGCATGCGCAGGCGCATCGCCCGCGAGCATCGACGCGATCGCCTCCCCGCGCTTCGCCCCCGCACCGCCCGCCCGCGCCGCCAGCTCGTTCAGCGCCGATGCGCATTCGAGCCGCTCGACGTACGTCCGCGCCCGCGGCAGCATCCGCGCGAGCGCCGCCGCCGCGCGCTCGAGCAGCCGCGCATCATCGCGCGACGCCAGCCGCATCGGCACGATGCGCGGATCATCCGCCGCGAGCCGCGCCCGCTCGAGCGCGATCGCAAACCGCACGCGATCCGCCGGCAGCATCCAGGCGACGAGTGCGACACCTCCCACCACGAGCGCGACGCCAAGGCCGCGCCGCCAGTCCGGAAAGCGTGAGAAACGCGCGTGCGGAATGCCGGAAAGCTTAACGCCGAACGGAAGCGGAGGACCGCGGGAACCGCGGCCCTCCTCGCGCGCTCATGGCCAGTTGCTGACGGAGCAGCCGTTGAGAGGCACCAGCTTGCCGGCCGGGATCGGCGGATCGACCGGGATCTGATCGCCGAGCTGGTAGTAGAGATAGAACGTCCGCGCGGGATCGTCGCTGTTCGGAATGCCGAGGATGTCGATCTCGCGCTCGTTGCCGATCAGAACCGAGCCGCCCGGCTTGACGCTGATCCAGTCGTCGGGGCCGCCGCCGACGCGGATGCGCGCGGCCGGCTCCGTGAGAGGCAGATGCAGGACGACCCACTTGGGCGTGCGGCCGTCGAACGTGCCCGCCGTCGACGTCGAGATGAACTGCGTCTGCGCGTCCTCGAGCGGGCCGGCGGTGAGCGTGCCGCAGCGCAGATCGGCGAACGCCGCGATCCGCGCCGGATCGGGCACTTCTTCGAAGCAGTCGTCGCTCGGGTGATACGGCAGCTCTTCGCACACGCCGAACTTCATGCCCGGAACGCGCTCGGCGAACGACGACGTCACGGACAACGCGTCCGCCGACGAATCCGCGTTCTCGAAATCGATGCGCACGCCGTCGAGCTCCCACCGCAGGTACTGGAGCTGGCCGCCCTTGTTGTGCGGCGTCGAGATGGTCGGATCGATGCCGTAGCCGTCGATCTCGTCCTCCGCGACTTCGATGTACGCCTTGTGGCGCACCTCGGGATCCTTGCGGTCGTCGAACGGCAGCACGACGCGTTTCTGGTACGGGTCGGAGCGGCGGCGGCTGTCGAGGAAACAGCACATGCCGCGAAAGCGAATGTCGATCGAGTTCATGATTCCTTCTGCTCCTTTCGGCGTCACCGGCGTCTCCACCGGATCGTCGACTCTGCTGATGCTCGAGAACGGAGATGGCGCCGCCTGTCCCGGCTTCCCGGGGAATGGCTCCACGCCGCGCGCGACGTTGACGCGCAGCTCCGGCGACTGCCGCACGCCTTCCTTGAGCGGCTTGATGCCGGCGATGAGCTGGTTGAACGTGGCGTCGGCGTGTGCCTTGAGAAATTCGGTCGCGCGCTTGCTGAAGAGCAGCCGTGACTTTCCCGCGCCGAGCCGGAGCTCGAGCGCCGTTTCGCTGCGGCCGCACGCCGCGACGACGAGCGGGCGCTCGCGCTGCACCGGCGTGGCGGCGACGTTCAGCGTGCGCCCTCCACGCGCGGCGGATGCGGTCTCGGTTCCCGCGTCATCCGCATACGAACCGAACTCGCGCACGACGTCGCCGCTGCGCGGTAACTCCTTCGGGGGAATGAACAGCGGCTGCATGTCCGGGGCCTTGCCGTGCGCACGCCCGCGCTTCGCCGCCGCCGGTTGGAACGCCCCGCTGAAGCACGTGTCGATGATCAGCGTGAGATCGGTTCCGATCGGCGGCGCCGCAATCGCAAGCACGCGGGACAGATCGCTGTCGGTGATCGCGCTCGACGTCAGCTCGGCATCCTGCGCCTGCGGGAACACCATCAGCGCTTCCTCGAACTTGAAGCGTCCCTCATCGACCGGCGCCGGCACGGTGCTGCCGTGGCCGAAGAAGCCGAACACGAGCTGATCGTTCGGCTGCGCGCCGGTGACGAGCTGCTGAAACGCCGCCAGCACTTTCGTGCGCGTCGCGTTCTGATCGGCGAGCGACGTCACGGTGAAGCCGTAATTCCGAAGAAGCGCCGCCCATTCTCCGAGCTCCGTCACCGGTGCGTCGAGTGACGGCGCAAATCCCCGGTAGTCCCCGACTGCAACGAGGACAGCTTTCTTTTTCATGACCCACCTCTCTTTGTTGGTTCGGGACGCGCGCGTGACCGTCATCACATGAGAGGAACGCGGTGCGGGATTTCTCGCCGTGAAGCCCCCGAAAAACTCTCGAATCCCGCCACATTTGTGCCGCAGTCGGAGTCCAGATTGAGGTCCATGAAACGAACGGCCCTCGGTCTGGTGATGCTCATCACGGTCTCGGTTGCGGCGCAGACGGTCGACGTCGCGCCGGCGACGAATGCGGCGCGCATCGTCCGCTCGCTCGCCGACACGTCCGACCTCCACAACGTCTACGCGCCGATCGGCTCGCGCCTCCTCTGGACGCGCAACGGCAAGCCGACCGCGCAGGCGCAGGCGCTGCTCTCGCTCTTCGTCACTGCGGAAACGAAAGGCCTGCGCTCGGCGGACTACGCCGTCGCCGCGCCGGCAGCCGGCGACGATGCGTCGCTCGCGCGCTTCGACGTCGCCATGACCGCCGCGACGCTCCGCTACGTCGCGCATCTCCACAGCGGCCGCATCGATCCGCACAGCGTCGGCTTCGACTTCGACGTCGCCGCGAAGCAGCTCTATCTCCCCGCCGTCGTGATGACGCTCGCCGAATCGAACGACGTCGCCTCCGCGATCGCCGCGCTCGAACCGCAGCAGCCCGAATATCGTCGCCTCCTCACCGCGCTCGCGACGTATCGCCGCATCGCGAGCGAACCGGAGATCGTCGTGCCCGCGGTCGCGAAACTCTCGCCGTCCGATCACTACGACGCGCTGCCGCAGCTCGCGGCGAAGCTCCGCCGCCTCGGCGATCTAACCGCTGACGCGAAGGTCGACGGCACGCTGTACGACGGCGCGATCGTCGACGCAATGAAGCACTTCCAGAAACGCCACGGACTCGAAGCCGACGGCGTCGTCAGCCGCCGCACGTTCGCCGCTTTGAACACGCCCGCCGCGGCGCGCGTGCAGCAGCTCGAATGGGCGCTCGAGCGCGCGCGCTGGATGCCGTCGACGTCCGACGCCGCCGTGCTCGTGAACATCCCCGAGTTCACGCTGCATGCGGTCGACCGCAACGGCGAGCTCGCGATGCGCGTCGTCGTCGGGCAGGCCGCGGGCCACAAGACGCCGGTGTTCGACGGCGACATCCAGCACGTCGTCTTCCGCCCGTCGTGGAGCGTGCCCACGCGCATTCAGCGCAACGAGATCGTGCCGAAGGTCGTGCGCGACCGCGACTACCTCGCGCGCAATCGTTACGAAATTGTGGATGGCACCGGCCGCGCGATCGGCTCGTCGGTCGACGATGCCACGCTCGCCGCGCTGCGCACCGGCGCGTTCCGCGTGCGCCAGAAGTCCGGCGACGCGAACGCCCTCGGCCTCTTCAAGTTCGTCTTCCCGAACGACAACGACGTCTACCTGCATTCGACGCCGGCGCAGGCGCTCTTCGCCCGCACGCGCCGCGACTTCAGCCACGGCTGCATCCGCGTCGAAGATCCGGTCGCACTCGCGGCGTGGGCGCTGCAGTGGTCGCCGGAGAAAGTGCGCGCCGCGCTCGCGTCGAAACGCGAAGACCTCTACGTCCGCCTCGACAAAACGATCCCGGTGGTCATCCTCTACAACACCGCGGTCGCGACCGCCGACGGCGACGTGCACTTCTACGACGACATCTACGGTCACGACGCCACGCTCGCCGCCGCGCTCGCGCCGGCGCACACGCAGCCCGCGACGATGCTCGCCGCCGCGCGGCGTTAAGAAAGAGAGCGAGTCTCGGTCGCGCGATCAGCGGCACAGTGGCGGCCGGTACTCGGCAGGCACCGTGCCTCCCTTGCAGGACCACGTGAGGCCGCTGCCATCGATCGCCGGCGTCAATTCCAGCGTCTTACCCGTGAGATGCGAATCCGCCGTAAAGGTCACGACCACGACGCCGCCAGGCGCAATCGCGACGCTCGAAACGTACGGACCGGAGAGCGGAACCTCCGCGACGTGCGCCTCGGCGTTCGATGACGGCAATCGCCCCGTCTCCGCGTAAAAGGCGGAGACGAACGTCTTGACCGTGCCCGCCATACTGATACCGCTTCCGACGGCAGCCATCGACTCGTAGGTCCCTCGCTTCGCGCACGTCCACGAAACGGCCAGGCCCAGACACAGCGCGACTGCGCGAACGCGTCTTCCCATCAACGATTGCGTCTTCAACGTGCTACCCGCGCAGCGTCAAGCCTCGCGTTGAAGTGTGGGCGTCGCTGCGACCGGTGTCAACGGCGAGCCGCAGCACCATCGCCTCACACCATCGCCGCCGAGCCGATCTCCGGATGCGCGCCTGCGAACTCCACAAGCTTCGCCGCGTACGTCCGCAGCGGCGGCGCGGCGATGCCGGTGCCGGCAAGCGCGGCGAGCGTGTTCGTCGTGTCGTACGTCGTCGGATGAACGAAGTAGTCGACGGCGGCGGGCGGGATGCGCATCAGGCGATACACGCCGGGCACGTAACGGAGCGCGCCTTTCGCGAGCGACTTCGTCAGCGGCACGCGAATCACGGTGCGGCCGGTCGCTTCCGCGATCGTGTCGATGGTCTCGTCGACGGTGAGCGGCCGCGGATCGGCGACCGCGTACGTGACGCCGGCGCCGTCGCGGCGCGCCATCAATGCGTCGAGCGCCGCGATCACGAAGTCGCGCGGCACGACGTTGAACGTGTAACACGACGGACGTCCGACCACCGGCAGCATCGCGAGCTTCGGCTGCCGCAGCAGCCACTGCATCACGAAGTACGGCCCGTCGAACTTCTGCGTGGCGCCGGTCGCGCTGTCGCCGACCACGACCGACGGCCGGTAGATCGTCGCCGGGATGCGCGACATCCGCTTCCGCACTTCCACTTCCGCGAGGTACTTCGTCTCCTCGTAATAGTTGTTGAAGCGCTGCCCTTTCTCGAGATCGTCCTCGCGAAACACGCCGGCGTAGCGCCCGCTGACGTAGCACGTGCTGATGTAGTGCAGGCGTTCGAGGCGCGGCGCGCGCTCGGCGAGATCGAGCACGCGCTGCGTGCCGACGACATTCACGCGCATCCCGATTTCACGCGGCACGCTGAGGTCGTAGACGGCGGCGAGGTGATAAATCTCACGAACGTCGCGCGCATCGATCGCATCGAGCGGCTGCGTGAGATCGCCTTCGACGAGTTGCACGCGGCGCGCGTCGATCTGCCGCGCGCGTGTTTCCGCGAGCGGACGGAACTTCGGCTGCACGAGGCAGAGCGCGTCGTCGTCGCGGCGGCGCAGGATGCGCGGCAAGAGCTCCGTGCCGAGGAAGCCGGGAAAGCCGGTGAAGAAGATGGACACCGCGCGGAGGATTGTACGCAGGTGAAACGTGGAGGGCGCGCGGTGCGACCCTCCACGTCGTTCGATGAGCGTTACTTCGTTGCGCGCTGCTGGGCCATCAACGCGTGAATCTGGTTGAGGACCTGGTCGGCGCGCGGGTCGCCGGCGTCCATCAGCGCGCGATATTCGGCGCGCTTCTGGTTGAGCGCGTCACGAATCGCGTACTGCTGCGCGGAGACGTCCCTGCGTCGCAGCGTCGCTCCGCGGTGCACGCCGCTCGTTGCCGAGGTCGCAACCGAGTGCGTGTTGCCGGGCGAAGAGATGAACGGCGGCGGCGGATCGTTCGTCGTCAGCGTGTACGCCGAGGACGACGCCGCAAGGCCGAACAGCAGGCCGGCGCCGAGGGCGAGAGTGCCGAGAGTTTTCCGTGTCGTCTTCATGCCCTTCTCTATCGCAACATCCAGGCCGCATTTGCTGCTGCAAAATCAATCATTTACGCGTACGGATGAGCCGCGAAACGGACAGCGTGTCGCGTCGAGGCGCCGTTCTCACGGCTGAGGCTGAGGTGGCGCCGGAAAGCCCATCTGCGACCACGCGTCGCCGGTGACGTTGTCGATCGACGACGCCCAGGTGATGAAGTTCGGCGACGGCGCGTCGCTGATGTTCTGCACGACGACTTGAAACGAGCCGGTCGCGGTTCCCGTGAGGCCGAACTGGCTCACCGACTGCGCGGCGACCTCGACCTCTGTCGTTTCTCCCGCGCCGGCCGGCGTGCTGCCGATGGTCGTCACGCGGAAGCGCTGCGTTGTGTCGGAGAGATTCGTGATGCCGGCGTTCATGCGGTACTGCTCGTTGCGGCGCACGCCGAAGATCCAGCGCAGCAGGCCGTTGGTCGTAACCGGCACGATCGCGGGGAACGTCTGCGACATCGTGCCGTTCGTCACCTGCGGCTCCGGCGTCCAGATGCGCGCGGTGGCGTGCAGCGCGGCGTTCGGATCGAGCTCGCCGTTCGCGTCGACGGCACGGACGTCGATCGCGCCGAGTCCCGACTGCTGCAGGATGTTCGTCACGAAATCCTCGGAGAAGAAGCCGCTCTGCGCCGGAACCGTGATCGTCACCGGCGCAATGCCGGCGCCGCTCGTGCCGAGCGGAAGCCATCGCAGTTCGACGCGCTGTTCCGCCGCGCGGAAGTTGATCACCGTGATGTCGCTGCGGAAGAACGTGCCGTTGCCGCCGGGCGTGCTGCCGGCGATCGGAATGACGATGCGGTTCGCGGACGTGCGCGGGATGATGAGGTCTTTGTCGGATGTCAACGGTGCGTGGGCTTGCGCGTGGAGCGAGGCGGCGAAGAGGAGAGCGAGAAGAGCGGTCGGGATGCGCATGCGGAACACGTAGCAACGCGCGAGCCGCGCTACACTGCGCGCATGCAGAAGGTTCGCGTCGGTGTTCTCGGCTCCGGCGACGTCGGGCGCGTGCTCGCCGCCGGTTTCATCGGTCTCGGCCACGAGGTGAAGATCGGCTCGCGCGATCCGCAGAAGCTGCAGACGTGGGCGGACGCGGCGGGGAAAGCGGCATCGACCGGCACGTTCGAAGAGACCGCGCGCTTCGGCGACATCCTCGTCCTGGCGACGCTCGGCACCGCGACCGAGGACGTGATCCGCTCCGCGGGAATCGCGAACTTCGACGGCAAGGTCGTCATCGACGCCACGAACCCGCTCGACTTCAGCGCGGGCATGCCGCCGCGTCTTTTCGTCGGACACGATGACTCGCTCGGCGAGCACGTGCAGCGTCTCGTGCCCAACGCGCGCGTCGTGAAAGCGTTCAACACCGTCGGCAACGCGCACATGATCAACCCGCGCTTCGCGGGCGGACCGCCGGACATGTTTCTGTGCGGCAATGACGACGACGCGAAGAAGATCGTCAGCCAGATCTGCGAGCACTTCGGCTGGGGCGTCGTCGACATCGGCGGCATCGAAGGCTCGCGGCTTCTCGAGCCGATGTGCCTCCTGTGGGTTCTCTACGGCGCGCGCACGGGCACGTGGAACCACGCGTTCAAGCTGCTGCGCGGTTAGGGAACCCTCTGCAAGTTCGCGGGCGCGCGGGTTACGAAACCGTTGCGCCGCACGGAACGCGGGGCAGCAAACTTGCAGCGGAGGCGGCTTCGGTGTTCATCTAGAGCTGAGGTGTCTATGCGAATCGCGGTTCGTTTCGCCGTCCTTGCCGTTCTCTTCTCCCTCCTCACTCCCATCGCCAGCGCCCAGTACTTCGGCCGCAACAAGGTCCAGTGGGAGGCCTTCGACTTCAAAGTGCTCCAGACGGAACACTTCGACATCTACTACTACGACCAGGAAGCGGACGTCGTGCAGGACGTCGGGCGCATGGCCGAGCGGTGGTACGCGCGCCTCTCGCGCGTGTTCAATCATTCGTTCAAGCGCAAGCCGATCGTGCTCTACGCAAACGCAGCCGACTTCCACCAGACTACGACCACCGGTGGTCTCATCGGCGAAGGCACGGGAGGTTTCACCGACGCGTTCATGAACCGCGTCGTGCTTCCGCTCACCGGCGACTACGCCGAAAACGATCACGTCCTCGGCCACGAGATCGTGCACGTCTTCCAGTACGACATCGCCGCGAACGCGAACCAGAATCGCCGGCGCTTCCAGCTCGAACAACTGCCGCTGTGGCTCGTCGAAGGCATGGCCGAGTACTTCTCGAAAGGCCGCGTCGATCCGCTCACCGCGATGTGGATCCGCGACGCCACGCTCCAGAACCGCATGCCGAACCTGCGCGACCTCACGCGCGATCCGCGCTACTTCCCGTATCGCTACGGCCAGGCGCTCATGGCGTACATCGGCGCGCGCTTCGGCGACGAGGCGGTCGTGCGCTACTTCATGGCCGCGGGCATGACGGGCATCGAGGAAGGCTTCGACCGCGCGCTCGGCGTGCCGGCCAAGCAGCTCTTCACCGACTGGACCGAATCGGCGCGCGAGCTGTACAACCCGATCGTCGCCGAGCGCACCGCGCAGCTGCCCAACCTCCTCGTCGGCCGCCGTCCGGAGCCGGGCAAGAAACGCAACCGCGGCTCGTCGGAGCTGAACGTCGGCCCCGCGGTGAGTCCCGACGGCAAGTACGTCGCGTTCCTCTCCGCGCGCGAGCTCTTCTCGATCGATCTCTTCCTCGCCGACGCGCACACCGGCCAAGTCATCCGCCGGCTCGTGTCGTCGGACCGCGACGCGCATTTCGAGTCGCTGCGCTTCATCGAGTCCGCGGGCTCGTGGTCGCCCGACAGCCGCCGCCTCGCGTTCATCACGTTCGCCAAAGGCGACAACTACCTGACCATCGTCGACGTCGAGACGCGCAAGGTCGACACGATCCACGTGCCGGGACTCGAGGCGATCACCAACGTCGCGTGGGGACCGGACAACCGCACCATCGCCATCGCCGGCCAGACCACCGGCGTCAGCGATCTGTTCCTCTACGACATCCAGTCGAACCAGGTGCGGCGCCTCACGGCCGACAAGTACGCGGACCTGCAGCCGGCGTGGTCGCCCGACGGCCGCACGCTCGCCTTCGTCACCGACCGCGGCACGAACACCGTGCTCGAACAGCTGCGCTTCACGCCGATGCGCCTCGCCACGATCGACATCGCGTCCGGCCAGGTGCATCTCATCGACGCCTTCCCCGCCGCGGAGCACATCAATCCGCAGTTCTCTCCGGATGGAAGCTCGCTCTATTTCATCGCCAACCCGGAAGGCATTCCGGACCTCTACCGGATCGGATTGGCGGATGGACATCTCTCCCGCCTGACGGCCGTCACGACGGGCGTCTCCGGCATCACCGAGCTCGCGCCGGCGCTCAGCGTCGCGTCGCGCAGCGGCGACATCGTCTTCTCCGTCTACGAGGGCGACAACTACAACCTCTATTCACTGCCCGCGAACGCCACCGGCACCGCGATCGCCGCCGCCGCTGCGCCGCCCGAGAACGCCGCCGCGCGCGCCGCGCTCCTGCCGCCGCTGCGGGCGACCGGCTCGGAGATCACCGGCTATCTCATGCGCCCCGAGGAAGGACTGCCGCCGGCGTCGACGCAGTTCACGGAACGCAGCTACAGGCCCGACCTTCACCTCGCCTACCTCGGACCTCCGACGCTCGGCGTCGGCGTCGACCAGTTCGGCTCGGGCGCGAGCGGCAGCGTCAGCGCGTTCTTCAGCGACATCCTCGGCCAGCACAACGTCGGCTTCACGTTCCAGGGCGGCGGCAGCTCCGGCGGCGGCAGCATCGGCGATCAGCTCGGCGGCGAAGTCTTCTACCTGAATCAGACCCACCGCCTGAACTGGGGCGCCGACGTCACGCACATCCCGTACGTCTACGCCAACGCCGCCTACGGCACCGGCTTCGTCCCCGGCACGAACCAGCCCGCGGACATCTATCAGGAGTTCCGCGAGACGCAACTCGTCACCGACGCCACGGGCCTCGCGCAGTATCCGTTCAGCTCCACGCGCCGCGTCGAGGCGTCCGCCGGCGTCGAACGCTATTCGTTCAAGCAGGAGACGATCACCTACTACTTCGTCGGCAACGAGATCGTCGAACGCGACCGCGAGCGGCTCCCCGGCTCGTTCGTGCTGAACCTCGGACAGGTGCAGGGCGCGTTCGTCGGCGACAGCTCGATCTACGGCTTCATCTCGCCGATCGAAGGCACCCGCTATCGCTACGAGGTCACCGCGCTGCGCGGCGATCTCAATTTCGAGACCGCGCTAGCCGACTGGCGCCGCTACTTCTTCTTCCGTCCCGTGACGCTCGCCGTGCGCGGACTGCACTACGGCCGCTACGGCGCGGGCTCCGATGACACGCGCCTCTCGCCGCTCTACCTCGGACAAGGCTCGCTCGTGCGCGGCTACGATCCGTATTCGATCAACGCATCGGAATGCGTCGGCGCCGCCGGCACGTGCCCGGTCTTCGATCGTCTCGTCGGCACGCGTCTCCTCGCCGGCAGCGTCGAGCTCCGCGCACCGCTCCTCGGCACGCGCGAGTTCGGCCTGATCAACGCGTCGTTCCTGCCGACGGAGATCTTCGCGTTCGGCGACGTCGGCGCGGCGTGGAGCTCGGGCCAGCACGTCGACTGGCAGTTCAAGACCAACACGACCGCGCGCGTGCCGGTCGTCAGCGTCGGCGCGGGCCTGCGCATTCTCCTGAGCTACATCCCGCTCGAGTTCTACGCCGCGAAGCCGTTCCAGCGTCCGAACGAGGACATCATCTACGGCTTCAACATCATCCCGGGCTGGTAGCGTTGCCGATCTCACCGCGTGAGTTCGAGCGCCTCGTCGAAGAGGCGCTCGAACAACTCCCGCCGAGGTTCGCGGAGCTGCTCGAGAACGTGCTCGTGGTCGTCGAGGAAGAGCCGAGCGACGAAGACCTCACGCTCGTGCCGAACGAACACTCCGAGCTCCTCGGCATCTATCGCGGCGTGATGCGCACGCGCCGCACGCACGACATGCTGCCGATGCTCCCCGATCAGATCGCGATCTTCCGCGGCCCGATCCTGCGCGTCACACGCACGCGCGGCGACGCCGTGCGGCAGATCCGCGAGACGGTCGTGCACGAGCTCGGGCACTACTTCGGGCTGCACGACGCGGACATGGCGTTCTGATTTCCGACGCGCTTCCGCCACATTTCGGGATGTGAGACTTCGGTGAACTCGCGCACGCCGTTGCGCGCGCGCGAGTTACGCGTGTGGCATCGCGGGCAGCGGCGCTGCAGCGCCGCGATGGGCGAAGGAGGCCGCCCATGAAACGTCGTCTCTGGCTCATCGTCTCGCTGCTCGTCGCACTGCACGCGCTCGCGGAGGTGACGCTGCCGCGGATCGAAGGGCACGTCGTCGGGTACGGAGGTCCGATCCCCGGCGTGACGGTGCTGCTGACCGGTCCCGGCATTCGCTACACGCGCGTGACCGATAGCAATGGGGCGTTTCGCTTTGACGCTGTGCCGCGCGGGGACTACGAGATCCGTGCGGAGTTGGAGGGTTTCGCGCGAACGAGGCGCATGGTCACCGTCGCCGTGAACGATCTCACGCTCGAGTTGTCGCTCCACGCCGAAGTCACGGAAGCCATCACGGTGACGGCACTGTCGCCGACCGCACACGATCCGTGGACGGTCCTGCGACAAGTCTCCGGAACGCGGGAGCAAACGCACGCCCGCTACGCGCACGTCGAGGAGCACGCGTATCTCGACGCGTCGAAGCAGCGCACGACGACGTTCTCCATCGACGTCGATCGCGCCTCGTACGCGAACGTCCGCGGCTTGCTCCAAAGCGGCTACGACGTTCCGCCCGATGCCGTGCGCGTCGAGGAGATGATCAACTACTTTACTTACGACTATCCGCGGCCGTCCGACGGCATCCCGTTCAGCATCACCACCGAGATCGCCGGCTGTCCGTGGAATCCGGCGAACCGCCTGCTGCGCATCGGCGTGCAGGGGCGCGCGCTGCAGGAAGCGGACATGGCGCCGAACCAGCTCGTGTTCCTCGTCGACGTCTCGGGATCGATGGACGAGTCGAACCGGCTGCCGCTGATCCAGAGCGCACTGCGGCTGCTCGTCGCGCGGCTGCGCGCGGAAGACCGCGTCGCGATCGTCGTCTACGCGGGAGAAGAAGGCCTCGCGCTGCCGTCGACGTCGGGCGCGGACAAAAGCGCGATCCTCGCCGCGATCGACAACCTCTCGGCGGGTGGTTCCACGGCCGGCGGCGCGGGGATCGAGCTCGCGTACAAGATCGCGCAGCAGAACCTCATCCCCGACGGCAACAACCGCGTGATCCTCGCCACCGACGGCGACTTCAACGTCGGTCCGGCCAGCGCGTCCGAGCTCGAAGAGCTGATCGCCAGGAAACGCAAGTCCGGCATCTTCCTCTCCGTCGTCGGCGTCGGCGAACAAAACGACGCGGCGCTCGAGACACTCGCGGACAAGGCGACGGCAACTACGCGTATCTCGACTCACTGAAAGAAGCAGAGAAGGTCTTCACGCGCGAGCTCACGAGCACGCTCGTGACGATCGCGAAAGACGTGAAGGTGCAGCTCGCGTTCGATCCCGCGCGCGTGGCGTCGTACCGGCAGATCGGCTACGAGAACCGCGCGCTCGCGAACGAGGACTTCGACAACGACGAAGTCGATGCGGGCGAGCTCGGCGCCGGCGACTCGGTCACGGTGCTCTACGAGGTTGTCCCGCGCGGCGACGCGCGCGGCGGCACGCTGTCGACGCTGAAGGTGCGCTACAAGGAGCCGCACGCGTGGCGCAGCCGGCTCGTCACCGCCGAGGCGGTGGATGAAGGGAAGAGCGCGTACGAGGCGTCGGTGGACTTGCAGTTCGCCGCGTCCGTCGCGGAGTTCGGCCTCCTGCTGCGCGACTCGCCGAACAAGGAGAGCGCGAGCTACGACGACGCGCTGCACCTCGCGCGCGTGTCGCAGGGCGCGGACCTCGACGGCATGCGCGGCGAGTTCCTGGCGCTGCTCGACAAGGCGAAACGATGAGCTACTTGATCGCGATCAGCTCGATGTCGAAGACGAGCGTGCCGTGCGGCTTCCCGGGCTCGTTGCCGTACGCGAGATTGCCCGGAATCCAGAGCCGCGCCTGCTCGCCCGGCGTCATCAGCTGCAAGCCCTCGATCCAGCCTTTGATGACGCCCCCGAGCGGAAACGTCGCCGGCTCGCCGCGCACGACCGAGCTGTCGAACATCCGCCCGTCGGTCGTCCAGCCGGTGTAGTGCACGACGACCGTGTCTTTGCGCTTCGGGTGCTGCGTGCCGTCGCCGGGACGCAGCACTTTGTACGCGAGGCCCGACGGCGTCTTGATCGCCCCTTCGGACGGCGCGGCGACGTCGGCCGGCGTCTGCGGCGGATGCACGATCTCGACGAGCTCCGTGTCGAACACGAGACCGTTGTCGACTTTGCCGCCGGTGAGCGCGCCGGGCACCCACGCCCGCTGCCGCTCGCCGACGACCATCCCGCGCACCGCTTCACCCCAGCCCGGAATCATCTTCGGAACGCCGATGAGGAGCGACTGCGGCTCGACGACGTTCTGCACCAGCGAGCCGTCGGACTTCCACACCGTGTAGCGCACGCGCACGAGATCGTCCGCCGCCGGCTTCTCGGTTCCCGTCCCCGGCGCGAGCCTCTTCGTCACGAGCCCGTCCGCCGCCTTCTCCGCGTCGGCGGGAGGCGCGGTGAGATCGGCAGGAGGCGCGGGCTTGTCGGCGGCGGCGAGGGAGAGGGCCACGAGAAGAATCGGAAGGAGTCGTTTCATCGCGGCGGCATTCTAATTCTGCTCTGTCTTCGTGACGATCCCGGCCGTGCGCTTCAGCCTCGCGTCGTTGAAAGCGACGGAAGGTTCTGACAGTGAGTCCTTCGTGTGCGCTTATTAATGACTGCTGATCTTCAATTTCAAGCTACCGAACTTCAAATTGAAGTTGCCGACGTTCAATTCGAAGCTGTCGACCTTCAACTTTGAAGCTACCGGCCTTCAATTCGAAGCTGCCGACCTTCAACGTTGAATCTACCGGCCTTCAATTCGAAGCTGTCGACCTTCAATTTTGAATCTGCCGGCCTTCAATTCGATGCGACCGACCTTCAACTTTGAATCTACCGTCCTTCAATTCGAAGCTGTCGACCTTCAATTCGAAGCGACCGACCATCGATTTGAAGCGACGAACCGTCCGCAGTTGCAACTTCGTCGATCGCTCTCACCTACTCTAACGTTGCGGAGAAACGTGCGCCGGCCGAGCCGGCGTGGTCCGTGCTGGCGTGGTCGCCGCGGAACGGCATCGAGACAGCCGCACGTGCAGCCTGGTTAGGCCCTGAGCGCAGCCGGCCGCGCCGGCCAGCCGCACGTGCAGCTTGGCTATGCCCTGAGCGGAGCCGGCCGCGCCGGCCCGGCTACTGCACGAGCACGATCTTCTCCGCCAGCTCGTACCGCTCGTTCGCGAGCGTGTCCGTCACCGCGACGCGCAACAGATAGTCGCCGGGCGGGACGCGGCTCACGTCGACAGTGGTGCCGACGCCGAAGTGGCCCTGCACGCCTTTGAGCGCGATCGGCTCGATCGTCCCGGTCAGGCCGCGCAGCGATTTGCCTTCCGACTCGAGCGTGACGTTCGCGGTGAGCTTCGGCGCGCCGCTCGCGTCGACCTGCGGGTTCTGCGCTTCGAAGAAGATCCACAGCTCGTCGCTGCCCTTGTGAAACGTCCGGTCGGCTTTCGGCAGGACTTTGATGCCGCCGAACGCGAACGGATCGTCCGCGAGCTGCGGCTTCGCGAGCGGAAACACGGCATTCGACACGATGAGACGCGAGACGCGGCGCGTGGTCCGCTGCAACGGATTGAGCAGCATCGGCATCGATGCCATGGCGACCGGCGCGTCTTTGATCGCGAGGCCGAACGTCGCGTTGCGATTGCCCGGCGTCAGCGGAAACGAGCGCTCGTAATACCAGCCGCCGTCGCCGGCCTTCGTCAGCACGACCGGCTCCTCGCGCGACCACGCCACGCCGTGGCCGCTCGCATCGGCGCCCGCGTCGAGCGCGCCGAAGAAGGTGACCTTGCCGTCCGCCGGAATCGCGACGTCCGACGACGGCGCGAAATGCATGGCGACGTAGTACTGCCCTTTCGCCGTGATGAACTCGCCGAATGCGACGTGCAGCGGCGCGACCTTGTAGTCGGCGTGCTGCAAATCCGCGATCGCTTCTTTCAGCCGCGCGCTGCGCAGCGGATGCTCCGCGGCCGACGCCTCGCTGAGGCGCATCGCCACGAGCTCGTCGTTCGCACGCTGAATCTCGCGCTCGCCGATCGCGTGCGCATCGCCCGGCGCGCCGCGCGGGTCGCGGTCGCGTTGGGCGAAGAGCGGGAGCGCCGCGAGGAGAAGCAGCGAGGTGGCAAGACTCAGTGCGCGCATGAGCGCACCGAGTCTACGCCCTCAGTCGCGCGGCACGTGAAACGGCACCTCGTCGTCCTGCGCGGTGAGATATGCGCGGTCGTCGTCCTGCGGTTTGCGGTCGTCGTCTTCTTCGATGCGGTACGAGCGGATGTCTTCCATGTTGATTCTCCTCAGAACTGCGCGGCTTCGGTCGAGCCTTCGAGCGCCGTCGTCGACGACGCGCCGGCGCTGACGACTTTCGCCACTTCATCGAAGTAGCCGGTGCCGACCTCGCGCTGGTGGCGCGTGGCCGTGTATCCGTTCTCCTCGGCTGCGAACTCCGATTGCTGCAGCCGCGAGTACGCGGTCATGCCTTCTTCCTGGTACTGGCGCGCGAGCTCGAACATCGAGAAGTTCAGCGCGTGGAAACCGGCCAGCGTGACGAACTGGAACTTGTAGCCCATCGCGCCGAGCTCTTTCTGGAAGTTCGCGATCTCGTCGGGCGAGAGCTTCTTGGCCCAGTTGAACGACGGCGAGCAGTTGTACGCGAGCAGCTTGCCGGGATACTTCGCGTGCACGCCCTCGGCGAACTGGCGCGCCTCCTCGATGTCCGGCGTCGACGTCTCGCACCACAGCACGTCCGCGTACGGCGCGTAGGCGACCGCGCGCGCGATGGCCATCTCGATGCCGTTGCGGATGCGGAAGAAGCCTTCCGGCGTGCGCTCGCCGGTGAGGAACTCGTGGTCGCGCGGATCGACGTCGCTCGTCAGCAGCGTCGCGCTGTGCGCGTCGGTGCGCGCGACGACGAGCGTCTGCACGCCCGTGACGTCGGCGGCGAGACGCGCGGCGTTGAGCGTGCGGATGAACTGCGAGACGGGGACGAGCACCTTGCCCCCGAGGTGTCCGCACTTTTTCTCGGATGCGAGTTGATCCTCGAAGTGCACGGCGGCGGCGCCGGCCTCGATCATCTGCTTCATCAGCTCGAACGCGTTGAGCGCGCCGCCGAAGCCTGCTTCCGCGTCGGCGATGATCGGCGCGAACCAGTGCGTGCCGCTGCGGCCTTCGCAGTGGTCGATCTGATCCGCGCGCTGCAGCGACTGATTGATGCGCTTCACGACCTGCGGCACGGAGTTCGAGGGATAGAGGCTCTGGTCGGGATACATGTGGCCGGCCAGGTTCGCGTCGGCGGCGACCTGCCAACCGGAGAGATAGATGGCCTTCAGACCCGCGCGCACCTGCTGGATGGCCTGATTGCCGGTGAGCGCGCCGAGGGCGTTCACGTAGGGCTCGGTGTTGAGGAGCTGCCAGAGGCGCTCGGCGCCCATCTCCGCGAGGGTGTAGCGGATGTCGATCGAGCCGCGCAGGCGCAGCACGTCGTCCGCGGTGTATTCGCGGGTGACGCCGTTCCAGCGCGGATTCGACTCCCAGTCCTTCTCGATTCGCTTGGGGTCGCGTGCTTCTTTCAGCTTGGCCATGCTCATGCTCCTTGCTCTGCTTCCTGCTCCAGCCGGAGCAGTTCCCGATACGCGGGCAACGTCAAAAAGTCTGCGAGGGTGTCGCTCAGAATGAGGTCGTCGAAGATGCGCGCCGCGGCGGCGACGAGCGGACGATCGCCGATCGTCGAGAGCTCCTCGTCGCGGATGCGCTCGTACAGCGCGCGCGTGACGGGCGTGCCGTCGTCGAGCGTCGCGCCGTGATGGATCCACTGCCAGAGCTGCGTGCGCGAGATCTCGGCCGTGGCCGCGTCTTCCATCAGGTGATACAGCGGCACCGCGCCGCTGCCGCCGAGCCACGCGGCGAGATAGAGGATGCCGACGTTGATGTTCTGCCGCACGCCGCGCTCGGTGATCACGCCTTCCGGCAGCGCCACGAGCTCGTCGCGCGTGACGCTCACGTCCTCGCGCAGATTGTCGATCTGATTCGCGCCCGGCATGTGCGCGTCGAACACGCGCTTCGCGATGGGAACGAGTGCCGGATGCGCGACCCAGGTGCCGTCGTGTCCCGCGCGAACCTCGCGCAGCTTGTCCGCTTCGACTTTCGCGAAGGCGGCGGCGTTGGCTTCCGCGTCGTCCTTGATCGGGATCTGCGCGGCCATGCCGCCCATCGCGTGAATGCCGCGGCGGTGGCAGGTGCGGATCAGCAGGTTCACGTACGCGGCGAGGAACGCCTTGTCCATCGTGATCGACGCGCGGTCGGGTGTGAGGAAGTCGTGGCGCGCGCGGAACTTCTTGATGAAGGAAAAGATGTAATCCCAGCGTCCGCAGTTGAGCCCCGCGGAGTGATCGCGCAGCTCGTAGAGGATCTCGTCCATCTCGAACGCGGCGAGGATCGTCTCGATGAGCACCGTCGCGCGGATCGTGCCGTGCGGGATGCCGAGCTCCTGCTGCGCGCGGACGAAGACGTCGTTCCAGAGCCGCGCCTCGAGGTGCGACTCCATCTTCGGCAGATAAAAGTACGGACCGCTGCCGCGGGCGACGAGCTCCTGCGCGTTGTGAAAGAAGTACAGCGCGAAATCGAACAGGCTCGCGCTGACCGGTTGGCCGTCGACGACGACGTGCTCTTCGAGCAAATGCCAGCCGCGCGGCCGCACGAGCAGCGTCGCGATCTCAGCGTTCAATTGGTACTGCTTCGCACCGGTGTCGAGCGAGATCGTGCGGCGCACCGCGTCGCGGAGGTTGAGCTGTCCTTCGATGCAGTTCGCCCACGTCGGCGCGTTCGCGTCTTCGAAGTCGGCCATGAAGACGTTCGCGCCGGAGTTCAGCGCGTTGATGATCATCTTCCGATCGACAGGGCCGGTGATCTCGACGCGGCGGTCGCGCAGGTCGTCCGGGATCGGCGCGACCTTCCAGTCGTCTTCTCGGATCGAGCGCGTCTCGGCGATGAAGTCGGGCAGCTGGCCGGCGTCGAGCCGAGCCTTGCGCGCCTCGCGCGCGGCCAGGAGCTCTTCGCGCCGCGGATTGAACTCCTGGTGCAGGAGCGCGACGAAGGCGAGCGCCTCGTCGGAGAGGATCTCCTCCCATTCCGGGCGCACCGGTCCGCGGACCTCAATGTCGGTGTCGATCGCGATCGTCATGTCGTCACAATGCTGAGCACGCGGCCTGCCAGAGTCAATAAATTCAGGCTCATCTGTATGTTAGGCAGTCAACGCTTGTAAAAGTGAAACCGTAAATCGGTAAAACGTTGTAAAGACGCGGGCGGGGGCGCAGAATGCGCACAGAGGTCATCTCGAAAGTCGTGCCATGTCGCTGAAGCTCGGAACGAAAGTGCGCTCCGTCCGCCGCCGCGAGCAGATGACGCAGACGCAGCTCGCGGAGAAGCTGGAGATCTCGCCGAGCTACCTCAATCTCATCGAGAGCAACCAGCGCCCGCTGCCGGCGCACCTGCTCGTGAAGCTCGCGCAGATCTTCCACGTCGATCTGCAGGCGTTCGCGGACGACAGCCATTCGCGGCTCGCGGACTCGCTGCAGGAAGTCTTCGCCGATCCGCTGCTCGAGGAGCACGGCATCACCACGAATGACGTGCGCGAGCTCGCCGAGAGTCCGGCCGCCTCGCGCGCGATCATCGCGCTCTATCAAACGTACAAGAGCACGATCTCCTCGATGCGCGACCTCGCCTCGCAGCTCTACGACGGCCGCGCGTTCATGGGCGTCGATCCGTCGCACCTGCCGAGCGAAGAGGCGTCGGACGTCATTCAGGAGAACGTCAACTACTTTCCCGAGCTCGAGGCGGCAGCCGAGGAGCTGGCGCGGAGGGCGAAGCTCGACCGCGCGGATTTGTATCGCTCGCTGGTCATGCACCTGCGCGGCAAGCACGGCGTCGAAGTCGCGCTGACGCCGGTCGCGCGCGACCGCGGCCTCCTGCGCCGCTACGATCCGAACGCGCGCGTGCTGTCGCTCTCGGAAGTCTTGCCGCCGTGGAGCCGGCAGTTCCAGATCGCGCATCAGCTCGGGCTCATCGAGGCCGCGCCGGTGATCGACGCGATCATCCAGCGCTCGCAGAAGAACCTCACCACGCCCGAGTCGGTGAAGCTCTGCCGCGTCGCGCTCGCGAACTACTTCGCCGGCGCGCTGCTGATGCCGTACGACGACTTTCTGCGCACCGCGGAAGAAGTGCGTTACGACATCGAGCTGCTGCAGCATCACTACACCGCGAGCTGGGAACAGGTCTGCCACCGTCTCACGTCGCTGCGCCGCAACGGCGCGGCGGGCGTGCCGTTTCACTTCGTGCGCGTCGACATCGCGGGCAACATCTCCAAGCGCTTCTCCGGCACCGGCATCCGCTTCGCGCGCTTCTCCGGCTCGTGTCCGCGGTGGGACGTGCATGCGGCGTTTCTCACGCCGGGCCGCATCCGCACGCAGCTCTCGAAGATGCCGGACGGCACGGCGTACTTCTGCATGGCGCGCACGATCCGCAAGAGCTACGGCTACGCCTCGGGCGACGCGCTGATGGCCGTCGGCATCGGCTGTCCGGTGAAGCACGCGCGGAAGCTCGTATACGCCGACGGCTACGATCTCGAGAACCTCGAGGCGGCCGTACCGATCGGCGTCACGTGCCGGTTGTGCGAGCGCGCCGACTGTGAACAGCGCGCGTTTCCGCCGCTGCAGCACGGGCTCAAAGTCGACGAGAACGTGCGCGGACGCTCGTTCTACGCGCCGGTCGAAAGCGAGCCGCGCGAGGCGAACGCTCCCGCGGTGCGCCCCTCTCCGCGACGCGCCAAGCGTGCTCAAACGTAGGCGTTGCCGGAACTTTTTCGTACCGCTCGGGTAGGGAAGCAGTACACTGGCGGCACTCCAGAATTACCGGGTCCCGTCCATGTACCCATGCATACGGCGATTTTTCGTCTGGTCGGTTTTGCTTTCTTTCGCGATAGCCGTCGCCGGCTGTTCGATGCCCACGAAAGTGCGGTCGATGTTCGGCGGAGGCACGGAGTTCCGCGTCAACATCGCCCCGAACGCGAATGAAAACAGCGCCGTCGCCGTCGACGCGCTCGTCGTCTACGACGCCAAAGTCCTCGACCTCCTGCTGAAGACGAAATCGTCCGACTGGTTCGCGAAGAAGCAGCAGTTCCTCAGCGACTACCGCGACGCGATCGACATCAAGAGCTGGGAGTGGATCCCGAGTCAGGCCGTGCCGAAGCAATCGCTCGAGTACCACGCCGGCGCGAAGAAGGTCCTCGTCTTTGCCGACTACTCCACCGCGGGCGACCATCGCGCCGCGATCGATCCGCAGCAAACGTTCACGCTCTACCTCGACACCCTGGACATGAAGGTGACCCCATGACGACGGACCCCAATGCCTTGCCCGCCGCGGTGCACTGGTCGGAAGGAATGCTGCTCTCGCCGCATCACTTCCAGCGCGCCGCGCAACGCTGTGACGCGCTCCCGCACTATCACGCCTCGCTCGCCTCGCCATTCCACTGGGGCGTCGTGCGGTTCGAACGCAACCAGCCGCTCGGCACGCTGCTGAAGATCTTCGCCGTCGAGGCGGTGCTGCCCGACGGCCTCGTGGTCTCGCATCCGTCGCCGCTCGATCAGGCCTCGCTCGATCTCGAGCTCGATCTCGCGAAGCTGCAGCCGGACGTCGAGCAGGGCAAGCGCACTGTCTACCTCGCCGTCGACCGCAAGGAGTTCGCGCGGCGCTACGACTTCAACGCCACCGAATCCGTGCCCGACGAGACGACCGGCAAGGATCATCTCGACATCTCCGTGCTGCGCCCGCGGCTGCAGCTCGTGCTCGCGCGCGAGCTGCCGTCGTCGTACAGCGGCTTCCCGGTCGCGCGACTCACGATCGCGGAAGGCGTCGTCAAGCAGCTGCCGTACGAGCCGCCGCGCCTCAGCGTCGGTTCCGACTCGGTCGTCCACAAGCGCTGCAGCGCGATCGCCTCGCGCCTGCGCCACACCGCTGAAGCGCGCGCCGCGCGCGCGAAGAACGATCTCGACGAGCGCCTGCTCGTGCACGGGCTCGTCGCCGCGCTGCCGCCGTTCGAGGCGCTGCTCGACTCCGGCGTCGCGCATCCCTTCGCGTTGTATCTCGCCGCGGCCACGCTCCTCGGGCATCTCTCGGCTGCCGGCGTCGTGCCGCAGCGTCTCAAGGCGTACATCCACGACGATCTCCTCGCGTCGTTCTCGGCAGTCGAAGCGGCGGCGGACGATCTGCTCCGCCGCACGATCAAGGAGAACTGGCAGAGCTTCACGTTCACGCGCGACGACGACGAGTACCGCCTTGCCGTCAGCGAGGCGTGGGTCGGCCGCACGATTCACCTCGGCATCCGCGTGCCGAACGGCGTCTCCGAAAACGACATCGACGAATGGGTGCGCAACAGCACCATCGGCCTCGGCTCGGACATGGATCGACTGCGCAGCCTGCGCGTCACCGGCCTGCGCCGCCATCCCATGCGCGAGGACGAGCTCCGTCCGGCGCCGGGCTGCGTCTTCTACACGCTCGAGACGCCGCCGGGATTCCGCGCCGACGCCGAGGACCAGCTCGTGATCCACGATCGCGGCGGCGCGGCGCGACGCCGGCCTGAAGAAGTCTCGCTGTACGTGCCGCTCGCCGACGCCAAGTCCGACAACATCGTCCGGAGGGACTGACCGCCGTGTTCCTCATGGAGAACTTTCACGAGTTCTACGCCGAGGTGCAGGCGCTCGCGGGGAGAATCGCCGTGGGTGAGCTGCGCGCGGCGGATGCTCGCCAGCGGCTTGTGCGGCTCGTCGACCGGCAGCAGATGGCGGCGGAGCGCGAAGGCGGCACGTACGCCGCGGAACTGTACCTCCGCGCAAAGTACGCGATGGCCGCGCTCGCGGACGAAGTCTTCCTTCGCGACCCGAACGTCGCCGGCGCGTGGATCGACGAGCTGCTCGAATCCGCGATCTTCGGCTCGCGCTGCGCCGGCGAGAAGTTCTTCGACGACATCGACGCGCTCCTCGGCGAGCGCAGCGCTGCCGCGGGCGAGCTCGCGCGCGTGTACCTCGCCGTGCTGTCACTCGGCTTCCAGGGCCGCTTCCGCGAATCGCTCGACGCCGACGTCGCGCTCGAGGAGTACCGCCGCAAGCTGTATCGCGTGATCTACGCGCGCGACGCGCGCATCGATCCCGAGGAGAAGGTCTTCCCGGCCGCATACGCGGCGACGTTCTTCGACAGCAGCCGTTCCGAGCTGCCGTATCTGCGGCCGTGGGTCGTCACGATCTGCGTCATCTTCGTGCTCTGGATCGTCGCCGCGGATCTCATCTGGCGCGACGCGACCGCGGGCATCGCCACGCAGATCGACAACGTCCTCGAAGCCGCCGCGTCGATCGGAAACACGGGCACCGGAGGCTCGCGATGATGCTGCTCGCGAAAGCCTCGCTCTGGCCGTACGCGCTCGCGCTGGTCGTGCTGCTCGCGCTGCTCATTGTCGTCCTCCTCGTCGTGCTGCTGTGGAAGGCGTCGCGCAAAGAGCAGATCGCCGACGCCGACGAGCCGCCGGAAGAAGCGCAGAACGACGACGCGCCGCAATCCGTCGCCGCCGCACAGGCGAGCGGCGACGCGGTCGGCATCACGTCCGCGTTCCGCCGCGCGCGCGAGACGATGAACGACGTCTCCGACGGCGATCCGTACCGCACGGCGGTGTTCCTCCTCGCCGGCGCCGACGGCTCGCGCACGCCGGGCTTCCTCCGTCAGGTGGCGGGGCGCGAGCTCGAATACGTCACCGACGATCCGGTGAGCGAAGGACTCGCGTTCGGCGAAGGCAACAGCTTCCTCTTCTTCGATGACGGCGTCGTGCTCGATCTCGCCGGCGAGCCGGTGCTCGCGGCGAGCGGCACGGGCTCGGACGGGAAGCGCTGGAAGACGATGCTGCGCCACGTCGCCGAGCTGCGTCCGAAGCGCCCGGCCGACGGCGTCATCGTCACCGTCCACGCTTCCGAGCTGCTCGCCGCGCAACGCGATCCGTCGTCGTTCGCGCTCGCCGCGCGCGCCGATCAGCTGCATCGCCGCTTGTGGGATCTGCAGCGCGAGCTCGGCTTCCGCCTGCCGGTGTACGTGCTCGTCACCGGCTGCGAAGAGCTCACCGGCTTCACCGACGTCTGCGCCGCGATGCCGGCCGCCGCGCGCGGGCAGATGCTCGGCTGGTCGAATGCGGACGGCATTCAGGCGCCGTATCGCGCGGAGCGCGTCGACGAGGCGTTCGCGCAACTGCACGACCAGCTCGGCAATCTGCAGATGCAGCTCTTCGCAAACGCGGCGTGTCCGGCGGGCGTCCTGCAGTTCCCGTGGTCGATCCGCGCGCTGCATCAGCCGATGCGCACGTTCCTCGGACATCTCTTCCGCACGAGCGCACATCAGGAGAGCGCGATCCCGCGCGGCTTCTACTTCTGCGGCGCGTTCGGCGGCGCGACGGCATTCATCAGCGAGCTGCTCGAACAGAAAGTGTTCCCCGAAGTCGGCCTCGCATTGCCGACGTCGCGCACGCGGCTGGCGCAGACACGAAAAGTCCGCACGCTGCAGTTCGCCGCGGCGTCGCTCGCGCTCATTGCCGCGAGCGGCCTCACGTTCGCGTACCGCTCGTTCCATCGGGAGAACGAGGAGCTGCAGCGCGTCTTCGACCAGTCGGAAGCGGCGCTCGGCCGCGAGTCGCGTCCCGACGCGCGCGTCGCCGAAGAGCACGCGGCCGCGGAGATCCTCGACAGCATCGGACACCTCACCTTCCGCCGTTACTGGTCCGTGTTCGTGCCGTCGTCGTGGCCGGTCCTCACGGAGTTCGACGCGCGCATGGAAGACGCGCTCGGCCGCACGTTCAGCATCGTCGTGCTCGACGCGATCCGCCAGCGCATCGACGATCACATCGAGAAAGCGATGAACGACGCGACCACGCGCATCGTGCCGGCCGATTCGCGCATGGCCATGCGGCAGCAGCGCATCGCGGCCGCGTCGCTTTCGGGCGAAGACGGGCGCGTGCTGCCGGTCGATCAGATGCCCGACTTCCGCGTGCTCAGCACCTTCGTCTCCGACATGCGCCAGGCGGAGATGAACGGCCGCCGCCTCAACGAGATCGCCACGCCGGGTCGCGGCGATCTGCGCGCGCTGGCCGGACTCGCGGCGTACGCGTTCGGGCAGGAGCTCTCGTCGAAGTTCTTCCAGCGCTCGTATCTCTACGAGGCGACGCTGCGCAACGCGACGTACACGCGGCGCTTCGATCCCGCGCGCTACCGCGACCGCGCGGACCGCACGCTGCGCGAGCTGACGTCCGACTTTTACCAGAGCCTCTTCGACCGCAACCCGTTCGGCCTGCGCGTGCGGCAGCTCGTGCGCGAGCTCGATCCCGCGACGCTCGATGCGCACGGCTCGCGCGAGTCGGAAGTCGAGCGCTTCCGCCACATCACCGACACCCTGCATACGGTACAGACCGATCTCGCCGGCCCCGAGCTGCAGTGGGCGTTCCGCCCCGACTTCGATCTCGGCCCCGCGTACGGCTCCGTCATCAGCGCGGTGAAGCAATCGGCGCTCTTCCAGCCCGAGACCGCGGACATGCTGAAGGCGTCGGCCGAGTCGAACTGGGCCGACTTCACGATGCAGCTCACGACGCCGACGGCGCTCAGCTGGCCGGTGCTCACCGTCCACGACGGACGGGCGGAGAAGCGGCTTTCCGCCGAGACGCAGGGGCTGCAGTCCGCGCTGGAGGGCTTCCTCAATCAAAGCTTCGTCTCGCGCGCGAACGGCCAGCGCCAGCTCGTGACCTCGTTCACGCCGGCTACGCGCGTGACGTGGGATCCGCGGCTGCTGCAGCAGGCCAGCGCGACGTATCAGGCGTTCCAGCGCTTCAACGAGAACGGCCTCAAGCTGTTCCGGCCGGAGATGCAGGATGCGGTCGTCTTCGCCGCGCAGCAACGGCTCGGCGCGCAGATGAACGACCTGCTCGTCGACGCGCAGACGCTCGACGACGTCACCCCGCCGGCGACGAACGCGATGATGGAGCAGCAGCTCCAGTCCGACGTCGAGCGCTTCACGGCCGCGCATCAGCCGCTGAAGGACAACTACGACGCGTTCACGCGCGCGCGGCTGTACGACGAGCGTACCGCGCTCGTCACCGCGACGACGCACGAGGCGCAGCGCCTCCTCGCCGCCACCGACGCGCTGCTCGAACGGCAGGCGCCGTACACGCCGCGCGCCGGCAACCTGACGTGGTGGGACGGCAAGTCGCCCGCGTCGCCCGCCGCGTGGGACGCGCGCGATGCCGCTGACCTCACGACGTATCTCGACAACACGCGCCTGCGCACCGCGCGCATCGCGCAGTTCTACGCGAAGCCGCTGCTCTCGTTCTTCGACGAGATGGGCGCCGCCGATCTGCCGGAGAGCGCCGCGCTCGTGACGAAGTGGCAGTCGATCGTCGACGACCTCGCCGACTACGACGCGAAGAAGCCGGGCAACGCGCCCGCCGCGCTCGAGGAGTACATCAGCGGTCGGATGGCGAAGGTCACGCTCGCCGACTGCAGCGCCGCGGAGCTGACCGCGCGCCCCCAGCGCGCCAGCGGCTACTTCGCGGCGCGCCTCACCGATCTCTCGCGTCAGGTCTCCGCGCGCTGCGCGACGCAGGCCGCGCACGAGGCGCGCGCGCTCTACGCCGACCTCGCGCGCTTCTACGACCAGCGTCTCGCCGGACGCTATCCGTTCGCCGCGGAGCCGCCGCGCCAGCCGGGACAACCGGAAGCGGATCCGGAAGACGTGCGCAACTTCTATCGCCGCTTCAGCGCGGCGGACGCGCTCTTCAACTCGATTCCCGCCGACAGCGCGAGCGCGACCTCGCTCGCCGACGCGCGGCGCTTCCTCAAGCAGATGCGCGACGTGCGTCCGTTCTTCGCCGCGTTCCTCGACGCGCCGAAGCCGCAGCGCACGCCCGCCTACGATCTCGAGACCGAGTTCCGCACGCTGCAGCAGCGCGAGCTCGGCGGCAACGAGATCATCCGCTGGGCGCTCAGCGTCGCCGATGAAACGGTGACCGATCGCGAGAAGGCGCAGAAGCTCCGCTGGACGCCGGGACAGCCGGTGCGTCTCTCGATCCGCTGGGCCAGCGACGCGCCGCACGTGCCGGTGATGCATGAAGGCCGGCGCGGCATGACCGTCGACGGCCGCACGGTGACGTACGAGTACTCGAACCGCTGGGCGCTGCTCGCCGCGCTCGCCGATCTTCGCGCGCGCACCGAGGACCTGGGGCCCGTCGGCGAAGTGCCGCCGGTGACGCTCGCGCTCACGGTCGACACGAAGCCCGCGGCGACGGACGACGACGAGAAAGACAAAGAAAAGAAGAACGTCGTCATCGAGCCGGCGCAGCTCTTCATGCGCATCGCGCTGCTGACGCCGGAAGGCGCGCCGCTCGACGTGCCCGACTTTCCGACGACGCCCGCGCCCGCGCTGCCGACCGTGATCGCCGAGGATTTGCCATGACCGATACCGCGTACGACCCTGTCGCCTTCGAGCTCGCGCCGCTCGTCGAGCCGCTGCCGGGCGAGAACCCCGGCGGCGTGTGGCTCCGCTTCGAGCCGTTGTACGACGAAGTGCGTCGCATGCGTGAGTCGGACGATCCGGCGTTGCCGCGCGGCGTGTGGCAGCGCGAGCTCAAACGCGCCGACTGGCCGGGCATCGTCGAGAGAACAACCGAGGCGCTGGCGACGAAGTCGAAAGACCTTCAGCTCGCGGCGTGGCTCACCGAGGCGTGGCTGCATCTGCACGGCTTCCCGGGACTCGACGCCGGATTGCGCCTGCTGGCCGCGCTCTGCACCGAACTGTGGGATCACCTCTATCCGCCGCTCGACGAAGGCGTCGACGCGCGCCTCGCGCCGATCTCGTGGGTCGCGGACAAGCTCGCGCTGCCGCTCAAGCAGGTGGCGATCACCGCGCCCGCGGGCGAGGACGACGCGCCGTACGCGTGGGTCGACTCCGAGCTCGCGCTCTATCAGGCGAACCTCGCCAAGTCGAAGCCGGGCACGCCGCCGGAGACCGGCGTCGTCACGCATCCGAAATTTCTCGTCAGCGTGTCGATGACGCCCGCGCCGTGGTACGCGACGCTCGCCAGCGAGCTGGCCGGCGTCCTCGGCGCGCTCGAGAGTCTCGAAGGCGTGCTGATCGACCGCGCCGGTGAAGAGGCAGTGCCGAGCTTCGCGCCGCTGCGCGATCCATTGATGGCCATTCATTCGTTCGTCGCGCGCGTTCTTGCGGAACGCGTCCAGAGCGGCGAGCTGCCCGAATGGGCGGTCAGCGAGAAAGCCGCGCCGTTCGAAGCGGCGGCCGAGCTCGCCGGGCAGCCGCGCGGAGGCGGCCCGATCACCAGCCGCGCCGAAGCCTTCCAGCGTCTGCGCGAATCCGCCGAATACCTCATGCGCACCGAGCCGCACAGTCCCGTGCCGTACCTCGTGCGCCGCGCCATCTCGTGGGAGCACATGTCACTCGCCGAGCTCCTTGAAGAACTGCTCACCAAGACCAGCGATCTCGCGGCGATCTACGCGCTGCTCGGGATCAAGAAATAGCCGGAGGATGCCATGACCTGAACCGCGATCTGCTCCGCATCCCGCCCGTACCACAGACCTCTTGAAGGAGGAGACGAATGGCTGACGACAGCACGCAAAAATGGCTCGGTCGCAACCGTCCACCGCGCGTTCAGATCACCTATGACCTCGAGACCGGCGGCGCGATTCAGAAGAAAGAGCTCCCGCTGGTGGTGGGCATCCTCGCCGATCTCGCCGGCGACGATGAAGACACCGAGAAGCTGGCCACGCTCAAGAAGCGGAAGTTCATCGAGATCGACCGCGACAACTTCAACGACGTCCTCAAGTCGATCGGACCGAAGATCACCGTGCAGGGCAAGGCGCTGAAGTTCTCGAAGATCGACGACTTCCGTCCGGAAGCGATCGTCAAGCAGGTCGACGAGCTCTCGCAGCTCCTCGAGGCGCGCCGCAACCTCAACGACCTGCTGGCGAAGCTCGACGGCAACGACCTGCTCAACAAGGCGCTGACCGACGTCGTGGCCAGCACCGAGAAGCGCGCCACGCTCACCAAGGCGATCGAAGGAGGCACCAATGGCTGATCAGGAACCGGGCGCCGAGTCCAAACCGGCCGTGCAGGTGCTCGACGCGCCCGCGCTGCTCGAAGACATCATCAACAGCGGCAACCTCGCGCGCACGCCCCGCGAGACCGCCCTCAAGCTCCTCAACGAGTTCGTCAAGCAGATCGTCAAGGACGACCAGATCGCCGCGGATCAGAAGCACGACGTGATCCAGAAGATCCAGCGCCAGGTCGCCGCCATCGACGAGGCCATCAGCGCCAAGGTCGACGCGATCCTGCACGACAAGAAGTTCCAGAAGCTCGAGTCCGCGTGGCGCGGCCTGCACTACCTGGTCATGAACACCGAGACCAGCACGCGCCTCAAGCTGCGCGTCCTCTGCGTCGATCCGGTCACGATCGGCAAGGACCTCGCGCAGGCGGCCGACGTCGACCAGAGCTCGCTCTTCAAGAAAGTCTACGAAGAGGAGTACGGCACGTACGGCGGCAATCCGTTCAGCGTGCTCGTCGCCGACTACGAGTTCGGCCGCAACGCGCCCGACATCGAGTTGCTCAAGAACCTCTCGAAGGTCGCCGCCGCCGCGCACACGCCGCTCATCGCCGCGGCGTCGCCGGGCCTCTTCGACATGGAGTCGTTCACGGAGCTCGGCAACCCGCGCGATCTCGCCAAAGTGTTCGAGAGCTCCGAGCTCGCCGCGTGGCGTTCGTTCCGTGAGAGCGAGGACGCGCGCTACGTCACGCTCACGCTCCCGCGCTTCCTCATCCGCCTGCCGTACGGCGACAAGACGGTCCCCGTCGAAGGCTTCGGCATGCAGGAAGACGTCAGCAACGGCGCGGAAGTGGCCGTCGTCGTGCCGGAAGGCGCCGATGAGAAGACCGCCGACATGCTCCTCGTGCGCGCGAAGAACCGCCGCCCGAAGGTGCACGCGAAGTACCTCTGGGGCAGCTCCGCGTACGTCCTCGCGCAGCGCATCACCAACGCGTTCGCGATGTACGGCTGGTGCGCCGCCATCCGCGGTCCCGAAGGCGGCGGCATGGTGCGCAGCCTCCCGGCCTTCACGGTCGAGAGCGAAGAAGGCGACAAGACGCTGCAGTGCCCGACCGAGCTCGCGATCACCGATCGCCGCGAGAAAGAGCTCGACTCGCTCGGCTTCATCTCGCTGCTGCACTGCAAGGGCACCGACTACGCGGCGTTCTTCGGCGGGCAGACGATCCACAAGCCCCCCGTGTTCGATACCGACGCCGCGAATGCGAACGCCGCGATCTCCTCGCGCCTGCCGTACATCCTCGCCGCGTCGCGTTTCGCGCACTACCTCAAGGTCATCTGCCGCGACAAGGTCGGCAGCTTCCAGACCAAGGACACGCTCTCGCAGTTCCTCAACCGCTGGATCATGACCTACGTCCTCGGCACCGACGACGCCGGTCAGGAGCTCAAGGCGCAGTATCCGCTGCGCGAGGCGCGCATCGACGTCGTCGATGTTCCGGGCAAGCCCGGCGCGTACCGCGCGGTCGCGTTCCTGCGTCCGCACTTCCAGCTCGAAGAGCTCACGGCGTCGATCCGCCTCGTCGCGGAACTGCCGCCGCCGGCCGCCGCCTGATGCGCGCGGTCTGAAGAAGGAGACCAACGATGGCAACCAACATGTACATCAAGTTCGAAGAGCCGGCGATCGAGGCCGCGAGCACTGCCGCGGGCCACGAGAAGGAGCTCGAGGTCCTGTCGTGGAGCCATGGCTTCGCGCAGCCGACGAGCGCCACGCGCAGCACCGCCGGCGGCGGCACGGTCGAACAGGCGTCGCACCAGAACCTCAGCTTCACCAAGTACCTCGACTCGGCCACGCACGCGCTGCTCAAGTACTGCTGGAGCGGCAAGCAGATCGGCAAGGCCACGCTCACCTGCTACCGCTCCTCGGGCGCGGAAGACAACAAGCCGGTCGAGTACCTCAAGGTCGTGATGGAGCACGTGATCATCTCCAACTACAGCGTCTCCGGCGGCCCCGGCGACCTGCCGGTGGAGAACGTCGCCCTCGACTACGGCATCATCCAGTACAACTACGTCGACCAGAAGCACGCCGACGGCTCGGCCGACGGCAACAAGCCGGCCAAGCACAACCTCGAGACCAGGAAGATCGAGTAGTTGCTCATGGCCGCAAACGAGATCCATGTCCGCGCCCCGCTGTTCGACCGTCTGGTCGACGGCAACGCCATGGACCATGAAACACGCCCGTTGCGCACGCTCGATCGTGCGGGGCTGAAGCAGTCGGTGCGCCGGGAGCTCGAGCTCCTCTTCAACACGCGCTGCGCGCTCCCGGTGCACCACCTTCCCCCGTCCGAACGAACGGTCGCCGACTACGGCGTGCCCGATCTCACGCTGTTCTCCGCTCGCGATCCGGCGGACCGCGCGTCGCTCGCCGACGCGCTCCGCCGCGCCGCGACGGCCTACGAGCCTCGCCTGCGCGACGTCCGCGTTGACGTCGTGCCGGCCGGCCCGAGCGAGCGCGCCGTCAGCGCCAACTTCTCGGCGCTCCTCGTCATCGAAGGCGTCCCCGAGTCGGTCTCATTCGAAGCGGTCCTGTCGGTCCGGGATGGAAAGGTCCACGTCGATGCCGGCTAACGAAGATGTGCTGCGCTGTTACCTCGAAGAGCTCTCCTACCTCCGCCGCATGGGCGAGCGGTTCGCGCACGAACACCCGAAGATCGCGCGCCGGCTCGAGCTGCAGTCCGACGAGTGCCCCGATCCGCACGTCGAACGGTTGATCGAGTCGTTCGCGTTTCTCACCGCGCGCATCCAGAGCAATCTCGAACACGACTTCCCCGAGGTCGCGTCGGAGCTGCTCAATGTCTTGTATCCGCATTACCTGAATCCGATTCCGTCGATGACCATCGTCCGCTTCGATCTCGATCCGGACGCGAAGCTCACCGAGCCGCAGGTCGTGCCGCGGCAGACGCAGCTCTTCACGCACACCGCGGAAGGCGCGGTGGTGCGCTTCCGCACCGCGTATCCGGTGACGCTCTGGCCGATCGAAGTCGTCGACGCCACGTTCGGCGCCGCGACGGAGCTCGAGCTCCCCGCGCGACGCGCGCGTCCCGCATCCGTGCTGCGCCTGCGCCTCCGTTCCCGCGGCGAATCGTTCGAGCGCCTCGGCGTGGACCGGCTGCGCTTCTACCTGCACGGCGACATGGTCGTGAATCGCCTCTATCCGATGATGCTGGCGCCCACGGCCGCGAATGACCGTAAGCGCGTCGCCGTCGTGCCCGCGGAATCGCGTGACGTGCCCGACCTGCCGTATCTCTCCGTCGAACAGGTCGGCTTCGGCGACGACGAGGACGTCATCCACTACCCGCGGCAGTCGCATCCCGCGTATCGCTTGCTGCAGGAGTACTTCGCCTTCGAGGAGAAGTTCCACTTCATCGACGTCGCCGGACTGCGCGGCCGCGCGTTTGGTCAAGAGATTGACCTTCTGTTTCTCCTCGACGGCGACCCGCGCCACCGCCTGCTCGTCTCCGCGGAAGCGTTCGAGCTCGGCTGCACGCCCGCGGTGAACCTCTTCGAGATGCGCAGCGAGCCGATTCGCATCGACCACCGCCGCACCGACTACAAGCTCACCGCCGACTATCGCCGCGAGCGCGCCATCGAGATCCATTCGATCCGCTCCGTCTCCGGCTCGTCCGACGTCAACGAGACCTCGCGCGAATACGCGCCGTTCTACAGCTACACGCACGCGATGGCCCGGCGCGCGCAGAGCGCGTTCTGGCACGCGCGGCGCGTCCCCAGCCTGCGCGACGACGCCTTCGGCAGCGAGATCTTCCTCTCGTTCCACGACAGCGACTTCGATCCCGCGAAGCCGGCCGACGAGGTCGTGTTCGCGCACCTCCTCTGCACGAACGGCCGCCTCGCCGCGGAGCTCCCCGCGGGTTGCTCGCTGCAGACCGACGACTCGCTTCCGGTGCGCGCGATCGTCAACCTGCGCAAGCCGACGCGCCCGTTCGCGCCGCAGCATCGCGGCGAGGCGCTCTGGCGGCTCGTCTCGCATCTCTCGCTCAACTACCTCACGCTCGAAGGCGAGGAAGCGGTCAAGGCGCTGCGCGAGATCCTGTTTCTCTACGCCACGCCCGACTCGCGCGCGCAACGCCAGCGCATCGACGGCATCAAGTCGCTCGCCGCCGAATCCGCCGTGCGGCGCATGCCCGGCGGCGCGTGGAACGGCTTCGTGCGCGGGACCAGGATCTCGCTCACCTTCGACGACTCGCTCTACGCCGGACACGCGGCGTTTCTCTTCGGCTCCGTGCTGAGCCAGTTCCTCGGGCTGCACGCATCGATCAACTCCTTCACGCAGCTGTCCGTGCTGCGCGAAGGCGACGAGCATCACGAGAAAGGAATGCAATGGCCGGCGATGGCGGGCGGCAGAGCCGTCCTCTGAAGCGCTCCGTGCGCGACGAGCTGTTCGACCACGCGTCGGAGTTCTCCTTCGCGCAGGCCGTGCATCTGCTCGAGCGCATGCGCGAAGACGCCACGCCTCCGGGCGAGGGCGTGAGCCCGCGGCGCGAGCTCGCGCTCTTCCGCCACGCCGTGCGCCTCGATCGTCCCGACAGCGACATCGAAGAGCTGACGCCGGCGCTGGACGATCAGCCGCCGGTCATGACCGTCAACGTGCTCGGTCTCACCGGCACCGAGGGTCCGCTTCCGCAGCACGTCACCGAGCGCGTCGTCGAGCGCGCGTTCCGCGGCGACCGCGCGTGGCGCGACTTCCTCGACATCTTCAATCACCGCCTGATCTCGCTGCTCTATCGCGCGCGGAAGAAGTACCGGCCCGCGCTCGACGCGCGCGGCCCGCATCGCGGCCGCGTCGCGTCCGTCCTCTATGCGATCCTCGGCCTCGGCACGCCGCACCTGCGCAACCGCCTCGGCATCGACGACCGCGCGCTGCTTCCGTACGCCGGTCTCTTCGCCGAGAACACGCGCTCGACCATCGGTCTCGAGCGCATCGTCGAAGACTGCTTCGGCGTGCGCGCGACCGTCGTGCCGTTCCGCGGCCAGTGGCACACGCTCGAAGACGACGACCGCACGCACCTCGGCGTCACGGGACAGAACCAGCTCCTCGGCCGCGGCGCGGTGCTCGGGCGTTCGATCTGGGACGAGGCCGCGGGCTTCGAGCTGCGCCTCGGACCGCTCTCGCTGCCGCAGTTTCTGTCCTTCCTTCCGGGCGGACATGCATATCGTTCGCTCGCGGCCGTCGTGCGCTTTTACATCCGGGAGGAGCTCGGCTTCACCATCCGTCCGGTGCTGCGGAAAGATGCCGTTCCGCGCCTCCGCATCTCCCGCCACGGCCACGCGAGCCTCGGCCGCACGTCGTGGCTGCACCGCACGCCGCACAAGCTCGGCAACGCGCGCAAGCTCGGTCCCGCGTTGCGCCTCGGCGACAACACGCGCCTCACGCGCGACACCTCCGACGACACGCAGGTGCGGCTGGTGGCGCGCCGATGAGCGAGCTGCGCGCGCTGATCTCGCGCCTCAACCCGATCTGTAAGCGCGCGCTCGAATACGCCGTCGCGCTCTGCGTCGCGCAGACGCATTACAACGTCGAGGTCGAGCATCTCCTGGCGAAACTGCTCGAGCTTCCCGGCTGCGACGCCGCGATCGTCCTGCAGCACTTCGGCGTCGACCAGCGCGCGCTCGCCGCGCAGCTTGCGTCGGCGATGGAGAAGTTCAGCCGCGGCAACGGCCGCACGCCCGCGCTCTCGCCGCAGCTCGTGCGCCTCCTGCGCGAGGCGTGGGTCTGCTCCGGACTGCTGCTCGAGTCGCCGTCGGTGCGCACCGGCGCGGTCGTCTTCGCGCTCTGCGACGACGACCAGCTGCGCGGCCTGCGCGAGTCATGTCCCGCGCTCGCGCGCATCCCGCGCGAAGCGCTCGCCGAAAATCTGCGCGCGATCATCGACGGCTCGATCGAAGACTCTCCGTCGAGCGCCAGCGCCGCAGAAGCGTCCCCGCCTGAAGCCGCGGCGCCGCCACCACCCGCGCGTCCGGCCACCGCGCTCGATCGCTACACGATCGATCTCACCGCCGACGCGCGCGACGGCAAGATCGATCCGATTCGCGGACGCGACGCCGAGATCCGCCACGTCATCGACATCCTCACGCGTCGCCGCCAGAACAACCCGATCCTCGTCGGCGACGCTGGCGTCGGCAAGACCGCCATCGCGGAAGGCTTCGCGCTGCGCGTCGCCGCCGGCACGGTCCCCGAGCCGCTGCGCAACATCGCCGTCAAGACGCTCGACCTCGGACTGCTGCAAGCCGGCGCCGGCGTGAAGGGCGAGTTCGAGGAACGGCTGAAGTCCGTGATCGCCGATGTGAAAGCGTCCGCGGTGCCGGTGATCCTCTTCATCGACGAGGCCCACACGCTCATCGGCGCCGGCGGCACCGCCGGACAAGGCGATGCCGCGAATCTGCTCAAGCCCGCGCTCGCGCGCGGCGAGGTGCGCACGATCGCTGCGACGACGTGGAGCGAGTACAAGAAGTACTTCGAGAAAGATCCCGCGCTCACGCGCCGCTTTCAGCTCGTGAAAGTCGAAGAGCCCGACGAGCAGGGCGCGCTCGACATGCTGCGCGGTGTCGCGCCGCAGCTCGAGCGCCATCATCGCGTGCGCATCCTCGACGAGGCCGTGCGCAGCTCCGTGCAGCTCTCGCATCGCTATCTCCCCGAGCGGCGGCTGCCCGATAAGGCGATCGGCGTCCTCGACACCGCCGCCGCGCGCGTGGCGCTCGCGCAGGAAGGCACGCCCCCCGCGCTCGACGATCTCGATCGCCGCATCCGCATCGCCGCCGCCGAGCTCGAAATCCGCACGCGCGAGGGACGCGACGTCACCGAACGCGACGAGGAGCTCGCGCGCCTGCGCACGGAACGCGAGAACCTGCACGCGCGCTGGCAGCAGGAGCTCGCGCTCGTGGCGGACATCCGCCGCGCGGAAGCGCAGACCGTCGTCGACGACGATCGCGTCGCCGCGCTGCGCGGCGAGCTCGATGCATTGCAGGGCGAGTCGCCACTCGTGCCGCTCGCGTGCGACGCGCGCACGATCGCCGCGGTGGTCTCCGGGTGGACCGGCATTCCCGTCGGCAGAGTCCTCGCCGACGAAGTGCGCGGCGTCCTCACGTTGCAGGAGCGCATGGCGTCGCGCATCATCGGCCAGCCGCAGGCGCTCGATGCGATCTGCCGCCGCATCTCGACCTCGCGCGCAGGACTCGAAGATCCCGCGAAACCAAAAGGCGTCTTCCTCCTCGTCGGACCGACCGGCGTCGGCAAGACCGAGACCGCGCTCGCGCTCGCGGACGTGCTGTACGGCGGCGAGCGCAATCTCATCTCCTTCAACATGTCGGAGTTTCAGGAGCCGCATTCGGTGGCCACGCTCAAAGGCGCGCCGCCGGGCTACGTCGGCTACGGGCGCGGCGGCGTGCTGACCGAGGCGGTGCGGCGACGGCCGTGGAGCGCGGTGCTGCTCGATGAGATCGAGAAGGCGCATCCCGACGTCATTGATCTCTTCTATCAGGTCTTCGACAAAGGCGTGCTCGAAGACGGCGAAGGCGTGCCGGTCGACTTCCGCCACACCGTCATCCTGCTGACGTCGAACGCCGGCGCGGACGTCGTCATCGAGGCCTGCCGCACGCCGGCCGAGAAACGCGACACGCAGAAGGTCGTCGACGCGTTGCGTCCCGCGCTGCTGCGCGTGTTCCGTCCGGCGCTGCTCGCGCGCCTCGTGGTCGTCCCGTACTATCCTTTGCGCAAACGCGAGGTCCTGCGCATCGTGGAGCTGAAGCTGCATTCGGTCCGGCAGCGCGTGCACGAACAGCACGGCGCGGAGCTGACGTACGACGCGCGTCTCGTCGATTCGCTCGCCGACCGCTGCGATCCCGGCAGCGGCGCGCGAGAGATCGATCAGATCCTGACGCAGACGCTGCTCCCCGAGCTCTCCACGCGCATCCTCGAGCGGATGTCCACCGGCGCCGCGTTCTCGAAGATCCACATCAGCGTCGACGCCATGGGGAGGTTCCTGTGAAGCGCCGCGTGCGACTCACGATCGACCGCCGCGTCGCGCGAACCGCACTGGCCGCGCTGGCAATGCTGCACCTGCTCGTCCTGGCGTGCGGCGCGCTCGTCGCGATGCGGCCGCGCGAACCCGAAGAGGCCACGCCGATTGCCGCGCCGCTCGTCGCCGCCACGACCGCGGTGCCGCCCTCCGCCCTCCCGCTCCCGCTGCCGCCGCTCGCGTCACAAACGCGCACCGCGCCGTTCATGCGCGCGGCATTCGACGCCCAGCCGCCCGCCGCGACGTTCTCCGCCGCGCTCGCGCGTCCGCTGTTCGTCGCGCGCCGCACGTCGACGCGCACCGCGCGCTTCGCGCCGCTCATCGACGCCGCCGCGCGCGAGCACGATCTCCCGCCGCTCCTCGTCACCGCCATCGCGCGCGTCGAATCCGACTTCGATCCATACGAGGTCTCGAACAAAGGCGCGCGCGGATTGCTGCAAGTGATGCCCGAGACCGGCGCGCGCTTCGGCGTGCACCCGTCGCTGCTGTTCGATCCCGAGCGCAACCTCGCCGCCGGTACCGCCTACCTCGCCTGGCTCATGGACCGCTACCGCGGCAACCTCGATCTCGCCCTCGCCGCCTACAACGCCGGCGAAGGCGCTGTCGACAACTACCGCGGCATCCCGCCGTATCGCGAGACGCAGAACTACGTGCGCAAGGTGCGCGCGGAGCTGCGCAACCTCGAGTGGCGCGCGTCGGCGGAGTGACGCGTTCCTACGTGTACTTGCCGGTGAATCGGCGGCGCGTGGAGCGATCGAGATTGCTGATGTCGCCGTACGCGTTGGCGATCGACTGGTTCGTCTCATCGCGCAGTTGCGAGCCCCATCCGCGACGCACCGGTCCCTGATAGGCGGCATCGGCCGGCGAGTAACCGAGTCCCGCCATCACCCTCCAATGGACCCAGTCGTCGGAAGGATCTTCCGCTTCGATCGGCACCGCCATGGTCACGCCTTCGACGCGCAACTCCGCCGCGCACGCCTTGCAGATCGGCTTGTTGACCCAGATCGTCGTGCCGGCCAACGCCTTCGCATGATGTTTGAAGAAGGCCACCATGCGCATCTCGGCGTGCCAGCCGGTGTGACGCGAGCCCGCGTCGACGTACGTGACGCCGAGCGCCGCCATCGCGTCCTGGCAGTTGCGGCAGTTGTCCTGTTCGATGAGGTAATACGCGCCGCCCGACTGCAGCAGCGCGGTCGTTCCCTGCGAGTCGCCGCCCGAGCGCGTGTCCGCGCGCAGCTGGCGTAAGCCGTCCATGCTTTTCAGATGCGCCACGGGATCGGCCGGAGCGCCGCCGACGTCATCGTTCCGGCCGCCGAGACAGTAGCTCAGTCCCCAGGCCACCGCGCCGACGGTCGCCACCGCCGCGAGTCCGAGGCCGATGGTGATCGGTTCGATCCGCTGCACGGTCGCGCCGCCGAACCTCGGCTGCACGAGCCGCGGCACGTGCGCCGCGGCTTGCTGTCCCAGCCGGTGCGCCTCCGACTCCAGCATCGGATCGTGCACGACGGCCACGCCGCTGCCGAACGGATTGCGCACGCGGGCGGCGCGCTGCTGCACCACGTGCGCGAGCTCGTGACCGAGCATCTGCTGCCCGTGACGGCTGACCGGATCATAGTGGCCGGGCGCGAAGTGAATGTTCGAGCCGCGCGTGAATGCCGTCGCGCCGATCGCCGTCGCCCCGGGACCGACGTGGATGCGCACGTCCGCGAAGGACGTGCGGAAAAACGACTCCATCTTCTGGCGCACCGCGACCGGCAGCGGTTGTCCCGTGCCGTGCGTCTGCATCGCAAGCTGCGGCGGCAGTTGCACCGACGAGCCGGTGGGCGTCGCGCGCCGCTGCAGCACCGGCGACGCGATCCGCGTGAGCCCGTTCGGAAAAGCGCCTTGAATCACGTCGCCGGAATTGTGCATGGATGCCCGGACGGAAGTATGCGCCGGCACGGTCAGCAGCGCCAGCGCAACCGTACGCCGAAGATGGCCGCACCCGCCGCGACGATCGCGAACGCCGCGCCGCCGCTGATCGTGGCGTACAGCAGCGAGAGATGCATGGTGTGCCATGCGACCGCGAATCCATACGCGACTCCTGCCACGGCGCTGCACGCGATTGCGACGATTACCTGCAACCACGCCGTCGCGTTGCGCAGAAGGCCGATGCAGAGTCCGCACAAGACGGCCAGCGGCGCCGCGCGCAGATACAGCGACGGCCCGAGGAAGAGCAGCATCGCAGGAACGTCGGCGAGGTTCTCCGAGAGCTGCGGGAGAAACAACGTGTAGATGACAACGCTGAGCGCAACCGCCGGCAGCGCCAGCACCGCCGCGGCCGCGGCATAGCGCAGCAATCGCGCGGTTGCCAGCGACGCGGCGTCCGCCATCTCGCGGTCATTCTCGCAGAACGCGTACGAGAACGCGGTCAATGCCGACGCGAAGCTGCGCGACAAATTCCTCGACGAGCTGCTCGCCGCGAAGAACGCGGGCAGACTGAAAGAGGCGTACGTCGACGCGGCCGTGAAGCGCTGCGAAGAGCCCGGCGAAGTAACCCAGCGCGCACCTTAACTGACGAGCAGCGCCAGCTCGGCCATCCGTTTCAGATGGTGCTCGACGAGCGCCTCGAGCACGGACGGGATGCGGCTCGGATCGGGGATCGCAGTGCCGCCGGCGTGAATGTCGAGTCGTCCCGCGGCGGCTTCGGCGTCGAGGAAGCGCACGAGCGCGGCGCGGTCGCGCGTGCCGTCGAGTTGCAGGAGGAGCGTCCGCGCGAGCGGGTCATCGAACTTCAGCACGCGGCCGCGCTGGTTCGTCACGAGCAAGCCGCGCGCGGCCTCGCGGCGTGCGAACGGCGTCGCCCGCGGGTGTTCGCTCACCACGCTCGTGCAGAGCGGTGCCGCCGTGTGCAGCAGGACCACGCCGCTCCAGAAGAGCGCGTGCAGCAGATCGGGCAGCACCTCATCCGCGTCGTCGGGCGCGCCTGCGGCACGCAGGCGGCGATGCACGTCCGACGCGAGCTCGTCCAACGAAAGCGCGCCGGGCCACGCGGCCGCGAGCGCGACCAGCGTCGCCTTCGCCACCGGATGGCTCGACGAGAACGGCTTCCCGCGCTCGTTGTGAAAGCTCTCGCTCATCCCCGTGCGCAGATCGGGCGCGGCGCTCTGCGGCTTGCTCGGCGACGCCGCGTACAACGCGCGCATCGTCTCCGGCCGCATCGTCCGATCCAGCGCGCGCTCGCCGTGCGCGAGCAGCGTGCGGCGGAACGTGCGGTTCAGCACGAAGTCGAGATACTGCTCGAGCTCGATGCGATCGCTCGCGAACGCGCGCAACTGCTGCGCGACGTTCGCCGGCAGGTTGTCGACTTCCGCCTCGTGCGCCTCCGCCTCCGACACGTACTGCAATCCGTGCCGCGACGCGCGCCATGCAAAATCACGAAAGTAGAGCGGCGCGTTCGTCTCCTCGAGGTACTCGTGCAGCACGTAGCTCGGCTGATCGCGATACTCCTCGAGATGCTCGCGCGCGCCGCGCAGGTAGACCGCGTGCGGATCCTGCGCATCGCCCGCCGCATCGGCCAGCACGGCCACGAGCTCGAACGCCTTCGCCGCGCGCAGCTCCGGCTCGTCGATGCCGCGCGTATGAAACAGCAGCATCTCGCGCAGCATCCGCCGCAGGTGCCAGCCGGGGTACGTGTTGTAGCTGATGTACGCGAGGCCCTGCGGCGCGAGCTGCGCGCGCACGATCGCGAGAATGCGCTCCTGCACGTCGGGCGTCACCCACGAGAAGACGCCGTGGCAGAGGATGTAGTCGAACGTGCCGAACGACGCGTCGAAGTCGAGGATGCTCATCGCGCGCAGCTCGACGTTCTCGATCCCGAGTTCCGCGAGCTCCGCCCGTCCTTCTTCGATCTGCCGCGGTGAGAGATCGATCCCGACGAAGCGCGACTCCGGAAACGCCATCGCCATCGGAATCAAGTTCGCGCCGTTCGCACATCCGAGCTCGAGGACGCGGCAGCGCTCCGGCAGCGCAGGCGTCAGCCCGTGCAGACGCGCGAGCGTGGCCAGCCGGTCGGGATGCGTGTGATGTTGCGCGGCCGCGGCGTACGGCACGAGCTCGTACGAATGGCGAACCTTCCCTTCGACGTCACGATTCTCCGGCGTCATTGGGCGAGCGCCGGCGCGGCGCATCCCGGAGGCACCGGCGCCGGGAGCATCGGCTCAGCGGCCGCAGCGTCCGCCGCGGCACGTCGGTGCGTGATGGCCCGGCGCGCACGGGGCGGCGCCGGGACGCGCGAACTTGCCCTGCACGGGCAGCGTGTGCGCGGCGGCGCGGGCGCCGAGGCGATCGGCTTCCGCCTCGAGCGAATGATCCTGCACGACGGCGACGCCGCTGCCGAACGGATTGCGAACGCGGCCGGAGCGCTGCTGCACGACGTGCGCGAGCTCGTGGCCGAGGATCTGCTGGCCGTTCGGCGAGGACGGGTTGTACTGGCCGGGAGCGAAGTGGATGTGCGAGCCCTGCGTGAAGGCGAGCGCGCCGATCGCCGACGCCTGCGGACCGACGTGCACGCGAACGTCGGCGAACGACGTCCCGTAGAACGACTCCATCTTCTGGCGGATGGAGGGAGGCAGCGGCTCGCCGCCGATGGTGGCGAAGTTCGCGAGCGTATCCGGAAGCTGCATCGCGTTCGCCCCGCCGTGCGGCTGCGCGACCGCATGCAGCTGCGGCGGCGTGGCCTTCGCCTGCTGCGGCGCGTTGCGCATCACACGCTGGCGCACCTCGGCGATGCGCGAGAATCCTTGCGGAAAGTGTCCCTGGATCACGGACGTACGCATGCGGTTCTCCTTCCGGATGGACTTCATGATAGGCCGCCCGATGTCCGCAGACAAGCGCGGCGCGGACGCGGGTCTACACTTCCGGCATGCCATTCACGCAGGACGGGCAGTACATCTCCATCTCCACCCCCCTCGGAAAGGACAAGCTGCTGCTGCGGCGCTTCAGCGGCGAAGAGCAGCTCTCCGGCCTGTTTCACTACGCCCTCGAGATGCAGTCCGAGGACGGCGCGCTCGATTTCTCGAAGATCGTCGGCAAGGCCGTGACCATCAGCATCGTCCTCGCCGACGGCACCACGCGCTACATCAACGGCATCGTCGGCCGCTTCGTGCAGGCCGGCGCGGACGCGGAGTTCTACAGCTACGCCGCCGATCTCTACCCCTGGTTCTGGCTCACGACCATGATCGCCGACTGCCGCGTCTACCAGAACAAGAGCGTCATCGACATCATCACGGGCCTCTTCGGCGAGCTCGGATTCACCGACTATAAAAATAGTACGACCGGCACGTACGCGGCGCTCGAGTACTGTGTGCAGTACAACGAGACCGTGTTCGCGTTCGTGTCGCGCCTCCTCGAAGACGCCGGCATCACGTACCACTTCGAGCACGCCGACGGCGTGCACACGCTCGTCCTCGCCGACGATTCCTCGGCCTACGCCGACTGCCCCGGCGCGGCCACCGTGGCGCTCGGCACCTCCGGCAACTGGCTGCAGCAGAACGTCATGACCTCGTGCGTCGTCGAGCAGGTGGTCATCCCCGGCAAGTACGCCGTCGACGACTTCGGCTTCGAAACGCCGTCGACCGATCTCATGGGCTCGACCGACAGCACGGTGGCCATCGACGGCAGCAAGCGTCGCATCTACGAGTTCCCCGGCGGCTTCGTGAAGAAGGACGCGGCGGAAACGCTCGCGAAACTGCGCATGGAAGAACAGGAGTCGCCGCAGAAGACGCTCACCGGCACGAGCTTCTGCCGCGCGTGGTTCGCCGGCGCGAAGACGACGCTGGCCGGCCATTCGCGCGACGACGTCAACACCGCGTACGTCGTCTCGCGTCTCGTGCACAACGCGTCGCTCGACGGCTACGGAAACTCGTTCGAGGCCTTCCCCGCCACGGTCACGTATCGCCCGCCGCGCGTCACGCGCCGGCCGATCATCCCCGGCACGCAGACGGCGATCGTCGTCGGCAAGTCGGGCGAGGAGATCTGGACCGACAAGTACGGCCGCGTGAAAGTGCAGTTCCACTGGGACCAACTCGGGAAGAACGACGAGAACAGCTCGTGCTGGATCCGCGTCGCGCATGGCTGGGCGGGTAAAGCGTGGGGACAGATGTTTCTCCCGCGCATCGGCCAGGAAGTCGTCGTCAGCTTCCTCGAGGGGAACCCCGATCGCCCGCTGATCACCGGCGCGGTCTACAACGCGGAGCAGACCGTTCCCTACACGCTGCCGGCCGATCAGACCAAGAGCACGATCAAGACGAACGTGTCGAAAGGCGGCGGCGGCTTCAACGAGATCCGCTTCGAGGACAAGAAGGATTCGGAGGAGCTCTTCGTGCAGGCGGAGAAAGACCGCAACACCGTCGTCAAGAACAACGACGACCTCAAGGTCGGCTTCGAGAAAAAAGACAAAGGCAACCAGACCATCGCCATCTACAACGACCGCACGGTATCGCTCGACGAGGGCAACGAGTCGCTGCAGGTGAAGAAAGGCAACCGCACGATCAACGTCGACAAGGGCAACGAGACGCACAACGTCGCCGGCACGCGCGACGTGAAAGTGACGAAAGCCGAGACGCACACGAACGAAGACAACTTCGATCAGAAAGTCACGAAAAACTACACGCTGAAGATCGACGGCAACCTCGAGATCACCGTCACCGGCAAGGTCACGATCAAGTCGACGCAGGACATGACGCTGCAGTCGTCCGCCGCGCTCACCGCCAAGGCCGGCACCGATCTCAAGACCGAGGGGCTGACGATCTCGAACAAGGCTTCGACGGACCTCAAGAACGAGGGACTGAACGTGACGAACAAGGCCAGCGTCAATCTCTCCAACGAGGGCGCGATGATCGCGAGCAAGGCCTCGGGGATGCACAACGTGGAGGCGAGCGGCATCCTCGTCGTGAAGGGCTCGCTCGTGAAGATCAACTAGTTTACTTTTTGCCGCCGAAGAGGTCGGGACGCTCGAGCCGGTTGAGATAGGACGAGATGACGAACTGCTGCAGCTCGCCGCCTTCGCCCTGGGTGATGTCTCCTCTCTCGATGTGCAGCGCGATCAGCCGGCACAGCCCGTTGACCAGCTCTATGTTCAACGCGCCGTTGACGAATGCGGCGTTCAACTCATCGGCGAGCGCGGAGCGCAACGCCGTCGCGAAACTGACGCCGAGCTGGCCGCCGACACCGCTGGAGTAGACCTTGGCCGAGGCGCTCGAGCCGGTCGAACTGATGCCGCCGCCGCAGCCGGACACGCCACCGCGATGCACGCTCTTCGGGATCTGGATGACGGGCGCGCTGCGATACGAGCCGCCCATGCCGGCGCTGCGATAGGAGGCGCCGGGCACGACATGCTCCCATTCGGTCGGCTTGCCCTCGTGGCCGCCCTTCTGGTTGTAGTACTTGACGCCGACGCTGTCGCTGCCCGGCGGAAAGAGCGACTGCCGCGCGCACTTTTCGCCGGCGTAGCAGAAGACGTCGCCGCAGTAGAGGCAGCACTGCACGACCCCGCGCGCGCGGCGTTGAATGGCAGGAGCCGCGACACGCGCGCCGGCGCGCTGCGCAGGCGCGATCGCGCGCTGGACGGCACCAACGCCGCGTTGCATCGCCGCCGCAACATGGGGCGCCGGTCCGGCCTTCGGCTGCACCGCTGCCGCAACGTGCGCTGCCGCGGGTGCCTTCATCGTCCGTTGCATCGCCGCCGCAACGTGCGGCGCGGGTCCCGTCTTCGGCTGCACCGCTGCCGCGACATGCGCGGCCGCCGGCACCTTCATCGTGCGCTGCATCGCCGCCGCGACATGCGGCGCCACGGCTGCATGGCGCTGCACGGCCGCGGCCGGCGACTGAGGCGTTGCCACGCGATTCGCGGGCGCGGCTAGCGGAACGGGCGGGCGGCGATCCGGCATTTTTTCTTCCTGCCGGAACAACTTACGTCCGGCGCCACCGCGAATCAACCCTTCCGTCGCGCGACCACGAGGTGCACGTCGTACTCGACTGCGCTTCGGTCGTGCAGCCGCACGCGCCACGGCACGGACGCCACCTCGCGGTCGATCGCAAACTCCTCGGCCAGCAGCGCGCGCAGGATCGGCTCCGCGGCGCCGCCGTGCGGTCCGCGTTGCGAGTGGCCGCCGAGCCACCCTTCGACGGGCGTCGCGGACGCGGACCAGTCGTACGGCGTCGCGACGAGCGCGGTGCCGCCGCCGCGCATGACGCGCCCGAGCTCGCGCAGCACTTCCGCGGGCGACGGCGTGCAGTCGACGAGATTCAGACTCGCCGCGACTCCAAACGTCGCGCCGCCGAACGGCAGCGCCGCGGCGTCGCAGCACCAGAAGTCGACGCGCTCGCGCGCGGGCAGCGTGACGTCGTCCTCGCGCCGCTCGTACACGACGCCGACGCGACGCCGCGCGTAGCGCACGCGTCCTGCGCGCAACGCCTGCGACGCGATGCGCAGCATGGCGAAGTTGAGATCGATGCCGACGGTCAGCGCGTTCGTGCGCTCCGCGAGCGCGAACGTGGTGCGTCCCGTCGCGCAGCCGGCGTCGAGCGCGGGACCCGCGAGCTCGTGCGCCGCATCGAGTCCGCGCGCGAGCACGCGCAGCGCGGCGCCGCCGCCGGAGCCGTAGTGATCGTCCGCGTAGATGCCGGTGTGCTGGCGCAGCGTGTCGTAGGCGGAGCCGGGTCCGAGGACGTCGCCGAGGAGGGACTCGATCGGCGCGGAGAGATCGTCGCGCAGCAGCACCTGCAGCGGATTCGCGGCGAGCCAGGTGCGGATCGCGCCGACGAAGATCGGGATGCCGTCGATGATCGGATACTCGCGCGCGCAATCGCGTCCCGCGCAGACGACGATGCCTTCGAGCACATCGTCCGCGTCGCCGCGTTCGATCGACGACAGCGCGAGCGGCGCGCGGCACAACGGACAGACCGGCTGCAGCGCCTCGAAATGCGAGCGGCGCAATCAGCCTCCGATCAGCACCGTCGGACAACCGGGCGGAAGGACTTTGCCGGTCGGTCCCGGAATCGGCGCGACGCACGAGGTATGCGCCGTCATGTCGCCGGCGCGCGCGGCGGGCATGTTGCCGATCAGCACCGTCGCCGAGCCGAGCGCGATCATCCCCGGGCCGCCGGGAACGCAGCCCGGCAGCATGCACGGTCCGGTGGTGTCGGTGAGACGCGCGGCGGGCATGTTGCCGATCAGCACCGTCGCTTCGCCTTTGAGGATCGTGAGCGGCAGCGCGGGATGCGCGGACGGCGTCGGCACCGGCGCGGGCGGATGGATCGGCGCGTGGCAGTGCGGCGAATCCTGCAGCACCATGTCCGTCATCCGCGCGGCGGGCTTCGACATGCGGCCGAGTATAGCTCCTGCTATTCTCGCGAACGTGGGTGCCACCGAGCGGATCGAGCGCGATGACGCGGGGCGCGTCCGCCGCCGCTACTCCGTCGACGACGACGGCGCTCTCGACGGAGAGCTCGTGCAGTACGACGAGCAGGGACACGTCGAAGTGCAGCTTCCGTATCGCACGGGCGTGCTCGACGGCGAGGCGCGTTTCTTCGAGCGCGGGCGACTGCAACTGCGCATGACGTATCGCAACGGCCTCGAAGAAGGCGAGCGCATTCTCTACGGCGAGCAGAACAAGCCGGCCATGACGGTCACGGTGCGCGCGGGCGTGCAGCACGGCACGACGAGCTGGTTCCGCGCCGACGGCTCGCTCATGCGCACCGCCGAGTTCGTCGACGGCGAAATGAAGGGCGAGCCGGTCGACTACGACGAGCGCGGACGCGCGGCGAAGAAGACGACTCGCAAATGAAGCACACCATCGTCACGATCCAGCTGCATCGCAAGGGCGTGATCCTGGTCATCATCGGCGCGGTGCTGCTCGCGATCCTGCTCGTGACGGCGGGATATCTCGCCGGCGCGGCGTCCGTGTCGCACTGACGCGTTTGCCGATATAATTCGCGGACGTCCCTTCTCCGCCCATGACACGGTTCCGCTTCGCGCTCTTTCTCGCGCTCGGGTTGTTTCTCGCCGCCTGCAACAAGGACGGCAATCCCGTCGCGCTGCCGACCGATCCCGGCGGCAACGCGCAACAGGTCACGCTCACACTGACGACGAACGTCTCGCAGGTCGAGACCGGCGCGACGTCCGCGACGATGCTGCGCGTCAGCGCCGTGAAAGGCGACGGCACCGCACCCGCCGACGGCACCGAAGCAAAGCTCAACACCTCCCTCGGCAACTTCGGCGTCGACAGCGGCGGCAAGCCGATCCAGCTCACGACCGTCACGCTCACCGGCGGCACCGCGCAGGTCGCGTTCTTCCCCGGCGCGACCGCGGGCGTCGCGAACATCCTCGCCTCAATCGGCACGAACGTGGCCACGCTGAATCTGCCGATCGTCACGCCGCCGCCCGTGCCGGTCGCCGACTTCACGTTCGCGCAGACCGGACTCTCCGTCCTCTTCGCCGATGCGTCGACCGGCAATCCGACGCACTATCGCTGGCAGTTCGGCGACGGCACCGAAAGCACCGAGCGCAATCCGCAGCACGTCTACGCGACGGCGGGCACGTACATCGTCACGCTCACCGCGGGCAACTCGGCGGGCGACTCGAACAAGAGCCAGTTCGTCCCCGTCTCCCTCGGCACTCCCCCGAAAGCCGCGTTCACGTTCGAGGTGCAAGGTTCCGAGGTGCACTTCGTCAACCGGTCGACGGGAGGCGCGACGTCGTGGACGTGGAACTTCGGCGACGGCGTGCAGTCGGGCGATCGCGATCCGGTGCACACGTACGCGCACAGCGGCGCGTACACGGTCGTGCTCACCGCGACGAACGACGCGGGCTCCGATCACGCCAGCGACGTCGTCACGGTCGCCGGCGGCACGCCGCCCGTCGCGAAGTTCAACTCGCAGGTCTCGGGCAAGCAGGTCAACTTCATCGATCAGTCGACCGGCACGCCGACCGCGTGGCACTGGGACTTCGGCGACAACACGACGAGCACGGAAGAGAACCCGGTGCACACCTACGCGAGCGCCGGCAACTACACGGTCGTGCTGACGGTGTCGAACGATGCGGGCTCCGACCACGCGAACGGCGTCGTCGCCATCGCCGCCGATCAGCCGCCGGTCGCTGCGTTCACGGCCACGCCGAACGGGCATCAGGTCAACTTCGTCGATCAGTCGACCGGCAATCCGACGTCGTGGTCGTGGAGCTTCGGTGACGGCGGCGCGAGCACGCAGCGGAATCCGATCCACACGTACGCCGCGGCGGGCAACTACACCGTCACGCTGACGGTGGCGAACGACGGCGGCTCGGCGCAGGCGTCGAAGGTCGTGACGATCGCCGCGGGCGATCCGCCGAAAGCGGCGTTCGAGTTCGTCGTCAACAATAAGCAGGTGAACTTCGTCGACCGCTCGACGAATCATCCGACCTCGTATCTCTGGACGTTCGGCGACCACACGTCGAGCAGCGCGCAGAGCCCCATTCACACGTACGCGGCGAGCGGCACGTACACGGTGACGCTGGACGTCTCGAACGACGCAGGATCGGACTCGATCTCGCAGGCCGTGACGATTCCCTGAGTGCTCGCGCGCTACTTCGTGATCGTCAGCATCGCCGTCCACGCGTTCGCGCGCCAGTTGCCGTTGAACTGCTGCGCGCTGGTCGTGATGATGCGCTGCTTGTACGTCGACCAGCCGACGGCGAGATCGAGCCAGTCGAGACCGAAGCCGGCGGTGACGGTGGTGCGGTCGGCGTCGGGATAGAACGGTCCGACGTTCGCGTCCTTCTGCGGCGACTTCTCGAGGGCGTAGCCGAGGCGCAGTTGCGGACCAGTGGGAAAACGGAAGCGCGCGCCGGTGCGATACGTCCACGCATCGCGGAAGCCGAGGTCGTAAGTCGTGTCGAGGACGTGCGCGTTGGGAACCGTGTACGTGACGGGGTTCGTGCCGCTCCACGCGGTGCGGCTGGTCTCGAGGACGAACATCCACGGCTTCGACGGCGCCCAGGTGATGCCGCCGCTGCTCTGCGAGGGGAAGCGGAACTTCGTGGCGATCGGCAGCGCCTGGCCGAACGGGAACGACGCGGCGATGAGCGTGTCGAGCTGCGCGTCGCCGGTGGAAACCTGCGTCATCTTCGCGACGCCCTGATAGGACGTGCTGATCGCGCTGTGATGCGCGAGCCCGAACGAGAAGCGCGCGCTCGGGCGGAGAAAGAGTCCGAGCGTCCAGCCGAACGAGCGCACGGTGTCGGTGTCGAAGGAGACGTCGGCGATCTCGCGCTGCGTTCCGCTGAAGTCGGCCGCGAGACGGCGCGCGCTGGAGAGACTCGACGAGCGATACGTGAGACCGACGCCGAGCGACGCGCTCGTGCCGAGCGCTTTCGCGAACGCCTGCGTCAGATCGAGCGTGTCGACTTTCGACTTCGTGGCGAGAAAGCGCCCGGAGAACGCGTCGGGCTGCGACCATTCCGTCTGCTCGCGGAACGGCGTGTAGATGCCGGTGCCGCTGACCATCGTCTTGAGAAACGGCAGCGTTGCGTAGACGTGCGGCACGAGGCTCATCGGCGTCTTCTGCTCAGCCGCGGTGCCGGTGCCGGCGCCCGGAGGCAGTCCCTGATAGAGCGACTGATTGAACGCGCCCGCCATCACGCCGACCGCGGCGTTTTTCTTTTTCGGCAGCAGCGCGATCGCCGCGGGATTGCACGCCAGCGACGAGGGATCGGCGACCGAGACGCAGGCGCCCCCCACGCCCATCGAGCGCGCGCTCGGCCATCCGACCTCGAACGCGCCGGCGTGCAGCAGCGTTGCGTGAGCGAGGAGAACCGCGCCCGAGAGCGCACGGACGAAGAGCGTACGGCCGGCGGAAAGCATGCCCGGAACTTTAGAGAGGCTGCGCGCGAGGCGTCAAGCAATCACGTTCCGAAGCGATACTGCAGCGCGCGGCGGATCTCGTCGAGCTCCTGCGACTCGCCGGCGCCGAGAGGCTTCGGAATCTCGATCGGACGGACGTTCTCATCGGTGAACGAGATGACGCAGTAATCAGCCCCCGGCGGCTCGACGACGTCGGCGATCTCCACGCCGTCGCGTCCCAGCTCGACCATCGCCTCACGGGCCATGCGGCGAATGCGGTCCTCGAAGTCGGTCATGCGCGACGACACAAACAAAAAGCCCGCCACGTGGCGGGCTGGGGAAAAAGCGTGTGGCTTCGTTTGCGTCTACTGCACGCTGACCGGCGTCGCGCAGTGCTCGCGGAACGCCGCGGTGAGCTCGGCGGCGATGTCGTGCGCGTGGCGTCCTTCGATCTGCCAGCGCTCGAGCATCTTCACGACCTGGCCGTCCTTCATCAGCGCGATCGCGGGCGACGACGGGCGGAAGCCGGCGAAATACTCGCGCGCGCGCTGCGTCGCCTCGCGGTCGTTGCCGGCGAAGACAGTGATCATGCGGTCGGGTTTGACGTCGCCCTCGAGCGCCATCGCCACGGCCGGACGGGCCATGCCGGCCGCGCAGCCGCAGACGGAGTTGACGACGACGAGCACGGTGCCGTTCTTCTGCCCGAGCACCGCATCGACCTCCGCCACCGTCCGAGTCTCTTCAATTCCGAGCCGCGTCAGCTCCCGCCGCATCGGCTCGACGATCATTTCATCGTACATCGTGGTAGTCCTCCAGTTGCTCGATGATAACGCAGCGCATTGCGCGGTGTTCCCGGCCGGCCCGGCCCGCCTATCCTGGACTCGCGCTGCAGCCGCACGTCCCGGATAGGCTGGGCCTTAAGCGCAGCCGGCCGCGCCGGCTTAATGCCCGTGCGTATCGTCCACCTGCAGCGACGACAACATCTGATTGAGCACGCCGTTGTACGCGGACGCCTGCTGCTCCGGCGTCACGAACAGCATGTAGATCACGTGACCGTCGGGCAGTCCGCGCGTCACCACCGTCACGCGCTCGTCCACGCCGGTGTTCGGGTTGCGTCCGCCGAGCGCCACGGCCATGCCGGTGCGTCCGTCGATGTTCACGCGCTGGCCCTGGTTGCTCAGCAGCCGCAGGTGCGGGCTGTTGCTCTGGATCTGCTGGAGCAGGTCCTGCGTCGCTTCCTGCAACGTGATCTGTCCGCCCGTGCCGCCGCCGTTGTTGAGGTACGCGCGCGGGTTGTTGCCGAACGGATCGTAGTGATTGATGACGAGGCCGTAGACGATCTCCGCGCGACCGTTCGCGTTGCCGACGCCGCCCTGCGGCGCGATCGTCACGCCGAAACCGTTCGACGGATAGACCTGCCAGTTCGACGGATACGCGACCTGATACGAGGCCGTCTTGTTCGTGTACGTGCGCCACTGGCGCGACGGCGCGGCGACGTTGCCGATCGCGGCGCCGGAACTCGTTCCCGTGCTGCTGGTCATGGGCGGATTCGTGCGCGCCACGCCCTGCGCGATCTGCGCGGACGTTGGAGCGTTTCCGTAGCGGCGCAGCGAGGTCTTAATCGATGCGAGCTGCTGCGGGTTCGTCGTCGGCGCCGACGCGACGCGCAGCATCTGCGATTCCTTCTGAATGCGCGCGATGCGGTCCGGCGGTGCCGGGTGATCGGAGAGCCAGTTCGTCTTGTGCGACTGGTCGACCGATTCGAGCGTGTGGAAGAAGTTCACCATGTCGATGGGCGAGTAACCGCTCGCGGCGAGGATCTGCGCGCCGCGCACGTCAGCTTGCGACTCGAGGTCGCGGCTGAACTTGAGGAAGAGCGCGTTGAGGCCGAGGCCGCCGACGGCGTTGAGGATTTGCGCGGTGCCGCCGCCGACGCGGCCGCCGAGAATGCCGCCGAGGATCTGCAGACCCGCCTGCGCGGCATACGCTTTCGAGGCCTGGTGCGTGCCGTGACGCAGCGACACGTGCGCGATCTCGTGCGCGATGACGCCCGCGACTTCACCTTCATTCTTCGCGTTCTCGAGGATGCCGCGGTTCACGTAGACGTAGCCGCCGGGCAATGCGAACGCGTTGATGTCGGAGGCGTTCACGACGCGGAAGCGATACTGAAACTGCGGGCCGCCCGCGTTCGCCGCGAGCCGCTGGCCGATGCGGTTGACGTAGTTGTCGACCGCCGAGTCGCGCAGGATCGGCAGCTGCTGTTCCGCCTGTGCGGCGCTCTGCGAGCCGATCTCGACGTCCTGCTGCGCGCTAAAGAGATTGAATCCGGGATTGACTTTCGTTTGCGCGTACGCCGCGTCCGTCGCGAGCGTCGCGACGAACATCAGGGCGAGGAGCGGACGCGCAAGTGCATGACCTGCTCGGTTCATGTGCATGTCTCCTTCGCCGCTCTCCATTGCATCCGCAATGCCGTGATGGATGGGCGCAAATCACTGATTCTGCGCCAAGACTGGCCGGTTTTCGGGACGCAGTGTCAACGGGTACCGACGACGCGGCGACGGCTGGAGACGAGATGGCCGAGCACGTCGAGGTCCGCCGCCGTGATGAGCCCGTCTGCATTCGCGTCGCAGCCCCACGAGCCGACGTACGCGCCGTCCTGAGCCGTGACCATCGGATGCGGGTCGCCGTCGGCGAGCTCGCGCATCAATGGATAGACGTCGCGAAAGTCGACGTGTCCGTCGCCGTCGCAGTCGCCGCGCTGCGGTACGACGAGATGGCGCACCGTGCTCGTTCCCGCAAAGCCGGATGTGACGAGATAGAGCTCGCCTTGCGGCGCCTGCATCACGTCGATCACCGGCTCGTCGAGCTCGCTGACGACGGCGTGCGGCGCCGCCACCGGCGAGGCATCGAGATTCTGAAAGTAGTAGACCGCGCTCGTGACGAACGAGCCGACGAGATAGCCGCGAGGCAGCAGCGCGTTGGAGCCGTCGAGCCGCGCGACGCCGGTCGGCGCGACGGTGGTCGGGAAGACGTACACCGGCGCGATCGAGCCGCTCATCGGCGCCTCGTTGCCGAACGTGTTCGGCCAGCCGAGGTTCGAGCCGGCCGTCGCGAGGTTGATCTCGTCGCCGTTGTCGGGACCGTTGTCCGCGACGACAACATGTTGACCATCCGGCTCGACCGCGAGGTCGTAGGGATTGCGCAGGCCGCGCGCCCACTCCGTGGCGGTGCCGTCGCGCTGCACGCGCCACACGCGGCCGCCGTTCCACCCGTCCGCCTGCGCCGCGACACGGCCGTTGTATTCGCCGATGCCGAGGAAGATCGAGCCGTCCGATGCGACCGTCGGATTGCCGCCGTGATGCTCGGCGGACGCGCCGCGCGACGGCACGTCCACGTCGCACACGAACGTGTGCAGTACCTGCTCGGCGCCGGTCGCAAGGTCGACCGTCGACAGCACGTCCGCGATCACGGTCGCGCTGTCGTCCTTCTGCCCGTCCCACTTCGTGTAATGCACCGCGGCGGTGCTGTCGTCGAGCAGCGCCATGCCGAGAAGACCGCCGTTGCCGCCGTCGTGCGTCGGGAGCGACGCGATGGGCGTGGCCTGATCGCCGTCGATGCGATAGATCCACCCTTGCGTGGTCGTGCAATAGATCGTGCCGTGCGAGTCGATGGCGATCGAGCTCGCGAAGCCCGGCACCTGCGCGACCGGTTCGACGCGAAATCCGGGCAGCATGTCCGCGCGCAGAGCTGTCGTGAGAAGGAGAACGGCCACTGCCGGGCTGAGGAGCTTCATCCGCTGCGCACGCAAGAAAAGATCGCGCCAGCTTAGTATCACAACATGAAAACGTTGTTGATCACCGGCGGCACCGGCGGCCTCGGCACGCACGTCGTCGATCGCCTGCGTCGCGACTATCGCTGCGTCGTGCTCGCCCGCGGCGCGGCGCCCGAAGGCGTCGAGTCCGTGCACGGCGATCTCGCCGACGACGCGAGCATCGCAGCAGCGTTCGCGCAGGTGGCGCCGTTCTACGGACTCGTGCATCTCGCCGGCGGCTTCGCGATGGGCTCTGTCGCCGAGACGTCGAACGAGACGTGGTCGCAGATGCTCGCGCTGAATCTAACGGGCGCCTTCAACGCCGCGCGCGCCGCGCTGCCGCACCTCTCGCGTCCTGGCCGGATCGTGATGGTGAGCTCCGAAGCGACCCTCGCGCCGTCCGCCGGCATCGCCGCGTATCTCGTGTCGAAGTCGGCGCTCAATACACTCGTCGACGTGCTCGCCGTCGAGAACCGCGATCTCACCGTGAACGCCGTGCTGCCCGCGTCGATGGCGACGCCGGCGATGCGCGCGTCGGGGATGACCGGACTCGTGCCGCTCGAGCGCGTGTCCGAAACGATCGCGTTCCTGCTGTCCGACGCGGCCGCGGGCATCAGCGGCGCACGGATTCCGATTCGCGCATAATGGTCGCGAATCCACGTGTTATCGACCGACCACACGCGCAGTGAAGCCGCGCTCGTCGCCGCGTTGCAGGCCGGCGATGGCAACGCGTTCGAGACGCTCCTCCGCGTCTACGGTCCCCGGCTCCTCCGCCTCGCCCGTCGCATCCTCGGCAATGAAGACGATGCGCGCGACGTGCTGCAGGACGCGATGGTCGCCGTCTATCGCTCCATCGGCACGTTCGAGTCGACGGCCATGCTCTCGACGTGGCTGCACCGCATCGTCGTCAACGCGTGCCTCATGCGCCTGCGCGCGCAACGCAGGCGTCCCGAGGAGCTCGATGTTGACGAATACCTCCCGCGGTTTCAGGAGGACGGACACCAGGTCGAGCCGAGCGTCGCGTGGAGCGAGAACGCGCAGAGCGTGCTCGAACGCGAAGAGCTCCGCGACCTCGTGCGCGCCAACATCGCGCGGCTGCCGGACGCCTACCGTATCGTTTTGCATCTCCGCGACATCGAAGAGATGTCGACCGAGGAGACTGCCGCGATTTTGGGCATCACGAAGAACGCTGTGAAGATCCGCCTGCACCGCGCGCGACAGGCACTGCGCACGCTGCTCGACGCGCACATGAGACCGCGATGAACGCACCGACCAAATTTCCGACCTGCCACGACGTCCTCACGTTCCTCGACGACTACGTCGCCGGCGAGCTCGCCCCCGACACCCGCGCCACGTTCGACCGCCACCTCAGCGTCTGCCCCTCGTGCGTCGCGTACCTGGCGAGCTACCGCGAGACCATCGCCATGGCCCGCGCCGCCCACCGCCCCCCCACCCTCCCGACCGTGCCCCCCGAGCTCCTCGCCGCCATCCGCACGAGCATCGCCCCCGGGAAATAACCCCCACCCCCACCCCGTTGACGTGGACCTTGACGCAAGGAGCCGCCGCCCCCATAATCGCGCCCTCTTTGCGACCCACCAAGTGACGCGGGGTGGAGCAGTCTGGTAGCTCGTTGGGCTCATAACCCAAAGGTCGCGGGTTCAAATCCCGCCCCCGCAACCAATCGAACATGATCTAAGCCGCTGGAAACAGCGGCTTTAGTGTTTCTGGACTATTCAGATTTACTTCCACAGATTCGCTAACTGTCCGAGAACCGTCCGACTTCTCGGAAAAGTCATGCGGCGAGGGGTGCAACTGCGAGCGTAGTGAGGATGTTCGCCAGGAGTTTTGGTTCGTCGATCATCATGTCGTGCATGCTCGGCGTTTCGAGCACTTGCCACCCGGTCGTTCTCGCGTCGTCGCGACACTGATTGAAACGATTACTCACGTACTTCGTCGTGCGGATGTAGAGCTTCTTCTTGATCGCCTCGCGACAGCCGGTGAGTCGGATCGGTTGCAGCGCGACGCCGACGGGTTGTTTGGTCAAGAGGTCGTTAACCCACGCGCTGTTCTCCGCGCTCACGAACTCCGAGGCGTGAGGATGGTCAGTTCCTGGTTGTCCAAGTGCGAGCGCTTCGTCGATCTTCTCGGGATGGTTCGACGTGTCGTAGCCGCGTTGTCCGTCTTGCGGTAGATGGGCGTCGAGGAACACGAGTGCTCTTACCCGTCGATGGATGTGTTCGAGCGCGCCGGACGTGGGCCATCCACCGTAGGAGTGCGCGCAGAGGACGACATCGTCGAGTCGTTCGGTGGTGAAGATATCGACGATGTCCGCGATGTGCGTCTCCAAGGTGATGTCGAAGCTCAGGAGGTGGGACCGCTCACCGAGTCCAGCGAGCGTCGGTGTGAAGACCTGGTGTCCCTCTGCTCGTAGCAGGTCAGCGACGGTTTGCCAGCACCAGGCACCATGCCACGCACCGTGGATGAGAACGAACACGCTCATATTGCTTGCTAGGTTGCAAGCGCGGTTCCTTCAGGCTTTGGCTTGGAGGTACTCCTGCGTCTTTTTCATGGCGTCGCGCAGGTCACGCTCGTCGGTGATGTTGTACCGGTCAAAGACGCTGCGAGTTTTGTGGCCGCTGATCTTCATGGCGACGGTTTCTGGGACACCGGCGCGGACCATGTTCCTGATCGCGGTGCGTCGGAAGTCGTGGAAGAGCTTCTTGCCTACTCCGGCCTTGGTACAGGCGGTTGCCCATGCTTTCTTGATGTCGACGATCGCGTGGCCCTCGTTGTGGAAGACGAGCGTGGCGATCCTGCTCGTGCGGCCGTTGCGGATGACGCGTTCGTTCCAGCGTCGCTCGATGATCGTCCAGAGGTCTCCTTCGAGGGCGAGCGTGCGTCCGTCGCCGTTCTTGCTTTCCTCGGGTCGGAGGCGGATGACGCGGGCACGTTGGTCGACGTCGCTCCATTCGAGCGTGAAGACTTCGCCGCGGCGCCACCCGCTGAGGTACGCGAACCGACACGCGTCCTGCAGATACGTAGGGAGGTGCTCGATGACGCGTTCCAACTCGTCGTGTTCGAAGAATCCTTGGCGGGTGTTCTTCTCGGGCAGCTTGCGAATGTAGGGCTTGGTGTTGAGTTCGCGGCGTCGGAGCGCGAGGTTGAATGCTTGCCCGACGAGTTGCGTGCTGCGGTTGATCGTTGCCGGCGCTCGTCCCGCTTCGAGTGCTGCTTCGATGAACGTGTCGATGTGCTTGGGCGTGAGCTTGGTGGCGCGGTAGTGCCCGAAGTTGTCGCGAGCGCGCTGCAGGTGACACGTGATGCTTGGGCTGTACTTGCCGCGCAGCTTGTAGTCATGCTCCAACGCGTCGAGCAGGTCGCTGACAGTGATGCGGTCTTGGTGCGGGATGAAGGTCTGCAGGCCGAGGGTTTCTGCACCGAGCTCCTGCTGCCGACGCTTGAGGAGTTTCTGCGCGTCGCGGTACTCCGCGCTCTTGCTGCTCTCGCGCAGCTCTTTCCCTTGGTGGTTGTACGCAATCCACCAGTGGTTGCTGTCCCGTCGTTTGTAGATGCGTCCGTCGCCGCGCATGTCATTCAAAAGGAAGCGGTCACGTCGTGCGAAAGTCCAGTAGCGAAACCGTAGCTACCCTCGCTCCCGTCGCAGGTAGTCTTGGATACCGATGGTGCTAAACCGGAGCTGCCCTGGTCCTGGTCGCACCGTGAAGCGGAACTCATCGGCGTGGCGGTACAGCCAGTCCGGCGTCACCGCAAGAATCACGGCCGCGTCGCGCACCGTGAGGAGATGATCCTGCGGTCCGCCAAGGTGCTGTGCGACCTCCAGCGCGACCAGGCGTGCGAGCAGCTGCAGCCGTTCCGCTTCCGCGGTGGTCAGCTGCGCGAGAAGGTCGTCGCGAGTCATGACCGAAGTGCGTCGAGCAGTCGGAGAACGTCGAGGAGGACGACGCGGTCTGTTGCACCAATGGTCTGCTGCAGCGCTTCGGCCTGGCCGAGTGTTGCGATGATCGTGAGCGCGAACCCCTCGTTGCGTGCGACGTTGCGCGGCCCGGTGAGTTCGGGGCGCGAGCATTCGACTTCGAGCGCGATCACGTCGCCATCGTTGAGCGCAATCTGTCGTTCGCTGAGCTGCGCGATTGCATTGAGTAGTTGCTTGTGTGTCGTGGTGTTGTACGCAACGACGAGGTCGACGCTGAGCGTCTCGATCGTGCTGCGCGGGATGCGCCGCGACAGCTCGTGGATGAGAAACGCGTGTTGCACCGAATCACCACCGCGCGTGCCTTTCGGTGGTCGCTTGCCAAGCCATGCGTGTCCTGCCGGCGTGAGGCGCAATGCGTTGCCGGTCTTGCCACGCCCGGCGCCGGTACGGACACGGTGCGACTCGAGAAACCCAAGACTCATCACGGTGGTCTTCGCGCGTTCTCCTTCCGAGAGTCGGAGTCCGCAGCGACTGAAGCACGGCGTGGTGAGGGTGTACGGATGCTCGGCAGCATCGTTGAGGATGGCCGTGGCGTGCTTGTTGAGCGCAATCGTTTTCGTGTTCCTGGGTTGCTCCACCGCCGGCGCAACGCGTGCCGGTGGTGCGGATGACGGCGCGGGTTCATGCGACGGCGTCGGCTGCCCCTTGCCCTCGATCCCTTCCCTTGCTGCCAATGCTCTTAGCGCTGCGAGTTGATCGGTGCGACGGAGTGCGATTTGCCAATCGCTCGGGCTGACTGCCTTCTCATTCGTGCTGCGCGGAAATGTGGCCAGGATGGGATGTCGCCACTCATCTGCCAATTTGATGATGCATTCGCCGCGGACGAGGCGTGTGTTGAGAAACTCGTGCTCTTCGCTGGTGAGTCCGAAGGTGCGGGCGATCTCGCTGCTCTCCGCGGCGCTGGTAAGGTTCATCACGATCTGCGTGCCGAGATTGGCCTTCAGCAGTGGATCAAGGAGTTGGACGCTCGTGCTGGTGACGATCATGCCGATGCCGTACTCGCGCACCATTGACTGGACGTAGGAGAGCAGCGGCTGCCGATCGATGTTGCTGGCCTGCGCGTTCCACGCGGAGAGTCCTTCATCTAACACCACGACGTACGAGAGGCCACCGCGCCGCTGCTGCCGACGCTGATGGAACAGCAACTCATGAATCAGAAACGTGATGGCGAACTCGCTCGCCTCATTCGCTGCCGTAATGGGAAAGTAGAGGGAGTGCGTGAAGAGGTCATCGACCGTCAGGCCCGCCCGAGTGTGGAACATGCCGGGGTAGAGCGCGGCGAAGCGCTGCAACCGTAAGCTCGCGCCGGTGATCGCGTCACGGCGGGAGAACGTATCGCCTTTGGCGCTCATGCGCCGCAGGATGGCCATGACATCGGCGAGTGATGGCTGCTCATGCTGCGCGAATGCCTGGTGGTGGGCGTCCGTGAGGACTTGCTTATTGTGTTCGCCACCGTAGAAGGTACGGGCAAGGCACGTGACGATGGTGCTGATGTGCTCCGGGCGCGTGATCCCCGGCGGTTGCTGGATGATGTTGAGCGCAACATCAGGATGCAGGATGAGGAAGCGCTCATCGTGTGCAGCGAGCGCACGCGTGTCGTCTTTGCGGTCGACAATGATGAGGTGCACGCCGGCGGCGAGGAGTTGCGGAAGCAACGATGCGAGTAGCGTCGTCTTCCCGAAGCCTGTCGCTCCGAAGATGCCGACGTGTTGTGCGAAATGCTCATTCGTCCGGCGTACGGGTGTACCGTTCGCGTGCTGCACCGCAAGCATGAATGAGCCGTGCGTCGCCTCTGGTGGCATGACGCGGAATGGGTGCTCGCGATGAAACTCAACGTAGACACGCAGCCGATCACGCACCACCTGCAGTGCGGTCACATCGCCATACACCGGGTGCTCGGGATCGATCGCCGCAAGCGTGTGCACAATCATCGGATCATGCCGGCCGAGTTCGAATCGATCCGCGATCGCCCTTAGCCGAGCAAGTTCGCGTGGATCGACGGTCTGAACGAGCAAAGCCATTCCCACCTCCACTCCCGATAGCAAGAGCGACACAAGCGCAGCGACCCCTCCTGGTCCTCCACGTGACGAATGCAGCGCGCGCAGGAGAGCGCGCCACAGTGCATGCACTCACGCATCACGGCCTGATGCAGTCCGTCACGTGCGCAATCGCTGCATGCGTACACCGCATCCTGCTCACTGACGACACGGCCATCCATGGTGCGCACGAGCACACGCGAGAGGCGCGCGGTCCGACTCCCCTGCGGATCGATTGTGGTGTCCTCCACGACCTCCCCGATGTCGAAGCGTTGGTCACTGAAGTAGTCGCGGATCGTCGTTCTGCTCGTCGTGCGCTGGTTCACGGACGGGCGGGAAGCGTACGGGTTGGGAACGTCGGCCATGAGTCCTCCGAACACGATTGGCGTCGTTGAAGAGTTGCTGCAGACCGCTGCCAAGCAGCACGCCGGCAGCGATGGGAAGCAGGACATGAACAATGCGCTGCGGCGCGAGCGGCCACGTAAGCATGACTGCGAGGGCCACGAGGACGAGCACCAGTGCGCGCTGCCGATTCAAGGCGGCAGCTGACGCACTGGCGAACAAGAGGTAGTACGCCGCGTCCAGCAGCGAGAGCACGAGCGTGATCCCCTCGGCGTGTGCCGCCGCCGCGACGGCGGCGAGCACATTCACGCAGAGAAGAATCACAAGGGCGTGCACAAGGGTGCGGTAGAAGAGCATCGTCCTTAGTCCGTGAAGAAGAAGGGGCGACGGCGCGTCACGGTCTGCTGCTCGGCGCGACGGACGGCTTCCATGACTTCGCGCTCTTGTCGCGCGCGATCCGCCCGCTGCAAGGACTGCTCGTGCGCCAGCTGCCGTTCACGCTCGGCACGTTCTGCCGCGTCGAGCGTTTCGTGATCAAACCCGGCGTATCCGTTGACACGCACGCGGCCGTCGGTCTTGCCGAGGCGCGCGAAGTGAAAGCGCACACCGTTAGGGCCGAGCTCTGCGATCACGAAGTCATCACCGCCAAGAATCGGCGTGGGCGGATTGCCAAGAACTGCGGTTGCGAGCGCAAACGGTGATGCCCATTCGCCGGAACTGTCGCGGATGATGATGGGCAGCGTGTGATTGCCATCCCGGGTCATCTCGACGTAGTGATTGATCGAGGACAGACCGACGGCAAGCTTCGCAAGATTCTCGTGCACGAAGCGGCCCGTCCAGTCACGATAGACCGGTTCGAGCGGCAGGTGCTCGGGGCGACCTTGAGTACCCCAGACGCGCTCGCGACCACCGCGTGCGGCGAAGGCGGCGAGGCTGCGGAACATGCCCGCGACTTCACGCTTCTCCTCGTGCTCGTCGGCAGCGCACACGTAGCGGAACCCGTGAAGCTGTCCGTCAATAGGTGATGCGGCATACAGTGCGCCGAGGACGGCAATCTTGCGATCTGCGAGTTGATAGAGCGCCATCGCGTGCGCTCCGGGCGTGTCCATGTTGAGGATGACCGGCGCTCCTTCAGGGATGCCGTCATTGATGACGTCCTCGATCTTTGCTTCGCGGGCCTCTCCGCGCAGGCCGAACTGCGCGGCCTGCGTGATGAAGCGGTTCGCGCGACCCGGTACAGGATCCACGCCGACAACCTTCACGTTGAGCACATCGCTCTCACGCTGCAGCCGTGCGACGTGCGGGATTAGCTCGCGACCACCGTGGTTTGTACCGCCATCAAAAATCGTCAGTTCTTTCGATGCGACTGAGACAAGTGCGTTGCTCATACGTCCTCCTTTGTTGCGGTGGTGTATTCGTGACTGCCGAGGTAGGTGGCGCGGTCGCGCGCCTTACGGTCGCGTTGGCGGACGCGTTCGCGCTCGAAGCGTTCGACGTACGTTCGAGCACGACGCTGGCGACGCTCGGCATCGCGTAGCCGTCGTCGTAGGTTCCGGCGCTCCTTCGTAAGGTGCACGCTCGGCGTGCGACGGCTCATGATGCTTTCAGCTAGTACCGCCCCGCCGCATGTCGTTGCCAACATCACGATGCCGATCGCGAACTCTTCGACACGGGAGCCGTCGTCGTTGCCCGCTTGCAGTGTGCGCAGGATTGTGACGGCGACCATGACGAGTGCGAATGCGGCGATCGTGGCGAGAAACCAGGGTGAGCGTTTCATGCAGCACCTCCTTGGCGCTTGGTTTCACTCGTGATCCAGAAGAGGAAGGACGCGAAGAGAATCGCGGGCACGAGTCGTTCGATGCCGGCGAAGCCCAAGCCACGAAAGAGCAACGTGCACCCGACGACCTCAGCGACGAAGCATGCCGTGAGCTTCAGCGTGAGAGAGCTGGATGCTTCATGGTGCGTGAGCTCATCCTCAACACGACTGAGGCGCTCGCGGTACTCCTCCACTTCCACACCCTGCAGGTCGCGACTGATGCGCGCATGCTCCATGTTCCCCACCGGGTCAAACTCGAGCGCGACACCGTTCTTGCTCGTCAGGTAGTGATCGACAGTATTGATGCCGGCGCGCGCATCGCGACGCGCACGGCCACGCGTGAACAAATTCATTTCGTTCCCTCCAGTTCTGCCGGCGAGACCGCATCGGTCGTGAAACTCGCAGTCCCACCAGCGTTCGAAATTGCCGCACTCCACAGCGACCGCACCGAAGCGACGCGCGAGACCGTCATCGCGCACCGGTTCTCCCCCACCGGCGCAATCCGCGCATTCGCGAAGACCACACGCGTACCCGTGAGCGACCCGGGCGTCAGGAACGAAAGCGACTTCAGACGAGCAAGAAACTCTGTCGTCGACGGGAGGTGCTTGCACTCGAAATCGAACGTCTCACGCGTCGACTCCAACGCATCCCCGATGACGACAAGCACCTGATTTGGATCACGACGCGAAAGCAGAATCGTGGTAATACCTGCGGCGATCGGCGAGGAGCGCAACGGCTGCGCGTCAAAGATGACGCGCGTTGTGCGCAAGAGGTCAGCACGACTGCTCTCAACCCATTGCCGCTGCTGCGCGGAGCGCGCACGATCGCCACGAGTGCTTGCTTCTGGCGAGATCACGCGCGCCAACTCACGCGTCGTGGCCACGTCAGCACCGAACAACCAGACAGCGACAGAACTGTGCGGGCGACTTGCTGCGACTTGCAGCGCCGATTCAATGTTCGACGCCAACTCAACCTGGCCGCAGGTGCTGCCCTTCGAGACATCCAGAGCGATGACGATCGCAATCGGGGTGGGTGGCGGCGGATCGCTCACCAACCCCTTCGCCCACGAACCCACCGACTCACGACCGTCGCAAGCGAGAACTAACAGACTCAGAAGAACGGCTACTTTGCGCATCGCATCCTCCGTCAGCACGCGAGCGTACGCACGTCCGCGAGTTCCACGAACGCCGCCTGCTGTTCGAACAACACCGTTAAGAGCGTCTGCAGCTTGAGCGCGAGCACCGGAGCGTCAGCCTGCGAGCACGAGACGAAGTACGACACCGTCTCATCGTTCACGACCGATCCGTCGGGCGCTTGCCACGCGCCGAAGGCCAGACCCGCTCGCGTGAAACCACGCGCCGCTCGCACCAACCACGACTCCACCGCGCCGAAGTAGTCAGGAGGAAAGGAGACGCCACGCGGATCATGAGTCGGAAAGAGCACGTGCAAGCGAACACTCGCTTCGGGTACGGTTGCTGGAGACAGTTGCGGGTTCATGCAACCTCCCGAATCTGCCCGCAGGCACTGCAGCGGGAGAGTGGGGCTGGAACCACCCACGACACCACGGCCTCGGTACCGGGCGAGAGTGGGATCGAGAGCCGAACCGGCCAAAACACCTCACCGCCAAGCGGCACCCGCACATCCGGCGCCGGATCGCGCCGGATCGAGAGCCGCGACACATTACTTAGAACATCCATGTGTGACCTCCTACCCTCACCGAGCAGAAGGCGTCTGCCCATGGCGTTAACGAGACTCGCGGCTGGCGCCAGAACTAACGTGGCGTGAGGCAGTTACGTGAAGAAGTGTGATCACACATAGGCCCCATGCGTTTGCCGGGGAACGCTTGAACGTGAACGTTTTCTTGTCGTAGAGGTGCGGTTGATCAGCGGTGCACAGAGAGCCCCGGAATCCTCAAAAGTTGCTGTTCGATACGGATTTTCTGATCATCGGACACCAGACCTTCTAGGAATCGTTTCGCCGACCATTCGACCGGTCGGGTGGGGTGGCGAACAGTCCTATCGGTGGGCGAGTAGGACCATGGCGTCGAGGTATCTTGTGCCCCAGTGGCGCTTGCCAGCGCCTCGGTGATGTCTTCGAGGTAGCTCGGAGCGTGGACATATCGCATCATGTACGTGAGAGCTGGGTAGTCGTAGGGTCCTAGGGTGGCGTCCGGGGGCGGAAAGGCAGTGAAGGAAACGCAGTAGCCGCTGGCTTCCGGTTGTAGTTCCAAGGAGAAGTACGACACCGGTAGCGTCCGCCCGCTCATGAGAAAACGCGGTCGGTTGTAGTACAACGCATTCGCGATCGTCCCATCAAAACGAAGCGCCTCGTTCGGCGAGGCATCACAGGCTAGGTAGGTAGTTGCTCTGTCTGACTTCACGCCATGGTTAGTGCGGCGTGGTTTAAGTAACTTTTGCTGATGTCTCTTTCGATAGGTGAATTCCGTGCTTATGTTTATGTGTACTGGCGCATCGCGGGGGGCGATGCTAAAGACGCGTTTACGAAGACGCTGCGTAAGCTTTGCAGCGACGCTCGTCTAAAGATCGCACCCGGCTATCCCGATGGACGGCGGGGGTTGGGCTTCGCGGCAGCTGAGGGAGCACTGTGGATCACGCGGGCAAAGTTTCGCGAACTCGCCGGTCGTGCTACGGCCGATCATGCATTTGACGCCGGCCAGTTTGTTGAAGCACGCCTCCGAGACTTCGTGCGGCCGACTGGCGGGAAATACCAGCGTTGGCGTGAAGGAACACTCGATCCCCCGCACGATCCTGCCGATCTGATTTTTGCACATCACTTGTTTCCCGCTGGCGTACCGTTCCACGGCGCGCTCATGACCGGTGTGCATCAGGGCGTCATCTGGCTCGGCTTAACGCGCGACGAAGCTTGGCTGGCAGACGATGTCCGGACGCGCGCCGAGCGGCTGCGGCTACGCGTGTCTGCATTTCCTAGCGATCAACAACTGCCATGGGCCGATCGGGCGGATCTCGAACTAGCGTTCCGAAACATTCGAGACGACTCGCATCTGTTCGCGGTCTGGAACGATTTGCTGCGCGCGTGGCTGTGCCACTTTCATGGTGACGAACTCGAGGACGTCGAGGTGAAGCTGCGCGTCTACAGTCTCCGGATACGGATCTGCGGGAACGACATCTCGGGAACGTTTGCGTTTTGGCTCTTACCTGCTCTCGCCGGCGCCGATATTGAAGCATGGGTCGAATCGCGGTTCGCGCGGGTCGCTCGTCTTCTCGCGAACAATCGGGACGCGCCCGACTGGGTGGTGTTCTGCACCAATCACCGATATGCGGACGTCGAAGAGGGGGTTCTCCGCTCAGTCGCTCGATGTCCAATCTCTAGCGCGAGAATCCGAGTGTTTGACTCGGTCGCGGCAGCAAGTTTCCTTTCTAACGCAGCATGGGTCTGGAGTCGACAATTCGGTGATGGCCGGCTTCGGGTTGCACGCATTGCTGCCGATGATGAACTACGCAATGCGATCTTTGGGGACGATCCGCTGGCACGTGCACTGCCAAAACATGAATCCGCCACTGAAGGAGAGGCGCACACGAGCACCTGGCGAGGCGCGAACATTTGTATCGTTGGGCGGCCAGGCATTGGCAAGTCGACGACACTCTATCGCAAATTGCGCGAAGATCTGCCTGACGGCATCGCGATTTTCTTGGAAGATCAGCACTACGCGCACAATGAGATGCTTTTGGTTGGACAACTCGCGGAGGACCTCACGAAGCGCGGCGACGTTGCACTCATCGTTGACGGTCTGCGCCCGACGGGGGTTTCCCACCTGCGAGCTCTCGAAGTCATCATGTACGCCAAGGCTCGGCATCCTGAATGTTTCACTTGTATCATTACTATGCGCAGCGCGGACGAGTCTCGCCTTTCTGCGATTTACAACGATTTTCAATTCGCTAACCAAGAATTCAGGCGCCATGTGATTGTGGCAGAGCGCGGCCTGACGCAGGCTCTATTAACTTATTATGTGCCGCGCATGCTTCCGAGCGTCGATGCCGATCCGGACGCGCTTGAAGAATTCGCAAAGTCATCGCCTGGCATTAGGACGCCGGCCGGCATTGTTGCGCGCGTCATGGATGTTGCGGCCAGCATGACCAGCGGAGCACCGCACAGAGGTCACACGACGACTTATTGGCGAAAGAGCTGTGCGTATTGGCGGGCGCAGTGGCGCTACCTTCGGCGAGAAGAAGGACGTAGTCTCGACCGCCAGCTCATATGGATCGTTGTCGCTTTGCGTGAGGTCTGTGGGCCGACCATCCCCATGGACCTACTACGCGCGGTTGCTATTCACTATTGGAAGAGGCCTGATACTACATTGCGAAGAACACTGAATGTCTTGGCGTCAGAAGGGTGGGTCGATCACGATTCATTGCTCGACAAATTACACACTGATAATGACGTCATCGGAACGGTGCGGTCCCTGGTCATCGATGGCGGTGTGGACGATCTTAGCTTCCAAGATCTATTCGATTGGCTCGTCATGACGGGTACCGGTATCACGGTCCAGGCCCGCCTGCAGTTACTCAATTACTATGCCGATCGTGTTACGTCCGAAAGTATGTTCCGGCGACTTCAGGAGAAAGCCACAGCGAACACGCCATCTGAAATCGCGAATGTGATCGCGGCGCGGCTCGAATTACTGAAAGCCAGCCGGGAGAAGGCGCAACAAGAACACCGCGACATGATAGAAGAAATGAACCAGCGATGGCTTGCGCACCTCAGAGCACGCGAGTGACAGGGACCAAGAATTTCAGAGCCCTCCTGGCGGATTTGAACGGCTAACGGGTTTTTCGCATCAAGTGCTGGCACTTGCGGCGCATATAGAACTCGCGAACCGAGTCTCAACTGAAACGCGTTGCTGCGGCATTCAGCACTGTCACCTGCAGTTGCGACGCTCGGTCACCCCACTGGCGATGAGGCGTTGAAAGGAACGCGGCGCAATCCTAGGGATTGTGCACTTCGAGTTTGAACTCCCTTCGCTCAGCCTCACTGTTAATGATGTAACGTTGCAAGGACCTTGAGGAACTGCTGCACTCCTTGCTCGCTGCCGAGTGTTGCGAGCAACGCAGCGTGCAACTTCTGCTCTCGGTCCGCGGCCGTCTGCATCCGACTGCCCTGCAGTTCGTCAGTCATGGCCCGGGCGAAAAGTTGTCGTTGCGACGAATCGAGCCGCGAAATCAGTACGTCCCACTCCTTCGTCGTTTCTGGCTCGCGTGCGAGGCGCGGGCGTCCGGCAGGGGCCGGGATACGCGCGGTCATCATGCTCGGCCGGCGGGACCTCCCCGTCTTCTGGAGGTGGAGTTCTCCGTGAATGATGGAGTGGTCTTGTGGACGGAGTAGTTTGAACGAGACGACGACGCCATGAGGTGTGGTAATGGCGCGCCATGCCGTCGCACCGGCAGGTCGGCTGTGCAACTCGGTTGTCGTCTCGTCAATGCCGACGAGTTTCTCGTCTTCGCTGGGGTTTTGAAAGAAGACGGACACAACGTTGTCGGGTAGGAGCAAGTGGTGGTCGTCTTGGCTGCAACCGCCTTCGTTGCCCCAATTCCGCGCGAAGAACTCCCAGACTTGTTCTCGCGCGTCGTCGCGGTCCAGGATTGCGAGCAGATAGACAGGGTGCAGTTCTGCATGTGCCTGATGTTGATTGTCGATGCCATAGAGGGCCGTAATGATGGCAAGCTTGCCATCGACGATTTGACGTGCGGATTCCCACGAGCCCGGATGCGCTTCGACGCGGGCGCGGAGGCCAGTCCACCATGGTGCCGTAAACGTATCGACTGTTTCTGCGGCATTGAACTCAACGTCGATGCCAATGTCGCCGCTTGTTGATCGGTTGTGATTGCCGATCGTGACGCCGGACCGATCGGAGCGGACGAGCACCAGATCGTAATCGTCGTCACCCAGGCCGACACCGTTGTCATTGACTGAGATCGGGGTTTGCCAGTCGAGGAAGTACAGGTGACCGTAGTAAGTGACCGGGAACCAGTTAATATGTCCGTGCACCGTGCCTGTGGGATGTTCGGCTTGACAGGTCGCGTACATCACCGGCTGTAGTGCGCTCGGCTCGTCGACGGTAGGCGATTGCGAGGAGCAGTTGTTGAACAATCGTGCGTCGTCTTCGTTGTGAAATCCGTTACACAGCACCGCCGGATCAGGTAACGTCTGTCGATTCGCCTCCTGGGCACGCCAGTGCGGATTAATGAGCAGGCCATTATTATCGATCAGTTCCGAGACGAGATCCATGGGCTGCTGCGCGCCAAGCGGCAGCGCGATAGCGATAAGCGCAATAGTCAGACGCCACATCACGGACGAATCCTTGCGCTAATCGGCCGCCAAACGACGCCCGGCGTCCCCGGGTGCTGCGTAATTGTGATGACAACACGCGCCGCCCCCACGTCCTTGCACTGGTCATCGGTACCGTTGTCATGGTCCGCATACCCATTGTCACCGTAATCACCGTCGCTATCGACGTATCCCAAACGCAGGTACCACGTGGCGAAGTCAGTACCCTCCGGCGCCGATTTGACCGCGAGCGGCTTGTCATTGACGGCTTCAAGGTTCACTAAACCCGACGTGCCTCCGCCAGGCACACTTACCTGACCATGGTAAAGGCGATCCGAATTGGCACCTGACGGGTTGACGTACCGCTTCCATGTTTTACCGTGCCCGCCCGTCTGAACACAACCCTCTGCATGTACGATGACTGTGTCTCCAGGACGGATAAGAATCTCCGGATAATCCGTGGCGGACTGTCGTACTTCCGGCTCTTCGATGCGCCATACGACAGTGTTGTCATTCAGGATGTTATGGCTAACGGTTTGCGCGGCAAAGAGGTGCGCTGCCGACATGAGTGCTATACCGATCCAAACGTTGCGCTTCATGGCTCCTCCCCGAGTGTGCGCAGTCGGTACGGGCCTGGCGGACGCATTTTACCCAGAGCAGAGCGTTGCAGTCTCCCTCCTCCGCGGTGCTCGATATTGCGGGGTATCCCTCCTCCCGTGGGTTGCTCTCTTGCTGGCTGGTGCGCACCGGCACGATCACTGACCTGCCGCCACCGCGAAGATCGATCGCTTCGGAATGACGCTGCGAGCTGGCTCGCTGGCTGTCAGGTTCGTGTGTGGGATGCGCACGATGGAGAACGGCTGAAGAGAGCAACCACACGCTCTCTCGGAGGAACACCCCATGAACGAGACAACAGAACAGACCACACCGACCGACCGCGACGCAGGCTACCTCGTCACGCCAGCGCGCAAGCACGCGCCCGAGGGCTACCGCCCACCCTACCAACTCGTGCCAGAAGCCTTCGACCACGAGCACCGGCTCGACTGCTACGTGACCGCTGACGAGCACGAGATCGTGTACTGCACGCTCTGCGGAACGGAGTGGTAACCATGACCGGCTACCACCACGATCTCCCGGTCCGCCTCACCACCGACCGCGAGGACGGCATCGACTGGCCGGTGTGGGTCTGCGCCTGCGGGTGCGGCGCCTGGGGCGCGCGCTGGTTCTCATGAGCACACGCTGTCAGCGTCAGCGTGGCTGCGGGAAAGATGTGCTGCGCGCGGTCTGTTCTGCACCGGCATGACGGATTTGGTGCTGGACTGGGAGAGTGGCGCTGCCGCGCGGCACGCGCACCTCGGCATTCCGTTGGAGAACCTGTTTGCAGCACGAGATCTCGTGCGCGGCGCAATGGGCGCAGCATGGTTCGAAGAGCAGGAGCGGCGGCACGACCGTGTTGGCATTTCAGGTGAGCACGCGCTGTACCGCCAGCTCACTGCGCCGAACGATCTTGCGCTCGTGGAGATAGCAGAGCTTGCGCACTACCTCATGGCATTCGCGAATGATCCCGCGATCGCCGAGGTGATCAAGGATTTGCGTAGCGACAAGTTCTGGGCGGTCTTCTACGAACTCGCGATGGCGTACCGCTGGCAGGACGCAGGAGCAACGGTCACCCTCGCGCCGGCCACGGCGAAAGGGATCGCGGACTTCAAGGCAGTGATCGATTGGCAGGAATTCATCGTCGAAGTGAGTAAGTTCGAGGACGACTTCGTCGGAAGCTTTCGCTTCGATATCCCGATCAAGATCGTCGAGGCCGTGGAGAAAGCGCTACTCGATGTACAGCCGTTCGTCTGCAAGATCTACTTGCACGAAGAGCTGGCGCCGGGGAAGGAGACGCCGCTGCGTGCGGCGGCGAAGGAGGCGTGCCACGCGTTTCGGCAAGCGCGCCGCGCAGGTCAAGACAGCGCAAGCGTGACCAGCGACTTCTGCACCGTGACCTTGGAGCGCTTGACCAATTCGTCCGAGACGAACCCATTCCGGCTCGACGAGTTCGGCCGTCAGGTGAGCGTACGAGAGCACGAGTGGAACGCGTACATCGGTTCGCCGGATGATCACGCGCGGTTTTTCTTTCAGGTGCAGCCCGAGGAGCGTTCCTTTCACGATGAGTTGCTCGCGAAGGTCACGAAAGAAGTGAAGCAGCTCGCGCGCACGGAAACACCGACCGTCGTGATGATCGACGTCTCGGCCTTCGGTGATTTCTACTCGCTTCCCTTGGCGAGCATGCAGGACGCCCTCACGGACGTGTTGCGGCAACATCAGCGCGTCGCGAGCCTGTGGTTCTTCTCGCGTCAGTGGACGACTGCATTCCGGTACAAGTACTGGTGGACGCACCTGGAAAGCCCCTTCGCAAAAGCGCTCGTTCCGTGCGAGTTTCTTGAGCGCTTGATCGACCGTGAATGGCGATGGGATTTTCTCGGTGGGCGCGAGTACGAGTTCAGCACGCCGGAGACGGACAGCCGACGGTATGCCGAGCACATGGCGATCCGGCGCTGAGGCAGACGCAAACGGTTCTACGATTCTGATCGAAAGCGACAAGAATATAAATAGTAGTCACTTCCTAGTAACGATGGGAAGCAAGGACTCGGGAGCGCAATTCGCCTTAGAGACAAGAGTGGATTTCTATCATCAGATTAAGGGGCTCGTGGCAAAAGGTACGCCTGACGATATTGAAAAGAAGCGTCTCGTAGGTACCCGAATGTGCTTTTATCTTTTCAACCAAAGTCTTGCATTGCAACTCCTTGAAGATGATATGCCTGCGCCGGAAGGCAGTGCACTCAGAGCATTGTTCATTGCGGATGGTTACGAAGCATCTGCATTAAAGGGCGACATACGAGACTATTTTGCTGATGCCAGCACTGCGCGCGCAAGAGAAGTGTTGGTTAATCAGTTCTATTCAGATGTCGTCGAAATCGTTGACAGGGCACTGCTCCGGTATGAGCAAATGACTCAACTAATAACGAGTGCGCCCGCAACGTCGTTGCGCAATCAGCAGTGATGCCCTATCCATCTCCGTATTAGCCGACGGCCTTCGCGATGTAACTCCTCTCGCGCCTTTCGATTCTTACCCACAGAAACTAGGCTTTCTTCACAGGGCGTCGGAGCCGAAACGTTTTAATACGACGACCGGTGCCAGCGTTGCGTGGATGCCAACTCTCTCAAGCCTGATGCGCTGCTCCTCATCGGTCTGGTGCTCGCGTGGGTTGCGGCGCTCTTACTCTTCACGCCGGTGTACGAGGTACTGACTACGGCGCCGACGGATATCGTGAAGATTGGGGTCGTGACGTTGGCAGATCTTAAGGAGTACTGCGCGTCATCGCTGGGCAGCGTGAGTCGGCTCGTGGATCAGGAGGCGCGTCGGGCATGCTCGTTCATACGCATCATCGTCGTCTTCTCGTACCTGGCGCTCGTTGTGGGTATCGGCATGCTCGTGACCGGAGCGATCATGAAGCAGCGCTGGGGATCGGAGACCATGTGGTACCTTGCCTTCGCGATCATCGCGCTGCTCATCTTCGTGCTGTTCGCGTCGTACCACATCGTCGCGGTACCGATTCCGGGCGGCACGACCTATCAGGGACAGTTCTTCTGAGTGCGAGGGCTTAACGAAACGCTGCACAGTCGACGACGTCTGCGCGTTGCGTCGATCGGCGCGTTCCCGATGATGATGCCGGTGTCCGTGACTGCTGGCAACGGATCACGGAGCGGGTCGTCCGGTGGCGCTCGTCGCGTTCCAGTCTTCCTCGTCGCACTCCCAGCACCAGTGCGCGTGCTCGTCGTGCAGGACTTGCTTGCCGTGTGCAGAGCACGTGATGGCGGAGAAGAGCGGCTTGCCATCGGGGTACGGTTCGTTGCACTCCTTGCAGTGCCAGCATTTCGTGAGCTTGGACTGCCGGAAGCGGCTGCTGCCGCATGCGATGCACTCACTGATCATTCGCGACTCGCGCTTCCAGGTGCGTTCGTGGCCGGCGATCGTGACGATCATGACTGTCTTGCTGATGGAGCGTTTAAGAACCTTTTCCCGGACGCCCCCAAGGCAGGGAGTGCAGAGCAGCAGGACGGCAGGAGAATAGGGTCACCCCATCTTGGATGACTGCACCTGACACCTCCCGGTGCTGTACGGTGCAGCGGGCTTTAAGAAGATTCCGGCTGCGCGCTTCGCCAGGAGGTTTCTTGGTGACGAAAGGTTTGCGACGAGGCGCTTTAGAGATCATCCGCGCCGGTCCTGGTTGCGACCGCTTCGATCGTCAAGGAGAACAGGTCGGGGAGGCCGGCGGGCGATGCCGAGCGGAGGTCGATAACGTTCCTGCCCTGCTGGAGGTCAAGCTCGAAGCCCGGCGCTTTTTCCGCGATGACGGGGCTGGCGGTTGTGGGGAATGCGAGTTGGGTCTTACTCTTGCCGAAAATATCCTCGCCATTGTTGTGGGGTACGTCGGGCGCCGTGAAGACGTTGACGGGGCGGTCGGTGATGGCAGCGTAGCGTATCGTGATGCGGTACCGTCCCTGGTGTGGCGCGACGACGACGTAGCCGGCGTGTGACGCGGTGCTGACGGGGTCCGAGGTGATGGCGCCGTTCGGCTTGTCCATGATGTAGGCGGTGTAGCGTCCGTCCAGCCATCCGTTGGAGTTCTGGTCCGGTACTCCGTGGGCCGTGATCACCGTCCTCCACGGTCGCGGTTGCGGGGCAGGTACTGGCTGGGGTGTTGTGGGCGGTTGTCTCGTGCTTGTCGTCGTGGTGAGTGTGGTGTCCGTCGTGTCCGTGCCTGGTTTGGTGATTGGCGATTCGGGCTTTGATGCTGGCAGGTTCGTGAGGATGAGCAGGACGATGATGAAGAGTGCTGCTGGTCCGCCGAGTTCGATGGTGAGGCCGTAGAGTTTGCCGCTCGCCTTTGCGACCGCGCGGAAGAGGCCGAAGAGCAGGATTGCGGGGACGAGGCTGATGATGAGGTAGAAGACGGCTGTTGCCGGTCCGGTGAGTTGGGCGATTTCTTGTCGTTGCCAGATGATGAGTCCTGCGGTGCCGAGGAGGACGGCGAGGAAGATGATGATCGCGGGCAGCGACGGTGCTGGTTCTGGTGTTATCGGTGGTGGTTGCGTCGCAGGTTGCGCTGTCGGGACACGTGGCGTTGTGTTCTCGGATGGCTGTTCGGTTGGGGGTTGGTAGAAGTCGAGTCGTGCGGTGAGGCTGCGGAGTTGTGTGATGCATTGGCGGATGTCGGTATCGAGATCACGGCGTTGCTCTTCTTCCGGTGGGTTGGTGTAGAAGACGCTGCGGACGGTTTCGTTGTCGAATTCGTCGGCGGGTGTTGGTTGGTTGAAGAGTGAGCGGAGGAGTTCGATCGTGTGGCGGCGTTGGATGTCGAGGTCGTCTTGGAGTTCTGGTATGGGGCGCGCGCGGACGGTGCTGCGGAGTTGTTCGTAGTCGCGGATTGCGTCGGCGATTTTTCGCGCGGCGTTCTCGCGTGTTGTGCGGAGGTGAGGCAGCGGCGCTGGGCCGTTGGTTGACATGCAGTCCTCCAGAATGGCGTGGTTAGCATTCTAGCTGGGTGGTGCGATTGCTGTCCCAAGGGACGGATGAATGAGTGTCCCGCTTCGCGGGGCTGATTGGATTGCCCGCGCTGCTGCGCGGGAAGGTGGGAACCCGCCTGCGGGCGGGGATACGGTGGGGAAAAGGGGGGAAATGAAGCGTGAAGCGAAAGGTGTGAAGCAAGACCTGCGGAGGGTCCGAAGTAGTGCGCGCAGCGGACGTTAGACGGAGTTCACGTGCCGTTGGTCGCGAACGGATCAGCGATCACGCGCTGCCGCGACGCGCGGAATCGGAAGTTAAGCGGAAGCAGTGAGTTGGACTTCTTTCACGCGTCTTGTTTCACACGGCCTGTTTTGTTTCACGCGGTGGCAGTTCTTGTTTCACGCTTGCCGCGGGCGGCAACGCGGCCGTCGGGAGCGTCATGCCGTTGGACGCAATGTTCTGCGCACCCGTCTCGTGCAGCGCGACCGCCTTCAGGGTCTTGCCCAGGCCGGCCGCATGCACCGCACGGGCTGCTTCGTCAACGAGTCCACGATCCACGAGTACTTTGAAGAGGCTGCGCAGGAGGTGCTCCTTCGCGTCGTGAAGTTGCTGGTGCTCGTACGCCTTCTGCAGGTTGATGACCGCGTTGCACGTCGTGCAGTAGTCGTTCGTCGGCGCGTTCAGGGCGTGGCAGCGGTAGCACGTGATCGCACGCAGCTCGTCGGTGACTTCGCGCTGCTGGACCAGGTTGTTCTCGCGTAGGATTGCCGCGTTCGCATCGCTGGCAAGCAGGTGCGCGTACGTCGCGAGCTGCTCGCTGTTCGGGCTCCACCCGAAGTAGGCCTTCGCCTGCGCCTCCGTCATCAGGCCGCTGGCGAGCACGTAGGTGGCGCGTGAGTGCCGGAAGAGGTGTGGGTAGACGCGCTTGGTGATCCCGGCCTGGACAAAGTAGTCGTGGATGAGTTTGCGCAGCGCTTGGTAGAGGACCGGCAGTGGCTTCGTGCACTGCTGGCGCACCCAGAGGGGTGCCTCGGGGTCGGTTTTGAACGGATGGTTGTTCAGCCACTGCGCCAGGAGCGGCGCACTACTGACGATGAGGGGGCTGCGTACGCCCGTCTTGCCGTTCACTTCCAGGGTGTACCCGACGCTTGCCGCGACCGCGTCTTTGATCTGGCGGTTGCCGATCTCGGCGATGCGTCCGCCGGTCTCCCAGAGGATCGCGAGGAGTGCTTTGTCGCGCGGGTTGCGGGCGACGGTGATGACGCGCTCCACGTCGGCCGGCGTGAGCAACTCGTTGCGTTGCAGCTTCTTCTTCTCCTTCGTGCGCACGTGCGTGGTAATCCAGCTCACGAGGAGGGGGACGCTGGCGCGCCGTCCGAAGTCGGCGGGATTGTTCAGCCACGTGTAGAACCGCTTGATGATCGCCTTGTACGTGCTGATCGTCTCCGCGCTATACGGTGGTTGTCGGGTCATCCAGTGCGTGACGAGCGCTTGCAAGTCTTCTCGCGTCGCCTGATCGAGGTCTTTCCTGAGTTGCCGGGCGGCGAGCAGCAGGACGCCCATCGTGCGAATCAAGCGGACTTTGCCGCAGGTTTGCTGCAGCAAGGACGCGCCGCAGAACTGCATGATCAGGTCTTTGCTGTGCGGACTGAGGTCGCTGTTGCGGATCTGGGTTTCCGTGCGGGCGTAGAGCGCGCTGTAGTTGTGGATGTCGATGGTCACGTGCTCTCTCATTGGTACTCCTCCTTTTTTAAGGGCACGTGACACCGCCGCGGGTGTAGCGGGATGCGGATGCAACGCGCGTCGCATCGAACGCCACCCGGCCAAATCACCGGTCGGCGGCGCAGCAGCGGTAGAACGCCGACGCTCAACGAATCAGCGCTAATCGCACGTTACCGCCCTCCGCGAGCGCAGCATCGCGGCGGATCATGTGCCGTTTCGCAGGTGGCGGTGAACCAACTATTTAGATCTTTCGCTTGCGCGTCTGACGCGCGCGTTAGGCGCAATGTCATGCGCATGAAAGAAAAGAGAAAAAGAGAAAAGGTAGGAGGCCTCAGCGTTGTCGCTTCGCACGTCGCGTTGGTGCTCGTGACTTGCTCGGCTGCGGCGTCGTCACGCGCTGCGCCCGCTGCAAGTTCACGTTGAAGAGTCGATCGCACGTGTCAGCTACGGTCTCGTCGTGCACCATGACGAATTGTTCATCGTGGTGCGTGGCGAGGTGGGTGACGGTTTCTTCGAGTTGCGAGACACGCGAGATGATGTCGTCGATCTTCGTCATGCGACCTTCACCTCCGATGCGGCGGTCGGCGCCTTGGGTTTCGCTGCGCGCTTGTGGGTCGGCTTCTTCGGTGGTGCCGGTGGTACGGCATCGTCGCTGGTCGCTGGTGTGATCTCGTCCGGCCCTTGTTCCTCGTCGCTCACCGTGGGTGTTGCGGATGTCGGTTCTGGTTCGGGCGTTTTCAGGCGACTCTGTGCGATCTGTGCGTACTCGGGGTTGATCTCCGCGGCGATGAAGTGGCGCTTCATCTGCTGGCAGGCGACTGCGGTCGTGCCGCTGCCCACGAACGGGTCGTAGATGGTTTCGCCTTCTGCTGTGTACTGTTCCAAGAGGTAGCGCAAAAGACGTACGGGTTTCTGCGTTGGGTGTGGCTTCCAATCATGGAGGCTGCGGTAGTCGAGGATGGGGATGCTCCAGACGCGGCTGACCTTCTGCTTGGCTTCCTTGCTCCAGCACACGACGACTTCGTAGTGCGTGATGCTGCGTGCGTCGGGCTTGTGCCAGACGTGTCGTGCGACCTCGTGCCATCCTGCTGGTGGTGGTGGCACGTCGAAAGGGTTCCAGAAGAACACCACGAACTTCTTCGCTTTCTTGCACGCGAGGTAGAGCATGGCCAGGCCGTCGACGAGTTGCTCGTCGAAGAGGTTCATGCGGTTCGGGTACGGCGGGTCCGTGATGACCGCGTCGATACTGTCGTTCGGTAGCTGTGTCGTTGCGCTAAAACAATCCAGGTTGTGTACTTTGTCGAGTTCTAACATCGGAAGGTGGGGGCGAGGCTATTTTGGCGACGGGGCCATCAAGGGGATGATTGGCCCGGTGGCGTGGAGCGCCTCGCCCCGCGTGTTTCATTCGTTGGTCACTGGGAGTGGTGAGGAGGAAGTGTCGGTACTATCCGGTTCGCCGAAGAGCTCAACGTAGCGTCGGTAGAGTGTGAGGATCCATTGCTCGTCCGTCATGCTTGTCCTCGCTTCGCGTAGGACCGTAGGCTGTCGATGAGTTGGAGGTAGTGCGCGACAAGTGGGCTGAACGTCATCTCCTCCTCCATGGTGAGGAGGTCGATGAGCGCCGTCACGACGACGCTCATGCGTATCTGCAGCGCCTCATACGCATCATCACTGAAGTCCTTCGTGTCCCGTCCCTCGCGCAGCGTGGTCCAGAGTTGGACTTCCAGATCAGCGGCTTTGCGAAAGTGTTGCGGCGCTGCTTCCGCGAAGTACTCTTCAAACGTGTAGGGGAGTTCGGTGGCGTCAGCGAGTGCTTCGGTGAGGATGCGCGGGTTGAGCGCGTAGAACTCTCGGCGCCGCAGGTGCTTGCGTACGATCTCTGCCTGTTCGCGTCGCGTTGCGATTTGCGCCTTGAGGCGTTCCTGCTTGGTGAAGTGAAACCATGACATGCGGACAACAATGGGCGTGGTCCTATTTAATTGCCATCGGACGCGTTAGGCGCAATGCGTGTCAGGCGGTGTACTGGTGATAAGCACCAGCGTCACCAGCCGTGCGGCTGTCATCTGATACTCCTTGCGTGTCGTGCGACTTTTATAAAAGTAAACCGTGATTCATCCGGCGCATGGACGCCTTACAGCAGAGTATCTTGCGGTTTCTCTTTGTGGTGCACCACGCCCCGCAAGCGCTTGGGACTGAAGAGCTGGCGCGCACCCTTGATGTTCCCGATGCGCGAACACTCTACCGCTGGCAAGACGCATTCGCCGACGACCTGATCTACTTCCCGAGCGTGAGCTTTCGCGCGCTTGGGCTGGAGCATTGGCACCTCTTCGTCGATGACCCAAGCACCGAATGGGAGAACTTTGCGTACGCCATCGCTGGCGAGTGGGTGACGAACCGGCCAGGACAGCGGACGCTGTACTTGCACTGTCTCGCGCCGATCAGCCATCGTGCCGCGTTCCGGCAGTTGCTCGATGATCGCAAGGATTACTCAGACCTGCGCGCAATCAGAACGGATGATGGGTGGCAGGTCATGCGTGACCTCTGTGATGCGGCCAGCGAGCTTGAGGCGATTCCGACGCTGGCATTGCATGAGGCGCCGCTGGTGTGGGATGTCGTGGAGCGTTTTCCGCTGCTCATCCCTGTCATCTTTGAGAATGTGGAGCAGCATCACTCGCTACCGGAACTGTGGCGACGCATCTGCCAGCGCTTGGGTGAACGCGTATGGACGTATCTGCCGCCCGGTGTAAGTCGCTTACCGAATAACGGCAAGGCGTACGTGAAGGATGCGTATGTCCTGCTGAACAACACGCAGCTCTTCCGGCAAAACATCGTGCGCTACCGACCGTTGGAGACCCTCGGAACACCGATGTTTCTGCATGTGCACAGCGCTGATCTCAAAGGGATCATTGCGGCGTTCGGCAAGCGCGCAAGTACGCTCGACGTGTACCCGATCACCGACACAGAAGTCCTGTTGCGCGTGACGGCGACGCACGCAACACTGCAGTACGTGATGAGCAGCGTCAGCGATCTACCGCGCATCACTGATTGGTGCATGGTGGATGTACTCCATCCCAAACGCGTCACGGTGCGTTTTGCCTACGAGCTCCTCTTCGATCCCACGACCACCGAGTGGGTCTTCCCGCACGACCTGTTCAAGCAATTCCGGAGTGGAGCATGACGGAGAAGAAAGAGTTGGGAGCGGCGGCGATGACGGCCGCGCTGCATGGTGAGAAGACCGCCGTACTCGAACTGCAGCACGCGATGATCGGCGAAGAAATCAAAGCACGCGAAGCAATCAAGACGCGCAACCTCGCAGGCATCAAAGTAGACGAAGCAACGATCCGCGAGGAGCTGGTGCAACTCACGCCCGCACACGAGGGCGCAGCCGACGATCCCAACGCACGCAAAGAACGGCACCTGCTCGAACGTCAAGAGACTGAACTGCATCGTGAGGAACGAGCAGAAGAGCGCGCAGCGTGGACCGACGAACAACCGCTCACGCGTGAAGATCGCGAGATTCACAAGGTCACTCTCGAGCAGGAACAGCGACGCAAGCGCATCGATGAGCTGATGTGAATTGCTGCCGGATCTCTTCCGCAAGCTCAAGCCGCTCTACGGGACAGCGATCGACCTCTTATGGATCGAGTACCAGACCGCTGATGTTGAGCGCAAGCGTGAGATCGAGGAGTACCTCACGCTCCTCGGCGTGAAGAAACTCGGTCTGGCGGTTGGTGATGAGAAGCTGGTGCTCGACGCACCGCCAGCGGCTCTCATCGGCGATGGTGAGTTCACGATCGGCATGGTGAGCTACCCGAGCATCCCGCCGTATCCATTCCGCGTTAAGCGCAATGAACTCTTGCGGCATATCTTCATCCTCGGGCCGACCGGAACAGGCAAGAGCACGCTGCTCCTGGGCCTCCTCGTGCAGATTCAAGCCGCACGAATTCCGTTCATGGTCTTCGACTTCAAACGGAACTACCGCTGCCTCCTCCGAGCAACAGGCAACGAATCACTTGCCGTGTTCACTGTTGGACGCAACACTGCACCACTATCGATCAACGCGCTCACCCCACCACCCGGCGTGGAGTACGAAGAATGGGCCGAAGCACTCTCCGACATCATCAGCACCAGCTATCTGCTCCTGCAAGGCGCGCGCAACGTGATGAAGGAAGCGTTGCTGCAGGCGCACGCGCAGCACGGCCGTACCGCGACACTCGTGCACGCGTACGAGCTGCTCGCGCGCGAGTTAGACGCAACGAAAAGCGGCAGCCGACGCTATGGCTGGCTCGAAAGCTCGACACGAAGCTTGGAGGAACTCACGAAGGGCAACTTTGGCCGAGCGTTAAACGCAACGAGCGGCACGCCGGTCGCGGATTTGCTCACACATCCCGTCGTCTTCGAATTGCAGGGGTTCGGCGATGACCAGAAGCGCTTCTTCTGCCTCCTGTGGCTGGAAATTATCCTGCTCCTGCGCAAGAACAGCAGCGCTCCACGTGAGCAGTTGCAGCACGTCCTCATCTTCGATGAGGGCCACAACGTGTTTCCGCGCGAGCGCCCCGGTGAGGTGAGCGTCCCGGCGCGGCTCGCGCGCGAGGTGCGCGAGTTCGGCGAAGCGATCATCGCGGCGACGCAGCAAGCGGATGTGAGCGAATCGCTCATCGCGAACAGCGGGTTCAAACTTATCCTCCGCTGCGACTACCCCAAGGACGTCACGTTCGCCAGCCAACTCCTGCAGATCGAACCGCGCTGGCTCCCCAAGCTCCCCATCGGCACCGGCATCGCACGACTGCCCGTCCGTTTCTACAGCCCGATTCTCTTCACGTTCGGCGTGCAGGCGATTAAGAACCACACGATCACCGATGACGAGGTGCGCACGCAATGGCAACGCATGCAGCCAGCGGCGTCGGATGTTGCTGGCACTCAATCAACTGCGGCGGCGGTGAGTGAGCGGGAAGAGGCGCTCCTACGGGATGTGGCGATGATACCTATCAGTCCGATTACGCAGCGGTACAAGCGGCTGGGGTGGCACGTCGACGCGGGAAACCGCGCGAAGGACGGCATTATCAAGCGCGGGCTGGCGCGGTTCGACGCGGTGAGCACGCCGCGCGGTCAGGTGAAGATTCTCACGCTCACGACTGAAGGAGTCACAGCGCTCGTGGCACGCGGCGTCGTCGCGCAGCGCGCGCGCAGCGGTGGAGCAGAACACGAATTCTGGAAGCATGAGCTGCGTCAGGTCCTCGAACGCCACGGTTGGAGTGTGAACGAGGAGTTCGCGCTTGGCGGCGGCAAGACCGCCGACCTACGCGCAGAGCGAGATCATCACGTGCTCTTTGTGGAAGTAGAAACGGGGCGATCGGACATCGCGGCCAACGTCGCGAAGTACCCACCGAGTGCTGCCCTCGTGATGTTCTTCACGAGCGCGGACGTCGCGGCGCAGTACCGGCCGCTGATTGCGCTCGATCGGCCGGCGACGCGCTGCATCACGCCCGCGGACATGGACCAGCTCACCTGAACAATTGGTGTTTCTTGCTCCGCAGAGCGTGGCGTGCGGTCATTCTGGTCTCTGACGGTGTTTCGGCTTCCCGATAAAGTGCAAGTCACGAAAAGGTGCGAAACGCCATCCGGGCGCACGAAAAACCATTACGAGCCGTCGTGGACTTCAAGGTACGAACAAGCGTGCCACGACGAAGCACACGTTCCCCCCGACGTACGGCGTCTGGAGGAACGATCGTCCAAGCGACCAGCATCCTGTCCCAAGGTATGCCGCTGATCGAGACCGACGAGTGTGCCATCGTCCCCGCTGACAAGATCGGCCCTGGAGAACTCGTGTTCCGCGTCGCGGGCGACATCCCCGACGTCGGACTCGCGGATCGCGACCTCCTCATCGTCGAGCCGCGCACCAATGCCGACGCGGCGAGCGGCGAATTCGTCATCGCCACACTCGCCAATGACGCGTTCATCGGCCGGTACTGGAAAAAGCACGGCGCACGCTCACTACTCGACGGCGCGTTCCACGTCATCGCCCAAGGCCCGGCCCTACGGGTGCTCGGCGCGGTGACGCTCATCCTCCGCGACGAAACCCACTGAAAACACGCGGCAAAAACCATTACGAGAAGCCCGCTTGATCAAGGTACGAACAAGTGTCTTGAGAGAACCGGTCGACATCCCGTCCTGCGCAGCGCGATTCGCCAGCGAAACATCGACCTTCCTTCTCCCGAGCGCGAACACCCAGCGGAAAGGAAATGAGTGATGGATGATTGCGAATACCTCGGCACGCTCGAACGCGATCCTGATGGGACGGTGCGCATCCGCCGACCGCACATCCCACCAGCACCCGCACGCACGAAACAGCCAATTCAAATCCCGTTAAGTGTCGAGCGGCAGGTCGCACGCGGCAGCGTGTACGTGACGACGGTAATCGGGGACAGCATGCAACCCACCATCCTCGACAACGACGTAGTCATCGTCTCCACGAGCCGTTCGCCCCGGCATCGGGACATCGTCGTCATCAGAGCCAAGGGCCCGCATCCCGTCTACGGCCCCATCGACGGCTACGTATGGCGGTACGACGCGCGCACCGGCGACTTGGGGAAAGACAATCCCCACTACCGCGACCGGCAACCCGTGATGCGCGAGGAGATCATGGGTGTCGTCACGCGCATCCTTCCCCGTGCATACCGCGACGAGCAGGAAAACTACCTGCGCATCCAGCAACACCGCGCACTCTCACAAGCATGCAAGCTCACCGATCCGCCAGACCTCGGGTTCTACCGCGAGCGCGATCTGCGCGAGCTCCGCACGATCTTTCAGATACCTGAATCTGAACTCGTCAAGAGCCGGCTCCCCTGGGGACTCTTCCGCGCAACCACGATCGCCAACCATCCCCACGTCGGTATCACGACACAAGACGTCCTCACCGTCGAGCCCACAATCGAAAGCTGTATCGGACAACTCGTCGTCAAACGCAACAAGGACGGAGAAACGATCCTCGGCATCCTACAGCGCGACGGCCTGCGCTCACGCTATCCCGGCGAGTTCTTCATCGAAACCGACGAACGACGCATCAACGTCTCACGCGACGACGGCCGCTATCCCCTCTACCGCGCCATCGCCGTCATCAAACGCATCCAACGACGCGGCGTCGTCATTCGCCTGCCGCAATGGACGATCAGCGTAACGGCGCACCCAGAGGCTCGCCCGCAGGAACCGGCAGGCGTGCGCGGCGCGGGAGGAAGACGATGAGCCACGAGTGCACGCGCCGCAGCCTGCTCCAACTCCTCGGCATCACGATCGGCGCAGCCGCCGTCATCCCCGCACACGCACAGCAACTCGTGGTCGAACCAAGCGGCGATGAACCGATCGAGACCGACCAACCGTTGTCCGACCCCACACGCTTGGAGCGATACATCCGGTCACACGGCATCAAGCCAGCGCATCTCGCGCGCGAATCCGGCTACTCACGACAGCACCTCCTACGCCTGCGCTTCGGTCGCATGCGCCCATCGCTCACCTGCATCGCAGCACTCGTCATCGCACTACGCCGACTCACCAACAAGCGTGTCACTCCTGAAGACCTCGTCGAACCCGACGACATTCACCTGGCGTGGCGAGAGGCGCGCGGCCAGCGCTTCGAGGAGCACGAACAAGAAGAACTGCGCGCCGCATTCGGCCGACGAACGTTACGCGCGCTCCTCAACGGAGCACGGTCATGACAAGCGAGCATCACCTGTCATTCAAGCGCGGATGCGACCTCAGAGAACGAGCATGAGCGCAACCGTTGACGCACTACACATTCGCGAGCTCTTCCTCGAACGCAAGCCCTCGTACCGGCTCAGCGAAGCCGGCCGACTCCTCGGCATGACGCGCAAGCAACTCGAGCGCGAAGCAAGAGCCGACCACGAAGACGCCTATCGAACCAACGGCCGCTGGCACTTCACGTGGCGACAGGTCGCATATCTCGCGTTTCGCCAGTGGTCGCTCGCCCAGATCCACGAGGCCCTCGGCTGCGACGCGGCCAGAACTCTGCCGCCACTCCTCACGCTACGCGAGATCACCGTACGTCTGCCAGAGTACCTCGTGCGCGCCATCGAACATGAAGCAGCGAGCGACGATACGACCGTCGATGACTGGCTCGTCCATGAGCTGGTGGACTTCGCAGGAACCGTGGCAAATCGCATGGAACGAACGGTCCCCGGCTTCCGCCGAGCATACTTTTTCCCCGGCAACGAGTAGTCCGTCGTTCGGACGCACCGCATCACTCCCGCATCGCCGAAGCGGGGCCCGAAGGAACCCGCACGGTTCTTGCGCAATTCTCCGCATCAACGGAGGTGTTCTCGCAACGTTCGATGATTGACACGAGCGACCCGCACCTCCACGATGCACTGCTTGACCCGGCGGCGGCACGGCTTGGAACGCTCCATTGGTACTTGACCCGTGCGGTCTCACGGCTTGATGCGCTGACGCACACAACGCTGCCAGCGCAGCCAGGTAGCGCGTTTACCGTCACCCACCTCACCAGCTTCGGTGAGCTAGTCGGACCGGACGAAGTGCAGTGGTGGGTATGGACCCGTGAGTCTGACCTTCGTGGCCTCAAGGCCCATACCGCGGCCACGTTTCCTGCTGCACAACGCCTCCAGCGCGCCGCACGTCGTTTTGAGCGATCGACCTTCACTGATTACGAATCGTTACTACGCGGCATCGCCGACTTTGCGGCGGAACATGCGGCTAATCTCGAAGAGGTTGAGCGCTATGCGGCATGGCTACACAGCCGCGACGAACTCGCGCCGAGCATGCTCTTTAGCACGGCAGAGTGGGGCACGACCCGCGTTTCCGATCGATGGGCGGAACCAGCAGCAGGATCAATCACGGATCAGGCGACGATCAGGAATCTCACAGAGATCGCGTGGGGCGTGCGTCATCGCATTTGGGGCTACCAAGTTGATGCGGAACGCATGGATCTCCTCGGGGAGATGGCCGATGCATACTCCGAGTACGAGGGAACGATCTCCGTTCCCGACGCCACACTTCTGCCGCGTGTGGTCCACGTTGTCCTCCAAGAGCTCTCAGAGTATTTTGAGTTTCTTCGCAACTCCTTTCGCAACATCGCCAACGCCGTCGACCAACGGCTGGCGAGCCACAACCTAGTGTTCAACGAGACCTTCTGGCGGGACTTCATCGCGAAGGCGCGCTACACGGGAAGAACAGAGACGCAAACGTGGGACTTCAAGCAGCAACTCGCGTTCTGGACTGCTCCGAGGGCCGACCGTGAAGAGGCGAAGCTGAAGTTCTGTGAGCTGGTCGCTGGTTTTGCGAACGCGGACGGCGGCGCATTCATTGTGGGTATCCGAGATGCTGATCGTGTGGTGGTTGGCGTGAGTGACTTGGAGAATCGGGTCAAGTACACGCGTCAGGTGCTCGACGACTGTTTCGGACCGAGCGCAACGTTTGTGACACTGCAGCAGATCGTTGTACCCGACGATACTGGCACCGACCAGACGTGCCTAGCAGTGGTTATCGCGCAGACGCATGACGCAAAGAGCTTCACCGACGCCAACGGCACGTGGTACCCGCTGCGCCAGGAAGCTGGACTGGTTCGCGTCGATGAAATGCGTATCCGGGAGGCGCGCGGGTTGGGTCGAATAACGAATTTCGACTTTCTGCAGCAGCTCCATCGCTGGGCTATCGACGCTTAATCAGGCCGCCAGCGTTAAGCGGCTTTAGGACGCGATGTGTGCCGAAAGAGCCTCATGCGCACCAGAGCAACTCACCCTTCTTCACGAAGAAGTGCGCGCCGCAGCTGTCGGTCTCCCAGATTGATGGCGCGAGTGTTGGCCGGCGCAGATAGTCAACGTTGACGGACCACCGCTCTTTCCCTGCGAGCGGTAGCTGGATGTGATCTCCGCACTTGGGGCATGCGAGATGTGCCCACTTCAGGTATCCGTCTCGGATCTCTAGGACAATGGCATTCTCACGAAGCTCTTCCGTCGCGGGCGTTTCAGCCGCGGTCTGCATGAGATAGCGCGGTCGCCGCATGAATGGGAGGCGAAAAATGAGTTCGACGATAGTGAGAGGGAGGCGTTGCATTAGCTTTGGTTGAGGAATGGCGTCATGTCGCCGCGGCCGTCGAATTTTCGCGCGCCGCAGAGCGGGCAGTCCGGATTGCGTTTGCCCCCTGGGATGGTATCTGCGTCCTTGGTCCAGTCGAAGCGGCGCACACGCTCGGCGCAGTGTCCATCAGGTCCTCGAAAGCCAGTCAGGCGGTGCAGTAGTTCATTTACTGCGACTGCAGCGATTTCGGTGGTGAAGGTGACAACGACTGGACTCGGATCCGTCCCGCCTTGGATATATCCGGCGCGGCGGTAGTCTTCATAAAGCTGTGCATCGTTTCGCTGCATGCTCTCTTCAAGCATCCGTTGCGAACTAATGAGCTGACGACAGCTCTGGCAAGGGTAGCCTGGTTGTACGACGGTGACGCGCCCGTCGAAGGTGTCGTAGCCGCCTTCCGGTCTAGGGTCTATGAGGACGCCGAGGTCAATCACCGGAATTAGGTAGAAGTGCGCCAACCGGTTGAGGAGATTGCGACCTAAGTGGTCATCGGTGCAACCGAAGATAACGTCACACGCACGCAACGCATCACGGCATTGCGGCGCATCAGCGAAGTGCTTGATCTTCACGACCGATCTTGCCAGACCGATCTCTGCGATCGCGTCACCAACGACATCGACCTTGTACCGTCTTGCGATGGCGTCTGCACGCGTAGAAAAATGCAAGCGGTTCAGATTCGTTTCGTCTACGCGGTCGGCATCAACAAGCAAGAACCGCGACACGCCGAGACGCGTGAGCAGGCTCGCAACGGCTGAACCAGTGCCGCCACAACCGACAATCCCGACGCGGAGCTGCGCCAGATCCTCGACCGTGCGCGCACCGAACACTCGTGCCTGCCGATCAAACTCGGCCGGCGGAGTGCCCTTCCCACGTTCCGGATAGCGAATCCCGAAACGCTTGCCGACGACTCTCAGCATCTCCACCTGATGAGCCGCAAGTCGTGAGTCATATGCGCGAACGATGAATTCGCCTTCGTTGTCCATGACCAGCGCAAAGTGTGGCCGTTCGGTGTCCATGCGCCCGAAGACGATCTCGAAGGATTCTTTGTCGGCAACGTCGTCATGCTTGGAAAAGAACAATCCGCCGCTCGGATGCGAATGCGCGACGCAAATCGCGTAGTCCTTCGGCATCGCTACCTTCGCGAGGTTAAACAGCGGCGTCGTGGACCACGTCAGCGATGTCGGCGTTCTCGCGATGAACGACGCCTCCGGAACTTCGATCACTTGCCGAACGAGCGCTCGCTCTTCCCACACACCGGTCCACGGATCGACGTGTCGCGAGCGGCCGCATAACAGGAGCGCGCCGCACTCCTTGTCATCACGCAGGAGCAATCGACGGAGCTGCTGGTAGTGCTCCTCCAGGATCGTGAAGGTGTAGCGGGTCATCAGGCACCTCGCAACTCGCCGCGGACATAGCTGAGGTACGTGCGAAGACCGTCGACTCCTACGCGCCAGTCGTTGGCGTCGAGGTGACGTGACCAGAATTGCCACGCTTTCCCAAAAAGAGTCTGCGTGACGGTTGCATTTTGTGGATCGCTGCCGTCCGGACGCTTGAGATGCAGTGAGGTGTAAAAGCTATCGAGCTTGGTCGTCGCGTAGCCGTCAGGTATCAGGACCAGGACATCGCAGGTCTCCGGCACCGCGAGGCTGCCGTTCTGCTGCATGCGGAGATTGCCGGTCAAGGCAAAGCCCGTGAAGAGCACACCGCGCCGTTTCGCGTTGCCGTCGTCCTCAGTCAGCAACTCGTGAGGTATCCCGTTGCTGTCGAGAAACTCCTGATCCTCTTCCGGAAGAAAAGTCATGATCCCGGGTTCGTCTTCGGCTTACGCGTCTGAAACCGCTTCACGCCGTGAGGCTCCGCTTGGAGATCGAGGTCGACCCGCTGTGCAGCACCAATCTCCGGGTCCTCGCCGCTCCCCGGTACGAGCTGATTGACCACCCAATCAGCCGGGCTGCCGGCGAGCTCCAGAATCTGAGCGCCGGTGATGAACTGATCGGCCCAATTCTTCTGGTCCTTGTTCACGATGAGTTTGAAGTCCTTGTTGTGTTCCATCTAGTGCTCCTCCGCGTCTTGCTGGACGAGTTACTTCCGTCGGTTGTAGGGCGACTGGTTCGTTGGCTTGAGCGATGTTCTCTGGCGTGACGCCTGCGACTGCACGGCCTCCGGTGTGCGCCCGAGCTTTAGGCCGATCACGCGTGTGGGCGTGTTGCCGCGCGCGAGGTCACGTAGCTGCTGCTTGGCTGCTGGCGTCCACGCCTTGCCGGTGTTACGTGTGCTCTTCGACATGGAGTTCCCTTCGTCTTCAGCGATGTTCTTCCGCGGATCGTCCGTGCCACATTTTCAGGCTCTCCGCCTTCTTCAGTGTAGGTAATGTATGAGAGAGGCAGCTTATTCCCGAGTTTAAAAATCATGCGATCGATCAGGCGGGAACGGCGTACTCGAACTGCTTGCGGCCGGCTTCTGACTGTCCTTGCAGCCGCCGCAGGAGGCCAAGGTCGCTTAGCTTCGTCAGGCGTTCGTTGACGGCCGTAACGGTCAGCGACAGTTTGCTACTCAGCGTTGCGGCGGTCACCGCCGCCTTCTCTTTCGCGATGGCTTCGAACGTCGCCGTGTCTGCGGGGTGCAACTTGCCGATGAGGACTGGCTTCTTTTTGACGCGTTCGATCATCGCTAAGTTCAAGCTTTCGAGCGCCTTAACAAGGTTCTCACGCGTATACTCCGTGAGGCCCTCCACGACGATGAAGCGCTGCGGATACATACTTGGCAACGAGAGCAGCAGCTTGCCGAAGAACTCGTTCGCAAACGAGAAGTCGAACGCTTCGACACCCTTCATGTCGATGACGACGATATCGCCTGAGGCGGCACTCGCAAGGCGATCTTCAACCTGCTCGCGAAGCGGGCGCGCAACGTCGCGGGTCCAAAGCGTCTTGCCATGCGAAGCGAGCTTGAACCGCTGCTCCATCTGCTTCAGTGTATAACGCCCGTCAAGGCGCGCGGCGTTTCATGGAGATGGCGATGTGCACACCGGGCATCGGTGGGACGGTGAAGCGCCACGCCTGCTGCTTGTCTCCCCGGTAGTTGACTTTCCCGTTGCCCGAGCGGATCTGGACGGAGCCTCCATGCTGGGCGGCAATTCGAAGAAGGTGGTGCAGGCCGGTGCCGCGGGTGGGATCGTCTTGGTGCTGTGACACGCCGAGGCGCATCGCAAGCGCGATGGTGTCTTTGTCTGCCTGCGGCAAGCGAAGCGTTGGGTTGCGCTGCAATGTTGAACGCAATCCGGCACCAAAATCGGCGACGCCGACCTCGATAAATCGGCCGCCTCGCGGCGGGTCATAGGTTTGCAGGGCGAGGAATCCGCAGGTGTTCTCGTTGTGGTCGAAGGTGTTCTGCGCAACTTCGGAGATGACGGTCACCACGTCGTAGGCATCGTTCTTACGGTAGCGGAGGCGTGTCCGTAGTAGGCCAACGATCCGGTCGAGGAGTGTCGGCAGTTCTGCACCATTCGTGATCTTCGTGACTTCGAGCAGGAGTGGGTTGGAGCCGTGCAAATGATCGAAGCGATGTTGCGAAGCGTCGTCGTACTCGGGCTCGATCGTGGCGATGCCCTCGATCGCCGCGAGGAAACCAGACCTGACCAGGTAGGTGCGCACACTTTCGTCTTCAACGCACAATTTGAGCGAGGTACCGCTCTTCCTAACCGCGTGCGCAGCGGCGACAAGTTGCACTAGCGCAGCCGGCGAGATGAAGCGAGCTTCACGTAGATCGAAGGTGTACTCGCCGCCTGCGAAGGGATTGCATCGCGCGAGGAGTTGATCGAAAGAGATCGCCGTGAGAGACCGAATGGAATTGTCGGTGCTCATACGTTCCTAGGGTCGTGACCGGTTCTTGCGTCGGTCTGTTAATGAGACGACTTGTCCTGGGACTTCTGTGCGGCGAGGCGCCGCTTGTGCGCTGAAGATACGGTTGATCCAGAACAGCGGCAGATGGGCATCGTCGGCAAGCGCACGGTGACTGCGGTCGTCGCGGTACGCGAGGTCTGCCATGTAGTGCAGGGCGCGTGGCGCTTCGATCGGGATGTCAACGGGTTCGCACTTTGTCCATCCGCGTTTTCCCAAGTGCATGCGGAGGTACTTGTGCTGACGGTCCGAGACGATGTCGAGCTCTCGGGCGCGGTAGAGGATCGCCGACATCGAGACACCCCATCGTGCCTTGAGTTCGGCGAGCTTTGCGAGTGTCACGGGTCGATGGAGTTCGGCGCGGAATGACTCCTCAGGAAAAAGAAACTCCGCACCGAAAAGATATGCCTCGCGTTCGATATCTTGTTCAGCGTGAAAGGGATAGTGAAGGACGAGATGCCCAAGCTCGTGTGCGAGGGTCAGGCGGATGCGGTCGCCTGGTCTGCTTCCGTTGACGGCGATGACGGGTTTTGCGCCTTCGACCCAGATCGAGAATCCGTCAACGTTCTCGATCTCTGTTCTGCTTTCGTGGTCTGGGTCTTCGATGACTTCGGGAAGAAAGAAAACGCGGATGCCGCTGCGCTCCAGTCGCGAGACGAGACCGCGTACTGGCCCGGTCGCGCTCAGGCCGAGGAGAGTCCGCGTGAGTCGCGCCGCCTCCTGCGGCTGTTCGGTGGGCATCTTGCCCAACGCGACGCGTGGGGTCTTGAGGCGTGCGGCGAGGAACTCGTAGAGCTCAAAACTTTGCTGCGCGAGCCGGTGTGATTTGGTGCGTTCGGCCGCGCGGAGCTTGCTAAATTTGCGATACGAGAGCGAACCAAGCGGGAACTCCCAATCCGGTGCGTTCATGAAGAACTCCGCGGGGAAACTCGTTGCGCGCGTCAGTCGGCGAAGAAAGTCCGGAGAGGGCATGAGCGCGTCGCGCTCGATCATCGCGACCGTCGCTTGCGCGACGTCGCATTTTTCGGCGAGCTCGCCTTGCGTCAACCCGGAGAGCTCCCGCGCGTGTCGTACACGATCTCCGATCACTCCTCGGTTTCCTCGACATCGGCGTCAGGTTCGATTCTGCCGAAGTCATTGGCGTAGTCTTGGTCTGCAGCATCCGGCACTACTGCTGCCGACGTGCGCACGAGTGTGGCGGCATCAGGAACGCTGATGGCCCACAGCTGTGGATACTTCCAGTCGTCGACGTCATCACGATCGTAATCGCTCGGCATCGGGCAGACGAGTTCGAGGGAAACGTCACCGGTGCCATCGACGTCCCAGAGGAGCACGAGATTGTGGGCGTTGAAGAACTCCTCCGTGTTGGCGTCGAAGAGGATGCGGTTCTCTTCCAAGAAAGCCTTGCGTGATCCGGATCGGCCAGGCAGTGGTATGCCGCCTTTTCTGCTCTTCCAGAGCTTGAGTTTTCGCCCGCGATAGAGGATTTCGACGCCGCTCATTGCCATCATGCGTATGCTCGGCGCGGTGTCATCATCGGTTACCTCGGTGAGCGTCGCGTCGTACTCTGCTTGACGGAGCAGTCGACAGACATGCCAGCGGACGAGATGGGGAAATAGGTGCGGGTCGAGTGTGGGGTCACCGTTTTGTTTCTTAGGCGCCCACTCGTCGAAGTGCTGTAGCGCAATCGGTACTGCCTCTTGAAGGAAGCCGTGAATCTTGGAGGGAAGCGGCTGCAGGTCGTCGAGTGCCCGGATCGCGTCGCTCATGAGGTGTGTTCTCCGGAAGCTGATAATATCAGCTCAAAAGGACACGCGCAAGGACTTCGTGGACCAGAGATATCGCGTGATTCGCGCGATCCAGGCCGGTTACCATGCCCAGCTCATGGATCTCGCGGAGGTTCGCCGCATCGCCATCATCGCCATGTTCGCCGATGACTATCTTCTCGACCGCGTCGTGCTCAAGGGTGGCAACGCGCTCAGCCTGGTGTACCGCATCGGCACGCGTACGTCTCTCGACCTGGACTTCTCAATCGAAGCTGACTTCCCCGATTCCGACGAAGCGCGAGAAAGGATTTTCCGAGCATTGCGGGCACGCTTCGATTCCGCGGGATACGTTGTCTTCGACGAGACCTTTGGGCCCCGACCGGCTGTCCAACGGCCGGGTCAGTCGCCGCGCTGGGGCGGCTACTCTGTCGAATTCAAGCTGATTGACCGAGGGCGGTTCGATGAACTTCATCGCGACGTCGACGCTCTTCGTCGCCAGTCACTCGTTGTCGGCCCCGCACAAGTGCGCATCTTCACGATTGATCTCAGTCGGTATGAGTACTGCGAGCCGAAGCGAGAAATGGAGCTGGATAACTTCATCATCTACGTCTACACGCCGGAGATGATCGCGATCGAGAAGGTGCGGGCGATCTGCCAGCAAATGCCGGAGTATCCGCTCATCGTTCATCATCGTCCGCGTGCACGCGACTTCTACGACATCGCTCTCATCGTGAAAGAATGCAAGGTCTCATTCGCGACACAAGAGAATCAACAACTCGTGCGCGACATCTTCGCGGCGAAAGAGGTACCGCTGTCGCTCATCGGCCAAATTGCGTCATACCGGGAGTTTCATCGCGCCGACTGGCCGAAAGTGGAACAGGCAGTCGCGGAGCAACTCCTTCCGTTCGACGACTACTTCGATTTCGTGCTCGCAGAGACTGCGAAGCTACAACCCCTTTGGAAAGAATAACCGCCACTCAGCGTCATACTCGGGGTCGCGCAGACCATGCGCCAAGTAGAAGTCAAACTTCAGCCCGAGATCCTTCAGTCGCCGCCACCGACTCTCCTCGTATCCAGCGCGCTGCAGGTAGAACCCAATCGCCTGATGGTACGGATACGCGTACTCGAGACGCTTCAGTGTTGCGAGCAGGACATTCACCGAGAGCACTGACTTCGCGGCGGCAAAGGCCTCCAAGACGTGAAAGACACCGCCGGCATATGCCGGCCGCACCGTGCTGTCGATGAGCGTCCGCTCCAGCTTCGTGACAGCGAGCTTCTCGCCCGTCGGCCCGTCAAGCTCTCCTACCTCCAACCCTCCGGTGTTCTTGCCGGCGATGACGACAATCTGAAAGTCACTGTACGTGTACGCGAGATTCGAGACTCGCTGCTGGTTCCGAAAGGCCCGATCGATCCCCTCCTGCGTCAAGCCCCCCCGCGGCGCTGGCTTGGGCGACTGCTCCTGGTTCACGTAGATCGTGCGTGGAAGCTCATTCGTGAGGTTGTGGAGAAAGATCGCCGTACCATGCGAGAGGTACGATCCCGGCTTGATAGAGAGCGCAACCTCGTACGGACTGGCCGCTCGCCAGATGTACCGCACGACCGGGGCATACGCGTGGGACTCAAGGCGCACCTCCTGCAGCCCGTGCAAACTCAAGAACCGAATGAAGTCAGCCGTGGTGGTATTCTGGGCGAGTCGCCAGAAACCCCGTTGCTCACGAAGGATGTCCGCGATCTGCCGAGACGAAAGAGCGCGCAAAGGCTGCTTATCGAGCTCAGCAAGAATGTCGCGCTTTGCGATCTGAAGCCGGGTGGCCATCAACCCAAGAGTATACCGCGTCGCGCTAGGTATATATACCTAGCGCGACAGGCAATCCGCTCCTCGCTCCGCCGCTCATGAGTTCATCATTCCTCGGCGACTGCTGAGCCCCATGCAGGTCTGGTGCTCCTAGGTATATATACCTAGGAGCACACCCATCTTCCACATCATCTCTCACCAGTGTACGACGCTGCCTTCGCCTGTCCGAGAACTGTCCGAATCACCCGCGCGAACGTGCGCCGTTCGCGCTGGCCGACTGTCCGAGTTCTGTGCGAGAACCCATCCCGACCCACCCCTAAGCTGCCCGAACCCTAAACTACGCAACATGCTGAGATCGTTGGTGTTAGGTGAAATCAGCCGGTATGGGAAGGCGGCTTGAACGCGCTCATAACCCAAAGGTCGCAGGTTCAAATCCCGCCCCCGCAACCAATTGAATACAAAGAACTTAGCCCGCCGAAAGGCGGGCTATTTTGTTGCTGAAAAGGGCGGTTTGCCAACGTTTTGCCACCGAGTTTTTTCGGGCTCTGAAGGGCACAGTTATTCTTGCCACCGGATCGCGCGTTTCGGTGGCAAGGTTGAACGCGGCAGTGCGGTCACGCAGTTGGTCAGCGGCTGAACTGTTTCAGCGCGTCTTCATCGCGCTCATTGATCTTCTTCAGCTGCGCAGCCGTCTTGCGTTCCGCGTAGGCGATCATCGCGCGCGGCTGATCCGTCAAGGCACGTCCTAGCCAGAGCGGATCGCCGCGACGGGTGAGAAGAAGCGGGGCGCCAGAGTTGATGAGCACCTCCAAAAGCGCCCAAGCCTCTGTACCGCGCGAGGTCGCGAGGTCGTCGAGCAACTGCTTCACGCGTCGATGATGGACCTGGAACCAAACGGCTGACTGCGCGAACCTCCGGACCATCGGATCCACATCTTCAATCGAAAGCCTCGCGACCATCTCCGAAGCGAAGTCGTCGAACCACCCGGCGACCTGCGCTCCGGCTGCTCGAACAAACGCGTCGTCGCCCATGAGCATTTTTCCGATGCGCGTGGTGACCTTCGGTTCCTGCTGGAGCCTACGTAGCGCACGACAGATGTACGGGCGAATCAACGAACTGCGCTCGTGCGGCAAATGTCCCAAAAGCACTTCCGCTCCACGCAGCGCGTCGATATCGATCAGCAAGTCTGGATACGGCGTCCGATCGCCGGTGCTCGACAGAGCAGCGTAAGCCATCTCGAACGCCACCGTCGGCTGCCGATGAATCAGTCCACGGATTGCGCCGCAGCGGCCATCGGAGCGTGGGTTTGCTGCGTCGACGAGCAGCACGTCCGTCGCCTCCTCGTTGTCGAGATAGCCGATGGCGTCGTAGAACGCGGCCGTCGAACGCCAGAAGTAGCGGTGCTCGCGTTGTGCGAATCGCCACACCACCTCGGCCAGCCGAGTGCGGCCCGACTTGATCACCATCCGCGCTACAATCCACGCCAGATCGTCGGAGATCCGGAGTGGATCGAGCGCGAGAAGCAACTGCTCGAGCTCATCGAGTGCTTCATCCGTTCCGATCGCGCGCAGAGCATACGCTACGGACACCGCCTCACGAAGGAAATCGAGCCGGCGGATCGTTGCTACGGGGGTGCTTTCGTCAGTGAGCATCCGGACTGCTGTCAGCACGGCGCCTTCATCCTCGTAGGGAATACTGCTCAGTGCGAGATCGACGAGCATTTCCACCAGATCCGAGCGTCCGGATACAGCCAGGATTTGGCTCACGCGCGAACGCGCTTCAGGATCCTTCAACGCTGCGACCATCGGAGCGATCTCGTCATCTGTCGCCGGAGGTAAATCGACGAGAAGTTCCGCGAGCTCGTCATCGACCCACAATCGCGAGTCTTCGAACAGCAGTGACCGCACCCGCGAGCGCTCGCCCATCGCCGCGAGCGCACGCAGCGCAGCCATCCGACGCGTCGTGTGCTCGTCGTCATCTTCACCGGCGCGAGCAATCGCAGCCAATCGTTCGACGGCATCGGACGAAGGCGTGGTAACCATGCTACGGATCTCCGTGCCGCACCACGATTGGCAGGCGTCGAGTTGATGCAGGAGAAACCGTTCCAGTTCGGCCCCGCCGATGCTCAGAAGCAGCCGGTGCACCTGCCGCACGAAGTGCCGGTCGAGCGTGTTCGAGCCATGCGGCGTAAACATCACGGCCACCTCGTGCAGCTTCCGCGGCAGCGCTGCGTCTCGCTGCTCGCGCAGTATGCGCAGGCCGTCCCTTGAATCGATGGATGCAAGAAGTTCGATCAAGTGCTCCAGATCCGGCGGTGGACGGTCCGGGCGGTCACTGCTCAGCGTACTGTCGATCATTGCCTCCAGACGCTCGAGCGCGGCATCGATCGTCTGTTCATCGATCTCACGCTCGCCGCCGAAAGCCCCGTGAAGTGCAGCGCAGCTGTATTGGCCCGACTGAAACTTGTCGCGGATCGCGGTTCGAGTCCGGTCTGGAATGGTCAGGAGAAGCGGCGACAACCACCAGTCCTCGTAAAAGGACATGCGCTCGACTTCAGACCGTTCGAAGATTCCGATTGCCACCTCCGGCTTAAGGCGGCATAGGGCGGCGAATGCTTCCTGAGTCACCCAATCGGCTTCGCTGTGAGTCCACTGAATGAGGTAGTCAACCGCATCCGAATCGCGATAACGATCAATACAGTCGATTGCCCCGCGGAACCCGTCGTTTCGGAATGCATCGAGAAAGATCGGTTTCAAATCGAACCAGAGTCGTCGTCCGTCCTCATTCGCCAGGACGGCAACGAGCCACCCAAGGGTCCTCAGCTCTTCACGATCCGTCTTTGCGGTGGTCGCCGTACGGATCCATTCAGGATCGACGCGGCAGCATGCTACGAGCGCGTGCTGCGCAAGCTGCTCTCGGTGATAACCCTCTCCGTCTTTCCCAGCGAGCTTACGCTCCCGATACAGCCGCCAAATGACGTTGAGAAGACCACCGGACGGTTGCAGTCGCGCAAGTTCAAGGCCGGCGTCCTGCACCTCGGCATTCGCGTCCTGCAGCAACGTCAGAACAAACGCGGGACCGACTGCAAACCGAGCCGCGACCTCCTTCATGCACAGCCGAGCCTCACGCACGCGATGCCATGGCGCTTCAGGAACGCGCATGCGACTCAGAAGCGCTGGTAGCAATCCGGGCCCGATCGTGGGGAGCAGCTCTTCATATAGTTTCTGACTGGGAGCATCTTCGAGTGCCTGAAGAACCTCGACGATCTCCTCAACCGAGCGGCGGTACTGGACCAGCAACCAGACCACGTCCATCGCCACGTATCCAAGATGCCGCTCCCCTTTCTGCCGAGTCCGTCCAAACAGGTCTGCCACCACCTCCGCTACCTTCGTTGAACTCCATTTGCCGCGTTCAAGTTGCGCAAGAACGGCACGTGCGACAGCCCAGTTCAGAAATCGATCGTGCGCGAACTCCACGCCACCGTCGACGTGAACACGCAGCCACCCGAGGCGCTGCAGCCGTAACTGCATCTCGGACGGGATGTGCAGGCCAAGCAGCACGTCTGCAGGCCACGGATACGACTCCGGGCTGTCCAGAAATGCGTTTGCCAAGGTGACGAGTACGCCGACATCCTGCGGATGCTGCGCCTGTCCTTTGGCGGTAGAGACCTGACGCCAGAATCGATCGTACAGCTCATATTCATTCGTCGGCTGCCAATTCGCGTCCTCCGACAGCCTGCAATACAAATCGGCCAGAATGGCGCGGCGCAGAAGTTCGAGGACGTCCTGTGGCACCCCGGCCATGCTCCGACCACGCAGCTGCAACAGCTGCGCAATTCGGACAGGCGCATCTCGCCTACCGCTTGAAGAACTACGCGCTCCCGGACCTCGGCGTCCTCGCGGATGCGCTGGGCTGCGTTCTCGTCAGCGGTGAAGGCAACGCGAACGCCCCACTCCCTCCACGGCAGCGCGATCAGCGCGAGCGCTTCGTCCACAGATGCCGTCAGGTCGAAGCAGACGGTCAACCAAGGCATCTCGGAGGCGATCGCCGCCTTCGCCCGCCTAACGAGCGATTCCCAGTCGAGCGGACGATCGTGGCCTACAATGCGCTTCCAGACTTCGTCGGAGGCACGTTGCAGCGCATCCTCAATCCCCTGCCGAGTTGCAACGAAGACGACATTCCCCGCTGCCGCGTTCTCGATGGCGACTTGCGCGAGAAGCGTTGTCTTTCCCATACCGCTTCCACCGGCGAGACAAAGAACCGTCTCGGCCGACGGCCAGCTCACGACGCGGCGAACCGTGACCGTCACGTCGTACCGGATTTCTCCCAATCGCCGGTTCAGTTGCGCCAGCGTGGTTTCTCGGAGACCCGGGAAGCGAGCGAGCGAGATCGTCGGCAGATCCAAGCGGCGCAACAATGTCTCGAGCGTGAAGCGACGCTCCCCGCGGCTCCCGAATTGAAGCAGTAGCCCGTACAGCTCGCGGGCAACATGCGGAACATCTTCGGCGTGATCGACGTACCCGAGCAGTAACGAGCTCACTCGATCATGCGCATCGTCCGCAGACTGCCGTCGGATCTCAAACCGGGACAGAAGCGCCCACGTGCGTCGGTATGCGACGTTGTCCGGGGGATCCTCCGATTTCGAAAGACGCGCCGCCACATCGCGGAAGAAGGTCTCGTACGTGTCATCGACAAAGATGGAATCGGCTACCTCTACGATCCGGCGCGTTTCGCGGAGATCCTCGATGACGGCACGGTCGGCCTGAGACTCGCGGGAGGATGTCAAAGCACGCCTCCGCGAACAGTTTGTCGATGCCGACGAGCACCTGCCCGAGCAACCGCCGCGCGAGTGGCACATGACGACCTCGGGCAAATTCATCTTCCCTGACTACGAGCCGGTCGATGTCGTCGGGCGAGCGCTGTACTGGCAGGACATTGCGCAGCAACTCGCGCGTCAGCTGCGCCGGCTCGGTAAGGCAATCAACGCGACGAGTGCCGAGCAACCCGACACCATCGTCGAGCGCGCAATCGTTCGACTTCGAGGTACGTCCGAATGAACAGGAAGGAAGTAGAAGTGCAGGCGCAGGAACGACGCTACAAGAGCATCACGAGGGTTGACTCATCCCGTGTGCACGGATGGTTCGTCCGCGTCGTGCACAACGGAGACACGCATCCCAAACTCTTCAGCGACGGCAAGCACGGTGGCCGCGCTGCTGCATTGGCGGCAGCCGTTCGCTGGAGGAACAAGACTGAGCGCGCCATCGGCAAACCGCGTACCGAACGGATCGTCGTGGCGCGTAAGGCGGGTGCCGGAGTTCGTCGCAAGATCAAAGACGGCAGGCCAGTGTACGAAGTCACCTGGAGTCCGCGGCCGAAGAAAGTCAGCCGCACCACGTTTTCGATCGCGCTTTACGGCGAACGCGGCGCGCGCGATCTCGCGCACGCTCTGCGTGCCGAAATGGAGCGCCGCTACTACGGATATCGATAGAGATGAACGATACGAACTTCCTGGATCTCGTCGAGAGCATTCGCCAAGCGGGAAAGATTCATCGCGCGATGCGCCGTCATCACAAGACCCGCAGCATCGCGGCGGCACGTCGTCTGGCCGAGCGGTGGAGCCGGCCGATCGATCGATGGCCGAATGAACGCGTGCGCAAGGCATGGGTTGAACGCACGGCGCGCCTCCTCGCCGATACACCGCACCAGTGCTCATCCACCATTCATGGCTGCGGACACAAACGCCAGCTTCTCGGCAGGACGATTCAGGAACGAAGAGCTGATGAGCGGGACGATTGAGAAGGCGCGAGCGGTCCTCGCGCAACTGGAACAGACCACCGACGTTCCACGCGACGAGACTGCAGCTGCCTTGCGCGAGCTCATCGCGCTTGCCGAGGGTGTCTTCGAAGACCTCGACGACTGCAACACCAGAATCGCTCGTGCGGCGAAGGCAATCGGCGCGACGGGTTGTCCGGTGGATCAGCTGAACGCCGTGGTGCGCTACACCGAGCGCGTGGCACCGCACTTTCGCTACATCGCGGCTTCCGGTGAGCTGATTCACCGGCAGCGTGACGAGAACGGACTTCTGTCAAGCGAGTTTGTCGGGCCTATCGAGATCCGCCGTAATCGCGACGGTTCGCTGGATGAAGTCGTCGCGCAGAACGTGTTCGTCCACCTGGAGCAGATGGCCGACAACTCGTGCTGGATGGGCGTCAGCACGTCCGACAACGCACATCTCATCCACGTCAACTTCTACTCGGATCGAGCAATCGAAGCGGAAGCTGAGGATCAGCATGCGGAGGAAGAGTGATTGCCTTTTTACTTCTTCTTCGGAATCGTGCAGTCGAGAACAACCGGCGTGATGAAGAAGCCCTGCGGCCGGAAGTCCTCGGCCTGACGGGAGAGATGCGCCTCCATCTCCTCACGCGACCAGGAGTGGCACTGCTTCTTTCGTCCGTCCCCATCCGTCCAAGCTGAGGCACCGAACCAGGCCACGAGATAGATTCCGAATGGCGACGTCGAACTGCGCAGGTATTTCTCAACGAGCTGCGTTTCCATCGCGGTCGGCAAGTCGGTGTTCCAGCACCCCTTGACCTCGATCGTAACCACCAGCTTCGGATCGAGGTCGCGTCGCACGCCGCGCCCCACGGCTTCGATCTTGATGTCGGTGAAGAAACGGTCGAAGACCTCCACTTCCTTGTTGGTGACCAAGTGCGGAAGCGCCAAATCGTCGTTCAGGAACCTGCGAATCCAGTCTCGAACTGCTCCCTCGTCCTTGGGTTGATCGTCATCCCACAGATACTTGGCCGTCGGGTCCTCGCTGTGTAGCTGCGCCTGCAGCCGCTGAAGCGACTCGATCACGACCTCCACGAGTCGCTCCGCATTCTGCACAACGCGGTTTCTTCGATCTGTCGCCAGCGCGAACAGCTCTTCCGGAGCGGGCGGAGTCCACGAATGCGTCTGTCGTTCCTCCTCCGCCATCATGATGAACTGGTCGTGAATGCGGTTCGGAAACGCGGCTTGGATGCGCCGCAGTTCGTCGACCCTTCCACGCTTGCGGAGAACGTTCAGCACCTCACTGATCGCGAGGCCGACCTGAGACTCCAGGCCCAGCTCCTCCTGCGCGCGACGCGTGTACAACCAGATCACGAGGTCAGCGATCTCGGAGTCTTTCAGCCTCGCGATGAATTCGCTGATTTGATCGGGGCCGAGGAGCGATTCGATGAGCTCCTGGCCGGTGTCACCGGCGATACGAACAAACGGCCACACCGACGGGTGGTGGTTTACTTTGAACCTTTACTTGTAACAGGCCACGCGCCAGTTACAACCTACATTGAAACGTGGGTGGTGCCACCGTGGGAGTAACCCAGACATGCAGATGGGAACGTGGAGGTTTGGCTTCACCTGCGCTCGGCTCAAGACCGAGCCGCACCAGACCCCACCACACAACCCGTCCGCTCTTGCAATCGGTGGCACCGCCCAACCTTGAGACCTACATTGGAGATGGGGAGCGTGCGCATGAGTTAACCAGACTCAGACACTGAGCGGAGCGAGAGGTTGGGCACGCACCGGATTCCAGACCCGGCAGCACCCAGCGCTCGCATTACCCGTGTTTTGGCAATGCGCACGTTCCCCGACCTCAACCTGTTTACTTTCTGGATGGGTCCGGTTTGGTACGTCGCTTGCTCTTTGGGAGGGCAGCGCGTTGACGTAGCACATCCCGGTCGGACACCGGTTTCGGACCAGTTTCGGTGTGTTCGATTACTACATCCAGAACAGCGCGTGCTGCCTTGATCGGATCACCCCGTGATTTCGACTTCATTGGTTCCTCGCTCACAGTCTGTAATTCTGTCTTCGAGCACGCTCAACCAGTCTTCCAAATCGTTCAACCTTGCTCCCAGACTGCTAAGCCGGGCTTCCAAACGGTACTGTTCTTGTTGTTTGTCCGCTGACTGGATCGATGCATGTTCTACCCATAACCAAGCAAGCCACAACATCACGCCGGTTGTCAGCATGAACAGCGAGGCCAGCTTGCCTAGATAGATCAACTGCCTGCGACTGGCAGCAAACACCACAACCGCCACCACACCGCACAGCACGTACACCCACCAGCGCGCCCTCATGGCGTCGCCGCCACACACCTGAACTGCACCTCCGCCTTTGGATAGTTGCCGAACATGTACGGTGAATGACCGGTGAGAGTGTTCACCACCTGTAACATCTTCCCGTGTTCCGCGCAGAACCGACTCGCTTGCAAGGTGATGTCGGCAGTAATCGAGTCTGAACCGATAAACCCTGTGGCTCCACGCTTATAAATCCTGTACATGTCCGTGCCGGGCAGCGCAACCACGCCCGTGGTTGAGCCGCATCCCGCGAGCATCAGCACGGCCTTTGCCACCATACGACGAAAGTGACGGTTCATGCGGTTTGCCTCCATTCGCTCTGATACCCATAGAATGGATACCGAAAGCATGGAAAGCAAGCGCTTAACACGAACAACACTTTCGCCGAATGGCGGCGCGGAGCCCAGCGGTACAGTTAGTTGGAGCACGATTGAGGGAGTTGCGGAAGTCTCGCGGACTCTCACAGGAACAACTCGGCCATCTATGCGGACTCGACCGTAACTACGTCGGTCAAATCGAGCGAGGCAACCGCAACCCTTGTTTGGACAACATCGTGAAACTGGCAAAGGCGCTCGGCGTAACACCCGCAGACCTGTTCAGCCGGTTCGACCTCGACACGATGAGGGATGTATAAGGGGAATGGGGGTAACTGGGGCGCGTCCGAACCGCGCTGATGGGAACCGAAGTAGGCGTCAGTTTGTGGAACTGACCAGCCACGCCTCTCAGTACCTGTGACACCAGTTGCCCCCATTCCCCTTATCGTTTGAATCCCACCTCGGCGCGTGTATGCCCACGGCAACAGCGCCATCAACCACTACATTCCTGTGGAATACCACCGATCCGGCCATCCGACCGGTGTCAAGTCTGGCGTATCCACGTTACGACTCACATTGTAGGTAAGCATATGAGGAGACTGCCTAAATCCACCCGCACCAGAATTCTTGCTGCTCTCGTCGAAGGTAATTCCATTGCATCCACCTGCCGACTGGTGGGTGTGGCCAAGCTCACCGTACTGCGGCTACTGGAGGAAGTCGGTGAAGCGTGTACGGCATTCAGCGACCGGTTCATTACCGGCATTGAATCGCCGCACGTACAGGTGGACGAGATGTGGGGGTTCTGTCAGCAGAAACAGAAGAACGTATCCCCGGAGAATGCGGGCGTTCTGGGGTATGGCAACGTCTGGACCTACATCGCAATAGACTCACGGTCCAAACTGGTAATCACGTGGCGTGTGCGGGCATCGTAACGAGCAGACCACACGTGACTTCCTGCATGACTTGGCGTCCCGGCTGACTGGACCCGTTACGCTCTCTACTGACGGGTTCATGGGATACGTCAATGCGATACCGGAAGCGTTTGACGGAACGCTGAACTACGGGGCTGTGGAGAAACTGTACGAGCGTAACCGGTACGTCGGTGCGAACTACACGAACCGAGTGGGAAACCCGTCGAAGATATCCACGTCCCTCATCGAGCGCCAGAACCTCACGGTGAGAATGTCAAACCGGCGCATGACGCGCAAGACGAACGGTTTCTCGAAGAAACTGTCCAACCACATCTACCAGCTGGCAATCAACTTCGTCTACTACAACTTCGTCCGCACTCACGCCACCATCAAGACGACACCAGCGCTTGCAGCCGGGATCATCGACTACCAGTTGTCGCTTGCCGATATGACCGAGTTGGCAATCTGGAGCGATGTGCAGGCGGCGTAAACAGGCACAATTACGCAGGCTGTCCCAATGGTCGGTACCGTTGCGGGATTTACACTCCCGGTAGGCTCGCTGCCGTTGCCAGCGATGGGGTTCAACTCCCACAGCCTCCGCAAACCCAGTCTAACAGGTGGGGTGAGTGGAACCATCCAAACTCGCGGTGACGACTACTGCTTGCGGGACGACTTTCCGAACGTCGGCGGCAGTTGTACGTCTGTGACACTTTGGCGAACGGATTTGGTTTGGATGGTTCCACTCACCCCACCTGTTATGTGCAGACTGCGTTATTTGCTATACTCTCAACCCCATGACGGTCGAAGAGATACGCGTACAGAAAGCACTGGCGATGTTGGAAGTGGAAGAGGCCGAGACCGCCCACGCTGCTGCCAGTGAGCACGCCCACGAGTTGCAAGTGGCAACTAGTGAGGCGATCAGTACTGCCCTCGATATTGCCCGTCGTTTGCCTGTGCAGGTGGATCGACTGCGCGAGACGTTGGCAGGGATTGATCTGGACGGGCTGTCAGAGGCACAGACGCAGGCCGAACGGTTTCTTGGTGCCGCTGCGGCCGCCCGAGTGAAACTGCGCGAGTTTCAACTACCCGGACGACCTGTTACAAGTGGATGGGGAAAGTAAACCAGTACCCGATAACCTGCACCGGTGTGAGTTGGCCGCGTTCGGCCGCAACGTGCATTGTAGCGACGGCAATCTCTCGCGTTTTCAGATACCAAACCCAGGTCTATCGGTGAAGATCATCAAGGATGATGACCGTCGAACGCCCACCGGTATTCATGAAACTGCCAAACTTCTTTTTCGCCCACCCCAGCGCCGATCCCGCAAACGCTTTGAAATACCGAGCGTCGTGTTCTGGCACTGCTCGCCGACCGGATCGCGGCCATTAACCGGGTCGCCGCCCGCAAATGTGTAAGGCGTTGAAGAGTCTTGATAATTCGGATCCGGCGGCACGAATGTGCCGGTCAAGGAATCCAGCCACCGCTCCCTTGCAGACACGCTAGCCACTTGACTGCATACAATCGCGGCTCCGCTAAAATCGACTACTTCGGCGGTTGCGTTGCATTATTTTGCGGTTCCGCGCTGCGGTGTAGTCTTTACCGTGGTCAACAGAAGGCGAATCTGAAATATCCGAATATGGGCCGTCGGCAGCCATCTCAGGGAAGGCACGCACCGGCACTTCTACGCCTCGGACCTGTGTTACGGGCTCATATTCCACAGGTGCAAACATCATCGGTATAAAGTCCGTGGCGAAGAATGTTCCCACTGCTATGGCGCGACTGCGATCCGCAGCCGTGATGGTCGTGAAGCCCTGGCCAGGAACGTACAGGATCTCGCCGTCTGCATCAGCGCGTGCAACCGCCGCTTCGAACGTCGCGATGTCGTTGACCATCGTCCGCTTCGCGAGTTCGTAATATTCTGTCGTGACGGTCAAATCGGCCATCTGCGTTTCGTAATCGCCGCCAATCGCGCCGCTCGTGTCGTACCACTTCCGCGCTACTGGCACACGAAGCGGCTGCCTGAACGACCTACGTTCGGTTCTCGTGAAATCGTCATAGACCTTCTTACCGCGCCCTTTCAGCATCGCGAACCGCTCGCGTTTGCGTGGCGTCGACTTTCGTCTGCGCCGCGTCATGCGGCCGTTCGCCGTGTAGCTCGCCTGCGCGACTCGCCGATGAGCGTGCCGACCGCGCGTAGGTCTTGACGCTCTTCGGGTTGCCCCAGTCGTCGAAGTCGGTGACGGTCTTCACGCCGTTCGGAGCGAGCGACGACGTCGCGCGGCCGTGGACGTCGTACGCGACGGCGCTCGCGCTGTGGTTGTCGGCCGAGTAGACGAGGTTGCCCGCGAGGTCGTACGCGTACTGTTCGACGATCGGCGTGCCGCCGGTGGTCGTGGTGCGCTTCGCGATTCGTCCGAGCCCATCCAGTTCTTCCGTGACCACCGCGCCGCCGGGCAGCATGCGCACGATCTTGCGATTGGTGAGGTCGTAGTCGGTGGTCGTGGTGACGGAGGTGAGGCCCTCGCCCACCGCGACGTTGTTCGTCGTCGACTGCTTCACGCGACCGAGCGGGTCGTACGCGAGCGACGTGGTCACGCTGTGGCCGTCCTGCTTGTGCGTGGTCTCGGTGAGGCGTCCGTTGAGGTCGTACTTGGACGACTCCTCGAGCGAGAGCGACGGGCCGGTGGTGACGCTCGACACCGGACGGCGCCAGCCGTCGAGGTTCGTGAGCGTCGAGACGCCGCGCTCCTCGTCGACCTTGATCTGATCGGGCCCCGGATACGCGAACTTCGTCTGCAGGCCGGAGGCATCGACGAGCTCCGGCATCGCGCGCGCGTACTCCGGCGCGGTGGCGTCGCGGAACTTGTAGCTGACTGACGCGTTGCCGCCGGCGTCGGTGCCGCCCGTGCTCGTGACGGTTTTCGGCTGGCCGTACGCGTCGACTTCGACCGTCGTCGTGATGGCGTCGTTCGTGGCCGCGACGCTCTTCTTCATCGCGCTCGGCTCGGAGGTATGGATCGTGTCGCTGCCGATGCTGACGCTCTCGAGATACGCGGGACGCGGATTCGACGATGCGTCGTCGTAGCCGAAGGTCCGCTTGATCGGCGTCGCGCCGCTGCCGCTCGTTTCGCTGGTGAAGAGCACGAAGCCGGGCGCGCCGGGCTCGATCGATTTGTAGGTGTTCGTCGTCGTGCGGATCGTGCTCGTGGCGCCGATGCCGAGAGCTCGCTTCGTCGTTTGTCGTCCTTTGAGCATGCGCCGCGGCCTTCCTAATTCAAGTCGTACTCTGCGCCCGAACGAACGCTCGCTGTAAATCGGACGCCGCTTTCCATTAACTCTTTGCTGATGGTCCGACGTAATAGGATTTCACCTTTGAAAAGCGGCGTTTGATTTCTCGCTCGAACGATTTTGAAGGGCGCCAAAGCGTTCGCGTCGTCAGTTGCGGTACCGACTTGACCCTGATGACGGCAACGTCGCCGAACCGACCGCCTGACTGATGACCACCGTTGCCGGATTCTGCATTTGATCGATTGCACACTTCACTCCGCCACGCCGCTGCGGCACTTCACGGATATTGATCCGCTGGGTCGCAGCCGCGACGAGGTAACTCCGCTCCTGTGCTTGATCACCTTTCTGCGCGACTCCGAATGACTCGATAGTTCGACGGAGTTCGCGGTAAACAGTTCCGGCTTATCGAACAACCCGGTAAGAACATACTGCAGTCGTTGCTCGGCTTCGATCGCAGCCGCTGCCGTTTTCAAGTCTTCATTCACCGCGAAGAACACGATCGATTTGCTCATCTCACCTCACTACTGTTTCGGCTTCGGAATCAACACCAGGTGATCACCCGGCTTTGCTGGCGAATGCGCGTCGCGCTTGGTGGCTTCGCGTGTTGTTGGCGTGATCCCATCCGCACGCGTATCCACGGTGTTGATCCGGAGCGTCCGACCGTTCTTCGTGGCCGTGATGTCACGCCATGACGAACCGCGTCGCGCTCCTCCGGGTCCAGGCAAATACTCCTCTGGCGCACGTCCGCCACCGTACGTTACCGTCCACCCTCTTGCTTACAGCTCGTTAGTAATCTGCGCGATCTGCTCGCGCGTCTCAGGGCTGCCAAGACCGCAAGTCGAGCAAAGATCCCCGCTAAGAACGCTTGCGCTGTAAATTCTCCAGCCTCGCGCTCTTGCTGTTCGGGGCTGATATTGCCGGCGATAGCATGCACGCAAAAACTTGTTGTACCCCGATGCAGTCGTTGAGCGCGATGAGAGAGACCATCGCGGTACTGCGATCCTGGCCGAGCAATTCGCTTTGCGCCGTCCGAGTCAGTCTCGTCGATAGTTCGCGGAGTCAGGTCGATGCCGCGCTCTGCTTTTACTTACCCAGCAAAATCCCTTCGGGCAGCTCGCGGCGGCTGATGGCACGGCTTAAGTGGTCGTAAGAGGCCATCTAGGGCCTTATGTTGTCACAATGTACGGCACTTCGATCCAATCATACTTTGGCGACGTCGCGCTATACCGACCCGGGGCAGGCAGATACGCATATGCCGTGGTTGGCCCAACGTAGTGGGTGCCGAGGAGCTTTACTTAACGGTATTTTCGTCCCAGGCCGCGTTGAAAGCGCGATGCAGCAAAGGATCATCCGGCCCAGTAGGCAACCATCCGTCCCTGACGTCCGATGAATTGAACCACTGCCATACACGATGGCATTGCTCCTCATAATACTCGCCGACAAGGGTCATCCAATCTGAAAATGCTTGGACTCGGGCGTACTCGGCGCTTGAGTCACCGCGCCAACCATCGGGCAGGTACTCGCGCAGAAACCTAGACAAGGTATCGACTGCGAATGCCCGCATGTCGTCTGACATTTCCGCTTCCTCTTTCAAGAGGAGCTTCAACTGAATCGGCGCCACGGAACTTGAGAGAACCTCAATCATCTGATCGAAGGTTTCAGTTCGATGCGACCGAGCAAATTCTGTCGCGCTGCGGTATCCAAGTGCACGCACCCTCGACCGCAATCGTTCGTGCCAGTCGCCATCCCAAACGTTTGTCATTGTCGAAATGGGACAAACGAGCCTGAAAGGCCATAGTCCCTCATCATTTGCTTGCCAACATCGAAAACTTCAGCAAACGTCAATGCCCGCCCAAGAAGCTTTTCGCGCTGCGAGATGCGGGACATGATCTGTCGATTCCATTCGCCTTCCCATTTGCGACCAAGGCGATAGTTCCCGCCTCCGTGAATGGCTTGATGAATCGCTTCGTCCAACTCCAGAGTAAACTGATCAATATCGCGACCCCCTGTGAAACCACGGACCTCAAAGAACGCTCGAAATTCTTGAGGAAAAACATGGTGACGAGGATTGCGGACCACGCCGGCACCGCGCGCGCCAGTCTCAGTCACCGCATCCGATTCTGGGCCCTCCCCCAAGGAATCGTGCACTGAACTCGCGAGCACAATCGTCGAGACCATCGGGCCACTTCGTGCGCTACGCGCGATCACTCCCGCCGTGGGCAATACTACTCCCGAGCTTGTCGCAAGTGCCGGTGCAGGAGTTGTCGGCGTGTTCATCGCGGACACTGTCCCGCGCACAGCTGTATAGCCATCAAGCAACGCTGGTGCAGCCGCGCGTGCTATGTCTTCTTTGCATCCACTGCTCGAAGCGGCGTCGATTGCCTTTACTCGCTTGTCAACCGCGCCTCCAATAACATATACTGGCGTACCTTCGCCACGTTCGACAGCCGCGATGGCAAGTGACAGGCTGCGTCGTTCCTGACGACGAGCGTCTGCGGCATTCTCATGCACCCATCCCCCATACCCGAATGTTAGGGTATCGATGAGTTTCACAGTTTGATCCCCACCAAAGTTCATGAATCCGACGAATGCACCCTTAGCCCATTGCCAAGCGCCCTCCCCTGCCGCTTGTAATGATGCAAGCGTTGTGTTCTTGCATGGCTTCTGCAGCCCTGAAGGGTCTCGATCATTTACGGGGTCGCCCCCAGCGAAGGTATAAAGGTTTGAAGCGTCGACGTACCCCAGCGGATCCGGCGACAGGAACGCCCCCCGCCCCGCATCAAACCAGCGCTCCCTCGCGAACACGAGTCCCGTCCCTACCTCCTCGAACGGCAAGGCCTGGAACGACGACATGAGGATGCTGCGACCCACTGCCGGCTCCGCTGGTGAGCCCAAGGCGGCGAGGGAGGGGGCGGCGTAGGGGGTGGTGGTGGGGTCGGGGGCGGCGAGGAAGGACGTGAGCGTCGCGAGGGACGCGCGGTATTCGACGGGGAGGGTGGGGGAGGTGTGGATGGGGTGGGCGGTGGTGGCCCAGGTCGGGGGCGGGAGGATGGGGGTGGCGGTGGACCACGCTTTGGCGCGGAGGGTGTTGGTGACGGCAATCGAGAGCGATTGGACGTCGCCGGTGGGGGACGTGAGCGCGGTCCACTGGGTGGGGGTGAGGGTCCAGTGGATGGTGTTGGGGTCGGAGAGCGTGGAGGTGACCGTCGCGGTGCGGACGACGTTGCCGCTCGCGGTCACGGCGGCGAGGCGGGTGCCGGTGGCGAGGGTGGCCTCGTCGAGGGCTTCGGTCGAGCGGATCGAGACCTCCACGGCCGTGAGGTTACCACTCGCGTCTTTGGTCTTGCTCAGCGTGATGCGATCGATGGCGGCGCCGGCGAGGCTGCTTTCTTCTTCGCCGTAGGCGCCGTCGACGACGGTGCGGGAGATGACTTTGCCGTCGTCGCCGAGGATGAGCTGGAGGTTGCCGTTGCCGGCTTCGTCGAAGACGGGGTAGAAGTGATGCACGTCGGGCGTCACGCCGTCGGTCACGGTCACCTCGAGCGGATCGTCGTAGGCGGCGTCGCCGTGGATGAGTTGGCGGAGAAGACCTCCGTTGGCGTCGACGGACGGGTTCGCGCTCGCGCCGGCTTTGTAGACGGAGACGAGACGGTCGGAGATCGGGTCCCACACGAACGTCGTCTCGGCGGGCAGGCCGTCGGCGAAGAGGACGGCGTCGCGGTTCTCGAGCTTCCAGTCGCTGTCGAGCGGCGGCATGGAGATGGAGCTCAGCTGCGCATACTCGACGCGGCGGCCGACGATGCGGTTGCTCGCGGCGTAGTCGTAGCGGAAGCGGCGGATGGTGAGTGACGGCGTCGGGATTTCGGTCGCGGTGATGATGCGGCCGCGGTCGTCGAACTCGTACTGATAGCGGCCATCACCCGTGCGCTCGGCGCCGATGTAGGTGAACGTGTGCGACTCGCCGTTCGCGGCCACGGTGCCGATGCGGTGTCCGGACAGCTCGTCGAAGTTGAGCGTCGGCGGCGCGGCCGGTTCGACGGACGGCGACGGACGCTCGAGCTGCGTGCGGAAGCCGGCGTCGGTGACGTGCTCGATCGACGGATTGCTGCTGTCGTCGTGCGCGGTGACGGTCGTGAGCAGACGGCTGCGCGCGTCGTAGGAGTACTCGTTGAAGCGTGTATCGGCGGAGATGCCGAGGAGCTGCTCGCGTTTGATCTGCACGCCGTCGTACGTGATGGCGGAGCCGCCGACGACGTTGCCGCCGGCGACGATGCGCAGCTCGGAGAGCTGTCCCGCGTTCGCGGTGTCGTAGGTGTACTGACGCTCGATGACGGCCGACGCGCTCGTCGTCAGCGTACGCACGTTGGGGCGGCCGGCATTGCGGTAGTCGGCGGTGAGCAGCGGCATCGGCGACGGCGCACCGATGAGCGTGCGCGTCATCGCGCTCACGTTGCCGGCGGCGTCGTGGCTCTCCCCTACCTTCTGCGTCCATTGCGTCGCGCTGGTGGGAAAGCCGCTGTAGGACGGCATCGTCCACGACTCGCGTTCGCCGTGCACGTTCCAGGTGTGATCCTGCTCATAGGAATCGAGCACGGTCGCCGAGCCGAAGCCGGAGTGATCCTTGAAGCGCGTCTGCTTCGTGCGGCGCGGGCGATCCTCGAAGTCGTAGTCCTCGAAGACGAGCGCGGCGTCGCGCGTGCGCCATGTGGTGATGCGGCCGGCGGCGTCGTAGTCGAGCTTCTCGATGAGCTCTCCGCCGTTGCGGCGGATCTCGGTGAGCTGGTTCTTGTCGTCGTAGGTGTAGTTGAAGAGGCGGCCTTGGCGGTCCTTCATCGACGCGAGGCGCGAGCCGTCGTAGGTCCAGGTCTCCTGCGTGCCGTCGGGATAACGGCGGACGCTCGGACGGCCGAGGAGATCGGACTCGGTCGTTTCGGTGAGGCCGGTGCCGGTGCCGCCGTCGGACTCGTCGCGATACGACGTGTCGGTGCCGGCGGCGTGATAGCCGTACTTCACTTCGGGGGCGCCCGGCTCGCGTTTCGAGAGCAGGTTGCCGCGCGCGTCGAAGTGCTGCCTCGTCGACTCGCGCGCGGGCGGCGCGTCGGCGGTGACGTTGCCGTCCTCGTCGTAGCTACGCTTCCACTCGAGCGCGCCGGCCTGGTTCCGCGTCGGATTGCCGAGCGTGTCGTAGTCGTACTGCATGTCGATCGGCGAGGTCGCGCCGCGCTCGGTGAGCGTGCCGTTCTTGACCATGCCGCCGGTGTAGTCGGAGGCGAGGTACTTCGAGAACTCGGTCGTGATGGTCGACGTCGTGCCGGCGCCGGCGATCGAGGACTTGAGGCGTCCCGCGTCGTCGAAGGCCTGCTTCGCGGCGCGTCCGCTGACGGCGGTCGACGTGATGCGGCCGGCGCCGTCCCACTTCATCTCGCTCTCGCGCGTTTGCGTCGCGTCGACTCTCGTCTGCGCCGACGTCATGCGGCCGTTCGGCGTGTAGCTCGCCTGCGACTCGCCGATGAGCGTGCCGACCGCGTCGTAGGTCTTGATGCTCTTCGGGTTGCCCCAGTCGTCGTAGTCGGTGACGGTCTTCACGCCGTTCGGCGCGAGCGACGCGGTGGCGCGGCCGTGGACGTCGTAGGCGACGGCACTCGCGCTGTGGTTGTCGGCCGAGTAGACGAGGTTGCCCGCGAGGTCGTACGCGTACTGTTCGACGATCGGCGTGCCGCCGGTGGTCGTGGTGCGCTTCGCGACGCGTCCGAGTCCGTCGAGTTCTTCGGTGACGACGGCGCCGCCGGGCAGCATGCGCACGATCTTGCGATTGGTGAGGTCGTAGTCGGTCGTGGTGGTGACGGAGGTGAGGCTCTCGCCCACCGCGACGTTGTTCGTCGTCGACTGCTTCACGCGACCGAGCGGGTCGTACGCGAGCGACGTGGTCACGGTGTGGGCGTCCTGCTTGTGCGTGGTCTCGGTGAGGCGTCCGTTGAGGTCGTACTTGGACGACTCTTCGAGCGAGAGCGACGGGCCGGTCGTCACGCTCGACACCGGACGGCGCCAGCCGTCGAGGTTCGTGAGCGTCGAGACGCCGCGCTCCTCGTCGACCTTGATCTGATCCGGCCCCGGATACGCGAACTTCGTCTGCAGGCCGGAGGCATCGACGAGCTCCGGCATCGCGCGCGCGTACTCCGGCGCGGTGGCGTCGCGGAACTTGTAGCTGACCGATGCGTTGCCGCCGGCGTCGGTGCCGCCCGTGCTCGTGACGGTTTTCGGCTGGCCGTACGCGTCGACTTCGACCGTCGTCGTGATGGCGTCGTTCGTGGCCGCGACGCTCTTCTTCATCGCACTCGGCTCGGAGGTATGGATCGTGTCGCTGCCGATGCTGACGCTCTCGAGATACGCGGGACGCGGATTCGACGACGCGTCGTCGTAGCCGAAGGTCCGCTTGATCGGCGTCGCGCCGCTGCCGCTCGTTTCGCTGGTGAAGAGCACGAAGCCGGGCGCGCCAGGCTCAATCGATTTGTAGGTGTTCGTGGTCGTGCGGATCGTCGCGCTCGTGGCGCCAATGCCGGAAAGCGTCGCCGTCTCCAGCATGCCGTCGGGCACATACGTGAAGAGCATGCGCCGCGTCAGCGACTCGGTCGGCGCGCCGGACGGCGTGACCGCGGCCGGCAACGTGCCGAACGGCGTCGTCACCGCGGCGACGTTCGTCTCATCGAGCTGCCTCACGTGCGCGCGGTCGGTGGTGTAGTTGCCCGGCTGCGGCGTGAGCTCGTAGACGCGCTCCTGGCCGAGAACGTCTTTGGTCGTGGTGTGCGTCGCGTCCGTGTAGGTGAACGTGGCCGACTCGCCGGTCTTCCACGTCTGCGTCTTCACCTTGTCGCGATCGCTGGTGCTGTACGCGAACGCGACGCGCGGACCCTCGCCCATCGGATCGGTGATGGACGTGAGGTTCGGCGCGAGCTCGAGCTTGTCGTTGTACGTCGATGCGGGCGTGCCGTAGCCGTATTGCGTAGTCGGACGTCCGGTGCCGGTCTCCGGCAGCGTCGCGGTGATGAGGCGGCCCGCGTCGTCGTAGTCGTAGTCGACGCGCCCGAGCCAGCTTTCGATCGACTGCAGGCGTCCCGCTTTCAGTCCCGTGCCATCGGGGAAGTACATGAGGCGCGACACGCGGCCGACCGGATCGATGACCTGCGCGAGGCGGCCGCTGAGATCGTAGAGATAGCGGACGACGTTGCCGGCGTCGAGCGCGTACGCGTTCGGCGCGAACTCGTCGGTCTCGTGCACGAGGCGTCCCATCGAATCGAACGCGCTGATGCGCGCCTTCTGATCGACGAGCACCCAACCACGATCGGTGCGCGAGAGCTTGAGGAAGAGTCCCTTCGGACGCTGGTAGAAGCCGGTGGCGTTGTCGAGCGTGAAGCGCCAGATCTCGCCGGCGCCGTCGCGATATTCGACGTCGCCGTTCGGCAGCGCGCGCAGGCGGCGGAAGATCGACGACTCCCACCCCATACCGACCGTGCCGCCGATCGTGCGCGAGCGATACGTGCGATCGAACAGGGCGTTCCAGCCGTTGCGGCCGCCCGCATCCATGTCGAGCGCGGAGGTCTCGACTTCGCCCGAATGGAGATACGTCGTCTCCTGCAATGCGCCGCCGGCTACGGGAGGCGCCTGCGCGGCGACGAGCACGCTCGGCGGACGCACGGTGTCGGCCATGATGGTGGCAAAGCGCGCGGTGAAACGGTTCTCGCGTCCGAGGTAGGCGTAGCTCGTGCCGGTGAAGACGTTTTGCGCGCAGTCGGTGCCGGCGATGCAGAGATCGGGGCGGATCGAAATCAATCGGCCGTTCGTGTAGAGCTCCCACACGCGATCCGCTTCGGTCTTGCCGGCGAGATGCGGCGGGCGCGCACACGACGAGCAGCCGCTCGCGGTCTGCAGCGCGGCGAGCGTGGTGCCCGCGGGCGGCGTCGGCCACTGATAGTTGATGCTGGCGCGCGGATCGGCGATCGCGACGATCCACGGCGAGACGAACTTGTTGAAGCCTTTCTGATGGCGCAGCTGCGCGGCCATCGAGTCGGGCACGACGCGCTCGAGATAGAAGTTCGCGTCGGCGCGCGGATCGGGCGCGCCGGAGCGATCTTTCAGACGCAGATGCGCGCGCGGGAAGCCTTCCGGCATCTGCTCGGTCGTCGCGCCGAACACGCGCTCGCTCTCGATCGCCGCGACGAGCTTGTTCGCGCCGCCGCTCAGCGACTGCGTCATCGCACCCGGCAGCGACACTTCGACGCGGAACGCGGCGAGCGAGCCCTCGGGACCTTTGATGACGCCCGCGGGCGGATCGACGCCGAGCGGCACGAGGCCGCCGACTTCCGCGAGACCGTTGCCGTCGCCGACGTCGGCTTTCAGCTGCACGCGCGGATCGATGGCGGCGATGACGCTGGTGGTCTTCTCCAGCACTTTGCCGACGTAGACGTAGCCGGTGTCGGCGTCGACGACCGGCGCGAGCGTGCCCGACGTGACGCCGGGCGCGGACTTCCAGACGATGCGCGGATCGTCCGCGCCGACGCCGTACGTGCCGCTACCGTACGTTGCAGTGGACGCGAGCGACGCGGCCACGGTCTTGAAGAGCGCGTTCGCGGGCAGGAGATTGCCCGTCGAATCGAAGCGTTCGTCGATGCGCGAGAGATCGACGAGCAGCACGCGACCTTCGCCGTCGACGACGGTGGCGAGGTTCGTGCGCGGAATCGCGCGCACTGCGGCGGCGCCGCCGGGGATCCAGATGATGTCGACGAGATGCGCGTTCGCAAGCGGGTCGTACGACGGCACCATCGTCGGCGGCGTGCCGCCGATCTCGACGACGAGCAAGCCGTACTCGTAGCCGGGGACGAGCATGTAGTCGCGCACGACGCGCGTGCCGGCGGTCGAGCCGCGCTGGCCGCGCGGCGGCGCGCCGGTGACGGACGTGCCGCTGAGCGCCTTGTTGTCCTGCGCCTCGAGCGTCCAGTGGTAGTACGCGGCGCCGGTGAAGCGCGGCGTGGGCTGGCGTCCCGCGGCTTCCGCGAACTTCGCGCGGAACGGCACGAGGCGCGGATGATCGTGGACATTCGTCGCGGGAGGATCGCCGGGCGTGAAGTAGGTGTTGCGCAGCACGAGACCGAACTGCGCGCGCTCGCCGCACGTGTCGGCGTCGCTCGGCGCCGCGGCTTCCGCATCGTTCGCGGGCGGCGCGATCTTCAGATCGAGAATGCCGCGGCGCTGATCGACGGCGAAGATGTCGAGATCGGGCGAGCCGTCGCGCGTGATGATCGTGGCGTCGGGCGAGAGCGTGAGATCGGGGATGGCGTACGTGTCGATCGGATCGCCGCACTCGCTGCGCAGCGCCGCGTTGGTCGCGCGGATCTGCTCGCGCAGCGGCTTGTAGTTCGCGGGCCGCGTCGGATCGTCGTTCGATTCGACGGCGTTCAAATCGAACACGGCGACGCCGTAGCCGAACAGCGAGATGACGCCGTACGTGCGCTGGTTGCGGATGACGTGGATGCGGTCGTTCTTCCGCGCGACGATGCCGTTGATCGCCGCGGGCACTCCCGGATGCGCGTCCGCCGACCAGCGCATGTCGAGCGTTTCGTTCTCGACCGTGATGCGCTGCAAGCGATACGGATAGCCTTCCGACATCGCCTGCTGGACGTTGAAGACGCTGAGGTCGTCCGCGTCCGCCGTGGGATCGAACGCGAGCGTCAGATCCTCCGTGTCGTCCTGCAACAGAATCTGCATCTTGCGCGGCAACGCTTCCGCGCGATCGCTGAGGATCGTCGCGCTGGCGAGATCGAGACCGACCGTCGAGCCGACGCGCCAGCTGACGATCGCGCCCGCTTTGCCGGTTACCGCGCGCGGGCCCGGCGTGCCGTTCGGCAGGAAGTCTTCGAGGCGGAACGAGCGGACGATGCCGAAGAGACCCGAGAGCGCGGTCGCGTAGACGCGGCCGTGACGATCGCTGGCGAGCGCCCAGTATTCGTCGCCGCCGCCCGCCGCGACGCCGATCGGCTGCGTCGACGCGCCGAGCGACGCGGGGTCCGCGACGTCGTACGCGACGACGCCGCCGTCGAGCGCGGTCATGAGCAGCACGTTGCCGTTGAGCGCCTGATCGCGGATCGCGCCCTTCGTGAGATCGAACGACGAGACGAGGCCGCCCGGCTCGCGCACGCGGAAGTAGAGATAGACCGGCTCGGCGAGCGGCGCGGTGGGACCGCTCTCGCCGAGGATCTGACCGATGCGCAGACCGGACTGGTCTTCGACGGTGCTGGCGATGCCGAGGCGATAGCGCATGCCGCGTTGCAATGACGCGGGAAGATCGACGAGCACGCGGCGTCCGCCGGAGTCGACGCGGAAGTGCGCCTGCTCGGTGACGGCGGTGTAGACCGGCGCGGCGGCGGCAGGCTCTTTCGCGATCTCGACGCTGAAGCGCGTGCGGAGGTACGCGTCGATCGCGTCGTCGGATGCGTCGGAGCCGACGGCGATCGGCTCGCTGAAGACGACGGAGAGCGAGGTGTACGGATCGACTTCCTTTTCTTCGACGAGCAGCAGCACGCGATCGCCGAGCGCGCCCGCGACTTTCAGCCCGTCGCTGCGCTTGCGGTCGATTGCGCCGTTCGTGACGTTGAAGAGCGTGACCTGCAGATCGGCCGGCAGCGGCGTCGACGAGTCGACGGCGGTGATCGAGTCGCCCTCGAGCTTGACGACGAAGTTGCGGATCGAGACGGGCGTGTCGCTGGCGATGAGGTCGAGCGTTTCGACGCGGAACGGCGTGCCGTACACGGGATACGGACCTTCGCGATCGGGATTCGGATTCGGAAGGATGGCGGCGGCGCCGGGATCGCCGTTCGGAATCGGATCGTAGACTTTCGCGAAGCCCTGCAGTCCGGTCGCGGCGTCGACGCCGACGACCTGGAAGGGCTTGTTCGTCAGGACCGGAATGGCGATCGTGCCGCGCCGCTCGGCGAGATAAAAGTGCGCGGCGTAGAGCGACTGGAGCGTGTCCCAGAAGAGGTCGTAGCCGGCCTGCAGGCCGGTCATCGCGCCCCACGCGACGGACGAGCCGTCGGGCACGCGGATGTCGAGGACGGAGTAGACGCCGCTGCGGTTGACGCCGAGCAGGTAGTTGCGCAACGCGGAGCCGGTGAGCACGGCGTTCGACGTCACGGCGCGTTTCTGCGTCGTCTGCTGCGTGCCGGACGTCGCGTCGGCGGTGACGAAGCGGCCGTTGTCGACGCGAACGCTGTCGACGATCATCACGCGCGGACCGCGCACGGAGAGTCCGAGGTAGCCGAGAAGGAAGTTGCGATTCGCGGTGTCGGTGCCGGCGGGAACCGGGAGCTCGACGTCGAGGCGCTTGTTGGCGACGCCGTCGAATTTCAGCTCGAGGCTGTTCGCGTAGCGCAGCTCGTCGTCGAAATGCGGCACCGCGGCGAACGCGGTCTGCTGACTCGGCGTCAGCGTGACCATCGTCGCTTTGTCGAACGCGCCCGCGGGAACGCTGACGGTGAGGCCATCGGGCGTCGTGTACTTCGTATCGAGATCGGCGGGCGCGAGGAAGCCGCGGCCGTCGTCGGTGATGAACGGCGTGAGGCGGAGGATCGCGATGATGGCGTGACTGACGGGATCGAGAACCTGCAGATCGATGATGTCGTCGACGCTGATGCGGTCGCGCGCATCGAGATGGCCGGCGTCGAACGCGAACGAGCCGTCGGCGGCGACGGTGGCGTCGTAGGTGACGACGAAGAAGTGATTGCGGCGCACGGCCACGGCCTGAGCGCCGCCGGGCAGCGCGCCGGCGGTACCGCTGATGCGCGACTTGCCGTTCGCGTCCGGAATGGTGATGTGAATGCGGTCGGCGTGAATCGTGGCGTTCGACGGCGTGGCGCGCGTCGAGAAGGTCGACGTGGAGGTCTGGCCGAACGGCGTGCCGGTGGTCGAACGGATCGTCGGCAGCACCGCGATCGCGTACGTCGACGCCGCGCGCAGCGGATCGGTCGCGTTGAAGCGGACGCTGTTCGCGCCGCCGAGGGAGACCGTGCCGGCGAGCGGCGCATTCGTGGTGAGGTTCGTGACACGGATGCCGTTCGCGACGGACGCGGCGTCGATGGACGTGTCGAACGTCGCCTGGACGACGAGCGGCGCCGTGACGTCGAGCTCCGCGCCGTCGGCCGGAGCGATGGCGGTGAGATGCGGCGGCTGCGCGGAAAGCGTGAGCGCGCCGAAGTCGACGAAGGTGTCGGGATCGGGGCTGCCCGTGAAGGCGGATGCGGCGCCGTCGCCGAGCGCCGCGGTGCGCGCCACGAGCGAGAACGGCGCGGCCGGTTTCGCGGCGACGGGGATGACGAAGACGCCGTCGATGCGCGTGAGATCGCGCACGCCGAGAACGGAGGACATCGGCGCGCCGATGCCGGAGGTGACGCGCGCGTTCGCGACCGCGGCGCCGCCCGCGCTGCGCACGGTGCCGAAGGCGTATGCGATCGGCGCGTCGGCGACGAGGACGACGTAGCGGCCGTCCCGAACGACGCCGTCGAGCGGCAGCTGCGTCGAGACGATCGGGCGCGAGACGAAGACGTTGGAGGTTGACGACGACGATGCCGACATCAGGGCCACGACGCGGAACAGCACGCCGAACGGCGTCGATGGGAGCACTTCCGCGACGATGACCTGCGCGTTCGCGCTCGCGGACGGCACGGCGATGGTGACGCGCGCGGGCGTGAGGAGCGCTGGCGCGTGGATCGCGACGCCGTCGGTGGGCGGCGGCTCGTTCGCGCGCGTGAGGCTGAAGGTGAAGCCGGCGGCGACGCGGAAGCCGGGCACGGCGCCGAGCGACGCGAGCTCGTTGTCGGAGAGCGAAGTCACGGAGGCGTGCAGCGGCTCGGGGGTGGCGGCGGCGGGGACGTCGAGGAGCACGTTGCCGTCGCCGGGGACGCGGCCGCCGTCCGCGCCCAGGAGCGTGCCGCGGTCGATGCGGCCGGGATAGTCGACGATGCGGATGTGATCGACGCCGTCGCGAAGGATCACCGCCTGCGCCTGCGCGGTCGGCGCGAGGTGGAAGTCGGCGACGCCGTCGGTGCCGGCGAGATTGCGATAGATGAGGAGGTCGGTCGCGAACGGCGGATCGACGAGCGTGCGGCCGTCGGCGAGGTTGAGCTGCTCGTCGATGAAGGCCTGCACCGCGGTGCCGCTCGGATACGGCTTCGCGCCGTCGGTGGTCAGCGTGGCGACGGTGCGGCCGCTCGGCAGCACGGCATTCGGATTCAGCGTGAACGAGCGGCCGGTGAGGCGGCAGGTATCGGGCGTGGTGAGGCACGGATTGGCGACGCCGGTGAGCGCGGCGCCGGCGCGGGCGACGAGGCTCGAGTTCTTGTCGGCATAGACGAGCGCGTAGTTGCCGGCGGCGTCGATGTCGAAGGACGCGCGGCCGTCGGAGCCGACGTTTGCGGCGGGGACGACGACGCGCCATTCGTCGGCGCCGCTGTCGTAGTGCACGAGCGCGAGCGACTGCGCGGCGGCGGTGATCGCGTTCGCGTCGACGACGAAGGTGAGACGCGCGCCGGGCAATGCGATCGGTGACGACGCGTCGTCGATGGCGATCTCCGCGGACGCGAGCGGCGCCCAGCCGAGCGGCAGAAGACCCGCCAGCGACTGGCCGCCGACGGAGGTGAGGCGCACGCGGTGCGTGCCGGCGAGCGACGTCACGGCGAGCGCGAGCTCGACGCGTTTGGTGACGGCGGTGTCGGCGCCGTGTTGCAGCGTCAGCGCGGCGTTGTTCGCCTGTTTCTCGTCGCCGCCTTTGGTGAGGCGGATGTCGATCGGGACGACGCCGGCGCCAGCGGGGACGACGACCTGGCGCCAGACGGTGGTGTAGCCGGGCGCGCCGGCGCGGACGGTGTAGGCGCCTTCAGGCAGCGCGTACGAGTAGCGTCCGCGATCGGAGGTGGTCAACGTATTGACTGCCGCGATCTCGAGCTGCGCGCCGGCGAGCGGGCGGCCGTTCGTGGCGTCGTAGACGGCGCCGGAGACGTAGCCGTTGCCGCGTCCCGCGGTCGTGTCGGTGCTGTACGTGAACGTCTGCGTGTAGTCGGCGGTGAGCGAGGCGCCGCCCGCGTCCTTCACGCTCTTTTTGACGGTCAGGGTGATGTTCTTCGCGGGCAGCGAGGCGAAGGTGATGGTCGCAGTCTGGCCGCCGGTGTCGAGTGCAACGGTCCCGGTGAGCGCGCTCTCCCCTTCCGGCGTCACGAGCAGCGTGCCCGAGGGCGACGCGATCAGCGACGCGAGGTCCATCGGCTTCGAGAACTGGATGGCGAGCGTCTTCGCGTTGCGGTCGAGCGTGGCGCCGACGACCTGCAGCGTGGCGCAGCTGAGGCGATAGCAGAGCGCGCGCTCGGCGGAGAGGCTGCCGTCGGCGCCGAGCTCGCGCACGCGCACGAGGTGATAGCCGGTCTGGCCAGAGAACGTAAGCGCGGCCTTGAACGCGCCGGTGTCGGAGGCCTGCGCGGTGAGCACGACGCCATCGACTTCGACGCGCGCCTGCGCGTTCGGCGAGACGCGGCCGGTGATCGTGGTGCCGCTGAAACAGCCGGTGGTCGTGGCCTCGTCGAGAATCGGCGCGTTCGACGGCGCGCTGCCGCCGGCGGTGAAGGCGAACGTGTACGGCGACGCGAGCGCGCCCCCGGCGACGTCGTGCAGCGATGAGGCGATGGTGGCGGTGTAGCGCACGCCGGCGCGCAGCGGCTGGTGCGGTGCGAACGTGATCGCGTCGCGATCGACGAAGACATCGCCGTCGACAGGGCCGTCGACGCTGCCGTCGGTGCTCGTCAGCTGGAACGCGTTCGCGGCGGTGGCGCCGTCGAGCGCGTGATTGAAGAGCACAACCAGCGCGACGCCGCGCTCGACGTCGGCGGCGTCGTTCGCGGGGAACGACTCGCGCACGGCCAGCGGCTCGGCGAAGCGGATGACGCGCACGGCATCCGTCGCGTCGCGCGCGTCGGGCGCGGTGACGCGTGCAATCAGCGGGGTGATGCCGGAGCTCGACGCCGAGAGCGTGACGTCGGCGGCGAAGGCGTTCGCCGTGAGGGTCGCGTTGACGCCGTTCACCTGCACGGCCGAGCCGGCGTCGCCGGTGAAGGTGCCGGCGACGCGCACGGCGCCGCTCTGCGTCGACGGCAGGTAGGTGTTGTCGCGCGGCGTGTCGATGGCGATCGACGGGCCGCCGGCGAGCTGGGTCACGTTCACGCGCGCGGTCGTCTGCGTGCCCGCGGCGTTGCGCGCGGTGGCTTCGATGACGGTGACGGCGGCGCTGGCGACCGGCACGCTCGCCGTGAACGTGCCGGTGGTGTCGGACTGCGGCGTCGCGGTGGCGGCGCGCGATGTGCCGCCGGCGCTGACCGTGATCGTCGCCGGCTCGACGTTCGCGTACGTGCCGGTGACGTCGATCGACGACGCCCCGCTGTCGCTGCCGGTGAGCGGCGCGGTGATGCTGAGTTGCGGCGCGGCGGTGAGCGCGCGCACGCGCGTGGTGGCGATGCCGACGCGCGCCGAGCGCGTCTTCGCGCGCACGGTGAGGACGCTGAGTCCTGGCGCGACGGGGACGTTCGGAACGCTGAACGAATGCGAATCCGCGCCGTCGTCGGCGACGGTGAATGCGATGCCGTTGACGTCACCGGAAACGACGCCCGCGCCGACGGTGCCGCTGACGGTGACGCTGCTGGTCGTCACGCTGCTGTTCGCGGCAGGCGACGCGATGGTCACGACCGGATCGTCGTAGCGATAGAGCACGAGCGTGACCGGCGCGTCCGTGGTCGGATTGCCCGACGCGTCGGCGCAGCGGATGGTGACTTCGTTGCGGCCCGGCGCGAGCGTGGCGTCGCCGCAGAACGAGCCGGCGGCGACGGCGGCCGCGAGGCCGTCGATCAGCACGCCCGCGGCGCCGCCGGAGCGGCCGCTGATGTGCACGTGCTCGCTGAAGACCGCGGCGCCGTCGGCGGGATCGAACTGCCCGAGGCCGCAGCCGGATACCGTGGCCGCATTGCCGATGAAGAAGACGCGATCGACGCGCGTCTCGTCGCCGGCCGCGTCGCGCGCGGTGGCGGTGAGCGCGTGGCCACCGTCGGCGAGCGGCGTGACGCCGGCGGCGACGAGGTCGCCGTCGACGCTGAGCGTGGTCACGAGGCCGTCGGGCTGGTTGTCGGTGACGTCGAGCGCGAGACTCGGCGAGGCGGCAAAATGCGCGCCGTCGGCGAGGTCGGCGCCGTTCGCGGTGACGCGCAGCACCGGCGGCGTGAAGTCGGCGGTGACGTGGACGGAGACGCTGCTCACCTGGCCGCGATCGTTCGTGAGCGACGCGGTGATCGTGTTTGCGCCTTCGACGAGCGGGAAATCATTCTTGCGGAACGCGCCGGCGGGATCGAGCGCGACGGTTGCGCCATTGATCGTGACGCCGCGCGCGGCGGCGGGCGTCAGCACCTGGCCGGCGACGAGCGTCGTCGGACGATTGGTCAACATCTTGTCGACCGGCGCGAAGAGCAGGAGCCCGTTGCCGCCGCTGTCGCGCACGACGTCGACGGAATCCGACGCGCTGTTGCCGGCAGCGTCGGCCGCGATAGCGACGATCGTGTTCGGACCGGCGTCGAGCGGCACCGTCGCGCTGAACGCGCCGCCGGCCAGCGTCGCGGCGACGCCGTTCACGGTGACGCTGACGACGTCGTGGCCGCTGACCGTGCCCTGCACCTCGACGCGGTCGGCGTCGATCACCGCGTGATCGGCGGGAGTCGTGATGGTCACGACCGGCACGCTGCGATCGATGCGGAACGTGGCCGTGACCGTCGCGGACTCGTGGCCGAACGCATCCTTCGCCTTCGCCGTCAGCGTGTAGTCGCCGTCGTTCGTCACTTCGCTTCCCGACGTGAACGGCGCGCCGTTCAGCGTGGCCGCGATCGTGGCCGCGGAATCGTTCGAACGAATGACGGGCGTGACCGCGCGGCGGTAGACCTGATGCGGCGGGATCGGCAATCCGTTCTCGACGATCTCGACGGACGGCGCCGCGCCGCGGATGGTCAACGTGTAGACCATTCGCGACTGGTTGCCCGCCGCGTCGATCGCGAGGAGCGCGAGCGTGTTCAGCCCTTCCTGCAGCGCGACCGGCAGCGTGAAGTGCACGCCGTCGACCTGCGCGGTCTGGCCCGTCGATTCGATGACCACGGCGGCCGGCTCGCTCAGCGTGCCGGTCAGCGACGCCGGCTTCTCGCCGACGGTGGCGTTGTTCGCGGGATCGATCGACGTGATGAACGGCGGCGTGCGGTCGATCGTGAAGGCGACCACCTTCTCGTCGGAGACGTGGCCCGCGCAGTCGCGCGCCGTCGCGCGCAGCACGTGCGGCGCGGGGAGCTCGTTCGCGATCGCGGTGCCGGAGACGTACGGCTGGCCGTCGAGCGTGACCGTCAGCGCGGCGCCGGCTTCGTTCGCGCGGACGTCGAGCGCGATCGGCCGGTTCACCACCGGCGCGGCGAACGGCGCGCCGCCTTCACGCACTTCGACGACGGGCTTCGTGCGATCGATGGAGATCGCGACCGTGGCCGCGGCGGTGTGCCCGGCGAGGTCGACCGCCTCGACGCGGATCGTGAATTTTCCTTCGTCCGGCGCGGGAATCGTCGCCGTGAACGTGCGGTGGTCGTCGCCGACCGTCGCGTTGACGACCGCCGTTCCCATCGTCACCTTCACGCTCGCCAGCGACACCTCGGATACCTGCCCGCGCACTTCCACCGCGTTCGTATCGAGGCACGCGTTCGCGGACGGCGCCTCGATCGTCACCGCCGGCGCGAGCGTGTCGAGCGTCACCGGAATGGCGATGGTCGTGTTGTTGCCGGCGCGGTCGAAGCCGATGGCCTCGATCGTGTTCTCGCCTTCGAGCAGCTCGAGCTCGACCGGCGTCGTGAACTTGCGATCGGCGATGGTGGCGTCGATGCCGTTGACTTCGATGCCGATCGCGTCGTCCGCGTCGCCGCTGACGAGGATGCGCGGCGTGGTGAGGCTCGTGTTCGCGAGCGGGCTCGTGATCGCGATCGCCGGCGGCGTCTTGTCGATGGTGAACGTCACCGGCGGCACATCCGTCGAGAGACCGACGCGGTCGGTCACCCTCACTTTCAACGTGTACGTGCCTTCGGCCGTGACCGGCGTCTCCAGCGTGTACGGCTGATCGTTGAGCGTGGCCGTCGTCGTCGTATCCGTGGTGTCGGTGATGACCGCGCGCGGCACGACGTCGCGGTTGAAGAACTGGCCGTCGGTCAGCTCCTTTTCGCCTTCCATGAGCGTGACCACCGGCGCGGTGCGATCGATGTAGAAGACGATCGCGGGGATGGTCGTACTCCACGCCAGCTCGTCGGTGACCGTCGCGGTGAGCGAGTACTTTCCTTCCGCGGTGATGTCACCGCCGAACGTGAACGGCTGTTCGTTGAGCAGCGCGGTCGTGGTCGTCGGCGTCGTGTCGCTGACGGTGAGCTCGGGGTGGACGTTGCGGTTGAACGCGCCGCCGGCGAACGGCTGGCCGTTCTCCGTCACCGTCACGACCGGCGCGGTCTTGTCGATGGTGAAGGTGATCGGCGGAACGACGGTTGCGTGCCCGAGGTGATCGGTGACGGTGATCGCGAGGACGTGATCCGCGAGCTCGGTGGAGATGGTGCTGTCGGGCGTCCACGGCGCGTTGTCAAGCGTCGCCGTCGTGGTCGTGGCGGTGAGGTCGTCGATGTCGAGCTTCGGCTCGACGTCGCGATTGAACTTGCCGCCGGTGAACGCCACGCCGTGCTCGAGCACGTGCACGACCGGCGCGGACTTGTCGATGATGAACGTGATCGGCGGGAGCGTGGTCGTCCAGTGCGCGGCGTCGGTCACCGAGACCGCGAGGACGTGCTCGCGCTCGTCCGCGATCGGCGTCCCGCTCGTCCACGGCGCGCCGTCGAGCGTCGCTTCGACCGTCGTCGCGCTGATGTCGTCGACGGCGATGATCGGCGCGATCGTGTCGCCGAACTCGTCGCTGGTCGCGAGCACGCGGTCGCCCACCTTCACGCTGACCGCGGGCGGCGTCGTGTCGACCACGAAGTGCACGGTGGGAACGGTCGTCGACCAGTTCGCGGCGTCCGTTACCTTGATATCCAACGAATGCGCGCCGTCGCCGGCGATGGGCGTGCCGAGGATGTAGGAGTTGCCGTCGAGCTTCGCGTCGATCGTGTACGCGGTGAGATCGGAGACCGCGACCTGCGGCAGCGCGGGATGCGCGAGCAGCGCGCCGCTCACGAACGGCGTACCGTTCTCCGTGAGCGTTACGACCGGCGGCGTCTTGTCGACGGTGAAGACGATCGGCGGCACGTTCGTGACGAACCCGAGCTCGTCGGTGGCCTTGATGACGAGCACGTGGCGATCTTCGCGCGTGACCGTCGTCTCCGACGTGAACGGTGCGTCGTCCAGCGTGGCCTCGATCGTGACGTGCGTGGTGTCGTTCGACTCGATCTTCGGCGTAACGTCGCGGTTGAAGATCGTGTCCGACACGAGCGGCGCGCCTGACTCGGTCACGGTGACGACCGGCGCCGATTTGTCGATCGTGAACGCGATCGGCGGCACCACCGTCACCCACCCCAGCTCATCCGTCACCGTCACATTCAGCGTGTAGACGCCCTCGGAGGAGATCTCCTGTCCCGAGGTCCACGGCGTTTCGTGCTGGCCGTCGCTGAGCGTGGCGTTGGTGATCGTCTCGGTGAGATCGTCGATGCGAACGAGCGGCGTGACGGAGCGCTTGAACTTGCCGCCGGTGAACGGCTGATCGGCGTCGTCGAGGTGCTCGACGACGTGCACGACCGGCGCGGTCTTGTCGATGACGAAGTGGATTGGCTCGAGCGCGCGCTCGTTGCCGACGTCGTCCTTCACGTGCACGACGAGCGTGTAGCGCGCGTCGGCCTCGATGGCCGTGCCGCGCGTGTACGGCTGGTCGTTGAGCGTGAGCGTGTACGTGGTCTCGGTGAGGTCGTCGGCCGTGATCTCCGGCGTGATCGCGGCCTTGAACTTCGCGCCGTCCTCGAGGTCTTCGCCGTCGACGCGCACGTGCACGTCGGGCGCGGTCTTGTCGAGCACGAACGTGAACGGACCGACGCTCTTGGTGAGCCCGCCCGCGTCCGTCGCCGTCGCGGAGATCGTGTGCACCTTCTCTTCGCTGACGACGCGGCCCGGCGGCAGCTCGTGATTGTCGAGCAGCACGACGACGTCCGGCGGCTTGCTGAGGTTGTCGTCGGCTTCCGTCGACGGCGTGATGTCGCCCGCGAACTTGAAGCTGTTGTCGACGAACTCTTTTCCGGGCGCGGCGAAGAGACGCAGCGTCGGCGGCGTGCGGTCGATCGTGAAGTCGGCTTCGACGGTCGTCGACAAACCGGCGAGGTTCGTGACGACGACTTTCAGGTGATGCTTACCTTCCGGCACGTACGGCGTGTCGAGCACGTACGCCTGGCCGTCGATGGTGGCGGTCTTCGTCGTCTCCGTTGCGGCGACGACGTGCACGCCGGCGACGACGTCGCGCGTGAACGTTTTGCCCACCGGGAACGGTTGCCCGCTCTCGAGCAGCGACACCTCGGGGGCGTTCTTGTCGAGATGGAACAGGATCTCGGGCGACGTGGACGTGTTGCCGGCCGCATCGCGCGCGTCGACGACGATCTTGTGGCTGCCGTTCGTCGTGTACAGCTGGCCGAGGACGTACGGGGCGCCGTCGATGTGCGCGGTGAGCTCGTACGGCGTGATGTCTTCCGCGCTCGCGTTGAGCGCGATATCGCGCGCGAACGACGCGCCTTCGAGGAGCGGCGTCGTGCCTTCGAACACGGAGATCTTCGGCGGCGTCTGGTCGACGATGAACGTCGCGGAGACGGTGGTCGTCCACTGCAGCTCGTCGGTCACTTTCACGACCAGCGTGTGCGTGCCTTCCGCGGACACCGGCAGCGACAGCGAGAACGGCCTGTCGTCGAGTGTGGCCTCGGTCGTCCACTGGCTCGTGTCGCTGACATTGGCGACGACGGTGACGTCGTGCGCGAAGATCGCGCCGGTCGCCGGCAGCGGCTGGCCGTTCGCGACGAGACCGACGACCGGCGGCTCGGTGTCGACGAGGAGATCGAGCTTCCCGTCGGTGGCGTTGCCGAGCGCGTCGACAGCGTGCACGGTGATGGAGTGCGCGCCTTGCGGCACCGGCGTCTTCGCCACGTACGGCTGCGTGCCGTCGAGCGTCGCCGTGAACGTGACGGCGGAGAGCGCGTCGGTGACCTGCAGGTCGATCGACGGGACGCGGTTGAAGTCGCGGCGCACGCTCGTGTCGAGCACGGCGTTGCTCTCGAGGAACTTCACCAGCGGCCCGGTCTTGTCGACGAGCACGCGCACTTCGGCGTCGGTCGTGTTGTCCGCGCGATCGGTCGCGTGCACGGCGACGACGTGCGGTCCGTCCGTCGCGATCGCGGCGCCGGACGTGTAGTCGGTGCCGTCGAGCTTCGCCGTGTACGCGACGCCGGGCAGGTTGTCGGTGACGCTGATGACGACGTGCGCGTCGCGGCCGAACGGCGTCTGCACGTTCGTGTCGAGCGCGGTGCCCGACTCGGAGAACGCGATCGCGGGCTTCGTCTTGTCGACGAGCAGAGTCAGCGTCGCGTCAGCGGTGTTGCCCGCGGCGTCAATCGCGTGCACCACGAGCGCGTGCTCGCCTTCCGCAACGATGTTCGTGTTCGTCGTGTACGGCGCGCCGTCGAGCGTGGCGGTGAAGGTCGCGGACGAGACGGCATCCGTCGCGCGCACGTCGATGGCGACGTCGCGGCGGAACTTCTGCAGGTCGCGCGGATCGAGCTTCGTCGCGCCGTCGTAGAACGCGATCACCGGCGCGCTCTTGTCGACGAGTAGCGAGAGCGTGACGTCGGTGACGTTCCCCGCCTCGTCCGTCGCGTGTACTTTCAGCGCGTGCGTTCCCTCGGCCGTAATCGTCGCGAGCGAGGTGTACGCGGCGCCGTCGAGCGTGGCTGCCGACTGCACCTGTGTCGTCGCGTCGCTGGCGAGAATCTCGACCGCGGCATCGCGCGCGAACTTTGCCGTCTGCGCGGGATCGAGCGTCGTGCCCGACTCGCGCAGCACGACCACCGGCGCGACTTTGTCGACGAGCACGTCGAGCGTGGCCGTGGCCGGGTTGCCCGCCTCATCGACCGCATTGACGACGATCTTGTGCCACCCCTCCGTCGGGATCGGATCGAGCGAGCGCCACGCGTGGCCGTCGAGCGTGGCCGTGTACGTCGGCGTCGACTGCGCGTCGGTGAGCCGCACCTCGATGGCCGGATCGATCTTGAACTTCGCGATCGGATCGAGCTTCACGCCCGCCGCGTAGAACGCGATCGTGGGCGCGCCGAGGTCGACGAGGATCGTGGCCTGGACGGTGCGGCGGTTGCGCACGCCGTCGAGCGCGTCGACGACAAGGTAGTGCGTCCCTTCCTGCGCGATCGGCGTCTTCGCGACGTACGGGTGCCCGTCGAGCGTGGCGGTGTACGTCGTCGCGGTCCAGGCGTCCGTTACCTGGATATCAATCGATGGCGGCCGGTTGAATTTCGAATTCGGCAGCGGCAGCGGCGTGCCCGATTCCGTGAGCGTGACGACCGGCTGCGACTTGTCGACGAGCACCTTCACTTCGCTCTCGACGGCGTTGCCGGCGCGATCGACCGCGCGCGCGTGAATCGTGTGCAGCCCTTCCGCGGCGATCGGCGTGAGCGGCGTGTACGGAGCGCCGTCGACGGTGGCGGTCAGCGTGGCTACGCCCGACGCGTCGTCGGTTGCGCGCACGTCGACGCGCGCGTCGTGATCGAGCGCGGTGGTGGTGTTCGGCTGGAGCTGGACGCTTCCTTCGAAGAACGAGATCGCCGGCGCGGTGTGATCGACCGGCGACTTCGCGGAGAGGTCGTCGACGTACGCGTCGCCTTTCACCGCCGACCAGATGCCGATGCGGCCGCTCTTGAGGCGCGTTGCCGCGGCGTCGGTGGCGTCGATCGAGAACGTCGACGGCTCGGTCGTGCCGTCGGCCCAGAAGCGCGCGCGGATGTTCGTCGCGCTGCCGGTGTCGTCGACCTGGATGAAGAAGCGATACCACGTGTTCGTGGCGGGCGTGAACGCGCTGTCGGTGCGGTTCGCGAGCGTGCCCGCGCCGAAGCCGAAGAGCTGCATCGTCAGCGTCGGGCCGCCGTTCTGCGACCACAATCCGAGGAGGTAGTACGAGTCTTTCTCCGGATACGAGGAGAGGAACGTGAAGCCGATGCGCGTGTCGCTGCTCGTGCGGATGAAGCGGCCGCGGTATTCGAAGCGGCCGTTCGTGCTGAAGGTCCTGGTCTGGAGCGTGGAGAACGTGCCGATGCGCGGGTTGTTGCCTTCCGGTTTGCCGGACGACTGCTTCGTGCCGAAGACGATGTTCGAGCCGTGGTTGCCCTGCGTAGGATCGGGCCAGGTCTTGTACAAGCCGTTGGCCGACGGATGCGAGCTGCCGATCGACGTGTCGACCCAGCCGTCGGGATTGCGCGGCGAGCCGTAGCTCTGGAAATCGTCGGAGTACGAGACTTCCGTCTGCTGCGCGAAGAGCGCAGGACAGACGAGGAGAAACGCGAAGAGAACGAGCTTACGCATGTGATTCCTGGTTGTGTTGGACCCGGACCTGACGATGGACCTGAACGATTACCGCAACCCCGCCGCGCGTCCGTGCGCATTGCGCCGGTACGCGTTGGCGAAGTCGAAACGAGACTGCGTAGAAGTTGATGACGACGATGAACTCGACGACGACAGCGCCGCCGCTTTCGGCGCCGACGGCGTCGCCAGCGCGCGCAGCGTCTGCAGCGACGACCACACCTGCACCTCGGCGAGGTTGATCGCGAACTGCGAGCTCGCCGTCATCTGCACGCGCACGTAACGCCCCGTGCGCCCGATCGGGAACGTCTTGCCGCCGATCAGCACCGGCGTGCCGTAGTAGTACGCGGCGACCTTCGGATCGGCGAGCGCCTCCGCGGTCGTGCTGCCCGCGATCGGCTCATCCGAAACGAAGATGTAGAAGTTCGTGAGGAAGTGCGGCGGCCAGTCGAGGCGACCCCAGACGTCGATCGAGTCGATGGCCTGCACCGAGCAGAGGTCGACGCTCCACCACTCCTCGAGATTCGCGGTGGTGTGGTTGATCGAGTACTCGCTGCCGAGCACGCCGTTCGTGTTCGCGTTCACGGCGAGCCACGGACCGTAATCCTGATACGTCGACGACTGGGTCGCCTTGCGTCCCGCGGAGAGGTTCACGCGCTGCGGCGAGACCGGCGCCCACACCTGCACCTCGGCCGGATGCAGATACTCCTGACCGCTCAGCTGCACGCGGACGTAACGGCCGGTGCGGCGCACGTCGAACGTCGACGGGCGCTGCGCGTTCGGATAGTAGAAGTACGAGGTGACGCCGGACTGCGCGAGCGTCGCGTTGAGATCGCCGGACGTGAACGGCGTGTCGGAGACGTGGACCCAGAAGCGCGAGAGACGCTCCTGGCAGCACATGTTGAAGCCGCCGTTCCAGACGTCGATGGCGTCGATCGGCTGCACGGCGCCGAGGTCGACCTGCCACCACTCCTGCGGCGCGTTGCCGGTGTGCGCGTACGAGTACATGTCGCCGTCGACGGGGTACTCGGCGCAGTTGTACGGGCAGGGCGACGGTGCGGCGGCCTCGCGGCCGTTGACGCTGAGCCACGACGACATCGACGTCGGCTTGTGGTACGCGAGGTTGACGCGCGTGACTTTGGCAACGCGGTCGAACCAGGCCTGGCCGTCGTAGATGACGAACGACATGCCGCGGAGGCTCATGCCGGCCATCTGCATCGACGACACGGGGATCTCCAGACGAACCCACTCACCGGCTTTCGGCATGGAGCCCATGCGGCGGCGCTCGACGGTTCCGTCGGTGCCGTAGGCCACGAGGTCGTCGCCCCAGTATACGCGGCGGCTCCAGCCGCCGTCGTTGAACTCGAGCATGAGCTCGCGCGGCGGCGCGCATGGATCGATGAGAGCGTAGACGACGATGACGTCGTCCATGCCCAGCGTCATCGTTGCGGACGCGGAATCGAAGTGGCTCTGATGGCTGCCGCCGCCGTTCGGAACGTTCATCGACAGCGTGCCGCTCGCGGCCTGCGCGGAGCTCCAGTCGAACGGCGTCCGCTCGACGCCGCCCGCGGGGAGCGCGTCGTCGAACCAGACGGTCTCGCCCGGCAGATACGACGGCTTCGCGGCCTTGCCGAGGACGCAGGCGGCGTCGCCGATGGCATCGAACCACGCCTCACCGCCGTCGACGGAGATGGTCAAGCTGTTGACGTTCGTCGCGGACGTAATGCCGAGCGACGAGGCGAGGACTTCGAGACGCGTCCAGACGCCGCCCGCGGGCAGTGCGGCGAGCTGCACCTGCGTCGCGGCAGGCGTGAGGCGCGACTCGCCCCACGACGCGCGCCATTGCGTGGTGCCGTCGCTCCACGTGGCGAGGATCTGCCGCGGCGGATCGCACGGATTGACGAGCGCGTAGAGCACGAGGTTGTCGTCCGGCTGCACGCTCATCGGCGCGGCGTTCGCGAACGTCCACGAGCGCGCGCCGCTGCCGGCGGCGAAGTGCAGCGCAAGCGAGCCGGCGGCGACCTGCGTCGCGTCGAACGTGGCGTCGCCGCTCGCGTTCGCGCCGGAAGGCGGCGCGTCGTCGATCCACATCGTGGCCAGCGGCGTCGACGACGGACGCGCGACGCTGGCGAGCGTTGCGCACGCGTTCAACGTGAGCGAGGCGCTCTTCGAGGCGCCGTACGTCGCGAAGACGCTCGCGGTCGTGGCGGCGCCGACGCGGTCGGTGGTGACGGTGAAGGTGACCTGCGACGTGCCGGCCGGCACGAGCACCGCCGGCGGCACGTGCAGCTGCGTCGTGCTCGCGGCGAGCGACACGAGCGCGCCGCCGGCGGGCGCGGCGGAGCCGAGGGTGACGGTCGCATTGACGCTCGCGCCGCCTTCGACCGCGTTCGCGTCGAGCGCGAGCGATGCGAGCGCGCCGTTCGTGCCGGCGACGTTCAGCGCCGCGATCTTCGTCTGCTGATAGCGCGCGGTGATCGTGGCGGTGACGTTCGATGTGGACGCAGCCGTTGCGATCGAGAACTGCGCGGTGGTCTGGCCCGCGGCGATGGTGATCGAGGGAGGCAGCGTCACGGAGCTCGCGGAGCTCGTGAGCGTGACGACGATGCCGCTGCTGCGCGCGGGCGTTGCGAGTCGCACGGTTCCGAACGTCGACTCGCCGGCGTTGACGCTCGACGGTTCGATGGTCAGCGTCGAGAGCTGGTTGGCGTCGACGATGGCGCCGTTGACGGCGACGGTCGACGAGAGCGGCGCGACGTGCGAGTCGGTGGCGGTGAGCGTGAACGCATCGCCGCCCTGCCCGCCCACGGAGATGCGGAACGAGCCGTCGGACGCGGCGGGGCCGCTGTAGATCGCGCCGGTGCGGACGTTCTTCGCCGCGAGATGAATGGGCGTGTCGGGATCGATGACGGCGCCCGCGGGGCCGGTGACGAAGTCGCCGCCGGCATCGCTGGTGACGACGATCTGCGCGCGCTTCGACTGGGGGAACTGCGGCGCGCCGCTGTTGCCGGTGAAGGCGACGCCTTCGGGGATCGTGACGAGTCCCTGTTCGTTCGCGACGTAGAGCACGCCGTTCACCAGCGCGACGTCGAAGGCGTTGCCGCTCGTCTGCTGGCGCCCGAGGTAGCGCGGCGCGTTCGGATCGGTGATGTCGTAGAAGAGCGCGCCGAGCATGAGACCGCCGAAGACGGCGCGGTTGCCGCTCACGGCCACGCCCTGCGTCATCGCGCCGTTGGAGAAGACGCTCTTCACGACCGGCGATGCGGGATTCGATAGATCGACGACGGCGATCTTGTCGCCGTAGCCGGCGAGATAGAGCGTGTCGCCGGAGATCGCGCCGCGGAACGCGGAGAAGTTCGGGATGTCGACGTCGGCGAGCTTCACGAGGTTGTTGACGTCGCGGTGGTCGATGACGATGACGTCGTGCGACGGCGCCTGCGTGGCGACGAGGTAGTCGTCGCCGAACGCGAGCAGGCTCTCGAGCTGCGTGCCGGGCGTCGTGTCCTGCTCGTGCACGAGATGCGGCGACGCGGGATTGCTGACGTCGTAGACGCGGATGCGGCCGTCGTTGTGCCCGAAGTTGACGGAGGTGAACGCATAGTTGCCGGCGACGGCGACGCCGAGATCGCCCGCGTCGAGGCCGACGCAATGGCGCGTCGACGTCGAGCTGGTGAGATCGATCGTGCAGAAGTCGTACGAGCCGACGTACGCCCAGCCGTCGCGCACGGCGAGGCCGTACGACGAGCCTTCCGCGGCGGCGAGCGTCCACTTGTAGACCGGCGCCGCGGGGTTGCTGATGTCGAAGACCGCGAGCTCGTTGTTCGAGCCGGAGATGCCTTCGTCGGCCCACTTCGCGACGGCGAGCCAGTGGCCGTCGGTGCGTACGGTGCGCGCGCGATACGTGCCGCCGCCGAACGGGAAGTCGGTCATCGACGCGCCGAACGGCACGAAGCCGGCGTTCGTGGTGATGCTCGCGCGGCCGACGACGTCGTACGCGGTGACGTCGATGGCATCGCCGGACGATGCCGCGATCGACGCGTCGAAGCTGCCGTCGGCGCGCACGGCGAAGCCGGTGGCCGTCGCGCCGGTGGTGCGGTTCGTCACGGTGACGGTGAGCGGCGCGGCGCCGCTCACGGCGGTCGCGCGGCCATGCACCGCGGTGTCGCTCGCGCCGCGTGTCAGCGTGAGATCGACCGCGGAGACCTGCGGCGCGACGGGGAGCTTCGCGTAGGCGATGCCGAGGTCGTTCGCGACGTAGGCGTGGTTCGCGTAGAAGAGGACGTCGCGCGCGGTGCCGCCGAACGGAATGGTGCGCTCGAAGAACGGCGCCGCGGGCGAGGTGATGTCGTACTGCGCCAGGCCGTAGCTTCCCGCCGCGGGGAATGCTTCGGTGCCGACGATGGCGATGCCTTCGCTGCCGTCGTCGGTGTGAATGGCGCGGCTCAGCACGACCGGATGCGCGGGGTCGCTCACGTCGACGGCCGCGGTCTGATATGCGTTGGTGAGATACAGCGTCTTGCCGTTGAGGCGTCCGCGTGACGTGCGGAAGTCGGGCAGGTCGAGGTCGGCGACGGTGACGATGTTGTTGACGTCGCGGACGTCGAAGATCATCAGATCGTGGCCGCTATAGCTGAGGCCCGCGAGGTAGCCGTTGCCGAGGTCGATGAGGCGCCAGAAGAACGAGCCGAAGCCGCTGCCCGGCACCATGGCCTGCTCTCGGATCAGGCGTGCATTCGCGGGATCGGCGACGTCGTACACGCGCAGGCGGTAGTCGCTGTTCGTCGCCACGTACATGTAGCGATTGACGAGCGCGAGGCTGAGCGCGCCGATCGAGCCGTAGCAGTTCTTCGTCGCGGACGGGTTCGCGTAGTTGACGGTGCAGAAGTCGTACGACGCGATGTACGCCCAGCCGTCCACTGCTGCGACGTCGTAGATGGCGGTGTTGCCGGCGGAGAGCGAGCGCACGAACGCGGGGTGATCGGGATCGCTGACGTCGAGCAGCGCGATGCGGTCGCTGTCGCCGTTGCCCGCCCCACCGCCCGCGCCGGAGACGAGGAGCGTCGTGCCGTCGCGCACGACGTTGCGCGCGCGGAACGAGCCGTCGACGCCCCACGACGACTGGCTGAGCTGCGTGACGACGACGGACGAGTGCAGCACGAGGTCGCCGACGTTGGTGATGCCGTCGGCCACGGGAGTCGTTGCGGCGGAGGCGCCGCTGAGCGTGGTGCCATCGGCGAGCGTCAGCGTCGCGTTGCACGTGATCGCGCCGGTGGCCGGCATGTTCGCGATCGAGAAGAAGCCGCTCGCGTCGGTGGCGACGCTGGTCGTGTCGCAGGTGACGGCGGCGTTCGCGACGGCGTGCGCGCGCTCGTCGAGCACGCGGCCGGTGACGGTGGTGGTGTAGGTGCCGGTGGCGAGGACGTGCAGCGTGGCGGTCTTCGTCGTCGTGCCGAGCGTCGCGGTGATGGTGACGTTCGCGGCGTTCGGTGACGACGGCGTGGCGATCGTGAATTGCGCGGAGGTCGCGCCGCCGGCGATGGTGATCGTGGGCGGCACGGTCGCGGCGCCCGACGAGCTCGCGAGCGCGACGACGACGCCGGCGCTGCGCGCGGGCTGGAGCAGTTGGACGGTGCCGGTGGCGCTCGTGCCCGCGACGACGTTCGCCGGTGCGATGCCGAGCGCGCCGAGGCCGTTCTGCTCGACGATCGTGCCGGCGACGGGGATCGACGGCGACGCGAGCGGGAAGGCGTGCGTGTCGGTCGCGCGGACGGTGAAGGTGTCGCCGGCGCGCGCGACGAGCGGGATCGTGAACGAGCCGTCCGCCGCGGCGTCGACCGGCGTCGTCGCCTGACCGGTGCGCAGGTTCGTGGCCACGACGTGGATGGGCGTGTCGGGATCGACGACGGCGCCGGCCAGCGCGACGATCGCGTCGCCGTTCGACGTCGACGTGACGGCGATCTGCGCGCGTTTCGCGGCGGGGAACTGCGGCGCGCCGCTGTTGTAGAGATGCGACGACGCGCCGTCTTCGCTGAGCGACGCGGTGTCGACGCGGTCCGCCGACTGCAGCCTCGCACCGAAGAGACGGACGGTGTCGAAGCGCTGCACGCCGTACCAGGCGTCGCCTGGTTGGATATCCATCGATTCGCCGGCGTTCGGCGCGAGCGTGAGGATGTTGCCGTTCGTGGCGGCGATGCGCCACACGCCCTTCACGCCGTTCGCGTTCGCGATCTCGACCCAGTGTCCGGCGAAGAACGGCAGGACGTTGAAATCCGTGACGAGCGTGGCGCCGTTCGAGCCGTTCTGCGCGACGCCGTTGCCGAGCGACGGCAGATCGGTGATCGCGCTCGTGGCTACGCCCGCGGCATCGATGGTGAGCTCGCCGTACGTCGACTGCGCGCGGTGGAGGAGGATGCTGCCGGGCGCGCCGGCCGCGGTGACGCACGCGCCGCCGGTGTGGCCCGCGCGGGCGAGGAGCGCCGGGAGCGCGCTCGCGCTGTCGGTGGTCTCGATGGCGATCGCACCGCCGCCGCCGCTGGCGCAGCCGTCTCCGCCAATCGTTTCGATGCTGCCGCTGCCGGTCACGCTGCCCGCGGTGATCCAGACCGAGCCGCCCGCGCCGGCGCCGAGAGTGCTCTGCCCCGTGTTCGCGCCGTTCGCGCGGATCGCGCCGTGCACGGTGACGCGCGCGGCGCGGATGCGCACCACGCCGCCGCCGGAGGCGATGCCGGTGTCGGTGCCCGCGCCGCCCGCTTCGCTCGGACGGTCGATGCTGCCGTAGGTCTTGAGCGACGCGACCTTGCCGCCGCGGCCGATGTGCGACGCGCCTTCTTCGCCGCCGACGCCGGCGACGCCGGGATACGAGCCGCGCAGCGTGTAGCCGCGCGCGGTCGTGTCGATGGCGCCGCCCGCGTCGACGCGCACTTCGTTCGCGGCGTCGATGGTCAGCGAGCCGCCGGTCGGATGCGTGAGCGTCGACTGCGCGTGCACGACGACGCCGGTGGCGCTGACGCGCGTCGCGGCGACGGTGCCGAAGACGTCGTACGTCGTCGCCTCGATCGGATCCCAGGAGACGATCGTGACGTCGCGCGCGGTGACGGTGTCGAAGCGATAGAGACCCTGCCACTGATCGCCGGCGACGATGTTGATCGACTCGCTGCCGTTCGGCGCGAGCGTCAGCGTGCGTGCGCTGATCGCTGTGATGCGCCACGTGCCCTTCACGGTGCCGTCGGGCGCGGTGATGCGAATCCAGTGGCCGGCAAAGTACGCGGGCACGTCCGTCGCGCGATCGGTGACGAGCGTCGCGCCGGTCGAGCCGGCGAGCGCGAGGCCGCTGCCGATACCTTCGAGCTCGACGCGGTCGTTCGCGCGGCCCTTCGCATCGAAGGTCACGTCGCCGAACGTCGCGCCGGAGCGTTTGATGAAGACGCTGCCCGCGCCGCCGGCCGCGCGCGTGCAGCCGGCGAACGCACCGGGACGCGCGTACGCCGCGGGGACGACGCTCGAGGGGTCGCTGTACTCGATGGCGATTGCGCCGCCGCCGCCGGTGCTGCAGGCGCCGCTGCCGCCGTCGGCTTCGATCGAGCCGCCGCCGGCGATCCTCGCCGTGGTGATCCAGACCGAGCCGCCGCCGCCGGAGCCGAGACCGCTGCCGGCATCGGTTGCGCCGTTCGCGCGGATCGCGCCGTCCACGACGACGTTCGTCGCGTTAACGCGGATCGCGCCGCCGCCCCAGCCGCCGCCGGTGTCGGTGCCGCCGGAACCGAATTCCTGCGGGCGATCCACACTGCCGTAGGTGCGGTGGTCGTCGGCTTCCCCGCCGCCGCGTCCGATGTGGCCGCCGCCTTCATCCCCGTTGACGCCCGGCACGCCGGGGTACGAGCCGCGGTTCGTGTAGCCCTTCGCGGTGGCGTCGATCGACGCGCCGCAGGCGACGTAGAGCGTCGACACGCTGATGGCGAGCGGCTGCTCCTGCATCGGCGCGAGGACGGCGTTGCCGAGGAGCGCCACGCGATCGAAGGTGTGCGCGCCGGCGATCGTCAGCGTGACGCCGTCGAAGACCGCGATGCTGCGGTGCTCGTACGCGCTGTCGGCCGCGGTGATGGTGCCGCTGGAGCGGATCTCGACCGCGCCCTTCATGACCGTGAAGGAGCCGTCGACGGACGCGGTCGTGCCGGACGCGGTGGTGGCGACGACGTGCGTCGGCAGCTGCGTGCCGTCGGCGAGGTCGGGCACGGTGAACGTCGCTTCCCAGACGTCGTTGCCGAGCGGCGCAGCCTGTACGGTCGTACCGCTCACCGTGAGCTCGACCTTGCGAATGACGTTCGCGGGAGTCGGCGCCTTCGCGACGACGCGCAGCTTCGCGGCGTAGCCGGCCGGGAAGAGCGCGTCGCTGCCCGCGCACTGCCACGCGAGCGACGGCGCGTTCGCGTCGACGACCGGATGGATGACGAGCGGGATCGCATTCGCGCTGCCGCTGTTGCCGTTGTTGTCTTCGGCGCTGACGACGAGATCGCGCGTCACATCCTGCGTGCCGTCGACGAACGGCACCGGCAGTTGCGCGCTGTACGTGTCGCCGCTGCCGTGCGCGAGCTCGTACGTGTTGCCGTCGAGCGTCGCGAAAACGCGCTTCACGCCGGAGTCGGTGTCGGTGACGGTTGCGGTGACGACGATCGGCGCGGACTGCCCTTCGGTGAACGCGGCGTTCGGCACCGGCGAGGTCACGGCGATCGACGGCGCGGTGTGATCCTTCACGATCTGCAGCGTGCCGGTGACGGAGACGCCGCCCCACGTCGCGGCGATCGGCGCCGAGACCGCGTTCGCGACGGGCGTCGTGGCGACGTTGAATGTCGCCGTCGTGGCGCCGCTCGGAATGACGACGCTGGACGGAATCGCGACGGCGCTGCTCGTCGTCGACAGCAGCACGAGCACGCCTTCGCTGCCCGCGGGAGCGCGCAGCGTGACGGTGCCGGTGGTCGAGCCGCCGCCGGTGACTTCGCCGGGGAACGTGACCGATGCGACGCCGAGGTTCGCCGGGATCGCGCCGATGGAGATCTCGCCGGTGGTGAGGCGGAAGACGTTGCGGTCGCGCGCGGCGATGGTGACGGCGTCGCCCGCGGCGCCGTCGAACGGAACGCGGAACGAGCCGTCGGCGGCGGACGGACGCGTGCGCGTGCCGTACGCGGTCGAGTAGAACTCGACGTTGTCGAAGTACATCCAGTCGTCGCGGAAGCCGAAGGTGAATTTCGCCGACGGCGGGACGACGGTCTTGAGCTCGTACACCAGCGCGTCGTTGACGTACCACTGCACCGAGTCGGGCGTCTTCTCGAGGCGGAAACGCGTCGACGCGTCGAGCGTGCCCTGCGTGAAGCCGGAGTTCGCCCACGCGCCGTTCGGCCAGACTTCCCAGCGGTTGCCGGTCGGGAAGTGGAAGTAGTGGTTGGCCACGCCGATGAATGCGAGGTTGTTGGGGCTCCGATCGTTGAAGGTGAGGTACGCGGAGTCGCCGACCTCCGGCGTCTCGATCGTTCCCGGCGCCTGATTGAAGTTCGGGATCTTCTGCAGGCGCAGTCCACCGCGGTTCGGCGCGAGCTCGATGAATGACGCGTTCTGCAGCAGCTCGGCCGTCGCCGGCAGCGCGGGACGCGCGGTGTTGCGCGCGAAGACGTCGACGCCCTCGGCATCGCGCACCGCGCCGGCGGCGCCGGCGAGCACCGGACCGGTGCGTCCCTGTTCGATCGTCACCTTCGACGCGTCGATCGCCGGGCCGCTCGCGTTCGTGACGAGCGATGAATCGGCCGCGACCGCCGGCGCGTTGGCGGATTCGATCGTGTCGCGCGAGAGCACGTGCGCGCCGCCGCGCACCGTGACGTGATTGAAGCGATAGACGCCGCGCAGCTGATCGCCCGGCTGCATGACGACCGGGCTGCCGTCGGTGGACGCGAGCGTGATGCGCGGCGCGGTGCGGACGAGCGTCACGTTGCGCCAGTCGGTGTCGAACGCGAAGAGGAACTCGCTGAACTCGGTGTCGACGTAGCGCACGACGTTGCCGCTGTAGATGCCGCCGTACGCGTTCGCGTAGACCGAACCGCCGACGAGTTCCGCGACGGCGATGCCGCCGATCGATCCGCACGTCGTGCCGCAGGTGAGGCGGCGCACGTCGTAGATGTGCGGGCTGTTCTTGCGGAAGCTCGCGAAGACGCGGTCGCTCGCGTCGGGCGTGAACGGCACGAACGGACGGCCGTCGTCGTTGTCGTACGACCACTGACCGTTCTCGAATTTCGTCATGGCGATCTTCCGCCCTTCGACGAAGCCGCCCGGCCGATAAACGAGATAGCCGTCGTACGCGATCTGATCGTTGCCGAACCAGAACGAGGCGGACGGCGTGGCCGCCTGCGGATCGTTCTCGATCGACGCGATGCGATACGTCCCGCGAATCGTGCCGTCGGGCGCGACGACGCGCGCCCAGTTGCCGACCTGGAACGGCTGGATGTACGCGCGGTTCGCGAGCGTGGCCGTGCCGTTGCTGACGGAGGCGATCGTGTGCGCGCCGAGCCACGGGAGATCGGTCTCGACGCCGGTGCCGAAGCCGGCGTTGTCGATCACGAGATCGCCGAGCGCGGCGCCGTTCGCACGGATGAACACGGAGCCGGCGGCGCCGGGACGTCCGCTGTTCGTGCGCCCGCCGCGCGCGACGAGGTGATCGGCGATCGTGCCGCCGAGGGAGCCGTACTCGATGGCGATCGCGCCGCCGCCACCGCCGCCGCGGTTGTTGTTGTCGCCGCCGCCGCGCGCCTCGATCGAGCCGCCGCCGGCGAGGCGTCCGCGCGTGGTGAGGTAGACGGAGCCGCCGGCGCCGGGGCCCCACGTGTCGTTGTCGATGCCGTTCGCGCGGATCGCGCCGTCGACGGTGACGAACGTCTCGACGTCGAGACGCAGCACGCCGCCGCCGGTCGTGGCGTAGTTCGGATCGATGGTGTGGCCGCCGCCGCCCTTCTCGGCCGGATGCTCGATGCTGCCGTACGTGCCGCCGCCCGGAGGCGACCACTCGCCGCCGCGTCCGATGTGGCCGCCGCCCGACGAGTCGGTGGGCGTGGCGCTGCCGGGATACGCGGTGACGCCCGGATAGCCCTGCGCGCTGACGTCGATCGCGCCGCCGCAGGCGACGAAGAGGCGCTGCACGGAGACGACCGGCAGCGGAGTGCCGTCGGCGACCTGCTGCTGTTCGACCTTGCCGCCGTCGAGCACGATGAGGTTGCGCAGGTGCTGCTCGCCGGAGAGCACGAGATCGCCGCCGGCGCGCACGACGACGTCGCGGTTCTGATAGCCGGCGTCGAGCGGCGTGACGACCGAGCGCGTGCTGACGTCGATCGCGTTCGCGACGGCGGTGAAGCTGCCGAGGAGCACGGCCTGGTTGCCGCCGGCACTGGTGGCGGTGACGCGGACGTCGAAGGACGTGTCGTTCGCGGTGCCGCCCGGGATCGTGTAGCGGATCTCGTACTGATCGGAGCCGCCGATGCGGGAGGCGAGCACCGGCGTCGCGCCGTTGATCGAGAACTCCACGCGCTCGACGCCGTTCGACGGCGACGATGGCGTCGCGGTGACGCGCAGCGGGAACTCGTAGCCGAGCGGATAGCTCGCGTTCGGACTCGCGCAGACCCACGCCAGCGCGGCCGCGTTCGGATCGACCAGCGGCTTGATGTAGACCGTCAGCGTGCGCGACTCCGTGTTGCCGTCGTAGTCGATCGACGTGACGGTGAGCGTCTTCGCGATCGGCTCGCTGCCGTCGACGCTCGGCACGTTCAGCGTCCGCCGATAGACGTCGCCGCCGGCGTACGTCAGGTCGCTCGTGACGCCATCGAACGTGACCGTCACGCGCTGCACGGCCACCTCCGCATCGCTCGACGTCGCCTCGACGACGAACGTCGCGCCGGTGCCTTCCTGCAGTTGCGCGTTCGGCTGCGGCGTCGCGACCGCAAGCGACGGCGCGAGCGTGTCTTTCAGGATGTGAACGGTCTTCGTCTGCGTCGTGGCGATGCGGCCCGGCACGTCATCGAGCGCAGAGAGCGTGAGCGTGACGTCGCTGCCCGACGGCGCCGATGACGGGATGGCGACGCTGAACGTGCGCGTCATCGTCTGCGGCGTCGGACGCGTGGCGGTGCCGGACGTGACGCTGCCCTGCGACGACGCGAGCGCGAGCGAGGTGACGGCCACGTCGTCGGACGCGGCTGCGCTGACGTCGATGTTGTGATTCGCGTACGTCTCGGTCGCGCTGACGTCGAACGCGTCGATGACCGGCGCGGCGTTGTGGATGATGTTGAACGCGAGCGGCGCGGACTCGGCGACGCGGCCGGCGCGATCCGTTGCGTAAAGTTTCAGCGTCGTCGCGCCGAGCGGCGCGTCGTTCGGAATGGCGATGGTGAGCGTCGTGTCGCCGAGCGGTGAGACGAAGTTCGGATACGCGAAGACGTCGACCGGCTGCACACCGAGCGTCGCGCGCAGCTGGCGGATGCCGGACGCGCTCTCCGCCGTGACGTGCACGGTGATGGTCGTGTTCTGCGCGACGCTGCTGCCGGCCGCGGGATCGCTCGAGACGAGCGTCAGCGCGAACGGATCGTTCGGACGCACGATCGACGCGGACGGATCGACGGTGAGCGTGCCGGACGGCTCGCTGTCGAAGCGCGCCAGCACGCGGGGACCGATGGTGATGCTGTCGAACGCGCCGCCGCCGATCGGCGTGGCCGCGGTGCGGTGCGCGGTCGCGGGAACGCGATCGTCGAACGAGGAGACGACGAGCTCGCCGAGCGTCGCACCCGGACGCACGAGGTAGATCGTGCCGGCGCCGCCGTCGACGTGCGCTTCGTTGTCCGCGCCGGTGTGACGTCCTCCGCGCGCCTGGATCGCGGAGAGCGCCACTTCGAAGCGGTCGCTTGCACGGAGCTCGATACGTCCGCCGCCCGCGCCGCGATCGAGGTTGTTCTCCGCGCCGCCGTCGGCGCCGTTCGCGCTGATGCGCGTCCACGGACCGGTGATGAGCGCGTGCGCGCGGAGCGAGATCGTGCCGCCCGAGCCGAGCATCCAGAACGTGGAGCCGGACGGCGGCTCGCCGTCGGCGAGCACGGGTCCCGCGAGCACGAAGCGCGCGAGTCCGCTGCCGCCGCGCAGGAGCACCGCGCCGCCGCCGTTCGAGCCGGGACGATCGCCGCCGCTCGGCTGCGCGCCGCCGCCGCTCCCGAAGTCGACAGGATCGGTGATCGAGCCGTAGGTCGCGTTGGTCGTGCCGACGTACGAGCCGCCGATGCCGCCGTACGAGGCGTCGGCATTCGCCGCACCGTTGCCGGAGCGCGTGCGGCCGAGGCGCGAGGCGTTGCCCGGCGTGCGGTCTTCGCGGCCGTGGAGGCCGCCGAGGTAGCCGCGGCCGGTCAGGTCGACGCGGGAGTCGGCGTCGACGAAGAGATGATCGGCGATGGTGAGATCGAGCTTCGTCTCTTCGGGATTCGAGAGCACCGCGCCGTCGACGAGCACGAGGTCTTTCAGCGCGAGCGGAACGGAGACGTAGACGCGCACGCCGCGCACGAGGACGCTGCGGTTCGCGTACTGATCGGCGGTGATGGACGAGATGTTGATGTTGGCGCTGATGACGCGATCGACGTCGACCGGATCGATGGTGATGGGCAGCTCGACGCTGTGCGACGGATCGGCGTCGTCGACGATCGCCTTGACCGTGAACGGCGTGCGATCGGCGGGGAACGTGAACGCGACGCGCGCCTCGAAGACATCCGACGTGCCAGCGCGCAGCGTGGCGTCGACCGGCGCGGCGAGCGCGGTCGACTCGAAGCGGACCGACGTGACCTTCACGTCGTCGGTCGCGCGCACGCGCAGCGTGGTCAGCCAATCGGATTGATTCGCCGGCAGCGCCGCGCCGTCGAGCGGCGTGATCCAGGCCGCGGTCGGGATCGTGGCGTCGTCGACGCGGTCGTAGATCACCTCGTGCGTGTCGGTGGTGACGTTGTCGCGCTGGTCGTAGACCGAGACGGCGACGGGCACGCGCGTGTCGGCGTTGCGCGGCGGCACGGTGACGCTCTTGCGGAACGTGGTGATGCCGGTCGCGGAGTCGAACGAGCTCGTGACGCCGCTCTGCGCGACGCCGCCGACGCTGATCGTGGCGCGGGCGATGCCGGTCTCCGCGTCGCGCACCTGCAGCTCGATCGTGTAGCTGCCGCTCGCGGTGTTGTACTGGTAGTGCGTCTCCGCCTTCGGCGTGAAGGCGACGATCTCCGGCTTCGTCGTATCCGCGAGCACGGTCAGCGGCACTTCGGCGATGCCGGATTTGTTGACGGAATCCGTCGCGGTGACGACGAGCGTCGCGGCGCCGTCCTTCAGCGTCGCGGGCAGCGTCCAGTCGAAGCTCGCGTCGGGGAACGGCACGGCCGTCGAAGGACGGGTGATGTTCTGCGAGCCGACGATCTGGTGCAGCGCGTCGCCGTTCGTCGCGGTGCCGCGCAGCTCGAGCGCGAGCGTGACTTTCAGCCCCTCGTCGTGGAACGCGACGGTCGTGTGCACGGCGTGCGTGGGGTACGCGGCGTCGGGCGTGTTGGTGACGAGAATGTCGCGCGGCGGATCGTTCGGCAGCACGTTCCAGGTGTGGACGTCGGGCGCCGGACTGCTGTTGCCGGAGAGATCGGTGGCGACGGCCTGCAGCGTGAACGTCGAGCCGGTGGTCGTCGCGGCCGGCGCGGCGAAGCTGTACGCGAACGGCTTCGTGCGCACGCGGGCGATGGCCGTGCCGTTCGCATCGAGCCAGTCGACGTAGGCGATGTCGTTCGACTCGTCGTCGGTGCCGTCGTCCGTCACGCGGACGCTGGCGGTGTAGAGCAGTTCGGAGACGAGGTTGTCGTCGCTGCTGGTGATCCTGGCGATCGGCTTCTTCGTGTCGAAGGAGAAGAACTCGAAGACGCGGTCGTCCTTCTGCACGTTCGGCGGCGTCTGCGTGTCGCGCGCGCCGCTGACGGTGAGGCGGTAGAACGACGACTCGGCGATGGCCACGCCCCGCGGCGCGATGACGAACGTCGTCGCGTCGGCGGGATCGGGGAACGCGGAGATCGGCAGGACTTCGACGGCGTTGCCCTTGTACGCGTCGAGATTCTCGAGGCGCACCACGCCGCCGATCTCGAACGAGTTCGCGGCGATGGCCTTGTTGAACTTCACGCGGAACGTGGCGCTGGCGGGGATCGGCTCGGTCTCCGCCGGATCGACCTTCAGCACCGCGGGCTCGGTGTAGTTGACGGTGGTGAAGCTCGAGCCGACCGCGGTGAGCATCGGGTTGCCGGTCGTGTCCTGAATACCGGCGGGGATGGCCAGTCGATAGAGCACGTTGCTCTTGAGCGGGAACTTCTGGCCCGCGCCCGGCGGCGGCGGGACGAGCTTGACGATGAACGTCCCATCGGGACGCACCGACGGCTCGACCGTGCACGCGACGAGCGAGCTGTCGTCGGTCGCGAGCAGTTGGAACCACGAGCCGTTGAGATACGCGGCCGCGAGTTGCTCGCTGAAGGTGATCGTGATCGGCGTCGACGGCGAGACGCTGGTGGCGTTCGCCGGCGGATCGATCGACAGTACGCGCGGCGGCGTGGCGTCGATGCGCACGCGCGGCACGACGATCGTCCCGGTCGTTCCGTCCGCGACCGGCACCGTGCGCGTGGCACCGATGGTCGTGTCGTCGGGGCCGTAGAACGTGAACGCGAGCGTGGTGCCGCCGACCGGAATGCCGGTGAAGCGGTACGCGCCGTTCGCATCGGTGAGCGTTTCGAGGCGCAGCGGCTGCGAGAGACGCGAGGTCACCAGCAGCAGCACGCGCGTGCCGGCGGACGGAGTTCCGTTGCCGATCTCCGCGTCGACGCCGCCTTCGACACTCGCGTTCGAGCCGAGGTTAAGCGTGAGCTGGAGCGGTTGCGAGCGGCTCACCAGCGAGCCGCCGCCGGACGCGGTGACGTTGCCCTTCGACGCCGACGCGGTGATCCAGCCGAACGGCACGCCGGGCAGCGTGACGCTGCCGGTTGACGGCGTAAACATCGTGCGGTTCCCGATGCCCGGCGCGAAGAGGTCCACCTTCGCGTCCTCGACCGGATTGCCGCTGCCGTCGAGCACGTGCACCTCGACGGTTCCCGACGTCGGCAGCACGACGTCTTCCGTTTTCTCGAGCGCGCCGCCGAAGCCGCCGCCGCCTTTCACGACGCGCCCTTCGCCGCCGAGCTCGCGGACCTCGAAGCCGTAGCCGGACGAGGCGAGCATCTTCCGGAAGATGGTCGGGTTGCCCTGCTGCCCGCGGTAATACGGCACCGGCCCCCAGATCAGATCGCCCTGCCACACCGTGACCTCGGCGAGCGGCGCGAGGTCGCCCGCCGCGCCGTTGTCGAGCGGCAGATGCACGCGCACGGTGAGCGTGGCCGTGCGCTCGAGCTCGAGGTGGATGTTCTTCTGCTCGGGCACGAGCGTGCTGATGAAGAGTCCGGACGGACCGACCGCGCGGCGCAGCGAGCCGATCTCGTACGCGATCAGCGAGAACGGACCTTCCGGCACGCCGTTGAAGACGAACGCGCCGTCGACGTCGGTCGACGCGGCGGCGCTGCTGCCGGTGGCCTGCAGCTGGACGGGCATGCCCTTCGACGGCAGCCCCGGCGTCGGCTCGCTTTCCGGATCGGTGAGCGTGCCGGAAACGAGTCCGCGGAACTCGAGCTGCACGGTGACGGGCACGGTGCTGCCCGCGGCGACGTCGAAGTCGACGGCGTGTCCCGCGCGTCCCGCGGACTTCGAGTACGCGACGATCGTGTAGCGGCCCACCGGCACGCCGTCGAAGAACGCGACGCCGTTGTCGTTGGTGCTCGTAAAGTCGAAGCGTCCGCTGCCGCGCAAGAGCGCGACTTCGGCATTGGCGACCTTCGCGAAGCCGAGGAGCGGATCGGTGACCGTGACGCTGACGGCACCGGTGCCCGCGCCGCCGATGCGCACTTGCACGCTGCGCTGCGTGGCGTCGCCCTCGTCGCTGAGATGTCCCTGGTAGTCGCCGCGCAGTTCCTGATTCGTGGGATCGACGGCGGTGATGCGGAAGTCACCGGTGAAGACGTTGCTGACCACGAAGCGGCCGTTGATGTCGGCCTGCAGCGGATCCTGCGGCGTGCCGATGGCGCGGTACGGCCAGGCCAGCTCGCGCAGCCAGTAGCGCGCCAGCGGCACCTTCACGCCGTTTTGGTCAAGCACTTGACCTTCCACCGTCGACTGCGTGCGCATGACGATGACGAGGTTCGAGACGGGGCCGCCACCGCCCGGCGTCGCGCCGCCGACGATGCCGGTGCGATAGACGCCGTCGCGCTCGAGGTCCGCGACGATGGTGAACGGCGTGCCCGCGGCGACCGCGGCGAAGCGGAACGTGCCGTCGGGATTCGTGATCGCGGGCGCGTATGTCGCGCGGTCGGTGTAGAGGCGCACGGTCGCGCCGGACACCGGCGTCACGCCGTCGTGCGCGTAGACGCGGCCGGTGACGTCGCCGATCGTGGAGAGGCGCAGCGTCACGTTGCGGACGTCGCCGTCGTACGCGAGATACGCCTGGCCCGCCGCGAAGCCGGCCGGATTTCGCACCGTGGAGAGGCCGACGTTCTGCCGCGCCGGCACGTTGTGGAAGGTGACGAGGCCCGTTTCGGAGTCAGGCGTGCCTTCGAACGTCTTCGGACGGAAGCCCTGCTCGGCCTCGTCCCACACGCTGTACGACATCGCGATCGGCCCGAGGACCTGCGCGTAGCACGGAGGCGTGGAGCACGGCTGCTCGATTTCCGTGCGCACGACGATCGTGCCGGAGCCGGGCAGGTGGAGATCGGTGACGCCGACCTGGCCGCCGAAGTCGACGCGCACGTTGCCGCTCGCGGCCTGATCGCCGTACGGCGAGTTGCCGCCGGACGGCACCGCCACGACGTCGACCTGCTGCGGCACGCGCATGTCCGGCAGCTCGTAGACGCCGTCGCCGCGCGGCGTGAAGCTGGTCGCGGGGAAACCGGGCCAGATCACGCGGTAGCCGGTGACCGGCTCGCCCTGCGGCCCATAGAGACGGATGCGCATCGTGGCCGTGCCCGCGGGCTCGGTGCTGCGCAGCTTCATGTTGAAGTGATTCGAGCCGGCGACGAGCGTCGGCACGCTGAAGTAGCCGCGGCGTCCGGTCGCGGGATCGAAGACGCTGATGCGGCGCTCCGCCGCCGACAACGGCAGATCGGCGATCGTGTACGAGCCGTCGGGATTCGTGGTGACGGGCGAGACGCGGTCGATGGTGACGATGGCGCCGGCAGCCGGCGCATCCTTCGACGCATCGCCCGGCGCCGCCGGGTCATCGCGGATCACGACGCCTTCGAGCGTCGCCGTCTCGACGTTCGGCGCCGGCACGGAGAGGACGAGCGTCTGCTCGAGCGTCTGGTCGGGACGCAGCTCGACCTCGACGCCCGCGCCGTTGCGGCTGATGCCGAAGTCGGCCGCGAGCACCGACACGACGCCCGCGGGGATACCGCTGAAGAGGAACGTGCCGTCGGCGTCCGTGCTGCCGTCGCGCAGCGCGTAGCCCTGCGCCCAGACGCCGACGAGCGCGCCGGCGACGGGCGCGTTCGTGTCGGAGCGGCGCACGATGACGCGCACGCTGCCGAGTCCCGGCGCATCGCGTTTCACGATGACGAGGTCCTGCGTCACGACCTCGCCGGCGACGCGGATCTGGTTCGCGGCGAACGTCGGACGCCCGTCGTTGTCGAAGACCGAGAACGTGAGCGGCCCCACCGGCAAGTCGCCGATGTCGTAGTTGCCCGCGGCGTCGGTCCGGCCGTGCCGCACCTGATCGAACATCGTGCTGCCGATGGTGACGTCGACGTCCGCCACGACCTCGCCGTCGCTGTAGCGCACCTGTCCGCGCGCGCGGCCGCGGCCGAGGAACTGGAGGTTGACAGTGTGAACCTCGCCGGGGAGACGCACCGCCCCTTCGAGCTTCGCGCTCTTCCCTTCCGCCTCGGCACTGAGCGCGTAGCCGCCGTAGATGCCGCTGTCGGCGTCGCGCGGAACGAACTCGTAGAGGAAACGTCCGTCGGCGCCGGTGACGTCGATCTGCTCGCCGCCGGTCTCGCCCGTCATCCGCACGAGTACGTTCGGGATGACGCTGTTGTCGCCGCGCAGCACGAGGCCGGTGAGGATCGCGCCGGGACGATCGTTGTCGATCCGAGGCACGACGTCGCTCACCGCGAACGTCACCGCCGGCGCCGAGATGTCGTGAATCGCGTCGACGGCGAGGAGGTACTGCGCATTGCGCGAGAGCGCTTTGTCGAAGGTGACGTTGATGATCTTCGCGTCGTCCTGCAGCGCGGCGCCGGGGATCTGCAGCTGCGCGTTCGGATCGGACGGGACGTTCTTCCGCGTGACGTGGTAATTCGCCTTCGGCACGTCGACCGTGAGCGCGAACTGATCGCGCAGCGTCGCCGCGTCGCTGATGCGGACCGGCCGGTTGAAGAGCAGCGAGACGATGTGCCCGCGGTCGTCGAGATGGAGGTCCTGCGCCGCGCCGATGACGCGCAGTGGCGTCTGCGGCACGACGTTGACGGTGGCAACGCCGACGGCGTTCTTCACCACCAGCGCGTGCGAGCCGCGCACGACGTCGACGTCGACCGCGACGCCGGGCGTGGCGCCGGTGATCGCGAGATCGGTGCGCAACTGCACGCCGTCGTTCGCGTCGGGATAAATGAGGTGCAGCGTGAACGACGCCGCCGCGGGAACGACGGACACGCGCAGCGTTTCGTTCGGCCAGCGTCCGACCAGCGCGAGCTCGCCCACATCGCCGCCGGCATTGAGTCGCGTGAGCTGCGCGTACGGCAGCGTGCGAATCCACCCCTCCGCCGCTTCCGCCGGAACGTCGGCGCGCGTGCCGGTCGCGAGCGCCGTCACGGACACCGCGTATGGCCGCGCGGCGCCATCGACATTCGCGCCGTGCGCGTACGCGAAGAGGAACCCGGTGCGATGCGACGTCGCCGCGGCGAACTCGCTCACGAATTGCTGCGGCGTCTCGCCGTTCGAGAACGCCTGTGTCTCGAGCTGCCGCGCCATCGCCGCTTCCGCGCGTCGCCCCGACTCCTCGGCACGGCGCAGGTCGTCCCACTCCCGCAGCTCCGGCGCCGTGTTCGCCTGATCGACGCGCTCCGCGTTGCCGAGCAGATCGAGCGCGAGCTGGAAGAACGGCTCGCGATTCTCGAGCGGATCGCTGGCGCTGAGATCGCGCCGCGCGACGAAGATCCGCTGCCCCGCGCGCGCGATCTGCTGCGCGCGCGTGAAGACGTCCGTCTTCAGCACGCGCGGGAACTTGGCCGTCGCCTGCGTGAGCGGCGCCGTGGCCAGGCTGTAGCCGAGGCCGAGGAGCTGCATGTTCGCGTCGACGAAGTCGGAGGGCAGATAGCGCGCGTAGTACGGCAGCACGAGCGTCGCCGGCGACAGCGGAATGCCGGTCGCGCTCACGCCCATGGTCAGCTTCACGCTCGCGCCGACCGTCTCGTCGTTCGCCACGCCGGCGGCGGCGAACACTTTCCCCGTGATCTTCGAGTTGAGCTTGTACGGCACCGGCTTCATCTCGCCCGGCTGGAGGTCGAGCTCCGCGGTTGGCGCCGTGCCTTCCTCGCGGCAGATGTTCTCCGCCGCCGCGCCGGAGGTGCACGCCGGGATCTGCGAGAGGTCGAGGAGCACGTGCTGGAAGTTCGCGCTGAGGTTCGTGACGAAGGCGTACGCGGTGTACCTCTCGTCCTTGCGCACGGTGTCGGGGTGGGAGAAGTTGATCTGGAAGCGCGGGTCGCTGACGACGAGCGTCGTCGAGACGTGGCCGCGCAGCGGGAAGTCGGGCTGGCCGGGCTGCTGGTACGTCGCGTTCACTTCGACGTTGACGCTGTGCGTGCCCGCCTTGAGCGCCTCGAGCGTCCATTCGGCGCTGCCGCGTCCCGCGGCGACGAGGAAGCTCGCGCCGGTGCTCTCGTCGACGATCGGCACCGGCTGCCCGAGGGAGACCGCGGGGACGACTTTCGACACGCGCAGCTGCGTCGGCGTGCCGATCGTCGCCGTGACCGAGTCGAGGCGGATGTTGCTGCCCGCGGGCGCGCCGTTGTCGACTTGCAGCACGACCGCGAAGAACTGGTGCAGCACGCCGAAGCCGGTCGGCACGACCAGCGCCGCCGGAATCGAAGGCCGCCCCGGCCGCCCTTCGTGATCGAGCCCGTCGCCGCCGTCAGGTGGTCCGCCATCGAGCTCGAACGTCGCCACCGAGGGCGGCTCGAAGCGCGGCGGACGCGCGTTCACCGGCACCGGCGGAATCGTGTACTGCGACTCGCGCGGCAGCGGCGTGACCTCGTGCGTGCGGCGGTCGATGATCACGGGATACGGGATCTCGACCGTGGTCTGGTCGACGCCGAAGATGAACGTGTATTCGTAGACGTCGTAGTTGCGCGCGTCGACGACGATGCCGCGCTGGCGCAGCTCGTCGGGCGTCAGCTGTCGCACGCGCACGTGTGTCTCGAGCACGTCGCTGACGTTGATGATCGCGAACGACGGGACGGCCTGCTGGAGGAACGCGCCGTCCGCGCCGACGAGGCGGATGTTCTGCAGCTGATAATCCCCCTTCGCATGCAGCGCGGGGATCGCGAACGCGCGGCCGGGCGTCGTCGCGAGCGTGATCGGAGTGGTGATGCCGGGGCCGGTGAGCTCGCCGAGCGCGGAGAGCCCGTTCGCGGGCGGCGCCTCGTCGCCGGTCTTGCCGCCGAAGAGCGTCTGCACGTACGGCGGAACGTCGACGGCGGTGACGACCGGGTTGCGATCGACTTCCAGGCCGAGGCCGAGGATGTCGAGATCGGCTTTGGCGACCTCGCCGGCCGCGAGGGGGACGGCGAGGAGCGCGAGAAGACAAAAGACTCCAATGCGTGTCTGACGGAGGCGCATGCAGGTGCTCGGCGCGGGCGGCTAGTGGGATTCGGGTTGAATGCGGGAGGGAAGCTGATCGAGCTCGCGGAGCTCGCGCGCGACGCGGACCGCCGGCGACTCGACTTTCCGCGCGCCCGGCGGAATCAGCTTGAGCTCCTCGGGCGCGAGCTCGCTGCGCACATCCAGCACACTGTTGCGCATCGTCACGCGGGAACCGGCCGCGTCGATGGTGATGCTCGTTTCGAACGGCAGCGCGTAGTCGTCCTGCGCGGCGATGCCGTTTGCGGATTTCGCGCGATGCGCCGGATCGCCGTTCGTGGCGACGCGCAGAATCGCGTCGTGCTCCTCGCGGCGCGGATTGGGATACGCCGCGCCGATGAGGACCTCGAGCGCCGCGCGCGAGAGACGCGTATTGCGGTCGACGCCGATGTCGAGGGTGAGCTTGTCCGCGCCGTCGCGCGAGAGCTCGAACGAGTCGAGCGAGCGGCCATTGCGCGTGCCTATTGTGCCGCGCGGCGTCGCCGTCCACGCCGCCGCGGATTTCTGTTGGGTCGCCGCCGGCTGCGCTTTCGCCAATGCATCGAACGGCGTAATGCTGTAGGTCCCCGCGCCGCGATCGATTTCCGTCAGCTGCTGCCGCGCATAATCCGCAATGACCACGCGCGCGCCGTTGACGGTGACGACTTCATCGCCCGCACAATACTGCTCGAACGTCGTGACCGTCTTCGCAATGGGATCTTCGACGCGCCGCACAATGTGCAGCGGCCGCGGGAACAATGCCTCCGCCGCCCGCACACCCGGCACGAACGCAGACACCACCACTGCCGCGCCGGCGACGAGCCGCACGAACAGTCTCCCCCGCCACACCCCCGAAAACACGGGCGTTTTGGATTCCACGGATTGTCTCTCTCTCTTGGTTGGACCCTTGTGAGCCGCGCAGGATAGACGATTCCCCGGAAGTCCGCAACGGCTTTTTTCGGTAAATGCAACGATTGCCATTGTGCAAAACGCGACGCGTCCACAGTCAAACAGCAGCCGAAATCAGGCTTCTATCGCGTAAGACGCGTGACGACGATGCGGCGGCCGCGACTCCAATCGTGACGCACCTCCTTGACCGCATCCCCGCGCGCTGCTAAAGAACAGCCATGCGACAACTCGGTCTCGTTCTCCTCGCGCTCGCGATGGCTCTGCCTCTCTCCGCCACGGAGCCCAATCCTTCCACCGCGCAGCGCGCGGAGCTCGAGAAGCTGCTCGCGGCCATGGACATGGACAAGTCGATGCACGACACGATCGACGCGATGTACAAGAGCATCGAGCAGCAGTACGCGCAATCGGCCGAGGCGAACGGGAACGATCCGGAGGACGTGGCGGAGGCGAAGGAACTGTTCGCGGCGTTCCGCGAGCGCGCGGCGAAGATCGACTTCGGCGGCGACCTGCACGAGGCGGTGGTCCGCCTCTATGCGAAGTATTTCAATGAGAAGGAAATCGCGGACCTCACCGCGTTCTATCAGTCGCCCACCGGCCACAAGGCGGTGACGCTCATGCCGCAGCTGATGACGGACGCCATGCAGATGGGCGGACAGCATCTCTCCGCGAAGATCCAGCAGGCCATGCAGGAAGCGCAGGACGTCGTGGAGAAGAAGCGGCCGTGGCGCCGCACGACGAGCGACATGCGCGGCGTGGCCGCCGCGCTCGAAGCGTGGGCCACCGATCACGACGAGACCTATCCGACGGGCGACTACGCGTCGCTCGAGGCGGAGCTCACGCCGACGTACATCCGCGCGCTGCCGAAGAAGGACATGTGGGACCACGAGTACGCGTACGTGGTGTCGGATGATCACCAGCATTACCGCATCGTGAGCGCGGGCGCGGACTCGATCTTCGAATGGGACAGCCGCCGCATCCCGCAGGAGAGCAGCAGCGCGCGCGCCGCGACCGTCTACCGCGACCGGCTCGAAGACGATCTCATCTACGGCGACGGCGAGTTCGTCCAGCTGCCCGTGCAGGCCAAACCGAAACAGTAGCGACGCGCGCCCGTAGAACTGCACAATTGCGACACGCCGGCCCAACCAACGGCCGCGGCGAACGTCTGTAGAGTCGAACCCCCGATTCCAATCAAGTCAGGAGTGCAGGATGCGTAAGTTCGTTGTGGCGCTGATGCTGCTCGCGAGCCCCTTGCTCGCGCAGGATGCGAAACCCGCCGACAAGCCGGCGGATAACAAAGCGGCGGCGGAGAAGCCGCCGATGAAGTTCGTCAAGCAGCACCGGATCCGCATGGGCGGAGAAGACGTCGCGTATACGACGACGGCCGAGGAGATCTTCCTGAAGGATGCGGCCGGAAAGAACACGGCCAGCTTCTTCACCTTCGCCTACACCAAAGACGGCGCGCGCGCGGAAGACCGCCCGCTGACGTTCGTCTTCAACGGCGGCCCTGGCTCGGCGTCGGTGTGGCTGCACTTCGGCCTCGTGGGACCGAAGGTCATCGACATCCCGAGCGACGCCTCCGATCCCGGCGCGCCGCCGTACAAACTGCGCGACAACACGTCGTCGATCTTCCGCGCCACCGACCTCGTCTTCATCGATCCGATCGGCACCGGCTACAGCCACGCCCTCGGCGACAAGAAAGACGAGGACTTCTGGGGCTACGACGAGGACGCCGACTCCGTCGCCGACTTCATCCGCGCCTTCATCACGCAGCACAATCGCTGGAACTCCCCCAAGTACATCCTCGGCGAGAGCTACGGCGGCATTCGCTCGTCGATGCTCGTCCCGCGTCTGCAGAACGACTACAACATCGGCCTCAACGGCGTCGTCCTGATCTCGCCCGCGCTGAACATGGGCACGCTGCCGTTCGTCACCGCCGGCAACGACCTCACCTTCGCGACGCATCTCCCCGCGCTCACCGCCACCGCGTACTACCACCACAAGCTCCCCGACCAGTCGAAGGACCTCGACACGCTGCTGCGCGAGGTGGAGAAGTTCGCCGGCTCCGAGTACCTCACCGCGCTCTTCCAGGGCGACGAGCTCCCGCGCGCCGACAAGGAGCGCATCGCCGAGCAGCTGCATCGCTACACCGGCCTCTCGACGCAGTACATCCTGCGCAGCAACCTGCGCATCAACGCGATCCGCTTTACGAAGGAGCTGCTGCGCGACGAAGGCAAATCGCTCGGCCTCCTCGACGGCCGCTACGTGCAGGACGAGCTCGACGGCGTGGCCGAGTATCCGGACGGCGATCCGTTCGGCGCGAAGACCGGCCCGATCTACATCTCGCTCTTCCAGCCGTATCTGCACGACGAGCTCGGGGTCGAGACGGATCGCCGCTACTTCCCGCAGAACGGCGAGGCGAACGGCAAGTGGAAGCGCCCCGCGAATCGCCGCGGCGCGTTCGCCGGCTTCGTCGACGTCACGGGCATGCTCGCGCAGGGCACGAAGGACAACGAGGCGCTGCGCGTCTTCGCCGCCGCCGGCTACAACGATCTGACGACGTCGTACTTTGCGACGCGCTACATGCTCGAGCACAGCGGCATCGATCCGAACCGCCTGACAATCAAGGACTACAAGGGCGGGCACATGATGTATCTCTACCGCCCCTCGGCCGACGCGCTCTCGGACGACATCGTGGCGTTCATCCGCGCCGGCGCGAACCGCCCCGCGACGACGACCACCACGGCAACGACGACTCGCTAACTCACCGCGTTCCGCCGGCTCGTGCGCAACCACTGCGCGAGCCGGCGGAGCGCGAGCGCGAGTCCCGTCCAGACGAGCACCACCGCGCCGGCCGTTGCGATCGCCGCGATCGCGCGGCCGGCCATCCCGCCCGCCTCGCCTGTATGGCTGAAGCGGATCCACGTGCGCATACGGCGTCCCGCGTTCTGCGACGCGAACGGCTGCCACTTCACGACGCGTCCCGTGCGGCGGTCGAGCGTGAGCTGCGCGCGCAGGTCGGGACGTCCGCCGTCGCCGCGATCGATCGTGTAGACGATGGTGTCCGCGTTCGGCGCGGGCACGCGCGCGCTGATGCGCTTCCAGTCGCGCACCTGCTGCTCCGCGGCCGGCAGCAGACGCGCGACGTCGTGCAGCACGCCGTCAGTCTTCGCTGCGCGCGCTTCCAGCGGACGCGGCTCGCGCGGGGGCACGGGACTACCGGTCATGCGATAGACGAGCGCGTTCGCCCATGGATACGACATCACGACGCCCGTCGCGACGATGACCAGCAGCGGCACGAACGACCAGATGCCGATCGCGTTGTGCCAGTTGAAATCGCGTGCGCGCGCCGAGAGACCGCGGCGGAACCAGACGATCGCACGCACGCCCGGCCACGACCAGCGTCGCGGCCACCAGAGAAACGGTCCGGTGCAGACGAGCACGAGGAACGCGAGATTGCACGCGCCGGTAACGACGCGGCCGCGGTCGCGCGACGCGTCCGACGCGCCCAGCCACCGGTGCAAGCTCTCGACGACGCGGAAGAAGCGCCGCACGCCGCGCGAGCCTTCGCGCGTCGCACCGCTGGAACGATCGACGAAGACGACGCGTTCGCGGCCCACGCCGATTTCGAGCGGCAGCGACGGATCGCGCGCGATCGTCAGCATCGTTGGTGTGCCATGCAATGCGCGCTCGCTGTTCGCAAGCAACGCGTCAATCGGCAACGGCGGCGTCGCATGTGCGGCCGCGCGTGGCGTCCGATCGAACGCCGCCACGACCTCGCGCTCGAACGCCAGCAACACGCCGGTCACCGACATGATGAGAATCACGATGCCGCACACCACGCCCGCGGCGAGGTGCAGCCAGAAGAGCGCCCGCCGCACTTACGCGTCCGCCCAGCGGCGCAGGAGATTGTGGTAGACGCCCGTCAGTTGCACCGCCAGCGGCTTGTCCGGCAGCTCGCGGTTCACGCCCTGAATTGCGAGATCGAGATCGAACAGCAACGTGCGCTCGCCGTCGTCGCGGACCATGCTCTGGATCCAGAAGAACGACGCCAGTCGCGCGCCGCGCGTCACCGGCTTCACGTGATGCAGGCTCGACGCGGGATACAGAATCAGATGTCCCGCCGGCAGCTTGACCTCGTGCAGTCCGTACGTGTCCTCGACCACCAGCTCGCCGCCGTCGTACTCCTCGGGTGCCGCGAGAAACAGCGTCGCCGACAGATCCGTCCGCACGCGATGCGGCGTGCCCGGCACCTGCCGGATCGCGTTGTCGACATGCGTGCCGAACGACTGCCCACCCTCGTAGCGATTGAACAGCGGCGGGAAGACTTTCAGCGGCAATGCAGCCGAGACGAACAGCGCGCTGCGCTCGAGCGCGGACACGATCATCGCGCCGAGCTGCCGCGCCGCCGGATCGTCCTCGGCGAGCTGCTGGTTGTCTTTCGCGCGCGCCGACTGATGTCCCGCGGTCACGCGGCCGTCGACCCAGCGAGCGCCGGCGAGCAGCCGCCGCGCGGTCGTCAGTTCATCCTGCGAGAGCACGTCCGCGATGGCGAGAAGCACGGGTCAGTTCCTGTTCGCGCCGCCTAGTTGGATATCAAAGGAAAGCGACGCGGAGCGCCCCGGCCCCGGCACGATGTGGCCGGGATGCAGCTGATCGAAGTAGTACGCGTCGGTGAGGTTGTAGAGGTTGAGCCGCAGCCGGACGCGATCGCCGAGGGGATGGCTGATCATCGCGTTGAAGACCCAGTACGCGGGCGCTTCCTTGAGCTGATGCGTGATCGGATCGAGCGGCGCGGTCGTGCTCGCGGTGCGGCTGCCGACGTACTGTCCGCCCGCGCCGATCTCGAACCGCGACGCGACGCGCAGCGTGCTCCAGAAGTTGAACGTGTCGTCCGGCACGTTCGCGAGTCGCGCGCCGACCGCCGCGGGGAAGCCGACCGATTTCACCAGCTCGCTGTTCATGTGCGAGTAGCCGGCGAGCAGCTGCCAGCGCTCGGTGACGTGCCCGCTCGCCTCGACTTCGATGCCGTCGACGCGCTGGCGTCCCGAGAGGATCTGCTGCAGCGGATTCGCGGGATCGGTCTCGCGCGCGTTGCGCTTCTCCGTGCGGAACAATGCGCCGCGCAGCGAGAGTCGCCCGTTGCGTAGATCCCACTTCGTCCCGAGCTCGGTGTTGCGGTTCTCTTCCGGCGCGGTGTCGGCCGTGCTCGCGCTCAATGACAGCGCTTCCGCCGACGGATTGAACGAGGTCGAGTAGTTCGCGTAGATGCTGCCCGTCGCTGCCGGTTTGTAGACGACGCCGCCGCGCCAGCTCGGCATCGCGTCGACGCGGTGAAACGTCGTCGGCGCGCCGGCGAGATTGTCGACGTCCGCATCGAAGCGATCCCAGCGCGCGCCCGCGGTGAGATCCCAATGCGGCCCCGCGTGCAGCGTGTCGAGCACATACGCGCCGACGGTCGTCGCCGTCGTGCGGATCTTCGTCGAGACCGCGGCGGTGCCGGCGAACGGCTGGTTCGGATCGGGATCGAGCAGACTCGTGACCGGCACGCCGCTGAACGCAAGCCGCGTGGGATCGGACGTCTCGCGTCCCGCCTCGACACCCGCGACGACGCTGTGCAGCACGCGGCCGGTGTTGAAGTTCGCGGTGAGGTCGCTCTGCAGCTGGCCGAACGTCTCGTCGCTTTCGACCGCGATCTGGTTGCGCGTCACCGTCACGCGATCGAGCGGCGTCGAAGGCGTCACGCTCGTCGCCAGCTTCGCCTCGGTGATCTGCACGTCGCGGCCATACGACGCGTAGCGCAGCTGCGTGCGCAGACTGGTCGACGCGCTGAGGTCGCGCTCGAGCTTCGCGGTGCCGATGTCGGCCGTCGTGCGGAGGAAATTCGCGTCGGGGAAACCGTAGTAGTTCGTGCGGTCGACCGGCGCGGGCGTGTCGAAGTACCACGGCACGCCGTAGTCGGGCGTGTCGTTCGCGGCCTGGTGGAGGTAGTTGATCGTGAGCCGCGATTCGCCGAGGAGCGTCGTGAGCGACGGCGCGATTCCGAAGCGGCGGTTCTCCGCCTCGGCGCGCCCGGCGACGCGAGAGTCGTGCGCCATGAGGTTGAGGCGGAACGCGGTGGCGTCGCCGAACGGCTCGTTGAGATCGGCGGTGATGCGGCGCGTGGCGTCGGTGCCGACGGTGACGTCGGTGTCGAGGAACAAGTCGAAGCGCGCGCTCTTCGTGGCCTGATTCACGACGCCGCCGGTCGAGCCGCGGCCGAACGTCACGGACGACGGTCCCTTGAGCACTTCGAGCTCTTCGAGTGCGAATGGATCGCGGTAGTAGCTGCCGAAGTCGCGCATGCCGTCCACGAAGAGATCGTTGCGCGCGGAGAAGCCGCGGATGGTGAGGTTGTCGCCCTGCGCGCCACCTTCGCCCGCGGCGATGCTGATGCCGGCGACGTTGCGCAGCGCGTCGCGCAGCGTGGTCGTCCCCTGCTGCTCCGTGACTTCGTGCGGCACGACGCTGATCGACTGCGGGATCTCGCGCAGCGGCGCGTTGTAGCGCGGGAGCGTGGTCGCGAGCGTCGACGGCGCGTGGGCGGTGACGTCGATCTCTTCGTCGCCGCCGATGAAGATCGTGGCGGCGGTGGGCGACGCGAAGCGGTACGCGAGCGCGGTGCCCGCGAGGAGCTCGCGCAACGCCTGTTCGTTCGTGAAGAAGCCCGACGCGCCCGGCGACTGAAAGTTCGCGAGCGTTCCGTCCGGCAGCTGCGACACGGTCACGCGCACGCCGGTGACGTTGCGAAACGACTCGAGCGCCGCCGGCAGCGGACCGGCCGGAATGTGGAACCGCCGCACCGTCAGCTGCGACTCCGTCTGCGCCGACCCGCCGCGCGCCGGCGTCTTCGGCGTCACCGCCGCTGACTCCGCGCCGAACGCGCTGTAGGCCGCGAGCGTGCCGACCGCGGTCCAGTACGCCGCGCGCCGCGACGCGCGTTTGCGAAGACGAGCCGCCGCGCGGCGAAACGAACGGAGTCTCACGCGATGTCTCCGCGCGAATCCGCGCCGCTCATGCCGCTGATGAGTTGAGACTGAGTCTCAATATCGAACATGGCCGCAGATTCTGCCGATGGGAGGAGAGGAAGTCAAGGGAGGGCGCGCCGGCCGCTACGGGCGGCGCGGGCAGAGACTACGTCTGACGGCGCGGCTGCGATGCGGCCGCGACAACGCTGCTCGTGATCGCCCCGATGCCGATCATGACGAGCACGGGCCAAACGTTCGCCCAGAGCGGAAGCTGCAGGTCATGGGGGTTCACGACTACGCTCAGATAGACGTACGTCATCAGCGACGCCAGCATGAACGACCCGAAGGTCGCATTGAAGCGCTGTCCGAACGAGAACGCGCGCGTGGCGCGGAAGTACCCGAGGAGCGCGACGAGCATTGCCGCGTACGGGACGAAAATCATCGGCCCGCGCGTGGTGAGACGCGTCGTTTCGATGATGAGCGCACCGCCAATGAAGCCGATCACGATCGCAACCCAAGCCAAACGCGCCGTTCGTCCCATCGCCTCTCCTATTGATTGGGCGTCTCGCAGTACTCCATACAGCGCTCTCGCCACCATGTGCCGCAACCATCGACGGGATAACAGGGACCGCCGGTGCAGACCGTTCCCCACCAGCACCAATCCGACTGGCGTGCACAGGTGCAATCCTGCGTCTCGAGGACAATGACCGTATTCCCTTCGGATTGCACGATGCGCGGCAGGCGCTGTGCAGCAGGCAGCACCGAGTCGAGCGCGCGTTCGTCCGCAGGACCAAGCGTCGCGAAAATCAGTGTCGCGAGCTCGCGCGGAAACAGGTTGCGGATCGATTGGTCGAGCCGCGCGAGCGGGTCGGAGACATCCTCAGCCATCGGATCGCGTTGTTCGTCGTACGCAGCGGGGACCATCAGTGCAATTGCCTGAACTGCGAGATCACGTGACGCTCGGCCATCACGTGGTTACGCGCGGTCTGCATCACCCACGCATCAGCGCCCCGCAGGCGCGAGCAGCGCCCGCCTAGCGCGAGCGTACCAACCATCTCTTGCATCTTTGCGGGATTATGAAAGCAGCTTACGTAGGTGTGTCAACACTGAAAGCCATATTGACGCCTAAGCGTTCCTTTACGCTCCCCTCCATGGCCCGTTTCGTGTAATCCGCGTCTCCCGCGGGATGGAGGAGCGCAGCAGCACGCACGAGAGTCGCTTTCGCAAGTGGGGCACCCTCATCGTGCTCTCGCTGGCCCTGGCGATCATCCTCATCGACTCCACCCTCCTCAACGTCGCACTGTCCACCCTCATCCTCGACCTCCACACCACGCTGCAGAAGCTGCAGTGGGTGATCTCGGCGTACTCGCTGATCATGGCGGCGCTGACGGTGACGGGCGGGCGGATGGGGGATCTCTTCGGGCGCAAGCGGATGTTCATCGCCGGCGCGATCACGTTCGTGGCCGGCGCAATCGTGGCATCGATGGCGAACTCGTTCGGCGTGTTGCTCCTTGGCGAATCGATCATCGAGGGGCTCGGCGCGGCGCTGATGATGCCGGCCACGGCGTCGCTGCTCGTCGCGAAGTACCGCGGGCACGACCGCGCGATCGCGTTCGGGATCTGGGGCGCGGTCGCCGCCGCCGCGGCCGCGATCGGACCGATCCTCGGCGGCTTTCTCACGACGCACTACAGCTGGCGCTGGGGCTTCCGCATCAACATCTTCGTGGTCGCGCTGCTGCTCCTCGGCTCACCTCTCGTCGAAGACGACCGCGAGCCCGAGCGCAAGCAGATCGACTGGCTCGGCGTCGTGCTTTCCGCGACGGGACTCTTCTTCGTCGTCTTCGGCATCATCGAGTCGGAGAGCTACGGCTGGCTCCGCGCGCGCAAGCCGTTTCCGCTCTGGCAGCCGGGCTCCGTATCGATTGCGATCCTCTCCGTCGTCATCGGCGTGATCCTCGTCGCATCGTTCGTCGCGTGGGAACGGCGCTTCGAAGCGCGCGGCGGACTGCCGATCGTCTCGATGCAGCTCTTCAGGAACCGCCAGTTCGTCGCCGGCGCAGGCGTGACGGGCGTGATGATGCTCGGACAGAACGGCGTCATCTTCTGCCTGCCGGTTTTTCTGCAATCGGTCCGGCGTCTCGACGCGCTGCACACAGGCCTCATGCTCCTGCCGCTGTCGATCATGATCCTCTTCGTCTCGCCGACCGCGGCGAGTCTCACCAAACGCATTCCGCACAAGCGGCTCGTACAGGCGGGGCTGATCTGCAACACGGTCGCGATCCTGCTCCTGCGCGCGGCGGTCGGCATCGACACGAAGCTGATGTGGCTCGTGCCGGCGCTCGCGCTGTACGGCATCGGGATGGGACTCGTGCTCTCGCAGATCAACAACCTCACGCTCTCCGCGGTGCCGGTGCGCAACGCGGGCGAGGCATCCGGCGTGACGAATACCTTCCGCCAGATCGGCATCGCCCTCGGCACGGCCATCATCGGCGCGGTGCTGATCTCGTCGATCGTGTCGCGGATGGAGACGGCGGTGCGGGAGAACGCGTCCATTCCGCCGCAGGCGAAGAGCGGCGTCGCGAAGATGCTCGTCGCGAACTCCGCGGAGCTCGTGTTCGGCGACCGCGGCACGTTCGACGCGCTGCCGCCGCACGTGCGCGAAGAGATGACGGCGCTGCGGCGCGCGGCGACGACCGCCGGCATCGACCGTGCGTTTCTGTGGTGCGCGTTCTTCGCGGTCGCGGCCCTCGGCGTGTCGCTGTTCCTGCCGCTGCGCCCCGCGGAATCCGCGCACGGACGGGAGCCGTAACGCCCGTCCGCACGCGGTTCGAAGCGATCAACGCGGACGTTCTTCTTCGCGCGCGTCTTCGTGCTTCGGCTCGTGCTTCTTGAGCGCCTGCTTCGCGAGCGCGGCGTCGGGAACGACTGAGCCGATCGCGGTCTGCACCTTGTACTTGAGCGGCACGACCACCTTCGCGTCGCCGTTCATCAGCGCCGCGTAGCCGGCCTGCGCGACGTCGGCGGGATCGGCGAGCTTCTCGTCGAGCATCTTGCTGTCCTGCGCGTGCGCGCGGTCGAAGAAGTTCGTGTCGGTCGGACCGGGCAGCAGCGCCGTGACGGTGACGCCCGTGTCTTCGAGCTCGGCGCGCATCGCGAGCTCCTCGGCCAGGGCTGGAACGACGTGCCGAAGTCAGGCGGCGGTCTGTACCGCGCCGACGATCACTACGACCGGCGCGACATCCACGAGGATCGCGACTCGGTCAACGTGCACGCGGATCTCATCATCGAAGAGATTCTCCACACGGTGAAGGATGCCGGCTGGCTGAAAAACGACGCCACGCCGCCGCTGGCGTGGGCGCGAACGGCGTTCAAGAAGTCGCGCGTCGCGAACCTGCTCGAGTTCGGACGCACGGTGCACGCGGAGATGGAGGCGATCCTCGCCGCCGCGCGCACCGGCGTCAGCGTGCGCGGCGCGACGCTGTACACGACGACGTTTCCGTGTCACGGCTGCGCGCGACACATCGTCACGGCCGGCATCGCGCGCGTGGTCTACATCGAGCCATATCCGAAGAGCCGCGCCGTGGAACTGCACCGCGACGCGATCGTGACGCACGACGACGTCACGACGCCCGAATGCGGCAAGCGCGGATGCACGGACGTGCATGCGGTGCGCTTCGAGCCGTTCACCGGCATCGCGCCGCATCGTTTCGTCGACCTGTTTTCGCTCACGACGAACGCCGGCATTCCGCGCGACCGCAAGACGCGCCACTCCGGCGAGCGCATCCCGTGGGACGTACAGAACGCGATGCCGAGCGTGCAGATGCTGCCGCTCAGCTACCTCGAGCTCGAAGCCAAAGCACTCTACGAATTGAAGAAAGTCATCGAGGACGAGGAAGACCAGCCATAATGACCGCATGGCTGATGACACGCAGCAGACGCCGGATCACCGCACAACGATTTGGGCAGTTCTGGACGAAGTGCAACAGACCGTCGAAGGGTGGCCGGCGTGGCGGCAGCGGTATCGCGTCGACTTGTATCGCGAGGTGCTCGGTGACGACGCGCCTCACGGCTCGTAGCGCCGCGTCGGAATCCCTTCGCTGCGGCTGATGCTCATCGCCGCCATCTTCTGAATCATGTGCCGCGCGTGCTGGTCGCCTTGTGCGAAGGCATCGCGCAGCGTCTGCACGCTGGCGGGCGTTTCGCCGACGGAGATCGTGAAGCCGTTGAGTGGCTGGCGCGGATCCTTGGTCTCGATCGTCTGCCACTGGCCGCCGATGAATTCATGGCGCACGAGCGCGTCGGCCTTGCCGGTCTGAAACGACTGCGCGGCGACGGCGGGGAGTCCCCGCGCGTTGGCTTTCCGTTCGTCGAGGGCGCGCAGCACGTGGCGCTCGATGAGCTCGCGGATGACCTCGCGCGACTCGCCGTGAAAACGGACGACGTGCAGTCCGGACTGATGAATGGTTTTATCGAACTGCGACTTGGCGGGGGTATGGACCTCCGTCCAGCGCACGGTGCATTCGAGCTCGACGCCCTGGCCGTGCCATTCGAAGGAGACCGCGCAGCTGCCGCCCTTGCGCGGCAGCTCGGCCTGATGCAGGACGTGCAGGCCGTTCAGCGACACGTTCGACAGCACGATGCGCGTGTCGCCCGCGCGGCCGCGGATCGGATCGATGATCGTGACGCGCTGGTACTTCCGGCGCTCGCGGTGGTGATGCCCCATGACCCGCGACGAATCGTAACGCCAAACGCGGCTCAATCGGTGAAGAACGCCGCGAGCGTACCGGCCAGAGCGATTCCGGCCGCGGTGTAGAGGCTGACCGCGGCGCCGTGCGGCACGGCGTCCGCGCCGCCGCGCGCGAGCACGGTGGTGAAGACGGCGCCGGCGATGCCGATGCCGAGGACCATGCCGACGTTGCGCGCGGTCGCGAGCACGCCGGACGCGATGCCCTGCCGGTGCGCGGGCGCGGCGCCCATCAGCGCGCTGTTGTTCGGACTGGTGAAGAGACCGACGCCGAGGCCGACGACGGCGAGTCCCGCGGCGACGAGGCCGCGCGAGGCGTGCGCGGTGAACGTCGCCAGCAGCACCAGGCCGACGGCGAGCACGAACATGCCGGTCGTGGTGAGCACGCGCGAGCCGATGCGATCGGAGAGCGCGCCCGCGAACGGCGCGACGATCGCCATCACGATCGGCTGCGCGGTGAGGACGAGCCCGGCCTGCTGCGCGTCGAGTCCACGTCCCTGAATCAAAAGGAACGGGATGATGAACAGCACGCTGTAGACGCAGATGTAGTTGCAAAGCGCGGTGATGGTCGCGCCGCTGAAGACGCGCGCGCGAAACAGCGACAGATCGAGCATCGGATCGGCGCGCCGGCGTTCCCACCGCACGAACGCAGCGAGCAACACGACGGCCGACACGAAGAGCAGCACGATCTTCAGCGACAGCCAGCCCCACGCGTGCCCCTGGTTCAGCGCGACGAGGAGCAGCACGAGTCCCGACGTGAAGAGCGCGGCGCCGCCGAAGTCGAAGGTCTCGCCGGTGCGCTCGGGACGATCGTTCTCGATGAAGTGCAGCGAGAGCGCGATCGCGAGGAGGCCGACCGGCACGTTGATGAAGAAGACCGCGCGCCAACTGAACGCGTGCGCGAGCCAGCCGCCGAACGACGGACCGGTCGTGAGGCCGAGGTACGTGAACATCGCCTGCGCGCCGAGAGCGCGGCCGCGCTGCTCGCGCGGGAAGGCTTTCGTCAGAATGGCGGGACCGTTCGCGAGCATCGCCGCACCTAGCGCCTGCAACGCGCGCATGCCGATCAGCACGCGCGCGGTCGACGCGAAACCGCAGAGCGCCGAGCCGAGGACGAACAGCACGAAGCCGCCGACGTAGACGCGCTTGTGCCCGCGCAGATCGCCCGCGCGTCCGACGATGAGCAGCAGCGCGCTGATGACGAGCAGGTAGATCGTCGCCACCCACTCGATGCCGGCGACGCTCGCGTGCAACTCCTCGCGCAGCACCGGCAGGACGGTGTTGACGACGCTGCCGTCGAGCGCGGACATGAACGTGCCGACGCCGACGGAGGTGAGCACCCACCACTTCTTATCCATGTTTTTGCACGGGCGCACGCGCCGCCGCCGGCGACAGGATTCCGATCGAGATCGACATCGCGTCTTCGTGCGCGCGCGCGACGTGCCACCAGCCGCGCGGCACGTAGAGCCAGTCGCCGGCGATGAGCGTGCTGGCGACGGCCGGCGAAGTCTCGCGCTCGAAGTGCATGTCGCGCGGCATCGCGTCGAGCGTCGGTGCGGGATTCACGGTGTTCGCGCGCAGAAAGTACTCCTTCGTGCCCATCGCCTGCGCGATGAAGACGTCTTCACAGTCGTAGTGCCAGCCGAAGCTGTGAAAGCCCTTCGGCGTGAGGTAGAGCTGGATGGACACGTCGCCGTCGAGTTGCGGCGCGAACGTGCGCGCGAGCTCCGCGAGCGACGCGTCGTAGCGCTCCGTGCGGCGCAGCACGAGCGAGTAGCCGCGGTCGAAGAGCGCGCGCAGTTCCGCGAACGTCTGCGGCGCGGGATCGAGCAGCCGTCCGTTGCGGACGACGAGCATGTCGGGCTTCACGCGCTGCGCGAGCATCCGCTCGACGACGTTCCAGTCGAGCAGCGGCATCGCGGATTTCGCCGCGGACGGCCGCGCGAGCGGCGCCTTCTGAAAGTGCCGCGCGAGAAACGCGTCGACGCTCTCGTCGTCGAGCCATTCCGCCAGCGTGGGAGATGCGCTACTCTGCACGGCGATGGGTTCGCTCCACTCGGTGATCGCAGGCACCGGGAGCTACATCCCGCCCCGGCGCGTGACGAACGATGATTTTCTGGATCGCGATTTTCGCGCTCCGGACGGGTCGAAGCTTGCGAAATCTACACCGGAGATCCTCGCGCAGTTCGAGTCGATCACCGGCATCCGCGAGCGCCGCTACGCGACCGAGACGATGGTCGCCACCGATCTCGCCTATGAAGCGGCAAAGGCGGCGCTCGACTCGTCGGGCATCGATCCCGAGACGCTCGACCTCATCATCGTCGCGCACAACTTCGGCGACGTCCGCGGCGGCGGCCGCTCGGACATGGTCCCCGCGCTCGCCGCGCGTGTGAAAGCAAAGCTGCGCATCCGCGCGCCGCAGGCCGTCGCGTTCGATCTGATCATGGGCTGCCCCGGCTGGCTTCAAGGGATGATCGTGGCCGACTCGTTCATCCGCAGCGGCAACGCACGCCGCGCGCTCGTCATCGGCGCGGACACGCTCTCGCGCATCTCCGATCCACACGACCGCGACAGCCTGATCTACGCCGACGGCGCCGGCGCCACGATTCTCGAAGCCGTCGATTCTCCCTCCCCCATCGGCGTCCTCGGCCACGCCGCGCGCTCCGACACGCTCGACCACTCGACCATGCTCTTCATGGGACCGTCGTACAACGAGGAAGTCTTTCTCGAGGCGCTGTTCCTCAAGATGGAAGGGCGCAAGCTGTACAAGTACGCGCTGCAGACCGTCGCCGGCGCGATGAAGCAATGTCTCGATGACGCCGGCGTGCCGATCGCGTCGCTGCGCAAGATCCTCCTCCACCAGGCGAACGGCAAGATGGACGAAGCGATCCTCGGCGCGTTCTACGAGCTCTACGACGCGCCGCCGCCCGCCGACATCCTGCCGATGACGATCGCGTGGCTCGGCAACAGCTCCGTCGCGACGGTGCCGACGCTCTACGATCTCATCGCGAAGAACGAGCTGCCGCCGCATGCGTTCGCGTCCGGCGACGTGCTGCTGTTCGCGTCCGTCGGCGCGGGGATGCACATCAACGCGATGGCGTATCGCGTGCCCTAGTGCCATCGACGATCGAAGCGATGATCGCGTCCGCGCGTGCCTCGGGCAATCGCCGCTCGTAGCCCCAGATCCCGTCGAGCCATTCCGTGCCGGTCGTCTTCTCCTGCGCCTCGCTGATCATGCGCAGCGCCTCGACGACGCCGGGCACGACGTACGTGTGGCCGCGCGGATCGCGCAGCATCGTCCACAGCCAGTCCTGCATCGTGCCGAGGTCCGTACGCGCGTGCGCGAGGAGCGCGCCGAGCGCGCGCAGGCGATAGACGACGGCGAGCAGACCGCACGTGGCGAAGAACGAATACGGTTCGAGCGCGCGCAGCCGCGCACCGAACGACTCTGGATCGCGATCGACCGTGACCACGCCCGGCGCGAGCTCGCCGGCGACTTTCGCGCTGGAGACGATGCCGTGCGGGCGGAAGTCGATGAAGCCGTTGACGCTCAGCTGGAACGCGACGAATTCGTCGTAGCTCACGTTGACATTCGCTTTCGCGAAGCTGTCGCGGAAGATGCGCTGCAGCGCGTCGTCGGTCGCGGCGATGTCGCCGAGCGGCGCGATCCAGAAGCCGCTGCGCGCGACGGCGTTGCCGTCTTCGTCTTCGACGACGATCGGCGAGCCGAGCGAGGTCACGGCGAACACCGCTTCGAGCACGACCTTCAGCACCGCGACGTGCGCTTCGTCGCGCGCGCCGAACTGCCCCGGCTCGACGAGCGGCTTTAGCGCGAGCAGTTGTCCCGGTTTGTCGGCCAGGACCAGCGTGCGCAGATCGCGCGCGAGCGCGTCGAGATCCCACGCCTCGACGTCGCGGAACGTGAGCGGCCGCGAGTTCTCGAGGAAGAACGCTTTCGGATCGAATGACGCGCGCGGGTACTGCTCGAGCGCGTCCACGTCGAGCGTGCGCAGGCGGTGCAGGAGGATCAGCAGCGACAGCGTGTGCAACTCGGCCTGATGTTTCGCGGAGCCGAGGTCCTGCAGCGCCATCGGATCGACGCCGCTCAGCTGCACGCCGAGGAGCGACGGCTGATAGAGGAAATCGAAGACCGGCTTCACGTTCGCGGTTTCGGTGTAGTAGCAGATGTAGTCGCGGAACCACGGCACGTTCGGGTCGTCGCCGAGAAGGCCGACGGTGGCGAGGACGTGTCCGAGCTCGGAGACCGACGCGACTTTCATCACGCGATAGAGCGCGTCGGCGTTGGCGACGCTGAAGAAGCCGTTCTCGCCGCTGCGGATCACGTATTCGGGGAGCAGCTGTTCGCCGCGCTTGAAGTGCAGCGCGCGCGACTTCGCATTCGCGCGTTCGCCGAGCGGCAGCGTGGCGGGCTTGAAGAGATGAATGAACTGCTTGCGCTCGCGCGCGCCGCGGAAGAGCTCGTGCGGCGCATCGCGCAACGCTTTCACCGCGTCGCGGTGCAACGGGATCTGCTCGCGCATGCGCACTTCGTCGATGCCGATCGCCGCGGCGGTAACGAGCATGTAGATGCCGTGCTGCGCGTACTCCTTCGTGAGCTTCTCCGCCTCGATGTGCTTCTGGCGGAGGAACTCGTCGCGCGCGGCGTGCGCGAAGCCGAGGCGCGGGTTCGTCGCGCCGTCCGCGGTCTCGTCGTACATGCCGCCGACGCCGGTGGTGTGCGCGACGAGCACGCGCGCGTTCCAGTCGCGATCGACGGCGGCGAGATCGTCCGCGAACGCGGTCTCGAACGCGTCCTTCATCTGCTGCGTGAAGGTGTCGCCGAGGCCGAGCTCGTTCGCGACGATCGTGAGGCCGCCGGTCTGATACGCGAGGATGCTCGGCAGCGGAAAGCCGAGCAGCACCGAACGGAACGGCTTCTCGCCGTAGTCGCGCAGGCGCAGCAGACGGTCTTCGAGGAACGACGTGATCGGCCGCGACGCGCGCACGTAACGCAACAGCGCCTCGCCGATTTCCTGCTGCGATTGCGTGCGCGCGGTGCCGGCGATGCCGAGAAACTCGTCGACGGCGGCGGCGCGCGAGGCGCGGTCGGCATCGGTGACGATCTCCAGTCCCGGCACCGGCTTCATCTCGAATTTCGACACGGCCACGTAGACGCCGCCGGGCGAGAGGAAGCCGTGCTCGAAGTGGCGCGGCACGGCGTCGGCGCCCCAGCGCGTGCGCGTGTAGCGTTTGAAGCGCGATTCGAACGAGCGCACCTCGTCGTCGCTGCGTCCCGTGACGATGAGCACCGGCACGTCGTCGACGGACGCCGGCGGCCGCATGGCCATCATCTCCTCGAACATCGCCACCATCTGCAGCGCCGCGGCGCCGCCGACCGCGCCGGTACCGCCGATGAACACGTGCACGTCGCGGTAATGGTCGCCCGCGTGCGCCGCCGCGGCGAGGCGCGGGCCGAATCGGGATTTCTTGAATCGCATCGCTGCCTGAAGACTACCTCAGGCCCGCACGCAATCCCACCGCCTCGGCCCGCCCCCTATCGTTTACGCCTGTTCGCGGAGCAACGCCGCCGGCCGCACGGATCGCGCGCGCAGCGACGGCAGCGTCGCGGCGAGCAGCGTCGCGATCACGAGCAGAACCATCACGATCGCCGCCGAACGCACGTCGAACGTGGCCGCGCCGTAGACGACGAGCGACGCCACGCGCTGCGCGCCGAACGCCAGCGCGAGACCGGCGGCGAGGCCGAGCGCGACGGAGCGCAACGCGCGCTGCACGACCTCGACGACGATCGCGCGCGGTGTCGCGCCGAACGCGAGCCGCACGCCGATCTCGCGCCTGCGCTTCGCCACCGCGTACGCGGTCATGCCGTAGATGCCGGCCGCGGCGAGCACGAGCGCGACGAGCGCGAAGCTCGTCAGCAGGACAGCCTGCAAACGGTCGGCGCCGACCGCGGCGTCCATGAGCGTCGACAGCGAGCTCTCGTCCGACGGCGTGAGGTCGCGGTCGAGCGACCAGACCGCGCGGCGCACGGCATCGCGGTACGAAAGCGGATCGCCATGCGTGCGCACGAGCAGCGTGAGATAGATGTTGTTGTTCTGCAGGAACGGCGAGTACATCGTCGGCTGCGGCTCGGCGGCGGGACCGTCGTCCTGCACGTCGGCGGCGACGCCGACGATCGTCGAACGTCCGCCGGCGCCGCGCACGATCGACTGTCCGAGGGCGGACGCGTTGCCAAAGAAGCGTTTCGCGAACGACGCGCTGACGATCGCCACCGGCGGCGCGTCGAGCGTGTCGCCGTCGTTGAACGCGCGTCCGGCGATGAGCGGGATGCGCATCGTCGCAAAGTACGGCGGCGTGATGCGGCGGAAGTTCGTGGAGATTGGCTCCGGAAAGCGATCGGTGGCGAGCATCGTCGACACCGCGCTGCCCGGCGCGAAGTTGCACGTCGTCGTCGCCGCGGACTCGACGCCCGGCACCTGCGCGACGCGCCGCACGAGCTCGCGCGCGTATGCGGCGCGTCCTTTCTTGTCGTAGCGCGGCGGCAGCACGAGCTGCGAGACGAGCACGTGGTTCGCGTCGAACCCGAGGTGTGTCTGGCGCAGCTCGCGGAAGCGATGCACGGTGGCCGTCGCTGCGAGCAGCAGCGGCACCGCGAGCGCGACCTGCACGACGATGAACAGCTCGCGCAGCCGCGTGCCGCGCACGCTCGACGACGCACGCGTGCCCTGTTCGCGCAGCGCGTTCGTCAGCGCCGTGCGCGTCTCCAGCAGCGCCGGCACGAGTGCGACGACGACGCCCGTCACGATCGCGAGCGCGAACAGAAACAGCGGCAGGAACCACGCGCCCTCGACCGGCGTCGTGAGCGAGTCATCGAACTGCCGCAACAGCACGAGACGCAACGCGAGCGCGCCGAGCACGAGGCCGGCCACTCCGCCCGCGAGCGACGTGAGCAGACTCTCGATGAGCCGGTAGCGGAGGATGTGCGCGCGGCCGGCGCCGAGGACGAGCCGCAACGCCGTGAGCCCGCGCTCGTCCGCGATCTGCACGGAGAGCAGGCTGCCGACGTTGACGCACGCGAGCACGTGCACGAGCGCGACCATCAGCCAGAGCACGATGAGCGCGTGGCGGCGGTCGCCGAACGCGGCGTCGCGCAGCGAGCGCACCGCGGCGGTCCAATGCTGCTGCGAGTCGGGAAACTCGATCGCCAGCTGCGCGCTGATCCGCCGCAGCTCCGCTTCTCCCTGCTTCGGCGTGACACCATCGCGCAAACGCCCGAAGACGGTGTAGCCGCGCGCGTTGTGCGCCGGCATGTTCGCGGGACTGAAGCCGTTCGGCACGAAGAGGTCGGGCCGCGGCGCGATCGCGGCGATCTCGAAGGTCTCCGGCATCACGCCCACGATCGACAGCGGTTGTCCGTCGACGACGATCGTACGTCCGATGACGCGCGGGTCGCCGCCGAAGCGCCGCCGCCACAAGCCGTACGACAACATCGCCACGCGCGGCGTCACCGTGTTCTCCTCCGGAACGAAGTCGCGGCCGAGCATGGGACGCACCTGAAAGAGCCGGAAGATGCCGATGGTGACGTTCGCGCCGTGGATGCTCTCCGGATCGCCGCTGCCGCGCACCGTCATCGACACCGGCCGCGCGGCCTCGATCGCGGAGAACTGCGACGAACGCCGCTGCCACTGCACGATCTCCACGCTGCCGGAGGGAAACTTCTCTTCGGTTTTGTCCGGGCTGATGAACGACGATGCGATCGCCAGCAAACGATCCGCGCGCGGATAGCGCAGCGGCCGCAGGAGCGTGCGGCCGATGACGGTGAAGACGGCCACGTTCGCGCCGATGCTGAGCGCGAGGATCGTCGCGGCCACGACGGGGACGAGCGGGCGGCGGCGGAAAGCGGCGACGATCGCGCGCAGCTCGTGCGCGAGGAGCGCGCTCACGACACGCTCTCCAGCTTGCGCGGCTCGTGCACGGCATCGACGAGCTGCCCGTCGAAGAGCTGAATCGTGCGGTCCGCGTGCTCCGCGTAGCGCGGGTCGTGCGTGACCATGCAGACCGTCGCGCCGCCGGCGTGCAGGTCGCGGATCAGCTGCATGACGATCGCGCCGTTCTTCGAGTCGAGGTTGCCGGTCGGCTCGTCGGCGAGCAGGATCGACGGCTTGCCCGCGATCGCGCGCGCGACGGCGACGCGCTGCTGCTGGCCGCCGGAGAGCTGCGACGGATAGTGCTTCGCGCGATGCGCCATCTCGACGCGCGCGAGGGCCTCGTCGACGGCCGCGCGACGCTCCGCCGCGGGAACGTTGCGATACAGGAGCGGCAGCGCGACGTTGTCGGCCACGGTGAGATCGCCGATGAGGTTGAAGCTCTGGAAGATGAAGCCGATCTGCTGATTGCGCACGCGCGCGAGCTCGCGCGGCGAGAGCAGATCGAGACCGCGTCCGTCGAAGCGGTACTCGCCCGCCGTCGGCGTGTCGAGCAAGCCGAGAATCGACAGCAGCGTCGACTTGCCGCAGCCCGACGGGCCGGCGATGGAGACGTACTCGCCGCGCTCGATGGCGAGGTCGACGTCGGACAACACGTGCGTCTCGACCTCTTCGGTCGTAAACACTTTCTTCACGGCGCGCAGCTCGATGAGGGGTTCGTTCACGGTCTGGCCTCCTGGTCGGTGATGGCGATGCGATCGAAACGGTCGAACGCAGAGGTATCGGAGAGGATCACGCGATCGCCGGGCGCGAGGCCGCCGAGGACTTCGATCGCGTTGAAAGACATGCGGCCGGTGCGGACGGACGTGCGCACGGCGGTCGTGCCGTCGGGCGCGAGCCGGAAGAGCATCAGCGTACCCTTCGCGTCGGCCTGCACGGGACGTCCCACGAAGACGGCGTTCGCGATGGTGGCAACGTCGATCGTGGCGTCGACGGAGAGATCCGGCCGCGCGCCGGACGGCAGCTCGCGCGGCAACGCGACGTCGACGGTCACGCTGCCGTTGTGCACGGAAGGATCGATGCGCGCGACGGTGCCGCGCACGATGCCGGTGTGCACGTCGACGTCGACCGCTTGTCCCGCGGCGAGCTGCGACGCCTGCACTTCCGACACCTGGATGACCGCCTTGAGCGGGAACGGCGCGGCGACGCGCGCGAGCACCGCGCCGGCATTCACGCGCTGCCCCGGCTCGACCGCGACTTCCTGCACGATGCCGGCGCGGCCGGCGCGCACGTGCAAACCGTCGCGTTGCTGATGCCGGAGCGCGACCAGCGCGCGCAGCTGCTCGACGCGCGCGGCCGCCGCGGCGACTTCGGTCTCCCGGCTCTCGCGCGCGAGCCGCAGACGCTTGTCCTCGACCGCGACGCGCGTGGCCAGCTGCGCCTCGCGCCCGCGCGAGAACTTCAGCGTCAGCGCGGAGATGAGCCCCGCTTTGGCCAGCTCGTCGTCGGCCGTCGCACGCAGCCGCGCCTCCTCGGCATCCGCGCGTGCCGCGGCGTCGAGCGCCTCCTGCGTCAGCAGCGCGCTCTCGACCTGATTGCGGCGGTTGTTGCACTCCGCCTCCGCCGCGCGCAGTTGCAGTTCGGCGTCGACGGCGGCCTGCTGCAGCTCCGGATTCTGGATGTCGAGCAGCACGCTGTCATCGCGCACCGGCGCGCCAGGCAGCACGAGCACGCGCTCGACGCGCCCGTCCGCCGCCGCGGCGATCCACTGCACGTTCTCCGGCGCGAGCACGCCGGAGCCGTGAATCTGGATGCGCAGCGTGCCGCGGCGAACGGTGTCGATCCACGCCTGAGAGCGGCCGAGCGACGGCACCGCCGGTTTCTGCCGCGACAGCGCGACGCCGGCCACCGCGACGAGCACGAGAACGAATGCGAGTTGCACGGCCAGGCGACGCCGCCTGCCGGCCGGATCCGATTTGCGAACGATGTCCATGAGATGCGCCGAAGATACGGGCGCGCGCTTCACAAATCCAACGCATCGTTCGCATTGACTTCATGAACGACGGTCATGCATGCTGCGGCGCATGAGCGAAGCCGAAACTCCCCCATCGCGCGGCCCGCGCGTGCTCGAAGTCCGCCATCTGCAGCTGATCGCCGCCATCGTGGACGAGGGAAACCTCACGCGCGCCGGCGAGCGCCTGCACCTCACACAATCGGCCCTCAGCCATCAGCTGCTGCAGCTCGAGGAACGCCTCGGCACGAAGGTCTTCCATCGCATCCAGAAACGCCTCGCGCTCAACGACGCCGGGCAGCGCCTGCTCGCCACCGCGCGCGAAGTCCTCGGCAAGCTCGCGCAGGCCGAAGACGACCTCCGCCTCTTCGCCGACGACCGCCGCGGCACCATCCGCCTCACCACGGAGTGCTACACCGTCTACCACTGGCTGCCGAGCGTGATGAAGCGGTTCGCGAAACGCTATCCGGACGTGGAGATCCGCATCGAGGTCGACGCGACGAACGCGCCGTTCGACGCGCTGCTGGCCGGCGTCGTCGACGTCGCATTCGTGACCACGGAGACGGCGCCGCGCGGCATCGCCACCGAGCCGCTGTTCGACGACGAGATGCACGTCATCGTCGCGCCGGAGCATCCGTTCGCGTCGAAGCCGTACGTCACGTGCGTGCAGCTCGCCGCGGAGACGCTGCTCACGTACTCGACGTTGCGCGGGAATCTCGTCTACGAACGCCTGCTCCGCCCCGCCGGCCTGGAGCCGAAGAAGCACCTGCAGGTGCAGCTGACCGAGGCGCTGATCGAGCTCGTGAAAGCACACGTGGGTGTGGCGGTGATGGCGCAGTGGGCGGTCGCGCCGTACGTGAAGTCGGGCGCGGTGATCGCCGTTCCGCTGACGCGGCGCGGCGTCGTGCGGCACTGGCAGGCCGCGCGGCTCGAGTCGCGGACTTTCCCGCGCTTCGTGCGGTCGTTCGTCGATCTCGTCGCCGCGGAAGGGCCGCACGCGCAGAAGCTCGCCATCGCGCTGCCCGAGTCGCGGCCGCGCGCGTCGCGCTGAACGCGCTTCATCGCATCGATGCAAAGTCCGCGGTGTTCGGCGCTCGCGAAGTACGCGACACTGCGCGCATGCAGGTTGCGGTCGTCGGTTCCGGACGGATGGGCATGGCCATGGGTCTCGCGTTGTCGCGCATCGGCGACGACGTGCGTTTCACCTCGCGCGACCCGGCGCGCGTGGCCGCGGCGCTCCGCGCGCGCGGCGCCGACCTCCCCGCCGGACCGCAACGCGACGCGTGCGACGCGGAGCTGATCGTGCTCGCGACCGGTTGGGCGGAGACGCGCGCGGCGCTCGAGGCCGCGTCGCCGCGCGACGGCACGATCGTGCTGACGTGCGTCAATCCGGAGCCGGAGGACCTGCCGCTCGCGGGCGCGCGCGTCACGTCGGCAGCCGAGGAGATCGCGCGGTGGGCGCCGCGTACGAGAGTCGTGGAAGCGTTCAACATGGTCTACGCGGAAGCGGTGGATCTCGCGCCGCACGGTGCGCCCGCGCAGACGGTGCTCTACTGCGGCGACGATGCCGACGCGCGCGCTGCCGTCGCCGACCGCATCCGCCGCCTCGGCTTCGACGCGCTCGACGCCGGCCCGCTGACGAACGCGCGCGAGCTCGAGGCAACCTCGCGGCTGCTCGTCTACCTCGTGCGCGTCGCCGGCTACGGGCCGCTCGGCATTCATCCGCGCTGGATCAGGCTAAGCTCACCGCATGACTAAGCGTTTCCTCGCATCGCTCGCGTTCGCGTTCCTCGCGTTGCAGATCGCCGCGGCGGACGCGGTCAAACCGCAAACGCTGCCGCCGTGGACGCGCGGAACGTTGGATATCCATCAAATCAGCACCGGCCGCGGGAACTCCGCGTTTCTCGTCCTGCCGGACGGCACGACGCTGCTGATCGACGCGGGCGCGGCGGGCGACGGCACGACGGTGCCGGACAGCGAGCCGCGTCCCGCCGCCGCGCATTCGGCCGGCGCCGCGATCGTCGCCTACATCCACCGCCTCCTCGGCGACGACGCGCACATCGACTATGCCGTGCTCACGCACTACCACGCCGATCACATGGGACAGGTCACGGCGTCGAGCGCGACGTCCGCGAGCGGCGCGTATCGCCTCAGCGGAATCACGGAAGTGGGCGACCGGCTGCGGATCGGAACTCTCATCGATCGCGGCGACGCGTTTCTTCCGCCGTCTGCGGACGACGCGACCTTCGCGAATTACCACGCGTTCCTCAGCGAGCAGACGCGGACGCACGCGCTGCACCGCGAGACGCTGCGCGTCGGACGCGCCGATCAGATCGTGCTGCGCCGCGCGGCGTCGGAGTTCCCGACGTTCGAGGTGCGCAACGTCGCCGCGAACGGCGACGTCTGGACCGGCACGCGCGACGAGGTGCGCCACATCTTTCCGGCGCTCGATTCGTTGTCCGCCGAAGACCGGCCATCCGAGAACATGTGCAGCATCGGCCTGCGCATCCGCTACGGACGTTTCGACTGGTTCAGCGGCGGCGACATGCCGGGCGTTCCCGACGCGGGCGCGCCGGCCTGGCAGTCGGTCGAGAGCGCGGTCGCGAAAGCGATCGGCCCGACGGACGTGCACGTCGTCAACCACCACGGCTCGATCGATCCGGAGAGCGCGGAGTTCCTGCAGACGCTGCGCTCGCGCGTCATGATCCTGCCCGCGTGGTCGGCCACGCATCCGTCGCAGGACGTGCTCAAGCGGATGCTCAGCACGCGCCTCTATCCCGCGCCGCACGACGTCTTCGTCACCACGCTGCGCGCGCCGACCGCGGCCAGCATCGGCAGCCGCGTCTCGCAGCTGAAGGCGCAGCACGGCCACATCGTCGTGCGCGTGGCGCCGGGCGGCGCGACGTACAGCGTGTACGTGCTCGACGACATCGACGACGACGGCGCGGTGGTGGCGACGTTCGGACCGTACACGTCGGAGTAGCTACCGCAGCGACAGCGTGCAATCCCAGCGGCGCCCGCCGTCGTCGCAGTGCAGCGTCGCGTCGAACGGCGCGAGCGAGGTGATCTCGAGCCCGTCCCACGGCACCTCGCCGCGCGCGGCGATCACGCGGCGCGTCGGTCCCGCGGCCTCTTTCACGACGTGCGCGAAGCCGCGGCCGGTGAAGCAGCTCTGCAGCACGATCGTGGCGTCGGGCGCGAGCGCGTCGAAGAACGCCGCGAGCCGCGCGCGCGCCGTTGCGTCGAGCGTGCGGACGTCGCGCGAGGCGAGATGCATCGAGAACGGATCGCCGTGTGCCGAGATCACGAGCAGCTTCGCATCGCGGACGTCGATGGCGAAGAGCTCGTCCGCCGTCGCGACCTGCTCGTGACGCTCGACATGGAACGCACGCGCGACGCGCGCGAGCAGCTCGCGCTGGTGCGACGTGTAGAAGACGCGGCGAAACAGAGACCGCTCGCGCGGATAGACGAAGACCGCGCGAGCGCGCGGCGAGTGCGCGGACGGCGCGTACAGCAAGGCGACGGCGAGGAGAAGTCGCGCGAGCATGGGAACCGGTTTTGGACCGCGCCGATTGTAGCGCTCTCGACCGCAACGTCGCCGCCTCGCGCGCGTCGTTGGTACCACCACCACCCGCACTTGCGGTAGATTGCTCGGGTGACGCTCCCCGATTTCGACAGCACGCAGACCTCGCGCGTCCGGCTCCTCACCGCCGGCCGCACGCTGTTCGCGCGCAACGGCTACGAGCAGACCTCCACCGCCGCGATCGCGCGCGCGTCGGGCAGTTCCGAGTCGCAGCTGATCCGCTATTTCGGCGGAAAGGCGGGGCTTCTCGAGGCGATCTTCAACGACGCGTGGACCGCGCTCAACGACGCCGTCGCGCACCAGCTCGACGACGCCGCGCATGGCCGCGAAGTCATCCTGCGCCTCCTCGGCACGATGATCCAGGCGCTCAGCCGCGACCACGACATCGCCTTCCTCTTCCTCTTCGAAGGGCGGCGCATGCGCGGCGGCTCGCAGGAAGTGCAGCTCTCCGACGGCTTCCAGAAGTTCATGCAGTTCGTCGGCAAGGCCATCGACCGCGGGCAGGAGGACGGCTCGTTCCGCACCGACATCGCTCCGCAAGTCCTTTGTTCCGCCATGTTGGGATGTGCGGAAGGAATGATCCGCGACCGCATCATGTCCGAGCGCGCGAACCATCCGCATACGCTCGACGACGAGGCGATCCTGAAGACGTTCACGGCCATGGTGAACGGGCTCGCGCCCGCGGGCAGCGCGTAGTCGCCGACGGCTAGTCGAGCACGTGCGCGAAGTTGCCGATCACGGCGGGCTTGATGCCCCAGATGTCGCGCGCGTACTCGGCGATCGTCCGGTCGGATGAGAACTTCCCCATCCGCGCGATGTTCAGCAGCGACTTGCGGTTCCACGACGGGCGGTCGAGGTACGCGCGGTCGACGGCGGCCTGCGCGTCGACGTACGCGGGCAAGTCGGCGAGATGCACGTACTCGTCGCGCACGGACAGCAGCCGCGCCACGATCGGGCGGAAGATGTCCTTGTCGCCGCGCGAGAAGTGCCCCGCGGCGATCGAGTCGACCGCGCGGCGCATCCACGGATGCTCGTGCAGGTAGCGCTGCGGGTCGTAGCCGCTCGCGAGCAGCTCGCCCACTTCGTCCGCGTGTAATCCGAAGATGAAGATGTTGTCGTCGCCGACCTCGTCGCGGATCTCGACGTTCGCGCCGTCGAGCGTGCCGATCGTCAGCGCGCCGTTGAGCGCGAGCTTCATGTTGCCCGTGCCCGACGCTTCCTTCCCCGCCGTCGAGATCTGCTCCGACAGCTCCGCCGCCGGCATGATCGCTTCCGCGAGCGTGACGCGATAGTCCGGCAGGAACACGACGCGCAGCATGTCGCGCGACCGCGGATCCGCATTCACGACCTCGGCCACGCTGTGAATCAGCTTGATGATCAGCTTCGCCATCCAGTAGCCCGGCGCCGCTTTTCCCGCGAAGAACACCGTGCGCGACTGCGCCGGACGCTGCCGGTCCTCGACCAGCGACCAGTAGCGATGGATGACGTGCAGCGCGTTGAGCAGCTGCCGCTTGTATTCGTGGATGCGCTTGACCTGCACGTCGAACATCGAGCGCGGATCGACGGTGACGCCGGTGAGCTCGCGCGCGAGCCGCGCCAGCGCGACCTTGTTGCGGCGCTTCACCGCGTCGAGCTTCTCGAGCAGCGCCGCGTCGTCGGCGAAGAGCTCGAGCTCGCGCAGGCGGTCGAGGTTCGTGATCCATTCGTCGCCGATCGTCTTCGTGATCAACGACGACAGCGGCCGGTTCGCATGCAGCAGCCAGCGCCGCGGCGTGACGCCGTTCGTCTTGTTGTTGAAGCGCTCCGGATGAAGCTTGTAGAAGTCGGGCGCGAGCTGCGTCGTGACGAGCTGCGAGTGCAACGCCGCGACGCCGTTGATCGAATGGCTGCCCTCCATGGCCAGGTTCGCCATGCGCACTTCGCCATCCGCGATGATGGCCACCCGGTGCTGCATGCCGATGTCGCCGGGGAAGCGGCGCTCGACGTCGGCGAGGAGGCGCCGGTTGATCTCCTGGATGATCTGCAGATGCCGCGGCAGCACGCGCGCGAGCAGCTCGAACGACCAGCGCTCCAGCGCTTCCGGCAGCAGCGTATGGTTCGTGTAGCCGCACGTCGCGACGGTCGTGAGCCACGCCTCTTCCCACGGCATGCGCTCCTCGTCGACGAAGAAGCGCATCAACTCCGCGATGGTCAGCGCGGGATGCGTGTCGTTCATCTGGATCGCCACTTTGTCCGCGAACTCCGCGAGCGACTCGTGCGTCTCGCGGTAGCGCTGCAGGAGATCGCGCACCGAGCACGCGACGAGGAAGTACTCCTGCAGCAGCCGCAGCTCCTTGCCCGCCGCGATCGTGTCGGACGGATAGAGCACCTTCGAGATGTTCTCGCCGGTGATCTTGTCCTGCACCGCGCGGATGTAGTCGCCGGTGTTGAAGATGCCGATGTCGAACTGGTCGGACGCGCGCGCGGAGAAGAGCCGCAGCACGTTCACCGTGCGGCCGCCGTAGCCGACGATGGGCATGTCGTGCGGCACGCCGACGATGATCTTGTAGTCGGTCCACTTCGGGATGTAGACGCCGCCGACGGTCTGGTTCGCGACGCTGCCGTACACCGGAATGTGCACCGCCTCATCGGTCCGTTCGATCAGCCACGGCGAGCCCGCCTCGAGCCAGTGGTCGGGGCGTTCCTGTTGATATCCATTGATGAAGGTCTGGCGGAAGAGGCCGAACTCGTAGTTGATCCCGTAGCCGAAGCCGGGCAGGTCGAGCGTCGCCAGCGAGTCGAGGAAACACGCGGCGAGACGGCCGAGACCTCCGTTGCCGAGGGCCGCGTCGGGCTCGAGATGCTCTAGCTCTTCGAGATCGTCGCCCAGCTCGCTGACGACGTGCTTGGCCTGATCGTAGAGGCCGAGGTTCGTGAGGTTGTTCCCGAGGGCGCGGCCCATCAGAAACTCCATGGAGAGGTAGTAGAGGCGCTTGGCGTCCTGCTCGCGGTAGCGGCGCTCGCTCTCGCGCATGGCGTCGAGCGCGGGGCGGCGGACGGCGGTGGCGAGGGCGTGCAGGCGTTCGCGATGCGAGGCGTCGGGCCAGAGGCGCCCCTTCGCGAAACGGAGGAACGACTCGATGCCGTCGCGCAGGTGGTGTGCCCGCGCGCTGCTGCTGTCAGTTGTACGTGCCACTGCGAACCTGCAACATTGTAATCATGCAATCTTCACGCGCCGTTCCGTCGGCGCGCAACGTGATCGCGCTGGCGCTGTTCGCGCTCGCGCTGCACGCGGTCTACTTCGTCGAAAGCAACCGCGACTTCTTCTATCCCGACTCCGCGACGTACCTCGCGCCCGCGAACGGCCTGCTGCACGGCCGCGGCTTCACCACCGACGGCCAGGCGGAGACGATGCGGACGCCTGGATATCCATGCATGCTCGTTCCGTTCCTGGCGCTGCACCTCGGCGCCGGCGCGATCGTCGCGTTCCAGCATCTGCTCGTCGTCCTGCTCGCGCTCGCGGTGTACGTCTTCGCCTTCCGCCGCATCGGCGCGCGGGCGTTGCTCGCGGCGCTCTTCGTCGCCTGCGACGTCCCGACGATCCATCACGCGAACAAGGTGCTGACCGAGGTGCCGTTCACCGTCCTGCTGTTCATCGCGTTCGTGCTGCTCGTCGAACGCCGCGCGTGGAAGACGTGCGCACTGCTCTGCGGCGTGCTCGTGCTCGTGCGGCCGGTGGCGATCGCGTACGTGGTCGTCATCGCGATCGTCGCCGCCGTCGCGCGCGTGCCGCGCCGCAAGCTCGCCGCGATCGTCGCGCTCGCGCTCGTCCTCCCGCTCGCGTGGGCCGCGCGCAACGCGGCGCACACCGGCGTCTTCACGGTCGCATCCATCGCCGGCACGAACATGCTCATGTACCGCGCGGCCGGCGCGCTGGCGATCTTCGACGACGACGAATTCGACGATGCGCTGCGCGACCGGCAGGAGGAGCTCGAGGAGCTCGCGCAGAACGAGATCGAGGCGAAGTTCCACGCCGATCCCGGCGACCTGCCGCACGCGGTGATGGCGCGCGAGTACTCGCGCATCGGACGCCGCATCGTGCTGCAGCATCCGCTCGGCTTCGCACTGTCGACGCTGCGCGGCGCCGAGGTCGTGCTGTTCGACAGCGATCACGACGCGATCATGACCGTGAGCGCGGTCCCATCGACGATCCTCAATCCGCTGCTCGACGCGTTGACGATCGCGCTGCTGGTCTTCGCAGTCATCGGCACGTGCGCGCTGTGGAACCGCGACCGCGCGCTGGCGCTGCCGCTCGTGCTGACGATCGTCTACTTCGTCGCGATCTCCGCGGGCGCGGAGGCGGAAGCGCGCTTCCGCGTGCCGGTCGTGCCGCAGTTCGCGATCGCCGCGGCCGCGGGACTCGCCGCGGTGCGGCGCGCGATGAGGTCGACGGCGTCCTGATCTATCATCCGCGACCGATGCCGTCGCAGATTTCGATCCGTCGTTGCGCGATCTCGGCCGGCGTCGCTCTGCTGATCCTGCTCATCCCCACGTCGCCCGACTTCACCGCGAACGTGCGCTTCACCGCGGCGACGGGCCTCTTCATGGCGCTGCTGTGGCTCACGGAAGCTGTTCCGATGGGACTCGCGGCACTCGTGCCGCTGGTCGCGTTTCCGCTCGCCGGCATCACGAGCACCGAGAAAATCGCGGCGCCGTACGCGAACTCCGCGGTGTTCCTGTTCATGGGCGGCTTCCTCGTCTCCGCGACGTTCGAACGCTGGGGACTGCACCGCCGCATGGCGTACTTTGCGCTGCGCCGCGTCGGCACCGAGCCGCGCCGCATCGTGTTCGCGGTGATCCTCGTGACGGCGTTCCTGTCGATGTGGATCTCGAACACCGCGACGACACTGATGATGACTCCCATCGCCGTCGCCATCGTCGGGGGCCTCGGCGCCACCGCGGCCGCGTCCGCGCTGCCCAACTCCTCCGCGCTCCGCACCGCCGAAGCCACGCTCCTCGGCGTCGCCTACGCCGCCTCCCTCGGCGGCATCGGCACTCCCATCGGCACGCCGACGAATCTCGTGTTCCTCGGCGCCGCACGCGAGCTCTTTCCGCACGCGCACACGGTGTCGTTCGCGGAGTGGATGGCCTTCGGCGTCGCGTACCTCATCCTGGCCGTACCGCTCTGCTGGCTGATCGTCGTCGTCACCGCGCGCGTTCCCAAAGGCGCCGCCGTGCCGCTCGAACAACTCGGCCTCACGAAGCCAGGCCCGATGTCGCGCGCCGAGAAAGTCGCGATCGCGCTCTGCACCGCCACCGCGTTCCTCTGGATCTTCCGCGCCGACATCGTCCTCGGCTCGACGACCATCCCCGGCTGGTCGCGCGTCTTCCCTTCCGGAAAGCTGATCAACGACGCAACCGTCGCCATCGCGATGGCGATCCTCGCGTTCCTCATCCCGGTCTCGAAATCCGAGCGCCTCCTCGATTGGGAGGAGTTCAAGAAGATGCCGTGGGATGTGCTGATTCTCTTCGGCGGCGGCTTCGCCCTCGCCGACGCACTCGAGTCGAGCGGCTTCTCGAAATGGGCCGGCGCCCGCCTGTCCTTCGTCGGCAACTGGCCGCCGGTCCTGATGATCATCACGATCTGCATCGTGGTGACGCTGCTCTCCGAAGTCGCGTCGAACGTTGCCACCGCCACCGCGATGATGCCGATCGCCGCCGCCCTCGCGACGTCGATCCACGTGCACCCGTACTTTCTGATGATCCCCGCCGTGCTCGCCGCATCGTCCGGCTTCATGCTGCCCGTCGCCACCGCACCGAACACGATCGTCTACGGCACCGGCTTCATCCGCGTGAAGGCGATGGCCCGCAGCGGCCTCCTGCTCGATCTCGTCGCGACAGCGATCATCACGCTGCTGATCTTCACGGTCATCCCGTGGGCGACAGGGATCGCGATGAGATGACGACCGGGGAACGACGAGAGGCCTCCGGCGGGCCGGCGCGGCCGGCGGCGCTAAGGGCTTAGCCAGTACGCACGTGCGGCTGCAGTCAACGTCGTTAACCGCGACCGCACATGCGTCTAGGCTAGGCCCTTAGCGCTGCCGGCCGCGCCGGCCCGCCGGAGGCCTCTCGTCGTTCCCCGTCAGTGCCTCACCGCGCGTTGTCGCGCGGGCGGCGCGACGTCGCCGGATTGGTCGTGGGAGACGGTCACGGTGGCGGTGGACATCGACGTGTTCCCGGACGAATCGGTGGCTTCGACGACGATCGTGTAGATGCGATCGGGGCCGTCGCCGCGGCGTTCGGCGCGGAGGTTCACGGTGAGCGGGCCGGTGATCTGCCAGTCGGCGTCCGCGTCGGGATCGCTCACGAGCACGTCCACGATGTGCGCGGTCGGGGAAGAGTCGACCGTGTCGCTCATCGTGACGCTGACGGTCACCGCGACCAGCTGATGATTGGGCGGCCAGAGCACGCCGGGAGACGCGTGCACGTCCGCGATGGCGGGCGGCGTGGAGTCGACGACGTTCACGGTGAAGCTGCCGCTCGCGGTGATGCCATGCGAGTTCGTCGCGGAGCAGACGACGGAGATGGCGCCGAAGGGGAACATCGCGCCGGACGCGGGAGTGCAGGAGATGGGGATGACGCCATCGACGTCGTCGTGTGCGCTGGCGGTGTACGTCACGTGTGCGCCGGCGTTGCTTTCCGCTTCCACGGTCATGTTCGCGGGGAGTGTGAGCACGGGCGCGGGACCTTCGAGTTGCGTCACGCGGACGTAGAACGTGCCGGTGGCGCTCTTGCCGTGCGCGTTCGTCGCGGAGCAGGAGACCGGCGTCATGCCGATCGGGAAGAGCGAGCCGGATGGCGGCGTGCAGGTAACCGGGAGTGTGCCGTCGATCTCGTCGTGCGCGGTGGCGGTGAACGACACGTGTGCGCCTTCGCTCGATTCGGCGGCGGTGGTGATCGTCGCGGGGAGCTCGAGCACGGGCGCATGTACGCCGACGAAGACGTGGAACGTGCCGGTGGTCGTGTGGCCGAGGGAGTTGGTGGCGGAGCAGGAGACCGTCGTCGCGCCGGCGGGGAAGAGCGAGCCGGACGCCGGCGTGCAGGTGACGGCGACGTCGCCGTCGAGATCGTCGTGTGCGGTGGCGGTGAACGTCACGTGCGCGCCGTCGCCGTTCTCGGCGTCGACGCTGATGTCGTCGGGCAATGTGAGCACGGGGCGATCGGTGCGCGGCGTGACGGTGACGTGGAACGTGCCGGTGGTGGCCTTGTTGTGATTGTTGACCGCGGTGCAGGTGACGAGCGTCGTGCCGAGGGCGAAGAGCGAGCCGGACGAGGGCGAGCAGACGACGGGGACGGAGCCGTCGTGTTCATCGTGCGCGGTGGCGGTGAACGTCACGTGCGCGCCGTCGTCGTTCTCCGCTTCGACGGTGATGTCGTCGGGAAGCGTGAGCACCGGCGCGGGACCGCTCGACGCGACCACGGTGACGTGGAACGTGCCGGACGTGGAGATGTTGTGCGAGTTCGTCGCGGAGCAGGTGACGGTGGTCGTGCCGAGCGGGAAAAGCGAGTCGGACGGCGGCGTGCAGGTCACCGGCAGCTCGCCGTCGGCGTCGTCGTACGCGCTCGCGCTGAACGGCACGTACGCGCCGTCGTCGCTCTGCGCCTCGACGGTGATGTCCCACGGCAGCGCGAGGTGCGGATGCGCGATCGTGCGCGGCGTGACGATGACGCGGAACGCGCCCGTGGTCGTGCGCTCCTGATCGTCGGTGGCGTGGCACTGCACGATCGTCGTGCCGGTCTGGAACCACGATGCGGACGGCGGCGTGCAGAAGACGAGCAGCGAGCGCTCGGCGTAGTCGATCGCGGTGGGCATGAACGTCACGAACGCGCTGCCGTCGGGCTCCGTGGCGCGCACTTCGATGTCGTCGGGCAACGAGAGTCGCGGACGCGTGTCGTCGAACACCGTGACGAGGAACGAGCCCTGCGCGGCGTTCGCGTGCGCGTCGCCGACGGAGCAGTAGACGCGCGTCGAGCCGATCGGGAAAAGCGCGCCCGAAGCGACCGAACACGAGACCATGAGCGGACCGTCGACGATGTCGACGGCGGTGGCCGAGTACGTGACGTGCGTGCCGCTCTGCGATTCGGCCTGCACGGCGATGTCGTTCGGGATCGAAAGCGCGGGCGGCGTGTGATCGGTGATCACGACCGGGAACTCGCCGGCCGACGCGCCGTTCTCGTCCGCGGCGTTGCAGCGCACGGTGGTGGTGCCGACGGGGAACTTCCCGCCCGACAGCGGCGTGCACGTCACGTCCGCCGCATCGCCGTTGGCGCTCGTGGCGCTCACCGCGTACGTCGCGATCGCGCCGTCGCGGTCCGTCGCTTCGACCTTGATCTCGTGCGGCAGGAAGAGGAACGGCCCCGCGCTGTGCGTGATCTCGAAATCGGCCGGCGCGGAGTCGCGTCCTTCCTCGCCGTCCGCCGGCAGGTTGTGCACCACCACCGCGTAATGCCCGACCGTGCGCAGCACCTCGGGCGGCAGCCAGAAATCGAGCGCCGTCGACGACGCCGTATTTGGTTTGATATCCCACGATCCGATGGCGCCGGAGATCGTCACCGACGTGTTCGGCGAGCCGAGGAAGTCGCGGCCGGAGACGTGGAGAAACGCCTCCGCCATGCCGACGGTCATCTTCGCCGGCGACAGCTCATCGATGTGCGGTGCGGGACGTTCGGCGAAAGCACGCGCGGCGGCGAGGAACGCGACGAGGCAAATCGCAATGCGGCGCATGGATGCGAAGCGCTTTCACAACGCGTACCCGGCCTCCCGAAAGGCGGCTTTCCGGCCGTATGTCGATGTGGCTTCGTGCGAGAATCGGGCGATGCGGAATCCGGCTGCCGTGCTCGCTCTCGCCGCCCTCTCCTGTACTGCCACGACGACGCCGCAACCATCGCCCGCAACCGCGGTTCCGGCGGAAACGACTCCTGTCGCGACGACGACGACCACGTCCACCACGACGACGCCCGCGCCGTCGGCACCCGAGGTCGATCACGAGGGCGACTCACCGCAGTCGGCGGTGGCGGTGCCGAAGGATGCGCCGGACGGCGGCGTCAGGTTCGAGAACGAATGGATTTACGGGCGTTTCGGGCGCTTCCGGCGGCACGGCGGCGGGACGGGCGTGCTCGAGAATCGCCGCTACGACATCGTCGACGTCGAGCTGGCGGACGGCACGCGGCACAAGGTCTACTTCGACATCACGGAAAACTGGAACGCCTGGCAGCCGCCGCAATGAAAAACGCCGGCCTCGCGGCCGGCGTTTTCCTGTCCACAACTCCGGGGGAACTATTTGACGCAGGCGCGCGCGGAGTTCGAGTACTCCTGCTGGTACGCGTAGGTGCGGCCGTCCGGCTTCGACTCGGCGAAGAGGAAGGCCAGGTTCGTGCCCCAGGCGCACTTGTCGTCGGCTTCGTAGCCGGCGCGATCCCACCACGCGCTCAGCTGCGCGTCGGTCATCGCTTCGCGCGTCTCGTGGACGACGAAGTGTTCCTGGTTCTGGTAGTTCGTCCAGCCCGAGAGACCGGCGCAGGACGAGCAGCTCGGATACGGCTGGATCGAGTACTTGATGCTGCTGCTGAGGTTCGCGCCGTCGCCGTTGCCGTGATAAGCGCAGTACTGCAGGTTCGTGCCGCCGCAGGAGGTCGCGCCGGTGCCGTCATCGGAGTAGTAGTTCTGCGGGATGAAGACCTCGTAGATCGTGTCGGTCTTGCAGCCGCCCGAGAGGGCCGCGCAGGAGCTGGCAACGCGCTGCTGGACCTGCGCGTCGGTGACACGGGACGCCGAAGGCGGCGTGGAGATGAAGACGTCGGGCTGCGTGCCCTTGAAGCCGGTCGAGCCGGTGCTGCGGTACTGGCTGAGCATACCGATGTGCGTGATCATGCCGTACTGGCTGTCGCGGAACGCGATCAGGTTGTTCACATACGCATCCGAGGTCGCGGCCGACGAGGCCCAGCCCCAGAAGATGAAGACGACCTTGGCGTTGGTCAGGACCTGGCCGCCGTGATCGACGAGCTGTCCCGAACCGCCGGGCGCTGCCCGCGCGGCATCCTTGTGGGCCATCTTGTGGACGCGCGGACGGAGTTCGCCGTTGTCGTTCGGGTTGCCGGCGAACGCCAACGTTGCTGCAAAGACAGAAGCAAGGGCGAGGACGATCGTTTTCTTCATGGTTGTCTTTTTTCTCCGGGTCCGTCTTAGTGCAAGCGGTGCCAAAGCGTCACGGAATCCGGCGATTTTCCGTTAAAGCAAATGCTTGGATGCATTTATATCCATTCATCGACTTTCGGCCGGGGGAGCATAACTCGACCCTTCCGTCAGAAACTGACCCGGCTTTGGGTCAGGAGTCGCTCAAAAGCTGGTCCAGCTCGTCGCGCGTGAACTGCTTCACGAGCCCGGGGTCATCCGCGCGCACGAGATCGGACGCGAGCGCCGCCTTCCGCGCGATGAGCTCGTCGATGCGCTCCTCGACGGTGCCGCGCGTGATCAACTTGATGACCTGCACGCCTTTGTTCTGGCCGAGGCGGTGCACGCGGTCCGTCGCTTGATCCTCGCGGGCCTGGTTCCACCAGCGGTCGTAGTGGATGACGACGGAGGCGCTGGTGAGGTCGATGCCGAGGCCGCCCGCGCGGAGCGAGGCGGTGAACACGCGGCAGTCGGGATCGTCGCGGAACCGCGCGATCTCGTCGCCGCGCTCGCGCGTCGCGCCTTTGATCGATGCGTAGCCGATGTCGGCGCGGAAGAGATGCTCTTCGATGAGCGACAGCATCGAGAGGTACTGGCTGAACACGACGACCTTGAGACCGCTGGCGAGACATTCATCGAGCAGCTCGACGAACGTCTCCCACTTGCCCGACGAGACGTTCGCGCCGAAGCCGCCGCCGGCGGACGCGGGGTGATTGCAAATCTGCTTGAGGTAGTTCAGCGCGGCGAAGATGTGCACGTACGAGATCGGCCCGCCCGCGCGCAGCTGCGCGCGCAGCGGCTTCGCGCGCGCCTCGAGGACGCGCCGATACAGCGCGCGCTGTTCGCTGGTGAGCTCGCAGAAACGTTTGTCGACGAACTTGGGCGGGAGCTCGGTGAGCACCTGCGTCTTCGTGCGGCGCAGGACGAATGGGCGCGCCAGGCGCTGCAGCGTCTTGCGGTCGTCGACGTGCTTCGGCAGATAGCCGGGCACGACGAAGTCCAGCAGCGACTTCAGCTCGCCCTCGTGATTTTCGACCGGCGTGCCGGTGAGTCCGACGGCGATGCGTTTGTCGATCGCGCGCAGCGCGTGGTGCGTCGCGGTGTCGGCATTCTTGATGGTCTGCATTTCATCGAGGACGACAAGATCGAAGCGCTTGCCGCGGAACTGCTCGATGCGGCTGCGCACGATGCCGTACGACGTGACGGTGACCGGCGCGTCCGGCGCGTAGCGCGCGAGCTTCTCGCGCCAGTGGTCGAGGACCGACGTCGGACAGACGACGAGCACCTGCCGCGACGCGTCGCCGTGCGTGACCGCGCGGATGAGCGCCATGGCCTGGTGCGTCTTGCCGAGGCCCATGTCGTCGCAGAGCAGGCCGCCGAAGCCGTTCTGCTGCAGAAGCCACAGCCAGTGATAGCCGGTCTGTTGATATGCATATAAATCGAGGCCGAGCGCGGCAGGCGACGGCGCGGCCTCGTCGGTCTGCAGTTCGTCGAACATGCGGAAGACGCGCTCGCACGCGCGGTCGCCGCGGAAGACGGCCGTGCCGCGCAGCGAGCCGCGGATGCGCAGCAGCTCGAGCTTCGTGACCAGCACCTGTCCGCGCGGACCGAGCGTCGCGCCGTCGAGCCAGGCGAACTGCGGGTCGGTGACGTCGATCCAGATGTTGCCGCGAATGAGCGCGCGCACGCCGTCGCGCCGCGCCTTCGCCAGCTCGGCCGCGCGCACGTCGTGCTCGAAGCGGATGTCCACTTCGAGAAAGTCGCCCTGCGGCGCGGAGAACTCGAACACGACTTCGCCGTCGAGCCGCACCGGCTGCGCGTTGCGGATGGCGTCGGGCGCGAGCGTCTCCGGCATCCGCGCCAGCACGTGGCGGTGGCGTTCGACGAACGCGAATGCGTCCGCTTCCGCGATCACGGTCTCGCGCTCGTACGGCAGGCCGCCGCTCGCGCGGACTTCAAAGAGCGAAGCCTGCGACGCGTCGTTTCGCTCGATGAAGAGCGGCGGCGCGGGCGCGGGCGACGCGAAGCGGTTGCCGGTGAGGAACCAGCGCCCGAAGCGCGGCAGCGCGCCGCGATCGAAGACGACGCCGCCGCTGCCGAGAAGGACGGGCGAGAACCTCAGTGCCCGCTGACGCGTGATCTCGATCCGCAGCGACGGCGCCAGTGCATGCGGTGCAAGTTCGAATCCGCCGTTGGCGACGATGTGCGGCGCCGCGGTGACGACGTGCTCGACCGCGGCGTCGGGCAGCGGCACCGCGTCTTCGCCGATGCGCAGCCGCGCGTGTCCGTCGACGATCTCCAGCCGCGCGTCCGCGGCGCCGCGCAGGAAGAGCTCCTTGCTCCAGCGATACCACGGCGAGGCCTCGAACTGCAGGCGCAGGCTCCCCGAGCCGCGGCGCAGAAGCTCCTGCTCCTGCTCGGTCAGCACGTACTTGCGCAGGAGTTGCTCGCGCGGATCGGTCTCGCGCGCGTCGATGGCGCGGCCGTCGCTGAACGCCTCGAATGCGACCGCGCGCCAGACGCTCGATTCGAACGCTTCCGACGGCAGCACGGTGTCGTCATCGCGCGTGACGTGCGCGACGAGCATCGCCAGATGCCGGCAGAGATCGCCCGCGCGCAGCGAGGCCGCGCACGTACAGCGCCACGACGCGACGCGCGATGGCTCGAGCACGACCAGCGGCGTGAACGTGCGCCGCTCGTTCTCCGTCACGTTCGCCGTGTACGCCGCGCGGAAAAACAGCGGCGAGCGGACGAGGAAACGCGACGCGTGCGCGGCGACGGTCTGCAGGGTGGACGCGGAGAACGCGGAGCGGTAGCGATCGGGGACCATGGGGAGCGATGAACGATGAACGATGAACGATGAGCGCTGAACGATGAAGGACGCGCGAGCGAACTTCAAGACTTGATCTTTTGCTCAGCGTTCCGTTTCGGCGATCAACGCCTTCGACTTCGCGCTCGCGGCGGCGGCCGCGGCGGCGTGATGGGCTCCCGCTTCCGCCTGCGCGAGCAGCGCGTAGAGGATGCCGGCGTCGCGGCGGTCTTCCCGATTTCCCGGATCGGCGGCGTAGAGCCGCTCGCGGATGGCGATGCCGCGCAGCGCCACGTCGCGCGCCTCGCTCCAGCGTCCGAGCTTCACGAGGGCGAAGCTCATCTCCGAATACGTGAAGCCGATGTCGTGCTGCGCTTCCTGATTGCGCGGATCGGCGGCGGCGAGCGCGGCGAAGACCGGCAGCGCGCGCCGCGTGTTGTCGAGCGCGCCCTCGGGATCGTCGAAGCGGTTCTGCGCGGTCGCTTTCATCACGAACTCGTCGGCGAGATTGCGCCGCGCGACGGCGTCGTTCGGATCGAGCGCGACGCGCTGCTGCATCACCGCGATGGCCGCGTCGTGGTGCTCGAGCGCGTGGGCCATGTCGCGGAAGCCATCCGGACCGGTCGTGTAGTAGCCGCCGAGGCGCTGATGCGTGCGCCCGAGCTCCATGAGCCGCGCGGAGCGATGCGCGCGGTCGTCGGGAAGATCCGTGAGGATCGCCAGCGACGCGTTGTAGGCCTTGTCGGGCGTGCGCAGCTTCAGCGACGCGGGAAGATACGGGCCGCCGACGTGGAGGCAGTCGCCGATCGCGACCCACGTGCGCGCGAGCGCGAGCGAGCCGGGCACGTCGCGCGGCAGCTGCTCGCGGAGCGCGCGCGAGGCCTCGTGCTCGCGCAACGCCGCTTCCCAGTGGCGCGCGCGTCCTTCGACGAAGCCGATGCGATCGTGCACGTCGGCGAGGATTGCACGCGACGCGTTCGACGGCTCGACCGCTTCGGCGATCGCGCGCGCCTTGCGGTAGCTCGTCATCGCGCCGGCCGTGTCGCCGAGGTTCGCGCTGTACGGCATGCCCTGCACGTCGCCGATCTTGAGGTACGCGCCGGCCAGTTCCAGTTGCAGGCGCGTGTTGTCCTGCGCCTCCGATGCGAGCGCGTCGAGGTAGACGAGCGCGCGCCGCACGAGCAGCTCGCGCGCGTGCGTGGAGCCGGGCAGCGGCGCGATCGCATCGTGCAGCTCGAACACGACCGCGTGCGCGAGCGAGCGCACTTCCTCGAAGCGGCGCTCGGCCATGCGCTTCTGCTGCAGCGTGACGGCGAAGGCGAGCGCGATGACGGCGACGATCGCGATGGTCGCTGCGGTCGCGAGCTTGTTGCGGCGGACGAACTTCGCGGCGCGGTAGCGGAACGTCGCCGGACGCGCGGCGATCGGATGGCCGCCGAGGTAGCGGCGCACGTCGTCGGCGAGCTTTTCGACCGAGCCGTAGCGTCGCGCGGGATGCGGCTCCATCGCCGTCAGCACGATCGTGTCGAGATCGCCGCGCAACACGCGCGCGACGGTGCTGGGCCGCGCGGGCTCGGTCGCGGCGGTACGCTCGCGGCCGAACGGCTTCCCGCCCGTGAGCAGCTCGAAGAGGATCACGCCGAGCGAATAGACGTCGCTCGCGGTCGTCACCGGATCCCCGACGAGCTGCTCGGGGCTGGCGTAGTCGGGCGTCATCATGCGCGTGACGGTGGCGTCCGCGCGCGGCTCGTCGCGCGTCAGCTTGGCGATGCCGAAGTCGAGCAGCTTCGGGATGCCGTCCGACGTCACGAACACGTTCGCGGGCTTCAGATCGCGGTGAATGACGAGATTGCGATGCGCGTACTGCACGGCGTCGCAGAGCTGCAGAAAGAGCTGCAGTTTCCGCGTCAGCGACAGCTCGCGGCAGTAGACGTCGAGCGGCACGCCGTCGACGAACTCCATGACGAGATACGGCACGCCGTCGGCCGTCGTACCGCCGTCGAGCAGGCGCGCGATGTTCGGATGCTCGAGCGCGGCGAGGATCTGCCGCTCCTGACGGAAGCGTCCGACCAGCGCCGCGCCGCCGCGCACGAGCTTCACCGCCACGCGCTGCGCGAACTGCGCGTCCGCGCGCTCGGCGAGGAACACCGCGCCCATGCCGCCGTGTCCCAGCGGGCGCACGATGCGATACGGACCGATCATCGTGCCGGCCAGGCGCGCGGCCTCGCGCGTGTCGATGAGCTCCCAGACCGAGCGTTCGAGAAACTCGCCCGCGTCTTCGTGCGCCGCGAGCAGCGACGCCACCTCGTCGCGCACGACGGCGTCGTCGCATTGCGCGAGCCGCGACGCGCGCGCCGCGGACGGGAGTTCCGAGAGCTCGTGGAAGAGCGCGCGCACGCGGTCCCAGAAGACGTCGGTCGTGGTCATGAGAGCGTCGTCGTCATGACGGACTGAGCGCGCGGCGGAGCCACGCGCGCGCCATGGCCCAGTCGCGACTGACTGTCGCGGGCGAGATCGCGAGCGCCGCGGCGGTTTCGTCGAGCGTGAGCCCGCCGTAGAAACGCAGTTCGACGATCTTCGCCTGCTGCGGAAAGATGGCCGCGAGCTGGTCGAGCGCGGTGTCGAGATCGACGATGTCGAAGTCCTCGCCGGCCGCGACGTCGAGCGCGACGCCGAGGGTGACGGGGATGAGATTGCCGCCGCGCTTCTCGCTCTTGCGGCGGCGCGCGTAGTCGACGAGGATGCGCCGCATCACCTGCGCGGCCACCGCGAAAAAGTGCGCGCGGTCGCGCCAGTCGACGCTGCGCTGATCGACGAGGCGCAGATACAGCTCGTGCACGAGCGCGGTCGGCTGCAGCGTGTGGCCGCCGCGTTCGTGCTGCAGGTGCCGCGCGGCGATCGAGCGCAGCGGACCATACACGAGACCCAGGAGGGCATCGCGCGCCGCGGCGTTGCCGTCGCTCCACTCGCGCAGGAGTTGCGTCACCTCGGACATGACCGGAACTCCCCCGATTGTACCCGTGAGGGGATTTCTCCGCCGTTTGCGCGTTTGTGAACATGACGAAGCTACGTCCCGTCCTGCTCCTGCTCTGCCTCGCGTTCCCGACCTTCCTCTTCGCCCAGTCGGCCGATCAGGAAGTCGTCTCCGTCGTCGACGCGCCCGATCCGGTCGCACCCGGAGGCACCGTGACGTACACCGTCACGCTGCGCAACAACGGGCCCGATGCCGCGACCAACGGCGGCATCAATGGCAGTCTGCCGTTGCAGTTGAGCAACTTCACGTACGCGCCGCCGGCCGGCTTCAGTTGCGGGGCGTTCGGCAACAGCATCAGCTGCACGACGCCGTCGTTCGCGGCGGGAACGACCGTCGTCATCGGCGTGACCGGGACCGTCGACGCATCGATGGCGAACTTCCCCGACACCTCGTTCTCGGCGACCTTTTCCCCGTCCGGCACGACGCCCGATCCGAACAACAGCAACAACTCGAAATCGGCGACGACGAATGTCGACTCGCCGCAGGTCGACGTCGGCATCTCCGTGACCGATTCGCCCGATCCGGTCATGCAGAACAACAACGTCACCTACACCGCCACCGTCACCAACAGTGGGCCCGACGCCGCCACCAACGTGAACTTCAACGTGTTCAACTCGAGTGGCCTCAAGTTCGTGTCGGGGACGCAGCCCGCCGGCTGGACCTGCGCGTTCCCGCCTGCCGGCGGGACGCCGAGCTTCAGCTGCTCGCGTGCTTCGTTCCCCGGTGGCGCGACCTCGCAGTTCGACGTCGTCCTCAATTTCGATCGGAACGTTCTCGGGCCCTTCGACGGCACGTACACCGTGGCCTTCGGCGCCGGCGGCACGGGCAACGACACGAACCCAGGCAACAACAACGAGAACGAGACCACGCAGTACGTGACGCCCGACTCCGACATGGCCATCACCTCGGCCACCGACTCGCCCGATCCCGTCACGCCCGACGGCGACATCACGTACACCGTCACCGTCGCGAACAACGGTCCCGACCCGGCCACGAACGCGGCGTTCAGCGTGCCGATGAACAACACGCTGAAGTTCCGCTCCGTCACGACGCCCGCGGGCTGGACCTGCAATGCGCCGCCGGTGGGGACCGGCCCCGGCTTCGACTGCCACAACCCGTCGTTCGCCGTCGGCTCGAGCGTCTTCACCGTCGTGCTGCGCGCCGACTCGAATGCGTTCGGCCCCTTCGACCAGACGATCAACCAGGGCTTCGTCGCCAGCAGCGACAACACCGATCCGAACAACGGCAACAACACGACGACCGTGTCGACGCAGTACACGACCGCGGATTCCGACATGGGCGTGAGCGCGAGCGACTCGCCCGATCCGGTCATGCGCAACGGCGACATCACCTACACCGTCACGGTCACGAACGGCGGACCCGACGCGGCCACGAACGCCGCGCTGAGCGTGCCGATGAACAACACGCTGAAGTTCCAGTCGATCACCGTGCCGTCGGGCTGGAACTGCCCGGCCACGCCGGTCGGCAGCGGCGCCGGCTTCACGTGCACGAACCCGTCGTTCGCGAACGGCGCCAACTCGGTGTTCACCATCGTCCTGCGCGCGGACGAAAACGCGTTCGGCAACTTCGATCAGACCATCACGCAGAACTTCAACGTCGGCAGCAACAACTCCGATCCGAACAACGCGAACAACTCGGTCAACGTCACGACGCAGATGGACGTCGCCGACGCCGACCTCTCCGTCACCGCCACCGACGCGCCCGACCCGGTGCTCCCCGGCAGCAACATCACGTACACCGGCAGCGTCGCCAACGGCGGGCCTGATGCGGCGACGACCGTCTCGCTGAACATCCCGCTCTCGCCGAACGTCACGTTCGTCTCGATGACCGGCCCCGCGGGCTTCAGCTGCACGACGCCCGCGGTCGGCGCGAATGGCAACATCGTCTGCACGAATGCGTCGCTGGCCAATGGCGCGAACCTGCCGTTCACGCTCGTGACGCAAGTCAACGCCGCGCTCGAGCACGGTCCCGACGGCGTCATCCAGCAGGGCTTCACGATCTCGTCGGCGGACACGCACGATCCCGACGTGCCCGACAACTCGCTGACGGTCAACACCGCCTACGACGCGACGCAGTCCGACCTCGGCATCACCACCACCGGCAGCCCGAATCCCGCGAACAACGGCGATACCGTGACGTACACCTCGACGCTCACGAACGCCGGACCCGACGCGGCGTCGAACGTCGTCTACACGCTCACGCTGCCGGCGAACACCGGCTTCGGCTCCGTCACGCCGCCGGCCGGCTTCCTCTGCACCACGCCCGCCGTCGGCGCGAGCGGCGTCATCACCTGCACCGCGACGACGTTCCCGAATGGCGGCACCGGCACGTTCATCATCACCGCGACGGTGACCGGCACGTCCGGCACGATCACGGCGCCCGCCACGATCACGACGGACACGTACGATCCCAACGCGTCGAACAACACGACGTCGACGAACACCACGATCGCTGCTCCGACGTCCGCCGATCTCTCGGTGACGAAGACGACGAACGCGTCGACGGTCGCCGCCGGCTCGCAGGTGACGTACACGATCGGCGTGCACAACGCCGGACCCGACGCGGCGTCGAACGTCGTCATGACGGACGTGCTGCCGGCGTCACTGCATTTCGTCTCGATCACGCAGCCGTCCGGCTTCAGCTGCACGACTCCCGCGGTCGGCGCGAGCGGCACGATCACGTGCACCGCCGCGACGCTCGCCAGCGGCGTGACGCGCACGTTCACGCTGACGGTCGCCGTCGCCGCCGACGCCACCGGCTCGATCGCGAACAGCGCCTCCGTCGCGAGCGACACGTCCGATCCGACCGGCGGCAACGACTCCGTCGCCGCGCCGGTCGTGCCGGTCGTTCCCGCTGCAGCAACGACGGCCGTGCCGACGCTCTCGCAGTGGGCGCTGCTGATGCTCGCCGCGCTGCTCGCGGTGGTCGCGCTGCGGCGCGGGTTGTAAGAGGGAAGAGAGAGACGAGGAAGTGCGGCGTGGCGCGCGAATGCGCTACGCCGCGCTCTCCAACACCCCGAACTGCGCCGCCACCTCGACGATCGCGGCGATGGCGCGGTCGAGGTGCTCGCGGGTGTGCGCGGCGCTGATCTGACAGCGCAGGCGCGCGGCGCCCTGCGGCACGACCGGGAAGCCGAAGCCGGACACGTACACGCCGCGCGTCAGCAGTTCCTTCGACATCGCGATCGCTTTCGCGGTGTCGCCGATGAGGATCGGCACGATCGGGTGAATGCCCTCGCGCACGCGCACGCCTTTCGCGGTGAGCTGCGCGCGAAAGTACGCGGTGTTCTCGCGCAGGCGTCCGACGAAGCTCGGATCCTTGTCGACGAGATCGATCGCCGCGAGCGATCCGAGGACCACCGCGGGCGGCAGCGTGTTCGAGAAGAGATACGGCCGCGACTTCTGCCGCAGATATTCGACGAGTACGTTCGGCCCCGTCGTGAAGCCGCCGTGCGAGCCGCCGAGCGCCTTGCCGAGCGTCGACGTATACGCGTCGATCTTTCCGAACACGCCGAGCTCCTCGGGTGTCCCGCGGCCGGTCGCGCCGAGGACGCCGGTGCCGTGCGACTCGTCGACGACGAGGAACGCGCCGTACTCGCGCGTCAGCTCGATCATCTCCGGCAGCGGCGCGAGCGAGCCTTCCATCGAGAAGACGCCGTCGGTCATCACGACCTTGTTGCGCGTGTCCTTCGTCGCTTCCAGCGCGCGGCGCAGATCGCCCATGTCGCGATTCTTGAAGCGCTCCTTGCGCGCCTTCGACAAACGAATGCCGTCGATGATCGACGCGTGATTCAGCTCGTCGGAAACGATCGCGTCCTGTTCGAGCGCGACGGTCTGAAACAAACCTTCATTCGCATTCCAGCACGAGCCGTACAGGATCGTGTCCTCGGTACCGAAGAACTCCGCGATGCGCTCCTCGAGCTGGCGGTGAATGGTCTGCGTGCCGCAGATGAAGCGCACCGACGCGAGGCCGTAGCCGAAGTCGCGTTCGGCCTTCTCCGCCGCTTCGACGATGGCGGGATGATCGGCGAGGCCGAGGTAATTGTTCGAGGTGAGCATGATCACTTCGCCCAGGCCTTCGATCTCGACGAGAGGACCCTGCGCGGATTTCAGCGGCAGCTCGCGCTTGAGCGTGCCGGCGGAAGACATCGATTCGAGCTCGGCGGAAAGAGTGGAGAGCAGCGTATTCATTCGTTGTCGTATTTGAGGTCGCGGCGGAAACATCGCTGGCCGTCCATGTCGAAGACGACGCAGGAGTCGATGGGGCGCGAGTAGACGTGCATGCTCACCGCGCGCTCGTTCCATTCGGGACGATTGATGATGCGGTGGATGGTCTGCGTCTTGTCGACGGTATTGAGCGGCCCGCCCGGCACCGCGTACTCGTCGCCGAGGTGCTCCATCTCGATGCGCGTCGCGCCGGCGAGACAGTCGAGGCCGACGACCTGCTGGTTCTCCGGCTTGTCGCACGCGACCTTGCGATAGTTCTCGACGAGAAGCTTGCCTTCGAGCATCGTCATCCAGCCGAGCTGCCCGTTGTGCGTGTGCAGCGGCGTGATCGCGCCGATCGGCCAGCAGATCAGCATCACCTCGATCATGTCGTTGCGGAAGATCTTGTTGCGCGTGTGCCGGTCCGGCAGCCACTGCTTGTACTGTTCGAGCTCCTCGCTCCGGATCTCGTACGCGACGAGATAGTCGTAGATTCTCTGCTTGGTGATGAGCCCCTCGGACAGCGCGCGGATGCCGTCGACGAACTCCTGCGCGGGGATCGGCGTCGGAGCGTAGATCGTCTGCGGCGTGGCGGTGAGATTCTGCATGTCCATCGGGCCTCCGAATCGACCTGACTATACCGCCGAGCGAGCAAGTTTTACACCCGCGATTCGTGCTAGTCTCCGCGCCGTCCGGAGTGAGCAGAGCGATGCAGAACGTGGCCGTGGTCGGCGCGCAGTGGGGCGACGAGGGAAAAGGAAAGATCGTCGATCTCCTCTGCGAGAACTTCGACGTCGTCGCCCGCTACCAGGGCGGCCACAACGCCGGCCACACCGTGAAGTTCGGCGAGCACCATTACACGCTGCAGCTGATCCCGAGCGGCATCCTCCATCCCGACAAGCTCTGCCTCCTCGGCAACGGCATGGTCATCGATCCCGCCGCGCTGCTCGCCGAAATCGCGAGGCTGCGCGACCTCGGCGTCGTCATCGGCGACAACCTCAAGATCAGCGACTCCGCGCACATCATCCTGCCGTATCACCGCGCGCTCGACGTCGCCCGTGAAGAGTTCGCCGGCGAGCAGAAGATCGGCACGACCGGCCGCGGCATCGGCCCCGCGTACGAGACGAAGGTCAGCCGCTACGGCATCCGCGTGGCCGACCTCGTCGACGCGGACGTGCTGCGCGAGAAGATCGAGTTCGCCTGCGCGGAGAAGAATCCCGTGCTGTCCGGCGTCTACGGCAAAGAGCAGTTCGATCCGAAGCAACTCTTCGACGATTACCTCCGCTACGGCGAGATCCTCAGCGAGCGGATCACCAGCGGAACCGTCTTTCTCAACGAGCAGATCCGCGCCGGCAAGTCGGTGATGTTCGAAGGCGCGCAGGCGACGATGCTCGACATCGACCACGGCACCTACCCGTACGTCACGAGCTCGAACTGTTCCGTCGGCGGCGTCTGCACCGGCCTCGGCGTCGCGCCGAAGCACATCCATCACGTCATCGGCGTGGTGAAGGCGTACACGACGCGCGTCGGCGGCGGCGCGTTCCCGACCGAGCTCCACGACGCGCACGGCGAGCATCTCCGCACGCGCGGCAACGAATACGGCACGGTCACCGGCCGCTCGCGCCGCACCGGCTGGCTCGACCTCGCGGTGCTGCGCACGGCGTCGATGATCAACGGCCTCGACGCCATCGCGCTGACGAAGCTCGACGTCCTCGACGAGTTCGACGAGATCCCCGTCTGCACCGCGTACAAAGTGCGCGGCAAGACGTGGAGCACCTTCCCCGCGTTCGCCGTCGCGCATCACGACTACCAGCCCGAATACCGCACGTTCAAAGGCTGGAAGACGTCGACGGTCGGCATCACGTCGTTCGACGAGCTGCCGCAGGAAGCGAAGGATTACGTCCGCTTCATCGAGGACGAGACCGAAACGCGCGCGTCGATCATTTCGACGGGACCGCGGCGGGAAGAGACGATCCTTCGCTGACGGGCCAGACCTCGACGAACTCCACCTTGGCCAGCGCGTTCATCTCCTTCCACTGCGCGAGGATCTCGTCCGGCGCGTTGTCCGGAATCGACGCGCTGCGCCACGTGATGACTTCGAGCACGTAGCCGTCGCCGCGCCAGATGAGCGGCGTCGTGTCGGTGATGACGTCGAGGCGCTTCATCGTCTTCCACGCGCGCTGCACGACCTCGACGAGCTTCGCCTCGTCGCCCGGTGACTTCAGCGTGAAGCGCGTGAACACGGTTTCGGGCGGCGCGGCGGCGGTTGCAGCGTTGGCGTTCGGCGTGGCCACGGCGGCGGCGAAGAGCAGAGCGGCGAGCATCATGAGCGTTTCCTCCGGACCTGACGGTACGCGCCGCCGCGGGTTGCGCGCTTCTCGAATCCTGCGAATCGCGCGGCGTTACGCGAGGTACGCGGTCTGGCCGACGGAAATCGCGCCCGCGCGGAGCACGGTCGCGTACACGCCGGCGTAGTTGCCGTTCATCCGCACGACGGCCTTCATCACGCGCGGGTCCTGCTGGCCGCTGTCGGGATCCATGTTCATCATCGCGCAGCGCTCGTCGCGCATGGTGATGCCGATCGCCGGCGCGCCCGCGTCGTCGCCGAAGACGATCGTCGCGCCGACCCAGTCGTCTTCGCCGAACGCCCCAAGGCCTTCCGTCTCGAGCAGCACGTTCGCGCGCATGCACCGGCGATCGAGCTCGAGTCCCGCCTCGCGGCCGATCGCCGCGATCGTCGTAGTGCCGATGAGCGACACGACTCCGTCATCGAAGATCCCGTGTCTCAACATCATGAGCTCGACGTCGTGTCCCGACCGCTGCGCGATCTCGTCGCGAAGCTCGTCGCTGCGCAGCGCGAGCTCGGCGCCGGACGGCGTGCGCACGTGCGTCGGCAGCGGTTCGGCGGCGCTTTCGACGTTCCCAAACGGCTGATACGTGAGCAGCGCGGGAAACTTTCCCGCGGTGAGAAACGGGAAGCCGCTCGGATCACCGACGCGCCGGAACGCGAACCTGCGATCGCCCGCGATGCCGTGCAATCCGAGGTGCGCGGACGGCAGCGGAGTGCCGGCCATCGACTTCACGGGGTAGCGTACAAGTTCGGCGACGCGGCCAATCCGTCTCATCACGATCTTCTACGACGCTCGCGCGCGAAGCGTCCTACTTCAGCGTGTCGTCGACGGCCGACTGCGTCACCGGGTGGTAGCTCGCGCGCGCCTTCGCGTACACCTCTTTCGCGAACGCACGATCCTCGGCGTGCGACCACAGCGCCGCGTACAGCGGCTTCACGAACTTCCGTCGTCCCTGCGACGTGAGAAAGCGCTCGATGGCCGGGTACGCGGTCTTGTAGCGATCCTCGACGGACTTCATCAGCCACGCGAACAGCACCTCGCTGTTGCCGCTGTCGGTGAAGTGAAAGCGCGCGTCGAGCTCGCCCATGCGCGCGGGCGTGAGCGACGGCAACGACTCGACGAAATGCTGGCGCTCGTGCGACGACCACTTCGTCATGTCGATCGCCGACGCCGGCCCGCCGCTCGCGAACTGCTTCGCCGCCGCCTCGACCTTCGCGAACGCTTCCGAATGCGGCTGCGGACAGTTCGCCGGCAGTCCGGGGCCGTAAATCCACTCCTCCACTTTGACCTGCTGCACGACGTCGGGGAGGCCTTGCTTCAGCGCATCGATGAAACGCGTGGTCGTCATCGACTGAAACGCGTGCGCGTCGAAGTAGCCGCGCAGGAACTGATCCCAGCGCGCGCGTCCCGCCTTCTCCTCGAGCAGGCGCAGGAAGAGCGCGCCTTTCTCGTACACGAGATCGGGCGCGTCGTCAGGATCGCGTCCGGTGAGATCGAGGTAGAGCGCCTGATCCTTCACCGGCAGCGTGGGCAGCTCTTCTTTGACTTGCGTGAGGCCGAGGAGCCAGAGCATCTCGGAGTACTCGCGGCCGTACAGCGCCTCGGTGATGCGATGTTCGAAGTACGTCGTGAAGCCTTCGTTGAGCCAGAAGTCGTTCCACGTCGCGTTCGTGACGAGGTTGCCGCTCCACGAATGCGCGAGCTCGTGCGCGATGAGCGAGACGAGCGACTTGTCGCCCGCGATCACCGTCGGCGTGAGGAACGTCAGCCGCGGATTCTCCATCCCCCCGTACGGGAAGCTCGGCGGCAGCACGAGCAGGTCGTACCGTCCCCACCGGTACGGTCCGTACAACTGCTCCGCCGCGCCGATCATCTTCGGCGTGTCGCTGAACTCGCGCGACGCCGCGTCGATCACCGGCACTTCCGCGTAAACGCCGCTGCGCCCATCGAACGCGCGGAACGCGAGGTCGCCGACGCCGAGGGCCATCAGATACGACGGCACCGGCTGCGGCATCGTGAAGTGATAGACGCCGTCGGCGGAACGCTGCGTCACGTTCTCCGCGCTCATGACCGCCATCAGCTCGTGCGGCACGCGGATCGTCGCTTCATAGGTGAAGCGCACCTGCGGCGAGTCCTGCAGCGGCACCCACGTGCGCGCGAGGATCGCCTCGGATTGCGAGAGCAGGAACGGCTGCTTCTTCCCCGCCGTCATGGCCGGCTCGAGCCACTGCAACGCGCGCGCGCCGGGGCTCGACGCGTAGCGGATGACGACGGTGTTCGTGGCCGGCTGCAGCGGGATCGTGAGCTTGCTGCCGAGGATCGGATCGGCCGTCGCGAGCGCGAACTGCGCGGGCACGTTGCCGGGATTCAGCGCCACGGACTGGATCGCGAGATCGTGCGTGTCGAGCGTCAGCGTCGACGCGTTCGGCCGCGTGCGCTGAATCGTGAGCGCCGCCGTGCCGGCGAGCTGCTTCTTCGCGAAGTCGACGTCGAGGTCGAGCGCGAGATGCGTCACGCGCACTTCATCGGGACGCGCGTACGAATGTGGATCGTGCACGAACGCCGGCGGCGCGGCTGTCTGCGCTGATGACGGCGGCGGCGTCTGCGCGACAGACGGCGCGACCGCGCTCTGCTCTTGCTTGCAGGCGGCGGCGACGAGCAGAAGTGCGAAGGTCAGTCGCTTCATGGCGCGGTGAATTTACCGCATACAATCTCCGCGCAGGCAGAAGGAATGTCGCTACCGCCCGGCACGCGGCTCGGCCCTTACGAGATCGTTGCACCAATCGGCTCCGGCGGGATGGGCGACGTCTATCGCGCGCGCGACGTTCGCCTCGAACGCGACGTGGCCGTGAAGGTGCTGCCCGAGCGCGCCACGCGCGACGCCGACGCCCGCGCGCGCTTCGATCGCGAGGCGAAGTCCGTGGCCGCGCTTGCGCATCCGAACATCCTCGCCATCCACGACTACGGCTCCGCGGAGCGCGTCGCGTATCACGTCACCGAGCTCCTCGAGGGCGAGACGCTGCGCCAACGCCTCACCGAGGGCGCGCTCCCGTGGCGGAAGACGATCGAGATCGGCGCCGCGATCGCCGACGGCCTCGCCGCCGCGCACGCGAAAGGGATCATCCATCGCGACCTCAAGCCGGACAACATCTTCCTCACCAGCGACGGCCGCGTGAAGATCCTCGACTTCGGCATCGCGGAGCTCGTGCGCGACGAGCCGAAGACCGACGAGATCGATCCGGCGCTGCTGCCGACCGCGCCGCTGAAAACCGATCCGCACGCGGTGATGGGCACCGCCGGCTACATGTCGCCCGAGCAACTCCGCGGCGAAGCCGTCGACGCGACGACCGACATCTTCGCCCTCGGCTGCCTGCTCTTCGAGATGGCCACCGGACGCGCGGCGTTCATCCGCGGCACGGTGATCGACTCGCTCTCCGCGATCCTCAGCGAGACGCCCGACGTCTTCGACGCCTCGCAGCGGATGATTCCGTTCGAGCTCGCGCGCGTCATCCAGCGCTGTCTCGAGAAGCGGCGCAGCGAGCGCTTTCAATCCGCGCGCGATCTCGCGTTCGCGTTGCGCGCGATCGGGACGTCGCCGGTTTCGTTCGAGGCGCCGGAAGCGAAACGCAAACGCGTGCGGCGCTCGATCGCCGCCGTCGCCGCGCTGGTCATCCTCGCGACGATCGGCTCGTTCGTCGCCGCGCGCCGCACGCGTCTCGAGCCGCCGCCGCACGCCGCGGCCGCGCGTCCCATACGCGCGCTGGCGATCCTGCCGTTCGTCAACGCGACCGGCGACCGCGACGCGGAGTATCTCTCCGACGGTATCAGCGAGACGCTCATCAACACGCTCGCGCAGGTGCCGGGGCTGCGCGTGATGTCGCGCACGTCCGTGTTCACGTACAAGGGCACCAACGTCGATCCGCGCCGCATCGGACGCGAGCTGCGCGTCGGCGCGGTCGTCGTCGGACGCATCGAGGCGCGCGGCGACGAGCTCACCATCGGCGCGGAGCTCATCGACACGAGCGACAACTCGCTGATCTGGGGCAACCGTTACCAGGCCGCGCACGCCGACCTCCTCGGCGTGCAGCAGTCGATCGCATCCGAGATCGCGCGCATGCTGCGCATCGAGCTCACCGGCCGCGAACAGCAGCTCCTCGCCAAACGCCACACCACCGATCCGCGCGCGTACGAGCTCTATCTCAAAGGCCGCTTCCAGTGGAACAAGCGCAGCGCCGAGGGCCTGTACAAAGCCATCGAGCTATTCAACCAGGCCATCGAGATCGATCCGCAATACGCGCTCGCGTACGCGGGACTGGCCGACTGCTACAACCTCCTCGACATCTGGGCCGGACTGCCGACGAAGGAGACGTTTCCGAACGCGAAGGCCGCAGCGCAGAAAGCGCTGGCCATCGACGATCAGCTCGCGGAGGCGCACACCTCGCTCGCCTACGCGATCCACACGTACGAATGGGACTGGCCCGCGGCGGAGCGCGAGTACCGGCGCGCGATTCAGCTCAACCCGAATTACGCGACCGCGCATCAGTGGTACGCGGAGTTCCTCAGCGCGAACGGGCGCTTCGACGAAGCGGAACGCGAGGGGCGTCGCGCGCTCGCGCTCGATCCGATGTCGCCGATCATCAACGCGGTGGTCTGCTTCAACGAGATGATGGCGCGCCGCTACGATGCCGCCATCGCCCAGGGCCGCCGTACGACACAACTATTTCCATCGTTCATGCCGGGCCACGCCTACCTCGGCCTCGCCTATCTCGAAAGCGGCAACGCCGCCGGCGCGATCAGCGAGCTCGAACAGGCGCAGAAGCTCCTCGACATCACCGTCATCCGCACGTGGCTCATCCGCGCGCAGCTCGCCGCGGGCGACCGCGCGCGCGCCGAGGCGATGACGCGCGAGCTCGAGGAACGAGGGCGCCGCGAATACCTGCCGCCGTATTACCTCGCCGCGCTCTACGCGCACCTCGGCGATCCCGACCGCGCCTTCCGCGAGCTCGATCGCGCGCTCGCGGAGCGGACCGGCGCGCTCGTGTGGACGCGCGTCGATCCGGCGCTCGATCCGCTGCGGGCGGATGCGCGGTTCGCGCGGCTCATCGCAGGAATGCGTACGAAACCTTGAAGAAGAACGAGCGATCGAGCGGCAGCAGCCTTTGATTGTTGTTGTTGAGATCCGCGGTCAGCGTGCGGTCGTCGCCGTAGCCGACGAAGAGCACCGTCTGCCAGTTCAGCTTGTAGCTGTACAGCACCGAGCCGAGGAACGAGCCGCCAAAGTCGGAGACGGGATCGGTCTTCACGTACTGGCCGATCACGCGCACGAGCGACTTGTTGGAGAAGCTGTACTGCGCGCGGATGCGCTCGATGGTTGACGTGTAGAGGCGCGTGCTGGAGACGTCGAGCCATTCGCGCGCGGCGTTGAACTGCAGGTCGAGGCGATCGTACGGTCGCACGGTCGCGCTCGCGGTGATCGACGTGCCGTCGCCGACGCGCGCGCCGGCGAAGTCGATCTGCTGTCCCTGCCGCACCTCGAGCGAGACGCGCGGCAGCCGTCGCGACGGATCGATCTGCACGACGTAGTCGCCGTAGGTCTGCCCCAGTTCCCGATTGCCGACCAGCACCTTCTCGTTCGGCCGGAACAGCGCGCTGATGGTGAGGTTCTTCACGCCAAACGCGAAAAAGCCGAGCGACGCCTGCTGGAAGAGCGTGTTGCCGTCGTGGTCCGTCTGGCGGTCGACGAGGAGGCTCGGCCGGATGTAGCGGAGCATGCTGTGCTCGGGATAGAAGCGGAGACCGACGACGCCGAGGAGCTCGCGGTAGCCGACCTGCGGAATGAAGCCGAGGTCCGCGCGGAAGTCGTCGCCGAGATCGCTCGCGGACACGCTCCAGTCGTACTTGCGCTGCTGATGATTCCAGCTCGACGTGAACGCGTACGACTGCTGCGACCCGCCGTTCGTTGCGGGCGAAGCGCTGCCCAGCGCATTCTCGGTGTCAGAGTAGAGGAACTGCGCGGTGAGCGAATCGGTCTGCGTCGGACGCCACTGGAAGTCGGGGCCGAGGACGCGATTGTGGCCGCCGCCGCTGATCTCGCGGTCGGTCAGCACGGCGCCGACGTACGACGAGCCGAGGCTGTGCCGCACGCGGCCGATCGTCGCATACGAGCGGAAGTCTTCCGGCGCGAAGCTCGAGCCCTGAGGTCCCGGCAGGATCACCACGCCGCCGCCGCGATCCTCCGTCACGAGCAGCGTGTACGCGGTATCTCCGCTCTTGCCCGTCGCGCGCACACCGGCGCGCGGCGAGTTGATCGTGCGCGTGTAGGCGACCTGCATCGGCGTGTCGAAGAGGTCGAAGCCCTCGAGGAAGAACGGCCGCTTCTCGGGGAAGAACACGGCGAAGCGGCGATTGACGGTGATCTGCGCGACGTCCGCCTCGATCTGCGAGAAGTCGGGGTTGAGCGTGAGGTCGAGCGTGTTGTTCGCGGTCGGGTTCCACTTCACGTCGAGACCGGCGTCGGTGTCGATGTCGTCGCTGTGCAGCGGCGAGCCGAGGCCGTCGCGCGGTTCGGAGAGCCGGCCCGCGGTGACGTACGGCGCGGCCACGAAGTGTCCCGCCTCCGGCAAGCCGGTGAGGCCGGTCAGCGGATGCATGTGGCACACGAGGCAGTTCGAGCCGCGCGCGATCGGCGCGCTGTGGAACGCGTAGCGGAAGTCGCGCGGATAGTTGCGCCAGATGAGGATGTTCCACGTCTGCGGATCGGCGCTGCCGTAGCGCAGCGACGTGAACGGGATGCGGTACTCCGCGCTCCAGCCTTTCTCGTCGATCTTCGCCGCGGTGTCGTAGAAGAAGTCGGGCGAGAAGTCTTCGTTGCCGTTCGCGTCGTTGAAGATGCCGTCGGCCTGAATGCCGCGCGGATTCACGCGCAGCTCCATCGCCGTGCGCTTGTCGTTGCGCGTGTCGAGGAAGACGGCGATGTTGTCGTCGGTGCCGATGACGGCGTCGCGGTCGACGTACGGCGCGCGGATCTTCTTCGGATCGGGATCGTCGCAACGGACGCCGATGTAGAAGTAGCGGCTGTCGTACGTCACGTACGCGACGGTCCGCACTTTCGGCTCGTTGTTGTCGCCGGGCGAAGTCTCGTAGAACTTGTCGATGACGGTGGCGTTCTGCCAGCCGGAGTCATTGAGCTCGCCGTCGAGCTGAATCGCGCCCGTGGTCTTCGCCACGCCCACGGGACCCGGTCCCTGCGGCTCCGGCGCGTCCGCCGCAAACACGCATGTCGACCATCCGATCGACAAACCCATCACAAAAAGAGCGCCGAGGCTCCATCTCCGCATCGCCACCATCCTCCGTTACGAAGATTTACGTAGACATCGCGGAAAGAGTTGCAGCGGCGTTGAAAAAAAGTTGCCCGCGGATCCGCATGCCGCATTGGACGCCGCGACGCTGCGTCGGTTAGCGACGCGAGACGATACGCGGCGCGCGCGCGTTACCGCACGACGCCGCGGAAGTAATCGATCGTCTTCTGCAGTCCCTCTTCGAGCGGCACCTGCGGCTCCCAGCCGAGGAGCTGCCGCGCCTTCGTGATGTCCGGACGCCGGATCTTCGGATCGTCTTCCGGCAGCGGACGGAACTCGATCGGCGCATCGGTGCCGGTGAGGCGCTTGATCTCCTGCGCAAACTGCAGCACGGTCATCTCGGACGGGTTGCCGATGTTCGTCGGCAGCGGCTCGTCGGACATCAGCAGTCGATAGATGCCTTCGACGAGATCGGAGACGTAGCAGAACGAACGCGTCTGCGAGCCGTCGCCGAACACCGTCAGCGGCTCGTTTCTGAGCGACTGCGAGATGAACGCGGGGACGACGCGGCCGTCCTCGACGCGCATGCGCGGACCGTACGTGTTGAAGATGCGCACGATGCGCGTCTGCACGCCATGGAAGCGCTGATACGCCATGGTCATCGCTTCCGCGAAGCGCTTGGCCTCGTCGTACACGCCGCGCGGGCCGACCGGGTTGACGTTTCCCCAGTAATCCTCTTTCTGCGGGTGAATGAGCGGGTCGCCGTACACTTCCGACGTCGACGCGAGCAGGTACCGCGCGCCTTTGTCCTTCGCCACGCCGAGGGTCTTGTGCGTGCCGAGCGAGCCGACCTTCAGCGTCTGGATCGGCTTCTCGAGATAGTCGATCGGACTGGCCGGCGAGGCGAAGTGCAGGACGTAGTCGAGCGGGCCGTCGATGTGGATGTAATTCGTGACGTCCTGCTTGATGAACGTGAAGCCGTCGTGCCCGAACAAATGCTTGATGTTCGCCGGGTTGCCGGTGAGGAAGTTGTCCATGCAGACGACTTCGTGGCCGCGCGAGAGAAAGAGCTCGCACAGATGCGAGCCGAGGAAGCCGGCGCCGCCGGTGATGAGCGCGCGCGGCATCAGCGGGTCCTCTTCCGGCGGTCGTCGACGCGGCCGACGGAGGTGTACTTGAAGCCGAGTCCGGCCATGCGGAAGGGCTCGTAGACGTTGCGCAGGTCGACGATCGACGGCTGCCGCAACGCCTTGCGGATGCGCTCGAAGTTCAGCGCGCGGAACTCGTTCCATTCCGTCGCCAGCACGAGCAAATCCGCGCCGTCGGCGGTCGCATACGCATCCTCGCAGTAGACGATGTCGTTGAAGATCTTCTTTGCGTTGTCCATCGCCTGCGGGTCGTACACGCGCAGCGTCGCGCCGCGCTTCTGCAGTCCCTGAATGATCGGAATTGTCGGCGAGTCGCGCATGTCGTCCGTCTCCGGCTTGAACGCGAGACCGAGCATGGCCACGGTCTTTCCTTCGACTTCGCCGTCGAGCGCCGCGACGATCTTGTCGATCATGCGCAGCTTGACCGCATCATTGACGCGCAACACGGCTTCCATGATCTGAAAGTCGTAGTCGTGCCGCCGCGCGATGTCCGCCAGCGCGGAGGTGTCTTTCGGAAAGCACGAGCCGCCGAAGCCCGGTCCCGCCTGCAGGAACTTCGGTCCGATGCGCGTGTCGAGTCCCATGCCGATGGCGACGTCGTGCACGTTCGCCCCGACTTTCTCGCACAACGCGGCGATCTCGTTGATGAAGGTGATCTTCGTCGCGAGAAATCCGTTGGCCGCGTACTTGATGAGCTCCGACGATTCGACGTTCGTCACGACGAAGGGGATCTCGAGCGAATGCAGCGGCGCGTAGACCTCTTTCATGAGCTCCGCCGCCTCATCGCTCGACGCGCCGATGACGACGCGGTCCGGCCGCATGAAGTCTTCGATGGCCGAGCCTTCGCGCAGGAACTCGGGATTCGAGACGATCGACGCTTTGTGCCCGGTGCCGTGCGATTCGATGATCTGTTCGATCATGTGGCCCGTCCCGATCGGCACGGTCGACTTGGTGATGACGAGCTTCGGGCCGTTCATGTGCTGCGCGATCGAATGCGCGACTTCTTCGACATAGCGCAGATCGGCCGAGCCGTCCGGCTTCGGCGGCGTGCCGACGGCGATGAAGATCGCCCGCGCCGCGCGGATCGCTTCCGAGAGATCCGTCGTGAATCGCAGCCGCCCCTCGCTCACGTTCTTGCTGACGAGGGTGTCGAGTCCCGGTTCGTAAATGGGGATGATGCCGTTCTTCAGCGCCTCGATCTTTTTGACGTCGACGTCGACGCAGATGACGTCGTTGCCAAAGTCCGAAAGACCGGCGCCGGTGACGAGGCCAACATACCCCGTGCCGATGACCGCTATGTCCACGTAAGGATCCTCCGCGGGAAAGTAGGTGCGCCTGACAAATCAATGCGCACCGGCCGCGCATCCTACAACATCGCTGCCAGTCGGCACGGCCGACTGCGCTTAAGGCATAGCCAAGCTGCACGTACGGCTTAAGCTCGATGTCGCGATGCCGCGGTTGGCGCCGGCGCAGCCGGCTGGCGGGCCCGGCGGCACACGCGGCTGCTGCTCGATGTCGCGTTGCCGTGACGGCTCGTTCCGCGTCGCGCGAGCTATGGCCTGGTCGCCGGCGGTGCGACGGTGTCGGTGGCCGGCGGCGGCGTGGTGGTCGTCGTCGCCGGCGTCGTGGTGGACTCGGGCGCAGTCGTTGTCGCTGGCGCGATCGTCGTCGTGGGCGCAAGTGTTGTCGCGGGTGCGGGCGTGGTCGCGGGCGGCGGCGCGGGCGGCTCGACCGTCGGCGGCGCGGCGTTCGGCACCGGCGCTACATTCGGCGCGGGCGGCGGCGGCGCGACGGCCGGCGCCTGTTGCGCTTCCGTCGCACGGCGCTCGATGCCCGCCTGCTGGCGGTTGCGGATGAGCCAGCGCAGGAGCTTCGATTCGTTGATGCCGACGAGGATGTCGTTGATCGACTCGTAGATCGTCGGGTCGGTGATCAGTTTTCCGGCGCTGCCCTGGCCGTTGTTCACTTTCGCGACGACTTCGTTGAGCTGCCGCACGAGGAGCGTGAACTCGGAGAGCGCCTGGTCGCCGTAGGTCTTGTCGTTGATCAGGCGCGGGACGAGTCCCTGTCCCGTCTGCAGCGTGCCGGTGAAGGCGGCGAGGTTCGCGCTCGTCGTGCGCAGGTTGTCGACGAGGTCGTACACCCGCTTCTTCCCTTCGGGATCGTTGAGCAGCGCGGGGAGCGCGCCGTTGCCCGACTCGAAGCTCTTCTGCACGGTGCCGGTGATGCCGGCCAGCGACTGCGCGGCGCTGGCCAGCGACGCGGTCAGCTGCTCGCTGTAGGCGTCGTCGTAGATCAGTTTGCCGAGGACGCCGCGGCCGCTCTCCAGGTGCGTGAGCGCGGCGTTCGTTTTGTTGAGCGTCGTCAGGAACGTGTCGGTGATGCGCTGGCGCGTTTCGGGCGCGGTGGTGATCTCGCCGAGGAGACCTTCGCCGCGGTCGATGCGCGCGAGGATGTTTTTCAGCGAATACGAGATCTGCACGAAGTTGTCGACGAGGTCTTCGCCCGACGAGATGAGCGACTCGACGTCCGTCTGGCGCTGCGCCGGAATCTCGGACCCCGGCTCGAGCGACGGGAAACGCGGCGTGCCGGGGGTGACGTCGATGAAGCTGTCGCCGGTGAGGAGGCCGAGTTTCTTCAGGCGCACGCGCGAGTCGCCGCGCACGCGCTCGGCGTACTTGCGGTCGATCATCAGCAGGATCTCGACGCTCTTCTGCTTCGGATCCGACGGCAGCTTGATGTCGCGGATCACGCCGATGGTCACGCCCGACATCTTCACGGGGTTGCCCTCGGCGAGGCCGCTCACGTTCTCGAGCCGCACCTCGTACTCGTTCTTGCGCGCGAAGATCTTCTGCTCCGATCCGATGAAGAAGAGGAACAGCATCAGGATGACCAGCGAGGCTGAAACGAGCAGCCCCACGCGCACGGATTTATCTCTTGTCGTTTTCGCCATAAGGTCTACTTCGACGGCTGCGCTGCCACAACCGCGCTGGCCTTCAGGAATTCTCGGAGTTTCGGATGATCGGAGTCGCGCGCCGCGTCCATGGTGCCGACCCATTCGAAGACGCCCTGGTTGAGGAACGCGATGCGGTCGCCGACGGAGAACGCGGACTGGATGTCGTGCGTGACGACGACCGAGGTCACACTGAGCTTCGTCTGCAGATCGACGATGAGCTCGTTGATCTTTTGCGAGGTGATCGGATCGAGGCCCGTGGTCGGCTCGTCGTACAGGATCACCTGTGGATCGAGCACGATCGAGCGCGCGAGTCCCACGCGCTTGCGCATGCCGCCGGAGAGATCGACCGGCATCAGGTGCTCGGTGTTCGGCAGGTGTACGAGCTCGAGCTTCTCGCGCACGGCGCGCGCGATCTCGTCCTCCGACATGTCGGTGTGCTCGCGCAGCGGGAACGCCACGTTCTCGAAGACGGTCATCGAGTCGAACAGCGCGCCGCTCTGGAAGAGCATCCCGAACTTCTTGCGCACGCGGTAGAGGTCTTCTTCCGGCAGATCAGTGATGTCTTCCTCTTCGACGAAGACGCGTCCCGAGTCCGGCGCCTCGAGGCCGAGCATGTGCCGCAGCGTGACGGACTTGCCGGTGCCGGAGCCGCCGAGGATCACCAGCACTTCACCGCGGTACACCTTCAGCGTCGCGCCGCGCAGCACGGCTTTCGGCCCGTATTTTTTGAAGACATCCTGAAACTCGACGAACGGCTCGCGCGGCTGGCGTCGCCGCTCGGGCGTCTGGCGCTCGGTGGCGCGGCGGTCCGTCGTGATCGACTCGGTCATCAGAAGAGAAAGAGAAAAAGCTTCGTGAGAAAAAAGTCGGTGATCAAAACCGTGATCGCGCCGGTGACGACGGTCATCGTCGTGGCGCGGCCGACGCCGTCCGCGCCGCCCGTCGTGCGCAGGCCGTTGTAGCAGGCGATGAGTGAGACGCCGAAGCCGAAGAAGAAGGTCTTGCCGATGCCCGACGCGAGGTCGTTGTACTTCACGGTGGTGATGACGCTGCGCATGTAGAAGTTCGCGGCGAGATGCAGGTTCGCCACGGCGATGAGCATGCCGCCGAGAATGCCGAGGGCGATCGAGATGACGGTCAGCAGCGGGAACATGATCGTCGTGGCGACGACGCGCGGCACGACCAACTTGCGCACGGGATTCGTCGCCAGCGCGCGCAGCGCGTCGATCTGCTCGGTCACTTTCATCGTCCCGAGCTCCGCAGTCATGCCCGCGCCGACGCGGCCGCCGACCATCAGCGACATCAGCACCGGCGCGAGCTCGCGCACGAGCGAGAGCGAGACGACCATGCCGATGAACAGCTTTCCGCCGAAGTCCGCGAGCGCGTACGCGGTCTGCAGCGCGAGCACCATGCCGACGAACGCGGACGTGATGATGACGATCGAGATCGACCGCACGCCGACCTGCTCGAACTGCGCGATGAGCAGCGGCCGCTCGAGCGGACCGCGCCGCAGCTGCTGGATCGTCTGCATCGCGAGATCGGTGATGCCGCCGACGTACTCGAACGCGTTGTCCGCGCGCTCGCGGACGCGCGTGAAAAAGCCGGGCGCTTCCGGCGCGGTCGAGTCATCGAGAATCGGTGCAGTGGTCATGCGTGTCGTTCAACGTCGAGCGAGGGAACTTTAATCACTCCACGCGAAATCCAGGGCGAACTATGCCATGCCAGCAACTTGCGCGCCGTCGCGGCAGAATCCGCTATCCGCGGCATGCTCAGCGGCCGTTGTCCCCGAAGATGCGCCGCAGCAAACGCCGGATCGAGTTCTCTTTTTCCTTCGCCTTCTTCTTCTGCTCCTCGGCACGCCGCGCCGCGTCGGCCGCGTCCGAGACCGGCGGCGGCGGTGGCAGCGTGCGCTCGCCCGTCAGCACCGGCGGCTCCGGCCAGAACGGACTCGGCTCGCCGCTGCCGGCGTGCAGCGGACAGACCGACTGCGGCTCGGTGCCGGCGACGAAGACTTCGCTGCGCGTCTGCGGGCAATACGGCGTGGCGAGCATGCCCGACTCCGGGTCGATCTCGCGCGTGGTTACGTCCTCGGGGCGCCGCCAGTCGACGTCCGGCACCGCGCCGTCGATGCGGTTCATGTGGCGCGTCCAGATCGGCAGGCACGCGTCGCCGCCCGCGAGGCGCACGCTGTGGCCGTCGTCGAAGCCGATCCAGATCAGCGACAGGATGCGCGGCGAGTAGCCGATGATCCACGCGTCGCGATAGTTGCTCGTCGTGCCGGTCTTGCCGGCGTACGCGCGCGTCACGCCGAGCGAATGCGCGCGGCCCGCGGTGCCGTACGTGAAGACGTCCTTGAGGATGTCGTTCATCACGTAGCAGACCGACGCGGGCGCGACGCGCTTCATCTTCACGTTGCGCGTTTCGAGGAGTTGGCCGTCGCGCGTGACGACGGCGAGGATCGACACCGGTTCTGCTTTCACGCCGAGGTTGGCGAAGACGGAGTAGGCGTAGGCGATCTCGAGCGGCGTGACTTCGAACGAGCCGAGCGCCATCGACGGATACGGCTCGAGCTTCGACTCGACGCCGATCGCGGTCGCGGTCTTGATCACGTTCGGCACGCCCGCATCGATCGCCGCGCGCACCGCGGGGATGTTGTACGAATGCGCGAGCGCCTCGCGCACGGTGACGCGGCCGTGGAAGCGGTTGTCGTAATTCTGCGGACGCCACACCGCGGCGCCGGCCTGAATCGCGATCGGCGAGTCGTCGAGCACCGTCGACGCGGTGAGCGCCTGCTCGTGCCGCGCGGGATCCATCGCCGTCACGTAGACGAACGGCTTGAAGAGCGATCCCGGCTGGCGGCGCGCCTGAATGGCGCGGTTGAACTGCGTCTTCGAGTAATTGCGTCCGCCGACGAGCGCCTTCACGTAGCCGGTGCCCGGCTGGATCGTGACGATCACGCCTTCGAGCGGCGTGTCGGACTTCTTGATGTGCTTGTAGCGCTTCGTGAGATCGCCGATGCCGTAGTCGAGCGCCTCTTCGGCGGAGCGCTGCATGATCGTGTCGAGGGTCGTGAAGATGCGCAGGCCTTCGGTCTTCAGCTGCGTCTCGGGATACGTCTCGCGCAGTTGCTTGAGCACGAGGTCCACGAAGAACGGCGCGCTGCGCGACGTCTTCGGAAAGCGCGCGGTCGCGAGCGGCGAGGCCGCGGCCTCTTCGAACTCGCGGTCGCTGATCTTCTGCTGGTCGTGCATCAGCTTCAGCACGACGTCGCGACGCGGCTTCGCGCGCTCCGGATACTTGAGCGGCGAGAGCATGTTCGGCGAGTGGATCATCCCCGCCAGCGTCGCCGCCTCGGGCAGCGTCAGATACGTCACGTGCTTGCCGAAGTAGACCTGCGACGCCTGCTCGACGCCGATGATCTGCACCGAGCCGTTCTGCCCGAGGTAGATCTCGTTGAGGTAGGCCTCGAGGATTTCGTTTTTCGAGTAGCGCGCCTCGAGCAGCACCGCCATCAGCGCCTCGTGCGCCTTGCGGCGGAACGTGCGCTGCGGATTGAGAAAGAGATTCTTCACGAGCTGCTGCGTGAGCGTCGAGCCGCCTTCCGCGAGCGACTTGCTGCGCAGATCGTTGACCAGCGCGCGCAGCGTGCCGCGGATGGAGATGCCCTGATGCGAATAGAAGCTGCGATCTTCGGTGGCGATGATCGCGTCGATCAGCACTTTCGGGACGGCTTCGACGGAGACCGGCACGCGGTCTTCCATCTCGTTGTTGTAGATCGACGTGATCAGCTCCGGCTCGAGCCGCACGCCGCGCAGCGTCACGCCGTCGGTGAGGCGCTTCACGCCGCGGATCGTCGTCGCGCCGTCCATCTCCACGAGCACCGGCATGGCGTGGAACTCCATGTCCGGATACTCGAAGTTGTTGAGATAGAGCTCGAGATCGTCGCCGGCGTAGCGGTACTCGCCGGGATTCTCGACGCGCTTGTGCACCTCGTGATAGCCGACGTGGTTGAGCTTCGGCTCGAGCAGCGCGCGCGGATAGCGCATGCCGGGGACGAGCGGCGTGGCGTCGGAGTAGACGCGGCTCGGCAGATCCCAGCGCCGCGACGAATCGAACTTCTTCGTGATGACGATGTACGTGTAGCCGACGAAGCCGATGAACGCGACGAACAGCGCCATCGCGACCATGGCCAGGCCGGCGGAATGCCGCCAGAGGAAGTCCTTGAAGCGGGATCGATTGGCCATCAGGTTCGTCCGTCAGCGTAACAAACAACGAAGGCGGCCGGATGCCCGGCCGCCTTGGGGAAGGCAAACGTCTGGTCGCGCGGCGTCACATCGACGACATCGCGTTGAGGAACTCGCCGTTCGTGCGCGTCTTGTCGAGCTTCTCGATGAGCAGCTCCATCGACTCGACGGTCGACAGCGGCGAGAACACCTTGCGCAGGACCCAGATGCGATTGAGCTCGTTGCGCTCGAGGAGCAGTTCTTCCTTGCGCGTGCCGGAGCGGTTGATGTCGATGGCGGGGAAGACGCGCTTATCGGAGAGCTTGCGGTCGAGGTGCACTTCCATGTTGCCGGTGCCCTTGAACTCTTCGAAGATGACATCGTCCATGCGCGAGCCGGTGTCGATGAGCGCCGTGGCGATGATCGTCAGCGAGCCGCCTTCCTCGACGTTGCGCGCCGAGCCGAAGAAGCGCTTCGGGCGCTGCAGCGCGTTCGAGTCGACGCCGCCCGAGAGCACCTTGCCCGACGGCGGCACGACGGTGTTGTAGGCGCGCGCGAGGCGCGTGATCGAGTCGAGCAGGATCACCACGTCGCGCTTGTGCTCGACGAGGCGCTTCGCTTTCTCGATGACCATCTCCGCGACCTGCACGTGGCGCGAGGCCGGCTCGTCGAACGTCGACGAGATGACTTCGCCCTTCACGCTGCGCTGCATGTCCGTGACTTCTTCCGGACGCTCGTCGATGAGCAGCACGATGAGCGTGATCTCGGGATGATTCGCCGTGATCGAGTTGGCGATGCTCTGCAAAAGCATGGTCTTGCCGGTGCGCGGCGGTGCGACGATGAGACCGCGCTGCCCTTTGCCGACCGGCGCGATCAGGTCGAGCACGCGCGACGACATGTGCGTCGGCGTCTCGAGCTTGATGCGGTGCTGCGGATAGAGCGGCGTGAGGTTGTCGAAGAGGATCTTCTCGCGCGCGACGTCGGGGTGCTCGAAGTTCACCGCCTCGACTTTGATCAGCGCGAAGTAACGCTCGCCTTCCTTCGGCGGACGCACCTGGCCGGAGACGGTGTCGCCGGTGCGGAGATCGAAGCGGCGGATCTGCGAGGGCGAGACGTAGATGTCGTCCGGACCGGGCAGGTAGTTGTACTCGGGCGCGCGGAGGAAGCCGAAGCCGTCCGGCAGGCATTCGAGCACGCCCTCCGAGAAGATCAGACCCGACTTCTCGGTCTGCGCCTGCAGGATGCCGAAGATGAGGTCCTGCTTGCGCATGCCCGACGCGTTCTCGACGCCGAGCTCTTTGGCGAGCTTGGAGAGATCCGGCAGCTTCATCTCCTTCAGCATGCGGATGTCGAGCGTCTCGGCGGCCTGCTGCTGTTGCTGCGGCGCGGCGGCGGCGCTCTTCGCGCTCTTGTCGGCGTCGCTGCTCTCGGTCTCCGCAGCGGGCGCGGGCGCCGGAGCGGATGCCGCGGCCTGGGCGGCAGGAGCGGGCGCCGGAGCCTCGGCTTCGGCGAGCGCGGCGGCGGCGGCCGGCGTCTCTTCGACGGCGGGCGGTTCTTCGACCGCTTCCTTCTTCTTGCGCGGCGCGCGCTTCGGCTTCTCCGGCTTCTCGGCCGGAGCTTCCGCTTCAATGACCGCGGTGTCGTTGTCGGTGTCGGTATGTGCCATGGTGTCCTCGGCTTCTCAGAGTCGCGCGACGATCTCGCGCCGGATCTCGTCGATTCCTTTTTTCGTTACGGCCGACGCCGCGATCAGTTGCGCGTCGTCGACTTCGAGTGTTCGTGCAATCTCCCGCCGCTGCGTGGCGAGCTGGTTGTTGGATAGCTTGTCGCTCTTGGTCAGCACGATGCGCTCGTCGACGTCCGTCAGCGCGCGTGCCCACTCGTGCATCGTCAGGTCCTGTTCGGCCGGTTCGCGCCGGACGTCGAGCAGCAGAAAGATCAGCCGCAGGTCCTCGGCTTCCTCGAGGTATCCGCGGATCAGGTCACCCCACGTGCGCAGGACGCTTTTCGGCACCTTCGCGTAGCCGTAGCCCGGGAGGTCGACCAGATAAAACTTTTCGTTGATGAGATAGAACTGAATCGCCTGGGTCTTGCCGGGCGTCTGGCTGACGCGGGCAATGCCCTTGCGATGAAGCACGGCATTGATCAGCGACGACTTGCCGACGTTCGATCGACCCACCATCGCGAACTGCGGTCTGCGATCGCGCGGAAAATCGCCAGGGTGGTACGCCGCCCGAGAAAACGTGACTGACCGGATGTCCACGCGAATTGTACTTGCTGGTTTGCTGAACTACGGATATCCGGCGATGCGGATATTTGAGAAAAGCCGGTGTGGCGAACTGCGAAGGAAACCTGAAGATCTGACTTGTCGGTGAACGCGGGAGATTGTGAGGATATTCGCCCGCGCTGTCAATGAACGGTGTTGTGAAAACGGCGGGCCGGAGCCCGCCGTTTTCAGTGCGTGATCGGCGTTCCGACCTTCTCCGGTTCCGGGAGTTTGTCTTTTGCGGCCAATGGAACAATCGTGCCATCGAGCGCGAGCGTGACCACCTCGTCCATCGACTCGACGAGGCTGAACTCCATCCGCTCGCGCACGTCGGCCGGGATCTCTTCGAGATCGCGCTCGTTCTCGGCGGGGAGAATCACTTTCATGATGCCGGCGCGCGCCGCGGCGAGCACCTTGTCCTTCACGCCGCCGACGGGCAGCACCTTGCCGCGCAGCGTGATCTCGCCGGTCATGGCCATGTCGCGATGCACCGGGATCTTCGTCACCGCGGAGAGCAGCGCCGTGGCCATGGTGATGCCGGCCGACGGACCGTCTTTCGGAATCGCGCCTTCCGGCACGTGGATGTGGATGTCGAGCGACGCGTGGAAGTCGGGGTCGAGCCCGAACAGCTCCGCGCGCGAGCGGACGTACGACAGCGCCGCGCGCGCCGACTCCTGCATCACGTCGCCGAGCTTGCCGGTCAGCGTGAGATTGCCCTTGCCGCGCGAGAGCGCGACTTCGGTCGTGAGGATCTCGCCGCCCACTTCCGTCCAGGCGAGGCCGGTGGCGAGACCGACTTCCGCCTTGTCGTGCTGCTGGTGCGAACGGAACTTCGGCTTGCCGAGGAGCTCGCGCGTTTTCACGCGGTCGACGACGGTCTCGTAGTCGGGACCTTCCTTCACGACGGTGCGGGCGATCTTGCGCAGCACGGCGCCGACTTCGCGCTCGAGATTGCGCACGCCCGCCTCGCGCGTGTACGACTCGATCAGCTCTTCGAGCGCCGAGTCCTCGAAGCGGATCTTGGCCTCGTCGAGACCCTGCTCCTGCTTCTGCTTCGGCACGAGGAACTGCCGCGCGATGGCCAGCTTCTCGAGGTGCGTGTAGCCGGAGAGCTGGATGATCTCCATGCGGTCGCGCAGCGGCGCGGGAATCGTGTGCGTCACGTTGGCCGTGGCGATGAACATCACCTTCGAGAGGTCGTACTCGACGTCGAGATAGTGATCGGTGAACGAGTTGTTCTGCTCGGGATCGAGCACCTCGAGGAGCGCCGCGGAAGGATCGCCGCGGAAGTCCATCGACATCTTGTCGACCTCGTCGAGGAGGAACACGGGGTTCGTCGTGCCGGCCTTCTTCATCCGCTGGATGATCTGGCCGGGGAACGCGCCGATGTACGTGCGGCGATGGCCGCGGATCTCCGCTTCATCGCGCACGCCGCCCAGCGAGAGGCGCACGAACTTGCGTCCGGTTGCGCGCGCGATCGACTTCGCAAGCGAGGTCTTGCCGACGCCCGGAGGTCCGACGAAGCAGAGGATGGTGCCCTTCGGCTGCTTGACGAGCTGGCGCACCGCGAGGAACTCGAGGATGCGGTCCTTGATCTTCTCGAGCCCGAAGTGGTCCTCGTTGAGGATCTGCTCGGCGAGCTCGATGTCCTTGATCTCTTTCGACGACTTCTTCCAGGGCACGGAGACGAGCCACTCGATGTAGTTGCGCGAGACCGTGGCCTCGGCGGAAACGCCGGGCATGGCCTCGAGGCGCTTCAGCTCCTGCAGCGCCTTCTCCTTGGTCTCCTTCGGCATGCCCGCGTCTTCGATCTTCTGCTTCAGCTCTTCGATCTCGTCCGAGCGGTCGTCCTTGCGTCCGAGCTCGTGATGGATCGCCTTGATCTTCTCGTTGAGGTAGTACTCCTTCTGCGCGCGCTCCATCTGCTTTTTGACTTTGGAGTTGATGCGCTTGTCGATGTTGATCTTTTCGATCTCGATCTCGATGAAGTCCTGCAGCTTCTGCAGGCGCTCGTACGGCGAAGGAGTCTCGAGGAGCTGCTGCTTCTCGATGGTGGTGATGAGCAGGTGCGAGGCGAGCGTGTCGGCGAACTTGTCGGGGTCGTCGAGCTTGAGCGTCGACATCACGCCTTCGAAGGCGAGGTGATGGGACATCTTCGCGTACTGCTCGAAGATCTCCATCAGCTTCTGCATGTACTGCGAGACCTCGGGCGTGAGCGGGTACTTGGTGTCGATCTCGCGCACGGCCACGGTGACGTAGCCGTTCGTGTCCTGCGCGGAGAGGATCTCGCCGCGCATCAGCCCCTCGACCATCACCTTCACGTTCTGGTTGGGCAGCTTGAGGTTCTGCACGACCGTGGCGATGACGCCGACGTGGTAGATCTCGCCCATCGACGGATCGTCGATCTTCGGGTCCTTCTGCGTGGCCAGGAAGATCTTCTTCTCGGCGGTCGAGAGCGTGGCCTCGAGCGCGAGGATCGACGCGCGCCGGCCGACGACGAACGGCGCCATCATCGACGGAAAGACCACCATGTCGCGAAGGGGGACGAGCGGGAGTTGTGAGGTTTTCGACTCAGGATTGGACATGTTCGTGTCTCTTATACAGCGGTGAGGGGGCAAATGCTTCCCGATACAGGAAGGGCCGCGTGAAGCCGCGGCCCTTCGCTCGGATGAACAACTTCGTATTCCTCAACCGGCCTTCTTGTAGAGCGTGATCGGCTGGCTGCGGTTCTCGACCACCTCGCGCGTGATCACGCACTCGCTGATCGCGCTCTGCGACGGGATCGTGTACATGATCTCGAGCATCAGCTCTTCGATGATGATCTTCAGGCCGCGCGCGCCGACGTTGCGCTTGAGCGCCTCTTCGGCGATCGCCTCGAGCGCGTCGTCCGTGAAACGGAGCTCGACGTTCTCGAAGCCCATGATCGTCTGGTACTGGCGCACGAGCGAGTTCTTCGGCTCGCGCAGGATCTCGATGAGCGCGCCGCGGTCGAGCTCGGAGAGCGTCGCCACCACCGGCAGGCGTCCGACGAACTCCGGGATCAGGCCGAACTTGATGAGGTCCTCGGGATGCACCTGCGCGAGGAGCTCGCCGGTCTTCTTCTCTTTCTTCGACGCGATCTTCGCGCCGAAGCCCATCGACGTCTGCGACAGCCGCCGCTCGATCACCGTGTCGAGACCGACGAACGCGCCGCCGCAGATGAAGAGGATGTTCGTCGTGTCGATCTGGATGAACTCCTGGTGCGGATGCTTACGTCCGCCCTGCGGCGGAACGTTCGCGACCGTGCCTTCGAGGATCTTGAGCAGCGCCTGCTGCACACCCTCGCCGGAGACGTCGCGCGTGATCGACGGGTTGTCGCCCTTGCGGCAGATTTTGTCGACCTCGTCGATGTAGACGATGCCGCGCTGGGTCTTGTCCTTGTCGTTGCCCGCGGCCTGATAGAGCTTGAGGATGATGTTCTCGACGTCTTCGCCGACGTAGCCGGCTTCGGTGAGCGTGGTCGCGTCGACGATCGTGAACGGCACCGACAGCATGCGGGCCAGCGTCTGCGCGAGCAGCGTCTTGCCCGTTCCGGTGGGGCCGATCAGCAGGATGTTCGACTTCTGCAGCTCGACGTCCTGGCGCGCGTTGCGCGACTGGTAATCGATCCGCTTGTAGTGGTTGTACACCGCGACGGCGAGCTTCTTCTTCGCCCGCTCCTGCCCGATGACATAGAGGTCGAGGAACTCTTTGATTTCCTTCGGCTTCGGAAGGTGTCCCGAACCTTCGAGAGCGCCCGGCTCGTCCTTGCGGTCTTCCGCAATGATGTCGAGACAGATGTCCACGCATTCATCGCAGATGTAGACCGTCGGTCCGGCGATCAACTTCTTGACGTCACGTTGTGACTTGTTGCAGAAGCTGCAGCGCAGGACGTCGCCGCTGTTCCCCTTCTTCGACATTTCCGATTGGGTCCTTTTTGTGAGCTCGTCGAAGAGATTGAACTCCTCGGCGTCGCCCAAGTCAACTCGGCCCCGGCGAGGCGCATTCCACGCGAGGAAGAGCCCTCAGCGCGGCAGCACCGAACGCCGCCGTGGCGGCGACGGAATGTCGATGCTCCACAAGCCCCGGCTCCAGACCGAGGCCCACAGCGTCGACGTGCCCGGAGCGAATTGCAGTTGCGGAATGCGCGCGCTTCCGGCGATCCCGTCCGCCTGCACCCACGTCGCGCCACCGTCCGCCGTACCGTACAGTCCGGAGCTCCCTCCGACGAACCAATAGTCCGCGCGCCGCGGATGCCGCGCGAAGTCGAGCAGCCCGCCGCCACCGATGCCGTTTCGCCATGCGACCGGCGCGGTGGCGGTCGCATCCTTCCACGTCGCGCCGCCGTCGCGCGAGACCTGCAGCGACTTCGTGAGCAGCACGTACAGCGTCTTCGGATCGTCCGCATCGACGACGACTTTCACGAGCGGACCGAGACTGCGGTCGAACTGCGCGACGCGCGTCCACTCCGGCGCGTCCGCGAGCGCGTTGCGCGTGCGATACAGCTCGCGCGTGCTGTCGCCGGTGTAGACGACGTTCGAGTCGCCGGGCTGCACCGCGATCGCTGCCATCGCGATCTCGCCGCTGTACGTGCGGACCGTCGTGATCTTCCGCGGCAGCGCGCTCTGGATGCCGTCGAGCCGCAGGAGCTGCGAGCTGCCGATGAACATGCGCGACGATTCATTCGGATCGATCGTCCAGGCGGCGTAGAACGGATCCGTCCCGCTGCGCCGCGAATCCGCGAAGATCGTCTGCGGCGGCCACTTCGTGACGACCGCGCCCGGCGTCGCACCGAAGCCGAAGATCGAGACAAAGTACGCGCGGTCGTCGAGCGGATCGAACGCGATGCGGAACACGTCGCCGTCGCCGAGGTGCTCGGCGGTCGTCTCGCCGATCTCCAGCACGCCGAGACCGGTGTCCTGCATGCCGAACGCGACGCGTCCGCTGCGATGGATGTCGAACGCGTAGATCTGCGCATTGACGAGTCCCATCGTGAGGTGCTGCCAGGCGATGTGCGGCGCGGTGATGTCGTCGGTGCGGTAGATGCCGCCGTCGCCCCAGACGAAGACGCGGCGGTTCGTCGTGCCGTCGAACGCGGGATCGGCGGCCACGCCGTGCACGTCCGCATGCGGCTCCTGATTGAGGCCGTCGGCACCGTACGCCGCCTCGCTCGTTCTTCCGCCGTCGAGGCTGCGCCCGAGCACGATTGCACCGGTGACGATCACGTCGCGCGGCGCGACGAGCAGCGCGGCCACGCGCAGCGTGTAGCCGTACGTCGGCGTGGTGCCGAGGAGCGTGAAGCTCGCGCCGTCGTCATCGGAGCGCAGCAGTTTCTCATCGAGCGTGCCGGTGCGCGTCGCATACGCCACGATCGACGTGCTGCCCGGAACGTATTCGAGCGCGAGACCGTCGATTTCCGCGTCGAGCCCGCCGGTGGAGGTCCACGTCTCGCCGCCGTCTTTCGTCACGAGACCGCCGACGTGACCGCTGCTGGTGCCGACGGCCGCGACCGCGCGCAGCGGATCGCTCGGATGAAACCGTACTTTCGTGAAATAGGTCGTGTTGTCGACGATGTAGTGCTGCCACGTCGCGCCGCCGTCGCGCGAGAGCTCGATGCCGCTGAGGCGCGCGACGAGCACGCGCGATCCGTCGGCGGAAACCGCGACGGAGAACACCTGCCACCCCGCCGTCGCGGGCAGCAGCGTCCAGGTCGCGCCGCGGTCGTCGCTGCGAAAGAGTCCGCGCGGCGACACGTAGCCGCCCGCGTACAACACGTCGTGGTGCACCGGATCGCGCTCGAGGCAGCTGACGTTCAGCCCGTCGAACGCCGCGAGCGACCACGTCGCGCCGGCGTCGCCGCTCGCCCAGATTCCGCCGGCGGTTGCGGCGAGATATCGGTTCGCGTCGTCGGGATCGAAGACGAACGCGTTGACGACGCCGCTCAGGTCCGACGGCCCGCGCGACACCCACGCGTGTCCCGAAAACGGCGACGACGCTGCATCGAGATGCAGCGTCGTCAGCGTGAGCACCGCCGTTACGACCACAACGTGCAGCGCGCGCGTCATGGGAGTGGCGTCAGTCGCGCTTCGCGATCACCTGATCGACGAGGCCGTACTCCTGCGCCTGCGGCGCCTGCAGGATGTAGTCGCGGTCCGTGTCCTTGTCGATCTTCTCGATCGGCTGGCCGGTGTGGTTGGCGAGGATGGAGTTGAGGCGCGCCTTCATCTGCATGATGTCGCGCGCGTGGATGTCGATCTCGGTGGCTTGTCCGCCGAGGCCGTGCATGAGCGGCTGGTGGATGAGGACGCGCGAGTTCGGGAGGCAGTAGCGCTTCCCCTTCGTGCCGCACGCGAGCAGCACCGCGGCCATCGACGCCGCCTGACCGATGCAGATCGTGGCGATGTCGGGCTTCACGTATTGCATGGTGTCGTAAATCGCGAGGCCGGCCGTGATGGAGCCGCCCGGCGAGTTGATGTAGATCGAGATGTCCTTCTCCGGGTTCTCGGCCTCGAGGAAGAGCAGCTGCGCGATGATGAGGTTGGAGACGTTGTCGTCGATCGGCTGGCCGAGGAAAATGACGTTGTCTTTGAGGAGGCGCGAGTAGATGTCGTACGCGCGTTCGCCGCGCGACGTCTGCTCGACCACCATCGGGATGAGGACCATGGGGATGAATCTCCTTTGCGAGAGGGATTCTATGCGAAGGGGGAGAGGGGACCGAAAAGCTGAATGAAGAACGCAGAACGCAGAATGAAGAATTGAGAATGAGAGACCGCGCGGGCGGGGGCTTCTCAATTCTTCGTTCTGCGTTCTTCATTCAGCTTTTCAGCGCGTCCGCGCCTCCTTCAACACCACCTCCAGCGCCCGGTCCTGCGCCATGCTCGCGCGCAGCGCCTCGTAGCCGCCGTCGTGCTTGAGGTGGTGCTTGACGTCGGCGAACTCGCGGTCCTGCTCGCGCGCCGCGCGGCGGATCTCCGCGTCGACTTCGACGTCGCTGACGGTGATGTTCTCCTTGCGCGCGATGGCCTCGAGAATCAGGCCGCGCTTGACGCGCTTGACGGCTTCCGGCCGGAACTCTTCGCCGATCTTCCGCCAGTCCATTTCTACGTTCTGTAGATCGACGCCCTGCGACGCGAGATAGCGCGCGTAGTTGTTGAGCGACTTCCCGAGCTCTTCTTCGACCAGCGCCTCCGGCACGTCGAACGGATGCGCGGACACGAGCTTCTCGCCGAGTTGATTGCGCTTGAACCGCAGCGCCTCGGCTTCGCGGTGGCGGCGGATGTCGGCTTCGATCGTCGAGCGCATCTGCTCGACGCTCTCCCAGCCGCCGACGCTGTTCGCGAACGCGGCGTCGACGTCCGGCTTCTCCTGCACGCGGATCTCTTTGAGCGTCACGTCGTGATGCACGGTCTTGCCGCGCCACGCTTCCTGATTCGCGTCTTCGCCGTATGCCTTGTCGAACGAGGCGGTGTCGCCGGCCTTCTTGCCGCGCAGCGCGTCGTGCAGCTCGGGGAGCGGCGTCTCCTCGCCCATCTTGAAGTGACCCTGATCGGTCTTCGGCTCGATGTCTTCGCCCGACGAGGCGATCTCGATCACCGCGAAGTCGCCCTCATCGAGGCCGCGCTCGGACTCGATGCGATAGCTGCTGGCCTGATCGCGCAGGCGCTCGATCATCGACTCGACGTCGTTCTCCAGGACCTCGATCTTCGGCTCGTCGATCTCGAGGCCGCGGTACTCGCCGAGCTCGATCTGCGGCTTGACTTCGAACTTCGCCTTGAACTTCATCGGCGCGCCGTCGATGAAGGGATCGAGGTGCTCGAGCTGCGGCTCGCCGACCGGCTCGAGGCCTTTGTCGCGCACGACGTCACGGAAGCTCTGGCCGAGGACGCGCTGGACGACCTCTTCCTGAATCTCTTTCGCGAACCGCGTCCGCACCACGCTCGCCGGCACTTTGCCGGGCCGGAAGCCGGGCACCTTCGCCTGGCGGCCGAACTCGGACGTCACCTTGTTCGCCTCACGCGAGAGCAGATCGGCCGGAATTTCGACCTCGACGGACTTCTGGACGGGAGAGAGATCTTCGAAATTGAGGACTGTCATGGATTGGGTCTCGTTCTGAAAAGCTGAATGAAGAATGCAGAACGCAGAATGAAGAATTGAGAAAGCGCGCCGGTCGCCTCCTTTCTACGTTCTTCATTCTGCGTTCTGCATTCTTCATTCAGCTTTTGGTCTTTGGTGCGAAAGGTGGGACTCGAACCCACACGGCTTTGGGCCACTGGATCCTAAGTCCAGCGCGTCTGCCAATTCCGCCACTTTCGCGCGCGGGCGAGTCTATCGAATTTTTCGCGAGGAGGAGTTGGTGCCCCCACCAGGACTCGAACCTGGAACCAACGGATTAAGAGTCCGCTGCTCTACCAATTGAGCTATGGAGGCGCGAGAGCCCCGCGTACAACAAGCGGGAGCGCAAACTATTTCGGTTGCCGGTTCCTGTCAAGCCTGCGCGAGCGGCTCGTCGGTGAGGAGCTGACTGGCGCGCCGCAGATAGCCCCAACCCGAGAAAAGCGTCGTCACCACGGAGACGTGAAAGAGCACGTCCGCGAGCCGCTCCACCTGCGGAAGAAAGCCGTTCGCCGCGATCGCCGCGCCGAGCGTCGCGGCCTGCACCATCGTCGAAATCTTCCCCGCCGCCGACGGCGGAAAGCGCGTCACGCGGATGCGCGTGTAGAGCAGATACACGAACACCACGATGAGGAAGTCGCGCGCGAACACCGTGAACGTGAGCCAGCCCGGAATGGCCACGCGCGGCAGCACGCTGCTGAACGTGTAGTAGAGAAAGCCGCAGATCATCAGCGTCTTGTCGGCCAGCGGATCGAGCAGCGCGCCGATGCGCGAGCGCACGTTGAAGCGGCGCGCGATCGCGCCGTCGAAGATGTCCGTCACCGCCGCGGTCACGAACAGCACGAACGCGAGCGTGTACATGCGCTGCATCGACGCCACCAGAAAACAGGGGACGAGCACGAGGCGCAGCGACGTCAGAAGATTCGGGATGTGGCGCAAAGAATCACAGCTCGGAACGGAACTGATCGAGTGCCGTCTTCCGCAGGTAGATGGTCTTGCCTTCCGACAGCAGCAGGTTCTGGCGCATCAGATCGTGGATCAGCCGCGACACGGTCTCGCGCGAAGTGCCGATCATGTTCGCGATCGACTGGTGCGTCGGCCGCGTCACCGCGACGTAGCCGTTGTCGAGCACCTTCCCCTGATCCTTCGCCAGATCGAGAAAGAAGCGCGCGAGCCGGCCGTAGACGTCCATCGTCGCCAGCGACTCGATGCGGTTCGACGCGTTGCGCAGCCGCCGCGAGATCTCGGCGAGCACTTTCTTGGCGATCGAGAAGTTCTCCGCGAGGATCTGCAGGAAGTCGCTGCGCCAGATCGTCACGAGCTCGAGCGGCTCGGTGGCCATGACCGTCGCCGAGCGCGGCTCGTCGTCGAGCAGCGCCATCTCGCCGAAGAAGTCGCCCGGCCCCAGCAGCGACAGGATGATCTCCTTCCCTTCCGGCGAGATCATCGTGACCTTCACCTGCCCTTCGCGAATGAGGCAGAACACGTCGCCGCTCTCGTCCGCGTGGAACACGACGTCGTCCTTCGCGTAGCGGCGCGTCTTCGCCACGGCGGCGATCGACGCGAGCTCGCGGTCGTCGAGATCCGCGAACAGCGGGAACTTCCGAAAGAAGGAAGGCTGCATCTGACGAAGCGAATTGTAGCGTGTGTCGGCTCAGGTAGACTGAGACGCGGTGGCGATCAAGCGCATCATCCCGGTGTCGTCGGGGAAAGGCGGCGTCGGAAAGACCACGTTCGCGGTCAACTTCGCGCTCGCGCTCTCGCGCCATGGCCGCACCGTGCTCGTCGATCTCGACACCGGCACGTCGGCCATCCGCAACGCCATCGACGTCCCCATCGAACGCGACCTCTATCACTTCTTCCGCCGCGGCGAGCCGCTCGCGAACTGCATCACGCAGCTCGACGACAAGCTCGACCCGCAGCATCAGTGGCGCAACTTCGGCTTCATCGCCGGACCGCTGCATCTCATCGACGAGATCACGAACTTCGGCGCGGCGCACAAGGCGCGGCTCATCGAGGCCATCAACACGCTGCCCGCCGACTACGTCATCCTCGACATGCGCGCGGGTCTCGATGCGAACGTCATCGACTTCCTGCCGTTCTCGAACTCCGGCATCCTCATCTTCACGCCGCATCTGCCGAGCGCCACGCTCGCGGCGTCCGACATCGTCAAGGCGATCCTCTTCCGCAAGCTGCGCCTCATCTTCAGCAAGGAGTCGCCGTTCTTCGCGACCGTCGACGGCGGCCTGAATTTCTGGAAGCTGATCAACGACCTCATCGACCGCGTGGAAGACGTCTACGACTCGTCCGTCGCGAACCTCGACGCGTTCGCGCTCGACCTCGCCCAGAACCTCGGCGATCACCCGATCACGCGCACCGTGCAGACGACCATCGACGAGTTCCGCGTGCATTACGTGCTCAATCTCTTCAACGGCGTCGACGATTCGTTCAACACCGCCGTCAAGCCGTTCCTCGACAATCTGACGAAGAACGTTTCCTCGCACTGCGGCGTGACGAACCTCGGCTGGGTCACGCGCAGCGCCGCCATCCACCGCGCGAACTGCAACTGCGTGCCCGCGCTCCTGTTGCCGCGCGACGCGAAGAAGGCGCCGAAGGCGAACCGCATCGCGCAGGAGCTCGAGGACCTGCGCCTCACCGCGATCGGGCTCGAGCCGCCGAAGCGGAAACAGGCGCAGACGGCGCCGTCCGCGTCGCGTGCCGCCGAGGATCCGCTGGCGCGCCAGCTCGACGTACTGAAGGCGATGTTCGAGCAGAAGAAAGACGACGACTACTACGCGAACTTCGACTACGTCACGCAGCGCACGCTGTTCGCGATGAAGAACCGCCGGCCGAGCGAGTTGGGCGACACGCGCATCTACACGCCGCAGGAGATGCTCGCGTCGCTGTTCGCCAAATCCAACGTGCCGACGACGATCGACTGGACCGAGCTCGAATGAAACTGTTCCGCGCCCCGCTGTACCTCGCCGCCGTCCTCGCCCTCACCCTCAGCGCCGCCGACACGCCCGACCTCACCATGGTCGGCCGCATCCGCGACGAGGGCTTCCGCAACTCGAAGGTGATGTCCATCGCGCAGTCGCTCACCGACACGCTCGGCGCGCGCCTCACCGGCTCGCCCAACGCGAAGCGCGCGAACGACTGGACGCGCGACAAGCTCGCCGAGTTCGGCCTCGCTAACGCGCACCTCGAGGCGTTCGACTTCGGCCGCGGCTGGACGTCCGACGCGTGCTCCGTGCGCATGGTCGCGCCCGACGTCGAACAGCTCTACGCGCTGCCGAAAGCGTGGTCGCCGGCGACAAACGGCCCCACGCGCGGCAAGGTCGTGCACGTGAAGATCGAGACGAAGGAAGACGCCGACAAGTACAAGGGCAAAGTCGCCGGCGCGATCCTGCTCGTCGCCGACGCGCGCGAGATGAAGCCGCAGGAGAAACCGTATCTCGAGCGTTACGACGAGAAGACGCTCGCCACCGAAGGCGACTACGCGATCCCGCCGTCGCGCGACCCGCAGCGCACCAAAGACCTCATTCGCCGTCTCGAAAAGCGGAAGCTCATCGCGCAGTTCGCCACCGACGAGAAAGTCGCCGCGATCGTCGACATCGGCTCCGGCGAAGGCGGCGTCTTCCGCGTGCAGCAGGGCGGTACGTGGCGCGACGACGAGCCAATGGGACCGCCCGTCGTCGGCCTCGCGCCCGAGCAGTACAACCGCATCCTCCGCCTCGTCGACGCCGGCACGCCGGTCGAACTCGAAGTCGACGTCCGCGCCCGCTTCTTCGACGACCGCAACGCGTACAACACCGTCGCGGAGATCCCCGGCAGCGACAAAAAGAACAACGAAGTCGTCATGATGGGCGCGCACCTCGACTCGTGGCACACCGCCACCGGCGCCACGGACAACGCCGCCGGCTGCGCCGTGATCATGGAAGCCGCGCGCATCCTGAAGGCGCTCGGCGTCACACCGCGCCGCACGATCCGCGTCGCGCTCTGGACCGGCGAGGAGCAGGGACTCTTCGGCTCGCGCGCGTACGCGGCGGAACATTTCGGCAGGCTCTCCGATCCGAAGGATCCCGATCAGCTGAAGCTCCCCGCGTGGGCGCGGACCGAGCGCGGACGCACGCTCATCGAGTCGAAGCCGGAGCTCGCGAAAGTCTCCGCGTACTTCAACGTCGACAACGGCACCGGCAAGATCCGCGGCATCTACGCGCAGGAAAACGCCGCAGCCGCGCCGATCTTCGAGTCGTGGTTCGCGCCGCTCCGCGACCTCGGAGTCACGACGGTCACGATGCGCAACACCGGCAGCACCGATCACGTCTCGTTCGACGAGCTCGGCATCCCCGGCTTCCAGTTCATCCAGGACGACGTCGAGTACGAGACGCGCACGCACCACACGAACTGGGACACGTACGAGCGCCTGCAGCGCGACGACCTGATGCAGGCGGCGGTCGTGGTGGCGACGACGGTGTGGGAGGCGGCGAACCGTCCGGAGATGATGCCGCGCAAGCCGCTGCACTGAGCTCCTGAGATTCAGACTAGCGTCTGTTTGCGCTTGACATTCAGACTAACGTCTGTTTTCCTGCGGACGTGTCCACCCGCAGACAGGCGCGGTCGAAAGACGCTTCCCCCACGGAGCAATTGCTTCCCGAGGCGGAGATGGAGGTCCTCGCCGTGCTGCACGCGCGCGGCGAGGCCGACGCCCGCGCGATCCGCGAGGCGCTCGAGCGCTACCGCCCGATGTCGCACGCCTCGGTGCTCACGCTCCTCGGCCGCCTCGAAGCGAAGTCGCTCGTCCAGCGCCGCAAAGGCGAGGTCGGAAAAGCGTTCGTCTACTCCGCCGCCAAATCCCCGCGCCCGATGATGCGCCGCCTCCTCCGCCGCCTCGTCCAACGCATCTTCGCCGGCGACCCCGCCAGCCTGGTCGCGTCTCTCTTCGAGGCCAAGCGGCCGACCGATGAAGAGCTGAAGCAGATCCGCGCGCTGGTGGAGGAGATGGAGAAAAAGGGGAAGGGGCGATGAGGGTGCAGGGCACGAGGAGGGCGGCGCTGCGCGAGTTGATGGAGCAGCGAGGCAACGCGCCATGAGCGCCTCCGCGCCGATGCACACCCTCGTCTTCGCGAAGTTCGTCGACGTCGCGCATGCGTGGCGGCGGCGGACAGCGGCGACGTGCGCGCCGTTCACGATTGCGCGAACGGCGCGGCCACGACGCTCGCCACGCGTGAGGCAGCGAGGCAACGCGCGATGAACGCCTCCGTCCCGACGCACGCCCTCGCGCTCTCGTGGCTCGCCCACGTCGCGCAAGCGCTGTGGCAGGGCACGGCGGCGGCGCTCGTGCTGCTCGCGTGCGAGCGGCTGTTACGGCGGCGGTCTCCGCGTCTGCGACACGCGCTGCTGCTGATCGCGCTCATCAAGTTCGTGCTGCCGCCGATGTTGCCGCTGCCGACCGGCGTTTTCAGCGCGGCGCCGCCCGCGCCGCGGATCCACGCGGTTCGACAGCTCGGCGCGTTGCCTTCGTGGATCGTGCTGGCGATCGCGGTGGCGTACGGCGTCGGCGCAACGGTCGCCTTCGCGCGCGTCGCGGCGGGCGCGTGGCACCTGCATGGATTGCGGCGACGCTCCTTCGCGGCGCCGCGATGGGCCGAGGAGTTGCTCGCGGGCGTCGCGCGCGAACACGGCGTGCGTCCGCCGCGGCTCCTCGCATCGGACGAAGCGGGCGTGCCGATGACGTTCGGCGTCTTCGCTCCGGCGGTCGTGCTGCCGCGCGCGCTGCCGTCGCTGCTCGATCGCGACGCGTTGCGCGACGTCTTCGCGCACGAGTTGCTGCACGTCCGCCGCGGCGATCTGCTTCTCAATCTCGCCGGCTCGCTCATCGCCGCCGCATGGTGGTTCCATCCGCTGGTCCAGCTGATTGCTCGGCGCGCGCGAGCGTTGCGGGAGGAATGCTGCGACGACGAGCTGCTCGCCAGCGGCTTGCACGACGCCGCGGTGTACGCGCGGACGCTCGCCGCCACCGCATCGCTCCTGCGCGAGCGTCCGCCGTTCGCCGCGGCCGCGGTGGCCGAGGAGCCGCATGCGCTGCTCGCGCGGGTGCTGCGCATCGCGAACGGCGCGCATCCCACGCGACGGCTCGGCCTCGCGGCGATCGCGATCGTCATCACCGCCGCGCTGCTGCTCCTGCCGGGACTGCGCGTCTCCTCCGACAACCACTTCGCATTCGACCGCGCCACGCTGCGCGCGCTCGGCCTGCATCACCACTGACATCGCATCGCATCAACGAGAGGAACTCGCCATGACTCGAAAACTGACATTAGTCTTTTTCATTGTGCTGCTGCTGCCGCTGCACGTCTTCGCGCACGGCAACCTGAAATTCGTCAACGGCCGCTGGTTCGACGGCACGCGCTTCGTCGCGAAGACGATGTACTCCGTCGACAACGTCTTCCGCGAGCACTACGACGGCGAGCTGCGCGCCACGATCGACCTCGGCGGGCGCTACATCATTCCGCCGCTCGCCGACGCACACAATCACGTCCTCGCCGACGGCGGGCCGCACGTCGACGAACAGCTCCGGCAATACCTGCGCGCGGGCATCTTCTACGTTAAGAATCCGAACAACGTGTTGAAGCTGACGGAGGCCACTCGCGCGCGGATGAATCAGCCCGAATCCGTCGACGTCCGCTGGGCGAACGGCGGCCTGACCGCGACGGGCGGCCATCCCGCGCAAATCTACGACCGCATCGCGGACGCGATCGGCTGGAAGCGCGAGGACATGCTCGGGCAGGCGTACTTTTTCGTCGACAGCGAAGCCGATCTCGCGCGCCTCTGGCCCACGATCCGCGCCGGCAAGCCGGACTTCATCAAGACGTACCTCGAGCATTCCGAGGAGTTCGCGAAGCGGAAAGACGACCCGCGGTACTACGGGCAGCGTGGCCTGGATCCGCGCGTGCTCGCCGCGATCGTGAAGCGCGCGCACGCGGACGGTCTGCGCGTGACGACGCACCTCACCACGACGGCGGACTTTCACAACGCGATCGCCGCCGGCGTCGACGAGATCGCGCACCTGCCGCTCGCGCCGATCGATCCCGCCGACGCGGCGCTCGCCGCGAAGCAGCACGTCACGGTCGTCACGACCGTGCTCAGTCATCGGCCGACCACCGGCATCGGCGATCCGATGGCGCTGCACCGCGCGAATCTCGCGCTGCTGAAACGCGCCGGCGTGACGATCGTCCTCGGCACCGACAACGGCGAGAAGACCGTCGTCGACGAAGCGGAAGCGGTCGCGCGCCTCGGCGTCTTCACCAACCTCGAGTTGCTGCGGATGTGGACGAACGCGACGCCGCACGCGATCTTTCCGGAGCGCACGATCGGGACGCTCGCGGACGGCGCGGAGGCGAGCTTCCTCGCGCTCGATGAGGATCCGCTCGCGAATGTCAGCGCCGTGCGCAAGATCGCGATCCGCGTGAAGCAGGGACACGTCATCGACGTGCCGCCGGAGAAGCCCGGCGTCGCGGACGTGCTGCTGCCGCTCGCGCGGTCGCGCGGCGCGTCCACTGCCATCGACGAGTACTGGCGTCTCGTGCGCGACGAGCCCGCGCACTACGACTACGGCGAGGCGCAGCTCAATCGCCTCGGCTATCAGTTGATCAACGACCATCTCGACGCGGCGCTGGCGATCTTCGCGTTCAACGCCGAGCAGTTCCCAACGTCGGCGAACGTTTGGGACAGTCTGGCCGAGGCGCAGATGAAGGCGGGGAAACGCGACGAGGCGATCGCGAACTATCGCAAGTCGCTCGCGCTCAATCCGCACAACGCGAACGCGGCGGCGATGCTGAAGAAGCTCGGCGAGCCGTGAGGACGCACTGAACGCGCGTCACCAGAAGAAACGCGAGCGCGTCACCGTCCAGGCGATGCGCAGCGTGTCTTTGAGCGGCCGGTAGTGGCTCGTGGAGATGCCGTCGACGAAGCCGAGCTCGATCGGAATCGTGACGATCTTCAGGCCGCTGCGGCCCGCGCGGACGATCACTTCGCTTTCCATGTCGAAGCCGTCGGTGCGCAGCGTGAGGCGGCGGAGCAGACTTGCGGAGTAGAGGCGGAAGCCGCTCTGCGAGTCGGAGATCGGCGTGCCGGACGTCTTCGCGATGCACCACGCGGAGAAGCGGTTCGCGGCGCGGCGGCGCGGGAGCATGTGCGCGAAGAGGTGCGCGCGTCCGCCGATGATGAGATCGGCGCCGGTCTCGGCGCGCGCGGCGAGGAACTTCGGAATCTCGCCCGGCAGATGCTGCCCGTCCGCGTCGAGCGTGATCGCGGCGTCGAAGCTGTTCGCGAGCGCCCACGCAAACCCGGTCTTGAGCGCGCCGCCTTTGCCTCGATTCACCTCGTGACGCAGAACCTGCGCGCCGGCCGCGCGCGCGACGTCGCCGGTTCTGTCGCGCGAGCCGTCGTCGATGACGACCACCGGTTCGAGGCGGCGGCGCGCGTCGGCGACGATCGGCGGCAGCGTGCGTTCGGCGTTGAGCGCCGGAATGAGCACGCAGACGCGCTCGGTCACGCCGCCTCCCGCGAGACCACGGCGCAGACGATGCCGCCGCCGGCGCTGATCGCGTTGACGAGCACGTGGCGCAGCTCCGCCCCGCGCACACTGCGATTCACGGCGAGGTCGCTCTCATCCGATCCGACGGACGCGTGCAGCCGTTGCTCGTCGATGGCGACGATCGCGCTCGCGAGTTGCAGCGCGCCACCCGCGGCGTATTCGCCGAAGATCCCTTTCGTCGCGACGACCGCCGGCATGCGCGCGCCGAACAGCAGTTCGATTGCGCGCGCCTCGACGTCATCGCCGCGGCGCGAGCCGTTCGCCGACGCGTAGACCGCGTCGATGTCGTCGGGCGTCAGCTCCGCGTCGTCGATCGCGGCGCGCATCGCGGCGGCGACGCTCGACGGATCGGAGCCCCAATCGGAGATCGACGCCGTGGTGTCGCGAGCGACGCCGAAGCCGGAGAGCCACGCGTACGGCTTGCGCGTGCCGCCGTTGCCCGCGACGAGCACGCAGCCGCCTTCGCCGAGAACGAGACCGTTGCGGCGGCGGTCGAAGGGACGCGCGGCTTCGTCCAGCACCGCGCCGTTCGCGTGCGCGAGGGCGCCGAGTCGATCGAGCACGCTGAAGAGCATCTCGTTCGCCTCCTCGACGCCGCCGATGAGCGCCGCGTCGACGGTGCCCTTCAGCAGTTGCGACGACGCGTACATCGCGGCAGCGAGGACGGACGACTCGCGCTGCGTCGTCGTCAGATTGAAGCCGCGCAGGTTCCATTCGATCGCGATGTGGCTGCCGGGCGCGTTCGCCACCGACTCGGCGAAGAGTTGCGGCGGCGCGAGCGCGGCGCCTTTCTCGACGTAATCCTGCATGTACTCGACAGACGTCTGCACCGGACCGAACGCGGTGCCGATGGCGACGCCGGTGTTCTGGCCGGGCGCCGCGCCGGCGTCGTCGATGGCGAGCTTCGCGGCCGCGAGGCCGAGGCGCGAGAGCGCGTTCATGCGCCGCATTTTCATCGGTGCGATGAAGTCGCGCGGACTGAAGCCATTCACGAGCGCCGCCTTGTGCGCGGAAAGGCCGGTGGTGTCGAAGCGTTCGACGTCGGCGACGGCGCTCCGCCCTTCGGCGAGCAGCCGGCGGAATGCGTCGAGGCCGATCGCGCCGGGCGCGATGACGCCGATTCCGGTGACGGGGATGCGCACCATGCGAAGGCGCCGGTTATAGCACGCGGCGGAACAGCAGCGACACGTTGCTGCCGCCGAAGCCGAACGTGTTCGAGAGCACGTTCGCCATCGCCAGCGGCCGCGGCGCGTGCGGGATGTAATCGAGCGGACAATCGTCCGCGCGCGCCTGCAGACGCAGCGTCGGCGGCGCGATCTGGTTGCGCAGCGCGAGCACGCTCACGACCGCTTCCACCGCGCCCGACGCGCCGAGCGTGTGGCCGAAATACGACTTGCTCGACGACACCGGCACGTCCATGCCGAGCGCCGCGATGATCGCCTTCGTTTCCGCGGAGTCATTGAGCAGCGTGCCGGTGCCGTGCGCGTTGACGTAGTCGACGTCGGCGGTGTCGAGCCGACCTTCCGCGAGCGCCGCGCGCATCGCCGCCTCCGCGCCGCGACCGTCTTCCGCCGGCGCGGTCTGATGATGCGCGTCGCACGACGCGCCGTAGCCGGAGAGCTCGGCGAGAATCGTCGCGCCGCGCGCGACCGCGTCGTCCCAACGTTCGAGCACGAGATAGCCCGCGCCTTCGCCGAGGGTGATGCCTTTGCGATCCGCGCCGAACGGCGAACAGGGCGCGGGATCGACCGCCTGCAGCACGTTGAAGCCGCTGTACGTGAGGCGACAGAGCGCGTCGCTTCCGCCCGCGACCGCGACGTCCGCGTGACGAGAGCGCAGGTAGTCGGCAGCCATGCCGATCGCCGCACCCGCCGACGCGCATGCCGTTGCGTTCGAAACGACGCCACCGCCGAGACTGAAGGCGCGCGCGACCGCATCGGACGGACCCGACGTCGGCTGCTGCAACACGTGCGACGCGGCCGCGCGCCTACGACCACGCGATCTACGATGGAAATAGTAGTTCTCGCCTTCGAGCAGACCGCCGGTCGATGTACCGGTCGAGACGATGGCGCGCTCGCGCGGCAGCGGCGTCGTCGCATTCGCGTCGGCGTCGTCGAGCGCTTCCTTCGCCGCGATCACGGCGAGGAGATCGGTGCGCGAGAGCCGCCGCAACGCGCGTTTCCCATCCGGCAGCAATGACGCGAGATCGCTCTCGACTTCTGCCGCGAGCTCGGTCGGAAACGTTTCGCCGGGAAAGCGCGTGAGCCGGTCGATGCCCGCGCGCGCGTCGACGATCGCCTGCCAAACCTCGGCTTTGTTGCGGCCGATGGAGCAGATGATGCCGGCGCCGGTGACGGCGATGCGCTGCTGCGGGTCAGGTGGTCTCACGCGACGCGAGATAAAACCGGCCGCGTACGGCTTCTACTCCACCGATCCGTCCGCTTCCGCTGAATCGGAACGTCCCGCCGAACTCCGCCTCGAGCGTCACCGTGATCTCGACCGCGTCGCCCGGCTCCGGCACGCGCAGCACCTCGCAGCGGTCGATGCCGGTGAGGAAGCCCTGCTCGCGCAGGACGAGGCCGCCGGCGAACTGCGCCATCGCCTCGACGACCATCACGCCCGGCGGCAGGACGTCGTTCGTCGTGCAGATGTACACGCCTTCGGTGGTCTTCTCGTCGCTGCGCCGCACCGCGCTGGCGGCGCGGAACGGAATCTGGTGAGGGAGATTGGCGAGCCAGGACAAGGGCGACTACGCCTGCGGCTGCTCCTGCGCGAGCTTCGCGCCGACGAAATCGGCGAGCGTGGCCACCGAGCGGAACGAGTCGCGCGCGGAGGTCTCGTTTTTCACCTTGATGCCGAACTCGCTCTCGAGCATCACCACGATTTCGAGCGCGTCGATGGAGTCGAGGCCGAGGCCGCCGGCGAAGAGCGGCTCGTCATCGGCGATGTCGTCGGGGGTCATGTCTTCGAACTTCAGCCGCTCGATGAGCAGCTCTTTGAGTTTGCGTTTGAGATCCATGTCAGGTGCAGTCTATCGCGGGAATCAACGGCTCGGAGAGCGCATGTTATTCTGCGCAACGGTCCTCTATGTACCTAAGATTTCAATCCCTTGTCGACGCCGATCCGCACGCGGCGGCGCTGATCGACGGCGAGCGCGGCACGCTCGTCACGCGCGCGGAACTGCTCGACCGCGCCGCCGAGCTCGCCGCGCGCCTCTCCGCCTCCGGCCTTCGCGAACGCGACGCGCTCGCGGTGAAGCTCCCGAATTCCATCGACCTCGTCGCGGTGATTCTCGCCGCGTTGCGCCTCCGCCTCGTCCTCATCCCGATCGACCGCGACGCGAACGAATCCGAAGTCGCCTCGATCCTCGGCCACTTCGCCGTCAAAGGTCTCGCCTATCGCTCTGATCCCGAGACCACGTCGTTCTCGACGCGCAGCGTTGCGGAGCGCCCGCTCGTTCCCGACGACGCCGTGCTCGTCAAGCTGACGTCGGGCTCGACCGGCAAGCCGAAGGGCATCGTCACGACGGAAGCGAACCTCCTCGCCGACTGCACGAACATCTGCGCGACGATGGACATCCGAGCCATGGACGTTAATCTCGGCGCGATCCCGCTGTCGCATTCGTACGGCTTCTCGAACCTCGTCACGCCGCTCTTCGTGCAGGGCACCGCGCTCGTCATCACGAATGACTACCTGCCGCAGTCGCTGATCGAGCTCGCGAACCGCCACGGCTGCACGGTCGCGCCGCTCATCCCGATGGTCTTCGAGCATCTCGCGAGCGCCGCGCACGGCGAGTTCACGAGCATCCGGACGTTTCTCTCCGCCGGCGCTCCGCTGCCGCCGTCGACGTCGCGCCGTTTCCGCGAGCGCTTCGGCGCGGCGATTCATTCGTTCTATGGCTGCAGCGAATGCGGCGGCATCACGTACGACCGCGCGGGCGGCGCCGTCGAGCGCGGCACCGTCGGCACGCCGCTCGACGGCGTCACGCTCGCGCTCGAGCGCGGACGTCTCACCGTGCGCAGCGCGTCCGTCGCCGCGGGGTATCTCTTCGATGCGGCGACGTTCACGCCGTTCCCGAACGGCGCGTTCACGACGGACGATCTCGTCGAGCTGCGCGCGGACGGCGAGGTCGCGCTGACCGGACGCGCGAGCGATCTGATCAACACCGCCGGCAAGAAGGTGAACCCGCGCGAAGTCGAGGCGGTGATCCTGCAGCTCGACGGCGTGCGCGAGGCGAAGGTCTACGGCGAGGCGGCCGGAGCGCGCGGCGAAGTCGTGGCCGCGGCGGTCGTGGCGACGCCGAACGTGACGCGCGAGCTCGTACGCGAGTTCTGCCGCGCGCGGCTCTCCGCGCACAAGGTCCCGCGCATCGTGAAGCTCATCGAGGAGCTGCCGGTGGATGAGCGGGGGAAGGTTCGGCGCGCGGCTCTGGCGACGCTATAGCGCGGCGCCGCATCCGCCGCACCTTCCACTGCAACCGCAGCGCATCGAGCTCGGCGCGCATCCAGAACATCCAGCCGCGAACGGCCATGCGGATCGGCGCGAAGCCGAGGTTGTAGTACGCGGTGATGCGGCGTCCGTCGTTGCGCGCGCCTTCTTCGCCGGCGGCGCGGCGCAGTTCTGCGATCGCTTTGAAGCGCCGGTTGTAGAGCTGCATGAAGTGATAGCTGATGAACGCCGGCTTCGGCCCGAGCACCGGCATCCAGTCGAAGCGGCGCAGGATGCGATACGCGTGGATCACCACGAAGATGTAGTACTGCGCGGTATCGATGAGGAACGACGCCGAGAGCAGATCGGCCTCGCCCATGTAGTAGTACTTGTCCTTGTAGGCGGCGCGGAAGAAGCGTTCGTACGAGCGTGCGAACGTCGCGTTGTGCTCGGCGATGCGCGCGGTGACGTCCTCGCCCATCTGCTGCTGCTTGATGATGCCGACCGTGGCGTCGACGGTGAACGCCGCGTGATCGAGTCCCGGCGAGTAGTACGGATCGAGGAATGCCGCGGCATCGCCGAGGAGCGACCAGCCGCGTCCCATGTACTGCTTCGAGACGTACGGCAGGTGCGAGTAGAAGCGCAGATCTTCGAGCCGCGGCTCGGCGCCGTCGAGGATCTCGGAGAGCGACGGAATGGCTTTCAGAAACGCGACGAAGTCTTCCGCGCGGTTCTTGCTGTGATGGAGATCGACGAGGCGTTTGTCGAAGACGACGCCGATGCTCGTCTCGCTGTTGCCGAGCGGAATGACCCAGATCCAGAAGCCGTAGCCGGTGTAGTGATTCGTCGCGAGGCGGCGCGAGCCGACGTTGTTCGGTGCGATGCCGAGGCGCACGGCGAGATCGTCGATGTGCCGGACGTTCTTCCAGCGGCACCAGATGGCGGCAGTGGGATGCTCGTCGTTGCGCGTGACGAGATCGAGCTTGCGTCCGATGAAGTTCGCGCGGCCGGTCGCGTCGAGGATCCACTTGCACGTGATCGTGCGCATCGCGCCGCCGGCGCCGAGCGTCAGCGTGTGCGAGAACTCGCCGAGCGCGACGTCGAGCGCGCGCGCGGGACGCCACAGATCCGCGCCTTCCGCGACGGCGGTGGCGAGCAGATGCTCGTCGAGCGCATCGCGGCGCAGCTGAAAGGCGGGGACCGTGCTGCGGATGTAGCCGCCGGCTTCGGTCGCATTCGCGTGGCCGGTGACTTTCGCGTTCGAGAACCAGTAGCGCAGCCCTTCCTTCGGCAGCTGTTCGCGTTCAAGGTGGTGCCACATCGCGAGGCGGCGCGTGAGGAACATCGCCGACATCTCCGTCGTGGCCTCGCCGACCTTCTCGTCGAACGCTTCCGCTTTCTCGACGATGAGCACGCGCAATGCGGGGAGCTCGCGGCGCAGCAGAATGGCGGCGGCAGCGCCGCTGAAGGCGCCGCCGAGCACGACGACGTCGTACGAGCCGGGCGAGTCGGGCATGCTAGGATTCGCGTCCCTCATGGAGTCGATTCGGCATCTGCTGCATTACCTCAGCGACGTGCGCGGCCTCGTGCAGACGGGCGGCTACATCGCGCTGGCCATTATCGTCTTCATCGAGACGGGACTCATGGTCGGATTTTTTCTGCCGGGCGATTCGCTGCTCGTGACCGCGGGCCTCTTCGCCGCGAAAGGCGACCTCAACATCGTTCTTCTCAATCTGCTGCTGATGGTCTGCGCGATCGCCGGCGATGCGACCGGCTACTTCATCGGCCGCCGCCTCGGGCCCGCGCTCTTCCGCCGCGAGGACTCGCTGCTCTTCAAGAAAAAGCACCTCATCGCCGCGCATGACTTTTACGAGCGCCACGGCGGCAAGACCATCATCATCGCGCGCTTCGTGCCGGTGATCCGCACGTTCGCGCCGGTCGTGGCCGGCATCGGCAACATGGGCTACCGCCGCTTCGCCGCGTTCAACGTCATCGGCGGCACGGCGTGGGTGTTCTCGATGACGATGATCGGCTACCTGCTCGTGACGATCTTCCCGGCGACGGAGAAGCACATCGAGACGGTGATCATCGTCGTGATCGCGCTGTCGCTGCTGCCGGGCGTGATCGAGTGGCTGCGCGCGCGGCGTTCCGCGGCGTAATTCAGCTCACGCGGCCGCATGCGCGGCGTTGCCGCGAAGCGCGGCGACCGCCTGCTCCGCCTGCCACAGATGCCGGCGCTCGTGCGCGGCGATGATGCGGAACGCGGAGTAGACGTTGTAGCGCACGCGCTTGTCGAACGGCGAGACGACTTTGATGCGCTGCAGGTCGTACGCGCGCGCGTCGTGCAGAAGGTCGATGAGCTGTTCCTGCAGCCGCGCGAACTCGTTGAGCGCTTCCGCTTTCGCGCGCACGGAACGCGGCACGAACGGCGCCGTGGTCTTCGAGCGGATGCGGGTCGGCGGCTCGAGGAACCAGCGCAGCACGCGTCCGAGGACGTCCATCTTCGGCGCGCGGGCGGCGGTGAGACCGCGCTGCTTCGCCTCGTCGATCGCCTTGCGCAGCACGGGGAGAAACATCTGCGTTGACAGGCTGAGGTGCGAGAGGCATTCGGCGGCGGACCAGCTGCCGGGATTCGGGCGCACGGTGAAGAGACGGCCGCTCGTTGAGGTGACGAGTGTCGCCGCGCGCGAGGTGGCCTCGTGCAGTTCCCGTTCGACGTCGTCCAGTACTTCCACCGCCACTGCTACGACTCCTTCTTCAGAATCGCCTCGCCCAGCTCGCGCGAGCGGCGCGTCGCCGCTTCGACCGCATTCATCAGCGTCGTGCGCACGCCGCCGTTCTCCAGCGTATGCAAACCCGTGATCGCCGTGCCGCCGGGCGAGGTGACCATGTCCTTCAACCGTCCGGGATGCTCGTTCGTTTCCAGCAGCAGCTTCGCCGATCCGAGCACCGTCTGCGCCGCGAGCAGTTGCGCCGTGCGGCGCGACAAGCCGACCTTCACGCCCGCATCGCTCAGCGCTTCGAGAATCAGGAACACGTAGGCCGGCCCTGAGCCGGAGAGCCCCGTCACGGCGTCGAGCTGCGATTCCTCGAGGATGACCGTGAGCCCGATCGCGTCGAAGATCCGCTTCGCGTCGGCGAGATCCGATTCGCGCGCATGCTCGCCGCCGGCGATCGCCGTCGCCGCCGCGTCGACGAGCGCCGGCGTATTCGGCATCGCGCGCACCACGCGCGTCCCGCTCGCCAGCCGTGCCTGAATCGCCGCGACCGGGATCCCCGCCGCGATCGAAATCACCAGCGCATCCGGCGCGATCGCGTCCGCGACTTCCTCGAGCACGCGACTCAGAATCTGCGGCTTGACGGACAACACCACGATGCGCGCCGCCGCCGGAACCTTGTTGTCCGTCACCGCCTCGATCGCATACCGCTCGCGCAACTCCCGAGCGCGCTCTTCCCGCGGCGCACTCGCCGAAATCTGCTCGGCGGTGAAGGTCCCGCGGAGCAACCCGCGAATCATCGCCTCCGCCATGTTGCCGGCGCCGATGAAGCCGATGGTGGTCATGGGTGGTGTGCCTCGATGGCCGCGAGGAGCGGCGGGAGATCGTCGCGAACCACGGCCCAGACGCGCCGCAGGTCGACGTCCCAATATTGATGCGCGAGCAGGTTGCGCATTCCGCGAATCTGCGACCACGGAATGCCCGGAATCGCCGCCATCGCTGCATCCGGCAGCTTGCCGACCGCTTCGCCGATGAGCTCGAGCCGGTGGACAACGGAGTCCTGCGTTTGCACGTCTGCCTCGAACTTGGCGAAATCGAGGCCGTCGACGTACTGACGAGCAAGGCGCGCCGAAACCAAGATGTCCTCGAGGAGTTCGCGCGGCTCACGCGACGTCAAGCAGCACCGCCGAGTTGAGGATCGAGTCGCGCCGGTAGCGATTCAGACTGCGCTCGACGCCGTAGCGCGTCAGCAGGTCGACGTCGCGGCCGAACATGCGCTCCAGCTCCGCCTTCATGTCGACCATGTGCAGCAGCGACCACTCCGCATCCTCCGCGAACGAAACCATCACATCCACATCGCTGTCCGGCCGGAAGTCCTCGCGGACGGCACTCCCGAAAAGCGCAAACTCCGTGATCTTCCACTTGCGGCAGAAGTCACGGAGTTTGTCTTTATCGATGTCGATGGCGAGGTGCGGCATGCGGCTTCAGTTTACGCCGCGGGGTTCAGGCGGCGGTACCGTGGCACTTCTTGTACTTCTTGCCCGAGCCGCAGGGGCAGGGGTCGTTGCGGCCGACTTTGGCCTGCCCGCGCTTGACCGGCGCGGCGGCTTCTTTCGGGGCGCCGGAGAACGTCATCTGCTGCTTCGGTGGCTGGGGCGGAAGGGCGCGCTGGACGCGTTGCACTTCGGCTTCATCGTCGGCGTCGCGTGAGACGAGCTCCATCTTCCAGAGGATCTTGACGACGCGATCCTGGATGCGCTCCATCATCTCCTGGAAGATCTCGAACGACTCCTTCTTGTACTCGATCAGCGGATCGCGCTGGCCGTAGCCGCGCAGGCCGATGCCTTCCTTGAGGTGGTCGATGTTGAGGAGGTGATCCTTCCACTGCTGGTCGATGACCTGCAGCAGGAGGTACTTCTCATTGAGGCGCATGTTGTCGGCGCCGATGAGCTTTTCCTTCTCCTCGTAGCGTTTGTTGACCGTCTCGACGATTTTGTATTTGACGTTGTCGAGGTTGTCGGTGGCGAGGTCGACGCCCGCGTCCTCGAGGTCGAGGCCGAAGTAGTCGTAGAGCTCCGCGTTGAGCTCCGCCTCGTCCGGATGCGCGCGGTCGTCGGCGGGAAGATGCGTTTCGACGAGATAGTCGACGATCTCGTCGGCGGCGTTGAGGATGTACTCCTTCCCTTCGCGGCCTTCGAGGATCGAGCGGCGCAGCGTGTAGATCGACTCACGCTGCTTGTTCATGACGTCGTCGTATTCGAGGAGGTGCTTACGCGCCTCGAAGTTGCGTCCCTCGACCTGCTTCTGCGCGCGCTCGATGGCGCGCGTGACCATGCCGTGCTCGATGGGAACGCCTTCCTCCATGCCGAGGCGTTCCATGAGGCCCATGATGCGATCGCCGCCGAAGATACGCATGAGGTCATCTTCGAGCGAGAGGTAGAAGCGCGACGAACCGGGGTCGCCCTGGCGTCCGGAGCGGCCGCGCAGCTGATTGTCGATGCGGCGCGACTCGTGGCGTTCGGTGCCGATGATGTGCAAGCCGCCGGCGTGGACGACCTCATCGTGATCGCGCTGCCACTGCTCGCGAATCTCTTCCTCGATCTTCGTCCGCTCGGCCGGCTCGACCACTTCCTTCGTCTTCTGCGCGGTGACGAACTCCGGGTTGCCGCCGAGGAGGATGTCCGTGCCGCGGCCGGCCATGTTCGTCGCGATGGTGACCGCGGCCTTGCGGCCCGCCTGCGCGACGATCTCGGCTTCGCGCTCGTGATACTTGGCGTTGAGGACGACGTGCGGCACGCCCTGACGCTTGAGCAGCGTCGAGAGGTGCTCCGATTTTTCGATCGAGATCGTACCGACGAGCGACGGCTGTCCCGTCGCCTGTCGTTCCTTGATCTCCGCGACGATCGCGTCGAACTTCTCGCGCTCCGTGCGGTAGACGAGATCCGGCAGATCGCGGCGGACGTTGGGACGGTTCGACGGCAGCACCACGACCTCGAGGCCGTAGATCTTGTCGAACTCCGCGGCTTCCGTGTCCGCGGTGCCGGTCATGCCGGCGAGCTTGTCGTACATGCGGAAGAGGTTCTGGAACGTGATCGTGGCGAGGGTCTGATTCTCCGCCTCGATGCGCACGCCTTCTTTCGCTTCGACCGCCTGATGCAGACCGTCCGACCAGCGGCGGCCGGGCATCAAGCGTCCCGTGAACTCGTCGACGATGATGACCTCGCCGTCTTTGACGAGGTACTCGACGTCGTTGCGGTAGAGCGCGTGCGCGCGCACGGCCTGGTTGACCGCGTGCAGCGTGTCCATGTTCGCGGGGTCGTAGAGGTTGTCGACCTTGAGCAGCTTCTCCGCGTGTGCGACGCCTTCTTCGGTGAGCACCGCGGTGTGCTGCTTCTCGTCGACCTGGAAGTCGACGTCCTTGACCAGCTTCGGGATGATGCGGTCGACGTCGTAGTACTTGTCGACCGACTCCTCGGACGGTCCTGAGATGATGAGCGGCGTGCGCGCCTCGTCGATGAGGATCGAGTCGACCTCGTCGACGATCGCGTACGCGGGCTCGCGCTGCACCATCGCCTCGAGATCGAACTTCATGTTGTCGCGGAGGTAGTCGAAGCCGAACTCGTTGTTCGTGCCGTACGTGACGTCGCAGCGATACGCCTGCTGCCGCTCGCGGTCGCCGTGCGGGTTCTGGATCACGCCGACGGTGAGCCCGAGGAAGCGGTAGAGACGGCCCATCCACTCCGAGTCGCGGCGGGCGAGATAGTCGTTGACGGTGACGACGTGCACGCCGCGGCCGGTGAGCGCGTTGAGATAGACCGGCAGCGTCGCGACGAGGGTCTTGCCTTCGCCGGTCTTCATCTCGGCGATCTTGCCGCGGTGGAGCACGATGCCGCCCATCAGCTGCACGTCGAAGTGCCGCATGTTGAGCACGCGCTTGCCGCCCTCGCGGCAGACGGCGAATGCTTCCGGGAGAATCTCGTCGAGCGCCGCCTGCAGATCCGCCTTCGCGGCCTTGACGGCGTTTTCGTCGATGGGAACTTCCCGGCGCACGTCGGCGAGCGCCTGGACGGCGGGGCGGAGGCGCTGGCGGAACTCTTCCGTTTTCGCGCGCAACTCGTCGTCGGAGAGCCGGCTGATCTCGGGCTCGAGCGCGTTGATGCGCTCGACGGTGGGCCGCATGGCCTTCACGTCCCGCTCGTGCTGCGAGCCGAATATCATCGTGAGAAATTTGTCGATCATCGAAATTAAACCTTATCGCAAAGTCAGCGCCGGAGGAGTTCCAGGCGCGCGTAGGCCATCCAGGTCTGGTGGCCCAGGAAGATCACCAACGCAAAATAGAGCACGGCAATTGCCGCCCGCTGTCCGGCGGTGACCTCGTAGAAGCGTTTGTCCGTTTTCTCGCGGACGATCGAGGCGTAGACCTGGAACGCGGCGAGCACGGCAATGAGGATGATCAGCGGGTTGGGCTGGTCGATCACTTTGTAGACGACCGCGCCGCCGCCGAGAACCCACATCCACTTCGTCACCGCGGCGGAGATGCGTCCGCCGTCGAGCATGCCGATCGGAATGAGATTCATCAAGTTGAGCGCGAAGCCGAGCAGCGCGATGAGGAGCCACGTCGGCTCGCGCTGCCATTTGTAGATCTCGAGCGTGACGAGCGACGCCGCCGTGCCGGCGGCGGGACCGGCCAGGCCGATGATGGCGTCGTCGAACGCGGAGCGCGGCTGGTCCTTGAGCGTGACCGCGCCGCCGACGAACGGGATGAACACCATGAAGCCGGCGCGCAGACCTTTCATGCGGATGGCCACGGCGTGGCCGATCTCGTGGATCAGCGTGATGACGACGAAGCCGATGACGACGGCGAGCGGCGCCTGCGTGGCGTACGCCGCGATCGTGACGACGAACGAGCCACCGGCGACGGCGTACTGCATCGCGCCGAAGCCTTCGAACGGATTGACGAAGAACGCGCGCCCGCGCTCGAGGAACAGCAGCAGCAGCGCCTTCATCTTCAGCGCGATCACGCCGAGGAGCAAAACGGCGCCGGAAAAGATTTGGGGAAGGGTGCGGCGGCGAGGCTGTGGGGAGTCCATTAGGGCTCGGGAGGGGAGAACGCGGAAGGGACGGAGGTATTCCGAGGGAAAAGCTGAATGAAGAATGCAGAACGCAGAATGAAGAATTGAGAAAGGGGACCGGCGCGGGTTCTCAATTCTTCATTCTGCGTTCTGCGTTCTTCATTCATCCTTTACGATTCGCCCCGTGTCCGACGTCGACTCGCTTCGCGCGCAGCTGCGCGACCGCGGATATCTCACGCATGGAATCGAGCGCTGGTTTGCGCTCGATCCGTGGAGCTCGCGCGCGTTCTGGCTGGAGCTGACGCTGGTCGCGCTGAAGGCGGCCACGTTGATCGCGGCGTTCGCGGCGCTGCCGATGACGGCGGTGATGCTCGTCCGCAATGCACCGGTGAGCGCGTACGAGACGTTCGCGCTGTTCGTGTCGTACGCGGCGGCGTGGCTCGTGGCGGTGTTTGCGCTCGTGGTGATCATTGCGCTCGTGCTGAAGGTGCGTCCGGCGCTGCCGATCGACACGCCGCGGGCGCTGCTGGCGATTTCCGTCGCGGCGGGCGCGCTGCTGGTCGCGCCGGTCGCGTTGTGGTGGTCGCGTTTCGACACGAGTCCGGCGACGGGCGAGCTCGTGATCGGCGTCGCGTTGTCGGCGGCGTACTTTCTCGTGGCGACGCTCGTCGTCTCGGCGGCGCTGCTGTCGTTCTCGATCTATGAAGTGCGGCGCATTCCGGCGATCCATCAGAAGCCGCGCGGTGTGCCGCTCGCGGTCGCGGCGGCGGCGCTCATCGCGCTGCTGTTCGTGCCCGCGTACGCGAGCCGCGAGCGCGTGGCGTCCGAGCCGATGGTCGTGACGACGCCGACGTCGCGCAACGTCGCACTGATCGCGGTCGACGGCCTCACGTACGAGATCTTCGAGTCGCGTCCCGATCTCGCGCACGCGTTGCGCGCCACGCCGATCGCCGCGATCCCCGGCGATTCGACCACCGAACGCTGGGCGTCCCTCGGCACCGGCGTGCGCACGGACGCGCACGGCGTACGGGCGATCGAAGGCGTTCGCTTCCCCGGCGGCGCGCACATCCTGCAGCGCATCTCGCGCGCCGACTTCGTCCTGCTGCACGGCCTCGCGCGCCGCGAGCCGCTGCCGCCGACCGTGCGGCGCCGCGACTACCTCTGGGAAGTCGTCGCGCGCCGCGGCCTGCCCGCGCTCGCGGTCAACTGGTGGACGACCGCCGACGTGCGCGAAGGCGCGCTGACGTCCGTCGGTCCCGACCGCATTTTCGGCAGCGCAGGCGCCGATCCGGTGCGGCTCGACAACGTCGCGCGCGCCGCGTTTCTCCAGCGCCTGACGTCCGCGCCGCGCTTCGCCACCGTCTACCTCCCCGCGCTCGACGTCATCCTCAATCGCCTCGAGCTCGACCGCACGATGCAGCTCGCGCAGTCGCTGCGCGTGCTCGACGGACTCACGCGTCTCATCGGCGAGCTGCGCGCGCGCGGCTACGACGTCGTGGTGGTCGGGCTGCCCGGCGACGGCCAGCGCGGCGCGGCGGTGCTCGCGTCGGATCTTCCATTGCACGCGACGAGCGCCTGGGATGTCGCGCCGACGCTGCTCGACCTCCTCGGCTTTCCGCTCTCCGCCGAAATGCCCGGCAAATCCGCGGCGAGCACGAATCCTGAACCGCGCATCGCCACGTACGGCGCGCGCACGTCCGCCGCGTCCGCCACGACGCTCAACCAGGAGTACTACGACAACCTTCGATCGTTGGGATACATCCGATGAGAAAACTGCTGATCTGCTTTTTCCTCGCACTCCCCGTGCTCGCGCAGCGTCCGATGACGTTCGAGGATCTCGCCGCGATGCGCCGCATCGGCGCGCCGCGGCTCTCGCCCGACGGCCGCTGGATCGCGTACGACGCGTCGACCATCGACCTCGCCGCGAACGCGCGACGCAGCTCGATCTATCTCTTGCGCGCCGACGGCAGCAGCGCCACCGCGCGGCAGCTCACCGACGGCACGAAACAGGACGAAGAGCCGGCGTGGTCGCCCGACGGCCGCACGCTCGCGTACGTCTCGAACCGCGACGGCGGCGCGAAGCAGGTCTATCTCTACGACGTCGCGAGCGGGAAGTCGCGCAAGCTGACCAGCCTCGCCGGCGGCGCGGGCAGCGTGAAGTGGCTGCCCGACGGCTCGGGACTCGTGCTCGTCTCCGACATCTATCCCGAATGCGGCGTCGATCCGCAATGCACCGAGCAGAAGGACGCGGCCGCGGAGAAGGCACCGACGAAGGCGCGCGTGATCACGAGCCTGCTCTATCGCCACTGGAACGGTTGGCAGGAGCCGACGCGCGCGCACATCATCTACGTGCCGCTCGACGGTGGCGCGGCGCGTGACCTCACGCCGGGCGCGTTCGATGCGCCGCCGTTCTCCGTCGGCGGCGGCGGCGAGTTCGACGTCTCGCCCGATAGCCGCGAGCTCGTCTACGCGCGGACAACCGAAGAGCATCCCGAGGTCACGACGAACAGCGATTTGTTCCTCGTGCCGATCGGCGGCGGCGACGCGCGACGCATCACGACGCGCACGGGCGCGGACACGAGCCCCGTCTATTCGCCGGACGGCCGCTGGATCGCGTGGCGCTCGCAGGCGCGCGGCGGCTACGAATCCGATCTCTGGGAGCTCTGGCTGTACGACCGCACCTCGGGTACCTCACAGCGCATCGCGTCGCAGTTCAACGACTGGATCGAATCCGCGACGTGGTCGCCGGACAGCAAGTCGCTCTTCATCACCGCGCCGCTCAAAGGCAAGGAAGCGATCTACGAGGTCTCGCTCGACGGACGCACGTCGCTCGTCAACAACAGCGGCTCCGCGTCCGACGTCGCCGTCGCACGCGACGGCAAGACGATCTACTTCTCGATGTCGACGCTGCGGCGTCCGAGCGACATCTACGCGATGCAGCGCGGCGGCGCGGTCAAACAGCTCACGCACGAGAACGACGCGCGGCTCGCGCAGATCGCCATGGGCGCGACGCGCGACCTCTGGTGGACCGGCGCCGACAACGCGCAGATCCAGGGACACCTCATCACGCCGCCGAACTTCGATCCGGCGAAGAAGTATCCGGCCATCGTGCTCATTCACGGCGGACCGCAGGGCGCGTGGAGCGACGCCTGGTCGTATCGCTGGAACCCGCAAGTCTTCGCCGCGCGCGGCTACGTGATCCTCATGCCGAATCCGCGCGGCTCCTCGGGCTTCGGCCAGCCGTTCGTCGAACAGATCTCGCGCGACTGGGGCGGCCGCGTCTACACCGACATCATGAACGGCGTCGACGCGTTCGCGCAGCAGCCGTTCGTCGACGGCACGCGTATCGGCGCCGCGGGCGGCTCGTTCGGCGGCTACATGATCGACTGGATCCTCGGCCACACGAACCGTTTCAAAGCGCTCGTCTCGCACGCCGGCGTCTACAACCTGCAGTCGATGTACGGCGTGACCGAGGAGCTATGGTTTCCGGAATGGGAGTTCGGCGGCAATCCGTGGGACAACCCGGAGCTGTACGAGAAGTGGTCGCCGAATCGCTTCGTGAAGAACTTCGCGACGCCGACGCTCGTGTCGCACGGCGAGCTCGATTACCGCGTGCCGATCGGCGAAGGGCTGCAGCTCTTCACCGCGCTGCAGCGTCGCGGCGTGCCGTCGGAGCTGCTCTACTTCCCCGACGAAGGGCACTGGGTGCTCAAGCCGCAGAACTCGCGCCTGTGGTACCAGACCGTGGGCGACTGGTTCGACCGTTGGCTGCAGCGCGGAGGGGGCGGCGCGTAGCCGCCCCCGCGGTTTCGCGCGGAACTAGGTGCGCGTGGTGCCGGCGGGCGCTGCCGCGCCTGCACCGACACCGCCGCCGCCTTCGCCGGGGCCGAGGGCCGGACGGGCCACGGTCGACGTGATGCCGACGGCTTCCGCGTACTTGAGGTACGTATCGATCGATGCGATGACGACGCGGGCCTCAACGGTGATCAGGTCGATACCGACGAGAGAGATGCGAACCCACGCGTCGACGACGATACCTTTGTCGAGAATGCGGTCCAGTACGTCGATGAGACTGGTTCCGCCTGGGGCGCGTTCAACAGCCATGACTTACCTGCCTTTCCTCTCTCCAGGCTTCCCGGCGGGAAGCTCGCGTGCATTGAGTTGACGTTCGAGATCCGCGATGCGGTTGCGCAGCTCGTCGTACTCCTCGGCGCCGCGCAACGCGCGCGGGTCGCTCGAGTAGAAACGGTCCGAGCGCCACCAGTTGATGCCGATCGCCTCCGCCTTGTCGATCGAACAGATCACGAGGCGCAGCTGGATCGTCAGCAGCTCGACGTTCGCCAGCGAGACCTTCACGTCTCCGGCGACCACGAGCCCCTTGTCCAGGATTTTGTCGAGGATGTCGACCAACCCCTGCGGCTGCCGCTGGAGCGATCCTCCCCGATCATCGATAGGCAATCGCGACTCCCATCTTCGAGTGCTCACCTTTTAACGGTGCCGCATCCGCGAGTCAACATCATTCCCACATCTTTACCGGGCCCAGCTTGAGATTCAGATCTTCGTCGGACAGGCCGAACGTGCGCTTGAGCTCCGCCATCTTTTCCTCGAGCTTCATGAGCGCCGCGCCGACGCGCTCGATCTCGTCGTCGGTGAGGTTGCCCGCGTCCATGCGGCGCAGCGCCTGCTTCTCGAGCAGCTTCCGCACGAGCTCGACGATCGACAGCACGAGCTTCGCGAGCCCGTTCTCGACGATCTCCGAGTCGGCGGCGATGCGCTCCGGCACGACCGACTCCGCGAACGTGAGCGCGCGCCGCAGCTGCTCTTCTTCATTGGTCAGCATCATCGGCGAAGACCTCCAGCGGCCACGGACCCGACAGCAGAAACGGCACCTGCGCGCACGTGCGGCGCAACTCCTCGCCGGCGGCGCGCACGTCCTCGACGCGCGCACGCGGCACGAGCGCCGCGAGCTCGATCGACTTCTCGTCGCGATGACTCCAGCGATGTTTTTTGGCGAACGGAAGGATGCGCGCCTCTGCTTCTTTCACGAACGCCGGATCGGCGGCGGACGCGTTCGTGGCCTCGTGCAGCGCGCGCAGATACTCCGCGCCGCTCGTGAAGTCCCGACGATCGGGACGCGGACGCGCGGCAGCGGCGGCGGCTTTCAGCGTCATCTCGACGTCGTCGCGATGCGCGTCGAGGAGACGCGTCCAGCGCGGCAGATGCGCGGCGCACTTCGACTCCCCTTCCGCGGAGTCGCGCACGGCGAGGCCGTAGCGGATGGCCACGAACGTCGCGCGGTCGAGCAGCCGCGCGCGCAGCTTCGCGACTGCGACGAGCAGCTCGCGGTCCGAGACCGGCTGCTCGTCCGCGATCGGCAACGCGCTCAGAAAGAGCTCACCGCACGCGAGCGCCTCGGCAGGCGCGTCGATGTCGTCGCGCCGGCGATGCGCGCCGATGACGACGAATCTCATCGCTTCGATGTCCGGATGACCGCGTCGACGTTTGCGAGGATGACGTTCAGGCCGAGGTAGAGAAGGTCCACGTCGCCGATCGACACGATCGCTTCGCCGGCGATGACCACGCCGCGATCGAGCAGATGATCGAGCATCTCCAGCAGCGCGAGTTCTTCGACGTTCTCAGACATGGTTCAGTCGTGGGCAAACGAGTACGGCGGCCACGGCCCGCTCACGCCAACCACCACGCCTTCACCGGCGTAGCGATCCATGAGCGTCGCGTGCAACTCCTGCAAAGCCGCTTCCTCGTCGCGCTCGAGAAGGATGTTGATCTGTGGAAACGCGCCGTCGCGCCGCTCGCGCGTCTCCGCGAACGTCTCGCAGCGGAGGCTGCCGGCGACGGCCTGCTCGATCTCCGCGACGACGTTCTGCTCGGCCTCGCGCGACGCGCGCTTCTTCTCGTCGTCGAGCTTCTTGCGCAGCAGGAACGCGCGTCCCGGCGGCGCGGCGGCGATCTGCGCCTGCAGCTCGCGCAGCGACTCCGCACGCGCGACCAGCGCCTCGCTCCAGCGCGCCGGCTCGAACTCGACGCGCAGCGTCCACTCCTGCTTGTCGCCGAGGCGCTCGAGCTGCGCGCCTAACAAATGCGCGTGCTCGTGCAGATACGCGCGCAACGCGTCGGCGCCGGAGAAGAGCGTGAACGCGCGAAGCGGCACGATCGCGGTCAGCTTCATCAATTCGGCGACGACGGCCTGATGCCGGTAGCCGATCGCGCCGAGCCATTCGAGATCGTTCGCGCGGCGGTCGATCACCTCCTGCGACAGCTCCGCGGACGGCATGGCCGTGAAGACCGCGGCGATGCCGTCGCTCTCCGCGACGCCGAAGCGACGCGTGCCGTCGATGCCGTCCGTGTCCGGCGTGGCCGGCTCGCGCGTCACGGCGTAGACGTAGAGAACGGTGTCCAAGAGCGAAACTATAAAACGAATGAAGAACGCAGAACGCAGAATGAAGAACGTAGAAGCGGCACGGCGCGCCGGTCAACGCGCCCGCATCGCGGCGGTTTCTACATTCTGCGTTCTGCGTTCTGCGTTCTTCATTCAACGATCGGCACCAAGGCCGCCAGCTCATCCGCTGTCATCGGCGGCGCATCGCGGCGTTCGATCAGCACCGCATCCGGCAACGTCGCGAGCGCCATCAGCTCATCCGCGCGTCGTGCGCAATCGCACGCGCAGTCGTTCTCCGGCGTCACGTAGTTCGCGATGACGGAGCTCACGCGCAGGCCGCGCTGCGCGACGTCGTCGATGAGGCGCCGCGTCTCGGCAACGACGATGCGCTCGGGTCGCGTGACGACGATAACGGCCGTGTCGCGCGAACGCAGCGTCGCCTCGAGCTCGCGCATCGCGCGCGATGCATGAACGAGCTCTTCGCCGAGGGAGCCGGCGGGGACGAGGTCCTTGTAGCGGAGGAGGAGGCGCATGAACTCGCGGACCCATTCCGTGGCCGTCGACGGCAGATCGAGCAGGCGCAGGAAGTGTCCCGTCGGCGCGGTGTCGATGACGACGCCGGCGAGCGTTTCATCGCCGAACAGATCGGCGAGGCGCGTGATCGCGAAGAGCTCGTCGGCGCCCGGCGGCGCGATGTCGATGAGCCGGCGCACGGCTTCCGTGTCGTGCTCGATGGAGACGCCGCGCGGCGTCAGCGCGTCGACCGCACGCTCGATCTCCGCGCCGAGGGTCGCGCGAAAGCGTTCCCACTTTGCGCGCGTGTCGATCAGCTCGACCGTGAGGTTCGGCGGCGGCGCGTTGTGCGCGAAGACGTCGCGCAGCGAATGCGCGGGATCGACGGAGAGCACGACGTAGCGCTTTTCCGGATTCGCGCGCGCGAGCTGCAACGCGATCGAGCTCGCACACGACGTCTTTCCCACGCCGCCCTTGCCCGCCAAAAACGTGAAGCGTGCGACGTCGACACGCGCGTTCGTCGCACGCGGCGTCGTTGCCTCGGTAGCGAGACCGCGCGACTCGCCGCGCAGCCACGCGCGGATCGCGTCGAACGAATCGAGCGGCGTGCACGCGCGCGGCGCATCGACGACCCTCGCGAACCGCGCCCGCGCCTCGGCATCCCGCTCCGCGAGCTCGCGGTCGCGCGCGCAATCGGCGTCGCGCACCGCACGGTTCAGGACGACGAAGGGGACGTGAATGTCCGCGTTGCGCACCGTGCGCAGCGTCTGCTCGACGACGAGCGGCTCGGAGAGCATCACCGGCACGAACGCCGCGCGCGCGGGATCGTGGAGCAGCTCGCGCCGCGCGCGCGCCCGCGCATCGAAGTCGTCGATGAACGCGTCCATCGCATCGCGCACCTCGCGCCGCGTGAACTGGTAGACCAGCGCGCGATGCTTCTCCTCCATCGCGTCGAGCGCCGCCGCGAGCTGGCGGAAATGCTCTGAGGCCGACAGCATCCGCTCCGTGTGTCCCGTCGGCGCGGTGTCGACGACGACGAGCGCACCGGCGTTCTGCTCAACCAGCTCGCCGATGCGCATCCACGCCATCAGCTCGTCGATGCCGGGCAGCGCGAGCTCCATCAGCCGCCGCAGTTCGTCGCGATCGAGGTACGTGCCGCGGTCGGCGATGGTCAGGAACGACTCGAGATGCTCGCCGAGAAAACGCGCGTAGAGCGCGCGGGCATCGAGCGACTCGATGGTGAGATTCGGCGGCGGCGACGACGTGAAATCGCCGAGGTTCGAGGCGGGATCGGTCGTGAAGAGGATGGTAGGGCGCGAGTCGGAGTAATGCAGCGCGGCCGCGGTCGAGAGCGTGGTCTTGCCGACGCCGCCTTTGCCGCCGAAGAGCACCACGCGGCGCGACGCGAGCTCGTCGAGCTCGGAGAGGATCATCGGTCGCCGTAGCCGGTGTAGATCCCGATGCCGCCTTCGTCTTCGTCGCGCTCGGCCGCGTACTGGCGCGTGATCGCCTCGCGGCGCGCGCGGATGTCGCGCAGCGCCTGAAACACGATCGCTTCCTCGCGCGTGTACTCCTCTTCCGTGAGCTCGCCGAGCTCGAGCTGCATCTGCAGCTCGATCAGCCGTTCCTTCCACGGCTGATCGTTCATCAGTTCCTCATCCGCCATCTTCTGGATCGTGTTCATGACCCACCGAAAGCCCGCGATCGGGCCTTTCAGCGGGAGCATGAGGATGTCGTCGAGGAGAAACGCCATCAGCGTTCTGCTCTCTCCAGTTTGAGCCGGATGTTCACGAAGTTGTACGGCGGCCACGGCCCCGTGTAGAGGAACGAGAGCTTGTTCTCGTACTTTTTCGCGATGTCGGAGATCTGATCGTCGAAGGCTTTGGTCTTGTCGCGCTCGACGAGGAACGCGGCGTTCATGATCATCTTGTCGCCGATCGGCTTGTTCGACCGCGACGCGATCGCGGCGTCGCGCAGCGCCTCGTAGATCTCGGTCACGTACAGATCGGCCTTCGCCTGCAGCGCGGACTCGACGACGCGCCCGAGCTGCATGCGCGAGAAGTACGTGGAGGTCGACGTCGACGACTGGATCTCTTCCTTCAGCCGCCGGATCTCCTCGTTCTCGTTTTCGATCTCTTTGACGACCTGGTCTTTGTCCCAGTTCACCTTGAGACCGAACTCGATCTTCCCTTCCATCTTCTGCAGCACGTCGCTGAGCGCCTCGTAGGTGCCTTTGAGGAACTCTTTGATGTCGTTCTCGGTGCGGAAGACGGTGCCGAAGCTCATCGGCAGCACGGTGAAGTCCTTCATCACGAGCTCGTTGACGTGCTCGTGCGCGAGCGCGTTCTCACGCGTCGGATCGAACACGATCAGCGGACAGTTCGACACGACCGCCGCGAACTCGCGGTAGTGAACGGTGTGAACTTTGTCGCCGCGCCCGCCGATGCCGACCGTGCCGAAGTCGCGCGGCGTCTCGGTTTTGATGATGCAGTAAACGTATTTGCCCTGTTCGGTATCGGAATCAGTTCCCTGAAGCTGCTCGCTCATCCTGCCCTCGATGACGTTCGCAGAATACAATAACGCCACGTTGCAAGCCCCAGACCCCGGTCAAATCGCGCGCCGCCTCGAACGCTGGTTCGCGCGCCACCAGCGGCCCCTCCCCTGGCGCAACGGCTACGACCCGTACCACGTGTGGGTCTCCGAGGTGATGCTGCAGCAGACTCGGATGGAAGTGGTGCTGCCGTATTTCGAGCGCTTCGTGGCGCGCTTCCCGACGCTGCAGGCGCTCGCCGGCGCGACCGAACAGGAAGTGCTCGCGGCGTGGTCGGGCCTCGGCTACTACCGGCGCGCGAAGATGCTGCGCGCGGGCGCGATCGAAGTCGTCGCGCGCTTCGGCGGCACCGTCCCGTCGACCGTCGACGAGCTGCTGACCATCCCCGGCATCGGCCGCTACACCGCCGGCGCGATCGCGTCGGTCGCGTGGAACCGGCACGCGCCGATCGTCGACGGCAACGTGGCGCGCATCGTCTCGCGCCTCTTCGCCATCGAGCACTCGCTCGGCACGCCCGCGCTGATGAACGCCGCGTGGCAGCGCGCGACGGAGCTCGTCGATGCGTGCAAGACGCCGCGCGCGTTCAATCAGGGGCTGATGGAAGTCGGCGCGCTCGTCTGCAAGCCGCGCAATCCGTCGTGCCTGCTCTGTCCCGTCGCGAACGATTGCGTCGCGCGCGCGACCGGCCGCGCCGGCGAGCTGCCGCGGCCGAAGGTGAAAGCGGAGACGCGCGAGCTCAGCATCGCGTTATATCTCATCACCGATCGCAAGGGACGCGTGCTCATGCGCCGCGAGTCGGGACCGCTGATGAACGCGATGTATCACCTGCCGCACGGCGACACCTCGCTCCTCACCGGCTCGCCGCTCGCCGCCGCGCGCGGCGAGCTCCTCGGCACGTTCCGCCATACCGTGACCACGCGGCGCATCGAGTTCTCGGTCTACGCGGGAGCGGTGAAGCAGCATCCGCGCGGCGAGTACGCGTGGATCGATCCCGAGGCGCTGCACGACGTTCCGCATCCGTCGTACGTACGAAAAGCGTTGCGGTGGCTTCCTTAGTGTCCCGCTAAACTGGAGGACAAATGCGCGGGTGTGTGAAAGCGGTCCTTCTTCTCCTCGTCCTGCTCCTGGCCGTTCCCGTCTTCCCGCAGTGCAACTGGACGCCGCGCTACAGTGGCGCGTTCCGTGAGACCGTCTACGACGTCTCGCCCGACGCGGGGAACAGCGTCTGGATCGCCACCGGCTACGGCGTCGAAGTGCGCGATGCGGACGGCGTGCTCGCGGCGCGCGCGCTCCCCGGCTCGACGCGCGTCGTGCGCGCCATCGGAAACAACGTCGCGTACGCAGGCAGCGGCGCGCGGCTGTACGTCCTGCGCCGCAGCGGCAGCGCGATCGACATCGTGCGCACGCTCGACGCCGGCGGCACCGTCAACGATCTCCTCGTAGCGCCGCCGTACTTTTTCCTCGCCACCAGCGCGGGACTCTTCCACTACGACTTCTTCGATGCGACGAACCCGCAGCGCGCGCCGTTCACGCTGCCGACGTCGTCGCCGAACGTCACCTCGCTCGCCTCCGCGGCGGACAAGCTCTACGCCGCCGACGGCGACAGCACGGTCGAGGTCTTCTCGATCGCCTCGCCCGCGTTCCCGCAGCACGTGGCAACGCTCGACAGCGTCGCGCGCGCGTCGTCGGTGTACGCGTCGGCGGATGACCTGCTGTTCGTCTCCGACAAGTTCGGGCAGAGCACCGATCTCTTTCAGTCGAACGTGAAGATCAAGACGTTGACCACCGGCGCGACGTCGGTGGCGCCCGCGGGTCCGGGCGAGTGGTTTCTCGCCGGTCCCGACCGCACGCTCCGCGCGTTCGATCTCACCGCGCTCGAGCGCATCGCGCAGACGTTCGAGACCACGTTCGCGGCGTCCGGCGGCAACGGCGACAACACCATCCACCGCCTCGTCCGCTCCGGCGACACGCTCTACGTCGCCGCCGGCGACCTCGGCCTGCTCACGCTCGACGCGTCCGCGCTCACGCATCCGTATCCGCTCGTCAGCTACGCCACCGGCGCGACCACGTCCGCCATCATCGCCGGCGGCAAGGCGTACTTCACGAACGCCGCGGGAACGATCGCGGAATACGCCATCGACGCGAACGGCATCGCCCTGACGCCGCAACGCACGTGGACGACCATCGCCGGCGCCACGCTGCAGGATCAGGAGACGGTCAAGTTGTTGACTGCCGCCGGCGCGACCGCGACGCTCTGGTCGCTCGACGCGCAGACCCCGACCGCCGCGCTCACCGTCGCGTTCCGCACGACCATTCGGTCGGCAGTGCTGCGCGGCAACACGATCGTCGCACTGCTCACCGACGGCTCGCTCTGGACCGCGACGGACGCGACGCCGCATCTCGTCGACATCGGAGCATCGGTCGCACAGCTCGCGCGCTCCGGCGACGCCATCGCACTGGCCGTGGTGAAGGACGAGCGCACGACGGACGTCCGCTACTACGCGACCGGCGACTTCACCGCGCCGACGCGCACGTACAACGTCGACGGCGTGGTCTCCGCGCCGCTCGCGCTCGACGCCACGCGCGCCGCCGTCTTTACCTATCGCATCAACGTCATCGACCTCGGCAGCGGCGCGACCCGCGCGCTCGCCGGCTCCGACGGCTTCATCCCGCGCGGTCTCGCCTTCGCCGGCAGCGACCTCCTCGTGCTCTCGCCGCAGACGCTCGACGTCTGGACGAACGCGCAGACGCTCGCGCGCAGCCAGCCGCTGCCCGGCGGCGCAAACGCGTTCGCGGGCGCCGCGCCGATCAGCGTCGTCGCGGGCGCCGCCGGCCCGATCGCCATCCGTCCGCTCGCGCCGCTGCCGCAGCCGGTCGCGCTGCTGCGCAACCAGTTCCCGACCAACGCCGTCATCGGCGGCAATCGGCTCTACCTCCAATCCGACGACCGCATCGACATCTACGCGATCGGGACGTCCGTCGCGCCGGTGTACGTCAGCAGCATCCGCTCGGTCGGCGCGTTCGACATCGCGGCGACGAGCGACCGCTTCTTCACGCTCTCCGGCAGCGGCACCGTTACCGCGTACTCGACCTCAGGCGCGCTGCTCGCGCAGACGACCATCGACGAAGGCGCCGACGCGCAGCCGCGCGGCATCACCACCGCCGGCAACGCGGTGTGGGTCTCGCTGACGAAAGGCTTTCTCACCGGGCAGTCGCAGAAGAAGACGCTCGTCCTCGATCCGCTCTCGCTCGCCGTCACCGCGTCGCTGAACGGCGGCACGACCGACGTCGTGACGTCCGGCGCGCGCGCGTACGCGCTCTTCTCGCTGCCGGACGAAGTGCGCGTGCTCGATCTCGCCGATCCGCTGCATCCCGCGCAACTCGCGTCCGTGAAAGCGCCGGCGAACGCGCTGTCGGTGTCGTACGCGAACAACAACGTCTACATCCTCGCGGATCGCATCTACGCCTTCAGCGAGTCGACGCTCGCCGCGAACGGCACGTTCCTGCAAGCCGTCGCCACGACCGGCGCGCAGCTTCGCATCGACGGCGGCTGCGCGGCGGTCGTCGGACGCGACGCGGCGGTCGATCTTTACGCCGCGAGCACGTGGACGAGCGCGTCCGCGCCGGAGCTGCCGTCGACGCCGCGCGTGCTCGCGTCCGCGCCCGGCCGGCTCTACGTGCTCACGGATCACTCGATCGAGGTCTGGACACAGACGTCCACGCCGCCGCCCGAGCGGCGCCACAGCGTGCGCTGATGCCGAAGGTCGCGCTCACGTCCGACGAACACGCGTGGCGCATCACGCTCGACGCGCCGCCGCTGCACATTCTCGACATCGCGCTGCTCGAAGAGCTGCGCGACGCGCTCGCGCGCGTGACGCCCGATCGCCACGCGCTCGTCATCGCCGCCTCCGGCGACCGCGCCTTTTCCGCCGGCGCATCCGTGCAGGACCACCTCGGCGATCGCGTCGCGACGATGCTGCGCGTCTTTCACGACTGCTTCCGCGCGCTCGCGCGTCTCGACCTCGTCACCGTCGCGCTCGTGCGCGGCGCCGCGCTCGGCGGCGGCTGCGAGCTCGCCCTCGCGTGCGACTTCGTGCTCGCCTCCGACCGCGCGCGCTTCGGCCAGCCCGAGATCGCCCTCGGCGTCTTCCCGCCCGTCGCCGCCTACCAGCTCTCGCGCCAGCTCCCGCCGCGCAAGGGTCTCGAGCTGCTGCTCACGGGCGATGCAATCGACGCCGCGCGCGCGGAACAGCTCGGCCTCGTCAATGTTGTCTTCACCGACGCGGAGTTCGACGCGCACGCAAACGCGTGGCTCGAACGCCTCTATCGGCACAGCGCGTCGTCGGTGCGTTTGGCGAAGAAAGCGTTCCGCCTCGCGCAGGCGGACGAGTTCGAAGCGCGGCTCGCCGCGACGGAGCGTCTCTATCTCGACGAGCTCGCGCGGACGCACGATGCGAATGAGGGATTGAACGCGTTTCTCGAGAAACGAAGCGCGCGCTGGGAGGGGCGCTAGTTACTGTTGTTCGAACGCGATGGTCGTGTTCGCGTCGACTTTCACCATGATCTTCTTCGACGGCACGATCGCCGTCGCGAACCACGCGATGAGCACCACGCCCGAGCTCTTGCCGTCACAGCCGACGGGCATCGGGCGCACGACCTTCAGATCGCCGAACTGCTTCGCGATCGTCTTGCCGTGGTCATCGACCCACTCCAGCGGCGGCGCCTGCCGCTTGCCGATCGTGTCGGCGAGCAGCTGTGCTTCCTGAAACGTGAGCCTGCCGGTCAGCAGCGTCACGACCTGAATGTGGCGCTCGGTGCGGCTGACGAAACGATTGACGCACGCGGCCGGGAGCGACTGCGCGAACAGACAGAGAGCGAGCAAGAAAGCGGCGATTTTCATGTTCCTGGCAACCGAAGCGGACGTAACGGTTGGCGCCATTGTGCCTCGTTCCCGGCGAAAGGCCAAACGAAGCCCGTGCGCGCGTACGCCGCCGCGAGCGCGCCGATCGTGAGGAGCAACAGCACGACCAGCGGCGCGACCGCCTCGCGCAGTTCGACGCGTGTCAGCTGCTCGAAGCGCGATTTCACCGGCGCGAGCGCCGCAACGAACGCAATCACGGCCAATGTCGCCGCCGGCCAAAACGTCGCCCACGCGCGCAGCGCGAAGCCCAGACCGGCGAACGCGATCGCGCACGGCACGACGCGCAGCAGCCAGAGCTCGACGCGCGTCAGCAGCCGCACGTCGTAGACATTCGCGAGCATCGCCAGCGCGCGCCGCTCGAACGCGAACGCCGAGGCCGCGCCGAGAAACGCGACGACCAGCGCGACCGCCGACGCATCGCTCGCCGCGTAACGCACGCACGGCACGATCGCCAGCGTCTCCGCCAGCACGAACGCCCAATGCCGCGCCGCCAGCGCAGGATGCGACGGCCACAGATGCGCCACCGCCTGCGCGAGCACGAGCGCGATCAACGCCGCGGTCACCGGCGCCGCGAAGCGCGCCAGCGCCGTCACGATCGACGTCGCGATGAAGAACTGCGCAAACGCGACGACCGCCAGCCGCCACGCGGCGGGACGCGGCCGGGAGTCGAACGCGTGAGAGTCGTACACGCGCGCCGAAGTCTGCACGCAACTCTGCGCGGCGCGCAACGTACATCACTCTGGGTGCGGCCGGGCGCGCGAGGCGCCGTGTGTCATCATGACCGAGATGGAGCGACTTCCGGGCGCGCAGCCTCCGGAACCGAAACGGCGCGGCGTTTCGCCGGCGTTCGTGGTGTGGCTGATCGGCATCGGCGCGATCGTCCTCATCAACTACATCCAGTCGCTCGCCGAGCGCTTTCACCGCTCCGTCCCCAACCTCGGCGTCCTCGAATTTTTCGCCTGGCTACTCGTCTGCTGCCTCACGCTCTACGGCCTCGCCCTCTTCACGCGCTGGTTCCTGCGCAAGCTCTTCTGGACCGTCGGCCGCCGCCTCTTCCTCAGCTACGTCATGATCGGCGTGCTGCCGTTCTTCCTCTTCGCCGTGCTGCTCGCCGCGATCCTCTACGTCATCGCCGGCGTCGCCAGCCAGCAGGCGTTCAAAGCCGAACGCCAGTCTTCCCTCGGCCAGCTCGAAGCGCTCAACGCCGACTACGCGCTGCAAGGCAAGCGGCCGCGCCTCGACGGCATCGAGATCTACGACACCGCCGACGGCTCCGCGAAGAAGCTTCCCGAATGGCTGCACGAGACGACGTACAGCGGCTTCGCGCTGCGCGCCGGCGTGCCGCTGCTCGTCTCTTCGCGCCAGTATCCGAACGGCCGCACGGTCGTCCTCGCGCTGCCGATGAACGAGCAGTGGGAGCGCGCGCTCGAGGAACGCGGCGGCATGGTCGTGTCGACGCGGCTCGCCTCGCAGGAAGGCCAAGGCTTCAACATCAGCGAAGGCGACTTCGGCGATTTCACGCGGCGCGGCGTCGGCTGGCGGCGCATCTTCTTCTACGACATCACCGAGCGCGGCGGCCTCATCGACTGGGAGAGCGGCGAGGCGAATCCGGAGAAACGCCTCTTCACCGCGATCTCCAATCCGACCTCGAACCTCGTGCAGTTCTACTTCGGCGGCGCCACGAACTCGAAGATCATGCGCGCGATCTTCGGCATCATCCTCGGCCTCGCCACGACGCTGATGCTCGCGTATCTCATCGCCACCGCCTTCGCCGCGGTGCTGATCTTCTCCATCTCCCGCGCCGTGAACCGCATCGAGAAAGGCACGCGTGCCGTCGAGCGCGGCGACTTCTCGTACCGCATCCGCATGAAGCGCCACAACCAGCTCGGCGCGATGGCACAGTCGTTCGACCGCATGACCGAGTCGATCGCCAGCCTCCTCGCCAGCGTGACCGAGAAGGAGCGTCTGCAGAGCGAGATCGAGATCGCGGCGTCGATCCAGCGCAACCTCCTGCCGAAGGAAGGGCCGCAGTTCCGCGGTGTGTCGTTCTCCGCGCACTTCGAGCCGACGGCGTCGATCGGCGGCGATTACTACGACGTCTTCAACATCGACAAGACGCGCCTCGCCGTCGCCATCGGCGACGTCTCCGGCCACGGCCTCTCCACCGGTCTCGTGATGGCCATGGTGAAAGCGGCGATCACGACGCTGGTCGAGGAAGGCGCCGACGAGGCGTCGCTCTTCCAGCGCCTCAACGAGCTCGTGTTCCGCTCGACTGAGCGCCGCGCGTTCATGACCCTCGCGTTCACGATCTTCGATCTCGAGCGCGGCACAATCCGCCACACCAACGCCGGTCACCTCTATCCGTATCTCGTCCGGCGCGGCGTCGACACGCCGATCTCCATCGAGTCGCCGTCGCTCCCCCTGGGCGTGCGCAGCACGATGGCCGCGCAGACCGCGGAAGTCGATCTCAAGGAAGGCGACGCGATCGTCTATCTCTCCGACGGCATCGTCGAGGCGCAGGACGAGAACGGCGATCCCCTCGGCTTCGAACAGCTCGAACGCCTCCTCGCCGCGAACAGCGACCGCTCGCCGTCCGACCTCCGCGACGCGATCCTCGACGCCGTCGCACGCCACTCCGGCACGCGCGCCGCCGACGACGACCGCACGGTGATGGTCATCCGCTTCGACAACCTCAAGTCCGCCGCGCCCGACGCGTCGGCGCTTGCGGTGAACGGGGCCGCGCTCGTAACGTAGCGGCATGCCTTCACAACCGATACGCAACGTCTCCGACACCGCGCTGTGGGCGGCGGTCTACCGCGCCCGCGAGACCGAGCGTCCCGACGCGCTGTTCCGCGATCCGCTCGCGCGCAAGCTCGCCGGCGCGCGCGGTCACGACATCAGCGGCCTGCTGCCCGCCAAACATCAGAACGACTGGGCGTGGATCACCCGCACGGTGCTGTTCGACCGCTTTCTGCTCGAACAGATCGCATCCGGCGCGGACATGGTCGTCAATCTCGCCGCGGGACTCGACGCGCGTCCGTATCGCATGCAGCTGCCGCCGAATCTGCACTGGATCGAAGCCGATCTGCCGCCGCTCATCGCGTACAAAGAGGAGCTGCTGCGCGACGAGACGCCGAACTGCCGCCTGGAGCGCGTCCCCGTCGATCTCTCCGACCGCAACGCGCGCAAGCCGCTCTTCGAACGCATCGCGGCCGAGTCGAAACGCGCGGTCGTGCTCACCGAAGGTCTCGTGATCTACCTGACGCGCGAAGGCGTCGGCGAGCTCGCGGACGATCTCGCGGCCATTCCTTCGATGCGCGCGTGGATCGTCGACGTGGTGTCGCCCGGCCTGCGCGAGATGCTGATGAAGCAGATCGGCAAGGAGCTGAGCGCCGCCGACGCGCCGCTGCTCTTCTCTCCCGAAGAAGGGTGGACGTTCTTCGAGAAACACGGCTGGCGCGCGGCCAAGGTGCAGTCGGTCCTGCACGCGGCCGCGGAGCTCAAGCGCCTGAAGCTGCTGTTCCGCTTCTTCGCGATGTTTCCGCCGCCGAAGCCGCCGCTGGGGAAGCAGCCTTCTTCGGCGATTGTCGTGTTGGAACGATGAGGCCTCCGGCGGGCCGGCGCGGCCGGCGGCGCTTAGGGCCTAGCCTATCCGCACGTGGGGTGCAGCTCGAGTTAGCGTAGGGCGGCGGTTGCGGAGGACGCGGGGGGATTCGGCGGCTCGGTGGCTTTGCGGATGTGCTTGGCGATGCGGTTGATGTAGTTGACCGTCTCGCGGAACGGCGGGACGCCGTTGTACTTCCAGATGTTGCCCTCGCCGGCGTTGTACGCGGCGACGGCGAGGTCGGCGTTGCCGTCGAAGGTCTTGAGCAGCCACCGCAGGTAGCGGACGCCGGCGTAGATGTTCTCCGCGGGATCGAACGCGTTCGTGACGCCGAAACGCTCCGCGGTCGCGGGCATCAGCTGCATGAGGCCGCGCGCGCCTTTGTGCGACAGCGTGCGCGGGTCGTAGTCGGATTCCGCTTTGATGACGGCGGATACGAGCGCGGCGTCGACGTCGAAATGCCGCGCCGCCTCGATGATGAGGTCGTTGTACTTTGACTTGAAGAGCGGCTTGCTGTTCTCGTCGAAACGCCACGAGCGCCTCGGGAACACGCCTTCTTCGACGATCTTTTTCACTTCTTCGACGACCTCGACCGTGGTGATCTCGTCGTCCACGATCCGCTCGATGCGCGTCAGCGGCATCGACAGCTTTCCGCCGCCGTTCAGCGTCAGATGGATCGTTTCCTCTTCCACCGTGTAGTCGTCGATCTTCATCGAGCGGCCGTCCGCGAAGAGCGCAATGCTCGCGCTCGCCGTGTTCGCGGCGAGCAGCAGGACTGCGGTGGTGATGAAGGTTTTCATGGACGCGGTCATAACGGTAGACGCGCGTCGATTATGCCGGGTTTCGCCCGCTCACGCGCGCGGCCCTTACGCGCGCGGGTGAAACGACTCGTACATCCGCTGCAGCCGCGCTCGCGAGACGTGCGTGTAGATCTGCGTCGTCGAGATGTCGGCGTGTCCGAGCATCATCTGCACCGACCGCAGGTCCGCGCCGTTTTCCAGCAGATGCGTCGCGAACGAATGCCGCAGCACGTGCGGCGAGATGTGCGTCCGGATGTCCGCCTCGCGCGCGTAGCGGACGATCTTCATCCAGAAGGACTGCCGCGTCATCGGCCGCCCGCGTCGCGAAAGAAAGAGGTGCGGATCGGCGTACTTGTCGAGCTCCGGACGTCCTTTTTCGAGGTACTCCACCATGACCGCTTTGGCCGTGTCGCCGAACGGCACGATGCGCTCCTTCGAGCCTTTGCCCATCGTGCGCACGAAGCCGGCGTCGAACACGACCTCGTCGATGCGCACTTTGATGAGCTCACTGACGCGCAGCCCCGTCGCGTACAGCAGCTCGAGCATCGCCGCGTCGCGCAAACCGTCAGGAGTCGTGCGATCGGGCGCGGCGAGCAGCGCCTCCACTTCCGACGGCTGCAGCGACTTCGGCAGCGTCGACCACAGCTTCGGGTTCTCGAGGTTCTCCGTCGGATCGACTTTCAGATGGCGCTCCGCGACCAGAAAGCGGAACAGTCCACGGATCGCCGCGAGCGCGCGCGCGACCGAACGCGCGGAGATGCCCGCGGCGCGCAGCGACTGGAAGTACTTGACGATGTGAATGCGCTCGATCGTCTCGACGTCGAGCCGCTGCTCGTTGAGCCAGTGGCCGAAGTGCCGCAGGTCGATCGCATACGACGCGAGCGAATTGCGCGCGAGACCTTTCTCGACCGACAGGTAGTCGAGATAGATCGGCAGCCAGGTCAGAAAATACGGGCCGGTCTCGCGTTTGTCGGGATCAATTGCCCGCGGCTTGCGCATGTTCGTGAGCGACGAGATCGGCCATGTACGAGCTCCGCACGAACGGGCCGGAGAACACCGCGCGGAAGCCGAGCTCCTCGCCGATCTCACGGTACTCCTCGAACACCGCCGGATGCACGTATTCGACGACGTCGAGCTTCTCGCGCTTCGGCTGCAGGTACTGGCCGATCGTCACGATCTCGACGTGCGACTCGCGCAGGCGCTGCAGCGCTTCCACGACTTCGTCGCGCCGCTCGCCGAGTCCGAGCATGAGCCCCGACTTCGTCGCGATCGTCGGATCGATCGCCTTCGCCTCGCGCAACACCGCGAGCGAGCGCTCGAAGCGCGAGCCGGGCCGCACGTAGTCGTAGAGCCGCGGCACGGTCTCGACGTTGTGGTTGAAGTAATCGGGCCGCGCCTCGACGACGATGCGCACCGCGTCGAGATTGCCGCGGAAATCCGAGGTCAGCACTTCGACCGCCGCGTGCGGCAAGAGCGCGCGCAACTCGTGAATCGTTTCCGCGAACTGCTGCGCGCCGCCGTCGTCGAGATCGTCGCGCGTCACCGACGTCACGACGACGTGCTTCAGGCCCAGGCGTCGCGCCGTCTCCGCGACCGCGCGCGGCTCGGCCGGCGACGGCGGCGCGTACGGGCGTCCCGTCGTCACATTGCAGAAGCCGCACGAGCGCGTGCAGATGTCGCCGAGGATCATGAAGGTGGCCGTGCCGCGCGAGAAACACTCCGTGCGGTTGGGGCACGCGAGCGACTCGCACACCGAGTGCAGATCGCGCTCGCGCAGCATCGTCTTGACCTCGCGCAGCGAGGCGAGGTTCAGCTTTTTCTCACGGATCCAGGGAGGCAAGCGTTGGGAGGACATGGTCGATTCAAAGCCGAACGAAGAATTTCGAATGAAGAATGCAGAAAGCGCGTCCGGCGCTCTTCATTCTAAATTCTTCATTCGAAATTCTTCATTCTTTCAAACGAAAACGCCGCCTTGCGGCGGCGTTCGAAGCAGCGTCTCTCGATCGTGCGCTAGTGTCCGGTGGCAACGGCCACGGGCGACAGCGACTTCTCGAGGCACTTGTGGATCAGCTTCTCGGCTTCCGGCTCGGGGATGTTCTTCACGATCGCGACCTCGGAGACGAGGAGATACTTCGCGCGGTCGTACATCTTCTTCTCGCGGAACGAGAGGCTCTTTTTCTTCTGCACCTCATTGAGGTTCTTGAGGACCTCAGCGACATCTTCGAGACGACCGGTCTTCATCTTCTCGAGGTTCTCGCGGTAGCGGCCCTTCCAGTCCGTGTGGCTCTTGACCGTCTTCTCCTCGAGCAGGCCGAGGAGACCCTTGATCTCTTTCTGCTGGTAGAGGCGGCGCAGACCGACGCGGTCCGTGTTCGTGATCGGCACCACCAGCCGCGAGTTGTTCGCAAGAAGACGCAGGTGATAGTAGCTGTCACCCGAAGGCATGATCGGCGACTCGCCGATGTGCTCGACCACGGTCACACCATGGTTCGGATAAACGAGCTTGTCCCCGACCTTGAAACCCAATTTCATTGACGACAAGTGAGGCTCCTTTCGGAAAGCGCTTAGGGATACAACATGAGGGACGGGCATTCTACGCCAGCGACCTCGGTGCGTCAAACTTCCGACGACGCCCGTTCTGCTGAAAACACCCAATAAATAGGCCGAAAACCGGCGGTTTCGCCGGTTTGCAAGTTTCGCGCGCGGCGCGCGAATGGCGTTCTCAGCGACCGCTCAGCGGCGCATGCGGCGGATCAGCTGATGCAGCCGGTCGAGTCCTTCGCGACGCTCGCTTTCGCTGCCGGTGAGCAGGTCTTCGATCATCTGCAGCTCGGTCTGCATCTCGAGCTCGGTGGCGGCGTCGCGCGACGCGGTGACGGTGACGTTCGACTGCGCGGGCGCCGGCGTCGCGGGTGACGAGGTCGCGATGACGGGCGCGGCGTTGCGCGTCTGCGCGCCGAGGGTGTCGCGCATGCGCTGCGCCATCGCGCGGATCGACTTCACGTCGTTGTTGTCGAGCGCGCGCAGCACCGCTTTCGCGCTTTCCACGGCGTCGATGTACGGGCTGTCGGGACGGTCGACGATCTTCGCGTGCACGAGCGTGAGGTCGAGGTTGCCGTAGCCCGCTTTCGGATCGGCGGAGGCGATGACGTGCACGGTGACCTGGCGTCCGATCGACGGCAGATCGAGCGGCTTCGTCTCGCCCGGCTGCAGCCACGCCTTGACGTCGATGGTCTGGCGCTCGGGGGCCGCGGAGCCTTGCGGCATGAGCTCGTAGTCGACGCGCTCGACCCACACCGGATTGTTCTTGCGCACGAGCAGACGGCGCGTCGGCACTTCGAGGATGACGCGGTAGATGAACGCGCCTTTCAATTCGAGCGTCGACATCTTGTCGGCGCGCGGCTGCACGGTGAACGAATCGCTCGTGCGTCCCGACTCGAAGCGCTCGAACGTCGCGTAGTCGTACGTGCCGTCGGAGCGCTTGCCGCGCAGCGCGTCGATGTCTTCGTTGACGATGCGTTTGAGAAGATCGGCCGGAAGATCGCGCTTGCTCGCCTGCGCGACGCGGTCGAGCACGATCGCGTCGTCGGCGACCTGAGCGAGGTTCACCGGCGCAGCAGCCGGCGGCGTGACATTGCTTTGCGCGACGTTGCTTTGCGCGACGTTGCTCTGCGCGACCTTGCTCTGCGCGAATAGTGGCGCGGCGAAGAGGAACGTTGCGATCGCGGCGCGTTTCATCGAGGACATCATTCGACTCCGAGCTCCGGCAGCGCGCTCGTGCCGGCGAGGCCGGCCGACGGCAGGCGGAGGTAATCGCAGACCGTGGCGCCGAGGTCGGCGAACGTCGTGCGCGTACCGAGCGGGCGCGCGCCGCGGATGCGCGGACCGGTGATGATGAGCGGCACGTACTCGCGCGTGTGATCGGTGGAGACGTCCGTCGGATCGCAGCCGTGATCGGCGGAGATGAAGACGAGGTCATCCTCCCGCAGCGATGCGAGCAGCGCCGCGAGCTCGCCGTCGAACGTCTCCAGCGCTCTCGCGTAGCCGACGGCGTCGTTGCGGTGGCCGTACTTCGAGTCGAAGTCGACGAGGTTCGTGAAGATGAAGTCGGCGTTCGACTCGCGCACGAGCTCGAGCGTCTTGCGCATGCCGTCGGAGTTCGATTCGGTGCGGATCTCGCGGCCGATGCCAACGCGGTCGAAGATGTCGGCGATCTTGCCGAGGCCGATGACTTCGCGTCCGGCGTTGTGCGCGCGTTCGACGACGGTCTCGCCGGTGGGCCGCACGGAAAAGTCTTTGCGGTTCGCGGTGCGTTTGAAGTGTCCCGCGCCGCTGCCGACGAATGGCCGCGCGATGATGCGGCCAATGTTGTGCTCGCCGCGCATGAGCTCGCGCGCGATCGCGCAGATCCGCCACAGCTCCTCGACCGGAATCACGTCCTCGTGCGCGGCGACCTGAAACACGGAATCGGCGGACGTGTAGACGATCGGCGAGCCGGTGCGCATGTGCTCTTCGCCGAGCTCGTCGAGGATGACCGTCCCCGACGCCGGCTTGTTGCCGAGCGTCTTCCGTCCGATGCGCCGCTCGTACTCGTCGATGATCTCGCGCGGAAACCCGTTCGGATACGTCCGGAACGGGTCGGCGACGATGAGCCCCATCATTTCCCAATGCCCCGTCGTTGTGTCCTTCCCCGCGCTGACTTCGTTCATGCGCCCGAACGCCGCCGCCGGAATGTCCGTCGACGCCGGCGAAGGGAGCGTGTGCAAAAGCCCGAGCCGCGTGAGCGTCGGCAGCTGCGGATGCTGCGCCTCGAGCACATGTCCGAGCGTGTTCGAGCCTTCATCGCCAAAGTCGCGCGCGTCCGGCAGCTCGCCGACGCCGAGGGAGTCGCAGATGAGAGTGATGACGCGGCGGTTGGTCATGAACCTGCTTTCTTGCGTGTCGTTTTCGGCGCCGCCGCCGTCTTCGCGCTCACGCGCTGCGGCTGCGCGGCGGAGGAGAGGCGGACGAGCGTGCGGAGGGCTTCGTTGACGGCTTGGTTGTCGGGGAAGACGGCCGCGAGATCTTCATCGAGCACGCGGATCACTTTCGGCCCGTGATACGCGACGAAGTAGGGATTCGGGCGGCCGTTGCTGAAGTCGATCTCGCGGTCGAGCGGATCGTCGTCAGCGGTTTGCTTTTTCTTCATAGGTTGGTTCTGCGTCGCACAGACATCAGGAGGCGCTCGTGTCTAACACCCCGATGATAAATCGCTCGTTACATGAAGAGCACAGCTCGGAATCATCGCAAATGCTCATGCACCATCGGTCGCTCCGCGGGGACCGCGTCGCTGATGGTCACGAACGACAAAAACTTCGAGCGCAGCTCGTCGGCGTCGCGATCGCTCGTGCCGAGTTGGATGCGGGCGATGGTGTCGCCGGCGCGGACTTCGTCGCCGACGTTCAAGTCGAAGAGCACGCCGGCGGCGTAGTCGATCACGTCGTCGGCTTTCTTGCGGCCGGCGCCGAGGTCGACGGTGAACATGCCGGCTTGGTAGGTGTCGATCGCGGTGAGAGCGCCGGATTGCGGGGCTTTCACCTCAATGGTCGTGCGCGGCTGCGGGAGGAGCGAGTAGTCGTCGACGATGTTCGGGTCGCCGCCCTGCGCGGCGATCCACTTGCGCGTCTGCTCGAGCGCGCGGCCGGAGGTCAGCGCGTCTTCGAGCGCGCGGTTCGCGGACGCCTCGTCGAAGCGTCCCGACATCACGAGAATGCGTTCGGCCTGCGCGCGCGTGACTTCGAGCACGTCCGCGGGACCGCGGCCTTTCAGCACTTCGATCGTCTCGACGATCTCGTTCGCGTTGCCGGCCGCGATGCCGAGCGGGCGGTCCATGTCCGTGATCAGCGCCTCGACGCGCGTGCCGGATCCCGCGGCTGCCGCGATGAGGCTCTGCGCGAGCGCCTTCGAGTCCTGGTAGATGCGCATGAACGCGCCGCTGCCCGTCTTCACATCGAGGATCAGTGCCGACGCGCCCATGGCGAGCTTCTTCGACATGATCGACGCGGTGATGAGCGGCAGCGACTCGACCGTGCCGGTCACATCGCGCAGCGCGTAGATCTTCTTGTCGGCCGGCGCGATGCCTTCGGTCGACGTCGAGATGACGCAGCCCGCATCGGCGACGCAGCGCTCGAACTCCTCGCGCGAGAGCCGCGCGTTGAAGCCGGGGATCGCCTCGAGCTTGTCGAGCGTGCCGCCGGTGTGCCCGAGTCCGCGGCCGGAGAGCATGCCGATCTTCACGCCGCACGCGGCCACCCACGGCGAGAGCACGAGCGACACCTTGTCGCCAACGCCGCCCGTCGAATGCTTGTCGGCGATGAAGTCGTACGAGTCGCGCAGATGCCACTGCTCGCCCGAGCGCAGCATGGCCTGCGTCAGCGTGGCCATCTCCTCCGCGGTCATGCCGTTGATCGCGATGGCCATCAACAGCGCCGACATCTGATAGTCGGGGATCGTGCCGCGCGTGAAGCCTTCGACGAAGAACTCGATCTCGCGCGGATCGAGCGGCGCGCCGCGGCGCTTGCGGTTGAGGAGCTCGTAGACGCTGTAGTCAGCCATAGCGGGGTAGCATAGCCGACCCATGAAAGCGGTGATCCTGCTGTCCGGCGGACTCGATTCCGCGACGGTTCTGGCGATGGCGAAGGCGGAAGGTCGCGTCTGTCACGCGCTGTCGATCGTCTACGGCCAGCGCCACTCCGTCGAGCTCGAGGCGGCGAAGCGCGTTGCCTCGGCGATCGGCGTCGCCGAGCACGACATCCACGCGCTCGATCTCCGCGCGTTCGGCGCGAGCGCGCTCACGAGCGACATCGACGTCCCGAAAGACGCCGTCGGCGCGCCCGGCATCCCGATCACCTACGTCCCCGCGCGCAACACGATCTTCCTGGCGCTGGCGCTGGGATTTGCGGAAGCGCGCGGCGCCGACGAGATCTGGATCGGCGTCAACGCGCTCGACTACTCCGGCTATCCGGACTGCCGTCCGGAGTTCATCGACGCCTTTCAGGACGTCATCCTCAAAGGCACGCGCAGCGGTGTCGAGCGCGGCACGCCTCGCCTCGTCGCGCCGCTGCTGCATCTCACCAAAGCGGACATCATCCGCCGCGGCATCTCCCTCGGCGTCGACTACGCGATGACGCATTCGTGCTACGACCCCGCGTCCGACGGACGCGCGTGCGGCCACTGCGACTCGTGCATCCTGCGGCGGAAGGGATTCGCGGAAGCGGGCGTTGAAGACCCGACGACGTATGCGGGTCACTGAGATCTTCCATTCGATTCAGGGCGAGTCGACGCACGCGGGACGTCCTTGCACGTTCGTGCGCCTCACCGGCTGCAACCTGCGTTGCCGCTGGTGCGACTCCGCGTACACGTTCGCCGGCGGCGAGAAGCTGTCGCTCGACGACGTCGTCGCGCGCGTCGAAGCGTACGGCTGCAACCTCGTCGAGATCACCGGCGGCGAGCCGCTCGCGCAGCAGGAAGCGTTCGCGCTGATCGCACGACTCTGCGACGCCGGCTACGAAGTGCTCATCGAAACGTCGGGCTCCATCGACACGGCTCCGGTCGACGGGCGCGCAAAGCTGATCCTCGATATCAAGTGTCCCGGCAGCGGCGAAGCCGCGAAGAACCGCTGGGAGAATCTCGAGCAGTTGCGCGCGCACGACGAGCTGAAGTTCGTGATCGCCGATCGCGCGGATTACGATTGGGCGCGGCGCGTGATCGCGGAGCGCGGGCTCGCCTCGCGCACGATTCTCTTCTCGCCCGTCTGGGGAGAGCTCGACATGAAGGCGCTCGCCGAATGGATGCTGGCCGACCGCGTTCCGGCGCGCCTGCAAACGCAGCTACACAAACACATCTGGGGTGCGGAGGCTCGCGGAGTTTGAATCCACCAAAACTCGATCACATCGGCATCGCCGTCCGCTCGCTCGACGCCGCGCGCGTCTACGAGGCCCTCGGCATGCGCATCGACCACGTCGAAACCGTCGCGTCGCAGGGCGTGAAGACGGCGTTCCTCTCCGCCGGCGACGCGAACCTCGAATTGCTCGAGCCGACCGGCCCCGATTCCACCGTCGCGAAGTTCATCGAGAAGCGCGGCGAAGGCATCCATCACATCTGCCTGCGCGTCGACGACATCGAGGCGCATCTCGCGAAGCTGAAGGCGGAAGGCTTCCGCCTCATCAACGAGGCGCCGGTGCCGGGCGCGCACGGCTGCCGCGTCGCGTTCCTGCATCCCGCCGCGGGCAACGGCGTGCTCATCGAGCTGTCGGAGAAGCGCGAAGAATGATTGAAGGCTTCGAGCCGTCGTCGCTCGTCATCGTGAACCTCGTCAATCCGAAGGAGAAATTCTTCGGCGTGCTGCGCTCGCTCTCCGCGGCCGGCATCACGATGCGCGCGATCAATCTCGATTCGTTCGACGACTGGATCCGGCAGATCTCGCGCGGCGAAGAATCCGACATCGAGATGGTGACGATGTTCGTGCCGCTGTTCCGCGTCGAGCGCATCTTCCTCGACGAGCCGATCGGCGCGATCCGTTCGTACGCGCAGCGCTTCGCCGACGTCGTCGGCACGGACGTCGCCGCATACCTCGGATTGCCCGCAAACATCTGAGCGCGTCCCTCCGTATAGAATTCGCCGCGAAAACCGCTGCTCTGGAGGCAACGTTGTCGAAAACCACCCGTCTGCTGCTGCTGTCCGCGCTCCTCGTCGTCGCCGCGATTCTCGCGGGATGCAAAGGCCAGGAGGAGTACGCCGAGCCCGAGGCGTTCAGCTTCGTCGTCTATCCCGGCGCGCGGTACCTGGGGCAGCTTACCGAGATCACCAAACAAGCGCACCGGACGCTCAATCCGGGGCAGGAACCGCCGCCGATCGCGATCTACGACGCCGACGTGCCGGTCGAGAAGGTCGCGGAGTTCTACGCGAAAGAGTATGGATACGCGCAGGTCGCGCCGGACGCGACGAACAACCTCAGCGCGGCGAAGCCCGAGGCGTACTACCGCGCGGGCGATCTCGCCACCGATGCGCGCGCGATCCAACCGCTGATGGAGCGGATGAACGTGCACGCCGACATCAGCAAGGCGACCGGCAGCTACAAAGCGGCCGAGATCGCGCCGCGTCCGAACCGTCCGCGCGTCACCGTGCAGCGGCCGTACTTCGACGTCACGAGCTCGCAGGTCGTCGACCGCACGCTCATTCTGATGTCGCGTTAACCACGCCGATGCCGCGCGAGGCGCTGATCGTCGGACTCGGTCTGATCGGCGGCTCCGCCGGCATCGCGTTGCGCGCGCGCGACTGGCGCGTGCGGTACGTCGATCCGAACGTCGCGCTCGAAGACGCGCTCGCGAAACAAGCCGCGCACGAGCGCGTCGACGCGATCGACGATGCGTCCGACGTCATCGTCTTCGCGACACCGATCGACGCCGCGGTGCGCGAGCTCGCGACGCTGCGCGCGCGCTGCATCGTGACGTCGACGTGCAGCGCGATGCGCGCGTTGCGCGCGTTGGCGCGGACGCCGTTCGTCGCCGGACATCCGATGGCCGGCTCGCACGAGCAGGGACTCGCGGCCGCGCACGGTAATCTCTTTCGAGAGAAGCGCTGGTTCGTCGACGGCGACAATGCGATCGTCGACGAACTGATTCGCGACTGCGGCGCGACGCGCGACAAGGTCGACGCGGAGACCCACGACGCGGCCGTCGCGCTGACCAGCCATCTGCCGCAGGTGCTCTCGACGGCGCTCGCCGCGTATCTGCAAGGACAGTCGATCGATCCACGTTTCGTCGGCAGCGGGCTGCGCGACTTTCTGCGGCTCGCCGGAAGTCCCGCGTCGATGTGGGCGCCGCTGCTCGCGGCAAACGGCGACAACATCGCGCCGCACGCGGAAGGCGTCGCGCGCATCGTGCGGTCGATGCTCGAGAGCGGCGACGCCATGCGCACGTTCGAGGACGCGCGGGCGTTCTGGCGGACGCTGTGAACGTCACCTGGCTTTACGTCGCGTGCGTCTACGCGGCGGCGGTGGCGCTCATGCGCCGCGCGCGGGTCGCGTTTCCGTGGTGGACGGCGGGGCTCTTCTACGCGCTCGTGCTCGCGTATTTCTGGAAGTCGATGACCGGCCCGTACGTGAACGTCGCCGCCGACATCCTGCAGTTCATCCCGCCGTGGTCGGCATCCGCGCCGTCGACGCTGACGAAAGTCACGGCGTCGAACTACGAGCTGCAGGACGTGCTCTTCCAGATCGCGCCGTGGTTCGCGCAGGTGCGCGCGTCGTGGCTCGCGGGCCACGTGCCGCTCTGGAACGACCTCACCGGCTGCGGCTATCCGCTCGCGGCGAACATGCAATCCGAGGCGTTCGCGCCGCTGCGGATCCTCGCGCTGCCGCTCGCGCTGGGACATGCGATCGCGGCGGAAGCGGCCATGAAAGTGCTCGTCGCGCTGACGGGCGCGTTTCTGTTCTGCAGGCGCAAATGGGACGTGGTGCCGAGTCTCGCGGGCGCGATCGCGTTCGGCTTCGGCACCGCGGTCATCACGTGGGTGCACTTTTCTGCATCTTCCGTGTGCATTTTGCTGCCGCTCGTGCTGCTGCAGCTCGATCTGCTGGCGGAATCGTGCACCTTCGGACGCTTCGCGTTCGCCACGGCGCTGGGACCTGCGGCATTCTTCGGTGGACATCCGGAGACGGCGGCGCATCTGGTCTTCTTCGGCGCGCTGTACGCGCTCTGGCTGCGGCGCGACTGGCGCTGGCTGCGGACGCTGGCTTGTCTCGCTGTCGTCGCGATGCTGCTCGCCGCGCCGCTGCTCGCGCCGTTCCTCGAGTCGATGCACAAGACCGCGCGCTACCAGCAGCTGGAAGTGCGCGCGCACGGCGGCGCGACCGCGTACTCCGATCTGCCGACGATCACGCCGATGATCCAGCCGCGCTTCTTCGGCACGCGTCCCGAGCCGCTGCGCGGCCCCGCGATCAGCGAGACCGTCGACGGCTTCGCCGGCCTCCTCGGCATCGGCGCGTGGTTCGGACTCGTCGCACGGATGCTGCTGCGGCGGCGGTTTCGGGATACCGAGGCGTTTCTCGTGTTCGGGATGCTCTTCGTGATGCTCGTGCTCGCGGACGTCGATCCGGTGGCCGCGCCGTTTCGCGCGTTGTTCGCGCTCGCATTGAACTTCCGCATGCGGCTCGTCTGCGCGTTTCTCGCGGCGGCGGCCACGGCCGCGCTCCTCGACAGCGTGAAACGCGAGTCGCTCGTGCCGTTGTGGATCGCGGTCGCAGGCGCAATCGGCGTGCTCGCGTTCATCACGCTGCGCAACGATCCGCAGCTGCGTGCGCTCGCGTTGCCGGTGATGATTCCGAGCGCGGCGACGCTGCTCGCGGCGCTGCTCTTCGCGCGACGCGCGCCGGCCATCGTCGTGGCGGTGCTGTTCGTCGAATTGTGGGCCAATGCCCACTACTGGAATCCCGCGCGTCCGCTGGGCGAGTTCTATCCGCGTACGCCGCTCATCGACGCACTGCTGCAGTTGCGCGGTACTTCGCACGACCGCATCGCCGGCATCGGCGCCGCACTCTTTCCGAACACGAACGCCGTCTTCGGCCTCGCGGACGTCCGCGTGCACGATCCGATGAGCAACGGCCGCTACCTCGGGCTGCTCGCGAACACGACCAGCTACAACGCGCGCGACTACTACGCGAAATGGCAGGACGCGGAGACGCCGCTGCTCGACTATCTCAACGTGCGCTGGCTCGTGACGGAACCGGGCGTCGCGCTCGCGGACCGGCGGCTGCTGTACGACGGCGCGGATGGCCGCATTTACGAGAACCTCCGTGCGCTGCCGCGCTTCTTCGCGCCGCGGAACGTGCTCCTCGTCGGCGATCTCGAGGAGCGGTTGCAGTCGCACAACGATTGGGCGAATACGGCGCTCGTGCGCATTCTCCCGAATGACGCAACGATCGGCCGCGATCTCCTCTCGCCGCGTCCCGCAAACGCGCCGGAAGCACGCGTCGATGTGAGGCAGACGCGCGACGACGCGTACGAGTTGCACGTCGACGCGCCGCGTTACACGCTGATCGTCAGCAGCGTCTCGTTCTGGCCCGGCTGGCGCGTGACGCACAACGGCCACGCACTGCGCGCGCTGCAGGTGAACGGCGTCTTCCTCGGATTCGTGATCCCGCCCGGACGCGGTGTCGTGAAGGTGGCGTATGTGCCGTGGAGTTTTTGGGGAGGGGTGGTGGCGGCGGGATTGACGGTGATCGCACTTATGATCTGCCGCGCGTGTTCAACCCGACCTGGCTCTACACCGGCGCCGTCTACGCGCTCTTCGTGTTTCTCGCGCGGCGCCGCGGGGTCGAGATCCCCGTCCGTATCGCGGCCTATTTTTACGCGCTCGTCTTCGTCTTCCTCTACCTCCCGCTGACGCAGGACTACGTCAACATCCCCATCGACTTCATCAAGTCGCTGCCGCCGTGGTCGTATCTCACGCGCGACCACAGCTCGCTCAATCCGCAGATGAACGACATCGTCCTGCAGATCGTGCCGTGGGCGCATCAGGTGCGCGAGGCGTGGCGCTCGCTGCATCCGCCGCTGTGGAACGACATGGCCGCGTGCGGCTATCCATTGCTGGGCAGCGGACAAAGCTCCGCGCTCTCACCGCTGCGATTGCTCGGACTCCCGCTCTCGCTCGCGCACGCGATCACGTTCGAAGCCGCGGCGAAGATCCTCGTCGCGCTGACGTTCACCTTTCTCTGGTGCCGCAAGCGCGGCTACTCGGAGCTCGCCAGCGCCGCGGGCGCGACGGCGTTCGGCTTCTCCGCGTTCATCATCGTCTGGCTGCACTTCCCGCTCATCACCACCGCGTGCTTCGTGCCGGCGGTGTTCTATCTGATCGATCTCCTCGTCGAGCGTCCGACGCGCGCGCGCTTTTCCGCGGCGGCGGTCGTGTGGGCGGTGATGCTCTTCGGCGGACATCCGGAGACCGCGTCGCACACCTTCTTCGTGGCGCTGCTGTACGTCCTCTGGATCGTCTTCGTCGAGCGCGCCGCGACGTGGCGCCTCTTCCTCGTCCTCGGCGGCGCGCTGGCCGTGGCAGCATTGCTCGCCGCGCCGTTCCTCGCACCGTTCGCGGAGGCGCTCACGAAATCGAAGCGCTATCAGGAGCTGAAGGCGCATCCGATCGGCTACGAGGTGCCGTACTCCGACTGGCCGTCCGCGATCGTGCTCCTGCAGCCGCACTTTTTCGGCGAAGTGCCGCGCGAACATCCGTGGGGTCCCGAGCACGCCGAGTCGATCACCGCCTTCGCCGGCTACCTCGGCGTCGCGGCGTGGTTCGCGCTGCTGACGCACGTCATCCGCACGCGGCGCTTCCGTTCGCGCGAAGCCTTCTTCGTCGTGGCGACGTTGATCGTTCTCGGCGTCATCCTCTCCTGGCCCGGCATCAGCCAGCTCTTCCACTTCGTCTTCCATCTCGCCGCGAACGCGCGCCTGCGTCTCTTCCTCGCGCTGCTGCTCGCGGTGCAGACCGCCGCCGCCATCGATCTCGCGGAACGCGACCGCGTCTCACTGCTCGCCGGCATCCTCTGCGCGAGCGCGCTGCTGCTGGATCTATTGATATCCACGCAATTTCCGCATGTGGCGCTGCGCGACAGCGCGATTCTGGCCATGCTGCCGAGCGTTCTCGTGCTGGCGCTGGCGACGCTCGTGGCGATGTCGAAGAACCGCACGCGCGACGTCGCGCTGCTGTTGCTCGTCGCTGCCATGCTCGCGGAGCTGTGGAAAGTCGGCCGCGACTGGAACCCCGTCGTCGCGGAGAAATGGATGTATCCGCGGACGCCGATCCTGCAAAAGCTCGACGCGCTGATGAAGAGCGATCCCTCGCCGTACCGCATGGTCGCGAACGGCCCCGCGTTCTTCCCGAACCTCGCCGCGGTCTACGGTTTCGAAGACGTCCGCGCGCACGACCCGATGGTCAACGGCCGCTACATCGGCCTGCTGCGCACCATCCTCCATTACGACTCCGAGAACTACTTCGCGCCGTGGCCGGAGTACGAGAAGCGCTTCATCGACTACCTCAACGTCCGCTACGTGCTCACCACGTGGCGCGCCACGCTCCCCGAGCGCTACCACATGCTCTACGACGATCGCGACGGCCGCATCTTCGAGAACGTCGACGCGCTGCCGCGCTTCTTTCCCGTGCGCAACGTGCTGATGGAGTTCCGCGACGACTACTTCTACGACAAGCTGCGGACGATGGAGGACTGGGCGGTGACGGCGGTGCTCGACAAGCTCGACGTCGAGAACGAGCAGATGCGCCACGACTTCTTCACGCCGAGGGCGGCGGATGCGCCGATGGCGACGGCGCGCGTGGTGAAGGAGAGCGCGACCGAATACAAAATCCACGTCAACGCGCCGCGATACACGCTCATCGTCAGCAGCGTCCCGTGGTGGCCGGGGTGGAAGATCGAGCGCAACGGCGCACGCGCGGAGCCGGTGCGCGTCAACGGCGCGTTCCTCGGATTCGTCGCGCCGCCGGGCGAGCTCGACGTGCGCGTCTGGTATGACCCCTGGACCTTCCGCGCCGGCTGGCTCATCGCGCTCGCGACCGTCGCCGCGCTGATTCTCGTTCCGCGACGCGCATGAATCTCACCTGGCTTTACGTCGGCATCGTCTACGCGCTCGCGGTCGCGGGCGCGCGGCGGCTCGGCGCGGACCTGCCGAAGCGCGTCGCGTTCGCGTTCTACGCGCTCGTGGTCGTGCTCTTCTGGCTGCCGCTGACGCAGGACTACGTGACGACGCACGACGACGTGCTGAAGGTGCTCCCGCCGTGGGCGATGATGACCCGCGACTACCACGTCATCAACGGCGAGATGAACGACGTCCCGCTGCAGATGGTGCCGTGGGCGCACGCGGTGCGCGAGGCGTGGCGCGCCGGACACGTGCCGCTCTGGAACGCCACCGCCGGCAGCGGCTATCCGCTCCTCGCGAACGGCCAGAGCGGCGCGCTCTCGCCCTTCCGCCTCCTTGCGCTCCCGCTCTCCCTCGGCCACGCGATGACCGCGGAAGGCGCGCTGAAAGTGCTCCTCGCGCTGACGTACGCGTTCCTGCTCGCGCGGCGGCGATATTCGCGGATCGCCAGCGCGATCGCCGCGGCGACGTTCGGCTTCTGCGGCTGGCTCGCGGTGTGGCTGCACTTCCCGCACTCGTCGACCGGCTGCTGGCTGCCGGCGCTGCTCTTCCACGCGGAGCTGCTGATCGAACGCCGCACGCCGCTGCGCTTCGCCGGTGCGAGCCTCGTGTGGGCACTCGCGCTGTTCGGCGGACATCCGGAGACCGCCGCCCACGCCGGCTTCATCGCGCTGCTGTATGTCGCGTGGCTGCTCTTCGTCGAACGCGTCGCGAGCTGGCGCGTGCTGCTGCCGCTCGGCGGCGCGCTCTGCGTGGCGGCGCTCCTCGCCGCGCCGCTGCTGCTGCCGATGGCCGAGGCGATTCCGCGGTCGCAGAGATATCACCTGTTGAAAGAGCGGCCGTGGAAGCACGAGCTGCCGTTCGCGGACCTGCAGTCGGCGATCGTGATGGTCGCGCCGCGCTTCTTCGGCGACGTGCCGTACGAGCGGCCGTGGGGCCCCGCGGCGGCAGAACCGGTGAGCGGCGCCGCGGGCGTCTTCCGCTTCGCCGCGTTCGTCGCGGTGCTGATCGCGGTCATTCGCAAACGCGCGTGGCGCTCGCGCGAGGCGTTCTATCTCGTCGTGTCGGTGTTCCTCTTCGGCATCCTGATGTCGTGGCCCGGACTGCGGCAGCTGATCCACGCGATCTTTCCGATTGCGGCGAACGCGCGCCTCCGTTTGCCGCTCGCGCTCTTCCTCGCGCTGCTCTCGGGCGCCGCGATCGACGAGGCGCGAGAAACGCGCGTGCCGCTCCTCGCCGGCATCGCCACGGTCGGCGCGCTGCTCCTCGCGCTGCTGCGCCTCACGCAGTTCCCGAGCGACTTCGCGCGCGACAGCGCGCAACTCGCGCTGCTGCCGAGCGTCCTCGTGCTCGCCGTCGCCACAGTCGCCGCGATCACCCGCAACGACGCGCGCCGCACGCTCGCCACCTCCGCGCTTCTCGCCGCGATCGCCTTCGAGCTCTTCCCTATCGCCGGCTCGTGGAACCCGCCGCAGCCGGCGCGCACGATGCGGCCTGTCACGCCGATCCTCGCGAAGCTGCGTGCGCTCGCGCCGCGCGAACCGTTCCGCATCTGCGGCATCGAAGGCACGTTTTTCCCGAACCTGCCCGCGCTCTACGGCTTCGAGGACGTGCGCGCGCACGACCCGATGGCGAACTACCGCTATCTCGATTTCCTGAAGCTCACCACCGGCTACGACTACACCGCGTACCACGCGCAGTGGATCGAGTTCGACACGCGCGTCTTCGATTACCTCGGCGTGCGCTTCGTGCTCCAGCCGCGCGACTATCCCGATCCCGCGCGCATGCTCCTCCGCCACGACGGCCGCGACGGAAAGCTCTTCGAGAACCCGAACGCGCTGCCGCGCTTCTTCGCCGTGCGCAACGTCATCCTCACCTTCGATCGCAACGCCTTCCGCGCGCAGCTCGCCGGCCTGGCCGGCTGGAACGAGACGGCATTGCTCGATGAGCTGAAGCTCGAGAACGCGCAGATGGGCCGCGACTTCTTCACGCCGCGGCCCGCGAACGCGCCGCTTGCGACGACGCGCCTGCAACGCACGAGCGACGCCGAGTACGCGCTGCACGTCGACGCGCCGCGCTACACGCTCGTCGCCAGCAGCATTCCGTGGTGGCCTGGCTGGAAGGTGACGCGCGACGGCAAACGCGTCGCGCCGATCCGCGTGAACGGCGCGTTCGTCGGCTTTGCGGTGCCATCCGGCGCGCACGACGTCCGAGTGGTCTACGCGCCCGACTCGTTCCGCCTCGGCGTGTTGCTCGCCGCGCTCGCGCTCAGCGGAATCGCTTATTCAATCGCTCGCGGGCGATCGTATCGACGCGCGCCAGCAGCGGCGTGAGCGCCTCGCGCTGCTTCTCGACGAGCTGCGCGATGCCGCGTTTCGCCAGACCGACCATGGCCGCCAGCTCGTCGTCGCTGAACGTCGCGCCTTCGGCGGTGCCCTGCAGCTCGACGAAGCGGCCTTTGTCCGTGGCCACGATGTTCATGTCGACGCCGGCCTTCGAGTCCTCCGCGTAATTGAGATCGAGCATCGCCGTGCCGCCGATCATGCCGACCGACACCGCCGCGATGAAATCGACGACCGGCCAGCTCGCCATCGCGCCGTCGACGTAGAGGCGCCCGAGGGCGGTCACGAGCGCGACGTACGCACCGGTGATCGACGCCGTACGCGTGCCGCCGTCGGCCTGGATGACGTCGCAGTCGATCCAGATCGTGCGCTCGCCCATCAGCTCCGCGTTCACCGCCGCGCGCAGCGAGCGGCCGATGAGACGCTGGATCTCCATCGTGCGCCCGCCCTGCTTCCCCTTCGCGGCCTCGCGCTCGACGCGGTCCGTCGTCGCGCGCGGCAGCATTCCGTACTCCGCGGTGATCCAGCCTTTGCCGCTGCGGTAGAGAAACGGCGGGACTTTCTCCTGCACGGACGCGGTGCAGATGACCTTCGTGTCGCCGACCTCGATGAGCACCGAGCCTTCCGCGTGTTTGGTGAAGTTCGTGCGGATCGTGACGGGGCGAAGCTCGTCCGCGGCGCGGCCGTCGTTGCGCGTCTTGCCGACTTGAGTCATGCGAGCACTTTCTCTTCGATGACCGCGCCCTTCGGCACGACCACGATGCCGGATTCGGTGACCGTGAAACGCTGACGATCGAGCTCGAGGTCGTAGCCGATGGTCGTGCCGGGCGGGATCTTCACGCCTTTGTCGATGATGGCGCGACGGATCTTCGAGTGGCGCCCGACCTCGACGCTTTCCATGAGGATCGACTCGTCGACGTCGGCGTAGGAGTTGATGCGCACGCGCGGATGCAGCACGCAGCGGTTGATCGTGCCGCCGGAGATGATCGTGCCGTCGGAGACGAGCGAGTCGGTCGCGATGCCGATGCGCTGCGACTTCGAGTCGGCGAAGACGAACTTTGCCGGCGGCTGATGCATCGGCGCGGAGACGATCGGCCACATCGGGTTGTAGAGGTTGAACATCGGCGTCACGGCCACGAGGTCGAGCGCCGCCGCGAAATACGAGTCGATCGTGCCGACGTCGCGCCAGTAGCCGCGGTTGTGCGGGTCTTCGCCGGGGATGAAGTTCTCGCCGAAGTCGTACGCGTGCACTTTCATGCGCGGATACATCTCCGGGATGATCTCCTTGCCGAAGTCGACGCCGGCGTTGCGCAGCGCATTGCGCTGCAGCACGTCGATCATCACGCTCGCCTTGAAGATGTAGTTGCCCATCGACGCGAGGATCATGTCCGGGCGTCCGGGAATGGTCCGCGCGCCGCTCTTCGGCTTCTCGACGAAACCGGTCACGCGAAAGTCGGAGTCGACTTCGACGACGCCGAAGTGCTCGGCCTCGTCCACCGGCACCGGGATCGTGGCGATCGTCAGATCGGCGTCGCTGGCGATGTGCTCCTGCAGCATCTGGTTCACATCCATCTTGTAGATGTGATCGCCGCCGAAGACGCAGACGTACTCGGGCTCCTCGTCGAAGATCAGCTCGAGGTTCTGGAACACGGCGTCGGCGGTGCCGCGGAACCAGAACGGACCCTTGCGCATCTGCGCGGGCACGACGTCAACGTATTGACCAATTTCTGGCACCAGCCGCCACGTGCGCGTGATGTGCTCGATGAGCGAGGTCGATTTGAACTGCGTCAGCACCTTCAGCTTGAAGAAGCCGGAGTTGATGAAGTTGTTGATGACGAAGTCGATGATCCGGTATCGGCCGCCGAACGGCACGGCCGGTTTGGCGCGGTCTCGGGTGAGCGGATAAAGCCGCTCTCCCATCCCGCCGGCGAGGATCATCGTGAGGACGTTGCGGCGCGCGAGCGATGCGTGCATGAGCTTCTGACCGGCAGCGATTCTTCCCAGACGGCTGCGGAAAAGCAAATCCCGTGACCGGCCGGCGCACTCTATACTTTCCGCCGCATGGCGGAACGCGACTATTACGAAATCCTCGGCGTGAAAAAAGGTGCCTCCGAGGAGGAGATCAAGAAGGCGTATCGCAGCCTCGCCAAGAAGTTCCATCCCGACAAGAACAAGGGCAACAAGGACGCTGAGAACAAGTTCAAGGAGATCTCGGAAGCGTACGCGGTGCTCTCCGACAAGGAGAAACGCGAGCAATACGATCGGTTGGGGCGCGAGGCCTTCGGCCCCGGCGGTGCGAATCCGTTCGCCGGCTTCGACTTCTCGCAGTTCATGGGCGGCGGCGGTGGCGGCGGACGCACGCGCCGCGGCGGCGGCGGTGCTGGCGGCGGACGAACCTCATCGACGATCGACTTCACCGACATCTTCGGTGATCTCTTCGGCGGCGGCGGTGGCGGCGGCTTTCAGCAGGCGCCGTCGCGCGGCGAAGACGTCGCGGCCGAAACGACGATCGACTTCAAGGACGCGGTCGAAGGAACGACGCTCGACGTGCGCGTCGGCCACGAGCGCGTGAAAGTGAAAGTGCCGGAAGGCGTCGCCGACGGACAGACGCTGCGCATCCGCGGCCGCGGCGGAAACGGCGCGAACGGCGGCCCCGCCGGCGATCTGCATCTGAAGATTCACGTTCGCCCGCATCCGTTTTTCGAGCGCCGCGGCGACGACATCTACATCGATCTGCCGATCACGGTCGGTGAGGCGATTCGCGGCGCGGAAGTGGACGTGCCGACGCTGCAGGGAAACATCCGCATGCGCATCCCCGCGGGTACGCAGACCGGCCGCACGCTCCGTCTCAGTGGCAAAGGCGTGAAGAAGAAGAGCGGCGCGGGCGATCAGTACATCCGCGTGATGGTGCACGTTCCGGCCTCCGCGCCGGCTGAGGCCGTCGATGCGATCGAGAACGCGTACGCTGAACATCCGCGCGCACAGTGGAAGACGACGCTGTAAAGTTCCACTTCTTCGATGCTGATCCAACTCCTGCGCGCGGATGTCACGTCTCTTAAAGTCGATGCGATCGTCGCTCCCGCCGATCCGCAGTCGGGCTCCGCGCGCGACGGCCGCGCGGTCGTGACGACGGGCGGGAACCTGCTCGCGCGCTTCGTGATCCACGTCGCGCTGCCGGATGCAAACGATGCCGACGCCGACGCGAAACTGCGCCACGCCACGCTCGACGCGCTCGAACGCGCCGAGGAGCTCGCGGTGGCGTCGGTCGGCCTCCCTGCGATCGCGACGGGACCGTTCGGCTTCACCACCGACCGCTGCGCGCACGCGATGCTCGCCGCCGCGATCGAACACCGCCCGCGCGCGCGCTCGCTCCAACGCGCGGTGTTCTGCCTCTTCGGCGCCGACGAGTACCGCGCATTCGAGACGATCCTGCAGGAGCTCGACGCATGACGTCCGCTGCCACCTTCGCCGACCAGATCTTCGTCATCGGCGACTCGCACATCGGCCTCGCCGACGGCAACGAGTCGCGCGTGAACGCGTGGCTCGATCGCCTGCGCGCTTTGCATCCGCGCGCGCTCTACCTCAACGGCGATCTCTTTCACTACCTCATCGCCCATCCGAACTTCCGCACCTCATCGGTCGAAAAGGTTCTCGCGAAGTTCCGCGAGCTGCGCGACAGCGGCATCGCCATTCATTACGTCGAAGGCAACCGCGATTTCTTTCTCAAAGGCTCGTTCGTCGAGGACGCGGTCACCGACATCGCGCTCGAATACGCGATTCCCGCGGGCGATCACCGGTACCTCATCGTGCACGGCGACGGCATCAACGATCGCGACTGGAAGTACCGCTTCTGGCGCCGCGCATCAAAAAATCCGCTCACGAAGCTCGGCGTGAAGCTGATCCCGAAACGCACCGCACGCAAGTTCGTCGACGACGTGGAACGCCGCCTGTCGACATCGAACTTCAAACACAAATCGCGAATCCCCGCCGAGGTGATGCGCGACTACGCGTCCCGCCGCGCCCGCGAGGGCTACACGGACGTGGTGTTCGGCCACTTCCACCAGAAACTCGAACTCGACGGCGCCGCCAAGGTGACGGTCCTCCCCGCCTGGTACGAGTCCGGCGAAGCCATGGTCATCGACCCCAACACGGGCGCTGCCACGTTCGCGATCGTCTAGGAGACGACCAGGGGGCCTCCGGCGGGCCGGCGCGGCCGGCGGCGCTAAGGGCTTAGCCAGTACGCACGTGCGGCTGCCGTCAACGCGAACAGCGCGACCGCACGCGCGTCTAGGCTAGGCCCTTAGCGCTGCCGGCCGCGCCGGCCCGCCGGAGGCCCCTCGTCGTCTCCCGTACAATCGCGCGCGATGCGCGTCACGTTTTTGGGGACGGGGACTTCGACGGGGGTGCCGGTGATTGGGTGCCGGTGCCGGGTGTGTACGTCGGACGATCCGCGGAACCAGCGGTTACGGCAGTCGGTGGCGATCGAGGCGGAGGGAAAACATTTTCTGATTGATACGACGCCGGACTTGCGGCTGCAGTTGTTGCGGCATCCGATCCCGAGGTTGGATTTCGTGTTGTATACGCACTCGCATTCGGATCATTTGATGGGATTGGACGACATCCGGCCGTTCAATTTCCGGCAGCGCGAATCGATTCATGCGTTCGCCAATCCGATGACGGCGAGAGCGATCCGGAGAGCGTTCGCGTACATCTGGGATACGTCGACGCAGATCGGCGGCGGGAAGCCGCAGCTCGAGTTGCATGAAGTTGAAGAGCGCTTCACGCATGAGGGTGTAGCGATCACGCCGATCCCGGTCGCGCATGGCGACTGGACGATTCTCGGGTATCGCATTGGCGGGTTCGCGTACATCACGGACACGAGCGGGATTCCGGACGAATCGATGGAACTGCTGAAGGGCGTGGACGTGCTGGCGTTGGATGGCTTGCGGCCGGCGCCGCGGCATCCGACGCATTTCACGATCGGCGAAGCGGTCGAATGCGCGAAGCGAGTCGGAGCGAAGACTACGTACATCATCCATCTCGCGCACGAGGTCGAGCACGCGGAGGTCGCGGCCACGTTGCCGGACGGCATCGAGCTCGCGTGGGACGGGCTGGCGTTCGACGTATGAAAATCATTCGCAAAGCGGGCGCGCTGGATGGCGTCGTCACCGCGCCGCCGTCGAAGAGCTACTCCGTGCGTGCGTTGTTGCTCGCGGCCATGGCAGAAGGGACGACGCGGGTCGAGAACTGTCTCGATGCGGACGACACGCGGTATGCGCTGGAAGCGTTGCGTGCGATCGGCTTCGCGGTGAGCGGCTCGATCGCGGCGGGCGTGACGGTGGGTGCGCGGACGTCGATGTCGGCGACGGAAGTGCCGATCTTCGTCGGCAACGCGGGAACGGCCATGCGGTTTTTCACGGGCTGGCTCGCGTTCACGCCGGGGCGTTTCCTTCTTTCCGGCGAGCAGCGGATGCATGAACGCCCGATCGGCGACCTGGTGGAGGTACTGCTTTCCATCAGCGGGGAAGTGGAGTACGTCGAGCGGGAAGGCTTTCCGCCGCTGCGCATCCGCGGCAAAAAAATGCGCGGCGGCTTCGACGTCGCGATCTCGGCGGAGACGTCGAGCCAGTTCGTCTCCGCGCTCATGCTCGGCGGCGCGGTGCTGCCCGACGGCATCACGCTGCGGCTCTCCTCGATCGCGTCGGGGCCGTACCTCGACATCACCGCCGACATCCTGCGCACCTTCGGCGCGCGCGTCACGCGCGACGGCGACGTCATTCACGTGCGCGCGGGGCGGCTGGCGCAGGAGACGTATCGCGTCGAAGGCGACTGGTCGTCCGCGTCGTACTGGTTCGCGGCCGCGGCGGCGACCGGCGGCACGATGCGCGTGCGCGGTCTTGCGGTGCCGACGGCGCAGGGCGACGCCGGCTTCATCGACATCCTCGCGGCGATGGGCTGTGCGATCGAAGCGGGCGCGGACGAAGTCGTCGTGCGCGGACCGGAGCGGTTGCGCGGCGGCACGTTCGACTGCAACGCCACGCCTGACATCGTCCCGACGCTCGCCGCGATCGCGCCGCTCGCATCGACGCCGGTGGAGATCGTGAACGTCGCGAACCTGCGCGTGAAGGAATCGGATCGCCTGGCGACCGTCACGAGCGAGCTGCGGCGCCTCGGCGCGGTCGTCGAAGAGCGGCCGGATGCACTGCGCATCGAACCCGGCTGGAGCGATGCGCCGGCGACGATCGAGACGCACAACGATCACCGCATCGCCATGGCCTTCGCCATCGCCGGCATCGCGCGCGGCAACGTGACCATCGGCAAAGAGCAGGTCGTTTCGAAGTCGTATCCGCGATTCTGGAAAACGCTCGACGAAGTGCTCGGATAGACTCTCCTCCGCCCATGTCCGCGTGGTATCTGCTGCTGGCGCTGTTCTTCGTGCTCGCGAACGGCTTCTTCGTCGCCGCCGAGTTCGCGATCGTGAAGGTGCGGCCGACGCAGCTCACCGAAGGCGGCGCGCGCGCGCGCATGACCCGGCGCGTGCACCGGCGGCTCGATGCGTATCTCGCCGCGTGTCAGGTCGGGATCACCTTCGCCTCGCTCGCGCTGGGGTGGGTCGGCGAGCCGGCGTTCGCGACGATCCTCATGCCGCTGCTGCGCTCGTCCGGCGCGTTCGCGGAGCCGATCGCGCATTCGATCTCCGCGACCGTCTCCTTCATCCTCATCTCCGCGCTGCACATCATCTTCGGCGAGCAGGTGCCGAAGTTCCTCGCCATCCAAAAGTCCGCCGGCACCGCGCTCTGGACCGCGCACGTGCTGCACGGCTTCTACGTCTTCACGTATCCCGCGATCTGGGTGCTGCGCGGCCTCACGAACGCCGCGCTGCGCCTCTTCCGCATCCATCCCGCGGCGGAAGACGAGGCCGTGCATTCGGTCGACGAGCTGCGCATGATCCTCGCGAGCTCGGAGAAGGCAGGCATCCTCTCCGAAGAAAACCGCGAGATCATCGAAGGCGTCTTCCAGTTCTCGAAGCGCACCGCGCGGCAGATCATGGTGCCGCGCACCGACGTCGTCATTCTCTCTACGACGAAGTCGATCGAAGAGAATCTCGAGACCATCCGCACGACGCGCCACACGCGCTATCCGCTGTGCGAGGGCACGCTCGATCAGACCGTCGGCCTCATTCACGTCAAGGATCTGCTGCTCGCGCAGCTGCGCGGACCGGGACGCAAGCTCGAAGACCTCAAGCGCGACATCCTCTTCGTGCCGGAGAACAGCACCGTCGAGTCGCTGCTCTCGCAGTTCATCGAGCAGAAGACGCACATGGCCGTCGTCGTCGACGAGTACGGCGGCTCCTCGGGCATCGTCTCGCTGGAGAACATCACTGAAGAGCTGTTCGGGCAGATTCAGGACGAGTTCGATCGCGAGCGACCGGAGATCGAGCCGCTCGGCAACGGACGCTATCGCGTGCGCGGCGACTATCTGATTGAGGATCTCGCCGATCGCCTCAAGATCGACGTCGGCGAACCGGAAGAAGAAACCGTCGGCGGCTACGTCGCCGCGCGCCTCGGGCGCGAGGCGATGCCGGGCGATCGCGTCGAGCTGCGCGATCTCACCATCACCGTGCTCGAGGCCGAACGGTTCCGCGTGCGTTGGGTCACCGTGGAAACAAAACTGCCGGCCACGGAGCCGGCAGAGGAAGAAGAAGAACGAGACGCGGCGGGCGTCTGAGCCCGCGCGCGTCGTTGTGTGTTGTCAGTGCTTGCGGAAGATGCCCGTCAGTTTCCCGGGAAGGTTCGACATCATCCGCCAAGCCCGCGACATCATGCCGTTGTCCTGCTCGACGTGGTTCGCGTGGCGTGCGTAGCGCGATTCTTTCAAGATCCCATTGGTTTCCTGGATTCGCATCTAACCTCCTTCACCATCAGTTATTTGCGAACGGGATGCCACCTTAGCGGGAGCCGTCCGAGACCGCCTTCTCGTGATACGCGACGACGATGTCGCGCACCTGCTCGGGCTCGTCGACGACGTGGATGTTGTCGACGTCTTCCTGCGTGATGTTGTTCGCGTCGAGCACGCGCTTGCGCAGCCAGTCGATCATTCCCGCCCAATACTCCGTGCCGAAGAGGATCACCGGAAAGTCGGAGATCTTCTTCGTCTGGATGAGCACGAGCGCGCCGAAGAGCTCGTCGAGCGTGCCGAAGCCGCCGGGGAAGGTGACGAATGCCTCCGAGTACTTCACGAACATCGTCTTGCGCACGAAGAAGTAGCGGAACGTCATCGCCTTGTCGACGAAGGTGTTGACCTCCTGCTCGAACGGCAGCTCGATGTTGCAGCCGATCGAGAGCGCGCCTGCCTGCCGCGCGCCTTTGTTCGCCGCTTCCATGATGCCGGGGCCGCCGCCGGTGATGATCGCGAAGCCCGCGCGTCCGAGGAGCTCCGCGGTGCGCACGGCGAGGTCGTAGTAGCGGTCGGAGAGCACCGTGCGCGCGGAGCCGAAGATCGACACCGCGGGGTAGACGTCGGCGAGGTGATCGAAACCGGAGACGAACTCGCTCGTGATCCGCAGCACGCGCCACGATTCGCTCTGCAGCGTTTCCTCGCGGGTGGGACGGTCGAGCAGCTTGCGGTCTTCGAGAGACTCGCGCCGGGTGGGAGGGATGTGCAGCTTCGGGTCGTCGTCGTGCGCCATGCGGCGCATTCTATGGATGTGGAGCGGCGGACGCGCGCCCGCCGCTCCGATTCTCAACGGGAGATTACTGGCGCAGCTTGATGACGGCGGTCTCGACGAGCTTGTCGCCCGGCAGTCCGCTCTGCCACGCGGTGGCGCGCACGCTGCCCGTCTCGCTCATCGTGCCGAACGCGGTGCGCACGCGGAAGCGAACCGTCGAACGCTCGGCCGGCTGGATGTTGCCGAACGTGAAGCGATAGAGGTTCGAGCCCGGCGAGTGCATGACGTTGATGCCGCGGTCGTTGGTCTGATCGAGCACGATCAGCTGCGACGGCAGCTCGACCTCGAGCAGCACGTCCTGGATGTTGTTCACGCCGGCGTTCGAGATCGTGACGTCGAGATTGTCGACGCCCTGCTCCGGCAGATCGTCCGGATGCGCGATGTTGAGCTTGAGCAGCTGTCCGCGCGTCGTCACGGCCATGCCGCTGCTCTTGCACGCGCCCGCGGTGAGCAGCGCCAAGGCGAGCACGACCATCGTGCCGATCGTCAGAATCTGTTTGCGGTTCATTCAAAATCTCCTTCTGTCGCGCGACCGCTGGACTGCGGCCGCTGAGCGGTGTTATTAGCAAACTTGGGACCGGCACGAGAGGTGCTGGGCTCGCCCGCGCTATGGAGTACTTCATCGGCGTCGACGGGGGCGCCTCGAAAACCGCCGCGATCGTCGTCGATGAAAGCGGCCACATCCACGGCCGCGGTCTCGCCGGCGGCTCGAACCATCTCCGCGTCGGCATCGAGGAAGCAACGCGCAACATCGAGCGCGCCGTGAACATCGCCCTCGTCGAGGCCGGCATCGCGATTCGCAACGTCGAGTACGCGTACTGCGGCGTCGCCGGCTCCGATCATCCCGCGCACCGCCAGCGCGTCATCGATTCGCTGAAGATTTTCTTTCCGCGCGGCAACTTCATCGTCGACACCGACGCGCGCATCGCGCTGACCGGCGCGGTCGGCTTCGGCGCGGGCGTGGTCGTGATCGCGGGCACGGGCTCGGTCGCGTTCGGCCGCAACGAGGGCAACGGCGAAGCGCGCGCCGGCGGCTGGGGTCCCACCCTGGGCGATGAAGGCAGCGGGTTCTGGATCGCGCGCGAAGGCCTCTCCGCGATCGTGCGCGCGCACGACGGCCGCGGCTTCGCGACGAAGATGACCGATCTGCTCTGCGACGACTACGACATGTGCAGCCCCGAGGAGCTGCCGCGGTTCGTGTACGCAACGACGACGCATGCGGATGACATCGCGCGTTACGGCAAGCTCGTCATCGAAGCAGCACAGGCGGGCGACGACATCGCGCGAGACATCCTCGCGCGCGGCGGCTCCGAGCTCGCGGAGTGCGTGCTCGCGGTCGCGCGCAAGCTGCATCTGACGGACGTGGCGTTTCCCGTCGCGTACGTCGGCGGCGCGTTTCACGCGGGCGAGCTGCTGCTCAATCCGATGCGTCTGCGGTTGCAGCGCGACGCGCCGGGAGCGTCGCTCGTCGCGCCGTTGAAGCCTCCCGTGGAAGGGGCGGCGATGATGGCGATGAAGGCGGCCGAGAAGCCGCGCGCGGGTCGAGCCTAGTCGACCCTGAGGGCATAGCCGATTCGCACGTGCGGCTGCACTGAAGTACATTTCGCGCGGCTTTGCGGTTTCTCCACGCGATCGATCTGCGGCTGCTGCTCGTGCTCTTCGCGCTGCTCGTCAGCGTGGAGATCCTGCGCGCGTCGGGCATGCTCGATCTGTTCGTCGCGCGCTCGGTCGCGCACTTTCATTCGACGCGCGGCTTCGCGTGCGCGCTGATCGCGTTCGGCGGCATCCTCGCGACGCTCGTGACGAACGACGTGGCGCTCTTCGTCGTCATCCCGATCACGATCATCGCCAGCCGCTTCACCGACTTCGACGTCGAAGACGCGGTCGTGCTCGAGATCATCGCGGCGAATCTCATCGGCTGTCTCACGCCGCTCGGCAATCCGCAGAATCTGTTTCTCTTTCATCGCAGCGGCTGGAGTGCGGCGCACTTCGTCGCGACGATGTCGCCGTTCGTCGCGTGGTCGCTCATCGGCATCGCGCTCGCCGTCGTGCTCCTCGGCCGCTCGCGTCCGATGCAGCGCACTGACGTCGCTCTGCCGCCGCGGGATGCGCGCGCGGCGATGGTCGGTGGCGCGTGCTTCGTGCTCGTGCTGCTCGAAGTCGCGCGCATCGTTCCCGCATGGGTCGCCGCCGCGGCGGCGCTCGTCGCGGGCATCGCGTTGCTGCGCCGCCGTATGCTGCGCATCGACTACTCGATCCTGCCGATCTTCCTCGTCGCGTTCGTCGTCGTGGAGGCGCTGCGCCCGCTCGCGCGCGGGATCGAGACGAACGTCTACTTCGCCTCGATCGCCGCGTCGCAGATCATCAGCAACGTCCCCGCGGCCGTGCTGTTCGCGCCGTTCGCGCGCGGCGACTGGCGCGCGTTGCTCTACGGCGTGAACGCGGGCGGCTGCGGCACGATCGTCGCCTCGCTCGCGAACCTCCTCGGCTGGCGCATCTATGCGCGCGAGTCGAACCGCGATCCGCACTTCTTCCGCCGCCTCACCGCGATCAACGCCGCGTTTCTGGCGTGGATCGCGGCGGGCGGCTGGCTGTTGCTGCGCTGGCTCTGAATCAGAAGCGCAGCTGCAGGCCGGCGGAGACGATGATCGGGCTGATGTTGAAGCGCCCCTGCGTCGTGCCGCCGGTAGCGACGACCGCCGTCGCGTTCGATTCGAGCGGCACGTACTTCACGTCGCCGTTGATGCCCCAGCGGCTGCCGAGGCGGATGCCGAGACCCGCGTTCACGGCAAAGCCCGCGTCGTCTTTGATGTCGATGTCGTTGATGCCGGAGACGCTGTTGTCGGCGGAGTTGTCGAAGAGCACGTAGGCTGCGCCCGCGCCGATGTACGGATCGATGAAGCCGTTCGGCGCGAAGTGCCACTGCAGCACCGCGGTGAGCGGCGTCATGCGCAGGTTGCCGCCGGCCGAGGAGACCGCGTGGCGGCGGATGGTCGTGTCGGGCTCGACGCGCGATGCCGCGAACTCGGCCGAGATGTGATCGCCGAAGAAGATGTTCGCGGCGAGGCCGTAGCCGATCGTGCCGTCGAAGTCGATGTCGGCGGGATCGGCGAGGTCTTTGAACGAACCGCTGTTCGTCGGATCGACCCACACCGCGTTCGCGGTGAGATCGAAGGCGCGGTGTTGGGCGAAGGCGGCGGGAACGAGAACGAAGAGAGCGAGCAGTACGAGCCCGAGGTGTTTCATGTCGTGCGTGCGAGGCATCACCGATGCCAACGAAAGCAGCGTCGGCCGCAAACGCGTGTTGCGTTTGATGCAACGCGTCGAACTGAGCAACGCCCTCGCGTTGCTCGGTTCGACGGTCCGTTCGCAGGTTCTAGCGCCGCGCGCGCGCCGTCACGTCGTAGAACTCTTCGCCCGGAAGCCACATCGGCTTCTCCGCGGCATTCGCGGCCTCGGCGCCCAACCAGTACGCTAGTTGACCAATCTGCACCGCGGAGCTGAAGTCCCACGACGGATCGTATTCGTCGCTGGCCTGGTGGTAATGCTTGGTGCGGTATTCGGCGACGTGCTCGCGGCCCCACGACTCCGGCTTGCCGCGCACGTCGAGTCCCTGCTTCACGGAGAACGCGGGGATGCCGGCCTTGGCGAGGCTGAAGTGATCGGAGCGGTAGTACGAGCCCTGCTCCGGCGCCTGATCGGGAACGATGGTGAGGCCGAGCGCATCGGTGACTTTCTTCGCGGTCGGGAAGAACGTCGTGTGGTCGATGCCGATCATCGTCACGCTGCCGACCGGGCCGAAGAGATCGAGCGCGTCGAAGTTGAGACCCATCGCGATCTTGCCGGCGGGAATCGGCGGATGCTGGCCGAGAAACTGCGAGCCGAGGAGACCTTGTTCTTCGGCGGCGACGGCGGCGAAGTAGAGCGTGCGCTTGTGCGGCACGGGGTTCGTCGACCAGACGCGCGCGATCTCGAGGAGCGTGGCGACGCCGCTCGCGTTGTCGATCGCGCCGTTGTAGATCGTGTCGTTCGGATCGCTCGGATCGGCGGGGCCGATCCCGAGGTGATCGTGGTGCGCGCTGTAGACCACGCCTTCGTCCTTGAGCACGGGGTCGCTGCCTTCGAGCTTCGCCACGACGTTCGCGGTGTCGAACGGACGGATCGTGCTGGCGACGTTCGCGTTGAAGCGGACATTGAGCGGCACCGGCTTGAAGTCGCGCGACGCGGCGGCCTGCGTCAGCTTGTCGAGATCGAGCCCCGCGGTCTGGAAGAGCTGCTTCGCGATCGCTTCCGTGATCCAGCCGGCGAACTGCAGGCCCGGCTGTCCCGGCTGCAGCTTCACGTACGCCTGCTCGCCGCCCCACGAATTGCGCACGACCTGCCAGCCGTAGCCGGCCGCCGGATCGGTGTGAATGAGGATCACCGCGGCGGCACCTTTCGCCGCGCCGATCTCGTACTTGTACGTCCAGCGGCCGTAGTACGTGCGCGCGCGGCCGCGGAAGAGATCCGGCTCCTGCGCGCTCGCCGGCGGATCGTCGACGAGCATCACCAGCGTCTTGCCGCGCGTGTCGAGTCCCTTGTAGTCGTCCCAGCGATACTCCGGCGCGACCACGCCGTGGCCGACGAAGACGACGTCGGAGTCGATGGAGACGTTCTCCTGCTGCGACTGATTGCCGCCGACGAACTGGTCGCGATAGACGAGCGGTCCGAGCACGGCCGCGCCGTTCTTCGTGAACGCCGCGCGCGACTTCGCCGCATCCATGGCGATGTTCAGCAGCGAGACCTTCTGAAAGTACGTGCCGCCGTCGCCCGCGGGCTGGAGCCCCATCGCCTCGAACTGCGCGGCGATGTAGCTCGTGGCGAGCGCGTCGCCGCGCGTGCCGGGGCCGCGCCCCTCGAGCAGGTCGCTGGCGAGGAACTTCAGATGCGCGCGCACGGCGTCGCCGCGAAAGGCATGGAATGCCGTGTCGATGGAAGGCGGGATCGGCTGTGCGGCGAGGGGGATGGCAAGAAGGAGAAGCGCGGCAATGCGGAGCATGCGAGGCGTTTTCTGAACCATGGCCGCGTAGGATAACGTCAGCGCATGGGAAACGAAGTTCTCTGCCGCGTCGAGGTTGACGACACGTTTGCAGATGCGAAGGCGCTGCTCGAAACGGATGAGCTGATCTTCCGCGGCGGCCTCAAGCTGCGCGTGCCTTTCCGCGAGATGCAAAACGTTTCGGCGCGCGACGGCGTGCTGCAGTTGCAGTGGCACGCGCGGTCGATTCGCGTCCATGCCGGTGCCGAGGCGGAGAAGTGGGCCGAGAAAATTCGGAACCCGAAGAGCGTCGCGGACAAGCTCGGCATCAAGCGCGGCCAGCTCATCTCCATCAGCGGCACGCTCGACGCGGCGTTCCTCGACGACCTCCGCGCGCGCGGCGCCGACGTCTCGTCGCGCATCCGCGCGAACAGCGACGTCATCTTCGTCGCCGCGAACACGCGCAAGGACCTCGGCAAGCTCGCGAAACTGCGTCCGTCGCTCGCGCCCGCGGGCGCGCTCTGGGTCATCCGGCCGAAGGGAATCGACGCGATCACCGAGTCCGATGTCATGGCTGCCGGACAGGCTGTAGGACTCGTCGACGTGAAGGTCGTCCGCTTTTCCGACACGCTCACTGCGGAGAAGTTTGTCATCCGTCTGAAGGATCGGGCGTAACCGAAACGTGACCGAAATTCTTTTGCCTGTAGAGGGTAGGGATTTCGGTACATAAGTCACTCCTAGGCAGAGTGACGTACAAGGCCACCGTGTTCGACGCAATGACCGCTGTTCACCTCCCCATGTCGGAGCGCGTGCTCGACAAGCTCGCGGACATCCTCTTCGCCACCGACGAGATCCTCGACATGCTGCATGTCGATGAAGACCGCGTCCCCGACGACACCTCCGTCGTCGTCGAGGCGTCGGTCAAGCATGTCTACGATCAGGTCAACGAGCTGATGAAGAAGCTCACCGACTGAGGGACGTTGATTTTCTCAGCTGCCTCTTGACTGGCAGAACTTCGTGACTTAACTTAACAACGTTAAGTAACGGAGGACTGTTTGGGACCAAGAGAACGCAGGGAACGCGAGCGTGAGGAAATTCGGACGAAAATCCTCGACGCCGCACGCGAGCTCTTCGCCAGCGAAGGCGTCGAGTCCGTCACGATGCGCCGCATCGCCGATCGCATCGAGTACTCCCCCACCGCCATCTACTTTCACTTCCGCGACAAAGACGCGCTGCTCGCCGAGCTCTGCGATCACGACTTCCGTGAGTTCGCGCATCAGTTCACCGCCCTCGCCGCGATCGCCGATCCGCTCGAGCGCCTCCGCGCGGTCGGCCACGCCTACATCGACTTCGGCTTCCGCAACCGCAGCCATTACCGGCTGATGTTCATGACGCCGCGCGCGAACGCGTCGCGCGACTCGCAGCTCGCGAAAGGCAATCCCGAGGAAGACGCGTACGCGTTCGTGAAGAGCATCCTCGTCGAGGCCATCGCGGCGAAGCGGCTGCGCGCGGAGCTCACCGACGCGGATCTCCTCACGCAGGTGATCTGGTCGGGCGTACACGGCGTGATCTCGCTCGAGATCGCGAAAGCATCGGACGAATGGGTCGAGTGGCGTCCGATCGCGGAGCGCGCGAAGCTCGCCATCGACATGATGGTGCGCGGCATCACGTGCGGCGTGGCGAAGGAGCAGTGATGGCCGTCGATCTCGCAACGAAGACGCTGCTGCACGACAAGCTACGTTTCTTCATCACCGTCTCCGGCGTCGCCTTCGCCGTCACGCTCGTCTTCGTGCAGGTCGGCCTCTTCCTCGGCCTGATGTCGAACGCGTCGCTGACGATCGATCAGATCGACGCCGATCTCTGGGTGACGTCGCACAACACCGCGAACGTCGACTTCGCGCATACGTTCCCGGAGACGTACGTGAAGCGCGTGCGCTCGACGCCGGGCGTCGCGCGCGCGGACAACCTCATCGTCTGGTTCATGAACGTGAGCCTGCCGAACGGCGCGGTCGAAGGCACCGAGGCGTACGCGCTCGAGCATTGGGGCGCGTGGAACTTTCCTCGGAACGTCGTCGACGGGAACCTCGAGGATCTGCGCCGCGGTCCGTACGTCGTCATCGACGACTCGGCGAAGAAGCGCTGGGGCGCGTTTGCCGTCGGCGAGTATCGCGAAGTCCTCGGCCGGCGCCTGAAGATCATCGGCCGCACCGTCGACGCGAAGTCGTTCACCACGACGCCGCTCACGTTCATGGACTTCCAGCTCGCGCAGAGCCTCAGCGAGAGCACGCTGCGCGGCAATACGACGTACATCCTCGTGAAGCTCGCGCCCGGCGCCGATGTCGAGTCGGTACGCGCGGAGCTGCAGCGGCGGCTTCCGTACAACGACGTCTTCACGCGCGGCGAATGGGCGTCGCGCTCGCGCGCGTACTGGATCGAGTCGACGGGACTCGGCCTGAACATGTACATCACCGTCTTCCTCGGCTGTCTCGTCGGGATCGTGGTCGTCGCGCAGACGCTCTACACCTCGACGATGGAGCACATCCGCGAGTTCGGCACGGTGAAGGCGATCGGCGGCGGCAACGCGGAGATCTACGCGATTCTCGGCAAACAGGCCACGATTGCCGCGGTGGCCGGCTTCGCGCTCGGCGCGCTGCAGGCGTTCGCGCTGCGGCCGGTGATGGCGAAGATCGATCTGAAGCTGATCATCCCGACCTCGCTCTACGTCGCGGTGCTCGCGGGCGCGATCGCGCTCTGTCTCGGCGCCGCGATGATCTCGTTCCGCAAAGTCGCGCGCATCGATCCCGCGCTCGTGTTCAGAACGTGAGGCCTGCCATGTCCATCCTGCAAACACGCGGCGTGAAGAAGCACTTCACCGAAGGCCGCGAGACCGTGACCGTGCTCAAAGGCATCGACTTCGACGTCGATCGCGGCGAGATCGTCGCGCTCGAAGGTCCGTCAGGCTCCGGCAAGACGACGTTCCTCTCGATCCTCGGCTGCATCCTCGCGCCGTCGAGCGGCGAGGTCGTGGTCGACGGCAAGCCCGCGGATGAAAAGCATCTCGCGCGCATCCGCCGCCAGTCGCTCGGCTTCGTGTTCCAGCAGTTCAATCTCTTCCCCGCGCTCACCGCGGTCGAGAACGTCGAATACGCGCTCAACGTGAAAGGCGTCCGCGGCGGCAACGCGCGCACGGAAGCGGAGCGCGTCATCGACGCGGTGGGCCTCGGCGCGCGCAAGCACTTCCTGCCGCGCGATCTGTCGGGCGGGCAGAAGCAGCGCGTCGCGATCGCGCGCGCGCTCGCCGGCAACGCGCCGATCCTTCTCGCGGACGAACCGACCGCGAACCTCGACTCGCAGTCCGGCACGCAGATCCTCGAGCTGTTCCGCGCGCTCGCCAAACAGGAAGAGCGCGCGCTCGTCATCGTCACGCACGACCCGAAGGTCCGCGGCATCGCGGATCGCGTGGTCCACATTCAAGACGGAGCATTGGTATGAATCGCCTGCTATATCCGATCCTCGGCATCCTCATCGTCATCGCCACCGTCGCGCAGGTCAGCGCGACCCGTGCGCCGCGCACGCCGAAGCCGCGGTCCGCAGCGCTCGCGAAAGAACCGGCGCGCATCGTCGCCGAAGGACGCGTCGTCGCGTATCCCGGCGCGGAAGTCGTCGTCGGCAGCGACGTCGCGGGGACGATCGCGACGCTGAACGTCGACGAGAAAGATCACGTGCACGCGGGCGACGTCCTCGCGATCGTGAAGGCGGACGACACGCGCGCCGCGCTCGCGGAGAGCCGCGCGCGCGTCGTCGAAGCGGACGCGGACATCCGCCTCTTCCAGGCTGACGCCGAACGCGCGCGCAGCCTCTGGCAGCAGGACGTCGGCGCGAAGCAGGCGGTCGACAAAGCAGAGCGCGACGTCGAGGCCGCGCGTGCGCGGCGCGCGTCGGCGACCGCGGAAGTGCGGCGGCTCGAAGCGCTCGTCGGCAAGACCGTCATCACCGCGCCGATCGACGGCGTCGTCATCGCGCGGCACGTGCATCCGGGCGAGACCATCGCCGAAGGCGCGAACATCGTCACGATCGCCGACCTGCGGCGCACGCGCGTGGAAGCGGAAGTCGACGAGTTCGATGCGGCGCGCGTGCGCGGCGGCGCGAACGCGACGATTCTCGCGGAGGGCTACGACCGCAACTGGCGCGGCGCCATCGAGGAGATCCCCGACTCGGTCGTCAATCGCCGCATCAAGCCGCAGGATCCGTCGAAGCCGATCGACACGCGCGTACTGCTCGTGAAGATCGCGTTCGCGGAGCCGACGCCGCTCAAGCTCGGGCAGCGCGTCGAGGTGCGCATCGACGGACAGTAGCGCGCGCGGCGCACGAACGTTATTCTGCGCAACGGTGAATCCGCTCGCGCTGGTCGTGGAGAACGACGCGAATACCCGGCGGCTGCTGGAAGTGCTGCTGACGCGGTTCGGCTTCGACGTCGACCCCGTCGGCAACGGCGCGGACGCGCTTCTGCTGTTGCCGCGGATCGACTACGACGCGACCTTTCTCGACCTCGCGCTGCCCGGCGCGAGCGGCCACGAGCTGATCGAGCGTCTCGCGGCGCGGCGCCCCGAGGCGCTCGAACGCGTGGCGGTGGTGTCGTCGGCGTCGAAGGCGGAGCTCGAGCGCGTGCGCAGACAATGGCCGGGCGTGCGCACGATCCGCAAGCCGTTCGAGCTCGGCGAGATCGTGGCGACGGCGCAGGAGATCACCTCCGGCCGCACGCGCGACGCGGGAACTCCGGACGAGTTGTTCACGCGACGCTCGATCGCCCTCGGCGCGAAGGCGGGCGTGGTCGCGCTGCGCGAGGGCGACGTGCTGCAGCCGGTGGCGACGTTCGGCGTCTCACAGGAAGATCTGGTCACGTTCGCGGAGATCCGTGTCGACGATCCGTATCCGCTCTCGATCGCCGCGCGCGACGTGCGGCCGGTGTGGCTGACGTCGTTCGCGGCGGCGGCCGAGGCGTATCCCGATCTCGCGCCGCTGTGGCAGCGCAACGACAGTCGCGCGTTCGCGGCGGTGCCGCTCCTCCGCGACGGCCGTCTCGTCGGCGCGGCCGGCTGGGCATTCCGCGAGCCGCATCTGTTCGCTGAGCCGGAGCAGCGCGCGTTCCTCGAATTCAGCGAGCTCGTCGCCCGAAACTTCGACCGCGCGCAATCCGCCGGCGCCACTGGCGCGTAGCGAGTGCGTGGACGCGCGGATCGCGCAGCTCGAGATCCTCAATGAAGTGGCGCGGATCGCGACGCTCGATCTCGAGCTGCGCCCGATGCTGCAGCGCATCACCGACGCGCTCGCGCGCAAGTTCGATTGGGAGTTCGTCGCGCTCATAACCATCGACGAGAAGCGCGAGACGTTCGTCTGCCAGGCGGTGACGACCGCCGTCGCCACCGACATCCACGCCGGCTACATGCGCTCCCTCGGCAGCGGCATCGTCGGCCAGGTCGCCGCGACGGGAAAGCCGGTGCTCGTCGACGATGTGCGAACGTTCCCGAATTACATCGAGACGATGGAAGGCGCGCGCTCCGAGCTCTGCGTGCCGGTGCATCATCACGGCCGCCTCGTCGCCGTGCTGAATCTCGAGAGCACGCGGCTCGCGGCGTTTCGCAACAAGCTCTCGCTGCTCGAAACGGTGGCCGATCAGCTCGCGGGTGCGATCGCGAGCGCGCAGCTCATCGACGCGTTGCGCGCGACGCAGTCGCAGCTCGAACAGAAAACGCGCGACCTCGAAGCGGCGAACGAGCATCTCGCGACGGCCATCGAGACGCTGCATCGCATTTCCACGCAGGACGGGCTCACCGGCGTCGCGAACCGCCGCCACTTCGACGAGACGCTCGCCGTCGAATGGCGCCGCGCCGCGCGCAGCCGCGCCGCGTTGTCGCTCCTCATGATCGACATCGACTACTTCAAGCGCTTCAACGACGCGTCGGGACATCAGGCCGGCGACGACTGCCTGCGGCGGGTCGCGCGCTGCGTCCAGGACGCGGTGCATCGCGCCGCCGATCTCGTCGCGCGTTACGGCGGCGAAGAGTTCGCGGTGCTGCTGCCCGATACCGACGCGGAGCGCGCCATTCACGTCGCGGAGACGATCCGCTCGCGCGTCGAGTCGCTGAACCTCGAGCATCCCGACGCGCCGTGCGGCCACGTCACGATCAGCATCGGACTCGCGACCGCGGTTCCTCCGCGCGACGGCGCGAACATGGGCGACTTCATCCGCTGCGCCGACAGCGCGCTCTACGACGCGAAACGCACCGGCCGAAACAAAGTCGCGTCGTGAGTGCGCGTCAGAGCGGCGGCCGGCGTTTGTGCGCATCGCTGTGCGACTGAAAGAGATTCGCCGCCGCGAGCACCGCGTTGTCGTCGAGCGCGCGGCCGACGAACTGAATGCCCGCGGGCAGCTTCTTCGACGTGAAGCCGGACGGCACGCTCATCCCCGGCAGGCCGCAGAAGTTGCCGATGCCGCCGAGAGGATCGGCGAACGAGAGATCGGTCTCGAGGTTCGTCTCCATCGGCGTCGCCGCGAGCGGCAGCGTGGCCGCGGCCAGCACATCGATCTTGTCGAAGAGGAAATCCACCTTCTCCTGCAGCACGCTGCGCAGCCGCTGCGCGCGGACGTAGTCGGCGCCGTTGACGGTGCGGTTCACATAGCCACCGATGCGGCTGCCGGGATCGTCGAGCTCCGCGACGCGTACCGACTCGATGAGCTCATCGAACGCGGTCGCGCATTCGACGGAGATCGTCACGCCTGCCGCGACTTCCCAGGGACCTTCCGGCAGCGCGACGTCGACGATCGTCGCGCCGGCGCGGCGCAGCGTGTCGAACGCGGCGTCGGTGATGCGCGCGATCTCCGGCTGCACGCTCGTCCACGCGTTCGTCAGGCGTCCGATGCGCAGCGGCTTGCGCGGCTCGCGCACGTAGCCGAAACGGGCGTCGTCATCGGGCAATGAATGCTTGTCGCTCTTGTCGTGACCCGCGAGCGCGACGAGGATGAAGCCGCAGTCGTCGGCGCTGCGCGCCATCGGTCCGAGCTTGTCCATCGAGTACGAGAGCGCCATCGCGCCGCTGCGTCCGACGCGGCCGAACGTCGGGCGCAAACCGGAGATGCCGCAGTACGCGGACGGGCAGAGGATCGAGCCCCACGTCTCGCTGCCGATGGCGAATGCCGCGAGCGCGCCGGCGACGATCGCGCCGGAGCCGCTCGACGAGCCGCACGTCCAACACGTCTCGTTCCACGGATTCTTCGCGCCGCCGGTGAGCGAGGCCGTACCGTAGCGATAGCCCATGCCGCCGGCGAGCTCGATCATCGCCGCCTTGCCGAGCAGCACCGCGCCCGCTTCGCGCAGATGACGGATCACGTTCGCGTCGGAATCGAACTGCTGCTTCGCGTACGGACGCGCGCCCCACGTCGTCGGTGCGCCGGCCGCCGCGAGGAGATCCTTCGCCGCGTACGGAATCCCGTGCAGCGGTCCGCGATACTTGCCCGCGCCGATCTCCTTCTCCGCCTCCCGCGCCTCGCGCAGCGCGCGTTCACGCAGGATCGTGACGTACGCGTTGAGCCGCGGTCCGAGTTTCTCGCTGCGCGCGAGATACGCCTCGGTCAGCTCGACCGGCGAGAGCGCATGCGACTTGATGCGCGCCGCGAGCTCGACGACCGGAAGATAGAGAACGTCTTCGCCGATCATGACTGTTTCTTCGTTTCGGTCAGCTTCGCGGGACGCCGTCTGCGGTAGATGCGAAAGAGCGTCGCCGGCTCGACGGAGTTGTCGAGCGGATACGCGCGCATCGCATCGAGTCCCGGCTGCGCGCCGCTGACGAGACGGCGGATGTCGGCGCGCTGCGTTTCATCGAGACGATCGCCGTACTTGCCGAGGATCCACGCGATGCGCGCTTCGACCTCGGCATTCGGCTTCGCCGCTTCCTGCGCCGTCGCGGTGACACGCGGCGTGAATGCGGCCGCGGCGCCGCCGGCGACGATCGCGAACTCGCGGCGCGAGAGTTTCATCGGCGGCCCCTCCCGTGAAAGCCGCGCGCGGGCGGCGCCGCCGGCTGCGGCATCTCGCCGCGGCGGCGTCCGTTCGCGGGACGTTCTTCTTCCATCGGCGGCACGACTTCGACGCCGCGCTCGCCGCGACGTCCCGCACCGCCGCGACGCGCTTTCTCGAGCGTCATCAGGAACCCGAACGCGGGATCTTTGAACTGCAGATGCCGCAGCATGTGCCAGTGCTTGCGCACGTACTCCTGCAGATATTGCAGCACGTGGCCGAGGCTTATGATGCGGCACGGCGGCACCTGCGAGCCGGGCGGGAACGAGCCGAACGCGATGAGGCGCACGTTGTACGCGGGCGGGATCTCCGCGTTGCCGGTGCGCAGCAGTTCTTCGACGATGCCGTCGGAGTCGCCGACTTCGCCGAAGCGGTTGATGACCGTCTTCAGCACTTCCGGATCGCGGATGCCGGTGTTGATGCCAACGCGTCCTTCCTTCACCTCGCCGATGATCATGTCGATCGCGTCCTGCGGCACGGCCAGGCCTTCGTCGAGCATGTTCACGTCGAGGCCTTTCGGCGACTTGCGTCCGCGTCCCGCGAGCGGCGCGCCGGACGGAAAGCGGAACGCGAGGATGTCGATGTCGGTGATGGTGCGGAACCCGTTGCGCGCGGTGCCCGCCATGATCGGGTATTCGGCCGAGGTGAAGTAACCGTTCAGTTGGAGATACGCCTGCACCAGTGCGACGGCATGATCCATAGAGTGCACATGGTAGCGTGCACGTGCCTATTTGCGCTCGACGGAGAGGCTGGTGCCGGTGAGCGCGCCGCGTCCCGGCTCGTCGAACCACGCGCGCGCGGCCGCGTCATTGCGCAGGTACGCGTCGAGAAACGCAAGCGTGATCGCGACGATCTCGTCGTGACGTTCATCCGTCGCATTCGAGAACGTGTTGTGCGTGACGTGCGCGAGCGTGACGAGATACTGCCGCGTCGCGTGCGTCGACTCGAACGGAATGCGGCGATGCTTCGGGAACGTGCGGTAGATGAGGCTGGTGTCGCACGTGCCGGTGAGATTGAGCAGCGGAATCGCGATCGAGTCGTAGCCGTCCGGCGCGACGACGCCGTCCATGCGCGGCATCGACATCGCCACGGCGACCTTCACGCGCGGATCGCGCAGCACGCCGCCGTCGGCGAAGCGGATGCCCGCGAGCGCGAACGCGGTGAACGCGCCGGCGGAGTGTCCGGCGATCGCGACGCGGGCCAGGTCGGCGTCGTCGCGTGACGCGAGCTGGTCGAGCGCGAAGCTGACGTCGAGCGGGCGGTTGATCCAGTTGATCTTCTCTTTCACCGCGCGATAGAGAAAGCGATAACCGCGCTCGAGCACCGCGCGGTCGGTGCCGGCGTGCGTCACGTGCACGGCGAGGTAGCCGTGTTGCGCGAGCGCGCGCCCGAGGTACGCGTACGAATCGCGGTCTTCGCCGATGCCGTGCGAGAAGACGACGACCGGCAGCTTCGCGTGCGCCGCGGCGGGCGCGTAGATCGTGACGGGTACGTCGCGATCGCGCTTCGCGTCGTGCCACGACTCGCGCGTGACGCGCACGTCCGCATTCGACGCCGCGCGCGAAGGAAACGGCACGCGTTTCTCCGCGAGCTTCGGCAACGATGAACAGCAGGCGCCGGCGAAGAGCGCGGAAACGAGAAGCGCGAGACGCATCGTGCGTCTCGCGCTTGCGAAATCAGTTCCGCGCGCGCAACTGCGGAACGCGCGCCGGCGTATGGAGACGCGAAGGAGTACGTCATGCGCGGATGCCTCGGCCGGATGCTCCTCGTCGCGACGCTGGCGTGGTCACTCCATGCGCAGACCGCCGCGTACGAGGAGCGGGACGTTCAATTTCACAGCAATCGCGTCACGCTCGCGGGCACGCTGGTGATGCCGCAATCGCCCGGGCCGCATCCTGCAATCGTGGTCCTGCACGGCTCCGGCCCCGCCACGCGTGAAGGCGGCGTGGCGTACGGCCGCGAGTTCGCCGCCCTCGGCATCGCCACGTTCGCCTTCGATAAGCGCGGCTGCGGGCGATCGGGCGGTGATTGGACGCAGGCGTCGCTCGACGATCTCGCCGCCGACGCCTCCGCCGCCGTCGCGTATCTGCGGACGACGGCCGGTATCGACGCAAAACGCGTCGGCTTCTTCGGCGTGAGTCAGGCCGCCTGGGTCGCCACCGCGGCCGCACGGCCGTCGAACATCGCATTCATGGTGCTGGTGTCCGGCGGCGGCGCGTCGCCGCGCGAGTCGGAGACGTACGCGTATCTCACCGCGTTCGAGCGCGCCGGTCTCGGCGCCGCCGAGATCGCGGAAGCGATGCGCGTCATCGATCGCTACATGAACTACCTCGCGACGGGTGACGGACGCGACGCGCTGGTCGCCGAGCTGAACGCCGCGCACGATCGCGCGTGGTCGCAACTCGCACCGCTCGAACGCATTCTTCCGTCGCCGGAGAACCGCGCGCATTGGCAGTGGGTCGCGACGTGGTCGCCCGACGACGCCATCGCGCACCTCACCTGTCCGATTCTTCTGCTGTTCGGAGACCGCGATACGGAACAGCCGACCGCGATCGCCGTCGCACGCTGGCGCGAAGGTTTGCGCCGCGCCGGGAACACCAGCTACAGGATCGTGGTGTTTCCCGGCGCGGGACACGGCATCCGCATGCGCGACGGCTTCACCGGTAACGGACGCGCGCCGTTCGCCGATGGCTATGAGGAAGTCATCACCGGCTGGCTCTGGCGCAACGTCGTCACAGCGAAGTAGTGCGCATGTTCACCGCTGCGGCGTGATCAGCGTGACCTGCTGCGTGTCGTTGTTCGTGATCGAGACGAAGGCCCAGATGTTCGGCGGCGGCGGCGAGATGTTCTCGCCGAGGTTGTCGATCTCGATGCGCAGCGACGGGCTCGCGGCGCGTAGCTCGGGTGTGAGCAGGTCGAGTGCGATGGAGCCGACGTTGTACGGGAACGGATCGGCCACGATGTTGATGAACCCGGTGGTTTCGACGTCGAACTGCGCGATCGGATCGCGACGGGATCCGTCCGCCGCTTCGACGTACACGGAGACGCGCACGGTCTGGGGCGCTTCGGTGAAGCCGTAGATGCGCAGCCGCGCGCGATAGCGCGCGTCGGTCGGAACGCCGATCAGCTTGATGACCGGCTTGAAGTCCGAGGAGCGCAGGATGGGAACGTCCGTGCCGAGGCCTTCCGCGGCACGCGAGACGTCGCGCACGTGCAGCGACATCGTCAGCTGATCATTGAGCGGCGCCGGCACGTACACGAACGCGCCTTCGGTACTCGTCAGCGCCTCCAGCCGGACCGTCGCTCGCGGCGGCACATCGCCCGCGGGAGTCGGGATCGACAGCGGCGAGAAGATGGGACCGACGAGTTGGATGTGGTTCGTCGACGAGGCGTTGTACGCGAGCCACTCCGTCCGCCAGAGCGAGCCGTTCGCGCCCGGCGTATCGGCGCCCGCGAGCGGCAACACGTACGTGACGTAGTTCTCCGGCCCCGGCTGCGCGAAGTCGGAGAAGCGGAACGCGCCCGGCAGCGTCGCGTTGCCGCTGGCGGCGCGCACCTCGACGTCGTAAGCGTTCTCCGGATTCGTCGACGCCGGCGGATTCACTTCGACGGCGATCGTCGACGGCGTCACCTGGTGCACGGTCGCGGCGATCCCGGCGACGAAGACCTGCACCGGGCAGGTCGCTGGTCCCGTCCCCGGAGGCGGAGGCAGCACCGGACATGTGACGCTGGCGGTCACGAAACCGCTGCCGGTGATCGTCGCGTGCGTCGATCCAGCGGCGAAGCCGACGGTCGGATCGATACCGCTGATGGTCGGTGCGGCGGCCGCCGCGAAGGTCACGAGCAGCGAGAGAAACACGAGCTTATATGCGCGCATGAAGGTCACTTTATGCCGTTATGCCATAGCACGCAAGGGGTGCTTACTTCTTTTCTTCGGGAGCTGCGCCGCCGTCGTGCTCGCGACGCGTGCGTTCCTCCGCGCGGTCGTCGTCGTTCGGATTGCCGATCGGCGAGCTTTTCGTCGCCTCCTCGTACTCCTTCGTACGCGTGTCGAGCTCCTTGTCGTATTTGCTCATGCGCGCTTCCGAAGCCAGCACGATGCCAGTACACTGGCGTTCACTCGCCATGACCATCGCCGACAACGTGGTGCCCGGCCCCCGCCCGACGTACGACTGCACGAAGTGTCCCGCGTATTGCTGCAGCTACGACCGCATCATCGTCGAGAAAGAAGACCTCAAGCGCCTGGCGAAACATCACGGCATCGACGTCGAGACCGCGCGCAGACGCTTCACCAAGGTCAAGGAAGGCGAGCAGGTCCTTCGCCATCAGAAGGACTCGATCTACGGCTCGATCTGCATGTTCCTCGATCTGAAGACGCGCGGCTGCACGATCTATCACGCGCGTCCCGGCGTCTGTCACGAGTATCCCGACAAGCGCCGCTGCGGCTACTACGACTTCCTGCAGTGGGAGCGCCGGCATCAGCAGGATCCGGAGTTCATCCCCCTGCAGAAAGGCTGAGGCGCGAGCGGCGGGAACTGAGTGCGGCCGAATCGTGTTATTTGCAGCATGCTCCGCCGTTCGCTGACCGCCGCCTGCGTCGCGGCTCTGCTCGCTGCAACGGGGTTTGCCCCCGCGAATGCGCAGGAGCAGACCGACTTCTCCGAGCAGGTCTCCGTCAGCTACGTGATGGTGCCGTTCACCGCGCTCAACCGTACCGGCGTGCCGCTCACCGACCTGCGCGAGAAAGACGTCGCCCTCTACGTCGACGGCACGCGCGTCGCCACCGATCTCTTCGAGCTGTCGCGCAACGCGCCCGTGTCGTGGACGATCCTCCTCGACGGCTCCGGCTCGATGGGACTCGCGGGCAAGATGGACGCGGCGAAGGCGGCCATCAACGCGCTCACCGCGCGGCGCCAGGAAGGCGACGACTTCGCGCTCTACCTCTTCGACTCGGAAGGCCACGCGAAGGAGCTCGTGCCGTTCACGCAGAACCCCGGCGCGATCGCACGCGCGCTCGACGTCGTGAAACCGTGGGGCAAGACCGCGTTCTTCGACGCGCTCGCGGAGATGCCGCAGCGCAGCGAGCTCGGACGCAATCCGTCGCGCGCGATCATCCTGCTCAGCGACGGCATCGACAACGCCTCGAAGCTCTCGCGCGAGGAGATCGGCAAGCGCCTCGAGGGCGTAGCCATTCCGATCTACGCGTTCGGCTTGCGCGAGCCGGGCGAGCAGGCGCTGCAGAAGAAAGCGCCGGCGACGATCAGCGAGGAGATGTCGAACATCGATCTGCTCGCCGAGCTCGCGTCGGCGACCGGCGGCCAGCTGTTCGTCGGCAATCAGCCGGAACAGCTCGCGCACGCCATGGATGGAATCGAATCCGTGTTGCGGGCCCAGTATCTGATCGGGTTCCCGCCCACCGGCAAGGGTGCAGTAAAGTACCGCCGGATTTCCCTTCAGCTCGACGGACGCGCGCGCACGGTACGGGTACGGGCCGGCTACCGCGGTACCGAACCGCCCGTGTTGAGCGCGTCGGCGCGGCTGAAGCGCAACGAAAGGAAGAAGAGTTGATATGAAGCGTTCCCCGATGTTCATCGCCGCGGGCCTCTCGGTCCTCCTCGGCGCCTGCGCGACTTCGAAGTCGGTCGACAAGAAGATCGCCGAGTCGCAGGCGCAGTCGAATCAGAAAATCGAGTCGGTTGCCTCGCAGGTCGAGACGCTGCAGCAGAAGCAGCAGCAGACCGACGTGCGGCTCGACCAGCTCAGCCAGTCCGCGCAGGAAGCGTTGAAGCGCGCGCAGGAAGCGGGCGTGCTCGCCAAGGGCAAGGTCGTCTTCGAACAGACCTTCTCCGAAGACCGCGTGAAGTTCAAGCTCGCCAAGTACGACCTCGATCAGAACGCGAAGAGCGCGCTCGACGAGTTCGCGACCAAAGTGCTCGCGCTCAACGAGCAGTACTTCATCGAGATCCAGGGCCACACCGACGACACCGGCGGCGAGCAGTACAACGAGGAGCTCGGCCAGCGCCGCGCGGACGCGGTGCGCCGCTATCTCTCGCGCGAGCACAAGCTGCCGCTCAACCGCATGTCGACGATCTCGTACGGCGACACGCTCCCGGTCGAGTCGAACAAGACCAAGGCCGGCCGCGCCGCGAACCGCCGCGTCGTCCTCGTCGTGCTCGAGTAGTCCCGCCCATCACAGCAGCACCCGAAGAGCCGGCGTACCTCACGCCGGCTTTTTGTTTTTGCGAGGGCTGTCGGTAGCAGCCCTCGCTGTTTTTCACGAAAAGTGCGCGACGACCGGCGCGTGATCGCTCGTGCCGATCTCGCGATGCGACGGGCACGCGGTGGCGCGCTTTGCCAGCGGCTCGCTCGCCAGCACGTAATCGAGACGCCAGCCGATGTTGCGCTCGCGCATCTGCCGCCACGGCGCCCACCAGCTGAAGTAGTCGTTCGCGTCGGGATGGAGCATGCGTCCGACGTCGACGAGATTGCCCGCGCGCAACAGCTCTTCGAAGAGCTCGCGCTCCATCGGCAGCTGCCCGATCGCGCGCGGCTTGCGCTCCTTCGGGTGCACGTCCAGCTCCGAGCGCGCGATGTTCATGTCGCCGCAGAGCACGAGTTTCAGGCCGCGCGCGCGCAGATCGGCGGCATACGCGATCAGCGAATGGATGAACGCGATCTTCGCGTCGAAGTCCTTCCCGCCGTTCGGAACGTACACGCTGGTGAACACAGTGTCCTCGATTTGAGCCTGCACGATCCGGGTCTCGAGATCGAAGTCGGGGTGCGCGTACGCCACCTCGGGCGCGAACGCGCGGCGGATGTGCAGCGCCACTCCGGAGTAGCCGCCCGCGCCATGCCAGTAGCACGTATACCCTTCCACCGAACAGGTTTGCGGGATTTGCTCGAGCTTCGCTTTGATCTCCTGCAGACAGACGACGTCGGGCTGTTCCGAGGCGACGAACTGCACGAATTGCTCGTGCCGCGCGCGGATTCCGTTCACATTCCACGTGGCGACTTTCATGGTGCGCGGATTGTATCGGCCACGCGCAATCTTTGTTTGCGACCACGGAGGTCAAATGCGTAAGTACGGATTCCTGCTTTTCCTGCTGCTCCTCACCACGACCAGTCTTTTCGCGCAGAACGAGAACTGGCGGCGCGGCCGCCATGACTATCGCGACGCGCCGAGCGATGACGCCTTCGAGCTGACGCCGTTCGTCGGCTACCGCTGGGGCGGGACGATCTTCGCCGACCAGACGAACCTGTTCCATCGCGACGTCGAAGTGAAGCCGAGCGCGGATTTCGGCGTCGATCTCGGCATCCCCCTCGGCGACACCGGTCTGAAGCTCGAGCTGATGGCCAACCATCAGAGCTCGACGCTCCGCACCGACACCGGCATCTTCCAGCCGGACAACCGCGTCGCCGACGTCGACGTCAACTATGTCCAGGCCGGACTGCAGATTCCGTTCGCGCGCTCGCGCAACGCGACTCCCTACGTCGTCGTCAGCGGCGGCCTGGCCACGATCGACCCGCAGGTCACCAACGTCAGCGCGGAGAACCGCTTCGCCGCGTCCGCGGGCATCGGCGTGAAGGTGCCGGTGAACCGCAACCTCTCGCTGCGTCTCGAAGGCCGCGGCTACTACACGAGCCTCGGCAACGGCGACTGCCGCGTCTGCGACTATTTCGTCAACGAGGACTTCACGCAGGGCGAAGTCAACATGGGCTTCGTCTTCTCGTTCTAGTATCGTCGCGGCCGTGGTGCCGCTCAGCCGTTTCCTCGCCGCGTCGGCCTACGCCGGCGCGGCGTTTTTGTTCGGACTCGCCCTCGGCGAGCGCGGAGAGCTCGGCTTCGTGCAGTATCTCTTCGCCGCGACCATCCCCCTTTCGGCGGCGATCATCGCGTTCTTCGCCCGCAGCGGACGCGCGGAAACGCTCTTCACCGGCGCCGCGATGCTCGCCGGCCTGCTCCTCGGGCAGCAGCAGTTCGCGCGCGCGTGGCGCGATTGCAGCGCGCACGCGAACGTCGTCCGCGACGCCATCCTCACGCACTACGCGCGCAGCGGCGACTATCCGGCGACGCTCGAGGAACTGCCGCTGCGCGAGCTGCCGTGCCGCTGCGGCCTGCGCAAGACGATCCTGCACTACCACGCCAACGAGCGTGGCTTCCGTCTCTGGCTGACGAACGACTTCGAGCGCTACGTCGCCACCGAGCGCACGCCGTTTGTCATTGCCACCGGAACAGCTTCAGCGCCGCCACGTACGACACCGCGCTCCACGCGATGAGGTTCGCGAGCTGCGGCAGCACCGCGGTGAGGCCTCGGCCGTCGTTCATCACGATGCGCAGCGCGTCGTTGAGCGCGGTGAGCGGCAGCGCGCGGATGATCGGCTTCGCCGCGTCGGGGAAACGGTCGTACGAGAAGAAGACGCCGGAACAGATCCACATCGGCATCATGATCACGTTCATCAGGCCGCTCACCGCCTCGATCGTGCGCACGCGCGACGCGAGCAGCAGGCCGATGCCGGCGAACGCCATCGCGCCGACGAGACACACCAGCGCGAAGACGATGAACGGCCCGTGCACGCGCACGCCGAAGATCAGCCACGCCATCGTCGCCACCGCGCCGACTTCGAGCACGAGAAACACGAGCCGCATCAGGAACTGCGCGATGAGGTAGTGGCTCTTGCGCATCGGCGTGGCCACCATCCGCTTGAGCAGCTTGCGCAGCCGCGCGTTCACGATCGAGAAGCCGAGGCTCCACATGCTCGTGCCCATGATGTTCATGCCGAGGAGGCCAGGGACGAGGAAGTCGACATAGCGCGAGCCGGGCTCGGTGACGTGCTCCTCGCGCGCGGTGAGCACGTTGCGCCGTCCCGCCGCGGTCTGCAGCGCGTCGTCGACTTCGACACGCGCGGTGCGCGCGTCGGGACGCGTCGCATCGAGGCGATAAAGCGGCGTCGCATCGCCTTCGACGAGCAGCGAGATGTGGCCGCTGCGCAGCGCCTCGCGTCCCGCCGCCTCGTCGTAGAGCCGCGGCAGCAGCACGGGCGACTTCTCCAGCGCCGCGAGCCGCGCCTGCGCCGCGGGGCCGTTCACCACGCCGACCGGAATGCGGTCCGGCGCTTTCTCGCGGAACGCGAACCCGAGCGCCACCGTGAGAAGGATCGGGAACATGAAGACCCAGAACACCGCCTCGGTCTCGCGGATGAACTCCTTGATGCGGATGGTCGTCAGCTCGAGCAGCGGATGGCGGACGCCCGCTTTCTTCGCCGGGTCAGACATCGCGCAGCTCCCTTCCAGTCAGCGAGACGAAGAGGTCTTCGAGCGTCGCCGCGTGCGTGCTCAACGTGAGAATGCGCGCGTCGTGGACGTCGGTGACGGCGATGAGCTGCGGCACGGCGACGGCGAGCGAGTCGACGCGCAGCTGCCAGCCGTTGCCGCGCCGTCGCGCGCCATGGAAGCCGTCGAGGTTCGCGAATGCGGATTCGTCAAGATCTGGCTCGGTCGTGAACTCGATGATGTTCGCGGCGTCGAGCTTCGCGATCAGCTCGCGCGGCGTACCGAGGGCGATGAGCTGGCCGTGATCGACGATCGCCACGCGATCGCAGAGACGCTCGGCTTCTTCCATGTAGTGCGTCGTGAGGAGCACCGTTCCGCCGCGCGCGCGATAGCCGGTGACGACTTCCCACAGTTGCAGGCGGCTCTGCGGATCGAGGCCGGTGGTCGGCTCGTCGAGAAAGAGGATGTCCGGCTCGCCCGCGAGCGCGCACGCGACCGCGAGCCGCTGCTTCTGGCCACCCGACAGCTTGCCGACGCGCGCGTCGCGCTTCTCATCGAGCGAGAGCTCGCGCAGCAGCGCGTCGGGATCGGGACCGCTGCGATAGAACGAGCGAAAGAGCCGCAGCGTCTCGCGCACGGTGAGCTTCTCGGAGAGCTGCGTTTCCTGCAGAGAGACGCCGATGCGCTCGCGCAACTCGCGCTCGTCGTGATTCCACGTGAGCCCGAGCACGTGCACGTCGCCGCCGTCGGGCTTCGTCAGCCCTTCGAGGATCTCGATCGTCGTCGTCTTCCCCGCGCCGTTCGGCCCGAGAAGGCCGAAACACTCGCCGCGCAGCACCTCGAGATCGATGCCGTCGACGGCTTTCACGTCGGGGTAGTACTTCTTCAATTGAACGCAGGAGATTGCTGCATCGACCACACTTCCATACTCTCACAACGATGCGCGCAATCGTGATCTCTACACCCGGTGGTCCTGACGTCCTGCAAATCGGCGACGCGCCGCGTCCCGTTCTCGGTCCGCGCGATCTGCGCATCGACGTGCGCGCGACCGCGGTGAACCGCGCCGATCTCCTCCAGCGCGAAGGCCACTATCCGCCGCCTCCCGGCGCGTCCGACATCCTCGGCCTCGAATGCGCCGGCACGGTCGCGGAAGCCAGCGCGGACGTTTCGGGCTGGCGCATCGGCGAGCGCGTCATGGCGCTGCTTCCCGGCGGCGGCTACGCGGAGGAAGTCGTCGTCGACGCCGGCTCGGCGATGCGTGTGCCCGATGCGCTCAGCGACGAGGAGGCGGCCGCGCTGCCGGAAGTCTTTCTCACCGCGTTCTCGAATCTCTTCCTGCTCGCCCGCGTGCATGCAGGCGAGAGCGCGCTCGTGCACGGCGGCGGCAGCGGCGTCGGCACGGCCGCGACGACGCTGCTGAAGCTCGCAGGCGTGCGCGTCCTCGTCACCGCCGGCTCGCGCGAAAAGTGCGAGCGCTGCCTCGCGCACGGCGCCGACGTCGCCATCAACTACCGCGAGGAAGACTTCGCCGAGAAAGCGCGCGGCGTGAACGTGATCCTCGATCACATCGGCGCGCCGTACGTCGCGCGCGACCTCGACGCCATCGCGATCGACGGACGCATCGTCATCATCGGCTCGATGGGCGGCTCGCGCTCGACCGAAGTCGATATCTCGAAATTACTCGGCAAACGCGCGCAGCTCATCGGCTCGACGCTACGCGCGCGCAGCAACGAGGCGAAGGCCGAGATCGTGCGCGCGTTCGTCGCGCGGTTCGGCGAGGACCTCGAGGCCGGTCGCATTCATCCCGTCGTGCACAGCGTGCTGCCGCTCGACCGCGCCGCCGACGCGCACCGGCTCATGGCGTCGAACGAACACTTCGGCAAGATCGTGCTGCGCGTGCGGTAGTCGGCGTCAGTGATGCACGGCACGCCGCCGCGGATAGCGCGCGCGATCCGCCTGCACGGCTGCGAGCGCCGCGGCGGCGTCGATGCGCGGAAAGACGCGGTTCGTGCGATGGTCAGGTACTGGACGACCTGTTTCCTTCAACACGTCTTCGAGCGCGTCGGCGTCGAGGCCACCTGACGCTTCGAGCAGCAGCGCGATCGTGCCGGCGACGTGCGGCGCGGCCATCGACGTGCCGTAGTACGTCACCTCACCGCCGCCGCGGCGCGAGGCGGTGATCGGCGCGCCGGGCGCGACGAGATCGACGGCGTCGGTTGCGTTCGAGAAGCAGGTGACGTCGTCGACGCGCGCGTTCGCGTCGGTGCAGTTGAACGGCGTCGGGTAGTTGCCGTCGTGATCCCACGTCGCGCCGATGCCGAGAACGTCCGTCATGCACGCGGGCATCGTGACGCCGGAGGTCGAGCCTTCGTTGCCGGACGACGCGGTGATCAGCACGCCCCGCTTGCGAAGGCGCGCGACGACCGGTGCCAGCGCGAGCGCGAGCGCGTCGGCGTTGCATTCGCTGGTCGCGAAGAGCCGGCTCGTGCCGAGGGAGAGGTTGATGACACGGACGTCGGGACGCGTGTCGGCGATCCAGGAAAGCGCGCGATAGACCTGGCCGAACGACGCGAAGCGCGCGTCGCGGTCGAGCGCGCGCACGGCGACGATGTGCGCGTGCGGCGCGACGCCCGCGGGCGCGGACGCGCCGCCGCCCGCGAGGATGCCGGCGACGTTGGTGCCGTGTCCGTTGTCATCGCGCGCGGCGCCGGGACCGCTTTGCTCGGTCGCGCCATTCGGACAGCAGCCGGTGCCGAGGTTGTCGCAGAAGCACTGCTCCGCGACGATGCGATCGGCAAAGTCGGGGTTCGTGAGGTCGATCCCGCTGTCGACGATGGCCACGGTGATCCCGTCGCCTTCGAAGCCGAGGGCATGCACGCGATCGACGCCGATCAGCGGCAGCGACTCCCGCAGCGCCGCGTGTCCGCCGGTGTCGACGGAGACCGCGCGCACGCGCGGATCGCTGCGCAGGCGTTCGACGTCGGCATCATCGATCTCCGCCGAAAACGCGAGCGGCGACCAGTTGTCGAGCCGCGTCGCATCGTGGAGCGCCGAGACGACGGCGGAGGATTTCGTGCTCGACGAGCGCAGCGCGACGACAACCTGCACGCGCGCGGCGTAGAGGGGCACCGCGAAGGCGAGGACGTACGCGAGTATGCAGGCGAGGCGGCGCAGCACGCGCGCAGCATAGCGCGCGGGGCGTGCTGCGCGGGCGCGGCACGGCGCGAGCTTCGACGCGACGCAAACAGGCGCTCGGTTCGCGGCGCGACTCTCAGCCAGCAGCGGCGCTGCCGACTGTCGCTGATCAGCGGCACGTTTACGCACGCGCGGCGACGCGCGAGCTTCGCCGTGTGGCCGCGATGCGCGCGCCTCCTGACGCTGCACGCTCGAACGCTGAAACAACGGAGACAGCCGGCGGCCGCTCCCAAGCGGCGCCCCTCACGCCGCGCGACACCGCTTCACCCTCGCCCACCGCCGCGAGCCGCTCTTCGCCGCCGGACTCACGCGCGTCAGCAGCGACGCGCACGCGTCCTGACACTGAAAGTACGTGAACTTGTCGAGGTCGGTCATGCCGCTGAGGGCGTAGTCGAGCGCGGTCTCGCCGTTGTGATCGGCCGCCGCGGGCTTCGCGCCGTGTCCGAGGAGCAGCGCCACGGTGGCGCGGTCGCCGTAGCCGGCGGCCATCATCAGCGGGGTCATGCCGCCGTCGCCGGCGCGGTTCGGGTCGGCGCCGGCGGCGAGGAGCGCGGCGGCGGCGGCGGGTTGCGACTTATGGACGGCGTGGAGGAGCGGCGTCCAGCCGTTCTCGCCGCTCGGCGCGTTCGGGTCGGCGCCGTGCGCGAGCAGCGCGCGCACGCGGGCGACGTCGCCGGCGCGGGCGGCGGTGACGAGCGGCGTGAACTCGGCGCGGCGCACCGAGCATGCGAGCAGGAGCAGCGCGAAGAGGAATCGCATGCCGCCAATCTGCGTCGCCCGCAAAACGATGTCAAGTACTTTTTGTTAAAAAGTACAAGCCGCCCCACACTTTCAGATCAATCAGCACGCCGTCGTCCGCCTTCTTCGCCAGCCACGACTCGAGCTCGTCGCGTGGAATTTCGTGCACGGTGATGTCCTCGCCGCCCACGCCCCCGCCCTCCCCGTTCTTCCGCGCGTTCTTCGCGCGGTAGAAGCTGACCAGCTCCGACACGATGCCGGGCGAGCTGGGACCCTTCGCCAGAAACTCGACCGACTCGCACGTGTAGCCGGTCTCCTCTTCCAGCTCCTTCTTCGCCGTCTTCGCGGGATCCTTCGTCCCCTCGTCGCCGACGAGGCCCGCGGGCCAGTCGATGACGCGCGCATCGACCGGCTTGCGCTCCTGCTCGGTGAGAATCACGCGGCCGTCGACTTCGGCGATGACGGCGACGGCTTCGGTGGCGGAGGTACGCTCGACGAACTGCCAGTCGTCGCGCTCGAGCACGCGCAGACGCTTCGATTCGAACAATGTTTTCTTCATGTCAGAAGAGCGAGCCTTGCAAAGTTCGTCGCCGGAAGTGCTCGGTCGACAACGCGCGGTCCTCTTCGTTGAGCCCGAGCCTGCGGCAGGTGACGTCGAACAGCGCCTCGATCTGGTCGGCGAAGATGCCGGTGCCGCGGCCGCGCACGCCCCACTGCGCGTCGTAGAGCTTGCCGCCGCGCAGATCGCGCACGCGGTTCAGCACCTTGTCCTTGCGATCGGGGTAGTGCTCCTCGAGCCAGCGCTCGAAGAGCGGCGCGACGGCCCACGGCAACCGCAACACGACGAAGCCCGCCCAGCGCGCGCCCGCTTTCTTCGCCGCGGTGAGAATCGCCGGCAGCTCGTGATCGGTGATGCCGGGGACGACCGGCGCGGCCATGACGCCGACCGGCACGCCCGCGTTCGCGAGCGTTTCGATCGCCTCGAGGCGCAGCGCGGGCGTCGACGTGCGCGGCTCCATGATCCGCGCGAGGTTCGGGTCGAGCGTGGTGACGCTGACGAACACGCGCGCGGCGTTGAAGCGGGCCAGCTCCGCGAGCACGTCCGCATCGCGCGTCACGAGATGGTTCTTGGTGATGATGCCGACCGGATTGCGAAAGTCGGCGAGCACCTGCAAACAGCCGCGCGTGAGTCCCAGGCGCCGCTCGATCGGCTGGTAGGGATCGGTGACGCCGCTGATGGCGATCGTCTTCGGCACCCACGACTTCGCGTTGAGCTCCTCGGCCAGCAGCTGCGGCGCATCTTCTTTGACGAGGATCTTCGTCTCGAAGTCGAGACCGGCGGAGAAGCCGAGGTACTCGTGGGTCGGGCGTGCGAAACAGTAGATGCAGCCGTGCTCGCAGCCGCGATAAGGATTCACGCTCGCGTCGAAGCCGACGTCGGGGCTGTCGTTCGTGGCGATGATGGTGCGCGTCGGATCGCGCAGGTACATCGTGTTGGGCGAGGTCTCGTCCGGCGGCGCATCCTCGTCGCGCTCGTAGGCGAGCGACTCGAAGCGGTTCTGCGGGTTCCAGCTCGCGCCGCGGCCCTTCACGCGACCTCCAGGACGGCGGTGCCGGTCAACTCTCCACTGCGTAGAGCGCGCAGCGCGTCGTTGGCGCGTTCCAGCGGATACGCGGTGCGCTGCGTTTCGATGCGCAGCGAGGCGAGGCGCGCGAAGAATGCGAGACCGTCGGCGCGCGTGAGATTCGCGACGGAGCGGAGGACGCGCTCGCCCCAGAGGAGGGAGTACGGGAAGGATGGAAGGTCGGTCATGTGGATGCCCGCACAGACGACGGTGCCGCCCTTGCGGAGTTGCGTCAGCGCGGTCACGACGAGCTCGCCGGCCGGCGCGAAGACGATCGCAGCGTCCAACTCGAAGGGGCGCTCGCTTGTTCCTCCGGACGTTGCTTTGCGGGCCGTCGTTCCTCCGGCCCAGACTGCCCCCATCCTCCGCGCAAACTCCTGCGCCGCGAGGTCGCCGTCGCGCGTGAACGCGTACACCTCCGCGCCGTCGGCGCGCGCGACCTGCGCGAGGATCTGCGCGGCCGAGCCGAAGCCGTAGAAGCCGATGCACTTCGCGCCGGCGATCATGCGATACGCGCGATATCCGATGAGCCCCGCGCACAGCAGCGGCGCGGCCTCGGCGGGCGTGTAGTCCTCGGGGATCGCGAAGCAGTAGCGCGCGTCGGCGGCGACGTACTCCGCGTAACCGCCGTCGCGCGTGTAGCCGGTGAAGCGCGCGCGGTCGCAGAGGTTCTCCTCGCCGGCGACGCAGAAGCGGCAAACGCCGCACGTCCAGCCGAGCCACGGCACGCCGAGGCGGCGGCCGGTGGCGACGTCGACGCCGACGATCTGATGGCCGGGGATGAGCGGCAGCTTTGGCTCGGCGAGCTCGCCGTCGACGAGATGGAGATCGGTGCGGCAGACGGCGCAGCATTCGACGCGCAGCAGCACCTCGCCCTCGCGCGCCTCCGGCATCGCGACGTCGGCCGCTTCCAACAGACTTCCCGGTTGCCGCAGGAGCATCGCGCGCATCAGAGCTCGCGCAATTTTCGCAGGCGGGGCGCCCTCCAGGCCGTCATTGCTACAACGAGTAGAGTCATCGATCCGCCAAAAAGCACGGACGGAACGACGCCCAGCAGTCTTGCCGCCACGCCGGATTCGAACGCGCCGATCTCGTTCGACGAGCCGATGAAGATCTGGTTGACCGCCGACACGCGGCCGAGGAGATGCTCGGGCGTGCGCGTCTGCAGGAGCGTCGAGCGGATCACGACGCTCACGTTGTCGAAGACGCCGCTCACGAAGAGCAGACCGAACGACAGCCACGCGTTGCGCGAGAGCGCGAAGCCGATCATGCAGACGCCGAACGCGGCGACGCTGACGAACAGCGCCAAACCGGCCCGGCGCATCGGCGGGCGGTGCGCGATCCAGAGCCCGGTGAGGATCGAGCCGACGGCCGGCGCGGCGCGGAGAATGCCGAGACCTTGCGGACCGATGGCGAGCAGCGTCGCGAACGCGGGCAGGAGCGCGGTCGCGCCGCCGAAGAGCACCGCGAAGAGATCGAGCGTCATCGCCGCGAGCAGCATCGGCTCGCCCCACAGAAAGCGGATGCCGACGGTGAGGCTCTCGCCGAGCGGCTCGCGCTCGACCGCGGCGGGACGCACGCGATGTTCGATCGACGCGATGATGGCCACGGTCAACGCCATCGCCACGACCACGCAGCCGTAGCCGAGCGCCGGTCCCGAGAAACCGTAGAGCAGACCGCCCACCGCGGGGCCGATCACCGCCGCGAGCTGCCACGACGATGAACGCCACGCCACGGAGTTCGCGTACAGCTCGCGCGGCACGACCTCGGCGGACAACGCGACCGTCGCCGGCCGCATGAAACTGCGCGCGGTCGCGCTGAGCGCGATCACGACGTACACCGGCCAGACGCGATGCGCGTGGATCGCGCCCGGCGTGACCGTCAGCAGCAGCAGCGCGATGCCGGACAGCAGCAGGCCGAACGCGCTCGTCAGCGCCACCGTGCGCCGCACCGCGCGATCGGCAATGTGACCGGCGTACAGCGCGACGGCGATGTACGGCAGCGCCTCCGCGAGTCCGATGAGGCCCAGCGTCAGCGGATCGCGCGTGAGCGCGAAGATCTGCCAGCCGACGACGACGATCTGCGCTTCGCGCGCGATGGTGATCGAGCCGTAGGCGAGCAGGATCCTGCGGAAGTCGCGGATTCGCAGCGACGCGTAGGGAGACGGCACGGCGCGGGAGTTTACGCGAGGTCGACAAACCGCATCCGGCATTGGTGCTACGCTTCTGCTCGATTGCTTCGTGAAACGAAGTCCGAGAAGAGCCGCAGGGCGGTCCTCGACGCGGGGCTGGAGCTGTTCTCGAGCAACGGGTTTCGGGCGACGACGGTGCGGGAGATCGCCGACGGCGCGGGCGTCTCGACCGGCAACGTCTACCATCACTTTCCGGACAAGGAAGCGATCTTCCGCGCGCTCATCGACGAGTATCTCGACCTGACGAGCACGCACCGCTTTCCGTTCACGCGCGCGCTGCACGAGACCACGCACTTCCCCGACAACATCGAGGAGCTCGGCTACGCGGCGCGCGAGTCGATCCGCAAGTTCCGGCCATATCTCGCGCTGATTTACGTCGACGTCATCGAGTTCGGCGGCACGCACATCCAGCGCTTCTACGGCGAGATGGCGGCGCGCTTCACGAAGTTCTTCGAAGAGCGCGCGGACCTCGGCGAGATCAAGGCGCGCCTGCGTCCGAACGTCTCGCCGACCGACGCGCTGCTCCTCACCGCGCGGCTCTTCTTCAACTACTTCTCCCTCGAGATTCTCTTCGGCGTGGCCGAGCCGTTCGGCAAAGATCCCGCGGCGGTCGTCGAGCAGATCGCCGACATTCTGCGCAACGGGATCTGCGCGCGATGAGCTGGTCGCCCGAGCAATACGAACGATTCAAGGGCGAGCGCAAGCAACCGTTCGTCGATCTGGCCGCGCTCGTCGAGCGGCGTCCGCACATGCACGTCGTCGACCTCGGCTGCGGCACGGGCGAGCTGACGCGCGAGCTGCACGAATCGCTCGGCGCGGACGAAACCGTCGGCATCGACAACTCGGAGACGATGCTCCTCAAGGCGCGCGCGTTCGGCGACGAGCTGCTGCGCTTCGAGCGCGGCGACATCGAGGCGTTCGTCAGCGACCGGCCGTTCGATCTCATCTTCTCGAACGCCGCGCTGCATTGGGTGCCCGATCACGAGCAGCTGCTCGCGCGCCTCACGAGCCTCCTCGCGCCCGGCGGACAGCTCGCGATCCAGATGCCGGACAACGACGAGCACACCTCGCATCGCGTGGCCGCGGATGTCGCGGCGCGTTTCGGCGCGGCGCCGCGTCCCAACTACGTGCTCCCGCCCGCGCGCTACGCGGAGCTGCTGCATCGCCTCGGCTTCCAGCGGCAGCACGTGCGCGTGCAGATCTACGGGCATCTCCTGCCGGCATCGAGCGACGTCGTCGAGTGGGTGCGCGGCGCGCTGCTGACGCATTACGAGGCGGAGCTCGGCGCGCGCTTCGACGACTTTCTCGCGACGTATCGCGAGGAGCTGCAGCGCGCGCTCGGCGAACAGCGGCCGTACTTTTACACGTACAAGCGCGTGCTGTTCTGGGGCTCGTTCTAAGAAATCACTCCTCGGCGAGGATGGCGTGCACGCCGAGCATCAGCGTCGCCGACGCGAGCACGAACACGAGCGCGAGCACCGACAGCGACAGCGTCTGCGCGCGCGCGGCCGTCTCCAGCATGCCCGCGGGCGTGAAGCCGCGGATCCACCGCTCGACCGCCTCCCATTTCGCCATCAGCAGCCCGGCCCAGCCCGCGGCGACGAGGAGGTACGCGAGCATCTGCACGGCGTTGAGCGGGCGCGAGACGCGCGCGACGTCGGCGGGCGTGCGGATGAGCTGCGCCTTCAACCACACCAGTTGCGGATCGGGAAGGATGTGCTCGCGGTCGCTGATGCGCGCGAAGCGCTCCATCCACGGCGCGACCGACATCGCGGCGACGCAGTCGTCGCAGCCGGAGAGATGCTCGCGCAGCGCGTCCGTCCAGCGGTCGGCGGCGGCGGCGCGCAGCACCTCGCGTTCGTAGCGGCAACGCTCGCTCATCGTGTCTTCTCCGGCCCGAGGCCTTTGCGCGTCAGGAGATCGCCGAGGCGTTTGCGCGCGCGGAAGAGCAGCACCTTCACGCTCTTCGCCTTGACGCCGAGGGCTTCCGAGATCGTCTCGTGGTCGGCTTCTTCGACGTGCGCGAGCCAGAGCAGCGCGCGCTCGCGCGGCTTGAGCTCGGCGAACGTCTTCATCATGTCGTGACGCAGCAGCTCGCGCGACTCGGTGCTCGCGTCGGCGCGCGGCGCCGGCTCCGCGTGCGCGCGGTCGCGCTTCGTCTCGCGGAAATGATCGAACGCGAGATTCGTCGCGGTGCGGAAGAGCCAGCGCCGCTGATGCTCCTCGCTCGTGAGCACGGGGTTCGCGCGGAGGAAGCGGAAGAACGCCTTCTGTAGCAGATCGTCCGACGCCGCGACGTCGCCGGTGAGCCGGTAGAGATAGGACCAGAGTCCGCCCGCGTTGCGGCGGTAGAACATCTCGAACCGGGCCTCGTCCATCGGCTTCGGCGCTCCCGTGCGGGAAGCGTCCGGGTCACCGGCGGCGACCAGCGTCGGCAGCGTCATGAGAGCTTCGGCCACCATGACATCACAGACGCGTGAGCTCGCCCTCGGGTTGCGCGTTCGACGTCATCTTCAGCGAAAGGAGCCCGGCCAGCAGATACCCGATGCCGAGCGAGATGACGATCACCGCCGCGATCGTGAAGTCGTGGTCGACCGTGAACGCGAGCACCGCGAAGCCAACGCCGAGCGCCGTCAGGATGATCGCGCGGCGGAACCCGCCCACGATGCGGTCGCGCGCGAGCACGGACGGCCCGCTCTGCACGCCACTGACGAACTGCCGGCCCGACTCCGACTGCAGGAACTGGATGAGATCGGGCGCGGAGCCGAAGCGATCGATGAGCTTCGCCTGCATCTCCGCCTGCAACTCGAGGCGCCGCTGACGGCTGCGGCTGGTGAAGTAAACGATCAGCACCGCCCCGGCGAACGACGCCAGGATGCCGGTGATGGGAATCATGAGGGTTGCAGCGTCCATGGTTTCTCCTCGCACGCAACTACGGAGAAGCGCGCCTCCGGGTTAACAGCGTCTTGGTGAATGACGGCAAAACCGCTAGAATGCACGGCATCCCAGCATGAGCATCGAAGTTCAGGACCTCCGCAAGGGGGCACGGTTCCTGGCGGTGGCCCCGCTCGCCGGCACGTTCAGCGCGTCGGAAGTGACGGTCATCAACATCAGCCTCGGCGGCGCGCAGCTGATGCACGCGCAGCCGCTGCGCATCGGCACGCGCGCGAAGCTGTGGTTCCAGGTCGGCGACGTCGTCTGCAGCACGCAGGCGCGCGTGCTCTGGAGCCATCTCTCTCAGCACGCGAACGAGAGCGGCAAGTTCGTGTACACCTCGGGGCTGCAGGTCGACGCGCCCGAACCGTCGTACGCGGCGTCGATCAACGCGCTCTTCACGCGCGGCATGATCCGCAAGGACACGAACTCGCTCGAGAGGAAGCGCGAGCGCCTGCTCGAGCGCGAACGCGAGCGAGCGCGCGCCACGATGCGGACGAACATCATCTCCGGCGGCCTGCCGAAAGACACGACGCCCGAAGGCTAGCGTTCCGCGCTTCCCGATCCACGCCGCCGAAGCGCTGTTCGTGTACACTCCTCCTTATCGGAGGAATGATGGACGTAAACAAAGACAGCAGCTTTGGATTCGGCGTGAACGTCACCGGCGGAAGCAGCGGCACGACGATGACGGTCAACACCCGGCAGGACCTCATCAAGGCGCTGACGTCGTCGAACCTCGCCAACAAAATCGTCGAAATCGACAATCCGAAAGACGGCGACTACGACTTCGGCGGCTTGGGCGAGGGGCAGTCGCTCGCCATCGCCGCGAAGAACGTCACCATTCGCGCGCGGCGAACGCGAAGCCGGTGCTGAAGAACGTCCAGTTCAAGATCGACCTCGAGAAGTCGAACAACGTCCTGATCGAGGACCTGATCTTCCGTTCGGACGGAAAGGTCGACCGCGCCCGCGACGCCATCCTGTTCAACACGACCATCCCGAGCGACCGCGATGCCTCCGCCACGAATCCCGTCGGCCTGCGCGTGACGCACTGCGCGTTCGACGGCTACCTCGACATGTCCATCGAGTCGCGCGGTGCCGCAGGCCGCCCGCGCATTCTCGCCACGATCGATCACTGCCTCTTCTTCGACAACCGTCCCGGCGAGCCGGCGGATGGATTCGCCAATCGCGGCGGGGTCAATCTGGCCGTCGCGCTGGATACGAACGCCGCGGCTGCCGAGCTGGCGGGAAACGCACGGATCACCGTCGCCTACAACGCCTTCATCCGCGTGTGGCGGCGCATGCCGCGCGTGGCGCAGGGAAACGTCGGACACGCATACAACAACCTGCTGTTTCAATGGGGCCACACCGGCGACCATACGCGTCCTGAAACCAGCTGGAACGCGACTCCCGTGGGCGCCGACAAGACCAAGGACGCGACGGCAGTCATCCAGGCGAACCGCTACCTTCCGTGGAGCCAGAAGCAGGATCTCAACCACGCGATCACCGTCGACGACGGCACGAAGGCCGATCTCAATCTCGACAACCGGCCGAACCTGAAGCCGAACCGCTTCGACGATCCGAACGGACGGCCGCTCCCGAACAAACCCGATCTGAAAGGACCGTTCACGCAGCTGAGCGTCGCGAAGCTGTACAGCGATGATGGTCTCCGCGAGCCGTCCGTGCAGCCGATCGAAGCGGTGGTGTGGCGCGACGTGCTCGAGGGCGCCGGTCCACGGCGCACGTTCGACGCGGACGATCCGATCGACCGGGGGAAAGGGCACGCGCGATCGCTGGTGCAGCAGGGCTGAGAACTTCGAGGTCCGTCACGGGTCGAAGCCGATGAAGTTCGGCTCCGGATGGATCTCGACGCCGTACGCCGCGCGCACCTTCTCCTGAATCATCCGCACGAGCTCCAGCACCTCGCGCGCGGTGCCGCCGCCGCGATTGATCACCGCGAGCGTGTGCTTCGACGAGAGCCCCACGTTGCCGTGCACGAAGCCCTTGTGAAAGCCGGCGTGCTCGATGAGCCACGCCGCCGAGAGCTTCACCTCGTCACCCGATGGAAAGTGCGGAGCCTCGGGCGCGCGCGCGGCGAACTCCGCGTATTGCGCCGCGCTGAGCACGGGATTCATGAAGAACGAGCCGTCGCTGCGCGTGTCGTCGTCGGCCGGATCGAGCACCATGCCCTTGCGTTTGCGGATGGCGATCACCGCCGCGCGCACGCCGGCGAGATCGCGAGCATCGATGCCGTGCTCGTCGACGTACTTTTGCAGCTCGGGATAGCGGATCGACGCCGCGCCGCCGACGGTCAGGCGGAACGTCACCGACAGCACGACGTAGCGCTCGCGCTCGTAGTTCTTGAAGAGGCTCGAGCGATAGCCGAAGCGGCAGTCCCAGTTGGTAAACCACTTGACCAGTCCGGTCGTGCGGTCGAGCACTTCCACCCGCACGATCGTCTCGCTGACGTCCTGCCCGTACGCGCCGACGTTCTGGATCGGCGTCGCGCCGCAAGAGCCGGGAATGCCGGAGAGACACTCGACGCCCGCCCATCGGTGCGCCACCGTCATCGCCACGAACGCGTCCCACGGCTCGCCCGCGGCGACTTTCACCATCGCGTGCGCGTCTTCGCTCTCGACGGTCACGCCGCGCAGCTCGAGCCGCACGACGAGCCCGTCGAAGCCTTCGTCGCTGATGAGGAGATTGCTGCCGCCGCCGAGGAGGAAGAGGGGCTGCTGGCGATCGCGCGCCCAATCGATGGCGGCGCGGAGCTCGTCGACGTCGGAGACGCGCAGGAAGTAGCGCGCCGGACCGCCGATGCCGATCGTGGTGAACTGCGCAAGCGGGACGTGTTCCTCGATCTGCAGCGCCGGCATCGTGCGCGGCGAGGATACAAAATCTTTACCCGGCACGCGCAAACAACGTAATGTTCCCGGCACGTATGAACGGAACCGTCGAGAAGCAATGGTTCGGACACCCGCGTGGACTGGCGACGTGCTACTTCACGGAGATGTGGGAGCGCTTCAGCTATTACGGCATGCGCGCGCTGCTCATCCTCTACATGACGGGCTCGGTCCTGCAGCCCGGTCTCGGCTTTCCGGTCGCGAAGGCGGCGCAGATCTACGGGCTCTACACGATGCTCGTCTATCTCATGGGCGTGCCGGGCGGCTTCATCGCCGACCGCTGGCTCGGCCACTACCGTTCCGTGCTGATCGGCGGCATCATCATCGCCGCCGGCCACTTCAGCATGGCCTTCCCGAGTCTCACCACGTTCTTCCTCGGCCTCGGCCTGATCATCCTCGGCACCGGCCTGCTCAAGCCGAACGTCTCCACGATCGTCGGCACGCTCTACGCGCGCGATGACTCGCGCCGCGACGCCGGCTTCTCGCTCTTCTACATGGGCATCAACCTCGGCGCGTTCGCGGCGCCGCTCATCTGCAGCCCGCTCGGCCAGAAGTACAACTGGCACTACGGCTTCGCCGCCGCCGGCTTCGGCATGGTCATCGGCGTGATCCAGTTCGTCGCCGGACGCAAATACCTCATCGCGAAATCGGATGCGAAGGAGGCGGCGAAAGGCGCGAAGTTCGAGCCGACCGCGCCCGATACTCCGGACCGCGGACCGGCATTCACGCGTCAGGACTGGGGCCGCATCGCCGCGGCGTCGATCCTCACGCTCTTCGCGCTCATCTTCTGGGCCGGCTTCGAACAGGCCGGCTCGAGCCTCACGCTCTTCGCCGACCGCGCCACGCGTCTCACGATCTTCGGCTGGACGTTCGCGTCAGGACTCTTCCAGTCCGTCGAGCCGGGCTTCGTGCTCATCTTCTCGTCCGTCTTCGCGTGGCTCTGGTACCGCCTCGGCCCGCGCAATCCGTCGAGCCCCGTGAAGTTCACGCTCGGGCTCTTCTTCCTCTCGCTCTCGTTCCTGCTCATCGTGCCGGCCGCGCGCTACTTCGAGGCGACGAACCAGCGCGTGAGCCCGTGGTGGCTGATCGGACTCTACTTCCTGCAGATGATGGGCGAGCTTTGCCTCAGCCCCGTCGGTCTGTCGATGGTGACCAAGCTCTCGCCGCCGCGCATCGTCGGCTTCATGATGGGCGTCTGGTTCTTTGCGACGGCGATGGGCAACTACGTCGCCGGTTGGGCCGCGGGCTTCCTCGAGAACCAGTCGTTCAGCCGCGTGTTCATGACGGCGTGCCTCACGTCCGCGGTACTGACGCTGATCCTCGCGGTGCTGATCGTGCCGATCCGGCGGCTGATGGGCGGCGTGCGCTAAACGCGCCGCCGCTCACGAATCCGCATCGCTCACGAATCCGCGCCGCTCAGAACGTCCGGAACTGCGCGACGTCCGCCTCGTCGGCGACGAACATCCGGCTCACGCCGGAGTTGCAGTACGCCCAGTCGTGGCTGATGCCGGTGACCATCAGCGACTCGTCGGGACAGAGCTCGCCGAGCGCGGCGCCGAGCGTATGCACGTCCGTGCGGTCGTCGCTCTGGATGACGAACGTCGATTCGAACGGCAGGTCGACGACGGTGCCGAGGCGCGCGAGCGCGTCGTGCAGCTCGGCGTAGTCGGCGCCCGGCGTCAAGCTGTGGCGCACGAGCAGGAAGTCGCGCGTGTTCGTGAACTGCGCCGACGCGACGAGCAGCTTCGCGTCCGCGCCGAGGTTCGCACGCAGGTAGCGGACGAGCGGCGCGGCGTGGCGTCCCTCGGGCAGAAACACCTGCCAGCTCTGATCGAAGTTGGGCTCCGCGCCGAGCCGGCGCATCACGTGGGAAACCTCCACCGTGAGATCGCCTTCATAGCAGATCTGGAACAGTCTGACCTCGCCCATTCACACCCTCCCACTTCCAGACTTTCGTGTTGTGAGGTTGGAGAAGATGGTAGCAGAAGGAAAAGCTGAATGAAGAATGCAGAACGCAGAATGAAGAATTGAGAAATGGAGACCGGTCCCCTTTCTTCATTCTGAATTCTGCGTTCTGCGTTCTGCGTTCTGGTTTCCGTGCCGCCACGCAATGCGCGCCCCGAAGCGTCTCTCTACCCGGCTACCGCTTCCACCAAAGCGGACGCCGTCGCCTTCTATCGCTCCATCGCGAAGTTCATCCTGCCGCACCTGCGCCACCGGCCGCTCTCGTTCAAGCGCTACGTCGATGACGTGCGCGGCGAATCGTTCTGGGAGAAGGACGCGCCGTCGTTCACGCCGGCGTGGGTGAAGCGCTTTCCGGTGCCGCGGCGCGACGGACCGCCGATCGAATACATCGTCGTCGACAACGCGAAGACGCTGCTCTGGATCGCGAGCGTCGGCGGAATCGAGCTGCATCCGTTTCTGCATCGCGTGCCGCACATCGACGTCGCCACGCACGTCGTCTTCGATCTCGATCCCGGTCCCGGCGCCGGTCTCGCGGACTGCGCACGCGTGGCGCTGCTGCTGCGCGACGCATTGCGCACGATCGCGCTCGAATCGTTCGCGAAAGTCTCCGGCTCGAAAGGCATTCAGGTGTACGTCCCGCTCAACAGCGACGTGCCTCATACGGCAACGGAGCCGTTCGCGCGCGTGGTCGCCGAGGAGCTCGCGCGCGCGTATCCGAAACTCGTGGTGGCGCGGATGGCGAAGTCGCTGCGCGCGAAGAAGGTGTTCATCGACTGGAGCCAGAACGCCGATTTCAAAACGACGGTCGCCGTCTACTCGCTGCGCGCGAAACGCGACGTACCGCTCGTGTCGATGCCGGTGCGCTGGGAAGAGCTCGAGCGCGATCCGCAGCGGCTCGAGTTCTCGCCCGACGCCGCGCTCGCGCGGCTGCGCAAACTCGGCGATCTCTTCGCGCCGGTGCTGACGATGCAGCAGACGCTCAATGTCGCCGCGCCGAAGCGTCGCGCGGCGAGCGCAACGCAACGCGCACGGCGCGAATCGGCGACGTCACTGCCGAAAGCGCGGTCGCAGTCGGGACGCCGTTTGTTTCTGCTGACGAAGACGGAAATGGGCGAAGAGCTGTGGCTCGACATGAACGGCGTCTTCACGCGCTGGATTCTCCGCCGCGATCGCGAGGGCGGACCGCGACTCGTGGCGATGCCCGCGGGCACGTTCCCGATCGATCCCGCTTATCGACGCGGTGAAGTGCCCGCGCAATGGAAGGGACGCACGACGATCGAAGACGCAGGCGCGCACGAGATCGTCGAAGGCAGCTTCGCGCGCGAGCGCTTCGCGCTGTGGTTCAGCGGCAAGATCCTCAGCGGTGCGTGGACGCTCGTGAAGTCGCCGGGCGCGGCGCACAAGTCGTGGCGGCTCGAGCCCGCGCAACGCAAAGCGCCGCAACGCAAACCAACGCGGCTCAAGCCAGCGCGGACAGGCGATGCCCGGTCGTCCGCAAAATCGCGTCGACGTCGTAGCGGCGGCCGCTGAGGCATTCCGTCAGCAGGTTGCGCATCTCCTGCGCGGCGACCGGCTTGTAGAGCACCGCGTGCACGATGTCGCGGTCGGCGACGCTCACGACCTGATCGCTGAAGCCGGTGACGATGAAGAGCGCGCGCGGACGATCCTGCCGCGGCAGGCTGCGCAGGTAGTCGAGCACTTCCCAACCGCTGAGTCGCGGCATGTTGAGGTCGAGCAGCGCCATGTCGTAGCGGCACGTCTTCATCGCCGCGACGGCATCGCGTCCCGTGGCGACGATGTCCGCACTGACGCCGACGTGCGCGGCGAGCTGCGCGTAGAACTCGCGAATCGGCGCGTCGTCGTCCGCCATCAAGATCCGCTTGCCCGGAAACTGCGCCGGACGCGCGGTGAGCACCGCCAGCGCGGCGTCGAGCGCCTGTCCGAGCTCGGCCGGCGTCGCGTAGCGATCGCGCGGCTCGCGCGCGAGACACCGATACACCGCGGCCGCGACTTCGATCGGCACGTCGTTGCGCGACTCGCGCAAATCGAGCGGCAGATCGCTGCACGCGGCGAGCATCACTTCATTCGGCGTCGCGCCGCGGAACGGCGGATGTCCGGCAATCGCATGGAAGAGGATCGCGCCGAGGGAGAAGACGTCGGACGCGGGCGTCGCGGGCTTGCCGAGGACGCGCTCGGGCGACGCGTACTGTCCCCAGCGCGGACGATCCGCGCCGCCGGGCGGTGCGATCGCAACGGTCGCGTCGTCGAAGACTTCGATCGCGCTCGGCCGCAGCTCGCCGTGCACGCTCTTGAGCGCGGCCGCGGCGCGGCGGATGATCCGCACCGCGTCGACGACCGGCATCGGTCCCGACGCCATGAGCGTGGTGAGCGGCTCTCCGAGCATGGTTGCCCCCGCCAGCCGTGCAAAGCAATCGCCAGCCGGCCCGGCCGGCTGCGCTGGTTGCCCCAGGCTGCTTCAGGAGATGGGGCTGAAGGTCACATGCGCCGAAGCGGGCGAAACGATCGCGCTTACGGCTTAACGACGCCCAGCGTTGTGAGCAGCCACGCGTAATCCGCGGCGTCGTCGTGCAGCTTGTCGTACCGTCCCGACGAGCCGCCGTGGCCCGCGCCCATGTTCACGCGCAGGATGAGAGGGTTGTCGTCGGTCTTGTTCGCGCGCAGCTTCGCCACCCACTTCGTCCCTTCCCAGAAGCCGACCTGGCTGTCGTTGAGCGACGTGCGCACCAGCATCGCCGGATACGCCTTCTTCTCGACGTTCGAGTAGGGGTCGTAGCTCTTCATGTAAAAGTACGCCTCCTTCTCGTTCGGATTGCCCCACTCGATGTACTCCTGCGTCGTGAGCGGGAGCGTGGCGTCGAGCATCGTGTTCATCACGTCGACGAACGGCACGTACGCCATGACGGCCTTGAAGAGATCGGGACGCATGTTCACGACCGCGCCCATCAGCAGGCCGCCCGCGCTGCCGCCCTGGATCGCGAGCTTGTCCTTCGTCGTGTAGCCTTCCTTCACCAGCTCGTCCGCGACGGCGATGAAGTCGGTGAAGGTGTTCTTCTTCGTCATCATGCGGCCGGCCTCGTGCCACTCCTTGCCCATCTCGCCGCCGCCGCGGATGTGCGCGATCGCGTAGACCATGCCGCGGTCGAGGAGCGAGATGCGGTTCGAGTTGAACGTGTCGCCGGTCGACGAGCCGTACGAGCCGTACGCGTAGAGCAGCAGCGGATTCTTCGCGCGCGGATCGAGGCCGCGCTTGTAGACGATGGCGACCGGGATCTTCGCGCCGTCGCTTGCCGTGACGAAGAAGCGCTCCGACTTGTACTTCGCCGGGTCGTAGCCGATGACTTCCGTGCGCTTGAGCAGCGTCTGCTTGCGCGAGTCGAGGTCGTAGTCGTAGACGGAGAACGGCGTGACCATCGACTGGTAGCCGTAGCGGAAGACGTTGGTGTCGAACTCCTCGTTCGGCGCGGGCGTCGTCGTGTAGGCCGGTTCGGGGAACGAGACGCGATGCACCTTCGCCGGCGTCGCTCGGAGGTCGTAGATCTCGAACGCGGGCAGGCCGTTCTCGCGCAGCCGCACGACGAGATGGTTCTTGAAAAGGTCGATCGTCTCGATGCGCACCGGCTTGCGGTACGGCACGACTTCTTTCCATTGCGCCGGATCGGCGTAGTTGTCGACCGGCGCCGAGACGACGCGGAAGTTGATGCCGGCGTCGTTGGTCATGAAGTAGAAGCGGTCGCCGCGATGATCGGGGTAGTACTTGCGGTCCGCCTTGCGCGGCATCATCAGCACCGGCGTCGACTCCGGTTTCGCCGCGGAGACGAGGCGCACTTCGTTCGAGGTCTTGCTCTCGGCGTTGAGGAAGATCCAGTCGCCGCTGCGCGAGCGCGAGGCGTCGACGTCGAACATCTCGTCGGTCTCTTCATACAACAGCGTCGAGGCGTCGCTGCCGAGGACGTGGCGGAAGATGCGGTTCTGCCGCTTGGCGTCGTTCTCCGTCGTGTAGAACAGCGTCTTATTGTCGGCCGCCCAGATCAGAGAGCCGACGCGCTGTGCGGTGTCGGGCAGCATCTTCCCGGTGCGGAGATCCTTGACGTGCAGGATGTACTGGCGATACCCGGTCTCGTCGGTCGTGTAGGCGAGGAGGTTCTCGTCGTCACTGACGGTGAACTCCGCCACGACCATGTACTTCTTCCCCACCGCGAGCTCGTTGACGTCGATGAGCAGCTCTTCCGGCGCGTTCGGCGTCGTCTTCTTGCGCGCGAAGATCGGGTACTGCTTTCCCTCGATCGTCCGCGTGTAATAGAGGTAGTGGCCTTTGCGATACGGCACCGCGACGTCGGTCTGCTTCACGCGGCCGAGCATCTCGTCGTACAGCGTCTTCTGCAGCGCGAGCGTCGGCTTGGTCATCGCCTCCGCGTACGCGTTCTCCGCTTCGAGGTACGCGATCGTCTCCGGATTGGTCTTGTCGCGCAGCCAGCCGTAGTCGTCGACCCGCGTGTCGCCGTGCAGCTCGAGCGACTTCGGGACTTTCCTGGCGCTCGGTGGCTTGAGCGCGTCAGGTTTGGCGACTTCCGATTGCTGGGCGAGCGTGGTCACGGCGGCGAACGTCATGGCGAGCAAAGTAAGCAGACGCATCGCGCGTTGAAGACGCGTCGAAGCGGTCTGAAGATTCCCGCGTTCTCTTACGTCGCGGCCACGACTTTCGCCCAGCTGTCCTTCAGCGTCGCCGTGCGGTTGAACACGAGGCGCGCGTCCGACGCGTCGGGATCGACGCAGAAGTAGCCGAGGCGCTCGAACTGATAGCGCGTGAGCGGCGCGGCGCCGCGGACGGTCGGCTCGAGCTTCGCGTCCGCCACGACTTCGAGTGAACGCGGGTTGAGGTTCGCGAGAAAATCGCCGCCCGCTTCCGGGTCTTCGACGTTGAACAGGCGATCGTAGAGCCGCACTTCGCAGTCGATCGCGCTCGCCGCGTCGACCCAGTGCAGCGTCGCTTTCGGACGCCGGCCGTCGGGCGCGTCGCCGCCGCGCGTCGCGGGGTCGTACGTCGCGCGCAGCTCGATGATGTTCCCGGCGTCATCCTTCACCACGCTCGTGCAGGTGACAAAGTACGCGGAGCGCAGCCGCACCTCGCGTCCCGGCGCGAGCCGGAAGAACTTCTTCGGCGGCTCTTCCATGAAGTCGTCGCGCTCGATGTACACCACGCGCGAGAACGGCACGCGGCGCGTCCCCATCGACGGATCCTCGGGATTGTTCGGCGTCTCGAGCTCCTCCGACTGACCTTCCGGATAGTTCTCGATGACGACGCGCAGCGGACGGAGCACGCCCATGACGCGCGGCGCGGTTTTGTTGAGATCCTCGCGCACGCAGAACTCGAGCAGGCCAACGTCGATCACGTTCTCGCGCTTCGCCACGCCGACGCGCTCGGCGAAGTTGCGGATCGACGCCGGCGTGTAGCCGCGCCGGCGCAGCCCCGCGATCGTCGGCATGCGCGGATCGTCCCAGCCGCGCACGTGGCCTTCCGTCACGAGCCGCAGCAGCTTCCGCTTCGACATCACCGTGTAGTTGAGGTTCAGGCGCGCGAACTCGATCTGCCGCGGGCGCGACGGCACCGGCAGGTTCTCGATCAGCCAGTCGTACAGCGGACGATGCGCCTCGAACTCGAGCGTGCAGAGCGAATGCGTGACGTGCTCGATCGCATCCGAGGGCGGATGCGCGTAGTCGTACATCGGATAGATGCACCACTTGCCGCCGGTGCGGTGATGGTCTTCATGGCGGATGCGATACAGCACCGGATCGCGCAGGTTGACGTTCGGCGAGGCCATGTCGATCTTCGCGCGCAGCACGTGGGCGCCGTCCGGAAACTCGCCCGCTCGCATGCGGCGCAAGAGGTCGAGGTTCTCGTCGACGCCGCGCGTGCGATACGGCGAGTCCTTCCCTGGCTCCGTCAGCGTTCCGCGATACGCGCGCATCTCCTCGGCGGAGAGGCTGTCGACGTACGCGAGTCCGCGCGTCACGAGGTGCTCGGCCCACTCGTACAGCTGATCGAAATAGTCCGACGCGTGCAGCGGCTCGCCGCCCGCGAACTCGTAGCCGAGCCAGCGCACGTCCTCGATGATCGCGCGCGCGTACTCCGCCTCTTCCTTCTCCGGGTTCGTGTCGTCGAAGCGCAGGTTGCAGCGGCCGCCGTATTCGGCCGCGACGCCGAAGTTCAGCGCGATCGACTTCGCGTGGCCGATGTGGAGGTAGCCGTTCGGCTCCGGCGGAAAGCGCGTCACCACGGTCTGGTGCTTGCCGCTGCGCAGGTCCTCTTCGACGATCTCGCGGATGAAATCGAGCGCGCGTGCCGGAGCTTCGGTGGTCGTCATACGGACTACGGATATGTGCGCGGCCCGCGCGTGCATTCCCGTGACGGAACCGCACCAACGCGGGAACGGCGTCTTGACCGCGCTTCCGGCCCCGTCTACGGTTGCCACATGAAACGGCTTCCGCTTGCCGTCGTCATGTCCCTCGTCTTCGCGGCGGGAGCTCTCGCCGACGATCTCGAGGTCATCCAACGGCTCGATCACGAGATCACCGTCGCCACCTGGACGGCCGATCCGGTGTGGTTCGAGGAAAACCTCGCTGACGACTACGTGCTCATCACGCCGGCGGGCACGATCCGCACGAAGGCGGACGTCATCCGCGAGCTCGGCGTCCCCGGCTTCAAGATGGCGCCGTTCGAGTCGACGGAAGTGCAGATCCGCATGTACGGCGACACCGCCATCGTCACCGGACGGATGCTGCAGCGCTCGACCGTCGGCGGCCTGCTCTACTCGCGCGACCTTCGCTACACCGACGTTTACGTGCGCCGCAAAGCGCGCTGGCAGCTCGTGAGCGGGCATACGTCGACCGTCGGCAACAAGCGCTGACGGCCTGCATTCGCGTACTCTAGGTTCGTGACGTCCGGTCCGTTGCCGACGCGGCAATACGGCGACTACGACCTCGAGTCGTTCCTCGGCAAGGGCTCGATCGGCAAGGTCTACCTCGCGCGCCACCGGCGCATCGGCCGCCGCGTCGCGCTGAAGACCGTCCATCTCGAGCAGAAGTTCGAGGACGAGATCGACCGCAACGAGTTCTACCGCCGGCTCCAGCGCGAGGCCGAGCTCTGCGCGGTGATGCAGCATCCGAACATCGTCACGCTCTACGACGTCGGCTACGAGGACGACGTCGTAACGTATCTCGCGACCGAGTACATCGACGGCGAATCGCTGCTCGGGCGCCTCCGTCGCACGCGCCCCCTGCCGCTCGGCGAGGCGCTCGCCATCGCGTTCGATCTGCTGCGCGGACTCGCGTACGCGCACGGCAAGGGCATCATCCACCGAGACATCAAGCCGGCGAACATTCTCCTGACGTCGGAAGGTCAGGCGAAGGTCGCCGACTTCGGCGTCGCGCGTCCGCTGCACTCGAGCCTCACGACCTCGCGCTCGCTCGTCGGCACGCCGAACTACATGTCCCCCGAGCAGGTGAAGACGACGCCCGTGTCGCCGCGCTCCGATCTCTTCTCCGCCGGCGTCGTGATCTACGAGATGCTCACCGGCACGAAGCCGTTCGCCGCGCCGGAGCTGAGCGCGATCCTCTACAACATCGTCAACCTCACGCCGCCGCCGGTGCACGAGCTGAATCCGTCCGTGCCGCCGGCAATCTCGCAGGTCATCGCGAGACTCCTGGCGAAGGATCCGGCCGATCGCTACGAGAGCGCGAACGATGCGCTGCGCGCGCTGGATGCCGCGCGTCCGGCGACCACACCCGCCGCGTCAACACCGTTAACCGCGGCGCCGCTGCCGCTCGCGTCCGAGGCCGAGACCATCGCGGTGATGCCGCACGATGCGACGACGCCGCTGCCGACGATCGTCGATCCGATCGTTACGCGTCCGATCCTGCGCCGGCGCGTTCCGGGCGCGCTCTTCTGGACGATCACGCTGCTGCTCATCGCGGGACTCGCGACCGCGGTCGTGCTGCTGCGCCACTCCGCCGCGCGTCAGAAACCGGCCGCCGTGCTGCCGCCGTCGCTCGTCGCGCAGACGGACGCGAAGCGGCGCGCGCTCGAAAACGCTCGCGCGCTCGTGCGCGGCGGCGCGTATGCGGATGCGATTCGCGCCTACGACGCGCTGCTCGCTCGCGCGCCGGAGATGGAAGTCGCGCGCGAGGAACGCGCCGAGGCCCAGCGGCTGCTCGATGCAGCCACGCCGAAGGCGGAGGTGACGAAGACCGCGCGCAAGACGAAGCGCGTCGACGACAGCGAACCGGCGGCACAAGCGCAACAGCAGCAGCCGGCGAAGAAGCCGTCGCGGTGGGAGCGCGTCAAACACTGGTTCCGGGGGAAGTGAGCAGCGAGCGCAACACGCGATGCCAGCGCGCGCGCTGAAAGTACCAGACCAGCGCCACGCCGATCGGCACGAACGAAAAGAGCAGAAGCATCCGCGCGACACCTTCGATGCCCGGCTGAATCCCGAAGCGGATCTGCAGGTCGAGCGCGATCGACTCGAGGTCGTTCATCAGCGCGCCGCCTTTGCCCTCACGGTACCAGTCGAGAAACTCCGCGTCGTGCATCAGCCGCCATGCGAAGTGCATGCTGTGGATCTGCACGAAGAACGCGACGAACGCGCCGAGCGGCCGCTCGACGTCGGGGTTCTTCCAGCCGACGCCCGCCAGTGCCTTGTAGAAGAGGATGCCCGCGAGGACGAACTCCGAGACGTGTCCCGCCGCGCTGAACGCGAGCTCGCGCCGCCATTCGCGCGAGACGAACACGAACCAGATCGCGAAGAGCACCAGCACGATGGCGAGGCTCGTGCGGTTCGTGCGGAACAGCCACGCGAGATAACCGAACCCGCACGCGACGAGGACCGCGATCGACGGATGAAACTCGCCCATGTGCGTCATGCCGCCGCCGTACACGAAATCGAAGGCGGGCAGCGACGGATGTCCGAGGAGCCAGCCGATGACCGCGTGTCCGAACTCGTGGAAGAGCGTCACCAGCGCCGAGAAGACGAACCGCGTGAACGGAATGATGTAGACGACGATCGCCGCCGCGAGACCGCCGCCGAGAATGCGCCATTCCGCCGCGCCGATGCGCCCATCCGCGACGCGCTCCTCTTCGAACACGTACGGCGTCACCGGCCGCCACTTCGCGAACACGATCCCGCACCGCGCGCATTCGAGCGCGTCCTCGGCGTTATCGAACGAGCAGCGCGGGCACGGCACGCCGCGATGATAAGCGCGCTTCGCGTGCGATACTCGACCACGTGTCGATCTACGAGCAGCTGTTCGCGCGACTGGCACAAGCGAATGTCCGATACGTCGTGGTGGGTGGAGTGGCGGTCGTGCTGCACGGGTATCTCCGCGCCACGGCGGATCTCGACCTGGTCATCGATCTCGAAGAAACGAACGCGCGCCGCGCGATGACGGCACTCGAACGAGCGGGACTCGAGCCGCTTGCGCCGGTCCGCGCGGCAGAATTCGCGGATGCGGCAACTCGCAGACGATGGATCGATACGAAGAACCTGCGCGTGTTCTCCTTGCGCGACCCGCACGAGCCCTTGCTCACCGTCGATGTCTTTGCCGAAGATCCGCTTCCGTTCGAGGAACTCTGGACTCGATCGGCCATCGTCCGCCTCGGCGGGTGTGACGTCCGCATCGCATCGATTGCCGATCTGCTCGTGATGAAGCGCGCAGCGGCCCGCCCGCAGGATGCCATCGACATCGAACACCTGGAACGCATCGCGAAGGAACGCACCTCGTGAACGGTGAAAAGCCCGAATCCGACGACTGGTGCGGCGACTTCGCGACCGCCAGCGGGCATGCCGCGCGTGCCGGCCTGCTCGCGACGCCCGAGCAGCGGCTCGCGTGGCTCGAGTCGATGCTGCGTCTCGCCGCGAAGAGCGGCGCGCTCGAGCGCGTGCAACGCGAGCGCAGCCGCGAACGCATCTTCTGATTGGCGCGCTTCGCGGTACGCTTGACGCATGCGACGCATCGTTCTCGCGTTCCTCTGCCTCTCCGCCGCCGCGTCTCTGCGCGCCGCGAGCCTCGCCGACGAAGTCGTGGCGGCGTACGGCGGACGCGCCGCGCTCGCGAAAATCAGCGCGGTGCGCGAGACCGGCACGGTCGTGTCGATGATGCGCAGCGGCACCGGCAACACCGTGCGCACGTTCGCGTTTCCCGACCGGCTCAGCGTCGCCATCACCTATCCGCAGTCGAGCGAGCTACGCGACGTCGACGGCGCGCGCGGCTGGCAGAACGGCAAGGAAGCGTCGGGCGCGCAGCTCGATGCGATGGCGTTGCAGGCGGCGCGGCTGAACGCGCCGCGGCTGCTCGCCGAACACGCGGCGGACGTGAAGCAGGACGGCGCCTCCAAGCTCGTCGTCACGCTGCCGCGCGGCCTAGCGCTCGCGCTGGAGATCGATCCGAAGACGCATTACATCGTTCATTCGGCCGGCACGCTCACGGGCGGCATGGCGTTCGAGACGAACTACAGCGACTTCCGCAACGTCGGCGGCGTCGTGTTCGCGTTTCACGAGGAGAACGTCGCCGGCGGCATGGCCACGGGAACGACCACGCTGACGAACGTCGAGCTGAACCCGAAGCTCGACGCAGGCGCATTCGGTCCCGACGCGGCGGCGCCGCGCCAGCGGAGCTGACGTGTCCGCGAACTGGCTGCTGTACGGCGCGAACGGCTACACCGGCGAGCTGATCGCGCGCGAGGCCGTGCGCCGCGGCATCCATCCGATTCTCGCCGGCCGCAGCACGGAGAAGATCGAGCCGCTCGCGCGCGAGCTGCAATGCGAATCGCGCGTCTTCGACGTCCGTAAGCCCGATCTGCGCGGCGTTGCGCTCGTGCTCCACTGCGCCGGGCCGTTCGTGCACACCAGCGCGCCGATGGTCGACGCGTGTCTCGCGTCGGGCGTGCACTATCTCGACATCACCGGCGAGATCGACGTCTTCGAAGCAGTGCTCGCGCGCGATGCCGAGGCGAAGCAGCGCAACGTGGCGCTCCTCCCCGGCGTCGGCTTCGACGTCGTTCCCACCGACTGTCTCGGCGCGATGCTGCATGCGCGCATGCCCGACGCCGTCGAGCTGTGGCTCGCGTTCGACTCGCGCCGCGGCGGCATCAGCCGCGGCACGCTGCGCACGATGCTCGAAGGCCTGGGCAAGGGCGGCGCGATTCGCCGCGACGGGCAGATCGTGCACGTGCCGCTCCTGTACGACGTCCGCGAAATCCCGTACGCAAGCGGCCCGCGCCTGTCGATGACGATTCCATGGGGCGACGTCGCGACGGCGTTTCATACGACCGGCATTCCGAACATCCGCGTCTACAACGCCACGCCGCCGTCGACCATCCGCCGCCTGCGCCGCACGCGCTATTTCCTGCCGCTGATGCGCATCACGCCGGTCAAGCGCGCGATGCAGTGGATGTCGACGCGCAACCGCACGGGACCGGGCGAAACGCAGCGCGCGCAATCGCGCGTCGAGTTGTGGGGACGCGTCGTCAATGCACGCGGCGAAGAAGCCACAATGACCCTGTCGACGCCCGAGGGATATTCATTCACCGTGCTGTCATCGTTGGAGGCGGTGCGGAGAATTCTGCAGGAGCCGCGCGCCGGCGCATTCACACCCGCGCGCGCCTTTGGAATGAATTTCGTCAATGAGGTATTGACAAACGCACAATAGGCGCGCTATTGTGCGCCACCCTTACAAACGACGACGAACATGATGACCAAACGCGAACAGAGATATTGGATCGGTCGACCGGAATTTCCGGGAACCGCCGGAGGTACGCTCGTGCCCTAGCCGATGCTCAGCATCCGCTCATTGCACGAGCCCCTTCGGTCATGACAGCCGAAGGGGCTTTTTGTTTGGTTTTTACTGAATTTCGAGGATGAGACCGTCCGGGTCCGGCGGCGCGCAGGTCGCTGACACTGTCGCGTTCCGTGTACGGGTTCTGACGAAGGAAGGTTGATTCCTGCCATGTGTAGCTCATTGGGTAGAGCGCAGGACTGATAATCCTGGGGTAGCGGGTTCGAATCCCGCCACAACCATCCTTACACGCCGACTGACCGCCGTTAGCGGTCACCGGCCGCGGCGTCGAATCGCGGTCAAGCCTGCCGGCGCTTCTGTAATGGCGCACCGGCAAGCGCGGAAGGAGCTCTGCAGCGCGCGTGCAGCGCGCAATGCGCTCCCACAATGCGGTGCGACGTCATTGTGGGAGCGCGCGTGGCGGCGCAGCGCTCCGCTCTGTAACGCGTGGCTTTTCCGCGCATTGGGCGCCCGGCCGGTCTTATTGAGGAAAGGAGGGACCGAACCATGTTTCGGCGTATGAAGATTCTTCCGCACGAGCGGGGCCTTCTGTTTCGTGAGGGCGCGTTCGCCGGCGTACTGCGGCCGGGCGTTCATTGGACGTTCGATCCGCTCCTGAAGCTGCGGCTCTTTGTCGTGTCGCCGCGCAATCCGTGGCTCGACCACCGCGACCTCGACCTCATCGTGAAGTCGGGCAAGCTCGGCGGCGAGGCCATTGTGGTCGACCTCAAGGACTACGAGCGCGCGCTCGTCTGGATCGACGGCCGCTTCGCGGCGGTGCTCGATACCGGCCTGTACGCGCTGTGGACCGTGGAGCGCGATGTGCGCGTCGAGATCGTCGACGCGCGGACGATGCGCTTCGACCACGCGGAGCTGCCGGTGATCGTGCGTTCGCGGACGGCGGCGTCCGTGCTCGAGGTCGTGCATGTGGAGGCCAACCACGCGGGACTGTGGTTCCGCGACGGCGCCTATCAGGCGACGCTCGCTCCGGGCACGTACGCGTTCTGGCGGAACGTCGGCAAGCTGCAGGTCCAAATGGTCGATCTCCGCGAGCTGACGCTCGACATCAGCGGTCAGGAGATCATGACGGCCGACAAGGTCACGCTGCGCCTCAATGCGCTTGTCAACTACCGCGTCACCGATCCGCTGCGGTCGGTCGCGGAGGTCGACGGTGCGGCGCAGGCGCTCTACCGCGCCGCGCAGCTTGCGCTGCGCGAAGCGGTGGGCGCGAAGGACCTCGACGCGCTGCTCGTCGCGAAGGATGCGCTCGCGGGTGAGCTGTCCGTCGCGATCGCGCCGCGCGCCGCGGAGCTCGGCCTCACGGTCGTCGCCGCGGGTGTCCGCGACGTCATCCTGCCGGGCGACATGAAGGAGCTGATGAACAAGGTGACCGAGGCGAAGAAGGCCGCGGAGGCATCGCTGATCACGCGCCGTGAGGAGACGGCGGCGATGCGGATGCAGGCCAACACCGCGAAGATCCTCGAGGCGAGTCCGACGCTGATGAAGCTGAAGGAGCTCGAGGTGCTCGAGAAGGTCGCGCACAAGGCGAACCTCACCGTGGTCCTCGGCGACGAGGGCCTGGCGGACAAGGTCGTCAAGCTGCTGTAACGACGCAGGGAGGGCAGGCCGTCCAGCGGGCCTGCCCTCCCGAGGTAAAGAAGGAGATGAACAAAGACAAAGTTCGGGACATGATCCGCAGCATCCTGCCGTCGAAGGCGCGGGTGGGCGCGCGGTTCGGCAAGAGGTTCGAAAAGCGGCGCGTGCGCCACGCCATTCGCGCGGCGTTGCGCGCGGGAACGTTCGACGCCGATCTGCGGCGCGACGCGGACCTCTCGACGGTCGTCTGGTGGCGGCGCACCGCCGACAAGCTCCACCCTTTCATGCGCTGGTGCCGCGCGCGCACCGCGGGCATGACGCCGGAGGAAGCGCTCGGCTACGTGCGCGGCCTGTTGCCGCGGAATCTCATCGGCGATCACGCGTACGGACACTGGGAAGCGGTCGTGCGGCCGTACATGGGCCGGCTGCCGACAGTTCGCACGCGGCTCGACGTCGGGACGCTCTGCACGCGTTTGCGCGCGGCGTACGAGCGCGATCCGTCGCTCGTCGGGATGTTGAACGCCGCGATCAAGAGCCGTATCGCATTCGACGAACCACGCCGGCTGCTGTTCGGCGTGCACGACATCGACGCCTTCGCACGCGACGCGCTCCGACGCGGGAGCATCGAGCTCGATTGCGCGATGGCAATCATGGAAGAGATCGAAGGGCGGCCGAACGGCCGCCCTTCCCATTTTCGCGCCGCGTGATATAGCGTTCCCTCAACGAACCCATGTCCCTCGATCGCTTTCATCCCGTCCTCCAACGCTGGTTCTCTGACACCCTCGGCACTCCGACACCCGCGCAGCAGCAAGGGTGGTCCGCCATCCGCGAGCGCCGTCACACGCTCATCGCCGCGCCGACCGGCTCGGGTAAAACGCTCGCGGCGTTTCTGACCGCGCTCGACGACCTTTTCGTCGAAGCGCTGACCGCGCCGCTGCCTGATGAAGTGCGCGTCGTCTACGTCTCGCCGCTGAAAGCGCTCAGCGCCGACATCCACAAAAATCTCGCCGAGCCGCGCCACGGAATCCGCCGCATCGCGGAAGAACTGAACATCGACGCGCGCATCACGGCCGGCGTGCGCACCGGCGACACGACCTCGAGCGAACGCGCGGCGATGCTGAAGACGCCGCCGCACATCCTCGTCACGACGCCGGAGTCGCTCTACCTCCTGCTCACCGCCGAGCGCAGCCGCAACATGCTGCGCAGCGTGCGCACCGTGATCGTCGACGAGATTCACGCCGTGATCGGCACGCGCCGCGGCGCGCACCTCGCGCTCACGCTCGAACGCCTGCAACACGTCGCCGAAGCGCCGCTCCTGCGTATCGGACTCTCCGCGACGCAGAAGCCGATCGAAGCCGTCGCGCGCTATCTCACCGGCGGCGGCGACTGCACGATCGTCGACGAAGGCCACCGCCGCGCGATGGACCTCACGCTCGAGGTGCCGCGCTCGCCGCTCGAAGCGGTGATGTCCGCGGAAGTGTGGGAGGAGTATTACGACGCGCTGGTGCGGCTCATCGAGTCGCATCGCACGACGCTCGTCTTCGTGAACACGCGCAAGATGGCCGAGCGCGTCGCGCGTCACCTCAGCGATCGCCTCGGCGAAGACGCGGTGACCGCGCACCACGGCAGTCTCTCGAAAGAGAACCGTCTCGACGCGGAGACGCGGCTCAAAACCGGTCAGCTGAAAGCGCTCGTCGCGACGGCGTCGCTGGAGCTCGGCATCGACATCGGCCACGTCGATCTGGTCTGCCAGCTCGGCTCGCCGCACCGCATCGCCACGCTCCTGCAGCGCGTCGGCCGCTCGGGACACACCGTCTCCGGGCTGCCGAAAGGACGCGTCTTTCCAACCTCGCGCGACGATCTCTTTGAATGCGCGGCGCTGCTGCGCGCGGTCAAGCGCGGCGAGCTCGATCAGATCGTCACGCACGACGCCCCGCTCGACGTGCTCGCACAACAACTCGTCGCCGAATCGTCGTGCGACGACTACGCGGAAGACGCGCTCTTCGCGCTGGCGAAACGCGCGTGGCCGTACCGCGCGCTCGAACGCGGCGCGTTCGACGACGTCGTGAAGATGATGGCCGACGGCTTCGCCACGAAGCGCGGACGCCGCGGCGCGCTCATGCATCGCGACGAAGTGCACGGCAACGTGCGCGGACGCCGCGGCTCGCGCCTGCTCGCGCTCACGTCCGGCGGTGCGATCCCGGAAGTCGCCGACTACCGCGTCGTGCAGGAGCCGGACGAGACGTTCATTGGAACGCTCAACGAGGACTTCGCGATCGAGAGCAACATCGGCGACGTCTTCCAGCTCGGCAACACTTCGTGGCGCGTGCTGCAGGTGTCGGGCGGCGTCGTGCGCGTCGCGGATGCGCACGGCGAGCCGCCGAGCATTCCGTTTTGGCTCGGCGAAGCGCCCGCGCGGAGCGACGAGCTGTCGCGCGCGGTGAGCTCGCTGCGCGCCGATCTCGAGCCGCTGCTCGACGATCGCGAGGCCGCGATCGCGTGGCTCGTCGACGCGTGCGGGATTCCGCGCGCCGCCGCCGAGCCGCTCATCGAGTACCTCGCCGAATCGCACCGCGTCCTCGGCACACTCCCGACGCAACAGACGCTCGTCCTCGAGCGCTTCTTCGACGAGTCGGGCGGCATGCAGCTCATCCTCCACGCGCCGTTCGGCAGCCGCATCAACAAGGCGTGGGGGCTCGCGCTGCGCAAGCGCTTCTGCCGGCAGTTCGATTTCGAATTGCAGGCCGCGGCGACGGAGGACGCGATCCTCTTGTCGCTCGGCCCACAGCATTCGTTTCCGCTCGCGGATGTCTTCCGCTATCTGCATCCCGCGACCGCGCGCGACGTGCTCGTGCAGGCCTTCCTCGACGCGCCGGTGTGGCAGACGCGCTGGCGGTGGAACGCGACGATCTCGCTGGCGGTGCCGCGCAATCGCAACGGCAAGAAGATCGCGCCGCAGTTGCAGCGCACGCTCGCCGACGATCTGATGGCCGCGGTGTTCCCAGACGCCGCAGCGTGCTTCGAGAACATCGGCGGCGACCGCAAGATCCCCGATCATCCGCTTGTCAACCAAGCCGTGCGCGACTGCCTCGAGGAAGCGATGGACTTCGACGGCCTCGCGCGCGTGCTGACCCGCATTCACGCGGACGAGCTGACGCTCGTCGCGCGCGATACGCCCGAGCCGTCGCCGCTCGCGCACGAGATCCTCAACGCGCAGCCGTACGCGTTTCTCGATGATGCGCCGCTCGAGGAGCGCCGCACGAACGCGGTCTACACGCGCCGCGTCGCCGACGCCGCGTCCGCGCGCGAGCTCGGCGCGCTCGACCTCGCGGCGATCGAACGCGTGCGCGACGAAGAGCGGCCCGATCCGCGCGATGCGGACGAGCTGCACGACGCGTTGCTGACGTTCGGCTTTCTCACGGACGAGGACGCGCCGCACGAGCTCTTCGACGCGCTCGCCGCGGCGAAACGCGCGACGCGCGTGCACGGACTCTGGTTCGCCGCGGAGCGCCTGCCGGAGCTCCTGGCCATTCATCGCGTCGAGACGACGATCGCGCCGCCGGCATCGCGCCTCACGCGCACGTGGTCGCGCGAGGAAGCGCTCGTCGAGTTGCTGCGCGGACGGCTTTCGCTCGTCGGACCGGCGACGTCTGACGCGCTCGCGTCGCTGCTCGCGGTACCGCAATCGAACGTCGACGCCGCGCTGCTCGCGCTCGAAGGCGAGGGCGCGATTCTGCGCGGCAACTTCACGCCCGGCGCGTCGCAGCTCGAATGGTGCGACCGGCGCCTGCTCGCGCGCATCCACCGCTACACGCTCAATCGTCTGCGCGCGGAGATCGAGCCGGTCACCGCCGCCGACTTCACGCGTTTCCTCTTCGCGTGGCAGCACGTGACGCCGTCGTCGCGCCTCAGTGGCATCGATGGACTGCAGGAGCTGCTCGCCCAACTCGACGGCTTCGAACTCGCCGCAAACGCGTGGGAGCGCTCGGTGCTGCCCGCGCGCATGGACCGCTACGACGCGTCGATGCTCGACACGCTCTGCTTCGCCGGCGTGGCCGGCTGGGCGCGCGTCTCACCGCCGACCGGCGCCGCGCTGCCCGTCGGCGCGACGCCGATCGCGCTGTTTCTCCGCGAGCACGCGGCGACGTGGCAGTCGCTGCGCGAGACGGCGCCGGTCGCGTTGTCCGAACAAGCGCAACGCGTCGTCGACACGCTTCGCGCGCGCGGCGCGTCGTTCGCGCGCGAGCTCGCGGCGCTCTGCGAGCTCGACGAAGCCGCGCTCGAACGCGCGCTCGGTGAGCTGGTCTGCGCGGGACTCGTGACGTCCGACGGCTTCGCCGGTCTGCGCTCGCTCGTGCGCGCGTCGCACGAGAAACGCGCGCGCACCGACGTCGCGGGACGGTGGTCGCTGCTCGCCTCCGACGCGAACGGCGACGACGCGCTGGAGCTGCAGGCGCGCACGTTCCTCCGCCGCTACGGCATCGTCTTCCGCCGCCTCCTCGCGCGCGAGTCGAACGCCGCGCCGTGGCGCGAGCTCGCACGCGTCTACCGCCGCATGGAAGCGCGCGGCGACCTGCGCGGCGGCCGCTTCGTCGCCGGCATGCCCGGCGAACAGTTCGCGCTCCCCGACGCCGTCGAACGCCTGCGCGAGATCCGCCGCACCCCGCACGACGGCACGCTGGTCGTGCTCTCCGCCGCCGACCCGCTCAACCTCACCGGCACCACCTCGCCCGGCGATCGCATCCGCGCCACACCCGGCACGCGCATCGCGTACCGCGACGGCGTGCCGGTGTCCGTGATGGAAGGCGACTACGTGCGCCCGCTCACGGACATCGAATCGAACGACGCGCTCACCGTCGCCGCCGCGCTCGCGGGGCGTGCGGTCGCGGCGGGGCGGGGGTGGGTGGGGCGGGGGTGGGTGGGGCGGTGAAGCGCGCGCACATCGACGCGTAAACAAAACGAGCGGCCTCGCGGCCGCTCGTTTTCATTTCGTGAGACTCGAAGCTCTTACGAGCAGCCGCTCGTCGAGCCGCAGTTGAGGCATTTGTAGCAGGCGCCGTTGCGGACCATGATCGAGCCGCAGTCGCTGCAGCTCGGCGCGTCCTGCTGGTAGCGGAACGTCGCCGTGCCTTTCGGGTTCGGGCCGTCGGCGTCCTTCGGCGTGGCGATGAAGCCGATCGGCTGCTGGTTCGTGGCGGCGACGGCGGCGCGCTCGAGGAACGAGACATCGGACGCGGTCGGCGTCTGCACGTTGGCGATCGGTTTCGGCGTCGCGGGGACGGGCGCGGCGGCAGACGACATCTCTTCGTCGCGCAGGATCACGCCGGCGTGGGCCTGGCTCTCGCGGTCGAGGAACTTCGTCGCCAGCCACTTGAAGATGTAGTCCATGATGGACTTGGCCATCGGGATCTCGGGATTCTTGGTGAAGCCGCTCGGCTCGAAGCGCGTGTGCGTGAACTTGTCGACGAGCAGCTGAAGCGGCACGCCGTGCTGCAGCGCGAGCGAGGTCATGGTCGCGAAGCTGTCCATGAGGCCCGAGATCGTCGAGCCTTCCTTCGCCATGGTGATGAAGATCTCGCCCGGCGCTCCGTCCTCGTACTTGCCGACGGTGATGTAGCCCTCGTGGCCGCCGATGGAGAACTTGTGCGTGATCGACTCGCGCTCGTCGGGCAGCTTGCGGCGCACCGCGGCCGGCGCGACGCCGAGCTGCTCGAGCTGCGTCTTGTCTTTCGCCGTCGACAGCGGCTGCGAGCGTTTGCAGCCGTCGCGATACACGGCCACGGCCTTCAGCCCGAGCTTCCACGCTTCGTAATACGCGCCCTCGATCTCCTCGGCGGTCGCGCTGTTCGGCATGTTGATCGTCTTCGAGATCGCGCCGCTGATGAACGGCTGCACGGCGCCCATCATCTTGAGGTGGCCGAGGTAGTGGATCGAGCGCGTGCCGTTCGCGGGCTTGAAGGCGCAGTCGAACACCGGGAGGTGCTGCTCGATGAGGTGCGGCGCGCCTTCGATCGTGTCGTTCTCGTTGATGTACTCGACGATCTCTTTGACCTGTTTCACGTCGTAGCCGAGACGCTTCAGCGCGGTGGGCACGGTGTTGTTGACGATCTTCAGCATCCCGCCGCCGACGAGCTTCTTGTACTTCACGAGCGCGATGTCGGGCTCGATGCCGGTGGTGTCGCAATCCATCATGAAGGCGATCGTGCCGGTCGGCGCGAGCACGGAGATCTGCGCGTTGCGGTAGCCGTGCTGCTGGCCGAGCGCATACGCCTCATCCCACACTTTGCACGCGGCGTCGGCGAGGTCCGCGGGCAGCGAGCGGACGTCGATGCGATACGCGCTGCGGCGGTGCTTGTCGATGACGCGGAGGAACGGCTCCTCGTTGACGGCGTAGCCTTCGAACGGGCCGAGCTTCGCGGAGATCTTCGCCGACTGCGCGTACGACTCGCCGGAGAGGATCGAGGTGATCGCGGCGGCGTACTGGCGGCCGTCTTCGCTGTCGTAGGGAACGCCGCGAGCCATGAGCAGCGCGCCGAGGTTCGCGTAGCCGATGCCGAGCGGGCGGAAGGCGTGCGAGTTGCGCTCGATGGCCGGGGTCGGATACGACGCGTAGTCGACGACGATCTCCTGCGCGGTGATGACGATGCGCAGCGCAGCGCGGTAGGCGTCGACGTCGAAGCCCGCGGCCTCGCTGTAGAACTTCATGAGGTTCAGCGACGCGAGATTGCACGCGGAGTCGTCGAGGAACATGTACTCCGAGCACGGGTTCGATGCGTTGATGCGCGCGGTGTTCGGGCACGGGTGCCAGTCGTTGACGGTCGTGTCGAACTGCAGCCCCGGATCGCCGCACACCCACGCCGACTGCGCCATGCGCCGCATGAGGTCGCGCGCCTTGTAGGTGCTCATCACGCGGGTGCGGTCGGTGACGGCGCGCGTATGCCAGTCGGCGTCTTTCTCGTACGCGCGCATGAACTCGTCGGTGACGCGCACGGAGTGGTTCGCATTCTGGAAGTGCACCGAGTCGTAGGCACCGCCGGGCGCGTTGAACGCGCCGTCGTAGCCGGCGTCGATGAGCGCCCACGCTTTGCGCTCCTCGGTCTCTTTCGACTCGATGAAGTCGACGACGTCGGGGTGATCGGCGTTGAGGATGACCATCTTCGCCGCGCGGCGCGTCTTGCCGCCCGACTTGATCACGCCGGCGAACGAGTCGTAGCCGCGCATGAACGAAACGGGGCCGGAGGCCGTGCCGCCGCCCGCGAGGAGCTCGCGCGAGGAGCGGATGTTGGAGAGGTTCGAGCCCGTGCCCGAGCCGTACTTGAAGAGCATGCCCTCGGTCTTGGCGAGGCCGAGGATCGACTCCATCGTGTCCTGCACGGAGTTGATGAAGCACGCGGAGCACTGCGGGCGTTCTTCGATGCCGACGTTGAACCAGACCGGCGAGTTGAACGACGCCATCTGGTAGAGAAGGATGTGCGTCAGCTCGTCGCGGAACGTGTCACCATCGGCTTCCGTCGCGAAGTAGCCGCCGTCGCGGCCCCACGCGGTGATCGTACGGACGACGCGGCCGATGAGCTGCCGCACGGACGACTCGCGGTCGGGCGTGCCGATGTGGCCGCGGAAGTATTTCGAGACGACGACGTTCGTCGCCATCTGCGACCAGAACTTCGGCATCTCGACGTCTTTCTGTTCGAAGACGACGCCGCCGCTCTCATTGCTGATGGCCGCGGTGCGCATCTCCCATTCGCAGGTGTCGTAGACGTCGATGCCGGACTTGGTGAAGTAACGCTCGATCTCGATCCCGCCGGTTCGCGTTTCCTTGCGAGCGGCTTTCGCGCTCTTCGAACCCGGCGTGCGTGGGCGGACCGACAAATCGATGGACGACATGGCCTTGCTCTCCTCAACCTTCAATCGTTAGAACAAAAAAGTAGAGGAGGGCAGTTCGACGATGCTGAGAAGGATTTCGGCCGGGCGAGCTCGCGGATCCATGACGAACGCGGCCCGGGACATCCGAGGTCCCTCTCGATCGAACTTCCGTCCCCTACCTCCCCCAACACGGCCGTCCGCGATGCGTTCGCGGGCGGCAGTCAACTTCAGCGAAACAGCGTGGACGCCACGCGCGGCGAGGGGGTCTGAGGCACGGTCGACTTGACCTTCACCGTCACCTGGTAATCGCGAATCTGCAGCGATACCGAACGGACGGGGGAGTGGTTCCCAGGACGAGTCGTATGCTTCAAATCCTTCATCGATCCTCCCTCACTTCGCGTTGTTTTGATGTGCCCTCAAGCTACGCCCGCACCTTCGGGATGTCAAGCATCAGACCACAACATATTGTGGTCGCGTTTGCTTCCGCGCCTATATCGTGTAGATAGAGCGACTTACGCGAGAGGTCGCAGAATGTCTCTAAGCTTCATTTCCGCCGCCGTTCCACCGGAATTCCGCGAGTTCCCGACAGCTTTTCCGCAGGCTTTTGCACAGCGATTCTGCGCGGATTTCCTCACGAAATCAGGCTCTTCTCCGCATGCTTTGCACGCGTTCTTCACGCACTTTTTCACCATGCGCGGAGGCGCCGGTTTTCAGCAGGATTCCCGCAGCCGGTCAGCGGGCGCGGCTGCAGAAAAAAGGGCGAAAAGCAAGCGGCAGCCACGCATCTGCGGAAAACCGGAAGGACGGGCGGAAGGCCACTACTAATGGGGGTCGGAGGCGGGGGTGCACACAGAATGTGGCACGTGGAACACTTTTCCTCCTGTCAATAGCTTTCTGTGGCTCCGCCGCCTCCGAAGCCGCCGCCGTCCTGCGGACGCACCGGCGCCGAGCTACCGTCCGCCGGCGCCGGCTGCGCCTGATGCGCGTGCTCCGCGGCGGCCAGCGCGCTGGCGACTTCGATCAGCTCGTCCGCGCCGGTGAGCTTCGCCGGCGTCACGACGAACCCGCGCGTGCGGCCGTGCAGCGCGCGCGACACCAAGTACGAGGCGAGGAGCAGAAAGGCGCCGCTCACCGCGAGCTTCAGCTCGAGCGGCGCGGGAAACTCGGGCGAGAGCTTGATGCCGGCGATCACGAAGCCGATGCCGCTCGCGACGAACATCGCGTGATGCCGCTTCACCAGTGCCGCAGCGAGGCAAATCACGGCGAACGCGCCGTACAGCAGGATCGTCACGCGACGCCACTCCTCGCCCGCGTTGAACACGCCCACCACCGGCATCGCCACGAGGATGAAGATCCAGAGCCACTCCGTCGACGGCCGTTGCCACGTGCGCATCAACAACGCGAGCGCCGCGAGCGCGAGCACGAGCGCGCAGACGACGCCGAGATCGAAACGCTTTTCACCGTACTGCGCGACGAAACCCGCCGCGAGCGCGCCGAACAGCGGATTGCGCAGGCGCGCGCCCACCACCGCCGCTCCCGCCGCGAGCACGAGCATCGCCTCGGGTGTCCCGCTGTGCGGCAGCGTCGAGATGAGCGCGCCGACACCGCCGAGCCACAGCGCCGCCTCGACGCCGGTCCGCCACCAACGCGGTCCGCGGATGAGCAGCTCCGCGAGCGTCAGCGCGCCGGCGCCGACCACGAACCCGGCAGGCCGCTCGCCGCCGAACAGAAAGTACAGAGCGAGGAGTCCGATCGCGGTGAGCACGAAGAACACCGCCTGCACGAGAACGTTGTAGCTGCGCCACGGTGTCGCGAGCTCGGCGCGCAACGCCTGTGCGGTCGCCGCGTCGACGCGCTTCTCGTCCTGCCACGCGAGAAGGCTCGCGCGCAGCGACTCGTTGCGTTCTTCGCGCGCGTTCATGCGAAGCGCTCCCGGAATCGCGCGTGAATCACGAAGAGCGCGACGATGGACGCGATCGTCGAGACCACGATGACGAAGAAGATGGAGGTCTCGTCGTGAAGGTTCGACACGAGCAGCACGTCGGCCGCGACGACGGCGTAGAGGAACGCGTAGAGCACGAACGACTCGCGTTGCGCGCGAATGCCCCACGCGATCACCGCGGCCGCGCAGCCGAGCGTCAGCAGACAACCGAGCGTGCGCGTGTCGTTTTCGAACACGAGCGAGAACGCGCCCGAGAGCGCGACCAGCGCCGCGGCGTGTTCGAAGATCCGTGAGAACTCGGGCGGCTGTTTATGCCAGCGGCGATCGAGCGCGCGCCAGACGAGCAGCGCCAACGCGCAGATGAACGCGTGCACGGCGAGGCCGCCGCTCGTGAAGTCGAGGTCGAACATGCGCGGCTGACGCACGCCGAGCCACGCCGCGAACGCGCTCACGGAAAGCGACAACACCATGCGCGAGCCGTACGCGTACGCGACGATGCCGTGCACGATCGCGAGCAGGAGGAAGTAGAAGGCGCGCCGTTCGCCGAGGAGATGGAACTGCGACTCGATAAACGCGACGTCGGCGCTGACGATGAGCGCGCCGAGGAGCAGGACGTAGTCGTCGACGAGCGAGGCGCGCGCGCGGCGCGACCACACCCACGCGTAACACACCAGCGCGGCCACGGCCATCAGCGACACCAGCGCCACAGGGCCGATGCGATCGAGGTTGTCCTTGAGGACGATGCCGGCGGCGGTCGCGAGGAGCGTTGCGCCTGCCCACGCGCAGATCCGCAATTCCGGATAAATCGAGAAAATCTCGCGCCGCTCGCGCGCGATCAGCAGGTCCGTGACGGCGCCGAGCCGCGGACGCAGCGCCTCGAGCTCCGGTTCGAAGGAAAGCATGCGTCATGGTGCGCGCACGAGCTCGGCAGCGCAAGGATGCGTCAGAATCCGCGGCGTGCCACGCCACGTTGTCGAACGAGCGATCCTCGCCGCGCTCCTCGCGCTGCTCGCGTTCCTGCTGCTTTTCCGCATGGGCACGCTCGGCTTTACGTGGGATGAAGGCGGCGATCTCACGACGGTGCAGTGCCTGAAAGACACGCGCAATCCGTTCGCGTGCACGGGCGACATCTCGCAGACGCGGCTTCCCTTCTATGTGCATGCGCTGGCCGGCTCGTTGATGTCCGGCACGCGTCCGCACTTTCTGGTGAGCTTCCTCTTCAGCGCATTGACGCTGACCTGCGTCTATCAATTCGCGCTGCGCCGCTTCGGCCTCGGCATCGCGACGCTCGCCGGCGCGCTCTACGTCACGTCACCGCAGCTACTCGCGTCGGGACGGATGGTCGTGTCGCACTCGAACATCCTCTGCACGTTCTTCACGACCGTCGCGTTCCTCGCGGTCGTGCAGCTCACGGAAACGCGACGCGTCCGCTGGCTCGTCGTCTGCGCGCTCGCGTGCGGCGCGGCCGCGGCGTGTTCGATCGTGGCGGTGTTCAACGCGCCGGCATTGCTCGCGATCTACCTCGCCGGCCGGCGCACGTCGTGGAAAGACCTGCTCTTCTTCCCTGTCGCCGCCGCGACCTTCTTCGCGACGACGATCGTCTATCTGCAGCCGTCGCTTTTTCGCGCCCTCATCGACGCCTGCCGCGAGCCAAACTTCTACAAATTCTGGAACTACCTCGGCATGGGTCCATACGCGCCGTGGTACTTCCCGCTGGTCATCCTCGTGATCAAGGTGGGCACGTGGTGGTTGCTGCTCGCCGCGCTCTGCGGACGCCACGTCCCGCGCTGGCTCCTCGCACTTGGCATCGCGTTCCTCGGCACGCTCGTGCTCAAAGGCGCGCTGTTCCACTACGACGCGCCGCACCATCAGGTGCAGTTCTATCCGCTGCTGTATCTCTTCATCGCCGTAGCCATCGGCGACACACTGCGACGCCGGCCGCGCGTCGCGGGCATCGCGGTCGCCGCCGCGTTCGTCGTGCAGCTCTACGGCGTCATCCAATTCTTTCCGAATTACCTCTTCTACGGCGCGCAGTACGGCGACCGTTTCATCGGAGAGTTCTACGGACCGGCGGTGATCCACGGTCAGGACCGCGACCATACGTGGCAGACGATCGACGCGATCCTCGCGCGCGAGCCGGACGCGAAGTTCCTCGTCGCCGACAACAACATCTTCGAGCGCAGCGGTCCGTCGTACGTGCCGTTCACCCAACGCGATCCGCACGCGCGGTACGAGTACGCGCTCGTCGACCGGCTGTACGCGAAGCACTTCGACGCGTTTCCGGAGCGCGACGCATACAACGCGTATCTCGCCGCGCACTACGCGCCGATCGACACGCGCGTCTGGCCGCCGGGCGTCTGGATGTATCGCGTGTTGAAGCTCAGATGAGATACGCGGCGGCGAAGCCGATCTGCGCGGCCATCATCATCAGGTACATGTGCCGCCACGACGGATGGTTCTCCGTCGACGTGAGCTCGTCGGGATTCCGCACGATCAGCCAGACCGTGTAGGCGCCCCAGAGCGCGAGCACGATGCCCAGCACCGAAAGGAACGTCGCGTTGCCGGTGAGCACGCCCGTGCGCGCGCCGATCGGCATGAGCAGCCACGGGAAGATGAAGAACGGCGCGATCATCCACGCGGCACGCTTCACGCCGAACGCGATCGGCAGCGTGCGGCAGCCGCCGGCGCGATCGCCTTCGATGTCGCTGAAGTCTTTCGTCGAGGCGGCGCCGAGGAGGAAGAGCATGAAGATCGAGCCGATGTACCAGGGCTCGGCGAACGTCGCGCGGGCAACCATCGTCCAGCCGGCGACTTTCAGCAGGCAGCCGCGCGGAATGGCGATCGTCAGATTCGCGCCGAGCGGATGCGCCTTCGTGCGGCCGAGCGCGGGCACCGAATAGACGAACGTCGACACGAGCGCGATCAGATAGATGAAGAAGCATTCGTGATAGCGCAGCGGCGCGAAGAGCTTCTGCGTCCACGTGGTGAACGGATGCACGACCACGAGCCACGTCGGGATCGTGCCGAGCGCGTAGAAGATCCAGGTGTAGATCCACGCCTCACGGATCGACACCTCGCCCGTCACGATCGGACGGCTCGGCTTGTTGATGCGATCGATCTCGAGGTCGTAGATCTGGTTGAGCGTGTTGTTCGCGGCGTTCAAAAACGCGGCGCAGATGGAGCCCAGCGCGACGGTGAGAATGACGGAGCTCGTCAGCGTGCGCGTCGGATCGGGGTTGTGCGCGGAGCCCCACGCGCAGATCGCGCCCGAGATGATGCCGAGGAGCGGCGGGAGGAGGGTGAACGGCCGGGCGAGGGTGACGAAGCGTTTCACGCGCGCGTAGTGTCGCGGTTCGGGCCGCCTGACGCAACCGGCCGGCGCAGCCGGGCGCGCGCAAACGCGCGGGCCGTATTAGACTGCCGCCGTGTCACGGAAGCCTCTCTTTGAAAACGAGGACGCCGACTACGGCGACTCATCCCGCAACATGAGCGAAAGCAAAATTGCCCTGTTCGTCGACTTCGAGAACATCGCCATCGGTGTGATGGACGCGAAGTACAAGAAGTTCGAGGCCAGCCTTCTCCTCGAGCGCCTGCTCGAGAAAGGGAAGATCGTGGTCAAGCGCGCGTACTGCGACTGGGACAAGTTCCCGGACTACAAACGCGAGCTCCACGAGGCGGCCATCGAGCTGATCGAGATCCCGGGACGCGGCTACTCGGGCAAGAACTCCGCCGACATCCGCATGGCCGTCGATGCGATGGACATGTGCTGGTCGAAGGAGCACATCGATCTCTTCGTGATCGCTTCGGGCGACTCGGACTTTTCGCCGCTGGTGTCGAAGCTGAAAGAGAACGACAAGTACGTCATCGGCTGCGGCGTGAAGAATTCGTCGAGCGATCTGCTGATCGACAACTGCGACGAGTTCATCTTCTACGAGGATCTCGTGCGCGGCGTGCAGAAGGCGCCCGCGGTGGCGTTTCAGGACAAGAAGAAGGCCGAGGTGTTCAAGCTGCTCATCGACTCCATCAAGGCGCTCATGCGCGAGAACAAGGAGATTCTCTGGGGCTCGATGGTGAAGCAGACGATGCAGCGCAAGAAGCCGACGTTCAACGAGGAGTACTACGGGTACAACACGTTCAGCGATCTGCTCGAGGACGCGCAGACGAACAACATCATCAAGATCAAGAAGGATCTGAAGTCGGGGTCGTATGTGATCACGGGCTTTGCGCAGCCCGCGGCCTGAAGAGACGTGACCGGGAGCGCCTCCGGCGGGCCGGCGCGGCCGGCTGCGCTTAGGGCCTAGCCTATTCGCACGTGCGGTTGGCCTGAACGTCGTAGAATGCGCGCCGCGCGTTTAATGACGACTCTTCCGCATCGCGGGCACGTTCCTGTTCTCGTCATCGGCACCGGCATCGCGGGGCTCACGGCGGCGTTCACGCTCGCGAGCGCGGGCATCAAGGTGCTACTCGTCACGAAAGCGGCGGATCCGGCGGACTGCAATACCGCGTGGGCGCAGGGCGGGATCATCTATCAGGGTGAGAACGACTCCGCGGAGAAGCTCGTCAGCGACGTCATTCGCGCGGGCGCGGGCATCTCGAATCTCGAGGCGGTGCACTTTCTGGCGGAGGAAGGCCCGCGCGTCGTCGAGAAGGTGCTGCTCAATGAGATGCACGTGCCGTTCTCCACGACGCACGAGGGAGAGCTCGACCTCACGCAGGAAGGCGCGCATTCGGTCTCGCGCATCATCCACGCGGGCGATGCGACGGGACGCGCGATCGAGACTTCGCTGCTGAATCGCGTGAAGGGCGAGCCGAACATCACGCTCGCCACGGAAGTCACGGCGATCGATCTCCTCACGACGCAGCACCATCCGCAGGACATCCAGGTGCGCTACCGGCTGACGAACGAATGCGTCGGCGCGTACCTGCTCGACAACCGCACGAACGACGTCTACACCGTCTTCGCCGATTACACGATCCTCGCGACGGGCGGCGTCGGCCAGATCTATCTGCACACGACGAACACGCGCAGCTCGCTGGGCGACGGCGTCGTGATGGCGAGCCGCGCGGGCGCGAAGATCTTCAACGCGGAGTACGTGCAGTTCCATCCGACCGCGCTCGCGGACAAGAAGGCCAATCACTTTCTCATCTCCGAGGCGTTGCGCGGGGAGGGAGCGAGGCTGCGGAATCAGCGGGGCGAGTACTTCATGGAGCGGTACGCGCCGGAGCTGAAGGACCTCGCGCCGCGCGACGTCGTGGCGCGCGCGATCGTCGAGGAGATGACGCACAACAAAGAGGAGTTCGTGTGGCTCGACCTCGCGAACTTCTACAACGGACGCGAGCCGATCGCCGAGCGCTTCCCGAACATCCGCGCCGCGTGCGCGGAGATGGGCGTCGACATCGAGCGCGATCCGATTCCGGTCGTGCCGGCGGCGCATTACTTCTGCGGCGGCGTGCTCGTGAACACGCGCGGCGAGACGACGCTCAGCCGGCTGTACGCGATCGGCGAGACCTCGTGCTCGGGGTTGCACGGCGCGAACCGTCTCGCCTCGACGTCGCTCCTCGAAGGCGTGACGTGGGGCTACTTCGCGGCGGAGTCGATTCGCGAGAAGCTGACATCTCCCGCGGCGACGGCTTCGCCCGCGGTGCGGCGCGCGTTCTCGTCGCTGCCGCCGGGCACGGGCTCCGTGCACGACAGCATCTTCGCGTCGATTCCGGACTGGCTGCCGCCGGGCAAAGAGAACCTCGAGGATCCCGCGCTGATCCTGCAGGACTGGACGACGATCCAGCACACGATGTGGAACTACGTCGGCATCGTGCGCACATACGAGCGGCTCAAGCGCGCGGTGGCCGACATGCGCCAGCTCGGCAACCGCCTCACGAAGTACTACCACGAGTCGACGATCAGCAAATCGATCGTCGAGCTCTTTCACGGCCAGCAGATGGCGGCCATCGTCGCGTCGGCGGCGATCCGCAATCCGCGCTCGATCGGCGCGCACTTCCGCGCGGACTGAACGGAGCGCGCGCGTCGATGAAACTGCAACTCGGCTGCGGCCCGCTCGCGTTGCCGGGGTGGATCAACATCGACAACCAGCCGTACGACGGCGTCGACCGCGTGCTCGACGTCACGCAGGAGCTGCCGTACGACGATGTGCGCTTCATCTTCGCCGAGCACTTCATCGAGCATCTCGCGCTCGACGATGCGACCGCGTTGCTGCGCGACTGCCGCCGCGCGCTCGCGCACGACGGCGTGCTGCGGCTGTCGACGCCGAACCTCGACTGGGTCTGGGCGTCGCACTACAAACGCGTGATGACGCCGCAGGAGGCGGTGCTCGCGTGCTTCGCCATCAACCGCGCGTTCCGCGGCTGGGGACATCAGTTCCTCTACAACGAGACGACGCTCACGTCGCTCTTGCGCGACGCAGGGTTCGCGCGCGTCGTGCGTTGCGAGTACGGCGCGAGCGAGCACGAGGAACTGCGCGGACTCGAGCGGCATGAATGGCAGCCCGATTTCGACGGCCTGCCGCACATCCTGATCCTCGAGGCGTCGGGACGCGGCGGCTCCGCACCGGAGTATCTCGAAGAGCCGCGGGCGATGTTCCGCCGCGATGCGGCCGCGAAATGATCCCGCCCAGGGGTCATTGGCGCGCTGAGGCCGCGGATCGTCGCTATCGGTCCGCGAACGACACTTCGACGAAGCTGTCGATCGGGACAACGCTCGCCTCGCCCTTCGCGAGACGCGTCGAGACCTGTTTGTCGTCGACGCCCGTCGCGAGCAGCGTGCAGTCCGCGCGCAGACACCGCACCCTGAGAGTCCGTTCGTCGACCACGGTCAAGCCGACGTCGGCAGTCTGCCCGGAGGCCGCGACTCCTTTGGTGTCGAGTTTGTGCTCCGCATCCGGCTTGTCGCCGACCTGGCTGAGCATCAGCCACGTCCAGTGCGTGCCGCTGGTCTGATCGAGGAGCAGCACGCGATCGTTCGCGGCGCGGCGAAGCTGCTCGTCGGTGAGTTTCATTTCGTCGAATTTCGGATTGGCGAGGAGCGCGGTGCGGCCGTCGGTGAGCTTGACGTGAAAACGAATCACGCTCTGGGCGCTGGCCGAGCCGACGAGCATCAGCAACGCGAGAAGGGTCGAAAGCCGATTGCGCATGAATCTCTCCAGCCTTTCGGACGAGCGCCTTCGCCACTCGCCCCTCGAAATCTCATCGTTGGGACGGCCGCGCGTCACGTTGGTTTCGGCCGATCCGGATGGAAAGACTCGTCACGTCGACGAGCGGCCGCAAAATAACTCTTGTCGGATCCCGCCTCGTACCTTATGGTGTAACACCATAAAACCAAGCTGGAGGTCTGTTAGATGGCTCGCTTGCGAATTTCATTCGCGCTCATCGTGATCCTCGCCGCATCGTCTCTCGCAGCACAAAACGATCCCACGACGAATCCCCAGCTGTTCGATCGCTACCTCGTTCCTGTTTTTACGAACGCCGTGCACGGATCGTTTGGGTCGGAGTTCTATTCGTCGCTTTCGCTCTGGAACAAGTCGGATACGCAGCCGCTGCGCGTGTGGGGGCTGCAGGAGGTCTGCGTCCTCAGCGCGTGCCCGCCGCCGCCCGACTTCCTCGACGTGCCGGCGCCGACGATCGAGGCGCCGCTGCTGCAGCCGAACGGCAATCCGGGACGCTTCGTCTTCGTCGAGAAGGCGCAATCCAACCGACTCGCGGCGAACCTCCGCGTTTACGACGCGAGCCGCGACGCGACGAACTTCGGCACCGAGCTGCCGGTCGTCCGCCAGAGTGATTTCGCGGAGCGCATCGTGCTGCCGGGCGTTCCGATGACGCCGCGGTTCCGCAACGTGCTGCGGATCTACTCCGCGGTCGCGACCGACGTCACGATCTCGTTCGGCGGCCCGGACGTCATCGGCTCGCCGACGATCACGCCTCCGCCGCAACAGACGATCACGCTGCGCGAAGGCGAAAACGTCTTCGACCCGGCGTACGCGTCGTTCGCGAACTTTCCGTCGTACCCATACCCGCTGACGATCGTCGTCGACTCCGTCTCGGGCTGCCCGGTCTGTCTCTCGCCGCCCGTTCCACCGGCGCCGATCTGGGCTTTCGTCAGCGTCACGAACAACGAGACCCAGCACATCACCACGATCACGCCACAGCCGTGAGCAATTTTTGAGGGAGGTTTGTCTTGATGCGATTCCGGATCCCCCTTCTGCTATCGTTGTTTCTCTCCGCCTTTGCGCTCCTCGCCCAGGAAAGCACGCCGTACAGCATCACTCCGAATTCGGGCCCGGTCACCGGCGGCACGCAGGTGACGATCAAGGGCGACTTCGGCACGTGGCCCTATGGCGTCATCTTCGGCACGGCCGGTGTCGTGGCCACGCGGGTCGACGAACACACGCTCGTCGCCACGACGCCTCCGCATCCCGCGGGTACCGTGAGCGTGTCGATCTTCGAGTACGACATCTTCCTCGCCACCGATCTCACGTTCACGTTCACCGGTGAATCGGACGAGCGGTTCGAGCGCGTGCTGCTGCCGATCTTCACGCCGCCCGTGCATGGCGCGTTCGGGTCGGAGTTCCACACCGATCTCGACGTGTGGAATCCGGATCCGTCGAAGACGGTGACGCTCTTCGGCGCCGAGTACGACTACGACCAGCCCGACCCCGACCCGAGTGTCACCGTGATTCCGGGCGGGAAGGTGACGCTCGGCCGCGTGCCGGAGAGCTTCGACGGCAACCCGGGACGGTTCGTGTATGTCGCCAAAGACGATTTCGATCTTCTCGGCGCGACGCTGCGCGTTCACGACGTGACCCGCGAGGCGGCGAGCTTCGGTACGGAGATCCCCATCGTCCGCGAGCACGAGTTCAGCAGCGAGAAGCGCATCGCATTTCCGCACGTGCCGATCGATCCGCGCTTCCGCAACACGCTGCGCATCTACAGCACCGCTGCGACCACGGTCACCGTGACCGTCGGCCAGCAGGCATTCGCCGTCGAGCTGCAGGCGGGCAGCAACACCTACGAGCCGGCGTACGCCGCGTTCACGAACTTCCCTTCGGACGGCGTCGGCGCGACGACGGTGACGATCGACGCCGAGCGCATCGGCGTCGATCCGCCCTCGCCGTTGCTCGGCCCTCCCATCTGGGCCTTCATCAGCGTGACGAACAACGACACGCAGCAGATCACCACCATCACCCCGCAACGCTGATTCCGCGAAATCCACGGCATGCGCGCGTCATCGCACGCGCGCATGCCCACAACCTCGAGCATTCGACGGAGGTCCTTCATGCGATTCCGGATCCCCATTCTGCTGTCGTTGTTTCTCTCCGCAGTTGCGGTCTTCGCCCAGGAAAGCACGCCGTACTCGATCACTCCGAATTCCGGGCCGGTCGCCGGCGGCACGCAGGTGACGATCAAGGGCGACTTCGGCTTCTGGCCGTACGCGATTCTCTTCGGCACTGCCGGCGTGCCCGCGACGCGCGTCGACGACCACACGCTCGTCGCCACGACGCCTGCGCATCCCGCGGGCACCGTGCCGGTCACGATCTTCGAGTACGACATCGGTCTCGCCACCGATCTCACGTTCACGTTCACCGGGCCCTCGGGCACGCGATTCGAGCGCGTGCTGCTGCCGATCTTCACGCCGCCGGTGCAGGGCGCGTTCGGCTCGGAGTTCCACACCGAGGTCGAGGTGTGGAATCCGCAGTCGACGGGCGTGGTGACGCTGTTCGGAGCGGAAACCGACTCCAGCGTCGACATCGATCCGAGCGTCGCGCTGATTCCGGACGGGAAAACGACACTCAGCCGCGCGCCGCAGCACTTCAACGGCAACCCGGGGCATTTCCTCTACGTCGCCGAAGGAGACTTCGATCTCATCGGCGCCACGCTGCGCGTGCACGACGTAACGCGCGAGGCGACGAGCTTCGGCACGGAGATTCCCATCGTGCGCGAGCGCGAGTTCAGCCCATCGCAGACGATCGCGTTTCCGCATGTGCCGATCGATCCCCGCTTCCGCAACACGCTGCGCATCTACAGCACGGAGGCGACGACGGTGACAGTGAAGGTCGGGGCGCAGACGTTCGGGGTCACACTGCAACCCGGACGCGACATGTACGAGCCCGCCTACGCGGCGTTCACGAACTTCCCCAACGACGGCATCGGCGCCACGACGGTGACGGTCGAACCGACCTTCATCCCGGTCGATCCGCCGTTGCCCGGCACAAACGTGCCCGTCTGGGCCTTCATCAGCGTGACGAACAACGACACGCAGCAGATCACCACCATCACCCCGCAACGCTAGTCCCGCGGAATCCGACGGCATGCGCGCGTCGTTGAAGCGCGCGCATGCCGTCGCTCTACCACTACGCCAGCCGCGCGCCGATGAAGATCCGCAAGGTCTTCTTTCCCGCGCGCGCGGAGCGGCTGCACATCGGCTCCGGACCGCAGCGGCTCGATGGCTGGATCAACATCGACAACGTGAAGTATCCCGGCGTCGACCGCGTGCTCGACGTCACGCACGGTCTGCCGTACCGCGACGTGCGCTTCATCTTCGCCGAGCATTTCATCGAGCATCTCAGCCTCAACGAGGTGATGTACCTCCTCCGCGAGTGCCGCCGCGTGCTCACCGACGACGGCGTGCTGCGCCTCTCGACGCCGAACCTCGACTGGGTCTGGGCATCGCACTACGAGCTCGGCTCCGAAGGCGACGACGCGGCGCGGACGTGCTTTCTGCTCAATCGCGCGTTCCGCGGCTGGGGACATCAGTTCCTCTACAACATCGAAGTGCTGCGCGGTCTGCTGCTCGACGCCGGCTTCGCGGACGTCGTCGTGTGCGCGTATGGCGAGAGCACGCATCCCGAGCTGCGCAATCTCGAGCGTCACGAGCGTTCCGAGGATTTCGAAGGACTGGCCGACATCCTCGTCGTCGAGGCGTCCGGCCGCGGCGCCGGCGCTCCTCCCTATTTCTCGCGCTGGCGTCACGAGTTCCTCCACGCCCTCGGCGCGAAGTAATCAGAACAAGTCGCGCTGGTGTCGCGCGGCGGAGAGCGGGTATCCGAGGTGCTCGTAGGCAGTGCGGCTCGCGACGCGGCCGCGCGGCGTGCGCTGCATGAAGCCGATCTGGATGAGATACGGCTCGTACAAGTCTTCGATGGTTCCGCGGTCTTCGCCGATCGACGACGCGAGCGCGTTCACGCCGACGGGCCCGCCGCCGAAGCGCTCGATGATCGTCGTGAGCAGCTTGCGATCGATCTCGTCGAGGCCGTACTCATCGACTTCGAGCATGCCCAGCGCCTCGCGGGCGATATGGACGTCGATCTTGCCCTCGTGCCGCACTTCCGCAAAGTCGCGCACGCGGCGCAGGAGGCGGTTCGCGATGCGCGGCGTGCCGCGCGAGCGGCGCGCGATCTCGGACGCGGCCTCGCGCTCGGTGGGGATGCCGAGGATCTCGGAGGAGCGGCGGACGATCACGGTGAGCGAGTCGACGTCGTAGAAGTCGAGTCGATGGACGATGCCGAAGCGCGCGCGCAGTGGCGCGGTGATGAGGCCAGCGCGCGTCGTCGCGCCGACAAGCGTGAAGCGCGGCAGCTCGAACTTCATCGTGCGCGCCGCGGGGCCCTGGCCGATCACGACGTCGACGTGAAAGTCTTCCATCGCAGAGTAGAGGATCTCCTCGACCTGCGCGGGCATGCGATGGATCTCGTCGATGAACAGCACCTCGCCGGCCTCGAGGTTCGTGACGATGCCGACGAGATCGCCCGGCTTCTCCAGCGCGGGACCCGACGTCGAGCGGAGACTCGCGTTCATTTCATTCGCGATGATGTTCGCGAGCGTCGTCTTGCCGAGTCCGGGCGGACCGAAGAGCAGCACGTGATCGAGTGGCTCGTGCCGTTTGCGCGCGGCCTCGAGCGAGATCTCGAGGTTCGCTTTCACCTTCTGCTGCCCGATGTACTCGCGCAGCATTTTCGGGCGCAGCGAGAGCTCGGTCTGGAGATCGTCCTGATCGGGAGCCGGTGAGAGGATGCGGTCGTCCACCGCGCGCAGTTTACCTTGGCAGCGTGACGGTGATCGCGGTGCCGGCGCCTTCGCGCGAGCTCACGTCGATGCGTCCGCCGTGCTCCTGCACGATGCGATACGAGATGGCCATGCCCAGTCCCGTGCCGGAGGGGAAGTTCGTGCGGAACGGCTGGAAAAGCCGCTGCAGGTCCGCCTGCGACATCCCGCGTCCGCTGTCGGCGAAGACGATGTTGTACGAGCCGTTCTCGATGGACGTGCTGACGGTCAGCACGCCGCCTTTCGGCATCGCCTGCACCGCGTTGCGCGCGAGGTTCCAGAACACCTGGCGGATCTGATCGCCGTCGCCGACGAGCGTAAACGACGGCGGCGCGATCGCGCGGCGAATCTCGTGCGCCGGCTGCAGCTCCGGCGAGTTCTCGAGCAGATCGAGCGTCTCGGAGAGACTGGCCGCGACGTCGAACTCCGCGGGGTGTTTCTCCTGCGGCCGCACGAAGCGGAGAAAGTCGGAGATCGATTTGTTCAGCCGCTCCGACTCTTTCAGCACGATCGACATCAGCCGCTGTTCCTGCGTCGACAGTGAGCTCGAGCTCTTGAGCACCTGCACCGAGCCGGCGATCGCGGCGAGCGGATTCCGGATCTCGTGCGCGATGCCGGCGGAGAGCTCGCCTACCGCGGCCATCCTGTCCTTCAGCCGCACCTCTGCCTCGAGCTTTTTCATCTCGGTGAGGTCCTGAAAGATCAGCGTGTAGCCGGCGTCGACGCCGTCGAGCGTCGTCAGCGGACTGACCGCGAAGCCGAGGCTCTGCGCGGCGCCGGCGAAGTCATCGAGCTCGCGGCGCACGACGTCGCCCGCGGCGAGCCGCTCGCGCGCGTCGTCCCAGCCATTGGGCGTGAAGAAGCCGAGCTCCGTCACGTGACGCCCGAGCACCGCCGCCGGTTGCATCTGCAGGATGTTCGCGCCGGCGGGGTTGATGAACGATGCGATGCCCGACGTCGCGAGCGTGATCAGTCCCGAGGGGATCGACTCGACGACGTTCTGATTGAGCGCGCGCAACTCCGCGAGGTTCTGCCGGTTGACATCGAGCTCCTCGGATGTTCGCTGCAGTTTCTCGGACAGATACGACGTGAGCAGCGCGGTCGCGTAGAAACCGGCGAAGTTCGCGGCCATGTTGAAGTAGAGCCGCGACGAGGTCCACGCGATCGGCAGAAAGAGCGACTGCTCCGGCATCGGAAAGACGCCGTAGTACATGAGATCGACGAGAGCGCCGTAGAGGATCGCCGCGCCGGACGCGGTGAGCAATCCGCCGCGGCGGTAGAGCAGCATCGACGCGGCGATGACCGAGACGAGATAGAGAAACGAGAACGGCGAGTCGAGACCGCCGGTGAAGTAGACGAGCAGCGTCTCGACGCAGAGATCGCCGAGCGTCTGGATCATGAGGTTGACCGAGCGCGACGGCACCGTGAGCGCGAGCGCGATGTACGCGAGCGTCAGCGCGTACGTGAGGCCGGTGGCGATGTAGAGATAGTTGAGCGGCAGGACCTCGCGGACGGTGTACTGGATGATCAGCGCCGCGAGGAGCAGCGTCGTGACGACGACGACCCGGACGGCGATCAGCATCCGGGTATCGGAAGACATGGTGGACATGAGACTGCGGCGAGGCGGGCCCCAGGCCCGCCTCGGCTTATCCGATCTGTCCGATGAGCGAGAACATCGGCATGTACATCGCGATGACGATGCCGCCGATGGCCACGCCGAGGAAGGCGATGAGAATCGGCTCGAGGAGCTTCATCAGACCGGCCACGGCGACGTCGACTTCGTCTTCGTAGAAGTCGGCGATCTTGGTGAGCATCGTGTCGAGCGCACCGGTCTGTTCGCCGACGCCGATCATCTGCACGACCATCGACGGGAAGACGTCGGTGTCGCCGAGCGGCTCGCTGATGGTCTTGCCTTCTTCGACCGACTTGCGCGTGGCCATGATCGCGTCTTCGACGATCGAGTTGCCGGCGGTGCGCGCGGTGATCTGCAGGCCGTCGAGAATGGGCACGCCGGACGAAGTCAGCGTGGCGAGCGTGCGGCAGAAACGCGCGACGGCGATCTTGCGCAGCAGCATGCCGAGGACCGGCATCTTGAGCAGCAGGCCGTCGATGACGCGCTTGCCTTTGTACGTGCCGTGATAGCGGCGGACCGAGACGATGAGCGCGATGACGACGATGGTGACGAGCCACCAGAAGTCGGCGATGAAGTTCGAGAGCGCGATGACGACGCGCGTCGGGAGCGGCAGCTGCGCGCCGAGGCTTTCGAAGAGGGAGGCGAAGACCGGGATGACCTTCCAGAGAATGACCGCGACGACGATGCAGGCGATGCTGATGACGGCGACCGGATAGATCATCGCCGACTTGACCTGCGAGTTGAGCTTGACCGCTTTCTCGATGTAGGTCGCGAGACGCTGGAGGATCGTGTCGAGAATACCGCCCGCCTCACCCGCGGCGACCATGTTCGTGAAGAGGTCGTTGAAGACCTTGGGATGCTTGCGCATCGCGTCGGCGAGGTTCGAGCCCGACTCGACGTCCTGCCGCACCTGCACGAGCGTGCGCTTGAAGGTCTTGTGGTCCTGCTGCGAGCCGAGGATCTCGAGGCACTGCACGAGCGGCAGGCCGGCGTCGATCATGACGGAGAACTGCCGCGTGAAGATCGCGATCTGCTGGGGCGGGACGCGTCCGCCGAACTTCGGCAGCGCGATCTCTTTGCCCTTTTCCTTGACCGCGGTGACGACGATCTGCTGCCGCCGCATCACGGTGATGACGGCGTCCTTCGAGTCGGCGACCAGCACACCCGACTGCGTCTGCCCGTTCCTGGCCGTTCCCTTCCACTCGAATGTCGGCATGTTCCCCCTCCGGTCTCCCTAACTCACGCGGAACGCGGGCGCACCGCACCGGCCGCCGCGGGCGGCCCCTGCGGGAACAGCGCGCCGGCGCCGCGCGAGATCATCTCCTGCAGCTCGTCGGGATTCGACGAGCGTGACAACGCGGTCTGCAGCGTGATCAGCTTCTTGAAGTACAGCGTCGCCAACGACTGGTTGAAAGTCTGCATTCCGTATTTCGTCTGACCAGTTTGCATCATCGAGTAGATCTGATGCACCTTGTCTTCGCGGATGAGGTTCCGGATCGCGGCGTTCGGAACGAGGATTTCCATCGCCATCACGCGTCCCTTGCCGTTCGCTTTCGGGAGCAGCGCCTGGCAGAGGATGCCCTCCAGCACGAACGACAGCTGCGCGCGGATCTGCGGCTGCTGGTGCGCGGGGAAGACGTCGACGATGCGGTTGATGGTCTGCGCGGCCGAGTTCGTGTGCAGCGTGCCGAACGTGAGGTGGCCGGTCTCGGCGATGCGCAGCGCGGACTCGATGGTCTCGAGGTCGCGCATCTCGCCGATGAGGACGACGTCGGGATCCTGGCGCAGCGCGGACTTCAACGAGTTCGCGAAAGAGTGCGTGTCGGCGTGCAGCTCGCGCTGATTGACGACGCAGTTCTTGTGCTGGTGGAGGAACTCGACGGGATCTTCGATGGTGATGATGTGCTCGTGGCGCTCGCGGTTGATCTTGTCGATCATCGCGGCGAGCGTGGTCGACTTGCCGGAGCCGGTGGGGCCGGTGACGAGCACGAGGCCGCGCGGTTTGTTGCAGATCTCCTCGACGACGGCGGGAAGGCCGAGCTCGCGGAAGCCGAGGATCTCGTACGGGATCTGCCGGTAGACGGCGGCCGTGGCGCCGCGCTGGTTGAAGATGTTCGCGCGGAAGCGCGCCAGTCCTTTGATGCCGAACGAAATGTCGAGCTCGAGGTTCTCTTCGAAGCGGTGCTTCTGCGCGTCGGTGAGCACTGAGTACGCGAGCTGCTTGGTCTCCGGCGCGGTGAGCGGCGGCATGTCCAGCGGCACGAGCTTGCCGTCGATGCGGATCTGGGGCGGCGAGTTGGTGGTGACGTGCAGGTCCGAGCCGCCGCGCTCGACCATCGTCTTCAGCAGCTGATGCAGTGTGACGGGCATTCGGTTCTCCGACGTCCGCGCGGCCGCTACAGCACCGTCTCGCGGACGACTTCCTCCACGGTGGTGACGCCTTCCTTGATTTTAAACAGTCCGGACCGCCGCAGCGTGATCATCCCGTTCTCCATCGCCCGGCGCTTGATGTCGATGGCCGTGCCGCCGGAGAGGATGAGGTCGCGGATGTCGTCGTCGATCTGCATGACTTCGATGAGCGCCACGCGGCCTTTGTAGCCGGTGTTGTTGCACTTCTCGCAGCCGCGGCCCTTGTAGACGGTGAAGGTGCCGACTTCCTCTTTCTTGTAGCCGAGGTTGAGGAGCGCCTGCGGGGTCATGTCCACCGGCTCCTTGCAGAGCGAGCAGATGCGGCGCGTGAGGCGCTGCGCGGCGATGAGCTGCGTCGCCGTCGCCACGAGGAACGGCTCGATGCCCATGTTCATGAGGCGGTTGATCGTCGACGGCGCGTCGTTCGTGTGCAGCGTCGAGAGCACGAGGTGTCCCGTGAGCGCGGCCTTGATCGCGATCTCCGCGGTCTCGAAGTCGCGGATCTCGCCGACGAGGATGATGTTCGGATCCTGCCGCAGGAACGAGCGCAGCGTGGCCGCGAAGTTGAGGCCGATGCCCTCTTTCATCTGCACCTGGTTGATGCCGGGGAGGTTGAACTCGACCGGATCTTCCGCGGTCATGATGTTGACTTCCGGCGAGTTGACCTTCGAGAGCGCCGAGTAGAGCGTGTTCGTCTTGCCCGAGCCGGTGGGACCGGTGACGAGCACCATGCCCCACGGCTTGAAGATCGCCTCCTCGAAGCGCGCCAGCGACTCCGGCTCGAAGCCGAGCTTGGTCATGTCGAGGCGGAGGTTGTCCTTGTCGAGGAGACGCAGAACCATCTTCTCGCCGAAGAGCGTCGGCAGGCAGGAGACGCGGAAGTCGAGCTCCTTGTTCTTGTCCTCGAGCTTGATCTTCAGCTTGATGCGTCCGTCCTGCGGGAGGCGCTTCTCCGAGATGTCGAGCTTCGCCAGGATCTTCATGCGCGAGGTCATGGCGTCCTTGAGCTTCAAGGGCGGGTTCATGATCTCGTAGAGGATGCCGTCGATGCGGAAGCGGACGCGGAACTCTTTCTCGTACGGCTCGATGTGGATGTCCGACGCGCCGCGCTTGATGGCGTCGGTCAGAATCAGGTTGCACAACTTCACGACCGGCGCTTCCTCGGCCGAATCGGCGAGGGCGCTGACGTCGAGCTCTTCGTCCTCCTCGAGGACTTCGAGGTCCGCCGTCTCCGCCTGCTGAAGGTCTTCCATGACCTTCTTCAGCTCGAGCGAAGACGTCGTGCCGTAGTAGTTGTCGATGGCCGCCTTGATCCCCAGCTCGGAGGCCACGACCGGCTCGACGTTGTAGCCGGTCATGAACTTGATGTCGTCCATGGCGAAGACGTTCGTCGGATCGGCCATGGCGATGGTGATCGTGGCGCCGGTCTTGTTGACCGGGAGGATGTTGTACTTGCGCGCGACGTCGCCGGGGATCAGCTTGATCACCGAGCCGTCGATCTCGAAGTGCTGGAGGTTGATGGAGGGGACGCCGAACTGCTGGGAGAGGCACTCCGTGATGTCTTCTTCCGAGACGAAGCCGAGCTTGATCAGCGTTTCGCCGAGCTTGCCGCCTGTCTCTTTCTGAACGCGAAGGGCTTCTTTGAGCTGATCCTGCGTGATCAGACTCGCTTTGGTGAGCAACTCACCGAGACGAACGCTCATAGGTGCTTTCTGTCGACTCCTGGGACGGTTGAGGCTCGACCGGAGACGCCACGCAACTCAGGCCGGCCGAGTGTATCACCCGCGTGAAACGCGGATTGCGAGCTAAGTTATTCAGCGCCGCTAACGTTTGAGCGGCGGCGGCTCGACGGACGTGACGCCCGCCTGCACGCCGCGGAGGCTGGCGATGATGCTGCCGAACTTCACGTCCGTGCGGATGCGCACCGGGATGCGCCGCTCGTCGTCGCTGTACCAGATGAAGAGCTTCTCTTCGCGCTCGACGCCGTCGCTCGTCATCCGCGGCTCCACGACCACGGTCGCGAACGTGCCCGCGGGGGTGTCGATCGTCTCGCGCCGTACGACGCGCGCCTGGACGTCGTAGACCTTGCCGTCGGCGATGAGCGTGAGCGCGTACGACTTGCCGGGGCTGAGATCGACCAGGCGCAGATAGAACATGACCGACATCGGATCGAAGACCGGCCGCGGCACGCGCGTCTTCTTCACCTTCCGCCGTGTGCGCGTGGCGACGCCGTCGTCGACGGTCGTTACTTCCTCGATCTTGTCGTCTTTCTCGTCGAGGCGTTTCACGTAGCGCAGCGTCGAGAAGTCCTTGCGCGCGACCGTCGACTCGATCTCGTCGCGCACGCGGAAGATGCGTGAGAAGCCGGGCGTCGAATGCGCGACGGAGGTGATGCGGTAGCTGTCCTCGCCCGACGGACCGATCGTGAGACGTCCGGTGCCGCCGGTGATCTTGAGCCAGCTGAGGTTGTAGTCGAGCGTCTCGCCGCGGGCGAACGCTTGTTCGACCGGCGTCGTGGCCGGCACCGACGCGGCGAAGAGCAACGCAACGGCGAGGATGAGGTTCACTCCGCGGCCACCCTTTCCACCAGCTGCATCACCTCTTCAACAGCAATCGCGTCCATGGATTTCGTCGAGCCGAAATGATCGACGCAATGGCCGAGCTGGCCATACGGCCCGTTGCGACGCGGATCGGTGGGACCGTAGAGGCCGATGACCTTCGTGCCGAGGGCGGCGGCGAGGTGGAGCGGACCGGTGTCGCCGCCGATGACGAGACGCGCGTGCTGCAGCAGCCACGCGAGCTCGCGCAGGCCGGTCGGCGGCGCGAGCCGCGCGCCGATCGCTTCCGCGCGCTCGCGCTCGCCGGGTCCCCACACCACGAGCACGCGCTCGCCGAGACGGCGCGCGAGCTCGCGGAAACGCTCGACCGGCCACAGCTTCGATGGCTTGCCGGCGCCCGGCAGCAGCACGATCGCATCGGCGAACGCGTCGAGGTTGTCATTGCGCGGAAACGCGTCCCAGGACGGCACGGCCTTGCCGGCCGGCGCGAGCGCGGCGGCGAGGGCGCGGTTCTGCTCGATGACGTGACGCGTCGTGTCGACGGCGACCTTGCGATTCGTGAAGAGCAGCGCCGGCTTCTCGCGGATCGCATTCGCCGCGAAGCCGTAGCGTTCGCGCGCGCCGGCGAAGCGGCCGAGCATGGCCGACTTCACCAGGCCCTGAAAGTCGATCGACGCGTCCGCGCCTCGCAGCGTGCGCCACGCGTCGCGCATGGCCGCGCGCGAGGCGAGCGGCGCGCGTCCCCACGCTTTCATGCGCATGGGGATCGTCTCCACGCCAGCCACCAATTCGACGAGCTCGCGATACGGCGCCTCCACGACCCACTGGATGCGATACGCATCGCGCAGTGCGACGACGGCTGGAATGGTGTGGATGACGTCGCCGAGCGCGGAGAGCCGCAGCACCAGCAGGCGTTTCATCGCCCGCGCAGCTTCTGCAAAACCGCGGTGGTGGAGTGGTCTTTCGGATCGCCGACGATGACGACGCGCCCGCCGTACGCGTTCACGACCTCCGCCTCCGGCACGGAGTCGGGCGTGTAGTCGGTCCCTTTCGCCTGCACGTCGGGCTTCAGGACCTGCAGAAGGTGGGCAGGACTTTTCTCGTGAAAGACGGTGACGTAGCCGACGCCCTGAATCGCGGCGATGATCTCCGCGCGTTCCTGCTCCGGCATCACAGGCCGGCCTTCGCCCTTGAGCGTGCGCACGGACTCGTCGCCGTTCACGCCGACCACCAGCACGTCCGCGACGTCCGCCGCGCCCTGGAGATAGCGGATGTGACCGACGTGCAGCACGTCGAAGCAGCCGTTCGCGAATGCGATCGTCTTTCCCGCCGCGCGCTCGCGTTCGACCGCCTCGGCCAACGCGCCCTCGTCGAGAATCGGCGCGTTCACGAGCGGAGCTCCTCGTCGCGCTCGATCGCGTAGCGCAGCTCGTCGTTCGACACCGTCGCGGTGCCCATCTTCATGACCACGATGCCGCCCGCGTAGTTGGCGAGCTTCGCCGCTTCCGCGTACGACGCGCCCGCTGCGAGCGCGAGCGTGAAGGTCGCGATGACGGTGTCGCCGGCGCCGGTGACGTCCGCGACCTGGTCGGTGCCATACACCGGGATCAGCAGCGGCTCGGTCGCGTCGCGCTCGAGGAGCGCCATGCCGCGGCTGCCGCGCGTGATCAGCACCGCTTCCGCGTCGAGTCCCTGCTGCAGCGTCTGCGCGACTTCGCCGATCTTGGCGTCGTCGCCGTTCCAGAGCGACGTCCCCGCGGCGGCGGCGGCTTCTTCCTCGTTCGGCGTCGCGGCGGTAACGCCGGGATAGCTGAGCAGCTCGTAGCGCGAGTCGAGCGTCACTGCCTTGCCGTGCGCGTAGCGTGTGAGGCTCGCCACGAGCGACGGCGCGACGACGCCGTAACCGTAATCGCTCACCAGCGCGGCGTGGCACATGCCGATCGCCTCGCGCAGCAGATCGGCGAAGCGCAGCGACTCGAGCTCGGTCATGCGGAACTCGTCCTCGATGTCGTAGCGCACGATCTGCTGCCGGCTCGCGTGCGGCATGCCACCGAGGATGCGCACCTTCGTCGGCGTGGCGTAGCGGCTCGTGCGCAGAATCCCGCTGCAGTCGATGCCGGCGGTCACGAGCGAGTCGACGAGCGTCTGCGCCGCGCCGTCGGTGCCGAGAACGGACACGGGCACCGGCAGGCCGCCGAGGGCGAAGATGTTGTTGATGGCGTTGCCGGCGCCGCCGAGGAGCACGTCTTCGCGGTACTGGCGAAGGATGAGCACGGGCGCCTCGCGGGAGATGCGTTTCGGCGTGCCGTAGATGAAGCGGTCCGCTACGATGTCGCCGTAGACGACCACCAGCTTCCCCTTCATCGCATCGCTCAGCTGCAGCAGGCGGGAACGGCTGAACACGCGCGGACTATAAACCAACGATGCAGGTTGAACGATGAGCGGCGAACGCGGGAAGCTGATCGAGGGCGTCGACTTTTACTACGAGGGCCGCTACCTCGTCTTCACCGAGAAGTTCCTGCGCGACCGCGGCTACTGCTGCGAGTCCGGCTGCCGCCACTGCCCGTACGGCTTCCGCAAGGATCAGCGCACCGACGTGCCGTCTAACGACGAGACCGATTGATATCCATCGATCATCATTCAGCGTTCAGCGCAGCAGCCGCGTCCTCCAGCTCCGCCTCGCGCAGTTCCTGCTTCTCGCCGCCGCTCAGCACGTTCTCGACGTCGATCAGGAGATAGACCTCGTCGCCGTGCGGCACGACCGCGATGAGCAGCTCGCCGCGGATGCCGCGCACGAGCGGCGGCGGCGGCAGGAACGCGTCCGTCGACACCGTGACGATGCGGCGAACCTCGTCGACTTTGAGTCCGATCACGCCCGCGCTCGTGTGCGTGATGAGCACGAGCGGCTGCGGCGCACGTTCTGCGAGCTTCGGATAGAGCCGGTCGCGCAGGTCGATGATCGGCACGACCTCGTTGCGCAGCACCACGATGCCTTCGACGAACGCCGGCGCGGTCGGCACCGACGTCGAGCCGGTGTACGGCACGAGCTGACGCACCGCCATGATGTCCATGACGAACGTCTCCGGCCCCACGCGAAACGTGATGAGCCGCAGCTCGTCGGATGTCGACGCGGCCATGCCGTCAGCCCCGCACGCGGAACTTCCGCGTCTCCTCGTCGAGGCTGCGGATCGCGTCGTTGAGGAGCGTGATGGCCTCGCCCATGTCGTTGGCGGTGGCGCGGTTGCCGTCCGAGATCGCGCGCACCTGCTGCATCGTGCCGACGATCTTCTCGCTCTCGGCCGCCTGATTCGCGGCGACCTGGAAGATCTCGTGGATCATGTCGATCATCCGCTCGGCCGCCGCGGAGATCATCGTCGAGCCGGACTTCTGCTCGATCATCGCCTGGCGCACGTACTTCGTGACCTCGCGCATCGACTCGACCGCGCGCATGATGTGATCCGAGCCTTGCGCCTGCTGCCGCGTGGCCCCGTTGATCTGCCCGACCATCGACTGCAGACGATCGACCGCGCGCGTCACGGTCTCGCTGCCGGTCGCCTGCTCGCGCGTCGCGCCGGCGATCTCTTTCCCCATGTTCGACGCTTTCGCGGACGACTCGAGGATGTTGTTGAGCGCCTTGCCCGCCTGATGCGAGAGCGACACGCCGGTCTCGACGAGCGTCGAGCCGGACGCCATCGCTTTGAGCGCGTTGTCCACTTCGTCCTGCACCGCGCGGATGAGGTTCGCGATGTCGCGCGTCGACGACGCCGTGCGCTCCGACAGCTGGCGGATTTCCGCGGCGACGACGGAGAAGCCTTTGCCGTACTCGCCCGCCTGCGCCGCGAGGATGGCCGCGTTCAGCGCGAGGAGGTTCGTCTGCTCGGCGACGTCTTCGATGACGTTGAGGATCTTCCCGATCGCGACGGAGCGGTCGCCGAGCCGCGCCACGACGGAGTTCGCCTCGTGCACGGAGCGGCGGATCTGTTCCATTCCGTCGATCGTTTCGCGCACCGCACGCATCCCCGACTCCGCGGCATCCGCGACCGCGAGCGCGAGATCGTACGAACGCGCGGCGTTGCCTTCGACCTGCGCGATCGACGCTGACATCTCGACCATCGACGACGACGTCTCGGTCACGAAGTTCGTGAGATAGACGACGTTCGTGTCGACCTCGTTGATCGACGACACCATCTCGTGCGTCGCCGACGCCGTCTCTTCCACCGACGACCAGAGCGTGTCGGTGTGGCGGCTCACCTCTTCCATCGACGCGACCATCTCCAGCATCGACGACGACGTCTCTTCCGACGACGCGGAGAGCGCCTCGACGTTGTCGGTGATCTTGCGCACGCCGCCGTTGAGTTGGTCGATGGAGCGGTAGGTGTCGTCGATGATTGCGCGCTCGTCGTCGACGCGGCGCATGACGCTGTCGGACCGCGTCTGCACCGTTTCGACCACGGACTTCAGTTTCTGCTGCGACTGCACGAGGCTGTTGATGGTCCGCTCGAGGTTCGCCGCCATCCCGTTGAACGCCTCGGCGAGACTGCCGATCTCGTCGCTCGAATGCACCTGCACGCGTTGCGTGAGATCGCCTTTCGCGATGAGCCGCGCCGTATCGACCAGCGACAGGATCGGCCGCACGATGACGCGCGAGGCGAACCACGCCAGGAGACTCGCCGCGATGAGGATCAGCACCGTGATGCCGGCGTTCCAGCCCCGCAGTGAGCGCACCGCCGCCTGCGCCTGGTCCTCGTTCATGAGGAGGCGGAAGTAGCCTTTCGGCTTCGCGGCGGGATTCGATGCGTCGGCTTTCGACTCGTAGAACGGCACCGTGTACGCGTGCAGCCCGTCGCCAACGTCGACGCCGTCCTCGCGCCGCAGCTTGCGCTTCGCGAGCTCCGCCGGAACCGCGTTCGCGGACGCCGCGAGGACTTTGCCGTTCGCATCGAGAAATTCGGCGTACTGCACCGACGTGCCGCGCGCGAGATCGCCGACGATGTTCTTGAGGTCGTCGGTGAGGCCGAAGATGACGTAGTAGCCGGCGGTCGACTCGATCGTCTTCGCGATCGCCTCGCCGTGCTCGACGGTCTGCCGGATCATGGCGCGGCGGACGAGCAGCTGCTGGATGCCGAGGAGAAGCAGCGCGACGAGAATCGTCTGCAGCGCGAATGCTCCGACGAACTTTGCGCGCAGCCCCGTGCGGACGTTTTCGGTTTGATTGCCGGCGAGCATAGGACCGCGGAGAGTGTAGTGGCAGAACGCGCGACTCTGCCACTATCATCGTTCGCATGCCGCTCATCCGCTGCGCCAAGTGCGATCAGGCGTACGACATCCCCGGCGTCGTCGCGGTGCGGCTCGCGAGCTCGATCGCCACGTGCGATTGCGGCGAATGGCTCTCCGGCAGCAAGGCCGCCGTGCTCGCGCGCATCATCGACGCGAGCGAGATCCGCGAGCTCGACGTGCAGCCGTATCGCGTCGACGCCGCGGCCGCCGCTCCCGCCGCGCCGCGCATCGAAACGGCGCCGCCCGCGCGTAAGCGTTCGTTGCGCGTCTTCGCCCGCGGCGCCAACCAATCCATCGATACGATCTTCACCATCGGCGAGCATCCGCTCTGGATCGGCCGCAAAGCCTGTCACGTGGAGCTCGCCGACGCGGAGCTGTCGATCCGCCACTGCTCGATCTCCGTGCGCGGCGAGGAGCTCGTCGTCCGCGATGCCGACTCGCACATGGGCACCTTCCTCGACGGCCACGAGATCACCGAAGCAGTCCTCGGCGACGGCGTGCACGTGCTGCGCGTCGGCTCCGCGCTCGTCACCGTCGAGCCGGTGAACGAGAGCGGGACCGCCGTCGAGCCGATCGCACTCGATGATCTCTCGACCGTCGACGAAGCGCAGCTCGCGCACAAGCTGCGGACGTCGCGCTCGACGAATCCGGTCGCCACCCGCGCGGTGCTCGTCTGCGTCGAAGGTCCGCTCGTCGGCCAGGAGTTCGAAATCCCCGACTCCGGCCTCGTCATCGGCCGCGAAGGACACGTGCGCGTCCCCGACGAGTTCCTCTCCCGCCGCCACTTCGAAGTCCTTCGCGACGGTGACGGCACGGTCCGCGTCCGCGACCTCGGCAGCCGCAACGGCACCTTCCTCAACACGCTCCCGGCGCGCAACACGAAGGTCCGCAGCGGCGACGAGATCCGCGCCGGCGTGAATCGCTTCCGCATCGAACAGCGCGCCTGACCCTTCCACGATTGAGCGTTGGCTCGCCGCGCGCGCTCGACCTATACTTCGCGGCACTCTCTCAGAGCAGGTGTTGTTGCATGACCACGTTCGAATCCGCGGCGGCCCGGATTCTCGCGCCCTTGTCCGAGCTGCTGCACAAGCCTCTCTACCTCACCGACGCGCGCTCGCCCGAGGCGAGCAACGCGTTCGCCGTGCGCCTCGCGTTGCCGCGGGTGGCGGTGGTTTCCGCCGACGGCAAGCCGTTCTCCGACGACGAGCGGCGGCTGGTCAACGAGCTCTTCGAGGTCGTGCGCGTCGCGGAAGAAAGTGAAGCGCGCTACGCGGAGCTCGAGCAGCGGATGCTTCTGCTGCAGCGCGAGAACCTCGATCTCGTGGTGAAGAACCGCGCGCTTTCCGAGGTGTCGTCGCGCGACACGCTGACGGGGCTGTACAACCGCTGGTACGTGATCGAGAAGATCGACAGCGAGATCAATCGCGCCGTGAGACATGGCTCGCCGATGTCGCTGCTGATGCTCGACATCGATCACTTCAAGCGCATCAACGACACGTGGGGCCACACGGCGGGCGACCAGGTGCTGCAGTCGATCGGCAAGCTGCTGCGCGACAGCTGCCGCGTGTACGACGTGCCGGGACGCTATGGCGGCGAGGAGTTCTGCATCGTGCTGCCGGAGACGCGCGTCGGCAACACCGGCGCCGTTGCGGAGCGCATCCGGCAGCGGCTCGCACAGACGGCGGTGCCGTGCGGCGACTCGTCGGTCGTCGTCACCGCATCGATCGGAATCGCGGGCATGGACGCGCCGGAAGCAATCGAGGTGCTCAGTCCCGCGGCGCTGATCGACCGCGCCGACCGCGCGCTATACTCGGCGAAAACCCGCGGCAGAAATCGCGTCGAATTGTGGGACAGGGCGCTCCTTTGCGAAGACGACGGAGCGATCGAGCACTGAAGTTTCGCCGTTCGTGAGCCGCATCACGCCGCGTGTCCCGCGGCGGACTTAGATTGACGCCGCAAATCGGTTCTGAGGGAAAAATCAATGCGAAAGAGTCTTGTGGTCTCGGTGTTTGCTTTGTTGTTGGTCACCGCGTCGGCGTTTGCGGGAGAGAAGCCGGCGATCGGCGTCGCTGAATTCAAGAACGAAACCTCCGCCTCCTGGTGGTATTCGGACGCGGCGAGCGATCTCGCCGGCATGCTGACGAACGAGCTCGCGAGCACGGGCAAGTTCAAGATCGTCGAGCGCGCGAAGCTCGGCCCCGTCCTCGACGAGCAGGATCTCGCCGAGTCCGGCCGCATCAAGAAGTCGACCGGCGCGAAGATCGGCAAGCTCACGGGCGCGAAGTACCTCGTGTTTGCGACGGTCAGCGCGTTCGACACGAAGAGCCGCGGCACCGGCGGCGCGCTGAGCTTCCGCGGCATCAGCGTCGGCGGCAAGAAAGAGGACGCGTACATCGCCGTCGATCTCCGCGTCGTGGATACGACGACGGGCGAAGTCGAATACACGCGCACGGTCGAAGGCCGCGCGGCGAGCTACGGCATGTCGGGCGGCGTCTACCGCGGCGGCTTCGGCGGCGAGCTCGGAAAGTACGAGAACACGCCGACCGGCAAGGCGATCCGCGCCGTCATCGTCGAGATCAGCGACTACCTCGCCTGCGCGATGGTCGAGCAGGGCAGCTGCATGGACGAGTACAACGCGAAGGAATCGAGCCGTCGCGAGAAGACCAAGAAAGCGATCAAGCTGGACTAGCTTCAGGAAGGCGCTTCAGCAACGCGGTAGCGAAAAAGCCGGCCGGAAGGCCGGCTTTTTCGTCGAATACTTCCGGTGGTGGTCTAGTTTGAACGCTGAGTCGTAACAGGCGGCACCGTGGCGGCGATGTCTGTCACGTTGAGGACTGCAAGGCACTCCGTTCGGCAAGCCGTTTTGCAGACGACTCCCTCCGTCAAAGCCTTCCTCTCCCCGCGAAGTTTCCGCCACATCGCTGCCGAAGCGCACAGTATCGCCGCTACGCAACTGCGGCAAGCGTCCACAAATCGAGCGCGAGAAGGTCACTCGCCTTCCAAACATAGTCCGTCAGGCCAGCGGCCATCGCCGGAGTCTTCCCACCGAGCGACTTGTGCTTGCGGCAGAAGTTGTAGAAGACGACGGTGATGGCGAGCATGAAGACGTGGTTGTCGAGCTTCTTCGAGAAGCCATTCGTGAGGCGCGTGAAGCGGCGGTTCTGCATCCGCAGCGTGAGGTTCCACCGCTCCATGAACGACGTGGATATGTGCTTCGTGATCGGCATCCCGAACGTCGGTCGCTTCTCTACGGCCAGCAGGCGGCCGGGCGAGTATCTACTGGCCGCACTCCTCGGACTTGTTCCGGTGACCGGCTTACTGTTCGCGTACGTCTTCACCACCTCGGCATGATCGGCCTCGCCGTAGCGGAAGTTCTTCACGATGGCTTCGAGGTACACGGATAGGCCGTCGGTCGAAATCTGAAGGCGCATCGTCGTGCGGCATCTTCAGATCGCGAATCAGAGCGTCGGCCGCTTCCTGATTCCGGTCACTCACCATCCACGAGATGAGGAGCTTCGAGTCGGCGTCAAGCGCCGTCCACGTCCAGAGCGAGCCGTAACCTTCCTTGCCCTTCAGATCGGCCGGAACGTTCTTCTCCTTCGCGTAGCAGAACGACCAGACCTCATCACACTGCACGCGCAGCGTCGGCAGGTAGCGCACCTGAGCGTCATGGAAGCGAAGGCACGCTTGACCAATCTCGCGGATGAGACTCAGCACCGTCATCTTCGCGGCGCCGGTCATGCGGCAGGTCGAGGCAATGGAGTTGCCTTCGATGAGGGCGGTCAGGATCTGCGCGCGCTTCGCAGGTGACAGCTTGTTCATAACTACAATATATGCTTGAGGGGTCAAGCTGTCAATGCTTGAGGGGTCACGCTACGCTATGTAACATGCCGGTCGGACGCGGATTACCGAAAGTAAGTTTGGTGTTGACCTGACGCGTAGACGGACCTACATTGTTACTGATAGCACCATGCTATCGGAGTCTTTTCTCAGTATCAAAAAGTGGCCCCGGCGGGGATCCAACCCGCGACATCCGCGTTAGCAGCGCGGCGTTCTGTGCACCTGAACTACGGGGCCATAGGTGGTAAAGGTGGAGGTAGAGGGAATCGAACCCTCGGCCAGGGGTCCAAAGTCCGTAGCCGGGAAACCATCCACTACCCCCACGTTAGGGTTATCTGGCGCCTCACTCGTTAGCAGCGGGTGAGGCGTTTTCTTCTTCGTGCTCTTCATCATCATTGGCGGGGTCGTTGACTGCGCTAACGACTTCCGCTGCACCGCCCGCGGCACGCTTCTTCGTGCCCTTGCCACGCTTCAGGTGCGGGTAGAACTCGACCAAGCCGTAGTGTTCGTCAGGAAGTACCGCGACCTCGTACGTTGATCGCGCCATACGGACCTTCAGTTCACTCTCGTTGTCCACCTTGCAACCACCGCGACGAATGGCTTCCACAATCTCGCGGAACGGGCGCGCTTGCCCCCGTCGCTTCAGGTATCGCTTGGCGGCGTCGAGCCCGTCGAGGCCGTAATACTCGTCGGGCCGGATCGAGTAGCCTGACGCCCCGCTATCGGCAGTCGGCGCGTCCAAACCGAAGAGTTGCGCGAGCGTACTCTTCGGTTGACCGACGATCTCCTCCAGTGCGTTAAGACCCTGCTGAAGCCGGAGCACTTCTGCCATGCTGGGGTCGGCTTTCATAGCCATAACTTTCTCGTCGATCTTCCTCTTTAGCTCCTCAGCGGCAGCCAAAATTGCATCACTCATTTGATGTTCCTCATGTCAGAACCCAAATGTAGGCTCGCGATTTTGGGTTGTCAATATCCGATCTCAAACAAAACTTCGCAAGTTTGAGGCGATTGTCGCGAGAGGAATCATGCGAGGAGGGCGTATTTAGGACGCTGCCGGATAGTTTATTGCAGTTTAGTTTTCCAGACGAGCGCGGTGTACTCGCCCGATGACCGCAAGACATGACAAGCGGCTGAAATTGGCCGCGCGCTGAAGTCGCGCTGACGGAGGCATTTGCGACTTCGTTTCTGCGAAGTTCAGGCGCTTGTCATTTCTTGCGGTCATCGGGCGAGTACACCGCGCCTGTCTGAAGGTGTTTTGACGAGTGTTATTTCCGACGCTTTTGCCAACGGGCGGTAGCGGCTTTCTTTGCAATCTCGGAGCGTTTTTTCGCGCTCAACGCAACGGCCCGAGCCGGCCCGCCGATCCTCCCGCCGATACGCCCGAACGCGGCGGCGGCAGCCCGCATCTCGTCCGTGATCTCGACCGGCGGCTCTTCCTCGGATTTCTCCGCGATCGTCTCCATGATACGGACGGCAGCCTGCGCCTCATCCTCGCGCTTCTTCCTCGGCTTCGTCCTTGACCCCTTAGGCATAACCTAAGTATAGGTTCACTACCCGAGCTTGTCGAACGGCCGGAACAACTCCGACGGCGGAACGTCGAGCGCATCCGCCAGCTTGAGGATGTTGTCGAGACAAGGGTTCCGGTAGCCGCGCTCCACATCACTCACGTAGTTGCGATTCAGTCCGGCGAGTTCCGCGAGCCGCGTCTGTGAGAGTGAACGCTTCGCGCGCAGCTCGCGCAGGTGCGCGGCGAACCTCTCTCGCGGCGAAGCGGCGATCATGCTTTGAGTGTGACGCTTTCGCGCGCTTAACCAACCAGCTATGAGTGTCACATGCTATGCGTGTTATGGCGCGACGACGAAAGCTCTCCCGTCTCGGTCAGTTTCTGGCCACGAATGGCATCGTCCCGAACGAACTCGCCGATTCCTCAGGCATCAGCAGACAGCATCTGTGCCGCCTCCGTTATGGCCGCGCCGAGCCGACGCGACCGACGATGATCTGGTTGACGATTGCTTGCCGTCGCCTCCTCGGCGGACGACGACGCGTTCGGATCACGGAGTTGTTTGACCTCGGCGATGGTCAGCAATGAAGCGGCGGCGCGCCTACGACACGCCGCTCGGCCACTTCATGCAGGCGCATCGAATCGGAACCGCCACGCTCGCCCGAATCGCTGGCATCAGCAGCAGCCACCTTCGCGACCTTCAACGCGGCGGCTCGGAGCCGACGCGGCTCGTGATGATCTGGCTCGCTGAAGCCGTGTCATATGAGGTCGGTTGGAAGGTCGAAGTCGCCGAGCTGTTCGACCTCATCTTCCACTTCGACCGACGCAGGTTGGTGAGGTGGAGCCGGTGATCTCATTCGTAGCCGTCTACGTAGAACGAGACGAAGGGATCGTTGCCTACATCGAGGAACTGCCGGGCGTCGAGGCTACCGGCCTGACGGTCGAGGAGGCGCGGCGGAACCTGAGATCGGCTCTGGAACTGGTGATCGCGGCGAACCGCCGCTGGACGTGGGAGGCATTCCGCAGAGCACGCATGATGCATCGGGAAACGCTGTTGCTACCCGGCGATCTCCGGCCTTACCCGGCCAACACTGTTACAACTGCGCGCTCAAACTAGACCACCACCATACTTCCGCCTGTTTCGCCAGATTTACGCTTGACTTTCGCCCTGTTACCGCCTACATTGCGTAGTGCGAGGACGGAATGCGATATCTCACGGAACGGCAGCGGGACATCCTGAACTTCATCCGCGATTTCCAGAAAGAACGCGGAGTCGCGCCCACCCATCGCGAGATTTGCGACCACTTCGGCTTCTCCTCCTACGGCACGGTCTACAAGCATCTCTCGCTCCTGCAGAAGAAGGGGCTCATCCGCCGCGACTGGAACCAGAAGCGCGGCGTGGAGCTCGTCGAGCAGGAGCCCGCGGCGCAGGAAGCGCCGCGTGGCGCGCGCGATGCCGAACGCGAAGGCGTCCGCGAGTTGCCGCTCTTCGGCTACATCGCTGCCGGTCGTCCACTGGCGGTGGAGATCTCGGACGAGACCATTCCGGTGCCGCTCCATCTCACCTCGCGCGGCGACAACTACGTGCTGAAGGTGCGCGGCGACTCGATGATCGACGACGGCATCCTCGACGGGGACTTCGTGATCATCGCCCGGCGCGAGCGCGCCGACAACGGCGAGATGGTTGTCGCGAACGTGAATGGAGAAGTGACGCTCAAACGGCTCTACCAAGAGGGAGATCGCGTCCGGCTGCAGCCCGCGAACTCGATGATGTCTCCGATCTTTGCCTCTGCTCGTGACGTCGCGGTGCAGGGAGTGGTGGTCGGTCTTATGAGGCGGTTCTGATCGCAGTGACGAACAGAGGTGAGGAAACCATGGATCTGGTGCTGAAACTTCGGGAAATCCGACGGCTTCGCGGGCTGAGCCAGAAAGACGTCGCCCGCCTCTCCGGCGTCGGAGAGAAGACCATCAGCTCGTTCGAGACGGGGCAGCGCATCGGCTCCCTCAAGCTCGATCAGCTGCAGAAAATGCTCGCCGTCTACGGCATGACGGAAGCGGAGTTTTTCGGCGGCAGCGTCGAACGGCAGATCGCGCCGTGGGAGCTGGACGAAGACGAATGCGCGGCACAGCGCGTCTTCGACCACCTGCGCACGCTGCCGAAGCCCGTGCAGAAAGCGCTCGTGGCCAAGTTCCAGCTGATGCTGGAGACCGCGGCGGAGGTCAACCACACCATTCAGGAAAAGCGGCCGTCGTACGTCCGCGACAACCCTGACTGGAACATGTTGAACTCCCGAAACTGACCGGCTCCCCGAGACCGCCGGCTCCTGCGCGAAGCGCGACGGAAGCGTGCAAACGCGGGAGCCGGCGGCGGTGAGGGGACGAGCGCGGGTTGAAATTTACGTCTGGTGGGTGGCGCGCGTCGGAAGCACGCGCCACCCGCCGGCCGGGGCGGGCGGAGGGCTCATCACACTCACGCGTGTGCGCCGCACGTTTAGACCCGCTACAACATCTGCGCGAACGCCCGCCCGTGACTCCGCCGCGCATGGCCCCGCCGGTCTTACGCGCCACTATCCGCGCCTGCGCCGCGTCGAGCGACGCATGCTTCAACGTAGGCGCTTCACGCGTGGCGCGAGCGTACGCAGCAACCAGACACGCTCGCGACGCAACGCAGGCCTCGCCGCCGAAGCACAACGTGCGCTTACACGCAACGCGGACACGCTACATCGCACGAGCGAACGCTCATCACTCCGCCGCGCACGCGTTCCGCCGGTCTCGGGCGACAGCATCCGCGCGACCGCCGCGCCGAGCGGCGCATGCTCCAACGTAGGCGCTTTGCGCGCGGCGCGGGCGCACGCCACAACCATGCACGCCCGCGACGCAACGCAGGTTTCGCCGCCGAAGCACGACGCGCGATTGCCAGCAAAGCGGGCTTGACGCATCGCGCGAGCGAACGCACATCACTCCGCCATGCATGCGCGCCTGCGACCTCGCGTTACAGCATGCGCGCGAGCGCCGCGTCGAGCGACGCGTGTTCGAACGCAAACCCTTCGCGCAACGCATGCGCCGGGAGCACGCGCTGTCCCGCGAGCAGCGCCTCGTCCGCCATCTGGCCGAATGCGAGTCGCAGCGCGAACGCCGGCGTGGGCACGAGGGCGGGGCGGTGGAGCGCCCGTCCGAGTGCGCGCGCGAAGTCGCGATTGCGCACCGGCTCCGACGCGGTCGCGTTGTAGACGCCGCGCGCCACCGGCGTATCGACTGCCCAGACGATCAGCCGCACGGCGTCGTCGCGGTCGACCCACGACATCCACTGGTTGCCGCTGCCGATCGGACCTCCGGCGCCGAGCTTGAACGGGATCAGCAGCTTCTGCAGCGCGCCACCGTCGGGGGCGAGCACCACGCCGAAGCGCACGAGCACGACGCGCGCGAGCGGCTCGGCCTCGCGCGCGGCCGCTTCCCATTGCTCGACGAGCTGCGCGAGAAAGCCGTCGCCGCGCGAGGCGCGCTCATCGAGCTCCTCGTCCCCGCGGTCGCCGTAGAAGCCGATTGCCGATGCGTTCACGTACACGCGCGAACGCTGCGGCGCGCGGCGCAGCGCCTCCACCAGCGCGCGCGTCGCATCGAGCCGGCTCGCGACGAGACGGCGTTTGCGCTCGTCCGTCCACCGTCCATCCGCGATGTTCTCGCCGGCGAGGTTGATCACCGCATCCGCCGTTGCGACTTCGTCCGCCCACCCGCCCTGCGTCTTGCCGTCCCACGCGACGCCGCGGCCGGCGCGGACCTTCGCCGGGTTGCGCGACAACACCGCGACGTCGTCGCCGCGCGCGAGCAGCCGCCGCACGAGCGGTTCGCCGATGAAACCGGAGCCGCCCGCGATCGCGATCTTCATGTCCGCGAGTCTAGAGACGCCCGCGCGGCACGTCCATGGGCGAAACGCTGAAGCCTTCGCGCCATTCGCCCCAAAACGCAACCGCCGGCCCGTCGGCCGGCGGTTGCGCTTCGTTCAGGAGGGAGAGAGAAGTTAGGAGACTCGGGGGTTCGTATCGTCCAGTTACGTGCCCTTCACCGAGTCAGACGCGGGCGCCGCGAAAAGGTTTCGTCAGCCGACGCGCGAACGCACCGCCACGCGCCGCGGATCGCCAGGTTGACCTTTTTGTAACCCGGCGAACGCGATCATCCCCGCGTTGTCCGTGCAGTAGCGCTTCTCCGGCAGCCGCACCAGCAGGCCGCGCTCTTCGCCCCACTTCGCGATCCTCTCGCGCAGCACGCCGTTCGCGGCGACGCCGCCCGCCATCGCCAGCTCCGCAGGCTTCTTTCCTTCGAGCCGCGACCTTACCGCCTCGAGCCGGTCGAAGAGCTGCGCGAAGAGCGCATCCTGAAACGTCGCGCAGAACGACGCCAGCGCGTCTGGATCTCCCTCGACGCGAATTCCATGTTCTCGCGCGAGCCGGATCGCGCCGGCCTTGATCCCCGAGTACGAGAAATCGAGCGACTCGTCCTTGAACTGCGGCACCGGAAACGGGAACCGCTTCGGGTCCGCCGCGCCCGCGCGCGCGTGCTTTTCGATCTGCGGCCCGCCGGGATACGGCAGCCCCACGAACTTCGCCACCTTGTCGAACGTCTCGCCGATCGCGTCGTCGCGCGTGCGATTGATCTGCCGCACGTCGGAGCGGCGCACGTCGTAGATCGCGGAATGCCCGCCGGAAATCACGAGAGATAGAAAGCGGTCCGGCAGCGGAGCGGCGGGTCCTTCCTTCTGGAGGTAGGGGGAGTAGATGTGGCCCTCCAGATGGTTCACCGGCACGAGCGGAATGCCGAGACCGTAGGCGAGACCCTGCGCGCCGGCGACGCCGACGAGCAGCGCGCCGATGAGACCGGGCGCCGTCGTCACCGCGACCGACTCGAGGTCGGACCACGACGCGCCCGCATCGCCGAGCGCGCGCTCGACCAGCGGAAAGAGATGCTGCAGGTGCTCGCGCGAGGCGATCTCCGGTACCACGCCGCCGAAGGGCTGATGCCGTTCGATCTGCGAGGCGATCAGGTTCACGCGCACGCGGCCGTCGCGCTCGAGGAGAGCGACCGAGGTCTCATCGCAGGACGTTTCGATTCCGAGGATCATCGCGTGTGGAACAACGACTCTATAATCCGCCACTCCATCGCATCATGAAAGAAGAACTCGCAAAGCGATACGAGCCCGAGACATTCGAACAGCGCATCTACGCGATGTGGGAGGCCGGCGGCTACTTCACGCCCGAGACTGATCCGGGACGGCCGAAGTTCTCGATCGTCATCCCGCCGCCCAACGTCACGGGACGCTTGCACATCGGCCACGCGCTGGTCAACACGCTGCAGGACATCCTCGTCCGCTGGAAGCGTATGTCGGGCTTCAACACGCTTTGGGTGCCCGGCACCGATCACGCCGGCATCGCCACGCAGATGGTGGTCGAGCGCCAGCTGGCGAAAGAAGGCATCTCCCGCTTCGACCTCGGGCGCGACCGCTTCGTCGAGCGCGTCTGGCAGTGGAAGGAACAGCACTCCAGCGAAATCAAAGATCAGCTCACGCGCCTCGGCGCCTCCGCCGACTGGACGCGCGAGCGCTTCACGCTCGACGAAGGCCTCTCCCGCGCCGTGCGCTACGTCTTCGTGAAGCTCTACGACGACGGCCTCATTTACCGCGCGCTGGCGATGGTGAACTGGTGCCCGCACTGCCGCACCGCCATCTCCGACATCGAAGTCGAGTACCGCGACCGCAACGGCAAGCTCTATCACATCGACTATCCGGTCGAAGGCAGTGACCGCCGCCTCACTGTCGCGACGACGCGTCCCGAGACGATGCTCGGCGACACCGGCGTGGCCGTGCATCCCGACGACGAACGCTACCGCGACCTCATCGGAAAGAACGTCATCCTGCCGATCGCGAACCGCACCATTCCCGTCGTCGGCGATCCGGTCCTCGTCGATCCGGAGTTCGGCACCGGCGTCGTGAAAGTCACGCCCGCGCACGACAAGAACGACTACGAGGCCGGGCTGCGCAACAACCTCCCGCAGTTGCAGGTCATCGGCGAAGACGGGCGCATGCTCGCCGCCGCGGGCGCCGAGTTCGAAGGACTCGACCGCGCCGACGCGCGCAAGAAAGTCGTCGCGCTGCTGCGCGAGCAGGGCTACCTCGTCAAGATCGACGAGCACCTGCACGCGGTCGGCGTGCACGGCAAGTGCGACACCGACATCGAGCCGATGATCTCGCGGCAGTGGTTCGTGAAGATCGAGCCGCTCGCCACGCCGGCGATCGAAGCCGTGCGCAGCGGCGCCGTGCAGATCCTCCCGCAGTCGTGGGAGGCGACGTACTTCAACTGGATGGAGAACATCCACGACTGGACGATCTCGCGGCAGTTGTGGTGGGGCCATCGCATCCCCGCATTCCACTGCGTCAACGGCCACACCGTCGTCTCGATGGACGATCCCGCGACGTGCCCCGAATGCGGCCAGCCGATGACGCAGGAGACCGACGTGCTCGACACGTGGTTCTCGTCGGGACTCTGGCCCTTCTCCACGCTCGGCTGGCAGGGCGAAGGCCACGACGACACGCCCGATCTGCGCGCGTTCTATCCGACGGACGTCCTCATCACCGGCTTCGACATCCTCTTCTTCTGGGTGGCGCGCATGATCATGATGGGACTCCGCTTCACCGGCGTCGCGCCGTTCAGCCAGGTGTTCCTCAATGGTCTCGTGCGCGACGAGCAGGGCAAGAAGATGTCGAAGACGGCGGGCAACGTCATCGACCCGCTCGACGTCGTAAACGAGGTCGGCGCCGATGCTCTGCGTTTCACGCTCGCCGTCTCCGCGTCCGGGCGCGACATCCCGCTCGGCAAGAGCCGCATCCAGGGCTACTCGGCATTCGTGAACAAGATCTGGAACGCGTCACGCTTCGCGCTGATGCACATCGACGTCGAGCTGCGCGACGCCGGCGCGATCGACCGCGATCAGCTGCGCACCGTCGAGCGCTGGATTCTCTCGCGGCTCAACGACGTCACGCGCGAGGTCAATCGCCAGCTCTCCGCGTTCCGTTTCGACGAGGCGTCGAACGCGCTGTATCAATTCTTCTGGCACGAGTTCTGTGACTGGTACATCGAGATGGCGAAGCCGGTGCTCCTCGGCAAGCACGGCTCCGACACGGACCGCCGCGTCGCGAAACGCGTGCTGCTCGAGGTGCTCGACCGCTCGCTGCGGCTGCTGCATCCGTTCATGCCGTTCGTCACCGAGGAGATCTGGCAAAAGCTCGGAGGCGTCGAGCCGTCGATCATGATCGCGCCGTATCCGATCGCGGAAGACGTGCTCGAAGACAGCGAGGCGGAGCGCCTGATGGGCGCGGTGAAAGCGATCATCACGACCGTGCGCAACGTGCGCGCGGAGCGCGGCTTCACGCCGAAGGATCGCTTCCGGCTGTACATCAGCGGCCACCACGCCCGCGAGCTGAACTTCTTCCGGGACTCCGCCTACGTGCTGATGGAGCTCGCCCGCCTCAACGAAGTCGTCGTCGCCGGCGAGCCGCCCGCGGGCACGCATCACGACGTCGTCGAAGGCTTCCACATCGCCATCGAGTTTCCGGAGAAAGAGATCTCGCCCGAGCAGCTCGAGAAGACGCGGCGCGAGATCGAGAAGACGACGAAAGAACTCGCTTCGGCGGATGCGCGTCTTGCGAACGAGGAGTTCGTCCGCAACGCGCCGCCGCACATCGTGCAGCAGGCGCAGGCGCGGCAGGCGGAGCTCCGCGCGCGTCTCGAGAAGCTGCAGCACAATCAATGAAGCGCGAGTGAAGTCATGATTCACCTCGACACGCGACGGATCGTCCCGCGCCTGAAGACCATCGAGTCGCTCGCGGTCATCCCGCGCGTGGCGTCGACGAATCTCATCGCGCGCCGCATCGTGAACGAGTGCATCGAGAACGAGCTCTCGCTGCCGCAGGCGATGATCATCGCGGGCGAGCAGTTCGCGGGTCGCGGGCGCAACGAGCGGCACTGGTCGTCTCCCGCGGGCAAAGGCATCTACGCGACGACGCTCCTCTCGCGACCCGCGCGCGAGCTGGCGCTCGTGCCGCTGGCGATGGCGAACATCCTGGCCACGTTCCTGCGCGACACGTACGCGATCGACGCCCGCATCAAGTGGCCGAACGACATCCTCGTGAACGGCAAGAAAATCGCCGGCATCCTCATCGAGGCGCGGCTGCAGGACGACCGCGTGTTCCTGCTCATCGGCACCGGCATCAACGTCGAGCCGGTGCACGACGACGAGCGGCCGAATGCGATCGCGATCAGCGAGGCGACGTCGCGGCCGTTCACCGGCATCAACGACGCGACGCTCGCGTTCATCGAGCACATCGACGAGCGGCTCGCGCACGCGCTCGAGCACGACGAGGTGCTCGCGCAATGGCGCGCGCTGTCCGTCCACAAGCCGGGCGATCGCATCCACTGCGTGCTCGCGCAGCGCACCGTGACCGGGACATGGGCGGGCATCGACGAGGACGGGCGCGCGATGCTGCACACGCCGGAGGGGACGATCAAAGTCAGCGCCGGCGATCTCGTGCTGGCGTAGGACGACCGGAAGCGCCTCCGGCGGGCCGGCGCGGCCGGCTGCGCTTAGGGCCTAGCCTATCCGCACGTGCGGTTGTCCTGAATGACGGTAGACTTTTCGCCGCGTGTCGAACCTCCTTGTCGTCGATCTCGGCAACACGAATCTTGTTCTCGGCATCTATCGCGGCGACGAGCTCGTGAGCTCGTGGCGCCTTGCCACCGCGCGCGAACGCACGGCGGATGAATACGGCATCCTCGCGCGGCAACTCGTCGGCGACGCGCTGCATCAGTCGCTCGAAGGCGCGATCGTCGCGTCCGTCGTGCCGCCGCTGAACAGCGCCGTGACGTTCATGATCCGCAAGTACTTCGGCATCGAGCCGCTGTTCGTCGAGCCGGGCGTGAAGACCGGCATCGCCATTCACGTCGACAACCCGCTCGAAGTCGGTGCGGACCGCATCGTCAACTGCGCGGCCGCGCACGAGGCGTACGGAGGGCCAGCGGTGATCGTCGACTTCGGCACCGCGACGACGTTCGACGTCGTCACCGCGAACGCGGAGTTCGTCGGCGGCGTCATCGCGCCCGGCCTCAACATCTCCGCGGAAGCGCTCTTCGCGCGCGCAGCGCGCCTCCCGCGCGTCGACGTCAAACGCCCCGAGCACGTCATCGGCACGAACACCGTCGTCAACATGCAGTCCGGCATCTACTTCGGCTACCTCGGCCTCGTCGACGGCATCCTCGCCCGCATCAAACGCGAAGTCCCGAATCTCAAAAAGGTGGTCGCCACCGGCGGCCTTGCGGGACTCTTCGCCGAAGAGAGCGAGCACATTGACGAAGTCGATCCGGAACTGACGATGAAAGGCCTGAAGCTGATCTACGATCGAAATCGTAGCTCGCGGCGGAAGAAATGAAGGCGGAAGGCAGAATCAACAAACTCGCGCGTTTCTTCTTCATTCTTCCTTCTGCATTCTGCATTCTGCATTCAGCCGCCGCCTATGGCGGCGGCGTCTCGAACTCCCCCCACGCCGCCCTCTCCACCTCCTCCCCGCTCGCCACCAAAGCCGGCCTCTCGATTCTGCAAAATGGCGGCAACGCCGCTGATGCCGCGGTGGCAATTGCGTTCGTGTTGTCGGCGGTCGAACCGCAGTCGCAGACGATCGGCGGCGGCGGGTTCGCCGTCTACTACGACGCCGCGACGCGCGCCGTGTGGACGCTCGACTTTCGCGAGACCGCGCCGCTCGCGGTGACGCGCGACGCATTCGCCAAGCCCGTGAACGGCGCGCTCGCCGCGGGCGTCCCCGGCACCGTCGCGGGACTCGACGCGTTGCGCCAGAAGTTCGGCACGAAGTCGTGGAAGGAATTGCTCGCGCCGGCGATCGCGCTCTCGCGCGAAGGGCTCCACGTCGACGCGCAACTCGCGGCGGACATCGACGCCGCGAAGCGCGACCGCAACCTCGCCGTCCTCGACGGCGCGTCCGCGGGCAAAACGATCGCGCAGACGGAGCTCGCGACGACGCTGCAGCGGCTCGCTATTCGCGGCGCGCGCGACTTCTACGAAGGCTCGCTCGCGTCGGAGCTCATCGAAAGCGTGCACGACGCCGGCGGCATCATCGGCTATCGCGACCTCCGCGACTACAAGGCGATCTGGCGCGCGCCGCTGAAACTGCACTTCGGCGCGTACGACCTCTACACCGTTCCGCCGCCGTCGGGCGGCGGCGTGGTCATCGGCGAGGTGCTGAACATCCTCGCGAACGACGACCTCGGCGCGCTCGGCTTCCAGACGCCGCGCATGCTGCATCTGCTGCTCGAAGCGGAGCGCCGCGCCGTCATCGATCGCGACAAATACCTCGCCGACCCGCTCACCGCGCGCATTCCGTATCGCGAATTGCTGTCGCGCAAGCGCGGCGACGCGTGGCGCAAGTCCATCGATCCCGCACGCGCGATCGCCACCGCGCAGCTCACCGAGCCGAGCGCGATCTCCGCCGAAGGCGAGCACACGACGCACTTCACCATCGCTGACGCGCACGGCAACGTCGCCAGCGTCACGATCTCCCTCGGCGATGACTTCGGCGGCGGCTTCGTCGTCCCGCGCCTCGGCTTCTTTCTCAACGACGCCATGCGCGACTTCAGCGCGAAACCGCCGAATGACGTCGCCGCGTCGAAGCGTCCCGCGTCGTCGCTTTCGCCCTTGATCGTGCTGCGCGACGACAAGCCGTTCCTCGCGCTCGGCACGCGCGGCGGCTCGACGATTCCGACGACGATTCTCGGCGTGTTCCTCGACGTCGCCGTCTTCGGCAAGTCATTGCCCGACGCCGTCGAGGCGCCGCGCTGGCACCAGCAGGCGGCCCCCGAGGAGCTCGCGTACGAGCGCGAACGCGCGCCGAAGGCGACGGTGGATGCGCTGAACGCGATGGGACACGGCGTCAACGCGCGCGACGCGATCGGCGACGTGCACGCGATTTTGTTCGAGAAGGGCCGGCTCGTCGCCGTCGCGGATTCGCGGCGCGGCGGCGCGGCCGGAGGCTACTGATGACCAACCGCAAAGTCGAAGCCGCGCGCGCGGCGCTCCAGGAAGTGCGCAGCGGCATGCGACTCGGACTCGGCACCGGCTCGACCGCCGCGGAGTTCGTGAAGCTCCTCGGCGACGCGTTGCGCGACGGCACGCTGCGCGACATCCGCTGCACGTGCACGTCCGAACAAACCGAAGCGCAGGCGCGCGAGGCAGGCGTGCCGACGTTCGCGCTGTACGAGGTCGCGCCGCTCGATCTCGCCGTCGACGGCGCCGATGAAATCGATCGCAACCTGCGGCTGATCAAAGGCCGTGGCGGCGCGCTGCTGCGCGAGAAGATCGTCGAACAACAGGCGCTGCGCTTCATCGTCATCGCCGACGACTCGAAAATCGTCGAGCGTTTGGGCGTCGGCGTGTTGCCGGTCGAAGTCACTCCGTTTGCGCGCGAAGTGCTCGAGCGCCGCTTTGCGGAGATGGGACTCGCGCCGGTGCTGCGCCTGCGCGATGGCAAGCCGCGCGTCACCGACGAAGGTCATCTCATCCTCGACGTCCGCGTGCCGGAGAACGTCGACGTCGCCGACTGCGTCGCGCGCATGCGCGAACACGCGGGCGTCGTCGACACCGGCTTCTTTCCGACCGAAGCGACGGAGGCGATCATCGCCGGAGACGACGGCATCCGGCGCATGACGCGCGGCTGATGCAACGTCCGCCGCAACGCGCGCCGGCGAAGTCGTTCGATCGGCGGCTGCTCATTCCCGCGTCGCTGTTCCTCATCCTCGCGGTCTGGGTCTTCTGGCCGTCGCGCTACGCGCGCGTGAAGAACCTCGACTCGCGCGGCACGAGCATCATCGCGTACGGCGACTCGCTCACCGCCGGCTACGGCGCGAACGCGGGCGAGGACTATCCGTCGCAGCTCGCGAAGCGCCTTGGTGTTGACGTCGTGAACGCGGGCGTCAGCGGCGACACCACGGAGAGCGCGCTCGCGCGCATCGACGCCGACGTGCTCGCGCGCAGTCCGCGCATCGTGATCGTCGGCCTCGGCGGCAACGACTTCCTGCAAAGCGTGCCGATCGCGCGCACGGAAGCGAACCTGCGCACGATCATCGAGCGCATTCACGGCGCCGGCGCGATGGTCGTGCTCGTCGGCTTCCGCTTCCCGAGTCTCAACGCCGACTACGAGGGGATGTACGCGAAGCTCGCGCGCGACGAAGGATGCCTGTTCGTCGGCAACGTGCTCGCCGGCATCCTCACCGATCCCTCGCTGAAGAGCGACGAGATCCATCCGAACGCGCGCGGTTACGCGCTGATGGCCGAGCGCATCGCGCCGCCGCTCGCGAAGCTCATCGCCAAAGCCAACGCGAAGCGCTAACGCCCAGGCGCTAACGCGCGCGAGCCGGCGCCGCGTCGGTCTTCTTCACCATCACCGAGAACTTCCAGTCGCCCTTCTCCCAATGAAAGGCGATCTGCGACGCGAACGGATGGCGCAGCGGCTTGTCGATCTTCGTCTCGAACAGCGGATACAGCCACGTCGCGTGGTCGTAGTGCCAGATGAGCTCCGCGGAGCCGACGGTCGGCTCAGTTGGATGGCGCACGAAGTCGCGCAGGCCGTCGTAGACCTTCTCGCAGATCTTCCCGCGGTAGACCGGGCCGCGCAGACTCGGCGCCGTGCCGAGGATCGGGAAGCCCTTCGCGGTGACCTTGGCGATGTAGGTCGCGGACTGTTCGTCGGGATGCGCCTCGCCCACGACGACGAGTCCCGCGCGCTCGAGGTTGTGCAGCGTGCGCAGCGCTTTTTCGTCGTAGTCGTCCTTCGGCGACTGCGGCGTCCACCACACTTTCTGCGGCACTTCCGCGTAGACCGGCTCGCGTTGCACGGAGCGGTCGCCGATGATTTCCTGCGCCTTCGCGGCGGTCAGCGGCTCCGGTTTGGCGCACGCGAACGCGAGCAGTGCGGCGGCCGCGACCGTGGCGATTCCTTGACTCGTCATGCTGCGCATGTTATCTGCCCCACCGTTTGACCAATCGGATTCTCGACGCGCTCGCCAAGCTCTGCCTCCGGCACAGCAAAGCCATCCTGATCGCCGCGGCGCTCCTGGGCCTGCTGGCCGTCGCCGGCGCCTCGCGCCTGCATTTCGATCCCGACCTGCTCAACCTCATCCCGCAGAACAACAAGCAGGTGAATGATTTTCGCCGCGTGCTCCGCGACCTCGGCACGCTCGACAATCACGTGATCGTGATGCAGATGCCGAAAGGCGTCGACGTCCACACCTACGATCCGCTCATCGAATCGATCGCGAACGGCTACCGCCACAGCACGCGCATCGAGGAAGTGCAGTACCACATCCCGAATCCGCTCGACTTCATCGACCTGCTGCTGCCGCGCGCGCTACTGTTCCTCGCGCCCGAGCAGCTCGACAGCGTGGCGCAGAAGCTCTCCGACGCCGGCATTCACGAAGCCGTCGCGCGCAACCGCACGCTGCTGCAGACGCCGCAGTCGATGGCGCTCAAGCAGCTCATCCAGTACGACCCGTTCAACCTCGCCACGATCTTCCTCGAGAAGATCAACAACGCCAGCGGCGGCTTCCGCATCGACGCGGCCAGCGGCTACTACCTCTCGGCCGATCACACGATGCTGCTGATGCTGATCAAGCCGAAGCGGCCGGCGCAGGACGTGCCGTTCGCGAAGCAGCTCCTCGCCGAAGGCGCGATCATCGAGGCGCGCGCGCTCAAGGAGTTCGAACAGTCGACCGGCGCGAAAGTGCCGCTGCCGAAGATCGAGCACACCGGCGGCTATCAGATCGCGGCAGGCGACGCGGACCTCATCCGCGGCGACATCATCATCAACGTCGTCGGCTCGTTCTTCGGCGTGCTCGCGCTGTTCCTCTACGCGTTCCGCCGCCCCGCCGCGATCATGTACGGCGCGCTGCCGATGGCCCTCGGCCTTGGCCTCACGTTCGGCGTCGCGGGCGTGGTGTACGGGCAGCTGTCGTCGGCGAGCGCGGGATTCGCGGCGCTGCTCGCGGGACTCGGCATCGACTTCATCACCGTCATCTACGGCCGCTACGTCGATGAGCGCAACCGCGGCGCGACGATGCCGCACGGGCTCATCACAGCGATCCGCACGACGCTGCCGGGCGTGTTCGTTGCCGCGATCACGACGGCCGCGACGTTCTTCGCGTTCCTCGCGACCGACTTCCGCGGGATGACGCAGCTCGGCTTCCTCACCGGCACCGGCATCCTCTTCTTCCTGGCCTGCACGGCGCTGCTGCTGCCCGCGCTCATCGTGCGCGGCGAACGGCGCGAGGGAAAGCGCGCGCCGAAGCTCTACCTCCATTCGTTCGGCTCCGGCACGCTCATCGACCGCTCGCTCGAACGGCCGAAGCTGACGCTCGCGATCTGGCTCGTGTTCATCGCGTTCTGCTGCGTCGCCGCGACGCGCCTGCGCTTCAGCGACAACATCCAGGACCTGCGCGCGAAGGGCAACGAAGGCGTTCTCAATCAGGAGAAGGTGACGAAGAAGTTCGGCCAGTCCTTCGAGTTCATGATGTACGTGATCGAAGGGAAGTCGCTCGACGACGTCCTCGCGCGCACGCACCGCGCGGCCGCGGAGATCAAGCCGCTCGTCGCCGATCACACGATCGCGTCATATCAGTCGATCGCGACGTTCGTCCCGCCGCGCGATCAGCAGCTGGCCGTCATCCGCACGCTCGAGGCGGGGCGCAACGACCGCTTCAACTTCGCGCGCATCGACGCGACGTTCCGCCGCGAGCTCGCCGCCGCGGGCTTCCGTCCCGAGGCATATAACGACTACATGAGACTCTTCGCGCAGACGATTGCGCCGAAAGAGCCGATCACGATCGACACGCTGAGCGATCCCGATCTGACCGCGTTCACGTCGCGTTTCGTGAAGAAGGTGCCGAACGGCTGGATGTCGGTGACGTATCTCTATCCCGCGGGCGGCAAGTGGCCGCGTGAGGTGCCGCCGAAACTGCTCGCGCTGACGCAGCGGCATCCCGACGAGATCCTGACCGGTATCAACCTCGTCAGCGGCACGCTGCGCCGCATCGTGAAAGCGGACGCCATGCGCTCGACGGTCATCGGCTTCGCCGCCGTGATCGTGATCATGGTGCTGGCATTCCGCAAGCCGGTGACGGCGCTGCTGACGTTCGTGCCGTTCGTCGCAGGCGCGGCGGCGATGGCGGGACTCATGGCCGTCGCCGGACTCGAGTTCAACTTCATGAACATCTTCGTCGGGCTGATGATCATCGGCGTCGGCACCGACTACGCCGTCTACATCCTGCAGCGTTACCACGAAGACCCCGCGCACTTCCCGCACGCGGTGCACGAGACCGGCAAGGCCGTGGTCATGGCCGCGCTGACGGCAATCGTCGGCTACGGCTCGTTCGCGCTGTCGCACTATCCGGGACTGCGGTCGATTGGGTATGCTTCGTTCTTTGGAATTTTCTTCGGCGGGCTGGCCGCGATCACGCTGCTGCCCGCGATTCTGATCCTGCTACGGAGAGAGAGCGCATGAGCGAGAAAGCGATGACCATCCCCGCCGCCGTCGACGAGCGGATCCGCGGGCGCGTGGCCGCGAACATGCTGTTGGTGGTAACCGCGAGCGCCCTGATCGCGCTCGCGGCGCAGGTGGCCATTCCGCTGCCGTTCACGCCCGTGCCGCTGACCTTGCAGCCGCTTGCCGTGATCTTCCTCGGCGCCGCCCTCGGCGCGCGCCGCGGCGCCGCCGCCGCAGCGCTCTATCTGCTCGAAGGCTTCAGCGGCCTCCCCGTCTTCGCCCAAGGCCACGGCGGCCCGCTCTGGCTCGTCGGCCCGACGGCGGGCTACCTCTATTCGTACCCGTTCGCCGCCTGGCTCTCCGGCTTCGTCTCCGAGCGCGGCTGGGGCAGCACCATCTCCCGCGCCGTCACCGGCATGCTCCTCGCCCTCGCCGTCATCTACACCGGCGGCTGGTCCTGGCTGGCGATGCTCACCGGCGCGCGTAATGCGTTCTCAGGCGGCGTCGCGCCGTTCATCGTGGCCGACATCGTCAAGGTGGCCATCGGGGCGGCGCTGTTGCCGAAGGCGCAGCGGGTGGTGGGGCGGGTGTAAGCGTGCAGCGCGCGGCGTGCGCGCTAGCATGCAACGTCAGTCGTTCTGGTCGTCCGTACATGGATAAAAAGTAATCGCAATCGTCGCCGGCCGCATCGGTAAGCTGTCGACTGACGTGAGTGGTATGTCTACCGAAGCTGTTGCATTAGACGTGAACAACGCGACATCGAGGTAGACACTGATGCCTTGGGCCGCGAGATTTGAATTGCTGCATTCAAGCCTTGCACTGATTGTCGCTCTGCTGACTTAGGTCGTTGTGTGGCTCGGCGAACGAAATCAGAAGACGCGACTGGCTAAACACCTTCCGCCCGGACCTTCTTGCAGTGATCAACCAACCCCTTAAACCCCTCACACCCGCGATTCGTTGTAAGTCCAGCAGACTCAGATCTGAACTTACCAAGTCAAGCGAGACAAGATTACGGAGGCGACCGTCTGCGTCAGTGAGGTGCCAGACGATCGGTGAAGGTATATCGCGGGCTACGCGACGCGCAGCGTGGGCCGTCGAGTTGGGCGATCGCGCGGCCCTCTTACCAGACGATGTGACAGCGGGCGTCGCGTACGCTATTTCCACCGAGCCAACGCCGCGCGTGCTTCCGCCCGCACGTGCGGCGAACGGTCGTTCTCTAACGACTGCACACGCGCGCGTGCGCGGGCTTTCAATCGCGTGTCAGTGGTGCGCCGCGCGAGATTTCTTAACGCATCGGGGAGTACTGCTCTGGCCTGATCGTCAGACGATTCAACAAATCGCTCGAGAGCATCAAGTGCACCTCCATCAGTGAAGCATTCGGCGAAGAGAACGCCAATCATGAATGACCACATCCAGTGTTCTGACCGCCCGAACTCCCTTTCCGCCGCGACGCGCACATGCTCGCGCGCATCCGTGGATAAGTACTCCCAGTTATCGTCGAAATGTTTCCAGAGCAACCACGACGGCTCCCATGCTCGCGCGGCGTCAGTCGTGAGTACCTGCAAAGCCGCTTTCAAGGTCCCGGTATCGTACTCGCCTCTTCTAAGCACGACGCTGCCTAGCTGAAAAAGCGCGCTTTCTAGTCCGTGCTGGTCTGACGCAGCGACTGCACTCGCGATTTGGTTCAACAGTACAGTGTCTGTCATTGATTCGTCAGGGAACGGGAACCAGGTTGCGCGGAGGGTACAGCCGACTCAGTTCTGAGAATACGAGGTAAGCAGCGAGCGCAGCGCCGGTCAAGCCCGTTGCGCGTTCCCAATAGGTACGACTAAAGAACTTTCCGAAGCCGTCGCCTGTCGGCGCTCCTGATGGAGGATCACAACTGCAGTTTGCGAGATATTCGGCTTTTCGCGCGGCGAGTTGCGCCTTATCAGTGTCAATTAATCGGCGATGACCGCGCCGGCTCAACCGCGGCAACTTGTCATCCCCCAGAGCCGCCTCCGGTAACCCGAGCGGATCCTCGTCCAACTCTCCGACACGTTCATCAATCTTCTTTTGCAAGTTCTCAATCGTCCGAAGCAGGCGACGACAATATTCGGAACTCTTCGGAAGAAGTCCGAACGCATCGAATTCGTTCGTGGGATTAGCTTCGACGTATGAGTAACTATTGACGCCACCTGCAACTCCAATCGGATCCGCCTGCGTATACCGCCCCCACCCCGCACGATACCACCGGAAGATGTTGTACGACAGCTCTCCTCCGCCTGCCGGAGTCTCCTCCTGACCGGGGAGCCGCAGGATCTGGGGGTCGGTCATGTCGCCCGTACGATAGGAAAAGATCGCACCATAGGGCTCGTACTCGGCGCGCCAAACGATGGCGGCGGTGGGATCGGTCTGCAGGAGCGGCGTGCCGAGGTGATCGGTGAAGGTGTAGCGGAGGGGGACACTCGCGTCGGTCGACGCCTGCGCAACCGGTTCGCTGCCGAACCAGATGTAGTCGGTCTCAGGAATCGGGTCGCCGAGGTCGAGCATTGGCGGCTCGAGGCGCACCAGAAGGTGCAGGTCGGGGGAGTAGACGAAGAGACGCGTGGTTTCGGGATCGCCGACACCTGGGGCGGAGGTATCTGTTACGCGTACGCCGCGGCCGTCGTAGGCAAAATCGGCGTACGGCTGCGGGAACTGTGAAATAACGCGAGGCGTTCCGGCGAAAAGGTTACGCGCACTGTAGTGGCCATGCGAAGTCTCGTTCCCGGCGGCGTCTACTGAGACGGTCTGGGTGCCCGTGCTCACCACTGACTGCAAACGCGGAGTGCTGCCAGAGTAGAAGAAACTGAGCGAACGGCTACCCAGTTGCGATGACGTCATATTACCCATCGCGTCGTACGTGTAGCTGCCGGTTCCCCACAAGGACGCGCCACTGTTCGCAGTGACGAGCCGATTGAGATCGTCGTAGGCGAAGTCGCGATCGTAAGCCGCATCCGTGGCATCGTGGATCTCGGTGATGTTGCCGACAGCATCTTCGGCGTACGTGTAATCGGCGATCGTGCCTGACGGGCCGGACAGGCTGTTCTCCTGCGGCTGATAGCGCGCATTGAAGGCGCTGGTTTTCGTTGTCCCGTTGCCGTACACGACTTCAGTCGCGGGGCCGAACGGTAGATAGGAGGCGGAGGTCACGACCGGCGTGGTATCCGCGGTCGCGGACACTGGACGCCGCGCAAAGTCGTATGCATACGTCACCGTACGGCCTGCGGGATAGACGATCGAACTGCGATTCCCGGCGGCATCGTAGGCATACAGAGTCGAGAAAACCTTGGTCTCGGCGACCGGAAGTCCGCGCCGCTCGTAGCAATACGTCGTATCGCCGGTCGGATCGCTCATCGTCGTGAGACGTCCGATTCCGTTGCCAGCGCTACAGAGATCCTGGTCGTACGTGTAGGTCACCGTCTCCGTATCGAGGCCGGTGCGGCTCGACTCGGCGGTGAGGAGGCGGCCGAGCGCGTCGTACGTCCGTGACGTCGTTGCGCCGTTTGCGTCCGTCGTGGACGTGACATTCCCCGCCTTGTCGTAAGCGTAGGTGGTGATTCCCGTCACGGGACTGGTCTGCGTGCGCATTTCGCCGAAGTCGTCGTAGGCGTACGACGTCACGTTGCCGTTCGGATCGGTGACGCCGCTCAGATTGCCCTGAACGTCGTAACTGTAGCTCGTTTCGATCTCGCCGTTCGGCGCCGTGGCCAGCGTCTGGCGTACCGATGCCAGACGACCTGCAGGATCATACGCGTAGAACGTGTTCGGGCTGTTATGGTTTTCGTCCTGAATGCTCACGACGCGGTTGTCCGCGTCATATGCGTACGCGATGGCGGCCCCGCCCGGATGCGTGATGCTGCTCAGCCGTCCGTCGCCGTCGTAGGCGTAACTCTCACGACGTTTCTCGACCCACGTGCTGTCTTCCGAAGCGAGATAGCGTTCGAGGTTCTTCTTGCCGCTGCCGGAATCGTAGGTCGTGAGGATCTCCTCGCGCAGATCATTCTCGGCCGGCCCGCGCGCAACGCTTTCGACGCGTCCGCGGGAGTCGTATCCGTACACGGTGACGCCTTGTCCCGCGGGCAGCAACGAGTGAAGCGGCCCGTAGCCGTCGAACGCGCGCACGGTCGTCAGGTCGGTCGCGCAGAGCGGATCGCTCGTCGTGGAGCAACCGCTGACGCCCTCGAGCGTCGAGGTGATGACGCGCCCGATTTCGTCGGCCGTGGCGGTCGTGACGACGCCGTTCGGATCGACCATCCGCAGCACGTTGCCGAAGTCGTCGTAGCTCTCGAGTCGCGTGATGTGTCCTGCAGCGTCACGAACCGCGGCGAGCCGTCCGCGCAGCTCCGACGGAACCGCGGAGTCGTTCGGGTAATACACGAACGTCGTCGTATCGTCGACGTCGGTCCGCGGTCCATTGACGCTCTTCCGCAACCGCGGCTGCGGCAGCCCGAGCCACGCCGACGCGAACGTGCCGCCGGGATTGAACACCGCGCCCTCGGTGACCGCGTCATACAACGTCGTCGTGGTGGTGCGCGTCTCCTCTCCCGCCGCCGTACGACCGGTGACCGCGTGCTCCAGCACCGCACCGGACAGGCTGTCATACGTAAAGGTCTCGCGTCGCAATGCGCCCGAGGCGACGACGCTCGCCACGGCGATTTCCGTCGCTTTGTCGGGCCACGCCGGATCGGCGTATTGGTAGGTCGTCTCTGCCGTGGCGCTGGTGGACGTGAGCGTGGCGTCGGCCAATTCGGCCGAGGTCATGCGACAGTGGGTTTGACTGCTCGCCGGATCGCAGCCTGACGGACGAAGGAAACTCGTCGTCGCGGTGAGATGCGTTGCGTCGAAGGTGCTCGCGGTGACGTATCCGCTCGCGTCCTGACGGCGAATTGCGTGGCCATTGCGGTCATAGACCGCGACCTCGTCACGCGAACCGCAACTGCTGCAACCGCCGTTTCGTTCGACTGCACGATAGGCGCCGCCAACCGGACGGAGCGTGGTTTCGGTGACGCCACCGCCCGCCGTCGTGACGCGCGTCATGCTCTCGCCCGGCGTGTCGGTGGAGAGATCGTATTCGATCGTCGCGATCTCGTCGGAAGGTCCGATCGACGAGATGCCGCGGCCGGCGGTGTCGTAACTGTGCTGCTCGATGACATGGCCGACGGCGTCGCGCGCAACCGTCATCAGACCGTCCGTGTACTCGTACGTCCGCCACAGGTGCGCCGGACCATCGACTTGCGTGAGGAGCCCGTTTTCATCGTATTGATACGTCCAGGTGCCGCTCGGGCTCACAATGGACTGCACGGTGCCGTTTTCAATCGCGAGCGTCCAGGTCTGGCCCGTCCACGTATCCGTGGCGGTCATGCCGACGAGGTCGAACGTCTCCTCATCCCATTGGCGTTCGATGTGGATTGCGCGGCCCGTCGTGATGTCGCGAATTCCGCTCACATACAGTCCAGTGAAGGACGTCTCGTAATTGCTGCCCGCCGGACGATAGGCGACGTTCCCGTCCTCGTCGATGCGGTAGCTGTCGGGCATGCTTCTCCCCTGCGGCCAGATCTGCGCCCCATCCGGCCCGAATGCAACCTGTTCATTGTCAACCGTCGTGAGGTGCAGCACGGACGCGTCGGAGGACAGCTCCTCGTAGTTCAATACCTGGTCGAACATCGACGTCCAGCCGCGCCCGAAGAAACCGACATCGCCTTCCCCACTGTCGTAAGTACGAGCCAGCGCTCGTTCCATCAACGGCGGCAGTGGGTCGACCTCGGAAAGCCGTACGTTGCCGTCAGCCAGCGTGACGGGATCTCCGGCCGACGCGGCTTTGCAGTCGCAGTCCACCGCGCCGTATCCGCGCTGAACGACATTGCACGCGATGTCGGGTGACCACGACGCCGCTTCGACCAGGATCTGCACCTGCCGCGCGTTCGACGGCGTCTCGAAATTCTCCACGACGAAGGGCCCGCCATCCTCGAGCTCGGGATCGTCGCCGGACCATTCCTTGATGACCTGCTGGGGGGTCGCGCGCCCATGACCATCGATCCACGCAAGCGCAAAAATCGTCAGGGATCGGTCGACCGACTCGGTCGCAAAGTGGAAATCGACGGTCACCGTCGCATGACCGGCACCGTTCTTCCTCACTGTAACGACGGGGTCGGCGAAGTGACCCGGTGTGCAGACGGAAAGCCACGTCGTTACGCCGAACGTGGGCTCATGGATCACAGGATTGTCCCAGTACCCGAAATCGCATGCATGTTCCGTGGAGCTCACGACGGTGCTTTGCCCGCCGGTAGGCGTCATGGTGACGTGCAGCGACTGCGCCTGCGTCGTGGCGAGCCCGTGCAGATCGACCTCTTCGCCGGCGATCGGTACGTATGCGGCGTCCGGATCATCCGCCGCGACAAAGCCTTCACCGCACGCCGGCAGTTGGTGCACGACGGGCGCCGAGACGTGTGTGTAGGTGTGACCCGCCAGCGACGCCAGCCAGGTGGTCGGCTCGTGCGACCAGACCGTCTCAGTCCCCAACGTCGACCACGTTTTGTCGGCGTAGACGCCTTGTTTACCGAGGTACGTCACGCCGACCCGCTTGACTCCGCGCGGAACGACGAAACTGGGTCCACAGTCCTGCTGCGGCGACAGATCACAGGCGAGGAGCGGCTGCGTCAAAAGAGACCAGACGAGACACGTCGCCACAAAACACCGCTCTGCCGAAGCGCGCATAGCAGCTCCTCGTTTTTAAATTTTCGATCTGACGGTGACGGCTACTATAGCATGCACATTCGATGAAGCGGCTCGTTGGACTCAGTATTGTTACAGCGGCGGGATTGCTGGTACTCCTGCCGCTGCTGTATCCGCTCATTACAGGGCAGGAATTATTTCTTCGCGATATCGGGACGACGCACCGCCCTGCGTGGAGTGCGTTTCGTGGAATTGGCTTCGCGAAAATCAACCCCGCTGCTTCTTTCGGTCAGCCATATAGAGGAAATCCCAATCTGCTGATCTGGTATCCGTTTCCGAAAAGCCGGAACAGCATTGAAGCCCATGTCGGCGTTCACCTCGCACTGCTTTTCATTGGAGTGTTCGCGTGGCTATTGGAGCGCACAAAACGGCCGACGGCAGCCATCGCGGGCGCACTATGTTTCACGCTGTCCGGATACGTGCTGTCCATGACATCGTCGATCAATGCGCTCACTTCCATTGCATGGATTCCGTGGATTCTCCTGATTGCAGAACATGCGGCTGTGACCATGACTGCGCGCATGGCCGCTGTTCGTACTACGGTGCTCGCATTGTTTTCGTTGTCGGGCGAGCCGGTATTCATTGTGGCGACGCTCCTCCTCGCGCTCGGGCTTGCATGGAGGCGCGGGCGATTGCGAGGAATCGGTGGACTGGTGATCCCCGGCTCGCTTGCGTTGGCGATCACATTCCCCTTGCATCGCGAGACGTTACTAGCCGCGCTCGAATCGAGCCGGGTCGTACACGGATTCTCGTTCGCTCAGGCGGCGAGCTATTCACTGCATCCCGTGCGGCTGATCGAGGAGCTCGTTCCCGGCTTTTTCGGAAATCCCTCGCACCTGCTCGTGGGAACGTGGTGGGGGTACGCGGTCTCCCGCAACGCGCTCCCTTCCGTCTGGTCGATCACGACCGGTGTCGTCGCGCTGGCGATTCTCTGCGCATACGGCGCGCTCACGCGATTCCGCGAGCACCGTCCATGGTGGATCCTGCTGGTCGTGACGGCCATCGTCTCCTTCGGCGGATATTTGCCGGGCAGCGAGCGACTGTGGCCGCTTTTGCCTCTCCTGCACGTCGTCCGATTTCCGATCAAAGCGTTTCTGTTCGCAACTTTGTGCGTGAGCGTGCTCGTCGCGCACGGTTTCGCGTATCTCAATGGCCTGCCCGCACGCTCACCCGCGCGTGGCCACGTGGCGTTTTCCATGGCCAGTGCCGCGTTGGTTTCGCTCGCTGGCGCTCTCGCCGCCGGCTTGCATGGCGATGCGATCACACGCTGGATCGAGCGCGCGTTTTCGGATCCACGCTGGCGCGAGCCGCCGGCAGTGGTTCTGGCGCCGCTGCAGACACTCGTCGTCACAAGATTGTCGGAGGCCGCCGTGCTGTGCTCGCTTCTTTTCTTCTGGATCGTGCGCAGGCGAACCATCGTGTTTGACGCAGTCATTGCAGCGGCTATTGCGCTCGAATTGATTGTGGCCGGCGCAGACCTGATGCCGAAGATTACGCGCTCGCGACAAACGGATGTTTCGCCGCTCCTCAATGCGGCCCGTTCCGTTCATGGACGCGTGTTCGAGCGAGCGGCGAAGGATCTCGACGCGCCGGTCGATGGCCTCATGGGACATTACGGCGCGGACGATTCATCGCAACTCGCCATTGCCCAATCGCGGCAGGCGTGGGCGCTCTATGGCTCGATCTACGGCGTGCAATACGCGTACGACCGCTCGCCCGACGGCAGCTACACGTGGCGCAATCAACTCGTCGAGGAGTGGCTCGAAGGAATGCCGTGGCCGCAGCGCATTCGGTGGCTTCGCGGTGTCGCCGTGGCAGCGGTCATTGCGTCCGATGTCCCTGCGGGAATGCCGGGATTACGCACGGTCGCGCAGGAAGCGTCGATTGGAATCCCAGCCACGCTTTCTCTCATCGAGCCGCGTCTTTCGGAACTGCGGGTGCCGCCGAAGATCGTCTGGGTGCGGACGCCCGAAGCAGCATTCGCGAGCTTCACCAGCGGCGCGTTCGACGAGCAGTCGACCGTGATGGTCGAAGGAAGCGGACGCATCGCGCAGAACGGCGCTGCTGTCGTGGAGATGATCCGCAACGAGGCGGATCGCGTCATCTTCCGCAGTACGGCGAGCAGCGCTGCGTTCGTGTTCCTCGCCCGCTCGTACACGCGTCAGGTACGCGCAAGTACCGCGCAACGCGACCTGCGCGTGTATCCCGCCAACGTGCACCTCTGTGCGATCGAGGTACCTGCCGGAACGAACGAGATCGCCGTCAGCTTCTGACGGCGATCTCGTGATCCTTACGCCTGGCCCACGGGCAGGTGCTCGTGGCTCGCGGGTTCCGGCTCGGGGAGCGGGTGCGATTCGCGCCCGGCGCGGTCGGTGGTTTTTTGTTCGGCGGCGCTGCGTTCGAGGAGGGCGATCTCGAGGACGTCCTCGACGTGCTCGACGAAGTGGAAGGTCATGTCGCGTTTGATCGGCTCGGGGACGTCGATCAGGTCGCGTTCGTTCAGCTTCGGCAGAATGACGGTGTTCAGTTTTGCCGCACGGGCGGCGAGGACTTTTTCCTTCACTCCGCCGATCGGGAGGACGTCGCCGCGCAGCGTGACCTCGCCGGTCATCGCGACATTGCGGCGGATCGGGCGGCCGGTGAGCACGGAGATGATCGCCGTCGTGATCGTGATGCCGGCCGACGGGCCGTCTTTCGGAATCGCGCCGGCGGGGACGTGGATGTGGATGTCGTGCGTCTCGAAGTAGTCGGCGGGGATGCCCTGCTCGTCGGCGTGGGCGCGCGCGTACGTGAGCGCGGCCTGCGCGGACTCCTTCATCACGTCGCCGAGCTGGCCGGTCAGTGACAGCTTGCCCTTGCCGCGCACCGCGGTCGCCTCGATGAAGAGGATGTCGCCGCCGACCGCGGTCCACGCAAGCCCCGTCGCCACGCCGACCTGATCGCGCTCGAGCAGCTCCTCGGCGAAGTGCTTCATCGGTCCGAGGTACTTGTCGACATTCGCGTCGGTGATGCGGTACTGCTGCTCCGTCTTTCCTTCGGCGACCTGCACGGCGATCTTGCGGCAGATCGTGCCGACCTCGCGCTCGAGGTTGCGCAGGCCCGCTTCCTTCGTGTAGCCGGTGATGACGCGCGTGATCCCGCTATCGGTCCAGACGACCGGCACTTCCGCGATCCCGTTCTCTTCCATCTGCTTCGGGATGATGTGCTGCTTGGCGATCATCAGCTTCTCCTCGTCCGTGTAGCCGGAGAGGCGGATGACTTCCATGCGGTCGAGGAACGCGGGCTGAATGGTGTCGAGCACGTTCGCCGTGACGATGAACATCACGTTCGAAAGGTCGTACGCAACGCCGAGGTAGTGATCGCGGAACGAGAAGTTCTGCTCGGGGTCGAGGACTTCGAGCAGCGCGGACGACGGATCGCCGCGGTAGTCGGCGCCGATCTTGTCGACCTCGTCGAGCATGAAGACAGGGTTCGACGTCTGCGCCTGATTGATGCCCTGGATGATGCGGCCGGGCAGCGCGCCGACATAGGTCCGGCGATGCCCACGGATTTCCGCTTCATCGCGCACGCCGCCGAGGGAGATACGCACGAACTTGCGGTCGAGCGCGCGCGCGATCGAACGGCCGAGGGATGTTTTGCCGACGCCCGGAGGTCCGACGAAGCAGAGGATCGGACCCTTCATCTTCTGGCCGCGCAGCTTGCGCACGGCGAGGTATTCGAGGATGCGCTCCTTGATCTTCTCGAGATCGTAGTGATCCTCGTCGAGCACACCGCGCGCGCGGCTGAGATCGTGGTTGTCGGCGGACATCACGCCCCACGGCAGGCCGGTCATCCAGTCGAGATACGTGCGGATGATCGACGTCTCGGCCGAGTCGGGATGCGAGCGTTCGAGGCGTTTGATCTGCTTCTCGACTTCCTCGCGCGCTTCCTGCGGGATCGCTTTCTCTTCGATCTTCTTGCGGTAGTTCTCGACTTCTTCGGCGAGCTCTTCGCCTTCGCCGAGCTCCGACTGGATCGCTTTCAGCTGCTGCCGCAGGAAGTACTCGCGCTGCGACTTGTTCATCTCGCCCTGCGCGGCGGACGAGATCTCCTGCTGCATCGTGAGCAGGTTGATCTCGCGCGTGAGCATCTCGTTGACTTTCTTGAGGCGCTCGACGGGATCGATCGTCTCGAGAATGCCCTGCGCTTCCTCGAGTTTGAGGTCGAGGTTCGACGCGGCGAGATCCGTCAGCCGCGCCGGATCGTCGAGATTCGCCGCAATCACCATGACCTCGGGCGAGATGTTCTTGCCGAGCGACACGGCGCGGTCGAGGTTCTGCTTCACGGCGCGGATGAGCGCCTCGACCTCGAGGCCGCGGTCCTTGGTGACCGGCTCCTCGATGCGCGTGATTTTCGCTTTGAAAAACGGCGCGGTCTGGATGAAGTAGTCGATGCGCGCGCGGGAGAGGCCCTGCACCAGGATGCGGATGCGGCCGTCCGGCAGCTTCAGCATGCGCATGATGATCGCGACGGTGCCGACGCGATACAGATCCTCTTCGCCCGGATCCTCGTTCTGAAAGTCCTTCTGCGCGGTCAGCATGATCACGCGGTTTTCGGCCAGCGCCTGATCGACGGCGTTGATCGACTTCTCGCGCGACACGGACAGCGGAACGATGATGAACGGGAAGATGACGAGATCCTTCAGCGGCAGGACCGGAAGGACGTCGGGGATTTTGATTGCTTCTTCTTTCGCGGTTTCGTTCGCGTCAGTCATCTCAGCCTCTCGATCGGGGAGAACCAGCGGCGGTTCCGTGCAATGGCTGTTCCCGCCTCATTTCAGACGGTGCAGCTCCTTCACAAACGCATCGACATCTTCGAAGCGGCGGTACACGGACGCGAACCGGACGTAAGCGACCGGATCGAGTCCGCGCAGGCGATCCATGACCATGGTGCCGAGGGCCTGCGAGGAGATCTCGCGCTCGCCGGCGTCGGCCATCACCGACTCGATGGAGTCGGCGATGCGTTCGAGCTGCGCCTGCGGCACGGGACGTTTGCGACAGGCGATCTGCAGGCCGCGCATCAACTTGCCGCGGTCGTACGCCTCACGGCGCTCGTCGCGTTTGACGACCTGGAACGTCGGCAGCTCGATTTTCTCGTAGGACGTGAAGCGCCGCTCGCACGCGGCGCACTCGCGGCGCCTGCGGATCACATCGCCCTCCCGGCTCTCGCGCGAGTCGACGACGCGATCCTCGAGATTGCTGCAATACGGGCAGCGCATGGTGCGGCCCGTATATCACAACCGTCAAAAGCTGAAAGAAGAACGCAGAACGCAGAATGAAGAACGTAGAAAGCGCGGCCGCGCAGCGGCCCACCTCACTTCTTCATTCTTCATTCTGCGTTCTGCATTCTTCATTCGCTTTTTCTAAAGTCCCCCGGCCGCAGCCCCGCTCTCGCAAACAAAAATAGTCCCGTCACCAGCACGGGAAGCGTGCTGACGAGATGGAAGAGCACGGCGATGGCGATGGAGAGGTCGATGTCGAAGCCGTAGAAGTGCGTCAGCACGAGCTGACATGCTTTGTGAAAGCCTCCGACGCCGCCGGGCGTCGGAATCGCGAGCCCGACCGTGGTCACGCCGATGACGAAGAAGCTGGAGTCGAACGGCAGCGGATGATGCGCGGCGAGCGTGGAGAACCAGAACTGCGAGCTGAGACACATCCAGACGCCGGCGGTGCACAGCACGACCTTGATGAACGCCGTGCGATGCCGCGCGATCGTCAGCGTGGCCGCGAACGAGTCGAAGAAGTGCATCCACGCGTCGCGGATGCGGCGCGGCAGGATGCGTCCGATCGCCGCGTGCATCCGCCGCACGGACGACCCGAAGAAGTAGATCGCGAACATGAGCGTGAAGAGCGCGACGAGGATCGCCGCCGCCGCGATCGCACCGATGCGCACGATGTAGAACCAGCCCGCGACGGCGGGATTGTGCGAGAGCTCGCGCCAGCGGCGCGCGGCGAAGTAGACGAACATGCCGAGGATGCTGATGAGATCGAGCACGCGCTCGGTGAGGACGGTGCCGAGGGCGCCGGAGAAACGGTGGGATGTACGGCGCGCGAGCATGGCCGGACGGGCGAGGTCGGCCGCGCGGATCGGCAGCACGATGGACAGCATGTAGCCGACGGCGTTGGCGAAGAAGGTCGCGCCGAACGGCGGCGGATCGTCGGGATCGAGGATCGTGCGCCAGCGGACCGTGCGCAAGAGAATCGCGCAGATGTTCACGAGCAGTCCCACGACGATCCAGCCGGGCGTCGTCGTGCGCAGGATGGCGCCGACGTCGGCGAAATTCGCGTTGTGCAGGAAAAGCCAGAGAAAAAAGACGGTGAGCGCGACGATCGCCGCCAGCTGGAGAATGCGCTTCAAGGCGCCGGACGTTGTACCACGGGTCGCTGATGTTGAAGATCTACACGAGCTCCGTTTTCCATCGACACGACACCGGTCCGGGCCATCCCGAGCGCGCCTCGCGGCTCGATGCGGCCATTGAAGGAGTCACGCGCGCGGGCGTCCGCGAGCAGTTGATCGTCGATCCGGATTTGCATCCGGAGACCAGCCGCATCATCGCCAAAGTGCATTCGGCGCAGTACGAGCGGGACCTCGACGACGCCACGCGCGCCGGCTTCCGCTACTTCCATTCGGTCGACAATCCGATCTCGTCGGCGAGCTTCAGCGCCGCGCGCGCGGCGGTCGGGATTTCGCTGGCGGCCGCGGCGGAGGCGTACGGAAGCGGCGACGCGCGGCGCGCGTTCGTGATCGCGCGTCCGCCGGGACATCACGCCGAGCGCGCGCAGGCGATGGGCTTCTGCTTCTTCAACACGATCGCGTGCGTGGCGGAGTTTCTGCGCGAGCAGCCGGGCATCGAGCGCGTGTTCATCTACGACTTCGACGTCCATCACGGCAACGGCACGCAGCATCTCTTCGAAGAGCGCGGCGACGTGTACTACGCGTCGATCCATCGCTATCCGTTTTATCCGGGCACCGGCGCGCGCGAGGAGATCGGCACCGGCGCAGGGCGCGGCTTCACCAAGAACGTGCCGCTCGAAGCGGGCGAGGGCGACGCCGCGTTTCTGCGCGCGACCGAAGACGAGATCGTGCGCGCCATCGACGAGTTCCGTCCGAACGCGATCCTGCTCTCGGCGGGCTTCGACGCGCATCGCCGCGATCCGCTCGGCGGCATGCGCGTGACGGAGGGCGCGTACGGCGAGCTCACGCGGCGCATCGTCGAATCGGCCGAACGCTGGTGCGGCGGGCGGCTGTTCTCGCTGCTCGAAGGTGGCTACGACCTCGAAGGATTAGCGGCGAGCGTCGCCGAGCACGTCAACGTTTTGAGCGCAGGATCGACGCGTACAGCTCCTCCAGCCGATTGATCCGCAGTTCCTTCGAGAACCCCTTCACGACGTGCTGCCGGGCGGCATTCCCGATCTCCGCCGCGCGCGCGGGATTCGCGATCACCGCGCGCAGCGCCTTCGTCAGCGCCGCGCGGTCCTTCATCGGCACGAGCCAGCCGACATCGGATGTCGACACAAGCTCCTGGTTGCCGCCGGCGTCGGTCGCGATCACCGGCTTGCCCATCGCCATCGCCTCGCGGATCGTGCCGGTGATGCCGGTGCCGGCCCACGATGCGTCGACCACGACGTCGCACGACGCGAAGACGTTCGGCATGTCGGTGCGGTATTCGACCGCGCTCACGCGTTCCTCGACGCCGACTTCGCGCGCGTACCGCAGCACTTCGTCTTTCTCCTGCGCATTGCGGCAGCCGATGAGCAGCAGGTGGACGTTCGGATGCGCGGGGGCGACGTCGGAGACCGAATCGATCAGCTCCTTCCACCCTTTCCAGTCGCGCACGCCGACCTGCGCGACGACGAAGCGATCGTCCGCGATCGACTTTTCGCGGCGGAACGCGCGGGCGTCCCAACGCACGGGATCGAACAGCATCACATCCGTGCCCGCATAAATGACTTGCACCTTCTCCTCGGGCAAGCGTCCCGACGTCCCGATCACGTCCTTGATCTGCCGGCAGACGGTGACGACGCGGTCGACGCGGCTCGTGCGGTATTTGCCGCGGTTCCAGAGGTCGAGCGGAAACGACACGCCGCGATTGACGACGAACGCGCCGGCCGGCCGGCGCCACGTCGCCGCGAGCGCGAGCGCGTGCGAGATGCCCTTGTGCACGTGAATGACGTCCGGCGGCGCGTTGCGGAACAAGCGCCGCAGCGCGCGAACCGTCGCGAAGTCGAACTGATGGCGAAAGGGAAGGCCGTGGAAATGGATGTCCTGCTCGGCGGCTTTGGCGGCGAGGATCGCGTCCGGTTTACTGACGATGGTCACGTCGTGGCCGCGCTGGCGCAGGCCCGACGCCGCCTGAAACATCTGATGGACCGACCCGGTATTGAACTGATTGAACTCGAGAATCTGGTAGATCTTCATCGTTGCCGGTTGCCTCTGCCGGCAACGGCGCCATGATATCGTTCTGCACCATGCGTCGAAGCAGCCTCTTCACGCTCGCTCTCTTTCTCACGCTCGTCTCCTGCAACCGCAACAACACCGCGCCCGCGGCCGCGCCGCCTCCGTCGGCGACCGCGACGACCGCGTCTTCGCCGCCGCCGGCTGCAGCACCCGCGTCCGCCGCGATTCCGCGCATCAGCTATCCGTCGCTCGCGGGGAACGCCAGCGCGTATCTGGCGACGCCGCCCGCCGCGTCCGGACGCAAGCCGGCCATCATCGTCATTCACGAGTGGTGGGGGCTCAACGACTGGGTGAAGCAGCAGGCGGATCGCTTTGCGTCGCAGGGCTATGTCGCGCTCGCGGTCGATCTCTATCGCGGCCAGGTCGCGAACGATCAGGAGACCGCACACGAGCTCTCGCGCGCGCTGCCGGAAGATCGCGCGCTCGCCGATCTCAAAGGCGCCTTCGAGTACCTCGCGAAGCGCGACGACGTCGATCCCGCGCGCATCGGCGTCATCGGCTGGTGCATGGGCGGCGGCTACTCGCTCGGCCTCACAACGAACGAGCCGCGCCTCGCGGCGAGCGTCATCAACTACGGCCGGCTCGTCACCGATCCCGCGACGATCGCGAAGATCAAGACGCCGATCCTCGGCAACTTCGGTGCGCTCGACAAAGGCATTCCGCCGGCCGACGTGCAGGCGTTCGACAAGGCGCTGCACGCCGCCGGCAAAACGGCCGATCTCAAGATCTATCCCGACGCCGGCCACGCCTTCATCAATCCGAACAACAAGGCCGGCTACGTCGCCGCGGACGCGGCCGACGCGAACGCGCGCATCGACCGCTTTTTCATGCAAACATTGAAGCCGGGAGGCGGCCTTGCCAAGTGACAAGCCGGCGCCGAAGGAGTTGAAGGTCACCGACAAACGGATCTTCACCGCCGACGGCGAAATCCGCGACGAGTTCAAGAAGGAGATTCAGCCGAGCGACGCGCCACCGCCGCGCGCCGCCGAGCCTCCGCCTCCGCCGCCTCCGCAAGAAACGCCGAACGAAACGCCGAAGCAGGCTGGCGCCACCGCAGCGAAGCAGCCGCCGAAACAGGATCGGCGCGAGCAAGCCGGCCGCAGCGTCGCCGACCGCGCCGCGAATCCCGACACGCCGTTCACGCACTTTCTCGAAGGCCTCATCATGCAGGCCTACATGCTCCTCGGCATGCTGCGCGATCCGTATCGCCCGCAGAGCGCGGCCGATCCCGCCGCCGCGCGGCAGCTCATCGACATCCTCGCGCTGCTGCAGGAGAAGACCGCCGGCAACCTCACCGAGGAGGAGACGGAGTTCCTCGAGACGCACCTCGGTGAACTGAAGCTCGCCTACGTCCAGCGCACGAAGAGCCTCTGATGAGACGCCGCCTCGCCGCCGCCATCATCGCCGCCGCCGCGCTCGCCGCCGCGCACCCGCTGCGCGCCGAGCAGGCGTCGCCGCGCGATCTGTGGCCGCAGGCGCTGGCTTCCGCGCGCGACGGCGACTATGCCGACGCCGCGAAAAAAACGTCCGACCTCCTCACCGCCGGCCACGCGTACGGCGTGAAGACGTATCCGGTTTACGCCACGGCCGCCGCGGGACTCGCGCGCGAGTCGGCGAAAGCAACCCCGGAGCTGAGCGCGTGGGCCGCGAAGGCCGCGCACGATCTCGATCCCGCGTCGCCGTCCGTTGCCTTCAGTGAAGCCGATCGCGCCGCGGCGCACGGCGAGTGGGGCAAGGCGCTGCCGCTCGTCGCGCAGGGTTTCGCGCGCGTCTTCGGCAACTATCGCGCGCGGACGCTCGGCCACGCGGATTTGCTGCTCGTCGTCGCGCTGGCGATCGCGCTCACCACGGTCGTCTTCGCGATCGCGCTCTTCTTCCGCTACGGCCGCTCGGCCGCGCACGACTTCCGCGAGCTGCTCGGCACGCGCGTGCACGGCGGCTCGGTGACCGTGCTCGCGTTCGCGATGCTGTTCCTGCCGCTGTTCCTCTGGCTCGGTCCGATGTGGCTGATCTTCTACTGGCTGGCGATCTTCTTCGGCTACGCCGCGCCGGCCGAGCGCGTCGTCGCGATCGTGCTGCTGCTCCTCGTCGCGCTCGTGCCGATCGTCGTCGACGCCGACGCCACCGGCATCGCCGGCATCGACAGCCCCGTGATGCAGGCCGCGATCGCGAGCAACGAACAGAGTTATCAGCCCGAGGCGATGCGTCGTTTGCAGGAGTTGCTCGCCATCGTTCCCGACAACGCGACGCTGCATCTGCTCCTCGGCAATCTGCAGAGCTTCGACGGGATGGAAGAGCAGGCCGCGCAGCATTACCGCCGCGCGATCGAGCTGCGGAAGAACTACGCCGGCGCGCACGTCAACCTCGGCAACCTGCACTTCCTCACCAACGAGTTCCCCGCCGCGATCACCGAATACGAACAGGCGCAGGCGGACGATCCGAAGCTCGCCATCGCGTACTACAACGCCTCCGTCGCGGACGGCGAGACGTACAAGTTCGACCAGCAGGCGCGCATGCTCGAGAAGGCGCGCGGCGCCGATCCCGGCGTCATCGACCGCCTCACGCGCAATCCGCCGCCGCAGAAGATCGTCATGTATCACCCGCCGCTCGACGAGGCGTGGGCGATCACGCGCGAGTTGTCGCAGCGCAAGGAACTGGCCTCGCTCTTCGGCAACTACGCGCAGTTCGCTCCGGCCGCGAGCGCGCTCAATCCGGTGACGCTCGGCGCGCTCGCGTCGCTGCTGCTCGCGGTCGTGCTCTGGCTCGCGCACCGCCGCGGCGGCTACGCGAACGCGTGCATCAAATGCGGCCGCACGTTCTGCCACCGCTGCAAGTCGGCGCGCGAGAGCTCGACCTACTGCACGCAGTGCATCCACATCTATCTCAAGCGCGACGGCGTCTCGCTCGACACGAAACGCAAGAAGCTCGAGGAAGTCACCGAGCACCACTCCGGCATGCAGACGCGCAACCGCGTCTTCGCGACGTTCCTCCCCGGCTCCGCGCAGATGCTCGAAGGACGCACGGCTTCCGGCGCCGCGGGCATGTTCGTCTTCGCCTTGCTCGTCGCGACGGCGATCTTCATCGGCCGGCTCGCGCCCGCCATCGGCCCGGTCGCCGACGTCGCGCATCTCATCGTGCGCATCGGCGCGGTCGCGCTCGCGGTCGTGCTCTGGCTGACGATGTCGCTCCCGGTGTACCGGCGGAGGGTCACCGGCTAGTGGCACTCGAAGGCACGCTCCGCGACTTCAGTCTCGCCGATATCCTGCAGCTCATCGGGCTGCAGCGGAAAACGGGCGTGCTGACGCTGCGCGGCAAAGACGACACCGTCACCGTCACGTTCCTCGACGGTAAAGTCGTCGGCGCCGACTCGCTCAATCGCCGTCTCGAAAATCGCCTCGGCACGGTGCTCATGCGCACCGGCTTCCTCACGCAGGATCAGCTCAATCGCGCGCTCGAGATCCAGAAAGAGACGCTCCAGCGCCTCGGCTTCATCCTCACGCACTACGGGATCATTTCGCAGGACTCGCTGCGCGAGGCGATCCAGCTGCAGATCATGCAGATCGTCTATCGCCTCTTCCGCTGGAAAGACGGCGACTACCAGTTCTCCCAGGAAACGACCATCGAGTACGACCGCGACAACGTCGTGCCGATCACCGCCGAATCGATCCTCATGGAAGGCGCGCGGATGATCGACGAGTGGCCGATCATCGAGAAGCGCATCCGCTCGTACGACATGGTCTTCCGCAAGAAGCTGACGGACCAGGAGATCGTGGTCGTCGGCGCGGAGGAAGCGGACGAGATCGACTTCGACGAGTCGAGCGTCATGCGGCGCCGCCGAGGAGTGTCGGACAAGATCCGCATCTCGCAGGAAGAGAAAGCGATCTACGACATGGTCGACGGCACGATGACCGTCGGCGAGATCATCGAGGGCTCGCGCCTGCCGGAGTTCGACGCGAACAAGGCGCTGTACGAGCTGCTGACGCGCGACCTCATCGAAGAGATGCGCGGCCAGAGCGCCGCCGCGGTCGTGCAGCAGGCCACGCCGGTCGATGAAGACGAAGTCGCCGAAACGCCGGTGCCGCTGCCGCTCGTGCTGATCCTGGTGATTCTCGCGCTCGCGTCGCTCGTGACGTCGTTCAAGAATCCGCTGAACGGGTTCGCGCCGCTCGGCGGCGGCCTCTCCGCGCCGGCGAGCACGCGCAAGGCGATCTCGCTGCAGCGCATCGAGGCCATCGGCACGGCCATCGACAAGTACAACGACGTGCACGGCGCGCCGCCGCGGACGCTCGCCGACCTCGTGCCGAACTACCTCTCCGCGTCGTACCTGCACGACCCGTGGGGCAACGCGTACAAATACATCCCGCAGCCGGCGCGCTATCTCGTGATCGGCTTCACCGCCGACGGCAAGGCCGACACCGATCTCTTCCTCTCGCGCTCCATCGGCGCCGCGCCGGCTCCGTCGACGCCGGCGAAGCCGGAGACCGGCGGCATCGTGCTGATCGAATAGCCGATGTGCGGCATCAACGGCATCTTCGCGTATCGCGCCGACGCACCGCCGGTCGATCGCAACGAGCTCCTCGCCTCGCGCGAATGCATGCGCTCGCGCGGACCCGACGCCGCCGACGCGTGGTTCTCGCACGACGGCCGCGTCGGACTCGGACACCGCCGCCTGGCCATCATCGATCTCTCGCCCGGCGGCGCGCAGCCGATGCGCCGCGGCGAGCGCGTCGTCGTCTACAACGGCGAGATCTACAACTACCGCGCGCTGCGCGCGGAGCTCGAGCGCGAGGGCGTGCACTTCTCGTCGCATTCGGACACGGAAGTGCTCCTCGCGCTCTATGCGCGGCGCGGCGTGGCCATGCTCGAGCAGCTGCGCGGCATGTTCGCGCTCGCGCTGTGGGACGGCGAGACGAACCGACTGCTGCTCGCGCGCGACCCGTACGGCATCAAGCCGCTCTACTACGCCGACGACGGCGGCACGCTCCGCATCGCCTCGCAGGTGAAGGCGCTCGTCGCCGGCGGACGCGTCTCGAAGCAGTTCGATCCCGCCGCCGCCGCGGGCTTCTTCCTGCGCGGCACCGTGCCGGAGCCGTTCACGATGTATCGCGCGATTCGCGCGCTGCCCGCCGGCTCGTACGCGTGGGTCGACGCGAACGGCATCGGCAATCCGGTGCCGTACTTCTCCATCGCAGCCACGCTGCGCGACGGCGTCGCGCACGCGCGTGAGGTGAGCGACGACGAGCGCGCCGCGATCGTGCACGACGCGCTGCTCGAATCGGTGCGCTACCACATGGTCGCCGACGTGCCGGTCGGCGCGTTCCTCTCCGCCGGCATCGATTCCACGGCCATCGTCGCGCTCGCGCGCGAGAGCGGCGCGGACGATCTGCAGACGATGACGCTGCGCTTCGCCGAATACCGCGGCCGCGACAACGACGAGGCGCCGCTCGCGCAACTCGTCGCGCAGCAGTACGGCGTGCCGCACACCATCCGCGACCTCACGCGCGACGACTTTCGCGCCGAGCTGCCGAAGATCTTCGCCGCGATGGACCAGCCCACCGTCGATGGCCTCAACAGCTACTTCATCAGCAAGGCCGCCGCGGAACTGGGGCTGAAGGTCGCGATGTCGGGCACCGGCGGCGACGAGCTGTTCGGCGGCTACACGTCCTTCCGCGACATCCCGCGCTGGATGCCGGTGACGCAGGTGCTCGCGCGCGTCCCCGGCCTCGGCGAAGGCGTGTACCGCGTCAACCGCGCGCTCGCGAAACGCAGCCGCCACATCAGCCCGAAGATGGGCGAGATCGTCCGCTACGGCGGCAGCTGGGCCGGCGCGTATCTCGTCAAGCGCGGACGCTTTCTCTCCTCCGAGCTCCCCGACGTCCTCGGCGACGACGTCGCTCGCGAAGGCCTCGCGCGCCTCGACCTCCTCGGCCTCCTCGAACGCGCCGTCACGCCCGATCCCGGCAACGCGTACGCGCGCATCGCCGCGCTGGAGTCGTCGCTCTATCTGCGCAATCAGCTGCTGCGCGACATGGACTGGGCGAGCATGGCCCATTCGCTGGAGGTGCGCGTACCGCTCGTCGACGCGCACCTGCTGCGCAAGCTCGCACCGGTGCTCGTCACGCGCCGCGAGCGCGGCAAAGGCATCCTCGCGAATGCGCCGCGGCCGCCGCTGCCGCCGGAGATCCGGAAGCGCCGCAAGACGGGCTTCACGCTCCCCATCAAAGAATGGCTCCGGCAGGAAGGGCGGGTGGAGTTCGGGAAGCGCAGCTGGGCGCGCAGAGTCTACGAGGTGATGTTCGCGCCCGAGAACGGCTCCTACTGATCACTGCTCGGTGCGTTCATCACTGAACGACAATGGTCTTCGTCATCCCCTTCTCGCGGTGATGATCGACCGGACAGTAGATCGTGTACGTGCCCGGCTTGAGCGTCACGGTGACGGTGCCGTTGTTGCCGCGCGACAGGATCTCCGACTTTTGCGCGACGCCGTTGCCTTCGATGGCGAAGGCGTGGTTCTCCTTGCCGGCGTTGTCGACGCGGAAGTTCACCGTGCCCGCGTGCAGCGTGTCCGGCATGTTGATCTGATACTCGAGCAGATCGACGCGCTGGATCGGTGAGACGACGGTCGGCCGGCTCGCCGGCTCGTCGCGCTGCGGGTTGAGCGACGGATCGAGCCGCGCAGTCGCGCGCGGACCGTTGCCGTCGGAGACCGTCGAGTTCTTCGGCGGCGACGTCTTCGCCTCGTCGCGGCCGTTGCCGCCGCATGCGACGCCGCAGAGAAGCGCGAGCAGCGCGGGCAGGATCGCCTTGCGCATCGCTACTGCTTCCGCGTCGTGGTCACGACGGTGGCCGTCGTCTCGGTCGGCGTCGTGACGGACTGCGTGGTCGTCGTCGGCGTCACGATCGTCGAGCTCGTGTCGGTCGGCGTGACGACGGCCGTGCCGTTCGCCGCGAGCGGGGCGGTGGCCGAAGTACCGGTCGCCGGCGCGGTCGCCACCGTGTCCGTCTCCGCGGTGCTGGTTCCCGCCGAATCGCTCGCCGCGGCCGTCGAGGCGTTCGTGTCAGACGTGTCCGTCGACGATTCATGTCCCTTGCACGCAACGAAGAGAACGAGCAACGCCACGAGCGGCAACACCAGCTTACGCATTCCGGAAACTCCTCTCGAACATCGTTGTCCGCATGGCAGGCAAAACTTGTTCCCTTGCGTTAGGCTGCGCCGAATGCAACGGCAATGGACGTACTTCGCCGCGGTCGCGGCGCTCACGCTCCTGGCCTGCATCCGCGTCGCCTCGACGTGGCGCGTCTTCAGCGAGACGCTCGACGAGCCGGTGCATCTCGCCGCCGGCTACCAGTGGTTCGTGGGCCCGTATACCGTCGATCCGAGCCATCCGCCGCTCGCCCGCGCGCTCTGCGCGCTGCCGCTGTGGCTCGCCGGCTACCCGAATCCGAAGGCGACCGACGACACCGACAAAGGCAACGAGCTCCTCTACCACGGCGACCGCTACGAGAAGACGCTCGCCCGCGCGCGCGCCGGCAATCTCCCGCTGCTGATCCTCGCCTGCGCCGCCGTCGCGCTGTGGGCGCGGCGCGCGTTCTCGCAACGCGTCGCGATTCTCGCCGTCGCGCTCTTCACGAACCTGCCGCCGATCCTCGGACACGCCGGCCTCGTCACGACCGATCTCGCCGTGGCCGCCACGCTGCCGTTCGCGCTCTACGCGCTCGATCGTTTTCTCGAACTTGCCACGCCGCGCCGCGCCGCGCTTCTCGGACTCGCCATCGGCCTCGGCGTGCTCTCGAAGATGTCGTTCATCGTCTACTTTCCCGCGACGGCGGTCGTGCTCGTGATCGCGCGCTGGCGCCCGCGCGTCGCGTGGAAGCCCGTGCTGATCGCACTCGCCGTCGCGTTCTTCGTCACGTGGGGCGGCTACCGCTTCTCGTTCGGGCGTCCGGTCACGTACGGCGGCGACTTCGCGACGTACGTCTTCGATCAGATGGCGCCCGTCGACGCGCTGCGCGTTCCGCTGCGCTGGATCGCCAACGAGGTGCCGATGCCCGCGCCCGCGCTTCCGATCGGCCTCGGCATCGTGGCCGTGCACGATCGCGGCGGCCACGGCACGTACCTTCTCGGCCGCTACAGCGACAAAGGCTGGTGGTATTACTTCCCCGTCGTCTTCTTCTACAAGACGCCGATCCCGTTTCTGCTGCTGCTCGCGTGGGGGATCGCGCTCCTCGTCCGCGAGCGCGATCGCGTGCGGCTCGCGTACGTCGGCGCCGCACTCGCGATCCTGCTCGTGGCGATGCACGGCAAGATCAACATCGGCATCCGGCATCTGCTCCCGATTTACGCGCCGCTCGCCATCGTCGCCGCGCACGCGGTCGCGGAGATCTGGCGGCGTGCGACGGATGCGTTCGGCCGCACCGCGCTCGTTGCGTTGCTGGCGTGGCTCTTCATCGGCGTCGCGATCGAACATCCCGACTACCTGGCGTGGTTCAACGAGGCCGCGCGCCCCGATCCGTCGCGCATCACCGTCGACAGCAATCTCGATTGGGGACAGGACGTACTGCGCCTCGCGCGCGTCTACCGCGAGATGCACCTCGAGGGACTGCACACCGACATCTTCACGAACGCGAAGCTCGAACGCCACGGCGTGCCGCAGATCGACGTGCACGCCGGCACGAAAGTCACCGGCTGGCTCGCCGTCAGCGACACGGCCATGATCTTCAAGCAGCGCTGGGGCGAGTACGCGTGGCTGCGGATGTACCGGCCGGTGAGGCGGATCGGCAAATCGATCCGCCTCTACTACATCGAATAGCCGTCTCAGTTCACGCTGGCCGTCTCCGGCTCCAGCGCGAGCTCGATCTTGTCGCCGTTCGCATTCACGAACACGATGTCGCCCGGCTTGAAGACGCCTTCGAGCAGGCGGATCGCCAGCGGATCGATGATGAAGCGCTGCAGCGCGCGCTTGAGCGGCCGCGCGCCGAACGCGGGATCGTAGCCCTCGCTCGCGAGCAGCTCCTTCGCCGCGTCGCTGATCTCGATCGTGAGACCGCGCTCCTCGATGCGCTTGGCGAGACTGCGCAGCTGGATGCCGATGATCTGCTTGATCTGCGCGAGATCGAGCGAGTGGAAGACGATCACGTCGTCGATGCGGTTCAGGAACTCCGGCCGGAAGTGGCGATGGAGCTCCTCCTCGACACGCTTCCGCATCTCCTCTTCTCCGAGCTCGCCCTTCGACGCCTCGTGGATGTACTGCGAGCCGACGTTCGAGGTCATGATGATGACGGTGTTCTTGAAGTCGACCACGCGTCCCTTCGAGTCGGTGAGCCGGCCGTCGTCGAGGATCTGCAGGAAGACGTTGAAGACTTCCGGATGCGCCTTCTCGATCTCGTCGAAGAGCACGACCGCGTACGGCCGGCGGCGAATCGCTTCCGTCAGCTGCCCGCCTTCCTCGTAGCCGACGTAGCCCGGAGGCGCGCCGATGAGCCGCGCCACCGCGTGGCGCTCCATGTACTCCGACATGTCGATGCGCACCATCGCGTTCTCGTCGTCGAAGAGGAACTCCGCGAGCGCGCGCGCGAGCTCGGTCTTGCCGACGCCGGTCGGTCCCATGAAGATGAACGAGCCGATCGGGCGCTGCGGATCCTTGAGGCCCGCGCGCGAGCGGCGCACCGCGTTCGCGACGGCCGTCACCGCTTCCTCCTGGCCCACCACGCGGCGGCGGAGGTTGTCCTCCATCCGCACCAGCTTCTGCACTTCCGACTCGAGCATTTTCGTGACCGGAACGCCCGTCCAGCGCGAGACGATCTCGGCGATGTCTTCTTCCGTCACCTCTTCACGAAGCAATGCACCGTGCTGCTGCATCTCCACGAGCTGCGCGTTCGCCGCGTCGATCTCGCGCTGCAGTTGCGGGATCGCGCCGTAGCGCAGCTCCGCCGCGCGATTGAGATCGCCCTCGCGCTCCGCGCGCGCCGCGTTCTCGCGCTCGTCCTCGAGCCGCTTTTTCAGCTCGTTGATGCGCGTGATCACGCCCTTCTCGTTTTCCCACTGCGCCTTGAGGCCGGAGATCTTCTCCTGATGTTCGGCGATCTGCGCGCGCACGACGTCGAGCCGCGCCTTCGTGGCCGGATTGCTTTCTTCCTTCTGCAGCGCCTGCTCTTCGATCTGCAGTTGCGTGAGACGCCGCTGCAGTTCGTCGATCTCCTGCGGCATCGACGTCAGCTCGATGCGCAGGCGTGACGCGGCCTCGTCGATGAGATCGATGGCTTTGTCCGGCAGAAAGCGATCGGTGATGTAGCGATTCGACAGCGTCGCCGCGGCGACGATCGCCGAGTCGCGGATCGTCACGTTGTGATGCACCTCGTAGCGTTCCTTGAGGCCGCGCAGGATCGCGATCGTGTCCTCGACCGTCGGCTCGCCGACGTACACCGGCTGGAAGCGGCGCTCGAGCGCGGCGTCCTTCTCGATGTGCTTCTGATACTCGTTGAGCGTCGTCGCGCCGATGGCGCGCAGCTCGCCGCGCGCGAGCGCGGGCTTGAGCATGTTCGACGCGTCCATCGACCCTTCGGCCGCGCCCGCGCCGACGAGCGTGTGCAGCTCGTCGATGAAGAGGATGACTTCGCCCTCGCTCTCCTCGACTTCCTTGATCACCGCCTTGAGACGATCCTCGAACTCGCCGCGGTACTTTGCGCCGGCGATGAGCGCACCGAGATCGAGAGAGACCACGCGCTTGTTCTTGAGACCTTCGGGGACGTCGCCGGCGATGACGCGGCGCGCGAGTCCTTCGACGATCGCGGTCTTGCCGACGCCCGGCTCGCCGATGAGGACGGGATTGTTCTTCGTGCGGCGCGAGAGCACCTGAATCACGCGGCGGATTTCCTCGTCGCGTCCGATGACGGGATCGAGCTTGCCCCGGCGTGCGAGCGCGGTGAGATCGCGCGCGTAGCGTTCGAGCGCCTGGTATTTGTCTTCGGGATTCTGGTCGGTGACGCGCTGCGTGCCGCGCACGGACTGCAGGGCCTTGAGCACCGCGTCGGCGACGACGCCGTGGCGGCGGAGGATGTCCGCGGCGGACGAGCCTTTCGCCTCGGCGATGCCGAGGAGGAGGTGCTCGGTGGAAACGTACTCGTCGTTGAACTGCTGCGCGGACTGGAACGCCGCGTCGAACACCTTGCGCAGCGACGAGCCGATCATCGGCTCGGCGGACGCGCCGCCCACCTTCGAGAACTTGGCGACCGCGGCAGCGGCTTCGGCTTCGACCGTGCCGGGCGTGACGCCGAGCTTGTTTAGGATCGGCGCGACGATGCCGCCTTCCTGGCGAACGAGCGCGAGCAGGAGGTGTTCGGAAGTGACTTCCGGGTTGCCGGCGCCGCGGGCGAGGTTCTGCGCCTCGACCACCGCTTCCTGCGCCTTGACCGTAAGCTTGTTGAAATTCATGGTGTTACCTCACATTGAGTCTAGTTGACTCAAGTCACATAACCAGCTGTATTTCATCAGCATTCCGGGAGGCGTGCACAGAGCGTACGCAGGCGTAGCGTGGCGGGTGATCGTAATCGCCGGCTGCACCGACGGACCGGCAGTTCGCACGAATGTGTCGAGGTGCGTGGCGGGTGTTCGACAACGACGAGTTCGCCGGCCCGAACTCACTCGCTGCCCGGCGCGCCGAGAGTTCGTGCCGCCGGCTCTCCTTTGGATCACGCAGCTGGCGTACGCGGGAGTTTTGCCACAGCACCTTGCCGTGAAGAAGGCGAGCATGTGCGCGCGTCGCATCACGCGAGCGCTGTAGAACGCCTACAGTGCCTCGCCGCCGAATCGATCGGCTTTTTTGATGCGACGCGCGCTGCCGTCGTCGATCTGAGAAGCGTGAGGACTACGCGTTGCCCTGGAACCAGAGAACGATGTCCGAGAGCTCGGTGAAACGAAAGTCGCTCGAATTCGTGAAGAACTGAAACAGGTTCTCGCCGGCCTTGACGATGTTCGCAGACACGACTTCCTGGATGCAGCGCATCGGCTGGTCGGTGCCGCCGCTGGTGTTCCACGTCCACACGTCCGTACCGTTGATGCTGACCCGGAGCGTCATGTCATCGGCGCTCGCCACCTTGAACATGAAGCTGAGGACACAGCGGGAGGCCGCGTGAAAGTTACTCGGAACGTTGAACCTGATGGTGTTCGTGCTGCCGTCGTCCACATGCCAGGCGTCGGCGATAATCACGTAATCGGCCACTCTAGCCATCATCAATCTCCTGATGCGCCGCGGGCGCAGTTCTTTTAAGTCGAAGTCGTCCTCGTCATCGAGTTTCGGCCTTCGTACCCATAGTGCGCCGAGGCCGCCGAGCGTTTCATGCAGGTGCATATTTTCCTGAGCCGCGTCGAGAACTGGCTCCCGAAGCGACCGCACGTGCTGCTCGGCTCGGCCCTTAGCGCAGCCGGCCGCGCCGGCCCGGGCCAGCTATAGTCGCGGCGTGCTGCGCAAGCTCTCACCCGCGGGCGAGTTGCTCCTCGTCAACCTGCTCTGCTTCGGTCCGTTCGCGGTGATGAGCGCGCGCGATCTGATGCAGAGCCTCGCCACGCATTCGACGACGCTGCTGTACGACGACCGCAGGCTCTACACCTTCGTCGCGATCGAGGTCGTCTGCGGCACGCTCTCGATTCTGTTGTTGCGCGCGCGCGGCTGGCGGCGCAGCGACTTCGGATTGCGCGCGAACTTCCCGCTCACGATCGCGGGACTGGTGCTCTTCCTCGTGGCGAACGTCTCCATCGCCGGCTTGTATCTCCTCTTCAAGACCGCGACCGGGCTCGATCTCGTCGCGCGCATGCAGCCGGTCACGCGCACCACGTGGCCCGCGCTCGTGCTGCTGCTCGCGATCGATCCGTTGTACGAGGAGACGTTCGAAGTCGCGTACAACATCCGCGCGACGGAGAAGCTCGGCCCCGCGTTCGGCATCACGCTGAGCGCGGCGATCCGGCTCATCTGTCATCTGTATCAGGGACCGATCGCACCGCTGACGATCCTGCCGCTCGGGCTCATCTTCGGCTTCGTGTACTGGAAGTGGCGGCGCGTGTGGCCGCTCGCGGTCGCGCATGGCTGGGCGATGTATTTCGGTTTGCACAGTTAGAATGAGGCTCCCATGACCGCCACCGCACCACTGCACGAAGTCCAGCCCCAGTCCGCATTGTTCGAAAGCATCCTCGAGCTGATTCGTCGCACGTCGACGCAGTTGCCGGACGACGTCGTGCGCGCCGTGACCGACGCGCGCAACGACGAAGAGAAAGGCTCGAATGCCGACGTCGCGCTCGATGTCATCGGCTGCAACATCGTCCTCGCGCGCGACAGCTCGCTCCCGCTCTGCCAGGACACCGGCACGATCCTCTTCTACGTGCACACGCCCGCCGCCTACGACCAGCTCACCTTCGAGGAAGTCGCCACCGACGCCGTGCGCGCCGCGACGAAGAAAGGCTATCTCCGCCAGAACAGCGTCGACAGCGTCACCGGCAAGAACACCGGCGACAACACCGGTCCCGGCTCGCCGGTCTTTCACTTTCATCAATGGCGTGAGACCTATGTCGAAGTGAAGCTGATGCTCAAAGGCGGCGGCTGCGAGAACATGAACGCGCAGTACTCGCTGCCGCACCCCGACCTCGGCGGACGCGATCTCAAAGGCGTCGAGAACGCGATCCTCGACTCCGTGCTGCAAGCGCAGGGACAAGGCTGCGGCCCCGGCATCCTCGGCGTCTGCATCGGCGGCGACCGCGCCACCGGCTACTCGTTCGCGAAAGAACAACTCCTGCGCACGATGGACGAGGCGAGCGACGATCCCGAGCTCGCCGCACTCGAAGAGCGCGTCGTCGAGAAGGCGAATCAATCCGGCATCGGACCGATGGGCTTCGGCGGCAAGACAACGCTGCTCGCCTGCAAGATCGGCAAGCTCAATCGCCTGCCGGCATCGTTTTTCGTTTCGATCGCGTACATGTGCTGGGCGTTCCGCCGGCGCGGCGCGAACCTCGACATGCAGGGCAACGTCACGGAGTGGCTCTACTGATGGCGCTCGTCAAGCTCAACACGCCGATCGACGAGGCCACGATCCGCTCGCTCAACGTCGGCGACACCGTCTCCATCACCGGCCGCCTCTACACCGGCCGCGACGCCGTGCATCACCGCATCCACACCGGCACGAAGCCGCCGGTCGATCTCGCCGGGCAGATCATCTATCACTGCGGTCCGGTGATGGTGAAGGAAGGCGACGCGTGGGTGTGCAAGGCCGCCGGGCCGACGACGTCGTCGCGGGAAGAGCCGTACGAGCACGAGGTCATCCGCGACTACGGCATTCGCGGCGTCATCGGCAAAGGCGGCATGGGGCCGCTCACGCTCGCCGCGTGCAAGGAGTACGGCGCGGTGTATCTGCACGCCATCGGCGGCGCCGCGCAGGTCTGTGCGGCGTCGATCAAGCGTGTCGACGGCGTCGACTGGCTCGACCTCGGCTCGCCCGAGGCGATCTGGCATCTGTGGGTGGAAGACTTCATGGCCATCGTGACGATGGACGCGCACGGCCGCTCGCTCCATCAGCAGGTCTTCGAGGAGTCGAAGGCACGCCTGGCCGCGCTCAAGTCGGTGTGAGTGTTGCTGACTCGCGCAGTCATGCGAGTTGAAAAAGACACCCTCGGCGAAGTCCGCGTGCCCGACGGCGCGCTCTACGGCGCACAGACGCAGCGCGCCGTGGAGAACTACCCGATCAGCGGACTGCGCGAGCATCCGCAGTTCATCCGCGCGTTCATCCTGCTCAAACGTTCCGCGGCGCAGGCGAACCGCGAGCTCGGCGCGCTCGACGACACGCTCGCGAATGCGATCGTCTCCGCGTGCGACACCGTCCTCGGCGATTTCGCGAGGTTCCGCGCGCACTTCGTCGTCGACGTCTTCCAGGCCGGCGCCGGCACGTCGTTCAACATGAACTGCAACGAGGTGCTCGCGAACCTCGCCAACGTCTCGCTCGGCGGCAAGCTCGGCGAGTACAAACCCGTCAATCCCAACGACCACGTCAACATGGCGCAGTCGACGAACGACGTCTTCCCGACCGCCATCCGCATCGCGACGCTCTTCCTCCTCGACCAGCTCACGCCGCAGCTCGATGCACTGACCGAGGCGCTCGACGCGAAAGGCGCCGAGTTCGCCGACGTCATCAAGTCCGGCCGCACGCATCTGCAGGATGCCGTGCCGGTGACGCTCGGCCAGGAGTTCAAGGCCTACGCGTCCGCCACGCGCCGCGCGACACGCCTCCTGCGTGATGCCGCGAACGAGCTCCGCTTCCTCGGCATCGGCGGCACGGCGGCCGGCACCGGCATCAACACGCCCATCGGTTATCGGTTCGTCGTCGTGAAGTACCTGCGCGAGTCGACGAAGCTCGAGCTCGAAGCGATCGACGACCTGCGCGAGTCGATGCAGTCGCAACTGCCCGTCGTCGCCGTGAGCGCCGCGCTGCGCAACCTCGCGCTCGAGCTCACGCGCATCACGAACGACCTGCGCCTCCTCGCGTCGGGACCGATGACGGGACTCGCGGAGATCCTGCTGCCGTCCGTGCAGCCGGGCTCCTCGATCATGCCGGGCAAGGTGAACCCGTCGATGCTCGAATGCATGAACCAGCTGCTCTTCCACATCATCGGCGCCGACACCGCGGTCGCGTACGCGTCGCAGGCGGGGCAGCTCGAGCTCAACGTGATGATGCCGCTGATGGCCTTCGAGCTCTCCTTCTCCGTCGAGATCCTGAAGAATTTCCTTCCGGTGTTCGTCGAGAAATGCATCCGCGGCATCGAGGCCAATCGCGAGCGCTGCGAGGCGTACTACATCAGTTCCCCGTCGCTCGCCACCGCGCTCAATCCGCTGATCGGCTACGCCGCGGCCGCGGAGATCGCGAAGGAATCGGCGAAAACGGGGCAGCGGATCCCCGACCTGCTGCGCGAGCGGAACCTGTTGCCGGAAGAAGAGATCGCGCGGATCTTCACGCCGGAGTTTCTCGCGGGACAGGCGGATCGGGAGAGAAAAGATGAATGAAGAATTTCGAATGAAGAATGAAGAAAGGGTCCGGCCGCACGTTCTTCATTCTGAATTCTTCATTCGAAATTCTTCATTCGCCGTTCGTTCCGCACGATCGGCGTACAATCGCTGCGTCCCCTTCCAAATGCGTCTCTTCCTCGCGGCGAATTTCCCCATCGGGGTCCTGCGCGACCTCAACGATCGCGTTGCGCGCGTGCGGTCGCGGCTCCCGGCCGCGTCGTGGGTGCGCGCGGAGACGCAGCATCTGACGTTCGCCTTTCTCGGCGAGCGTCCCGAGGCGCTCGTCGACGCGATCGCGCCGGCGCTGGAGACCTCGCTCGGCGCGCTGCCGAAGTTCGAGGCGCGGCTGCGCGGCTGCGGCGTCTTCCCGAATCCGCGCCGCGCGCGCGTCGGTTGGGCGGGACTCGATCCGGAGGCACGTTTCAGGAGCATCGCGCAAGTGGTCCGCGAGGTCGTGCTGCAGAAAGGCGTCTCGCTCGACGGCAGCGACTTCAAGCCTCACCTCACGATCATGCGCATGCGCGATCCGTGGCCGCCCGCGTCGATCGATCTCTTCCAGCGCACGCTGCGCGACTACGAGTCGGAGCCGTTCGCGATCGACCGCGTGACGTTGTACGAGAGCCAGCTGCATCCGAACGGCGCGATCCATACGCCGCTGCGCGCGTTCACGCTCGCGGGTTGAGCGCGACTCAGCGCCGCGCGTCGACTTCGCGGCCGTTCGTGGCGCGGCTCTTCGCGATCTCTTTGCCGCGCAGCTGTCCGCATGCGGCGGCGATGTCGCGTCCTTTCGAGCGGCGCACGGTCACGCGGACGCCGTTGCGCACCAGCGTGTCGACGAAGCGATCGATCGCGGCGTCGCCCGGACGTTTCATCCAGCCCGGCAGATTCGCGTCCTCGTTGAAGGGGATCGCATTCACCTTCGCGTGCAGTCCGTCGATCAGCCGCGCCAGCGCGACCGCGTCCTGCGGCGCGTCGTTGAAGCCGGCGAGGAGCACGTATTCGATCGTCACGTCGCGTCCGCGCTCGAGCGGAAAGCGGCGCAGCGCGGCCATCAGCCTTTCGAGCGGATACTTCGCTGTGATGGGCATGATCTGCTCGCGCCGTTTGCGGTCGGGCGCGTTGATCGAGATCGCGAGATTCGGACGGCGCTCGAGACGCGCGAGCGCCTCGATGCCGGGGATGATGCCCGACGTCGACAGCGTGATGCGGCGCGGCGCGAGGTTGCGATAGAGCGCGTCGAGCGTCGTCACCACGTGCTCGAAATTCAGCAGCGGCTCGCCCATCCCCATGAAGACGACGTTCATCTGCTCCATCGGAATCTGCTCTTCGTGCTGGATCGCGTAGAACTGTCCGACCATCTCCGCCGGCGTGAGGTTCCGGCCCGCGCCGAAGAAGCCGGTCACGCAGAACGTGCATCCGACCGCGCAGCCGGCCTGGGACGAGAGACAGATGCTCGTGCGCTCGCCCATCGGCATGTACACCGACTCGATGCGGTTGCCGTCCGCGAGGCGCAGCAGATACTTGCGGCTGCCGTCCGGCGCCGGCTCCGTGCGCGTGAGCACTTCCGGGAACGCGAGCGTGAAGTGAGCGGCGAGCTTCGCACGCGTTTCTTTCGGGATGTTCGACATCGCGTCGAACGAGTCGACGCCGCGCGCGTACATCCACTCCTCGACCTGCCGGATGCGAAACACCGGCGACACGACCTCGGCCAGCGCCGCTTCGAGTTGCGGCGCGGCGAGGTCGTAGAGGTTGACGGGTTCGGTCACAGCGTCTCTTCGGACGGTTGCGCGAGCGGCTCGATGCGGCGCGCCGAGCGGACTTTGCGGGTTGGGTCGATGCCGAGGCCGCGCAGGAGCGCGAGATCGTTGACGTTGATGCGGAACTGCACTTCGCGCGGCGGCGTTGCGGGCACGGGCACTTCGCCCGCGGCTTCCTCGCCGTCCTGTTTATTGAGGCCGATGGTGGCGTCGAGGACCACGTAGAGATCGTAGCCTTCGTCGCGGATTCGCTGGATGTGGCGGTTCACGTCTTCGGAGCTGGAGATCGACTCGTTGATGGCCGTCCCGAGTTCCTGCAGGAGCTGCTTGATCTTTTCGTCCACGCGCTCTCCCTGGAGTGCACGTAAGTAATTGCAAAATCAGCAGCTTAGGTTTACGTGCAATGGTTGAATTATCCAAACGGGACGGCTTCGGGTCAATATTCCGATTCGCCCTTCAGCGGCGTACACTACTTGTCCCGAACCGCCGCGGCTGCAAACCTTCAGCCACGAAGTTTCGCGTTACGGTCCGTGCAACTCGGACCAGTACGCGAGGTACTGCCACCGTCCCCATTTCTTGTAGCGCCGCAGCATCGTCGCGTCCGAAACGCGGCGTCCGCCGTGGTACGTCTCCCGGACGAATCTCCGGAATTCCGTGTCGACGGCAATGAAATCATGCCGTCCATCCATCGCCAGCAGATGCGCGGCGCCGTACGGCCCGATGCCCGGCAGGCGTTTGTAGCTCGCGAAGAGCTCCGCGGTCGGCTGCCGCGGATCGCTGATCTTCTCGAGATCAATCTCGCCGCGCACGATGCCGTTCGCGAGCGCGTGAATCGACTTCGCGCGGTAGCCGAGGCGGCAGTCGTCCTGCAGCTCGCGCTCGGAGAAACGCGCGACATCGTGCGGCGACGGAAACACGCCGCCGGGTCCGCACTTCGCCACGAGCAACTCCACCATCCGCACCGTCTGTGACCACGTCACGTTCGTCGTGGCGATGATCTTGACGATGTCTTCCCACAACGTCGCGCCGCAAAGCAGGCGGCCGAAGCCGGCGGCCTCGACCCACTGATGCGTCGCCACGTCGCGCGTCATCGCCAGAAATTCGGCGATGTCGACGTCGAGCTGAAACATGCGCGCGATGCGCCGCCGCAACTCGGCGCTGTCCTCCGCGCCTTCGATGCGCAGCGCGCCGCGCGTCGCCGAGATCGCGAGCTCGACTACCTTGCCGCCGAGCAGTTCCATCCGCCGCAACACCTTTCCGTCCCAGCGAAACGGCGCCAGGCGATACCAGCCATGCGAGGTCACGGTGGCGGGAAACGAGAAGTCGCGAGGGACAGGGATGTTGGAGGCGACGGCCGGAATCGAACCGGCGGATGAAGGTTTTGCAGACCTCTGCCTTACCACTTGGCTACGTCGCCTCAATCCCGTTCGGCGAAGGGACAGCGAGTGTAGTGAACGGCCTCGGGAGCGTCAATATTCGGGGATCGGGATGACCTTCAGCACATCTCCCGGCGCGGGATGAATCGCCGCGCCGCGCAGAGACTGCAGCACGATGTCGCTCATGGCGCGGTAGGCGCGCGCCTGCGACTCCTCCGTCGTGCCGCGCATCTGGTGGTGAAAGCCGGGCACGGACGCCGCCGCGGCGCCGAAAATCGTGAAGTCGAGGTGATGGGCACCGGCGATGCTGACAACGCGCTTCGGCCGCGCCGCGAGCTCGGCGATCAGGCTCAGATCGTTGCGCGGCTCGCCCGCGACGTTGAGCTGCAGCAGCCGGAAGCCGCGCCGCGTGCGGTCGTATCGCGGCGCCGCGCGCACGAGGGCGAGGCGGTCGGAAAAGCCGATCACGCCGTCGATGCTGATCACGGCCGCGACGCGCGAGTCATGCATCGCTGTCAGCAGCGCGGCGGCCGCGCCGAAGCTGTAGCCGATCGCCGTGACGCGGCGCGCGTCGACGTCGTCCCACCGCGCGGCCGTGTCGAGCGCGAACGCGACGTCGCGCGCGTTCGCGTCGACACTCGGCGCATCGAACCCCATCGACCGCGTCTCGACTCCGACCGTCGGAACGCTCACCACCACGAAGCCGTCACTGGCGAGGCGTTCGGCGAGCGGCACGTGCAGCACCGGCGATTCGTCGCGGCCGACGGCGAGGACCACCAGCGGAAATCGGCGGTTCACGGGCGGTGCATCGCGCCGTGCGAGGAACGGCCGCGCGAGGAGACTCGCGACGGCGGCGGGCGTCACGCCGAGCTGGGTCGCGTAGTCGCTGAACTCCTTCGCGCCGGCGCTGCAGGCGTCTGCCTTCTGCACGGCGGATCCTTCGTTCGGCAGGTCGCAGAGATAGTCGCCGTACGTGAGCGGCGCGGCGCCGGTGCGCATCGCGGGATACCACACCGTGAGCTGCATCGGCCGCGCGGCGCCGCCGAAGGTGCGCGACGGATCGGTGGTCCGCACGATGCGCATGCCGGCGTCCCACCGGCCGGTGTCCGCGCGCTCCGGCGTCTCGTCGTGCGGTACGGAGCGGCTGCCGGCGCAGGCGGCGGCGAGCAGCAGAACCAGCAGCCACGGTCGCATCGCCGCGCATTCTACGGCTGCGACGCTGCTGGCGTACGCGACGCTACGTTATGATGCGGGCTCCCGATCATGACCAACATCGCGACGCGGCGCTTCTGCCTCGTGCTCGTCAAGCCGTCGCATTACGACGACGACGGCTACGTCATTCAATGGTTTCGCTCCGCGATTCCATCGAACTCGCTCGCCGCGCTTTACGGCCTCGCTCGCGACTGCGCGGAGCGCCGCATCCTCGGCGATGACGTCGCGCTCGACGTCCACAGCTTCGACGAGACGAACACGCGCATCCGTCCCGAGAAGCTCGCGCGCATGATCGAGCGCGCCGGCGCGGGCATGGTCATGCTCGTCGGCGTGCAGTCGAACCAGTTCCCGCGCGCGCTCGATCTCGCGCGGCCGCTGCGCGCGCGCGGCATCGCCGTCGGCATCGGCGGCTTTCACGTGTCGGGAACCATGAGCATGCTCGGCGGCGTCGACGCGGGGCTCGACGAGGCGCGCAAACTCGGCGTCTCGCTCTTCGCCGGCGAGGCGGAGTGGCGGCTCGACGACATTCTTCGCGATGCCGCGAACGGCGCGCTCAAGCCGCTCTACAACTTCATGGCCGATCTCCCCGGCATCGAAGGCGCGCCGATCCCGCTCATCACCGCGCTGCGCGCGTGGCGCACGGCCGGCGGCGTGACGAGCTTCGACGCGGGACGCGGCTGCCCGTTCCAGTGCTCCTTCTGCACGATCATCAACGTGCAGGGACGCAAGTCGCGGCGACGCTCGCCGGAAGACATCGAGAAGATCGTGCGCGCGAACGTCGCGCAGGGACTGCACAGCTTCTTCATCACCGACGACAACTTCGCGCGCAATCAGGACTGGGAGCCGATCCTCGATCGCCTCATCCAGCTGCGCGAGAACGAAGGCATCAAGATCCACTTCATCATCCAGGTGGACACGCTCTGCCACCGCATCCCGCGCTTCGTCGAGAAATGCGCGCGCGCCGGCGTGCGCCGCGTGTTCATCGGCCTCGAGAACATCAACCCCGACTCGCTCGCCGGCGCGAAGAAGCGGCAGAACAAGATCACCGAGTACCGCAAGATGCTGCTCGCGTGGAAGGCCGCGCGCGTCATCACCTACGCCGGCTACATCCTCGGATTTCCGAACGACACGCTCGAATCGATCCGCCGCGACATCGAGATCATCAAGAAAGAGCTCCCCGTCGATCTGCTCGAGTTCTTCTTCCTCACGCCGCTGCCCGGTTCCGAGGATCACCAGAAGCTCGTGCGCGCGGGAGTTGACGTCGATGCGGATCTCAACAAGTACGACCTCAATCACGTGACGACCGCGCACCCGAAGATGTCCGCGAACGAATGGGAGCGCGCGTATCGCATGGCGTGGGAGACGTACTACACGCCCGAGCACGTCGACGCGGTGTTGCGGCGGCTCGTGGCCATGCGCTGCAGCGCGAGCAACGCCATCCTGCTCATGACGTGGTTCAAGGGGTCGATCCACATCGAAGGCGTGCATCCGCTCGAGGCAGGCTTCTTCCGCTACAAGTTCCGCGACGACCGGCGGCCCGGCTTCGCGCGCGTGCCGGCTTGGGAGTTCTATCCGACGTACGTCATCGAGACCGCGCGCAAGCTCGCGAAGTGGAGCTCGATCTATCTCGATCTGCGCCGCAAGTACGTGCGCATCAAGCGCGATCCGGCGCGGCTCGCGTACACGGACGTCGCGCTGACGCCGGTGTCGGATGCGGAGATCGACACGCTCGATCTCTTCCACCACACCGACGCCGCGGAGGCGTTCGTCGCGCGCGAGCGGAAGCCCGCGGCCGCGCCGTCCGCCGCCGTCACCGCAGGCTGAACGCTTCCTGCGCGTTCGCGGCGACGTGCAACGCACGCGCGGCCAGCGGCAGCGTGACGACGAACGTCGCGCCGTTGCCGACGCTGCTCTCCACGTCGATCGTTCCCTGATGCAGCATCACCAAGTGCTTTGTGATGGCGAGGCCGAGTCCCGCCCCCGCGACGTCCTGCGAGCGGCTCTTGTCCATGCGATAGAAGCGGCGGAAGATCCGCTCGCGCTCGTCGGACGGAATGCCTTCGCCGTGATCGGTGACGCGCACGACCGCGGAGTTGCCCGCGGACTCGACGTCGATGTCGATGGTCGACTGCTCGGGGCCGTACTTGATCGCGTTGTCGATGAGATTCGAGAACGCCTGCTGGATGCGCACGGCGTCGGCGCGCACGCGGACGTCTTCGCCGCGCAGCGAGAACTTCACGTGCTTCTGCGCCGCGCGGTCGCCGAAGTCTTCGCAGAGATCGGCGAGCAGCGACTTGAGCTCGATGTCCGCGACTTCGAGCCCGAGGTCGCCCGACTCGATGCGGCTCAGCTCCGAGAGATCGTCGACGAGGCGCTGGAGGCGGCGCAGCTGGCGGCTCATGAGCCGGCGCAGGTGCTGGTCTTCTTCCGCGGTGATGTGCTCGGCGGCGAGCTCGTAGCTCTCGACCGCGGCGGACAGCGCGGCCAGCGGCGTGCGCGCCTCGTGCGAGAAGTCGGAGATGAAGTTGCGGCGGATCTGTTCGAGACGCTCGATCTGCGTGACGTCGATGAAGATGCCGACGGCGGCGATGCGCTGCGAGAGCAGCGGAAACGCGCGGATCTCGATGCGCCGTTCGGCGACGCCGATCGGAATCGTGACGCGCTCGCACGCCTCCTGGTGATCGAGCGCGGCGTCGAACGCGCTGAAGACGCCGGAGACGCGCACGACGTCGCTGAGCGGCAGCCCGACGACCGGCCGCGTCGCGCCGACCATCTCGCTGAAGCGGCGATTCGCGAGCGCGATGCGCCGCTGCGCGTCGACGGCCAGCAAGCCCTCGCCGAGTCCGTCCATGATCTGCAGCAGCACCGCGCGCTCGGCGTCGTTCTCGCCCGCGCGCAAACGAAAGAGATCGCGCGTCGATGCGAGCGACCGCACTTCCGCTTCCGCCGCGCGCAGCCGCCGCTGCGCGGCAAGGAGCGCCGCGATGCTGCCCGCGGTCGCGAGCGCGAGCACGATGAGGAGCTCGATCATGACAGCCTGCGGCGTCAGAGCGGCGCCGGTGGATCGTAACGATAGCCGAAGCCGACGATCGTGGAGATCCGTTCCGTGCCGATCTTCTTCCGGATGTTGCGGATGTGCGCGTCCACGGTCCGCGTCTCGATCTCATCCGACATCTGCCACACCTCGGACAAGATGCGGTCGCGCGACACCACCGAGCCGCGATGCTGCACGAGAAGCCACAGCAGCTCGAACTCCTTCTTGGCCAGCTTCACCTCGCGGCCGTAGCGGAAGACGCGGAACGCTTTCTCGTCGATCTTCAGCTCCGCGTCCTCGTAGAAGCTCGGCTCTTCCGCGGGCGGCCGCGTTCTGCGCCACACCGCGGCCACGCGCGCGACGAGCTCGCGGATGCTGAACGGCTTCGTGAGGTAATCGTCGGCGCCGAGCTCGAGTCCCGTGACGCGGTCGCGCTCCGAGCCGCGCGCGGTGAGCATGAGGATCGGGATGCGCTGCGTGGCCGGATCGCGGCGCAGCTCGCGGCAGAGCGTGAGGCCGTCGAGATCGGGAAGGTTGAGATCGAGAATCACGAAGTCGGCGCTGCCGCGCTGCACCGCGGCGAGCCCGTCCTGCCCGCGCGCGAAGTGCGCGACCTTGTAGCCTTCGCGCTCCAGATTCAGGCGCACGGTGAAGGCGATGTCGTTGTCGTCCTCGATCAGTGCGATGCGTTTCATTCGGCGCCGTGCAGCGATGCCCCGTGTTTGATGACTTTGCCTTCGACGAGATAGACCACCATCTCGCAGATGTTCGTCGCGCCGTCGGCCATCCGCTCGAAGTACTTGCCGATGAACGTGAGGCGGATGGCGCGCGAGATGTTGCGCGGATCTTCGAGCATGTACGTGAGCAGCTCGCGGAACGACTGCTCGGTGAGGTGGTCGACGTTGTCGTCCTGCGCGATGACCTGCCGCGCGAGGTTCGCGTCGCCGCGGACGAATGCGTCGAGCGACTGCCGCACCATCCTCTGCGCGTCGTGCGCGAGGCGCGGGATGTCGACCATCGGCTTGAGCTGTGGCTCGCGATTGAGCTCCGTGACGCGCTCGCAGACGTCCTGCGCGAGGTCGGCGATGCGCTCGAGCTCCGGCGTGATCTTCATGATCGTGGCGACGAAGCGGAGGTCCGTCGCCGCCGGCTGCATCTTCGCGATCAGCTCGATCGTCTTCTGATCGATCTCCACTTCCATGCGGTCGATCTCGTCGTCGCGCGCGATGACTTCTTCGGCGAGGTCGGTGTCGCGCTCCATGAGCGCGCGGATGGACTGGCTGATCGTGTCCTCGACCATCGCTCCCATACGCAGGAGCAGGTCTTTGATCTCTTCGATGTCGCGGTCGAAATGGCGCTGCATGCGCGTCGTTCTCCTCAGCCGAAGCGGCCGGTCACGTAGTCTTCCGTCATCTGCTCGCGTGGGTTCATGAAGATGGTTTTGGTCTCGCTGTATTCGACGAGACGCCCGAGCATGAAGAACGCGGTGCGGTCGGAGACGCGCGCCGCCTGCTGCATGTTGTGCGTGACGATGACGATCGTGTAGTTGTCCTTGAGCTCGTAGATCAGCTCTTCGATCTTCTGCGTCGCGATCGGATCGAGCGCCGACGCCGGCTCGTCCATGAGCAGGATCTCCGGATTCACGGCCAGCGCGCGGGCGATGCAGAGGCGCTGCTGCTGGCCGCCCGACAGCGCGCTCGCGCTCGCGCCGAGGCGGTCTTTCACTTCCTCCCACAACGCGGCGCGGCGCAGCGACTTCTCGACGATCTCGTCCATCGACGCGCGGTGATGCAGGCCGCCGATGCGCAGGCCGTACGCGACGTTCTCGTAGATCGACTTCGGGAACGGATTCGATTTCTGGAACACCATGCCCACGCGGCGGCGCAGCTGCACGACGTCGACGCCGGGATCGTTGACGTTGCGGCCGTCGATCTCGATGACGCCTTCCGCGCGCGCGCCGGGGATGATGTCGTTCATCCGATTGAGCGAGCGCAGGAACGTCGACTTGCCGCAGCCCGACGGGCCGATCAGCGCGGTGACCTGCTTCTCCGGAATGGAGAGATTGATGTCGTGCAGCACGTGTGCGGTGCCGTAGAAAAAGTTCACGCCGCGCGCGTCGATCTTCGGCGGCACGACCGCATCGGGCGGCAGCTGCAGATCGCGCGAGCGCGTGTTGCTGAGGTCCATCGTGATCGTGGTCATGGTCATCGTCCTCCGAGCCGCGCGCGCGTGCGCGACCGGATCAGCACGCCGGTGAGGTTGAGCAGGAACGTGAGCCCGAGCAGCACGAAGACGGTGCCGTAGAGCAGCGGCTCGGTGGCGTCGACGTCGGGCGACTGCGTCGAGAGGATCAGCACGTGATAGCCGAGGTGCATGAACTGATCGGTCACGTGATGCGGAAGGAACGGCAGGTAATACGCCGCGCCCGTGAAGAGGATCGGCGCGACTTCGCCCGCGCCGCGCGAGACGCCGAGGATCGCGCCGGTGAGAATGCCCGGCAGCGACGCCGGCAGCACGATCCGGCGGATCGTTTCCCAACGCGTGGCGCCGAGCGCGAGCGACGCTTCGCGTTGCTCCGGCGGCACGGTGCGCAGCGCTTCTTCCGTCGCCACGATGACGGTCGGCAGCGTGAGCAGCGCGAGCGTCATCGCCGCCCAGATCAGCGAGCCCTGGCCCCACACGATCTCGCCCGGCGGCTGCGTCCAGCGATCGAGCGCGCGTCCGACGAACTGGATGAAGAAGCCGAGGCCGAAGAGTCCGAAGACGATCGACGGCACGCCCGCGAGATTCGCAACGGCGCTGCGCACGATCGTCGCGAGACCCGCGGACAGCACGCGGCGGAACAGCGCCACGCGTCCCTTCTGCCCTTTCGACGCGGCATAGCGGCCCCACGCGAGGCGCGGACCTTCGCGAGGCGTGTACTCGTGCAGATAGACCGCGGTCGCGACGCCGAACGGCACCGCGACGATGGTCATCAGCAACACGAGCGCCGCGGTGCCGACGATCGCGGGATAGATGCCGCCGCCGGTCAGCCCCTCGCGCGGCGGCTGCGTGAGAAACGTCCAGCTGATCTGCCCCGCGCCGCGCACGGCGACCACGCCGAGGATCACGACGAGAATGCCGAGCGTGAGCAGGATGCTGAAGCCGAGCAGACCGACGAGCAGACGATCCTTCAGCGCGCGGCTGCGCGCCGTCGCGGGCATGGCGATCAGCGGTTGGGCGACGCTCACGCCGCGTCTCCCTGCATCCGCCGGCGCATCTTCGCGATGATCAGATTGCCGAGCGAGTTGCTGATGAAGGTGATGGCGAAGAGCAGCGTTCCGATGAAGAAGAGCGCCGCGTAGTGCGCGCTCCCGAAGACGACTTCGCCGAGTTCCGCGGCGATCGTGGCCGAGAGCGTGCGCAGCGGATCGTTGAGGCTGAACGACGCGATCGCGGCGTTGCCGCCCGCCATGAGCAGGATCATCGTCTCGCCGATTGCGCGTCCGAACGCGAGCACGAACGCGGCGAAGACCGCCGGCACCGCCGCCGGCAGCACGACCTTGATCGCAGTCTGCACGCGCGTCGCGCCGAGCGCCATCGACGCCTCGCGATAGCCGCGCGGCACCGCCGCCAACCCATCCTCCGAGATCGTGAAGATGATCGGCAGGAGCGCGATGCCGAGCGCGAGCCCCGCGTTGTACGCGTTGAGGCGATACGTGAAGTGAAACGCCGACTGCAGCCACGACGCGAGCACGAGCAGCGCGAAGAATCCCAGCACAACGGACGGAATCCCGGCCAGCAGTTCCACCACCGGCTTCACGATCTCGCGCATCCGCCGCGAGGCGAACTCCGACGAGAACAGCGCCGCGGCGACGCCGACCGGACACGCGAAGAGCAGCGCGATGAAGGTCGACTTGAACGTGCCGAGGAGCAGCGGAATCATCGACATCTTCGGCTGCTCCGAGGTCGGCTGCCAGACGTAGCGCTCCTCGAAATGCTCGGCCGGCTTCGCGTTGACGAAGAACTGCGCGAGGTTCGCGTCCTTGCGCACTTCCGGATCGGTGAAGACCGGCAGCGCCTCTTTGAACGTGAAGAGGAAGATCAGGAAGATGAAGACGATGGCCACGGCGCCGGTCGACGAGAACAGCACCGTCATGAACGCGTCGACCCAGCGGCGCGCGCGGTCGCGGATCATTTGGTCGTCGTCCCCGCGGTCGAACCGCCGGCGGTGTCGCTGAGCGGGAAGTAGCCGACCTGTTTGACCAGCGCCTGCGCGTCCGGCGTCAGCGTCCAGCGCACGTACTTCGTCACGCGCTCCGGCGAGTTGTCGAAGGCGTAGTAGAAGAGCTTGCGGCTGAGCGGATACGTGCCGTCGGCGACGGTCGCTTCCGACGGCGCGACGGCCGGCGTCGCGGCATCTTTACGGAGTGCGATCGCGCGCACGCCTTTGCTGTACGCGATCCCGCCGTATCCGATGCCGTTCGCGTCGCGTCCGACCGCGTTCACGATGGCCGCGGTGCCCTGCAGCGTCTGCACGGTCGCGGCGAAGTCCGCCTTCTCCAGCACGTGCTCTCGGAAGTACTCGTACGTGCCGGACGAGTTCTCGCGGCCGTACAGGATGATCGGCGCGTCCTTGCCGCCGACGTCTTTCCAGTTGCGCGTCTTGCCGGTGAAGATCGCGGCCAGCTGCGGGATGGTCAACTCCTTGACCGGATTGCCTTCGTTGACGAAGACCGCCAGCGAGTCGAGCGCGACCGGCGTCTCGACGATTTTGCCGCCGCGCGCTTTCTCCGCCGCGGCGCGCTCTTCGTCTTTCATCGGACGCGACGCCTGCGCGAGGTCGACCGTGCCGTTGATCAGCGCCGCGATGCCGGTGCCCGAACCGCCGCCGTTGACCTGCACGCGGTCCGCCGGATTGCGCTTCATGTACTCCTCGGTCAGCCGCTGCGTGAGGATGACCATCGTGTCGGAGCCTTTGATCGTGAGCGGGCGCGACGACGCCGATGACGTGGACGATGACGTTTGCGCGCTGCCAGCCGGCGTTTCCGAACGCCCGCACGCGACGAGACCTGCGGCGAGAAAAAGAGACAGCGCGAGCCTTGCACGACGATTCAAACCAACGACCTCCGAGCGGCGTGATCTTAGGTTTCGGGTCATGAAGAAGCTGAGCGATCGATGTAAATTCGAGGCAAAGCCAGCGGCTACTTGATCGCTACTTGATCGCTACTTGACGGGGAAGTAGCCGACGTCGGTGACGACCTTCTGCCCTTCCGCGGAAAGGCACCAGTCGATGAAGCGCTTCGCATCGCCGTTCGGCGCCGCGCGCAGGTAGAGGTAGAGATAGCGGCTGATCGGATACTGCCCCGCGCGCACGGTCTCGAGCGTCGGCACGTACGCGGCGCTCTTGTCGTCCTTCCGAACCTTCGCGAAATGCACGCCTTTCGCGTACGCGGAGCCGCCGTAGCCGATGCCGTTGACGTCCTTCGACACCGCGTTCACGACCGCGGCCGTGCCCTGCAGCGTCTGCGCGCGCGGCGAGTAGTCCTTGCCCATCAGCACGTTGTCTTTGAAGTAGGTGTACGTGCCGGACGAGTTCTCGCGGCTGTACAGGATGATCGGCGCGTCCTTGCCGCCGACGTCCTTCCAGTTCGTGATGCGCCCCGTGTAGATGTCGCGCAGCTGCGCGAGCGAGAGCTCCTGCACGGGGTTCGCCGCGTTGAGATAGATCGCGAGTCCGTCGCGCGCGATGGCGATGCCGACGCCGAGCGTGGCGAAGCGCGCCTTGAGCTTGTCGACCTCCGTCGACTTGATCGGACGCGATGCCGCGGCGATGTCGGTCGTGCCGTTGATCAGCGCCGCCAGCCCCACGCCCGAGCCGCCGCCCGTGACCTGGATCTGCGCCTCGGGGTTCTTGCGCATGAATGTCTCGGCGAGCTTCGCGTTCATGATGACCATCGTGTCGGAGCCTTTGATCGTGACCGGCTTCGCGGCGAACGCCGAGCCGGCGGCGAGCAGGAGAAGTGCGATGAATGTTTTCTTCATGAGGACCTCGGTTAGAACTTGTACGCGTAGCGGAGGGTGAAGACGTTGTCGTCGGGATCGGCGAAGCCGCGCGTCTTCAGCCGCTCGTACGCGACCATGATTTTGCTGTTCTCGTCCCAGTGAAAAATGTAGGAGCCGCCGAGCGTGGCCACCTTCGCGTTCGCGGCGACGTGCGGCAGGTCGTGGCCGGAGTCGGGGTCGTACGCGTCGTAGCGAACCGCGAATTGGTGGTACGTGCCGACGTTTTGGATCGCGTAGAGGTAGTAGCCGGTGACGTCCGCCGCGAGCGCCGCGTTCGCGGCCGCGTTGGGCAGGGGCGGCTGTTTGCCGCGGATGTACTCGCCGCGCAATCCGAGTCCGCGGATCGGCGTCACGAGCTGAAAGTCGATCCCCTCGCGCTGCTTCGCGAACTCCTGCCCCGCGGTGTTCGACGCGACGGAGACGAGCTCCGCGCCGCGATACCACGACACGCCGACGTCGAGCGGGCCGAACGAGCCGCCGACGCGGCCGACGAAGTCCTTGCGCTTGTTGAAGTCGAACGTCTGCAGCGTGCCGGTGCCGTTGACCAATGCGGCCTTGTAGTTGAAGCGGTCGCCGAATCCGAGGCCGGAGAGCTGCACGCCGCGGTCGCGTTCGGACGGAAACAGCGTCCGCGTGACGCGCGCGCGTTCCGGCAATTCGCGATCGCTCGACGAGTACGCGATCTCGAAGCCGAACGGCCAGTTGAACTGACCGGCCGTGACGGTGTGATGCCACTGCGTCCACGGCTCGGTGAACTCGACGTAACCGTCTTTTAGCGAAACGCCGGACGTCGCGACTTCCGGCTGCAGCACGAAGCGCGACGTCGGAGTGAGCTGATACGTGAACTTCACGCGCGCCTCGCGCACGGAGAACTGGTCTTTGTTGCGCGTCGCCGCGGCGCTGCTCAGCGCGTTGACCGACGACTCGTCATTGACGTACTGCGCGAGGATGTAGCCGGTGATGCGCATCTTCGAGAGCGCATCGACGCTGTTGTGCATCTCGGTGAACGCTTCCGTGAGCGCGTCGAGCTTGCTCGCCGTTTCCTCGAGCGTCGGCGCCGGCGGCTGCGCTGCCTCGGCTTCCTGCTGCGGCTGCGGCTGCGGTTCTTCCGTCGACGGCGGCGCGGGCGGAGTTTCCTGCGCACGCGCGGACAGGGTCACCAGTCCCACACCGAGGCAGAGAATCGCCATGACTCGTTTCATTCGTACTCCTTCGCTTTCGTGCAGGCCGGGAACGCACGCAGTCTAGGAGTCGCGGTGTGAAGGAATCTCGGGAGTCGTGTAAAGAGCGGGTAAAGAACAGGCGAAGGGCTCGCGGGCCGCGTCCGCGCAAACGGCGCGCTCGCGGGCCGCTTCTTCCGGCTTTTGCAGAGAGTCGAGAGCGTCGGCGAGGGCGAGGCGCGCGCGCGTGCACAGAGGATCGAGTTGCAAGGCGCGGCGAAGGCAGGACTCGCTTTTCCGTGAATCCGACTCGAGCAGCGCGACGAGGCCGAGCGCGGCCCACGCGTCGGCGAGCATGCGGTCGCGGCGCAGTGCCGCGGTGGCGGCTTCGGTGACGCTCGCGAGCTCGCGCGCATCGCGCCGCCCGTCGGCGATCAGCAGTGCGAGCGCGAACGCGCGCGCGGCCGCGGCGGAGACGAGCATCGGCGCGAGCACCGCCGCGCGCTCGTACAGGCGCGCGGCGCGCGGCAGCGCATCATCGGCGCCGAACCAGTCGAGCGAGCGCGCCGCGGCGTACGCGCAGAAGGCGTCCCACGCGTGCGCGGACGCCGGCGCAAGACGCCGGCCGATGCTGCCGCCGCGCACGATCGCGTCGCACACGCGCTCGGCGATGCCGCGCGCGACGTGCAGGATGTCGTGGCAGTGCACCGCGTAGCGATCCGTCCACAGCTCGCGTTCGGTCAGCGGATCGACGAGCAGCGCGACCACGGTGAGCGCGTCGCCTTCGACGTGCAGCGTGCCGGTGAGCACCGCGTCGACGCCGGAGCGGCGGCCGACTTCTTCCGGCGTGTCGTCGCAGGGCGCGAGCGACTGGCGGCCGGGCACGACGCGCAGCGATGCGACGCCGCGCAGCTGCTCGATGAGCAGCACCGCGAAGCCGAACCCGAGCTCGTCGTTCGTATCGGCTGAATCAAAACGGGCGACGGCCACCGACGTCACGTGCAGGCACGCGTTCGACATCGATGGCCGCCGCCGGGGGAGTCGCATTTACTGGTTGAGCACCGCGTCGCCGGTCACGTTGTCCGTGACGGCGCCGTAGACGAGGAGCGGCCCCGTGGCCGACCAGGTGATGAAGTAGTCGTCCTGCGTCTGGCTCGCGGTCGGCACGCTGGAGATCAGCGAGAACGCCGGCTGCTGCGTCATCGCGTAGCCGGGAATCGTGATCGTGTCGCTGCCGAGGATCACGCCGTTCGCGGCGTGCGCGACGAACGTCGCGGTGACCGCGGTCGCGCCCGGGTTGAAGTAGCCGACGTTCGTGCGGTAGTCGGCATTGCTCGAGAGGAACGAGATCGTGCCGCTGGTGTCGCCGGCCGGCTGCGCGCTGTACGAGAACCCGGCGGTGCCGTGGCCCGCGGCGCGCTGGTCGTTGATGACGCGCGCGCTGACGTCGACGTTCTGGTCGGACGTGATGCGCAGGCCACCGAGACCGCTGGTGATGCCGAGCGTCGTGCCGGCCATGTCGTTGAGCACCTTCTGCTCGCCCGGCACGACCGTGATCGTCTTCGTGACCGTCGGTGCGCCGTTGCCCTCCGCGCTCTGCGCGAAGTAGTCGAGCGTCACGTTGGCGACGCTGCCGCCGTTGTTGACGATGCGCATGTCGGTGACGAAGTTCGTGTTGTTGATGCCGCCGACCTTACCGACCACCGGCATGTACGAGACGCGCGAGCCTTCGCCTTCCGTCGAGCGCGCGAGCGGGCCGATGAGCGCGCCGTTCGGGAACTCGCTCGTGCGGATCTTGATCGCGTAACCAAAGGGATTGGCTGCGATCTGATTCGCGAGCGTCGTGGAGATCGTCGTGGTGCCGTTCGACAGCGTGGCCGGGTTCAGCGACACGACCGAGTTCTCGGACGCGTCGACGATGTCGGCCTGCGTCACGGTGGCGGTGTTCTGCGTGAGCACCGAGTAGTGCAGCGTCGTGCCGTCGATGGTGATGACGGCGAAACCGCTGCCGCTGGCGCCGCCGATGGGGGTGAGGATGGCGCTGAAGGAGGTCGCGGCGAACGCGGCGACCGGCATCAGCACGAGCAGGAACAGCAATGCAGTGAGGCGTTTCATCGTGATGTCTCCTCGGATGTCCTAGTTGTCGGAGAAGTTCGCCCAGCCGCTGAGGATCCAGTTGTCGCCGGGTCCGACGGCGCCGAGGTAGTCGACCGCCTCGAAGAAACCGTTGTCCGGCGGATAGGCGACGTAGTCGGCGTCGAGCGCGGGCGAGTTCGGGAGCGGCGTGAGGTCCGGCATGTACGTCCTCACGCGCGTCGGCGTGCCCATCGCGAGCATCGGGTCGACGTTGCGGTTGTACTTGTTGACGTTGAAGATGAAGTTGCGCGAGTCGGGACCGTCCGTGCGGCCGGGGAACGCGGCGTCCGAGAAGTCGCCGAAGAGAATGGAGTTGTCGAAGATCAGCGTGCCGTTGTTGCCGTTGCTGATCGTGGCCGCGTCGCGGATGTTGACCGGCGCGAGCTTGGTGCCTTCGACGATGGCGTTGTAGTACGCGCCGGCCGTGTTGCGGCGCAGCACCGCGCCGTAGTTGCCGGTGGCGCTGGCGACGCGGACGCTGGTGACGTTGTAGACGTGCTGGTTCGACAGCGGCGTATTGGCGCTGCCGTTGGCGTCGTTGTCGGCCTCGGTCAGCGTGTTCGAATCCGCCTCGTCGTTCTCCGGACGCTTGATGAACGCGGCGAACTGCACGTGCGCCTGGTTGCCGTTGTCGAAGTCGAGCGCGTCGTCGGCGCAGGCGATGCCGAGGATGTGCTTCGCGTTGGCCGTGCCGCCGAACCACTCGACACAGTCGTCCTTGTTGTGCAGCACCTCGATGTAGTCGATGACCGTGCCGCTGCCGACGCCGCCGAGGGTGAGGCCGTTGATCTCCTGGTTCGTGGCGATCTCGAAGCCGCCGAACTCGAGGCGCACGTAGCGCAGCACCCCCGAGGAGTCCGTCGCGTTCGCACCGCCGTACGAATACTGCGGCTGGCTGGGAAGACCTTCGAGGAACGCCTGGCCGCCCGGCACGTTGATCGGCGCGTCGCCGAGGAGCACGAGCGAGCCCCAGTCCTTCTGCGCGCGCGAGCCGACCTTCTGCGCGGAGGTCATGATGATCGGACGCTTGGCGGTGCCTTCGGCCATGATCTTCGCGCCGCGCTGGATGAAGAGCGTCGCGCGGCCGTCGCCGCCGTAGACGACCGTGCCCGGATCGATGGTGAGCACCGCCGGCGCGGCCACGCCGACGTAGTCGTGCAGCACGTAGCGCTTGTCCGCCGTCCAGTGCTGCGAGGCCGTGATCTGGCCGCTCACGTTGACGGTCTCGTTGACGTACGAGTACATCGCATTCGAGCGCGAGAGCACGCGCTTGCCGGCCGCGTCGCGCAGCTCGAAGACGAACTGATAGAGGCCGGTCTGGCCGCTCGGCACCGCGATCGACGCGCCGAGCACGCCGCTCACGCCCCAGCTGAGCGGCGCGCCGTCGGCCGTGCCGAACAGCACGAAGTCATTGAGCGAGGGGACGAACACGGGCACGGGCGCGCCCGCGGTGCCGAAGAGGTCGGCCTGCACGCCGGCGGCGAGAGGCGCGCCGCTGACGTTGTAGTAGCGGCGCTCGCCGGTGGTGCGGTTCTCGTTGTAGAGATACATCGTCACCGGCGCGCCGAAGCCGTTCGGGTCGACGGTGACGCGCAGCTGCAGCGGCTCGCCGGGGTTGAAGGTGTAGTAGTTGGTCTCGAGCAGCGCGATCGGACGCGCGCCGGTCGTGTCGGTGGCATTCGCCTCCACGATGGCGCGGTCGAACGACGCGGCCGACACCGGCGCGCGGCGCACCCACTGCGTGGCCCGATCGATGCGCGCGATCTCGCGCGCCTGCGCGGCCGCGCCGAGCAGGCCGATGGCCAGAATCACCAGGATCCTCTTCATGAACTTCCTCCTATTGGTCGTTACGTGAAACGGTGGGACTAGAACGGCGTGTAGCTGAGGCTGAGGGAGACTTTGCGGCCGGGGTCGAAGCTGCGCTGGATCTGCCCGCCCTGCACGAACTCGCGCTTCGCGTCCAGCAGGTTCGTCGCGGCGAGTTTCACTTCCAGACCCCGCGCGAGCGCGCCGAAGCTCTGCGAGAGCACGACGTCGAACGTCGTCGACGCCGACTCGTACGTGTCCGGCAGGCCGAACGCGCCGACTTCCGTCAGACGCTTGCCGCCGTACGCGCCGAGGATGCGGAACATCGTGCCCCACTGCGGGTGATAGAACTGGAGCGCGAGGTTGGCGACGTCGTCCGACTGCCCTTCGAGCGGACGATTCGTGTTCGTGACGACGGAGAACTGATGCTCGCCGACGTCGACTTGCGACTGGATGTGCGCGTAGTTCGCGTTGACGGACCAGAGCCGCAGCGCCGGCAGGAGCGATTCGAGCGACCGGCGGAACTCGAGCTCGACGCCGTAGAGGTTCGCGCTGTCGGCGTTGACGAACGACTGGCGGAAGTCGCTGGTCGGCTGCACGATGCGCTCGATCGGCGAGTCGATGCGCTTGTAGAACGCGCTCGCCGCGACCACTTCGCCCGGCGTCGGGAACGCTTCCCAACGCACGTCGTAGCTGTCGAGGATGGCCTGCTGCAGATCCGGATTGCCGGAGATCGAGCGGCCGCCCGCGACTTCCGTGAACGTGAACGGGCTGAGCTCGCGGAACTCCGGACGATTCACCGAACGCCCGTACGCGAAGCGCAGATTCATCCGCTCCGCGAGCTCGTACACGACGTTGAGCGACGGCAGGATGTTGTTGTTGTCGTGGATCGAGTCGACGGTCGAGTCGACCGCGAACGGATCGAAGGTCGAGACGCGCTGCTTCGAGCTCTCGTAGCGCGCGCCGCCGATGACGCGCCATTTGCCGAACGTGAAGTCTTCCATCGCGTACGCGGCGTCGACGGTGTGCTCGGCGTCGTAGGCGTCGTTGACGCCGGTGGTCTCGCGGATCTCGAAGCCGTTCGGACGGATGTTCGCGGCGGTGTAGATCTCGTCCGGCGTCTGCGTGAGATCGAACTGCTGGAAGTTCGACGTGACGAAGCGAAAGCGCCGCGCCGCGAAGTCGCGCGTCCGCTTCTGCCAGTCGATGCCGCCCTTCACGCTGCCGGACCAGCTGCCTTCGGGCTTGGCGAAGAAGACCGAGTACGCGGCGCCCGCCTGATTCACCTCATCGTCGAGGTTGAAGTACTCGAGCTTGCCGGAGTCCGCGAAGCCGGTCTGCATCTGGAAGACGCCGGGATCGGACTCGCGGTAGATGTTCTCGCGCAGGTCGGAGTCGTTCGATGCCGTCGAATGCGCGACGCTCCACTCGACCAGGCTGCCCATGCCCGGGCCGCCGAGGTTGTGGTCGCCGCGCAGGCGCGTCGAGAGCACCTGCTCGAGCTGGTAGCGCACGCGGAAGTCCTGGATGTCGCCGCCGGAGTTCGTCTGCAGGCCTTCCTGGAAACGATCTTCGGACGCCGCGTCGCGCGTGAGCACGGAGCTGAGGTAGATGCGGTTCTGATCGTTGAGGCGGTACGAGAGATTGCCGACGAAGCCGCTGGTCGCGCTCTCGCGGTTCGTGGTGAGGTCGTAGTCGTTGAACGCGACGAGCTCGTTGTTCGCGTCGAGGCCGAAGTAGCGCTGCTGTTCGTCGATCGTGTTGTAGCCGTGGTTCGAGACGCCGGAGACGACCACGCCGAGCCGGCCGAACGTGTTGCCGTACGTCAGCGCGTAATCGGTCGCGGGCGGCGCGGACTTCGTGTCGCTGCCGGTCCACTGTCCGACGAAGAGCTGGCCGATCTGCTGCAGCTCCTGCGGCGTGAAGCCGTTCGGATTGAGGATGCTCGCGCGCTGCAGGAACTCCGACGGCACGCCGGCGGGCAGTTCCTGTCCGCCGTTGCCGAGGCGCGAGAGGCCGCCCGCGTACGTGCGGAAATGCTCGCCCGTCGTGCCGCTCTGGTAGCCGGTGCCGACAGTGAACTTGAGCGACTGCGCGCCGGGGAACTGCGTGGTGACCATCTCGACGACGCCGCTGCCGAAGTCGCCCGGCTTGTCGGGCGTGTACGTCTTGACGACGTTGACGGAGTCGAGGAGCTTCGCCGGAAAGAGATCGAGCGGCACGACGCGCTTTTCCGTTTCGGTGGTCGGCACGGTCGAGCCGTTGATGGTCGTGCCGCTGTAACGCTCGCCGAGTCCGCGCACGAAGACGTACTTGTCGCCGAGGAGCGTGACGCCGGTGAGGCGCTCGACGACGCCGGCGGCGCTGGAGTCGGGCGTCTTCTTGATCTCTTCCGCGGAGATCGAGTCGCTCACGACGGGCGCTTCGCGGCGGCTCTCGAGGATCGCCACCTCGCCGGTCTTCTCGCCCTGCGCGACGACTTCGACGGTCTCGCCGAACGCCGGCACGACCGTGAACGCGACGTCGAGTTTCTGGCCGGTGGTGAGCTTGAGATGCTTCGACACCGGCTTGAAGCCGTCGAGCGCGGTCTCGATGACGTAGTCCCCCGGCGCGAGGTTGGCGATGCGGAACTCGCCGTGCGCGCCGCTGACCTCCACTTTCGCCGACGACGCGTCGCCCGCTTTCGTCGCCGTGACGGTCACGCCCGGGACGGCCGCGCCGTCGGAATCACGCACCACGCCCGCCACCACCGCACCCCCGCCGGCTTGCGCAAACAGTGAGGTCGGAATCAGAAACACGACGAGCAGCAGGAGCGAACGAAAGCGCGAAACGAACATGCGCGGACTATAGAAACCGCGCGAAAACCGGTCCGCCGCGTGCCGTGAAGTCGACGTAAAGTTCTCGTGCAGCACCGAGCGGCCTCACGACCTGCGCCCTTGTGAGAATGGCCGCACGCTCCGATACTGCGGCATATGAAACGACTCCTCGTGCTCGTGGTCCTCGCGGCGGCGCTCCCGCTCGCCGCCGCCGAACCGCCGCTGACGAATCAGGACATCGTCGAGATGACGAAAGCGGGACTCTCGGCCGAGACGATCGTCGCGAAGATCCGCCACAGCGAGGTCGCCTTTCACACCGACTCGCAGATGCTGATCGAGCTCGTCGGCGACGGCGTGGCCGACGCGGTGATCCGCGCGATGATCGAGCAGCAGGACGCGCAGTCGCACGCGTCGACGCACATCGCGACGACGCCTGCGCAGCCGCAGCCGGCGACGCCAGCCGCATCGCCCGCGAAACCCATGACGGCGCCGGCGCCAGTCACCACCGCGACGCCCGCGTCCGCGCCCGCGCCGGCGCCGGCGCCGCGCACCCGCAAGAAGCACAAACGCATCGACGAGGTCTCCGTCGCCACCGACGGAGGCGGACGCTGCGATCACGCGACGCTCGATCTGTCGTCGACCGGCCTCAAGACCACCGGCTGCCACGAGACGGACGTCGACGTGGCGTGGAAGGACGTGCAGTCCGTCTGCTACGTCTACTCGTTCCGCAGCACGCTCGTCATCGGCACCGCGAACGGCGAGCGCCGCATCTACACGAGCAGCCCCGCGGAGCTGAAAGCGCTGCACGATTCGATTCGCGCGTTCGCGCCTGGCACGCGTGAGGAATCATCGTGTCACTGACATGACCGACCGACCGAAGAAGCTCGCCGCGATCGACGTCGGGACGAACTCGATCCACATGATCGTGGCCGAGGCGCGCGAAGGCGCGAGGTATCGCGTCGTCGACCGCGAGAAGGAGATGGTGCAGCTCGGCCTGGCCAGCCTCGGCGGACAACCGCTCACCGACGCCGCCATGGACCGCGCCGTCACCGCGCTCGCGCGCATGAGCGGCATCGCCAAGCGCTGGAGCGTCGACGAGCTGCACGCCGTCGCCACGAGCGCCGTGCGCGAAGCGCCGAACCGGCGCGACTTTCTGAAGCGCGTCCGCGACGAGACCGGCATCAAGCTGCGCGTCATTTCCGGCGAGGAAGAAGCGGACTACATCTACCGCGCCGTGCGCGGCGCCGTCGACATCGGCGAGAGCACCGCGCTCTGCATCGACATCGGCGGCGGCAGCACGGAGTTCATCGTCGGCACCGAAGACGAGGTGTTCTTCACCGCGAGCGAACGACTCGGCTCGCTGCGCCTCGCGCAGCAGTTCTCGCTCATCGACCGCGTGCCGCAGGCATCGATCGACGCGTGCCGCCGCCACGTGCACGAGCGCGCCGCGCGCATCGCCAAACGCATCCGGCGCATCGGCATCGACATGACCATCGGCACGTCCGGCACGATCCAGGCGCTGGCCGCGATCTGCTGCGGCGACGCGGACGCGGGCGCGCACGGACTCAAGCCACTCTCGCACGCGCGCCTCGCCGCGATCCTTCCAGAGCTCGCGCCGATGACCGCCGCCGAACGCGCCGCGCGCTTCAATGTCGACGAGAAACGCGCGGCCACACTCGTCGGCGGCGCGATCGCCATCGACGAGTTCCTCACGCTTCTCGGCGTGCCGTCGCTGCTCGCCTGTCCCGTCGCCATGCGCGAGGGCATCATCGAGAGCCGCGTCTCGCAGCTCGCGCGCACGTCGAAGGCGGGCGGCTCGCTGCGCCGGCGTTCCGTGCTGACGATGGCGCAGCGCACCGAATGCGACCTTCGCCACGCGAACCACGTCGCGCGCCTAGCGCTGCGCATCTTCGATCAGCTCCCCGCCGTGCACGGTCTCAACGGCGACGCGCGCGAGCTCCTGCAGTACGCGGCGCTGCTGCACGAGAGCGGCCTGCACATCAGCGACCGCGGTCACCACAAGCACACCTACTATTTGATTCGTCACGGCGACCTGCGCGGCTTCACGGACGAGCAGCTGATCGTGCTCGCGAACGTCGCGCGCTACTACCGCAAGGCACCGCCGCGCGGCGCCGACGCGAACTTCCTCGAGCTGAGCGACGAGCAGCGCCAGCGCGTGCAGCGCCTCGCCGCCATCCTGCGCATCGCCGAAGGTCTCGACCGCGGCCACCGGCAGCGCGTGCGCGACGTCGCCGTCGAGGTGCGCAAGCAGGCCGTGCGCTTCACCGCGCGCACGCGCGCCAGCGCCGACGTCGAGCTGACCAGCGCCGAGAAACGCGCGAAGTATTTCGCGTCGCTCTTCGAGAAACGCGTCGAATTCGACACGGTCGCGTAAATCCTTTCCCCACCTTTTGCCGATCTTCTCCGCGTTGCGCACGCGTCCTTCACCTCCGCCGCGCAGGTGCATCAACTCGGCCTTCTATAGTCGCGAGCCGGAGGTTCCGCATGCCGCTTTCCATCGCCGCGAACCCGGTCGTCGACCATCTCACCGGCGTCCACACGCTCTCGCGCTTCTACGACACGCTGCCGCGCGAACAGGCCACGCCGTTTCTCGAGACCGTGCGCCGCGAGCTCGGCCTGGCCTGCACGGTTTCCGATGACGACCTCGCGCGCATTCCGCGCACTGGACCGGTCGTCGTCGTGGCGAACCATCCGTTCGGCGCGGCGGAAGGGATCGTCCTCGCCCGCATCCTCGGCAGCGTTCGCACCGACGTGCGCGTGCTCGCGAATCAACTGCTCGGCCGCATCCCCGAACTGCGCGACGACTTCATCCTCGTCGATCCGTTTCACGCGACGCCGAACGCGACCAACATCCGCGGCCTGCGCCACGCGCTCGCGCACGTCGCGCGCGGCGGCATGCTGGCCGTCTTTCCCGCCGGCACCGTCTCGCATCTGCAGCTCGACCGCATGACCGTCGACGATGCGCGCTGGTCGCCGAACATCGCGCGGCTCGTGCGCCGCACGAAAGCCACGGTCTTGCCGGTCTACTTCCCGGGCACGAACGGCCCGCTGTTCCAGCTCGCCGGGCTGCTGCATCCCGCGCTGCGCACCGCGCTCCTGCCGCACGCGCTGCTCGACCGCCGGCACACGCGCATGGAGATGCGCATCGGGCGGCCGATCGAATGGTCGCGGCTCGCGCATCTCGACGATGACGACGCGCTCATCCTCCACCTGCGCCGCCGCACGTACGTGCTGCGCCATCGCGACGCCCACGCGCCGCACAACGCCGCCGCGCAGCACGACGCCGTGCCGAAGCCGCGCGGCCCGCGCGCGCCGATCGCGCCTCCGCGTCCGTCGCGGATGCTCGCGCGCGAAGTCTCGGCGCTGCCGGCGCTCGCATCGAGCGGCGCGCTCGACGTCTTCGTCGCCAGCGCCGATCGCATCCCGAACGTACTGCAGGAAATCGGACGCCTGCGCGAGCTCACGTTCCGCGACGCCGGCGAAGGCACCGGCAACGCGAGCGATCTCGACGCTTTCGACAGCTACTACCAGCATCTCTTCCTCTGGAACCGCGACCGCGAGGAAGTCGCCGGCGCGTATCGCCTCGGCGTGGTCGCGCCGATCCTCGGCAAGTACGGCATCGGCGGCCTCTACACCTCCACGCTCTTCCGCTACAAGGCGGAGTTCTTCCGGCAGCTCGGCCGCAACGCCGTGGAGCTCGGCCGGTCGTGGATCCGCGCCGAATACCAGAAGAGCTACGCGCCGCTGCTGCTGCTCTGGAAAGGCATCGGCGCGTTCGTCGTCGCCAATCCCGACGCGTGCGTCCTCTTCGGTCCGGCGAGCATCTCGAACGAATACGAGGCGTCGTCGCGCGCGCTCATGGCGCGCTATCTCACCGACGACGTGCACGCGCGCGACCTCGCCGCGCACGTGCGGCCGCGCGCGCCGTTCCGCCTGCCCGCCTGCGAGCGCGCCGCCGACTTCGACGAGCTGCAGGAGCTCCTGCTCGAGATCGAGAACGGACGCCGCGGCGTGCCCGTGCTGCTGCGCCAGTATCTGAACATCGGCGCGCGCGTGGCCGCGCTGAACGTCGACCGCAACTTCAGCGACGTCCTCGACGCGCTCGTCGTCGTCGACCTGCGCACGACGCCCGACAAAACGCTCGCCCGCTATCTCACCGCCGAAGGAGCGCGTGCGTTTCGCGCGCACCACCAGCGGTCATGAACACCACCATGACCACGTCCGACATCCAGGCCGGCCTCAAGGCCTTCGAAGGCGACATCGCCGAGCTGCCGATTCCGGAGCTGCTGCAGTTCATCCACATCAGCGGCCGCGACGGCGTGCTCGTGGTCAGCGACGTCGCCGGCAAGCCGCGCGCGGTGCTGCACTACGCGGACGCGAACATCATCCACGCCACGTGCGACGGCATCACCGGCCGCGACGCGGTCTTCGCGTCGATCGCGTTCACGACCGGGCGCTTCGAGTTCTATCGCGGCAAGGCCTCGTACATCGAACGCACGATCGAAGAGAACGTGCAGAACCTCATCCTCGAAGGATTGCGGCGGATGGACGAGCTCTCGCACGTCGCCTCGCTCCTGCCGAAGGATCACGAGCCGCTCTTCCTCGCGCCCGAGCCGCCGCACGACGACATCCGCCTGACCGCGAAAGAGTGGCGCGTGCTGTCGCTCGTCAACGGCAAGCGCAGCATTCGCCAGATCCTCGACGCCGCGCAGCGCGAGGAGTCGGAAGTGCGCGGCATCCTCGTCGGACTGCTCGCGGCCGATCTCATCGTCGACCGCCGCGACGACTCGTATCTCGACGCGATCGTCCCGCGCCAGCTGCGCCAGAGCGAGCTGCGCGAGACGCGCTACGCGCCGCCGACGCTCATCGCGAACCTGCTGCTCAAGTCGTGCGACGGCCGCCGCAACGCGCGCGAGCTCATGCTGGAGATGAAGCTCGACGAACGTCAGCTCGTCGAAGAACTGAAGCTCCTCGTGCGCACGCACTGGATCGTGATCACCGCCGGCGAGGAGCAGTTCCGCCGCCTCGCGCAGGAATGACGCGCGCACGGAACGTGCTTCGTTCGCGGGCACGACGGCCATGCGGCGGCACATCTTCATCGGCGACATCCACGGTTGCCTCGACGAGGTGCACGACCTCCTCGCGAAGATCGGCGTCACCGACTCCGACCGCGTCGTCTCCCTCGGCGACCTGACGCGCAAGGGTCCCAAGGTCGCCGGCGTGATCGATCTCTGGATCGCGCGCGGCTACGACGCCGTGCTCGGCAACAACGACGTCAAGCTCACCGCGCGCGCGACGCTCGTGGCCAGTCCGCGCCGCATCAAGTTCCTCCGCCGCCTGCCGCTCCATCTCGACTTTCCGAAGCTCGGCGTCGTGGCCGTACACGGGGGCGTGCTGCCGAACTCCCGTTCGTTCGACGCGTCGCTCGTGCCGCGCCATGCCGCGCTCTCGCTCCGCCACATCCGCCGCGACGGCTCCGGAAAGTGGTCCAGCGTTCCGAAGGAAAAACAGGCGGATTCCGATCCATTCTGGGCCGACGTCTGGGACGGCGATCGCCTCGTCGTCTACGGCCACACGCCGCGGCGCGAGCCGCGCGTGCACAAGCGCGCCCTCGGACTCGACACCGGCTGCGTCTACGGCGGCAAGCTCACCGCCGCCGTCTTCGCAGGGCCCGAACGCTGGACGCTCGTCAGCGTGCCCGCGCGCCGCAAGTACGCCGACTGAAGCATCGCGCGCTCAGTGCTGTTGCTGCTGCTTCTTCCGCTTCTTCGCCTTGCGGCGGAACGAGCCCGGCCTGCGGATGATCTCGTCGTACGGTCCGAGCCGCACCGCCTCGGCACGCGCGATCTTGATGAACGCCTCCTGGCTGCGCAGCGGCTCGTCACCCGGCACGCGGCGGCGATACGTGCCGTCCGGCTCGAGCGTCCAGCCCTTGACGTTGTCGCCGAGGGAGATCGGGAGGATTTGGGACTCGATGCGGTGCACGAGCTCGGGATCGAGAATCGGGAACGTCAACTCGATGCGGCGGATGAAGTTGCGCGGCATCCAGTCGCCGCTCGACACGTAGACCTCGGACGCGCCGCCGTTCGCGAAGCGGAAGATGCGCGCGTGCTCGAGGAAGCGGTCGATCACCGACGTCACCCGGATGTTCTCGCTGTAGCCGCGCAGTCCCGGCACGAGACAGCACGTGCCGCGCACGAGGAGATCGATCTGCACGCCGGCGCGGCTGGCGCGGTACAGCGCCTCGATCACCGTCGGATCGACGAGCGCGTTCATCTTCGCCACGATCGACGCGGGGCGTCCCGCCGACGCGTGCTCGATCTCGCGCTCGATCATGCGGATCGTCCACGCGAGGTACTCCATCGGCGAGACGATGAACCGCTTCGGCTGCAGCGCCGGCTTCTTCGACGCGATGAGCTCCTGCACGCCGGCGACGCTGAAGCCGGTCAGCAAATTCATGAGCTGCGCCGCGTCCGCGCCAAACTCCGCGTCGCACGTGAAGAGATCGATGTCCGTGTACAAACGTCCCGTGATGGCGTTGTAGTTGCCGGTCGACACGTGCAGATAGCGCCGCAGCGCGCGCCCTTCACGCCGCACGACGAGGCACAGCTTGCAGTGCGTCTTGATGCCGACCAGGCCGTACACGACCTGCACGCCGGCCTGCTCGAGATGCCGCGCCCACGTGATGTTCTTCTTCTCGTCGAAGCGCGCCTGCAGCTCCACGACCGCGGTGACTTCCTTGCCGCGCTCCGCCGCATTCGCGAGCGCCTCGACGATCGGTGAGCCGGGGTCGGTGCGGTAGAGCGTCTGCTTGATCGCCACCACGTCCGGATCCTCCGCCGCCGCCTGCACGAACTCCACGACCGCGGTGAACGAGTCGTACGGGCGGTGCAGCAGGATGTCGCCGCGGCGGATGATCGAGAAGATGTCTTCCGACGTCGCCAGCTCGGTCGGGATGCGCGGGTTGAACGGCGGCTCGAGCAGTGCGGGATCGGGATTCTCGCGATAGATCTGCATGAGATCGCGCAGCCGCAGCGGCCCGTTCGCGATGAACACGTCCTCGGCTTCGAGCCCAGTCGCCAACACGATGACGTTCGGCAGCGCTTCGAGCGAGTCGCTCTCGACTTCCAGCCACACCACTTCGCGGCGCTCGCGGCGGCGCAGTTCCGTCTCGACCGACTTCAACAGATCCTGGACGTCGTCTTCCTTGATCGCGAAATCGGAGTTGCGGATCACGCGGAACGGCACCGTGCGCCGCAGCCGCAATCCGGGGAAGAAGCGGATCGCGTGCGAGGCGATGACGTCCTCGATCGGCACGTAACGGCGCGAGTCGCCGAGGCGCACGAAACGCGGGAGCGTCTCGGGGATGCGCAGGACGACGACGATCTGCGTGTCGCCGCGCTCCGATTCGAGGACCAGCGCGAGGTTCAGCGCGAGGTTCGCGAGCAGCGGAAACGGATGACCGGGATCGATGGCCAGCGGCGTGAGGATCGGCTCGAGCTCGCGCCCGAAGTACTCGCTCACGAACGCGAGATCTTTCTTGCCGAGTTCCGCGACGCGCTCGATACGGATGCCGGAGTTGCGCAGCTCGGGGAGGAGCTGCTCGTTGAGACACGCGTACATGCGGCCGAGGAGATCGCGGCAGTGCGTGCGCACGGCGTCGAGACGTTCGGCCGGCGCAACCGTCTCGTGCCGCACGTCGGCGGCGATGAGGTCGCGGATCTCGCCGACGCGGATCATGAAGAACTCGTCGAGGTTCGACGCGGAGATGCTGAGGAACTTGAGGCGCTCGAGCAGCGGCACGGAGCTGCTCTTCGCTTCGGCGACGACGCGGCGGTTGAATTCGAGCCAGCTCAACTCGCGGTCGAACAGCGGCAGCGGCGGCGTGGGGGCGTTCTCGCGCGCGGCGCGCACCGCGTCCGCGGCCACTGCCGCAACGGCGGCTTTATTTCCTTCCGGCACAGCCGTCATCCCTCGCATTATGGCCCACGGCGCGTACAGCGCGTGTAAAGCGGACCTGGAGCGCGTGTCATTTCGGAATGCATGCCGATCTTTCGGTTCCCTTAACGACCTTGCGCCGCGATTCGTGTTATCGGTGTACGGATGACTTCGCGCCGCATGCTCGCAGGCATCGCGCCGTGGCTGCTCGCCCTCGGCGGCACGGCGCTCGTGACGGCCGCCGGCCGCGCGATGGACGTCAACGCGAACGCCGCCGGCTTCGCGTTCCTCATCGTCGTGCTCGTGGCTTCAGTCCGCGGCAGTCTCCTCGGCGGCATGGTCGCCTCGATCGCGGCGACGCTCTGCTACAACTACTTCTTCTTCCCGCCGCTCTACACGTTCACGATTCACGAGGCGGCGAACTGGGTCGCGCTCGCGGCGTTCCTCGTGACGTCGGTGACGGTGAGCCGGCTCGTCATCGCCGCGCGCGTGCAGGCCGAGCGCGCCGAGCAACGGCGCAACGAGGTCGCGACGCTGTACGGCCTCAGCGTCGAGCTCTTCACGGCGACCAATCGCGTCGGCGCGCTCGGCGAAGCGGCCGGCCGCGCGCTCTCGCTCTTCGGCGCGCGCGAGGGCGGGCTCGTGCTGTTCGAAGGCACGCCGTACCGTCAGAACGTCATCTGGTGGCTCGGCGACAAACCGGACGAGATGGAAGACCTCATCGCCGGCGTGGGCCGTCATCAGGAGCCGCTCGAGTTTCCCTCGCCCCTCGGCCGCGACGTGCATCTTCCGCTGCTCGTCGGCGGCAAGACCGCCGGCGCGCTCGTCGCGCGCGGCACGGAAGCGTCGCTCCCCGCGCTCGTCTCCGCCGCGCGTCTCGTCGCACTCGCCGTCGAACGCGAGCGCTTCATCGAAGAGCACGCGCACATCGAGGCGCTGCGCGAGAGCGAAACGCTGAAAACCTCGCTCCTGCGCGCGATCTCGCACGACCTCACGACGCCGCTGACCGCGATCACGATTCAGACGGAGGGGCTGCGAAGGCGCGCGGCGAACGACGCGGAGCTGCGCGTGGCGGTGGCGGGGATCTCTGACGAGACCGCGCGCCTGCACCGCCGCATCGACAACCTCCTCGCGATGGCGCGCCTCGAAGCCGGCAAGTCGCGCCCGCGCCGCGAGCCGACGCCGCCCGCGGACCTCTTCCACGCCGTTCGCGAGAACCTGCCGCTCGTCTTTCAATCGCGTCCCGTGACGATCCGCGTCGACGATGACTGTCCCGACGCGAACGTCGATCCCGCGCTCGCGCTGGAGATCCTCGTGAATCTCATCGAAAATGCACACCGCGTCTCGCCGCCCGACGCGCCGCTCGAGCTGACCGCGCGGACGCATCCGCTCGATCGCGCGATGGTGCGCATCGAGGTGCTCGACCGCGGCCCCGGCGTCCCCGCCGGACTCGCCGACGCGGACGGCAACCTCGTCGCCGGTGCCACGAGCGACGTCGCGCAACGCGGACTCGGACTCGAGATCGCCCGCAGCCTCGCCGCCGCGAATGGAGGCAGCATCGGCATCGCCCCGCGGGCGGGCGGAGGGGCGGTGGCGCGGCTGGACGTGCCGTCCGCGCCGCTGCCGGTGGTGGCGGAGGAAGAAGCGTCATGACTCTCGCGCCTCTCGTCCTCGTCGTCGACGACGACCCATCCATCCGCCAGTCGCTCCAGCGCGAGCTGCACGAGCGCGGCTACACGACCGTCGCGGGAAGCGACGGGCTCGAAGGCATTCGGGCGTTCGACACGCATGCGCCCGATCTCGTGCTCACCGATCTCTCCATGCCGCGCGCCGACGGCTTCGCGCTCATCAGCGCGATCCGCGCGAAGGCGCGCACGCCGGTCATCGTGCTCTCCGTGCGCGGCGAGGACGCGGACAAGATCCGCGCGCTCGATCTCGGCGCGGATGATTTCGTGACGAAGCCCTTCTCCGTCGCCGAATTGCTCGCACGCGTCCGCGCGCAGCTGCGACGCACCGCCGCCGCGGCGAAGACGCTCGCGTTCGACGGCCTCTCCATCGATTTGGAACGCCGTCGCGTCGTGCAGCACGAGCGCGAGATTCACCTCACGCCCACCGAGTACTCGCTGCTCGAGCTGCTGGCGACGAACGCGGGACGCCCGCTCTTCACCGACCACATCATCGGCCGCATCTGGCACGACGCGCCCGGCACGACTGCCGACACGGTGCGCGTGCACATGAGCTCTCTGCGCAAGAAGATCGAGCCCGATCCGTCGTCGCCGCGCTACATCGTGACCGAGCCGTGGGTCGGCTACCGCTTCATCGCCGAGCCGGTGTAGGCGTCCCCACGCCTAGGCACGATCCGGCGAGAGCGCGGCCGGCATCGGACCTCATTCTCATTCTGCGTTCTGCGTTCTGCGTTCTTCCTTCGCTTTTCCTCGTACCGACACCTCCCATCCACGCGGCGGCGCGCGAGTGCGAGTCGAGGCTCAGTCGGCGCGCACGGGCCGGAATGAAGAACGCAGAACGCAGAATGAAGAATTGAGAAGCCCGCCCTGAAGAGACGCCGCGCCTCGGTGCTCCTCCAATCCTTCATTCCCGCATGCACACCACGCGTTCGGGTCTTTTCAATAGTGATAACGCGCCTGGAGAAAGTCGATGCGATCGTTTGTGACGAGATACACGATGCGGTGCTCCTGCGTCAGCCGTCGCGACCATGTGCCCGACGCGAGGTACTTCAGTGGTTCCGGTTTGCCGATGCCGGTGAAAGGCTCGCGAAGAACGGCCTCGACGATTTCCAGAGCGCGCAACGCCACTCTGCGGTCGGTCTCGACCCAATAGCGGAGGTCCTCGCGGAACTCGGACTGGAACACCGCCACGCGAGTGCGCTTCGCCGCCACCGGTTACTCTGCAGCGTCAAGACCCAAGTCTGCGCGGAGCTTCTCGAGAGCGTCGGCCCGCCCCCCTCCGGCCTGGGCACGGCGAAGGGCCGCGAGAAGCCGTTGGGCATTCCTGGGAGATCTGAGGAGATGGGCGGTCTCGATCAATCCGCGCAGCTCGTCAGCCGCGATGAGCGCCACGTCTGCGCCTTCGCGACGATGAATGATGACCTGCTCGCGGTTCTCCGCGACCTCGTCAAGCAGTGTCTTCAGGTTCGCTCGCGCTTGGGTGTAAGTGGTTTCGATCGCCATGTCGATTCTCTCGCTCACCTGTACAGGCGGACTGTACGCCATATTCCGGTTGCACACAATTGGAGGTCGCCACGTTGTCCGCTTGACATGCGCATTCACACCACGCATTCGGCTTCACGCGACGCATTCCGGCTTTTACGCGTCCAATTCCCGGATTCATCCGACGCGTTCTGGTTTTCGCGCGTCCAATTCCCGGATTCACGCGACGCGTTCTGGTTTTCATGCGACCGATTCCGACTTTCACGCGTCGCGTTCTGGCTTTCACGCGTCCAATTCCCGGATTCACGCGACGCGTTCTGGTTTTCACGCGACGCGTTCTGGTTTTCACGCGACCGATTCCGGCTTTCATGCGTCGCGTTCTGGTTTTCATGCGTCGCGTTCTGGCTTTCACGCGTCGCGTTCTGGCTTTCACGCGACCGGTTCTGGTTTTCATGCGACTGATTCCGGCTTTCATGCGTCGCGTTCTGGCTTTCACGCGACCGATTCCCGCCTCGCCGCCCCCGCGTGACAGGAGGATGCGGCCTCGGCCCGGCCGCGCTCAGCTGCGCGGCGCCACGCGATGAGAAGTCCATGCATGGCAGCGATGTGACGGCGCCGTGTCAGCTGCAGCCCGGCGCCGCTTCGCATCTTCACGATTTCTTCCGAAACCATTTCGCGTTTCCGCGCGCGATCCTTCGCATTCCTTAGCGACCGCGCGGCGACGCCGCTGTTGCGATGAGTCAGGAGGCCGCCATGACGACCCTGACTCACGCACCGGTACCGTTCGCGGACGTCCGCCATCACCCGCTCACGACCGCCGGGCTCGTGCTGCTCTTCTGGCTTTTCGCGGCGATGCTCGCCGCGACGTGTCATCGCCTGCTCGACGCGCGCTCGCTCTCCGGCAGCGCCGTCGCGACGATCTTCGCGGTGGCCGGCGTCGCGTACGCGTACACGCGACTCTGCGCGCGCTGCGCCGGCATCGCGCACGCGCTCGGCGTCGGCAGCGCGTGGCTCGTGCTGGCCATCGCCGCCGAGCTCGCGATCACGAGCCGCACCGGCCACGGCTGGTACGCGCTCCTCGGCACGCCCGCGCATCCACTGCTGCGCAACGTCTTTCTCTTCTTATGGGTCTTCGCGCCGGCGCTGTTCGCGGGACGGGAGCGCGACGCATGAAACGTCTCGCCTTTCTGCTGTTCGCGTGCTGCGCCGCGTTGCGAGCGCACGCCGAAGACGCGCCCACGTTCTCCGGATTCGTCGACGTCGCGGCGGTCTACAACGCCAACGCGCCGGCGAGTCACGAGAACTTCATCCCCGGCACCGGGACTTCGGCGAAGCGGGCGAACGAGCTCGCGCTCAACCTCGCCGAACTGCAGTGGACGCGCGCGGTGAGCGCCGAGCAGCCGGTCGGCTTCACGCTCTCGGTCGTCGCCGGCGACGGGGAAACCGTCGTGCACGGCAGCGACTCGCTGCGCTACGTCTACCAGGCGTCGGTCGCATACCGGCTGCCGGACGGCGTCGTGCTCGAAGCGGGCGTCTATCCGTCGCACATCGGCTTCGAGAGCCTCTTCTCGAAAGACAACTGGAACTACACGCGCTCGTGGCTCGGCGAGCTCTCGCCGTATTACCAGACCGGAATCAAAGCGAGCTACGCGTTCAACGCGCACTGGTCGGCGCAGCTGCACGTGCTCAACGGCTGGCAGCTCGTGCACGACAACAACGACGCGCGCGCGTTCGGGACGCAGCTCGCGTACACGAGCGACCGCCTGACCGCGTCGCTGAACACGTTCATCGGTCCCGAGCTCGCGGATGACAACAAATCACTGCGCACGCTCGGGGACGTCGTCGCCATCTATCGACTGACACCGCGACTCCAACTCGGCGGCTCGTACGACCGCGGCTCGCAGCAGCTGCCTGAGACGCGGGCCGCGCGCTGGCGAGGGCTCGCCATGTATGCGCGCTACACGCTGAATGCGCGTCACGCATTCGCACTGCGCGCGGAGCAATTCCGCGACGACGAAGGCGCGATCAGCGGAACGGGACAGACGCTGCGCGAAGCGACGCTGACGTGGGAAATGCGTCCACGCGACGCGCTCGTGCTCAAGCTCGAAACGCGCTACGACGATTCGAACACGCGCGTCTTCGCCGAGGACGCACGTGGCCGGTTCCTCGCGCTCATCGGCGCGGTGGTGACCTTCTGATGCTCGACCTTCTCTTTCTCGCGCTGACCCTCGCGCTCTTCGCCGTCGCCGCGGCGTACGTGCGCGCCTGTGAACACCTATGAACTTCGAATCGCTCGCCGGACTCCTGCTCGCACTCGCCGCACTCGTCTATCTCCTCTTCGCGCTGCTGAAACCGGAGAAGCTGTGATGGCGTTCACCAAAGTCGCGCTCTTCTTCCTGCTCGTCGCGGTGACCACGAAGCCGATCGGTCTCTACATGCGCCGCGTCTTCTGCGGCGAACGGACGTTTCTCGACCCGCTCGCCGCGCCGCTCGAACGCCTCATCCATCGCCTGGCCGGCATCGACGCGAAACGCGAGCAGTCGTGGCAGGCGTACGCGCTGGCCATGCTCGCGTTCAGCATGATCGGCCTCGTGCTGACGTACGCGCTGCTGCGTCTGCAGCACGTCCTGCCGCTGAATCCCGATCACCTCGGCGCGGTCGGGCCCGACCTCGCGTGGAACACCGCGGTCTCGTTCACGACGAACACCGACTGGCAGGCCTACGTGGGCGAGTCGACGATGTCGCAGCTCTCGCAGATGGCGGCGCTCGCGTTCCACAACTTCGCGTCCGCCGCGACCGGTATCGCCGTCGCCATCGCCGTCATCCGCGGCGTCGCGCGCCAGCGCGCCGCGACGCTCGGCAACTTCTGGGTCGATCTCGTTCGCGCGACGCTCTGGATCCTCCTGCCGCTGTCGCTCGTTGCCGCGATCGTGCTGCTCTCGCAGGGCGTCGTGCAGAACTTCGACACGAGCACGCGCGTGCGCACACTCGAAGGCGCGACGCAAGCGATCGCGCAGGGACCGGTCGCGTCGCAGGAAGCGATCAAGGAGCTCGGCACGAACGGCGGCGGCTTCTTCAACGCGAACTCCGCGCATCCGTACGAGAACCCGACGCCGTTCACGAATCTCTTCGAGATGTTTCTCATCCTCTGGATCGCGGCCGGGCTCACGTACACGCTCGGCTCGATGACCGGAAAGCCGCGCCACGGCTGGGCGGTCTTCGCCGCGATGTCGCTGCTGTTTCTCGCGATGACGTCGCTCGGCGTCGCGGCGGAAATCCGCGGCAATCCGCTGCATCACCTCGGCCCGAATCTCGAAGGCAAGGAAACGCGCTTCGGCGCCGCCGACTCCGCGCTCTTCGCGTCCGTCACCACCGCCGCGTCGTGCGGCGCCGTGAACGCGATGCACGACTCCTTCACGCCGCTCGGCGGCTTCGTTCCGCTGGCGAACATCCTCCTCGGCGAAGTGGTCTTCGGCGGCGCGGGCGCGGGCCTCTACGGCATCTTCGTCTTCATCATCCTCGCGGTCTTCATCGCCGGCCTCATGGTCGGCCGCACGCCGGAATACCTCGGCAAGAAGATCGAGGCGAAGGACGTGAAGCTGGCCATGCTCACGGTGCTGATCTTCGCCTTGTTCGTGCTCGCCGGCAGCGCGCTCGCGACCGCGACGAATGCCGGCCGATCGTCGATCAGCAACGCCGGACCGCACGGTCTCTCGCAGATGGCGTACGCGTACACGAGCGCCGCGGGCAACAACGGCAGCGCCTTCGCGGGGCTCAACGCGAACACGCGCTTCTACAACATCGGACTCGGACTGGCGATGTTCTTCGGCCGCTTCTTCATGATCATTCCGGTCCTCGGCATCGCCGGCTCGCTCGCGGCGAAGAAGCGCATCGCCGAATCGGCGGGAACGTTTCCCGTCGACGGCGCGCTGTTCGCGATCCTCCTCGCCGGCGTCATCGTCATCGTCGGCGCGCTCACGTACTTCCCGATGCTCTCGCTCGGCCCCGTCGTCGAGCATTTCGTCATGCAGAGCGGAAAGGTGTTCGGATGAAACGCCGCGCGATGTTCGATGCATTCGTGAAGCTCGATCCGCGCCGCATGTGGCGCAATCCGGTGATGTTCCTCGTCGAGGTCGGCGCGCTCGTGACCACGCTGCTCCTGCTGCGCGACCGCACGTTGTTACAACTGCAGATCGCGTTCTGGCTGTGGGCGACCGTGCTCTTCGCGAACTTCGCCGAGGCGCTGGCGGAAGGGCGTGGGAAAGCGCAGGCGGCGGCGCTGCGGAAGACGAAACACGACACCGTCGCGCGACGCCTCACCAACGACGGCGGCGAAGAACCGGTGCCCGCGTCGCAACTGCGCAAAGGCGATCGCGTCGTCGTCGAAGCGAATCAGCTCATTCCCGGCGACGGCACGGTCATCGAAGGCATCGCGTCCGTCAACGAAGCCGCGATCACCGGCGAATCCGCGCCCGTGATCCGCGAGGCGGGCGGCGATCGCTCCGCGGTGACCGGCGGCACGATCGTGCTCTCCGACCGCATCGTCGTCGAGATCACGTCGGAGCCGGGGCAGACGTTCATCGATCGCATGATCCGGCTCGTCGAAGGCGCGGAGCGGCAGAAGACGCCGAACGAGATCGCGCTCGACATCCTGCTGGCCGGCCTCACCATCGTCTTCCTGCTCGCCACCGTCACGCTGAAACCGTTCGCGCTCTACTCCGGCGGCGACGTGTCGATCACGGTGCTCGTCGCGCTGCTGGTCTGTCTCATCCCGACCACCATCGGCGCGCTGCTCTCCGCGATCGGCATCGCCGGCATGGACCGCGTGCTGCAGCACAACGTGCTGGCGATGTCGGGCCGCGCCATCGAAGCCGCGGGCGACGTGAACGTGCTGCTGCTCGATAAGACCGGCACGATCACGCTCGGCAATCGTCAGGCGACCGAGCTCCGTCCCGCGCACGATGTCGACGCGCGCACGCTCGCCGAAGCCGCGCAGCTCTCCTCGCTCGCGGACGAGACACCCGAGGGGCGCTCGATCGTCGTGCTCGCGAAAGAGCAGCACGGATTGCGCGGCCGCGACCTGCACGACCTCGGCGGGCACTTCGTCCCCTTCACCGCGAAGACGCGCATGTCGGGCGTCGATCTGCCGACTGTCGATTCGCCGGCGGTTCGGCGCGTGCGCAAAGGCGCGGCGGATGCGATCGACGCGTTCGTGCGCGCGAACGGCGGCGACTTTCCGGACGACATCCGCGCCGCGGTCGCCACGATCGCGAGCGCCGGCGGCACGCCGCTCGTCGTCGCGGAGGACGCGCGCGTGCTCGGCGTGATTTACCTCAAAGACGTCGTCAAAGGCGGCATGCGCGAGCGCTTCGAGCGGCTGCGGATGATGGGCATTCGCACGGTGATGATCACCGGCGACAACCCGCTCACCGCCGAGACGATCGCGCGCGAGGCCGGCGTCGACGACGTGCTCGCGGAAGCGACGCCGGAGGACAAACTCGCGCTCATTCGCCGCGAACAGGCGGGCGGCAATCTCGTGGCGATGACGGGCGACGGCACCAACGACGCGCCCGCGCTCGCGCAGGCGGACGTCGGCGTGGCCATGAACAGCGGCACGCAGGCGGCGAAGGAAGCGGGAAACATGGTCGATCTCGACTCGAATCCGACGAAGCTCATCGAGATCGTGGAGATCGGCAAGCAGCTGCTCATGACGCGCGGCGCGCTGACGACGTTCTCCATCGCCAACGACGTCGCGAAGTACTTCGCCATCATCCCCGCGCTCTTTCTCGCGACGTATCCGCAGCTGCAGGCGCTGAACGTCATGCATCTCGCCACGCCGCGCAGCGCCATCCTCTCCGCCGTCATCTTCAACGCGCTGGTCATCGTCGCGCTCGTGCCGCTGGCGTTGCGCGGCGTCGCCTATCGCCCGCTCGGCGCGGCGCGCATCCTGCGCCGCAATCTGCTGCTCTACGGCGCGGGCGGCATCGTCGTGCCGTTCCTCGGCATCAAGCTCATCGACCTCGTGCTGGGACTTGTGGGGCTCGCATGAAAGAGCATCTCGTCATCGCCACGCGCACGACGCTCGTGCTGCTCGTGCTGGTCAGCGGCATCTATCCCGCGATCGTGTGGGGAATCGGCCAGCTCGCGTTTCGCGACGCCGCGAACGGCTCGCTCATCGTGCGCGACGGCCGCGTCGTCGGCTCGTCGCTCATCGCGCAGCCGTTCACGAGCGCGCGCTACTTTCATCCGCGACCATCCGCCGTCGATTACAACGCGCAGGGTTCCGGCGGAAGCAACCTCGGTCCGACGTCGCAGAAACTGCGCGACCGCATCGTCGCGGACGTGCGCGCACTGCAGACGACGACGCGCGCGACGAACATCCCGCCCGACGCCGTCACGACGTCCGCGTCCGGACTCGATCCGCACATCTCGCCCGAATACGCGCTGCTGCAAGTGCCGCGCGTCGCGCGTGCGCGGCATCTCGACGAAGCCAACCTCCGCGCGCTCGTGCGCGGTCACACCGAGGGACGCTTTCTCGGCGTGTACGGCGAGCCGCGCGTCAACGTGTTGCAGCTCAACCTCGCGCTCGACGCGCTGGTCTCCCGCGATGGCGCGCGCGAGTGAGCCGCGCCGGCCCGACCCCGACGAGCTGCTGCGTCTCGCCGGCACGAGTCGCGATGGGCGCGGGCGCCTCGCCGTGTACCTCGGCATGGCCGCGGGTGTCGGCAAGACCGTGCGCATGCTCGACGATGCGCACGCCGCGCGCCGCGCCGGCATCGACGTCGTGCTCGGCTTCGTCGAAACGCACGGCCGCATCGAGACCGCGCAACGCATCGGCGAGCTCGAACAGATCGCGCGCCGGACCGTCGTGCATCGCGGCGTGACCATCGACGAAATGGATGTCGACGCGATCCTCGCGCGGCACGCCGATCTCGTCGTCGTCGACGAGCTGCCGCATACGAACGCGCCGGCGTCGCGCAACGAAAAGCGCTGGCAGGACGTCGAGGAGATCCTCGCCAGCGGCGCGTCGGTGATGACCGCGCTCAACGTGCAGCATCTCGAAGGCGTGCAGGACGTCGTCCGCTCCGCCACCGGCATCGACATCCGCGAGCGCGTTCCGGATCGCATCCTTCGCGACGCGCACTCCGTCGTGCTCGTCGACATCCCGGTGCCGGAACTGCTCGAGCGACTGCGCGCGGGAAAGATCTATCCGCCGGAGCAGGCCGCGCGCGCGCTCGGCAACTTCTTTCGCGCGGAGCTGCTCACGCGTTTGCGCGAGCTCGCGCTGCTGCAGACGGCGACGTTCAGCGGCGCCGCGCAGAACGGCGACGTCACGAGCGAAGTGCGGCTGGCGGTCGCGGTGCCGTTCGATCCCGAGATCGCGCGTCCGCTGCTCTTGCGCGCGTCGCGGATCGCGGGACGGATGAACACGCGCTGGTTCGCGCTGTACGTGCGGCAGGAGCGCGAACATCCGCGGAACATCACCGCCGAGGAGCATCGGAAGCTCAGCGAGAACGTGCAGCTCGCGATCGCGCTCGGCGCGACCGTCGTCACGCGCGAATCGGAAGACATCGCCGGCGCGATCTGCGCGTTCGCGGCGGAAGCGCGCATCAACCTGCTCGTCGTCGGCAAGCCGACGCGCCCCGGCTTCTTCAGCCGCTTCGTGCCGAGCATCGTGCACAAGCTGCTCGACCGCGGCGGCGGCTTCGATCTGGTGATCGTCGACACCGCCCGCGCCGAGCGACCTTAAGAAACCATTAAGATCCATCGTATCAACGACTTCCGGCGTTAGACTCGAAGTCGATGTCGAGCGCACAGAGACACGAAGAACCCTCGGATTCCCTCCTTCCCGGCGAGTCGTTCGCCGACCGCGTGCAGCGCAGGATTCTCGGCGAACGGCGCGACCTCACCGATCCGCACGCGCTGCACAAGATCTCGCTGATCGCGTTTCTGGCGTGGGTCGGCCTCGGCGCCGACGGGCTCTCCTCGTCCGCGTACGGTCCGGAAGAAGCGTTCCGCGCGCTCGGCGAACATCACTACCTCGCGCTCGGCCTGGCGCTGGCCACCGGCATCACGGTGCTCATTCTCTCCGCGTCGTACTCGAGCATCATCGAACAGTTCCCGACCGGCGGCGGCGGCTACGTCGTCGCGTCGCGCTTGCTCGGGCCGCGCATCGGCGTCATTTCCGGTTGCGCGCTCGTCGTCGACTACATCCTCACGATCACGGTCTCGATCGCGTCGGGCGGCAACGCCATCTTCAGCTTTCTGCCGGCGTCGTGGCACGCGTGGAAGATGGCGATCGAAGTCGCGGCGATCGTGCTGCTCATCGCGCTCAATCTGCGCGGCGTGAAAGAGTCGGTGAAAGTGCTGACGCCGATCTTTCTCGTGTTCCTGGCGACGCACGCGCTGCTCATCGGCTGGGCGATCTTCACGCACGCGGGCGCGATCCCGGAAGTCTCGCATCGCTTGTCGACGGAGTACGCGGGCGGACTGGCGACGCTCGGCGCGGGCGGCATGCTGCTGCTGTTCCTGCGCGCGTACTCGCTCGGCGGCGGCACGTACACCGGCATCGAGGCGGTGTCGAACGGCCTTCAGATCATGCGCGAGCCGCGCGTGCACACCGGAAAAAAGACGATGGTCTACATGGCCGTCTCGCTCGCGCTGACCGCGTCCGGAATCCTCATCGCGTATCTGCTGCTGCAGACGCGGCCGCTCGAAGGCAAGACCATGAACGCGGTGCTCTCCGAGACCGCGTTCGGCGCGTGGCACCTCGGCGCATTACCGGTCGGCTACTGGCTCGTGCTCGTGACGCTGATCTCCGAGGGGTTGCTGCTCTTCGTCGCGGCGCAGGCAGGCTTCATCGACGGACCGCGCGTCATGGCCAACATGGCCGTCGACTCGTTCTTCCCGCACCGTTTCGCCGCGCTGTCGGAACAGCTGTCGATGCACAACGGCGTGATGCTGATGGGCGGCGCGGCGCTGGCGATGCTCTTCTACACGAAGGGCAACATCCACGTGCTCGTGGTGATGTACTCGATCAACGTCTTCCTGACGTTCACGCTCTCGCAGCTCGGCATGTGGCGCTTCTGGTGGCCGCGCCGCGGCGATGGTCAACGTGCGTACCACATCTTCATTCACGGTCTGGCGCTGGCGATGTGCGCGGCCATTCTGGTCGTCACGATCTTCGAGAAATTCGGCCACGGCGGCTGGGTCACGGCGGTCATCACCGCGCTCTTCGTGCTGCTCTGCCTGCGCGTGCGCAGGCACTACGACTCGATCCGCGCCGGCCTGCGCCAGCTCGACGACATCCTCGGCAGCATTCCGACGAGCGGCACGCCGAACGACCAGCCGCTCGCGCCGAACGCGCCGACCGCGGTGATCCTCGTCAGCGGCTTCAACGGCCTCGGCGTGCACACGATCCTCTCGACGCTGCGCTTCTTCCCCGGCCTGTACAAGCAGTTCATCTTCGTCTCGATCGCCGTCGTCGACTCGGGCCACTTCAAAGGCCGCGAAGAGATCGAAGCGCTGCAGCGCGAGACGGACGAGCAGGTGCAGCGCTACGTCAGTCTCACGCGGCGCCTCGGCTTCCCCGCCGAAGGCGTGACCGACATCGGCACCGAGGTCGTGGCGGAGGCGACGATCGTGTGCGAGCGCGTCGCGCGCGACTATCCGAAAGCGACGATCATCTCGGGCAAGCTCGTCTTCCGGCAGGAGCGGATGTTCAACCGCCTGCTCCACAACGAAACGCCGACGCTCATTCAGCGCCGCCTGCAATGGCTCGGCGTGCCGATGGTCGTGCTGCCGGTGCGCGCGAGCGTCTGACGCGCGTCACGGCGTTCTCATGGCGTCAGCAGGGTCACCTGCTGCGTGTCGTTGTTCGTGACGGAGACATACGCCCAGAACGGCGCGTCGCCGTCGAGCGGCTCGATCTGCACCTGCACGTGTGGCGTGCTCGCCGGAACGACCGGGAGCGCGAGCGTCGCGAACGCCACGTCCCACACCGAGCCTTCAAAGAGCGGATCGAGCTCCGTCGTCACCGGCAGCTCGAGCAGCGTGTCGACCGGAAGCGGCGTCGTGTATCCCTCGAACGCCGGCACGAAGACGTCGGCCTGGGTCAGCACGCGCACGCGGTACGGATGCGCGTGGCCGTCGACGCTGAACACGCGCACGTTCGCGCGGAAGCGGCTGCCCATGGGCACGCCGGGAATCGTGGTCGCGCCGTGGCGGAAGTCCGCCTCGCGCACCGCCGGCACGCGCGTGCCGAACGTCTGGTCGTCGCGCGAGGCATCGTAGAGGCGCGTCTCGAACGTGAGCTGCGACGCGAGCGCCTTCGGCACCATGACGCGCACGGGAGCGTGCGCGTTCGCGAGCTCGAGATTGACGGTCGCGTGCGGCGCCACCGTGAGGAACTCGACGAACGACGGCGAGATCAGCACGTTGTACGGGAACAGCGGCAGATCGAAGCGCATCGACCACGCCGAGTCGTTGCGGATGAAGCTCTCCGCGCGCCACACCGAGCCGTTCGCGCCGAACACGTCCTCGCCTCCGCCGGCATGCGGAAGCAGGATCGTCTCGAAGTCGGAAGGAGCGACGAACAGCATCGCGTCTTCGACCGCGGCATTGCCCTGCGCGGTGTGCACTTCGAGATTCGCAACGCCCGGCGGCATGTCGTCCGGAACGCTGATGAGGAGCTTCGATCCGTTCCCGAAGAAGGGCACCGCTTCGCCGCCGACCAGCACCGAAACACCCGGACAGTTCGTCCCGCAGATGCCGAGATCGACGCCGGTCAGGACGACGCGCGCGTAACGGTTCCCGCCCTGCGTGGCGAAGACCGCCGGGTCGATCGCCTGAATCGCCGGCGCGGCGAATGCCGCGGTCGAGAGCGCGAATGCGAGAGCGAGAGAGAAGCCAAACATGCGGCGCATGTGCGCATTTTATGGCGTTACAGCATGACCGTCAAACGGCGCTTCCGCGCGATCACGATTCAGAGTCGGACACGGTCTGAATGTCCGGCCACTGCGCGCGCGCACTGCAGTACGCGGCGACCGTCGCCTGCAGCTCCGCGAGATGAAACGGCTTGAGGAGAATGGCGTCGGCATCGGGCGCATACCGCGCCGCATTCGGCGTGGTGGTGAGGATGATCTTCGGACGCTGCGGCGGCGGCGCGTGGCGGAACTCGCGCAGCAGCGCGTCGAGCTCCGGCGTATCGCTCGACACGATCACCGCGGCGTAACCGCCGAACCGCAGCGCATCGGCGGCTTCGAGCGCGTCGCTGCTCGCGGTGACCTGGAGCGCGCAGCGCCGCAGGACGGCGACGAGCAACGCGCGGATCGAAGGATCGGGATCGAGGACGAGGACGTGGGCGAGCGATCGGCTGGTCATGAGCGCGTTCCGCGGTCGAGCGGGACGATCAAGATAGGGTCGCCGGTGCAAACGCAATATCGGGAGAGATGCGCAGCGGTCGGGTGAAACCCCTACACGAGCTGGAGCGTGCGATGCGCCGTCACGCCCCGGCGCCGCTCGCTTTCGCGTGTTCGTCGAACACCGCCTGCCGCACGATGTCGGCGCGGCGTTGCGTCTCCTCGGCGAACTCGAGCAGCGCACGCGCGTCTCCGGCGTGCGCCTCGCGCGCGTGCGCGGCCGCCTGCCGCATCAGCATGGCGCGCTCCTCGAGCGCGCGAATGGCGCTCCACAGCGAGTCTTCGATCACGTCGTCCATGTCCGCGAGGAGACTCTCGAGCGTGTAGGCGTGACCCGTGTGGCAGCGGAAGCGCAGCGGATTCGCGTCTTTCATCTGCAGCAGAACGCCGTGACACTCCGGGCAGGCGTACATCGACGGCGTGCCGAGCTTCTGCACGCCCACCGTGGTCGCTTTGTCTTCCTTCGCGATCTTCACCTCGATCTCGATGTCCTCGGGCACAGCCAGTTCTCCTTCCCGCGCGTCGGCGCGCGTCGCGGCGAGCCGCACGAGCAGCGGTGCGAGCTCCGCGACGCGGACCTTGTAGTCGACGCGCACGTAGGTCAGCGCGCTCAACGGCATCGACGGCGCGAGCGCTTCGTCGGGATCCTGAACGACCGTCGTGCCGCCGAGCTGCTTGATCGTCCACAAACCGTTCACTCCGTCGTCGAGCCCGCCGCTGAGAATCACGCCCACCACGCGCGGTCCATACGTCTGGGCGGCAGAGCGGAACAAAGGATCGATGGCAGGGCGGAAACGGTTCTCGCGCGGGCCGCGGGTGAGCTCGATCTTTCCGGGAGCGACCAGCATGTGATGGTCCGCGCGCGCGACGTAGATCCATCCCGGCTCGATGCGCTCACCGTGCACCGCGTACTTCACCGGCAGCGGACCGGCCTCAGCGAAGATGTGCGCGAGCACGCCGGGCGAGTCGGGCGAAGTGTGCAGGACGACGAAGATGGATGCCGGAAAGTCGGCCGGCAGGCTGCCGAACACGCTCCGCAGCGCCTCGATGCCACCGGCGGAAGCGCCGATGACGATGATGTCTTTCCCGGGCATGGGGAACGGCCCCGCACGATCGGTACCACCGTGGCGGCCAACATGCATGATCCGCGCTGCTACCATCGCGTCATGAGCGAACGCGAGACGATCGGAACCGAGCCGGGCGAGGACACCGCGCAGAAGAAGTTTCTCGTCGTCGGCGTCGGCGGTTCGGCCGGCGCGATCGCATCGTTCCGCGAGTTCTTCCGCCACGTCCCGTCGACGAGCGGGATGGCCTACGTCGTCATCCTGCATCTCTCTCCTGAATACGACAGCCATCTCGCCGAGGTGCTGCAGGCGGTGGCGAGGATCCCCGTGGTGCAGGTGCGCACGTCGGTGCACGTCGAGCCCGATCGCGTGTACGTGATTCCGCCGAACAAGAGTCTGGAGATGAACGACGGCCAGCTGATCGTGTCGAGCGTGACCAGCTACGAGGAGCGGCGCGCGCCGATCGACATCTTCTTCCGCACGCTGGCCGACACGCACGACTCGAGCGCGGTGTGCGTGGTGATGTCCGGCAGCGGCTCGGACGGCTCGATGGGGCTGCGGCGCGTCAAGGAGTACAACGGTCTCGTGCTGGTGCAGGACCCCGCCGAAGCGGCCTTCGGCGAGATGCCGCGCAACTGCATCGCCACCGGCCTCGTCGACTTCGTCGTCCCGGTCGCGGACATGCCGCAGCGCATCCTGCACTACCGCGATCAGCTGCGCACGCTGAGCGTGCCGGACGACACGAAAGAACGCCCCGAGGACGACGAGCAGGCGCTGACGGAGGTCTTCACGTTGCTGCGTCTGCGGACCGGCCACGACTTCACGAACTACAAGCGGCCGACGGTGCTGCGGCGCATCGAACGCCGCATGGCCGTGCGCGACGTCGACACGCTGCCGGCATACGCCGCGTTCCTGCGCGAGCGGCACGAGGAAGCGCATGCGCTGCTCGCCGAGCTGCTCATCAGCGTCACGAACTTCTTCCGCGACCGCGAGGTGTGGGAGAAGGTCGAGCTGAACATCCTCCCGAAGCTGCTGGCGTCGAAGCGCGCCGAAGACCATCTGCGCGTGTGGGTGCCCGGCTGTGCGACCGGCGAAGAGGCGTACTCGATCGCCATGCTGCTGGCGGAGAAAGCGCCGCCGAATCTGCAGATCTTCGCCACCGATCTCGACGAGCACGCCATCGCCCGCGCGCGCGACGGCTGGTACAGCGACACCGAGGTCGCGGACGTGCCGCCCGAGCGCCTGCGCCGCTTCTTCCTCAAAGACGGCGCCGGCTATCGCGTGCGGCGCGAGCTGCGCGAGATCGTGCTCTTCGCGCACCACAACCTGATCAAGGACCCGCCGTTCTCGCACCTCGATTTCATCTCGTGCCGCAACCTCCTCATCTATCTCAATCGCGGCGCGCAGCAGCGTGCGCTCGAGGTGATGCACTTTGCGCTCGAGCCGGACGGCTATCTGCTCCTCGGCACCGCCGAGGCGGTCGACGGCTCGCCGTCGCTCTATTCGCTCGTCGACAAGGAAGCGCACGTCTATCGCGCGCGTGCGGTCGAGCGGGCCATGCTGCTCCCGCCGCTCCCGCGCGCGATCGCGCCCATCGATACGCCCGCGCTGCTCGCCACGGACGTCACGCCGCCGGAGCTCAAGGCGCGGGACCGCTTCGCGCCGATCGATCTGCATCACCGGCTGCTCGAGGAGTACGCCGCGCCGTCGGTCGTCGTCGACGACCAGTACAACATCGTGCATCTCTCCGAGCGTGCCGGCCGCTATCTGCAGTTCCCGCGCGGCGAGGCGACGTCGAACGTGTTGAACGTCGTCCGCCAGGAGCTGCGCATCGATCTGCGCTCCGCGCTCTTCCAGGCCGCGCAGAAGCGAACCATCGTCGCGGCGCGCAACGTCGTGGCGCATACCAGCGACCGCGAGGAGCGCATCGACCTCGTCGTTCGTCCCGCGCTCACCGCCGACGATCCGGCGCGCGGCTTCTTTCTCATTCTCTTCGAGGAAGCGAACCGCGGGACGGAGATGCCGGCGCACGAGGCCACGGCCGTCGAGCCGGGCACGCGCCAGCTCGATGAAGAGCTGCTGCGCGTGAAGGCGCAGATGCGCGCCACCATCGAGCAGTACGAGGTGCAGGCGGAAGAGGCACGCGCCGCGAACGAAGAGCTGCAGGCGATGAACGAGGAGCTGCGCTCGACCGCCGAGGAGCTCGAGACCAGCCAGGAGGAACTGCAGTCCGTCAACGAAGAGCTGCAGACGGTCAATCAGGAGCTGAAGGTCAAGATCGACGAGATCTCGCACGCCAGCGACGACCTGCGCAATCTCATGAGCTCGACCGACATCGGCACGATCTTCGTCGATCGTGCGCTGCGCGTGAAGCTCTTCACGCCGGGCGCGCGAGAGGTCTTCAACCTCATCTCCGCCGACGTCGGCCGTCCGCTCTCCGACATCACGCACAAGCTCGACATTGACGGGCTGGGCGACGCGATGGCGCGCGTGCTCGAACGCCTGCAGACCATCGAGCAGGAAGTGCAGACGCGCGACGGCGCCTGGTACCTGATGCGCCTCCTTCCGTACCGCACATCCGAGGACCGCATCGACGGCGTGGTGCTCACCTTCCTCGACATCACCGAACGGCACAAGGCCGAAGCCGCGCTACGCCGCACCGAAGAGCGCTATCGCACGCTGTTCGTCTCGATGGACGAAGGCTACGCCGTCGTCGAGGTGATGGCGAACGCCGACGGCGCGTGGAGCGACTTCCGCTTCCTCGAGGTCAATCCGGCATTCGAGAAGCAAAGCGGAATGCACAACGCCGCCGGACGGACCGCGACGGAGATCCTCGGCACGCCCAATCCGCGCTGGGCGCAGATCTACGGCAAGGTCGCCGAAAGCGGCGAGCCGTCGCGCTTCGAGGAAACGGAGCCGGTCCTCGGCCGCACGTTCGATCTCTACGCCTTTCGCCTCGGCGACCCGCACAACCATCGCGTGGCCGTGCTCTTCATGGACATCACGCGGCGCAAGCGCGATGAAGCGGCGCTGCGCGAATCGCAGGCGCAGTTCCACGCCATCGCCAACGTCGTTCCCGATCTGCTCTGGATGAGCGAGCCGTCCGGCGAGACGACCTGGTACAACGACCGCTGGCTCGCGTACACCGGGCAGAGCCGCGAACAGGCGCGAGGCTGGGGCTGGACGGAGGCGATCCATCCCGAGGATCGCGCGCGCTCGGTCGAGCAGTACGCGCGTGCCGTCGCCGAGGCGCGGCCGCTGCAGCAGGAGCATCGCATCCGCGGCGCATCGGGCGAGTACCGCTGGTTCCTCATCAACGCCGCGCCGCTGCGCGATCACCAGGGACGCGTGATCCGCTACTACGCCGCCGCGACCGACCTGCACGCGCAACGCATGGCGCGCGAGGAGCTCGAGGAGCGCGTCCGCGAGCGAACGCAGGCGCTGCTCGATCTCAGCTTGAACCGCCAGCAACTCCTCGAACGGCTCGTCACGGCGGCCGAGGAAGAGCGGCAGCGCATCGCGCGCGAGCTGCACGACGAGATGGGCCAGCACATCACCGCGCTGCGTGTCGGGCTCGAGTCGCTGAAGCCGCGCGACGAACGCATCACGGAGCTGAAAGCGATCATCACGCGCATCGATCAGAGCATCGACCGGCTCACGCTGGAACTGCGTCCGCCGGCGCTCGATCAGCTCGGACTGCACGGCGCGATCTCTTCGCTGGCGGACGAGTTCTCCGCCGCGAGCGGCATTCGCGTCGCCGTCCACCTCGGCATCGGCGACGGCGACCGCTTCTCCGACGCGATCGAGAGCACGCTCTACCGCGTCGTGCAGGAGTCGCTCACGAACGTCTGGAAGCACGCCGCGGCGACGACCGTCAGCGTGATTCTCGAGCGCGAGCGCGACATCCTGCGGCTCATCGTCGAAGACAACGGACGCGGGTTCGACGCGGCGCCTTCCGGTGATGGCGTCGCGCCGCGCGGACGCTTCGGACTGCTCGGCATCCGCGAGCGTCTGGCGCTCGTGCGCGGCACGCTCGACCTCGAGTCGCAGCCCGGCAGCGGCACGACGATGTTCGCGCGCGTGCCGCTCCCGGAAACGGAGAGCGCGGGATGACGAAGACCCGCGTGTTTCTTCTGGACGACCACGCGGTCCTGCGCCAGGGCTTGCGCCTCTTGATCGATGCGCAGGCGGACATGCAGGTGATCGGCGAGGCCGCGCGCGGACGCGGCGCGGCGGATGCCGTCACGCGCGCCGGCGGTGCCGACGTCGTCGTGCTCGACCTCTCGCTCCCCGATGCGAGCGGACCGGCCGTGGCCGCCGAGCTGCGCGCGGCGTTGCCGGAGACGAAGGTCGTCGTGCTCACGCGTCACGCGGAGAAGGCGTACGTCCAACAGGTCCTGCAGAACGGCGCGAGCGGCTACGTGCTCAAGCAGACCGCCGGCGACGAGCTCGTCTCCGCGATCCGCACCGTGCTCTCCGGCGGCACGTATCTCGACCCGACCGTGGCGGGCAAGATGTTCGAGTCGGGAACGGCGATCCGCGGTGCGGCGAGCGACGAGCTCACCGCGCGCGAGCGCGAGGTGCTGACGATGGTGGCGTACGGACATACGAACAAGGAGATCGCCGCCGTCCTCGGTATCACCGTCAAGACCGTCGAGACGCACAAGGCCAACGGTATGCAGAAGCTCGACATCGGAAGCCGCGCCGATCTCGTGCGCTACGCGCTGAGCCAGGGCTGGCTCGAGCGGCCGGCCTGACGTCAGTGACTGCGCGCGTAGGCCGGCAGCGGCGCGGGCGCGCCTGCGAGCTCCGCCGCCGCGCGCGCGGCACCGAGCAGCACCGCCGCGCGCTTGCGGTCGCGCTCGAGCTGCGCCGCCGCATACAACACGTTCGCGAGCTCGAGCGTCGTGCGCCGCATCTCGTTTCCGAGCAGCAGCTCGTGCATCGTGCGCGACTCGCTTCCCAGCAACGCGCGCAGCTTCGGCACGCTGCGGAGGAAACGCTCCACGCGCGCGACGTTCACCGTCGCCGCGCTTCCCTCTTCGAGATCGGCGCCGCGGTGGCTTCCGCGCACGCGATGCTGCCGCGACTGCTCGCTGCAACGGCGCACCGCGTCGACGAGCGCGCTGACCTCGAACGGCTTCCGCACCACCGCGAATGCCTTCGCGAGTGCCGCGTTCTTCACGACCGCAGCCGGCGCCGTGGTCATGATCACCGTCCGCCGCAACACCTCGGCCGGCACGCGCTCGATCTCCTCCAGCGCCGCCGCGCGATTGCGCGCGGAGAGATCGACGTCGCGCACGATCGCGGCCGCGGTCTGCTCGGCGTCCGCGCCGATCGCATCGCAATCCGCGTAACCGCGAGTGGTGAAGCCGGCGCGGCGCAGCAAGGCGGCGACCATCGTGCGCACGGCCTCGTCGCGGTCGACGATCAGCACGACGCCGCGATTGCCTTTCTGCGGGATTTCCGCCATGCGTGCAGAATGTCGCACGCGGCGTTTGGTGTCCCTCAGGGAAATGCCTGACAAACGCGCAGTCGAGGCAGACGCAAGCGCACGTTCATGAGATGAAAAACTCTCCCCGCCCGCGCGGGGAGAGTTTTTGCGAGAACGCCTGAAGTTACTGCAGACCGAGGGCGCGGGGCGCGTTGATCTTCCCCTTGCCGTAGAACGGATCGGTGCCCGGCTGGCCGAGGTCGTCGGCCGACTGCTGCAGGCGCGCCTTCACCTGCGACGGCTTGTCCTTGCCGACGTTCTCGACGATGAGCGCGGCCAGACCGGTGACGTGCGGCGCGGCCATCGACGTGCCGTTCGCGCCGACGATGAAGTTGCCGGTGCGGCAGATCGTCAGGCCGACGGACGCCGCGCTGCGCGAGCACGCGGAGTAGACGAAGCCGCCCGGGTTCGTGGCGCCGCTGCCGGTGCCGCCCGGCGCGGAGACGTTGATCGACGAGCGGCCGAAGTTCGTGTAGCCGGCGATGGCGTCGTAGCCGTTCGGCCACGGGCCGTTCACGCTGCCCGACGCCGAAGGTCCGAGCGCGGAGACGCAGACGGTGTTCGGCGCGTCGCAGTACGTCGTCTCGATGTTGCCGTCGTGGTCGAGATCGCGGCCGTCGTTGCCCGCGGCCACCACGATGAGTGTGCCCTTGCGATGCGCGTAGTTGAAGACGCGGTTGATCATGCCGATGAAGCGGCCGTTGCCCGCCTTCGTGAAACCGCCGCCGAGGCTCATGTTCGCGACGTCGGCGTCGATGTCGGCGGCATACAGAACGCCGCTGAGCACGGAGCCGAACGAGCCGCTGCCGGCGGTGCACTGTCCGAACTGATCGGTCGTGAGTCCGAGCACCTTCACCGGCACGAGGCGCACGCGCGAGGTGACGCCAGCGGTCGCGCGCGCGTTGCTGGAGACCGTCGCGGCGACGTGGGTGCCGTGGAAGACGAGATCGTCCGTCGCACCGAACGTGAACGGCGCGCCCGGCACGCAGGCCGGGTTGTCGAGCTGGAACTGCGCGCCGAGCGAGTAGTCGACGAGGCCGGCCAGATCGACGTGCGGGCTCGCGCTGCGGTCGATGCCAGTGTCGAGGATGGCCACGCGGACGTTCGGCGAGCCGATGCGGCCCGCGGCCCACGCGACGTCCGCACCGATGGAGCGCATGTTCCACTGGCGCGCGAAGAACGCGGCCGTCGACGGCACGGCCGTGCTGGTGGCATCGGCGAACGACTGCTCGGCCGAGGCCACTTCGATCTGATCGTCGAGGACGAAGTTCTCGTCCGCCTGTACTTCAGCGACACCGGAGAGCGCGCCGAGACGGGCCGCGCCGTTCGCGTCGATACCGGACACGATGGCCATGACCTCGTGCTGGAACGCGACCCGGCCGCCCACGCTGGCCACCGTCGACGAGAAATTCGCCGGCGAGCCGTTCTTGAAGGCGACGATGTAGTCACCGGCGAACGCGCCGGCAGCCACGGAGAGCAAACACACTACGAACGCACCGCGCATCAGATTCTTCATATGCACCTGGACCGATCCTTTCGTGATGTGGGAAAGAGCGGCCGTAGTGTAGTGCGGGATCGCGGGATGTCAAGCAGTACTTACGGACGGCCGTCAGCTGTTCGGGGTGAGGATATACGTCACCAGTCCGCCGTGGCGCCGCGTGGGATCGGCGACGAGGTGGAACTCCTTCCCGCTGACGTGTTTGATGCCGATGCTCAGATGGGTACAGGTGCCGTTGATCTTGAGCTCATTTCCGTTGCCGGGAGTGAGTTTGCAGTCGATCTTGTCCCACAGGCTGTAGTAGTCGGCTTTGGCCATCGGGTCGTAATACTTCTTGAGAAGCTTGACCAGCACCGCGGCGTGGCTCGTAAAGACGAAGAACCCGTCTTTCTTGATGCCGTTGTATTCGATATTGCTCTTGATCTGCGGATCGATGAACGTAGGGACTCTCACAATCGCCGACTGGTTCTGCGGGAGTACATAATCCGTCTCGGCGTCCACGCCGTACTTCTGGAGAATCGTGGCGAACGCATTCGCGAGCGTAATGCAGCTTCCGTAGCGGTCCAGTGAATTCGGGTTCTCCATGAAATCCTCGGCCTGGTCGTCGGTGCCGATGAACGCCGTCCCATTGACCAGCGCGGACGCAGAGTACCGGAAGCCATAGTTCGTGAATTCTTTGAACAGCCTGTCGACGAACAGCCGCAGGCTGGCCTTGTCGTTTACATGGACGGCCGTGGATCCGTAATAGAGCTCGCCCTTCTTGCCTTTGGTCACGCTACGCGTGATGTACCCCATCGGATCGCGCTGCTGCCATTGAATATTGCTCCAGCCAAGGCGCAGGTGCGTCAATCGCGTATCGAGCGTGGTGAGGTCGTTTTCGAGCGCGTTGTACTGCCCTTCGTTGTACGCGGCCCGATCGAGATTGTTGAATCGCTGCTGGATCTGGACCAATACGGTCGGCGGCCGCATCCAGGAACGGTTCGTCGCAAAGTCATTGAGCGTATTCGCGATTTTCGTGCGCAGATTGTCGCGCAGCGTATTGATGCGCGTCTCCTGTTCGTTGTAGCCCTGCATGAAGCCGAGCAGCCAATTGAAGCGGTTGTATGTGAGCGGCTGGGCCGTACCCGGCGGGAGCCGCCGCGGCGGCGCGGCATCCACGCGCTGCACGGCCTGAATCGCCATCCGCTCCGCCTCCGCTTCCAGCATCGCATCCTGCACGACCGCCACGCCGCTGCCGCTTACATTCCGCACGCGTCCCGTCCGCTGCTGCACGACGTGCGCGAGCTCGTGCGCGAGCGTATGCCGCCCATGCGGCGTGGCCGGATCGTACTGGCCGGCCGCGAAATGAATGTGCGAGCCGTGCGTGAACGCCTGCGCGCGGATCGCCTGCGCCACCGCGCTCGACGGATGGACGCGCACGTGATCGAACCGCTGCCCGAACGCCGCTTCCATCCGCTGCCGTACATCGGCCGCCAATGGCTGCCCACCCTGCACCGGCAACCGCGCCGCCTCCTGCGGCGAGAGCCGCGCCGGAACCTGTGCCCCGCGAGGAAACCGCCCTTGAATCACCGAGCCGTTCATCGGATGAGCCATGATCCCTCGTCTCCGTCGTTCAGCGTCTCGGGAAGTAAGGAGATTTTACGACAGGGGGAGTTTTGGCTGTGGCGGGAGGGCTCGAACCTCCGACCACCGGATTAACAATCCGGCGCTCTACCAACTGAGCTACACCACAGTACGTGCGCGGCGGGAGGGGGATGGTGGCGCGGTCAGCGGGGGGTTGTCAAGGCGGTGCGGATGGCGCGCAGGCGCTCCAGCGCTTGCGGCATGTCGGCGTGGATGCAGATCGTGTCGAAGGCGATCGGGATGCGGGTGCCGTCGCGGGCGATGACGGCGCGTTCGTTCGCGAGCATTACGGCCTGCGCGGCGGCTTCTTCGATCGTGAGCGTGGAGCCGGTGATGCTGCGCGGGACAAGCGAGCCGTCGGGCTCGTAGCGGCGGTCGGCGAAGGCCTCGCGGATGACGCGCGTGCCGGCGGCTTGGGCGGCGGCGGCCATCTGCGAGCGATCGGGCGCGACGATGGCGATGGTGGGATCGACGGCACACATTGCGTCGACGATCGTGTCCGCGCGCGTGCGGTCTTTGTGCGCGTCGTTGTACAGCGCGCCGTGCGGCTTCACGTGCTCCACGCGCGCGAACGCGCGCAGCGCGGAGATCTGCGCGATGAGCGACGCGCGCAGCGCGTCGGCGTCGAGATCGAGCGAGCGGCGGCCGAAGTGCTCGCGATCGGGATAGGACGGATGTGCGCCGAACGCGACGCCGTAGCGCGCGGCGAAGGCCGCGGCCTCGCGCATCGAGGTCTCGTCGCCGACGTGACCGCCGCACGCGACGTTCGCGGACGTGATCAGCGGCCAGATCCCGTCTTCGTCCGGCGAACCTTCGCCGAGGTCGGCGCTGAGATCGAGATCGAGAGTCACAGCTCGGTTCCTTTCGTTTCGGGTAGGAGCCAGATGAGGACCCCGCCGAGCGCGAAGAACGCGGCGTCGGCGGCGAGGGAGAAGCGGAAGCCGTACGTCGCCGCCGCGGCGCCGATCGCGTACGGCGCGGCCGCGGACGCGAGGCGGCCGCCGTTGTAGCAGAAGCCCTGCGCGCTCGCGCGGATGCGCGTCGGAAAGAGCTCGGCGAGCATCGCGCCGAACAGCGAGAAATAGCCGTGCGCGAAGTAGCCTACCAGCGGGCCGATGAGCAGGAGCGTCAGCTTCGAGCGCGCGCCGAATGCGAACAGCGGCACCACCGCGGTCGCGGCGATCATGAAGAAGGTGAACGCGGGACGGCGTCCGATGCGGTCGGCAATCCAGCCGAAGCTCACATAGCCGAAGAACGCTCCGATCTGCAGCACGATCAGCCACGCGGCCGACTTCGTCAGCGTCAGCCCCGCGCCGCCCTGCGCCACAGGCGTCGCCAGAAACGCGGGCAGCCACGACGTCACGCCCCAGAATGCGACGAGCACGCTGCTCGCGAGGAGCGTCGCCAGCACGACGCGCGCGCGGAATGCGGGGCCGAACAGCTCGAGCCAGCGCGACGGCTCGCGCGCGCGCCACACCTCCGGCTCTTCGACGTTGCGGCGAATCGCGAACGCGAGCACCGCCGGCAGCGCGCCGATGAGAAACAGCACGCGCCAGCCGAAGCGCTCGAGGACGAGCGCGGAAATGCCCGCGGCGAAGAGCGCGCCGATCGCCCACCCCGCCTGCATGATCCCCATCGCCTTCGCGCGATGTTGCGCAGGCCACGTCTCCGCGACGAGTACCGAGCCGCAGGACCACTCGCCGCCCATGCCGAGGCCGACCAGCACGCGCCACGCGATGAGCTGCCAGAGCGCGGACGACGTCGCGAGGCCCGCGGTCGCGGCGGAGTACAGCAGGATGCTGAACGTCATCGCGCGCACGCGGCCGATGCGATCGGCGAGACGTCCGAAGCCGATGCCGCCGATCGCGCTCGCGATGAGCGCCACCGACGTGAGGCCGCCCATCGTCGACTTGGCGAGGCCGAACTCCTGCTGGATCGGCACGACGGCGAAGGTGAAGAGGAGGAAGTCCATCGCGTCGAGCATCCAGCCGAGCTGCGCGGCGAACAATGCGCGCCACGCGCGGCGGTCGACGTCGATGAAGGACATCGCGGCGGAGTGTACAACGCCGCCGCGATGCCGGTTCAACGCGAGAGATTCATCAGGACGAAAGGGCCGCGATCATGGCAACCGCTCACAAGCGCCGGATTCAGGGACTGCACCGGCGGCATCTCAATTTGCATTCGAAGTCGGTTTAAAGCCGGAACATCGACAGCGGACCGCCGTGCGATCCGCCGAACAGCGCCGAATCTTACGCGCCGCCGCAGAGAACCGCGACAGCGATCAGGGCGCCGACCGCAAAACCATTCCAGAAGTCCGTGGCGGCTTCGCTGATGGGGGCGACGACGTTTTCCATTTCTTCGATCATGAGCATGTGAGTGATCTCCTTTTCCATGTAGTGGGCGATTCGATTGGGGGTGTAACTGCCGGGGACATGACAACCGGACGCCGAGGGGCTACTGCATCGTGGCGCTGAGGGTTGCCGTGATCGCGGCTCTCTCCTCCTGATGACTCCTTATTCGTAACGAAGACATTCGATCGGATCGAGCATGGAGGCTTTCCACGCCGGATACAGACCGAAAAGAATTCCGATGGCCGCGGGGACGAGGAACGCGCTGCTGACGGCCCACAACGGAATGGGACTGAACGAGCCGAAGAATCCGTGGCTGATCGCGCCGCCGGCCGCATAGCCGAGCGCAACGCCGGCCGCTCCGCCGAGGAGCGATAAGAGCGACGCTTCAATGAGGAACTGCACCAGGATGTCGCGCGGCTTGGCGCCGACGGATTTCCGGATGCCGATCTCACGCGTGCGCTCGGTGACCGTGACGAGCATGATGTTCATGATGCCGACGCCGCCGACGAGCAGCGCGATCGACACCATGCCGCCGGCCACGGCGCCGATGAAGCGCGTAATGCCGGAGACGATGGAGACGAACTGCCGCTGGCTGAAGACGCGGAAGCCTTCCTGCTCTTTCGGTTTGAGGCCTTTGACGCGGCGTAATGCGGCGGTGACGAGCTCCGCACCGTCATCCGCGCTGACCTTCGAGTCGATGCGCACCTGAAAGAACAGCTGATGGCGCTGCTCTTCGGTGAGCATCGGCAGGCCGGTGCGCAGCGGGATGAGGATCATGCTGTCGGGATCGGCGCCGAGGGTTGCGCCGCGTTCCTCCAGCACGCCGATGATCTCGAGTCCGAGAGACGGCGTCTGAATGATCTTGCCGATGGGATTGCCTTTGATGGCGAGCTTCTCGAGCACCTTCGGGCCGACGATGACCACTTTGCTGCCGAGGCGGATCTCCGCCGGGACGAAATTGCGTCCGGTCTTGACGTTGATGTCGTTGAGCTCGAGATAGGTCTCGTCCGACATCAGCATGTTGACGGAGGTGGTGTGGCCGTTGGCCTTGAGATCGGTGCTCGTCAATGCGAGGGGTGTGACCTGGGTGACCTGGCGCACGAGGCGTTGCACGGCCTTCATGTCGTCTGCGGTCAGGTCGCGATTGCGGACTTTCCCATATTCCTCGAGCGGAACGTCGCCCGGCAGGAGAGGGCGGACGAGCAGCGTCTGGCTGCCGGCGCGCTCGATTTCCTGCAGGATGCTGCGCTCCATTCCCTGGACGAGGCTGACCACGGCGATGACGCTGGTCACGCCGATGACGATGCCCAGGGAGGTGAGGATCGAGCGCATTTTGTTCGCTTGGAGCGATTTGAGCGCCGCACGCAATGGCTCGATGAGGCCGAACATGGGATGAGGTCCTTTCTGTAAATTAATTGAGCGTTTGTGAACCCGAGGCCCCATTACGGCCTTCCGGAGAAGGCCGTAATGGGATGGCCGGAACTGCATGGCGATCCGCAGAAAAGAGCCGCGACCACGGCGATCAGCAACCCGTCAGCTTCACACCCACAGCAAAACTGACGACGACTCGCCAAGGGACTCTTTCAGCCGAAGCCGATTACGACGAGAGAGCCGCGATGATGATGATCGTCGCCGCGCCGGCGCCAGCACCCGCGAGCCACGTTCCGACGCTGGGGGCAACCACTTCTTCCATCTCTTCGATCATGAGCACGTTGTTCATTGGAGTCTTTCCTTTTCTCTGAAGTTGGTGAAACGTTGTTGTTTAGGGACCGGGTCTGTTGGTGGACGACGAACTACGAGGAGAGCGCCGCGATGATGATGATCGTCGCCGCGCCGGCGCCAGCGCCCGCGAGCCACGTTCCGACGCTGGGGGCAACCACTTCTTCCATCTCTTCGATCATGAGCACGTTGTTCATTGGAGTCTTTCCTTTTCTCTGAAGTTGGTGAAACGTTGTTGTTTAGGGACCGGGTCTGTTGGTGGACGACGGACTACGAGGAGAGCGCCGCGATGATGATGATCGTCGCCGCGCCGGCGCCAGCGCCCGCGAGCCACGTTCCGACGCTGGGGGCAACCACTTCTTCCATCTCTTCGATCATGAGCATGTTGTTCATTGGAGTCTTCCTTTTCTTTCTTTTAGTTAGTTTGTGAAAGGGCCCGAAATGAATCAATGCCCGTACTGCGTGTGAAGCAGAGGCGTCTTATGCGCCGCCGCAGAGGATCGCGCCCGCGATGAGCGCGCCGATGGCGAAGCCCTGCCAGAAGTCGTTCGCGGCCTCGCTGATCGGGGCAACGATGGTTTCCATCTCTTCGATCATGACCATGTGCGTAATCTCCTTTCTATAAGATGATGTTGCCGTACTGCCAAAACCGGGGTCCCGTACAACCTAGCGCCGCCAGCTTTACTGCGGGTGTGAGCGCTGCGATTGCCTTGGTCGCGGCTCTTTACTGCCGACCGGACCACGATTCGATTGATGCCTGATTCAGTTGGCGGAGTGCCGCTCCTGCTCGCGCTGTTTCCGCTCCTCCTGCGAGTCGGACAGGTGATGCAGCGTGACGTCCGCCTTGTCCTTGAGATCGCGCAGCTTGCGCAGAGGGCCTGTAATGACCTTGTCGCCTTGTGCGAGACCGTGTTGGACTTCGTAATACTGGCTGTCGGCGATTCCGAGCGTGACCGTCTTCTCGTCGACCTTGCCGTCTTTGTTCGCGACCATGACCACGGAGCGCGTCTGCGGGACGAACAGACCCTGCTTGCGCGCGTCGTCCATCGAACCTTCGCGCTCGAGCACCGACTGCAGCGGCACGCGCACGGCATTGTTCGCGTCCGCGGTCAGAATCACCGCCCGCGCGCTCATACCGGGGCGCAGCAACGCCATGTCGCGGTCGGTGACCGTGAGGAACACCTTGACCTTGTACATGTTCGCGTCCTGACCGGTCGCTTCGGCCGCGGAGGCGATCTCGCTGATCGTGCCGCGGAAAATGCGGTCCGGCAGCGGCTCGACGCTGACCTGCGCCGGCTGACCGACTTTGAGACGCACCACTTCGTTCTCGTTGACCTTGATCTCGGCGCACGTGTCGGTCATGTCCGAGACGACCATGAGCACCGCGCCGGGGAGGTTGCTCGTGCCCGGAATGGCCATTTCGCCTTTTTCCGCGCGCAGTGAGGTCACGCGGCCCACAATGGGCGAGCGGATCTCGGTTTTCGTGAGACCGTCGCGCATGGCCGCGACGTTGGCCTCGTTCTGTGCGACGTTCGCTCGCGCCGACTGTGCGGTGAACTCCGCGCTCTCCATGCCGATCTTCGCCTGGCGGTCCGCCTCGACGGAGACGAGCCCTTGATGGAACAGCGCGTCGGTGCGCTGGTACGTTTCACCCGCGAGCCGCCGGGCCGCGTCGAGACGGGCCGCGTCTTTGCGAGCCGACTCGAGCAGCGCCTCCGCTTGCGAGAGCTGCTGCCGCAGACGCTCCGGATCGATGCGTACGAGCAGCTGTCCCGCCTGCACGTACTCGCCGTCCTTGACCAGGAGCTCCGTGATCTCGCCGGCCACGTTGGTGCCGATGTTCACGCGGGTGCGGGCCTGGATCTCGCCGCTGGCCTGGATGGTCTCGCGCACTTCTCCGCGGTCGACCACGTCCCAGTTGAGGGCGTCGGCTTCGCTGCCGGTCTTTCCGAACGTCAGTCCGAGGCTGAGCATGACCGCGCAGCCGAGGACGATCGCCATCTGAATCTTCGTTCGCTTGCGCATTGGAATCAAACCCAGAAGTAAATTCGCCAGCCGAGGCTCACCACGAGGGCGAGAGCGGTACAGAGAGCGGCTTCTTTGTTCTTGAGGCGCATGACGTGGCGCGTGGCCAGGAAGGTCATGACGAAGAAGCCGATGATGAACGGATCGACCTGTGCGAGGAGCGCATAGAGCTTCGGGTTTTCAGGCCGCAGGTAGAAGGCCAGGCCCGACGGCGCGAGGCGGTCCGGAATCTGGCTGCCGACGTCGCGTAATGCGCTGACGACGCCGATCATGAGGAAGTACGGGACCAGCATGAGGCCCGGCACCGCGGACGCGCTGACGGCCTGCAGGAACTTCGGCTTGCGCTCGGCTTTCGTGCCCAGGCCGACCAGCCAGAACATGAGGCCGAAGAACAGCGTCCCGAAGAGATTGCGGAACGTGACCGCCATGAGCGTCATCGGCATCATGAAGCGCCGCGTGATCTCGATGACGCTTTCGATCTGCGCCGCGGGCATGGAGCCGTTCTTCTCGAGCACCGGACGGTACAGAGCGTCGGCGTCGACCTTGAGGCTCCAGGGCACGACCCACAGCCACGCGGCGATGATGACCAGCAGGAGCGCTCCACCCCAGCGCGGCGTGTCGGCGAGCCGCGTGAAGAGCTGCGTCGGCTGCGTGAAGACGTCGACGGCCTGCTCGAGGAGGGTGGGGGCTTTCAGCCGCTTCTTCGTACGCGGCTGCGGCTCGACCGGCATCGCGTCGGCGCCAACAACAGCGGCAATGGCATTTTCGTGCATGGGATTCTCCGATTGAATGTCGTGGTGATAGGGATTACAGAGTCACTTCTTCGAGCACCGCGATGCGGGAGAGGCTGACCGGCAGGGCCACAATGGCGGCGATCCCGGCCACGATCCAGCTCACAATGACGGTGCTCATCGCGAGCGAGCTGACGAACATGAAGAACGATTCCGGCGAGGTGAACGGGCTCTGTCCGATGACGGCCGGATTCATGAGCACCGCTCCGAGTCCGATCAGCGAGAACATCGTCCCCGCAATCACCCCCGCCAGGGCCGCCGCCTTCACGCCTTCCCTCGGCGCGAAGTTGCCGGCCACGAAACCGATTCCGACGGCGAGCAGCAGCGACAGCATGGCCCGCAGCGAGCCGCTGGCCAGGACGCCCATCCGCATCAGCGGAATCTGCGCGGCCACGCCCGTGAGACCGACTGCCACTCCCAATCCGACGACGTGTTTGACGTTCATTACGCGCTCACCCTTTCCTGCACGGTCCCGCAGACGGTGCACTGTTCATTGCGGGGATTGTCTTGATAGTGGAACTCGAGGCTCGGGACGTTGATGTAGAGCAGGCGTCCCGCGGTCTTGACGTCGCCGAGCTTGGCGAGGTGCAGGACCACTTCGTTCGACAGCAGTCCGGCCGTCGCGGAGACCATCGGTCCGAGCGTGCCGAACGCGCCGCGGTCGAATTTCGGGAACTCCAGCGGATTGCATTCGAGACAGGCGGACTGTCCCGGGATCACCGTGGCGCCGACGACCGTGCCCTGCGCGAGGAAGCCGCCGCCCGAGAACGGGATGCCCTTCCGGATGCAGGCTTCATTGATGAGCGTAATGGCGTTGACGGGATTGTCGAGGGCGCGCACGACGAAGGTGCTGCCTTCAATGGCCTCGCTGATCTCTTCGACGTTCTGTACGAATTTGTGCGTCTTGCGGATGCGCAGCTGCGGATTGAATTCGAGCAGGCGCTCGGCGGCGACGTCGACCTTGTAGCGGCCGATGTCGGCGGGCGTGAAGAAGAGCTGGCGATTGAGGTTGGTGAGCTCGATCTTGTCGGCGTCGACGAGATGCAGTTCGCCGATGCCGCAGGAGGCGAGGTTCCACGCCACGTGCGTGCCCAGTCCGCCGACGCCGAGGATCGTGACCGACGCATTGCGCAGGCGGTCGAGCGCTTCCAGCTCGCTGCCGCGGACGTTCGCGTTCATGCTGAACCAGCCCAGCTGCCGCGAGTAGCGGAGATTCTCCTCGCTGAGCTCCCACTCCGACGTATAGCGGAGATAGCGGTGATGCCACAGGCGCTGGATGACGTTCTCGAATTCCGGCAGCCACGCGGCCTGCTCTTTGAGCCGCGGCAGCGTGTACGAGCCATCGCGCAGCAGCGGGATGAATTCGAAGAGCGACGCCGGCGCCTGCACCGTCAGAGAATCGGGCGCGGTCCAGCCGAAGATGAATTCCTGGTTGTCCGTACTGATCACGGTGACGTGCGGATTGAGACGGATGGGACGCTCGGGATCGAGCGTGTAGGTGACGAATGCGGCCGGGGCTTGCTGACGCGGGCGGGGCGCCGCAACCGCGGGCGCCGCGGCGGCGGCCTGTTTGCGCGCCTTGCGCAGTTGCAGTGCGAAGCGGCCGGCGAACGTCAGCGCGAGGAGGACCACGGCGCCGGCGACGGCCCAGATGCTGGCACGCGACGAGACGCCGAACCAGCTCGCGATGCGGAACAGGAAGCCGAGACCGCCCGCCCACATGGCCGTACCGAACCACATCGATGAGATGCCGAAGCAGAACAGGAGCGCGCGGGTCATCGGCGTCAGCGACAGAACCGCGTTGTAGCGAAGACGCGCGCCCTGTACGGGACGGCGCAGCATCGCGGAGGAGAGCGTCACGCGCACCCACTCGATGCTGCGGTCGCGGAGATTGGTCATCGGCAGCGCATTGGAGAGCGCCCAATAGCCGTCCAGACGGACGAACGGCAGCACATTGAGAAGAATCGTGGAGAGATTTGCGGCCGCGAAGATGATCAGCAGGTCCGCATTATGGCGGCCCTTCAATGCCAGCCACAGGAACATCGTCCCGCTGGTCACGAGGGCCTGGACATAAACGCCGGCAGAGGAGATGACCACGCGTTGCCAGCGATTGCGCAATTGCCACGAGTCTGTAATGTCCGCGTAGGCGGCCGGCTGCAGGTAATACAGCATGACGCCGAGACTGCGCACCGGCGCGCCATAATGGTGGCAGGCCGCCGCATGTCCCAATTCATGAATGAAGGTGACGAGGAAAAACAGGCCGACGATCGTCGCGATCTGCACCGCCGTGAAATTCACGGTGCGGAAGACGTGGCCGATCTCGCCGCCGTGCGAAATCCCAACACCGAGCGCAATGACGGAGATGAGAATTCCGAGCGCGACGACCGAGCGCTTCATCATGACGCGCGTGAAGGGCGACAGCCACTCCAATAACGGGTCGGGTTTTCCGAGGTGAATGCGCAGCTGGCCGAAACGGCCCCATTCGAAGCGGCGTTGCGCGGCAGGAGTTTCTTCCGCCTGCTGGACGACCTGCAGCTTCACAGGCTCGGCGCTCATGCAGATCAACTTCGCTGCCTGGAGGCGGCGAAGGAGCTCTTCGCCCATGGACGCCTCGATTCCGAGGAGCGCTGCGATCTCCTGTTCGGCGACCTGGCCGTCAATGCGCATCAGCCAGTCGAATTCGCGCAGACCGAGCCGCAGGTAACGGCCGGTTTCGTGATTGAGCACGAGTCTCGAATCAGGCTCCGGCTGCGGGAGATCCATTTGCAGCTTCGGATTTCGATAGGGGTAGGCCATAGACACACGAATCCTCATCGGGAAAACACTGCGTTTTTGTTGAAAGGCGGAACCGATTGCCTTGCCAGAGCTTCTGCGTCAGTCGTTGCTGTCGAGGAGTTGGCTATTCGTTGCGTTGTATGGCCGAACTAACTTATTAGTACCTTTTCCAAATTCCAGCGATCCGGCGTTCCGGCGAAAAGATTTTCGGCAGGTATGGCGCTATGTAGTTAAGGTTGCCGCTGGTTATGGCTGAGCTTTAAAGACGGCAGGCGGGAATGACAGGAGTGTGCTTGCGCTTTTCATACGGCAAACGTCCAACATTTCTCCAGGAGCCCAAGCACTATGAATTCGCAGCGAAAAGCTCGGCTGTTCATCCTTCTCGGTATGTTCGCGCTCGCGTTCGCCATGACGGTTTCCACGCGTTTCCACCTCGATTTCGCCGCCGGCTTCGGCTATGTGCTCGGCACCGGCTTTCTCGGCCTCGGCGTCGTGAAACTGCGGCGCGAACCGACGGCTCAGCTGCCGGAACCGAACGCGCGAAACTGACGGGCGCGGCGCAGCCGGACCGCGCGTCCTTGAGCGGCTTCAGCGGTGGCGCTTAGCGGCTCTGCCGCACGCGCTGCAATAGGAACGTCTCCATCGCCAGGTCGGCGGGCAGACCGCCCGATTTGCGCTGGATGTCGAGGTCGGCAACGTCGGAGAGTGCGCGGAAGAGCTCGCCCTCGGTGAAGTGACGCGCCGCTTCCCACTTCTTGTGAAGGGGGAACGGATGCGGCCGCTGACGGACGAGTCCGTTCATCTTCAGATAGTCGCCGACGCGGTCGGCGAGCGCATCCTTGAAGCGGTTGTACTGCACGGGCGCGCGGAGGTTGACGTTGTGCGCACGCGCGAACGAGTGGATGCCGATCATCTGGCGGATCTCGTCGGCGAAGGCGAAGAGGAAACGGCCGTAGTGCATCTCGACCGGCATCTTCGCGTCCTCACGACGCCCCTGGGCGACGAGATCGCGCAGCTTCGCGATGGCCTCGAGCATCTTCCCTTCGGTGAAGAGCGAGCCGAGCTCGTAGCGGGCTCCGCCTTCGATACTGGCGACCTCGCGCTCGACGAGCTCGGCGGTGACGCGGCCGCCGCTGCCGACGAGCGTGATGAGGCGCTCAGCTTCGCTGACTGCGCCGCGCAGCTCCGGCACGTCCTTCGAGAACTTGTCGGCGAGCATGCGCTCGAAGCCGAGTCGCTGGCGCAGCCGCGCGAGCGCGTTCGCGTCGAACTTCACGTCCGCTTCCGCGGCCGCGGCCTGAATCGCGCCGTCGAGCGCGGCGACGAAGCCGTCGCGCGTGAGATCGGCGACCACGACCGCGCCGTGCTTATCGATCAGCTCGATCGTCGCCGAGTCGCGCGGCACCTCGCCGGTGCGCATGAGCAGCAGCGCGCCGGGCGCACCGCCGCGCGCGATCGCTTCCATGAGCAGCGCCGCGTCGTCTTCGCCGCGTCCCGCCTTCTTGCCCGTGACGCGGCAGAACGCGAGCATGTCCGCCAGCGGGCCTTCGAGCGACACGCCAAGCGCGTCGGCGATCTGGCGATCGGTCATGTCGAGATCGACGCCGGCGAGCCCGAGGACGTGCAGCAGTTTCGCGGACGACGACGCGCGCTTGCGATCGGTCTTCGCGCCCTTCCAGTCGGCCACCGCCTTGTCGTACAGCGACGCGATCTCTTTCGCGGAGACGAACGCGTTCACCTCGGAGACGATGAGCAGGCGGGCACCGCCGAAGAGCGAGCCGGTGCGATACGAGTCGAGGATCGAGGCCAGCTCGGTCCCCGGCTCGTACGTTTCGACGGCGACGGCAGGGTTCTTCGCCACGATCGCATCGCGGATCGCGTGGAACGCCTGTTCGGAGAGAAATTCAGATGAGCCGCCGACCAGGAGGACGCGCGGCGTGTTGCCTTTGTCGATTTGCTGAAGAACCGCGGGAAGAGGCTTCGGCACGGCCTCTCCTCCCGACTACGAGAGCAGACCCTTTTCCTGCAGTTCCTGGCAGTCGATGCAGAACGGCGTCCAGGGAACGGCCTGCAGGCGCTTCTCGCCGATCTCGTTGCCGCAGTTCGTGCAGACGCCGTACGAGCCTTCGCGCATGCGATTGAAGGCCTCGTCGATGAGCATGAGCAGATTGCGCTCGCCGTCGGAGAGGGAGAAGTTCAGCTCCTTCGAGTAGGCGCTGGCGGCCTTGTCGGCGAGGTCCTGGATGCCGTCGTCAGGCAGAGCGTTGCCGGCGGCTTTGTCGCGTTCGTAGGAGTCGAGCAGCTCGCGCTGCTTGCTGCGCAGCGCGTCTTCGTGCTGCTGGTACGGGTTCGCTTTTGCTTTCGTCTTGGCCATTCGAGTTCATCCACCTATTTGTGGTACGGAATGTTGCGCATCAACGTGCACGCCCGATAAATCTGTTCCAGCAGAATGACTCGAACGAACTGATGCGGGAGCGTCATCGCCGAGAGGCTGAGGAGCTTGTCGGCGCGATGGCGGACCGTGTCGTCGAAGCCGACGTCGCCGCCGACGACGAAATGCACGCCGTGCGGGCTGTCGATGGTCAGCCTCTCGAGCCACTTTGCGAACTTCAAAGAATCGAGCGTTTGTCCTCGCTCGTCGAGGACCACCGTGTACCCGCGATCGGGGATCGCGGCCAGCAGGCGCGCGGATTGAGCGCGCATGATAGCCACATCACTTTGAGCTTGTCTACCGCGCTCGGGCGCCACTTCGAGCACCTCGATCGGAAAGAAATGTCTGATCCGATTGAGGTAACGCTCCGCCGCCGCGGCGAGCTCGGCGTCGGCATGGGAACCGCCCGTGATGAGACGTAATTTCATCGTCAGCGCAGTCCGTACTTGCGGCGCTTCTCGAGCAGCGTCTTGCGGTTGATGCCGAGGATCTCCGCGGCTTTCGAGTAGTTCGCGCGGGTCGTCTTCAGCACCTCGGCGATGTAATGCGACTCGAGCTGTTCGAGCGTCCACGCGCCGCGCGCGGCGGTGACGACGAGATCGTCCGCACCGACGGGCAGCGACGCCGCACGGATCGCGTCGTCGTCTTCGACGAGTACCGCGCGCTCGACCGCGTTGCGCAGCTCGCGCACGTTGCCCGGCCACGCGTAGCTGAGGAGCACGCGCTCGGCGTCTGCAGCGAAGCCTTTCTTGCGGCGCGCAAGGAACTTCTTCGCGAGCGGCAGAATGTCTTCACGACGCTCGCGCAGCGGCGGCACGGCGAGCGTAACGACGTTGATGCGGTAGTAGAGATCGGGACGCAACGCGCCGCTGTCGAGCAGCGCGCGCACGTCGGCGCTCGACGACGAGAGCACGCGCGCCTCGAACGCCACCGACGCGTTGCCGCCCAAGCGCGTGAAGCGGCGCTCCTGCATCGCGCGCAGGAGTTTCGCCTGCAGCGGCGGCGTCAGCGCGGAGAGCTCGTCGAAGTAGACCGTGCCGCGGCGCGCGAGCTCGAGCTTTCCGAGCTTGCGCTGCTGCGCGTCGGTGAACGTGCCTCGCTCATGTCCGAACAGCTCGCTTTCGAAAAGGTCGGCGGGAACGCTCGCGCATTCGATGTGCACGAACGGCTCGTCGCGGCGCGCGCCGCACGCGTGGATGGCCTGCGCGAGGAAGTCTTTCCCGGCGCCCGACTCGCCGAGAATCAGGATGCTGGCGTCGTGGTCGAGGACCTTCTCCGCAGTGTCGAGAACGCTGCGCATCGCGCCGCTGCGCGTGCGAAAGAGGTCGCGGAGGCGCGGCTCAGGAAGTCTTCTTGAAGGCACGGGGCTCGGTTTCCCCGGTGAAGTCCGCGGTCACGTTCGGCGCATCGCCCCACAGACGCTCGAGTCCATAAAACCGCCGCACATCCTCGGTGAAGATGTGCACGATGAAGTCGCCGAAGTCGAGCAGGATCCAGCGGCCCGGCGTCGTCCCTTCGACGAGCAGCGGGCGGACGTTCATCTGCTGCTTGAGCGAGTCGAGGATGTTGTCGGCGATGGCCTGCGCCTGCCGCTCGTTCGACGCCGACGAGAGCACGAAGTAATCGGCGATCGAGGTGAGCTCGGCGACGCTGAGCACATCGAGATGGAAGGCCTTCTTGTCGAGTGCCGCGGCGACCGCGAGGCGCACGCGAGCTTCAATCGAAGCGTTCGAATCGAGCGAATCGTTCACGAGGCTCCCTTTCGATAGAGTCCGTTGTGATGAATGTAGCGCGAGACGGGCGGGGGAACCAGATCGTCGATCGGTTCGCCGGCGCGAATGCGCAGCCGGATGTCGGTTGAAGAGACGGGCACGGTGGCGTTCTCGGCGAACACGATCGCGCCGGACGCGCCGCGTTCGCGCGCGTCCGTCACGCGGGAGTGCAGCACGTGCGGCAGGCCTTCCCTGCCGCCGCGCGTCAGGACGGCAAAATTCGCGAGCGTGAGAATCGTGTCGATCGACTTCCACTCGAGCAGGCGCGCGAGGTTGTCGTCGCCGATGATCCAGTCGATCGTCGCGTCTGAATGTTCCGCGCGCAGCTGCGCGAGCGTGTCGACCGTGTACGAGATCGCGCCGCGTTCGAGCTCCCATGGTGAGACATACAGCACGTCATGTTGCTCCGTGCCGAGGACCGTCATCGCGAAGCGGTGATAGCCCGATGCGGCGGCGCGATCCATCTTGAACGGCTGCACGAACGCGGGGATGTAGACCACGCGATCCCACTCGAGGGTTTCGCGCGCCGCGAGGATCGGATCGAGATGGCCTCGATGGAACGGATCGAAGGTACCGCCGCAGATGCCGATCTTCATACCGGTGGCGACGCGACGAGGTCGTGCTGTTCGTCGCGGCGCGGCTGCTCGTCGCGCGGCGTCTCGCGCACGAAGCGCGCGAGCGTGCGCACGAGGTCGCGCACGCCGTCGCCAACGACCGCGGAGATCTCGTGATACGCGAAGCCGCTGCGCTCCGCGTACGCGCGGAGCTTCTCGGAGTTGCCCGGTACCGCGGAGTCGAGCTTCGAGCCGACCACGAGCCGCGGCTTCTCGGCGAGCGTGCGCGAGTAGAGCGCGAGCTCTCGGGCGATGACTTCCGCGTCGGCGTCGGGCGTCTCGTTCGCGGAGAGATCGACCAGATGCACGAGCACGGAGCAACGCTCGACGTGCCGCAGGAACTGATCGCCGAGGCCGTGCCCTTCGTGCGCGCCCTCGATGAGACCGGGGATGTCGGCGACGACGAAGGTCTGACCGTCGTCGGCGCTGACGACGCCGAGGTTCGGGACGAGCGTGGTGAACGGATAGTCGGCGATCTTCGGCTTCGCGGCGCTGATGACGGAGATGAGCGTCGACTTGCCGGCGTTGGGAAGGCCGACGAGACCGACGTCGGCGATCAGTTTCAGTTCGATGAAGAGCTCGCGCTCGTCGCCGGCGTTGCCTTCCTGCGCGAAGCGCGGGGCCTGACGCGTGGCGGTGGCGAAGTGCTGGTTGCCCCAGCCGCCGCGGCCGCCCTTCGCGACGAGCACGCGCTCGCCGTCGTAGGCGAGATCGGCGATGACTTCGCCGGTGGTCTTGTCGCGGACGACGGAGCCGATCGGCAGCTCGACGGTGACGTCGTTGCCGTCGTGGCCCGAGCAGTTCGAGCCCATGCCGTGCTGGCCGCGTCCCGCCTTCCACTCGCGTTGAAACTGCAGGTGGTAGAGCGTGTTGAGGCGCTTCGACGCGACGATCCACACCGATCCGCCGCTGCCGCCGTCGCCGCCGGAGGGGCCGCCTTTCGGGACGAACTTTTCGCGGCGGAACGCGACGCAGCCGTTGCCGCCGTCGCCGGCCTTGACACGGATGGTCGCCTGATCGATGAACATCATGAAGGACTTAGTGCGAGCGGTGTTCCAGCTTCAGCATAAACAAAACGCCGCTCGCAAGAGGCTTGCGGAGCGGCGTGGGGTACGGCGCGAAGAAACGAGGTTACTCGGCAGAGGACGGCGTGACGCTGATGTAGCGGCCGCGCTCGCCTTTGTCGTGGAAGTTCACGACGCCGTCGATCTTGGCGAAGAGCGTGTGGTCGCGGCCGATGCCGACGTTCACGCCCGGGCGGAACTTCGTGCCGCGCTGGCGCACGAGGATCGAGCCGCCGGTGACGAACTGTCCGGCGAAGCGCTTCACGCCGAGCATCTTCGGCTGCGAGTCGCGGCCGTTGCGCGAAGAGCCCTGTCCTTTTTTATGAGCCATGGCGAGTCTCCTTACAGTTTGATGCTGTCGATGCGGACTTCGACGACGTCCTGACGGTGGCCGTGGGTCCGCTTCGTGTGGTTCTTGCGGCGCTTCTTCTTGAAGACGATGATCTTGCTGCCGCGGGTCTCGCGGATCACGGTGGCAAGCACGGACGCGCCCGAGACGGTGGGGCTGCCGACCTTCGGCTGATCGCCACCGACCATCAACACTTCACTGAACGTGACCTTGTCCTGATCGGCAGAGCCGAGAACATCACGCTCGACCTGAAGGCGGTCGCCTTCGGCAACGCGATACTGCTTCCCACCGGAACGAATGATGGCGTACACAACGTCCTCCACGAAAAGTGCTGCTGCGTGTAACACACGTCGACCGGGCCGGTCAACGCGCGCGGATCGTCTTCAACTCACTGAGGTGGAACGGAATTCCCCTCCGTTCCGCGTCCAAAAAGAAAGGCGGCCGAAGCCGCCTTTCTTCCCACAGATGAGGGTTGGAGACTAGAAGCGGAACCGAACGCCGAGCTGCGCGAGGCGCTGTTCGCCCTGCAGCGGATCGCCGGCGAAGATCGTCGGCTGGCCGAAGTTCGGATTCGGGGTAATGGTGCCGCCGGCGTTCACGAACGCCGAGCCGTCGGGACGGGTCGGGTTGCGCGAGTTGAAGAGGTTGAAGATCTCGCCGATCAGCTCCACGCCGTACGAGCCGCCGAAGGTGAACTCCTTCGACAGGCGCAGGTCGAACTGCGAGAACGAGTCGCCGCGCTCGGTGTTGACGTGCGCGACGCCCGGCGCGAGCTCGTTGTTGTACCCGTCGCCGTTGAGGTCGTTGCCGGCCACATAGAACGCGGTGAACGGGATGCCCGAGCGATAGCGGAAGATGCCGGAGACGTTGAGGCCGAGCGGCGCGCGGTAGGTGGTGCTGAGGGTCACGCGATGGCGCGCGTCGGTGTACAGCGGTCCGAAGTTCTGCGAGGAGCCGAGATCGTAGATGTTGATGAGGGCGTTGGTCTGCGCGCCGGTCTGCAGCGTGCCGTCCCAGAGGCGGAACTCGTCGGCGCCGGTGAGGACGTCGCCGTTCGCCTTCGAGAGCGTGTAGAAGCCCTGCGCCTCGAACTTGTTGCCGCGCGCGTGGAAGCCGAGGTTGAAGCCCTTGTAGGTCGCGGAACCGTCATCGGTCCAGACGCGGACGCTGGCCGCGGCCGTCGGCAGGATGCGGACGCCGTTGACCTTCGGGTTGGCGCGGAAGCGGTACGGGATGTTCGAGTAGTCGATGTGCACGGCGTCGAACGTGAGGCCGAGCCAGTTGGTGGCCTGCCAGGAGTAGCCGAGCGAGATCTGCTCGGACTCCGGCGTGTCCCACGAGCCGCGCGCGATTTCCGTCGCGGTGTTCGCCTCGCCGCCCTGGTTGGGCGGGAGCGGATCGATGCCGGGGCGGAAGAACGAGCCGTTCGCGTTCCGGATGCCGTTCGGATCTTCGTTGAAGTAGACGACGCCGTAGTTCGACTGCACCGACGACGCCGGGAAGAGGATCGTGGCGTTCGTGTACGGGAAGTCGTAGTAGATGCCGTAGCCGCCGCGGAGGATGTGGCGCGAGTCGCCCTTGAGGTCGTAGGTGAAGCCGAGGCGCGGGGCGAAGTTGTTCTTGTCGTCCTTCAGCTTGTCGGCGTCGCCGTTCGCGAACGACTGGAGCCAGTCGATCTGCGGGTTCGCGGCCGCCGCGGCCTTGTAGAGCGGCAGCAGCGAGTTGCTGCGCTGGTCGAGATCGAAGCCGCTCCAGAGGTCGTAACGCACGCCGAGGTTGAGCGTGAAGCGGTTGTTCACCGCCCAGTCGTCCTGCAGGTAGACGTTGTACTGATCGACGGGCGTCTTGTCGCCGAAGAAGCCGCCGAAGACGGTGATGCTGCCGACCGGCGAGTCGGGACGATCCTCCAGCAACTGGTACTGGCCGGACGTACCGGTGGTGAAGTCGCCGCCGAGAATCGGCTCGTGAATCCAGTTCACGCCGGTCTTGAAGTCGTGGCGGCCGCCGCCGATGCTCGAAGACCAGGAGAAGTCATCCTTGAACTGCGACTTTTCCTGCGTGGTCGTCTGCGGCGTGTTGAAGTTCTGGCCGCTGGTGACGCCGGAGGGGAAGAGCAGGTTCGGATCGTCGGAGACCGGCAGGATCGAGTTCTCGAAGCGCGTCCACTGGTAGACGAACTCGTTGAGCTTGTTGTTGCCGATGGTCCAGGAGTGGCTGCCGAGGATCGACTTGTAATTGTTCGCGATCGTGCCCTGGTTGCTGGGCATGTAGTTCGGTGCGGCGCCGTAGATGTCGGTGTTTTTCTGGTAGCCGTAGCGAACCTGAATGAGCTGCTTGGCGGTGGCGTTCCACGTCGCCTTCGCGGTTCCGAGCTCGTCGCGGAACGGCAGGCCGACGGACTGTCCCTGGAACTCGGGGAAGATCGGGCCGAGTCCGCCCGGGCCGTCCGGATCGCTGTCGATGGAGACGGTGGTGTCGCGGTCGGTCTTCTCGTAGGTGGCGAAGAAGTGCGCGTAGTCCTTGACGATCGGGCCGCCGAGCGACGCGCCGTACTGCTTGCGCTTGTAGTCGCCCTTCGGCAGGTCGTTGTCTTCTTCGCGCGGCGTCTTCTCGTTGAGGCTCTTGTCGCGGAAGAAGCCGTACGCGCTGCCGGAGAGATCGTTCGTGCCGGTCTTGGTGACGACGCTCAGGACGCCGCCGGACGAACGGCCGTACTCGGCCTTGTACTGCATCGTCTGGATCTTGAATTCCTGCACCGCTTCGAGGTTGAAGTTCTGCAGCGCGCCGCCGATCGTGTCGTCGGTGTTGTCGCCGCCGTCGATGAGGAAGTTCACGTTGCGGCCGCTGCCGCCGTTGAGCGCGACCGTGAGCTGGCCCGGCTTGGTCGGGTCGGCGTTCACGGAGAGCTGCGTGCCCGGCGCGAGCGAGGCGAGGTTCGCGAACTGCCGGCCGTTGAGCGGCAGGTTCTCGAGTTCCTGCTGGCTGACGACCGTGCCCACCGCGGGCGTCGTCGCCACGAGAGGCGCTTCGGCCGTGACGGTGATCGCCTCGCTGACCGCCGCCTGCTTGAGCGTGACGTTGACCTCACGCGGCGTGGCGACGTTGAGCTGCACGTTCTCGGTCTTCACCGTGGCGAAGCCGCTCAGCTCCGCGGTGACGGTGTAGATGCCGACGGGCAGCGACGGGAAGCGATACGAGCCGTCGGACTCCGTGACGGTCGTGCGCGTGAGACCCGTCTGCGCGTTGCTCGCGGTGATCGTGACGCCCGGCACGGCGCCGCCGGACGAGTCGCTGACACGACCGGACAACTGAGAACCGGTCGACTGCGCCAGCAGCATGACAGGGACGAGTAGGGTCAGGGCCATGAAAATGGCGGCCCACCTGAAAGTGCGACTATTCATGCGTGACCTTCCTTGAATTGTGTTCCGTTTTGGAGAACTTCCGAGATCGTACTAGCAACGGCAGCGGCTTTACAACGACTTTCCGGCCTGTTTACGGCGGTTTTCGCGGTTCGTTTTTCCGGCGCGCCGATCCGGATTTGTGAATGCCGTCCGCGACGCGCGTCAGCGCGCGGACGTTTCGAGCCGCGCGAGCATGGCCGACACACCCTGCCGCTGCGCCGCGAACGCGGGCGCGTTCTTCGTCCGCGCGAGGAACGTGCGGTACTCCGCGACCGCGCCGCGCACGTCGCCGCTGAGCTGCAACGCGACGGCGCGATTGAGCCGCGCCTCGTGGTAGTCGGGCGCGATGCGCAGCGCGCGATCGAAGCAGTGAATCGCGTCGGCGTAGCGGTTGCGGTCGATGTCGAGCGCGCCGAGTCCGTTCAGCGGATCGGCGTACGCGGGCGCGAGCGCGATCGCTTTCTGAAACGCCGCCTCCGCGTCCGCATCGCGATGCATCGCCCGCGCGACGTTGCCGATGTTGTTGTACGCGCGCGCATTCCGCGGGTCGGCGGCGATGGCGCGCTGGAACTCGTCGAGCGCGCCGGCGGGATTGCGCACGCCGAGCTGCACGATGCCGAGCACGTTGTGCGCGTCGGCATGTTGCGGATCGCGGCGCAGCACTTCGCGCGCGGCGTCGGCCGCGTGCGCGAGATCGCCCGTCTCCTCGAGCGCGCTGGCGAGGTTGTACCAGCTCTGCGCGTCGTCGGGCGCGTACGCGACGGCGTCGCGATAGAGCTCGATCGCGCGCCGCTCGTGTCCGCGCTGGCGCTCGACTTTCGCCAATGCCCCTCGAAAAATCGGATTCGGCGGATCCTCGCCCACTAGCGGCTCGAGCATCGCCGCCGCGTCGTCGAAGCGTTTGTCGTTGATCGCCCAGCTCGCGGTTTCAAACTTGCGGAAGAGCGGCACCATCTGCTTCGGATCGGGACGCTGCGCATCGGGACGCGCGGCCGCGGTGCCGCCGACGTAGCCGAGGCTGGCCAGCTTCGCGAGCGTCTCCGCGTCGAGTCCTGACTTCGGCGGCGCGACCGCGTGCGCGCGCAGCGCGCGGAGGCTCGCGTCGAGCGCGCGCATCACGCGCCGCTGATCGTCGAGCACATTGTGCGTCTCGTGCGGATCGCGCGCGAGCTCGTACAGCTCCGGCGACGGCGCGGCGATGTATTTGAAGGTGCCGCGCCGCATCGCCGCGAGCGGACTCCAGCCGTACAGCGCCGGATACTCCGTCTCCGAATACAAATCCGCGGCCGGCGGCTCTTTGTGATCTTTCAATGCCGGCGACAGGTCGCGTCCGTCGAGCGTGCCGCCGAGGGCGACGCCGGCGAGTCCGGCGACGGTCGGCGCGAGGTCGGCGAGACTCACCGGCGTGGCGATGACGTTCTTCTCCACGCCGGGCGCGGAGATGACGAGCGGCACGCGCAGCGTCGGCTCGTAGAGCAGCATGCCGTGCGTCAGCTCGCCGTGCTCGCCGAGCGCCTCGCCGTGATCGCCGGTGATCACGACGATCGTGCGCTCGCGCTGTCCGAGCCGCGCGAGCGAGGTGAGAATGCGCTGCACCTGCGCGTCGACGAACGCGATCTCACCGTCGTACGGCGACGCCGCGAAGCGCGTGCGATACGGCTCCGGCGGCACGTACGGAAAATGCGCGTCGTACAGATGCACCCACGCGAAGAACGGCCGCGCGTCGCCCTGCCCGAGCCACGTCAGCGCGCGGTCGACGACGAGATCGCCGCGCCGCTCCGCCTCGAGTCGATCGCCGACGTTCGGATCGCGCGGGATCTCGTCGTCATAAACATCGAAGCCGCGATTCAATCCGAACTTGTGATCGAGCACGAACGCCGCGGTGAACGCGGCCGTGCGATAGCCGTTCGCGGAGAAGAGCGTGGCCAGCGTCGCGCGATCCGCCGGAAACGCCCCCTCGCCGTTGTTGCGCAACCCGTGATGCGGCGGCAGCACGCCCGAGAGAATCGTCGCGTGCGACGGCAACGTCAGCGGCACCGCGCTCACCGCGTGCTCGAAGCGCACGCCGCCCGCCGCCAGCGCATCGATCGAAGGCGTCGCGCCGCTACGGCTGCCGTACGCGCCGACGTGATCCGCGCGAAGGGTGTCGAGGGTGATGAGGAGGACGTTGGGGCGGGAGGGGGGCTCTTTGCGGGTGCAGGAGAGAGTCAGAGCAAGAAGAATCAAAAGCTGAATGCAGAACGCAGAACGCAGAATGAAGAATTGAGAAAAGAGACCGGGCTGCGCGTTCCTGTTTCTCAATTCTGCGTTCTGCGTTCTGCGTTCTTCATTCAAGGCGGCGCGACCGCGCCGCCGCTATAAAGGTATGTTCCCATGCTTCTTCGGCGGGTTCCGATCGCGCTTGTTGCGCAGCATGGCGAAGGCGGTGATGAGCTTGCGGCGGGTGAAGCGCGGCTCGATGATCTCGTCGATGTAGCCGCGCTCCGCCGCGATGTACGGGTTCGCGAACTTCTCCTTGAACTCCGCCACCTTCTCTTCGCGGTTGCCCGGCGCGTTGCGATAGAGGATGTTCACCGCGCCTTCCGCGCCCATCACCGCGATCTCCGCCGTCGGGTACGCGTAGTTCATGTCCGCGCGGATGTGCTTCGAGTTCATGACGCAGTACGCGCCGCCGTACGCCTTGCGCGTGATGACCGTGACTTTCGGCACCGTCGCCTCCGCGAGCGCGTAGAGCAGCTTCGCGCCATGAATGATGATGCCGCCGTACTCCTGCCCGACGCCCGGCAAAAATCCCGGCACGTCTTCGAGGACGAGCAGCGGGATGTTGAACGAGTCGCAGAAGCGCACGAAGCGCGCGCCCTTGCGCGAGGCATCGATGTCGAGGACGCCGGCGAGAAATGCGGGCTGGTTCGCGACGACGCCGACCGAGTAGCCGTTGAGGCGGATGAAGCCGACCACGAGATTGCGCGCGTAGTGCTGGTGCACCTCGAAGAAGTGCCCTTCGTCGGCGATGGTCTTGATCAGCTCGCGCATCTCGTACGGCTGGTTCGGACTCTCCGGGATGAACGCGTCGAGCTGCGCGTCGACGCGGTTCACGTCGTCGTTCGTCGCGACGCGCGGCGCCTCTTCCATGTTGTTCGACGGCACGTACGAGAGCAACTCGCGGATGAGCGCGAGGCAGTCTTCATCCGACTCCGCCGCGAAGTGCGCCACGCCGGAGACCTGGTTGTGCGTCTCCGCGCCGCCGAGCTTCTCCTTCGTCACTTCCTCGTGCGTCACCGTGCGGATGACGTCGGGTCCGGTGACGAACATGTAGCTCGTGTTCTTCACCATGAGGATGAAGTCGGTGATCGCGGGCGAATACACCGCACCGCCGGCGCACGGCCCCATGATCGCGGAGATCTGCGGCACGACGCCCGATGCGAGCGTGTTGCGGAGGAAGATGTCCGCGTAGCCGCCGAGGGAGACCACGCCTTCCTGGATGCGCGCGCCGCCGGAGTCGTTGAGACCGATCACCGGCGCGCCGTTCTTCATCGCCAGATCCATGATCTTCACGATCTTCGCGGCGTGCGTCTCGGAGAGCGATCCGCCGAAGACGGTGAAGTCCTGCGCGAAGGCGTAGACCAGCCGCCCCTGCACGGTGCCGTAGCCCGTGACGACGCCGTCGCCGGCCACGCGCTGCTTGTCCATGCCGAAGTCCTGCGAGCGGTGGACGACGAGCTGGTCGAGCTCCTGGAACGAGCCGGGATCGAACAGCAGTGCGATGCGCTCGCGCGCGGTGAGCTTTCCTTCGCTGTGCTGGCGGTCGATGCGCTGCTGGCCGCCGCCCAATTCGCTCTCGCGGCGGCGCCGCTCGAGCTCTTCGACGTTTTGTTCGAATGCCATCAGAGGATGAAGTTCCGTTGCGCCGCAATCCGGCGCATCTCGTTCTCGACATCCGCCTCGGATGCCTTGTCGCCGAGGCGTTGCCGCGCTTCGTGTTCGATCAGCTCCGCGGCGGCGAAATTGTCGCCGAGCGCTTTGGCCACCACGCTGATCCCCGTCTCCGCGTCGCGGAACTCGACCAGCCCGCGATCCTCGAGGCGGTTCACGATGGCCCGCGCGAGGAACTCGATGCGTTTGGCGGTGGCGCTCACGACGCGGGCATTAAAGCATCATCTCCGCGCCGAAGGAACCGGCGCCGTACGGATACCACGCGGCGGGCGGCGCGACCGCGTCGATCCGCACGAGACGCACCGTCGCCGGGTAGACGCGCGCGGCGTCTTCGACGAGCACGTGCAGCGTGAGACCGTCGATCGGCGCGAGCAGCGCGATCGCGCGCGGACGCGTTTCGTCGATGTCCGCGACGGCGCAGCGAAGCTGCAGGTTCAGCGGCACGCGGACCGGACGCATGCGATACGTCGGACGATAGACGTTCGGATACGGCGGCGCGGCGATGCGTTGCTCGAGGATCGCTTCCCCGTTGCCGTCAATGCCGCCGCCCGTCTGCCACAGCTCGACGTTCGGCGGCGCGAGGCCGGCGAGCGACGGCAGCAGCGCGGCGGTGACGTTCGGCGCGAGCCGCAGCCGCGCGGGAGCCTCGCGACTGCTCGTCGTGCAGCGCGCGAGCGCGTCCGCGATCGGCGCGATCTCGCTCGTGTCAAAGGTTGCGAGATCGACGAGCGCCCGCAACCCGCGATGCGCGAGCGCGACATGCACGCGCCACGTTTCGTCGGACCACATCCGGCCGTCGCATTCGTGCTCCGCGATTCCGGCGCTGACGATGAGGCGCTCGACGGCGACCTCGCGCGCGAGCGTTTCGATCTGCCGCGCGACGGCGACGACGTCGGCGTCCGGCCACGGCAGCGCGTCGCGCGCTTCCGGCTCGCAGGAGAAGAGGTCGTGCTCCTCGGTCACGATGCCCGCTTCGGACACGCTTACGAGCACGCCGTTCTCCCACCGCACGCTGCTGCCGCGTTTGCGGTAGATCATGCGAACACCGTCAACATGATCGGCGCGTGCGAGCCGACGACGAGCTCCTGCCCTTCGCGCGAGCAGATCACGCCCGGATAGCGCAGCGGCGCGCCGGTCGCGCCGCGGAGCGCGCGCGCGACGTCCTCGCGCGTGCGTTCGATCGTGAACGGCGCGAGCGGCGTCACTTCATCGGCACGTACATGTCGCGCGGCGGCGATGCGCACAGTCACCGTCTGCGTCAGCGGCTCGTACGCGCCGCCGTCGACGAGCAGCACTTCGATGCGCTCCTCCGGCCACGCGAACGGCGCACCTTCCTGACGCGCGACGAGGTTCGTCATGCGCGGCAGCGGCACGTCGCGGAACGTCGCGCGGCGCAGACGCGGCGGCGGCGCGCCGTGCAGCAGATCCGCGCCCTCGTCGTCGACGCGCAGCCACGACGGCCACGCGACCGGCGCGTGTCCGTGCTCGGCGGCGTGTCCAACCGCCTCGTGCAGCAGCACGCTCGCGGAGCCGTGCAGCCAGATCAGCGGCAGCCGCGCGTCCGCGACTTCGCCGCGATCGAACGACGCCTCGCGCAACAGCGCCAGATCGTGCGCGACATGCTCCGGCGTCGTCACGATCGACCGCGCCCCGAGGCGAACGGTCATGGTCGATGTCACCCCTTCTTCCGTCGCCTCCGCGACGAGGCGCACGCGCGCATCCTCCACGACATGCGCGCGCAGACGCTCCATCGCCGCGTCGCAGGCCGCGACGAGCGCGTCGTCGCGCGCATCGCTGGCGACGATTCCGCGCTCGTCTTCGACGGCGATCCCGTGCGCGAGGCGGCGTTCGAGCAGGCGGCCGTGCGACCAGAGCTCGTCGCGCGTGGCGATGGCGAAGCGCGCGGTCAATTCAGCTCGTACGTGAATTTCTTGCCCGCGGCGTCGTAGTGCACGACCAGCCGGTGCGCGGCGCCGGGGAGGAAGCGCACGGCGGGAATCGTGTGCCGCTCCTGCACGCCCGCCGTCGGGACGCTGATCCAGATCTGCACGTCGGCGTTCTTCGACGGGAACGAATGCGTGACGCTGATCGCGCGCGGCACGCGCGTCTTGCGGCGGAGGATGCGCGTCTGCCGCTCCTCGAAGAGCGTCTCGTTCGCGACGACGTCGCCGCCGGCGCGCACGATGATCTGCCCGTCGGTGAACGGATGCGTGAAGACGGTCGTGAGCTGCGCGGGCTCGGTCGACACCGGGACGGCCGCGACGGGCGGCGCGGCGGACGCCGTCACCGCGGGGAGCGCGTGCGCCTGCTGCTGTTGCGCGCGGCGGGCGGCGCGCGCGTCGTCGATCTTCTGCTGTTCCTGCTGCGCGAGCCGCACGTATTCGGCCGCGGTCGGATCGGTCGGATTGATGGCCAGCGATTCCTGGAAGCGCGCGATCGCCTCCGGATACTTTTTCTGGCCGTAGAACGCCATCGCCTCGTCGAACTTCTGCTTCGCCTGCGCGAGCTGCTGCTTGCCGAGCTCCTCCTGCGTGCGGATGGCGTTGAGCTTCTCCATCATGCCGGTGGCGTACGGCGAGCGCGGCGCGAGGCGCGCGAGCTCGTCGAACTTCGCGTAGGCGTCGGTGACGCGTCCCTGCCGCAGCAGCGCGTTGCCGTCGCGGCGGAGCGCCTGCTCGCGCGCGACGCGCGCCGCGGCCGCGGCATCGACCGCCGGTACCGCCGCACGTTGCGCGCGCAGCGCCACGACCGCGCCCGCGAGCCCGACGATGAGCAGCGCCACGATGGCGATGAACGCGATCGGCGGAATGCGCGTGCGCCACAGCGGCATCGCGCGCACGTTGGCGAGCGTCTTGTGCAGCTGCGGCGAGGCCGGCTGCGCGGCGGGCGCCGGAGTCTTCGTGCCCGTCTTCGCGGAGGCTGGAGCATTCGCGGCAGCGATCGCGCCGGTCGCCTTCGACAGCGGACGCGTGCTGCCGCCGACTTCCGCCGGTGGCGCATCCGCCTCGGGGAACGGCACTTCCATCGTCGGCACCCGATCGCCTGCCGCGCCGGGACTCGTGGATGGATGCGCGACCGGGTGCGCCCCGCTCTGCCGCGCGAGATCCGCCGCGCGGTCCCGCGTCACGATCGTCTCCTCCGCCAGCATCGGATCGGAGACGCGCAGCGGCTTCTCGCCGCGGATCACCATGCGCAGCGCGCTGGCGACGTCGCGCGCGCGCTGGTAGCGCTTCGCCGGGTCTTTGGCGAGGCAGTTCGCGACCACTTCCTCGTAGCCGTCGGGGATCTGCGGATTGATCTCGTGCAGCGGCGGGAACGGCTCGTGGACGATCTTGTACGAGATCGACGTCAGCGAGTCGCCGCCGAACGGCTTGCGCCGCGTGAGGCATTCGTAGAGACAGATGCCGAGGGAGAAGATGTCCGTGCGGCCGTCGACGGGAGCGCCTTTGATCTGCTCGGGCGCCATGTAGTTCGGCGTGCCGAGGAACTGGCCGGTGGAAGTGAGGTTCGCGCCGCCGGAGGCGATCTTGGCGATGCCGAAGTCGGTGATTTTCGCGCGCGTGCCGTCGAGGAGGATCACGTTCGCGGGCTTCACGTCGCGGTGGACGATGCCTTTCGCGTGCGCGAAGTCGAGCGCGTCGGCGACCTGGGCGATGATGTCGCCCATCTGCTCGAAGCTGAGCGTGCGTCCCTGCGCGAGCGCTTCCTTGAGGTTGTGGCCCTCGACGTACTCCATCGCGATGAAGGAGATGCCGCTGGCCTCGTCCTGTCCGATGTCATGCACCGTGACGATGGACGGATGATTGAGGATGCCGGCCGCCTGCGCCTCGCGGATGAAGCGCTGCTGGAACTCCTTGGTCTCCTCGTCGTCGACGTGCGCGACGGCGCGGATGGTCTTGAGCGCGACGAGCCGGCCGATGAGCGGGTCTTTCGCGAGGTAGACCACTCCCATCGCGCCCTTGCCCAACTCGCGAACGACTTCGTAGCGCCCGAGCTTCAAGTGAGGCGGCTCTCCGGAGGCAGATCGCTCGCGGGCTCCGGGGTCAGTGGGAGTCCCATAAGCCGTCAATCATAACTCCTGTACCTGCAACGAACCCGCCTTCGCGACCGCCGCGCCGGGTGCGTCATTTTAGCTTTATGATGTCCGTCCTGTTTCGAAATCGCTTGACGGAGTCGTGCTGATGAAGGTCTATTCCGGATCGGACATTCGCAACGTCGCGGTAGTCGGACACAACGACACGGGCAAGACCACGCTCGTTTCCCAGCTCCTCTTCGATGCCGGCGCGCTCACGCGCCAGGGACGCGTGGAAGACGGCACGACCGTCACCGACTTCGATCCCGACGAGATCGAGCGCAAGCACTCCATCTCCGCCGCGCTCGCGTTCGCGGAGTGGAAAGACACGAAGATCAATCTCATCGACACGCCGGGCTTCGGCATCTTCGTCATGGAAGCGCGCGGGGCGCTGCGCGTCGCCGACGCGGCGGCGGTGGTCGTCAGCGGCGTGACGGGCGTCGAGGTGACGACCGAGAAGGTCTGGAAATTCGCCGAGGAGTACGCGCTGCCGCGCATCCTCATCGTCAACAAGATGGACCGCGACCGCGCGTCCGCCGCGCGCACGCTCGAGGCGCTGCAGAAGAAGTTCGGCAAGAACGTCGTGCCCATCCAGCTGCCGATCGGCGAGGAGAAGGACTTCTCCGGCATCGTCGACCTCGTGGCGATGAAGGCCTACCGCTATCACGCCGACGGCTCCGGCAAGTTCGACGCCATCGACATTCCGGCGGAGCTCAAAGCCGACGCCGACGCGTGGCGCGAGCGGCTCATCGAGAAGGTCGCCGAGGGCGACGACACGCTGATGGAGCGCTTCTTCGAACAGGGCGGCCTGTCGCAGGAAGAGCTGCTCGACGGTCTGCGGCGCGAGGTCGCGCATCATCAGATCTATCCGGTGCTGTTCACGTCCGCCTCGCACAACATGGGCGGCCACGCGGTGCTCGACGCGTTCGTGTCGATGCTGCCGTCGGCGGCGGAGGCGAAGACGATCGAGGGCAAGGACCGCAAGGGGGAGACGATCACGTTCGACCGGCGCCCCGAGGCGTTCCCCGGCGCGCTCGTGTTCAAGACGTTCTCCGATCCGTTCTCCGGACGCGTGTCGCTGTTCCGCATCTATTCGGGCACGCTGCAGTCCGACCACGCGTACTGGAACACGGCCCGCGATCACGAGGAGCGGGTCGGCAAGCTGCAGGTGCTGCAGGGCAAGCAGCAGATCCCGGTGCCGGAGCTGCGCGCGGGCGACATCGGCGCGGTGGCGAAGCTCAAAGACACGTTCACCGGCGACACGCTCGCGGCCAAAGACCACGCCATCGTCTTCGAGCACATCCGCTATCCGGAGGCGGCGATCGCGTTCGCCGTCGAGCCGAAGGCGCGCGGCGACGAGGACAAGCTCGGCGCGGCCATCCACCGCATCATCGAAGAAGATCCGACCATCAAGTTCGCGCGCGACGAGCAGACCAAAGAGTTCCTCATCAGCGGCCAGGGGCAGCTGCACGTCGAGATCGTCGTGGCCAAGCTGAAGAAGAAGTACAACGTGGACGTGGTGCTGCATCCGCCGAAGGTGCCGTACCGCGAGACGATCACGAAGCCGGCCGACGCGCACGGACGCCACAAGAAGCAGTCCGGCGGCCACGGGCAGTTCGCCGACTGCAAGATCACGATGGAGCCGCTGCCGCGCGGCGCCGACTTCGAATTCGTCGACGAGATCTTCGGCGGCGCGATCCCGCGGCAGTACATCCCGGCGGTGGAGAAGGGCATTCAGGACGCGCGCGTGAAGGGCTACCTGGCCGGCTTCCCGGTGGTCGACTTCCGGGTGCGCCTCAAGGACGGTCAGTACCACGACGTCGACTCGTCCGAGATGGCGTTCAAGATCGCCGGCTCGCTGGCGTTCCAGCAGGCCATGGAGCTGGCCCGCCCGACGCTGCTCGAGCCGATCATGCACGTCGACATCACCGCGCCGTCCGAGTACGTGGGCGACATCATGGGCGACCTCAACTCCCGCCGCGGCCGCGTGGAAGGCGTCGACGCGGAAGAGGAGACGCAGGTCGTGCACGCGCGCGTGCCGCTCGCGGAGATGCTGACCTACGGCTCGACGCTCCGCTCCATCACCCAGGGCCGCGGCAGCTTCCACATGGAGTACTCCCACTACGAGGAAGTGCCGAAGCAGCTGCAGGAAAAGATCATCACGGAGTCGAAGAAGGCAAAGGAAGCGCAGGCGGCGGCGCACGCGCACTGACGATTGGGGACGTCAGCAGCGGCATCCATGCCGTTGCCTGGCGACATGAAAGACGCTTTTGCGTTCCTTACCGTCATTCGTGCCGGTTCCTGCGTCAACAATCCCGCACGACTGCCCTGCCGTGCGCGCCGCGCGCTGCGTAGTCTCGTGAGCGATGGATTTCAACGAGCGGCTGCGCAACCTGCTCGCCGAACGGCGGCTGACGCAGGACCAGGCCGCCGAGCTCACGGGAATTCCGGATGAGACCATCGGCCGCCTCGTGCGCGGCGTGACGAAGAATCCCACCATCGACACGGTCGTCAAACTCGCCGCCGGTCTCGACGTGACCGTCGGCTGGCTCCTCGGCGAGAAAGGCTTCGAATTCTCGCCCGAAGATCGCATGGAACTGCGGCGGTTCATCGAGTGGGCGGACGCGATTCTCAAAGCGACGCAGCCGGAGAAGACCGGCCTGCAGACTTCGAACGTTTCGCCCGTGGCGCTCGGCCGCAAGCCGCCGGTCCGCACGCCGCGCCGCGGCCGCGCGACGCCGGTCTCCGCGTCCGACTGGCGCGAGACCTTCGGCGACCGGCGCGAGGAGCTCGAGGTCGACATTCCGCAGCAGTTCGTCACGCGCGGCGCAACGCTCGTCTTCCGCGCGGAAGGCGACTCGATGATCGGCGAGCACATCGCCGACGGCGACCTGCTCTACGTCATCGAAGAAGGCGATCCGCGCCGCGCACGTGGACGCATCGTCGTCTGCGTCGTCGACGGCACGCCCTACGTGAAGCGGCTCGACTTCGCGGGAAGGAAGATCCGCCTCGTCAGCGCAAACGAGCGCTTCGCGCCGATGGTGTTCGACGAGAACAGCGTCGCGTGGACGCTCGTCGGTATCGTGGCCGGCTCGTCGCACGATCTGCGCTGAATGCGCGCTCCTCGTCAGAACAGCGACCGCTGTCCCCGCAGCGACTCCGGGTCCACCGGCTGCTGCCCGAGCAGGCGCTGCATTTCGCGCGCGTTGGCGGGGCTGTGGCCGGCGAAGTGGTTGTTGAAGAAGCCGTAGATCTCTTTCGTGTTCGCGACGCGCTTCAGGACCTCGGCCCAGGCGCGGATCTCTTCGGAGCGGTCGAACTGGATGCGGGAGTAGTCGGTGATCTCGCGGTCGGGGCCCATCCAGCGGATGTACAGAAAGTCCGCGGTCGGACGCTCGGCGAGCTCCAGCATCGTCTCGCGGCGGATCCAGCGGCCGTCGCTCAGCGCGAGGGCGACGCCGTGCGTGCCGAGGACGTCGAGGAGATGGGGCAGCACGTCGGAGCGCATCCAGCGGCTCTGGCGCACTTCGACGGCGAAGCGCAGCTCGCGCGGCAGCGCGCGGAGGAAGGCCTCGAGCGCGGGCAGCTCGTCGGGCGCGAAGTCGGGACCCATCTGCAAGAGGATCGGACCGAGTTTCGTCTCGAGCTCGCAGGCGCGATCGAGAAACTCGCGCACGAGCGCGTCCGCGTTCTTCAGCCGCAGCTCGTGCGTCACGTCCTTCGGCATCTTCAGCGCGAAGGTGAAGCCGTCCGGCGTGCGCTCGCGCCACGCGCGCACCGCGCGCGCATCGGGAATCGCGTAGAACGACGAGTCGACTTCGACGCCGCGGAACATGCGCGCGTACGTGGTCAGAAACTCGGCCGCGCGCGTGCCGGGCGGATAGAACGGCCCGACCCAGGCCGCGTAGTTCCAGCCCTGCGTGGCGATGAGAGGCGCGCTCACTCGAGCTTCGCGTTGATGCGCGCGATGTCCTGCTTCGCGTCCTCGGCCGCGGTGACGACGAACGTGCGCGTCTTGCCGCCCGGCGCGACGAGCCTGATGTTGTAGCTCCCCGCCTCCGCGAAGTCGTAGACCTCGTCCATCGTGTTGAACTGCCGCACGGGACCGATGGGCAGCTCGTTGACGTAGACCATCGTGTCGTCCGGCAACACGTTGAAGACGACGCCGCGGCGCGCCCAGATGCGCACCGTGGCCTCGACGCCGCTCGCGTTTCCGGTGACGACCGCGCGCGACGGTCCCTCGATAGGCGCGTTTGCCTCGGGCGTGTTCTCGCCGGCGTCGCCGTGAAACACGAGCGACGCGCCAGCGCCGGGCTCGCCGGGCGGCGCGGGGGCGGTGGTGCGCGGACGGGTGGTGTGCGTGGCCGGCTTCACCATGCCGACGAGCGTCTCGTCGTCATCGTGATAGCGCAGCCCGGTCAGCACCGCGAGCGCCGCGAGCACGACCAGCAAACCGCCGATGAGCATCGGGACCCAGCGCGGCATCGGCGCGGAGTCGGCCGGCGGCTCGCCGGATTGCGGATCAGGAACCGGCTCCGTCATCGTCTTCCGCCTGCGCGTTCTCGTCGACTTCGGCCGGACCCTCGTCGGTGACGAGCGTCTCGTCGTCATCGTCGAGATTGCGATACTCGATGTCGCGCTGGCGCAGCAGCTCGAGCGCGCGCGCCTCGTCCTCCGCGCCGACGTAAATGCGGATGTCGCCCATCGTGCCGAAGTTGATCGGCTCCATGCTGAACTTCACGTTCTCGATCTGCGCGGGAATCCCCTCGGCCTCGAGGAATCCCTGCAGCAGCCGCGCCTCGTCGTCAGTGCCGCTGCTGGCGATCTCGACCCAGGTCGTTCCTCCCTCGGCGGGCACCGTGTTCACGCTGTCGGGAAACCCCTGATTCGAATCGGCCATTCGGATGCTCCTTACGCTTCCACAGTAATCCGGCCGCGATCGGCCGTCATCGTTCCGATCTTTGCATAGAACAGGCCGCTCTCGTCGAACGCACTCGCCAGCGCCGCCGCGCGCTCTGGCGCGACCGCGATGAGCAGGCCGCCCGAGGTCTGCGCGTCACAGAACAAATCGAACTCCGAGTCGGGCACGCGCAACTCGACGCGCTCGCGGAAGTTCTTCGCGTTGCGCTTCGTGCCCCCGGAGCAGAAGCCGAGCGCGAGGAACTCGCGCGCGCCGGCGAGCACCGGCACGTCGCTGGCGCGGATGGTCGCGCCCACGCCCGCGCCCTCGCACATCTCGAGCAGATGGCCGATGAGACCGTAGCCGGTGACGTCGGTGGCCGCGTCGACGCCGACGCTCACCATCACACGCGCCGCATCGCGGTTGAGCATGGTCATCCAGCGCGTGGCCTCGTCGAGCAGCGGCTCGCTGGAAACGTTGCGCTGCTGCCACGTGCGATGCGCGTTGACGAGAATCCCGTTGCCGATCGGCTTCGTGAGAAACAGCACGTCGCCGGCGCGGCCCGTGGAGTTGCGCACGAGCTTCTCCGCGGAGACGATGCCTGTCACCGCCAGTCCGTACTTCGGGACGTCGTCGATGATGGTGTGCCCGCCCGCCACCGCAAATCCCGCCTCGGCCGCTTTGTCCGCGCCGCCGCGCAGGATCTCCGTCAGCACGTCGAGCGGCAGCTTGTCGGTCGGGAAGCCGGCGATGGCCAAGCCCAAAATCGGCGTCGCGCCCATCGCGTAGATGTCGGAGATGGAGTTGGCCGCGGCGATCTGGCCGAATAGGTACGGGTCGTCGACGATGGGCGTGAAGAAGTCGACGGTCTGCGCGATCGCGGTGTCGCCGACGATGCGCAGCACCGCGGCGTCGTCGGAGGTCGCCGTTCCGACAAGAAGATCCCCGACCCCTTCGCGTGAGGGGAGCTTCGCCAGAACGGAACGCAGGTCATCCTGACCCAGCTTGCAGGCTCAACCGCCGGTCGTCGCGAACGACGAGAGCGGCGGATACCGCGCGATGGCGTGCTTCACGAGACGATCTTATCGTCTTCGCCGAGGACTGCCGCACGCGCCGCGGTGACCGCGTCGAGAACTTCCTGGTAAAGCTCGTAGCGCGCGTTCTCGCTGAGCTGCACCTGCGCGCTCACGATCTCGGCGATCTGCGACGCGTAATGCGACGGCACGGGCAGTCGCACGCCGGACAGGTGCATGTCGCGGAAGCCGATCTTCAGCTCCGCTTCGAGCTTGCGGCGAAAGGCGCCGTCGAAGATGTCGCGTTCGAGCGCGGCGTAGTCGATGTTCATGATTTGGCGGTGTACTTCGCAGTCACGATATTACCCGCGCGCGCGACGTGCGCGTCGACGTTGCGCCTGGCGAGGAACGCCGCGTACGCCTCCGCGAACGCGGCGGCGCGCTCGGGCGACTCCCACTTCGTGGTCACGTCGACGCGGCCGTCTTTGTACACGACCGCGCGGTCGTTGACCCAGCCGCGCGAAGCATCGGGGCCGACCAGAAAACGCCAGTGAAACTCGCCGAGGTGCTCGGCGGAGATCGCGCCGTCGGGATGCGAGGTGTCGAAGGACTCGGGCTTGAATGTCTGCGCGAAGTAGTCGTCGGGATGCAGGATCTGGCGCGTGGTCAGCGGCGGGCGCGCGTGCACGGCGTCGAGCGCTTTCCAGCCGCCGCGGCGATACGCCTCGACGACGAACTTCAATCCTTCGAGGTACGGAAACTTCAGCATCTCCGCGAAGTACTTCGGCGTCGACGGATCGATCAGCTGCTCGGCCGCGGCGGACGAGCTGAGCATGGCCAGCATCTGGTCGTTCTTCATGATCTCGTCGAGATCGACGCCCGATTTCTGGAGCATGTGCGCGAGCATGACCAGCACGGCCTCGCCTTCGAGCACGGAGTGATACGCGAGCGCGGCGTCGCTGTCCTTCAGATACGCCTTCTCTTTTGCGGAGAGGCCGAAGTGCTGGTCCTGAATCGCGTGCGTGAGCTCGTGGACCATGACCATCTCTTCGAGCTGTTCGGGATCGACGAGCTGCTGCGTGCCGTCGGGAAGCTTCGGCAGCTGCTTGATGGAGTAGTAGACGTGCGCCTGCGCGTCGTAGAACGCGAGCACCTGCGATTCGTACAGCGAGAGCAGCTTCGGCATGAGCTGCTTCGGCTCGACGTCGACGAGCTGCAGCGCGCGCAGAATGCGGCCCCACTCGTCGAGCGAGTACGGCACCGACTGCGCCATCTGCTCCTGGAGTTTCGCGGAGAGCTCGCTGCGGTCGATGGTGACGTTGCGGACGGGATGGAGAAACTTGCGGCCGCGGATCTGCTCGACGGCCTTCATCCCCGGGTCGAGCGGCGAGGATGCCCACGCGCACGACGCCGCGAGAAAAACGAGCAGAAGGCGGGCCGAACGGAGCCGGATCATGGGCTGCGCAACGGCTCGTTTGCGCGACCCATTCCGTTCCCTTAGAATGCGCGGCGATTCAGTCCATGCAACGCGGCGACAGCGAGCGTATCGAAATCACGATCAGCAGCCGCTTCGAGAACATCGAACTGGTACAAGTGATCGCGGAGCACCTCTGCGAAAACGCGGGTGTGGACGAGGATGGGTCTCACTGGATCGGCATGGCGGTACGCGAAGCGGTCGCCAACGCCATCAAACACGGGAACAAACTGGACGTACACAAGAAGGTGAACGCCACCTTCGATCTCAACGGAGCGGAGCTGGAAATCACGATCTCGGATGAAGGCGCAGGCTTCGATCCGGAGAAAGTGAGCGACCCGCTCAATCCGCAGAACCTCATGAAAACGAGCGGCCGCGGCATCTTCTACATGAAAACTTTCATGGACCAGGTCACCTACTCGTTCCAGCCCGGCGGCGGCACGTCGCTGGTGATGACGAAGAACCTGACCGGCGGCAGCGGCATCGCCAGCACGAAAGCCTGAACGATCGAGAAGGAGAAACGAAATGAAAGCCACTACTCGCAGCGTCGACGGCGTCGAGATCATCAGCCTCGAGGGGAAGATCACGATCGGCTCCGGTGACACGCAACTGCGCGAGATCATCAGCAACGCCATCAACTCCGGCAAGAACAAGATCCTGCTCGAGCTGAGCAAGGTCACGACGATCGACTCTTCCGGCATCGGCGAACTGGTCGGCTCCTACACCACCGTCACCAACCGCGGCGGAAAGCTCAAGCTCCTCCACCTCCCGGCCAAGCTCAACGAGCTCCTGCACGTGACGCAACTCATCACGGTGTTCGAGGTCTACGACAACGAACAGGAAGCCGTCTCCAGCTTTTAGCCGGTCCGACCGGCTGCGGTCGGCGCGGCCGACAGCGCTGAGGGCATAGCCTAGCTACACGTGCGGCTGCCCTCGAGTGCATTCGTCGTAGACGCGAGGCACGGCGGCATCCGCGCCTCGCGAACTCTTCAGGCAGCCGTACGCGCAGCCTGGCTATGCCCTTAGCGCAGCCGGCCGGGCCGGCTCAGCCGCGCGTCGTGCGCCGGCGCACGCTGGGGGCCGTCATCGACGGTTCGCCGCCCATCACCGGACCGCTCCAGCGCATCGGCACCGTGTTCGTGTACACGACCTCGGTGTGCTCGAGCCAGATCGGGAACAACTCGTCCGCGCGCTTCGGGTCGTTCACCGCTTTCTGCGCGATCCCGACGAGCTCCGCGAACGGCTTCGTGTCGCCGAGGAAGCTGACCTTCAGCCGCAGTGCATTCGGAAAACGCGTGCGCGCGGCTTTGTCGGTCGGCGCCTGCGCGGCCATGTACGCGAGACGCGCCGACGTCGTGATCACTTTCTTCTCGCCCGGTCCGATGGCGATGAGGCGCGGCAGCAGCGTCGCTCCCGGCATCTCGGAACCGACGTTGACGGTGACAGTGTGCGTCTCGCGGTCGTACGTCGTCTCGGAGACGATGTCGGCGATCGCGATCGGCTCGCTGCGATGGTTCGTGATCTCGACGACGATCGGCACGGCGACGCCGGAGCGCATTTCATCCGAGCGGATCTCGGCGTCGACGCGCACCGCGTCCTCGGTACCGACCACGCGCCGCGGCTCCTTCATGTTCACCGGAGCCGTCGACGTACATCCGAGGGCGAGGAAGAGAGCTGCCACTGCGAAGCGGCGGAGAGTGTTCACGAACGTATGGTACGCCGCTTCGCAGAGATGGGAGTGGGGCGCTACATTCCGCTCTGCGCGGCGTCCGCGCCGCTCATGCGCGCGCGCGGCGACCACTGCACGGGCAGCGCGTTGAGGTAGATCGTGTCGTTCGATTCGAGCCAGCGTTCGAAGAGCTCGTCGGGCAACGTCTGCGCGACGGCGGGCGCCTGCGCCTGTTTCTGAATCATCGCCAGGAACGGCGTGAGGTCGCGCAGGATCGTCACCTTCACCTGCACGTAGCGCGGCACGCCGGCCATCGACGTGCGGATCGCGGCCGCGTTGAGCGCGACCATCGCCGCACCGCGCAGCACCTTCTTCTCGCCCGGCGCGATGAGCACCATGTGCGGCAGACGTCCCGACGGAATCTCGGAGCCGAGGGAGACGGTGATCGTGCCCGAGTCGGAGTCGTACGAGGCGTCGCTCACCTTGTCGGCGACGGCGACGGGGCTCGTGGTGAAGTTCTGGATCTGGTACGTGATGCCGATGGGCGCGCCGGGCGAGATCGAATCCTGCACGAGCTGCGCGTCGACGCGAACGTCGTCTTCACGTCCGAGGGCGCGGCGCGGGTCATCCATGTTGATGCTGGCGCCGTGCGCGGCGGCGGCGTGAAGGAGCACGATGGCGAAGAAGAGAAGGAAGAACAGCCTGGTCGATTTCACGCGACACCCCCGCAGATCTCACGGTCGCGTCGCGCGTTGGCCACGCGCCGTCGGGGGAGCCGGGGAGCGCGAAGCGTGCCAGATTATTTGCAGAGTGTGACAGCGGTCACTAGTCGATCTTCAGGACGGCGAGAAAGGCTTCCTGCGGGATCTCCACCTTTCCGACCCGCTTCATCCGCTTCTTGCCTTCTTTCTGCTTCTCCAGCAGCTTGCGTTTGCGCGAGATATCGCCGCCGTAGCACTTGGCGAGGACGTTCTTGCGCAGCGCCTTGACGGTCTCGCGCGCGACGACGCGGTTGCCGATGGCCGCCTGCAGCGCGACCTCGAACATCTGCCGCGGGATGAACTCCTTCATCTTCTCGACGAGCATCTTGCCGCGCGCGAAGGCCTTGTCCTTGTGCACGATCAAAGAGAGCGCATCGAGCGGCTCGCCGTTGACGAGGATGTCCATCTTCACGAGATCACTCTCGCGGTAGCCGATGAACGAGTAGTCGAGCGACGCGTAGCCGCGCGAGATCGACTTGAGCTTGTCGAAGAAGTCGAGGATGACTTCGTTGAGCGGCATGTCATAGACGATCATCACGCGGTTCGCGGAGACGTATTCGAGCTTCTTCTGCACGCCGCGGCGGTCGATCGCCAGCGCGAGGATCGGGCCGACGTATTCGTCGGTGGTGAGCATCGTGACTTCGAAGAACGGCTCTTCGATTTTCGCGATCTTCGCGGGATCGGGCAGCTTCTGGGGGTTCTCGATCTCGATCAGCTCCCCGTCCGTGAGCGTGACGCGATAGCGCACGCCGGGCGCGGTGGTCAGCAGCTCGAGATTGAACTCGCGCTCGAGCCGCTCCTGGATGATCTCCATGTGCAGCAGGCCGAGGAAGCCGCAGCGGAAGCCGAATCCGAGCGCGACGGAGTTCTCGGGCTCGTAGGAGAACGACGCGTCGTTGAGCTTGAGCTTTCCCACGGCATCGCGCAGGTTCTCGTACTCCTCGGTGATGATCGGAAAGAGTCCCGCGAAGACCATCGGCTTCACTTCCTGGAAGCCGGGCAGCGGCGACGGATTGGCTTTCGCGTCGGTGATCGTGTCGCCGATCTTGGCCTGCGCGATGTCGCGCACGTTCGCGGAGAAGAAACCGACTTCACCGACCGCGAGCGAGTCCACGGCTTTGGGCTTCGGCGTGAACGTGCCCATCTCCGTGATCTCGTACTCGCGTCCCGTGGAGAGGAACTTGATTTTCTGGCCGCGGCGCAGCTGGCCGTCGACCATGCGCACGAGGCACATGACGCCGCGATACGAGTCGTACCAGCTGTCGAAGAGCAGACCGCGCGCTTCCGCGTCGGGATCGCCTTTCGGCGCAGGGATGTGCGTGACGATCTTCTCGAGGATCTCTTCGACGCCGATGCCGGCTTTCGCGGACGCGAGCACGGCGTCGTGCGCGTCGAGGCCGATGACGTTCTCGATCTGCTCGCGCACGCGCTCCGGCTCGGCCGACGGCAGGTCGACTTTGTTGATGACCGGCAAAATCGCGAGATCGTTGTTGATGGCGAGGTAGCTGTTCGCGAGCGTCTGCGCCTCGACGCCCTGCGTGGCGTCGACGACGAGGATCGCGCCCTCGCACGCGGCGAGACTGCGCGAGACCTCGTAGCTGAAGTCGACGTGGCCGGGCGTGTCGATGAGGTTGAAGGTGTAGGTCTCGCCGTTCTTGGCCCGGTACTGGAGCGTCACCGCGCGCGCCTTGATGGTGATGCCGCGCTCGCGCTCGAGGTCCATGTCGTCGAGCATCTGCTCGTGCAGCTCGCGCTGTTCGACGGCACCCGTCATCTGCAGCAGCCGGTCGGACAAGGTGGTCTTGCCGTGGTCGATGTGCGCGATGATCGAGAAGTTACGGATCAACTGTGGATCGGGCATTCGCGGGCCAATTAACACGGATACGGCGATTTGTCATCCCCGCCACTGATGTCCGCAGTCGACGCAGACGCGCTGATTCAGCACGAGATGCGCGATGGCGATGGCCGCGAGCATGACTCCGGCGACGATCGCGGCGTTGAGATGAAGGATCAGCACCGCCGGCACCGCGAGCGCGATGAGCACGAGATACACGAGCCAGATCGCGTTCCCGCCGCGCCGTACTTTCTCCGAACCGCAATGCGGACAAGTGGTCACGAGCGCGCGATGATATCGTCCGCGCATGGACCTCGGCATCCGCAACCGCGTGGCGATGGTGGCGGCCGCATCGAAGGGCCTCGGCCGCGCGATCGCCGAAACACTCGCCGCCGAAGGCTGCCGCGTTTCGATCTGCGCGCGCACCGTCGAAGCACTCGCGCCGGTGCGCGACGCGATCGGCGAGGAGCACGCGCTCGCCGTCGCCTGCGACGTCTCCAAAGCCGACGATCTGCAACGCTGGTACGACGCGACGACCGAACGCTTCGGCGCCGCCGACATCGTGGTCACGAATACCGGCGGTCCGCCCGCGGCGCCGTTCCTCGAGCTCGCGGAAGAGCAGTGGCGCAGCGGCATCGACTCGACGCTGATGAACGTCGTTCGCCTCTGCCGCCTGGCCATCCCCGCGATGCAGGAGCGCAAGTGGGGACGCATCGTTCATCTGACGTCGTTCGTCGCGAAGCAGCCGGTGGAGCTGCTGACCGTGAGCTCGACGCTGCGCGCGGGACTCTCCGGTCTCACGAAGACGCTCGCCGATCAGGTCGCGCGCGACGGCATCACCGTCAACGCCGTGCTCCCCGGCCACTTCCTCACCGATCGCCAGAAGCACCTCAGCGAGATCCGCGCGAAGGCGCAGGGCATCACGCCCGAGGAGTACCTGCGCCGTTCCGAGCAGGTGATTCCGATGGGACGCTACGGCGATCCGCGCGAGCTCGCGAACGTGGTAGCGTTTCTCTGCAGCGAACGCGCGTCGTACGTGACGGGCGCGTCGTTGCAGGTGGACGGCGGGCTGTATCGCGGCACGTTTTAGCCTAGCGACACGTGCGGTCGCTTCGTGGGTTCATGCGGCGCGGCGGCTCGGGTCATGGACGCGTTGCGGCGGCGTTCTAGCCGCGCGCGTCAGAACGTAAACGCGTGCCGCCCGCCACGTGCCATTGATACGGGATCTCCGGCGTGTCGTAGGGCAGGCGCCAGTGATCGGGATCTGCGTAATCGTACGCGTGTGTCGGATAGTTCAGCACGAGCGCGTCGGTCGAGCCGAGGTTCTGCAGGCCGTGCCAGATGCCGGTGGGGAGCACGAGGAACGCGGGGCGCGCGTCGCCGACGTGCAGCTCGACGACGCGGCCGAACGTCGGGCTCTCTTCGCGGCCGTCGAAGAGCACGACCTTGAGATGTCCCTGATTCACGAAGAGGCGGTCGACGGACTTCATGTGGCAGCTCCACGCGCCGATCGCGCCGGGGAAGAGCCGCGACTGATAGATGTGCACGACGGGGAGCCCGGTCGGATCCCATTCGGGGCGGAACATCTCGGTGATGACGCCGTGGTCGCGCGGCACGTGCAGCACCTCGCGCACGATGACGCCTTCGAGTCCGGGCGCGATCTTCTGCCAGTCGCTGGTGACGATCTGCGGGTCTTTCTGCGCTCCTGCCAGCATGTCGCGTCTCCTCTGTGCAGCTCAGTTCGTGCGCGGCTCAGTGCCGCACGCCTTTGTAACGTTGCCACGCCCGAATGCGCGCGCCTGGACGGCGCCAGAGCACCGAAGGCCATTCCGACGGCGAGCGCAACAGGCGCAGCAGACGATCGGAAAAACGCGGCTGGATTCCGGACGCGATCTTCGCCAACTCTACCAGTTCGAGATCAGGCTCGGCGCGAATGCGCGCGAGCCACGCCTTCTGCTCCTCGCATGGCCGCTGGCGATAGACGTTCTTCCGCCACAGCGCGGGGAACTTGATCACCGTCAGCCGCGGCACGAACTCGACGCGAAATCCCGCGGCCTCGATGCGCGCCCACAGCTCCCCTTCCGGCGTGTCCATCATGCCGCGGTAGTCGCGCCAGCCGCCGGCGGTCTCCGTCGCGCTGCGGCGATGCATGACCGACGACGGCGGCTTCCACTCGCGGCGGCCGACGGTGAGAGTGCGGCCGCTGCCGGGCGGCGGCACGAAGGCGATCAACGTGTGCGCGAGATCGGCGCCGCGGTCGAGCGCCGCGCAGAGCACCTCGAGGTGATGCGGCAGCCAGAGATCGTCGTGGCCGAGGTAGGCGATGAACTCGCCGCGCGCCTGACGCAACCCTTCGTTGTTCGGGCCGGACTGATGGCCGGTGTTCTGCGGGAGATTGATCCAGCGCACGCGCGGATCGTCGACCGCGCGAACCACCGCTTCCGAGTCATCCGTGCAGCCGTCGCCGACGACGAGCAATTCGAAGTCGGTCATCGTCTGGCCGAGGACGCTGCCGATCGAGTACGGCAGCACCGTGCTCCAGTTCCACGTCGCCATGATCACCGTGACGCGCGGCATCACGTCAGTCCCACGACGTGCCGTTCATCCGCGCGACGAGCTTCGCCACCTCGATGTAGTCGGCCTGATCGCCGAGCTCGTGGAGCGCGGCGCTGAAGAGCTGCGAAGTGAGCGCGAGCAGCGGCGTCGACGCGTGCTGCTGGTGCGCGAGCGACGCGGCGATGCGGATGTCTTTGTCGTGATGCGCGAGCTTGAAGACCAGCGGCCACTGATGATCCCGCAGCCGCATCGGCAGCAGGTTCTCCGACGCGTTCGAGCGCCCGCTGCCGGCATTCGTCACTTCGAGCGCGGTCTTGATGTCGATGCCGAGCTGCTTCGCGAGCAGCAGGCACTCCGACGTGATCCAGACCGTCGCGCCCATGATCGAGTTCGTGAGCACTTTGATCGCGTGCCCCGCGCCAACGCCGCCGACGTGAATGAGCGTCTTGCCGTTGAGGCGGAGGATCTCCTTCGCCCGCGCGACGTTCTCTTCGGAGCCGCCCATCATGATCGTGAGCGTGGCGTTCTCCGCGCCGACGACCGCGCCCGTCACGGGCGCGTCGACGAACGCCACGCCTTTCTCCGCGAGCCGTTTCGCGGTCAGGCGGCTCGCGTTCGGATCGCCGCTCGTCGCATCGATCCACAGCGTGCCTTCCTTCAGATGCGGCAGGAGGCGGTCGACGATTTCGTCAACTTCTTGACTGGTTGGCAGGATGGTGAGGATCGCGTCCGCATCGGCGACTTCAGCGAGGTCGTTCGCGAGCGTCGTGCCGTGCTCGCGCGCGTGGCGCTCCGCTTTCTCGCGCGTGCGATTCCAGACGACGACGTCGTGTTCTTTGGCGAGGTGGCGCGCCATCGGAAACCCCATGGCGCCAAGACCTACAAATCCGAGTTTCATTGCGGGAGTTTAAACTTCAACGCGATGACTTCGTTCGACGAGACCTACCGCACCGCTTACGGCTTCGACGTTCCCTCCATCGATGTCGGTCACGTGCTGCGCGAGGGCTCGCCGGCCGCCGAGCTGCCGATCCGCATTCCGCTGCGGATGATGAACCGCCACGGCATGATCGCGGGCTCGACCGGCACCGGGAAAACACGCACGCTGCAACTGTTCGCCGAAGAGCTCTCGCGCAACGGCGTGCCGGTGTTTCTCGCGGACGTGAAAGGCGACCTCGCGGGCATGTCCGTCGCCGGCGAGGCGAGCGAGCGGCTCGTCGCGCGTGCGAAAGCGGTCGGCCGCACGTTCACGCCGGAAGCGTTCCCGGTCGAGTTCTTCAGCCTCACCGGCAACCGCGGCATTCAGGTGCGCGCGACGGTCTCGTCGTTCGGCCCGGTGCTCCTCGGCAAGGTGCTCGATCTCACCGACGTGCAGCAGAGCGTCCTGGCGATGGTCTTCAAGTACTGCGACGACCGCCGCATGCCGCTCCTCGACTTCGACGATCTGCGCGACGTGCTCACGTATCTCGTCGGCGAAGGCAAAGCGGAGCTGAAGGAGTACGGCGGCATGTCGACGGCGACGGTCGGCGTCCTCGTGCGGAAGATGGTCGAGCTCGAGCAGCAGGGCGCGGCGCGCTTCTTCGGCGAACCGGAGCTCGACATCAACGATCTGATGCGCAACGTCGGCGGCAAGGGCGTCGTGAACATCCTCTCCCTCGCCGATGTGCAGGACAAGCCGCGGCTTTACTCGACCTTCCTCATGTGGCTCCTCGGCCAGTTCTACTACCGCATGCCGGAAGTCGGCGATCCCGACAAGCCGAAACTGGTCTTCTTCTTCGACGAGGCGCACCTGCTCTTCGACGACGCGTCGTCCGCGCTGGTCGAGCACATCGAGCAGGTCGCGCGGCTCATTCGCTCGAAAGGCATCGGCGTCTTCTTCATCACGCAGACGCCGAAGGACGTCGACGAGGACGTGCTCGCGCAGCTCGGCAACCGCGTGCAGCACGCCATCCGCGCGTTCACGCCGAAGGACGCGAAGAACGTGAAAGCGACCGCCTCCACATTCCCGCCGAGCGATCACGTCGACGTAGTCAAGTCGTTGACGACCCTCGGCATCGGCGAGGCGCTGGTGACGATCCTCGATCCGAAAGGCGTTCCGACCGTCGTCGCGCCGGCGCAGGTGCTCGCGCCGTCGTCGTCGATGACCGCCGTCGACGATGCGCAGTATCAGCGCGTGCTGGCGGCTTCGCAGCTCGCGCCAAAGTACGCGAACGCCATCAACCGCGAGAGCGCGCACGAGATCCTGCAGCAGAAGCTCGCCGCGAGCGCGGAGCGCGAGCCGGAGCCGGAAGAGCAAGCGCCGCAGACGCAGGCATCGGGCGGCGATTTCGACTGGCAGCGCGGCGGCGGCTCGGCGCAGGACGACGACTTCGCATGGCGGAACAGCGGCGGGCGTCGGCGCGCGTCGGCCCCGGCACCGCGGCGCGCGAGCGCGGGACGTCCGCGGCAGTCGATGGCGGAGAAGGCGGTGAATCAGGCGGTGAGAACCGTCGCGCGGGAAGGGATGCGCGAGGTGATGCGCGGGATTTTCGGCTTGCTCAAGTGACCGGGCAGGCACCTGAGATTCCCATCGAGACCCTCCGGCTCGCGTTGCAGAGAGAGAGAGGTAGCTTCAGCAATTGTCCACGGAGGCACGCCCATTCGCCCGCTCTTCCGTGGTTTGGGTCCGAGGTGGGCGCAAACTGAAGGGTCTCGATCGGAATCTCAAAGAGCCTGAAAAACGAAAAGGGGCGTTACGCCCCTTAGTTGCCGCTTGCCGACGCGTTGTTGCTCAACCCGCGACGCAATGTATACCACGCGCGGAGCGGCGATCGTGAGCTACGTCACAAAACTCACGCGTTCTGTTTGTACCAGTCGGCGTTGATCTGCGTGTAGTGCGCCCACTGCGCCGGCACGAGGTCGGCGGGAAAGATGGCCTGGACCGGGCACGCGGGCTCGCAGGCGCCGCAGTCGATGCAGACTTCCGGATCGATGTAGAGCATGGTCGCCTCGGCGAAGCCGGACTCGTCCTTGCGCGGATGGATGCAGTCGACGGGACAGACGTCGACGCAGGCGGTGTCTTTGGTGGTCACACACGGTTCGGCGATCACGTAAGCCATGGCGCGAATTGTACGTCACTCGTTCCAGCGGCGGATGGACTCGATCATGTAGTCGTTGCCCATGAACGTGACCGCCTCGCCGGCGGTGTGGCCGATGAGCTTTTTGGCGACGTCGGACTGGTTCGAGTAGATGCCGCGCTCGGGGTCGGACTCCCACGGCCCGAGGATCACCACCTCGCGGCGGACGTCGCCGTTCGAGAGCGCGATCTTCGTTCCGACGCGCACGGCGCTGGTGTCGATCAGGTTCGGCTCGAGCACGCGCACGCGGGAGATTTCGGACGCGAGCTCGCCGACGCGCGCGGAGAGATACTCGGCACGGGCGCGCGCGGCCTTGTACTCGAAGTTCTCGCGCAGATCGCCCATCTCGCGCGCGGCCTGCAGCGCCTTGGAGTTCGCCGGGATCTCGACGCTCTTGAGGTGCGTGAGCTCGGCGCGCTTGGCGGTGAGCGACTCGGCCGTCGCGTACACCGGCTCAGCCTGCGGCTCGCGCAGCGACGGGTACTTCATGAGCGCGGCCTGCTTGACGATGTCGCGGCGGTACTCCTCGACGGCGCCGTAGCGGTCGAGCGTCTCCACGAGCCGGCGCGCCTGCTCCTCGTTGTCCTGATTCATCACGATGCGCACGGCGAGGCCGCCCTTGTCGAAGAGGTCCTTGAGGCGCGCGCGGACGCCGGAGAACTCGTCGTGCGTCAGCGCGTCGAGGATCTGGAAGAGGAGCGGATAGGTGGCTTTCGTCGCCGCGAGCGACTCGTCGTCGTTGAGGCGCTTCACGTACCAGAAGAACGCGCGCGGATGGCGGCGCGGGTAGCGGAGCGTCTCGTCGATGAGGCGGTCGCGCACCTCCGTCTGTCCGGCATTTTCCAGCTCCGTCATGATGGAGGTGAGGATGCGCGGCTCGTCGTCGAGGAAGAACGCCTCCGCGTACACCTTCGGCCAGTCGGGATGATTCGCGCGGACGTCGGCGAGCGCCTTCTCGCGCAGCGCCTTGTCGTGAACGCCCGCGATCGTGCGGGAGGCCATCGGGCCGCCGAGGAGCGACGCGGGATCGAACGGCGACTCGTAGTGGCCGGGGAGACCCTCGAGCGTGGTGAGAATCTGCCACGCGTTCGAGGCGTCGGTGCGCGCGAGCCTCGCGGCGTCGGCAGCGAGCGCGGAAGAGAACGCGTCCGCGAGCGCCTTGCTGCGGCCGCTGTGCTTGCGCGCGAGCTCGAGCCGGGTCTTGAGATCGGCACGGTCGAACTCGCGGCGGATCGCCGCTTCCGCGTCGGACGACGAGCCGGCGAACGCATACGTCGCCTTCGCGCCGGTGCCGCTCGTCACGACCTGCGGGTTCTTACGCGCGGCCGTCCACCACGACGCCCACTTCTCTTCCGGCACGATGCCGATCACGGCGTCGCGCACTTCCGCCATCACCATCGGACGGCCGAAGCTCTTGAGCAGCTCGCCGAAGAACTCCGCGGGCGACGACTTCGCGGACGCCTTGAGGCCGTCCGCATCGCTGAACTTGCGGCGGAGGATGTGCCCTTCGGGAAGCGGCACGAGGAACTTACCGGCCGCGCCGAGCGGTACGGAGACGCGCTTTTCTTTTTCGAAGTCGAGGCGGCAGATGCCGAGCTCCGGATTGAGCTCGGTGACGCAGCCCGCGCCGCGGCCGCTCATGAAGAAGCACTCGCCCTCGTCGTACGTGAGCCAGGTCTCGATCTTCTCGGTGCGCTCGACGGGGTTGCTGGCGGGATCGGCGAACGACGCGAACTGGAACGCGCGCGCGAAGCTCTTGTGCGTGCCGAGGCTTTTCTTGAGCGCCTCTTCGAACTGCGGCCGCATCTGCGCGGGATGCTTGGAGAGGCGGCCGATTTCCTTCAGCACCTGCAGGCGTTGCGGCCAGAGCTGGCGGTCTTTGAGCGCGTCGGCGAGGAGGCCGAGGAGCGTATCGGACTGCGTGCGTTGCTCGGCTTTGCGGAGCGCCTTCGCGGCGTGGAGAAACGAGTCGACGTCGCTCGGATCGGCGTCGAGCTGCGCCATCCACAGCGACTCGAGCTCGTCGTAATTTTTCTGCTGAATGAGGCGTCCGGCGTCTTCGCGGAAAGGCATGGGCCGGAGATTGTAAGTCAAACGGAGCGGCGGGCTGGCACCCGCCGTCCGGCGACTCCCGCGCGTGGCTGCGGCCGCTTAGCGGCGGAGCTTGACGAGCGCTTTGAAGACGTCGAACGGAAGGTCTTCCGCGCGAACGATCTGACGGAGGTGGTGCAGCGACGTGCGGCGCTCCTTCACGTCGTCGACGTGAATGTTGTGCTTGCGCAGCAGGTCGTGGGCTTTCTGATCGGGCATGGCTCTCCCCTTGTTTGAGACTGCGTTGAGCGCGGAAGAACGCCCGCCCTATCTTCGCTATTCCGAACGGAGCGCCTCGAGGATCTTCTCGTGCACGCCACCGAACGCGCCCGACGACATCACCAGCACGACGTCGCCTTCGCCCGCTTCCTTCGCGACGTGCGCGGCGATGGCGTCGAAGTTGTCGATCTGCGTCACCGGAATGCCGTCGTGCCGCAGCCGCTCGACGATGGCCGGGACCGACATCATCTTGTCGAGTCCGTAGCGCGTCTCGTAGCGGTCGCGGTGGAAGATCGGTCCGATGACGACGCGGTCGGCCTCATGGAACGCGTCGATGTAGCCGCTCTCGAATTCCTTGCGCGACGACGAGATCGAGCGCGGCTCGAAGAGCGCCCAGATTTTCCGGCCGGGATAGCGCTTGCGCGCGCCGTCGAGCGTCGTGGCGATGGCGGTCGGATGATGCGCGAAGTCGTCGATGACCGTGACGCCGCGCTCGACGCCGCGCACTTCCATGCGCCGCTTGATGCCCTGGAACGTCTCCAATCCCTTCTGGATCTCGTCGGCGGAGAGCCCGCGCAGCCGCGCGATGGCGGCGTCGGCGAGCGCGTTGAGGACGTTGTGGCGGCCGGAGAGCGTCGTGCGGAAGCGCGCCCACTCTTTGCCTTCCCACCACGCCGTGAACTCGCTGCCATCCGGAAGCAGCTCGACGTGGGTCGCGTACGTGTCGCAGTGCTCGTCCCAGCCGAACGTGATCCAGCGGCCGCGCGCGGAGGTGCGCAGCGGGCGGACGTTCGCGTCGTCGCCGTTGGCGAGGATGACGTCGCCGGGCGCGACCTGTTCGACCGCCTTTCTGAACGCGCCGACGATCGCGTCGAGGTTCGCGTAGATGTCGGCGTGGTCGAACTCGATGTTGTTCACGAGCAGCGTGTTCGCGTGGTAGTGGAGGAACTTCGGACCTTTGTCGAAGAAGGACGTGTTGTACTCGTCGCCTTCGATGACGAAGTCGGCGCCGTCGCCGAGCTTGAAGTTCTGATTGAAGTTGACCGGGATGCCCCCCACGACCATGCTCGGATCGCGGCCGGCGGCCTCGAGGATCCACGCCATCAGCGAGGTCGTCGTGGTCTTGCCGTGCGTGCCGGTGACGACGATCGAGTGCCGGTCTTTGATGAAGAGGTGGTAGATCGCCTCCGGCATTGACGTATACGGCAGGTCCATCTCCACCGTCGCGGCCGCCTCGGGGTTCGTATTCGCGGCCACGTTGCCGATCACGACGAGATCCGGCCGAAACGTCTCCAGATGCTGTTTCGTATACCCCTCGAGCACCGGGATCCGGAGACGCTCGAGATACGTCGACATCGGCGGATAGACATGCTCGTCCGAGCCGGCCACCTCGTAACCGCGCTGCTGGAGCATGCCGGCCAGCGACGCCATCGCCGTCCCGCAGATTCCGATCAGATAGACTCGTTTGACTTCGTTCAACTGTTTGATGTGCGGCATCGTCCGTCCACTTCGCAAAATTCGTGCTTTCCCGCGGCCGGGACATGAAATCACATTGGAATGGCCCCTTTTGCGGGGCTGTTCGACACGCTGACCCAACGTAACGGTTCAACCACAGGAGGATCAATGTCGAAGCGAATCTTTGCCCTGACGATCGCACTGGCTCTGTCGATCGTGGCCCCGTTTGCCGTCGCCGCTGAGACGGCCGCGGCGAAGGACAACTCGAAGGCGCCCAAGCTGCTGGTCGTCACCCCCATCAAGGACTTCGGTACGGTGCCGAAGGGTGAGAAGCTCGACTGGGCGTTCGAGATCCGCAACACCGGCGCCTCCGACCTGGAGATCATCGCGGCGCGCCCGTCCTGCGGCTGCACCGTCGCCGACTTCGACAAGGTCATCAAGGCCGGCCAGACCGGCAAGGTTTCCGCGCACGTCGACACCACGAACTTCGCCGGTCCGATCGCCAAGACGATCACGATCGAGTCGAACGATCCGGCGACGCCGAACGCGCAGGTGACGATCACCGCCGTGGTCAAGCCGTTCGTCGAGGCGTATCCCGCCGGCTTCGTCCGCTTCAACATGCTGCAGGGCGACATCGACAAGCAGAGCGTCACGCTCTACTCCGAAGAGACCGATCCGTTCGAGATCGTGAAGGTCGAGAGCCCGCAGGACTGGATCCACGTCGACGCGAAGAAGCTCGACGCCAAGGACAACCTCCCGAACGTCGGCCGCGCCGGCGCCAACCAGTACAAGCTCGACATCACCGTCGGCGGCCCCGACTCGCGCGTCGGTCCGCTCGCCGAGAAGGTCCACGTCATCACCACCTCCAAGCACCAGCCGGACTACTACATCAGCGTCTCCGGCGTCGTCCGTCCGACGTTCCGCGTCGAGCCGAGCGGCGTGAACTTCGGCGAAGTCGCGCCGACCGATGCGGCCGCGACCCGCAGCGTGATCGTCCGCTCGAACGACCTCAAGACTCCCGAAAACTTCGTCGTCACCAAGGCGGAGTCGGGCGTCCCGGGCGTCACCGCCGAAGTGAAGCCGACCGCCAACAAGGGCGAGTATGAAGTCACGCTCCAGGTCGGCAAGGACGCGAAGGGCCCGCTCGACGGTAACGTCACGATCTACACCAACGACAAGACGAAGCCGATGGTCGTCGTTCCCCTCAAGGGCACGGTCAAGACCGCCACGGCCAGCGCGTCGAACAGCAAGTAACCACCTCACTCCGCATCGACGGAACAAAAGCCGGCGGCAACGCCGGCTTTTTTTCATTTACACCACGACGGAAATGCCAGTGCCGTCTCCGAGCGGAAGGATGGATGTCACGAGCCGCGGATCGGAGGAAAGCCTGCGGTTGAACGCGCGCAGCGCATCCGTCGCCGCGTCGTGCTCGCCCGCGGCGACCTGTCCTTTCCAGAGCAGGTTGTCGCAGACGATCATCGCGCCGCGCTCGAGCTTCGGCAGCAGCGCGTCGAGATACGCCTCGTACTCGGTCTTCACGCAGTCGATGAAGACGAAGTCGAACGGCCCCGTGAGCCGCGGCAGCACCTCCAGCGCCGCGCCCTCATGAAAGACGACGCGGCACGGCAGCGCCGCTTCACCGACGAAGCGGCGCGCCACCGCGAGCGTGTTGTGATCGATCTCGATCGTCTCGATGAGCGCCTCCGCCGGACACTCGCGCCCCATGACGACCACCGAGTAGCCGATGTTCGTGCCGACTTCCAAAACGCGCCGCGGCGAGGCCGCGCGGACGAGCGCGCGCATCAACTGCGCGACCTCCGGGTCGGCAATCGGATGCCCGTGCTCGTCCGCGAACTTCTCCATCTCTTCGAGCAACGCATCGCGCGGCGGCAGCAGCGACTCGAGATACTCCGCCTGGTTGCGTCGGAGAATGGCGTCGATCCGATCCTTCATCGCGTGCGATGTTACGACGGCTTTCGCGCGCGGACGAAACCGCTCATGAACGCGCCGTCGCCATACTCTTCGTAAACCCGCACCGGCTCGATGTCGATCGACGTGAAGCCGGCGTCCGCGAGCAGCCGCGCGTACTCGCGCTCGTGCAGCGCGCCGGCGATGCAGCCCGTCCACGCTTCGACGTCGCGCGCGAGCTCCTCGGGGATGTCCTCGCGCCGGCGGATGACGTCGGACACCGCGAAGCGCCCGCCGGGCCGCAGCACGCGGAACGCTTCCGCGAGCACGCGCGGCTTGTCCGTCGAGAGATTGATGACGCAGTTCGAGAGGATGACGTCGACCGAGCCGTCCGGCAGCGGGATCTGCTCGATCTCGCCGCGCAGGAACTCCACGTTCTCCGCGCCCGCGCGGCGCTTGTTCTCGTTCGCCAGCGCGAGCATCTCGTCCGTCATGTCGAGGCCGTACGCCTTCCCCTCCGGTCCGACGCGCCGCGCGGAAAGCAGGACGTCGATGCCGCCGCCGCTGCCGAGGTCGAGCACCGTCTCGCCGGGATGCAGTTCCGCGAGCAGCGTCGGATTCCCGCAGCCGAGCGACGCCAGCAGCGCCTCTTCCGGCAGTCCCGCCGTTTCATCGCCATAGAGATTCGAGGTGATCGGACCCGCCGTCCCGCACGCCGACCCGCCGCAGCACGACGCCTTGCCCGAACTCACCGAGCGCGCAGCCTGCGCGTATTTGTCGCGAACCGCTTCTTTGATATCCATACGAACCCTCCGCTCACATTCGCTTTCGCGAATATGCGGTCGGAGTTCGTATTTGTCAAGGCGAATGCGTTCGCGATCCGGATATTGCCGCGGATCGCGCGCTTGATTTGCGATGGCGAGGACGAAGATCCGTCTCGAATCACGCGATAGAAGATCGTGTACGGGAAGTTCCGCATGATTTTGGCGCGAACGTCGTCGAAATACACGGGCGCGCCGGCGGGAAACTCGGTGAGAAATTGGAGTGCGTGCCGCAACTCGCGGCGGAAGGCGTCGGCCGCCGCCGGCGACTTGCTCGCGTAATACGCCTGAGCCTCGCGACGATCCGCACGCGCGTTGCTCGAGAAGACGACCCTCACGCGATGTCGTCAGACCAGAACTCGTCCGGCGTCAGGCCGGGATCTTCACCGCTCTCGAGATCCGCCGCTCGACGGTTCACCTCCGCACGCCAGGAAGCCAGCCAGCGGGCATCGTACGAAGTCGCCGCAAGCTCTTCCGCAAGTTGCAGCCGGTCATCGCGCGTCAGTTCCATCGCAATCCGGCGCGCGTCTTCGAGCGTGGCGGGCATCGGGTCGGAGTCTACCGCGCCTCGACCGCCTCGCGCAGCTTCTCCGCCTGAAAGTGGGAGATGAGCGGCTCGATCACCACATCCAGGTTCCCGTTCATGACCTCGGGGAGGTTGTGCACGGTGAGGCCGATGCGGTGGTCGGTGACGCGGTCCTGCGGGAAGTTGTAGGTGCGGATCTTTTCCGAACGATCGCCGGAGCCGATCATGCCCTTGCGCGTGGCCGAGAGCTCGGCTTCGCGCTTGAGGCGCTCGATGTCGTAGAGGCGCGCCTTGAGGACCTTCAGCGCTTTCGCGCGGTTCTTGATCTGCGACTTCTCGTCCTGACACGACACGACGACGCCGGTGGGAAGGTGCGTCATGCGCACGGCCGAGTAGGTCGTGTTGACGGACTGACCGCCGGGTCCCGACGAGCAGAAGGTATCGATGCGAAGGTCCTTCTCCGCGATCTGGATGTCGATGTCTTCGGCTTCCGGCAGCACGGCCACGGTCACCGCCGACGTATGAATGCGGCCTTGCGTCTCGGTCGCGGGCACGCGCTGCACGCGATGCACGCCGGACTCGAACTTGAGGCGCGAGTAGACCTTCGCGCCTTCGATCTGGAGCGTCGCGTCCTTGATGCCGTTGACGGAGGAGTAGTTCGCGTCGGTGACGTCGACCTTCCAGCGGCGCGTCTCGGCGTAGCGGATGTACATGCGCATCATCTCGGCGGCGAAGAGCGAGGCTTCGTCGCCGCCGGTACCGGCGCGGATCTCGACGAAGACGTTCTTCTCGTCGTTCGGATCCTTCGGCTGCAGCAGCACGCGGAGCTCGGCTTCGAGCCGCGGCTCGCGCGGCTCGAGGTCGGCCAGCTCGAGCTCGGCGAGCTCGCGCATCTCGTCGTCGGAGCGCTGCATCTCGCGCGCGTCGCCGAGGCGTTTCCGCACGTCGCGCAGCTCGCGGTACTTGGCCGTGACCTCTTCGATCTCGGCGATGGCCTTCATGGTGTCGCGATACGCGGCGACGTCGGTGACGACGGAAGGATCGGCGATCTTCCGCTGCAATTCTTCGTACCGCTTTTCGATTTCGTCGAGTTTTTCAAACATGGCAACGGCGCTCCTCAGATATGAGAAGGAAAGAGTGTGCGCGGAGAGTCGCTAAGCGACGGCGGCTTGCTCGGGCTCGACGGCGTCGTACAGCAGCGCTTCTTTGAGGGCGATGAGGGCGATCTCGAGCTGCTGGTCGTCCGGCTCTTTGGTGGTGATCCGCTGCAGCCAGAGGCCGGGCTGGATCAGCGTGCGGCAGACGGGATTGCCGAGGTGGCGCGCGGAGAAGCGGATGACCTCGTAGGCGAGGCCGGCGATGAGCGGGATGAGCACGACGCGCGCGCCGAACTTGGCGATGAACGGCGCGGTGGCGGGGATCAGCGAGAAGACGAGGATCGAGATGGCCATGACGAACATCAGGAAGCTCGTGCCGCAGCGCGGATGCAGCGTCGACTTGCCGCGGGCGTTCTCGACGGTGAGATCTTCGTTCGCCTCGAAGGTGAACACGGTCTTGTGTTCGGCGCCGTGGTACTGAAACACGCGGCGGATCTCGTCCATCATCGAGATCGAGGCGATGTAGACGAAGAAGAACAGCGCGCGCAGGAGTCCGTCGACGGCGTTGTACGTGACGTTCCCCATGTGCGGCCACAGCCAGTGGCGGATGGCATTGGTGATGCCGAGCGGCGCGAGGATGAAGAGGCCGACGCCGAGGACGAGCGCGAGCAGCATCGAACTGGCGATGGCCCAGTTCGACATCTCCGTTTCGCCGTCCTCCCCTTCGCCGGCGACACTCGCGGAGAAGTTCAGCGCGCGCATGCCGAGGATGAGCGACTGGATCAGAACGACCGAGCCGCGCAGGACGGGGAACTTGAGGAACGGATACTTCGCGGTGACGGAGGTCAGCTTGTCCTTACGGATGGAGACGCCGCCATCCGGCTGGCGGACCGCGACGGAGTAGCCGGTCAGCGAGCGCATCATGACGCCCTCGAGCACGGCCTGACCGCCGATGAGCATGTCGACGTTACGGTCGCTGCCGGGGCGGTCGCCCTGGCTCGGCATCGCGGACGTGATCCCGTTCGTGAAGGCGCCGAACGCCCCCGCGATGAGCCGCGCCGCGCCGCGCCAGGAGCGCCCGAACGACATTACTTGCCCGCCGCCTTGGCCGGGACCTTCGCGTATTTCTTGGTGAAGCGGTCGATGCGGCCTGCCGTGTCGACGAGCTTCTGCTTGCCGGTGAAGAACGGGTGGCACTTCGAGCAGATCTCGACGCGGAGCTCTTTGCGGGTGGAGCCGGTGGTCCACTGCTCGCCGCACGCGCAGTGCACGTTGACCTGCTGATACTTGGGATGGATCTCTGGTTTCATGAACTTACCTCGAATGGATTTCTCGGTCCAGGTGCTGTGAAACGGCGAGTATACGAGAAAAATTGCGGCCGGCCCGCGGCGCGGCGTCTACCGCCCGCCGCACGCGCGCCAGATCCAGAACACGATCGCGCCGATGAGGCCGGACATCGGAATCGTGAGCACCCACGCCCAGACGATGCGCCCGGCGATGCCCCAGCGCACGGCGGAGAGCCTCCGCGTCGCGCCGACGCCGACGATCGCGCCGGTGATCGTGTGCGTGGTGCTGACCGGCACGCCGAACGAGGTAGCCATGAAGAGCGTGATCGCGCCGGCGGTCTCGGCCGCAAAGCCGCCCACCGGCTGCAGGCGCGTGATCTTGCTGCCCATCGTGTGGATGATGCGCCAGCCGCCGCTGAGCGTGCCGAGGGCGATCGCGGCGTGCGCGGCGAGGATCACCCACAGCGAGATGTCGAAGGTCTTGATGTAGCCGGCGGTGAAGAGCACGCCGGCGATGATGCCCATGGTCTTCTGCGCGTCGTTGCCGCCGTGGCCCAGGCTGTACGCGGCGGCGGAGACGAGCTGCAGTTTGCGGAACACGCGGTCGACGCGGCGTGGCGTGGCGCGTCGAAACACGTGGAGCGTGAGGACGCTGATGAGAAACGCCAGCACCATGCCGAGGAGCGGGGCGATGACGATGTAGATGAGCGTCTTCGTCCAGCCGGAGCTGATGATCGCGTCGGGACCGTAATTCGCGACGGCCGCGCCGGCGTAGCCGCCGATGAGCGCGTGCGACGAGCTCGTCGGCAGGCCGAAGTACCAGGTGATGAGGTCCCAGATGATGGCGCCCATGAGCCCGCCGAAGATGACGCCGAACGTCACCGCGGAGAGCTCGATCATCCCCTTGCCGATGGTCTTGGCCACCGCCGTACCGAAGGTGAACGCGGCGATGAAGTTGAAGGCGGCGGCCCAGATGACGGCCTGCCCCGGCGAGAGCACGCGCGTCGAGACGACGGTGGCGATGGAGTTCGCGGCGTCGTGAAAGCCGTTGATGTAGTCGAACGCGAGCGCGACGGTGATCAGCGCGACGACGGTCAGCAGCAGCATCGGTTCAGCCGTGCTTCACGACGACGTTCTCGAGCAGGTTCGCGACGTCTTCGCAGGCGTCGGTCGCTTCCTCGAGCAGGTCGTAGATCTCTTTCCACTTGATGACCACGATCGGGTTCGTCTCTTCGTCGAAGAGCTGGCCGATGGCGAGCTTGTGAATGCGGTCGGCCTCGTTCTCGAGGCGGTTGATCTCGATGGCGCGTTCGAGCACGCCGGTGCGCCGCTCCAGCGCTTCGACCGCGGCGCGGATCTCGTCGGTCTGCTGAATGATGATGCGCGTGAGCTCGCGCGCGCCGGTGCGGATGCGGTCGATGCGGTAGAGCGCGAAGAGCGCGGCGGCGTTGTCGATGGCGTCCATGACGTCGTCGAGCGTGCGCGCGAGCTCGTGGATGTCTTCGCGGTCGATCGGCGTGACGAAGGTCTTGTTGAGGCGCTGGATGATGCCGTGAGTGAGGAAGTCGCACTGATGCTCGACTTCCTTGATCTCGTGCTCTTTGTCGGCGATGGGAGGATCGGTGGCGAGCATCTGCTCGAGCAGGCGCGCGCCGTGGCGGAGCTGGTCCGCCATCAGCTTGAAGTCGTCGTAGAACTTCTCCTCACGGGGGATCAGTCGAAAGCGCGCCACGAACATCCTCCTGGAAGGCGGGCGAATTCTATGTCAACTAGGCGAGCCCGGCGCTGCCTCGAAGCGATAGCCCGAGCCGATCAGCGTGGTGATGCGGTCTTTTCCGATCTTCCGCCGCAGGTTCCGCACATGCGCGTCCACCGTCCGCGTCTCCACATCCTCGGCGACCTGCCAGATCTCCGCGAGGATCCGCTCGCGCGGCACGACCGCGGGCCGCAGCCGTACGAGCATCCATAAGAGCTCGAACTCTTTCTTTGCGAGCTTCACCTCTTCGCCGCGCACGTGCACGCGCAGCGTGCGCGGATCGATGCGCAGCTCGCCGTCGTCGTACACCTCGCCTTCGCCCTCGCTTCCCTTCGCGCGGCGCAGGACCGCGGCAACGCGCGCGAGGAGCTCGCGGACGCTGAACGGCTTGGTGAGGTAGTCGTCCGCGCCGAGCTCGAGTCCCATGATGCGATCGCCTTCCGCGCTGCGCGCCGTGAGGATGAGAATCGGCAGCTTCGCGGTCGGCGGATGCGACCGCAGCTCGCGGCAGATCGTGAAGCCGTCGAGGTCCGGCAGGTTCAGATCGAGGATGAGAAACGAGAAGCCGCCCGCCTGCACCGCGCGCAGTCCGTCGTGGCCGTTCGCGAAACTCCCGACGACGTAGCCCGCGCGCTCGAGGTTCAGCCGCACCGTGAACGCGAGGTCCGGATCATCCTCCACGAGCGCGATGCGAGTCTCCGCGAGCGTCACGCCCTAATTGTGCTCTTCCGCCAGCCGCACGTGCACGTTGGCTAGGCCTTCAGCGCAGCCGGCCGCGCCGGCCGCTTACGTGGTCTTCAACGGCAACGTCATCGTGAACGTCGACCCCGAGCCTTCTTCGCTCTCGACCGTGATCACGCCGCCGTGCGCTTCGACGATCGCGCGGGCGATGTAGAGGCCGAGTCCCAGGCCGCCGTAGTAGCGGCTCGAGACATTGCGCGCGCGGTGGAAGCGCTCGAAGAGCTGCGGGATCTCGTCTCTCGGAATGCCGATGCCGCGATCGCTCACGGACGTGCGCATCACGCCCTCTTCTTCGGCGACGCGCACCTCGATGTCGCTGCCTTCCGGCGAATACTTCAGCGCGTTCGACAGCAGGTTGTCGACGACCTGGCGCATGCGATCGGGATCGGCGATGACGAGCGACTCCGCGGCGTGCGCGTCGAAGCGCATGTCGCGCGTCGGATGCTGCACGCGGAACGCGGAGACGCGCCCTTCGATGAACTCGATCCAGCGGATCGTCTGCGGATGGATCTGCAGGCGGTTCGTCTCGATGCGGGAGACGTCGAGCAGTTCCGAGATGAGGCCCATCATCCGCTCGATCTCGCCGAGCACCGCGTTGATGTACGTCGCGCGCTCTTCGGGCGCGAGATCGTTGACCGTCTGCGCGAGCAGCTGCGTGTAGCCCTTGATCGTCGTGAGCGGCGTGCGCAGCTCGTGCGAGGCGACAGAGAGGAACTCGTCTTTCTTGCGGTCGAGCTCCTGTAGCGCCGTGATGTCGCGGATCACGAGCACGGCGCCGACGATGCCTTTGCTCTCGATCGGCGCCGCGGCGATCGAGAGATCGAGATCGCGTCCGGTGATGAGGTGCTTGCCGACGGCGAGGTAGTCGGGAACGGTCTGCCCGGCGAGCGCGCGCGCGTACGGCATCTCGGAGTCTGCGATGGCGCGGCCGTCGGAGTCGCGGAGATCGAGCTTGTCGAAGCGACCGTGCTCGATCGCCTCCGCGCGCGACGCGAGGCCGAACATGTTCAGCGCGGCCTGGTTCACGTCGACGACGCGCGCGTTCGCGTCGTAGACCCACAGGCCGTCCGTCATCGAGCCGAGGATCGAGTCGAGACGCGCGGAGCGCTCGGCCATCTGCGTGGCGAGGTCTTCGATCTCGCGACGCGCGCGCACCTGATCGGTGACGTCCTGCACGAGCACCGTGAGGCTCTGCGTGATGCCGGAGAAGCGGCCGCGCGCCGGCGAGATGATGCGATTGACGTAGCGCTTGCCGACGACGAGCTCCACGTCGACGCGCGGCTCGGCGGAATCCGCGACCTGTTTGAGGATGCCTTCGACGTCGGGCAGCACTTCATCCGCGCGCAGCGTGATGAGGCGCGTGTCGAACGAGATCTTGCCGAACTCCGCGGCGTAGTCGACGAAGCGCGCGTTGGCGAGCTCGAAGCGCAGCTCGTCGGCGGAGATGACGGCGATGCCGATCGGCGCGCTTTCGAGCACGGCCTCGAAGCGCACGCGCGCGTCGACTTCGCGCCGCGCCAGCTCTTCGGCCGCGCGATGGCCGTCCTGCGCGATGCGGGTGAGGCGGTGAATGTGGCTCGCGGCGCCGAGGCGTTCGGCGACCGATTGCGCGAACTCGAGATCCTCGGCGTCGAAGTTGCGGCGCGGATCGTTCTGCGAGATTACGACGGCGCCGACGCGCTCGCCGTACGACTCGATGGGCGTCGCGATGAGGCTCTGCTCCTGCAGCGCCGCCTTCACGGCGCGCTCTTGCTCGTCGCGCGCGAAGTCGAGCAGCGCATCGCCGCGGACTTCGAAGAAGAGCAGCGGGCGTCCGATCTGGAAGACCGTGCCGGGCAAGCCTTCGCCGGGACGATACGGATTGCGCGTGTAGTAGTCGCGGAACTGCGCGCTCTCCTTGTCGGTCGCGGCGAAGCCGACGAGATCGAGCATGCCGGTGACGGGGTGATAGACGTAGATGCGCACCATGCCGGCCACGGCCTGCGCGATGCGCGCGGCGGGGACGTCGAGGTTGTCGAAGCTCGCTTCCATGGCCACGACTTCGAGGCCGAGGTCGGCGAGCGCTTCGGCGCGTTTGCGGCGGCGCGCCTCGCGCTCCGCGTTCTGGCGCTCGTCGGTGACGTCGCGCGAGAGCACGACCGAGCCGACGATGCGGCCGTCGGTGTCGCGGATCGGCGCGGCCTTGAGGTTCACGACGCGGTCGTCGTTCGAGCGCACGTCGTGCACGAGGTAGTCGGACTTCACGAGCTCGCCGCGCAGCGCGCGCATCGACGGCAGCTCTTCGGCCGACAGCGGACTCCCATCGATGTAGCGATGGCGGTTGCCGCGCACGCGGCCGTCGGGATCGGGCGTGAAGAGCACGGCCGGCTCGCGTTGCGCGGCCGCGTTCATCCGTTCGAGCTTGCCGTGCGCGTCGTAGATCGCGGCGGATTCGGGGATCTGGTCGAGGATCGCGTTGACCTTCGCCATCTCGCGCACGGAGCGGTTGTGCAGCAGCGTGTTGTTGAGCGCGAGCGTGGCGTAGCGGCCGATCTCGTGGAAGAGCGAGACTTCCTCGTCTGTCCACTCGCGGCGCGCGTCGCAGTGGTGCATGCCGAACGCCCATGGCTCTTCTTCGCGCGGACGCAGCACCTGCATGATCGCGGACTCGATCTGGAAGCGCTGCGCGAGCTCGGGGTCGAGGTCGGCGTCGTTCGCCATCACGACGACGGGATGCGGCGTCTCCATCGCGCGGCGGATCAGCGCGCGCGAGCCGGTGAGCGGCACGGGACCGGTGTCCGTGAGATCGCCTTCCGCGCCCGGCGCCGCGGTCGTGAACGCGACTTTCGCGAACTCCGCCTGCTCGTGCACGGGATGCAGCAGCCACGCGCGGTCCGCGCCGAACTGCTCGCGCGTCACGACGACGATGCGGCGCAGCACCTCGCGCAGTTCGAGCGTGCCGGTGAAGGTCTCGAGAATGTTCGACAGAAAGCGATAGCGCTCTTCCGTCGTGAAGCGCGCGCGGTCGGACGACGCGGGCGAGAGATAACGCACCATCAGCTGACGGATGACCGCGTCGTCGCTGGCGCTCGCGGGCAATTCGAGCACGCGCGTCATCGGCTGTTTGCTCTCCGCCGCGTCTCGAACGCGCCGCCACGCGGAGTCGCTGCTCACGGCGATGAGGCGAAACGGCTCGCGGTCGATGAGCGCGAACGCCTCGGCTTCCGTGCCGGCGATGACCGGCGTGTAGCGGAGAGCACGCGCGATCTCGGCGGGGGTCTCGGCCGCGTGCTCCGCCGCAACGATGAGGACCTGATCGCGCATTGGGATTCCGGCGGACATGCTAGCAGAACGGTCTCTCATAAAATGCGCGCCATGCCGCAGAAGAAAACGTTCGACGATCTGGTCCGGTTGATGACGACGCTGCGCGGCCCGGACGGCTGTCCGTGGGACCGCAAGCAAACGCTGCCCGACCTCAAACCGTACGTCATCGAGGAAGCGTACGAGGTCGTCGACGCGATCGATCGCGACGACCGCGCGGCGCTGCTCGAGGAGATCGGCGACCTGCTGCTCGAAGCGGTGTTCGTCGCCGAGATCACGCGCGAGGAAGGGACGTTCGACATCTACGACTCCATCACCGCGATCCACGACAAGCTCGTGCGCCGCCATCCGCATGTCTTCGGCGACGCGCAGGCCGACGACGCGGAACAGGTGCTCGTCAACTGGGAGAAGCTCAAGCGCGACGAGCGCAAGGCGGAGAACAAGTCCGTGCTCTCCGGCGTGCCGCAGTCGCTGCCGGCGCTGCTCAAGGCGTCGCGCCTCACCGAGAAAGCCGCGCGCGTCGGCTTCGACTGGCGCCGCACGGACGACGTCTTCGACAAGCTCGATGAAGAGATGGCCGAGCTGCGCGCCGCCGTCGCCGCGGGCGATGCCGCGAACATCCACGAGGAGATCGGCGATCTCCTCTTCACGATCGCGAACATCGCGCGCAAGGTGAACGTGAACGCGGAGGAAGCGCTGCAGTCGACGAACCGCAAGTTCCAGTCGCGCTTCACGCACATGGAGACGCGCGTGCACGAGCGCGGGCAGAACATCGATCAGCTGACGCTCGAGGAGATGGATGCGCTGTGGGAGGACGCGAAGACACAATGACGCGGCTGCGCTTTCTGGCGACGCTGGCCGCGCTCGTCGTCGCCGCGGTCACTCTCCACGACGTTGCCGTGCCCCACGGCCGCGGCCTCGCCGCGCGCGGCGCGATCCTGGCCATCGACGAATACCGCGCGCATGTCTCGCCGCATCTGCGCGGCGTCGTGCGCTGCCGCTTCAGACCGACTTGCTCGGCTTACGGCCGCGAGGCGATCGTGAAGTACGGCTTTGCGAAGGGCTCGCTGAAGACGGCGTGGCGGCTCGCGCGCTGCGGCCCGTGGACGAAGCAGGGGACGGTCGATCGGCCGTAATTTCAACACTGGGACAGAAATCGTTCAGCACGCACGACTCGCAGTCCGGCTTGCGCGCGTGGCACGTGCGCCGGCCGTGAAAGATCAGGCGATGCGCGAAGATCGTCCATTCCTTGCGCGGCACGAGCGGCATGAGGTCCTGTTCGATGACGACGGGATCGGCGCTCGCGGTGAGGCCGAGGCGTCCTGAGACGCGCGTCACGTGCGTGTCGACCACGATGCCGACGTTCTTGCCGAACGCATTGCCGAGGACCACGTTCGCGGTCTTGCGTCCGACGCCGGGGAGCTCGACGAGCTTTTCCATCGTCTGCGGCACCTCGCCGCCGTGGCGTTCCACGATCGCCTTCGAGCAGTTGATCACCGCCTTCGCCTTGTTGCGGAAGAAGCCGGTCTGCTTGACGTCGGTCTCCATCTCCACGAGGTTCGCGTTCGCGAACGCGGCGGGATCGGGGTACTTGCGGAAGAGCGACTTCGTGACGATGTTGACGCGCACGTCCGTCGACTGCGCGGCCAGGATGGTCGCGATGAGGAGCTCGAACGCGTTCATGAAGTCGAGCTCGATGTGCGCGTCCGGATGGCGTTTCTTCAGACGCTTGTTGACTTCGGCGGCGCGGACCTTCAGATCGGGCATAACGTCATAGAATCCTCTCATGACCACGACCGTTCACGAGCCTCGCACGATTCGCGCGCCGCGCGGCACCGCGCTCTCCTGCCGCGGCTGGCAGCAGGAAGCGGCGCTGCGGATGCTGATGAACAACCTCGACCCCGAGGTGGCGGAACGGCCCGAACAGCTCATCGTGTACGGCGGCATCGGCAAGGCCGCGCGCAACTGGGAGTGCTACGACGCGATCGTCGACACGCTCAAGCGCCTCGGCAACGACGAAACGCTGCTCGTGCAGTCCGGCAAACCGGTCGGCGTCTTCCGCACGCACGAACACGCGCCGCGCGTGCTCATCGCGAACGCGAACCTCGTTCCGCATTGGGGCACCTGGGACGAGTTCCGCCGCCTCGACGCGCTCGGACTGACGATGTACGGCCAGATGACCGCCGGCTCGTGGATCTACATCGGCACGCAGGGCATTCTGCAGGGCACGTACGAATGCTTCGCCGCCGTCGCGAAGAAGCTCTTCGGCGGCTCGCTGCGCAACAAGCTCGTGGTCACCGCGGGCCTCGGCGGCATGGGCGGCGCGCAGCCGCTCGCCGCGACGATGAACGAGGCCACCGCGCTCGTCGCGGAGATCGATCCGACGCGCATCCAGCGCCGGCTCGACAAACGGTACCTCGACGAGCAGGCGCCGTCGCTCGACGCTGCGATCGCACGCGCGCTCGAAGCGCGCGACCGTGGCGAAGCGGTGTCGATCGGCGTCGTCGCGAACGCGGTCGAACTGCTCGAGGCGCTCATCGAGCGCGGCATCGTGCCGGACGTGCTCACCGACCAGACCTCGGCGCACGACGAGCTGACCGGCTACGTGCCGAATGCGATGTCGTTCGACGAGGCGCTCGCGCTGCGCGTCGCGAATCCCGAGCACTACATCGCGCTGTCGTACGCGGCGATGGCGCGGCACATGCGCGCGATGATCGAGCTGCAGAACCGCGGTGCGATCACGTTCGACTACGGCAACAACCTGCGCGGTCAGGCGCAGAAAGCGGGCGTTGCGAACGCGTTCGACGTCGGCGGCTTCGTGCCGCTGTTTATCCGTCCGCTGTTCTGTGAAGGAAAGGGTCCGTTCCGCTGGGCGGCTCTCTCCGGCGATCCGAACGATCTGTTCGTGACGGATGAGGCGATCCTCGAGCTCTTCCCGCACGATGAGGCGCTGCATCGCTGGATCCGTATGGCGCAGAAGCGCGTCGAGTTTCAGGGACTGCCGGCGCGCATCTGCTGGCTCGGTTACGGCGAGCGCGACAAGGCGGGGCTGCTGTTCAACCGTCTCGTGGCGGAGAAGAAAGTCTCGGCGCCGATCGTCATCGGCCGCGATCATCTCGACGCCGGCTCGGTCGCGTCGCCGAATCGCGAGACCGAGGCGATGAAGGATGGCTCGGACGCGATCGCGGACTGGCCGATCCTGAACGCGCTGCTCAACACCGCGTCGGGCGCGACGTGGGTGTCGGTACATCACGGCGGCGGCGTCGGCATCGGCTACTCGCTCCACGCGGGCATGGTCGTGGTGGCGGACGGAACGGAAGCTGCAGCCGCACGGCTGCAACGAGTACTGACGAGCGATCCGGGGACGGGCGTGATGCGTCATGCGGATGCGGGTTACGACGAGGCGATTGCGGTCGCGCAGCAGCGCGGCGTCGATCTGCCGATGATCCGTTAGCAACATTCGCGACACGACCGTCGCTCATCGTGGTTGAATGCGAATACGTTCGCGACCCCGGACGTTCTCGGCAGCACTTCCAGGAGGTGGAATCATCAGCGACACGCAGCAGCCGCAAAAAGACTGGGTGAACATTCTCTTCCTCACCCTCACGCCCGTCATCGGAATCGCAGGCACGGCCGCGTACACCTGGTACGCCGGCTTTCACCTCTGGATGCCGATCCTGATGGTTGCCATGTACGGCGCGGTCGGCATCTCGATCTGCGCCGGCTACCACCGTTTCTTCTCGCACAAGAGCTACGAGGCCGCGTGGCCGGTGCAGCTCTTCTACGCGTTCTTCGGCGCGATGGCCGCGCAGAACTCGATCCTCTGGTGGTCGTCGAGCCACCGCGTGCATCACAAGTACGCGGACAAGGATTGGGATCCGTACAACATCCGCCGCGGCTTCTGGTGGGCGCACATCCTCTGGATCTTCTACCGCAACGATCAGCGCGACGACACGTTCGCGAATGCGCCCGACCTGCTCGCGAACAAGATCGTGATGTGGCAGCACCGCTGGCACAAAGCGATCCTCATCGTGGGCGGCTTCGGCGTGCCGACACTCATCGGCGCGGCGTTCGGCGATCCGATCGCCGGCCTGCTGTGGGGCGGTTTCGCCCGCATCGTGGTCATCCACCACACCACGTTCTTCGTCAACTCGCTCGCGCACACCCTCGGCAAGCCGGTGTTCAACGCGGAAGCCTCCGCGCGCGACAACTGGCTCGTCGCGCTGGTCACGCTCGGCGAGGGCTATCACTCGTTCCATCACCGCTTCCCCGCCGACTTCCGCAACGGCATCCGCTGGTACCAGTGGGATCCGGCGAAGTGGTGGATCGGCGCGCTGCGCCTCACCGGTCTCGCGAAGTCGCTCATCGCGACGCCCGCGCCGCAGATCGAACAGGCGCGCATGCGCGCCGCGATCGGCCTCGTGCAGGAGAAGATCGCCACCGCGCGCGGCACGATCGCCGATGAAGCGCGCCGCCGCCTCAACGTGGCCACGCGTCACCTCGAGCGCGCGGTCGCACTCTGGCGCGCCGGACTCGAAGCGCGCGCGCAAGGCTTCGCGACGTGGCGTCAGCAGACGCGACTCTCGAAGCGCCACGTCCGCCGCTCGCGCCGTCACTGGAAGCGCGCCGTGCGGATGCTCGAACAGGCAGCGTAACCTTTGCCCACGCGGAGCGGCGCCCGCCGCTCCGCGTTTTCCCCTCACTGCCGGATCTTGCGCAGCGCCCGCTGCGCGTCGCGCGCCTGACGCGGACAGATGCACCGCTGCTTCGCCACGCGCTCGTACAACACGACCGCCGCATCGCGTTCGCCCGCATCCGCGTGCTTCGCCGCGTCGTCGAGCGCTTCCTCGGCAGCGGCGCGCTGCCGTTCGAGCGCCTTGCGAACCATGCTTTCGACGTCCGCGAGTCCCAGCACGCCGTTGCGGCTCTCGATGCGCGCGACGACGTGACCGTCGCCATCCGCCAGCACCGCCACCGGCAACTGTTCGACGTCGAGCCGCTCGAGCATCTCCGCATCGTCCGAACGAACGACGCGCATCGCGACGCAATGCGAGGCCGCGACGAGCTCCGCCGACGCGAGCAGCGCCGCGTGCCGCAGCTCGTCGGGCGAGGCCGGAACCCAGTAGAGGACGAGCGCGGCGTCGCCGGGCACCTCGTGCGCGTCGTGCACGAGCAGCTTCCACGGGACGAGCACGGCCGCAGGCTCCCCGTCCGCGAGCGCCGAGGCTCCGGTCAGCAGGAGGGAGATCGCCGCAATGGGGACCGTCCAGCGCCGCATGACACCACGCACCTGCGAAGGGAACGGCCGCGATTATACGCCGCCGGAGAAAAGCACTCTCGCGGCGCATTCAGCAAGTAGAATCCGGGACAACTCCGGTTCAACGACATTCATGGGAACTCTTCGGGAGACTCTGGGCCACTACGAGATTCTGGGCCCGATCGGCGCGGGCGGAATGGGCGAGGTCTACTCCGCGCGCGACCCGAAGCTCGGCCGCCGTGTCGCCATCAAGATCCTCCCCACGCGGCTCATCAACGACCGCGACAACCTGAGCCGCTTCACGCAGGAAGCGCGCTCCGCGTCCGCGCTCAATCATCCGAACATCGTCACGATCCACGAGGTCGGCACGCGCGAGGGCGCGCCGTACATCGTGATGGAGTACATCGACGGCACCGATCTCCGCGCGCTCATCGCCGAAGGTCCGCTTCCCGCGCGCAAGGTGCTCGAGATCGCGTCGCAGATCGCCGACGGCCTCGCCGCCGCGCACGAGCGCGGCATCATCCACCGCGATCTCAAGCCCGAGAACATCATGGTCACGCGCGACGGCTTCGTGAAGATCCTCGACTTCGGCCTCGCGAAGATCATCCAGCCAGCCGGCGAAAGCAGCGACCATACCGTGGAGCTCGAGACGCCGGGCACGAACCCCGGCACGATCCTCGGCACCGTCGGCTACATGTCGCCCGAGCAGGCCACCGGGCGCCGCCTCGACTTCCGCTCCGATCAGTTCGCGCTCGGCGCGATCCTTTACGAGCTCGTCACCGGCGTCTCCGCGTTCGAAGGGGAGACCGCGATCGACACGCTCGCCGCGATCCTGCACAAGGAGCCGGCGCCGATCGCCAAATACAACCCGCACATTCCGGCGCAGCTCGCCGGCATCATCGGACGGCTGCTGTCGAAGTCTCCCGACGGGCGCTACGCGTCGCCGCGCGATCTCGCCACCGAAGTGCGTTTGCTGCGCGACCGCGTCGCGGCGGAAGAGAGCGGCTTTCATCGCTCCGCGCCGTACTCGCCGTTCGCGGAGAAACGCACGCTCACGATGGGCGCGGTGGTGCTCGCGCTCATCCTCGGCGGCGCGCTCTTCTTCGCGTGGCGGCGTTCGTCGAGCGTCGCCGCGCCGGCGGCGAACGCCGCGTCCGTCGCGGGAACGCCCGCGCAGCCCGCGGCGAAGAAGTACCTCGCCGTGATGCGCTTTCAGGATCTCAGCGGCGAGCCGAACGGCCAGCTCGTCGTCGACGGCTTCGCCGAAACGCTCATCGCGCGCCTCGCGCACTTTCCGACCATTCAGGTGATGCGCGCGCCCACGTCCGACGCGGGCAACGGCGATCCCGCGAAAGTCGCGCACGACCTCGGCGCGAACCTCGTGCTCACCGGCTCGATGATGCGCGACGGCAACCGCATCCGCGTCACGTACTCGGTCGTCGATCCGGCGACCAGGCGAACGTGGCGCGATCTAATCGAAGGCAGCGTGTCGGATTTGTTCGCCGTGCAGGACGACGTCGCCGACAGCGTCGCGCGCAACCTGAACCTCGGCACGAGCGCCGTGCGCGTGGCGCTCGACCCGACGGTTTCGCAGCAGCGCTACCTCGAGGCGCTCGGACACCTGCGCCGCTACGACAGCGAGACGTCGCTCGACAGCGCGATCCGCATCCTCGATCAACTCGGCGAATCGCCGAGCGTGCAGTCGGCGCTGGCGCGCGCGTATCTGTACAAGTTCCAGAACACGCGCCAGCCGCAATACGCCGCCGCCGCCGGCCGCGCCGCCGACCGCGCCCTCGCCCAGGACCCGCAAAGCCTCGACGTCAACATCACCCTCGGCGAACTGCGCCGCCAGACCGGCCGCTACAACGAAGCCATCGACGCCTTCCTGCGCGTGCTCTCCCAACAGCCGAACAACGCCGACGCCGTGCTCGGACTCGCGGAGACGTACAAGGCGTCCGGCGATTTCAAAGGTGCGGAAGCGTCGTACAAACGAGCCATCGCCCTGCAGCCAAATTTCTGGGGTGGGTACAACAAGCTCGGCGCGTTCTATTACACGCAGGGCCGCTACGCCGACGCGATCCCGCAATTCCAAAAGGTCGTCGAGCTCGTGCCCGACAATGACCGCGGCTACAACAACCTCGGCGCGATGTACCAGAGGCTTGGGCAGTACGACAACGCCGTGCGGGTGTTCGAGCAGTCGGTCAAACGGCTGCCGTCATCGCAGGGCTATTCGAATCTCGGCACCTGCTATTACTTTCTCGGCCGCTATGCGGCGGCGGCCGCCGCCGATGAACATGCCGTCGCGATTACGCCGCACGAGTACGTGTATTGGCGCAACCTCGGCGATGCCTATCGCTGGCTGCCCTCTCCTCAGAAAGCCCATACCGCTTACGAGCGAGCCGTGGCGCTCAGCGACGATGCGATCCGCGTGAATCCCAACGACGCATATGCGTACATGCAGCGTGCGACTGCATTGGCGAAACTCGGCCGGGACCGCGAGGCGCGCGTCTCGATCCTGCGCGCGCTCGAACTCGATCCGCGCTTTGCGTCGAATGCGTACGAAGCGGCAGTGATCGCGAACATTGAGGGTGCGCGCGATGAAACGGATGCGCGCATCGAGCAGGCACTTCGTCTCGGCTACAACGCGGACGACATCCTGCGCGACCCTGAATTTGCGAACCTGACGAAAAGCGGTAGGCTGCAATCCATCATCGCGGGGTTCCGGTCCAAGCCCCGCGAGAACTAACCGCAGGGAGGAGCTACCGCATGGCTAACGATCATCCTGAAAAAGCCGTTCGCATTACGCTCGATGGCACCGGGCTGCCCGTGCCCGATCACGATCCGATCGAGGTCCGGAAGAACAATCACAAGATCCGCTTCGAAGCAGACTTCCCGTTCACCGTCGACATTGACGGGTACAGTGACGTGAAGCATTCGTCCACGGCGCCGTATCACGCGAAGACCGGCCCATTCCCGGACGAGCGTACGCACAAGTATTCAATTACGGCCAACGGACAGACTCACGATCCCGACATCGTCGTCAAACCGTAATCCGCACCGCCCCCCGTTCCGTGCTCGCTCTCGCGAGCACGGAACGGCACCACCGGCGCGCTACTGCACTTTCTCGGGGTAGATCGCGACCTTCCCCGCCGAGCGGAGCTCGAGGGAGCGCTTCGAGACCGCGTCCATCACTTTGGCCGTGTTCTGGCTGAAGAGGAACTCGCGGACCGCGGGGCGAATGAGCTCGTAGGGAACGATGTCCTGCGGCTCCTGCTCCTCGACGTAGATGAGGTGATAGCCGTCGTTCGCTTCGACGATGCCGCTCATCGCGCCGGGCTTGAGGTTGAAGATCGCGTCGCCGAGCTTCGGATCGATCGAGTCGGCGGTCACCCAGCCGAGGTCGCCGCCGTTCTTCGCGGTGGCAGCGTCCTCGGAGACTTTTGCCGCGGCGTCGGCGAACTTCTGCGTGAAGGCACTCAAGCTGCCGGCGGTCGCGGCCTGCATCCGCACCGGCTGCAGGTCGCTCATCAGCTGCGCGACGATCGCGCGCGCCTCGACGGGCGTACGGTTCTTCGTGGTCACGAGGATGTGCCGCGCCTTCGCGCGCGGCGGCGAGACGAACTCGCTGGTCTTGTGCTCGTCGTAGAACGCGCGCACCTGCTCCTCGCTCACGATCGGCGCGGCGATGACGTCGCGGATGTAGAGATCGAACAGCTGCGACTCGCGCGTGGCCGCGAGCTCGGCCTGCACCTCGGGGCGCTTGTCGAAGCCCTTCGCCACCGCTTCCTGCACGATGAGGCGCTTGGCCACGTAGTTCTGCAGCAGGCCGCGCTTGCCGCCCGCGTTCTTGCGGTACTGGTCGCGCATGTTCTCGCTGAGGCGGTACCAGAGCACGTCCAGCTGCCCCTGCGTGATCGGGTCGCCGTTGACTTCGGCGACGACGACCTTCGACGGATCGGCCGGCGCGGCCGCGGGCGCGGCGGCGGGCTGTTGTGCTGCGAGCGGCGCGGCGAGCAGCGCACCGAGGATGAATCGCTTCATGGACGGAAATCTCCCTTCGTTTGACAACGCGAAGTCTCAGACGCGGCACGGCCGGACGAGGTTCCGCCACGCCGCGAACGCGCTGACCAACCCCACAGCGGGGAGAGGCATTCCGCGCCGTTTTCGTGTCAACATGATTCGTGCGTTTTCCACACCTGTGGATTTCCTGTCAGGCACGACGCCGCGACGCTGTTGAAAACCTGGGGATGCGCACGTCCGCGCGAACTACGCCTCGTAGAATCGCGCTCCTCGTCCAATGAGCGTTGCCCAACTCGACGTAGCCCTCGATCGGCCCATGCCGCAGAGCCCGGATGCGGAGCGCGCGGTCCTCGGCTCGATCCTCCTCAACAACCACGCCTTCTACCGCGTCATCGGCACGATCGACACCGATGACTTCTTCCGCGACGCGCACCGCGTGATCTTCGCGACCATGCGCCGCATGGCGGAGCAGAGTCTGGAGATCGAGCTGCTGACGCTCAAGGAAGAGCTCGCGAAGCACGCGCAGCTCGAGCAGGTCGGCGGCGCCGCGTTCATCTCCTCGCTCATCGACGTCGTGCCCGACGTCGCGAACGTCGAGCGCTACGCGCACATCGTCAAAGAGAAGTCGATGCTGCGGCGCCTCATCGTCATGGGCAACAGCGTGATGCGAGCGGCGCTCGACGCGCCGAGCGAGCCGAGCGAAGTGCTCACCATCGCCGAGAAGTCGCTCTACGAAATCGCCGAAGGCAGCACCGACAAAGGCTTCGTCGGCCTCGACCGCATCACGCGCCAGAACATGTCCGCGATCGAGCAGATCCATGCGAACGCGGGACGCCTCGTGACGGGGTTGCCCACCGGCTACGACCGCTTCAACGAGATGACGTCCGGCTTCCAGCCGCAGGACCTCATCATCCTCGCGGCGCGGCCTTCGATGGGCAAGACCTCGTTCATGATGAACATCGCCGAGTCGATCGCCATCCCGGGCAAAGACGGCCTGCCGCGCAACGGCGGCGAGCGGCTGTACGGCGTCGGCGTCTTCTCGCTAGAAATGTCCAAAGAGCAGATCGGCCTGCGCATCCTGTCGTCGGAGTCGGGCGTATCGAATCACCTCATCCGCAGCGGCATGCTCTCCGAGCGCAACTGGCGCGATCTCGCCGAAGCGGGCGCGCGGCTGTCGAAGGGAAAGATCTACATCGACGACACGCCGGGCATGGACCCGCTCGAGATGCGCGCGAAGGCGCGGCGCCTCAAGATGGAAGTGGGCCTCGACATGATCATGGTCGACTACCTGCAGCTCATGTCGGTCAAAGGCAAGATCGAATCGCGGCAGCAGGAAATCTCGCAGATCTCGCGCGGCCTGAAAGCGATCGCGAAAGAGCTCAACGTGCCGCTGCTCTCGCTCTCGCAGCTCTCGCGCCGTCCCGAGCAACGCACCGGCGACCACCGTCCGCAGCTCTCCGACCTCCGCGAGTCGGGATCGATCGAGCAGGACGCCGATCTCGTCGCCTTCATCTACCGCGATGAGGTGTACAACAAGGACTCGGAAGAGAAGGGCATCGCCGAGATCATCATCGCCAAACAGCGCAACGGTCCGATCGGCGACTTCAAGCTCGTGTTCCGCAACGACATCACGAAGTTCTTCAATTACGAACCACAGCCGGAGTACCTGCCGGGAGAGTGAGATCCATGTGGATATTCACCTCCGGCGTTCGCTCGTCCAAATCCACTGTGAAAATCCGGCGAGTAAGCTGCTCAAAACCTGTGAGGCGTACATGCGAGCCAGCCAAGCGAACTTCTTGTTGAGTGCAATTCGATTCTTGACAGACGACGCACGACTCCACGGCGTACAGAATGTCGACGAAGCAGCCCTTCCGCTGAAAAACGCCATCTTCAAAGCGGCACGAACGTCCGACAGGTTGTCTACGGCGCGATGCGTGTTCCGAAGGGTGTTGCGACGGAATCGGCGAGCGGTCGTCGCAAGACCGATCGACCGACGACCGCTCGGTTCCTCCGCGCGAGCGACCCGGTCGCGCGCCCGGTAGTGGCGAACGGAATCGCGCGTAAAAGCCGCTGCGTTTCGTTCCGATGAGGAATTCATTCATGAAGACGATCGCCGCGCTCGTGCTGCTCCTCGTCGCGAACCTCGCGCACGCCGACGTCGTGCACGTGGTCGTCGACGACGCGATTCATCCGGTGACGGACGAGTTCATCGCGCGGGCGCTCGATCGCGCGGTGGCGCAAAAGTCGTCCGCGGTCGTGCTCGAATTGCGCACGCCGGGCGGACTCGAGTCGTCGATGCGCAAGATCGTCGAGAACATCCTCAAGTCGCCCGTACCGGTGCTCGTGTGGGTCGGCCCGGCCGGCTCGCGCGCGGCGTCGGCCGGCTTCTTCGTGCTCGAAGCGGCCGACATCGCGGCGATGGCGCCCGGCACGAACACGGGCGCCGCGCATCCCGTGCTGATGGGCGAGAAGCTCGATGACGTGATGAAGATGAAGCTGCAGAGCGACGCGGCGGCCTTCATCCGCAGCATCGCGCAGCGGCGCGGACGCAACGTCGCCGCGGCCGAAGCGGCCGTGCGCGAGGCGAAGTCGTTCACGGAACAGGAAGCGCTGACGCAGCACGTCATCGACGTCATCGCGCCCGACGTCCCTTCGCTGTTGCGCTGGGCCGACGGCCGCACGATCAAGCGCTTCAACGGCACGACCACGATCCTGCGCGTCGCCGGACAACCGGTGACGCCGTTCGAGATGACGCTCAAGCAACGCCTCCTCGCGTGGATCATGGATCCGAACGTCGCGTTCCTGCTCTTCGCGCTCGGCGCGCTCGCGCTGATCGCGGAGTTCAACCATCCCGGCGCGGTGCTGCCGGGCGTCGTCGGTCTCATCGCGATCCTGCTCGCGATCTTCGCGCTGAATCTGCTGCCGACGCGCTTCGCGTCCGTCGCGCTGATCGGCGCCGCGTTCGTCCTCTTCGCGCTCGAGGCGAGGTACACCTCGCACGGCGTCCTCGGCATCGGCGGCGTGATCTGCATGATCTTCGGCGCCATCACGCTCGTCGACGGACCGATCCCCGAGCTGCGCGTGCGCCTCGTCACGGCGCTCGCGGTGAGCATCCCCATCGGCGCGATCGCGGTGTTCCTCATGACGCTCGTCGTGCGCGCGCGGAAGAACCGCGTCGCGACGGGAAGCGAGGCCATGGTCGGCGAGATCGGCATCGCGCGCACGCACGTCAATGCCGACGGCAAGGTCTTCGTGCACGGCTCGCTCTGGAACGCGCAGGCCGCGCAATCGCCGATCGAGGAAGGCTCACGGGTGCGCGTGCGGCGTGTCGAAGGATTGCGCGTCGTCGTCGAAGCAGCGGATTAGCTGTTCTTGACCCACGGCAGTTCCCACCGCCCTTCGCCCTCGTCGAGCGCGGGGAGCGGAACGGGCTTGCCGAGGCGCTTGAGCTGCTGGAACTCCCAGAGCTTCGCGTACTTCCAGAACGTGTAATAGACGTGCATGCCGACGGAGATCAGGCCGCGCGCGCCGTCGAGAAAGCCGAGGTTGAAGACGTAGTCGCGCACGAACTTCGCGAAGGCGTGGCTGAAGATGCCCCACACGCCGGTGGTTTTGCCGTCGATGAACATCTGCGCGGCGCCCCAGTTCGCGTAGCGCGTCATCTTCGCGATCATGTGATCGAACGAGCGGATGTAGAAGTGCAGCATCTTCGCGCGCAGGTCGACCGTCGCGCCGTCGACGAGGAGGTCCGCGTGGACGCGCTTGTTCGGATAGCGCGCGTGGCCGCGGTGAAAGAGGCGCGTCACGCGGTCGCGCTGCAGGCCGCTGTATTTCACTTCCTTCCCGAGCATGAAGTTGCGGCGGCCGACGGAGTAGGCCCACACGTCGAGCGGACCTTCGAGCGTGCGCAGGAGCTCGTCGCGCAGCGGCGGCGTCACGCGCTCGTCGGCGTCGATGACGAAGATCCAGTCGTTCGCGGCGCGGTCGATGGCGTAGTTCTTCTGCGAGGCCGCGCCGAGGTATTCGCGCTGTTCGATGCGGACGCGGGGGAAACGTTCGCGGACCAGCTCGATCGTGCCGTCGTTGGAAAACGAGTCGAGGAGGTAGATCTCGTCGGCCCATTCGACCGAGCGGAGGCACTCCTCGATGTTCTCGATTTCATTGAGGGTGTGAATGAGAACCGTGACGGAAGGGCGCGCCATAGGCCGCGCGCATTCTAGAATGCGCACCATGCACCACAAAACGCTCGCCGTTCTCGCGTTGCTCGCCGCCGCATGCGCCCACACCACGATGCCGACCACGACGCCGGAGACGCCCGCGCCGCCGGTGCTGGCGACGACCGGGAGCGCGCCCGCGGCGACCACGCCGCCGCCGGCCTCGCCTTCGTCGTCGTCGCAGGCGATGAGCGCGGCGCCGGAGAGCGTCACGCGCTCGACCGTGCTCATGGCGTCGAACACCGCCGGCTCGCAGGTCGTGCATCGCAACGGCAACGAGCTCACGGTCGACTACGAGTTCAACGACCGCGGGCGCGGACCGAAGACGCACACCGTCATGCACCTCGACGCGCGCGGCGTCCCGGAGTCGGTCGAGATCACCGGCAACGACTATCTCAAGCAGCCGATCGAGGAACACTTCGACACGACGAACGGCGTCGCGTCGTGGAAGAACACCTCGGAGTCGGGGCACGGCAACGCCGGCGCGTATTACCCGACCATGTACGGACCACCTGAGGAAGTGGGCGTGCTGGCGAAGGCGCTGTTGGCGGCGGGCGGATCGCTGCCTGTCCTTCCCAGCGGAACGGTGGCCATCCGGAAAACCGGCGAGGCGGATCTGCACGGCACGCACGTCACCGCGTACGAACTGAGCGGCCTCGGGCTGCAGCCGTTCGAGATCTGGCTCGACGACCACCAGAACTTCTTCGCCAGCGTCTCCGCGTGGTCGTCGACCATCCGCGAAGGCTTCGAGGCCGACGCGAAGCAGCTCATCGAGCAGGAGGAGGCGCGCGGCCACGCGCGCACCGCGGAGCTCGCGAAAAAGTACACGCACACGCCGGCCGGCAACCGCATCGTCGTCACCAACGCGCGCATCTTCGACCCGCGCACGATGAAGCTCTCGGAGCCGACGACGATCGTCGTCGAAGGCAACCGCATCGCGTCCGTCGGCACGCCGACCGAGCGCAACGCCGCGGAGCTCATCGACGCACAGGGCAAAGTTGTGCTGCCCGGCCTCTGGGACATGCACCAGCACTTCAGCGAGATCGACGGCCTGCTCGACATCGCGTCCGGCGTCACCTCCGCGCGCGACCTCGGCAACGACAGCGACACCGTCATGGATCTGAAGCAGAAGTTCGAGAGCGGCGCCGCGATCGGACCGCGCATCTCGCTCGCCGGACTGGTCGACGGCCGCGGACCGTACAAGGGACCGACGAACATCCTCGCCGACAACGAAGAGGAAGCGAAGAAAGCGATCGACTTCTTCGCCGGCCGCCACTACGAGGGGCTGAAGATCTACAGCTCCATCAAGCCCGAGCTCGTGCCGTTCATGGCGAAGTACGCGCACTCGAAAGGCATGCGCGTCAGCGGTCACATCCCCGCGTTCATGACCGCGTCGCAGGCCGTCGACGCCGGCTACGACGAGATCCAGCACGTCAACATGCTGCTGCTGAACTTCATGCCGGACGTGAAGGACACGCGTACGCCGGCGCGCTTCACCGAAGTCGCGAAACGCGCGGCCGATCTCGATCTGAACTCGCCGGAAGTCCAGGCGTTCTTCGCGAAGCTCAAGGCGCACAACACCGTCAGCGATCCGACGCTCGTCGCCTTCGAAGGCATGTTCACCGCGCGCAACGGCAGCGTCTCGCCGAGCTACGCCATGGTCGCGGACCGCTTCCCCGCGCAGCTGCGCCGCGGCCTCCTCACCGGCGGACTACCCGTGCCCGACGGCATGGACGAGCGCTATCGCGCGTCGTTCCAGAAGATGCTCGACATGGTGAAGGCGCTGCGCGACCACGGCATCCGCATCGTGGCCGGCACCGACGACTTCGCCGGCTTCGCGCTCGACCGCGAGCTCGAGCTCTACGTGAAGGCCGGCATCCCCGCGCCGGAAGTGCTCAGCATCGCCACGCTGCGCCCCGCGCAGATTCTGAAGCGCGAGCAGAACCTCGGCACGATCGAAGCCGGCAAGCTCGCCGACTTCATCATCGTCAACGGCGATCCGACGCAGAACATCAGCGACATCCGACACGTGGCGACGGTGGTGAAGGACGGAAAGATCTTCAATCCGAAAGAACTGTGGACGGAGTTGGGGATCGCGCCGGAGTAGGCGCTTCGGCACGCCTACAGCGTGTAATTCTTCTCGAGCAGCACGCGCGCGCGGCGGTCGCGCAGGTTCCGGATCTGCGACTCGATGTCGCGCTCGTACGGAATCTTGCGATGGCTCGCGTACACCGGCGCGTCGACGGTGATCTTCTTCAGCTCCTCGCCGAACGTCTGCGGCGAGAGATGCGCGGTCTCGTCGGCGAGCGCCTGCTGATCGTTCGGGAACGACGCCTCGGTCACGACGGCGACGACGTTCGGCGTCTTGTTCGTCCGCTTCCAGATCTCCTGCGTCGGCCCCGTGTCGCCGGTGAAGACGATCGACTGGCCGTTCAGCTCGAGGATGACGCCCGACGCCGGGATCTGATGATCGACCGGCACGGCGGTCAGCGCGACGTCGTTGAAGGTGATGCGCTTACCCGGCGTCAGCGCGCGGTAATGCACGGCCGGCTTGCCGCTGAGCGGCGAGACGATCTCCGAGAAGTCGGGCCAGACGATGCCGTTGAAGACGTCGCGCACGAGGAGGTCGAGCACGTCGCGCGCGGCGAAGATCGTCAGCGAGCCAACGTTCTGGCTGAACCGATTGTGGATCAGATGGGGGAGGTCGCGGATGTGATCGGCGTGCGGATGCGTGATGAACACGCCCTGAATGCGGCCCTGCTGCGCGAACGAGAGCTTCGAGGTGAGAGTGCCGGCATCCACCGCGAACCAGTCGTCGATCAGGTACCCGGTCAGGTTATGTTCTGCATCCGACGCTCCATACGCGCCGAGCACCTTCAGCCGCATCTCCCATCCTTCACAGTCAGCTTTCGCGCGAGGGGACTGGCCACTATTCTTGCAGCGCGCTCCCGGGAAGTCCAGCGGAGTGACGCCGCTCACAGATGCCTCGCCCATTGAAGGTTGATGCCACGCTCGCGCCATTTCACGCCGCCGTGCGTGAATGGTTCGCGTCGTCGTTCGCCGCACCGACGCGCGCGCAGCAGCTCGGATGGCCCGCCATCGCGCGCGGCGACTGGACGCTCATCTTCGCGCCGACCGGCAGCGGGAAAACGCTGACGGCGTTCCTCTGGGCGCTCGACCGCCTCATGTTCGCGCCGCGTCCGCCGAAGGAACAGCGCTGCCGCGTTCTGTACGTTTCGCCGCTCAAGGCGCTCGCCGTCGACGTCGAGCGGAACCTGCGCGCGCCATTGGCCGGCATCGCGAACGTCGCGCAGGCGCGAGGCGACGATTACCTGGTTCCGGAGATCGCCATCCGCACCGGCGACACGCCGCAGTCCGAGCGCGCACGCTTCGCGCGCGATCCGGCCGACATCCTCATCACCACGCCGGAGTCGCTGTATCTCATGCTGACGTCGAACGCGCGCGAACAACTGCGCGGCGTCGAGACGATCATCATCGACGAAATCCACGCGCTCGTGCCGACCAAGCGCGGCGCGCACATGGCTCTCTCGCTCGAACGCCTCGCGCTGCGCACGCTGCATCCGCCGCAACGCATCGGCCTCTCCGCGACGCAACGGCCGCTCGACGAAGTGGCCCGCTTTCTCGGCGGCGCCACGCCCGAAGCGCAGACGCCGCGCGCGGAAGAGAACGCGAGCGAACAACTCCACGACGAATTCGCCGACCGCACGCACGCGACGTTCCGTCCCGTCACGATCGTCGACACCGGTGAGAAGAAGAAGCTCACGCTGCGCGTCGAAGTGCCGGTCGAAGACATGGCCAAGCTCGCCGCCACGCAGGAGATCGCGAGCGGCCCCGCGTCGCTCGGACCGCGCTCGCCGTCGATCTGGCCGGCCATGCATCCGCGCCTCCTCGAGCTCATTCGCGCGCACACCTCGACGCTGATCTTCGTCAACTCGCGGCGGCTCGCCGAACGTCTGGCCACGGCGCTCAACGAGCTCGCCGGCGAAACGCTCGTGCAGGCGCACCACGGCTCGATCGCGCGCGCGCAACGCACCGAGATCGAAGACAACCTGAAGTCGGGACGGCTGCCCGCGCTCGTCGCCACGTCCTCTCTGGAGCTCGGGATCGACATGGGCTCGATCGATCTCGTGATTCAGATCGAAGCGCCGCCATCGATCGCGTCGGGCATGCAGCGCATCGGACGCGCGAGCCATCAGGTCGGCGCGGAGTCGAGCGGCATCATCTTCCCGAAGTTCCGCGGCGATCTCATCGCCTGCGCGGCGGTCGCCGAGGCGATGCACGAGGGGGCGATCGAACCGACGCGCTATCCGCGCAACCCGCTCGACGTCCTCGCGCAGCAGCTTGTGGCCATGATCGCCGTCGACGCCTGGAACGTCGACGATCTCTATCGCACCATCCGCTCGTGCGCGCCGTACGCGGAGCTGTCGCGCACCGCGTTCGACGGCGTGCTGGACATGCTCTCCGGCCTCTATCCGTCCGACGAATTCGCGGAGCTGCGCCCGCGCGTGACGTGGGATCGCGTCACGAACACGATCACCGCGCGCGAAGGCGCGAAGCGCGTCGCCATCACGAGCGGCGGCACGATTCCCGATCGCGGTTTGTACGGCGTCTTCCTCGCCGGCGCGGAGAAGAACCAATCCGCGCGCGTCGGCGAGCTCGATGAAGAGATGGTCTTCGAGTCGTCGCCGGGCGACACGTTCATGCTCGGCGCGTCGACGTGGCGCATCGAGGAGATCACGCACGATCGCGTCGTCGTCACGCCCGCGCCCGGCGAGCCGGGGAAGATGCCGTTCTGGAAAGCCGATGCCGCCGAACGCACCGTGCCTTTCGGCGAAGCGATCGGCCGCCTCGTGCGCGAGATCCGCGCGACGAAGAAGCCCGCCGCGATCGAGCGTCTCGTCACGCGCCACGATCTCGACCGCATGGCCGCCGAGAACTTCCTGCAGTACCTCGACGATCAGCAGGAAGCGACCGGCGCGGTGCCCGACGATCGCACGATCGTCATCGAGCGCGTGACCGACGAGCTGGGCGACTGGCGCGTCTGCGTGCTCTCGCCGTTCGGCGGCAAGATTCACGCGCCGTGGGCGATGGCCGTCACCGCGAAAGTGCGCAACGAGCTGGCCATCGACGTCGAGACCATGTGGAGCGACGACGGCTTCATCGTGCGCTTCCCCGAGACCGACGCGCCGCCCGCCGCGGAGCTCGTACTCCCCGATCCCGACGAGGTCGAACAGCTCCTGCTGCGCCAGCTCGGCGCGAGCTCGATGTTCGCCGCGAAGTTCCGCGAGGCCGCGGCGCGCGCGCTGCTCCTGCCGCGCACGCGCATTCAGGGACGAACGCCGCTCTGGCAGCAGCGCAAGCGCGCCTACGACCTCCTGCAGGTCGCGTCACGCTTCGGCTCGTTCCCGATCATCCTCGAGGCGTACCGCGAGACGCTGCGCGATGCCTTCGACGTTCCCGCGCTCGTCGAGCTCACGCGGCGCATCCGTGCGCGGACCATTCGCGTCGTCACCGCCGACACGCAGAAGCCGTCGCCGTTCGCGGCGTCCGTGCTCTTCCGCTACGTCGCGAATTTTCTCTACGACGGCGACGCGCCGCTCGCCGAACGCCGCGCGCAGGCGCTCGCGATCGATCAGTCGCAACTGCGCGAGCTCCTCGGCGAGCCGGAGCTGCGCGAGCTGCTCGATCCCGACGCGCTCGCGCAGACGGAGCTCGAACTGCAGCATCTCGACGAGAACCGCAAAGCGAAGAGCGTCGACGGCGTGCACGATCTGCTGCTGCGCCTCGGCGATCTCTCGCCCGACGAACTCGCGGCGCGCGCGATCATCGAGACCGATGCCGCGATTCGCGAACTGCTCAAGCAGCGCCGCGTGCTCGAAGTCACGATCGCGCGCACGAAGCGCATCATCGCCGTCGAAGACGCGTCGCGTTTTCGCGACGCGCTCGGCACGCCGATTCCGCACGGCGTCGCGGAGCGGTACCTGCAGCCGGTCGCCGATCCGGTCGGCGATCTCGTGCTGCGCTACGCGCGCACGCACGGTCCGTTCACGCCGCACGACGTCGCGCAGCGCTACGCCCTCGGCATCGCCGTCGTCACGCACGCGCTCGAACGCTTCGTCGAGCGCGGACGCCTGATCGAAGGGGAGTTCCGTCCCGGCGGCACGCAGCGCGAGTGGTGCGAGGCCGACGTGCTGCGCACGATCCGGCGGCGATCGCTGGCGAAGTTGCGCAAGGAAGCGGAACCGGTCGACCCGTCCGTGCTCGCGCGCCTCTTCACGAACTGGCAGGGCGTGACGCGCAAACGCCGCGGGCTCGACGCGCTGCTCGAAGTCGTCGAAACGCTGCAGGGCTTCCCGATGGCCGCGTCGATCTTCGAGAGCGAGATCCTCGCGTCGCGCGTCGACGACTACAAACCGTCCGATCTCGACACGCTCAGCGCCGCGGGCGAAATCGTGTGGGTCGGCGTCGAGCCGCTCGGCGAACGCGACGGCCGCATCGCGCTCTACCTCACCGATCATCTGCCGCTGCTCGTCCCCGCGCGCGAGCCGGTCGAGTCGCCGCTCGTCGATTACCTGCGCGCGCGCGGCGCGTCGTTCTTCGCGCAGATGCAGGCCGAAGTCGGCGGCTTCCCCGCGGAGCTCATCGACACGCTGTGGGATCTCGTCTGGAAGGGCGCCGTCACGAACGACACGTTCCACGCGCTGCGCGCGTTCACGCGCACGTCGAAGACGCGCAGCGCACCGGCGCGCGCCGGAGCGTTCCGCTCGCGCCGCGTCGCGCCGGCGTCGACGCAGGGACGCTGGTCGCTCGTGCCGTCCGCCGCCGGCAACGACACGCAGCGCGCAAACGCGCTCGCACACCAGTTGCTGGCGCGCTACGGCGTCGTCACGCGCGAGGCGCCCGCGCTCGAGAACATCTTCGGCGGCTTCTCGGCCGTCTATCCGATCCTCAAAGCGATGGAAGACGCGGGACGCATTCGCCGCGGCTACTTCGTGGCCGGACTCGGCGCGACGCAGTTCGCCAGCGGCGGCGCGATCGATCTGTTGCGCGGCATGCGCGACGAGCCGGAAGAGATCGAGCGCGTGTTCCTCGCCGCGACCGATCCCGCGAATCCGTACGGCGCGATCGTGCCGTGGCCCGAATCCGCCGTTGCTTCGGCACGGACGCTGTCGCGCAGCGTCGGCGCGCACGTCATCCTCGTCAACGGACTGATGGCCGGCTACCTCTCGCGCGGCGAGAAGCAGCTCTTCCTCTTCCTGCCCGAGGACGAGCCGTCGCGCGGCAACGTCGCGCGCGCGGTCGCGCAGACGCTCGCCTCGCTCGTGCGCGACGGCTCGCGCCGCGCGCTGCTCCTCGGCGAGATCAACGACGAGCCGGCCGCGCGCTCGCCGCTCGCGCCGTTCCTCGTCGAAGAAGGCTTCGTCGCGACGGCGATGGGATATCAACTGCGCAATGCCGGAAGGTGACACGATCCACCGCGCGGCGCGCACGCTGCACGCCGCGCTCGCGGGCAAGACGATCACGCGCTTCGAGAGCGTGCTGCCGCAGCTCGCGCGCGTCGACGAAGACGCGCCGCTCGCCGGCCGCGTCGTCGAGCGCGTCGTCGCCGAAGGAAAGAACCTCATCATCGACTTCTCCGGCGGACTGCATCTGCGCACGCACATGCGCATGCACGGCTCGTGGCATCTCTATCGAAGCGGCGAGAAGTGGCGGCGGCGCCGCAGCGACATGCGCCTCGTCATCGAGACGGATCCTTGGATCGCCGTCGCGTTCAACGTGCCGATCGCGGAGTTCCACGACGACGCGTCGCTCGCGCGGCAGGAAGACCTCGCGCGCATCGGCCCCGACTTCGCCGCGGCGACGTTCGACTTCGACGAGGCGCTACGCCGCATCCGCGCGCGTCCCGACGAAGAGATCGCGGACGTGCTGCTCAACCAGCGCGTCGTGGCCGGCATCGGCAACGAGTTCAAGAACGAAGTGCTCTTCATGAGCCGCGTGAATCCGTTCGCGAAAACGCGCGACGTGACCGACGAACAGCTCGCGCTGCTTCTCCGCACCATGCGCAAGCTCATGCTCGCCAACATCACCAAACGCAGCGCCGGACGCATCACGACCTTCAGCCTCGATCCGCGCCAGACGCAATACGTCTTCGGCCGCGGCGGCAAGCCGTGCCGCAAGTGCGGCACGCCGATCCGCTACGCGAAGCAGGGGCCGAACGCGCGCGGCACGTACTGGTGTCCGAAGTGCCAGACCGTATAATCGCGCCCGCATGGCCATCATCCTTCCGCTCGGGTTGACCACCGCCGAGATCCGCGTGTTGCAGGAGTACCGTCGCCTCAACGCGCAGACGCTGCCGCTCGCCACGATCAAAGGGATCAAGCATCCCATCGGCGGCGGCGAAACGCCGGCCGTGACGCTGGTCGAGAAGGGCTTTCTCGAAGCGGACGCGGCGAAGGAAAACTTCGCCATCACCGCCAAGGGGAAGGACTTTCTGGCCATCGAGGCGCTGCCCGGGATCGAGGAAACGAGCGACGCCGCCGTGTCCGCCGCGCTCAACGACGGCGTGGACGGCGTCTGATGCACAAGGTTCGGTGCATTTTTTCGAGACGGTAAACTACTTTACCTTCAGAGAGTTAGCCGCGACGCTCCCCTAACCCACGTTGACTCAGTCACTTAACAGGGCTATCCTATCCGCCCGAGGACTGAGATGACGCATGGCGACAAAGCAAAAGCCAAAGACGGCAAAAGCAGCCAAGCCTCAGGGAAAAAAAGCAGCACCGGCAAAAACGGCGAAGGCGCCGGCGAAAGCGTCGTCAAAGCCGCCGGCAAAACCGACGGCAAAAGCAGCAAAGCCGCCGCAAAAACCGGCAGCCACCAAAGCAGCACCGAAAAACAGCAAGCCGGCTCCGGCCAAAAAGGCGGCAGCAGCTCCGGCGAAAAAACCGGCGGCTCCGCAAAAGCCGGCAGCGCCTCCGGCGAAAGCCGCGGCAAAGGCCGTGTCCCCGCAGACAACAACGGCTCCTTCTCCAACCCCGTCATCGGCGCCGCGTTCAAGCACGCCGTCAAGAAGTACAACAACGCTTTCCGCCGCCTCACCGACTGACGGCGGCGTTCGTTACCTCACCGTGCAGGACGTGGTGGAGCTCCACCGCGCCGTCAGCGCGGAGTTCGGCGGCACGGCCGCGCATCCCGGCGTCGTCGAGTCGCAATTCGGCCTGCTCAGCGCCGTCCAGCGTCCGCAGGTCACGACCCTCGGGCGCGAGGCGTATCCGACGTTTCCCGAGAAAGTGGCGGCGCTCGTTTTCGCGCTGCTGCAGGCGCGGCCGTTCCGCGGCGGCAACCGCCGCGTCTCGCTCGCATCGCTGATCGCGTTCTGCGCGCTGAACAACCGCACTGTCGACTCGCGGATCTTCGACGAGAAGACCGCGGAGAACGTTCTCAAGCGCGCGGCCGGCTATCGCGAGATGGGACTGCCGCCCGAGAACGTCTTCCGCGAGTTGCGCGAACTGCTCACACGGTCGATCGTGGCGTCGGCGGCGGCACCGTCGTAACGCCCACCGCGCCGCGGCTGTCTTCGCTGTTCTTGCGGTGCATTTCGGAGTTCATGCGCCCGAGGAGAATGCGCGCGACGCGGAGATCGTGACCGGCGTCGATGAACAGCAGCGTCAGATCGCCGCCGCCCCACATGAGTCCCGCCAGCACGAGCATCTGCGTGATCTCGCCGATGAGCGTCGGCAGCGCCTCGGCCGCATCCGCGCGCACGCCGGCGACGATCTCGCCGATGAGCATCACCACCATCAGCACCGCCAGCACCTTGAAGAGCCGCGCGATGTAGCGCAGCGTCACGTACGGCTCGAGATCGGCCGAACGCACTTCTTCATCGGTCGTGCGCTTGTCGCCTTTGCGCACCGGCGGCGCGCCGCACGTCGGGCAAACCACGCTCGGATCCGCGCGCGGCGATTGACATTCGGGACAGTTCACTTCTGCTGCAGCCACACTACCTCCTGTTCGTTGCAGGCTACCCGGAACCGGTGCCACGCCAGCGCGCGCGGTAGCCGCGCACGTCGATGTGCGTGAAGGGTCCGTGCCCGCAACATGCGGAATAAACGCCAATTCCTCCGACGAGCGAGCCGTGGCTCTTCTCGACGCGCTCGGCGGCCGCCGCGACGACCTCCGCATCGCGCACGTCGACGCGCCCGTCGTGATTGAGATCGTCCGAGACGCCGTTGCCGTCGTTGTCGACGAAGACGTCCGATGCGTCGCCGTACATGTGCCGGCTGAGGTTCGCGCGCCCCTGCGTGTTGCCTCCGCCGGCGTTGTAGCGCGGCGTGCGGAAGCCGCTCATGATCGTCATGTGCCGCACGTGAATGCCCTGCTTCTCCAGCTCCTGAATGGTCAGCTCGAGCTTGTCGACGAGCTGCGGCTGCAGCGGCACATACTTCGGCCAGACGCTGAACTGGTCTTTCGTCAGGAAGTCGCGCAGGCGGAAATGCGTGGAGACGGCGAAGTTCTCGTTCTGCGGCGTGACCTGGATGAAGCCCGACGGCGCGGCGTAGCGCGGCGTCTTCGGCGTGCCGCCGCTCTCGAACGGCCAGTTGCCGAGAAAGTACGAGCCGATGCGGCCGTTCTGCTTCGCCGACAGCGGCACGAGCGTGATGACGCTGATGTCGTCGACGCTGCGCTGCGCCTCGTTCATCGCCACGGCGAGCTTGTAGATGCCGGGATCGTTCGGCGCCGTGGTGCTCGGCTGCGCGTTCTCGCCGACGATCATGCCGACGCCGCCGGGCACATTGCTGACGACCGCGCGCCCCGGCAGCACCGGCGCGAACTGCAGCGCGCCGCTCTCCCCGCGCAGCGGATGGAGAAACGCGAGCACGGTGTCGGCGAGGTACGTGGTCTTCGGCGCGGGCGGTCCGAAGATGCGCGAGGTGATGTCTTCCGCCGGCCCGACGGGACTCTCCGGCGGCTCGGAGTGCTCGCCCGGCCCGACCGGCTCGGGCGTGTTGCGAACGCGCTCGATCTGCGCGAGCGCGCCGATCCACGCCGTGACGTACAGCAGCACGAGCACGACCAGGCTCCAGTTGAAGATGTGCTCCTGCCGCGGCGTCACCAGGCCGCGATGGATGCGGTGGCGCTGCTGCGGCTCGGGATAGAGCGGTGATCCGGGATGGTCGGGCTCGGTCACGACGCGCCGAAAAAGTTCACGAGCCGTGCCCGGCCGGGCCGGCGCGGCCGGCTGCGCTGAGGGCAGAGCCTAGTCGCACGTGCGGCTGCAGCTCGATGTCACTCGGCGCGGATGCTACGGAAAGTAGCCGCGTGGAATCCGCAGATGCAGTCCGCTCTTCGATTCGATTCGCAGCGAGCGCCATTGATCCGCCGTCGCCGCATCCGAGTAGAAGACGATCTGGTACTGCTGCCGCAGCTCCTGCGCGATGCGCGCGTACACGGCGCCGAGCTCGCGCTCGTTCTGGATGATGAAGTACGTCGCGCCGGTGTCTTCGGCGATACGGTCGAGCTTCCGCGCCTCGAGGCGTCCGATGCCGAAGCGCATCCAGCGCGAGAGCGAGGCGTTCTTCACCACCGGATAGATCGGCACGCCGGCGTAGCGCGCGTAGTGCACGAGGTGCTCGAGCTTGAAGCGGCTTCCCTGATCGACGCCGTCGGTGAGGATGACCAGCGCGTGGCGGCCGGGCGTCTTCTGCAGCTCGTACAGCATCTCGATCGCGCTGTCGTAGAGGTGCGTCTCGCCGATCGGCTGCACGCGGTCGACCGCCTGCGCGGCGGCGTTCCAGTCGTTGGTGTACGGCGTCAACCAGAACGTGCGCTGGTTGAAGCCGACCACGGCGATGCGGTCCTGCGGCCGCAGCAGCGCGCGCGCGAAATTCTTCGCCGCCGCTTTCACCACCGGCAACTCCTTGAGCATGCTCTCCGAGTAGTCGATGAGGAGAATCACATGCAGCGGCTGATCGCCCGCGGCGACGAGGTTCTCGATCTGCCGCGGCGTGCCGTCGTCGATGAGCGTGAGGTCATTCGCGCGCAACACCGCGCCCTTGTCCGCGACGGACACCGGAATCTGCTGCACGGTGACGTCGATCTGCTCGCGGGCGCGGTCGCCGAAGAAGAAGACGTCGTTCGATTCGCTGCCGTCCGCTGCATGCGCCACCACGCGCGCGTAGACGGCGTGCGGGAACTTCGCCGCGTCGACGTTCGTCTCGTACGGCGGCGCGTCGTCGCTCGCGACCTTCTCTTCGCCGACGTAAAAGTCGACGCCGCGAATCACGATCTCCACCGGATGCGAGACGTTCGCGTGCAGCCCCGCCACGCCGGTCTCCGGCCACTGCGGCGGCGCCTGCAGCCGCACGCGGAACGGCGGACGCGGATCGTTCACGACCATCTCGTCTTCGCCGACGATGTTGCCCTGCGCGTCGTAGCCGGTCGCGCGCATGCGCATGCGCCGGATGTAGAAGCCGAGATTCACCTGCGCCGTCATCGCGCGGCCGCGCGTCTCGGTGTACGGCACGCCGTTGATCGAGAGCGACAGCCGTTCGACCGGCTCGGTCGCCACCACCGGCACGTAGAGAATGCCGGAGACGAGCGTCTGCGGCTTTTCGGTGATGCGCACGGTCTGCGCGTGGGCCGTAATGGCCACGAACGCAAGAACGATGAACGCGGAACGATGAACGATGGAGCGCAGCACGCCGATCACAACAGGCGCGGACGCTTCCGCGTTCCGCGTGCCGGCTTCGTCGCGTCGAGCACTTGTTCCATCGTGCACTGCCGCGGCTTCTTGTCCGGGCGCCAGCGCAGGAACTTCGAGCCGTGGCGGAAGCGTCCCTGCGAGAAGTAGTCGTACTCGACCTCGCAGACGAGCTTCGGACGCACCGGCTCCCACGCGCCGCTGCGCTCCGACGCCCAGCGGCTCGGCCCGCCCGGCACGCGCACCTCGAACGGATTCTTTCCGCGCAGCGCTTCGAGCCGCTGCGTCAGCGCGTGTCGGTCGGCTTTCTTGATCGACGACGTATGTCCGATGTGCACGAGCCGGCCGTCATCGTCGTAGAGGCCGAGAAGCAGCGAGCCGACGGATTTCGTCCCCTCGCCATAACGGAAGCCGCCGACGACGCAGTCCGCGGTCCTGAGATGCTTCACCTTCACCATGCCGTCGCGGTCGCCGGAGTGATACGGCTCGCCGAGGCGCTTGGCCATCACGCCGTCGAGTCCGAGGGAGCCGAACTTCTCGAACCACTGCACGGCGAGCTTGCGATCGGTCGTCGCGGGCGAGAGATGCAGCAGCTCGTGATCGACGTTCTCGAAGAACGTCTCGAGCTTCTCGCGCCGATGTTCGATCGGCATCGTCGCCAGCAGTTTGCTCTTCATCACGAGCACATCGAATACGTAGTAATGCGCCGGCGTCTCCTCGGCCAGCATGCGCACGCGCGACTCCGCCGGATGCATGCGCAGCAAGAGATCGTCGAAGGAGAGCCGACCGCGGATCGGCACCACGATTTCGCCGTCGAGCACGAACTGCTTCACGCTCAGCGAACGGATCGCGTCGACGAGCTCCGGGAAGTAGCGCGCGAGCGGCTGCCCTGCCTTCGACTGAATCGCGACCTGGTCGCCGTCGCGGAAGACGATCGCGCGGAAGCCGTCCCACTTCGGCTCGAAGAGCCAGCGGTCGCCCGTCGGAATCGCGTCGACGCGCTTCGCCTCCATCGGCGCATACGGCGGCCGGAGCAGCAGCGTCATGCGGCCTTGAGGAACCGGTAGAGATCGACGCGGCGCTTGCCGAGCACCGGCTTCCAGAGATCGCCCACTTCTTTGAGGCGCGCGACGGCGTTCTGCATCGTGAAGTCTTCGATGCGCGCACCTGCCTCGAGCTCGTCCCACGTCACCGGCATCGAGACGTTACCTGTCGGACGCACGGAGTAGATCGACGCGAGCGTCCGGCCCCACGCGTTCTGGTTGTAATCGACGAGCACGCGGCCGTGCGGCCGCTTCACCTTGCGGTATTCGGCGGTGATGACTTCCGGATGGCGGCGTTCGAGCTCGATGGCGATGGTCTTCGCGAACGCCCACACTTCCTTCTGCCGCGGCCCGCGCACGATGGGGATGTAGATGTGAATGCCTTTCGAGCCGGTGGTCTTCGGATACGTCGGCAGCTTCAGCGCGGCGAGCAGGTCGCGCACGCGGAACGCGACCTCGCGGACTTTCTCGAAGTTCGCGCCGGGCCCGGGATCGAGATCGAAGTGCAGGAAGTCGGGACGATCCGTGTCGTCGCAGCGCGCGTACCACGGGTTGAGATCGATGCAGCCGAGGTTGATGAGCCAGAGGAGCGACGGCAGGTCTTGCACGATCGGGAAGTTGACGTTCCCTTCGTTGTGGAGGATGTCGCAGATCTCGATCCAGTCGGGGCGCGGTGCGGGCGCGCGCTTCATGTAGAAGAAGTCGCCTTCCGCGCCGTTCGGATAGCGCTTCATCACCATCGCGCGATCCGCGAGATGCGGCAGCAGCCAGCGCGAGACGTCGGCGTAGAACTGCAGGAGATCGCGCTTCGTGATGCCGCGCGATTTCCAGAACAGCTTGCGCAGGTTCGTGAGGCGCACCTCGCGCGTGCCGAAGCGCAGGATCGCTTCCGGAGCGTTGGGAATCTCGACGCGTTTCGCGGCCGCCACGATTCAGGAGTGTATCGTGCGCGCGGAAACGTCCACGCTCGGTAGAGCTACTCGAGCGGCGGCATCTTGCCGGTCGCGCCGGGCGGACGTTTGCGGCTCGCGTCGAGCGTCGTGTACTGCAGCTCGATGCCCGCGCGCGCGGCGCGCAACATGAGCCCTCCGCGCGCCATGTCGCCGAGTCCCGCGAACGCGATCGGGAAACGCAGACGGCTGCCGAGGATCGGCCAGAGCACGTCGACGTACTTGCCCGTCGCCACGCTGCCGAGGAGCACGACTTCCGCGTTCGCGTCGCCTTCCGTGTCGAGCGCGCGCGCGAGCAATTGCGCGTGCTCGCGCAGCGGCTTCACGTAGTTGCGCGTGGCGAGGTCGACGTCGATCTTCCGCATCCGCTTCATGCGCTCGGCGGTGATGCGCCAGTCCGGCGGCACGAGGCCATACCCCGAAGTAATGATGAAGATCCCGTCACCGCCGATGAGCGGCGACGGCACCGCGAAGCGCCGCGCGTACGCGATCTTTCCGCGAAAGTAGAGCGCGCTCATGAACGCGAACGCATCGCCGATCGGCACGCCTTCCGGTGTCTGATACTGCATCGCCAACGCGAACCGCGCCCGCGGCGACATGAGCTGCTTCGCGCGCAACCCGCCGAGGTTCGCCGGCGAGAGAAGGAAAAGCCGTGCGGGCATGTGGAGGCGCGAACGAAGGGGCACAGGTGCAGTATTTCCGCACGGCCGGCGGGCGCGGCCCGCTGCGCTTAGGGCCGAGCCAAGCTGCACGTGCGGCGGCTGCGTGGGTTTATGTTGCGCGGCTGCTCGAGGGCACGGTCAAACTGCACGGCCTGCGCGCCGCGCATTCGCATCGCCCCTACTTCGCGGCGGCCGTCCCGACTTCCTTCGCCAGCGTCTTCGCCAGATACGCGCCTGTCGGGCTGCTCTTCACGCGGGCGATCTGCTCGGGCGTGCCGGTGGCGATCACGCGGCCGCCGCCTTCGCCGCCTTCGGGGCCGAGGTCGATCACGTGGTCGGCGGTCTTGATGACGTCGAGGTTGTGCTCGATCACCACCACCGTGTTGCCGCGCTCGACGAGGCCGTGCATGAGGTGCAGGAGCTTGTGCACGTCGTCGAAGTGCAGGCCGGTCGTCGGCTCGTCGAGGATGTAGAGCGTCTTGCCCGTCGCGCGTTTCGCGAGCTCTTTGGCGAGCTTCACGCGCTGCGCTTCGCCGCCGCTGAGCGTCGTCGATGACTGGCCGAGGGTGATGTAACCGAGGCCCACTTCATCGAGCGTGCGCAGGATGTTGAAGATGCGCGGGACGTTGCGGAAGACGTCGATCCCCTGCTCGACGGTCATGTCGAGAATCTCGGCGATCGAGAAGCCTTTGTACTTCACTTCGAGCGTCTCGCGGTTGTAGCGTTTGCCGCCGCAGACGTCGCACTTCACGTAGATGTCGGGCATGAAGTGCATCTCGATCTTGATCTGCCCGTCGCCTTTGCACGCCTCGCAGCGTCCGCCCTTCACGTTGAACGAGAAGCGTCCCGGCCCGTATCCGCGCATGCGCGCTTCGGGTGTCTGCGCCATGAGGTTGCGGATCTCGCCGAAGAGCTGCGTGTACGTCGCGGGGTTCGAGCGCGGCGTGCGGCCGATGGGCGACTGATCGATGTCGATCACCTTGTCGATCAGCTCGAGCCCGTCGATGCGATCGTGCTCGCCCGGCGTATCGAGCGCGTCGTAGAAATGGCGCGAGAGCGCCTTGTACAGAATGTCATTGACGAGCGTCGACTTGCCGGAGCCGCTCACGCCGGTGACGGCGATGAACACGCCGAGCGGAATCTCGACGTCGAGGTTCTTGAGGTTGTTCTGCTTCGCGCCGCGGATGACGAGCTTGTTCTCGCCGAGGGGCCGGCGCTTCGCAGGAACCTCGATGCGCGACTCGCCGCGGAGATACTTCGCGGTGAGCGAGCTCGGGAAGGTCATCACCTGCTCGAGCGAGCCTTCGGCGACGAGCTGGCCGCCGTGCACGCCGGCGCGCGGGCCGAGGTCGATGATATGGTCCGCGGTCTCGATCGTCTCCTCGTCGTGCTCGACGACGATGACGGTGTTGCCGAGATCGCGGAGCTCGAGCAGCGATTCGATGAGACGGCGGTTGTCGCGCTGATGGAGACCGATCGACGGCTCGTCGAGCACGTAGAGCACGCCCATCAGCTTCGAGCCGATCTGCGTCGCGAGGCGGATGCGCTGCGCTTCGCCGCCGGAGAGCGTGGCGGCGTTGCGGTCGAGCGTGAGATAGCCGACGCCGACGGAGTTGAGGAAGCCGAGGCGGTCGCGGACTTCCTTGAGGATCTTGCCGGCGATCGTTTCCTCGCGGCCGGTGAGCTCGATGCCGGCGAAGAACGCGTGCGCGTCGGCGAGGCTGAACGCCACGATCTGGTCGATGAAGCGGTTCGCGACGGTGACCGTGAGCGCTTCCGGCTTGAGGCGCTTGCCATGGCACTCGGGGCACTTCGTCGGCGTCATGAAGCGCTCGATCTCTTCGCGGATGTCGTCGGAGTCGGACTCCTTGTAGCGGCGCTTGAGCATCGGCACGATGCCCTCGTACGTGCCGTTGTAGTGATACGCGCTCTCGCCTCCCTGAAACTCGAAGCGCATCTTGTCCTCGGAACCGTAGAGGATGCAGTTGCGCGCCTTCTCGGGGAGCTTCTCCCACGGCGTCGAGAGCTTGAACTTGTAGTGCTTGGCGAGCGTTTCGATCTGGCGGAAGCGCCAGTTCTCCGCGCCTTCCTTCCAGAGCGCGAGCGCGCCTTCCTCGAGCGTCTTCGTCGGATCGGGCACGACCTTGCGCTCGTCGATCTCGAGCAGCACGCCGAGTCCCGAGCAGCGCTGGCAGGCGCCGTACGGCGAGTTGAACGAGAAGAGGCGCGGCGTGATCTCGCCGATCGAGACACCGCAATCGGGACAGGCGTACGTCTGCGACAGCAGCTCCTCGCGCTTGCCCTCCTGGTAGAGAATCTTGACCAGACCCTTCGTCACGCGCGTGGCGGTTTCGAGCGAGTCGGCGAGGCGCTGCGCCACGCCTTCCTTCACCACGATGCGATCGATGCGGATGTCGATCGTGTGCTTCTTCTGCTTGTCGAGCGTGGGCGGATCGGAGAGCTCCACTTCCTCGCCGTCGACGATGGCGTGGGTGAAGCCTTCCTTCACCATCTGCAGCATCTGCTTGCGGTACTCGCCCTTCTTGCCGCGGACGTACGGCGCGAGGATCGTGAACTTCGTGCCCGCCGGATTGAGCAGCAGCCGGTCGACCATCTGCTGGATCGTCTGCGGCCGGATCTCCTGACCGCATTGCGTGCAGTGCGGAATGCCGATCGACGCGTAGAGCAGGCGCAGGTAGTCGTAGATCTCCGTGACCGTGCCGACCGTCGAGCGCGGATTGCGCGACGTCGTGCGCTGCTCGATCGAGATTGCCGGCGAGAGTCCTTCGATCGAGTCGACGTCCGGCTTCTCCATCTGCTCGAGGAACTGCCGGGCATACGCCGACAAGGACTCCACGTAGCGGCGCTGTCCTTCGGCGAAGATCGTGTCGAAGGCGAGAGACGACTTCCCCGATCCCGACACGCCGGTGATGACGACGAACTTGTTGCGCGGGACGACGACGTCGATGTTCTTGAGGTTATGCTCGCGGGCACCGCGAATGACGATCGAATCCATGGTGAGGAATCAATCTAACTCCGCCGGGCACGAGGCTGTTCCCACTCTACGGGCTGTGGAATGACGACGGCGCTCCTCTACTTCGCCACCGCGCTCGTATGCCTAGGGCTGGCCGATCGTTACGTCACGCGCGTCTCCCGCTGGGCGGCGATCGTGCTGGTGCTGTTGCCGCTCGCGTTCACGGGAAAAGCGTTGCTGACCGGACGCGTCTACGCACCGGTCGACCTCGCTTTAGATGCCGAGCCGCTGTCGTGGTATCGCGACGCCCTCGGCGGCAACGGTCCGCGCAACGGACTGCTCTCCGACGTCTACTGCCTCAACATTCCGTGGAAGTACGCCGTGCGGCGCGCGTACGCGCACGGCGAGCTCGCGCTCTGGAATCCGTCGCTCTACTCCGGCGACATCCTCGCCGCCGCCGCGCAGCCGACGCCGTACGAGCCGCTGTTTCTGCTCAGCCTGCTCCTGCCGATGGCGAACAGCCTCACGTATCTCGCGGCGATGACGTTCTTCATCGGCGCGCTGCTGATGTTCCTCTTTCTGCGCGAGCTCGGCTGTAGCGAGCGCGCGTCGCTCATCGGCGCGGCGACGTGGACGTTCGGAACGTTCCTCGTTTTCTGGCTGGAGTGGGTCATCACCTCGACCCTCTACTGGATGCCGCTCGTGCTCCTCGGCGTGCGGCGCATCGTGCGCGACAGCGCGGCGCGCAGTCGCTCGTTGAGGGGCGCGGCGATCCTCACCGTCGCGTTCCTGATGATGCTGCTCAACGGACATCCGGAGAGCGCGCTGCACATCGTCGCCATCGGCTTGCTCTGGGCGGCGGGCGAGCTGTGGGCCGTGCGCGGCAAAGGCTTCGTCCGCGCGGCGCTTCTCGGCGGCGCGGCGGGCGTCGTGTCGCTGCTGATTTGCGCGGTCTACTTTCTACCGATCGTAGACGCGCTGCCGCAGACCTACGAGCATTCGATGCGCGCGGCGTACTACGCGAAGCTGCACAAGTCCGCGCCACTGCCGCTCGCCGTGAAGCAGCTCGAAGCGCAGGCGATCCCGTTCATCCACGGCCAGCCGCACAGCTCGGAGTGGCCGGAGCAGAACATGCCGTTCGCGCCGCAACCGCGCAGCGGCTACTGCGGCAGCGCCGCGGTCGCACTCGCGGCGTTCGGCGCGTGGCGTTCGCGGGCGCGGGTGAAGTGGGTCGCGCTCGCGCTGGTCGTGGGCGGACTCGCGTTCGGCGTCCAGTTCCCGCCGTTCCCCGATCTGCTCGCGAAGCTGCCGCTGTTCGACATCGCGCTCAATGATCGGCTGATTGCCGCGGCGATTCTCGGCACCGCGATTCTCGCCGCGCTCGGCGTCGAGGCGTTCGACCGCCGCGCGCTTGCGGTCACCGCGCTCGTCACCGCCGCGATTCTCGGCGCACTCTGCGCGAATGCGTGGCCGCGCATGCGCGCGATGGGACTGTCGGAACGCTTCCTCGTGCAGCAGACGATCGTCTTCATCGGCGCGCCGCTGCTCGTGGCGATGATCAGCTTCTCCGCGCGCTCGCGCCAGCTCGCCTGCGCGCTGCTGCTGGCCACGCTCGTCGCGCAACGCACGATCGAGGACGGCGGCACCTATCCGTCCGTGCATCCCGATCTCTTCTACCCGCGCGTCGGCTTCTTCAAGCTCTTCCCGCCAAGCGCCGAGCCGTATCGCGTCACGGGCCTCTCGATGACGCTCGTGCCGAACCTCGCCACGATGTACGACCTCGAGGACGTGCGCGGCTACGAGGCGATGACGCTGCGGCGCATGAAGGAGACGATTCCGCTCTGGTCGACGCCGCAGGGCATCTGGTGGAATCGCGTCGACGACCTGACGAACCCGTTCCTCTCCGCGATGAACGTGCGCTTCGCCGTCGCGTCCGTCGACGTCACGCCGCCGATCGGCTGGCGCCGCGTCCCCGGCCCGCCGATCGCGCAGCTGTTCGAGAACACGCGCGTCCTCGGCCGCGCGTTCGTGCCGCAGCGCGTGCGCCTCGTGAACACGCCGGGCGCCGCGCTGGCGCAGATGAAACACGCGCGCGACTTCGGCGCGCTCAGCTGGATCGAGCGCATCGGCGGCGTCCCCGAAGAACGTCCCAACGGCCCGGGACGCGTCACGACGCGCGTGCCGCACGCGGGCGAGCTGCGGATCCAAGCCGTGATGCAGCGCGCCGGCTGGATCGTCGTCTCCGAGACGGCGTGGAGCGGCTGGCGCGCCACGATCGACGGCCGCCGCGCGCAGCTCCGCTACGCGAACCACACTTTCCTCGGCGTCTACGTTCCCGCCGGCACGCACAGCGTGCGGCTCGCCTACTGGCCGCGCGCGTTCGTCATCGGCGCGTGGATCAGCGGCATCACCATCGCGATGCTCGCCCTCTTGTTGACACTGTTCACTTTCCGACGGGCTTCGTCGCCGTCGGTGTGAACTTGTTCGCCGGACCGAAGTGCTTCGCGAGGTAGTCGATGACGACTTGCTTGTCGGCAGGCTGCACGGCAGCGCCCCACTTCATCATCTTCTCGACGGTGGCCGTCCACTGCTTCGCCGTGAGCCGCTGCTGCGCGAGGAGGTCCGCCGAATGGCAGGCGTAGCACGCGGCCTCGACCTGCGCCTTGCCTTTGCCGGCGGGGAGCTGCTTGAACTGCGTGCCGAGGGTGGGGAGGGCGGCGAGGAGGAACGCGAGGAACGTCATGCCTTCACCTCGATGGTCGCGGAATGCCAGGCGTTGTAGAGGTAGCCGCTCTGATTCCAGATCGCCTCGCGCGGCTGGCTGTTGCCTTTGATGTCGGTCGCGCGCACGAAGAGCATCGCGGAACCGGTGCGCTTCGGCGTCCAACGATACGACCACAAGCGCCAAGCGTACGGATCGTGACGCGGATCGAGCGTCGCCGCGCGCCACGTCGCGCCGTCGTCATCGCTCAGCTCGACCTTCGCGATGTCGGGAACGCCGGAGAACGCGAAGCCGCGGATGTCGACGGGAGTTCCCACGTGCGCGGATGCCGGCGCGGTCGTGATGTTCGACTTCACGAACAGCTCCGTCACCGGATGCATCTCCTCCGGCTTGAACGCCACGCCCGGCGCGCCGACGTTGTTTGGCCAGCGATACGCCGTGTCCATGTAGAAGCCGGTCTGCGGCTGCGGCTGCGCGCTGATCCGCACGAGCCACTTCATCCAGTGATCGCCGGCCCAGCCGGGCACGACGAGGCGCAGCGGCGCGCCGTGCTGCGGCGGGAGCGGCGCGCCGTTCATCTCGAACGCGACGATCGCGTCGGCGAGCGCTTTCTCGAGCTCGATGCTGCGGCGGAACGGCGGCACTTTGCCGGGAGGATCGTCGCTGCTGAAGAGATGCAAGTGTTTCGCGGACGGCTTCACGTTCGCGGCTTCGAGAATGGTCCGCACGCGCACGCCGCTCCAGCGCGCGTTCCCGACCGCGCCGTAGCGCCACTGCACGCCCGGCAGCGTCGGATTGTGCAGCGCGCGTCCGTTGCCGGAGCACTGCAGGACGCACGTCGCTTCCGCGCGCGGCAGCTTCTTCAGATCGGCGAGCGTGAGCGTCAGCGGCTTCGCCACGTCGCCGTCGACCGTGAGCTTCCACGTCTTTGGATCGGGCATGCGCGGCAGCCAGTGGCTGCGGACGAAGAAGAGCTCCGCCGGCGTGAGGTAGTCGGTGAGGAGCTCGAGCGGCGTCTCCGCGTTGATCGGATAGCCGTTCATCTGCAGCATGCGCGGCTGCGCGTGCGAGGCGGCCAACACGGCGGACGGCGCGAGGCCGGCGAGAGCGCACAAGCGGAGGAAGCTGCGGCGGTCCATCGACTTGTTGTGTAGTGTACGCGGCACCCCGCGATGACGTTTCTCGTTTATGGGCTTACCGCGTCCGCGCTGCTCTGGCTCTGGAGCCGGTTCGTGCAGCGTCTCTCGCGCGGCGCCGCGATCGTGCTCCTGCTGTTGCCGCTCGTCTTCACCGGCCGCGCGCTGCTGACGGACCGCGTCTACGCGCCGCTGGATCTCTCGTACAACCACGCGCTCTCCGATCTCCATGGCCAGATCATCCCGTGGCAGAGCGCCGTGCGCGCGGCCTTGCGGCGCGGCGAGTGGCCGCTGTGGAATCCGTCCATCCTCTGCGGCGACATCCTCGCCGCCGCCGCGCAGCCCGCGGTGTACGACCCGTTCCAGTGGCTCGGCTTCGTGCTGCCGCTGACGCTCGCGCTGACGTTCGGCGCGACGCTCACGTTCTTCCTCGCCGCGCTGTCGACGTTCGCGTTCGCGCGCAGCCTCGGCCGCGGCGAAGCCGCCTCGCTCGTCGCTGCCGCGGGCTACGCGTTCTGCGGCATGCTCGCGTTCTTCGTCGCGTGGCCGCTCGGGCGGACGTGGGCGCTCTTCCCGTTCGTGCTCTTCGCCACGCGCGCGCTCGTACGCAACGCGGGCATCCGTGAGTCACGCGTGCGCGACGCGTTGCTGCTGACGCTCGCCCTGGCGCTGGTCATCGTCGCCGGACATCCGGAGTCGCTGCTGCACGTCGTCGCGGTCGGCGCCGTCTACGGCGCGTTCGAGCTCGCGTGCGTGCGCAAACCGCGCGCGCTGTTGCTCGCGATCGGCGCGGGAATCGCGGCGCTGCTGCTGACGGCCGTGTATCTGCTGCCGCTCGCGGAGGCGTTGCCGCAGACGCTCGAGCACGCGATCCGCCACGACCTCTACGCCGCGACGCCGTACGAGGTGATGCTCAAGCCGGCGATCCGCGACGTGCGCATCGCGCGTACGTTTCTCCCGCACTGGAACGGCGTGCCGTGGCGCGGCGAGGCGCAAGGCTTCGACCCGCTGTCCGCGCGCGCGGGCAGCCTCATCCTCGGGCTCGCGCTCGCGGCGCTCGCCGTCGCGCCGCGCAAAGCGGAGACGTGGTTCTTCGCGCTGCTCGCGCTGGCGTGTCTTTCCGCGACGTTCGGCACGCGACCGGTCGCGCATCTCCTGCACAAGCTGCCGCTCTTCTCGATGGCGCTCAACGAACGCCTCGCGTACGCCGCCGTCTTCGCGCTGGCGATGCTCGCCGCGATCGCCGTCGATGCGTTCCGTGAACGCCCGCGCACGATCGCGCTCGTGCTGCTGCTGACGGCGGTCGCGCTCGGCGTCGCGCACGCGCTGACACGCGACGCGCAGCTCGCCGCGCACGTCGCCCGCGCGCTGCTGAACGAGTCCGCGGTCGCCGAGCTCGCGCCGCTCGTCGTCGTCGCGCTGCTGCTCGTTCTTCGCACGCGCCGCGTCGCGCTCGTCGCAGTCGCGTTGCTGCTGTTGCAGCGCGCGAGCGAAGACGGCGGCATCTATCCGGCGCAGCCGCGCGCGGCGTTCTACCCACGCACGCCGCTCATCGACCGCATCCCGCGCGACGCGCGCGTCGCCGGCACCGGCACCGCGCTTCTGCCGAACACCGCCGCCGTTTACGGAATCGAAGACGTGCGCGGCTACGAGGCCATGACGAACCGCCGCCTCTACGACACCTACCCGCTCTGGTCGCAGTATCAACAAGCCTGGTTCAACCGCATCGACGATCCCACGCGGCCGTTTCTCTCGTTTCTCAACGTCCGCACGATCGTCGACGGCGACCGCGTCTTCGACAACCCGCACGCGCTACCGCGCGCGTTCCTGCCGCGCCGCATCCGCTACGAGCGCGATCCCGCCGCCGTCGTGCCCGCGATGCAGCAGAACGCCGACTTCGCGGACCTCGCGTGGATCGAAGCGGACTATCCGCCGCACGAGATCGCGAACGGCAGCGGCGCACTCGCGCTGCATCGCGACGGCAGCGCGTTCTCCATCGACGCGGATCTCCAGTCCGCCGCGTGGATCGTCGTCTCCGAAACCGCATGGCGCGGCTGGCGCGCGTACGTCGACGGCCGCCGCGTGCAGACGCATTTCGCCAATCACGCGTTCCTCGGCGTCTACGTTCCCTCGGGACGCCATCGCGTGCGGCTCGTCTATCTCCCCGAATCGTTCACGCGCGGGCGCGCCATCTCGCTGGCCACGCTCGCGATCCTCGCCGCTATCATGTTCGCCGCTTGCCGGCCGCGGTTCTCTACCTGATCGTCGCGCTCGCGCTGCTGTTCGCGTGGGACCGCTTCGTCCAGCGCATCAGCCGCGCGGCGGCGCTCGCGCTGCTGCTCCTCCCGCTCTGCTTCACCGGACGCGCGCTCCTCACCGCGCGCGTCTACGCGCCGATCGATCTGCCGTACATGTCCGAGCCGCTCAAGGAGTACGCGGCCGACTACGGCATCCAGCCGGTGCACAACGGCACGCTCTCCGATCTCTACTCGCAGATCATCCCGTGGCAGAGCGCCGTGCGGCAGTCGTTCGCGCGCGGCGAGTGGCCGCTGTGGAACCCGTATCTGCTCTGCGGCAGCATCCTCGCCGCGAACATGCAGGCCGCGCCGTACGATCTCGTGCAGCTCGCCGGCATGCTGCTGCCGCACGCGCAGGCGCTCACCTTCTTCGCCGCGATGACGTTCTTCCTCGCGGCGTTCTTCACCTTCGCCTTCGCGCGCGCGATCGGGCTCGGCGAAGTGCCCGCGCTGATCGCCGCCGCGGGCTACGCGTTCTCCGCGATGCTCGCGTTCTTCATCGGCTGGCCGCTCGCACACGCGTGGGCGTTTCTGCCGTTCGTGCTGCTCGGCGTGCGCCTCGTCGTGCGCGAGACGAACCTCCGCGCGGCGATCCTGCTCACGCTCGCGTTCACGCTGCTCGTCTTCGCCGGGCATCCGGAGTCGGTGCTGCACATCGTCGCGTGCGGCGCGGTCTACGGCCTCTTCGAGCTCGCGGCGGTGCGCCGCTGGCAGCCGGTCGCGCTCGCGGCGGCGAGCGGCGCCGTCGCGCTCGGCCTCACCGCCGTGTCGCTCCTGCCGTTCTTCGCCGCCGCGCCGCAGACGAACGAGTACGACATGCGGCGCAATCTCTACGCGACCGGCCACTTCGAGACCACGTGGGAGCAGATCGGCAAACGCGCCGCGAGCTCCGCGTTCGCGTTCTACGGCGGACAGCCGGAGCGCCACAGCTTCACGCCGCTGTGGGATCCGACGAACGTGCGCGCCGGCAGCATCGTGCTCGCCTTCGCGCTCGTCGCGCTGGTCGTCGCGTCGCGGCGCCGCGAGACCGCGTTCTTCTTCGGACTGGCCGTCGTCTGCGCGTTCGCGGCATTGAACGCGTGGCCGGTCGCCGATCTCCTGCACGCGCTGCCGCTCTTCGACATCACCGTGAACGAGCGGCTCGCGATTGCAGCGGCATTCGCGCTGTCGATGCTCGCCGCGATCGCGGCGGATGCGTGGCCGTCGACGAAGCCGCCCGCGTTCGCCGCCGCCTTCGTCGTCCTCTTTCTCGGAGGCGTGCTCGCGTACGCGGCAAACGTCGTGCGCATGCCGCTGATCCGCGCCGGCGTGCCGCGCGAGCTCATCGTTTTTCTGCGCAACGTCGAGCTCATTCCGCTCGCGGCCGCGGCGCTCCTCCTCTTCTTCCGCGTGCCGAAGCGCATCGCCGTTCCGCTCGTCCTCGGGCTCGTCCTGCTGCAGCGCACGATCGCGGACGGCCTCATGTATCCGGCGCTGCCGGCGAACGCGTTTTATCCGCGCGTCCCCATCCTGCGGCACATCCCGCAAGACCGCTCGCAGCCCTTCCGCATCGCCGGACTTTATTTCTCGCTGGTCCCCGACACCGCCGCGCTCTACGGACTCGAAGACGCGCGCGGCTACGAGGCGATGACCTTCCACCGCCTCACCGAGACCTTTCCGCTGTGGAGCTTCGCGCAGCCCATCTCGTTCAACACGATCGAAGACCTCTCGAAGCCGTTCCTCTCGTTTCTCAACGTCCGCTACGTCCTCGGCGGGCGCGACACCGCGCCGCCCGACGGCTGGCGGATCGCGTTCGAAGACCGCGACTCGCGCCTCTTCGAGAACACGCGCGTGCTGCCGCGCGCGTTCATCCCGCGGCGCGTGCGCTACGAGCGCAGCGCCACCGACGTGCTGCGCGGCATGTTCGAGAATCGCGACTTCGCGGACGTCGCATGGATCACCGCGCGCAACTATCCGCCGCACGAGATCGCGAACGGCCCCGGCACGCTGACGTTGCAGCGCGACGGCACGTCGTTTCGCATCCACGCGACGATGGAGCGCGACGGCTGGGTCGTCGTCTCCGAGAGCGCGTGGCCCGGCTGGCGCGCGTACGTCGACGGCCACCGCGTCGAGATGCAGTACGCCAACCATGCCTTCCTCGGCATCTTCGTGCCCGCCGGGCAGCACGACGTACGGCTGCTCTTTCGGCCCGAGGCGTTCACGCGCGGGAGGAACCTGTCGATCGCGACGCTGCTCGCGGCGATCGCGTTCCTCGCGCTACGAAACCGACTCGCGCAGCCACGCGCCGTACGCGTCGGAGAGTGACGCCGGCTCGACGACGACGAACTCCGGCACGTCGTACGGATGGCGGTGAAACAGCTCCTCGCGCAACGCATCGACGCGCGCGTCGGTGGTCTTGATCACGAGCAGCACTTCGGTGTCGTCGACCACGCGTCCTTCCCAGCGATAGACCGACAGCACGCGATCGATGATGTTGACGCACGCGGCGAGACGCTGCTCGACGAGCGCGCGTGCGAGCGCCGCGGAGTCGAAACCGGCGCCGACCGTCGTCAGAACGAGCAGCGCGTGCGCTTCGTCGTTCACGGCGCGCCGATCGCGGCGGCGACGCGCGTCGCGGCCTCGCGCGCGGTGGCGGTCGTCACGTTGCGCAGTTGCGCGCGCTGCACGAATCCGAGGGCGATGTAGGCGAAGAGAGAACGTCCGCCGACGCCGACGCCCGTCGGCATCAGCGCGGTGTTCTTCTTCGCCAGTCGCTGCGAGGTCACGACCTCGAGATTGCGCGCGTCGTACACGCGCAGCTCCGCGGCCACGCGCGACACCACGAGCTCGAGCGACACGTCGACCGCGCGGCTGCCGACGTCGATGCCGCCGAAGCCGTCGGCGCTGCTGTCGCCCACGAGCTCGACGTAGTAGTCGACATCGTTGCGGTCGTCGCGCGAGACGTCGTCGAACGACTGTCCCGTCTCGATCGCGTCGTAGCCGCGCGCGCGCAGCTCGGACGCGAGCGCGCGTTCGACCGCCGCCTGCACGCGCGGATCGGGATCGACCGGCGGGCGGAGGATGCCGATGCGCGGTCCGGCGTTCACGGCGCGCGTCGTGTCGAACGCGAACGCGGACGCCGCCGCGAGCAGCACGCAAACGAGGACAGGCAGGCGTTTCATGGGTGTTAGTCTAGCGCCGATTGAAGCGCCTGTTCGTCACGCTTCTGCTGCTCGTCATCGCGTACGCCGCGTACGAATGGCTGACGTTTCCCGACGTCGCCGCGCTGGCGAAGGAGCCGCCGAAGACGACCGCGTTCATCGAACGCCGCAAGGCCGAGCTGCGCGACGCGGGCAAGGACGATCGCATCGAATGGACGTGGGTGCCGTACGGCCGCATCTCGCCGTCGCTGCGCCGCGCGGTGCTCGTCGCCGAAGACGACTCGTTCTACGAGCACGGCGGCGTCGACGTCGACGCGATGCGCGAGGCCTTCGAGCGCAACTGGAAGAACCGCAAGCTCACGCACGGCGGCTCGACGATCACGCAGCAGCTCGCGAAGAACCTCTACCTCTCGCCGTCGCGCAATCCGCTGCGCAAGATCAGGGAGTATTTCCTCGCCGAGGCGCTGGAAAAACATCTGACGAAAAAGAGGATCCTCGAGATCTATTTGAACGTCGTTGAGATGGGCGAGCGCGTCTACGGCGCCGAAGCCGCGTCTCACTACTATTTCCATAAAAGTGCCGCGAGTCTCTCCGCGCGCGAGGCCGCGCTGCTGGCCGGATGTCTGCCGAACCCGCGCATCATGGTGCCCGGACATCCGAACAAACGACTGCGGTGGCGCCAGAGCATGATCCTCTCGCGCATGCGCCGCTGGGGCTACGTCTTCGAGCGGCAGGTGCTGGCGGAGAAGAAGCCGGTGCCGGCGACGGATACGTCCGCGACCGAGACCGCCGCGGTGGAGACGGCGACGAGCGCGGTGGTGACGGACACGGACATGGGGCCGGCGGAAAGCACGGAGACGACGGACAGCAGCGCGACGACGGCTACGACAGAAACGACGGCGACCGAGACGGTGACGGCGACGGATACGAGCGGAACGCAGTAGGCGCGCACGGGCCGGAATGCAGAACGCAGAACGCAGAATGAAGAATTGAGAAGCCCGCCCCCGACGAGGCTGGCGCGGGCTAAGTTCTTCATTCTACGTTCTGCGTTCTGCGTTCTTCATTCGCTTTTCATCTCTTGGCCTCTCTTTTGCCCCTGCGCTCCACCGATGTCATCGCGTGAACAGGCAACGAACTGGCGGCCGGGGCGGGATTACCGCATCGTCTGCGACTGCCAGCGGCACGCGCGTTCGCGTTCGCTGTGGCGTCGCGCGTGGCGCGTGACGTCTCGCGGCGTGGCGGTGCTCGTCGGGATTCCGATCGCGTTCGCGATCGCGGATCTGCCGACCATGAAGGCGATGAACCTCAACTTCACGGCGCTCCGCCGCGAAGTCGCGCCCGCGCGCACGCTGCCGATCTTCACCACGCCGGCGATGAAGAACCAGTTCCTCACGCCCGGCACCGCGGCGACGGTCATGTCGCTCGACGTCGTGAAGGAACAGTACTTCCGCACGTCGGTGCCGTACGGCGACATCATCTACCGCGAGGCGCGCCGCAACGATCTGCGCCCCGAGCTCGTCGCGGCGATGGTGCACACCGAATCCGACTTCCGTCCGCGGCTCGTGTCGAACCGCAGTGCGCAGGGGCTCATGCAGATCGTCCCCGAGACCGCGCGTCTCCTCGGCATCGCCAATCCGTTCGATCCCGAACAGAACATCGCCGCCGGAACGAAGTACTTCCGCTACCTCCTCAACCGTTTCGAGAACGAGAACGTCGCCCTCGCCGCGTACAACGCCGGCGAAGGGAACGTCGAGCGCTTCGGCGGCATCCCGCCGTTCCCCGAGACGCGCGACTACATCGCGCGCGTCAACGTGCGCGAGCACCGCTATCGCGAGCGCGTCCAGAACACCTACATGGCCTCGTTGCGACTTCGCGCTCTGCATTAAAATCGTTCCGCATGCACCAGACGACTGGTGAGGAACGCCGCGAGTTTCAGCGCCTCCGGCTCGATCCACCGCTCGCGGCCACCTTCGGCGATCGCGAGGTCCACCTCCTCGAGGTCGGCGTCCTCGGCGCGCGCATGCACCATCCGCCGTCGCTCGAGCTGCCGCGCGCGGAGCTCCGCTTCCACTGGGGCGGCGGCGACATCACCATGCGCTGCGAGATCGTGCGCACCGTCGGCCCCGATCGCGCGAAGTATCCCGGGCAGGGCTGCGAGTCCGGCATCCGCTTCCTCGCCGCGCTCGGACAGTCGGGCGATCGTCTGCGCGCGATGCTCGCCGAGATCGTGATGCGCGCGCTGGAAGAGCGTCACGACGCGAGCGCGACGCGCCTGCACATCCGCCAGATCGACGGCGACAAGACCGTGCGCGGCGCCGACGCGCAGTTCCTCTCGTACCGGCTCGAGAACGGCGCGTGGCACCGGCGCCCGATTTTTCTCCCGGAACAACCGGTCGTTGGCTTCACCGTCGCGCGCGGCGAAGACACGGACGAGCTGCGGCGGCTCTGCGAAGTCTACGAGGCCTCCGACGACGAAGGGCGCCGCCTCATCCGCCTCTTCGCGGAGCTCAGCGTGAGCCAGGTGCTGCAGATTCCGCCGCGGACGTGAGCGCGCCGGCGTCTGCATTGGCGAGCGGCAGCGTGAAGAAAAACGTCGTACCCGAGCCCGGCTCGCTCTCGGCCCAGATGCGTCCGCCGTGCGCCTCGACGATGCCGCGCGCGATCGGCAGGCCGAGTCCCGCGCCGAGGCGCTCGGCGCGCTTCGCCTGCCAGTAGGGACTGAAGATGTGGCCGAGGTGTTCGTGCGGGATGCCGGGGCCGGTGTCGCGCACCGAGACCAGCACCTCGCCGTCGCGGTGCGATGCGCAGACGGAGATGCGGCCGCCCGGCGGCGTGAACTTGAGCGCGTTGCCGATGAGGTTCGACAGCACCTGCATGATCCGATCGCGGTCCGCGTGCACGACGGCATCGGGCGCCTCGTAGTCGATCGCCACCGTGGCCACCGACGCCTGCGCGCGGAAGAGCTCCTGCGCCTCGCGAAAGACGTCCGCGATCGGCACCGGCGCAGGCTCGATCGGCAGGCGCTTGCCGCCTTCGAGGCGCGTGACGTCGAGCAGGTCCGCGATGAGGCGGCGCATGCGGCGGGCGGAGACGACGATGGCGTCGAGCTGCTCGCGGTCCTCGTCGCCGAGGTTCTCGGAAGTCTGCAGCAGCGACGCGCCGAGCATGATCGCGTTGAGCGGATTGCGCAGGTCGTGCGAGACGATGGCCAGCACTTCCTCGCGCGCGCGCACGGCCTGCTGCGACTCGAGATAGAGACGCGCGTTGTCGATCGAGAGCGACGCGCGGCGCGCGAGCTCGGCGAAGAGCGGCAGATCGTCCGGCGTGAACGGCTTCCCCTCACGCGACACCGCCGCGGCGAGGCCGATCGACTGGCCGCGCGTCACCAGCGGCAGAAAGATGAGCGTGCGCCCCGCACCGTCGCTCTGGCCAGTGATGTACTCGTAGAGGCCTGACGTCGCGCCGACGAGCGCCGGCTCGCGCTGCTGCATCATCCGCACGAGCGCCTCGGGCACTTCATCGCGCACCGAGCCGATGCCGGCCGCAAGGCGCGGTTCTTCTTCCGGATTGCGATGCGCGATGGCCACGCGCCGCAACCCGCCTTCCTCTTCGGCGATGTCGATGACGCAGAGCTCCGCGAGGTTCGGCACGATCAGTTTCGCGACGGTGCCGATGGTCTGCTCGTAGTCGAGCGAGCCGGCGAACTCCTGTCCCGCCGCGGCGAGGAACGCCGCGCGCCGTTCCTCGCGCTCGGCCGCCTCGCGCGCGCGCTGCGCCTCGTTCGTCTCGCGCTCCGCCTCGAGCCGCCGCCGCATCGCCTCGCGCGCGAGGAGGCGCATCTGCCGGCCGAGCCCCGCCACGAGCATCGCCGACGTGAGCGCGAGCAGCGTGAGGATGATCGTCAGCGAGATGTTGAGCTGCTCGGCGTCGCGGATCTGCTCCAGCCGGTCCTCGATCCCCGTCTGCAATCCCAATTCGAGCGCCGAGGCCGCGTGCAGCGACTGCTCGTATGCCGGATGGCTTTCGAAGAGACGCGCGAGGAAGACTTCCATCGGCAGCTGGCGCGCGAGCAGCTCGCCCCGCCGGGTCGCGTCGTGCCAGCGCGTCATCTGCACGAACAGCAGCCGCAGATCGGACGAGAGGTCTTCGCCGAGGACCGGGAGCACTTGCTCGAGCGCGCGGCGGTTCGCTTCCTCGCGCGCGACCGCGTCGAAATACTCGCGGCGGAACTGCTCCTGGCCGGTGACCTGATACGCGATGATCTTGTCGAGCTCGGACGAGAGGTCGACCTGAATCTGATTCGCGTGGACGCGCGCCGGCTCGGCCAGCCGGCTGATCTCATTGCGCATGCGCGCCGTCTTCTTCGCGACGACGAGCGGCAACACGACCAGCGAGAGCAGCGACACGATGATGAATACGACCGGAACCACGGTCGTCCACGTGCTCTCCGGCCCGACGCGCCACAGACTGCGTCGATCGATGGGACCTTTCGGCGTCACATGGCCTCGATCGTCATTGTTTGCCAGCAAAGGCCTTACCATTCCGCGCGATGCGACCGGAAGAACGGCGCGGCGCGCAGCGCCTGAGGCTCTCCAAACCGATTCTCGCCACGATGCGCTCGCAAAATGCGCTCGTGCTCGACATCGGCATGAACGGCGCCTTCGTCGAACATTACGGAACCGTCCAGCCCGGCGAACGCTTCCGGCTCGCCTTCCGCTGGCAAAGTGAAGACGTCGAGTTCCTCTGTGAAGTTACGCGCAGCAGCGTCGTGCAAACGCCCGGCGGCGACGGCGCGAGTCCGGTCTCGCACTCCGGCCTGCGCTTCGTCGAGGCGGTCGGCGAGTCCGGGCGGCGACTGCACGATCTGATGACGACGTTCATCACGCGCGTCCTCGACGCGCAGAAAGCGAACGCCGCCGGCGAGTCGCACGCTGCCGGCGCGAACATCCTGGCGCGCCTCGGCGAAGCACGACGCACCCGCTCGCGCGGTTACTTCGCCTACCGCTGGAACGGCGAACGCTGGTCGCGCACGCGCACGACCTCGCGCGTGCAGCCGGTCGACGGCTTCACCGTGCCCGAGCACGAGGACGAGGAAGAAGTCGAGTCGCTCTGCCGCACCTACGAGAGCTCCGACGCCGAGTCGCGCGATCTGATCCGCGTCCTCGCCGACCTCACCGTGGCAGAACGCTGAGCGCGTCCGACATCCGCTCGACGACCACGTCCGCCATCGACAGGTCCTGCCATTCGAGCGCGGCGGCGTTGCGCACCGCGATGCAGTACATCTCCGCGCGCTTCGCCGCGACGACGCCGACATGCGAGTCTTCGAAGACGACGCACGCGTGCGGCTCGACGCCGAGACGCGTCGCGGTGATGCGGTAGATCTCCGGATCGGGCTTGCCGTGCGTCACTTCGCTGCCGTCGACGATGAGCGGAAACGCGTCGCGCAGGCCGAGCTGCACGAGCACTTTCTCGATCGACGCGCGCACCGCCGACGATGCGATCGCGAGCTGCAGCCCGCGCTCCTGCAACGCGCGCACGGTCTCGACGACGCCGTCCATCGCGCGCAGCCCGCCGCGCGCGCAGATCGCGTCGAAGTGCTGCTGCCGCAGCGCGAACAGTTCTTCCTCCGACGCGCTCCAGCCGAAATGCGCGCGCATGATGCGGATGTCGTCGATGATCCGCCGTCCGGAGCCGTTGCGGAAGCTGTCCGGCAGCGACGCGTAGTCGGCGCCGTACGCGCGACAGAGCGCCTGGTGCGCGGCGGTGTGCTGCGGCTCGAGGTTGACGATGGTCTCGTCGAAATCGAAGATCGCCGCGCGGAACCTGCTACCGTGCGCGCGTGGATCCGGCCTTTCAGCGCGCAATGATCTTCGTCTCCATCCTCGGCGGCTCGATCGCGCTCATCTCCGCGGCCATCCTCTTCTTCACCTTCCGCTCGTTTTCCGGAAAGAAGCCGCCCTTCATCCTCATGATCGCGGTCCTCGGCTTCGTCTTCGCTGCCTGTACGGTGCTGCTCGCGCTGTCGTTCGCCGGTCAGCACTGAGCTCGCGCACGAGCGCCTCGGTGTGCTCGCCGAGCCGCGGCGGCGGCAAGCGCACCGGCAAGCGCTCGCCGTCGAAGCGCACCGGATGCCGGACGGTTTCGTAGCGGCCGATCTCGGGATGCGCGACCTCCGCGACGACGACGTGCCCGGCGTCGCTGCGCAACGCTTCGAGCACGCCCTGGACGAGCGAGCACGGAATGTTCGCATCGCGACAACGCGCGATCCATTCGTCCGCCGTCCGCGCGCGGAAACATTCCTCCAGCAGCGGTACGAGCACCTCGCGATGCGCCACGCGCGCGGCGTTCGTCGCGAAGCGTTCGTCGTCCGCGAGCTCCGGCTGCTCGAGCACGCGCTCGCAGAGCATGCGGAAGTGCCGATCCGTGCCGCCGCCGAGCGCGAAGATGCGATCGCTCGCGTGAAAGAGCTGATACGGAACGATCGACGGATGCGCGTTGCCGTAACGCTGCGCCTCGACGTTCGTCGCCAGTGCGCCCTGCGCGACGTTGACGAGTGACGCGAGCGTCGACGCGAACAGCGACACCTCGAGCCGCGCGCCGCGTCCCGTCTGCGTGCGCGCGTACAGCGCCGCGCAGATCGCACCGTGCGCGTGATGCGCGGTGAGCACGTCGGAGAGCGCGACGCCGGCTTTCATCGGCTCGTCGTCGCCGGTGATCGACATGAGCCCCGCGCCGGCTTGCGCGAGCAGGTCATAGCCGGGCGTGTTCGCGTCGCTCGTGTCAGGATCGAAGCCGCCGATCGAGCAGTGAATCGCGCGCGGGTTGATCGCCGCGACGTCACCGAGGAGCTGCGCGCGCTGCGGCGGGAGGAAGTTGTCGACGACGACGTCGGCGCGCTCGATGAGCGTTCGCGCGAGCGCGCGCCCTTCGTCGCCGCGCAGGTCGAGCGCGAGCGATTCCTTGTTGCGGTTGAGCGAGAGAAAGTACGTGCTGATGCCGCCGCCGATTGTTCCAGCGAACGGCGGTCCCCAGCGCCGCGTCTCGTCGCCGCGCTCCGGCTCTTCGACCTTGATGACGCGCGCGCCTTCGTCGGCGAGGAGCTGCGTGCAGAGCGGCCCCGCGAGGACGCGCGAGAAATCGGCGACGAGGATGCCCTCCAGCGGGAGCGTCGTCACCGGTACGTCTGCTTCAGCGAGTCGAGATCGGCGAGCGTGCGCCGGAGGATGTGCAGGACCTTGTGGACTTCGCCGCCGTACGTGCGCAGCTCGGCGTCGCAGTCGGTCATCGAGTAAACGGCTTCATCGCGTTCGAGCCGGTCGCGCTCGAAGCGGAGGCGTTCCGCGAGCTCTTCGATCTCGCTGACGATGATGAAGTTGAGGTCCTTCTCGCCGAGGTAGCGCTTGCACTGCGGGCAGTGAATCGAGCGCTCGGCAGACGACTCCACCAGCTCGACCACGAACTGGCGCTCGCACTGCGGACACTCGAAGACTTCCGGCAACATGGGCGTCGATCCTCTCGAAGATTGTGCCACGTTCGGCAAGCGTGCAACGCTGGAATGTCCACCTTGACCCTGGCGTTTGCCGCGGAGTAGCATCCCGCCCCGCCATTTGCTGGGAGATCGTTCAATGGTAGGACAAGCGGCTCTGGACCGCTGAATCGGGGTTCGAGTCCCTGTCTCCCAGCCAGGCGGTGCGACCGCCAGCGCTTGTTGGCCCAGCCTCCTTCAGGCTGCCTCCTCTCCAGCGTTTTCCGTCCTGAAGAATTTGCGCGACACCAGTGCGACCGCGACGGTCGCGACGATCCCGGGCTTCGTTCGTGCACGCTCGCTCCGTGTGAATCTGCGCCAGCTCGACCGCAAATACCTGGGACGCGAGTCGCCGGCGCAAGACGTACAGGTCGCGCGAACGAAGGGCGCATTCGTGTATGACGCCCGCGGCAGACGCTACATCGATTTCCTGTCGGGCTGGTGCGTCGGCAACTTCGGTTGGGACAACACCGCGATCAAGCAGTCGCCGGCGCGCCGGCGGCCGGATTACGTCTACCCCGAGTACTTGTACCAGCCGTGGGTGGAGCTCGCTCAGTTGCTTGCCGAGATCACGCCGGGGCAACTCGAGAAGACGTACCGTGCGACCGGTGGATCGGAAGCCGTCGACATCGCGCTGCAGCTCGCCATGGCGTCGACCGGCCGCCGCAAGTTTGTCTCGATCGAGGGGAGCTATCACGGCAACACGATCGGCACGGTCAGCGTGGCATCGAGCGAAGAGCGCGAGCCGTATCCGAATCTGCTGCCGAGCTGCGTCACGATCTCGCCGCCCCTCGGCGATCGTGGCGATCGCGCGGCTGGAGACGCTTCTGAAAAAGCGCGACGTCGCGGCGCTCATCATGGAGCCGATCAGCTGCAACCTCGCCGTGCTGATTCCCGAGGACGCGTTCATGAAGCGCGCGCAGCAACTTTGCCGCCGCTACGGAACGCTGTTCATCGCCGATGAAGTGGCGTGCGGATTCGGCCGCACCGGAAAGCTGTTCGCGTCGGAGCACTTCGATCTCGAGCCCGACATCCTGTGTATGGGCAAGGCCATCACCGGCGGATTCGCGCCGATGGGCGCGACGATCGTCACGCGCAAGGTCGCGAAATCCGTCGAAGGTGAAGTCGGCTTCTATTCAACCTATGGCTGGCATCCGTCGACGGTGGACATCGCCATCCGCAACGTTCGGTGGCTCATTCGCAATCAGGCGCGCGTTCTCGGGAACGCCGCCGAAATCAGCGCGTACTTCGGCGAGCGGCTCGCGGGGATGCAGTTCGAAGATCTAAAAGAGATACGCATCCGCGGCATGGCCATCGCCGTCGAGGCAGGCGAGGACGACGACTATGTCTCCGAGATCGACGATCGCTGCAACAAGAACGGCCTGCTGATCACGACAGCCGGGAACGCGCTCACGATGTTTCCGCCGCTCACTCTCGATCGACGCACCGCGAAGGCGGGACTCGACATTCTCGAGAAATCGTTGCGCTAGTCAGACGCGTGATTGCCGCACCTGCGTTCACGCTCATCCCCGCCGCGCGGCCTCGATCATGGCCACATCGATCTTCTGCATCGTCAGCATCGCGTTGAACGCGCGTTTCGCTTCGTCGCCGCCGGCCGCGAGCGCGTCGGTGAGGGCGCGCGGCGTGATTTGCCAGGAGAGGCCCCAGCGGTCTTTGCACCAGCCGCAGTCGCTTTCCTTGCCGCCGTTGCCGACGATCGCGTTCCAGTAGCGATCCGTCTCTTCCTGATCGTCCGTCGCGATCTGAAACGAGAAGGCTTCGCTGTGCCGCATCACCGGGCCGCCGTTGAGACCCATGCACGGAATCCCGACCACGGTGAAGTTCACCGTCAGTACGTCGTCCTTCTTGCCGCCCGGGTAGTCGGCGGGCGCGCGATGCACGGCGGTCACTTTGCTGTCCGGAAACGTGGCGGCGTAGAACTCCGCGGCGTCGAGGGCGTCTTTGTCGAACCAGAGACAGATCGTGTTTTTCGGCTGCATGCTCGTCGGCTCCTTGTGCGCGATCGCGCGCGAACGCGTATTCTCGCCCAAGTATGTGCAAGACCATCAAACAGCGTGTGAAGTTCAAGGCCGATCCCGCGACGGTCTACGAGCTGCTCGCCGACTCGCGCAAGCACAGCGCGATCACCGGCAAACGTGCGGTCATCAGCGGCGAGATCGGCGGCGCGTTTTCCATTGGTGAAAGTGACGTCACCGGCATCAACGTCGATCTCGTTCCCGGCCAGCGCATCGTGCAGGCGTGGCGGCACCGCCGGTTCCCCGAGGGGATCTTCTCGATGGCGGCCGTGACGCTGAAGCGGACGCCGGACGGTGGGACCGAGCTCGTGCTGACCCATCGCGGCGTGCCGAAGGATCTCATCCCCGAAACCGAACAGGCGTGGCGCGATCAGTACTGGCAGAAGATCAAGGCCTACCTCGACAGGCGGTAACGCTCCTTCCACTTCTCCTCGTCGACGCCAAAGACGATCAGCCAGAAGATCTCCACCGCGGAGACGAGCAGCGCCAGGGCGGCGATCATCATGAACGACGGGAAGTGCAGCGGCGGGTAGTAGAAGCGCAGCCAGCCGGCGCCGGCGATCATGCAGGCGATGCCGAGCGCGCGCGGCAGGAACGTCGAGCGGAAGATGAGATAGCCGTGCAGCACCGCGCTGACGCCGAAGAACGCCAGCGCCATCGCCGCGCCGCGATCGTTGATCTTGAGCAACAGCAGCGCGATCGCGCGGAGCTGCTCCGCGCTGAAGGCGTTCAGCGCGCTCGTGCCGGAGAGGACGAACAGCGGCGTGATGTAGAAGAGCCGGCTCAGCGTCTTGATCACCGCGCCACTGAGCTCGACGCACGTACTGACCAGCGCGAGGCTGCGGCTGACGGGACTGAGCAGCCGGTAGAACAGCGCGACCGACGCGATCTGACACGTCATCTCGAGCAGAAACACCGCGAAGCTCAGCTGAAACACCGACTGATGCCCGAGGATGTTGCGCGCCGTCAGCGCGGCGTCGGTGAACGAAATCAGCTGGTCGCTGACGAAGCCTTGCGCGTAGATGCCGCCGATGAGCGTCAGCAGCAGCAGAATGCCCGCCGCTCGGGCGATGACGCGAGGCCTCATGAGGGACGTCGCGTCGACAGTCGAGTCGCGATACGCGATGGCGGGCGAGAGGGCGGAGCTGGTGGCGGTCTGCATGCGATGCAATCTCGCGCGTCCGACGTCGCGCCGCAACCCGCTTGCGACGAATGGCGGATTTGCGCGGACGAACGGCGGTTTCGCCCGCGGGCGTACGCGGCTCACGCCCCCTGCGAGCTGACCTGGGACACCGCGTCGCCGGCCACGGCCAGGCGGTTGCGGCCTTCCCGCTTCGCGCGATACAGCGCGGCGTCGGCGAGCTTGAGCAGTTGCATCGGATCGTCATGCACGTCGGGGATGGCGGACCACACTCCGATGCTGAGCGTCAGCCTCGATTGCCGGCTGTCGAGCGCGACGAGCGACTGCTCGATCTCGCGGCGGAAGGCCTCCAATCGTTCGATCATCTCCGGCGGCGTTCCGCCGACGCTGATCACGATGAGCTCTTCGCCGCCGTAACGCACCGCCGTGTCCGAGTCGCGGCGAAACGATTTGCGCAGGACCGCCGCGACGTGCCGCAGGCAGGCGTCGCCGAAGGGATGTCCGTACGTGTCGTTGATGTCCTTGAATCGATCGAGATCGATGATGGCCAGCGTCATCGTCAGCGCGTTGCGCGCGCAGAGGTGCAGCGTCGGCACGACGATCTCGTCGAAGTGCATGCGGTTATACAAGCCGGTCAGGCCGTCGCGGCGGCTCGTCTCGGCCAGTCGCGAGTTGGCCGCGCGCAGCTCCGCGTTCAGCCGGCGCAGCTTCGTCGCCCAGAACAGCGTCACTACGCCGACGAGCGCGAACACGCCGAAGATCTGCCAGAAGCGCCGATAGTCGAAGCCTTCCTCGAAGCGGACGGCGATCCAGCGGTTCATGATGTCCTGCCGTTCCGCGGGCGTGATCGTGTCGACGAGCTTCTGGAAAACGTCGCGGAGCACGGGCTGGTCGTTGCGCGTGGCCACGCTCATCAGGTTGTCGTGGCCGATGCGCCCCGCGATCTTCACGTCGTAGATCTTGTTTTCCTGCAGCGCGCGGCCGACGCTCATCATGTTGCCGATGAACCCGTACAGCTCGCCGTCCTGCACCTTCGTCAACCCTTCTTCGTAGCTGTCCACCGGGATCAGCTGAATGCCGGGGTGGCTCTGGCGCAGGAGCTCGATGCCCGCGAAGCCGCGCATGTGGCCGAGACGCTTGCCTCGGACCTGCTCCAGATTCGCGACGAACGGAACGTTGACCGAGGTGGCGATCACGCCCGGGATCTCGAGATACGGAGTCGTGAAGTCGAGAAACGATCGCCGCGACGGCGAGTCCATCAGCAGCGAGAAGATGTCGCACTGCCTGCGTTGGCCGAGGGCGAACGACTCGTCCCATGTGCGCGTGCGAACGAGCTGCACGTTCAAGCCGCCGCGACGGATCATGAGGCGGATGAAGTCCGCGGCCATGCCGGTGTACCCGCCGTCGCGATCGATCCCTTCGATCGGCATCCAGTCGGGAGCCACGCACATGCGGATCGGCCCGCGGCTCTGGAGATACGCGAGCTCGCGCTCCGACCACTGCACTTGGGCGCGCGCGGGATCGACGGCAGTCTTCGCCGTCGATGTCGCCGGCTGCGCTTGCACGGCGCGAAGACCGCCGAGCACGAGCAGAAACGCCATCACCGCCATGGATCGCAGACCGCCGTGCACTGTCGATGTCCTTTGAACGCGGACGATGGTACCCCTTCCCGGGCATCCAACTGGCACGCCTCGAATCCCTCGCATGGATGGTGAACATCCGCAGCGACGACGCCTGCTGGAGTTGTTGCGCCGCCACGGCTGGAACGCGACCTCGTTCCAGGTGATGGAGCAGGGCTTCCGCTACTGGTTCGATCCGGAAGGCGATGCAGCGGTCGCGTATCTCGACACCGGCCGCGCGTGGGTCGTCGCCGGCGCGCCGATTGCGGCCCTCGGACGATGCGCGGAAGTCACGGAACGTTTTGCGAGTGAAGCGCGGCGGCAGCGCAGGCGCACCGTGTTCTTCGCGACGGAGCCGCGCTTTCTCGCGTGCGCGTCGATGCGTTCGCTCGCGGTCGGCGAGCAGCCGTCGTGGGACCCGCGCGCGTGGACGGAAGGGCATTGCGGGCATCGCAGCTTCAAGGAGCAGCTGCGGCGTGCGCGTGCGAAAGGCGTGTCCATCGCGCGCGTGCCGTCGCACGAAGCGGCCGGCGCGATGCGCGCGGAGCTCGAGCAGCTCATCGACCGCTGGCTCTGCGCGCGGCCGATGCCGCCGATGTCGTTTCTCGTGGCGCTGGAGCCGTTCTCGTTCGCGGACGAGCGCCGCTACTACGTCGCGCGCGCGGCAGGGCGCGTCGTCGGCACGCTCATCGCCGTGCCGGTGTACGAGCGCGCGGGATGGTTCTTCGAAGACATCCTGCGCGATCCGTCGTCGCCGAGCGGCACGACGGAGCTGATGATCGACACCGCGATGCGCGACGTCGCGGCGGACGGCTGTTCGTTCGTCACGCTGGGACTGGCGCCGCTCGCCGGCGAAGAGCCGTGGCAACGGCTCGTCCGCAAACTCCTCGGCGGCTTCTACAACTTCGAAGGACTGCGCGCGTTCAAAGCGAAGCTGCGGCCCGATGTCTGGACGCCGATCTCCATCGCGTGGCCCGGCGATCAGAGCGTGGTCACGGCGGTGTTCGACGTGCTCGCCGCGTTCGCCGCCGGACGGCCGATTCGCTTCGCACTGCAGGCGGTCGGCCGCGGACCGGCGCCGGTGATCTTCGGCCTCGGCGCGCTGCTCGTGCCGTGGACGATCGTGCTCGCGGCAGCCGACACGCGACGCTGGTTCGCCTCGCGACGCGAGCAGGCGGGCTGGGTCGCGTTCGATGCGGTGATGTGCGGAGTGCTGCTGTCGCTCGCGAAACGCTGGCGACGACCGCTGGCGCGCGCCGCCGCCGTCGCGGCTTTGTGCGACGGCGCGATCACCACGATTTGCATCAGCCGCCGGCCTGCACTGCAGCCGCGTCGCTGGACCGATCGGCTCGCGATCGCGGCGGCGGTCCCCACCGTTCGCCGCGGCGGCGATTCTCTTCGGCGGTCTGCGCGCGCGGCGGCGCTGAACACGCGAGCGGCGAGCCCCACAACCCGCCGCTCGCGCGAACGTTACGAGTTGCCGGAGGTCTTCACCACCACGTCCGGCGAATACGGGCCGATGAGCTTGCAGTCGGTGGCCGTGATGTGGCTGCTGCTGTCGGACAGCACGAGCGACATCGTGCCCGCCACCGTGGAGCCGTACAGGTCGATCGCCGACTCGTAGCTCGCCGTCCCGCCCCACGCCGTGGACGCGCCGTCGGCGACGATCTTCGACTCCATCACGTGCACGTACGCACGCGCGTAGACGAGGAGCCCGATCGGCTGCGCGCCGCCGTGCGCGCCGACCATCGTGTACGACACGTTGATCTGCGAGCCGCCGCCGGCCGGGCTGTAGTCGACCGAGAGCGTGACCAGGTTCGGGCCGTTGCCGGTCGCGTCGCCTTCGAGGTCGCAGTTCTCGATGTCGAAGTTGACCGCGCCGACGCAGTCGACGGCGGTGATCCAGCTGCCCCACGCGTCGCCGCTCGAGACGATCGACACGTTCTGGATCGCGGAGTTACTCGCCGCCTTCACCGTGCCTTTGCTGGCCTGATCGGCGGCGGCCGGCGCGGTGATGGTGGTCTGCGCCACACCGGCGCCGGTGATGAAGACGTACGGCTTGCAGACCACGACTTCGTTGTACGTGCCGGGGCCGGCCTGCACGACGTACTGCTTCTGCAGGCTCGCGTCGCTGATGCTGTTCAGCGCGGCCGTGATGGTGGTGAACGTCTTGCCGCCCGGTTGCACGGTAACGGTGTTGGCCGCGTCCGTCGCTTTCGGCGCGGCGGCGATGGCCGAGTTGACCATGCTGACGAACGACGGAACTTCCTTCGCGGCGACGGCGGCGTTGGCGGTGAGGGAACCATTCGCTTTGATGTTGAGATCGAGCATTCGCAATCCTTCTCTCTCGTCGATTTTTCGTGGAGCCTGCGGAGGCGCAAGGATATCGCGCGGAGCATCCGCGCGCCGGAGCGGGAGAACTTTCGTACGATGGCTGCGTACATCCGCACATGCTCCTCCCCATCCACATCGCCGCGGGCGGTCTCGCCATCATCCTCGGCGCGGTCGCGCTGCTGGTGCGGAAGGGCGGGAGCATCCACCGGCGCAGCGGTCTGCTGTTCGTCTACGCGATGACGGTGATGGGCTTCACCGCCTCGCTCCTCGGATTTCTCAAGAGTCCGTCCGATCCGAACGTCATCGGCGGCATGATGCCGATCTACTTCGTGGCCACCGCGCTGACGACCGTTCGCCCCGCGACGACGGCGACGCGCATCATCAACGCCGTCGCGCTGATCTTCGTCAGCGTCCTCTCGATCCTCGACTTCACCGCCGGCGTGCAAGCCTTCAACAGCCCGCGCGGAATCCTCAACGGCGTCCCGTTCCCGATGTTCTTCTTCCTCGGCGCGATCACCGCGATGGCGGCGCTGGGCGACTGGCGCGTGCTGCGTCACGGCGTCCCGCGCGGCGGCGCGCGCCTCGCGCGTCATCTGTGGCGTATGTGCTTCGCGCTCTTCATCGCCGCGGGATCGTTCTTCTCGATCCGCCATCGCGTCGCGAAGATTCTGCCGGAGCCGTTCACCACCGGGCCGATGCGCGCGCTGCCGGTGCTGCTGGTCTTCGTGGCGATGTTCTACTGGCTGTGGCGCGTCCGCGGCCGCCGTCCGTTGCCGACGGCCTCGTAAGGTCAATCGACCGCGGTCCCGCGCGCCAGCGCGTGCCAGCGCTCGGCGTCCACGCCGCGAATCAGCAGCCACAGAACGAGACTTCCTTCGCCGATCACGAAGCACAACGCCTGGCGCGGCCACAGAGACTGCGACAGCGGCGGCCACAGAAACGTGAGCCCGCTGACGCCGGCGAGCATCACGAGGATGCCGAGGAGCCGCGGCATGAAGGTCGAACGGACGATGAGCGTCCCGATGAGAATGAGATAGACACCGAAGAACACCAGCGCGATGCCGTAGCCGAGCTTGTAGAAATTCAACAGGAACTGGACGAGCGTCTCGATTGCCGCGCGGCTGAACGCGCGCGACGCGGGCACGCTCGTGAGCACGGTCATCGGCGCGACGCGAAACAAGCACGCGAACGCCTGATCGGCGCAGCCCACGAGACTGAAGAACGCCGCGGTCAACGACAGCGCGCGGTCGACCGGCGCGAACAACCGGTACAGAAGCGCGGTCACCGGGATGTAGACGGCAACGATGAGGATGTCCGCCAGGAACCCGGTGTAGAACGCGGCCGGATGCGCCACGATCGCGGCCGCCGTCGCCGCGGCATCGCTGGTGATCGGCACGCGTCCGACGAGCATCGGGATCATGCCGATCGGCAGCATCAGGATGTAAAAGAAGCCGGCCAGCCTGGCCATGCGGCGCGGAGAGATTTCTGCTGCGGTGCTCATGCGTGTACCTTAGACACGACGGAGCTCCATGGACATGACGCGGCGTCGCAAACGCATGACCACCGGTTGCAGCACGGAAACGCACGATGCCTGAGCGCGCGATCGGTGCGACCGCCGCACGCGCGCTGATGGACTTCGCGGTGTCGCGTGGTGCGAGCCGCGCGCTGCTGGTCGAGCGATCCGGCATCGACACGCTGGATCTGCTCGACGAGGAAGGACGCGTGCCGCTCGACCGCTACGCGGCGCTCATGAAAGCGGGACAGGCGCTGTGCGGCGATCCCGCGTTCGCGCTGCACTTCGGCGAATCGGAGTACGGCGCGGAGCGCACGCTGGCGTGCATGCTGGGCGTGCTCTCGCCGACGGTTGCGGAAGGCTTCGCCCAGGTCGTGCGCGATCCGCGGGCCGCCGGCGCGAACGCCGGACGCTACGAGCTCGTGCACGACGCGGAAGGAATCTGGATCGCCGACCCGATGCATCACGACTTTCCGGAAGGCGCCGAAGCGAGCTACGCGCGATGCGTGACGATGGCGCGGCGCGTGTTTCCCGGATCGCACTTCCTCAAAGCCGTGCACTTCCGCCACGCGGAGCCGCGGGATCGCACCGAGTACGAGCGCATCTTTCAAATGCCGATCGTCTTCGGCAGCGCACGCAACGCGGTGCTTCTCGATCCGGCCGTGCTGCAGCAGATGCCGCAAGCGGCGTCGCACATGCTCGACATCGTGCGCACGCGCGCCGACGCCGTCCTGCAAAGCGCGCCCATGCAGTCGACGCGCTGCCGCGTCGAGGCGCTGCTCGCGAACGGCCTGCGCTCGGCCGACGTCAGCGTCGATGCCATCGCGCGCGAGCTCGGCATGGGACGGCATACGCTCTTCCGCAAGCTGCGCGCGGAAGGCGTGACGTTCAAGCAAATCGTCAACGAGCTGCGCCACCGGCTCGCCGTGCAGTACCTCCGCGAACGCAAGCTTGCCGTCAGCGAGACCGCCTATCTCCTCGGCTTCTCCGATCCGGCCGCGTTCTCGCGCGCGTACAAGCGCTGGACCGGCCGGCCTCCCGGACAGCGTTCGTAACGCGGCGCGTTCACAATATCCGCGCGCGCCGTTCGTCTACGCTCGTGGATGAACGACGCGGCACGGCCGGAGCGGATGGCATTCGAGCAGGACCAGCGCATTGCAGACGTGGTCCGGCGGGAACAGAGCCGGCTGCGCGCGTTCATCCGGCGCCGCGTGCGCGACCCGCGCGACGTCGATGACATCCTGCAGGACGTCTTTCAGCGCCTGGTCGAGGCGAACCGCCTGCTCATGCCGGTCGATCACGTGACGGCGTGGCTGTTCCGCGTGGCCAGCAATCGCATCACGGATCTCTTTCGCAAGAAGACGCCGGAGACCTTCAGCGAGCAGACGTTCGTCACCGACGACGACGAGCTGCTGCGACTCGAAGACGTGCTGCCATCGCCCGACGACGGACCGGATGCGGTCTACGCGCGCGGCGTGCTGCTCGAGGAGCTCGAGCTCGCGCTGAGCGAATTGCCCGACGAGCAGCGCGAGGTGTTCATCGCGCACGAGCTCGAAGGGCGCAGCTTCAAAGAGATGTCCGCGGCGTCGGGCGTCAACCTCAACACGCTGCTCTCGCGCAAGCGCTACGCCGTATTGCATCTGCGCGAACGACTGCAGCGCATCTACGACGAGCTCACGAATCCATGAGGAGTCTGCACATGAGAAAGAAATGGATCTTCATCATCCCCGCCGCCATCGCCGGCATGGTGCTCTTCACGTTCCTCGGCGGCGCCATCGTGCGCGCGCTGTGGAACTGGCTCCTGCCGCCGCTCTTCGGCTTCCGCACGGTGACCTTCTGGCAGGCGCTCGGCCTCCTCGCGCTCTGCAGGATTCTCTTCGGCGGCTTCGGCTTCCACCGCGGCTCGCGCGGAAGAATGGGACGCCACATGGCCGCGCGCTGGGAGCAGATGACCCCCGAGGAACGCGAGCGGATGCGAGAAGGAATGCGCTCGCGGTGGGGCTGCCGGCCGGCGTCAGGCGAGGCCGCGACGGAGTAACAGATGCGTCAGCGCCGCGCCGGGCGCGTCAGCGTCCGGCGCGCGTCGCATCGCGGAATTCGGTCGGCGTCCGCCCCACCACCGCCCGGAAGACGCGGCTGAAGTGGCTCTGCGTGGCGAAGCCGGCGCGCTGGGCGATGTCGAGGAGCGAGGCTTCGCCGCCGCGGATCTCTTCGCAGGCGAACTCGATGCGACGGCGCCTGAGGAACTCGCCGACGGTGCAGCCGAAGTGGGCGCGGAACTGCGTGGCGAGATGCACCGGATGCACGCCGGCCTCGCGCGCGAGCTCCGCGAGCGTGGCGTTGTGCGCGAAGTCGTCGGAGAGCCGCTCGCGCACGTGCAGCAGCCATTGCGGCGCGCGGCGGTGGCGCCGCTCTTCGCCGCGCATGGCCAGCGCGAGGAGCTCCATCGTCAGCGCGCGCATCACCAGCGGCGTCGCGCTGTCGCTCTCGCCCAGCTCGCGCACGAAGCGGCGCGCGACGTCGGTGAACGGCTCTCCTCGAAAGAAATCAGGACGCGTCGCGAACGACGGCGCGAGCTCCAGCGACTGCAGCCACGCGGGATGCAGGTCGATGACGAGGCAGCGGCTCGGCGCGCCGTCGAACGCATTTGAATGCCGCTCGCCCGGCGGACTGAACGTGACCACGCCGCTGCGGCACGTGAAGGCAATGCCCGCGTAGCGCTCGACGTAGCCGCCGCTGAACGTGAACGCGAACCCGGCGGCGTTGTGCGCGTGCGGCGGCAGCTGCAGCCCGGCCGGATAGTGGATCAGCTGCACGCTCAGCGCGTCGGGCGCGGCGAAGCTCTGCACGGGATGAAGGGCCGAGGGCATGGGGAGTCTCGTCCAGCGGAACGAGCGGCGGCGAAAACGGCATTCCCTGCTTGACAACGCGCGATCGCGGCCTATATTTAGCCTATCGGTTAATTAACCGATGAGTTGAGCACGATGGCGACCGACGATCTCAGCATCACCTTCGCGGCTCTGGCCGATCCGACGCGCAGAGCGATCCTGGCGCGGCTGGCGTCGGGCGAAGCGTCGGTGACCGAGCTCGCTGAGCCGTTCGACATGAGCATGCCGGCGATCTCGAAGCATCTCAAAGTGCTCGAACGCGCGGGGCTCATCGCCCGCGGCCGCGACGCGCAGTGGCGTCCTTGCCGGCTCGCCGCGGCGCCGCTCAAGGACGTCGCCGACTGGGTCTCCACCTACCGCAAATTCTGGGAGCAGAGCTTCGACCGTCTGGACGAATACCTGCGCGAACTGCAAAGCAAGGAGAAGAAGAAACATGGCCGTAATCAGCGAAAGAAGTAACGCCGCAACGATGGAAGGCACGCGAGACATCGTTGCCTCCCGCGTGTTCGACGCGCCGCGCGAGCTCGTCTTCCGGATGTGGATCGAGCCCGAGCACATCGCGCAATGGTGGGGGCCGCGCGGCTTCACGAACACGATCCATTCGATGGACGTCCGTCCCGGCGGCGAGTGGAACTTCATCATGCACGGGCCCGACGGCAGCGATTACAAAAACAAGATCGTCTACGGCGCGATCGAGCCTCCGTCGCGGCTCACGTATCGCCACGTGACCGGACCGGTCTTCGACGTCGAGGTGACGTTCGACGATCGCGACGACAAGACGGAAGTCAGCGTCCGCATGACGTTCGAGAGTGCCGAGGTGCGCGACCGGACGGCGAATGAATTCGGCGCGGTGGAAGGGCTGCAGCAGACGCTGGAGCGGCTCGAAGAGCGCGTGACGCAGGAGTCGATGCAGCCGTTCGTCATCAGCCGCACGTTCGACGCGCCGCGCGAGCTCGTCTATCGCACGTGGACGGACAGCGAGCATCTCGCGAAGTGGTGGGGGCCGAAAGGCGCCACGATCGTGCAGCTCGACAACGATCTTCAGCGCGGCGGCGTGATGCACTACGGCATGCGCATGCCGGACGGCCTGGAGATCTGGGGCAAGTGGGTCTACCGCGAGATCACGCCGCCGCGGCGGCTCGTGTTCGTGAGCTCGTTCTCCGATCCGGAACGCGGCGTCACGCGGCATCCGCTCGCGGGCGAGTGGCCGCTGGAGACGCTGACCACGCTCGACTTCGAAGAGGACGGCGGCAAGACGACGGTCACGGTGACGTGGGTTCCGATCCGCGCGACGGAAACGGAGCGCAAGGCGTTCGACGGCAACCGCGCGTCGATGACCAACGGCTGGTCGGGCACCTTCGAGCAGTACGGCAACTACCTCGGGAGCGTGCAGTCATGAGCGCCGTGGAATGGTTCCGCGCGCAGGCGCCGCGGATTCTCGGCATCACGCGCATCCTCGCGGGCGTGATGTTCGCGTGCTACGGCGCCATGAAACTGTTCGGCGCGTTCGGCGGAATGCCGCCGGGCGCGCCGCGGTGGATCGTGCTCACCGCCGGTCCGATCGAGTTCTTCGGCGGAATCCTCATCGCCATCGGCCTCTTCACGCGCAGCGCCGCATTCCTGGCGAGCGGCCTCATGGCGGCGGCGTACTTCAAAGGTCACGCGGCGGGCGGCTTCTGGCCGATCCAGAATCACGGCGATCTGCCGATTCTCTTCTGCTGGTTCTTTCTGTACATCGCGGCGCAGGGGCCGGGCGCGTGGGCGCTCGACCTCCTGCGCCGCCGGCGCGTGGTCGCGGGTTAATCCTCGTGGTCCGCGAACACGCGGCTGAGCGTGATGCCGACCGCGATCGCGCCGAGCGCCGCCGCACCGTAGTAGAGGTAGCGGCGGCGCTGTTCGGCGTCCGCGTATTTGATCTTCGCGCTCCAGGCTTTTTCCTTCACGTAGTTGTCGGGACGTCCGCGGAACGCGTCGACGACCATGCTCTCGACGATGTCCACGCGGTCGGCGAGCATCAGCGTCATCCAGTGGCGCGTCGTGCCTTCGCCGTACTGATACGCGTAGTCGCGCAGCAGACCGCTGAGGCCGTGCGGCGGCACCGCCTCGCCGAAGACGGGCGTGAGGCCGGGATGTTCATTCGACTGATGGATTTTCGTGTGCGGCTGCTGCCAGTGCTTGACCGGACCGCGCGCGGTCTTGACGTCGGACGGGTACTCCATCGGAAACGACGGCCGGTTCTTCGGATCGAGATCGGCGCCCCAGCCGTTGATCTCGCGATAGTTCGCGGGCACGCCGTTGAACTCGTGATGTGGCGACGGCGCGGGATCTTCGCCGCGCGTCCGCTTCGCGTGCGCGGAGTCGACGGTCGTGCGCGTCGGCCGCGTCGAATGCTGCCGGTGATCTTCTTCATAGCGTATGGTCATGGCTCGCTCCTTCCTACGCCGCGGTGGGCATCACGATCGGCTTGATGCAGCCATCGAGTTTGCTGGTGAAGACGCGATACGCCTCGGCGATGTCTTCGAGCGGGAAGCGGTGCGTGATGATCTCGCTCGGTTTGATGTAGCCGTTGCGGATGTGCTCGAAAAGCCGCGGCAGCTGCCGCTTCACCGGCGCCTGGTTCGCGTGAATGGTGAGGCCTTTGTTCATCGCGCTGCCGATCGGCACGAGGTTGTACGGCGGACCGTACGCGCCGATGATCACCACCGTGCCGCCTTTGCGCACGGAGTTGATCGCCCAGTGCAGCGCGACCGCATTGCCGGCCTGCAGCTTCAGGTGGAAGCCCGCCAGCGCCTGCAGCATGCTGCCGGACGCATCGCAGCCGACCGCGTCGATGCAGACGTCGGGACCGACGAAGTCGGTGATCTTCTTGAAGTAGACCACCGGATCTTTGAGGTGCGTGAAGTTGATCGTCTCCGCGGGACCGTAGCGGCTGACGAACTCGAGCCGGTAGTCGAGGTGATCCGTGACGATCACGCGCCCCGCGCCCATCAGCCACGCGCAGCGCGCGGCGTAGATGCCGACCGGGCCGGCGCCGAAAATGACGACGGTCTGCCCTTCCTGAATGTCGCCCATCTGCGCGGCGTGGTAGCCGGTGGGCAGCGCGTCGGTGAGCATCAGCGCGTCGTCGTCGTCGATGTCGTCGGGGATGATCGTCGGTCCGAAGTTCGCGAACGGCACGCGCACGTACTCCGCCTGTCCGCCGTCGTAGCCGCCGCACGTGTGCGAGTAGCCGTAGATGCCGCCGACGGCGGTCGCGTTCGGATTCGTGTTGTGGCAGTTGCCGTAGAGCCCGCGCGAACAGAAGTAGCACGTGCCGCAGCAGACATTGAACGGGACGAGCACCTTGTCGCCCGCCTTCAGATTGTCGACCTCGGGGCCGACTTCTTCGACGACGCCGATGAATTCGTGTCCGAACGTCTGGCCGACGCGCGTGTCGGCCATGAGGCCATGGTAGAGGTGGATGTCCGAGCCGCAGATCGCCGCGCGCGTCACGCGCACGATGGCATCGTTCGGATGCAGGATCTCCGGATCGGGCTTCGTTTCCACGCGGACACGGAACGGTCCGCGATAGGTCATTGCTCGCATTTGACTGAGTCCTCCCGTTGCGAGAAGTGCAAAGGGTGCACCGGTCTATTGCAGCTGACGCGGCTATAAATCGCGCTCGCAATCAATGCCGCAACGCTGCGGATGAAACGCTTTCAGCCGAGCCCGCACTACACCGGTGCATCGACAAACGGCCGGCCCCGCGACGACATGCAATCAACGGAAATTGCAGAAAAAGGAGAATCCCCATGGCTCACGATTTCATTGTGAAAGCAAAAGACAACAGCATCAGCGGCGGCGCGCCGCTCAATACCAACGTCTCATTACAGCCGGGACAGCTGCTGACGATCAGCGCGTCGCCCGACGACACGTGGAGCGCCGGCGCCGCGAACCGCACCTCCAACGCGAACGGCCTCGGCAATCCGCAGGGCGGCAACTTCGGCCTCTTCACGCACGGCAACTACTCGTTCCTCTACGGGAGCCTCATCGGCAGCCTCGACGCCGGCAAGACGTTCTTCGCCGTGGGGACGCGGCTGGAGATGACCATCCTCGCGCCGGGACGTCTGTCGCTCTACTACTGGGACATCAACAACGCCGACAACACGGGCGAGGTCACGGCGACGGTGGCCGTGTACAACGGTCCGCTGCCGTGATGCGCACGCGCGCGTCGCGAAGCGGAGGCAAATAGGCGGCGCTTGTGCGCCGCCTATTTGTCGTTATGCAGCTCGACGAACTCGTAGACGTAGTTGTTCGTGCCGTCGGCGTCGGAGAACTCGTTGATGACGACGCCTTTCGCGCAGCCGGCGCCGGCGCCGGAGCCGGGCGTCGCGGAGGTCGTGGCGAGGACGTTCCAGCTCGTCGACGTGCCGGCGGCGTTGCACGGATCCTTGCGCTGCACGGACTTGCTCGCGGCGCTCGCCATCGCGATGGTCGGTCCATCGATGGTCGTGCTCGACGCATTCTTCAGCGTGTACGTCTCGTCGCCGTTGATCTGCGGGAACGCGCCGTTGCTGTTGATGAAGACGACGTTCGACGCGAGCGTGCGGCCCCAGAACGATTCGAACTGCGCCTTCGTCGCCTGACGGGCGATGACGACGTAGCCGTTCGCCGGAATCGTCGTTCCCGCGGGGATGGTGTACGTGATCGCGCTGTTGGCCTGCACGACTTTCCAGCCGGAGATGTCGGTGCCGGTGGGCGGCGGCTGCGTCACCGTCCCGTTGGCGAGCCACGCGATCGCGTTGGCGATGATGAGACCGTTGTCGTAGGACGGATCGTTGTAGCCGAGGTAGGTGGTGTGGCCGCAGTTGTTCGTCGCGTCTTCGGCGGCGGACGAATCGCCGAACGCCGCGACGCGTCCATTGCCGTACGTCGACGTCGCGAACGTCACGCCGCTGGACGTGTCGTGCGTGGCGACGGTGCGCCAGATGTGACCTTTCGCGGGCGAGGCGAGCGTCATCGACGTCGAGCCGAAGAGCCCGAGGCCGCGCGAGGAAGAGGGATTGCCGAACTTGCCCGTGTAGATGATGGGCGACGACGTGTCGGTGGTGAAGTTGCCGTCGGGATGATCGTCGAACCAGCCGTAGGTGCGGTCGCTCGAGTTCGTGTTGAAGGTGATGCCGAAGACGCTCGGAGAGCCCATGACCTCGTTGAAGATCTTCGTCGCGTCGTAGCCGTCGTTGTTGCGGTCGGAGCCGGCGTGATCGGAGATCATCAGGAGGCCGCCGCCGTTCGTGACGAAATTGCGGATCGCGGTGATCTCCGCCGCCGTGTAGCGCACGTTCGGCTCCGGCAGCACGAGCACGTTGTAGTTCTTGAGGTCCTGCGCGTTCGAGGTGTCGTTGTACGAGAGTCGTCCGCCGTTGGGAAGGCTTTCGACGTGAAAGCCTTTCTTCACGAGATCGACGCCCATCGCGGAGAAGGCGCCCGACCAGTACGTCTCGCTGGTTGCGGAGGTGATGCCCGCCTGATCGGGCGTCGGGTAGCGTTGGGCGGTACCGCACGAGTCTTCGTCGAGTGTCCAGTCGGCGTTGCCGGCGGTCTGCTGATGCGCGGCGTCGAAGAGGATCGATTTCTGCTGCGCGGCCACGACGAAGGGGGACGCGAGCATCACGAGGAGCAGGAGCGAGCGTCTGACGTGCATGGCGGATGACGCTAACGGAATTGCACGACGCCGTAAAGATGGAACCGTGAAAAACAAGGCGCGCGACGGTCGCTCTCCGCCGCGCGCCCTGCCGACCTCACAACGTCACGTGCGCGGGCGGATTACAACGTCACCGTCCAGAGGATCGTGCCGCTGTTGCTGATCGCTACGAGAGACCGCGTCGGGCTCGCGGTCGACGTCGCCGGCGGGACGACGACGGTGGCGTACGTGCCGCCGCTGAACGGGCGCAGGCCGGTGACGTCGCCATTGAGGTTGAGCGTCCACGCGGTCGCGCCGTTCGACGTCGCGATGGCGGTGATCGTCGACGTCTCGCTGCCGTCGCTCGCTTCCGTCTCACGCACGGTGAGCAGGTTGCTGCCCGACAGGAGCAGCGGACCGCGGCCGCTCGGAAGCGTGACGGTCCACGCCGTGGCGCCCGCGGGCGTGATCGCGCTGACGGTGGTCGTCGTGGTGTTCGTCGCCGAGTCGGTGATGCCGCGCGTGATGTAGACCGTGCCGTCGGTGCCGACGATGAGCGGCTCGCCGCCGGGACCACCACCGTGATCGCCGCCGCGATCGTCGAAGCCGCTTGGAGGCGGGCCGCCATGACCACCGCCGTTCGCGCTGGCGACGGCCGCGATCATCCACATTGCGAGTACGAGAACCAGTGTGCGTTTCATCTGCTTGATCTCCTTTTCCGGCGGAGCGCGTCCGCCGCGATGGGCGGACGACTAGCTCAAGCGCGGTGCCACGCATCGCGCAGAGAGGAGACGGTTGCAGAGCGGGATCGAATGACGCGCCGCGATGCGTATGCGCGGGGCGCGGCGCGTCGAAGTGACTCGGTGTTACGCGACGGGCGGCTTGTTCGGCGGCGGACCGGGATTCGGCGGCGGAGGCGGTTGATGTCCGCTCGGACCATCGGGACCGCCGAAGCCTCCGGGACCGTTGCCCGGCTCGTTGCCGTCGCCGCCGCGCGGGTCGCGATGCGAGCCGTCGTGCGGCTGCGTGCCGCGCTCGCCGTCGTGGCCGGGGGCGTTGTTGCGGCGATCCTGCGGCATCGGCTGCACGGCGGGCGCGCGTCCGTGTCCGTAGATCGACTCCTCTCCCGCGCGCACGAAGAGCGGCTCGTGCTGCAGCGGCGAGCGCACTTCGACGACGCCTTCGAAGACGTCGACGGTGGTGTTGCCGTCGCGCGCGACCTCGACGTCGAACTTCGTGCCGCGCACGGCGAGCAATGCGCCGGGCGTCTGCACGATGCGCGGCTCGCTGCCGGTGAGCTTGTCGAACGCGGCGCGGATGCGGCCGCGCTGGAGCGAGAGCACGACGCCAGGCGTGCCGCCGGCGAGCGTGACGCTGGTCGAGCTGAAGAGCTCGAACTCGGCGCGGTGCGTCGCTGACGCGATGCGCGCGTACGAGAACCAGCCCGTCTCCACGCCGTCGCCGCTGCGCGCGTGCTCGCCCGTCACGACGCTCTTGTGCTCCGCGGTCAGCGTCACGGTGTGGCGCACTTCCTCGAAACGGTAGTCGAGCAACGCGGACTGCGGCACCGCGCTCTGTACGGCGAAGACAGTCAACAGCGACGCGAGGACCTGTTTCATGCGATGCCTCATTCCTGATCGAGGGAAATCTGGAGACGCTTCATTTTGCGCGCAAGCGTTTTCCGTTCGATGCCCAGAATGAACGCCGCCTGCGTCTGATTCCCCGCCGTCGCGCGGAGGACGGCCACGATGTGGCGCCGTTCGGCCTCGTCGAGCGACACGAGCTCGTCGCGCGGCGCTTCGTCCGCGTGCTCCTCGCGCGCCTCCGCCGCGCGCGGCGCGATCGACTGCAGCGCGCTCTCGACCGCACGCGCATCGGTGAGACCGTTCGAGTCGATGGCGGCGCGGCGCAGCACCTGTTCGAGCTGGCGCACGTTGCCCGGCCAGTCGTACGCGTCGAGCGCGTCGAGCACGGCGCGCGACGGACCGGGAAGCGTCTCGCGATGCATCTCCGTGGCGATGCGGCGGCGGAAGTGCTCGACGAGCAGCGGGATGTCGGAACGGCGCGCGCGCAGCGGCGGCACGTCGATCTCGTAGGCCGCCAGTCGATAGTAGAGATCTTCGCGGAACGCGCCGGAAGCGACGAGATGCTTGAGATCGCGATGCGTGGCCGCGACGACGCGCACGTCGACGCGATGGCTCTTGTCGGAGCCGAGCGGCGTCACGCTGCCGTCCTGCAGGAAGCGCAGCAGCTTCGCCTGAAACGCGGCGGAGATGTCGCCGATCTCGTCGAGGAACAGCGTCCCGCCGTCCGCGCGCGAGAGTGCGCCGCGGCGGTCCTGACGCGAATCCGTGAACGCGCCGCGCGTCGAACCGAAGAGCTCGTTTTCCAGCAGCGTGTCGGGAATCGCGCCGCAGTTGAGCGCGACGAACGGCCCCGACGCGCGGTCGCCGAGATCGTGGATCGACTGCGCGACGAGCTCCTTGCCGCTGCCGCTCTCGCCGAGGATCAGCACCGGCACGCGCAGCGGCGCGACGCGCGCGATGGCCTTGTACATCGCCACCATCGACGGATGCGAGCCGATGATGCGCGACGGCGGCGCGGCTTCGATTTGCTCTTCCGCAATCGGCACGCGCCGTGTGGCCGCGCCGACGCGCGCGACGAGCTCGGAGAGCTCGAACGGTTTTGCCAGGTAGTCGAACGCGCCAAAGCGCTGCGCGAGCGCGGTCGTCTCGATCGTGCCGCGTGCGGTCATCAGAATGACGCGCGGCGGATCGCGGCGCTCGGAGATCGCGCGCAGCAGCGCGAGGCCGTCGTCGCCGGGCATGTAGATGTCGCTGACGACGAGGTCGACGCGATGGTCGCGCAGCAGTTGCAGCGCCGCGCCCGCGCTGTCGGCCTGCAGCGTGCGATGGCCCACTTTCGTCAGCGCGAGCACGACGCTCTCGCGGATGCCGGCGTCGTCATCGACCACGAGCACGGTGGCCATCAGCGTTCATCCTCGATCAGCGGCAACGTCACGACGAAACGCGCGCCGCCGCCCTGCGCATCTTCCACCGCGACCTCACCTCGATGCCACCGCGCGACCTCGGCGACCAGCGCGAGTCCGAGCCCGAGGCCTTCCGTGCCCGCCGCCGTCGAGCCGCGCGCGAAGCGTTGAAACACGCGTGCACGTTCGCTCGTCGGAATGCCGCGTCCGCGATCTTCGACGGCGAGCAGCGCGATGCCGTCGCGTCGTTCGACGGCGACGTGCACGGGCGTCCGCGGCGGCGTGTACTTCATGGCGTTGGTCACGAGATTGTCGATGATGCGCTCGAGCAGGATCGCATCGCCGCGCACGCGGATGCCCGGCGGCGCGTCGACGGCGACCGGACGATCGGCGCTCGCGCGCAGCAGCTCGACGCGCGCGGCGGCGAGCGTGCCGAGGTCTGTGACGGCGGACGCGGAGTCGAAGTTGCGCAGCGCGAGGCGTTCGAGATCGAGCAGGCCCGAGACCATCAGCTGCAGTTTGCCCGCTTCCGCCTCGAGGAGCGAGGTGACGCGGCGGCGCTCGGCGTCGGAGAGCTCGAAGCCGCCGAGGAGCTGCGTGAGGCTGCGCATCGACGCGAGCGGCGTCTTGAGCTCGTGCGCGAGGACGCGCTGCGATTCGAGCTCCTGCGCGCGGCGCTCCGCGAGCCGCGTGGCGATCTCCTCGAGGCGCAGGCCGACTTCGTCGCCGGGAGCCGCGGACGCGTAGCCGAGGTTCGTCTCGAGCCGCGCGGCGGCCTCGCGGCTCTGGCGCAGGCGCGAGGCCATGCGCGTCGCTTCCGCGCCGCCGGCGGCGACGAGCAGCGCGAGCATCAGCGTCACCGACGGAACGGCGATGCCGGTGCTCGCGAGGAGCGCGTAGCCGCCGCCGAGAATCGCGAGGAGAAACGCGCCCGCGACGATGACGCGGACGCCGCGCGCGCGGCGACGCACGCCGACGATCGTTCCGGCGACGATGCCCGCGAACGCGCCGCCGGCGAGCGGCGGCAACGCGCGCACGTCTTCGTTGCGCAGGATCGACTCGGTGGCCGCGGCGTGCACGGAGACGCCGGTGTCGGGCGCGAGTCGCGCGGAGACGGGCGTCAGCACGCGGTCGCCGAGTCCGAGCGCGGTCGGCCCGATGAAGACGAGCTTTCCGCGCAGAGAGCGCGAGGCGTTCGGGTCGCGCAGCACGTCGACGGCGCTCACGACCGGCACGTCGCGCGGCGCGGTGCGAAACGCCGGCGCGACGGAGCGGCCGACCGGCACTGCCGTCACGCGGATGAACGACGCGGCCTCGAAGGACACAGCGGCGAACGCGCGGCTGCGATCCTGTTTCGTCGACGCGAAACGGCGCAGGATGCCATCGCGATCGAGCTCGAAGTTGCCGTGCGCGACGATCGCGGAACTGTCGAATGCCGGCGCGGGGACGAGCCACTGCCCGCGTTCCGCGAGCACGCACACCGCAATCGACGGCAGCCGTTTCATCGCGCGTGCGAGCAGCTCGTCGCCGGGACGCGCTTCCGTCAGCAGGATGTCGACGATCGCCGCGCGCGCGCCCGCGTCCGCGGCGCGGTCGACGAGCCGCGCGAGCGTCGCGCGCGGCCACGGCCACGGTCCGACCGCGCGCACGGAGCGTTCATCGATGGCGACGATCGCGGTCGCGCGCGCGGGACGCCGCGGCAGCAGGCGCAACGCGAGATCGCGCGCTGGCAACTCGAGCGCGGCAGGGACGTCGGCGGCGAGCAGCAGCGTGACGAGAAACGCGGCGGCGAGGCCGCTCATCGTCGCTGCGCCGCGTGCCGTCATCCGCGAGCATGCTAACCGGTCGGCGCGAGATCGCGACTTGAAGGCAGAAGGCAGAGGGCAGAAGGCAGAACGTTGAAGCCGTTCACCTCACCTGCGGGTTCCGCCTTCTGCCTTCGCCTTACCGCCGCGAGTTCACGCTGTCGATCCGCCACGCTTCGAACACGCCGTTGCGTCCCCACGAGCCGGCGAACGTGACCGCGTCGCCGCGGCGCAGGTCGTTGAGGTCGATGCCGCGGTTGCGGCGATCGTCGCCACGGCGCATGACGATGGTGATGCGCTGGCGGCTGCGGCCGTCGCGCAGTTCGGCGACGCCGCGGCGGTCGTCGACGCGATCGATCACGCCGCTCACGAACGCCTCGCGTCCGCCGCGGTAGGAACCGTCGTTGCGGTAGCCATCATTGCGATAGCCGTCGTTGCCGTAGTACCCGCCGTCGTCGTCGAGCCAGTCGCACGACGAGACGTTGACGTAACCGCGCGAGTCGTACGTGCCGTAGAAGCGCACGGAGACGCCGACGCGCAGGTCGAGCGCGCGCCCGCCGCGGCGCAGCGCCGACGCCGGGACAAAGTACGACTCGCCGCCGCGATCGAGCGTCACGCGGTAGCCGTCACGTTCGCGTGACAGACGCTGGACGCGTCCTTCCATCGTCACGCTGCGATTCGACTCGTAGCGGTCTCGTGTCTCGTCACGATGACGCGAATCCGCGAATGCGGACGCTCCCATGAGCATCGAGAGCGCCGTTGCTGCTGCCAGGAATCCTTTTGTTTTCATGAGCTTCGCCTCCAGGTTCGATCGACTGCGAGCGCGAGTATTCGCAACCGCTACGCCATCCGGCCGTACTCTTCACGCATGCACTTCGCCGGCTTCGAACTGACCGACACCAACGAGCTGCGGCGCGACGGCGCGCCCGTGCACCTCCAGCCGCAGCCGATGCGCGTGCTCGCGCTCCTCGCCGCGCGCGCCGGCACGCTCGTGACGCGCGAGGAGATCCGCCGTCACGTCTGGGGCGAGGAGACGTTCGTCGATTTCGACCAGGGTCTCAACTGGTGCATCCGCCGCATCCGCGAAGCTCTCGGCGACGACGCGTCCGCACCGCGCTTCATCCAGACCGTGCCGCGCCGCGGCTATCGCTTCATCGCAACGGTCGATGCAACGCTCGATGCGACGCCGGCCGCAACGCCGATACCGACTTCGTCACCGCGCGTCCGCCGCTGGCCCGCGCTCGCCGCATCGCTCGCACTCGCGCTCCTCGCCGGCGGCATCCGCCTGCACGCGACGACGCCGCGCACGACCGTCCTCGTCCTCCCCTTCGACAACCTCGGCGGCACCGCCCGCGCCGAAGACGTGGCGACCGAGGAAGTGATCACCGCGCTCGCGAAGATCGATCCGCAACGCCTCGGCGTCATCGACCCGCTCACCGCCGCGAAGTTCAAGCGCAGCGGCGAATGCATCATCCACATCGGCCGGCAGCTCGACGCGCAATACGTCCTCCTCGGCGCGGTGCGACAGCACGGCGCGTCGCTCCGCGTCACGGCACAGCTCTTCCGCGTCGCCGACAACCGCCAGGCGTGGGCGGCGGACGAAGAGCTTCCCGCGAGCGCCGATCCGGGCGCCGTCTACGCGCGCCTCGCCGCAAGGGTCGCGCTCAGCACAAACTCATGATTCGTCCATCGACTTCGATTCCGCGCGGCCGCAACGTGCGCGCATGTTCCTCGCGCTCGCGCTCCTCCTCGCCACCGCCGACGCGGCGTACCTCGTTCCCGCGACCGTCCACGAGAACCTGCTCCTCGTGCCCGTGCGCGTGAACGGCGGACCGCCGCGCACATTTCTGCTCGACACCGCCGCGCCGACGTCGTACATCGATCCGCATCTCACCAAAGCGGGACCGGCAACGCTGTCGATCGCGGGCAAGCGCGTGCGCGTCCCGAAGCTCGCCACGCTCGACCTGGCGTTCTTCGAAGCCATCAGCGGCAAGCATCTCGACGGCGTGATCGGCATGGACGTCTTTCAACAGTTCGTCGTCGAGATGGACTACGACGCGGGACTCGTCCGCCTGCACGATCCCGCGACGTTCACGCCGCCGCCGGACGTCGCGGCGATTCCGGTGACGCTCGTGAAGAACCGTCCGTTCGTGCGCGTGGAGCTGAAAGTCGCGGGTCACGACGCGGTGACGCGCGACGATCTCGTCGACAGCGGCTCCGGCGGCGCGCTCGCCGATCCGCTGTTCAAGAGCGACGGCGGCGAACCGATCGGCCCCGACCTGGCGCGCGCGGAACGGTTCGTTCTCGGTCCATTCCGCCTCGAAGGCATCAATGCCACGTCGGGCGACGCAAAGTTCGGCGGCGAGCTGCTGCATCGCTTTCACGTCATCGCCGACTTTCCGCATCAGCGCCTCTTTCTCGAACCGAACCGCTACTTCGGCGACGCGTGGCTATTCGACACGAGCGGCCTCGAGCTCGAACAAGGCCGCGACGGTCTCGTCATCGCGCAGGTCTATGCGCGTTCGCCCGGCGCCGAAGCGGGCCTGCAGAAAGGCGACATCATCACGGCGATCGACGGCCAGTCCGCTCTCGTCCTCGGCGTCGATCGCGTCTGGAAAGCGTTCCATTCCGTACGCACGCACGCGCTCGTCGTGCGCCGCGGCACGCGCACGCTGCACGTGACGCTCGCGTTGCGGAGGATGCTGTGAAAGGGCTCGCACTCGCATGCGCGCTGCCGCTGCTCGCCGCGTGCGCGCACGCCGTTCCGACAACCTCCGCAAGCGGATTGCGGCTCTTCGCAGTCCGCGTCAACGGCAGCGCGCCGCTTGGTTTCTCATCGACAGCGGCTCGCCGTACACCTTTCTCGATTCGCGCGCGGCCGCGCGGCTGCGGCTCGCGACGCACGAAGGCGCTGCTGTCTCCGGCGCGGGCGGCGGCGCGGTGCCGGTGCGACTCGCGGATCGAGTGACCTTCGCGTTCGACGACACGCGCGTGACGTTCGACGGCGTGCGCGTCGCCGATCTCTCCGGCATCGAGGCGATGATCGGTCATCGGCTCGACGGCTTCTTCGGCTACGAGTTGCTCGCGCGCTTCGCGATCACATTCGATCCCGACGCGCGGCGGATCGTCTTCGCGCGCGACGCGCGGCCGCGACGGAACGACGTCGTGATGCCGATCCGTTTCGGCGGCACGAAGGGGAAATGGATCTACGTCCGCGGCTTCATCAAGGTCGCCGGTGTGCCGGAGCAGACGACGGAGTTCTTCGTCGACTCCGGCTCGACCGACTCGGTGAACCATCCGCTGCTGCGCCGATCGACGGCGCCGCTGAAGACGATCACCGTCGGCAACGGCATCGGCGCGGCGGGAGGCGGCGGCGTGGCGGGCACGGTCGAAACGATCCGCTTCGACTCGCTCGTGCTGCACGACGTCGATGCGAGCTGCTGCGGACCGCTGCCGGGAACCGAGAGCGCGATCGGCGCGGGCGTGCTGTCGCGTTTCATCGTCACGTTCGACTACGCGCACGCGCGGCTGATCCTGCGGCCGCGAAAATGACGCTAGGTGATGCCGAGGCGCTGCTCGAGCTCCTCGCGGCGCGTGCGGCTCACGGAGAGCTCGGTGCCGTCCTTGAGGCGCACGGCGTAGTCGCCGCCGGCGGCGTGCTTCATCGTGTCGATGCGGTCGAGGCGCACGATGGCGGAGCGGTGGATGCGGAAGAAGACGTCGGGGTCGAGGCGCTCCTCGAGCGCCTGCATGCGCTCGCGAATCGCAAACGTCCGGTCGCCGACGTGCAGCTCCGCATACGGGCCGCTCGCGGTGATGTAGTCGACCTTCGACACCGGCACGACGCGCACCTGGCCGCGCAGTTCGACCGAGATGCGCTCGAGATAGTCGCGCTTGGCCGGCTGCGGCGGCGGGCCTTCCGGCGCTTCCTGCAGCAGCGCGAGCAGGCGTTGCGTCACGCGTCCGACTTCCTCGAGCTCGATCGACTTGCGCGCGCGGCGCAGCGCCTGCGCGAAGCGGTCGTCGTCGAACGGCTTGACGAGATAGTCGACGGCGGCGAGATCGAACGCCTTCAGCGCGTACTGATCGAACGCGGTCGTGAAGACCGTCGCCGGCATCGCCTCGCCGACCGTCTCCACGACTTCGAGTCCGGTCTTCCCCGGCATCTGCACGTCGAGGAAGACGAGGTCGGGCTGCAGGCGCCGGATCGTGTCGACGGCGTCGTTGCCGTTCGACGCGCTGCCGGCGATGGCGACGCTTTCCTCGCGCGCGAGCAGGTCCTCGATGCGCTGCCGCGCGAGCGGCTCGTCGTCGACGATGACGACGCGAATCGTTTTCTTCGCCGGAGCTTCAATCATCGCGTCCCTCCGCGCGCAAGTCCGCCGACGTGTGGAACGGAATCTCCAGCTCGGCGACGACGCCGCCGCCGCTGGCCGGCGTGAGCGTGACGCGCGCCGCGTCGCCGTAGAGCTGTTCGAGACGCGCGCGCGTGTTCGCGAGACCGACGCCGCCGCTCTGCGTCTCGTGCAGACCGGGGCCGTTGTCGGTGACGCGCAGCACGACGGAATCATCGGCGCGCGACGCGTTGATGCCGATGCGGCCCTCGCCTTCGATGCGGCTCACGCCGTGCTCGAGCGCGTTCTCGACGAGCGGCTGCAGGATGAGATTCGGCACGAGCGCCTCGAGCACGTTCGGATCGATCGACTGCTCGACGCGCAGCCGCCCCTGGAAGCGGATCTCCATGATCTCGATGTAGCGCTGCAGGAGGCCGAGCTCGTCGCGCAGCGGCACCTCGTCGGCGGCGCGGCGATCGATGGTGCGGCGCAGCAGCTCGCTCATGCGCGCGATCATCTTGCGCACGCCGGCCGGATCGCGCTCGACGAGCGCCGACATCGCGTGCAGCGTGTTGAACAGGAAGTGCGGATTGAGCTGCATGCGCAGCGCGTCGAGCTTCGCGTCGGCGAGCTGGGCCTGCAGCGTGGCGGTCTGCGCGGCGAGCACGCTCGCCTGCCGCTGCCGCGCCTGGTCGCGCAGGAAGAACTCGCGCGCGAAGCCCGCGGCGAGCACGGCCATGTAGAAGAGCAGCTGATTGACGAAACGGAACCGCAGGATGTCACGCAGCGGTCCGCCGGGCGGCGGCGGGCGGCGCGGCGGTCGGACGGGCAGCAGCACCTCGCGCGCGAAGTCGACGACCACGTACGCGGCGATCGACACCGCGAACCCGATCACGATCAGCAGCGTCACGCGCGCGAGCCACGACGCCTGCGCGTGCGTCATCCGGCTGCAGAGCCAGAAGATGGCGGGCGTGAACGCGGCCCACAGCCACGACTCGATAAAGGCGAGCACGATCGGCCCCGCGGGCGACATCAGCCGGAAGCCGAGGCCGCGAGGATCGAGGATGCGGTTGACGGAGGAGAGCGTGGCGAGGAAGGTCCAGAACGCGAAGATCAGCGCCAGCTCACGCGGGCTCAGCCGGGCGTAATCGCGTTCGGTTTCCCTCATGCAGCGCCATTGTGCAATGTCCGCGCTGCCGCTGGTGCCGCGTTCCGTGCAGTTCGTGACAACCCCGTGCAGCTCATGGTTTTGGCGAAACAGACGCCTTCCCGAAAACGTCTTTCTAGGCACCAAGGAGATGAAAGCCACCATGAAAAACAAAGTGATCGCAGCAGTTGGAGTCCTCGCCCTCGGCGCGACGCTCGCCTTCGGCGCCACCGGCGACCCGAGCACCGCGGACGGCCAGCGTCAGTTCCATCACGGCCGCCACGGCCGCAAGGGCGCGTTCGGCGCGAAGTTCGCCGAGAAGCTCGGCCTCACCGACGCGCAGAAGCAGCAGATCCGCGACATCCGCAAAGGCTTCTACGAAGCCAACAAGCCGCTCTTCCAGCAGGCTCGTGCGACGCGCCAGGAGCTTCGCGCCGCGAAGCAGGCCGGCGACCAGGCCAAGCTCGACGCGCTGAAGCCCACGCTCGATGCGCAACGCGCGCAGTTCAAGGAGCTCCGCGCCGCGCAGGATCAGAAGATCGCGCAGATCCTCACGCCCGAGCAGCGCGCCCAGTGGGACACGCTGAAGGCTGAACGGGCGCAGCGGATGCAGGAACGCAAGCAGCGCAGCAATCAGTGAGCAGTCTCGCCGCGCAGTGAACCCGTGGGAGGCGGCGACGCCTCCCACAGTCTTTCTGAAGGAGTCATCATGCACTCGAAAAAACCTCTCATCGCTGTTGCGCTGATCGTCGTGCTCGCTGTCGTTGGCGTGCTCGTCCATCGCGCGGCTCTCGCGAAGGAAACGCCGACGTACCGCTTTGCCACCGTCGAAAAGGGTGACCTTCGCTCCACCGTTTCGGCGACCGGCACGCTCAGCGCCGTGAACACCGTCACGGTCGGTACGCAGGTCTCCGGACAGGTCTCGGAGCTGCATGCCGACTTCAACGATGAAGTAAAGAAAGGTGAGCTTCTCGCGCGCATCGATCCGACGCTCGCCCGACAGGCCGTCACCGACGCCGAAGCGAATCTGCAGAAGGTGCAGGCGCAGGCTCTCCAGGCGCGCCGCGACTACGCGCGCAACCGCGAGCTCTCCGCGTCCGGCCTCATCGCCAAGAGCGAGCTCGAACAGACCGAATCATCGACCGACGTCGCCGCCGCGACCGTGAAATCTGCGCGCGTCGCCCTCGACCGCGCGCGCCAGAACCTGTCGTACACGAACATCTACGCACCGATCGACGGCGTCGTTGTCGAGCGCAAGGTCGACATCGGCCAGACCGTCGCGGCCAGCCTCTCCGCGCCGGAGCTGTTCCTCATCGCCAACGACCTCACGCACATGCAGATCCTCGCGCAGGTCGGCGAGGCCGACATCGCCCAGATCCAGGAAGGGCAGCCGGTGCAGTTCACCGTCGCCGCGCTGACGGGACAAACTTTCAAAGGAACCGTCCAGCAGGTGCGCCTGCAGTCCGCGACGACCGAGAACGTCGTCAACTACACCGTCGTCGTCTCCGTCGAGAACCCGGAGAAGAAGCTCCTCCCCGGCATGACCGCGCGCGTCGAGTTCCTCGTCAAGACCGCCAGCGCGGTGCTGAAGGTTCCGAACGCGGCGCTGCGCTTCAAGCCCGCCGATGACGCGGACGTCGTCAAGACCGACACGACCGCATCGACCGGCACGGGCGGACGCACGTCGACCGCAAACGGCGGCGGTGCGAATGCCGGCGGCGCGAATGGAACGCCAACGGCCGAACAGCGCGCGCAGTGGATGCAGCGCCGGCAGCAGGGTGGTGGCGGCGCGGGACGCACGCGCAGCGGCGGCATGGGCACGATCTATACGCTCAATGAGAAGGGCCAGCTCGTCCCGGTCCGCGTCCGCACCGGCATCACCGACGGAACGTATACCGAAGTTCGCGGGCGCAATCTGAAGGAAGGGATGAAAATCGTCGCCGGCGCCTCGCAGAAGAACACTCCCGCGACCGCGTCGACTTCGACCGGTAGCAACAACCCGTTCGGCGGCGGCCAGCAGCCGCAGGGACAGCGCCGCGGAGCGGGCGGACCGGGAGGCTTCTGATGGGCGACGCCGTCATCGAAGTCCACGGTCTCACGAAGACGTACTCCACCGGCGCGACGGAAGTGCACGCGCTGCGCGGCATCGACCTGACCATCCATCGCGGCGAGCTCGTGGCCATCATGGGCTCGTCCGGTTCGGGCAAGTCGACGCTGATGAATCTCCTCGGCTGCCTCGACACGCCGACGTCGGGCACCTACGAGCTCGACGGCGTGCGCGTCGACGGCCTGGGAAAGAACGAGCTCGCGGCCATTCGCAACCAGAAGCTCGGCTTCGTCTTTCAGGGCTTCAACCTGCTCGCGCGCACGACGGCGGTCGAGAACGTCGAGCTGCCGCTGCTCTACGACCGCGGCGGAAAGAAACGCGATCCGCGCAAGCTGGCCGTGGCCGCGCTCGAGCGCGTCGGACTCGGTCAACGTCTTGACCATCAGCCGAGCGAGCTCTCCGGCGGGCAGCAGCAGCGCGTGGCCATCGCCCGCGCGCTCGTCACCGAGCCGGCGCTCGTCCTCGCCGACGAGCCGACCGGCAACCTCGATACGAAAACGACCATTGAGGTGATGGCGCTCTTTCAGGAGCTGAACACGCAGGGCATCACCATCGTGCTCGTCACGCACGAGCCGGACGTAGCGGCGTACGCCACGCGCGTCGTCGAGATCCGCGACGGCCACATCCGCCGCGACGAGCCGGTGGCGAACCGCCGCAAGGCGGCCGAAGACCTGCTCCACGTCGAGGAGGACGCGGCATGAAAACCACGGTGCTCATCAAGCTCGCCACCGCGAGCATCCGCAAGAACAAGATGCGCGCGACGCTCACCATGCTCGGCATCATCATCGGCGTGGCCGCCGTCATCGTCATGGTGGCCGTCGGCTACGGCGCGCGCACGCGCATCCGCGCCCAGATCAACAACCTCGGCACCAACATGATCGTGATCACGCCCGGCGCCGCGCAGACGGCAGGCGTGAGCCAGGGCGCGCAGGCGTTCGCGAACCTCTCGCTCGATGATGTGGACAAGATCCGCCGCGAGTCGCAGTACGTCGCCGCGGTCTCGCCCGTCGTCGTCAGCCGCGCGCAGGTCATCGGCCCCGCCGGCAACTGGCGCTCGCAGATCAACGGCGTCGACGTCGACTACCAGACCATCCGCGACTGGCCCACCGAGTCCGGCGACTTCTTCTCCGCCGACGATGTGAACGCCACGCGCAAGGTCGCGGTCCTCGGCGCGACCGTCGCCGCAAACCTCTTCCCCGATCAGGATCCGGTCGGCCAGGAAGTGCAGATCCGCAACGTGCCGTTCCGCATCGCCGGCGTGCTGTCGAAGAAAGGACAGACCGCGACCGGCACCGACTCCGACGACATCGTGCTGATGCCGTACACCACCGCGCGCGCGACGCTCTCCGGACGCGTGTTCATTCCGCAGATCCTCGCGAGCACGACCAACGAGCAGGACATCCCCGCCGCGCAACAGGAGCTGACGGAGCTGATGCGCGAGACGCACCGCCTCGCCGGCAACGACCCGAACGACTTCACCGTGCGCAATCAGAACGATCTCGCGCAGGCGGCCGAGAGCTCGACGCGCGTGATGACGCTGCTGCTCGCCGCGATCGCCTCGATCTCGCTGCTCGTCGGCGGCATCGGCATCATGAACATCATGCTGGTGAGCGTCACCGAACGCACGCGCGAGATCGGCATCCGCCTCGCCATCGGCGCGCGCGGCTCGGACGTGCTCACGCAGTTCCTCGTCGAGAGCATCGTGATGGGCGTCTTCGGCGGCCTGATCGGCCTCATCGTCGGCTTCTCCGGCGCGAAGATCCTCGGCCACTTCACCGGCTGGGAAACGGTGATCTCGCCGATCGTAATGATCATCGCCGTCGGCTTCTCCGGCGCCGTGGGCGTGTTCTTCGGCTACTACCCCGCGAGAAAAGCCGCCGCGCTCGATCCGATTCAAGCGCTGCGCTACGAGTGATGATGGGGCGCGGCTCTCACGCCGCGCCTCTCACTCCGTTTTCAATCCCGCAGAAACCCAGGCCGTCGTCCCGCCGCTCACGTTTACGAGCGAGGCAAACGCATGCCGCCGCAGCAGGCTCGCCGCGGCCGACGAGCGATACCCGCCCGCGCAGATGATCGCCAGCGGCTCGTCGCGATCGATCGCCAGCGCATCCAGCTCGTCTTCGAGCACATCGAGCGGCACGTTCACCGCGCCCGGCACGTGTCCCGACGCGTACTCGCCGCGACGCCGCACATCGAGTACGCGCACGTCGGCGAGCCGATCGCGCAGCTCCGTCACCGCGAGCTGCGGCAGCGTCGCCAGCGGCAGTCTCACCGCGCGCCACGCCGCGATCCCGCCGTCGAGATAGCCGATCGCGTTCTCCAGTCCGACGCGCGCGAGCCGCATCACCGCCTCGGCAGCCTGCGCGTCGTCGTCCGCGACGACGATCAGCCGCGACTCCGGCGCGAGCAGCGTTCCCGCCCACGACGCGTACTGCCCGCGCAGGCCGATGTTGATCGCGCCGGCGATGTGTCCCGCGCCGAACGCCGCCGCGTCGCGCACGTCGAGGACGAGCGCGCCGTCCGCGAGCTGCCGTTCGACTTCGCGTGCATCGAGCGGCGTCGCACGGACGTCGTCGAGCGCGCGCGCACCGCGGCGATTGAGCTCCGCGTCCATCGGAAAGTAGCGCGGCGCCGGCGACAGGTCGCTGGTCATCATGTCGACGAACGCCTCGCGCGTCATCGGCTGCAGCGCGTAGTTGAACCGGCGCTGCTGGCCGATCGTCGACGAGCGTTCGTTCGAGATGTTCTTGCCGCACGCCGAGCCCGCGCCGTGCGCCGGCCACACTTCGACCTCGTCGTCGAGCGTCAGCAGCTTGCCGTGCAGCGAGTCGTACAGCAGCGACGCCATCTGCCGCGGCGTGAAGCCGCGTCCGCCCGCGAGATCGGGACGGCCGACGTCGCCGATGAACAGCGTGTCGCCGGTGAGCACCTTGCGCGCGACGCCGTCTTCATCGACGACGAGCCACGACACGCTCTCCGGCGTATGTCCCGGCGTCTCCAGCGCGCGCAGACGAATGCGTCCGACGCGCAGCTCGTCGCCGTCGGCGACCGCGCGATGCGGCAGCTCCGCGTGCGCCTCGCGGCCGAACACGATCTCCGCGCCGCTGCGCGCGGCGAGCTCGCGATGGCCGCTCACGAAGTCGGCGTGGAGATGCGTCTCGATCACGTAACGAATCGTCGCGCCAAGGCGCTGCGCTTCGTCGAGGTACTGCTCGATGTCGCGCTGCGGATCGATGACCGCGGCTTCGCCGTCGGAGGCGACGAGATACGACGCGTGGGCGAGGCAGTTCAGGTAGAACTGGCGGAAGTGCATCAGGCGAGCGGAACACGTGGTCGACGCGCTCGATTTCTTCCGCTATCGTTCGCCGCATGACGCAGAGCAACGGCAAGTCGACGAACACCATCCGCCTTCATCGCGTGATCCGCACGCGGCCCGAGAAGATCTACCGCGCGTTCCTCGACGCGGACGCGCTGCCGAAGTGGCTGCCGCCGAACGGCTTCATCGGAAAAGTGCACGCGATGGACGCGCGCGTCGGCGGCCGGTACCACATGTCGTTCCGCAACTTCGGCACCGGGCAGGAACATGCGTTCGGCGGCGAGTACCTCGAGCTCGTGCCGAACGAGCGCCTGCGCTACTCCGACAAGTTCGACGACCCGAACCTCCCCGGCTCGATGACCACGACGGTCACGCTGACGCCGGTCTCCGTCGGCACCGAGGTGAACATCGTCCAGGAAGGCGTCCCCGCGGCGATTCCCGCCGAGGCCTGTTACCTCGGCTGGCAGGACTCGCTCACGCTGCTCGCGCAGCTGGTCGAGCCCGACATCCCGTAACGCCGCGTGAAGGAAGGACAGGGCAGCCGGACCGCGGAACGCGTCGCCGCCCGCCGCGCCGCGCACCAGCTTCTCGACGACCCGCTCGTCTTCGACGATCCGTTCGCGTTCCGCGTGCTCGATCCGGAGGTCGCCGCGCGCGTGCGCGCCGATCCGCATGCCTACGATTCGTCGCGCGCGGCGGCGTATCTGCGCATCGCGCTGGCGGTGCGCAGCCGGTATGCAGAGGATGAGCTGCGCGAGGCGGTGCTGCGCGGATGCGCGCAGTACGTGGTGCTCGGCGCCGGCTTCGATACCTTCGCGTTGCGCAATCCGTACGCGCGGCTGCGCGTCTTCGAGGTCGATCATCCGGACACGCAAAACGCGAAGCGGCAACGGCTCGCCGATGCGGCGATTTCGCCGGCCGTGGACACCGTGTACGTGCCGGTCGACTTCGCGAAGACCACGCTCGAACGCGAGCTCGCCGCCGCGGGCTTCGATCGCGGCGCGCCGGCGTTCTTCTCGTGGCTCGGCGTCGTGCCGTATCTCGAGCCCGAGGCGATCGCGCACACGCTGCGCTTCATCGCAATGCAGAACGCGGAGACGACCGTCGTCTTCGACTACGGCACGCCGCCGCACGAGCTGAGTCTCGTCGGACGACTCGTGTTCGATGCGATGGCCGCGCGCGTCGCGGCCGCGGGCGAGCCGTGGAAAAGCTTCTTCGCACCCGCGGAGCTGCGAGCGCTGTTGCACGACGCCGGCTTCACGCAGATCGAAGATCTCGGCCCCGCGGAGCTGAACGCGCGCTATCTCGACCAGCGTCGCGACGGGTTGCGCGTCGGCGAGATGATGCACCTCGCGAAGGCGAGCGTCGTCGCGTCGCCGTGATCAGCGCAACAGTTCCACGGGGAAGTGGAACGACTGATAGATGCGCCCGTCGCGGAAGCCGGAGCCGAAGTGTCGCGACGCGGAATGATAGAAGCCGCCGGGGAACATGACCGCGCGATTGAAGACGTTGCCGACGCGGTCGATCTCGATCCACCGGCCGCGGATCTTCGCGTCGTGCTCGATCGTGGCGAAGAGCTCATCGAGCGGGATGCCGAGGCGCTCGGCGTCGCGCCGCGTCGGCTTCGCGACGATGCCGGTTTTGCGGTGCTGCCAGAGCGACGTGCCGGCGTCGTACGGCGCGTCGGGCGTGAGGTAGATGAGAAACATCACCCACCGCGGCGGATCGTCGAAGTGGATGCCGACGCGCTCGCTGCGCGCGCCTTTCGCGTAGCTCGTGAAGAAGACGCCGTTGCACGCCTCGATCGCGTCGAGGTCCGCTTCCCAGTACGGGATGCGCACGCCGAACCGCGACTCGATGCGCTGCCTGATGCCGCGCGGCTGATATGCCTTCGTGCGCCAGCCGACGAGGTTCTCCGGCTCGGTGTACGTCATCTCCAGCGCGCGTCGCCGCACCGCCTGCGGATCGGCGTAAAAGTCATCGACCACGCGGATGAATCGCTTCATGCGGCCTCGTCCCTCGTCGTATCGTAACCGCGGACAACCCTTTGCTCGCTCCCGGAACGCGGCTCGGACCGTACACGATCGTCGCACTGCTCGGCGCGGGCGGAATGGGCGAAGTCTACCGCGCGGAAGACGCGCGGCTGCGGCGCGAGGTCGCGATCAAGGTGCTGCCCGAGCATCTCGAAAACGACAAGCAGGCGCTCGACCGCTTTCGCCGCGAGGCGCGCGCGGTCGCCGCCCTGTCGCATCCGAATATCGTCTCGCTCTTCGATTTCGGCAGCGAGGAGAACGTCCACTACGCCGTCACGGAACTCCTCGAAGGCGAGACGCTGCGCATGCGCATCGCGCGCGGCCGTTTCTCGCCGCGCGCCGCGCTGGAGACGATGCTGGAGATCGCCGACGGCGTCGCCGCCGCGCACGCGCGCGGCATCGTGCACCGCGACCTCAAGCCCGAGAACATCTTCATCACCATGGAAGGGCGCGTGAAGGTGCTCGACTTCGGGCTCGCGCGCGGCGCCACCGGCATCTTCGCGCCGTACGCCGCCGACGCGGTGCTGACCGAGATTCGCCCGACCGAGCCCGGCATCGTCCTCGGCACGATCGGATATATGGCGCCCGAGCAGATCGAAGGCCGCTCGCCCGCGACCGCGACCGACATCTTCGCCCTCGGCTGCATCCTCTACGAGATGGTCGCGGGACGGCTGCCGTTCGAGCGCGCGTCGTCCGCGCACGTGATGGTCGCGCTGCTGCACGACGCGACGCCGCGGCTGCAACCGACCGGCGAGCCGCTGCTGCGCGAGGTCGACACGCTCATCCAGCACTGCCTCGAGAAGAACATGCACGACCGTCCGCGCGACGCGGGCGAGCTCGCGTCGAAGATCCGCGCGATGCTCGCCGGCGAGCGCGTCACGTGGTCGCGCTCCAGCCGCGCGCCGCGTCTCGCGCCGCGGCTGCTCGCGTTCGCGGCGTTGCTGCTCATCGTCACCGGCGCGGCGCTGCTCGTCTATCGCGTGCGCAATCGTCCGCTCGATGACGGCTATGACCTACGCGCGTCGGACGTCCGCGGCGACGGCGAGACCACGCGGCTCATCGAGCTCGCGTTGCGCGCCGACGCCGAAGGCAACCGCCCCAAAGCGATCGAGCTCTTCGAGGAAGCGTGGCGGCGTCCGGCGCCAACGGCGATTCCCGCCGCGTTTCTCTCTAGCTTCGCCGATGCCGCGGGCAACAACGCCGAGGCGCTGCGGTGGGGCGAGGCGTCGATGAAGCGCATGCCGGGCGCGTCGACGTACGAGTCGCTGCTCGTGCGGTACCTCGTCGTTCCCGCGGCGGACCCCGGACGCGAGCTCGCGCTCGCGAAGTCGGCGCTGGAACTGCGGCCGTCCGCGTGGCGCCTGCATCTCGCCGCCGCGCACATCTACCTCGGCCAGCGCGACCGCGACGCCGCGCGCGCCGAGCTGCAGCAGATCGACGTGCACAAGCCAGACGACCGCCGTCTCGCGCTCGTGCTCGCGGATCGCGCGTCGCTCGGCGACGTCGCCGGCGCGGAACGCGATCTGCGCGCGAGCCGGCTCGCGCGGCGTCCCGCGCTCTATCACTACGCCGAAGCGCGCTTCGCGTGGAGCCGCGGCCAGGCCGCGAAAGCGCGCGAGCTCTTCGATCGCGCCGCGGACGACGCCGCGTCGGAAGGCGTCGGCACGCTCGAAGCCGAATCACGCCAGCTCGCCGGAATGGCGCTGCTGCGCCTCGGCAACTGGGACGGAGCCGAGCGCCACTTCGCGCTCACGCTCACGCGCGCGCGGCAGCTCAATCTCACATACCGCGTCTTCGAGGCGTCGGCGCTCAGCGCGTACGCGGCGCAGCAGCAGGGTGACGCGGAAGAACGCGACGCGCGACTCAATGACGCGTACGCCGTCGATCCGCCGTCCACGCCGACCGCCGCGCTGCGACTGCTGGCGATGACCCTCGGCTCGAACGTCTGGCAGCACTGGAGCACGAAGTCGATCGACGGCGACCCGTCGCTCGCGCCGGTGCGGACGCTCCTCCGCGCGCGCGAGGCGTTCTTCCGCGGCGACCGCGCGCTGGCCGCGCGCGAGCTCCAGCGCGCGCGCGCTGAGGACATCGACACGAGCGAGGTACGCGAGAACGCCGAGCTGCTGGCGCGGCAGCTCGGCCTGCCGTCGCAGCGACTCCCGCCCGATCCGCCGTATCCGAACATCCTGCGGTGGCTGGATGTCTTCAGCTACGAGCGCGCCGGCAGTTGACGTCCGGGAACAGAACCGGCATCATGGCGATTGAGACTGAGTCTCAGAATCTGCAAGAGGACGGAACCCTTCACCTTGATCGTCTGCATCTGCCGCGGCAAATCGGAACGCGAAGTCCGCAAGGCGCTCGACGCCGGCGCATCCACCGTGCGCGACCTGCAGCGCTGCGGCATCGGCGACCAGTGCGGCTCCTGCCACATCTCGCTCCGCTCGATGCTCGGCGCGCACGCGTCAGCCTCGGCGTGCAGCGCCGCCGCGGCGAACGCCGCGCATCCTCCGCACCCGCACATCGACGCCGTACACGCGTGATAGGCTCCCGCGCATGCGGGGCGACGGAACGATCATCGAGCTGCTCAACGACGTGCTGACGGCGGAGCTGACCGCCATCAACCAGTACTTCGTCCACGCGGAGATGTGCGAGAACTGGGGCTACGACCGCCTGCACGCCGTCATCCGCAAGCACTCCATCGGCGAGATGAAGCATGCCGAGGAGCTGATCGAACGCGTGCTGTTCCTCGAAGGCATCCCGAATGTCCAGCGCCTCGGCAAGATCAACATCGGCGAGGACGTGCCGGAGATTCTCAAATCCGACTACGCGCTCGAGCTCGACGCGCTTCCGCGGCTCAATGCCGGAATCGAAAAATGCCGTGAGCTCGGCGACAACAACTCGCGCCTGCTGCTCGAAGCGATCCTGCACGACGAAGAGGAGCACGTCGACTGGCTCGAGGCGCAGATGGCGCTCGTCGAGCAGGTCGGCCTGCAGGGCTACCTAACGCAGCAGATCCGTTCGGAATCGTAGCGTTCAGCCGCCGGCGATCACGTCCAGTTCGTCCACCACTTCATTGAGCGTGTGATAGCGCAGCTGCGCGCCGGGGCGCAGCAGTTCGTCGAGCGACGGCGTCGTGAAGCCGGCGTCCGCGAGCGCGTGCGCGATCGACGTCGCGGCGGCGCGCAGTTCTTCGGGCGGATGCGGAAGCTCGGCGGCGGCGGCACCTTCGGCACGGTATTGCGCGCGCTCCATCGCGCTCGCGCGCACGCGCAACTTCGCCTGCAGCTCGCGGATGCTCGCCACGAGCGCGGGCGGGAGGGCGGTGGCGGCGCGGAGCGTGGCGACGTCGTTCTGCAGCAGCGCGATCGCGGAAATGACGGCGTCGGGTGCGCCGGCGTCGTCGGTCGCTTCCATCAGGTCGTGCAGCGCGAAGTCGATGTCGTTCACGCGCGCGGCATTCACGCCGTCCTTCGCCGCCTGCACGGCGTTCGCGACGAGATCGGCGCTGAGGCGGATCGGCAAAAGAGACGGATCGTCCGCGACGGCAGCGCGCAGCTGAAAGAGCGCCGCCTCCATCATCGCCAGCTCGTTCATTCGCGCTGCAGCGCCTTCGCCAGGCCGCTGATGATGTCGACCGGCAGCGGGAAGACGATGGTCGTGTTCTTCTCGACGCCGATCTCGGTGAGCGTCTGCAGGTAGCGCAGCTGAATCGTGGCCGGCTCGCTGGCGAGGATCTTCGCCGCGTCGGCGAGGCGCTGCGACGCCGCGAACTCGCCTTCGGCGTGAATGAGCTTCGCGCGCTTCTCGCGCTCGGCCTCGGCCTGCTTCGCCATCGCACGCAGCATTGACTCCGGCAGATCGACCTGCTTGACCTCGACGTTCACGACCTTCACGCCCCAAGGCTCGGTGTGCTGATCGAGGATCGACTGGATGCGCAGGTTCAGCTGATCGCGATGCGCGAGTACGTCGTCGAGCTCCACTTCGCCGAGGACGGAGCGCAGCGTCGTCTGCGCGAACTGCGAGGTCTGGTAGCGGTAGTCGTAGACCTCGACCACCGCGCGGCGCGGCTCGATCACGCGCAGGAAGACGACCGCGTTCACCTTCAGCGTGACGTTGTCGCGCGTGATGATGTCCTGCGGCGGCACCTCGAACGCTTCCTGCCGCAGCGACACGCGCTGCATGCGGTCGATCGGCGCGAAGACGAGAAAGAGGCCCGGCCCTTTCGCCTGCGGCAAGAGGCGGCCGAGGCGGAAGATCACGCCGCGCTCGTACTCGGGCAGGATCTTGATGGACGAGAGGATGTAGATCCCGATGATGACGGCGAGAATGAGCGAGAACGACACGGGTAGCATGCGGTGATGATAGTCCCGCTCGCGTCCGTCAGCGTTTGCGGCGCGGGCGCAGCGGCTGCGGCGACGAGTCGCCTTCGACCTCCCTGATCGCCTCCGCGATCGGCGCGGGGACGTTCGCGCGATGCGGATCGACGGCCTTGAACGCGATCGCGCCGTCGAACTTCCACTCGTGTTTCGGGCGGTAGACGCCGACGTCGTGCACGCGCGAGCCGACCACGATGCGCACGACGTTGCGGCGGTAGTCGAACGAGCGTCCGTTGCGCGTGTGCACGGCGACGTCGAGGCGATACGTGCCGGCCACGAGATCGAGCGACGGCATCACGAAGCGCACGCGCGCGTTGCCGTCGAGGCGCTGCGATGCGTAACCCTCGAGGTCGGTGTTCGTGCCGTACACGCACGTGCCGTCGGCGTGGTAGAGGCCGAGGCCGAAGACGAAGTCGTCCTGCGGCGCGCGCGCCTCGACGTCGATGTCGATCGTGACCGGCGTACCGGCGCCGAGCGCGACGAGCTCGCGTCCTTCTTCATCGGTTAACGACACGCGTTTGATCAGCACCTCGCCGCTGCCCCAGCGTTCTTCCTCGTCGCGCGGCGGCGGCGCGGGCGTTTCCTCCGGCGCGGCTTCGACGGGCGGCTCCGCGAGCGACGTGCCGCTGACTTCCTGCAGGTACGCATCGACGACGCGCATCGGATCGCCGATCGCCTCGAGCTGGCCGCGGTCGAGCCACACCGCCCGGTCGCAGAGGTTGCGCACCTGGTCGAGCTGGTGCGTGACGAAGACGAGCGTCACGCCGCGATACTTCATCTCCTGAATCTTGGCGATGCAACGCGCGGAGAACTCCTCGTCGCCGACGGAGAGGACTTCGTCGATGAGCAGGATATCGGGATCGACGTGCACGGCCACCGCGAAGCCGAGGCGCACGTACATGCCGGAGGAGTACGTCTTCACCGGCTGATCGAGGAACTCCGCGATGCCGGAGAACTCCACGATCTTGTCGAAGCGCTGTTCGATCTCGCGGCGCGAGAGTCCGAGCATGATGCCGTTGATGTAGATGTTCTCGCGGCCGGTGATCTCCGGATGAAAGCCGGCGCCGAGCTCGATGAGCGCGGCGATGCGGCCGTTCACCGCGACCGTGCCCGACGTCGGCTTCAGGATGCCCGAGATCAGCTTGAGCATCGTCGACTTGCCGGAGCCGTTGCGGCCGATGATGCCGAACGCCTCGCCGCGATCGATGGTGAACGAGACGTTGCGCAGCGCGGCCACGCTCGCGTCGGGGTCGAGCTTCAGGTCGCGCTTGAGCAACGCGCTCTTGAGCGTCGCGAACTGCGAGCGGCGTCCCCACAGTCGATAGCTCTTCGAGACGCTCTCGACCTGAATGGCGAAGTCCGGCGCGGCGTCGGCCATGTCAGATCGCCTCCGCCAGCGTGTCGCGCAGCCGATCGAAGACGAAGAAGCCAAGGAGCAGCGACGCCGCCGCGTAGACGAGCATCAGAACGCTGTCCGACAGATTCGGCAGCGCGCGCTCGAAGAAGATCTTCTGATACGAGACGACGAACGGTGTCATCGGATTGAGGCGCAGCAGCGCGCGCAACGGCCGCGAGGGAACCGTCGAGATCTGATAGATGATCGGCGTCACGAAGAAGCCGAGCTGCATGAGGTTCGCGATGATGTCGCGCAGGTCGCGGAAGAGCACCGACGCCGACGAGACGATCAACGCGACGCCGGCGATGAAGATCGTCTGCAGCAGCATGAGCAGCGGCGCGAGCAGGATCGTCGCGCTGATCGTGAACTTCCCGAGCGCCGCAAACGCGACGATCGCCGCGAGCAGGATCGGGATCGCCAGTGCGAAGTGCACGAGGTGCGAGAGCACGACCACGAGCGGCAGCGCCTCCGCGGGGAACATCACTTTCTTGATGAGGCCCGCGTTCGCGGAGATCGACGTCGTCGATTCGAGAATGGAGGCGGAGAAGAACGTCCACGGCAGGATGCCCGCGAAGAGAAAGAGCGGATACGCCTCGATGGAGTTCGGGAAGAAGCGCGTGAAGACGAGCGTGTAGACCGCGAGCAGCAGCAGCGGATTCGCGAGCGACCAGAAAAATCCGAGGATCGAGCCGCGGTAGCGCGCCTTCAGATCGCGCGCCGTGAGCGCGGCGATGAGCTGGCGGTGGCGGAACAGAACCGCGAGATCATTCATCCGTCACGATGAGCATCAACGTGCTCGCGCCGACGACGAACTCCGACTTGTCCGTCAGCTCGACCGCTTCGGTGATCTTCTCGCCGCCCACCAGTGTGCCGTTCGTCGAGCCGAGGTCGGAGAGCTTGCACACGGTGTCGTAGATTTCGAGCGCCGCATGCTGCCGCGACGCCTCGGTGTCGTTGAGCGTGAGATCGGCGCCCGCGCGGCCGATGGTCGTGCGCGGCTGCTGGATGCGATGCACGCTTCCCGCGTCGGGACCGCCGATGATCGCCAGCGACAGGCGCTTGCCTTTCGGCAACTGCGGCGTCGTCAGCTGCGGCCCGGTCGGCGGCGGCAGCGGCGATTGTTCGGTCGTGTCGGGCGGCGGGATGGGACGCGAGTGCAGCGTGCGATCGCGCGGCGTGAGCGTGGCGTCGGCGTTGACGTCGGCTTTCTTTGTCGCCGGCGTTTCCGGTGCGGCCGCCGGCTTTGCGTTGGCCGGATTCTGAATCTCGAAGATCTGCTGGCAGCGCGAGCACTTGATCTTCTTCGACGGTTTTCCCTCGAAGCGCTGCTCGTCGTACTGGTACTTCGAACGGCAATTCGGGCACTCGATGATCACGCGGCGCAACCTCGGCTGAGACTGCGGCGGACGATAGCATGCCGCCGACTCGAATAGAATCCGCGGCGCCATGAAGAAGCTGCTGCTGCTCCCGCTCGCTCTTCTCCTGCCGCTCGCGTGTCAGACTACGGGGCCGATGACGAAACCGGCCGCGACTCCGAATCCGCCGTCGCCGTCCGAGACGACGTACGTCGCGCCGGCACGCCTCGCGCCGAAGCAGGACGTGCCGCAGCGGCTCGCGCAGCTGCCGCGCACGACCATCGACTACGACCACGCGCTGCTCGACGACAACGAGCGCCAGGTCGTGGCGAAGCTCATCGACGCGTCGAAGGTGATCGACGAGATCTACTGGCGCCAGGTCGACGAGCGCAATCCCGTCTATCGCACGAAGCTCTCCTCGCAGGCGCAGAACTCGCCGCTCGAGCGCGACGCGTACGAGTACTTCCTCATCAACAAGGGACGCTGGGACCGTCTCGCGCAGGACGAGCCGTTCATCGAGCCGTTCGGCAAGGAAGGCGCGAAGCCGGAAGGCGCGGCGTTCTATCCGCCCGACATGTCGAAGGAAGAGTTCGAGCGCTGGGTGGCCGCGCATCCCGATCAGAAGGAAGCGTTCGAGGGACTCTTCACCGTCATCCGCCGCCGCGGCAACGATCTCGAGGCGATTCCGTACTCGCGCTACTACGCCGCGGAGCTCGATCGCGCCGCCGCGTCGCTGCGTGACGCCGCCGCGCTGACGAACAACGCCTCGCTGCGCGATTACCTCACCAAGCTCGCCGCGGCGTTCATGAAAGACAACTACCGCGAGAGCGACATCGCGTGGATGGATCTCAACGGGCCGCTCGAAGTCGTGATCGGACCGTACGAGGTCTACGAAGACTCGATGTTCAACTACAAGGCGGCGTTCGAGTCGTTCGTCACCGTCGTCGACAAGCCGGAGAGCGACAAGCTCGCCGCGTACGCGCAGCATCTGCCGGACATGGAGCGCAATCTCCCCGAGCCGGCCGAGTACATGAACCCGAACCGCGGCACCGACTCGCCGATCCGCGTCGTGCAGGAGATCTACACCGCCGGCGACGCGCGCCGCGGCGTGCAGACCGCCGCGTTCAACCTGCCGAACGACGAGGTCGTGCGCGAGCAGAAGGGCTCGAAGAAGGTGCTGCTCAAGAACGTGATGGACGCGAAGTTCCGGCAGAGCGGCGTGCCCATCGCGAACCGCGTGCTCGATCCGTCGCTGCGCGACCTCCTCTCGTTCGACGCCTACTTCAACCACACCCTCTTCCACGAGCTGTCGCACGGCCTCGGGCCGGGACTCATCCCCGATCCCGCCGGCTCGGGCCAGCGCGTCGACTCGCGCATCCTCCTCAAGAACCTCTACTCGACGATCGAAGAGTGCAAGGCGGACGTGGTCGGCCTCTGGAACATTCTCTACGCGCGCGATCACGGGCTGCTCAACTCGTTCGATGAACGGCAGCTCTTCGCGACGTACACGGGACTCATGTTCCGCTCCATGCGCTTCGGCATCGACGAGGCGCACGGCCGCGGCACCGCCGTGCAGTGGAACTGGCTGCGCGAGCACGGCGCCGTGACGCCGGCGGGCAACGGCACGTACAACGTCGATTTCACGAAGTATCGCGACGGCGTGCGCACGCTGGCGACCGAGCTCCTCACCATCGAGGCGACGGGCGACCTGCCGCGCGCGCAGCGGCTGCTCGATCGCTACGGCGTTTCGACGCCCGAGATGCAGGGCGTGATCGCCGGATTGAAAGACATCCCGGTCGACATTACGCCGGTCTTCCCGGCTGCCGGAGAGCAATAGCCATGGAAGGACGGGTCCTCCTCCGCTGCGGTGAATGCGAGCTCACACGCGAGATCGTGGGTGAGATTCCGGAGGAGTACACGCGCTCGTTCGACGACGCCGTGCATCAGGACGGCTGGGTGCCGCGCCCCGGCTCGAACAGCGCGCAGCTCATCTGCCGCGACTGCCTCATGAAGTACGAGGGGCACGAGAGCGTCGACGACGCCGCAAAGATCTGAGAGCGCGAGGCAGCTCGCCGTCAGGCGAGCTGCCGGATCGCTTCTTCGACCTGTTCCGCGGTCGGCACGAGCGGCTCGACGAGCTGCCCTTCGAGCCACTGATACTCGCCCTTCATGAACTTCTGCACCACGCGATAGGCGAGTTCGTCGTGGTTGTCGAAGAGCGTGCGGAAGTTCTGGTCGATGCGCACGCGCGCCTCGCGGCAGAAGAGGTCCGCGAGATCGATGGCGTTCTTCTCGCCCTTCTTCGCCAGCATCTCCGCGTACGTAATCGCGGAGGACATGGCGAAGAGATCGGTGCCGATGTCGACGATGCGGAAGAGCACCATCTGCTTGCGCTCGAGCTTCGCCTGGAAGCGCATCATGGCGTGGAAGATCGAGCGCGAGAGATGGCGCGACTGGCGCTCGATGTATCCGAGGTGCGTGGAGAGGCGGCCGAAGTCGCCGTATTTCGGGAAGCGGCTCCAGCCGACGTAACGCGACGGATACCAGGTCGCGTAGTACGCGCCCGCTTTCGCCGCGGCGCTGAGCTTCTCGTTCGTCGGCGTTTCAGGAAGCAGGATCTTGTAGCCGCGCTTCATGTGCGGATCGACCGCCTCGCGCGCGATGAAGAGATGCTGGATCTCGCTCGTCCCTTCGAAGATGCGGTTGATGCGCATGTCGCGCATGATCCGCTCGACGGGATAGCCCTTCTCGCCGCGCGCCTTGAGCGACCACGACGTCTCGAAGCCGCGGCCGCCGCGGATCTGCACGAGCTCGTCGACGCACTTCCACGCCATCTCGGTGTTGAAGAGCTTCGCCATCGCCGCTTCGAGGCGGAGATCGACGTCGCCGCGATCGGCGAGTCCCGACGTCAGCCACACGATCGCTTCCATCGCGAACGTGTGCGAGGCCATCCACGACAGCTTCGCCGCGACCGCCTCGTGCTTGCCGATCGGCGCGCCCCACTGCACGCGTTCGTTCGCCCAGTCGCGCGCGATCTCGAGCATGCGCCGGCCGCCGGCCGCGCAGCCCGCGGGGATCGTGAGGCGTCCGGTGTTGAGCGTGATCAGCGCGAGCTTGAGGCCGAGACCTTCACCCCACAGCAGGTTCTCTTTCGGGATGAAGACGTCGTTGAAGCGAATGAGCACGTTGCCGATGCCGCGCAGTCCCATGAACTGGCAGCGGTGCGCGATCTCGACGCCCGGCGTGTTCGTTTCCAGGATGAACGCGGAGATCTGCTTCTTCTCTTTGCCGTTGACGATCTTCGGCGGCGTCTGCGCCATCACGACGATGACTTCCGCCTTGAGGCCGTTCGTGCACCACAGCTTCTCGCCGTTGAGCGTCCAGCCTTTGCCGTCGGGAGTCGGCACCGCGCGCGTCTCCATCTTCGCGGGATCGGAGCCGACGCCCGGCTCGGTCAGCGCGAACGCGGAGATCGCGCCTTTCGCCAGACGCGGCAGATACTTTTTCTTCTGCTCCTCGGTGCCGAAGAGCTTGAGCGGCTGCGGCACGCCGATCGACTGGTGCGCGGAGAGCCACGCCACCGTCGAGCCGCACCACGTCGCCGTGAGTCCGATGGCGCGGTTGTAGTTCGTCGCGCTGAATCCGAGGCCGCCGTACTCCTTCGGGATCTTCATCCCCCAGGCGCCGATCTCATTGAGGCCGTCGAAGAGCGAGTAGTCGTACTCGCCTTTGCGGTCGATCTCTTCCGCGTCGACCTGCTCGGCGAGAAAGCGCTCGAGCTTCGTGAGGAACGCGTCGCCTTCCGCCTTGTCGGCGGCGGGCTGCTCGGGGAAGGGATGAATGAGGTCGAGATTCAGCTTGCCGAGAAAGAGATCGCCGACGAAGGAAGGCTTTTCCCATTCGGTCTCGCGGGAGGCTTCGGCCACCTCCATCGCTTCGACGGCACCCTGCGTTTTGACTTCGGCCATGATCGAGACTCCTACGAAATACAGCTTCCGGGCCAGTATGAATGAATGGTCATTCAGTCGTCAAGAACGGGCCATTGCGCGTACTCTGTCGCGGTCATGGACGAAACCGAACTCGCTCTGGCCCGCGAGATCGACGTGCTGGACGATCGCGGCCTGCTCTCGAATCCCCGCCCCTCCATCGACCGCGACGCCTTGCAGCATCACCTCCGCGAGGCGCTGCGGCTGCTGCACGTCGATCTGACGGACGAGAACCTCCTCGACACGCCGCGCCGCTGGTCCGATTCGCTGGTCACGATGACCAGCGGCTACGACTACACGGACGTCAAGAAGTTGACCACCTTGTTCCGCAAGGCGTGCTCCGCGGCGGACGAGAACTGCCAGAACCTGGTCGTCATCGGCGGGACGTACAAGACGCTCTGCGCGCATCACATCCTGCCGTTCTTCGGAAAGTTCATCATCGGCTACATCCCCGAGCGGATGATCATCGGCGCGTCGAAGATCCCGCGCATCGTCGAAGTGCACATGCGGCGGCTGCAGTCGCAGGAGCATCTCGCGCACGACGTCGCCGACACGATCGAGAAGATCCTCGAGCCGCGCGGCATCGCGGTGTGGATGGGCGGCGTGCATCTCTGCATGGTCATGCGCGGCGTGGAGCAGGAGGAATCGTTCATGGAAACGAACGTCCTGCGCGGCGAGTTCCTCAACGACGAGCGCACGCGGCAGGAGTTCATGTCCATCGTGAACCGGCGCGGCTCGCGCGACTGATGCAACCGTAGGACAATCGGCTCGTAGCCTCATACGCACGATGTCCGATCGTCGTAAAGTCACTCTCTTCGTCATCATCGCGATCGCCGTCGCCGGGCTGGAGCTCGCGTACGGCATCGTGCGGCTGCGGCATTGGCGGCACGCCGGCACGGCGGGCGTCACCTACATCCAGGAGTACACGCGCGGCGAACAGGGCGCGAAGCCGGGCCGCGTGGTGATGGGGCTGCAGCCGGGCATGGTGATCATGCTCGATCCGTCGGGCGGTGCGCGCGCCGGCGGGATGCACGTCCGCGACGTGGTCAAGGCGATCGACGGCATTCCGATGTACGACCAGCCGCGTTTGCGCGCCCTCGACATGCGCGTGCACACCGGCGACGTCATCACGTTCCGCGTGGAGCGCGGCGGCAAGCTGCTCGACATCCCGGTGCGGCTCGCGTCGCCGATCGGCGCGTCGTATCTCTTCGCGTTCCTGACGTCCATCTTCGTGGCCATCGTCTTCGTGGCCATCGGCATCTTCGTCTTCAGCCGCAGTCCCGGCGATCGCCGCGCCCGCGTCTTCTGCATCATGACGTCGGTCGGCGCGGTGTCGATCGTCGGCACGGCCGTCGTCGCGATCGAGAGCCTGCTCAACATGCGCGGGATCTTCACCGCGCCGCTGACGAGCGTCTTTCCGCTGCTCGCGCTGCTCGCCGGCGCGTACGCGTTCGCGCCGCTCACGCTCCACCTCGCGCTGATCTTCCCGCGCGAACGGCCGATCGTGACGCGCGCGCCGCACGTGCTGCGCTGGGTCTACGGCGTGCCGGCGTCCGCCGTCGCCGGCGTGATGGTCTTCCTCGGCACGTCGGTGCTCTTTCCCACCGCGAACGCGGCACGCCTGCACACGCTCGAAACGGCGGTGCACGTCTGTTCGGCCGCTCTCGCCGTGATCGGCATGTTCGTGGCGCTGCGCATCGCATATCGCGGACGCACGGAAGGCACGCGTCACGCGTTCGCGCTGCGTCCGCTGCAGACGATCTTCTCGATCGTCGCGCTCTTCCTCGGCCTCGCGCGCATCTTCATGGCGCTGCATCTGAAGTGGGCCGCCGTCGTCGTCGCGGCGATGCTCGTGCTGCTGCCGTTCCCGCTGCTCGCCGTCTATCCGATCCTGGCCTGCATCGCGCTCTATCGCTCGTACCGCGATGCGGGCGCCGAGGAGCGGCGGCAGGTGCAGTGGCCGCTGTGGGGCACGCTCATCGCGCTCGCGGCGCGGCTGGTGATCGCGTTCATCTCGCAGCTGGTCGTCGCGGGCACGGTGATGCGCGGCGGCGACGTCTCGTGGTGGCTGCGCGCGGGGCAGTTCGTGCAGGTCGTGCCGACGCTGCTGTACCTGCTCATCCCGATCTCGTTCGCGTTCGCGATCCTCAAGTACCGGCTGATGAACATCGACGTCATCATCCGCAAAACGGTCGTCTACGCGATCCTGACCGGCGCGATTCTCGTGCTGTACGTCGGCATCGTGGGCGGACTCGGCGCGCTGCTGGTGAACATCGCCCACGTGCAGAACCAGACGCTGGTCATCGCCTCGACGCTCGTCGTGGCGCTGCTGTTCGTGCCGCTGCGGACGAAGCTGCAGACGCTCGTCGACCGCAACCTCTTCCGCCACAAGTACGAGTACCCCGAGGCGCTGCGGGCGATCGGCGCGGAAACGATGGCCGCGCACGACCTCGGCGCGTACCTCGGCGGCGCCGCGGAGGAATTGCAGCACGCGCTGCAGAACCGCGCGGTGGTGCTGTTCGTCGAGCGCCAGGAAGAGTTCGTGGCCGTGGCGAAAGTCGGCGTGGCCGACGCGCTCCTCGGGCGCCTGCGCGTGCCGCGCACGTTCAGCGAGTTCCTCGACCGCCCGTTCGATCCGCGGCGGCGGACGTTGCCGGAAGCCGCGAGCGCGCCGCTGGCGAAGATCGAGGCAACGCTCGTCGTCCCGATCGGTACGCGCGGCTTCGTCGCGCTCGCGCCGAAGTTGTCGGGCGGCGAGTTCGACGTCGAGGACATCGACTTCCTCCGCTCGGCCGCCGATCAGATTTCGATCGCCACCGATCGCATTCGCATGGCCGTCGATGAAGCGGACTTCACGCAGGCGCGTGCGATTCAGCAGACGCTGCTCCCGCGCGAGATGCCGCGCGTCGCAGGCATCGACGCGAGCGGCGTCTGGCAGCCGGCGCGCTCGATGGGCGGCGACTACTACGATCTCATCAAGCTCGGCGAGCGCGAGCTCGCGGTCTGCATCGGCGACGTCGCGGGAAAGGGCATGCCCGCGGCGCTGCTGATGTCGGGCTTGCAGGCGGCGGTGCGCGCGTCGGCGAGCGGCTCGCCGCGCGATCTGTGCGAGCGCGTGCGACGCGTGGTCGTGTCGAGTCTCTCCGGCGGACGCTTCGTCACGTTCTTCTACGCCACGCTCGACACCGCGTCGATGACGCTGCGCTGGTGTAACGCGGGGCACAACGCGCCGGTGCTCGCGCGCGCGGACGGCACGATCGTGCGGCTCGCGGAAGGCGGCCCGGCCATCTCGCGGCTGTTCACGCAGCCGTACGAGGAGCGCGAGCTCGCCGTCGCGCCGGGCGACACGCTCGTGCTCTTCACCGACGGCGTCTCCGAGGCGGGCGACGGGGAGGGAGAGCTCTTCGGCGAGCAGCGGATCGAGGAGCTCGTCGCCGACGCGCGCGATCTTTCGGCCGAAGAACTCCAGCAGACGCTCGTCGACGCGGCGACCTCCTTCGCCCGCGGCGAGCTGGAAGACGACCTCACGCTGGTCGTCGTCGCGCTGCGGTAGCGGCGCCGTTTCCCGGGGAGTTCCACCCTGCCGCCGCCCCGCCACTTGCAAAAGATTGCAATTTGCCATATATTGCAAATTGCAATGACCATCGGAGAAAAGCTGGCCCGCCTGCGAACGCTGGAAGGCTTCGCCCGCGGCCTGGAGCGCGAGCTGACGCAGGCGGAAGTCGCGCGCGGCGTGCGGGAAGAGCTGGACGGGCAGATCAGCCAGTCGTATCTCTCGCAGCTCGAGAGCGGCGCGCGTCCGCACATGACCGCGAACACGCGCCTTCTGCTCGCGCGCTTCTTCAAAGTGCATCCGGGTCATCTCGTCGACGACCTCGACGGCCATCACTCGATGAAGCCGCGCCGCGCGCTCGACGACCGCGTCGATCTCTGGCTCATCGACGGCGCGGAGACCTTCGCCGAGGACCGCATGCTCGCCGACGCGCTGCTGAAGATCGCCAAGCACGACAAGTCGCGCGACTGCCTCGTGCTCCTCGGCTCGATCGTCGAGAACCGGCAGCTCATCGAGCGCCTCGTTGACACGCTCGAGGTCCATCCGCGCCCGGCGCGAAAGAAACGGCGCGCCTGAAAGGCACATCTTCATGACCACACTCTTCGTCGTCTGCTTCATCGCAGGCCTGGGGCTGAGCGTCGTCTCGTTCGTCTCCGGCCTCGAGCACGTCAACGTCTTCGACCGCGTGTTCGCGCACCGCGCGCTGCATCTGCATCCGCATGCGCACGGCGGGCGCCGCGCGTCGATGGTCAACGCCGCCGCGATCACCGCGTTCCTGACCTGGTTCGGCGGCGGCGGACTGCTCATCGAGCGGCTGACGCCATGGTCGCCGCGGCTGATCGCCACCGGCGCGATCGTCATCGGCGCGGTCGGCGCGTCCGTGATCAACAGCGTCATCGGACGTCTCGCGCGCGACGAGGCGGTCGCCGCGCCGCTGTCGATGCTCGGCGTCGTCGCACGCACGACGATCCCCATCCGCGCGGTCGACGGCACGGGCGAGATCGTCTTCCGCCACGCCGGCACGCGACGCGTGTGCGGCGCGCGCAGCGACGACGGCCGCGCCATCGCCAAAGGCACCGAGGTCATCGTGACCCGTTATGAAAAAGGAATCGCCTACGTCACCACGTGGGACGAGCTCGCGCCGGCCAACGGCGCGTTGAAAGCGCTCGAGTAGCGCAGAAGGAGAAACTGTCCATGCTCAACCAAATACCGATGTGGATGATCGCCGGCGGCATCGTGCTCGCCACGCTGATGCTCCTCGGCTTCATCGCTCAGATGTATCGGAAAGTCGGCCCGAACGAGGCGTTCGTCGTCTTCGGCGTCGGCGGCACGCGCGTCATCAAAGGCGGCGGCACGCTCATCTTCCCGATGATCCACAGCTACAGGGCGCTCTCGCTCGAGCTGATGTCGTTCGACGTCGCGCCGAAGCAGGACCTCTACACGAAGCAGGGCGTCGCCGTGACCGTGGAAGCGGTCGCGCAGATCAAGGTGAAGAGCGACCGCGAGTCGATCCTCACCGCCGCGGAGCAGTTCCTCTCGAAGACGCCGCCGCAGCGTGAAGGCCTCATCCGCCTGGTGATGGAAGGCCACCTGCGCGGCATCATCGGCCAGCTGACGGTCGAAGAGATCGTCAAGCAGCCGGAGATGGTCGCCGACCGCATGCGGGCCACGTGCGCGGACGACATGGACAAGATGGGCCTCGAGGTCGTGTCGTTCACGATCAAGGAAGTGAAGGACGGCAACGAGTACATCACCAACATGGGCCGCCCCGACATCGCGCGCATCCGCATGATGGCCGACATCGCCGCCGCGGAAGCGGAGCGCGACACCGCCATCAAACGCGCCGAGGCGCTGCGCGAAGCCGCGATCAAACGCGCCGAAGCCGATCAGCAGCGGGTGCTCGCCGAGACGCTGTCGCTCGCCGCGCAGGCGGAGGCGCAGCGCGACCTCGACGTCAAGAAAGCGCTCTACGTCGAAACGACCAAACGCCAGCAGGCGCAGGCCGACAAGGCGTACGAGATCCAGTCGCAGGTCATGCAGCAGCAGGTCATCGCAGAGTCGGTGAAGGTGCAGCAGATCGAAAAGCAGGAACAGATCAAGGTGCAGGAGGCGGAGATCGTCCGCCACGAGAAGGAACTGATCGCTAACGTCCTCAAGTCCGCGGAAGTCGAGCGCGCGCGCATCGAGACGCTCGCCGCCGCCGAGAGCCAGCGCCTGCGCATCGAAGCCGAGGGCCGCGCCGCGTCGGTGCGCGCCGAAGGTGAGGCCGAGGCCGACATCATCTTCCGTAAAGGCGAGGCGGAAGCGAAGGCGATGAACGTGAAGGCCGAGGCGTATCAGGAGTGGAACCAGGCCGCGGTCGTCGACAAACTGATGACGCAGATGCCGGAGATGGTGCGCGCGATGGCCGCGCCGCTCGCCAACGTCGACAAGATCACCATCGTCTCCACCGGCGACGCCAACGCCGCCGGCGCGCACAAGATCACCGGCGACCTCGCCGCGATCGCCGCGCAGGTGCCGGCGCTCTTCGAGTCGCTCTCCGGCATGCAGATGTCGGAGCTCCTCTCGAAGGTGAAGCTCATCGGCGGCAGCGAGAAATCGGCGTAAATCGTTCGAGGGGCAGACGTTCGTCCGCCCCTTCACTGTCACCGTTCCGTCGCTGGAGTAGTTTTCCGCCGCGAAACGTTGCACCGGCCGTCGCGTACTGAAGAGGTGCCATGGCCATCGACAAAAAGAAGGTTCTTTACGAGATCCGCGTCTTCGCGCTGATGATCCTCATCGTCAGCTCGCTGCGCTCGGCGCTCGCCGACTGGAACGACGTCCCCACCGGCTCGATGAAGCCGACCATCCAGGAAGGCGACCGCGTGGTCGTCAACAAGCTCGCCTACGACCTCAAGGTCCCGTTCACCACGATCGAGATCACGAAATGGGCGGATCCGCATCGCGGCGACATCGTCGTGCTCTTCTCGCCCGTCGACGGCACGCGCCTCGTGAAACGCGTCGCCGCGCTCCCCGGCGATCAGGTCGAGCTCCGCGACAACCAGCTCTTCATCAACGGCCATCTCGCGAAGCAGTCGCCCATCGCCATCGTCGGCGCCGGCGATTACGGTTCCGCGTACGTCAACGATGAAGACCTCGACGGCCACATTCACAAAGTCATGCTGACGCCGGAGATCCCCGCGGTCCGCAACTACGGTCCGCTCACCGTGCCGAAGGGCTCGTACTTCGTCCTCGGCGACAACCGCGACAACAGCAACGACAGCCGCTTCATCGGCTTCATCGAGCGAAGGCGCATCGTCGGCAAAGCCGTCGCCGTGGCCTTCTCCCTCGACCGCTCCCACTGGTATGTTCCGCGACTCGACCGCTTCTTCGAAGGACTCCACTAAAGCCCATGCGTAAACTCGCTCTCGTTTCGTTCCTCGTTGCCACCGTCGCCGGCGCGCAGATGAAAGCCACGCCGCCGAAAGGCCACTCCGTTCCCGGCAGCCCGCTGCAGGTGTCCGGCACGCGCACCGGCGCGCAGACGTTCACGCGCATGACGCGGCAGGAAGCCATGCAGCTGTACAAGTCGGACCGCGCCGTCTTCATCGACGTGCGCTCGAACGACCAGTTCCGCTACGGCCACATCAAAGGTGCGCTGAGCATCCCCGGCAGCCAGATCGTTACGCGCTTCGCCGAGGTGCCGCCGCACAAGACCGTGATCACGTACTGCGCGTGCAGCGCCGAACAGGCCTCCGGCCGCGCGGCGATGATGCTCACCGCGCACGGCGTGAAGAACGTCTTCGCGTTGCAGGGCGGCTGGCACGGCTGGAAGGACGCCGGGCTGCCGATCCTCGTCGGACCGAAGTGAGCCTGCGGCGGGCGGGATATAGAATCCCGCCCGCTATGTTCAAGATCGTCGAAATCTTCGCCCGCGAGATCCTCGACTCGCGCGGAAATCCCACCATCGAAGTCGACTGCCTTCTCGCCGGCGGCGCGCTCGGACGCGCGGCCGTGCCCTCGGGCGCATCGACCGGCTCGCGCGAGGCGCTCGAGCTGCGCGACGGCGACAAGGCACGCTACCTCGGCAAGGGCGTGCGCAACGCCATCGACAACATCGACATCATCGCCAAGGAAGTCGAGGGGATGGACGCGCGCGAGCAGGCGATGATCGATCTGGTGATGAAGCAGATCGACGGTACCGACAACAAGTCGAACCTCGGCGCGAACGCGATTCTCGGCGTCTCGCTCGCCGTCGCACGCGCCGCCGCCGAAGCCGCGGGACTGCCGCTCTTCCTCTACCTCGGCGGCGCCGGCGCGCGCATGCTGCCCGTGCCGCTCATGAACGTCATCAACGGCGGCGCGCACGCGAACAACAACCTCGACGTGCAGGAGTTCATGATCATCCCCGCCGGCTTCGCGACGTTCTCCGAGTCGCTGCGCGCGGGCGTCGAGACGTTCCACGCGCTCAAGAAGATCCTCAACGACAAAGGTCTCACCACCGCCGTCGGCGACGAGGGCGGCTTCGCGCCCGATCTGCGCACGAATGCCGAGGCGCTCGACCTCATCACATCCGCAATCGAGAAGGCGGGCTATCGCCCAGCCGATCAGATTTACCTCGGACTCGACGTCGCGGCCTCGGAGTTCTACGACAAGAAGAAAGGCTACGCGTTCGAGGAAGTCGACCGCTCCAGCGACGACATGGTCGACTACTACGTCGAACTGCGGAAGAAGTACCCGATCATCTCCATCGAAGACGGGATGTCCGAGGGCGACTGGGACGGCTGGGACTCGCTCACCGGAGTGCTCGGCAGCGGCACGCAGCTCGTCGGCGACGATCTCTTCGTCACGAATCCCGAGATCTTCCGCAAAGGCATCGAGCGCGGGATCGCCAACGCGATTCTGATCAAGGTCAATCAGATCGGCACGCTCACCGAGACGCTCGAGGCGATCGAGATCGGCAAGCGCGCCGGCTACCGCTCGATCATCTCGCACCGCAGCGGCGAGACCGAGGATTCGACGATCGCCGATCTCGCGGTGGCGACGAATGCGGGGCAGATCAAGACCGGCTCCGCGTCGCGCAGCGACCGCATGGCGAAGTACAACCAGCTGCTGCGCATCGAAGAGGAGCTCGGCGACGCCGCGACGTTCGCGGGCAAGTCGATTTTCAAAGCGGCGCTGTAGGTTTGCCGTTCGTTCAACGAGCGCGCAGGCGGGCGGTGCTATACCGCTGACATGCACGCACGTTCGTTCGTCGCCGCGGCCGCGATGGCGTTGCTCGCCGCGACGAATGCCGCCGATCCGGTCGCGCAGGAAGTCGCGCGCTGGTCGTCGGTGCTCGCGCAGTCGAAAGGCGGCGCGTGGGACGAGGTGAAAGGCGGCGCGCAGCCGGCGCTCGACCGCGCCTCCGACGCGCTGCGCGACGGACGCCGGCTCTACGCGCTGCAGCAGCTCGCCAGCGCATGGCCGAACCTCGGTGCCGCCGCGTATGTCGCAAAACAACCGGCGACGGCGATGCAGAATCTCGACGGGCTCGAAGCCGAATGGAAGCGCCTCGGCCCGCAACTGCAGAACGCGCCCGCGCCGAAACTCGACGACGTGCAGCCCGCCGCCGTGCGCGGCCTCCTCGAGACCGCGATCCCGCAGGTGCACGAGTTGTATGGCGCGAGCCTGATCTACGCGCAGAACACGAGCCCCTTCGCCGGTTACTTCTACCTCGGGCAGGCCGTGGCGCAGCGCGACTTCCTCGCCTTCGCGCGCCGCGCGTCGCAGCCGGAAGCGAAGCGCGCGCCGGCGTTCCGCTCGATCGCGCCGGAGCTCGACGCGCTCGAACGGGAGCTGCTCGCCGCGTATCGTCCGCCCGCGTCCATCGATCGCCACTCGGACTTCATCAACGCGAGCTCGCTCTTGAAGGAAGCGCGCGAGCTCGATGCCGCGGGACTGCGCCGCGGCGCGCTCGTGCGCTATCTCGAAGCCGTGCGGCGCACGGCGCAGATCCGCGCGACGACACCGCTCGCGCGGGCGGAGATCGAGCAGCGTCTGCGCGAGACGTCCGCGCGCATCGCCGCCGCGCCGAACGTCGATCACAGCATCGCGCGGATGTTCGTCGAAAGCGCGCAGGCGGATCTCGCACGCGCGGACGGCGGCGCGGTCGCGTCGGCCATCGCGTCCGCATCGCTGCCGCGCTACTTCGCCGCGATCGGACCCGCGCCGCCGGTGAAAGCGTTGCCCGCGCCGCGCGCGACGGTCACGCTCATTCGCTGGCCATACACGTGAAACCTCTCCGATCCGGCAGGTCTGCTGGCTCAGAGCGTGGTGCAACAGTTCAACGGAAGCGTGCGGTTCGTCGTCGAGAACTACGGGCAGTCGAAGCTCGCGCAACGCTTCGGCGTGAAGCGCTATCCCGCGATCTTCGTCGACGACATCCTCGTGGCGACGCCGAACGATTTCGGCTTCTTCGGCAAAGGCGAAGGCAACTCCGGACGCTACGCGCCGCTGCGCAGCGCGGCGAGCCACGAGCGCTTCCGCTCCGATCTCACGCGCATGTTGCAGCTCGTGCTGGCCGGCAAGACCGACGACGCACGGGCGCGCGCCGCGAGCGCGACGTCGAACGAGATCGCGGCGCTGCCGCAGCTCAGCATCACGGACCTCGACGGCAAGCCGCTGACGCGCGCGCAACTCGCCGGCCGCGCCGTGATCGTCGAGTTCTGGGCGACGTGGTGTCCGCCGTGCCGCGGAACGCTGGAGTGGCTCGGGACGTTGAAGAAGCGATATGGCGACCGCGTCGCCGTCGTCGGCCTCGCCGTCGAATCGCCCGAAGCCGACGTGCGCAAGCTGACGCGCGAGCTCGCGCTGCCGGTGCGCTGGGGCCTCGCGACGCCGGAGCTCGCGCGCTCGTTCGGCGACATCAGCGCCGTGCCGACGCTCTTCCTCTTCGACAAAACGGGGAAGACCGCGGGCGTGTTCTACGGCGCGCCGCCGACGCTGCACGCCGCGGTGGAGACGAAGGTCGCGGCCGTGCTCCGCTGACGCGCCGATTTGACTCCGGGCCGCTTAGTCAATAGATTGACCGGATGGCGGCCGAACGCGATCTCGTCGGTGGCATCATGCAGCTCGCGAACCTTCTCAACCGGCGGCTCGCGCCGATCTTCGAGAAGTCGAAGATCACCCCGCAACAGTGGGCCGTGCTCGCGGCCATCTCGGACGAGGACGTGCCGCAGACGCTGGTCGCCCTCGCGCGGCGCCTCATGGTCACGAAACAGAACATGACCGGCATGATCGCCCGCCTCGAACAGCTCGGCCTCGCCGAGCGACACGACGATCCGAACGATCTGCGCTCGTCCGGCGTCGCGCTCACGCGCCGCGGCCGCGGCGTCGTCGACAAGGTGCGCCCCGCGTATGACGAATGGGTCCGTTCCATCGGCGCCGAGCACATCTCCGAGCGCGACCTGCAATCGCTCACGCGGGTCGTGGCGCGGCTGATCGACGCGCTGTCCGCATAGCCGGCCCGACGTCGTCGGGCAAGAGCCCGAGGTACGATGGACATCGATGCCGATTCCAATTTCGGACCTGCCCGGTCATCGCGCACTTCACCAACGCGCCGTAGCCGCACTCGAAAGCTGCGTGGAAGTGCAATCGATCGACTTCAAGGAGTCGGCGCCCTGGGAAGAGCTTCAGCATAAGATCATTCGAACGACACTCGCCATGGCCAATCTGCGGGATGGCGGCGTGATCGTCATTGGCGTTAGTGAACGTGGGGACCAATGGGAGCTTCCTGGCATCAGCAACGAACACTTAGCGACGTATCAGGTCGATGACGTGATCGATGCGATCCACAAGTTCGCCTCACCCTCTGTCGACGTGATACTCGTCGTCGTACCATGGAATGCGCGCCGGTTCCTGTGCGTAAGCGTATCTGAGTTCGGCGCCACGCCGATTGTGTGTCGACGCGATGACCGCCAAACTCTCAAATCAGGCAGGGAGCAGTTTACGTTCGTCCTGCCGGTATGGCTCGCACAACAGAGGTGCGGTCTGCGGAGCAGATGCATGATCTCCTGGAATTGGCAGCCGAGAAACGCGCGCGCCGCATTCTAGAGACTGCGAGAAAGATCGGATTAGAAGCACCACCGGCACGAAGGGCGTTTGACGAGGAACTCGGAGGGCTTTGATGACCGCCTCAGCGATTACGTCTATGGCTCCTCTAGCGGTGCCTGTCTTGCAGCATCCGCACTGGCGAGTCAATCTTCGTCCGTCGACATACGTAGCCAGCCGTGTCCAGACGCTGTCCGACTGCATCGATCTTCTCCACAAGACACGCGTTCGCCTTCGCGGATGGGATTTCCCGTTTGTTCCCACGCAACCAGAATTCGAATTTGGCGATACATGGGTTGCTGGGTCAAGCGACTTCATGGGTCATCTCGAATACTGGCGCTTTTATCAAAGCTCACAGTTTCTATACTTGGGTAGTGTGCGGGAGGTGACCGATCCGGAATGGGCCGAAAAGATTCGGACGACGATGAAATGGCATGCCCGAGATCGCGTCAACATTGACGAGGTGCCCGGGTTTCTCTCTGTAGTCGAATGCGTGTATAACCTCACAGAATATTTCGAGTTCGCCGCACGCCTCGCGCAGGCGGAGGTATATACCGATTCAGTTACAGTCTCGATATCTATCAAGGGCATCAAGGGGTTTATGCTAGCGGCCGACCACAACCGTTTGTGGAAGCCAGACTTTGTCGCAACGCAGGACGAGTTTCACTATTCGCACGCATACTCTCCTGCGGACCTTGTTTCGTCCGCCGCAGAGGAAGCACTGCGTTGTACAACGTGGCTCTTCGAGCGATTCGGGTGGCTACACCCGAATCTCGACGTTCTCCGGTCAGACCAGCAGAAGTTGTTGACGCAAAAATTCTGATTCAGCGAGCTGGTGATCCGGCGACCTTCCAGGCACCGCCCGGCCCCACCACCCGATTCCGCCCCGCTTCCTTCGCCTCGTAAAGGCGCGCGTCCGCGGTTTGGAAGAGCGCCTCGCGATTGAGGCCGTCAATCGGATACAGCGCGGCGCCGATGCTTACGGTCACGATCGCTCCATCCGGCGGGGCGGGGAGCGCGGCGATGTTCGTGCGGATGCGTTCGGCGATCGTGACGAGCGACGCGGCGTCGACCTGCGGGACGACCACGGCGAACTCCTCGCCGCCATAGCGCGCGGGAAAGTCGACGGCGCGCACCGTTTCGCGGATCGTCTGCGCGACGCGGCGCAGCGCCTCGTTGCCGGCGAGATGACCGTACGTGTCGTTGTAGTTTTTGAAGCGATCGAGATCGAGGACGAGGATGCCGAACGTTTCCGGATAGCGATCCGCGCGCTCGAGCTCCGCGTCGATGCGCTCGCGGAAGGCGCGGAAGTTCGGCAGCGCGGTGAGCTCGTCGGTGCGCGCGCGCGCCTTCAGCTCGTCCGCCATGTGATTGAACGCGACGCCCAAGGTCGCGATCTCGCGATCTCCCGCGACAGGCGCGCGCGCCGTGAGATCGCCCGCGGCGATGCGATCGGCGGCGGCGGAGAGCTCTTCGATCGGCTTCACCACCTTGCGCAGCGTGGTCTGCACCGCCGCGAACGACAGCATGGCCACGATCCACGCGACCGCGAGTCCGCTCGACATCATCCAGCGCGTTTCGTTCTCGAGCTCCGGCAGCTGCCGCGCGATCGTTTCCTTGCGCGCGGCGGCGAGCTGCAGCGCCTCGTTCACGATCGCGCGCGACGTCGTATCGAGATCCACCGCGCGCGGCGACGGCTCGTGGATCAGCATGCGATACGCCTTCACGCGGCCGCGCAGCGCGTTGAGATCGAACGTCGCCAGCGACTCGTCGTTGAGCAGCTGCACGACCAGGCCGTAGCGCGACGCCGGTTCGAGTCCCGCGGTGAAGCGCGCGTGAAACGCGTTCTGCGCGCGGATCAGCTCCTCGAGCGCCGCAACCGCCTTCGTCTCGACCGACAGCAGCCGCGTCCAACGCGCCTGCGCGCGTTGCGCGCGCCAGCTCAGGCCGAACGCCATCGCGAAGAGCGCGAGCGTGAACGCTCCGGTGAGCCAGAGCACGCGCGAGCGGAGATGGCGGCGGGTCACCTGCCGAGGATAATCGGCGAGTGGTGGACCTCAAAGCGATCTACCTCACAACGCTGGAACGTTGCGCGCCGGAGCGGCTGATTCGCGCGCACGTCACGCCCGACTTGCCGCGCAACGTCGTCGCGATCGGCAAGTGCGCGGGCGCGCTGCTGGACGGCGTGGCCGCGGTACACGACGTCGCGCACGCGTTCGTCGCGTTGCCGGACGGATATCGGGCGCCGGTCACGCACGCGGAGATTCACCGCGGCGGACATCCGCGGATGACGCACGCGAGCTTCGAGGCTGGACGCGCGCTCCTCGACTTCGTCGATGGTCACGACGACATCCTGTTCCTCGTGTCCGGCGGCGGCTCCGCGTGCGTCGAAGTGGCGCTGCCGCCGCACAGCGAGGCGGAGCTCATCGAGGAAAACGCGCGGCTCGTCGCGAGCGAGCTGCCGATCGGCGCGATCAACGCGCGGCGTCGCGCGCTCTCCGCGATCAAAGGCGGCCGCCTCGGCGCGCGCGTGCGTGGCCGCGCCGTCGCGCTGATCTACTCCGACGTCGCGCGCGGACGACTCGACGACGTCGCCAGCGGCCCCGTCGCGAACGGCACGCTCATCGCCGACAACACGACGCTCGTGCGCGCGGCGGCGGAGGTCATCGGCGAGCGCGCGGTTGTCATCGACGAACAGCTCGAAGCCGACGTCGAAGACGTCGCGCGAACGCTCGCGTCGACGAAGCTCGCGCGCGGCCGGATCCTCGTCGCCGGCGGGGAGCCGACGGTGCGCATTCGCGGCGACGGACGGGGCGGACGCTGCACAGAGCTCGCGGTGCGGTTCGCGATGCATTCGCGCGCGGAGGCGCTCTTCGCGAGCTCGGACGGCGTCGACGGCAACAGCGGCGTCGCGGGCATCCATCTGACGCGGCGGAACGAGCGTCTCGACGACGCCGTCGCGAACGCGGAACTCGCTGTTTCGAACTCGTATCGGATCGCCGCGCAAGTCGGTGAGCCGATTATGATTGCGCCGACGGGGAACAACCTGCGCGACCTGTTTCTCGTCACTGCAGATGAGGCGTTCGGCTAGGCCCGTCGTTCGCAAGCAAACGCCACGGTTGTTCCCGGCCCACGAATGAGCATCAACGACCCGGCAGATCCATTGCTGCCTCCCTCGCGGGAGAAGCGCCATCGCTCCGCGCGCGAACGCCAGCGCCGCGGTCCGATGTGGGGGTGTCTCAAGGCGCTGATCTGGGTCTTCGGCGTCGCGGCGGTTCTGCTCATCGTGCTCGTCGGCGGCGGCTGGTGGTACCTCGGTACGTCGAGCTTCGCCGGCCTCGTGAAGCTGCGCATCGAGAAGACCCTCGAGACGCACCTCGGCCGCAAGGTCACGATCGGCAGCGTCACGATCGTGCGCACGCGGCCGCAGCGCGTGATCCTCAACGACCTCCGCATCGCCAACGCGCCGGGCGGCAAGGCGCCGTACTTTGCGACCGCGCGGCAGATCGAGATCACCGGCGGCGTCGAGTCGTTCTGGGGACGCGCGATCAAAGTCGACCGCGTCGACGTGCGCGATCCGCATCTCTGGTTCGAAGTCTTCCCGAACGGCTCGCCGCTCGTGCACAACTTCCCGCACTGGACGAGCGGCCCGAAGTCGCGCACGGAGATCGTGCATCTCGACATCGGCAAGATGTACGTGACGAACGGCGCGTTCGATTTCCTCGACCGCAAGCATGACATCACGGCCATCTCCACGAAGCTCGACTCGCAGATCACGATCTCGCGTGCCGAGGATCTGTACGAGGGGATTTTGAGCAGCCCGCTCGTGCGCGTGCGGCTGCAGGACTACGAGCCGTTCGATCTCGATCTGCACGGCGGCTTCCGCTTCACGCCGAACAAGCTCGCGCTGCGCTCGGTCGCGCTCAAGGGCCGCGGCATCGAGGCGTTTCTCTCCGGCAACGTCGCGCCGCTCGCGGACGGCGTGTACGACCTGCGCGTCACCTCGCAGATCGCGCTCGAACGCGTGCGCGAGATCTTCCGCGTCGAGAAAGTGCTCGCGGGCACGCTCGCACTCGACGGGCGTCTCAGCGGCAAGCAGGGTGAGTTCACGCTGCAGGGCGGCTGGACGACGCCGAAGCTCACCGCGGACGCGTACACGCTCGCGAACGCGAAGGGCACGCTCGACGTGCGCGGCGACCACCTAACCATCGACGTGACGAAAGCCGGTTACGGCGGCGGCACCATCGGCGCTCACTACACGCTCGCGCAATACGCCGAGCCGTATCCGATGCAGGTCGACCTGCGTTACTACGGAATCGCGCTCGAACAGCTCTTCAACGACTGGACGGTGGAGAACACCGGCATCCGCGCCGCCGCGACCGGACAGCTCTCGTATCACTGGAACAAGGACAAGGTGCTCGAAGGCGCGGGCGAAGGCACCGCGAAGCTGTCCAAGGACGCCGTCGCGTTCTCGAACGCGCGCTATCCGATCGGCATCGCCGGCAGCACCGACTTCGCGCTCGACAACGGCGTGGTCACGTTCCGCCGCGCGGAGCTCGACACCGATCACTCGCACGTCAGCCTCACCGGCACGCTGGCCATCGAGAAGATCGTCACGAACTTCCAGACCACGATCCGCAGCGCCGACTTCTCCGAGCTCGACCGCCTCGGCTACAACTTCGCGCACAGCGCGGGCAAGAAGGACTACACGCTCCTCGGCCTCGGCGGCGGCGGGACGATCACCGGCACGGTGAGCGGGCCGATCGACAAGCCGCAGGTCGCCGCGCACATCGTCAGCAGCGCGACGCAGTACAACAATGTGCTCCTCGGCGACTCCGACATCGACCTGCGCTACGACGGCAACGCGAGCACGCTCACGTTCGAGCGCGCGTCGTTCGTGAACGGGCAGGGGCGGCTCGCGCTCAGCGGCACCGTCGCGTTTCCGGAGAACGGCAAGCCGCGCTTCGACATCGCCGTCGACGCGAATGCCTATCCCGCGCAGCGCGCCATCGACGCCGTCGGACTCGATCTCAAGATCGGCGACGGGCTGGCGACGGGACGGCTCATCGTCGCCGGCACGCCCGACGATGGACGCGCGACGTTCGTCAACGTGAACGTGCGCCGCGCGAATGCGAGTCTCGCGCTGAACGGCACGCTGCACTGGCTGCCGGGCAAAGGCAACGTCGCGTTCGACCTCGACATCGCCGCGACGAACTTCCCGGTCGGCGACATCATCGCCTTCCTCGACCTCGGCACGTTCCCCGTGAGCGGCGATCTCACCGGCAAGCTGCGGCTGTCGGGCACGAAGCAGCAGCTCGAAGGCAGCGGCACGGTTGCCGTGAAGAACGGCGTCGTCTACGGCGAGCCGGTGAACCTCGCCAGCGCCGACATCACGTTCACGCAGGGACGCGCGCGCCTGACGAACGTGCTCGTGCAATCGCCGGCCGGCGAGATCCGCGGCGAAGGCGAGGTCGATCTCAACAACCAGAACTTCAGCTACAACATCACCTCGAGCAGCATCAACCTCTCGAAGCTGAAGGTCCTCGAGAGTCTGAAGGATCTCCTCGGCGGCAACGTCGTGCTGAAGTCGACCGGCGCGGGCACGTTCGCGCAGCCGGAGCTCGTGGTCGAGGCGACGCTCAACGACGCCACGCTGCGCGGACTCTCGCTGCCGGCAGGCGCGGCGCCGCCGTCGCTCTACATCGCCATTCGCAACGGACGGCTCGTCGTGCGCGGCAACATCGCCGACATCGTCACGATCGAAGGCGAAGGCGCGGTCGGACCGAATCTCGCGGTCGACGGCAACGTGCGCGTGACGATCACCGACATCGCGCGCGCGCTCGCCGTCTCGCCCGCGACGGCGTCGCTGCCGGCGTCGGGCAACATCGTCGTCGATCTGAAGCTCGGCGGACATCTCACGCCGATCGAGGCGCTGACGATCGACGCAACGGCTCCGGTGTTCAACCTCCAGATCGCCGACGAGACGTTCTCCACGCAGCAGCCGCTGCACATCGCGCTGCGCAACGGGCGCGTCGAGCTCGACACGTTCGCGTTGCAGAGCGGCACGTCGATGTTCACCGCGAACGGCTTCGCGGAGCTGATCGGTGCGAAGCGGCTCGACGTCGACGTGCGCGGCCGCGTCGAAGCGGCGCTGCTGCAACTCTTCGCGACGGGCTTGCGCGCCGACGGCCACATGGACGTCGCCATGAGCGTCGACGGCACGCTCACCTCGCCGCAGATCACCGGCACCGCGACGCTCGAAAACGCGCAGGTGAAGTTCGCCGGCTTCCCGCAGCTCATCGACCAGATCAACGGCCGGCTCAACTTCCGCGGCGACCGCATCGAGATCGAGCAGCTGCGCGCGACCGTCGGCGGCGGCACGATCGTGATGGGCGGTGCGATCCTGCTCGACGGCATCAAGCCGCAGTCGGCGCGCATCACGCTGCAAGGCACCGACGTCGCGGTGCGCTACTACGAGGGCGTCACCGTGCAGGGCAACTTCACGCTGCTCCTGTCTGGCGATCTCGACAAGGCCGTGCTCACCGGCGACGTCGACGTCACGCGCGCGCTCTACTTCCGCGACTTCGACATCCAGCAGACGCTGCTCAACGTGATCCTCGCGCGCAACCGCGTGACGCCCGTCAGCGCCGCGACGTGGCAGGACCGCATCGGCCTGCGCCTGCACCTCAACGCGCCCGGCACGCTCGCCGTGCGCAACAACATCGCCGACGTCACCGGCAGCGCGACGCTCGACGTGACCGGCACCGTCGCGAACCCGGTCATCCTCGGCGAAGTCACGCTCGACGAAGGCGGCACCGTGCGCATCCAGAACGTCGACTACCGCGTTTCGCGCGGCACGGTCGCGTTCCAGAATCCGTTCCGCATCGATCCCTACTTCGACGTCACGATCGAAGGCACGGTCAACGGCTTCGGCACCGAGGCGGAGTCGGGACCGTACGACGTCACGGTGAACATCACCGGCACGCTCGACCGCATCACGCCGACGATCACCAGCGATCCTCCCGCGAGCGACATCACGCTCTTCTCGATTCTCGGCTTCGGCGGACTGGGAATGGGACCGACCAACGGCACGCAGCAGCCGGTCGGCGCGGTCGGACAGTCGCTGCTCTACCAGAGCCTCGTCAATCTCGTCGGCGCGCGCGTCTTTCCGTTCGTCGACTCGTTCGCGTACGACCCCGGCACGCTCGAAACCGGCACCGGCTCGGGGCCGAAGGTCACGTTCGAGAAGCGCCTCTCGCCGAAGATCCGGTTCCTCCTCGTCTACTGGCTCGACAACCAGCAGAGCCGCCAGGTGCTCGAGTGGACGGTGAGCCGCGACTACTCGCTGCAGCTCACGCGCGACCAGACCGACGAGTACCGCATCGACGCGCGCTTCCGCCGCCGCTACGACGCGCGCTGGAGCTTCCGCGACGCGAAGGAAGACGACTACGCCACCGCCGCGACGATCAGCAGCAGCGGCACGCCGGGACAGACCACGACGACGCCGGCGAATGTCGCGAACGCTGCAACTGCGACGAGCACCGCGCCGGTCGCCGCGCCGCCGCCATTGCCGGTGACCGCCGTCAACGCGCGCGCGGCGAACGGCAAGACCATCGCGCGCATCGACCTCCGCGCCGACGCGCGCTTCGACACCGCTACGGTCGCGCAGGAAGTCACGCTCAAGCCGGGACAGCCGGTCACCATGCGCGAGCTGCAGTCGTCGATCAAGAACCTCTTCGGCACCGGCAACTTCCGCGACATCCGCGTCGACGCGGCGAATGATCCCGCCGGCGTCGTGCTCACGTTCTCGCTCTTCCTTCACTACCGCGTGAACAACATCACCATCAGCGGCGTCGGACACAACGACCGCGCGCGCGCCGAGCGCGAGCTCACGGTGCGGCCGGGCGAGGTGCTCTCGCTCGACGACGTCAACGACAGCGCGCTCGCCGTCGAGGACATGCTGCATCGCTACGGCTACCTCGAGGCGATCGTCGATCCGTCGACGACCTTCGACCGCGCGCGCAACATCGCCGACGTCACGCTGGAGGTGACGCCCGGGCCACTGGCGAAGGTCGGCAACGTCACCATCGAAGGCAACACGGCGCCGTTCACCACCGCGCAATTGATCGGGCGGATGAAGCGCCGTCCCGGAAAAACGTTCGAGCGGCAGGACGCGCGCTTCGACGCCGAGCGCATGAAGAACTTCCTCCTGCGCCGCGGCTACCGTCGCGCCGACGTCACGTACGTGAGCGACACCTACGACGCCGCCACGCACACCGTCGCGCTGCGCTACCGCGTCACCGTCGGCCCGACCGTGCAGGTCGCGGTCAAAGGCGTGCCGCGCAGCATGGTCCGCAAGTGGCTGCCGTTCGCGCGCAACCAGGAGTACAGCGAGGACGCGGTCGACAAGGCCGCCGACGACATCACGCGCGGCCTGCAGGAGCGCGGCTACTACCTCGCCGCCGTCGACACGGAGAGCGCGCTCTCCGGCAACGTCTGGACGACGACGTTCAACGTCAGCCCGGGGCCGAAGCTGCGCCTCGCCGGCGTCACGTTCAGCGGCAATGCGAGAGTCACCGACAAGGCGCTGCAGAAGCTCGTGGCCACGTCGCCGAGCGGCGGCATCAAGCGCCTCGTCGCCACGATCTTCCGCCGCCCCACCGGCGTCACGCGCGAGCAGCTGAGCGGCGACCGCGATTCCCTCGAGTCGTACTACCGCCTCAATGGATTCTCCGAGGCGACCGTCGGGGAGCCGGCGGTCACGCCGAATGAGGCGGCGGGAACGATGACCGTCGACTTCCCGATCACCGAAGGTCCGCAGACGATCCTCACCACCGTCACGACCGAAGGCATCGATCCGAAAGAACATGGCAACGCGCCGAAGCCGGTGCTCAAGGCGGGCGATCCGCTCAATCCGCAGCTCGAGCACAACGACGTCGTCGCGCTGCAGACGTACTACGCCGACGCCGGCCATACGGAAGTACAGGTTGCCCCACGGGTGGAGCTCAGCACCGACAAAACGCAGGCGGTGCTGACGTATGTCGTGACGGAAGGGCCGCACGTGGACATCGGCGACGTCACCGTGCGCGGCAACACGTACACCGACCGCGACGTCGTGCTGCGCACGGCCGACATCCACGCGGGCCAGCCGTTCAGCTACACCGCGCTTCTCGCGGCGCAGCGCAATCTCTACGCGCTCGGTATCTTCAACCGCGTCGAGGTGCAACCCGAGCAGGCCGGCACGACCGTCGGCGATCGCAACGTCGTGCTGCAGGTGGAGGAAGGACGCAACCTCACGCTGACCGGTTCGGTCGGACTGCGCGCGCAACGCGGCACGGTCGGCGACGGCGTGCAGATCGAGCCGCGCGTCGCGCTCGCGGCCGCGCACCGCAACCTCTTCGGCACCGGCCGCTACCTCGGCATCGAGACGGTCCTCAGCCGCGGCCAGCAGAAAGAACAGGAAGCGTTCATCACGTACCGCGAGCCGTTCATCAGCCGCTGGAACGTGCCGCTGCAACTGCAGGTCTTCCAGACCGACGACGCCACGCGTCCCGGCACGCGCATCCTCCAGCGCGGTACGTCGATCGAGATCACGAAAGTCGCGCTGACGCGCACGCGCTGGTCGGTGCGCTACGAGTACAAGATCTCCGACTGCCGCGAAGGCGACGTCTGCGACGCGATCAACAGCGGCGATCCCGTCGAAGGCATCGACCGCTCGCTGCTCAACATCGCCATCTCCAGCCTCACGCCGACGTTCTTCTGGGACACGCGCGACGACATCATCGATCCGCACCGCGGCTTCTTCACCAGCGCGTCGATCGAGTACGCGTTCCCGCTCTTCGCCGCCGACGCGAACTTCACGAAGGAATTCGCGCAGGGCGCGTACTACCTGCCGCTCTCCACGCGCACCGTGCTCGCGCTCTCCGGCCGCCTCGGCCTCATTCAGCCGCACGGCATCACCACGCACGACGACGTGCCGCTGTCCGAGCGCTTCACCGCCGGCGGCGAGACCACGCACCGCGGCTTCATGACCGACCTCCTCGGCACGCTGTGCACCGATCCGCGCGACTTCGACAAGAGCGGCATCTGCCAGCCGACGCTCTTCCGCCGCATCGATCCCGAGACGCACGAGGAAGTCGGGCCGGTGCTGCCGCTCGGCGGCAGCGGCCTGCTGCTCTTCAACGCGGAGTACCGCTTCCCGATCGTCTCCAGTCTCGGCGGGGCGCTCTTCGCCGACGCGGGTAACGTCTACAAGGACGACACGATCCGCTTCGACATGCTGCGCTACGGCCTCGGCTTCGGCGTGCGCTACCTCTCGCCGGTCGGCCCGCTGCGCTTCGACCTCGGCTGGCCCCTGCAGCGCCGCGAGCACGAGCGCGCGTTCACGTACTTCATCAGCCTCGGCTACGCGTTCTAGAGAACGTGGCGTCGGGGCTCTCCCCGCGCGAGCGTACGCGGGGAGAGCGGGAGTTCACACCGTCAACCGCGGCGCATCACGAAGATCGCCGCGAGTCCGAGCAGCCCCGCCAGCGCGAGGAGACCGGCCTCGCTCGCCGTCGGCACGGGCGCCGCGGCCGCAGGCGCGCCGACGACGTCGCCGTTGATCATGATGTTGTCGATGAACGACGTGCCGGGCGTGACCACGAAGGCCGTGCCCTGCGTCGTGTTGTACGGAGACGTCGGCGTGTCGGTGCCTTCGTCCATCAGGATGTACATGTCGTCGAGCGTGCTGCTTGGGCTGCCTCCGGCGGCGAGGACTGCCGTGGCGATGTCGGCGGCACTGAAGGTGATGCGCGACCAGCCGTTGCCGAGGTCCGCACGCGCGCCATAGGCGCAGCCGAGACCCGTGACGAAGATCGCGCCGCCGTTGAGCACGAGATTGAGGCGCGGCGAGCCGGACCCGCAACTGCTCGAGTTCAGCACGTCGAAGCCGGCGCTCGTCAGCGCGCTGACCGGACCGCCTTCGAGCGGGGTGATGATGTCCGCGTAGGCATACGCGAACGTCGCCGTCGTGCAGCCTTTCTGCAGGATGATGCCCGGCGGCGGATTGCCCGCGACGTTCGTGAATGCACCCTGATCGTTGCAGGTGTTCACGTCGTCGTACGAGCCTGGTTCGACCGCGGTGATCGCCTGCCCGAATGCAGAGCCGGCGGAAACGAGAAGCACGATGAGACACAGCGTCAGCGTGGATTGCCGCATGCAGTCGCCTCCAATCGTTTTTGCGTGCGACGCAACGCTAACAGAGACGCGCGGCGAGGGAGGACGCACTTCCATACAGCCACAACGCCGCCCGCGGAGCCGCCCGCGCGTCAGACGGCGGATTCGACCGAGTCGGCGGCGTTCTGCAGACGCTCTTCTTCGAGCCGCGTGAGACGCGCGCGCAACTCCGACACCTCGGTCTGCAGACGCGTGAGCTCTTCCTGCACGGCCGCGCGCGCGATCTCCTGCAGCTTGCCCGTGAGCCGCCCGAGTTGATCGGTCTGGAACTGCGTGAGCCGGCTCAGCGGCTCGCCGAAAACCTCTTTGAGTAGCGATTCGAAATCCTGCGCCATGCCATGAGCGTCGTGCGAGAATCACGCCCGGGCCGCCGATGGACATCCGTTCGTTCGCCGACTTCTGGCCGTATTACGTGCGCGCGCATTCGCGACCGCGCACGCGCCTGCTCCACGCCACCGGCTCGCTGCTCGCGCTCGCGTCCGTCGTCCTCGGCATCACCGTCAGTCCGTGGTTCTTCCTCGGCGCGCCGCTCATCGGCTACGGCTTCGCGTGGTACGGCCACTTCTTCGTCGAGCACAACAAGCCCGCCACGTTCGGCCACCCGTTCTACTCGCTCGCCGCCGACTACGTGATGCTCTGGAAGATGCTCACCGGCACGATGGGCGCGGAAGTGGCGCGGCACTGCGCGTGAGCCGCCGTTTCGCGCTGCTATGATGCGGCGCGGAAGGAGTCGGGCTCATGGGCTTGCTGGAGGGAAAAACCGGAATCGTGTTCGGCGTGGCGAACAAGCGTTCGCTCGCGTGGGCCATCGCGCAGGCGCTCTCGCGCGAAGGCATGCGACTCGCCTTCACGTACCAGGGCGAGCGGCTGAAGGACAGCGTCGCCGCGCTCACCTCGACCTTGCCCGATTCGCTGCTCCTGCCGTGCGATGTGACGAATGACGCCGAAGTGGCCGACGTCTTCGGGCGCGTCGACGCCGAGCTCGGACGCCTCGACAGCCTCGTGCACTCCGTCGCATACGCGCCGAAGGACGATCTCGAGAACGAGTTCGTCAACACCTCGCGTGAAGGCTTCAAGCTCGCGCACGACATCTCCGCCTACTCGCTCGTCGCGCTCACCAAAGCCGCGCTGCCGCTGTTCGAGAAATCGGGCGGCGGCTCCGTCGTGGCGCTCACGTACTACGGTGCCGAAAAAGCGGTCGAAGGCTACAACCTCATGGGCGTTGCGAAAGCATCGCTCGAAGCGAGCGTCCGCTACCTCGCCGCGAACCTCGGCCCGCGCAACGTCCGCGTCAACGCGATCTCCGCCGGTCCCGTGAACACGCTCGCCGCGCGCGGCATCAAAGGCTTCACCGGCATGCTGCATCACCACGCCGAGAAAGCGCCGCTGCGCCGCAACGTCGAGCTCGAGGAAGTCGGCAACGCCGCGCTGTTCCTCGTCTCGCCGATGTCGAGCGGCATCACCGGCGAAGTGATGTTCGTCGACTGCGGCTACAACATCGTCGGGCTCTAATGAAACGCCTGTAGCCGGTCGCGCAGCTTCTTCATCCCGAGCTGCATGCGCGTCTTGATCGTGCCGAGCGGCTCGTTGAGCTTCGCCGCGATCTCCGACTGCGACAGCCCCTCAAAGTACGCGAGCTCCAACGCGACGCGCTGCGGTTCCGGCAGTTCGGCGAGCGCGCCGCGGACGGCGATGCGTTCCTGCGCGCGGATCACCTGGTCGACGCCGTTCGAGCGATCGGCGCCGTCGGAGATGATCGCCACTTCGCGTCCCGCTTCGTCTTCACGCTCGACGCGGATCCTGCGCGAACGCAGGCGGTCGATGCCGCGGCTGCGCGCGATCGAGATGAGCCACGCCACTTCGCTGCCGCGCAGCGCGTCGAACATCTTCGCGCTCGACCACGCTTTGACGAACGTCTCCTGCAGCACTTCCTCCGCGTCCTGCGCATTGCCGAGGATGCGGAGCAGGATCGCGTAGACCGTGGAGGAGTGGCGGTCGTACAACTCCTCGAACGCCGTGACATCGCCACGTGCGATCGCAGGAAGGAGTGCCGTTCCGGAGACCGTGGAGCTCATCGAATTGAGAGTGCTCCGCGATTTTACTCCTTCACGACCTCCGTGCCGTCCGGATCCGCCGGCGGGAAGTCGATGTCGGTGTTCACGCCGACGCGTCCCGGCCGGCGCGAGCCGGGCACGCCGCTCGGACGTCCCGCCGTTTCGCCGTTGCCGCTCTGGCCCGGCGTACCGCCGTCCCAGAATCCCTTGTCTTTCACATGCTCGCGGGGATTGCCTGCCATCGGTCACCTTTCAGCCGTAACTGCCTGAAAATCCAGCGTCTTGGCACTTCATTAGCAATTCATAATAACTGCAAAGGAGGACTTGCATGGTTGACAACGTCAATCCCAACAGCCAGTTCCACCCGTATCAGCCGCAGGATGCTACCCCGCAGACGGAATCGCGCAAAGCATCCGGCCTCGGCGGAATCCTCAATCGCGTCGGCATCGATCAGAGCAAGATCGATGCGATCAGCAATCGCATGAGCAATGTCGACGTGAATAAGGTCCGCGGCATGGCGCGCGACAACGGCCATCTCGTGCTCGGCGGTCTCGCCGCGCTCGCGATCGGCGCCGGGTTGCTGCGCAAGTATCGGTAACGTTCCGGCGGCGGGCGCTCGCGCTCGCCGCCGCCCACCGCCTCACGGCGTGTGCATCGTGTAGTTGACACGCAGGTGCGTGCCCGTCACCTCGCCGTACACCTGCACCATCGCTTGCTCGTGCGTCGTCGCGGCGCCGGAGGCGGTGATGTGAAACGCGCCTGACGCATCGCGCATCATCTTCGCGGACATCGTGCCCTGCCAGTCGCTCGCGGTGATCGTCGTCGACGCGCTCGTCACGAGATTCGCGGCCGCGAGCTCGGCGGCATTTTCCGCGAGTGTCTCCGCGACGACGCGCCCGCGGAACTTGCGCGCGGACTCCAGCGCGTGCGAGGAGTCGATCAGCATCAGCTCGATGAGCATGAAGTAGAGCAGCGACAGCACGATCGCGGTGATGAGCGCGATGCCGCGCTCGCCGCCGCGCGTACGGCGTTCAGTCGTGCGCGCGCGGCTGGAAGAGCTGATCGATGGCAATGCGGCCTTTCTGATCGCGTGCGGTGACGCGCACGCCGTACGGACGTCCGGGGATGTCGATCGCGTCGATGGCGAACTGGTTCGAGAACTCCGGCGGCAGACCGCGCGCGGTCCAGTCGGTGGTGATGCCGACGTTCGTCGCGTGCCGCACGGCGACGCCGGGCGACGAGAAATCCCAGACGATCGTCTGCAGCCCGCCGTTCGGTTGCACGCTTTCGAGGATGAGCGTCTGCGGCGTCTGCGAGTAACTGCCGGCGTTCGTCGGATACGGATTCGCGCCGTGCACGTCCTCGACGTCGCGCCGCAGCCGCGAGAGCACGGCCGCGACTTGCGGATGGCTCATGAAGTCGACCGGCATCCGCTTCTCGAGGTTGCGCATCTCGCTGGTCAGCATCGTCACGATGAGCAGGAACATGCCGAACACCGCCATGGCGATGACGACCTCCAGCAGCGTGTAGCCGCGCATGCGCGCGCGCCGCGTCACCACAGCGTGGAGCCTCCGGTGTCGACGCGCACGATCCCGAGCTTCGCCTGCCGGTCGCCGTGCTGCCAGCGGATGATCATCGTGACGTTCTTCACGCCCGGCTTCGGCGCGGCGACCTGCACTTCCGTCGCGAACGGCTCGAGCGGCGCGAGGACGGTCGTGTCGCTGAGAAACGTCGTCGACGGCGCGACCGCGGCGAAGTCGATGCGCCGGCGGTACTCGGCCTCGTTCGCCAGCGCCTGATACGCGAGCACAATCTCGTTCGCCTGGCGGAGGCGCCGCGTGCGCTCGACGAAGGCGGCCAGCGACGTCGTGATCACCAGCGTCAGGATCAGCAGCGCGACGAGAACCTCGACGAGCGTGAAGCCGCGCTGGCGCTGGCGCATGGAGGCGATTGTATTTGCGTTATGCTCCGCGACCGCATGAAACTCCGGTTCGCCCCTTCGCCGACCGGCTTCCTGCACGTCGGCGGCGCCAGGACAGCCATCTTCAATCTCCTTCACGCGCGGCACTTCGGCGGCCGCATGCTGCTGCGCATCGAAGACACGGACGTCGAGCGCTCGAAGCAGCATCACGCCGAGCAGATCGTCAGCTCGCTGCAGTGGCTCGGCGTCGCGTGGGACGAAGGTCCGGTCTACCAAAGCGACCGGCTCGACCGCTACCGCGAGCGCGCCGAAGAGCTGATCGCGAGCGCTAAGGCGTATCGCTGCTACTGCACCGTCGAAGAGCTCGACGCGGAGCGCACCGCCGCGGAATCGGCAGGCACCGCGTATCGCTACTCCGGCAAGTGCCGCCGCCGCGCGGAAGCGGGCGAGCCGCAGCCCGACGACGCGCCGCACGTGATCCGCTTCAAGGTCGGCTCCGGCGCGATCGAGTTCCACGACCTCATTCGCGGCGACGTGCGGTTCGAGGCGGAGCTCATCGACGACTTCGTGCTCATCCGCTCCGACGATCATCCGACGTATCACCTCTCCGTCGTCGTCGACGACATCGACATGGAGATCACGCACGTCGCGCGCGGCGACGATCACCTCTCGAACACGCCGAAGCACATCCTGCTCTTTCGCGCGTTCGGCGCGAGCGTGCCGTCGTTCGCGCATCTCCCGCTGATCCTCGGCGGCGACCGCAAGCGCCTCTCGAAGCGCACCGGCGCGACGTCCGCCGAGGAGTACCGCGACATGGGCATCGTCCCGCAGGCGCTCTTCAACTTCCTCACGCTCCTCGGCTGGAATCCCGGCGGCGACCGCGAGCTGATCTCGTTCGACGAAGCCGCGCAGCTCTTCGATCTCGCCGACGTCAACAAGGCGCCGGCGGTGTTCGATCCGGAGAAGCTGCTCTGGATGAACGGCCAGTATCTGATGCGCATGTCGGCCGACGAGATCCATCCGCATCTCGTCCCGTTCCTCGGCGACGATCCGCGTCCGCTCGAGGAGCTGCGCGCGGTGATCGAGTTGAACAAGTCGCGCGCGCGGACGTTGAAAGAGCTCGCGGAGCTGATGACGCCGTTCTTCACCGACGACGCATCGATCGACTACGACGCCGACGCGGTGAAGAAGCATCTGAAGGGCGACGACCTCGCCGGGCGCCTGCGCGAGCTGCACGACACGCTCGCGGCGACGGAGCCGTTCGACGTCGCGACGAGCGAGGCCGCGTTGCGCGCGCTGGCGGAAGCGCGCGGCGTCTCCGCGGCGAAGCTCATTCATCCGCTGCGGCTCGCGCTCACGGGACGCGGCGCGTCGCCGCCGATCTTCGACGTCGCGGTGGTGCTGGGGAAAGAGCGGACATTGCGGAGGCTGCAGCGGTTGATCGAGCGGCTGCCGTCGCTCGTCTGACTCAGCCCGCTTCCACCGCCCGCTGCGCGCGCGCCTTGTCGACGGCCGCGCTGCCGACGAGCCACCCCGCGCACACCGTCAGCATCCCAAGCGTGATCCAGACGCTGTAGCGGCCATCCGACGAATACGGCTCCGTCGCGGCGTGAATGGCTTCGCTGTTGGGGAGCACCTCCGCTTCCGCCAGCTCGTGAATCGAATAGAAGACGATCTGCGCGGTGAACAGCAGCAGGAAGAGGCCCGTGACCTGGAAGAAGCGCTTGAGGTTGATGCGATGGCCGAAGTGCGCCCACAGCCACGACATCGCGGCCGCGGCGGCGAGACCGAGCGCGCAGCCGAGCCAGAACCGGCCGACGCGCACCTGGATGAGCATCAGCGCCGTCTCCATGCCCTCGCGCGTGATCATGAACGCGGTGAAGACGAACGTGCCGAGAAGCGCGAGCGCGCGCGAGCCGCTCGTCGCGTGCTGCTCGAGCTTCTGTTCCATGTCGCGCTTCATGCGTGGCGCGACGCGCCACATGTGAATGACGAAGGTCGCCACGAGGATCGCGGCGACGAAGCCGAGCACCGCCTCCCACAGCGGCTGATTCACGCGCTGCAGCAGGTAGCCGAGGCCGAAGCTGGCGACGACGGAGAAGGCGATGCCCCACCAGACGGCGGGACGCAGCCAGTCGCGGCCGGTCTTCTTCAGATACGCAAAGATGATGGCCACGCTGAGAAAAGCCTCGAAGCCTTCGCGAAAGACGATGATGAGCGCCTGGAGCATGTCGGTTATTTCCTGAGTCGCGTCGCCTGGATCATCTTCACGCGATCCGGCGCGTCGGGAGTCTCTCCGCGGCGCGTGCACGACTCGCAGACGCCGAGGATCTGAAGGTTGTGAAAGGTGGGCGTGAACTTCTTCTTCTCGCAGATCGCGCGCTGGAGCCGCTCGATCTCCTCGTCGTGAAACTCGATGACGCCACCGCAGGTCGTGCAGATGAGGTGGTCGTGGTGCGAGTTTCCGCTGACGTGTTCATAGTGATAGTGGTCTTCGCCGAGGTGAACGCGGCGGACCATGCCCGACTTCACGAGGAGCTCGAGCGTGCGGTAGACCGTCGCGCGCGAGATCTTGACGCTCTTCTCTTTCATCTTGAAGAGCAGCTCGTCGGCCTCGAAGTGGTAGTGCGTGGAGAAGATCTCGCGCACGAGGGCCGTGCGCTCGGAGGTGAGCTTCAGCCCCTGCTGCTGCAGGAACTGCTGGAATCGGTCGACTTCTCGGGCGACGGCGGGCATGGAGACGAGTTGAGACTGAGTCTCAGTTTAGGGGAGAGCGGCGGCGGGCGTCAAGCGCGGGACGCCCGGCCGGCTCAGAGTTGCGTGCGCGCCGCGCTCACGGCGGAGCGGATGCTCGGCTGGCGCGGGTCGATCGTCAGCGACCGGTTCCAGAAGTCGAGCGCGCGCGCGAAGTCTTTTTTCTTCGCGTAGAAGATGCCGAGGTTGTTCAGCACCAGCGTCGACGACGGCTGCAGGCCGAGCGCGCGCTCGAGCTCCGGCAGCCCTTCGGTGTAGCGGCTCGCCTGCGCCAGCGCGGAGCCGAGGTTCGCCGCGACGTCGTACGACTGCGGGAAGATCTGCTTGCCTTTGTAGAGCAGCGCGATCGCGCGGGAGTTCATGTCGCGCGAGCGGTACAGGGCCGCGAAGTCGACGAACCAGCGGTCGGCGTTCGGCAATCCGTGCGCGACCGCCTGCACGAACACCTCGTCGGCGGCGGTGTACTGCTGCCGGTCGAAGAGCGTCATGGCCATGTTGAGATACGGCGCGGGACGGCTCGGATTGAGATCGATCGCCTTCTGGAACGCGTCCACCGCGTCCTTGAACTTGCCCTGCTTGCGCAGCTCGATGCCGAGGTTGTTGTAGTACGCGTAGGCGGCCCACTGCTGCGGCGGAATGGGCTTGTTCGCCGCGGTCTGCGTTTCGTCTTGATCCTCGAAGACCGGCTGCATCCGCGACGCATCGCTGAGATGCCCCACCGCCTGCAGCGTGTGCGTGTAGACGTTCGGATCGCTGATGGGCAAGCCGGCCACGGGACGCGTGTTGAAGAACTCGTTGTAGCTGACCACGCCGACGCTCGTCACCGGCGTGATGTCGCGGAACGCCCACGTCACGGCGTTGCCCGGCATCTCGGCGGACTTGGGCAAGCCGAGGATCGAGAGGACCGTCGGGACGACGTCGTAGATCGAGAGCGAATGCGAGCCGCGCGACGGCGCGACGTGATTGCCGTACGCGATGAAGATCCCCGGATTGCGGTGATCGGACAGCGCGCTGCGGCCGATCGGCTGCACGCGCGGACGGTTCTTGCCCCAGCGGAAGCCGTGCGCGGAGACGATGATGACCGTCGTGTCGTCGCTGAGGACCTTCATCCACTCGCCGATGAGCCGGTCGACTTCGGAGTAGTAATTCGCGACCGTCGGCCAGTAGCGGCGGTAGTTGGTCTCGTTGATGTCCTCGCGGTACGGCGGGTGGTACGGCGCGAAGAGGTGGTTGACGACGTCGGTGCCCTCGTACGACATCATCAACAGCAGCGGTTCCTGCTGCTGATAGAGGTTGATCGCGACGCGATGGTCGGTCCACGTTTTCGCGAGCACGTTGCGGAAGACGTTGATCGGATCGTTCGGATTGCCGCTCGCGACGGCCTGCTGGTACTCGGCGCCGGTGATGTTGAGGAAGCGCGCGACCTGCGCGTACTGAATCGAATCGGGCGTGACGTCGAGCTGGCCGACGCGCGGCAACAGCTCGCGCGGATAGACGGCGCTCCGCAGCAGCTCGACCGGCGCGTCGTACGTCACCGCGCTGTCGGGCAGCGGCGGCCAATCAGTCCACCAGTTGACCACTTCCGCGCGGCGCCCGAACGCTTCTACGATGTCCCACACCGCCGGCGCGCGGCGCGTGGTCGCATCGACCGGCCGCTTGCGCGCGGCGTCCATGAAATCGATGACGCCGTGGCGGTCGGGCGTGAGTCCCGTCGCGACGGTGGTCCAGACGAGCGGCGACACCGTCGGCTGGATGGTCTGCGTGGTTCCCGTCACGCCGCCGCGCGCGAGCGCCTGGATGTTCGGGATGCGCCCGTCATCGGAAAGCTCGGACAACAGCTCCCAGTCCGCGCCGTCGATGGCAAAAACGGCCACGCGTCCCGCGACGCCGCGCGCGCCGCGACGCAGCTCCGCGCGCTTCGCGTCGAGCAGCGCGCGCCGGTCCGGCTCGATGCGCGCGATCTCGAACGCGGTCACCTGCAGTCCGCTGCGGGCGAGATGTCCGGCGACGACGCGGCGCAGGACGTCGCGTCGCGTCGCGAACTGCGAGGTCGGCGACACGAGCTCTTCGATCGGCACCTGCTGCGTCACCGCCGACACGGCCTCGCCGACGCGCATGCGGATCCACGCGCTCCAGCCGTCGCGCACGAGCGTGCGCGCGTCCGGGATCTTCTCGCCCGGAATGCTGAAGCGCAGCCGGTAGCTGATCGTCACCGGGACGTGCTCTTTCGAGTAGATGCGCACGAGGTCGTCGCGCTGCGCCGCGCCGTCGCGCTTGTCGAACGACAGTCGATAGAACTGATGCGGCGGCAGGAACGTGACGTGGTTCGTGACGAGCCGCACTTTTCCGCTGTGCTTGTCGACGCCGAAGATCAAGCGGCGCGACGAGGGGAGGAAAAGGCTGATGATCACGTAGATCACCGCGGCCATCCCGACGAGGAGGCTCAGTGCACGGAAGAGTCTGGAGCGGAACATCTGGATTCGTGCCCAATGAAAGAAGGTTGCCAGGTGGCGCGGCCACCAGCGCTAAGGGCCCAGCCTATCCGCACGGCCGGCCCGGCCGGCTGCGCTCAGGGCCTAGCCTATCCGCACGTGCGGTTGCCCTGAAGAGGCTGATTACTTGCGGCGTTTCACCAGTTGTTTGACTTCGTCGTTGCCGATGGGGCTTTGGGCCGAGATGATCACCGCGGCGGTTCCCTCGCGAAAGAGCGGGATCGTGCAGCGGACGGTGGCCGTGCCGTCGGCGGCGGTCTTGCCGCGGAAGATGACGCGCGGCGGCTCGACCGTCGAGATCACTTTCACCTCGATGGCCGCGGCCGGAATCGGCGCCTGCGAGAGGCTCTTGCGCGCCGCGATGCGCATCTCGATCGACGCGCCGGCGAAGAAGTCGAGCTGGTCGAGTAGCGCGAGCTCGAGATGTTCGCTCTCCGCCTCCGACGCCAGGTAATCGATGATCACCTGATCGAGCGTCTTCTCCTCGGCGAGCGTCGACAGCGGCGCGGATCCCGAAACCGGCGCGGGCGCCGCGGGCGTTTCGAGCACGACGCTGCTGCCGTCCATCGTCGCTTTCTGCGAGGCCTTGGTCGTGTCCGCCGGCGCGTCGAAGCGGCCGCGCTTGATCGCGGCGATCATCGTGCGGTGCTGCTGTTCCATCAGCCCGCCGATCCATTTGTCGTCGACGCCGCTCTTCAGCTGCTCCGCGTACGAGGTCTTTTTCGACGCCAGAATCTCGCCGCCGACATACACGAGCGACTCGATGTAGGGGTTCCCGACACCTTTATCCTCGGTCTGCACGTGGTAGACCTTTTCGTTGTGTTTGATGTCGGTGTTGAAGCCGGTAATCACGCGAGCGGCTAATGTTAACAGACGCCTCGCGGCGTCAGTTCTGATCGAGCCACGCGCGCAGATACGCGATCTCGTCGCGCACGCGCAAGCGATCGTCGGCGGAAGGCATGAGCAGCAGATAGCGCTCGAAAAGCTCGATGGCCTGACGGTACGCGTGCATCTGCATCGCCAGCGCGGCGCGGTCGCGCACCTCGTACGCGTCGCGGTCGTCGAGAATGAGCAGCCGGTCGATCGACGCCGCCGCGCGCGCGAGATCGTGCTGCGCGAGATACGCCGCCTTCAGCTGCGCGAGCTCGCGCGCGAGGATCTCTTTCGGCGCGAAGGAGCGCAGGTGATGCTCGCGCAGCCTCACGCCGCCGCCGTACATCGCGTCGAGCAGCTTCTGCAGCTCGACCGTCGTCAGCACGCGCCCGCCGTCGAACGGATCGACGACGATCACGCCGAACGCGCCGCTGAATTTCACGAGAAAGCGTCCCGGCAGCGACACGCCCGCGGCCTCGATGCCCGCGCGGCGCGAGAGCTCGAGATACAGCACCGACAGCGTGATCGGCAGTCCCGCGTGACGCTCGAGCGCTTCGCTCAAAAGCGCGCTGCGCGGATCGTAGTAGTCGTCGTTCTCGCCGCGGAAACCTTCCTCGTCGAAGAGCACGCGGTTGATCGTCTCGACGATCCGCTCGACGTCGCGCGAGCCTTCCAGGCGCGCGCGCACGCAATCGCTCCACTGCTGCACGTGACCGAGGTGGCGTTCGACGTCGACGGCGGGATTCTCTTCGAGCGCGATGACGAGCGAGGCCTCGACGAGATCGAGCAGCGCATCGGGCCGCGCGGCAAGCTCGAGGAACCGCCGCCGTGCGAGAGCAGGATGAGTCAGGAGGCGGCCCGGCTGCATTCGGTCAGTTTCCTCCGCAACGTCTCGTCGATGGACATCTTCGATTGTCGTGCCCAGTCGAACAGCACGACCACGACCTTGCTCGTCGCCGCGACCTCGCCGCCTTCCTTGCGGATCTCCGCGAGGAATTCGAAGGAGCTGTTGCGGATCTCGCCGATACGCGTGGCGATCTCGATCGGTTCGACGCCGAGCTGCCTGCGGTAGTCGCAGTCCGCGTGCGCGACGATGAAGGTGATCTCGCGCGGCTCGCGCGCGCCCGTCGCGGCGAACCAGAGCAGCGTGCGGCCCCATTCGAGGTAGCGGAAGAAGACCGCGTTGTTGACGTGGCCGAACGCGTCGAGATCGCTCAGCACGACCTGATGCGGCACCACGAACCACCCGTCACGCCACGTACCGCTCACTGCGCCGCTCACGAAGTCATTGTACGGCGGCGCTCGTCGCGAACGGCATCGTTCCCTTCGTGCACGCCTGCAGGTAACGCCCCGGCAGCGGATGATCGAGGTACGGCGCGATGATCGCCGACGCCTGCACGAGCCGGTTGAGATCGACGCCCGTATCGACGTTCATCTTCTCCAGCATGTAGATGAGATCTTCCGTCGCGAGATTGCCCGACGCGCCGGGCGCGTAAGGACAACCGCCGAGACCTCCCGACGATGCGTCGAACGTGGCGATGCCCATCTCGAGTGCCGCGACCGTGTTCGCCAGCGCGGTGCCGCGCGTGTCGTGAAAGTGCATCGCCAGTTTCGACGCCGGGATCACCTGCAGCAGCACGCCGATGACGCCCTGCACCTGCATCGGCGTGCCGACGCCGATCGTGTCGCCGACGGAGACTTCGTAGCAACCGAGGTCGAGGAGACGGGCGGAGACTTCGAGGACTTTTTCAGGCGGCACGTCGCCCTCGTACGGACAGCCGAACGCGGTGGAAACGTACCCGCGCACGCGCATTCCTTCCTCGCGCGCACGCGCCACGACCGGCGCGTAGTTCGCGAACGAATCATCAATGGACATGTTGATGTTGCGCTTATTGAAGGTGTCGGAGGCGGCGGTGAAGATCGCGATCGAGCGCACGCCCGCTTCGATCGCGCGTTCGAATCCTTTCAGATTCGGCACGAGCACCGGGTACTCGACGCCGGGATCCTTCGGGATCTCGCGATAAACCTCCGCGCTGTCGGCCATCTGCGGCACCCATTTCGGCGAGACGAACGCACCCGCCTCGATGACGCGCAGCCCGGCGTCGCCGAGCGCGGTGATGTAGGCGACTTTCGCCGCCGTCGGGATCGTGACCTTCTCGTTCTGCAGTCCGTCGCGCGGACCGACTTCGACGACCTTGACGTGATCAACCGTGATTTTCATGTTCGGTGACGTCGACCAGCTCGACTCCCGGCTGCACCATTTCCCCTTCCGTGCAGTGAATCGCGGCAACGGTGCCGTCGCGCGGCGCGGTGATCTGGTGCTCCATCTTCATCGCCTCGAGGATGACGAGCGGCGCTCCCTTCGCCACAACGTCGCCGGGACGCACGAGTATTTTCAACACCGTGCCCGGCATCGGCGCGCTCGTCGATTGCTCGCGATGCCGCCCCTTCGCCCGCGCGCCTTTGTCCGCCACGTCCGCGAGGTAGCTCTCGCCCTCGAACGCGAAGTGAATCGTCGAGCCCTGCACGACATACGGCACGAGGTACGTCCGGCCGTCGATGCGGACTTCGAGCTCTTCCGGACGGACGGCCACAATCTCGAGCGGCTCGTGCGCGGGATCGACGTCGTACGACGTGCCGCCGATGGTGACGACCTTCACTGTCATCGCGAGTATCTCGATCCCGGCGCGTCGAGCGCCACGCCGCGCGCGCACAGCGGACACGCGCTTTCTTCGTACGTCTCCAGCGAGAGCGCGAGCAGCGATTCATACGGCGCGTCAAACGGGTTCGGCCTGCCGCTGCGATTCAGGATCGATGCGAATCCCGCCACGACGCCGCCATGCTGCGCGACGACGTCCGCGGTCTCACGCGTCGACTTGCCGGTCGTCACGACGTCTTCGACGATGACGACGCGCTCGCCGTCGCCGATCGCAAATCCGCGCCGCAGCGTCATCGCACCGTCTTTGCGCTCCGTGAAGATCGACGGGAGGTCGAGCGCCGCCGCGACCGTGTATCCGATGATCACGCCGCCCAGCGCCGGCGCGACGATCTTCTGCGCGCCGAGCGTCCGCACGCGCTCGCCCAGCGCCGCGCCGATGGCGTTCGCGTTGCGCGGATGCTCGAGCAGCTTCGCGCACTGCACGTAGTTCGGGCTGTGCAGCCCGGACGAGAGTCGGAAGTGGCCGGTGAGCAGCGCGCCGGTTTCCTCGAGCAACGCGCGCAGGTCGAGGGTCATGGCGCGCGAGAATAGAATGCGCTCCGAGGTGAACGCAACATGGGCACACTGAGCGAGAAGATCCGCGCCGATCTCACCGAAGCGATGAAGGCGCAGGACAAGGAGCGCCTCTCGACGATCCGCATGCTGCAATCGTCGATCAAGAACGAGCAGATCAACCTCGGCCACGAGCTCTCCGACGAAGAAGCGCTGACCATCATCCGCAAGGCGGTCAAGCAGCGCCAGGATTCGATCGAGCAGTACACCAAAGGCAACCGCCCCGAGCTCGCCGAAAAAGAACGCGGCGAGATGGAACTGCTCAAGTCGTATCTCCCGCCCGAGCTGACGGACGAGGAAGTCGAAGCCGGCATCCGCGAGATCGTCGCTTCGACCGGCGCGCAGTCGAAGAAGGACATGGGCAAGGTGATGAAGGAAGCGACCGCGCGCTACAAAGGCCGCGTCGACGGCAAGAAGGTCCAGGAGATCGTGTCACGCCTCCTTCCCTGAACCGCTACGCGCGCCAGATCGCACTCCCCGAATTCGGCGAAGCCGGCCAGGAGAAGCTGCGCGCCGCCTCCGTCCTCATCGTCGGCGCCGGCGGCCTCGGCTCACCCGCCGCGACCTACCTCGCCGCCGCCGGCGTCGGCACGATCGGCCTCGTCGACTTCGACAACGTCGACGCGACGAACCTCCACCGCCAGATTCTCTACGGCACGTCCGACGTCGGCCGCCCCAAACTCGAAGCCGCACGCGCGCGCCTCTCCGATCTCAACGACGAGGTACGCATCGTCACGCACTCCGCGCGCCTCACGTCCGAGAACGCGCTCGAGATCCTCCGCGCCTACGATGTCGTGCTCGACGGCACCGACAATTTCGCCACGCGCTATCTCGTGAACGACGCGTGCGTGCTCCTCAACAAGCCGAACGTGTACGGTTCCGTCTTCCGCTTCGAAGGCCAGGTCTCCGTCTTCGCGACCAACGACGGTCCCTGCTATCGCTGCCTCTATCCCGAGCCGCCGCCCCCGCACCTCGTGCCGAACTGCGCCGAAGGCGGCGTCCTCGGCGTGCTCCCCGGCATCATCGGCACGTTCCAGGCCACCGAGGCGATCAAAGTCATCGCCGGGATCGGCACGACGCTCGCCGGACGTCTGCTACTCTTCGACGCGCTGCGGATGACGTTCCGCGTGCTCAAAGTCGCGAAACGCTGCGACGCGCACGCCGCCATCACGCGGCTCATCGACTACGAGGAGTTCTGCAGCCCCGTGCACGAAACGACCGACATCACTCCCGCCGAGCTCTCCGAACGCATCGCGCGCGGCGACGCACTCGTCCTCGTCGACGTCCGCGAGCCGCACGAATGGAACGCCGGCCATCTCGCCTCCGCGCAGCACATCCCCCTCGGCCAACTCCAACGCCGCATCGACGAGATCCCCCGCGACGCCGAGATCGTGATGATCTGCCGCTCCGGCGGCCGCAGCGCCCACGCCCAACAGTTCCTCCAGGCCTCCGGGTATTCGAAGGTCAAGAACCTAGTCGGCGGCATGTCCCGCTGGTCGCGCGAGATCGATCCGTCCGTGCGGGTGGTGTAGGACGACCGGGAGGCCTCCGGCGGGCCGGCGCGGCCGGCAGCGCTAAGGGCCTAGCCTAGACGCACGTGCGGTCGCGGTTAACGTCGTTGAAGGCAGCAGCACGTGCGTACTGGCTAAGCCCTTAGCGCTGCCGGCCGCGCCGGCCCGCCGGAGGCCCCTCGGTCATCCCTCACCGACGCCGCCCGAACATCACGACGATCGACTTGCCGGTGGCGGGGCCTTTGGTGGAGCCGTCGATGATGGCGATGCCGCATTCGTCGAAGTCGGTGGAGAGGATGTTCTCGCGGTGGCCGGGCGATTCCATCCACGAGTCGACGAGGAGGTGCGCGGTCTCGAAACCGTTCGCGAGATTCTCGCCGGCGAAGCGGTAGGGATAGTGCTCGACGGTGAGCCAGACGAAGGGCGACGTGCCGTCGGGCGACTCGTGGCTCCAGTACTCGGTGTCTTCCATGTCGCGCATACGATCGGCGGCGACGGCGTTGAGGGTCGTGTCGAGCCGCAGCGGCGGAAGGTGTTGCTCGGCGCGATAGTCGTTCATCAGCGCGAGCACGTTCTCGGCGTTGATGTCGTTGTTCGTTGCGGCAAATGCGCGCACGGAGGCGCACGCAAACGCGAGGAGGACCAGGGCTCGTTTCATGGGACTCAGTGGACGCCGTCGGGACGCACGCGCAGGAAGAACGTGCACGCCTTGCCGGTCTTCGATTCCACCCAGACGGAACCCGCGTGCGCGACGGCAAATTCACGCGTCTTGAAGAGCGCGCGGCCGGTGCGTTCGGTGGACGAGGGATTCCAGGCGAACGACGGTTCGAAGATCGTCTGCCGCAGCGCTTCGGGGACGAGCGGCCCGTTGTCCATCACGAAAAACAGCAGCAGCGGCTTCCCCTTGTGCTCCATCCAGCGCACGCCGATCACGACCTGGCCGCCGGCGGGTACGTAGTGCAGCGCGTTGTCCATGAGGATCGCGAGCGCGTCGGCGAGCTGCTCGTGATCGGTCATGCGTTCCTCGAGTTCCTGCACGTCGACCTCGAAGGCGATGCCTTTCAGGTCCGCGTACGCGCGGAAGCGCTCGGCCACGCGGCGCACCACGTCGGTGACGGTCGGGACGGGACGCGCGGCGCTCGACTCCGCGACTTCGGGCGCGAGCTCGAGCGACGACAGCACCTGCTCGAGTCCCGCGGCGGAGTCGGCGAGGAAGTGATCGTTGCGCGTACGCGCCGCGGCGAGCAGCGAATCGCGCAACGCGCGCAGCGGGCTGAAAACGGTTTCACGAACGTACGTGACGAAGGAGGCGTGCGCCTCGTTGGCCACGTCCGTTTCGCGGAAGACGAGCACCGCGCCACTGGCGCCGCCCGACATCGGCACGAGCGTGTAAATGAAGTTGCGGTTGCCGATGCGGATGCCGGCGGTCGTCGGCACGCTGAGGTTCGTCACGCGGATGCCCGCGCGCGCTTCGAAGGCGGCGACAGAGGCGAGATCCGACTGCGACGCATCGAAGAGCTTCTTCGCCGCGTCGGAGACGAACTTCACACTGCGGTCGGGTCCGAGAAGGATCGAGGCGGCGCCGGAGGCGACGAGGAGATTCACGACGCTCGTGATCGCGGGCGACGCGGACTCCACGGGAAACGGCAGGATCGGAGCTTTTGGAAACGGATCGGGCTGCAGTTGCGGCGCGGTTGCTTCCGCGCTGCGCGACGGTGTTGGAGGCGTCGCATCCGGTGCGGACGCGCCGCTCACGAGCTTGTCGATGGAAGTCGGTGGGTTGGATTTTTTGCGAGGCTTGTCGCAGCGCTCGCAGAGGATGCCGCTCCCCACCTCCGCACCGCACATGAAGCATTTCCGGGCCATGATCTCGATCCGCCGAGCGACCGATCTTACGCGCCTTCCTCGGCTCGCGACAAGTACGATAGAGTCCGCCGCCATGAAGAACATCGTCGTCATCGGCGGCGGCACGATGGGCAACGGCATCGCCCATACCGCCGCGGCGAGCGGCTTCGACGTCGCGCTCGTGGACGTCAGCGAGGCGATCCTCGACCGCGCGTTTTCGACCATCACCGCGAACCTGCAGCGCGGCGTCGACAAAGGCAAGATGACCGCGGAAGAGCGCGACGCCGTGCTCGCGCGCATCTCGCGAAAAACGGATGTCGCGAGCGTTGCCGACGCCGACATCGTCATCGAGGCGATCATCGAACAACTCGACGCGAAGACGCAGCTCTTCGCCAGGCTCGACGAGGTCACGAAGCCGGAGTGCATCCTCGCGTCGAACACGTCGTCGATCTCCATCACGAAAATCGCCGCGGCGACGAAACGCCCCGAGCAGGTCATCGGCATGCACTTCATGAATCCGGTGCCGGTGATGACGCTCGTCGAAGTGATCCGCGGCATCGCCACGTCCGACGACACGTACATGAAAGTCGAAGACCTCTCCAAGCGCATGGGCAAGACGCCCATCGAGGTCAACGACTATCCCGGCTTCATCTCGAATCGCGTGCTGATGCCGATGATCAACGAGGCGATCTTCGCGTTGTATGAAGGCGTCGCCACGCGCGAGGCCATCGACGGCGTGATGAAGCTCGGCATGAACCATCCGATGGGTCCGCTCACGCTCGCGGACTTCATCGGCCTCGACGTTTGCCTGGCGATTTTGCGCGTGCTCGAGCAGGGATTCGGCGATCCGAAATATCGTCCGTGCCCGCTGCTCGTGAAGATGGTCGACGCCGGCTGGCTCGGCCGCAAGAGCGGCCGCGGCTTCTACGACTACCGGAAGTGATGCGATAGGATCGCTGTTCTCAACACTCGATAACCCATGCTTTGCCAGACCTGCAGCGCGTTTAACGACGACGAGCGCGAGTTCTGCTTTCGCTGCCAGAACAAGCTGCTCGTGCTCTCCGGCGTTCAGTCGTTCGAGGAAGACGATCTCGAAGAATACGAGGAAGAAGAAGACCTCTCCCTCGACGAGCATCTGCTCGAACGCGTCTCGGCGATCGAGGAGATTGTCAAGCGCAGCGCGGAAACCATTCGCTCGCTCGTCGACGCCGTGCAAAAGCACGAGCGCGCGATCTTCATCAATCAGACCGGTCTGCTCTCCGTCAAGGAAATCCTCGAGAAGAAGAATCTCCTCACGTCCGACGAAGTCGTCGAGCTGTGGGAATCGAAGATGGGCGAGCAGATGCTCGCGCTCGAGAAGAAGCAGCGCTTCACCGAGCGCAAGGACCGCATGGTCTCGCTCTTCCGCGGCGAAAAGCGCGAGCGCTTCCTGCTCCTCGTCGCCGACGCCGAGGCGGCGTTCGACGGCTTCGATCCCGACCGCGGGATGAAGCATCTGGAGGAAGCGTTCCGCCTCGACCGCGACAACTACGAGCTCTCCTTCTTCCTCGGCGAGATGTTCTTCAACGACGGCAATCTCGACCGCGCCAAGCAGTACCTCGAGCGCACGCTCGAAGTGCAGCCCGATCACTTCGATGCCGCGGTCTTCTACGGCGTCCTGCAGCACGAGCGTCAGGATCTCAAAGGCGCCGAGCGCTGGCTGCGCCGCGCGATCCAGATCTCCCAGGAGTCGTTCCTCCCGTACTTTTCCCTCGGCGCGATCTACGCGCGCAAAGGCAAGCTCCTTCGCGCGCAGAAGTTCCTCGAGAAAGCGATCCAGCTCGAAGCGATCCCGCAGGCGTACTACCTGCTCGGCACGATCTTCTACGAGAAAGGGCAGATCGAGCGCTCGATTCGCTCGTTCCAGGCCGCGCTGAAGCTCGATCCTGATTACGAGGAAGCGATCTACCACCTCGGCATCTGCTATCTCGATCGCAATTGGAACCGCAAAGCGATCGAATGCTTCCAGGAAGCGCTGGAGCTCAATCCCAACAAGATGGAGTACCAGCAGGCGGTCAAGATCTACGAGGGCATCCGCGGCCACGTGCCGGTCGAAGGCCCGGCCGCGCAGGTGATGAACGTCGCCGAGTCGCTGACGAGTGAAGGCAATTATGCCGAGGCGCTCGATCACTATCGGCGTGCCGCGCAGGAAGAGCCGGAGAACGTCAACGTGCTCCTGCCGTACGCGCTGCTTTGTTCCCACCTGGATATGAACTCGGAGGCGATCGCCGTCGCGCGTCGCATTCTCAAGCAGCACCCCGCGGAGATGGTCGCCGCCGCCGCGTACACGACGCTCGTCGAGGCGCTGCGCGCGGAAGGCAACTTCAAGGAAGCGAACCACGTCCTCGAGGACATGCTCCGCGACTACACCTCGAACTACGCGAAGTCGATCGCCTACTACGAGAAGGCGTACAACCTCGCCGAGATGGAAGAGAACCTCGACGAGGCGCTCGAGAGCGCGCAGCTCGCGCTCCGCTACTCGCCGAAAGAGCTCAAGCAGTTCCCGCTCGCCGCACTCGGCTGGGTCTACTTCAAACGCCGCGACTTCAAGAGCGCCGTCGATTTCCTCTCGAAATCCGCCGACCTCGGCCCCACCTCGACGAACCTCATGCATCTCGGCATGGCGCTCCTCGAAAGCGGCCAGAAGGACCGCGCCCGCCAGGTCTTCCGCCGCGCGAAGAGCTTCAAGACCAAAGGCGCCGGACTCGAAGAAAAGATCCTCGAGCAGGTGCGCAGCGCCACGAAGCTCATCGACCGCCTGCACGCACGCCGGCGGCGCGCGACGAACAAGTCGTAGCCGCTCAGATCCGCGTCAGCTTCGCGAAGCGCGCGATGAACTTCTTCGAGCCGAAGCGCTCGAAGTACACCGTCAGCTTCGCGTCGGGACCGCTCCCTTCCATCGTCAGGATCGTGCCGACGCCGAACTGATCGTGGCGCACGCGCTGGCCGCGCTTGAGCTCCGCCGAGGCGCCGCTTTGCGGTTGCGCTTTCGCCGCGTTGATCGCGCCGGGATCGAACTGCACGGGCGCGTTCTGGAAGAACGACAGCACGCCGTTGACCGACTCGTTGCGCTTCGGCTGCGACGGCGCGGAAGACGACGACGCGGCGCGCGGCGGCTGGCCGCCACGCGGTGGCATGAACGAAGGTCGCGGCGGCAGCGGACGCTCGCGCCAGCTCGGCTCGCGCGACGGCGACGAGAAGCGGCCGAGGCGGATTTCTTCGCGGACTTCTTCCGGAATCTCCGAGAGAAATGGCGAAGGGCTTTGCTCGCGAAACTTCCCGTGCAGCCGGCGCTCGTGCGCGTGGAGGCAGAACAGCAGCTCGCGCGCGCGCGTCATGCCGACGTAGCAGAGCCGCCGCTCTTCCTCGAGCTCGTCGTTCTGCTCGAGCGACTGCGAGTGCGGCAGGATCCCTTCCTCCATCCCGGCCAAGAACACGGTCTTGAATTCGAGGCCCTTCGCGGAGTGCAGCGTCATCAGCGTGACGCCCTTCTGCGACTCGTAGCGGTCGAGATCCGACATCAGCGTCAGCGAATCGAGGTAATCGGTGAGCGCCGACTGCGGGTTCTGCTCGTAGTACTCACGCGCGGAGTTCAAGAGCTCGTCGACGTTCTCGAGGCGCGACTCGTCCTGCAGATCGCGCGACTCCTGCAGCATGCGCCGGTAGCCGGTGCGCAGCAGCACGTAGTCGATGAAGTCGGGAATCGGATTCGTCGACGCGCGCTGGAGGTCGTGCACGATCTCGCGGAACTCGCGTACCGCCTTCGCCGCGCGCGACGGCAGGAACGAGAGATCGCCTTCGATGACGGTCCAGAGCGTCGCGTTCCGCTGCGCAGCCACTTCGGTCAACGTATTGACCGTCGTGTCGCCGATGCCGCGCGACGGCACGTTGATCACGCGCTCGACCGACGGCGTGTCGTGCGGCCGCACGGTCACGCGCACGAACGACAGCACGTCCTTGATCTCGGCGCGCTCGTAGAACTTCACGCCGCCGACGACGGTGTACGGGATGTTCGCGCGCAGCAGCTCTTCTTCAAACGGCCGCGACTGCGCGTTCGTGCGGAAGAGAATCGCGAAGTCGGAGAGCTTGTACTTCGACTTCAGCGCCGAGATCTTCTCGAGCACGAACTGCGCCTCCTCGCGCTCGTTGCTCGTCGTGACGACGCGCACCGGATCGCCGCTGCCCCCCGTCGTGAAGAGGCGTTTCCCCTTGCGCGCGACGTTGTTCGAAACGACCCCGGTGGCCGCGTCGAGGATGTTGCCGGTGGAGCGGTAGTTCTGTTCCAGCTTGATGATTTTAGCGCCTGGAAAATCCTGCTCGAAATTGAGGATGTTATTGATGTCTGCGCCGCGGAAGCGGTAGATCGACTGGTCCTCGTCGCCCACCGCCATGATGTTGCCTTCCTTGCCGGCGAGGAGCTTCACGAGCACGTACTGCGCGCGGTTGGTGTCCTGATACTCGTCGATGAGGAGGTGCGGAAAGCGCTCGTGCAGCTCGCCGCGCACATCGTCGTTCTTTTCGAGCAACTGCACGTAGTTGCCGATCAGATCGTCGAAATCCATCGCGTCGAACTCGCGCAGCTTCTTCTGATACAGGCGGTAAATCTCGGAGACGCGCGCGCCGAAGAAGTCGAGGTTCGTCTTCTCGTATTCGACCGGGCCGATCAGCTCGTTCTTCGCGTTGGAGATGCGCGTGAGCACGGAGCGCGGCGGAAACGCCTCGTCGTTCACGTTGAGCTCGCGCATGCAGCGGCGGATGAGCGTGAGCTGGTCGGAGGTGTCGTAGATCGCGAAGGATTTCGTGAAGCCGAGACGGTCGGCGTAGCGGCGAAGGACGCGCAGGGAAGTCGAATGGAAGGTGCCAACGACGGGACGCCCGCCGCCGGTGGCGGGCACGAGGTGGTCGACGCGCTGCAGCATCTCGTTCGCGGCTTTGTTCGTGAACGTCACCGCGAGGATGTTCGACGGGCGCACGCCGCGCTCGCCGATGAGGTACGCGATGCGGTACGTGATGACGCGCGTCTTGCCCGAGCCGGCGCCGGCGAGCACCAGCAGCGGCCCGCTGCCGTGCGTCACGGCTTCGCGTTGTTGGGGATTGAGTCCGGAGAGATCGATCATCGGGTTTGCGCCGCGCATGGTAGCAGCGCGGCATGCGGCTTTTCCTTCCTTTGGAACGCATTTCCGCGCGGCGATGTTCTATGCAACACTGTCGCGTCAATCCTCGGAGGCTGAATTCATGGGATCGCTGGGTTTACCGGAACTCCTCGTCATTCTCGTCATCGTGATCGTGGTCTTCGGCGCGAGCAAGCTGCCGCAGCTCGGCAAAGGCCTGGGCGAGGGCATCTCGAACTTCCGCGACGGTCTGAACAAAGGCCGTGACGACGCCCGGGCGCTTCCGAAGTCCGATTCGTCGAACGACAAGACCGCGTAGTGCCTCCCGCGCCGTCCCCCAGCACCTGGCTCATCACCGGCGCCGGCGGAATGGTCGGCCACGACCTCCGCGCGACGCTGGACGCGCGCGGTGAACGCGTCGTCGCGCTGCGCCGCGACGAGCTCGACGTCACGAATGCACGCTGCGTCGAGCAGTGCGTCACCGAACATACGCCCGCGGTGATTCTCAACTGCGCCGCGTACACGAAAGTCGATCAGGCGGAGACGGACGAGAGCGCCGCGAACGCGATCAACGGCTCGGCCGTCGAGCTCCTCGCGCACGCCGCGAACGAGGTCGGCGCGCTGCTCGTGCATCTCTCGACCGACTTCGTGTTCGACGGCAGCAAGCGCACGCCGTACGAGCCCGCTGACACCACGCGGCCTCTGTCCGCATACGGCCGCTCGAAGCTCCTCGGCGAGATCGCGGCCACGCACGCCGAGCGACACCTCATCGTGCGCACGTCGTGGCTCTTCGGTGTGCACGGCCCGAACTTCGTCGAGGCCATTCGCAATCAGATCCGCAAGGGAACGAATCCGCTACGCGTCGTCTCCGATCAGCGCGGACGTCCGACGTACACGCCGCATCTCGCACAAGCGATCGTGCGGCTCGTCGATGCGAACGCGCGCGGCGTCGTGCACTACGCCGATGCAGACGAGTGTTCGTGGTTCGATTTCGCGTCCGCGATCGCGGAGGAAGCCGGCAGCGACGTCACCGTGAAGCCGGTCACCTCCGACGAGTTCCCGCGCCCGGCTGTGCGTCCCGCGTATTCGGTGCTCTCGACGCGGCGCTACGAGCAGCTCACCGGCGCTACTCCGGAGTCGTGGCGTGCGGGATTGCGCGAGTACCTGTCGTTGCGTGCATGAGGAACTCGACGTTCCCCTCGGCACCTTTGACAGGACTCTCAATCACCCCGCGGACGTCTAGTTGGAGTTCGCGCGCGAACGCCACCACCGCTTCCACCGCCGCCGCGCGTTTCGCGTCGTCGCGCACGATTCCGCCCTTTCCGACGTCGTGCCGTCCGACTTCGAACTGCGGCTTGATCAGCGCCACCAGCTCGCCGCGCAGGAATGTCACGACCGCGGGCAGGATCAGCTTCAGCGGAATGAACGACACGTCGATGGAGAGGAAGTCGATCGGCTCGTCGAAGTTCTCCGGCTGCAGATAGCGCGCGTTCACTTTCTCGCGATTCACGACGCGCGGATCGTTGCGCAGCGACGCGTCGAGCTGTCCATAGCCGACGTCGATCGCGTACACCTTCACCGCGCCGTGCTGCAACATCACGTCGGTGAAACCGCCGGTCGACGCGCCGATGTCCGCGCACACCTTCCCGCGCACGTCGATCGCGAACTGCTCGAGCGCGTGCGCGAGCTTCATCCCGCCCCGCCCGACCCACGGATGCTCGAGCTCCGCGACGCGCACCTCGTCGTCCTCGTTGACCGTCGCGCCGGCTTTGTCGACGAACTGCCCGTTCACGAGAACGCGCCGGGCCATGATCAGCGACTGCGCCTTCGACCGCGTATCCGCGAGACCCCGCTCGACGACCGCGAGGTCGAGCCGCTGCTTCTTCATGGCGCGTCGGAAACGACGGTGAAGCCTTCCTGGCGGAAGTGATGGTCGTTCGTGAGGATGTGGGTGATGCCGCGGTCGCGCATCACGAGCATCGACATGCAGTCGGCGAGCGAGTAGCCCTTGTCCGGGCGGGCTTCGTAGAGATCGACGGCGCGGCGGAAGAGCGCCTCGTCGGCGTGGACGACATGCATTTGCGTGAATGCGTTCCGCACAATTGCGACGGCGGCTCGCCGCATCTGCGCGCCGAACTCGGAGAAATACGAGAGCAGTTCGGTGAGCACGGCGTCGTGCGTCAGCAGGTGGTACGCCGAATAGCGTTTCTCGATCGCTCTTGCCTCGCGGTGGTGCGAATCACGCGCATCCAGTAGCGCGGCGAAGAACCACGTGTCGACGAATACCCTGCGCGTCATCTACTTGACGGCCGCACGGCGTTTGCCGGTGACGATCTCGTCGATGTGCTCGGAATCCATGCCTTGCTCGTGCGCCGCGCGCCACGCCTCGTCGGGCACGGCTTTGCGGATCTCTTCGACAGCATCGAAGAAGCGCTGCGCCTCTTTCGGCTTCTCCCCCACCGCCTCCCGCACCCGGCGTGCGATGCCTTCCGCGTGCAGGTCGTACTGCGCGCGCAGGACGTCTTGCGCGCCGTGGTGGACGTATTCGTCGGGGATGCCGATGCGGTGAAAGCGGACGTCCTGGATGCCGAGCTGTTCGCAGCGCTCCTGCACGGCCGCGCCGAAGCCGCCCGCGAGCGAGCCTTCCTCGACGGTAAAGACCTGCGAATACGGCTGACAGTATTTCGCGATCAATTCGTCGTCTAAAGGCTTGATGAAACGAGCATTGATAACGGTGACGTTTATGTTGTCGCGCGCGAGGAGCTCCGCCGCTTCGACCGCCGGCCAGACCTCGGTGCCGATGGCGAAGATGGCCGCGTCGGGACCTTCACGCATCACTTCGCCCTTGCCGACCGGGAGCGACTGCATCTCCGCGTCCATTTGCACGCCCACGCCGTTGCCGCGCGGGTAGCGCAGCGACGTCGGGTGGCCGGTCCCGAGCGCGGTCTTGACCATGTGCCGCAGCTCGTTCTCGTCTTTCGGCGCCATGCAGATCATGTTCGGGAAGATCCGCAGATACGCCATGTCGTAGATGCCGTGGTGCGTCGGGCCGTCGGCGCCGGCGATGCCGCCGCGATCGAGCGCGAACACGACCGGCAGATCCATGATCGCGACGTCGTGGAACACCTGATCGAACGCGCGCTGGAGGAACGTCGAGTAGATCGCCGCGACCGGCTTCATGCCCTGCGTCGCGAGCCCGCCGCTGAACGTCACCGCGTGTTCCTCGGCGATGCCGACGTCGAACATGCGCTCGGGAAAGACCTTCGCGAATTTGTCGAGACCCGTGCCGTCCGGCATCGCCGCGGTGATGGCGACGACCTTCGGATCCTGCTTCGCCATCTCGATGAGCGCGTCGGCGAAGACAGCCGTGTACGTCGGCGGAAGCGGCTTCGCGGCCTTGTGCGCCTCGCCGGTCACGACGTCGAACGGGCTGACGCCGTGCGACCAGATCGGCTTGTTCTCGGCCGGCTTGTAGCCTTTGCCCTTCTTCGTGATGACGTGGATGAGGACCGGGCCGTTGTAGTCCTTGTTCTCGTCGAAGACCTGCAAGAGCGTCTCGAGATCGTGGCCGTCGTACGGCCCGAGGTACTTGAAGCCGAGCTCCTCGAAGAGCGTGCCCGGCACGATCATGTGCTTGAAGACCTGCTCCATGTCGGAGGCGAGGCCGTGCAGCTTCCCGCCGACGAGCGGGATGCGATCCATCACGCCCTTGGCCAGATCCTTCATCTGGTTGTAGCGCTGGCCTTTGATGATCTGGTTGAGGTAGCCCGAGATCGCGCCGACGTTCGTCGAGATCGACATGTCGTTGTCGTTCAGGACGATCATCATCCGCCGCTTGAGGTGCCCGGCCTGATTGAGGCCTTCGAACGCGAGACCGCCGGAGAGCGCGCCGTCGCCGATGATGGCCACCACGCGGTAATCCTCTTTGCGGAAGTCGCGCGCGACGGCGATGCCGAGCGCCGCGGAGATCGACGTCGACGCGTGACCGGCGTTGAAGACGTCGTACTCCGACTCCTCGCGTTTGCAGAAGCCGGAGATGCCGTTGTGCTGGCGAATCGTGTGGAACGTGTCGCGACGGCCGGTGATCAGCTTGTGCGGGTAGCTCTGGTGGCCGGTGTCGAAGACGATCTGGTCGCGCGGCGTGTCGAAGACGTAGTGCAGCGCGAGCGTAAGCTCGACCACGCCGAGGTTGCCGCCGAAGTGGCCGCCCATACGCGAGACCACGTCGACGATCGTCTCGCGGATCTCTTCGGCGACTTGCGGAAGTTGCTTGCGATCGAGTTTGCGGAGGTCGCGCGGCGTTTCGATCGAATCGAGTAGTCGAGCCATCGTTCGGATTTCCCTGTCGCGCTAGCTGCGGCGCTCACAGATGTAACGTGCGATCGCGCCGAGGTAATTCACGGGACCGGCGATCCTATCACCGTTCTCCAGAGCCTCCGCGAGCAGCCGCCCGACCTCGGCACGTGCATGGTCGGCGCCCAACAGCGCCGGCCAGGTCAGTTTTCCCTGCGCGACGTCCTTCCCCGCGGTCTTGCCGAGGACGGCGGACGACTCTTCGATGTCGAGCAGATCGTCGACGATCTGGAACGCGAGACCGAGGGCGTCGGCGTAGCGTTTCAGCGCGTCGAGCTGCGCGTCCGACGCGCCGCCGAGCACGCCGCCGAGGAGCACGGACGCGGTCAGCAGCTTGCCGGTCTTGTTGCGGTGGATGAAGTCGAGCTCGCGCAGCAGCGAGTCGCGGTCTTTCGGCGCGTGCTCCCAACGTTCGGCGACGAGATCCGCGACCTGGCCGCCGATCATGCCGGTGGAGTCGACCGCGCGCGCGACGTCGGCGATCGCGCGCAGCTGCCGCGCGGCGTCGACATTCGCGAGCGGTCTCGCGAGCCACGAGAACGCCTCGGTGAGCAACGCGTCGCCGGCGAGGATCCCGATCGCTTCGCCGAAGACGACATGCGTCGTCTTGCGTCCGCGGCGCAGATCGTCGTCGTCGAGCGCGGGGAGATCGTCGTGCACGAGCGAGTAGGTGTGAATGAGCTCGAGCGCGCAGAGGTGGACGAGGAGCGGCGCGACGTCGGCGCCGACGGCTTCCGCGGCGGCGATGGCGAGGATCGGGCGCACGCGCTTGCCGCCGCCAAGGATCGCGTAGCGCATCGCCTCGTGAATGAGCGGCGGGTGCGTGTCCGCGGGGGGAAGATTCGCCGCGAGCGTCTCGTCGATGAGCGTCCGCCGCGACGCGAGATAGTCCTTCAGCTCCATCGACTACTCGCGGTCGCCCGCGTTGTCCTCATCGTCCGCTTCTTCCTCGAACGGCTCGGTGACCGGCTGCCCTTTCGCGTCGGCGAGAATCAGCTCGATCTTCTTCTCGACGTCTTCGAGGCGCTGATGGCAGAAGCGCGAGAGGCGGATGCCTTCCTCGAAGAGCTGCAGCGATTCGTCGAGCGGCAGTTCCTCCGCTTCGAGGCGCTGCACGATTTTCTCGAGCTGCTGGAACGCCTTCTCGAACTCGTTCGATTTGGGGCGGACGGCCATCGCGCGTCGTTATAGCACGTCGACTTCCGGCCACAGACTCTCGACGCCGAGCGTATGTCTGTCGACGGTGGCCTCGAGCCTTCCCTTGCGCAGTTGCACCTCGATCGGCTCGCCGACCTTCACCTGCGCGGAGTCGAAGATCGGCTTGCGTCCGCGCTTCGTTTTCGAGAATGCGATCGCGTAGCCGCGCGACAGCACCGACAGCGGCGAGACGGCGTTGAGCGTCGCCACGGTCGCACGCAACCGCTCGCGTTCGCGCGCGACGCGCGCCGGAACTTTGGCGAGCGGCTCTTCGCATGCGGCGAGCCTACGGCGCATGCGGCGCGCGTGAAAGTCGAGGAGGCGGAAGAGCGCGACGCGGCGGCGTTCGAGGCGTTCGCGCGCGGCGGCGATGCGGCGTGGGACGATGCCCAATCGATCGGACGACGAGAGATGGCGCAGCTCGTGGCGATAGTTGCGCACGCGCGATTCGACGGTGTGCCGCACACGCCGTACCATCGTGTCGACCTGCATGCAGATCTCCGTCTTCGCGCGGATGACGATCTCCGCGGCGGCGGACGGCGTCGGCGCGCGCAGGTCCGCGACGAAATCGCAGATCGTGAAATCGGTCTCGTGGCCGACGCCGGAGATCGTCGGGATCTCGCATGCCGCGACCGCGCGCGCGACCGCTTCCTCGTTGAATGCCCACAGATCTTCGAGCGAGCCTCCGCCGCGGCAGATGAGAACGACGTCGTGCAGCTTCCAGCGCGAGAGATGGCGGATCGCGGTCGCGATCTCGCGCGCGGCGTTCGCGCCCTGCACGCGGACGGGATAGATCTGCAGCGAGAGATTCTCGAAGCGCCGTCCGAGAACGTGAAGAATGTCGCGGATCGCGGCGCCGGTGGGACTGGTGACGACGGCGATGCGCTGCGGCAGCATCGGAATCGGTTTCTTGCGCGCGGCGTCGAAGAGTCCTTCTTCCGCGAGCTGCTTTTTGAGCTGCTCGAACGCGAGCTGCAACGCGCCGAGCCCCGCCGGCTCCGCGGCGACGGCGTTCAGCTGAAACTCGCCTTTCGCCTCGTAGATCGTGAGGCGCCCGCGCACGATGAGCTGCAATCCGTTCTCGATGCGGAAGCGCAGGAAGCGCGCGTTCGTCGCGAAGAGCACGACGCGCATCTGCGCGCGCGCGTCCTTCAGTGAGAAATACAGATGCCCCGCCGCGCTGCGCGTGAAGTTCGACACCTCGCCTTCGACGGAGATGTCGTTGTAGCGATAGAGGTCGAGGTTCAGCTGGCGAATGAGCTCGGAGACGGAGTAGACGCGGGGTTCGGACACGAGAGGAGTTTAGCGCCTCCCACGGCCGCGCCCGCTTTCTGCGAATAACCAGGCAAGCGTTTTGCCCTATAGGTCTGCGTCGGCCACACCGGTGGCCAAACGAATCAAGAGAAAACTGATCAGAGGAGTCAAACGATCATGATGAAGAAAATGATGAATTCCACCCTGGCCGCGGCGGGCTTCGCGGCGCTCCTTCTCACCGGCGCGTGCGCTCACAGCAATCAGGCTGGCGTCGCCAGCGACAACGACACCGTGCAGGTGCGTCCGGAGCAGACCGGCTCCGCGTCGACCGTGGCTCCGGCCCCGGGTCCCGCGAAAGTTGACAGCGATGGCAACGTCTATGCCTCGAGCTCCGCTCCGGGCACCGGCAACACCGCCGCCGTCGGCACCAACACCAACGTGAACGTCGTTCCGAAGCGCGGCTCCGCCACCGTCACCAACAGCGCCGACCTCAGCACCTCGTCGTCCACGGTCGATACCACCGCCTCGATGGACACCACGACGATGAACTCGACGCCGGCCCCGACTCCGGTCGACACCACGCCGGTCTACACGACCCCGTCGACGACCGCCAGCACCTCCACCACGACGACCACCACCGAGACCACGACGGTTCCGATGACCTCGTCCGTGCAGGAGACCAACACGCAGAGCACCAACACCGACACGACGACCACGACCCCGACGCGCACCCGCATGCGCAAGGACTAACTCGCGGCAATCGTTCGCAGTCGACGCAAGGGCGCGGATTTCCTCCGCGCCCTTTGTGTTTTCAGTCGACGTCCGTCAGCGGACCGTCCGCGCGTCCCTCGATGAACTGCCGCACGATCGGATTCGTCGAGCGCTGAAACTCTTCCGGCGATCCCTGCTCCACGATCTGGCCGTTGAAGAGCATCGCCACGCGGTCCGCGATCTTGAACGCCACCTTCATGTCGTGCGTGATCGTCACCGTGGTCGTGCCGAGTTTCTGGTCCATCTCGGTAATCAATTCCGCGATGACGTCGCTGATCACCGGATCGAGTCCGGTGGTCGGCTCGTCGAAGAGCAGGATCTCCGGCTTGAGCGAGATCGCGCGCGCGAATCCGACGCGGCGCCGCATGCCGCCCGACAACTCGCTCGGACGTTTTTTCTCGACGCCGTGCAGGTGCACTTCCTCAAGGCACTCTTCGACGCGCGCGCGAATCTCGGCTTCGCTCATCTTCGTATGCCGCCGCAGCGGAAAGGCGATGTTCTCGAAGACCGACATCGAATCGAACAGCGCGCCTTCCTGGAAGGCCATGCCGAAGCGGCGGCGGAACTGGTTGAGCTGCACTTCTTTCATCGACCCGATGTCGACGCCGTCGATCACGACGCGTCCCTTGTCCGGGCGCAGCAGACCGATGATGTGTTTCAGCGTGACGCTCTTGCCGGTGCCGGAGCCGCCGACGATCACGACCGACTCGCCGCGCTCGACGTCGATCGACATGTCGCGCAGCACCTGCCGCCCGTCGAAGGATTTCCAGACGTGTTGGAGCGAGATCATCAGAAGAGCAGCTTCGTCAGAAAGAAGTCGGAGAGCAGGATGATGAGCGACGCGGAGACGACCGCGTACGTCGTCGCGCGGCCGACGCCTTCCGCGCCGCCGCTCGTGTAGTAGCCGCGCACGCAGCCGGTGAGCGTGAGAATCAGCCCGAAAATCGCGGCCTTGATCAAGCCGCTCCAGACGTCGTTCATGTCGAGGAACTGATACGTGTTCTGCCGGTAGATGACCGGGTTCGTGTGCATCAGCTTCACGGCGACGAGATAGCCGCCGTAGATGCCGAGCGCGTCGCCGAGGACGACGAGGAACGGCAGCATGATGAAGCCGGCGAGGACGCGCGGCACGAAGAGATACTGCACCGGCTCGGTCGCCAGCGCCTTGAGCGCGTCGATCTGTTCGGTGACGCGCATCGTGCCGATCTCGGCGGCCATCGACGAGCCGACGCGTCCCGTGACCATGAGGCCGACCAGCACGGGCGAGAGCTCGCGCAGCATCGCCAGCGAGACGACGCTCGCGACGAACTGCTCGGCGTGCACGCGCTGGAAGCCCTGGAACGTCTGCAGCGCGAGCACCATCCCGGTGAACATCGTCGTGAGGAAGACGACGGGGATCGAGTCGACGCCGAGGCGCACCATCTGGCGCAGCCATTCAGTGACGTCGAAGGGCGGGCGGAAGAGCCACGTCAGCGTGCGCCACAGCGCATCGAACCAGAGGCCGGTCTGCTCGAGCGTGCGAAGAAACGCGCGTCCGATGCGGTCGAGGATGGCGGTCATGCGTCGAAGCGACTCCGGATGCGCGCAACGCCGCCATCGCGGTAGACGCGCGGCACGCGCGCGCCGACGTTGCAGAACACCTCGTACGAGATCGTATCAAGTTTCGCGGCCAGCTCCTCGGCCGTGATCTCCTCGTCACCCTGACGGCCGAGCAGCACGACCTCGTCGCCGACCGCGGCGCCTTCGATATAGGTGACGTCGACGGTGACGAGATCCATCGACACGCGTCCGACGATCGGCGCGCGGCGTCCGCGCACGAGCACTTCGCCGCGATTCGAGAGCAGACGGTTGTAGCCGTCGGCGTATCCCACCGGCAGCGTCGCGATGCGGCTGACGCGGGTCGTGTGAAAGGTGGTTCCGTAGCCGATGGCGTGACCGGCCGGCAATTCTTTCAACCGCGCGATCTCCGTGCGCCAGCGCATGACCGGCTCGAGGCGCGGCGAATCTCGGTCGAGCGGCTCCGCGCCGTAGAGCGCGATGCCGACGCGCACGAGCTCCCCGGGCGCGACGAGTCCGCGCATCGTCGCCGCGCTGTTCGCGACGTGATGCAGCGGCGCATCGATGCCCGCTTCACGCAGCGTCTCGACGAGCGTGCGAAAGCGCGCGATCTGTTCGTCCGAGAACGGATCGTCGACGTCGCCGGCATTCGCGAGGTGCGTGTAGATCGCGTCGACGTGCAGCCGCGGCGCGCCACGCAACACCTCGACCACGCCCGGCAGTTCTTCCTCGATCGATCCCATGCGTCCCATGCCGGAGTCGAGCTTGAGGTGCACGTGCACGTCGCGATCGCGCGCGGCTTCCGCGACGATCGCGAGCTCCTCGGGACCGGGAATGCCCAACGTCAGCTCGTGCTCGAATGCGAGCGGCAGCTGCGACGCGCGCACCGGCCCGAGGACGAGGAGCGGGAGCGTGATGCCGGCGCGGCGCAGCTCGACCGATTCCTCGAGCAGCGACGTCGCGATCATCGCCACCTTCTCCGGCGAGCAGCGGCGCGCGAGCTCGGCGGCGCCGTGGCCGTACGCGTTTGCTTTCAGCACCGCGACGAGACGCGAGCGTTCGGGAAGGTTCGCCACGATCGCGTCGATGTTGCGCGCGAAGGCGTCGAGATCGATGTCGGCCCACGTCGGCCGCAGCTCAGGCAGAGTAGACATGCAGGTTCTGACCGTTCATCGGACGCGAGGCGTCCGAGGCGAGAAAGAGAATCGTTTCCGCGATTTCGCCGGGCGTCATCGACGCCGGCGCGCCGCCGCTCACGTTCGCCCACATCGGCGTGTCGACCGAGCCGGGGCTGACGCAGTTCACGCGCACGCCGCGCGTTTTCACTTCCACCGCGAGCGCTTCCGTCAGCGAGATCACCGCGCCTTTGCTCGCGCAGTACGCGGTGAAGCCGGGGAACTTTTCGGGGCCGACCACGCCAGAGATCGACGCGACGTTCACGATCGCGCCGCGCTCGCGTTCGAGCATCGACGGCAACGCGCGGCGGCAGGCGAGGAACACCGCGCGCACGTTCACGGCGAACGTCCGCTCCCATTGATCGAGCGTCGTGTCGACGAGCTTCGCGACGTCGATCGCGCCGGCGTTGTTCACCAGCACATCGACCGGACCGAAGTGCGATTCCGCTTCGGTGAAGAGGCGTTCGACGAGCGCGAGGTCGGCGACGTCGCCCGCGACGACGCGCATCGCATCGCCGAACGGCGCCGCGATCGCGCGCAGCGTTTCGCCCGAACGCGCGGTTACGACGACGCGCGCGCCGCGCTCGGCGAGCCGCTCCGCGGTCGCGCGTCCGATGCCCGAAGAGGCGCCGGTCACGATCGCGACTTTTGCGTCGAAATCTCTCATAATCCGCCGCAGGCTACCCGAAACGTTCGAGGTTGAGGAGAAGGAGCGCTCATGAATCCCGCCGTGAACTCTTTGCTGAATCTGTTCCTCCGCTGGGCCCACGTGGTGGCCGGCATCACCTGGATCGGACACCTCTACTTCTTCAACTGGGTCAACGGGCCGTTCCAGGGAAAGATCGACGGTCCGACCAAGCGCGCCGTCAATCCCGAGCTCATGCCGCGCGCGCTGTTCTGGTTCCGCTGGGGCGCCGCGTGGACGTGGATCACCGGCATCCTGCTCGCCGGCATCGTTTATTACCAGGTGCGCCAGCAGCTGTTCGATGACATGCATCAGGGCAACAATCCGTGGCTGTGGCTGGCGATCTATCTGGTGACGCTCGCGGTCGGCTTCGTCGTCTACAACGCGATCATGAAGGCGCTGGCGAACAAGGTCGTCGCCGCCGCGATCTGCCTCGTGCTCTACGCCGGCGTGTGGCTGCTGCTCGAATACGTCGGCCACTACGGCGGCCGCTCGCTGTTCATCCACGGCGGCGCCACGTTCGGCACCATGATGGCGCTCAACGTCTGGATGCTGATCTGGCCGAACCAGCAGAAGATCATCAACGCGACGAAAGCGGGCTCGCCGCTGCCGGCCGATTCGCCCGAAGTCAAAATCGCCGGTCTGCGCTCGCGGCACAACACGTACATGTCCGTGCCGCTCGTCTTCTTCATGATCAGCAACCACTACTTCGAGGTCTACAGCAGCCCGTACCGCGACGCGTACGCGGCCGGCGTGATCATCCTCGGCTTCGTCATGACGCGCGTCTTCTACAACAAGGCCGCGAAGGTGCCGGGCTTCTAGCGCGCGCATGCGCCTCATCCAGGTCGACGCATTCACCGCCGCCGCGTTCCGCGGGAACCCGGCGGCGGTGTGCCTGCTCGATCGCGAGCGCGACGACGCGTGGATGCAGAACGTCGCCGCGGAGATGAACCTCTCCGAGACCGCGTTCCTGCTGCAGCGCGACGACGGCTACTCGCTGCGCTGGTTCACGCCGGCCGTCGAAGTCGCGCTCTGCGGCCACGCCACACTCGCCAGCGCGCACGCGTTGTGGGAAGAGCAGCTGCTCGACGCGAACGAGCGCGCGCGCTTCTACACGAAGAGCGGCCTCCTCACCGCCGATCGCGACGGTGAATGGATCGAGCTCGATTTCCCCGCGACCGCCGCGAACGCATCCGACGCGCCGGATGGTCTGCTCGACGCGCTCGGCCTCGCGGGCGCGTCGTTCATCGGCCGCAACAAGTTCGACTACCTCGTCGAAGTCGACTCCGAGGAAACGGTTCGCGCGCTCGCGCCCGATCACGCGCGGCTGCGCACGATTCCGGTGCGCGGCGTCATCGTCACGAGCCGCGCATCGAATGGCGACTACGACTTCGTGTCGCGCTTCTTCGCGCCCGGCTCCGGCGTCGACGAAGATCCGGTGACCGGCTCCGCGCATTGCGCGCTCGCGCCGTACTGGGCCGCGAAGCTCGGACGCGAAGAGCTCACCGGCTTTCAGGCGTCGGCGCGCGGCGGCATTGTGCGCGTGCGCGTCGACGGCGCTCGCGTGAAGCTCCGCGGCAACGCGGTGACGGTGCTGCGCGGAGAGCTCGTGGTGTGACGCTCCGCATCGCGCCGGCGACCGACATGGACGCGGTGCGTGTGCTGTTTCGCGAATACGCCGCGTCGACCGGAGTCGATCTCGAATTCCAGCACTTCAGCGAAGAGCTGGCGACGCTGCCCGGCCATTACGATCCGATTCTCTTCGCCCATTGGAACGACGACGTTGCCGGCTGCATCGCCCTGCGCGACCTCGGCGACGGCGTCTGCGAGATGAAGCGGCTCTACGTGCGGCCGGCGTATCAGCAGCACGGCGTCGGACGCGCGCTCGCCGTCGCGCTGATCGAGCTCGCGCGCGGCCGCGGCCATCGCGCCATGCGCCTCGATTCGCTGCCGACGATGGGCCGCGCAATTCGTCTCTATGAACACCTCGGCTTCACCGATATCCTGCCGTATCGCTACAACCCGGTAGCGGGAACGCGCTTTCTGGAGCTCGTTCTGTGAGGCGGTGGCCATGCACTTTCTGCTCGCGCTCGTCGTCACGATTCGCATCGCCGCCGCGGCCGGCCGGCATCCGATCGACCCGCGCGTCTACGGCCTGAACTTCGCGTCGGAAGCGCAGCTGCGCGACCTCAACGTGGCGTTCAACCGCTCCGGCGGCAACGCGACGACGCGCTACAACTGGGAACAGAACGCGACCAATCACGCGAGCGACTGGTACTTCGAGAGTCTCGAGGAAGGACCGAACACGCCGAGCGGCGCCGCGGACGACTTCATCACCGCCACGCAACGCGGCGGCGCGAGCGCCGCGTACACGATCCCGATGATCGGTTGGGTCGCGCGGCTCGGCCCGCATCGCGAGCGGCTTTCGAGCTTCTCCATCGCGAAATACGGCGCGCAGCAGGACCGCGACTGGCAATGGTTTCCCGACGCGGGGAACGGCGTCCATTCCGGCGGCGGCGAGATCGCGAACAACGATCCGCACGACGCGAACCTCGTCGTCGATCCGTCGTTCTTCCGCGCGTGGGTCGCGCACATGGCCGGCGAAGGGCTGCGCTACTACCTTCTCGACAACGAGCCGTCGCTCTGGCAGTGGACGCATCGCGACGTGAAGCCGACCGGCGCGACGATGGACGAGATGCTCGCGCGCACCATCGACTACGCGTCGATGATCCGCGACGCGAATCCGAACGCGATCATGCTCGGTCCCGAGGAATGGGGCTGGCTCGGATATCTGCTCAGCGGTTACGACCAGCAGTGGGCGGACGAACATCAGAACTGGTCGTCGACGCCGGATCGCATGGCGCACGGCGGCATGGACTATGTGCCGTGGCTGCTGCGGGAGATCCGCGCGCACGAACAGGCGACCGGCAAGCGTCTGCTCGACGTGCTCACGGTGCACTTCTATCCGCAGCAGCGCGAGTTCAGCGACGACGACTCACGCACCGCGCAGCTGCAGCGCAACGTATCGACGCGCGATCTGTGGGACGCGAGCTATCGCGATCCGAGCTGGATCGATGCGAACGTACGGCTCGTTCCGCGCCTCAAAGAGTGGACCGCGCAATACGCACCGGGCCTGCAGACCGGCATCACCGAATACAGCTGGGGCGCCGATCAGCTGATGAACGGCGCGACGGCGCAGGCAGATCTCCTCGGCATCTTCGGGCGTGAAGGACTCGATCTCGCCGCGCGCTGGACGACGCCGCCAACGGGCTCGCCCGTCTACAACGCGTTCAAGCTCTATCGCAATTACGATGGCGCGAAATCGTCATTCGGCGACGTCAGCGTCGAGGCAACCGCGCCGCAGCCGGACGAAGTCGCGGCCTTCGCGGCGATCCGCACGCGCGACAACGCGCTGACGATCGTGCTGATCAACAAACAGCTCGACGCCGAGGCGTCCGTGCAGCTGCAGCTCGCGAACTTCGTTCCGCGCGGCAACGCGCAACGGTGGCAGCTCGCGAACGGAACGATCGCGCGCGCGGCCGACGTCGCCGCCAACGCAACGCTCACGTTGCCGCGGCAGAGCGTCACGCTGCTCGTCGTCCCGGGAACGAAAGTGAAGCGGCGCGCGGTCAGGTAGACTCGCGCGCGGCATGAACATTCGAGAGACGCTCGAGCGGATCGAATACGACACGCTCGTCCCGCAGGCGGCCAAAAGCGCAGAAACGCGCGGCCGCGACCGCGCCGAGCCCGAAGACGATCTGCGCCCGTCGTATCAGCGCGACCGCGACCGCATCATCCACTGCAAAGCCTTCCGCCGGCTCAAGCACAAGACGCAGGTCTTTCTCGCGCCCGAGGGCGATCACTATCGCACGCGCCTCACGCACGTGCTCGAAGTGACGCAGATCGGACGCACCATTGCGAAATCACTGCGCCTCAATGAAGTGCTGACCGAAGCAATCGGCCTCGGCCACGACCTCGGGCATTCCGCATTCGGCCACGCCGGCGAGGCCGCGCTCAATAAGCTCGTGCACGGCGGATTCGATCATTACAGACAATCCGTGCGCGTCGTCGAAGTGCTGGAGAACGACGGGCGCGGCCTCAATCTCACCGTCGAAGTGCGCGACGGAATTCTCAAGCACTCCAAAGGCGAAAAAGGCGAACTGCTGCGCACGCGTCCGAAATCGCGCGCATTGACGCTCGAAGGCGACATCGTCCGCATCTCCGACATCATCGCCTACGTCAATCACGACATCGACGACGGCATCCGCGCCGACATCATCCGCGAGGACGACATCCCCGCGGACATCCTGTCGACCCTCGGCCGCACCGGCGGCGCGCGCATCGACCGCATGGTGCGCGACGTCATTACGTCGACGCTGGCCCGCGATTACGCGCAGATCGCCATGTCCGCCGAGGTATTGGAGGCATTGGAGGCATTACGCAAATACATGTTCGAGAACATGTATTTGCGCGAGCCGGTGACGACGGAGATCGTCAAGGCGCAGGCGATGCTCACGGCATTGTTCGAGTATGTCGTCGCGCATCCCGACGAATTTCTACAGACTCACAATGGCGAGCCGGTCGAACGCCTGGCCATCGATTTCATCGCCGGGATGACGGACCGTTATGCGATGAACCTCTATGCGCGGCTGTTCCTGCCGCGCAAGTGGGGCGAATAGCGGCTATTTACGCGCTTTGCCTTTTTTCGGCGCGACATTGAGCAGGTCGCGCAGGTCCTTGCCTGCTTTGAAGCGCACGTTCTTCGAGGCGGGGATGGTGATCGTTTCCTTTGTGCGGGGGTTGCGTCCCTCGCGCGCTTTCCGGCTCGTCACGGAGAAACTGCCGAGTCCCGGAACCGCGCAGCGTTCGCCGCGCTGGCAGACGTCGGTGATGTACGCCACGAACGCGTCGAACGCCGCCGCGGCCTCTTTCTTGGAAATCCCGGCCTGATCGGCGATGGCGTTGATGACGTCGGCCTTACCAGCCATATACGAACCCTCCTCTTTGCGGGACCGCTGCAATGTGCGTGTTGTCGGATTGTTCGACAATCTAGGGAAAGGATTCCGGATTGTCAAACGCGCGGCGGCGCGAGTTTTCAGCGCGTGCGCCGAAGCGTTTCGAGCGCGCCCTGCACGATGCTCACGACCTGCGCGTGACTCCACGTCAGCGGCGCGACCGAAAGCGGCTGGCCGTCGTACGGATCGACCTGCTCGGGCAGCACCAGCGACTCGGTGGCCTTCGCCCGCGCCCAGCGCACGCGGTCGAGCGCCGACTGCACGTCGCCCTTGGCGAGATCGTGTTCGGCAAGCCAGAGCGTGCAAAGGATCCACGGGTTTCCCGGCACGCGATCGGTCTCTTCGGAGATGCGGTGATACGCGTCGTTCTCGTAACGCGCATAACCGCCGGTGTCGGTATGCACCGCCAGCTCCTCGGCGATCGCGCGCATCGTTCCCTCGACGAGCGCGCTCTCGGCGGGGAAGACGCCGAGGTAGAACGCGGCGAAGGCGGAGGAATCGATGGTCTTGTCGCAGACGAGCTGGTGATCGTCGCCGACGACGAGGCCGCGCGCGAAGCGCCCTTCCTCTTCGAGCCACAGATGCTTGCGCATCGCGTCGCGCACTTCCGTCGCCGCCTTCGCGTACGTCGCGCGATGCTCCTGGTCGTTGAAGAGATTCGCGAGCTCCGCCGCCGCCTGCAGACCCGCCCACACCGACGCGCACGTGAACGTGAAGACGCCTTGCCGCTCCTCCCACATGTCGAAGGACGGACGCGGCAGACACGTTTCCGTGTCGCGGTAGCGCACGAGGAAGTCGGCGGCATTGACGACGAGGCGTTGATAGACGGCGCGCAGCAGGTCGAGATCGCGCGTGCGGGCGTAATGGCGGCCGAGGAGCCAGATCACCAGCGCGGTCTCGTCTTCCTGGATGGGAAGCTGCGGACGGCCGTCGCGCACCCACGGATGCCACAGCGGCGCGATCGAGCCGTCGGGGTTGTACTTGTTGAGGAAGAAGCCCTCGTCGCGGATGACGTCGCAGGCGAAGAGCAGGAAGCGGCGCGCGAGCTCGGGAAAGCCGGCGCGGTCCATCGCATCGCAGACGAACGCCGCGTCGCGCGTCCAGACGTACGAGTAGTGATCGTTGTGGCCCCACGCGATGTCGGAGTCGTTCGCCGCGACGACGCCGCCACCGCGATCGCACTGCGTCGCCACGATGAGCAGCGAGCGCCGATAGAGATCGATGATCTCGTCCGGCAGCGCGCTGAGATCCGCGTCCGGCTTGTTGACCCACGTGTACCAGTACGAGCCGGTGCGGGAAAGCAGGTGCGCGGCGGTCTCGGCGCGAACGCGCTGATCGAGCGTGCGCACTTCGTCGTAGGACGTGCCGGTGCAGATCCAGTACAACGCCGTCGCGCTGCCGTTCGCGTCGAGATGCAGCGGAATGCCGATGGTCGAGTCGACGGCGCCGTGCGCGATTGCGTTCATCGACAGCACGCCATCCTGCGCGTCGGCGAACGATCCTTCCGCGCCGGTCGTGCTGCTGCGCCCGCACGCGTACTCGTGCACGCCCGCGTCACCATCGACCGCACAGTCGACGAGCACGTAGCGCCGCGCCTTGTACTGCACGATCGCGCCGGCGTTCGGCTCGAACATCACCGTGTCGCCGATGGCGTTGCCGTACAGCGAAAAATCATGATGCAGGAACAGCTTGATGTCCCGCGCCTCGGCGCGCAGGTTCCGCACGACGATCTTGCGGACGTAAACGTTCGAATCGGGATCGACCGCGTCGTAGCAGCGCAGGCGGATGCCGATGCCGTCGTGCTGCAGCTGCACGTCGGTGACGAGCGTGTCGCGCAGATAGTCGAGCGTGCGCTGCCACGGCGCCTCGTCGGTCGGATGCAGCTGCTCATCGCAGAAGACGCCGAAGCGGAACCGCGCCGCGGCATGGTTCTCCATGCCGACGCGCGGAAAGTAAAAGTCGGCCAAGCGGTACTGCGCGTCGAACGCGACGAGCAGCGAGCCGTTGCCGATCGGTAAGTCGCGAGGCACGGCGCGAGAGTCTAACGTCGAATGACGAACGCGGTGAAGCCATCCGCGCCCGATTCCGGCGTGAGCCGCAGCACGCCGCCGTCGATCCACGCGCGCGCACCCTCGGGAACGAACGGTGTCGCGTCGACGTGGCGGCCGTTCACGACCGCGTCGTTCTCTTCCGGCTCGAGCGAGCAGGTCGAATAGACGACGTACTGCGACGCGAGCTCCAGCGCGGAGTCGAGCAGCTCGCGCTGCAGCTTTGCGAAGGCGGCGAGCTCGCTCTCGCGCAGCCGCCACTTGATCTCCGGATTCTTGCGGATCGTGCCGGTGGCGCTGCACGGCGCGTCGAGCAGCACGACGTCGAACTTGCGCGTGAAGGGCGGGCGGCGGCCGTCGGCGACGACGATGCGGTCGTGATGCTTCGCGAGCGGACGCAGGCGCGCGATGGAGACGTCGTTCGCCACGACACGCGCGCCGCGATGGCGCATGTAGATCGTCTTGCCGCCCGGCGCCGCGGCAAGATCGAGGACGTCCTCGCCGCACGCGCGCGCGATCGCGGCGATGACGGCGCTGCCTTCGTCCATCGGATGGAACCGCGCGCGATCGAGCTCGGCCGACGAGCCGTGCAGCTTCCAGAGCTCGGGCACGAGCGTCGACGCAATCGCGTCCGGCGGCGCCTCGCCCGCGAGCGCGAGCACGTCGGGATACGAGAGCTGCTGATTCGCGTCCGCGATCTTCGACGCGCGCTCCGCGCCGTACGCGCGCGTCCAGCGCTCGATGAGCCACGGCGGATGCGCGGTGCGCGTCGCGACATCGCGCGGCTCGGGTGCGTGCCCTTCGGACACGCGGCGCAGCACGGCGTTGACGATGCCGCGCGCGCGTTTCGGCGCGAGGTCGACCGTCTCCGACACGGCGGCGTACTTTGCGACGTCCATGTACAGCAGCTGATAGACGCCGGTGCGCAGAACCTCGACGACTAGCGTGTCGAGCTTCTTCAGCGGACGCGCGGCAAGCTCGCTGATGACGAAGTCGAGGCGCGAGCGCCAGCGCAGCACGCCGAGGACGAGCGTGCGCACGAAACCGGTCTCGTGCTGCAGGACGAGCGACGCGTAAAGACCTTCGCGCTCGATGCGCTGCAGGAGATGAAGCGCGCGCTCGCGGTCGGTCATGGAACCCGTTCGCCGATGCGCCAGCCGAGGCCGCGCGCGACGGCGGCGGCGGGCGTGCGCGGCTTGCCCGGACGCTGCATCTCGACGATGCGCAACGCGCCGTCGCCGCACGCGATGGTCACGCCGTCGTCGATCGCGAGGATCGTGCGCGGGGCGGCGGACGCTTGCACCGCTGTCAGCTCGGTGAGCTTGATCGGCTCGCCGTTGCTGACGACGAAGATCCCGGGCCACGGATCGAACGCGCGGAAGCGGTTGTAGATCGCCTGCGCGCCTTCGTCGAAGCGGATCTCGCCCTCGGATTTTTCGATCTTCGGCGCGAGCGTCGCGCGGGCATGATCCTGCGGCGTCTCGACGGCGTGCTCGAGATCGCGCAGCACGCGTGCGAGCGCCTCCGCGCCGATCGTGGAGAGCCGCCGCGCGAGCGCGGGCGTCCGCTCGTCGGCGCCGATCTCCGTCGTCGCAATCGCCAGCATCGGACCGTGATCGAGCTCTTCGTCGATGCGCATGATCGTCGCGCCGGTGACCGCATCGCCCGCCTCGATCGCGCGCTGGATCGGCGCGGCGCCGCGCCAGCGCGGCAGCACCGACGCGTGCACGTTGAGAAAGCCGTGCTTCGGAATCGCGAGCAGCGCGGCGGGAAGGATCTTGCCGTACGCGACGACGATGCCGCAGTCGGGCGCGACGCGTTCGATCTCCTCGAGAAACTCCGTGTTGCGGATGCGCGGCGGCTGCGCGAGTGGCAGTCCGAGCTCGCGCGCGCGCACGGCGACGGCGGGCGCCTGCAGTTTCATGCCGCGGCCCGCGGGCTTGTCCGGTTGCGCGATGACGAGCGCGACTTCGTGCTCGCGTGCAACGGCATCGAGAGTCGGGACGGCGAATTCGGGTGTGCCGAAGAAGACGAGGCGCACGACGAGCGCGATTCTATGTCGTCGTCGTGGCGGTGGTGGTCGTCGTGACGGTCGTGGTCGTGGTGACGGGCGGCGTGTCGGGGATCGACGACGTGCCGGTCGCCGGCGGCGTCACCGGCTGCTGGCTGTTCTTCTTTCCTTCGACGCCCGTCGTCGGATTCGGCGACTCCGCCTGCATGCCGTTCGCGGCCGGCGTCTGCTTCGCGTTCTGCGGCGGATGCGTCATCGCCGGCGGCGCGTTCTGATAATCGCGCGGCACGGACTCGCCGCGGCATCCGAGCAGAATCAAAACGACGGCTACAATCAGGCGCTTCACGGGAAACGGATGAGTTCAACGGACGTGCCATGAGGACGTGCATGAGAAAACTCGCAAGCCTGCTGCTGCTGCTCTCGCTCATCGCCGCCGCCAAGCCGCTCTTCGCGCAAACCGCGGACGGCGACCGCCATTACGCGCTGCGCGCCGAGGGGGCGCAGGGCGGGCGGGCGAAGGCGGAACACGTCGACGCCGCGATCGCCGCGTATCAGCGCGCCGTCGCGCAGAATCCCGGCGATCTCGATGCGCGCTGGAAGCTGCTGCGCGCGTATCGCTTCAAGGGCGCGTACGTCGCGTCGAGCAACGACGAGAAGAAAACGATCTACGGCACCGCGAAGACCGAAGGCGAGCGCGCGCGTGCGGTCGTCGAGCGACTGCTGACGTCGCACGGCGTGAAGTCGCCGGCGAGCGCGTCGGAGAAAGACGTCGCGAACGCCGCGCGCATCATTCCCGGCGCGGCCGAGGTATATCTGTGGGACGCGGTGAACTGGGGCGAATGGGCGCTCGCGTACGGCAAGCTCGCCGCCGCGCGTCAGGGCGCCGCGGACCGCATCCGCCGCCAGGCCACGATCGCGCTCCTCGTCGATCCGAAGCTCGAAGGCGGCGCTCCCGCGCGCGTCCTCGGCCGCCTGCACGATCAGACGCCGCACATCCCCTTCATCACCGGCTGGGCGTCGTCGAAAGAAGCGGTGCGCTTTCTCAACGAATCGCTGCGCGTCGCTCCCACGAACAAACTGACAATGGTCTTTTTGGCGGAGGCGCTGGTGGATAACGACTCGGCGAAGAAGCCCGAGGCGATCCGCCTTCTGCGCGCCGTCGTCGCCGCGCCGAACGATCCGAACTATCTCGTCGAAGACGCCGCCGCGACCGACGACGCGCGCAGGCTGCTGCGGAGCTGGGGCGCGTGAACGTTCTGCACGCGGCGGCGGTGACGCTCGTCCTGCTCAACGGGCGCGTGTGGACCGGCGGCGACGCGCCGAAGTTCGTGCAGGCCGTGGCCATCGCCGGCGACCGCATCGTCGCCGCCGGCAGCAACGACGACATCGCCGCGATGGCTGGCAACGCCGAACGCCTCGATCTGCGCGGACGTCTCGTCACGCCCGGCTTCATCGACAGCCACGTGCACTTCGTCAGCGGCGGCGTGCAGTTCTCGGCCGTGCAACTGCGCGACGCGAAGTCGCCGGCGGAGTTCGCGCGGCGCATCGGCGCGTACGCGCAGACGAAACCGAAGGGCACGTGGATCACCGGCGGCGATTGGGATCACGAGCTCTGGACTCCCGCCGCGCTGCCGACGCGCCAGCTCATCGACGCGGTGACGACGGAGCATCCGGTGTTCGTCTCACGGCTCGACGGCCACGAGTCGCTCGCGAACTCGCTCGCGCTGAAGATCGCCGGCGTCACGCGCGACACGCCCGATCCCGCCGGCGGCACGATCGTGCGCGACGCGAACGGCGAGCCGACCGGCATTCTGAAAGACACCGCGCAGGGCCTCGTCGACGAGCACATCCCGTCGTGGTCGATGGAAGAGCGCATCAGCGGCACGCGCGCCGCGCTCGCCGAAGCCGCGCGCAACGGCGTGACGATGGTGACGGACATGGCCGGCGGCGAAGCGTCCGATGATTTCCGCGCGTACCAGCAGCTCGACCGCGCGCACGAGCTCACCGCGCGCATCAATCTCTTCATGCCCATCAGCGAGGTCGAGCGCATCGCCAGCACCGGCGTCGAACACAACTTCGGCGACGCGATGCTGCAGATCGGCGGGCTCAAAGGCTTCGCCGACGGTTCCCTCGGCTCGTCCACCGCGTGGTTTCGCGACAACTATCTCGATGCGCCCAATAGCGGCTTGCCACGACCGTCGCTCGTCGACGGCACGACGAAGAAACGCGTCGAAGCCGCGGCCGCCGCGAATCTGCAGGTCGCCATTCACGCGATCGGCGACCGCGCAAACGACGAGGTGCTGAAGATCTACGAGTCGATCCCGCGCGCGGGCGAGCGCCGCTTCCGCATCGAGCACGCGCAGCATCTCGATCCCGCGCTCATCAAGCGCTTCGCGAGCGATCGCGTGATCGCGTCGATGCAGCCGTATCACGCGATCGACGACGGGCGGTGGGCGGAGAAGAAGATCGGCCACGAGCGCGCGAAGTCGACGTACGCATTCCGGAGTCTCCTCGACGCCGGCGCGGTGCTGGCGTTCGGCTCCGACTGGACGGTCGCGCCGCTCTCGCCGATTCTCGGCATCTACGCCGCGGTCACGCGCCGCACGCTCGACGGCAAGAATCCGAACGGCTGGATTCCGGAGCAGAAGATCACGGTGGCCGAGGCGCTGCGCGCGTACACGAGCGGCGGCGCGTACGCGGTGTTCCGCGAGCACGAGCTCGGGACGATCGCGCCGGGAATGCTCGCCGATCTCACCGTGCTGTCGGACGATCTCTTCGCGATTCCGCCGGAGCAGATCGAGAAGGTGACGGTGGCGTACACGATCGTCGGCGGGAAGATCGTTTACGGGCGCTGATTCAGAGCTTGCAGGACTTCGCGCGCCCGCGCGCGCTGCGGCGCGAACCGCGACTCCGGCGCGCGCGCGAGATAATCGCGCAGCGCTTTCCTCGCGACGTCGGGATGCGTGCGCGCGGCGACGAGGCCGAGGTTGAAGAGGGCGTCGAGCTGGTTGCCGTCGATGGCGACGGACTTTGACCAATCCGCGATTGCGGCTTCCGGATTGCCGCTCTGCGCTTCGATGACGCCGAGGGCGGTGAGGGCGAGCGGAAGGCGCGCGTCGAGCGAGAGCGCGCGTTCGAGGTAATGCCGCGCGGTCGTCGCCTGGCCCGCGCGCAACGCGACGATGCCCATGTTCTGGTACGCGCGCGCGTTGCGATCGTCGGTCGCGAGAATGCGCTGGAACTGATTCACGGCGCCCTGCACGTCGCCGTTGTCCGCGAGCGCGATGCCGTAGGCGTTGAGCACGTCGGGATCGCCGGACGCGGCGAACGGCTGCAGCACCGCGATCGCCTCGCGCGCGCGACCTGCTTCACTGAGCATGAGCCCCAGCCGCACACGCATCGCCTCGGTTGCATCGCCCGCGGCGACGCGCCGCTGCAGCAACGCGATGGCGTCGGCGGGATGCTCGTTCTGCGCGAGAAAGAACGCCAGCATCTCCGACGCGATCTGCATGTCGGGACGCGCGGCGACGAGCTTGCGCGTGCGCGCGAGCGCATCCTGCACATCGCCACGCTGGTACGCGGCCATCGCATCGTGAAGCTCGTTGTCGAGCGCGACGAGGTTCTTCGGATCGTCGGCCGCGGTGTAGCTTTTCTTCGCGGATGTGCCGCTGACGTAGCCGAGGCTGAGGAGCTTCGCCTGCTCCTCGTCGTCGATCGTGGTGCGCGATGTCGACGCTGACGTCGGATTCGGTGCGTCCGACGCGAGCAGCTTGCGCAGCGCGGCGGCGGTGCGGCGATCGGTCGTGAAGCGGTTGTCGCGCTCCCGCGGATCGGCGCGGAGGTCGTAGAGCTCCGAGATCGGCAGGTCGATGAGCTTCTTGCCGTCCGCGACGACGCCGACCAGCGGCGCCCAGCCGCGATTGAGCGACGCGGAGAGCGCCTCGAAGTAGCTGTGGCCACGCGAGCCGCTCGCGAACAACGACGCGCCTTTCCAATTCGCGGGACGCGCGACGCCGGCGCGTTCGAGGATCGTCGGCGCGATGTCGATGTGGCGGACGGAGCGGTCGTCGACGCGATGCGCGCGCGCGGGATCGACGACGACGAGCGGCACCGCGAGCGTGGCCTCGTACGCGAAGAGGCCGTGCGTCGCCTCGCCGTGATCGCCGAGCGCCTCGCCGTGATCGCCGGTGACGACGACGAGCGCGTCGTTCCCGATCGCGCGCGTCAGCTCCGCGACGACCGTGTCGGCCGCGGCCACTTCGCCGAGGTACGGGTTGTCGCGGTATTGCGCGGCGAACGGCGCGGGCGGCGTGTACGGCGCGTGCGGCTCGTAGAGATGCACCCAAAGAAATCGCGAGCGTCCGGCGTTCGCGCGCCACCATGCGATCGCGAGCTGCGCGGTCTCCGATCCCGGACGCTCGGCGACGGTGAAGTCGAGCGGACTGCCCGCGCCGCGATAGCGATCGTCGTACACGTCGAAGCCGCGGCCGAGGCCGAAGCGCGAGTCGAGCGGAAACGCGCTGACGAACGCGCCGGTCGCAAAGCCGGCGTCGTGCAGCAGCGTCGCGAGCGTCGGGATCTTCGCGTCGAGCACGAAGCCGGCGTTGTCGCGGATGCCGTGCTGCCACGGATACAAGCCCGTGAGGATGTTCGTGTGCGACGCGAGCGTGACGACGTTGTGCGCGTGCGCGTGCGAGAACACGACGCCGCGCGCGGCGAGCGCGTCGAGCGCGGGCGTCTTGACGCGCGTGTTGCCGCCGAAGCCGGTCGCATCGGCGCGCAGCGTGTCGATCGTGATCAGCACGACGTCGCGTACGTTCACCTGGCGCGGCGTCTCGCGCCTGCACGCGGCCGCGAACAGCAACGTCGCGGCAAACACGACGCACATCCCGCGTAGAGCGCGCACGCGGCGACGGTATCATCGCGCCCGATGAATCGCACGCTTGCCGCAGCGCTCGTTCTCAGCTCGCTCGCCGCCTGCACCACCACCTCCACCACCACCCCGAATCCCGGCCCTGTCGCCACCTCGCGCGTCGAGGCGATGCGCGCGCTCGCGCAGCGTCCCGACATCGCCAAAGCGGAGCAGGTCGTCGACGCGCAACGCGACGCGATCATCGCGCAATGGCGCGAAGTCACGGAGATTCCGGCGCCGTCGAGCCACGAGGAGAAACGCGCGGACTACATCGAGGCGCTGCTGCGGCAGTACGGCCTCACGAACGTGTCGCGCGACAGCATCGGCAACGTGCGCGGCACGCGCAAAGGCACCGGCGGCGGCGCGCACGTCGTCTTCGACGCGCACATGGACACGGTCTTTCCGATGGAGACGAAGCTCACCACGCGCATCGAGAACGGCCGTATCTACGCGCCGGGCATCGGCGACGACACGAAGAACGTGATCGCGCTGCTCGCGCAGATCCGCGCGATGAACGAGGCCAACGTGCAGACGAAAGGCGATGTCTCGTTCGTCTTCACCGTGCGTGAAGAGACCGACTTCGGCGGCGTCTATCAATTCCTCAAAGAAGAAGGCAACACCATCGACCGCTACGTCACGCTCGACGGCGGCTACAAAGGCTTCACCTACGGCGGCATCGGGATCTATTGGTACCGCTACCACATCCTCGGACCCGGCGGGCACACGCGCTCCGATACGCCACCGTATTCGGCGACGCTGCCGGTCGCGCGCGCGATCGAGCGCATCTACCGCCTGCGCATTCCGTCCGGCGTCTGGAACAACATCGGGATGCTCGGCGCCGGCGACGTCTTCAACGCGAAGGCCGCCGATGCCTGGTTCTCCATCGATCTCCGCTCGAACGACGAGGCGAAGCTGAAGCAGTACGACGCCACGATCGACAAGATCGTGCACGAGGAAGCGGCGCGCGTCGGCATGACCGTGCGCCGCGACGTCGACTCGACGGAAGAAGTGGCGAGCCTGCCCGGACATCGCAACTCGGAGATGGTGCAGACCACCGAAGCGGTGTGGCGCGCGTTCAATCCCGAGGATCCGCCGATCACCGACACCGCATCGAACCACACCAGCGCGGCGCTGCGCGCCGGCATCCCCGCCATCGGCACCGGCACCGGCCCGTGCGAAGGCGGCCACGCCATCGGCGAGAACTGCGAGATCGAGCCGGTCTTCACCGGCATCAAGCGCAACATCGTCCTCGCCGTCGCGCTCGCGGAACAGGCGCCGCGCCCGAAGTAGCGCGCGGCGTCAGTACGGGTCCTGCAGGATCACGCCGTTGTTCACGTCGACCACTTTCGCGCCGGTGCGCGGGCGGTGCGCGAGATCGAACGACAGTCCCGCGGCCGCGCGCCAGATCTTGAAGCCGCAGTACGTGAGCGGCTTGCCGGGCAACGACTGCTCCGGCATGTGATCGGCGAGCACGAAGTACGCGGGACCTTCGCCGACGACTTCCGCGATCCCGCGCGCATCGACGAGCACCGCGGTGCGCTCGTTCGCGGCGATGCCGAGGAACGAGTCGACCGGCAGCTCGCGCATCTGCCGCGCGAGCCACGCCAGCAGGCGCCCCATGCGATCGCGCTGATGAAAGTGCGTGTCGGTGATGACGCCGGCCAGCGGCGGCCAGGCGAAGAAGTCGGTGGTGAAGCTGATCTCGTCGTTGTACGGATCGGCGAGCGCGAGCGACGACTGCGAGCTCGCGTCGTTGCACGCGTCGTAGATCGACTGCCCCTGGATGGCCATGCCCGCGCTCGTGCCGCCGACGGCGCCGCCGCGCGCGTAGACGTCGCGCACCGCCTGCGCGACCGGTGTGCCGTTGAGGAAGCGCTCGTAGTTGCACTGATCGCCGCCGGCGAAGAAGACGTACTCGGCGTTGCGCACCGAGCGGATGACGTCCTCGCGATACGGCGTGCTGCGGTCGGTGATGACGAGCGTCTCGACGGAGTCGACGCCGTGCATGGCCAGGAGGTAGTCGTTGTAGCCGGCCTCGCCCGACGCGCGCAAGACGACGATGTCGATCTTCGCGTCGCAGTCGCTGCAGCCGCGTACGCGGTCGATGGTTTCCTGGAAAGCAGCATCGACGTCGGTGCCGCCGCCCTGCAGGTGCAGCACCGGACCGTGCAGCGGAGGCGCGACGTCGGCGGGATTGCCAACGAAGTAGCGGGCGAGCTCCGCGTGCGCGGAGACCGTCATCAGCGCGAGAAGCGCGAGCAAACGAATGCGCATGTTGGGATGGAGGTGGATACGGCGGCCGTCACGCGTGGACGGCCGCCGCATCGCGGTGAGATCAGAAGCGGATGCGCGCGCCGAGACGCAGCACGCGCGGGCTCTGGAGCTGCTCGATCCAGTTGTTGTCCGCATCGCTGCCGTTGGCGTTGTACATCCGGTTGTCGCGCCACAGCACGGTGCGCTGGTTCGTCGCGTTGAAGAGGTCGAGCGAGAAGTTCATCGCCACGCCGGCGTGCAGCGGGACGTCCTTGGCGATGCGCAGGTCGAGGTTGAAGAGGTCGGGCAGGCGGTTCGCGCCGAAGCTCTCGGAAACCATGATGTTCTGGTTGCCGGTGGCGCTGTTCGGCTTGATGCGGCGGTAGTACGGGATGATGTAGCCCTCGCGGCCGATCACCGCGGCACCGAACGAGAACTGCCACGGCAGCTGCACGACGGAGTTGAGCGAGTACGACCAGCGGGAGTTGATGTAGCCGCCGATGCCGCCGCTCGACGCCACGACGTCGCCGTCGCACGACGAACAACTATCGCCGGAAACGATCGGCGACGGATTGACGAAGCCGTTCGCGCCGACGTGCTGCTTCCAATCGGAGAGCGTGATGCTGCCGCGCATCATCCAGCGGTTGGACATTCGCTTCGTCGCGGTGAGATCGATGCCGTTATAGGTCTGGTGATAGTCGGGCCGGTTCGTGGTGACGAAGTAGACCGGCGCGGGCACTCCCGACGCGAGCTTGTAATACGGCACCGAGTACGGCGTGCCGTCCGGCAGCGTGCCGGTGGCGGTGCCGGCGGGGACGTAGTCGGCGCTCGTGTAGAAGTCGTTCGAGCCGCGCGTCTTCTCGTACTGATCCCACAGGAAGTTCTTGCGATAGCGATACGTGTAGGTCGCGCCGACCGAGAAGCTCGGCGTGAGCTCGCGCTCGTAGCCGGCGATGAACTCGTCCGTCGTCGGCGCCTTCATGTTGTAGTCGAGACGTCCCGGCGAGAAGCCGGCGGCGGTGTTGTCGGGATCGATGCTCGACCAACTATAAATACCGTAGTCGAAGTCGAGCTCGTTGCGCTGCACGGTCTTGTCGCCGTTCGCATCGTCCCAGTAGTAGTAGAGCATCTGTACCTGATAGAACGGATTGCTCGAGCCGGCGTCGCTCGATCCGAGCTGATCGACGTAGCGGCTGTAGGAGGTGCGCAGCAGATTGCGGCGATCCGCGCCGAAGCTCCAGTTCACGCCGAGGCGCGGCGAGATGCCGTTCCATTCGAGCGAGCGCTCGTCGCCCGCAAACGTGACGGCGGGCAGGATGTCGGGAATGACAGGGTTCGCGGGCACGGAGCTGCCGAAGTTCTTCGCGCTTTGCTTGTCGAAGCGGAGGCCGCCGGTCAGCGTGACGTTGCCGAGAACGACGGTGTCGCCGACGTATGCGTCGAGATAGTGCGAGCCGAAGTTCGGCTCGGCCGGACGCGTGAGCGCGGCGAGCGCGTAGCCGTCGTAGAAGTTGCCGAACGATGCGTTGCCGGGATACGCCGTCTCCGAGCGCACCGGCGTGTCGCGGTAGCCGAAGCCGAAGCGCAGCTCGTGATCGGTGCTGCCGGTCTTGAGGTACGCCGAGCCGTCGAGGCGCGTGTTCTTCTGCGGCGTCTGCTGCACGTAGTTGTGATACGAGTTGTGCCAGCCGTCGCCTTCGACCCAGTACGCCGGCGTATCCATGCCGCCGATCGGATCGAGCCGGTAGCCGTTGCGGATGTTCGAGAACGAGCCGGTGAGATAGAGGTTCTGCGAGAAGTTGTGCGTGTCCTCGATCTTGAGGATGCTGCCCGGGCCGCTCTGATTCGACGCGGTCTCGATCGGACGTCCCGCGCCGAGGCCGCGGCCGGCCACGGTCTTGTTGTTCCACATGAAGAAGACGTCGGCGCTGTTCTTCATGGTCAGCTGGCTGTTGACCTTGCCGTTCCAGTTCGAGATCTCGGTCTGCTGGAGCGCGGCGTCGGTGTTGCCGGTGATGAAGTTGCCAATGCTGTTGCGCGAGTACGCGCCCCAGACCCAGACCTTGTCGCGCACGATCGGACCGCCGGCCTCGAGGCCGTAGTCGTCGATGTGGTCGATGGAGTTGCTGCCGAGGTCGAGATAGTCGCGCGCTTCTTCCGGCACGACCGCTTTCGACTGGAAGCTCTTGTCGGTCCAGAACCAGCGTCCGGAGCCATTGAGCTCGTTCGTGCCTTGCTTGGTGACCATGTTGAGGTGCACGCCCGGCGTGCGGATACTCGGGTCGGCGCCGCCGGTCGAGACCTGCATTTCATCGAACGAGTCGAAGTCGTAATAGAACGCCGACGTGCCCGTCGCGGCCATGTCGGTGACGGCCACGCCGTCGATGTTCCACTCCGTCTGATCGCGCTCGACGCCTTTGCCGATGAAGTACGACTGCTGGCCGCTCTCGTTGCCGCCGACGTTGACGCGGTCGACGAGCACGCCCGGAACGCTCTGCAGCACGACCCATGGGTCACGCGCCGTGGGCACGTTCTCGAGCTCCGTGCGTCCGACGGTCACGCCCGATTCGGTCTGGCGCGTGTCGAGCACCGGCGCCGCGGCCTGCACGGTGATGCTCTCGGAGGCCGCGGCCTGCATCGGCAGCGGCAGCTCGGTGTTGCGGCCGACCTCGACGACGACGTTGCGCCGCGTCGTCGCGAAGCCGGAGAGGTCCGCGCTCACCGCGTAGCGGCCGGGATGCAGATTGAGGAAGCGGTACTCGCCTTCGTTCGTCGTCACGAACGTCTGCGGCGCGCCGATCCCCGTGAGCGTCACGGTGACCCCCGGCAGCGGATCGCCGTTCGCCGTGACTTTCCCGACGATGTTTCCCGACTGCGTTTGAACCTGAGCGAATGCGAAGGGTGCGAGGAAGAGAACGACGAGAAGTGCTGCGAAGCCTGCAGGACGAATGAGTCGCATCAACGATTCTCCTCGGACGGACGAAATGCTACGAATCGTAACCCACGCTCGCAGCGATGGGTGACATTTCGGCGGAAATATCACCGCGCGCCGATCGCTACTGCTGCTGCGCCGGAATCGCGGCGATGAATTCGGAGTCGCCGCCCGGATTGACGACCGTCGCGAATCCGACGCCGGTGCCCGCGACGACGGTGATGCGCACCGACATCGTCTCGTCGAGCTTCACGCCGAGCGCGTCCTCGATGTTCGTCACGAACCAGACCTGATCCTCCGGCACGCCCGACTCGACGCTGCGTCCGATCGTCGCGCCGGTGCGCGTGCGCGCGGAGATGCGGAACGTCGCCGGGATGTTGCCGACGTTCACGACGCCGACGTTGATCCGCCGCTCGTTCGCATTGCCCGGCAAGCCGACCACCACGAGCTCCGCGCTAGTCGTGGCGGCGGTGGCGGCGTCACGCGATGAGAGCGGCTGCTCGACCGATGCGCGTCCGCCGTGCGCGACGTCGTACGTCTGGATCACCGCGACCGGCACGCGTCCCTCGCGATGATCGATCCACAACGTGCCGACCGCGCCCTGCACGCCGAAGAGGCCGTGCGCGACGTCAGCCCAGCGGATGGTCTGCTGCGGCGCGAGCGTGAGGCGGCGGTCGATGGCGGTGTCGCCCGCGACGTAGCGCAGCGTCAGCGGAATCGCCTCGCGCAACGGATTGTGCAGCGTGAGATCCGACTGCCAGTACGAGCCGCCGAGTCCGGAGAGGCTGCCGACCGCGGGGAAGACGAGCCGCACGCGTCCGCCGCTCACGAGCTCTTTCTCCGGCGGCAGATGAATGAGGCGGAGGTAATCGGCGACGGCGCGCGGACGCGCATCCGCGCGGCGCGTCCAGAGCTCGACGCCGCGCACCGCGCGATGGAAGCGGTACGTGTCGTCGAGGTACGCGGAGACGGCCTGCGCGCGGATGTCGTTGGAAACGTTGTCGAACTGATCGAAGAGCTCGGGCGAGCGGCGCAGCACGACCTTCGGCCGCGCGCGCTCGAGCGCGCGAATGGTCTCGGCCTGAAAGTCGCGCGGCGAGAGGATCGGCACCTGATAGAAGCGCGTCGGGTTCGGACGGCCGGCGAAAAAGTAGAACGCCGGCTGGTTCGAGAAGTCGAAGATCGGCTCGCCGCGCGGCGTCAGCTCGCGGATCGTCGCGGAGACGTCCGTGATCCGCCACTGTACTTCCTCCGCCTGCGCCTCGCGATGGGCGTGCATCACGCGCGGACCGTAGCGCACGAGATCGTTGATGCGCGCGTTGACGAGATCGGGAATCCAGAACAGCACGCCGACGACGACGGCGGCGCAGACGACGAGCGTGGCGAGAAAGGCGCGCGTGCCGGTGTCGATTGCGCGACTCCCGTCGCTTCCGTTGCGCCAGAGCGTGCGCAATGCGCGCGCGAGCAGCACGCCGAGGAGCACCAGCATGGGGCCGATTAGAAACGCGGCAAAGTACTGGTGGCGGAACTCCGCGCGGCCGAACGCGGTGCGCTGCGCGATCGTCGCGAAGACGGTGAGCGCGAGCAGCGCGAAGTCGAGCGTGTCGAGCCGGCGGCGCAGCCAGCGCTGGATGAGATACACCGCGGCGACGGCGATCGTCAGCGGGCTGACGACGAGATGGAACTTCTCCCACAGCACAAAGTCGGCGAGCGTGTGCAGGTTGAGATCGACGCGGAACGTGGAGACGAGATCGGGGAACGGCAGCGACCAGACCGCGTCGATGATGTGCGGGATCGTGACGAACGATGCCTCGAAGAAGGCTCCGAGCGCGCCGCGCATCGCGAGATAGATGAGAAACGGCGCGGCGCCGAGGACGACTCCGAGCATGAAGAAGATTGCGGCGACGTGCGGCGCGAGACCGTTCCACGGCGCGCGCTTCGACGCGATCCAGACGAGCAGCGCCGCGCCGAGTCCGCCGGCGACGGTGAAGACGCCGATCTCGTAGCTGAAGAAGATCGCCGCGCCGGCGAAGATACCGCTGAAGGTCGCGGACGCGCGGCTGCGGCGGCGCAGCGCGTTCCAGAAGAGCGCCACCGCCGCGACCTGAAAGAACGTGCGGTCGTTCTCCGCCGTCGTCCACGCGCCCATCGCCACGGAGAGCAGCGCGAGCGACATCGACTCGAAGACGACGATGCCGAGAAACCAGATCGAGACGCCGAGAAACGCGCCGATCACGACGCTCCGCGCGATGGCGACGTCGAGCGAGCGTCCGAAGAGCTCCATCAGCCACGCGTCGAGGAGGCCGTCTTCGAGCATGCCGTGCAGTGCAAAGACATCGCGGAACGGCACCTTCCCGCGCAGATAGTCGGAGGCCGGGCCGAGCGACTCGCCGCGGTGAAAGAGATCGATCCACTGCGAGAGCTGCGCGGTGGACGCGTAGCTGATGAGATACAGCAGGCCGGGAACGATCGCGTACGCGCAGAGCGCCCACGCTGTTCGCGGCGCGAGCGGGTTACGCAGCCGCAGCGCGACGAGCGCGGAGACGAGCAGCGCCACGATGACCGCGATGCGCGGATACGGGAACGGCACGAGGATCACGGCCGCGAGCGGCAGCAGGACGAGCGGCAGCGCGCCGGCCGCGACGCGGCGAAAGACGTCTTCCGTTTGCTGGCCGAACGTCAGGTACACGATGCGCGCGATGAGCACCGCCGCGACCCAGAAGAAGGCGAGGAAGAGAAAGACGAAGACCGTTTCGAGGAAGAGCGTCGGGATGTGCGCGATGCGCCGGCCGGTGACGAGGTAGCGAAACAGAATCCACGAGAGACCTTCGGTGAGCACGAGCGCGTGATACGCGCGCAGCTCGCGCCGGCAGAGCTCGCGCAGCCAGCGGCGCGTCTCGACGAACGCGAGGAGCCGCGGTCCCGCGTACGAGAGCGCGACCGGCAGCAAGAGGATCCAGCCGACTTTCCCCGTCGTGAGATAGAAGAGCGGCGCGAAAAAGTAGGGAACGGTGAAGAGCAGCGCCGCGCCGAACCGCCGGGGCATCGCGCGCGCGAAGACGCGCTCGAGCCAGATCGTCAGCGGCGGAACGAGCAGAAAGAAGAGCGACGCGCCGAGGTAGTCGCGGAGCTTCGAGTAGCGCGCGATGGTGACGTAGCCGATCGCCACGGGGGCGGTGGGCGGCAGCGAGCGGAAGAGCAGCGTGAGCGAGAGAAAGACGCCGCACGCGAGCGAGAACGCCGCGATCCAGAGGAAGGCGCGGAGGATGCGGTCGGAAAGTGGCGCGGGGCTCAACGCGTGGAGTGTAGCGTTACCGCCTCGATGACCGCCGCGCAAAGCGCCACGACGGTTGCCTCTTCCGCCACGATGTCCGGCTCCTTGCCGTAGCGGCGGATGGCCTCGCTCGTCGTCGCGCCGATCGACGCCAGCCGCGCATGCGCGAGGACGCGCGCTCGCTCGTCATCCGTCAGCTTCTCGAAGAAACGATCGACGGTCGACGCGCTGGTGAACGTGACCACGTCGAGGGCGTCGCTCGCGATCGCCGCGCGCAGCTCATCGAGCTCGTTCTCCGCGGCGATCGTGCGATACGCAACCGCGAGCGCGACCTCGCCGCCGCGGCGCCGCAGCTCGTCGAGCAGCTCGTCGCGTCCTTCTTCCGCGCGGATCACCGCGGTGCGAATCCCGCGCTGGTCTTCGGCGAGCAACGGCAGCAGCTCGGTGGAGATGAAACGCTCCGGCACGACGTCCGGCTGCACGCCGCGCGCGCGCAGGTCCGCGGCCGTCGCTTGTCCCACCGCGGCGATCTTCGTTCCGGCGAGCGCACGCACGTCGTTCCCCTTCGCGAAGAGCCGCTCGAAAAATGACGCCACGCCGTTCGTGCTGGTGAAGACGAGCCAGTCCCAACGCTCGTCGATGGCGCGATCGAGCGACGCCCACGACTCCGGCGGCGCGATCTCGATGGTCGGAAACTGCAGCACGTCGGCGCCCGCTTCTTCGAGCAGCCGCTTGAGCTGCGAGGCTTGTTCGCGCGCGCGCGTCACGACGACGCGCTTGCCGAAGAGCGGCCGCGTCGAGAACCAGTCGATGGTCTCGTGCAGCTTCACCACGTCGCCGACGACGATGAGCGCCGGCGTCTCCAGCCGCGCGTTCGCCACGAGCGCCTCGATGGTGCGCAGCGTGCCCGCGACCACGCGCTGGTCCGCGCGCGTGGCCTTCGAGATCACCGCGCAGCCGCGTTCCGGCGACATGCCGAACTCCACCAGCCGCTGCACGATCGCGGGCAAATTCGCGAAGCCCATCAGGAAGACGATCGTGCCGTCGAGCTGCGCGAGCGCGGGCCAGGCGATGCCGGTCGAGCCGCTGTCCGCCTCGTGCGCGGTGACGAGCGTGACCGACGTCGCGTACGCGCGATGCGTCACCGGAATGCCCGCGTACGCCGGTCCCGCGATCGCGGACGAGATGCCCGGCACGACTTCGAAGTCGACGCCCGCTGCCGCGAGCTCCTCCGCTTCTTCGCCGCCGCGCCCGAACACGAACGGATCGCCGCCTTTCAGCCGCACGACGCGCTTGCCCTTCTTCGCCTCGTCGATCAGCAGCGCGTTGATCTGATCCTGCGGCAGCGCGTGCGCGCTGGCGCGTTTGCCGACGTACACGACTTCCGCGGACTTGCCGATCTTCGCGCGAATGTCGTCCGACACGAGCGCGTCGAGCGCGACGAGGTCGGCGTCCGCGAGGAGCTCCGCCGCGCGCAGCGTGAGCAGCCGCGCGTCTCCCGGCCCCGCCCCGACTAGGTAGACTTTTCCCGCCACAACAGCTCCTCGGCACCCTGCGCGACGAGCTCGTCGTGCACGGCGTTGATCAGGCTTTGCGCGTCGCGCCCGGCGCGCTGCACGCGGATCGCGCGCGTGCCGTCGAGACTCCCGCAGAACGCGCGGATGTTCAGTGCATCGTCGTCGTCAAACCGCGCGTGCACCGCGATCGCACTGTAGCAGTCGAGCCGCGCGCCGAACGCCTGCAACACGCCGCGCTCGCACAGCGCCGCCTGCTCGCTCGCCTCGTTGTTGATCGTGCGCGCGACGTCCAACGCGTCCTCGTTCGCGCGCAGACACTCGATCGCGACGATGCCCTGCCCCGCCGCGGGCAGCATTTCGTCGACGGAAAAGTAGGCCGTGATCTCATCCGCGCGACCGAGCCTCGTGAGGCCCGCGCTGGCGAGGACGAGTCCCGCGTACTGGCCGCGGCGCGCTTTCGCGAGACGCGTGTCGACGTTGCCGCGCACGTCTTCGATTCGCAACCGCGGAAAACGCGCCGCGAGCTGCGCGCGGCGCCGCGGCGCGCTCGTGCCGACGACGGCGCCGTCCGGCAGTTGGTCAAGTGCTTGACCTTCAGGCTGGACCCACGCGTCGCGCGGATCGGCGCGCTCGAGAAACGCCGCCAGCGCGAACTGGTCGGGGATCAGCGACGGCACGTCCTTGAGGCTATGCACGGCGAGATCGATCTCGCCGCGCACGAGCGCGTCTTCGAGCTCCTTGATGAAGAGTCCCTTGCCGCCGATCGAGGCGAGCGAGACGTCGGTGCGGCGGTCGCCGGTCGTGCGCACGACGACGAGCTCGGATTCGATGCCCGCGTTCGCGAGCTGCCGCGCGGTCTCGTCGGCCTGCCAGAGCGCGAGCTGGCTGCCGCGCGTGCCGATGCGGACGCGCCTCGTCATCGCAGGCCGAAGATCTTCCGGATCGTCCGGCGCAGCGACTCGCGCTCCTGCGGCTCGTCGGACGCGTCTTTCAGCTCGAGGATCGGGTAGTGGAGGATCTTGTTGACGAGCTGCGAGGAGAACTGCTCGATGGCGCGGCGCTGCTCGGCGTCGATCGGCCCCAGACGGCGCAGGCACTTCTCGAGCTCGGCCGCGCGGATCGACTCGAGGCGCTGCTGCAGCTCGAGAATCGTCGGCACCGCGTCCTGCGCGACGAGCCGGCGGCGGAAGTTGTCGACCTCGCGCTGCACGATCTGCTCGGCTTCCTGCGCTTTCTGCTGGCGCCGCTCGCGGTTGCCGTCGGCGACCTGCTGCAGATCGTCGACGTTGTAGAGGTACGCGCCCTCGAGCCGCGCAACCGCGGGATCGATGTTGCGCGGCACGGAGAGATCGATGAGAAAGAGGTTCTGCTGGCGGCGCATCGCCAGCGCGCGCTCGACCTGCTCGCGGGCGACGACGTAGTGCGGCGCGGCGGTCGAGGCGATGACGATGTCGCAGCGCGTGAGATGTTCGGCGACGGAGTCGAACTGCACAGCCTCGCCGTCGAAGCGGCGCGCGAGCTCGCGCGCGCGGTCGTGCGAGCGGTTCGCGACGAAGACCTGCCGCACCTGCTGCGCATGCAGATGTTCCGCGGTCAGCTCGCCCATCTCGCCGGCGCCGAGGAGCAGGACGTGGAGGCCGCGCAAACTGCCGAAGATCTTCTTCGCCAGCTCGACCGCGGCGTACGGCACGGATACGGCGTGCTCGCCGATGCCGGTGTCGGTGCGCACTTTCTTCGCCACGCGCAGCGTGTTGTCGCCGAGCTGCGCGAGGAGCGAGTCGAGCGTGCCGAGCTCCTGCGCGCTGACGAACGCCTGCCGCACCTGTCCGCCGATTTGCGGCTCGCCGACGATCATCGAGTCGAGCCCTGCCGCGACGCGGAACAGATGCCGCACGACGTCGCCGTGCCGGACGATGTAGAGATACTTTTCCAGCTCCGCGCGCGACGCGCCCGCCCGCTCCGCGAGCCACTCGACGATCGTCCCGATCACATCCTCGTCCTGCGTCGAAACGATCGCCTCGACGCGGTTGCACGTCGACAGCAGCGCCGCGCCCTCCACGCCCGCGAGCGCGCGCAACGCCCGCGTCGTCGCCGGCAGCTGCGAGTCCGAGATGCTCAGCCGCTCGCGCACGTCGACCGGCGCGGTGCGGTGATTGAGGCCGAGGAGGATTAGCAAGATGCGAGGCCTCCGGCCTCGCGAATGAAGAACGCAGAACGCAGAACGCAGAACGCAGAACGGAGGAACAGCGCGTCGTTCCCCTTTCTCAATTCTTCGTTCTGCGTTCTGCGTTCTAAATTCATCTTCTAACCTCTGATCCCCACAATCGCCACCAGAATCGCCACCACTCCCCCGGCGCTCAAAAGCACCGTCCTTCGCGCGCGATACGCGCCGCTGATGTACTGCTGGAGCAGCACGCCGAAGAGGATCCAGGCGATCAGCGCGCCGACCTGCTTCACGCGCAGGTCCATGAGCTCGGCGTTGGTGCGGTAGCTCCAGAGCACGCCGCACAGGATGCCGAGCGTGTAGATGCTGAAGCCGATGGCGAGCGCGCGATAGCCTAAGGTCTTGCAGACGCCGAGACTCGGGATCCAGTCCCAGAGGCGCCCGCGCTGTTTCGACTTGAGGCTGCGGTCCTGAATGAACGCCAGCAGGCCGAACGCAACGCCGATGAGGAGGCCCGCGACGCCGACCGTCGTCAGCAGCAGGTGCGCCATGAAGACGTTCGAGCGCAGCTGCGGGTCGAGCACGGCGAAGTGCTCGCCGACCGCGGCGGAGATCGTGAGCAGCAGCAGCACGAGCGGATAGACGAAGAACACCGCCGCGTACACGCGATAGCGGATCCACAGCGCCAGCTCCACCGCAAACACGGTCCACGCGATGAAGCTCGTCGCCTCGGGCAGGTTCGTGATCGGCGGATGTCCCGTGCGCGTGCAGATCGTGCCGATCCAGATCGTGTGCGCGACGAAGCCGGCGATCATCAGCACGAGCCCCGCGCGCTGCAGCCGCACGTCGCGGCTGAAGAGCGACGTCAGCGCCGCCAGCGTGCCCACGGCGTAGCAGGCCAGCGCGAGATACAGCGGATCGGTCGGCAGGAAGCTCATGGCTGCAACAGGTGCTTGCAGAACACCACTTTGTCGTCTTCGATTCTGTAAAAGTCCTTGATGCGCGAGATCTCGTGATAGCCCGCGCGCTGGTAAAACCGGATCGTCGGCGCGTAACTCCGCTTCGACGACGTCTCGATCAGCAGCATCCGTCCGCGCTGCCGCCGCACTTCATTCTCTACGAACCGCAACAGAAGCTGTCCGAATCCCTGCCCCTGCTGCTTCGGATCGACGGCGATCCAGTAGAGATCGAATACATCGTCCGTCATCGGCGTGCGGCCGAAACAGACGTACCCCTGAATCATACGGCTCGGGCCACTGTCCGGCTCCTCGAGCACGTAGACCTCGTACTCGCCGCGGCTCGCGTCGCCGAGCGTGAGGTCGACGAGCTCCATCGCCCAGCCGATCTCCTGCCGCGTGAAGCGCGCCGTCGCGACGAGCACCTCGTGGATGCGCGCGCGGTCCGCGGCGGCGGCGGGGCGGATGTTCATGCACGGGATGATAGTTGGCTACCATGCGCGATGACGCATGCACATCGTGGTGGCCTGCCGCTCCGCCGGCAGCGAGGAAGCGAGCATCGCCCGCATCGCCCTCGGGCAGGCGCGCGAGCTCGCGCGCTCGTGCGACGTGACGGTCATCAGCGAGCAGGCGCCGCCCGCGCGCTACGCGCTGCCGTTCGTGCGCGTGCGCTCGCGGTCGTGGTCGTTCCTGCGCCGCTTCGCGCACGTGCCGATCGAGCTCTCGTTCGCGCGCGCGGTGCGGCGCAAAGTGCGCGCGCTGCGGCCGGACTTCGTCGTCTGCCACTCGCATGTCGTCGGCGCGTACCTCGCCGGCGTCGCGCCGTACGCGGTCGTCGTCAACGGCGACATCTTCGAGCGTCCGCGCGGCACGTACGACGCGCGGCTGACGGCGTTGTACGAGCGCATGACGCCGCGCGCATATCGCGGCGCCGCGCTCGTCGTGATCGTGTCGCCGGCGATGCGGCCGTTCGCGGTGAGCGGCGGCGCGCGCGAGGAGGCGATCGAGCTGATTCCGAACGGCATCGATCCCGACGAGCTCGGGCCGCTGCCGGCGGAACGTCCCGCGGAACCGCGCGTGCTCTACGTCGGCCGGCTCGCGCCGGAGAAAGGCGTCGAGGATCTCATCGAGGCGATCCGCATCACGCGCCTTCCGCTGACGATCGTCGGCAGCGGTCCGCTCGAGCACGAATTGCGCACGCGCGCAGCCGGACTGCCGATCGCGTTCGTGGGACCGCGCCGCCGTGCGGAGCTCGGCGCGCTGTACGCGAGCCACAGCGTCACGTGCGTGCCGTCGATCTCCGACCCGCTGCCGACGGTGGTGCTCGAGTCGCTGCTCTGCGGCACGCCGGTCGTCGGCACGCGCGCGGGCGGGATTCCGTGGATGGTCGAGGACGGCGTGAACGGCTTCATCGTCGAGCCGCACGACCCGCACGCCCTCGCCGCCGCGCTCGCGAAACACGACGCGCTCGCGCGCATGGCGCCGCACACGCGCGCGTCCGTGCTGCCGCGCTTCGCGTGGGAGACGGTGGGGAAGCAGTTGACGGACGCGATCGCGCGACGGGTGTGATCAGGACGCGCGCCGCTGCGCGCGCCGGCTCACGACATATCCATCGAAGAAGTGCCGGACGCCGTCCGGCACCCACGCGCTGACGGCGACGCCCGCGTCGTCGCTCACCTGCTCGTGCACCTCCGCGAGCTCGTGCAGTTTCGCGAGCAGGCGCGACTCGGCGTGCGGGATCTCGAGCTGCAGCAGCTCGCCGCCGGCGCGCTCGCGTTCGCGGATGCGGTCGACGAGCGTGTCGATGCCGGCGCCGGTGAGCGCGGAGACGACGACCGCGTTCTCCCGACGTCCGTGATCGAAATGCTCGTCGAGCTGGTCGGACTTGTTGTAGACCTCGAGGACGTTGGCGGCGTCGACGCCGAGGTCGGCGAGGACTTGCTCGCCGACGGCGCGCTGCTCGTCGAATTGCGGATGGCTGCCGTCGATGACGTGCAGCACGAGATCGGCGGCGACGGCTTCCTCCATCGTCGAGCGGAACGACGCCACGAGATGGTGCGGCAGCTTGCGGATGAAGCCGACCGTATCGACGACCACGGTCTCGCGCGGCATCTCCGCGGCGATCTTCTGCGACTTCGCGTCGAGCGTCGCGAAGAGCTGGTTCATGGCCAGCGTGTCGCCGCGCGTGAGGCGGTTGAAGAGCGTCGACTTGCCGGCGTTCGTGTAGCCGACCAGCGCCACGGTGAACGCGGCGGTGCGCGACTTGCGCTGCGTCTCGCGCGTCTTCTCGATGCGCTCGAGCTCCTCTTTCAGTTTGGCGATGCGCGTGCGCACGATGCGGCGGTCGAGCTCGAGCTGCGTCTCGCCGACGCCGCGCGTGCCGATGCCGCCGGCCTGCCGCTCGAGATGCGACCACGCGCGCGTGAGGCGCGGCAGCATGTACTCGAGCTGCGCGAGCTCCACCTGCGTGCGCGCCTCGCGCGTCCGCGCGCGTCCGGCGAAGATGTCAAGGATCAGCGCGCTACGGTCGATGACTTTCGTCGTGCCGCCGACGATCTTCTCGAGATTGCGCACCTGCGCCGGCGAGAGATCGTCATCGAAGACGATGAGGTCCGCGGAGTTGGCTTCCGCGAGGCGGCGCAGCTCGTCCGCTTTTCCCTTGCCGACGTACGTGGCCGGATCGGGCGCCGGACGTTTCGCGAGCACGCGCGCGCGCAGCGTGCCGCCCGCGGATTCGATGAGCTTCGCGAGCTCTTCGAGATGTTCTTCAGCGACGGTGCGGGAGAGGTCGGGAAGAACGAGTCCGACGGCGATGACGTTTTCCATGCGGGCGGTGGTGAGAACAATCATACAGGCGGCCGAGTTCCGGGGGGCGGAACGCGGCGGCCTCGTGCGACTCCGTTAGGAATGAACGAACGAGACGCGGAGCATTGGTACCGTCTGGTTGCGCCGCTGCTGCACGGCGTGGCCACGCAAAAGTTCGGCGTCCCCGACGCCGACGCGCACGACCTCGTGCACGACGTCTTCTACGCGTTCCTCACCTCGCGGCGCCGCATCACGAAGACGCGCTCGTGGTTCATCGCCGCGATCAGCAACGCGTGCCGCACGTGGTGGCGGCAGCAGAGCCGTCCGCAGCCGGAGCCGCAACCGGACCGCTTCGAGCCGCCGCTCGTGGCGCGCCTCACCGCGCGCGAGGTGCTGAAACGCCTGCCGCGGCGCGACGCGCAGATGCTCTGGCTGCAGCACGCGGAAGGCTATCGCGTGCGCGAGATCGCGCGCGTGTTCCGCCTCTCCGTCAGCCGCACGGAGAAGCTTCTCTCCCGCGCCCGCACGCGCGCCGCCGCGATCCTCGGCGTTGCCGTCGAAGACGCCGACGTCACCCATCGTCGCTCACAGGGGAGAGGCTCGTCCGGGAAAGACACCTATGCGCGCTTGGGAGCCTCCGCACAAGTCGGAGGCATGTCGTTGCGGGCGCCGCGGCGGCGGATGCAAGCCGGCGCGACGCAGGCGATGCGGGACATCGCTGAGGAGCGCGGGCGCGGCAGATGGCGCGGCGCCGCCCGTAACGACATGCCTCCGACTTGTGCGGAGGTTCCCTCGCGAGTTGGCTATGATTCGCGGCCATGTACGTCCTCTACGAGGTGCTTCTCTACCTCGTACTGCTCCTCACGCTGCCGTACTTTCTGCTCACCGGCATCCTGCGCGGCAAGTACCTCGCGAACGTGCCGCAGCGGCTGGGCTTTTTCCGCGGCGCGGCGGAGGCGCACGATCTCTGGATCCACGCGGTCTCGGTGGGCGAGACGCTCGCCGCGCGGCCGGTCGTCGAGCGCATTCGACGCCTGCGTCCCGAGACGTCGATCGTCTTCACCACGACCACGCTGACCGGCCAGGCGCAGGCGCGCCGGCTGTATCCGGACGCGACGGTGACGTACTTTCCGTTCGACTTCGCGTTCGCGGTGCGGCGGTTTCTCGACCATCACCGGCCTCGCGTGTTCGCGACGATGGAGACCGAGATCTGGCCGAACGTGACGCGCATCGCCCGCGCGCGCGGACTGCGCCTCGTGCTCGCGAACGGCCGCATCTCCGACCGCTCGTTTCCGCGCTACCGCTTGTTTCGCCGCATCGTCGCGGGCGTGCTGCGCAAATACGACCGCATTCTCGCGCGCGAGGAGACGGACCGCACGCGCTTCGTTTCGATCGGCGCGCCCGACGACATCGTGGAAGTCTCGGGCAACGTGAAGTTTGACTACGAGCCGGACGAGACGCCGCTCGAGATCGCGCCGCGCCTCGAGCAGCTCATCGGCGCGCGGCAGGTGCTCGTGCTCGGATCCACGATGGAAGGCGAAGACGAGGCGCTGCTGCCGGAGCTCGAGCGCCTCCTCGCCGAGCATCACGCCTTCGTCATCATCGCGCCGCGCAAGCCGGAGCGCTTCGAGCTCGTCGCGGGACTCCTCGCGACCTCGCCGCTGCGCTTCGTGCGCCGCACCGAGCTCGCCGATGGTGCGAGCGCCGACGTGCTGCTGCTCGACACGCTCGGTGAGCTGGCGAAGATCTATCGCTACGCGACCGCGGCGTTCGTCGGCGGAACGTTGATCAACGCCGGCGGGCACAATCCGATCGAGCCGGCGGCGGCGGGCGTGCCGGTCTGCTTCGGGCCGTCGATGTCGAACTTCCGCGAGATCGCGCAGGTGTTCCTGCGCAACGAGGCGGCGGCGGAAGTGAGCAGCGCGTCGGAGGCGATCGACTTCGCGGCGAGCATGTTCGATGACGCGTATCTGCGCGCATCGTGGGGCGAGCGCGCGCGGCGGACCGTGCAGCAGAACCGCGGCGCGTCGGAGCGAACCGCGCGCCGGATCGTCGAGCTGCTCGCGTGAAAGTGCTCCTCGAGCTGATCGGGCCGCTCTACCGCGGCATCAACCGCGTGCGGCGCGCGCTCTATCGCGCCGGCATTCTGCGCGCGAAGCGCCTGCCGCGTCCGGTGATTTCGATCGGCAACCTCTCCGCGGGCGGCGCGGGAAAAACTCCGGCCGTCATCGCGTTGTGCCGCTTTCTGGAGGCGCGCGGACTGCGCGTGGCGGTGCTCACGCGCGGCTACGGACGTGCCGATAAGTCCGTGCAGGAAGCCGTCGCTACAAATGATGCCGCAAAATATGGCGACGAACCGGTCCTCATTAAAGAGCGCACAAATGCCGCCGTAGTTGTCGGATCGAAACGATATCGAAATGCAAAGCGATATCTCAGCCAGAATGATGTCGATTTATTCGTGCTCGACGACGGCTTCCAGCATCTGCAGCTCGCGCGCGATCTCGATCTCGTGATCGACGTGCCGTCGCCGTTCGCGCGCGAAGGACGCTCGGCACTGCGCGATGCGGACGTCGTCATTCCGCGCAAGCTCCACACGATCGTTCCCGACTCGCTGCCCGGCAAGCGCGTCTTCGCCTTCGCGGGCCTCGCGAACAACGAGCAGTTCTTCGCCGCGTTGCGCGAGGCGGGACTCGACGTCATCGGCACGCGCGGCTTTCGCGACCATCATCGCTACACGCGCGCGGACCTCGACGCGCTCGCGCGTGACGCGGGCGGCGCCTCGCTCGTCACAACGGGGAAAGATGCGGTCAAGATCGACGATCCCGCGATCACTGCCGTCGACGCCGAGTTCGTCTTCGACGACGACGTGCTGGAGCGCGTGGCGTCGGTGATCGACGGCGGACGCGGCGCGAAGAAGCGGCGCAAGAACGCGCTGCTGCAGCGCGTCGAGTACGGCGCGTATCGCTTCATCGCGCGCCGCGTGACCGCGCTGTCCGAGCCGGCTCTCCTCCGCTGGGGCGCGCGGCTCGGCACGCTCGCGCGGGTCGTTCTGCGCGGACGCGATCGCCTGGCGCTGCGTAATCTGCGCACGACGTTTCCCGAGAAATCGCCGCGCGAGCTGCGCGCGATCGCGAGCGACTGCTGGCGCCACTTCGGCCGCGAGATGCTCGTCTACCTGCGCATGCAGAACCTCTCGCTCGAGGAAGTCGCGGCGCGCTGTCCGTTCGTCAACGCGCGGCTGCTCGAAGACGCGATCGCGCGCGGCAACGGCACGGTGCTCATCAGCGCGCACTGGGGCGGGTGGGAGGTGGGCGGGCTGGCCATCATGTCGATGGTGCGCAACGTGCGCACGGTGGCGCGCCCGCTCGACAACGAGCTGCTCGAGCGCGACCTGCAGCGGTTGCGCGCGAAGACGGGCGCGGAGGTCGTCGATCGGAGACGCGCCGCCCGCGTACTGCTCAAAGGGCTCGCGGAAAACGCCGTCGTCGTGCTGCTTCCCGATCAGGCGGTGCTGCCGCGCGAAGGGATCCTCGTGCCGTTTCTCGGGCGTCCCGCGTGGACGACGCCCGCACCTGCGAAGATGGCGCTGCGGGCAAATGCGACAATTGTGTTCGCTTTTTGCATTCCCGACGGCCTCGGGCATCGGCTCGAGTTCGAGGAATCGATTCGTACCGAGGGTCTGGCAGAGGGAGAGGACGATCCGGTGGCGCTGACGACGAGAATCAACGACATCATCTCGCGGCGCATCCGCGAGCGTCCCGAGCTCTGGCTGTGGATGCATGACCGCTGGAAGAGCACCGGAGAAAGCGAAGTACGCAATGGCGTGTGAAACGGTGGTCATCGGCCTCAATTGGGTGGGGGACAACATCCTCGCCCTCCCGACGTACAAGGCGCTGCAGCATCGCTTCCGCAGCGAAGGCGGCATCGCCGTGGCGGCGCCGCGCAACGTCGCGCCGCTGCTGCACGCGTCCGGCGCGTTCAAGAAAGTCATCGCCCTCGACCGCTCGATGAGCAAGCGCGTCAGCGCGCTGCGCGACGGCAACTTCCGCCGCGCCGTCATCCTCCCGAACTCCTTTCGCGCGGCCATGACCGCGTACGCCGCCGGCATCAAGGAACGCTGGGGCTATCCGACCGACTGCCGCGGCCTCCTGCTTACGCACCGCGTCTCCGCGCCCGCGTCGCGCGGCCATCAGCTCGATGACTACACGCCGCTCCTCGCCGCGCTCAACGCGCCGCGCGTCGTCGACGACATCCCGACCATCAAACTTCCCGCGCTCGTGCGCGAGCACGGACGCACGCGCCTGCTCAACATCGGCCTGCATCTCGATCGTCCGATCTTCGGCGTGCACGCGGGCGGCTTGTACGGCCGCGCGAAACACTGGGGCGATGCGAACTACATCGAGATCATCAAGCGGCTGCGCGTCGAAGGCTTCGACGTCGTGCTGCTCACCAGTCCCGGCGAACGCGAACAAGCGGAGAAGATCGCCACCACGTGCAACGGCGTGCCGATGGTCGGCCACGACGGCGACGTCCTCGAGCTCGCGAGCGCGATGACGCATTGCGCGGCGATCATCACCAACGACAGCGGACCGCTGCACGTCGCCGCCGCGCTGGCCGTGCCGTCCGTCTCGATCTTCGGCCCCACCGATCCCGGCCGCACCGTGATTCCGGGCGCGTCGCGCGTCATCCGCTCCGAGCATCGCTGCCAGCCTTGCTATCAGCGCGAATGTCCCCTCGGCCATCACAAGTGCATGAACGACGTCTCGGTCGACGAGGTCTTCGCCGCGGCGGTCGGCCTCTTCAGCGCCGTCGAAGCGCCGGTCGAGGAAGTGCGCGGCCTATAATCGACGCGGATGGGCCGCGCGCGCACGACGGACGACGAGAAGCTCTACAAGATCGGCGAGGTCTGCAAGCTCGCCGACGTCCAGCCGTACGTCCTTCGCTATTGGGAGACGGAGTTCCCGCAGCTCGCACCGAACAAGAGCGGCGGCGGCCAGCGTCTCTACACGCGCCGCGAGATCGACACGATCCTGCGCATCAAGGAGCTGCTCTACAAAGAGGGCTTCACGATCGCCGGCGCGAAGAAGAAGCTCGAACAGGAAGTGAGCGAGCCGCCCGTCGCACCGGCCGCCGTTGTATCGCCGAGTGCCGCGGCCGCGAGCGCACACGCGCCCGATCTCAGCAAGGTGAAGCAGGAGCTGCGCGCGCTCCTCGAGCTGCTCAGCGACTGAAGAGCGCGACGATGCGTTCGAGCTCGCGGCGGTCTTCGTCGTCGAACGCGTCGAGTCGATCGCTGTCGACGTCGAGCACCGCGATGAGGGCACCGTCGCGATCGAACACCGGCACCACGATCTCGGACTTTGAATTCGGATCGCACGCGATGTGGCCGGGGAACTGATTCACGTCCGGCACAATGACCGTCTCGCGGCGCGCGGCCGCGGTGCCGCAGACGCCGCGTCCGAACTCGATCTGCAGGCAGCCGACGGTGCCGATGTACGGCCCGACGACGAGACGTCCGTCGAGCACGCGATAGAAGCCGGTCCAGAAGAAGTGGGGAAACGCGTTGGCGAGGACCGAGCTGATCGTCGCCATCAGGGCAATGGTGTCGAGGCTTGCGCCTCCTTCATCGTTCCAGATGGCGACGATCGCGTCGTAGCACTCTGCGTAAGTTGAAGACTTTGACGTCAACGTTTTCTGGTCCGAACGGGAACAGGCGCGGGTTTGCGTCCGCCTCCGGCCGCGATCAGGAGGAGAGTGCCGGCCACAGTCACGAGCAATCCAATCATGCCGTCCTCCTGCGCGCCTCATTCTGCATCGGAGGTGCCACGCGCGGCGAACGCCTCACGACTGCAGCGCGCGACGATAGACGGCGTCGTACGTCGCGGCCGATCGCTCCCACGAGAAGTCGCACGCCATCCCGTTTGCCTGCAGCGTTTTCCAGACGGAGCCATCTTTGAAATTGAGCATCGCCACCCACGTGGCGAGATAGAGGTCGAATGGATGCGCGGCGACGAAGCCGAAGCCGTTCGCGACCTCGCCGTTGGTGCCATCAAAAGGAATCACGGTGTCCGCGAGTCCGCCCGTCAGCCGCACGACCGGCAGCGTGCCGTAGCGCAGCGCGTACATCTGATTGAGACCGCACGGCTCGTACATCGACGGCATGAGCAGCATGTCGGCGCCGCCGTAGATGCGATGCGCCAGAGCGTTGTCGAAGCCGATCCAGACGCGGCAGTCGTCGGGATGCTCCGACGCGATCTGCACGAGCGCGTTCTCGAGCTCCGGCTCGCCGCTGCCGAGAATCGCCAGGCGCGCGCCGGCGTGCAGCAGACGGCGCATCACGGGGATCAGCAGCTGAAAGCCTTTCTGATCGACGAGGCGCGAGACCGCGCCGACGATCGGCCGCTTCGCGGAGAAACGAAAGCCCGCTTCCTTCGACAGCGCGCGTTTCGCTTTCGTCTTGTCGCGGAGCGAGTCCGCGTCGTAATGCGCGGGGAGCAGCGGATCGGTGGCGGGATTCCACTCGTCGACGTCGATGCCGTTGAGGATGCCGTTCACCTTGTGCGACACCGCGCGCAGCACGCCGTCGAGTCCCGCGCCATGCTCGCGCGTCTGGATCTCGCGCGCGTAATTCGGCGAGACGGTCGTGACCTCGTCCGCGAAGAGAATGGCGCCCTTCATCGGATTCAGCTGCCCGAAATGTTCGAGCGCGTCGGGCGCCCAGTAGCGGCTGTGCAAACCGGTGAGCTCGAACGCATCTGCGCCGGCCGCGCCCTGATAGTGCAGGTTGTGAATCGTGTACACCGAGCGCGTGCGCGCGAACTGCGGGCTGCCGCGCAAACCGGAGTCGAGATACAGCGGCAGCAGCGCCGTGTGCCAGTCGTGGCAGTGCAGGATGTCGGGCGCGACGTCGAGCAGCTCGCACGCGCGGATCACCGCGCGGCAGAAGAACGTGTAGCGCAGCAGAAAGTCGTCGTTGCCGTCCGGCGCGCGCGCGTAGATCTGCTCGCGCTCGAAGAAGTAGTCGTTCGCGACGAGGATCAGCGGCACGTCGCTGCCCGGCAGCGTCGCGCGCAGGAACGTCGCCTCCGCGATCCAGTTCGCCCAGCTGATGACGACCGTCGGCAGCAGCTGATGCGGCACGATGCCGTTCCTGTCGAACCACTGCCGCGCCTGACGGTAGTACGGCATGAACACGGCGACCTCGTGTCCCATCTTCCGCAGCACTTTCGGGAGCGACCCGCACACGTCGCCCAGGCCGCCGGTCTTGGCGATCGGAGAAACCTCGGACGTTGCGAAGACGACGCGCATCAGCGGATCAGCACCGAGGCATAGCCGACGACGTGCCCGTAGTCGCCGTTCACGTCGCCCGAGGTCGCGTGCATGAGGAGCTGCGACTCGGAGGCACCGAGCGCGTTCGCGGCGACGAGCATCGCCGTCGTGGGGATGAAGCCGCACATCGAGACGTCGTATTCGTCGACGACGCGCCACAGCTCACGCGGATTGCGCGCGAGCACCTCGTCCAGCGCGAGCTGGTCTTTGCGCAGCGTGGTCTGCTGGTCTTCGTAGTGATTGAGATCGGAGCTGGCGAGGATGCCGACCGGCTCGTTCGCTTCGCGGATCACGTCCGCGACCGCGCGACCGACGTCTTCCGCGATGTCGTAGCGATGCGCGCCGAGACAGACCGGCACGAACGTGAACGCGTCGCCGAGCAGGTACTGCAGAAACGGCAGCTGCACCTCGAGCGAGTGTTCACGCGCGTGCGCTCTTGCATCCTCGGCGAGGAACGCCGACTTCGCGCGCAGCGCATCGGCGAGCGGCGCGTCGATCGCGGCTTCGCCGAGGGGCGTGCGCCACGCGCCGGCGCTGTTGATGGCCGCGAAGTGGCCGGCGCCGGTGTGATTCGGGCAGAGGATGATGAAGCGGCGCGGGAGTTCCGCGGCGTCGTAAAACGCGGCGGCGACGCGGCCGCTGTACATCAGCCCCGCGTGTGGCACGACCGCGCCGATGAAGCGCTGTTTCGCCGCCGCGGGCGGGTTCGCGCGGAAGCACGCGTCCACCTGCGCCCGCAGCCGCGGCGGCGTTCCCTCGTAGAACGAGCCGGCGACTGCGGGCGGGCGAATGGTCATCGCCGTAACGTTATCTCGGGTAACTCGGCGAATACAAAATCGCGTTGAGGAACACCGGCAGCGTGCCGCGCCAGAAGAGGCGGAAGTGCGGATCGTCGGCGAACGTGATCACCTGGCCGCGGCCGTACGGCTCGCTGACGACGTAGACCGACCCCTTCAGCCGGTCGATCGACTCCGGCCACGCGACGCCGGACACGAGCGGGTCCTTCGCGTCGATGGTCAAGATGTTGTCGACTTTGTGCGAGACCGGCAGGAACGCGTTCGTGCCTTCGACCAGCACGGCGGGCGAGCGCGGCACGCCGAACGTGAGATACGAACGGTCGTTCATCGTCGTGCGGAACGCGGCGCCGGGAACGCGGTAGTCGTTGTAGCGTTCGTCCGTCGCCGGCGCGTCGTCTTTCTTCTTCGGCGGCTCCCACTCTTTCAGCTTCGAGATCTCGACGTCTTTCTCACGCAGAAAGTCGCTGCCGTTCTTCACGGCGATGATCGTGCCCCCGTCGCTGACCCACTGCTTCAGTTTGTCGATGCCGCGCTTGCCGAGGCGGTCGCTGTACCCGCCGTCGGGGAAGACCAGCACCTCGTAGTCGTGGAGGTCGATCGACCGCAGGTTCTCGGCGGAGAGATTCGTGTGCGGGATCGGCGTGTCGATGTCGAGGGTGTGCCACAGCATGCCGTACGACGTCGAGTCGCTGCCGGGGCCGCCGATGAGACCGATCTTCGGATCGCGGACGTAGCGGATCTTCTGTGAGCCGAACGCGGTGCCACCGGTCCAGCCGGATTCGAGCGAGATGATGGAGACGCCGGTGTCGTGCGCGAGCTGCGCGAGCGTCTTGTCGACATCCGCACCGTTGTTGCCTTTCAGCACGACCAGCGAGCCACGCGCGAACGTGCGGTCGCCGGTGGTGATGTCGCTGTCGATGATGCTGAAGCGCACGCCCTTCGCGAGCATCTGCCCCGCGAAGCGATAGAGCTGCGGGTCCATGCCGTCGACGACGTAGCCGTACGCCGCCGGCCGGAACGCCGGAGGTGCGTCGAACTGGAACGGCTTCGTTCCGGCAGTCAGCGGCCCCGGAACGACGTACGCCTCGACGTTCATCGCCAGCGGCAGCGACCAGGTGGTGAGGTCGTAGAACTCGTCCGGCTCGTCCGCTTCGGCGCGCGCGCGCTGCGATTCGACGAATCCCTTGCTGAACGCGGGCGTGCGCTCGAGCAGCGTGTTCGCGAGACCACCCAGGCGTTGGCGCGTGGAAACGACGGCGGTGCCGGCGGGGAACGTGTGCGACTCGCTCGCATCGCGATCGACACGCGAGGCCTTCAGCGTGACCGGAGCGGTGAGCATCTCCACGCGGACGTCCTGCTTCTGCAGCAGGCCGACGAGCGTGTTGAAGTTCGGCGAGCCGGGAAGGATGAGGAACGTGCTCTTTCCCGCGTCGATCTGCGCGCGCGCGGCTTCGGCGGTGTAGCGCAGCAGCGCCTCGCGATTCGCGGCGGCGGTACGGACGGTGGTCATGCCGGTCGTGTAGTGGCGCAGGGCGCGGTCGCCGAGCGTGAGCGTCGTGCCGTCGTCGCGCTTGATGGCGATGCCGGCGCGGCTGTGGCCGGCCATCTCGTACGTCATGCCGATCGCGCCGTGCAGCGCGGGCCACGAGTCGCCGTAGCCGGGATAGAAGAGGTCGAAGTCTTCGGCAACGAAGAACGGCCAGCCGCGCTTCGAGAACTCGGCGGCGTTGGCCTTGCCGAACGTCTCCAGCCACTGCTCGACGTCTTTCGGTAGGTTCGTATTGATCGGCTTCGCGTCGGGCGGGAAAAAGTACGACGACTCGTAGCCCATCTCGTGGAAGTCGACGAACACCTGCGGGTTCCACTCGCGATACGCGGCGACGCGCGCCTGCGTTTCGCGCTGCGACAGCCACGCCCAGTCGCGGTTCATGTCGATGAGGTAGTGGTTGTAGCGGCCGCCCGGCCACGGCTCGAAGTGCTCGAACGCGTCGGGATTCGTGTTCGCCTCTTCGCCGCGCGTGCGCGTGAACCACTGGATATAGCGCTCGCGTCCGTCGGGATTGAGCAGCGGATCGATGACGACGACGAGGTTGTCGAGGAGCTGCGCGGAGTCGGCATCGCGCAGCAGCGACGACGCGACCAGCATCGCCGCTTCCGCCGACGACGACTCGTTGCCGTGCACGCCGAAGCCGAGCCACACGATGGCGGGCGTCGACTTCGCAACGTCCGCTGCATGCGCGGCGTCGAGCTCACCCGACGCGAGCTGCGCGACGTTGCGTTTGATGGTGTCGAGCTGCGCGCGGTTCTTCTCGGACGTGATCGTCGCGAGCACGAGCGGGCGATGCTCGTACGTCTCGCCGATCTGCTTCACCGTGATGAGCGGCGAGCGGCGTGCAAGCTCGTTGAAGTAGTCGAGAATGCGGCTGTGCGGCGTGAACCGCGCGCCGATCGGATATCCGAGGAACTCCTCGGGGGTGGGGACGGCGCTCTGGGCGAAGGCGAGCGAGGCGAAGAGCGCGAGAACAACGAACCACGAGGCACTACGTCGGATCATGCGGTTACCCCTCGGGCAGCGGATTGTAAAAGGAGTTGCGATTGCTGTTGCAGGCTTTGTCGGTCTTCGGAGCCGTGTTGGTTCTCACCGCGTTCGCGGCGCATCAGACGCATCGCATGCGCTCGGGAACGATCGTGTATCAGAGTCTCAACTGCGCCGGCGGATTGTTCCTCACCATCGTGGCCGTCGTCGAGAAACAGTACGGCTTCATTCTGATGGAAGGCTCGTGGGCGCTGCTGAGCGCGTGGGGATTGTTCAAGGTGCTGACCGATCCCGCGACGTGGCGCGGTCCGGAATGACGCGCGGCGCTACGACTCGACGGCGGCGACTTCGTCTTCGGCGACCGCGTTCGACTTCGCGTGAATGCCGAGGCGCTTCATCATCTCGTTCAGGGTCGAAGGCTTCACCTGCAGCAGCTCGGCCGCGCGCTTCTGCACGCCGTTCGCGAGCTCGAGCGACTGCAGGATCATCGTGCGCTCGTAGTTCGAGACCGCGTCCTTGAGCGAGATCCCTTCTTGCGGCACGACCATCGCCGGCGAGTCGGTACGCGTCGGATAGCGGAGGTAATCGGGGAGCAGCTCGGGCGTGATGCGGTCGCCGGTGCAGAGCACGACCGCGCGCTCGATCGTGTTCTCGAGCTCGCGCACGTTGCCCGGCCACGGGTGATCCATCATCACGCGCATCGCGTCCGCGGTCACGTCGCGCACGATGCGGCGGTTCTCTTCCGAATACTTCTGCAGGAAGTGCTGCACGAGCAGCGGAATGTCTTCGCGGCGGCGACGCAGCGGCGGCAGCGTGATGGTGATGACGTTGAGCCGATAGAAGAGATCTTCGCGGAAGGTGCGGTCCGCCATCAGCTTCTGCAGGTCGGCGTTGGTCGCGGCGATGATGCGCACGTCGACCTTCAGCGTGTCGACGGAGCCGAGGCGCATGAACTCTTTTTCCTGGATCACGCGCAGCAGCTTGGCCTGCGTCTCGAGATTGATGTTGCCGATCTCGTCGAGGAAGATCGAACCGCCGTCGGCGACTTCGAAGAGGCCGCGCTTCGTGGCGATCGCGCCGGTGAACGCGCCCTTCATGTGCCCGAAGAGCGACGACTCGAGGAGCTCCGGCGGCAGCGAGCCGGAGTTGACGGTGACGAACGCGTTGCGCGCGCGCGGGCTGGCGTGGTGGATCGCTTTCGCGACGAGCTCCTTGCCGGTGCCCGACTCGCCCTGAATGAGGATGTTCGAGCGCGACGGCGCGGCCTGGCGGATGAGATCGAAGATCTTCCGCATCGCCTCGCTCTTGCCGATGATGTTCGCGTACGAGAACTTCTCGGAGAGCTCGGCTTTGAGCCGCTCGTTCTCGTGCGAGAGCCGCCGCTGCTCGAGCGCCTTGTTGACCGTGAGGATGACTTCCTCGTTCTTGAACGGCTTGGGGATGTAGTGAAACGCGCCCTGCTTCATCGCCTCGATCGCGCCGTCGATCGACGAGAACGCCGTGATGACGATGACCGGCAGCGTGGGATTGGCGATGCGGATGGCGCGCAGCGTGTCGATGCCGCTGATGCCCGGCAGCATGACGTCGAGGATGACCAGATCGATCTCCTCGGAGCTGTCGAGATAGTTCAGCGCCTCTTCGCCCGTCGTCGCGGAGAGCACGTCGAAACCCTCGCGCCGGAGTACGGCGTCGAGCACGTCCCGCAGGACTTCTTCGTCATCGACGATCAGAATGCGCATCAGACTGTGGTGCTGCTGAGAATGGTCGAACTGCTCGGCACCCGTGGCAACGTAATCGAAAACTCGGCTCCGTGACCGGGCGTCGAGGCGACGGTGATGTCGCCGTCGCTGGCGTGCATGATGCGCCGGCTGATCGCGAGTCCGAGTCCCGTTCCGCCCTGTCCGCGCTTGGTCGTCACCAGCGGCTCGAAGATGCGCCCGAGCATGTCCGGCGCGATCCCTTTGCCGTCGTCGCGCACGCGGATCACGGCCTGGTCGTGCTCCTCGCGCGCCGAGATCCAGATGTTGCCGCCGTCGGCGACCGCATCGCGGGCATTGAGCAGAACGTTGGTCAGAACCTGCTGCAGATCGTGAAAGTTCCCGCGCACGCGCAGCGGCGCGAGCTCGCTGTGCACGGTGATGCGCTTCGCCGCGAGCAGATCTTCATGCAGCGCGAGCGTGGCCACGACGAGATCGGCGACGTTCACGAGCTCACGCGTGCGCGGGCGATTGGCGATGAGGTCGAGCAGGTTGTTGACGAGGTGCGAGGCGCGGAACGTCTGCTGCTCCATCTTTTTGAGGAGCCGGTATTTCGGATCGTCTTCCGGCGTCTCCGCGAGCAGCAGCTGCGCATACGACGAGATGCCGGTGAGCGGCGTGTTCACTTCGTGCGCGACGCCCGCCGCGAGCAGGCCGAGCGACGCGAGCCGCTCCTTGTCCTGCAGCTCGCGCTCGAGGCGCACGCGATCCGTGACGTCGCCGATGACGAGCACGCGCGCGCCGTCCGCGACGTCGCCCGCCGACAGCGGACTCGCCGTCACCGTGACTTCTTTCTCGACGCCGCCGTGATTGATGAAGTGCGTGGTCAGCGTGCCGCCGCTCGCGCGCAGCTCGCGATATGGCGGGAAGAGCTCGTCGATCGACTCGGTCGCATGATCGGAGCCGACGAGGTCCCAGAACGCTCGGTTCGCCGTGAGCACCGTGCCGTCGGACGCGACCACCGCGATCGCGGACAACGACGACTCGATGATGTTCTCGTTGTACTCCTTGAGCGCGCGGATCTCGTCGAGCTGCCGCCGCAACTTGCCGTACAGACGCGAGTTCTCGATCGCCAGCGCGACCGGCGCCGTGAGCGTGCCGATCAGATGCAGGTCGTCGCGCGAGAGCGGCTCCTCGGTCTTGCGCGTGCCGAGGAGAAGAAGTCCCTGCAACTCGCCACGATTGCGAAGCGGGAACGCATAGCGGTAGCCCGCTTCGAGCAGCTTCCACGGCACTTCCGATTTGTCGGGCAGCCGCGGCGCGGTGAGGATCACCGGACCTTCCTTCGGCATCGTGCCGAGATCCTCGGGCGTCATGCGCCGCGGCACGCCCGCTTCCGGCTCATAGATCAAGAGTGACGACGCCTCGCGCGTGTAGAGGTTCATCTGCTCGACGTGCAGCGTCGTGCGCAGACGCTCGCGCATCATCGCGATCAGCTCGTGCACGTCGTTGAAGGTCGCGAGCTCCTGCGCGAAGTCCGTCATCGTGCGGCGATGCCGGTAGCTCTCGCGGTAGAGGATCATCTCGATGACGGACTCGATCTTGCCCTTCACCGGAATCAGCACGCCGGCGATGAGCAGCCCGGAGCTGAACGCGAGGAAGTTGCGCTCCATCGCCGACCGCTCTTCGATGACGCGCGAGAGGATCACGTTCACCGTCGAGAACGCGATCATGCCGAAGACGAAGGTGACCGAGTACGCCAGCACTTCCTTGATCACCACCTCGACGTCCCACAGCTTGTACTTGAGGATCGAGACGGCGAAGGCGAGCGGAATGAACGCGAGCGGCAGGATCGACAGCGTCGTGTTCAGCTGCCCGACCGAGCCGGAGACGAGATACGGAATGACGTAGATCGCGACGAACGGGAGGAAGCCGAGGACGAGGCCGAGGTAGATCCACTTGATCTGCTTCTTGCCGATGGGCGCGGCCTGGCGATACGTGAACGCGAGCGCGACCACGGCCAGCGTGAAGTAGACCGCGAAGTCGAACAGCTCCCACCGATTGATGACCGCGAACGCGCTCAGCGGCGCCGCGACCGGCAGCGCGTTGTTGAACAGCAGCAGGTCGAAGTTCCACAGCGCGAGCAGCGTCGGCGGCACGTACAGCCACGCGATCCACGACTGCTTGCGCAACAGCGGCCGCGGGAACAGCAGGAAGAAGTTGAGCGCGAGCGGAGGGAGGAAGATCCGCGCGAGCTCCTCGGTCATCTGCAGGAGCTTGTAGCTCCAGTCGATGTCGCCCGCCGGCGTGTAGACGTAGACGATGAACGACAGCAGCGTGACGAAGTAGAAGAGCCGGCTCTCGCTCGTCTCGCCGCGGAACAGCGTGAAGAGACCGATGGCGAGATAGAGGAAGCCGATGAAGCTGAGGATGAGATACGGATAGTCGATCTTCAGTTCCGGCGGGCGGTACTGGATCGTGAGCGTCGCGCCGTGACGCGCGACGAGCATCGGCACGGTCTGCCCGATGCGGCGCAGCGTCTTCTGAACTCCTTCGACTTCGTTCGTCGGCGTATCGCCGATCAGCCAGATCGCATCGCCGGGCCGCAGCCCCGCCTGCGCCGCGCCGCTGCCGGGATCGACGTTCTGCACGACGATGACGCCGTTGTCGCGGCGGAACGTGAAGTCGATGCGCTCGAACGAGGAGCGCTTGCGCTGGAAGGAAACGAACGCGCCAAGCACCAGGCCGACCGTAAAGACGGCGAGGAGCAGATTCGCGATGTGCCTCCTGCGCATGGCCAGAACCGCTGACGGCATTCAATGCGGGTGCCGCGCGAAAAACCGCGCTAACCCGTTGATTCGCAACGTTGAATCGCGCTCCGGATTTCCGAAAGAAGCGCGCACGGCTCCAAGGCGTTGGATTTGGGACGCATATTTTTGGAGCGTATGCGCGACGCCGGGGATGCGATCGACGTGCGCTGTAGCCGTGCTTGCCACAATCACGGAGTCATTTTTGCAAAGCGTGTAGGACCATGACGACAGCTCCTCGAATCCAGTATCAGCAAGGCGATCACGTGTGCACGCTTTACTCCGACCGCGACGAACAGCTCGCGGCCGCGGTCAACTACCTTCGCGGCGGTCTCGAGCGCGGCGAACGTTGCCTGTACGTCTGCTGCGAGCACTCGCCGGACGAGTTCCGCGCCGGACTGCGCGCCGCGGGGATCGACGTCGCGGGCGAAGAAGCGCGCGGCGCACTGCTGCTGCTGACCAAGCGTGAAGCTCACCTCGCGGGCGGCTGCTTCGATCCCGACAAGATGATCACGATGCTGCACGGCGCGGTGAAAGACGCACTCGACGCCGGCTTCTCCGGCCTCTGCGCGGCCGGCGACATGTCGTGGCTGCTCGACGAGGCCGACGGCTCGGACCGCATCGCCGAGTACGAGGCGCGGCTCAACGCGTTCTATCCGTCGTCGCGCGCGCTGGGACTCTGCCTCTACAACCGCACGAAGCTTCCCGCGGCCACGCTCGATCACTGCATGGCCACGCATCCGCACGTCCGCATCGACGGCAACCTCCTGCTCGACAATCCGTTCTACGAGGAGCCGGGGAAGGCCGCGTTCCGGCGCACCGACGGCAGCGCCATGCCGAAGAAGCTGGAGTGGCTGAAGACCGCCATCGCGAGCTTCTTCGACGGCGGCGGGGCCTCGGAGCCGGCGACGGTGCCGCTTCACCGCTAACGCGCGCGCGGTCGTTCGTTCCAGCGTACGCTTGCGCGTATGACGGAACGGATGAACGTGGCCATCCTCATCTTCCCCAACGTCGAGGTGCTCGACTTCGCGGGGCCGTTCGAGGTGTTCTCGCGCACGCGGCTCGTGCCCGGCTCCGACGCGCGGCGCAGCGACGAACACGCGCCGTTTCGCGTCTTCACCGTCGCGGCGACGCACGAGCCGATCTCCGCGACGGGCGATCTGCGCGTCGTGCCGCATCACGCGTTCGATGACTGTCCGCGCATCGATCTGCTGATCGTGCCGGGCGGCTTCGGCACGCGCGGGCTGCTGCAGGACGAAGCGACGCTCGCGTGGGTAGGCCGCATCGCGAGCGAGGCGCGCATCACCGCGTCCGTCTGCACCGGCTCGCTCCTGCTCGCGAAGGCCGGCCTGCTCGACGGCCGCACCGCGACGACGCACTGGGCGGCGCTCGATCTCCTGCAGTCGCTCAGCGATGCGCGCGGCGGCACGATTCGCGTCGAACGCGACGACCGCTGGGTCGCCGCGACGCCGGCGCTCTTCACTTCCGCGGGCGTGGCCGCGGGCATCGACATGAGCTTCGCCATCGTCGAGCAGCTCCACGGCAAAGCGGTCGCCGACGAGACCGCGCACTACATCGAATACCGCCGCGCGGTTTGAGGATTCGTTGCCGCAAGGGTGGATCGAAGGCGTGTAAGCTGGCCGCCATGCGCCCCCGCGGACTGCTCGCTCTCGCTCTGGTCCTCCCGCTTCTCACCGCGCCCGTCTCCGCGCAGAAACGGCGCTCGGTGCGGCACAGCGGTCCCGGCGACGAGCCGACGGCGCGCGCGGACGCGTACACCGTGGCGCGCGGCGCGACGCTCGTCCGCACCGGAGGCGACGGCGTCCTCGCGAACGACACCGATCCGCACGCGCTCGCGCTCACCGCGCTCGTCGTCTCGTCGACCGCGCACGGCACGCTCGTGCTCACGCCCGACGGCGGCTTCACGTACGTCAACGACGGCTCCGCCGCGACGTCCGACTCGTTCACGTACCGGGCGTCGAACGGCACCAGCACGTCGCTCAATGCAACCGTCACGATCGCGATCACCGCTCCGCTGCCACAAGCGAATGCCGACGCGTACAACACGCCCGCCGCAACGCCCCTCGGCATCCCCGCGCCGGGCGTGCTGACGAACGACACGCGCAACGGCGCGAACATCGCCAGCTACGGCGTGGCCGGCACCGAACAGACCACGCTCTCCGCCGCCACGCCCACCGCGCACGGCGGCACCGTCCTCCTCGGCGCGGACGGTGCGTTCACGTACAACCCCGGCACCGGCTTCACCGGCTCCGACGCATTCAACTACGTGCTGACGAACGCCGCCGGCAGCTCGACCGCGCAGGTCACGATCAGCGTCGTCTCGCCGCAGCCCACCGCCGCGAACGACACGTACTCGACCGCGCAGAACACCGCGCTCACCCAACCCGCGCCGGGCGTCCTTGCGAACGACATCGTGAACGGCGGCGCGATCACCGGCTACGGCTCCGCGAACGGCAACGAGCAGTCGACGCTCGGCACGTCCACTTCCACCGCGAAGAACGGCACCGTGCGCGTCAACGCGGACGGCAGCTTCACGTACACGCCGCCGAACGGCTTCAACGGCAGCGACTCGTTCAGGTACACGCTCGCAAACGGCAGCGGCAGCGGCGTCGCGCTCGTGACGATCACCGTGCAGGCGGCGGTCAACACCGAGTTCAACGTCACCGCGCCCGGCTTCTTCTATTCGTTCTCAGGCATCGCGGGACAGAACCCGCAGCTCACGCTGCAGCGCGGCCGCACGTACGTCTTCCACATCAACACCACGTCCTCGCATCCGTTCGAGATCCTCGACGCGCCGGCGGGCAGCGTGACGAACAACAACATCTCCAGCGGCACGCTGACGTTCGTCGTCCCGAACACCGCGGCAAACTACCGTTATCACTGCTCGCTCCACGACTTCGGCAACACGATCGTGACGGTGCCCTAGCGCACGAGCGAGATCGCGCAGACGTCGTTCAGCAGGCAGACCTCGCAGTTCTCGCGGCGCAGCTTGCGGCTGCAGAGCGCGAGGATGCCGAGGCGGCAGAGCGCGAAGTCGTAGCGCACGGGATCACGCGCGTCGAACTTCGCCAGTGCATCGGTGAGCGCGCGCGCCGCTTTCCAGTCCGACGACTTGCGGCGGTTGAGGCGCAGGAACGTGGCGATGCGATGGATGTGCGTGTCGAGCGGCATGACCAGCTTCGCCGGATCGACGAACGTCCAGAGTCCGAGGTCGGGTGACGTCCGGCGCACCATCCAGCGCAGATAGAGGTTCATGCGCTTGCACGCGGAGCCGTCGTTCGGCGACGTGAGCAGATACTCGAGACCTTTGCCGCGCATCGACTCGACGAAGCGCGCGAGGCTCGGCGCGATGTCGGCGTCGTTTGCGTCGTAGCAGCGCTCGAAGAGCGCGCCGAGGGAACCGTGCGTTTCGAGGACGTCGGCGATCGCGGCGAAGAGCGCGACGAGATCGGGCGTCTTGTGGAAGCGATGCGCGAAGCCGGCGAAGCGGCGCGTGGCTTCGGCGCGATCGAAGTGCGCGAGATACTGAAACGGCGACGGCGTCATCTTCGCCAGCACCGCGCCGATGTTCGTGACGATGAAATCGGCGCGGCCATACGCGAACGCGGCCGCGATGAGGCCGGCCACTTCCTGGTCGAGCGGCTCGTCGTAGCGCAGCACGAGCTGGAGCGGATCGGGCGCGATCGTCGAAACGTCGAAGGTCTCGACGAGCGTGTCGAGCCGCGTCTTCAGCAGTTCGGCGCGAACGGGGCGGCGGCGGGTCATACGGTGGCGCGCTCGAAAACAGGGTGGAACCCGCGGCTGTTCCGAGCGTCATACTGCACGCCATGCGTCCTCGGATCCTCGTCTCTCTCGCCGCTCTCCTCTGCGCGTTTCCGGCGCTCGCCGCGATCACCGGAAGCGTGATGTCGACCGACGGCCAGCCGCTCGCCGGCGCGCGCGTTTCGGCCTACGGTTTCGAATCCGCGGAAGGGCGCCACGCGCGGCTCGTCTCCGCGAATCCGGAGCCGGTGCCGCTCGCGTCGACGCAGACGGATGCGAAGGGGAGCTTCTCGCTCGAATCGCCGAAAGGCGCCGTCGTCGAGCTGCGCGTCTTCCTGCGCGGCTACGAGCCGGCCGCGCGGCGCGTCGAGCGCGACGAGGACACGGGCACGTTCGCGCTGCAAAAGCTGGAGATGAAGAGCGGCAGCGTGAAGGCCGGCAACAAAGCGGTGGCAAACGCGCTCGTCGCCATCGCGTACGGCACGTACGAGTATCAGACGAAGACCGACGAGCAGGGACGCTACGAGGCGCCCGATCCGAAACGCGCGCGCAGCCTCGTCATCGTGCATCCCGACTTCGCCATCGACGAGGAAGTCTTCCCGTTCAACAACAGCGTCACCGCGACGAAGCTCCAGCGCACGCTCGTCATGGGGACCGCGTTCAGCGGACGCGTGGTCGAGCAGGACGGCAGGACGCCGGCGGCGAAGGCGACGGTCACGGTGAACGGCTGGCCGCGCGCGACGGCGGGCGACGACGGCGCGTTCACGATCGCGCACACGCAGCCGCGCTGGAGCTCGCTCGCGGCGACGAAGAACGCGCTGGCCGGGGAGCGCGCGTACACGACGGAGAAGAACGTCGTCGTGCGCCTCGCAAAGCCGGCGGTCGTCGCCGGACGCGTGCTGGATGCGAAGACGAAGCTGCCGGTTGCGGGCGCGATCGTGCGCGTCTCGCCGCGCGGGCCGATGGACGTCAACCGCGGCAGCGGCTGGACGGCGATGACGGACGCGAAAGGGATGTACACGCTGAGCGTGACGCCGGGCGCGTACTCGTTCAGCGCGACGCATCCGGCGTTCGACGGCTCCGCGTCCGACATCGCCACGACCGCGGGGCAGACGCTGTCTCGCGACGTTGCGATGACGCAGCTCGCGCGCGTGAGCGGCGTCGTCGTCGATGAAGCGCGCAAGGGCGTGCCGGCTGCGTTCGTGACGCCCGAGGAGAACGGCGGCGACGGCATGCCGCGCATGATGCGCGGACCACGCGAGGCGGTGGCGAGCGGTCCCGACGGACGCTTCAGCCTGCGCGCGACGACGGAAGTCGCGATGCGTCTGCGCGCGACGAAGAAAGGACTGCCGACCGTGCGCAGCGAGGCGCTGCGGCTGACGGCGGGCGAGCGCAAGAGCGGCGTCGTGATCACGATTCCGAACGGCATCGCGGTCACCGGACGCGTCACCGATCGCGACGGCAAGCCGCTGTCGGGCGTCGCGGTCGCCGCGAACGAAGAATCGGGCGGCCGCGGACGCGGCATGCGCATCATGATCACGCCCGACCGCGACGACAACGACGACGCCGTGCGCACCGGAACCGACGGCGCGTTCTCGCTGCGCGTGAAGGAAGGGACGTACGACTTCACGTTCCGCCGCGACGGCTACACGACGAAAGCCGTGCGCGCCAAGAGCGTCTCCGCGACGGCGGCGCCGGAGCCGATGAGCGTCGCGCTCGATCCGAGCGTCGAAGTCTCCGGACGCGTGACGCGCGGCGGCAACGGCGTCGAAGGCGTGACGATCTTCGCGATGAGCGAGGATCCGGTGAACACGACCACCGGCCCCGACGGCTCGTTCGTCCTCGCGAACCTCGCGCCGGGACCGATTCGCCTGATGCTGCGCAAAGACACGGAGTTCATCTCCGACTCGCGCAGCGTCACCGCGCCGGCGCGCGACTTCACGATCGACCTGCCCGCGGGCACGCGCGTCTCGGGACGCGTCATCGACAAGACCTCGCGCAAGCCGCTGACGACGTTTCAGGCGGGGCTCAGCGTCTCGCGCGGCGGCGGCGGCATGATGATGGTCGCGCCGCCGATGCTGCAGAGCTTCACCAGCGACGACGGCTCGTTCACGCTCGACAACGTGCCCGCGGGCGCGGTCAACCTCACCGCGCAGGCGCCCGGCTATACCAGCGGTCGCACGACGGTGACGGTGGAGGAAGGAAAGCCGCTCGACAACGTCGAGCTCGCGCTCGAGCCGGGCGTGCGGCTCACGGGCAAAGTCACGGGTCCCGACGGCGCGCCGGTCAGCGACGTCACCGTGCGCGTGGCGTTCTCGCCGGAGCGCGGCATGCGCAACGGTCCGAACGATCGCCGCGCGACGACCGACGCGAACGGCGAGTACGTGCTCGACTCGCTCGACGCGGGCACCGAGACGATCGAGTTCACGCACCCGAAGTATCTCGCCACGCGGCAGGACGTCGAGCTGAAAGGCACGGACACGCGGCTCGACGCGCAGCTCTCCGCGGGACTGCGCGTGAGCGGCGTCGTGGTGACGGACAACGGCGCGCCCGCGGCCGACGCGGACGTCGAGGCGATGGCCGCCGGCGGCTCGAACCGCTCCACGCGCGCCGACGCGAACGGCGCGTTCAGCTTCGACGCGCTCTCACCTGTTCGTTATCGTTTCCTCGCGTCGAAGAACGGCTTCGCCTCCGGCCACGTCGACGACTTCGACGTCACGAACAACACGCCTCTCCGCATCGTCCTCGGCAGCGGCGGCACGATCTACGGCCACGTCACCGGGCTCTCCGAGAACGATCTCGCGAACGCCGTCGTCGACGCGCGCGGCAACGGCTCCACGTCGACGTCCGCCGTCGACAGCTCCGGCAACTACCGCATCGAAGGCGCGCCGACCGGCACCGTGCAGGTCTCCGCGTCCGTCACCGCGCGCGGCTTCACGTCGCGCAAGATGACGGCGGTGCAGACGGTCGAAGTGTCGTCCGGCAGCGCGCAGCAGGTCGACCTGCAGTTCCGCTCCGACACCACCGTGCGCGGCCACGTCACGCGTAACGGGCAGCCGCTCGGCGACGCGAGCGTGATGTTCATGCCGCGCGTGCGCGGCCAGGCCAACGCCAGCACCACCACCGACGCCGCAGGCAATTACACGCTGAGCGGCATCGACGACGGCGACTACGCGGTCTACGTCGTCGACATGCAGCGCTTCAGCCCGTACACCACGCAATACGAGGTGCACGGCTCGGCGACGTTTGACATCGACTACACCGCGGCCTCGCTGCAGGGACGCGTCATCAACGCGTCGACGAACGAGCCGCTCGAAGGCGCGGACGTGCAGCTGCGCAGCACGACCCCGAGCGAGACGCTGCGCGCGTCGCGCGGCGTCGCCAGCGACTCGAACGGCGCGTTCACGCTGGAGTTCGTACCGCCGGGCACGTACACCGTCACCGCGTCGAAGGACGGTTTCGGCAATCAGATGACGGAGGTCAACGTCGGCGACAGCGCGCAGAGCGTGGAGCTCAAGCTCGCCCCGCAGGACGGCGTCACGCTGCGCGTCGTCGACGGCCGCAACGGCCAGCGGCTCACCGCGTCCGCGTACATCTTCGACGCCGCGGGACGCTACGTCGATGCGAAACGGTCGATGTTCGACGGCACCGGCAGCGATCTCAGTCTCCCGCTCGCGGCGGGGCAGTACTCGATCACCGTCGATGCGAACGGCTATGCGTCGCGCACGGTCTCCGCGAACGCGCCGTCGATGCAGACCGTCGCGCTCACGCCCGGCGGCACGCTGATCATCCACGCGAAGAGCGCAGTGCGCGGCCACGCACTGCTGCTCGATTCGAACGGCATCCCGTACCCGCGCCTCGGCATGCGTCCGGCGACGATCGATCTCTTCCCGCATCCCGGCGCGACGATCCTCAATCACGTCGCACCGGGCACGTACACGCTGCAGCTGCTCGACGCGAACAACGCGCCGGTGGACTCGAAGCAGGTGGTGATCGGCGAAGGCGGAACGATCGACGTCGACTTGTGAGGAAGGCGGCTACGGCTCGTCGTCGTGCTCTTCGACCATCGGCGGCTCGGGGATCTCGGCGACGACTTCGAGCGCGATGCGGTCGCGGTCGATGCGCGGCGCGCCGCTGCTCATGAAGATGTTCTTGCGGTACTTCTCGAGCCGCTTGAAGAGGTGATGCAGGTCGTACGTGAGCCGCATGACGGTGCGGCGCAGCTTGTACTTCACGCGGCGGAAGGCCTCGAGGTCGTCGCCGCGCAGGGTGGGGAAGAACGACTGGATCTCGGCGATGCGCTTGCGCACCTTCTCGAGGTCTTTGTCCTGGATGTTGAGGAAGACTTCGCGGCCGTCGACGAGCAGCGGCTCGGTGCCGCTCATCTCGGCGTCGAACCAGTTCCAGAGCTGAATGAGATCGATGCGGCGCCCTTTCGAGAGAAAGCGCGTCTCGAGCAGATCCTGGCGGAAGTAGCCGAGGAGCTTGCGGTCGTCGGTCTTGTTGAACTCGTCGTCCGAAAGGTTCCGGATGTTCCAGACGCCGTAGCGGATGATGTCGTTGCGCGTCGAGCGCAACTGCCGGATCACTTCCTCGAGGATCGGGAGCGGGAGCTGCGCCAGAGTCTGCGCTTCCGCGAGCGGTTCCCGCGGCATGGTTTCAGACATGGCCGGCGAAGGATACACGATCCTCAGTTCGGCGAAACGCCGGCGAAGAACGTGGCGTCGCCGCTGCGCGTGTCGATGAGCGACGCGTACGCGGCGCCGCTGCCGCTGGTGAAGCGCACGACCGCGCGCCCGTTCGCGACGCGCGCGACGACCGGCGTCTGCGCGATGCCGCCCGCGGTGGCGAGCTCGTGGCGTTCGACTTCCGCGCCCGCGGCGTCGTAGACGATGACCTCCGCCGTCGCGGCGTGCGACGAGACGAAGCCGACGTTCGTGCGATACGCGTTCGTGTGCTCGACGAAGGCGATGAACTGCGCGCCGTCGCGCTCGGGCGCGAAGGACACGTACTGCGAAGTGCCGTCGTGCACGATGCGCGTTTGTGCGTTGTCGTCCGTGATAAATGCGCCCGCTGTGCCGGCGACGAGCGACGCGCCGGTGAGGCCGTCGTGGATGTAGTCGGCGTCGTTCGCGTTCCACAGCTCGCTGTGCCACGCGCCGCTGTCGATCGCGGGCGCGATCGCGGCGCCCGTGCGCGCGTGCGCCGCGGGGATGAACATCGCGTCGCCGCTCGCATCGTCGATCTGCGAGAGATACGCGACGACGCGCGTGTCGCCTGTGGTGACCTCGATTGCGGCGTCGGGGCCGCCGTACGCGAACTGCACGTGGCTGAACGGCGCGATCGCGATGTCGAATGCGGCGCCGTCGGGCGGCGTCACGCGCGCGACACCTTCGCTCCCGCCGGCTTCGGTGATGCCGAGGTTCCAGCGCTGCGCGGCGAGTGGCAAGCCGGAGAGAAGCAGCGGAGCTTCGCCGCGCGCGGTGGATTCGAGCTGACTCGGAATCTGTTCGCCGAACGTGCCGCGCGACGTCTCCGCGTACGTGCGGCTCGCGACGAGGAGCTCGTCGCCGAGCACTTCGAGGCTGCCGCTGCCGGTCGTGCCGAACGCGCTCGCGACGACGTCATCGAACGCCAGCGTTTCGCCGGGCGCGAGCGATGCCTGCATCGCAACAAAGTCCGTGCGTCCATCCGCGCCGCTCGGCGTGAAGATCAGCGTCGCGTTGCGCGACGCATCAGCGGTGTTCGTGATACGCACGTCGGAACGGAACGCGGCGGCGCCGACGCCATAGACGTGCGTCACGACGGGAATCATCACGCGCTGCGCGGCTGACGATGGCCGCTGCGTTTGCGGCGTGTCGCCGAAGCCGATCAGCAGAGCCCACGACAGCAGCGTGCCCGTGTCGAGCGCGCGCAGGTCGCGTACGCGCAGCGTCCACGTGCCGGCCGCGGAATGGCCGAGGAGAGGCGTGAGCGGCTCGGCGGGAACGGCGTCGCGGCCGAACGTCGCGTGCACGTCGGCGGCGCGTTCGAGCGACACCGGCTGCAAGAGCACGGTCGTGCCGTCGGGCGCGATGAGCTCGATGCGCAGATCGCCGCGCGACGGATGCGCGATGTCGACACGCACCGCGATCGACGCAATCGCGCGCGGATCGTCGATGGTGATCGTCGACAGCACTCCGTCGATGCTGTTCTCCGGAATCGCGAGCCCACGCTGTGGACTCTGGAACAACGTCAGCTCGCCGCGCGGCAACGCGCCCGCGCAATCCGTGAGAATGCCGCGCGCGCTCATCGCGGCGCAGATCGTCGGTGCGTGCGCGCGGCCGTAGAGCAGTCGATCGCTTTCGAGAAGGCGCTGCGCCATCACCGCGTACGTCGGCTGCGGCGGCGCGTCGAACAGCGACTCGATGAGCACCGTATCGGCGATGCGCCGCGCCTCGTCGACGTTGCCGGTCTCGCGCGCGAGCGTCACGAGGATCTCGCGCAGCGCCGACGACCAGATCGCGCCGTTCTGGTGCTCGACGCCCGACGACTCGTTGCGGTTGTAGTCGGCCATCGTCTTCGTGCTGTCGAGCCGGCGCAGGCAGTCGCTGCCCGGCGCGTAGCCGCACTGCTGCGACGCGTCGTCTTCCCAGCAGCGCGCGTCCCAGTCGGCGAAGCAGAACGGATCGCGCCCCGACGCGAGCCGCTGCGCGTAATGCGCGGAGAACGCCCAGTAGTCGCCGAAACCTTCGCTGAACGCGCGTGCCTCGCTCGCAAACGCGCCGCTGAAGGTGCCCGGCGAGATCCATTCGAGGATCGCATGTCCGTACTCGTGCACGACGAGATCGGCGTCCTCGGCATCATCCGTCCCGCCGTCGCCGTAGAAGAGCGTTCCGCGCCCCGGCTGCGTCGACGGGAGAAAAAACGAGTTGTCGCTGCCGCTCGCGGCGTGCGGGTCGACTTCGATGGCGTACGGCACGACCGCGCGGTCGCCGCGATATCCGAGGGATTGCAGGTAGTGCTGCGAGCGATCGATGTGGAAGTACGCGTTGACGGCTTCGAATCCATCCTGCTCGCGGTCAAAAAGGAGAGACGCCGATGCATCCGGCGGCGCGACGTTCGGCGGCTGCCGGTCGATGATCTGCGCGGCCGGTCCGCGCAGCGCGCCGCTCTCCGCGACGTCGTCGAGCACGACGTCTTCATATGCATCGGCCGGCACCGCGGACGACGCGTCGTTGTGATCCTGCAGCGACGGGTCGTTGCGCGCGACGACCGGATTCGGATCGAACACGCGCGCCGGCTTCGCGCGGAAGAAGAGCGGCGTGCGCCGCAGCAGCTCGCCGGTGACCGCGTCGTAGTCGTACGCGTAAGGCTGCAGCGGAGCGTCGCTTCGAATGACGCGCCGCGCGACGCGACCGTCGATGAGGCGCAACTCCGACGCGATGGTCGCGCGCGGTTCCGCGACCGCATCCGCGCACGGCGCGACGATGAAGTGCTCCGTTGGCAGATTGTCGACGTACTCGCGGTAGCGGCAGTGGCGTCCCGTCAGCGAGTCGCGCACGAGCTCGAGGCGCAGGTCGGCGCGCGCCGAAAGCGCGACGAGCAGCGCGAGAACGAGAGATCGCATCGCGAGTGTTACGGCAGCGCATTCGCCTGCGTCGGGGTGCCGCCGGCCTGCAGCGTCGCCGCCTCCGCCGCGGGGAGCGAGAAGAAGAAGCGCGTGCCCTGCCCTTCCTTGCTCTCGACCCAGATCGCGCCGCCGTGGCGCTCGATGATCTGCTTGGTGATGTAGAGGCCGAGGCCGAGACCGCCGTAGTTCGTCGACGAGACCTGGCGGCCGCGGTGGAAACGCTCGAAGACCTGTCCCAGCTCGTCGGCGGGGATGCCGATGCCGCGGTCGCACACCGCCGTCACGAAAGCTTCGCCTTTATCTTCGACGGTCACGGTGATGTCGCTGCCGTCCGGCGAGTACTTCACGGCGTTCTCGAGGAGATTCCCGAGCACCTGTTCGAGGCGGTCGCGGTCGCCGGTGACGATCTTGTCGTCGTCGGGAACGCTGACGTGGAAGCGGCGGTCGCTCACCGCGGTGTGATGGCGATGCACGACGTCGCGGACGAAATGCGACCAGGCGATCGGCTCACGGCGGATCTCGAGACGTCCCGTCTCAATGCGCGAGACGTCGAGCAGTTCGAGGATGAGGCGCGACATGCGGTCGATCTGGTCGAGCGCGATGTCGAGGTACTCCTCGGACGTACTGAGGTCGCCTTCCTTGATCAGCATCTTCGCGAGCTGCGTGTAGCCCTTGATCGACGTGACCGGCGTGCGCAGCTCGTGCGAGGCGATGGAGAGGAACTCGTCCTTGAGGCGCGACAGGTCTTCGACCTTCCGCCGCGCGTCGACCTGTTCGGTGTAGAGCTTCGCGTTCTCGATCGCCAGCGCGGCGCGCTCGGCGAGGATCTCCGCGAGCGGCAGCTTGTCGTCGGTCATCGCGCGGTCGGGATCGTTCGCGGCGATGATCAGCGCGCCGAGCATCTCGCGCCGCGTGCGCAGCGGCAGGATGAGCAGCGAGGCGAGCTTCATCGGCATCGGGTGATACGTGCCGGGATTGGTCATGTCCGCCGCCGCGCGGATGTTCGTCGTCAGCGACGGATAGCCGGTCGAGACGACCTGCCCGATGATCCCTTCGCCGACCACGAGCGGCTGGCGATAGATGTACGACCACGCCAAGCCGAGCGAGGCCATGTCGCGGTGATAGATCGACGCGACGCTGAGCTCTTTCGACTCGGATGATTTGAGGATGACCGCCGACCAGTCGCCGAGCACTTCCGCGACGCGCTCCGCGATGGCCTGCGTGACCCACGTCGGATCGATGTTGCTGGAGAAGAATGCGCCGGCGTCGGCGAGGATCTGCGCGCGCTCGGCCTGCAGCTGCATCTGCTCTTCGAGCGCGCGGCGTTCCGTGATGTCGCGGAACGTGACCACGACACCGGACGTGCGTCCTTCCTCGTGCAGCGGCGTCGCGCTCATCGACACGGCGACGCGCAGGTCTTCGCGCGCGATGAGCACCGTCATGTCGTGCACGGCGCGTCCGGTCGACAGCGCCTGCGCCGCCGGCAGCTCTTCCGGATCGAGCAGGCGCGCGTGCTCGTCGCGCAAACGATAGACCTCGGATTGCCGGAAGATCGGCACTCCGATGTCGGCTTTGCCGAGCAGGCGCTGTCCGGCGGGATTGATGAAGACGGTTTTGCCTTCGCCGTCGACGAGCATCACGCCGTCCGACATCCCGGCGATCATGGCCTCGGTGCGCCGCACCTGGCGCGTGATCGACTCGCCGAGGCGCTGCTCGATGCGCATGGCGGTCATCGCGGAGACGGCGATGAGCACGAGGCCGAGCACGACCATCGTGATCATCACCCACTGGCGCGCGCTGCTGATGCGATCGAGCGCGCTGGCTTGTTCGCTTCGGATGCGGTCAGAGATGAGCCCCTCGTAGTCGGGCGCCGCGCGGCGGAGCTGCGCCGTGGACAGCATCGCGTCGGCCGCGTCTTTCGGCCGGCCGTCGTCGCGCAGCTTGATCTGCTCGTCGGTCAACTTCTTGACTTTGCTGAAGTGCTCGCGGAACTCGTCGAGCACCGGATGGTCGCGCGGGCGCGCGAGCTCGGTGGACTGCGACTCCGCTTTCTGGAACGAGCGTACCGCGTCGTCGTACTGCTGCGTGAACTGCGTCTGCCCGGTGAGGACATAGCCACGCGTCGCCGACACCATCGTCGTCAGCGAGTCGTCCATCTCGCGCACGGCGTCGAGGTACGGACGCGATTGCTGCACGATCTGATACTCCTGCCGCTGCTCCATGCGCAGCACCGCCAACGTCATGATGACGCCAGCGAGAATCAGCAGGGTGAGCCCAAGAAAGGCTCCCCAGATCATGCGCCGGATGGAAGGGGACATCTCTGCCGGGCGCCTCCGTTGCAAAAATGACGCCGCCGTACCGCTAAGTCAAGGCAAATAAGGCACTTCTGACGCACGCCGTCAGGAACGCCGCGTGCAGTATATGCCTCATCGGAGGCCGTCATGGCACTACGCCCGCTGCGCAACGCCACGATCTCGTTCGGACTGGTGAACATCCCCGTCCGCTTCTACACCGCCACGAAGTCGGAAGACGTGCACTTCAACCTGCTGCACGCCGATTGCGGCTCGCGCGTCAACCGCCGCTGGTGGTGCCCGCAGCACGAGAACTTCATCGAGCTCGCCGACATGATCCGCGGCTATCCGGTGGCGAAGAATCAGTACGTGACGTTCACCGCCGCGGAGCTCGAGGAGCTCGAATCCGGCGGCGACCGCGCGCTCGAGATCACCGCGTTCGTCGATCTCGCGCAGATCGATCCCGTCTTCTTCGAGAAGGCCTACTACCTCGGGCCCGCGCCCGGCGGCGCGAAGACGTACCGGCTGCTCGCCGAGGCGATGCGCAAGCAGAACAAAGTCGCCGTCGCGCGCTGGGTCTCCAATTCGCGCGAGCATCTCGTCGTGTTGCGTCCGTTCGAAGAGGGGCTCATTCTCCACACGATGTATTACGCGGACGAGGTGCGCGACTTCAGCGCGATCGACGTCGATCACGCCGACGTCCGCGACAAGGAAGTGGCGCTCGCGAAGATGCTCATCGACGAGCTCACCGAGCCGACGTTCGATCCGCTCGCGTACAAGGATGAATACCGCGAACGCGTGATGGAGCGCATCCGCGCGAAGGCCGAAGGAGAGCTGGTCGTCTCCGAGTCGCCCGAGTCCGAGAGCGCGGGCGAAGTCGTCGACATCATGGAGGCGCTGCGCCGCAGTCTCGGCGGCGCGGTTGCGGAGCCGCGCAAGCGCAACGCGTCCGCATCCGCCGCCGCACCCGCGACGCGCAAAGCGCCGAAACGCGCGGCGCCGCAACCCGCATCGCGCAGGAAGAAGAAGGCGTCGTAGCGCATGCCCGATCTACTCAAGAAATACCGCGCGATGCGCGACTTCGGCGACACGCCGGAGCCGTCCGGCGGCAAGCCGAAAAACACGAAGCTGCCGATCTTCGTCATCCAGCAGCATCACGCCTCGCACATGCACTACGACTTCCGCCTGGAGATGGAAGGCGTGCTCAAGTCGTGGGCGATTCCGAAAGGACCGTCGTACGACCCGGCCGCGAAACGCCTCGCGATGATGACCGAGGATCATCCGTACGACTACGCGTCATTCGAGGGCGTGATCCCCGCGGGCAACTACGGCGCGGGGAACGTGATCATCTGGGATCAGGGGACGTGGGAGTTCATCGAGCCGGGGCCCGATCCGGTGAAGGCGCTCGCTTCCGGAAAGCTGACCTTCCGCATGTACGGGAAGAAGATGTTCGGCGAATGGGCGCTCGTGAAGATCGGCGGCCGGCAGAAGTCGGACAAAGGGAACGAGTGGCTGCTGCTCAAACACCGCGACGGCTACGCGAACGAGGACGTCGACGTGACCGCGGTCGCGCCGCGTTCGGTCGTGTCGAACCGGCTCGTTGATGAAGTGAGCAGCGAGAACATCTGGGAGTCGAATCGCAAGGCGTCGTCGCGAAGGGCGCCGACGCTCGCGGCGCGGCTGGAAGCGGAAGAGAAGGCGAAGAAGCGCACTACGCCGGCGAAGAAACGCGCGACATCGACGACGAAACGCGCGTCCACCACGAAGCGCGCGTCCGCGAAGAAACCCGCTACGTCCGCGAAGAAGCGGCCTGCGGCGACGAAGGCGGCGCAATCTCCTGCAGCGCCATCTCGAGCAGCTTCCGCTCGGAGTCGAAGCTCGCGCGCCGCAGCGAAGCCGTCAGCTCGACCCACTCCACGTCGTCGACCTCGCTGAGCTGCGGCTGCAGCTCTCCTTCGACGTACTCCATGAGGTAGAAGTCGACGCGCTTCTGGATGAGCGTGTCGCCGGCGCGGAAGAAGTATTCGATCGTGTCGAGCGGCTTGACGATCTTCGCGGTCAGCCCCGTTTCCTCGAGCACTTCGCGCAGCGCCGCCGCCTCGGATGTCTCGCCGCTGCTGACCGCGCCCTTCGGCAGACCCCAGCGCGTGCGGCCGCGCGTGGCGATGAGCGCCACGTGCGCGACGCCGCCGCGCATCGCGATCACGGCGCCGCCCGACGAATGCTCGTTGCGGGTTTTCCTCCGCCCCTGTGCCATGGCCGCATTCTACGCGCGCGCTGCGGATGCGCGCTCCGAACGCACACGGCAGCGCCTGCCTGCACATGACGAATCTGCTGGTCGTTTCCGCCTAAAAGGGGTACATTTCCGTCAACGCATCACAATTAGACACAGGAGGGGTACGGCATGTCCGAGATCTCTATGTTGTGGACCGTCGCGGGAGTGGTCGTTCTCGCGGCTCTCGTGGTCGCATTCATCAAGATGCGTCAGAAGGACCTGCTCGACGCGATCGCACAGAAGCGGAAAGGATCGTCGAAGCTCGTCACGCGTGCCGAGTACGTCGAGGGCGTCGAGAAGATCCCGGTCGTGCTGTCGGTCTCGGACGATACGCTGTACTACGAGAACTCCGATCTGGAAGCGATGTTCGAGCTCGCGCGTCTCGACGAGATCGAGTACGCCGACGAGCTCTCCACCGGAAAGAACCTCGCCGCCGGCGCGCACGTGCTGCGCCTCCGCTCGCACGGAACGACGTTCGAGTACGTCCTCAACCCCGGCGACGACGCCAAGTGGCGCAGCGCGCTTCCCGCGCGCCGTCTCTCCCGATCCGCCGCCGCGGTGTAGCATTCCCGCGCGGAATGGGGTTCTGCGGCAGCCTGTTCGCACCGGCTGCCGCAGACCGAGTCGGGGTGTAGCGCAGTCTGGTAGCGCACCTGCTTTGGGAGCAGGGGGTCGGAGGTTCGAATCCTCTCGCCCCGACCAACCGCCCGCTGCGCGCTCCACTTGTGTCCCCGTAGCTCAGTCGGATAGAGCAACAGCCTTCTAAGCTGTGGGTCGCAGGTTCGAATCCTGCCGGGGACGCCACCCCGCGCAACTCACTGTTCCGGCGGCAACGTCACGTGGCGGAAGCTGAACGCGTCCAGCGCACCCGCATCGAGCTGCAGCTCGCGGCCGTCCACCACGTACGTGTGGTGACGGCGATCCGCAAGAAGCTCGATCCATCCTTCCTCCGGAATCTCGAAGCGCTCGCCCGCATAGACGAACTGCTGGCCGGGACGGCCGTTGAAGTGATAACCGACCGTCGAGATCCCGCACCGCACGACCGGCTGCTGCAACTCGCCGCGGCGGACGAGGGCCGTGAGATCGAGCTCGAACTGAATGGCAAGGGTGAGCGCGGCGGCGGTGAGGATCATCGAAGGCTCCTTTCTTCAGCGTTCTTATCCACATAAACGCCCGCGAAGACCGGCTGCCAAACGCGAAGATTTTTTTTGAGAACTCGTCGTTTCGCCCGTTTGTGCTGATGTTTTTCGCGAAAGACCGGCGCACGGCGAGTGCCCGTGAAAATGTTTCTTTGAGAACTGTCGTTGTTCTCCGTTAAAGCCATCAGTAGCCGTTGTTCGAAACGGTCTGTTGCATTGAGGCGAGTCATTGAACGTCTGAGGGACCGGAGGCCTTATGGGCTCAGGACCAAAGCCGTCGTGCCGCGATTTCGAGCTCGTGCTGATTCTTCGAACGGGGACGGATTCGCAACGCGATGACGCACTGCGCGAGTTGATGGATCGGCATACGCCCTCTGTATTCGGAGCGGCGTTCAAGATCGTGAAGAACACCGAAGGCGCGAACGACATCGTGCAGGCGGCGTTCGTGAAGCTTGTCGAGAAGCCGCCGGAGCTGCAGCCGGACCAGAGTCTTGGCGGCTGGCTCCATACGGTCAGCCATCACCTCGCCCTCGACCAGATCGATAAGTACAAACGCTTCGGCGCGTTTTCCGAGGATGACGGCGAGCGGGCCATGTGGACCTCCCGGCGCGCCGCTCCGGTCGAACACGCCGAATACAAGCAGATGCTGCGGCGCATCGCCACGCTGCCGCTGCCGCTGAAGGTCGTCGCCGAACCCTATCTCATGCACGACGTGCCGGTGAGCGTGATCGCGCAGAAGCGCGGTCTCACGCCGGCCGCGGTCTACGCGCGTCTGAAGAAGGCCAAAGCGTATCTGGTCCGGTCCCGCACCAAGCAACGTTAGAAAGGGGAGGTTCCAATGAGCAATCACGACTCTGCGCGCCGGGAAGAGGATGCGCTCGCGTGCGCGTCTCCGGACGGCGCCGATGCCTGTAGTACCCCGCAGGATGCGGACGATGACGATTCAGCCGCCGACGCCGAGAACTTCGCCGCGCTGTTGCCCGAGCTGATCGTCGACGACATCATTGACGCGCCCACCATCGAAAACCCCGAGCACCGCTGCCCGAGCACGCTCGAGCTTCGCGGCATTCTGGAAAATCACGACCGCGCCTCGCGCGCGGAGCTCCAGCACATCGCGCTTTGTCCCGATTGCGTCGCGCGGACGCGCGCCTTCCGCGACTGCCGCCACGAGGACGCGGAAACGCTCTTCACGAACCTCCTCGACGCCGTGCTGGCGCAGAGCGACCGCTCCTCGCCGCACGTCGAATGGGGCGAGCGCTACGCGCGCCTCCTCTTCTACATGATCGGCGAAGACGACGAGTTCGAGCGCTGGCAGCGCAGCGCGTGGCGCTGCTCGCACACGCTCGCGTACGCGCTGCGACATGCGCGCGAGGACGGAGCGAATGCCGGCGAGATGCATGCGATTCTCGAGCTCCTGTTCGCCGCGTACGGCGCGGCCATCTCCAACCGCCTCGGCGCGCCCGCGCATCTCTTCGACGGCGCCTGGCCGCTCGCCGAGATGATTCGCGAGGCGGCGTTCGAGATCCGTTTCGCATCGCCGGCGTCTCTCCACGCGTTCGCGCGCGCGGCCACCTCCGCCACCGAGCTCGCCAGCCCGCGCATGCAGGCGATGATCCTCTATACGGTCGCGCAGTTGCCCGCTTCTGACATTGCGGACGCGCTGGTCCGCGAGCTGGAAGCCGCGAATCTCGATGCCGCGACGCGCCCGCTGCTGCGCGTGCTCTTCGGCAATCAGGTCGAGCTGCTGCCGGACAGCGCCTCGCACGCGCGGCGCGATCTGCTCCGCGCCACCGACGCGCTCCACGTCATCGCGGCGAGTGGCCGGGATGCCGCGGGACGCATCCAGGCGCTCGCGCGGCGCCTCGCCACGACGCTTTTCGCCACGCCGGAGCCGGTCGAGGCGCTGGTGCGGCTGGTGATGTTCCGCGCATGGCTGCGCGAGCTCGGCGCGACGTTGCGCGGGCGCGCGGAGGCGGCGTCGATCGTGCGCAACGTCGCGCGCCTGCTCGTCGACCTCTCCGCCGAACGCTACGGCTCGACCTTTCTCGCCATCGAGGCATGCGCGGTCATCCGCGACTTCTGTCCCGGCGCGTTCGTCTCGCTCGCCAGCGACGTCGTCGCGTCGGCACGGCCCGTCGTGCGCCACGGGCTGGTCGTCTGCGCCGCCGAAGGCTACGAGTCCTCTCTCCATGCGCGGCCTCACGGCGCGCATCCCTTGTTCCGGCGGCGCGGCCGGACGTGGATCTTCGAAGGGGGTGCCGAGGCGCACCCCCTCGATGTCTTCGGCCATGCGCTCGCGGCCGCCGCGACGAACGACGCCGAGGTGCTGCGGCATCTGATCTGGCTGCACGAGCGGATGCGCGGCTGGCGCGCGAGCGGCTAAACGCCGGCCGCAGGCGGACCGCGCCTATTCGCAAGCGCCCGCTTGCGTCACGATGGATTTCGTGCCAGAAATCTGCGTCGTCACTGAATAATTCTGTTTCGACACCGTTGCGTAACAGAGCAAGTGCCGCTATCATGCGCTCCTTCCGATTCGTTTGGACGTAATTCCTTCTTGACATCGCCGCGGTTCTTGGCGGCGTGGGCGGGGCTCAGTGGCACGACTGGACCGGTTCTCAATCGCACTGGTGTACGGCGGGATCGGTGTGCCCGTCGTCGCCGCACTCTTCGGCGCCTTTGGCTTCGTGCCGGCGGCAGCCTTCGTTCTGGCCATCGTCGCGATGGCGGCGGTGATGCCGTTCGCGCTGCGGCCGCTGCGCGCGCTCGCGCCGTTCTCCACCGCCGCACGCATCGCGTTTCTCGCGATCGGCGTCGTCGCCATCGCGCGCGTCACGGGCACCGCGGTGTTCATGCTCGACGCGTCGAAGCCCGGCTTCTCGGCGATGTTCTACGACCCGTTCTACTTCCACCACAACTGCTTCTCCGCGTGGTGGCACGCGGCGCGGCTCGCCGCGAACGGCACGCCGAACGTCTACCGCAACGAACTCTATGAAGGCTGGATCGGGCGCTTCAAGCTCGATGAATTCAACTATCCGGCGCCGACGCTGCTCATCCCCGGCGCGCTGCTGCTCTTCACGAAGAACTTCTTCACGATGCGCGCGGCGTGGTTCGCCATCGAGGCCGCGCTCTTCATCGCCGCGTATCTCGCGGTTGCGTTCCACGTCGACGGCGAGGAACGCCGCCGGCTGCTGTGGCTCGCGCCCGCGGTCCTCGCCGCGACGCCGATCCTGCTCACGCTGCAGATCGGCAACTTCCAGCTCGCGGCGCTCGCGCTGGCGATGCTGGCCATGGTCGCGTTCGACCGCAATCGCAACGCCGCGGGCGGAGCGGCGCTCGCGTTCGCGGCGCTGAAGATCTTTCCCGGCATTCTCGTCTTCCTGCTGATCCTGCAGCGCCGCTGGCGCGCGGTCGCATGGACCGCCGCGTTCGGCGCGATCTGGCTCGTCCTCACCGTCGCCGCGTTCGGCCCCGCGCCGGTGAAAGACTTCGTGCAGTACCAGGCGCCGCGCATCGGCAGCGGCGAGCCGTGGGCGTTCCTCGAGCTGCCCGAGCTGCAGGAGTTCAACTCCATCAACCAGGGCATCCCCGGACTGGTGCTCAAGGCGCGCTCGCTGACGACGGTCGTCAATCCGCGACCGCTGATGCACCGCGTGGCGAACGTTTACGCGCTGCTCCTCGCCGCGCTCGCGGTGCTCTGTTCGTTCCGCATGAACGACGCGACTCCGCTGACGCGCGCGCAGATCTGGCTCGGACTGCTCGCGCTCGCGGCGCTGCAGAGCCCCTTCGTCCCCGACGCGTACGCGCTCACCGCGTCGATCTGGCTGTGGGCGCTGGTGATGCCGCGCCTCTGCAGCGAGGCATCCCGCGGCGCCTCGCGCGTGGCGTTCGGCGTCGCGCTCTACTTCGTCCTCTCACTCGTGATGCCGAACGACGGCGCGCTCTTCTTCCCCGGGCTCGCGCGCTTCTTCGTCACCGCCGCCGTGCAGCTCGTCGCCATCGCCGTCGCCGGCTACGCCGTGCTGCAGCGCGCGCCGAAATCCGCCGTCGCTCTCGTTCCGGCGACGATCCAGGAGACCGCCTCATGACCCGTCGCATCCTCCTCAATCTGCTCATCGCGCTCGCGTGCGCGCTCCCCGCCGTCGTCGCCGGCGCCGGTCCGCTCACGCTGCCGCATGTCGCACAGCCGCCGCGTCTCGAAGACTTCACGGCCGGCGAAGACGCGGCCACGCATACCGGCATGGCCAAAGTCACCGAGCTGCGCCAGAACGTTCCCGGCGACGGCGATCCCGTCTCGCTCGCGACCTCCGTCTACCTCGGCTACGACGCGACGAACCTCTACGTCGGCTTCGTCTGCAAGGACGACCCGAAGCTCACGCGCGCGCGCATCGTGCGGCGCGAAGAGATCTTCGGCGACGAAGGGCTGCAGATCTTCCTCGACACGTTTCACGACAAGCAGCGCGCGTACGTCTTCGCGGTCAATCCGTACGGCGTGCAGCTCGACGGCATCGTCACGGAAGGCCAGGGCTACGACTTCAACTTCGACACGCTCTGGTACTCGGAAGGTCGCATGCTGCCGGACGGCTTCGCGGCGCTGCTGCGCATTCCGTTCAAGAGCCTGCGCTTCTCGCCGGGACCGTCGCAGACGTGGGGCGTCGCGGTGTCGCGCATCATCCCGCGGCGGAACGAGTTCGCGTACTGGCCGTACATCACCTCGCGCGTCGAAGGCTTCGTCCCGCAGTTCGCGACCATGGAGATCCCCGAGGCGATCTCGCCGGGGCGGAACTACCAGGTGATTCCGTACAGCGTGCTCACGCGCTCGCGGTTGCTCGATCAGGGCACCACGAATCCGGGGTACTTCGATACGACGCCGGGACGCATTGGACTCGACGGCAAGTTCGTGCTCAAGAACTCGCTGGCGGCGGACGTCACGATCAATCCCGACTTCAGCGAAGTCGAATCGGACGAGCCGCAGGTCATCGTCAACCAGCGCTTCGAAGTGTTCTTCCCCGAGAAAAGGCCGTTTTTCCTCGAAAACTCGGGCTTTTTCGGGACGCCGGTGAATCTCTTCTTCTCGCGCCGCATCGCCGATCCGCGTGCGGGCGCGCGCCTCACGGGACGCCTCGGACGCTGGGCCGTCGGCGGGCTGGCCATCGACGATCGCGCGGGAGGACTCTTCCTGCCGCCGGGCGATCCGGGGTTCGGCGACCGCGCGAACATCGCCGTCGCCCGCATGCAGCGTGACTTCGGGGTCGCCTCCAATGCCGGCTTCCTCTTCAGCACGCGCAACCTCGACGGACACTCGAATCAGGTCGGCGCATTCGACGGCCGCTTCCGCATCAACGATCTCTGGTCCGCGACCGCGCAGCTCGGCGCGAGCCGCAGCGATCTGCTCGGCGCGCACAGCAGCGGCACGGTCGGCTTCCTCGGTCTCGCGCGCAGCGGACGCGCGTTCAACTACAGCGGCCAGTACTACGACGTCAGCCGCGACTTCAACGCGGACCTCGGCTTCATCCCGCGCACCGACATCCGCCAGACCACGCAGAACGCCAGCTACACGAAGTGGCGCAACAGCGACTTCTTCATCAGCCACGGACCGATCGTCGCGTCGACCGTGACGTGGGATCACAGCGGCGTGCTGCAGGACTGGAGCATCGCGCCGACCTACGACTGGACGTGGACGCGCGCCACCGATCTGCAGCTGACGTGGGAACAGTCGTACGAGCTCTTCGCGGGGCAGGAGTTCAACAAGCACTTCGGAACCATCTATCTGAAGAGCGAAGCCACGCGCTGGCTCACCGCGCACGCGAGCTACAGCCAGGGCACGGGCGTCAACTACTTTCCCGCGAACGGCATCACGCCATTCCTCGCGGATCGCAGGCTCGCCGAAGCGGGCGTCACGCTCAGCCCCTTCTCGCGCCTGCGCTTCGACGAGACGTTCATCTACGACGATCTGCGCACCCGCGACGACGTCGCCGGCTTCGACGCGGGCACCAGCGTCTTCCGCAACCCGATCACGCGCACGAAGATCAACTACCAGTTCAACAAGCTGATGGCGGTGCGGCTCATCGTCGACACCAACGCCCTCACGCCGAACGAGCAGCTCGTCGACGCGCCGCATCTGCGCCACGTCACCGGCGATCTGCTCTTCAGCTACGTCCTCAACCCAGGAACGGTGCTCTACCTCGGATACTCGGACAACTACGACAACGTGGCGCTTCTCGAAGGGCCGCCGCGCAACGTCGTGGCCACGCGCTCGGAGCTCAACCCGACGGCGCGCCAGTTCTTCCTCAAGGTGAGCTACCTGCTCCGCTACTAGTCAAACGATGCCCCGGAGGAACTGATGTCGAACGATCGACTCGATGGGCTGTCGCCCGCAAAGCGAGCTTTGCTCGAACGCCTGATCGCGGAGCGCAAAGCGGCCGCCGAAGCGGTGCGCCCGCGCCCGCGTCCGGAGCGCGTGCCGCTCTCGTACGGACAGGAACGGCTGTGGGTCGTCGACCAGCTCACGCCAGGCACCGGCGCGTACAACGTGCCGCTCGCGCTCTGGCTCGACGGCACGCTCGACGCGCCCGCGCTCGACGCCGCGCTGCAGGAGCTCGTGCGGCGTCACGAGGCGCTGCGCACGACGCTGCCGTCGGAAGACGGCAAGCCGTATCAGCGCATCACTTCGGAATCGTTCGCCTTGCCGATCGACGTTGCGGACGTTTCGAACGAAGCCGATCCGCGCGAGGCGGCGATCGCGCGGATGCGACGCACCTTCCGGCAGCCGTTCGATCTCGCGCGCGGACCGCTCGTGCGCGCGTTGCGCGTGCGCGTCGCGGAGGATCGCCACCTGCTCCTCCTGGTCATGCATCACATCGTCGTCGACGGCTGGTCGCTCGGCGTGCTGCTGCGCGAGCTCATCGAGATCTACAACGCGTTCGCCGCGCAGCAGCCGTCGCCGCTCGTGACGACGCCGCTGCAGTACGCCGACTTTGCGCTGTGGCAGCGCGAATGGCTCGACGGTCATCGCCTCGACGCGCAGCTCGCGTACTGGACCGAGCATCTCGCCGGCTGCCCGACGGTCATCGATCTTCCCTCCGACCGCCCGCGTCCCGCCGTGCAGACCTTCCGCGGCGCGACGGCGCGCTTCGTCGTGCCGGAGGAGCTCTACAAAGAAGTCGAGCAGTTCAGCCGCCGCGAGAACGTCACGCCGTTCATGACCTTCTTCGCCGTCTACGCGACGCTGCTCCATCGCTACACCGGCCAGAGCGACCTGCCGATCGCGATGGGTATCGCGAACCGCCAGCGCGCCGAGCTCGAGTCGATCGTCGGCTTCTTCGTCAACACGCTCATCCTCCGCAACGACCTCGGCGGCGACCCGACGTTTCGCGAGCTCCTCGCGCGCGTCCGCGACACCACGCTCGGCGCGCAGGCGAACCAGGACGCGCCCGCGAGCCGCGTGCTCGAGGCGCTGCGCGTCGAGCGCGTCACGAGCCACATGCCGCTGATGCAGGCGATGTTCTTCTTCCAGAACTACCCACAGGACGCGGCGTCGATGCGCGGCCTCACCATCCGCCGCGTCGCGCTCGACGAGCTGCAGCCCGACACCGCGCAGAGCGAGCTGTCGCTGTACGTGAACCAGGACTCGGTCGGCGAGCTGCTCTTCCAGTACAGCACCGACTTGTTCGACGGCGACACGATCGCGCGGCTGGCCGGACACTTCATCACGCTGCTGCGCGGCGCGGTCGCCGACGCGTCGACGCCGATCGGCGCGCTGCCGCTGCTCACCGGCGACGAACGCGCGCAACTCGCGGCGTGGAACGACACGCGGCACGACTATCCCGGAGATCGTCCACTGGTTGACTTGTTCGTGCGGCAGGCTGCGCGCACGCCCGACGCCGTCGCGCTCACGTTCCACGGCCGCGACGTCACGTATCGCGAGCTGCAGGCGCGGGTGAGCGATCTCGCGCGCACGCTGCGCGCGCGCGGCATCGGACGCGGCGATCTCGTCGGCCTCTACGTCGAGCGCTCCGTCGAGATGCTCGTCGGCCTCCTCGGCATTCTCGAAGCGGGCGCCGCGTACGTGCCGCTCGATCCCGGTTTCCCCGCGGAACGCCTCGCGTTCATGCTCGCGGATGCCGCGGCGCGCGTCGTCGTGACGCAGGCCTCGCTCGTCGAACGCGTGCCGTCGGCAAGCGTGGAAAAGATCGTCGTCGACGCCAGCGCGCGCATCGTGGGCGGCGACGCCATCGCGTGCGACGCGCGGCCCGGCGACCTCGCGTACGTCATCTTCACCTCCGGCTCGACGGGACGGCCGAAAGGCGTGCAGATCACGCAGCGTTCGGCCGTGAACCTCGTCACGTCCGTCGCGCGCGAGCCGGGCCAGCGCGCGAGCGACACGATCTGCGCCGTCAGCACGCTCTCGTTCGACATCGCTGTCTTCGAGCTGTTCGTCCCTCTCACCGTCGGCGCGCGCATCCTGCTCGTCGACTCCGAAACGCAACGCGACGGCGCCGCGCTCGCGCGCTTCATCGACGCGAACGACATCACCATCATGCAGGCCACGCCCGCGACGTGGCGCATGCTGCTCGACATCGGGTGGTCCGGCAAAGCGGGCCTGAAGATGATCACGACCGGCGAGGCGTGCCCGCGCGAGCTCGCCGAACGGCTCATCCCCTGCTGCGACGAGCTGTGGAACCTCTACGGCCCGACGGAAACGACGGTCTACTCGACGCTCGGTCCGATCGTCTCCGGCAGCGGCCCGATCTCGATCGGCAAGCCGGTCGCGAACACGCAGATCCACATCGTCGACCGCAACTTCCAGCCGCTGCCGGTCGGCGTTCCGGGCGAGCTGCTCATCGGCGGCGACGGCCTCGCGCGCGGCTACCTCGGCCGCCCCGAGCTCACGGCCGAGAAGTTCATCGCCGATCCGTTCTCCGACGCGCCGAACGCACGGCTCTATCGCAGCGGCGACCTCGCCACGTGGCGTCGCGACGGCACGCTCGAAGTTCTCGGCCGTCTCGATCATCAGGTGAAGCTGCGCGGCTTCCGCATCGAGCTCGGCGAGATCGAAGCGGTGCTGAACGACCACGCGTCCGTCGATCAGGCGGTCGTGCATTGCCGCGAAGACCGCCCCGGCGACAAGCGCCTCGTCGCGTACGTCACCGGCGACGCGCCGTCGCCCGACGCGCTGCGCGCGCATCTGCGCACCTCGCTCCCCGACTACATGATCCCCGCGGCGATCGTCGTGCTCGACCGCTTTCCGCTCACGCCGAACGGCAAGGTCAATCGCCACGCGCTGCCGGCGCCGGAGCTCGCGCGCGAGCACGACGCGGTCGAGCTGCCGCAGGGCGCGCAGGAAGAGCAGATGGCCGCGCTCTGGTCGCAGATCCTCGGCCGCGAGCGCATCGGCCGCAACGACAACTTCTTCGACCTCGGCGGACACTCGCTCCTCGCCACGCAGCTGCTCGCGCGTGTGCAAGCGCAGTACGCCGTCGACATTCCGCTGCGCGCGCTCTTCGAGGCGCCGACCGTGGCGCGGCTGGCGATCAAGGTGGCCGAGGCGCGCGACGCGAACCTCGCCGGCGAGCAGCTCGACGATCTCCTCGCGCAGCTCGAAGGTCTCTCCGACGAAGACGCCACGATAGCGATGAAGGGACTGTGACCGTGGACCCGCGTCTCAATGAGCGTTTAGCGAGTCTCTCGCCCGAGAAGCGCGCGCTGCTGCTTCAGCAAATCGCGCAGCGCGAGAAGCAGGCGAACGCGATCGCGCGCCGGCCGCGCCCCGCGCGCACCCCGCTCTCGTTCGCGCAGCAGCGCCTCTGGCTCCTCGATCAACTCGAGCCGGGCACGGCGAGCTACAACCTCGGCATCACCGCGTCGGTGCGCGGCCGCGTCGATGCCGCGCGCCTGCAACAGAGTCTCGACGCGGTCGTCGCGCGCCACGAATCACTGCGCACGACGTTCCCGTCCGAGAACGGCACGCCATGGCAGGAGATCGTGCCGTCGCTCGCGATTCCGCTGCAGCGCTTCGACGCGCGCGACCGCGCACACGCGCTCGACCTCGTGCGCGACGTCTACGCGACGCCGTTCGATCTCGCGCGCGGACCGCTCGCGCGCTTCCTGCTCATCCGCATCGGCGACGACGAGCACCTCCTCGCCGTCGCGTTTCACCACATCGTGATGGACGGCTGGTCCATCGGCGTCTTCTACCGCGAGCTGTTCGCGCTGTACGGCGGCGACACGCTCGACGAGCCGGCGCTGCAGTACGCCGACTTCGCGCTTTGGCAGCGCGAATGGCTGCAGGGCGACGTGCTCGACAAGCAGCTCGGCTACTGGAAAGACTGTCTCGCCGGCGAGCTGCCGGTGCTCGAGCTTCCGGCCTATCGCCCGCGTCCGCCCGTGCAGTCGTATCGCGGCGAAGTCGCGCGCGTGAGCGTTCCGAACGACGTGCGGCGCGCGCTGCAGGAGCTCGCGCGGCGCGAGAACGCCACGCTCTTCATGGTTTTTCTTGCGGCGCTCAAGACGCTTTTGTTCCGTTACTCGGGACAGAGCGACGTCATCGTCGGCTCCGGCATCGCGAATCGCCACCGCCAGGAGCTCGAGCCGCTGGTCGGCTGCTTCGTCAACACGCTCGCGCTGCGCACCGACCTCGCCGGCAACCCGACGTTCCGCGAGCTGCTCGCGCGCGTCCGCGACGTCACGCTCGACGCGTACGCGCATCAGGACCTCCCGCTCGAACGCCTGCTCGAAGAGCTGCACGTCGAGCGCTCGATGAGCCGCTCGCCGCTCTTTCAGGTGATGCTCTTCTTCCAGAATCACGAGGGCTTCGCGACCAACGTTGCGGACCTCGAGCTGCGGCTCCTCGAGCTCGACGAGATCAACACCGGCACCGCGCGCACCGATCTCACGCTCTTCGTCGGCGTCGAAGCGGATCGCCTCGACGTCGTCTTCGAGTACGCGACCGATCTCTTCGACGCGGAGACGATCCGCGCGTTCGGCGCGCATCTCGTCGAGCTGCTGCGCCAGGTCGCGCGCGATCCCGAAGCGCGCGTCGGCGACGTCGTCTTCCTCTCCGATGCCGAACGCCACGAGCTCGTCGTCGCGCGCAACGCCACGCGACGCGACGTTCCCGCCGTTGCGGTGCATCGCCTCATCGAAGCGCAGGCCGCGAAGACGCCGGATGCGATCGCCGTCGTCGCGGGCAACGCGGCGCTCACGTATCGCGAGCTCGACACGCGCGCGAACGCGCTCGCCGCGGAATTGCACGCGCGCGGCATCGGGCGCGGCGATCTCGTCGGACTGCGCGCGGACCGCGGCGTCGAACTGCTGATTGGACTCGTCGGCATTCTGAAATCGGGCGCCGCGTACGTGCCGCTCGATCCGTCGTTCCCCGAGGAGCGGCTCGCGTTCATGATCGAAGACGCGGCGGTGAAGCTCGTCGTCGATGCGGCGATGTGCCGCATCGCGCGCGACGCCGAACGCATCGACGTCGAAGTCGATCCGAACGACCTCGCCTACGTCATCTTCACCTCGGGCTCGACGGGACGGCCGAAAGGCGTCGAGATCCCGCACGGCGCCGTCGTCAACTTCCTGCAGTCGATGGCGCGCACGCCGGGTCTCGCGGCGACCGACGTGTTCTGCGCCGTCACCACGCTCTCCTTCGACATCGCCGTGCTCGAGCTCCTGCTCCCGCTGACGGTCGGCGCGCGCGTCGTCATCGCCGATCGCGAAACCGCGGCCGACGGCATGCGCCTCGCGCGGCTCATCGCGGACAGCGGCACCACCGTCATGCAGGCAACGCCCGCGACGTGGCGCATGCTCGTCGACAGCGGCTGGAACGGCGGAGCGCATCTGAAGCTGCTGTGCGGCGGCGAGGCGCTGCCGCGCGAGCTCGCGGAGCGTTTGCTCGATCGCTGCGGCGAGCTTTGGAATGTCTACGGCCCGACGGAAACGACAGTCTGGTCGTCGCTCGATCGCGTGACGAAGAACGACGCGATCACCATCGGCCGTCCGATCGACAACACCACGATGTACGTCGTCGACGCGCGTATGCAGCTCGTGCCCGACGGCGTCTCCGGCGAGCTGCTCATCGGCGGCGCCGGCGTCGCGCGCGGCTATCTCGCGCGTCCGGAGCTCACGCTCGAAAAGTTTATCGCCGATCCGTTCTCCGATGACGCGAACGCGCGCGTCTACCGCACCGGCGACATCGCGCGCTGTCGCCGCGACGGCCGTCTCGAAGTCCTCGGCCGCGGCGATCATCAGGTCAAGCTCCGCGGCTACCGCATCGAGCTCGGCGAGATCGAAAACGTGCTCGCGCGCCACGCGTCCGTCGTCGAATGCGTCGTCGTTGCGCGCGAAGATCGTCCCGGCGACAAGCGCCTCGTCGTGTACGTCGCCGGCGACTGCGACGCGAACGCGTTGCGCGCGCATCTGCGCGCGAGCCTGCCCGACTACATGGTGCCGTCCGCGTTCGTCGCGCTCGCCGCGTTGCCGCGCACGCCGAACGGCAAGATCGACCGCAAGGCGCTGCCCGCGCCGGAAGCCGCCGACGTCGCCGTCGACGGCGCGCCGCGCAACGCCGACGAAGCGACGCTCGTGCAGATCTGGGCTGAGGTCCTCGGCACGCCGCGGCTCGGCATCCACGACGACTTCTTCGCGCACGGCGGACACTCGCTGCTCGCGACGCAGCTCATCGCGCGCGTCTCGAAATCGTTCGGCGTCGAGATTCCGCTGCGGCGGCTCTTCGATGCGCCGACGGTCGCGCAGTTCGCGGAAGCGGTCGTCGCGGAACAGCTCGCGCGCGTCGATGCGGCGGGACTCGACGCGATGCTGCTCGAGCTCGAAGGTCTTTCCGACGCGGACATTCGAGGAATGCTGGAGGCGGGATCGGCGTGACGAACGAACCGCTCGCCGACCGGCTCGCGCGGCTCACGCCGCAACAGCGCGCGCTCCTCGCGCAGCAGCTCGCCGCGCGCGACAAAGGCGTGGTGCGCCGCGCCGATCCGCGCGCGCCGCTGCCGCTCGCGCCGGCGCAGCTGCGCATGTGGTTCCTCGAGGAACTGCAGCCCGGCACCGGCTCGTATCACGTCTATAACCACTACCGGCTGCGCGGCGCGCTCGACGTCGATGCGCTCGAACGCGCCGTGCGCGAGATCGTGCGGCGCCACGAGATGCTCCGCACGTCGTTCCACGCCGAAGACGGCGTGCCGGTGCAGGTGGTCGCGGAGAACGTCGAGCTCTTGATCGAGCGCGTCGATCTGCGCGGTGAAGCGGACCTCGACGCCCGCGCGCAGCGCATCGTCGACGACGCAACCTTCCGTCCGTTCGATCTCGCACGCGCGCCGCTGATGCGCGTCGTGCTGGTCACGCTCCGCGACGACGAGCATCTGCTGCTGCTCGTCCTGCATCACATCATCGCCGACGCGTGGTCGCTCGACGACGTCTTCGGCGGCGAGCTGGCCACGCTGTACAACGCGTCCGCCGCGAACGAGCCGTCTCCGCTCGCGGACGTGGCCGTGCACTTCGGCGACGTCGTGCTCTGGCAGCAGAGCGCCGCCCAACAGGCACGCGCGCAGGAACATCTGCGCTGGTGGAGTGACGAGCTGCGCGGGCTGCCCGACGCGCTCGATCTCCCGACCGATCGTCCGCGCCCGCTCGCACAGTCGTTCCGCGGCGCGCGGCACCGCTTCGCGCTCGAGAAGGAGCTGCTCGACGCCCTGCAGGAGCTCGCGCGGCGCGAGCGCGTCACGTTGTTCATGCTCCTCCTCGCGGCCTTCGAAACGCTGCTGCATCGCTGGTCGGGGCAGGACGACTTCGCGGTCGGCACGCCCGTGTCGACGCGCACGCGTCCGGAGATGGAGCCGGTGCTCGGGCTCTTCATCAACACCGTGGCCATTCGCGCGAGTGTCGCGGGCGATCCTACGTTTCGCGAGCTGCTCGTGCGCGTGCGCGACCGCGCGCTCGATGCGTTCGCGCATCAGGACGCGCCGTTCGAGCGCGTCGTCGAATCGCTCGGCCTCGAGCGCAGCACCAGCCGGTCGCCTGTCTATCAAACGATGCTCGTGCTCTGGAGCGGCGGCAACGTCGCGCGCGAGCTCGCCGGAATCACGCGCGAGTGGATCGAACCGGAGCAGCGCGTGTCGCGCTTCGACATGACGCTCGTCGCCGCCGCGGGCGACCGCGGTCTCGACGTGCTCTTCGACTACGCGACCGATCTCTTCGACACGCGGTCGATCGAGCGCTTCGGCCGCGCGTTCGCGACGTTACTGCGCGGCATCGTGCGCGATCCGGAACGGCGCGTCTCGCAACTGCCGCTGCTCGATGACGCCGAACGCGCGCAGGTGCTTCGCGCCTCGCGTGGCGAAACGCGCACGTGGCCGCGCACGACGCTGCATCAGCTCTTCAGCGAGCAGGCCGCCCGCACGCCCGAGGCGGACGCGATCGTCACGCCCGATCGCAGCGTCACGTACCGCGAGCTCGACATGTGGAGCGACGCCATCGCGTCCGACGTGCGCGGCGACATCGTCGCGTTCCACGCCGATCGTTCCGCCGACGCCATCGCCACGCTTCTCGGCATTCTCAAAGCGGGAGCGGCGTATCTGCCGATCGATCCGTCGACGCCCGCCGAACGCCGCGACTGGATGCTCGCCGACGCGGGCGCGGTGCTCTGGAATCGCGACAGCGACGCGCCGCGGCAGCGACGCGATGCGAACGCCGCGTATCTCATCTACACCTCAGGCTCCACGGGACTGCCGAAAGGCGTCCTCGTCGAGCACGCGTCCGCGGTCAACCTCACGCTCGCGTTCATCGAGCTGCACGGCTTCGCCGGACATCGCGTGCTCGTGATTCCGCCGCTCGCGTTCGACGCATCCGTCGGCGACGTCTTCCCCGTGCTCGCCACGGGCGGCGCGCTTGTGCTGCATCCGTCGCCCGCGCAACTCGGCGCGGCGGAGCTCGCGGAGTTCTGCAGCGCGCGCGGCGTCACCGCGATCGACGCGCCGGCCGCACTCTGGCGCCGCTGGAGCGAAGAGTGGGTCGACATCCCCGCGCTGCGCATGATGATGGCCGGCGGCGAGAGCATCCCCGTCGAACAGGTGCGCCGCTTCGCGCGCGCGACACGCAACCGCGTCCGCTTCTTCAACCACTACGGGCCGACCGAGGCAACGGTGTGCGCGACGCTGTTCGCCACGACGGATGCGGCGGACGTGCAGGCGAGCGAGCTGCCGATCGGATTGCCGATCGCGAACGTCGCGGCGTACGTCGTCGATCGCAATCTCGAGCCGGTGCCCGATGGCGTCGCCGGCGAGCTTTGCCTCGGCGGCGCGGGCGTTTCGCGCGGCTATCTCGGACGTCGCGAACAGACGGCCGAACGCTTCGTCGCCGATCCGTTCAGCGACGTGGCGGGCGCGCGCATGTACCGCACCGGCGACGTCGTGCGCCGCCAGAACGACGGCACGCTGCTTTTCCTCGGCCGCAGCGATCGGCAACTGAAACTGCGCGGCTTCCGCATCGAGCCGGGCGAGATCGAAGCGGCGATCCTCGCGTTCGGTGACATCCGCGGCGCGTTCGTCACGCTGCGCGAGCATCGGCTCGTCGCGTACGTCGTCGGCAGTTTCGACGCCGCCGCGTTGCGTGCGTTCCTGCAGGAGCGGCTGCCGGAGTACATGGTGCCTTCGGCGTTCGTCGCGCTCGACGCGCTGCCGCTCACGTCGAACGGCAAAGTCGATCAGCGCGCGCTGCCGGAGCCTCCGGTTGCGAGCGACCGCGCGATCGTCGCGCCGCGCAACGAGACCGAGGCCGCGCTCGTCGACATTTGGCGCGCATTGCTGCGCGTCGACACGATCGGCGTCGACGACGACTTCTTCGAGCTCGGCGGCGACTCGCTGAAAACGATGCCGCTCGTCGTCCGCATCCGCGAGCGCTTCGGCGTCTCGCTCCCGCTCGCCTCCATCTTCCAGTCGCCGACCGTCGCGCGCCTCGCGCAGCTCATCACCGGCGAGGCGAAGCTCGAAACGATCTCGCTCGAGTCGCGCATCGGCGAGCCGATCGTGGCGGAGCCGGACGCGCTTCCCGCGACCTTCGCGCCGCCGCGCCACGTGCTGCTCACCGGCGCCACCGGCTTCCTCGGCGCGTTCCTGCTCCACGAACTGCTGCGCACGACGGATGCGGACATCGTCTGCCTCGTGCGCGCGAAGGACGACGCCGAAGGACGCGCGCGCATCGACAAGAACCTTGCCGCGTACGGATTGCGCGGCGATGCCTCGCGCATTCGCATCGTGCGCGGCGATCTCGCGCAGCCGCGGCTCGGCGTCGACGCCGACACGTGGGAACGCCTCGCGCGCGAGCTCGACGTCATCGTCCACAACGGCTCGACGGTCAGCTTCGTCACGCCGTACGAGAAGCTCGCCGCGGCGAACGTCGGCGGCACGCGCGAAGTGCTCCGTCTCGCGGGACGCGCGCGCATCAAGCCGGTGCACTTCGTCTCGACGCTCAGCGCGATCGACTTCGCGGCGGACGTCGTGAGCGACCGCGATCCGCTGCCGCCCGGCGAGCGCGTCGAAGGCGGCTACAACCAGAGCAAGTGGGTCGCGGACCGCATCGCCCAGGACGCGCGGGCGGGCGGTATTCCGGTGTCGATCCATCGCCCCGCGCGCGTCACCGGCGACAGCCGCACCGGCGCGTGGAACCACGCCGATCTTTTCCCGTCGTGGATCAAGGCGTGCGTGCAGCTCGGTCTCATTCCGGAGAGTGATGCGGCGCTGAACATGACGCCGGTCGACTTCCTCGCCGCGGCGATCGTCCGGCTCGCGCTCGACCCGAACGCGCGGAACGGCACGTATCACTTCTTCAACAACCGCACGATGCCGCTCGCGCGCTTCGCCGACGCGTTGCGCGCGAAAGGCTTCGCGATCGAGAGCGTCCCCTACGCGACGTGGCGGCGCGCGCTCGTCGAGGCGATCGGCCGCGGCGACGACAACGCCCTCGCGCCGTTCATCGCGCTCTTTCCCGAGGAAGACGACAGCCGCGAGCCGCGCTTCGACACCGCGCACACCGACGACACGCTCGCCGCGCTCGGCCTCGTCTGTCCCGCCGCCGACGAGGCGCTCGTCTCCACGTACCTCGACTTCTTCATCGCGCGCGGGTTTCTGCCCGCGCCGCTTGCGGTCATCGGAGGCGAACGCTGATGGCTCTGAACGGCGCACGCGCATTTCTCGCCGTCTGGATCGGCCAGCTCGTCTCCGTCGTCGGCTCGCGTCTGTCGACGTTCGCGCTCGGCATCTGGGTGCTGCGCGAAACCGGTTCGACGACGAGCTACGCGTTCATCTTCGTATGCGCCGCCGTGCCCGCGCTGCTGCTCGTGCCGTTCGCCGGCGCGCTCGTCGATCGCTGGGACCGGCGCCGCGTGATGCTCGCGTGCGATGCGATCTGCGGCGCGACGATGCTCGTGCTCGCGGCGCTCCTCGCCACGCATCGCATCGCGCTGTGGCACATCTACGCCGGCGCCGCGGTGCAGGCATTCGCGAACGCGTTCCAGATGCCGGCGTACATGGCCAGCATCCCGCTGCTCGTTCCGAAGGAGCATCTCGCGCGCGCGAACGGCCTCGTGCAGACGGCGTTCGCGACCTCGCTCATGCTCGGCCCCGCGCTGGCCGGCGTGCTGGTCACGCTCGTCGCGCTGCCGGGCGTGCTCGTCATCGACGGCGCGACTTTCTTCGCCGCGGTGATCGCGCTGACGCTCGTGCGCATCCCGCGTCCGCCGCGCGATCCGAACGAAGCGCCCGGCGCATTGCTGCACGAGGCGGCGGAAGGGTGGCGGTTCGTCCGCGATCGGCGTGGCCTCATCGGACTGCTCGCCATCTTCGGCACGACGAACTTTCTCTTCGGGATGCTCAGCATCCTCATCACCCCGCTCGTGCTCTCGTTCGCGAACGCCGCGCAGCTCGGCATGCAGATGTCGATCGGCGGCGCGGGACTCTTTCTCGGCGGCCTGGCCATGAGCACGTGGGGCGGTCCGAAGACGCGCATCCACGGCGTGCTCGCGTCGGTGATCGTCGCCGGCGTCTTTCTCGCGCTGCACGGCCTCTTGCCGTCGATCGCATTCGTCTCCGCGGCGGGCTTCTTCTTCTTCCTCACCGTTCCCGTGATGAACGCGTCGCAGGACGCGATCTGGCAGACCAAAGTCCCGGCCGAGCTGCAGGGCCGCTGCTTTGCGATCCAGCGCGTGCTGTCCGAGGCGGCGATGCCGGTGGGGTTTGTGCTCGCGGGACCGCTCGCGGATCGCGTGTTCGAGCCGCTGCTCGCGCCGCACGGCGCGCTCGCGTCGTCCATCGGCCGCGTCATCGGGACCGGCGCGGGTCGCGGCATCGCGCTGATGTTCATCGTCGCCGGCGTCGCCATAACGCTCGCCGGCATCACCGGCTACTCCATCCGTCCGCTGCGTCGCGTCGAGCAGGAGCTCGATGACGCGCCGCTCGCGGACGACCGTTCTCTCGTTCAACCGTTGCAGCCTCTGGAGGAGTTATGACCTGCCCGCACGCGAACGCGGCACCGAGCGCCACCACCGACGATCTCTACACCGCCTCCCAAGTCGAACGGCTCCTGGATCCGAGCCATCCGCTTGCGCAGACGCTGGCTTGGGTGCGGCGCTTTCTCGCCAAGCCGAATCAGGAGCTCGGACGCCCCGGCGCCGTCTGTCCGTTCGTGCCGGGCGCGCTCGCACAGGACACGATCTGGCTGACGCTCGCGCCGCACACGCAGGCGCAGCGCAACGAGATCGTCGCCACCGTCGCGCGCTTCCGCGACCGCTTTCTCACGCTCGATCCGAAAGACGGCGAAGACTCGATGAGCAAAGCGATCCTCATCGTCTTCCCGTATCTCACGTCCGCGGACGCGGGCCTCATCGACGACGTGCAGCTCGACCTGAAGCCGTCGTTCGTCGAGCACGGGATGATGCTCGGCGAGTTCCACGAGCGGAACGAGAGCCCCGGTCTGCGCAACCCGCAGTTCCGGCCGCTGCGCAGTCCCATTCCGATGCTCGCCATCCGCTACATGGTCGACTCCGATTTGCCGTTTCTGCATCGCTCGATTTACAACCCCGCGCTGCGCGCCGATTTCATCCGCTCGTATCTGCGCCGCCTCGGCACGCGCGTCAGCCGCAACACGTTCGACGCGGCGGTCTCCGCGCTCGTCGCCGCCGAGATCGAGCAGCTCGACGCCGTGAAGATCGTCGAGCTGATCATGACCCGCTGAGGACCGCGATGACGACGATGCAATCGCAGGAACATGTGGTGATCCTCGGCGGCGGACTGGCCGGCTCGCTCTTCGCGCTCTATCTCGCCCGCCGCGGCGCACGCGTCGATGTCTACGAACGCCGCGCCGATCCGCGCAAGCTCGGCGTGACGAAAGGCGGACGCTCGATCAACCTCGGCCTCTCGAAACGCGGCATCACCTCGCTCGCCGAAGTCGGCTTGCGCGACGAAGTGCTCGCCACCGCCGTCGCCATGGAAGGGCGCGTCATTCACGATCTCGACGGCGCGCAACACTTTCAGCCGTACGGCAAGAACCGGCAGGAAGTGCTGCATTCGATCGACCGCAACGAGTTGAACGAGATCCTGCTCGATCGCGCCGAAGAGCATCCGAACGTCGCGCTGCACTTCGAGCATCGCTGCGTCGCCATCGATCACGCCACGCGCGAAGTCTCGATCGAGAAGCCCGGCGGCACGATCGAGCGTCTCCGCGCCGACTGGTTTCTCGGCGCCGACGGCGCGTTCTCGAAAGTGCGCGAGGAGATGCAGCGCGGCCTGCGCGCGAACTACAGCCGCGAGTTTCTCGAATGGGGATACAAGGAGCTCACGCTCCCCGCGAATGCCGACGGCTCGTCGCAGCTGAAGCTCAACGCGCTGCACGTCTGGCCGCGCGGCCACTGCCTCATCGTCTCGCACGCGAACCGCAATGGCTCGCACACGCTCACGCTCTTCCTGCCGTTCGAAGGTCCGGACAGCTTCGAGCACATCCACGGCCGCGCCGACATCGAGCGGTTGTTCCGCAAGTTCTTCCCCGATCTCGCGCCGTTGTTGCCGGACCTCTGCGACGAATGGGAGCGCCATCCGACCGGCACGCTCGTCACGACCAAGACCGCGCCGTGGCATCTCGATGACTGGCTCGTGCTCGTCGGCGACGCCTGTCACGCGGTGTATCCGTTCTACGGACAAGGCATGAACTCCGCGTTCGAAGATTGCGCCGCGCTCTCGCGCGCGCTCGCGCAGCACGCCGATCGCGCGACCGCGTTCCGCGAATACGAGCGCTCGCGCAAGCCGCACACCGACACACTCGCGGAATTGTCGAAAGCGAACTTCGTCGAGCTGCGGCAGAAAGTCGCGTCGCCGCTGTTCCTGCTGCGCAAGCGGCTCGACGTCTTTCTCAATCGATTGGCGCCCGAGGGATGGCTGCCGCTGTACACGATGATCGCGCATACGACGATTCCATACGGCGACGCGCTCGTACGCGCGCGCAAGCAGGATCGCGTGCTGCTCGCCGTCGCGACCACGGCGGCCGCGATCGCGGTGCTCGGCGCGGCGCTGCTCGTGCGCTAAAACGCTACGAGCCCGCGTACACGACGAACGTCGCCCAGTAGCGCGGCTGGCGGTAGATCGTCTGCGCGCGCTCGATCTCGAGCTTCGCGATGCGCAGCGCGGACGCGGGATCGCGGCCGCGATCGAGCTCGTCGTACATGCGGTTCATCAGCTGCGGTGTCGTCCGGTCGTCGACTTCCCACAGCGCGGCGATCACGTTCGACGCACCCGCGCGGAGAAATGCCCACGCGAGGCCGACCAGACCTTCGCCGGTGAACGCGCGCGTGCCCGCGCCGTGGCAGCTCGAGATCGTGACGAGCCGCGCGTGCAGCGGCTGCAGCACGATGTCGCGTGCGAACAGCCGGTAGTGTTTCGTGGCGTCGTTGCCGAGGATGACGGAGGAATCGAGAGGACGCTTGCGCGTCGCCACGCCGTGCGCGACGAAGTGCACGAACGCGAATCGTTCCGGCGACGCGCCGCGATACGCGGCCGGCGTCGCCTCGGGTCCCGCGAGCACTTTGCGGTGCGCGGGCGGGAAATGCCGCGCGACGTTGTCGAGCTCCGCGCGCGCGAACTGCAGCGGCGGAAACTCGGGCGCGACCTGCGGCGGATTGCCGACGAGCAGCATCGACTTCGCGGAGTTCGCGGTTTGCGCGCGCGGGAGCAAGCGCAGCGAGCCGGCAGCGACGAGCGTGACGTCTTCGATCCAGTAATGCGGCGCCGGCTTCGGCGCGACGAGCGTCTCAAAGTTGAGCGCGTGCAGTTTGCCGTCCGCGATGACGATGACGCGCGCGCCGTTGCGCAGCGCGGCCGCGGCGGGTGGGACGAGCAGCGTGAAGAGGCGCTGCCCTGCATTGCCGCTCAGCTGCAGCGTGCCGCGCGCGCCGAGGAGGTTGCGGCGATACGTTTCGGCCGCGGTGTCGACGGTCGCATCGAGCGGCGCGACCGTCACGGCGTCCGGCGTCGCGCTCCACACCCACGAACGCTCGGTGCCGATCCAGTAGCTGACGAGCGTCGCGTTCTGCTGCCGTGCGACCGCACGCGCGTCGAGCGGCGCGGATGCGCGCGCGTTGCCGAGACCTTCCTCGATCGTCCCGCGGCTCGTCTCCGTTACCGCTAGCGCATCGGCCGCGCGTCCGCTGCCGGCGAGATAGTCGACGTACGCGTCGAAGATCTCTTTCGATGGGTTGTAGAACGAGAGCCGCAGTTCGGGATCGGTCGTCGCCGCGCGCTGTTTGCGAATGAGCGCGAGCGCGCGGTCGAACGCCGCGACCGCGTCGCTGGCGCGTTTCGCGCGGCCGTAGGCTTCGCCGAGGCGGCCTTCCGCTTCCCAGCGCGTCCGCACGTCGGTGGCCGTCCCGAGCACCGACTGCAGCACGCGAACGGCGTCGTCGGTCTTGCCCTGCGCGGCGCTGATGCGCGCGTCGAGAATGCGCGAGCGCAGCTCGGCGTCGGCGGCGTGGTTCGTCTTCTTGATCGCGGTCGCGGCGCTGTTGAAGCGGCGCGCCTCGTCGTACTGCCCGCGGCGGATCGCGATCACGGCGAGATTCGCGAGCGCGCTGCCGACGTCGTTCGCGTCCTTCGCGCCGTACGTCACGACGTCGCGGTAGAAGCGCTCGGCGGCAGCGAGATCGTGGCGCGCGTAGTAAATGTCGCCGAGGAGCACGAGCCAGGCGATGCGGCCGGCGCTGTGGGTGCGCGCGGCGATCGCTTCCGCGCGGACGAGCGGATCGATCGCGCTCTCATCGTCGCCGACTTCCCAGTACGCCCAGCCGACGTTTCCTTCCGCGCGCTCGAGCACCGACTGCAGATCGAGCTCGGTCGCGATGGCGCGCGCGCGTTCGCCCGTGGCGATGGCCTCGTTGTAGCGATGCGCGCCGACATACGCCTTCGTGAGATTCGCGAGCGCCTTCGCCTCGGTCACGCGATTGCCCGCTTTGCGCGCGAGCGTAATGGCGTCGAGCGTGTACGCCTCGGCGCGTTGCGGATGCGCCAGCGCGCGCATCAGCAGGACGTTCGGGACGAGCGCGGGCTGATGCTTCGTCGCGATCGCGTGCGCGGCGTCGATGAACTGCTCGGTCTCCGGCGACTGATGCGTCTGCGCGATGTACGCGAGCGCGATGAGCCGCCGCACCTCCGCTTCACTGGTGCGCCAGCGCGGCGGCGGCGGCTTCCTGAGAATCTTGTCCGCCGCCGCGGAATCGCCGGTCTGCATCAGTACTTCGCCGCGCATCACGCGCAGCGTCCACGCTGCTTCCGAATCGCTCGATGCAAAACGGCGCAGCGCATCGTCGACGATGCGCTGCGCCTGGGGGAGATGACCGCGGTCGAGCTCCGTCCGCGCCTGTTGCGCGGCGATGCGTTCCGCGTCGGGAACGGCCGGCGCTGCGAAGACCAACAGCAGCAGCGCCGGCGCGAGCCACGCGCGTCGTTCAGATGCGCGGCGGAATCGTGCTCCCATTGCCCTCCACGGATCCGCCCGTGAGCGAGCCGCCGCCGCCACCACCCGTCCCGCCGTCCTGCAGAACCAGCGGCATGAATGCTTTGGCGACCGGCGCGGCATCGGGCGCCGCCGCGGGCGGGGCGGCGAAGCGCTCGTCGAAGTCGATGCGCACAAGGCTGACGCGGCGGCGTCCCGGTTTGAACAGGAACTCCGCGAGATTCACGCTGCCGAAATCGGGCACCAGAATGCGGTGGCCGGTGATGGCGATGCTCGTCTGCGCTTTGAGCTTGCCCGCCGGCGAGAGCGACTTGACCAGCGTGCCGGAGATCGCGGGGCGCGTCTGGCTCTTGAGCGCCTTGGTGAGCGCCGGCGCGGTCCCGTACCCGAAGCGTTTCGCGAAGTCGGCCGGCGCGGCGGAAAGACGGCGGCGGAAGTCGTCGTACGTCGAGCAGCCGAGCAGATCGAGGTCGAGCTCGGGGACGACCTCGTGGTCGTCGATCGACAGCCCGCGATACGACGCGCGGAACTCGAACCGCGAGTCGTCTTCGTGGATGTTGCGGATCGACGTCATCGACGCCTGCATCATGCCCACTTTCAGGCGGCCGCGCACGGCGAAGTTGCTGATCAGCACATCGACGTACGTCGCGTACGTGCCGGCGGCGATCTTCTGGCCCACCACGCGGCTCTCCGCCTTCGTAAACGAGACGCCGTGACGGTTGTAATTCGTTTCCTCGGAAAATCCCTCGCCGCCCGTGGGCGCGAGAGCGACGGATGCGAGACTCGGGATGGCGGTCGCCGTGCTGCCGTTGGTGAGCAGGCCGCCGACACCGATCGCGCTGGCGTTGAACGTGAAGTCGTAGGACATGGTTCCTCCTCTGGACGCCCGGAATGGGCGGGCGCTCTGCTTCCTCGAACCCTGTACTTCGTTTAAGGAACTACGCGGAACGGATAGCTGGTGATCTTCGAGCGGTTGCCGTCCTCGCGGACGCCCTCGATCACCAATTCATAGCTGCCGGCCGGCAACGATCCGGGCAGCAATGAAAACGGGTTGTTCGCCTGTTCGGGCGACTTCTCGACCGGCTCGCCGATCGTCGCGCCGCGCGCGTCGACGGCGTGCAAGATGTACTTCACGAACGACGGATCGGTGGGGATGTCGAAGGGAAGCTGTTCCATCGCTCCCTTCCGCACCGCCGGCACGTCGGACGCGCCGCGCGTTCCCGCGCTGAGCGACTTGCCCGCGTCGGCGATGACGAGCCGCGGCGGCGCGCTGCGCAGAACGAGCGGAACGGCGTTCGCCGCGAGCAGCACCGCGGCCGCGGCGGCGGGAATCCACTGCTTGATGCCGCGGCGCCGCGCGCGGAGGTCGACGACGTTGTCGCGTTGCGGCACCGCGCGCGCGTCGCGTTCGCCGCGCACGAGCTCGCGTCCGCTCTCCATCATCCGCAGTCCGTCGCGAACATCGTCCGCGCAAACGCGGCAGTCGAAGAAGTGCTGCTCGAACTCTTCGCTTTCGGAGTCGTGCATCTCGCGGAGGAGGTAGCGTTCCGCGGCCTGGCCGGCGATGGCGTCGTCGTGATTCATTCTCGTCTCTGGCTGGATAGTGACGGATCGGCGCCAAACGTTTCACGAATCTCGCGGCGCCCGCTCTCGCGGCGCAGATATTCGGCGCGGAAGCGATCTTTGGCGCGGTGCAGCAGGACGCGCAGATAGCCGCGGTCGATGTCGAAACGGCGGCAGATCTCGTCCTTGTCGCTGTCGTCGAGAAAGACGGCGCGCAGGATGTCGGAGTCGCGCGGGTTGTGCGCCTCGAGCGCCGCGAGGACGCGCTTGACGCGCGCGCTGCTCATGCGGCGATCCTGCTCCTCCTCCAGCGCCGCCGAGCTCGCCGGCTCGTCGCGGGCGGGCTCGAGCGGCTCGGTCCGCGACTCGCCGCGCCAGTACTCCATCACCACGTGGTTGCAGACGCCGATGACGAATGCCCCGAGCTTGCGGCCGTCGCGGAGATCGCCCAGCTTGTCGAGGACGCGCACGAAGATTTCCTGGCGGATCTCGTCGATGGCCTGCATCGAGTGCACGCGCCTCCGCAGCGTGAGGAGCAGCAACTCGCGAAAGTACTCATAGAAATGAGCTTCCGTTTCGCGGTCTCTCTCTCGCAGACGCCGCACATAGTCGTCGTCGAACGCGAAAAGTTCCATGGGGAGTTACTTGTACTTTACTGCAAATCCGGCCAAACGGAGCGGCGGAAGGACGGCCGGGCGGCCGATTCAGGCCGGCTGGAGACGCAGCAGGATCTGGCGGATCGCGGCGTGACCGATGGCCACGTCGACGTCGCGCTGCAGCAGCGTGAGGTAGCGATTGGCCTCGCCCGATTCCGTGTCGATCGCCGCGTTGACGCGCGCGACGATGGCGTCGACGTCGGCGCGCTCGAAGTCGGTGCGCGACATCGAGTCGATGTCGACGATGAGCGTCGTCATCGGCCGCAGCCACTCGAAGAACGGGTCTTCCTGCAGCAGCTTCAACAGATGCGTCGGCCCCGACACCGGCGCGACGTTCGCCGAGTACTCCGCGCTCGCCGCGTCGATCAGCGCGCGATGCAGCGGCATGAGCTGCTTCCACAGATCGCGCAGCGCCGCGCGCAGCTCGGCCCGCTGCGGATCGTCCGGCGTGTGCATCGTGCGCGCGTAGATGTCTTCTTTCTTCATCGGGGAAAATCACGCCTCCACGGTTGGCTGGGGAAGGGTGGGGTAGGCAGTTAGCCAACCGTAGAGGCCGTGAAAGCTTGCTGCAGCTCCAGGAACTGCAAGTCTACAGCAAGTAGTGCACCGGGCAACAGGCTGCAATTCGGCGCGCTTGCGGACCTCCGGCGAGGTGACTACAATGCGCCGCCGCCCCGGAATGAAGACTCCGGTGGTGCGGTTAAGCTTCCGTGCTCGCACCCATAGCTCAATTGGATAGAGCATCTGACTACGGATCAGAAGGTTTGAGGTTCGAGTCCTCATGGGTGCACCAACCCTGAATCAACTCCGACGGCGGGCCGATGCCCGCCGTCGTATTCTTTGACAAATGGATCAGGCGCAGTGGCAGTCCGAGGCGCTTGCAGAAGCGATGAACGTCGCCTTCGCGCTCGCCGAGGATGCGGCGCGCGATGGTGAGATCCCGGTGGGAGCGGTCGTCGTCGACCGCAACGGCGCGATCGTCGGACGCGGACGCAACGCGCGTGAGTCGGGCGACCCGCTCGGACACGCGGAGCTGTTCGCGATTCGCGAGGCCGCGCGGTCCATCGGCGACTGGCGGCTCGAAGGCACGACGATGTGCGTGACGCTCGAGCCGTGCGCGATGTGCGCGGGCGCGCTCGTGAACGCGCGCGTCGCACGGCTCGTCTTCGCGGCGTACGACCCGAAAGCGGGCTTCTGCGGCTCGCTCGGAAATCTCGTGCAGGACGCCCGCCTCAATCATCGGCTGATGGTCGAAGGCGGTTTCATGGAAGAACGCTCGCGGCAGTTGCTGCAGCAGTTCTTCCGCGAACTGCGCCAGCGGAATCAGAAGTTGCCTGCGTGATGAAACGGAGAGGTGGCAGAGCGGTTGAATGCGGCGGTCTCGAAAACCGTTATACCTTCACGGGTATCGAGGGTTCGAATCCCTCCCTCTCCGCCACCCGGCCCGGCCGGGTGCGCTAAGGGCATAGCCCAGCTGCACGTGCGGCTGCAGCTCGAGGACACGCGGCGCAGGCGGTTAGCAGCGACGACCGAGATGCGGAGAGATGGCCGAGTGGCTTAAGGCGCACGCTTGGAAAGCGTGTGTACGTTAACCCGTACCGTGGGTTCGAATCCCACTCTCTCCGCCACCATTGACGCGCATGATCCATTGATATTGTTCGACGGCCCGCTGGGATGAGCCCGGGTCCTGTGCAGCAGGCGCACCGAACCTCGTCAGGTCCGGAAGGAAGCAGCGATAAGGTGCCTCACCTGCGTGACACAGTCCGGCCTGGGCTCTTCCGAGCGGGTCATTTCGTTTCAGGTACACTCCACCCGCAATGTCCTACCAGGCTCTCGCGCGGAAATATCGCCCCCAAACCTTTCAGGACATCGTCGGCCAGGAAACGGCCGTGCGGACGCTGCGCAATGCCATCGAGGACGAGCGCATCCATCACGCGTACCTCTTCTCCGGCGTCCGCGGCGTCGGCAAAACGACCCTCGCGCGCATCCTCGCCAAGGCGCTGAACTGCGAGCACGGACCGACGCGGGATCCCGACAACACGTGCACGATCTGCCGCGAGATCACCGAAGGCATCGACCTCGACGTCCGGGAGATCGATGCCGCGACGTACACCGGCGTCGACAACGTCCGGGAGCTCCGCGACGTCTCGCAGTTCCAGCCCGCGCGCGACCACTACCGCATCTTCATCATCGACGAAGCGCACATGCTCTCCACCGCGTCGTGGAACGCATTGCTCAAGCTCATCGAGGAGCCGCCGCCGCACGTCGTCTTCATGTTCGCGACGACGGAGATGCAGAAGGTTCCCACCACGATCATCTCCCGCACGCAGAAGATCCTGTTGCGCAAGATCAACCTCGACGATCTGATCAAACGCCTCGCCGACGTCTGCCGCATGGAAGGCATCGAAGCCACGCGTCCCGCGCTCGAGATCATCGCCCGCCGCGGCGAAGGCAGCGTGCGCGACTCGCTCTCGCTGCTCGACCAGATCATCGCCTTCAGCGGACGCTCCATCGACGTCGAGGACGTCGCCACGGTCCTCGGCCTCTCCGACACGAACTTCTTCGCGCGCGTCATCACCGAGATCGCCGACGGCGATCATGCGGCGATTCTCGAGGCGCTGCAGGAGGCTGCCGACACCGGCCGCGATTTCAAGATGCTGTATCGCGACCTCCTCAACTTCGTGCGCAACCTCATGCTCATCGCCGGCGGCGCGAACGAGTCGATGCTCTCCGTGCAGCCGGAAGATCTGCCGACGCTGCAGAAGGTCGCGGAAAAGTTCTCGTACAGCGATCTGCTGCGCATCGCGAACCTCCTCCTGCGCGACGACGAGACCGTGAATCGCGCCGAGCATCAGCGCCTCGCCGTCGAGATCGCACTGCTCAAAGCGGCAACGTTCCCGCGCCTCAAAGCCGTGGAACAGGTGCTCGCCAGCGACACGTCGACCGCGACCGCTTCGCCCGCCGCCCCGCGCGTGCGCGCCGTCGAGAAGCCGGCGCAGCGTCCCGCCGCCGCTGCGAACACGACGACGTCCGCCGCCAGCGTCGACACCGGCTCCGCCGACGCGTTTCTCGAGCGCGCGAAGAAAGCGCGTCCGCTCCTCGGCGGGTATCTCACCGGCGCGAAGCACGCGGCGAAAGAGGGCAATCGCATCACGCTGACCTTCGACGACCCGCACCTCGCCGAGCCGCTCGCCGATGAACGCGCGGCCCTCGAGAAGATCGCGGCCGAGGTGTATGGAGCGCCGACGCAGGTCATCATTGAGACCCACAACGACGAGAAGCCCGGCGGTCGACGCGCCGAAGACAAGCCGTCTCCGCTGCGCGACGATCCCGTGCTCAGCTCGTTCCGCAAGCACCTCGGCGGCGAGCTGCTGAAGGAGAGCAAACGATGAACATCAAACAGCTGATGAAACAAGCGCAGCAGATGCAGGACCAGATGCAGCGCCAGATGTCTTCGATCAAGGTCGAAGGCACGGCCGGCGGCGGCATGGTCAAGGCGACGATGTCGGGCAACAAGGAACTGCTCGAGCTGACGATCGACAAGGAAGCGGTCGATCCCGACGACGTCGAGATGCTGCAGGACCTCGTCAAAGCCGCGATCAACGAAGCCGCGCGCAAGGTCGACGAGGAGATGAACTCGTCCCTCGGCGCTATGACCGGCGGGATGAAGATTCCGGGTTTCTGATCACTTGACTGCACCGCCTCTCGCAAACCTCATCAACGAGCTGACCAAGCTCCCCGGCGTCGGCGGCAAATCGGCGGCGCGGCTCGCGTATCACATCCTCAAACGCTCGGCCGCGGAAGCCGAGGCGCTGGCGACGGCGATTCTGGATGTGAAGACGAAGATCTTCCGCTGCTCGGTCTGCAACAACATGACGGACGTGGAGCCGTGCGCGATCTGCGCGGATCCGCGCCGCGATCCGTCGCTCATCTGCGTCGTCGAGGAAGCCTTCAACATCCAGACGATCGAGTCGACGCGCGACTTCAAAGGCGTCTATCACGTGCTCCTCGGCGCGCTCTCGCCGCTGAAAGGCATCGGTCCGCAGGACATCGATGTAGCCGGGCTCGTGAAACGCGTGCAGAGCGGGGAGCTGCGCGAGATCATCATCGCCACGAACCCGAACGTCGAAGGGGAGGCGACCGCGCTCTACATCGCGCAGCAGCTTCGCCCGCTGGGCGTGCGCACGACGCGGCTCGCGTTCGGCTTACCGGTGGGCGGCGACCTCGAATACGCGGACCAGGTGACGATGGCCAAAGCACTCGAAGGGCGTCGCGAGATCTGATCCTCAGCGACAGAAATCTAGGCTCACAACTCGTCCTGTGCTATACATTTGCGTCCCTTCCGGGCAGAGAAAATGGTGAACAATGGCGGCTCCTGATCTCGTGATGTACGAGGAGGAGTACCAGCAGATCAAGGACATCCTTCATCGTCTGCAGGTCGACTCCAACTCGAAGATCGTCTTTCTGGTCGACAAGAACGGCCAGCAGATCGCCGTGGAAGGCGACATGCGCGGCGTCGACGCGACGTCACTCGCTTCTCTCACCGCCGGCAACGTCGCCGCGACCGACGGCCTCGCGAAACTGATCGGCGAGAAGGAGTTCTCGATCCTCTTCCACGAAGGGGAGCGCGACAACATCCACATCTCGCTCGTCGCGCAGCGCGTGATCCTCGTCGTCATCTTCGACGAGAAGTCATCGCTCGGCCTCGTGCGCCTGCGCGTGAAGAAAGCCTCGCAGGAGCTCGAGCGCACGTTCGAGCAGCTGCTCCGCAAGGCGGAGGCGGACCGCGGCTCGATGGCCAACCGCTTCGACTCGCCCTTCGCCGAGATTACCGACGAAGACATCGACAGCCTGTTCAGCGAATAAGCCCCATGACGTTCATCAACTACGCTGCGCGGGAAATCAACTGCAAGATCGTCTACTACGGTCCCGGCCTCTGCGGGAAGACGACGAACCTGCAGTGGATCTACGACAAGACCAACCCGCAGGCGAAAGGGAAGCTGATCTCCCTCGCCACCGAAACCGATCGCACGCTCTTCTTCGACTTCCTCCCGCTCGACCTCGGCACCGTGCGCGGCTTCAAGACGCGCTTCCACCTCTACACCGTTCCCGGCCAGGTCTTCTACGACGCGTCGCGCAAGCTGATCCTGAAGGGCGTCGACGGCGTCGTCTTCGTGGCCGACTCGCAGGAAGCGCGCATGGAAGCGAACATCGAGTCGCTGCAGAACCTCGAGAAGAACCTCCGCGAGCAGGGCTACGAGCTGAAGACCGTGCCGTACGTCCTGCAGTTCAACAAGCGCGATCTCCCCACCGCGCTGCCCGCCGACCAGATGTACGGCCAGCTCAACTTCAAAGGCGAGCCGACGTTCGAGGCCGTGGCGATGAACGGCACCGGCGTCTTCGACACGCTCAAGGCCGTCGCAAAGCTGGTGCTGACGGAGCTCAAGAAGAAGTAGGCTGTCGGCGTATGGAACGCCGCTTCCGCGAGCTCTTCAACGCGCAGTTCACCAGCGAGCTGTACGAGTTCTACAAAGCCGATCTCTCCCGCCGCACCGGCACGTCGTTCGAGTTCCGCCTCGCCGAGTCGCCGCTCTTCCTCTCTGACGACTTCAAGCAGCGCGCGGTCGAGAGCGCGACGGCGATCGTCGAGCAGCTCTCCGATCCCGCGCTCATCGCGCGCATGAAAGCCGCGATTCCGGAGCGGTGGAACACGCCCGGCATGGACGCGCTGCCGAACCTCGCGCAGGTCGACTTCGCGGTCGTCCGTGACGCGGACGGCCGCTACGTGCCGAAGCTCATCGAGCTGCAGGGCTTTCCCTCGCTCACCGCGCTGCAGATCGTGCAGCGCGACGCGTGGGTGGAAACGCTCGCGCGCATGGACGGCCTCGACCTCGCGTGGTCGTGCTGGTTCTCCGGCTACGACCGCACGTCGTTCATCGATCTCGCGCGCCGCACCATCGTCGGCAAAAACGATCCCGCGGAAGTGATCCTCATGGATCTCGATCCGCCGCGGCAGAAGACGTATCCAGACTTCGCGGCGACGAAGCTCCTCTTCGACGTCGACGCCGTCGATCCGGTGACGCTCGTCAAGCGCGGGAAGCAGCTCTTCCGCAGCGACGGCACGCCGGTGCGCCGCATCTACAACCGCGTCGTGTTCGACGAGCTGATCGCGAAGGGAATCACGCTGCCGTTCGATTATCGCGAAGAGCTCGACGTCGAATGGGCGCCGCACCCGAACTGGTACTGGGTGTGGTCAAAGTACTCGCTGCCGTTCCTGCAGCACGAGTCGGTGCCGCGCGCGACGTTCGTCTCCGACCTCGAGCGCATCCCCGACGATCTCTCGCGCTACGTGCTCAAGCCGCTCTTCTCGTTCGCCGGCGGCGGCGTGAACGTCGACCCGACGCGCGCCGACGTCGAGGCGATCCCGGAAGACGAGCGCCACGCGTGGTGCCTGCAGGAGAAGATCGAGTACGAGCCGGCGCTGCAAGCAGCCGACGGCGGCGGCGTGAAGATCGAGATTCGCCTCATGTTTCTGCGGCCCGATGACGAAGCGAAGCCGATCCTCGCGCAGAACCTCGTCCGTCTCTCGCGCGGCAAGATGCTCGGCGTCGACTTCAACAAGCAGTTCACGTGGGTGGGTTCGTCGGTCGGGTTGTCGCTCACTTCGTAGCGATGTGCTTCTCGACCATCCGCCACTGCACCTCGGCGGTGTGGTCCTTCACGCCGATGTGCGTGTACGGCTCCGCGTCGTACGTGACTTCCGCGTCCTGACCCGGAATGCGGCACGTCGACTCGTCGCCGACGAGCGTCTTGAAGCCGATCACGTTGTCCGCGCTCGACCAGATCGTGTAGACGTGCGCGCCTTCGTAGTGATGCCGTGTGTTGAGCGCGGCGAGAAATGCGGACGTTGGAGCAAAGCCGTCGGTCGGATTGCACGCGGGCATCCCCGGCGCGGCGAGCGCGCAGCCGGCGAGACCGCGATTCGCGCCGGCGATGCCGACGAACGTGTCGATCGATGACGTGAGCGGCGCGCCGAGCGTTCCGCCGCCAGCGATGACGCGCCGCGCGAGCGTGACGCCCATCGAGTGCGCGACGATGTCCACTCTCTTCGCGCCGGTGTACGCCTTCACCGCCTCGATGAATGCGCGCAGTCGCGTGACATACACGTCGCTGTGCGTCTGCAGCAACGCCTGCGAGAGATCCGCCGGACCCCACGTCGTCGCGTACAGCTCGGCCGGCGTGTAGCCGTGCGCCTGGAACTCGTCGATGCTCGCGCGCCAGCCGGTCAGTCCTTTCACGCCAGTGCCGAGCGCGGAGTCGGAGTTGCCGTGGATGAAGATCACCGGCTCGTGGCGCACGCGCTGCCGCGCCGACGTGCGTCCGCCGAAGCTGCCGCCGGGCACGTCCGCGCGCGCGAAGTCGTACGCGCCGTAGCCGTGCGTCTGCAGCCATTTCTGAAAATCCGGCGTGAGCTGCGCGTGCGCGGAGGTGGCGAGGAGCAGCGCGAGGAAGAGGTAACGCATATGGCTTGCATGATACCGACGGCATGAGGCTCGACAGCCAGCTGAACGTCGTCACCGCCGCGCCGCTCATTCCTCCGAGTCCGACGCTGACGAAGCTGCGGACCGTCGCCGCCGAATGCAAGGCGTGCGATCTCTGGAAGACGGGCACGCAGACGGTGTTCGGCGAAGGGAGGCCGTCGTCGCTGATCATGTTCGTCGGCGAGCAGCCGGGCGACAAGGAAGACCTCTCCGGAAAGCCGTTCGTCGGTCCCGCCGGCGCGCTGCTCGACAAGTCGCTCGAGGAAGCGGGCATCGACCGCGCGAAGGTCTACGTCACGAACGTCGTGAAGCATTTCAAATGGGAGCCGCGCGGCAAGCGCCGCATCCACAAGAAGCCGAACGCCGTCGAGATCACCGCGTGCCGGCCGTGGCTGCAGGCGGAGATCCGCGTGATCAAGCCGCGCGCGATCATCTGCCTCGGCTCAACGGCCGCGCAGGCGATCATCGGCCCGAAGTTCCGCGTGTCGACGCAGCGCGCGCAGTTCGTCGAGTCGGAGCTCGCCGAGTACGTGACCGCGACCGTGCATCCGTCGTCGATTCTGCGCGCGCCGTCCGACGAGGCGCGGCATCTCGAACGCGCGCGTTTCGTCGACGATCTGAAGAAGATCCGCGCCGCGCTCGCGTCGCTGTAGTAGAACTCACTTCAGCAGTTTGGGCGGTTCCGTCCGCACGAACTCCGCGAAGTCGCGCCGCGCCTCCGCTGCACGCGGGCGGTTCGCGCGCGTGTAGCAGTCCGCGCGCAGCTCGAGGATGTGGCGGCGCCACGGCACGTTCGGCTCGAGATCTTCGATCGCGGCGATGAGCGCCGGTCCGCAGCGTTCGTACTTTTCGGCGACGCCGACGCGGATGATGTCGCGCGCGTCTTCCCATTGCCATTCGGCGAACGGCTGGCGCAGCGCCTCGATCACGTACGGCGCGGCCGCGTGGTCGTCGGCCAGCGTCATGGCCGTGTCGTAGGAGTTGCGCATGATCGACGGCATCGGCCACGGGTTCGTGCGATAGCCGCCGTACGCGCGCAGCAGCGCCTGCGCGGCCTCGACGTTGCGCTGCTGCCGCATGCGCAGCCGCGCCAGCGCCGCATCCGCTTCGATCGGCTCCGAGCGGCGCAGCGCGGCGATGACCGTCTCCGCATTGGGATCGTTCGCGTCCGCGAGCACCCATGCGAGCGTCATCAGCTCGTGCGAGTTCACCGGCTGCCACGGCCCGGCGTGCTGCCAGATCTGATACGCCTGCGCGTACTCGCGCCGCTCGTACGCTGACGCGAAGCCGTAGCGCGGATCGTTCGCCGGAAAGACCGTGGCGCGGTTCCGCTCGACGAGCGCCCAGTCGAGCGGACCGCGCAGATCGGCGGGACGTCCGGCGTCGACCTCGCGCGCCGCGTCGTAGATGCTCATCATCGAGAACGAGCCTTGCGCGAGCGTGCGCGCGAAGCTGAACTCGATGATCGTGCGGTCGTCGGTGTTGAGCTCCGCGTCGCGCGCGATGCGGCTCGCCACGCGGCTCGACGCCATGAAGTGCGAGTACAGACCTTCGAGTGACTCGACGCGCCACGTGTCGTGAATGGCCGTGCGATACGGCTCGGTGAGCATCCGCCGGCGCAGCACGTCCGTGTCGCGCGTGAGCGGCTTCTTCGATGCGAGCAGCAGCAGGTCGCCCTTCGTCGTCCACCACGTCTCGATGTACGGAAAGACGGTGTGCAGCGTGCCGTAGACCGTGCGGATCGTGTCGGCGTCCGCGGCGTACGTCTGCATCCATTGCGCGAAGATGCCGCCGTCGTTGAGGCGGTCCGCCGCGGAGCGATACCACTCGTGCGTGTAGAGGCTGGCGATGCCTGCGCGGTACGGATTCGACGGCTCCGAGAAGATGACGTCGTAGTGGCGGCGGCTCGTGACGAGGATCTCGCGCGCGTCGCCGACCGTGATGTGCACCTTCGGGTTGCGCAGCACGCCGCGGTTGACGAGCGCGTAGTCGTTCGACGCGTCGACCACCACCGGCTCGAGCTCGATCGCGTCGACGCGCTCCATCGACGGAATGCTGCCCAGCCATCCTGCCGTCGTTCCGGTGCCGAGGCCGACCACGGCACACGTGCGCGGATTCGGATGGAAGAACGCCGGCAGGATGCCGCTCATCACCTGCGTGCCCGCATCGGCGCGCGCGGTGCCGTCCGACTTTCCGTTGACGATGAGGCTGAGGTCCGTCTCGCGATAGAGCGCGATGCTGCTCTCGCGGCCGTCGGCGTCCCACAGCAGCGTGCGCCGCTCCCGCGCCATCCAGTCGTGTGCTTCCTGCGCGCTCAGCGGCATCTTCGCGCGCGCGGCGCCGATGCCGGAGTGGCGCCACGGCGCGGTCGGGCCCATCGCGCGCGTCCCGAGCATCGCGAAGATCGCCGCGACGACCGCCGCGATCGCGAGCGCGCGCTGCTGCTGCCGCACCGCATGCAGCACCGCGACGAGACCGAGCAGCGTGAGCAGGATCGCCACGAGCTCCCACGCCCCGGGCGCGGTGAGGAGCGGCAGGAGACCGAAGCCGCCGAGGAGCGAGCCGGTGATCGCGCCGGCGGTGTTCCACGCGTAGGCGAGACCGACGTCGTGGCCGACGCCTTCGCGTCCGCGCCCGAGGAGCGAGATCATCAGCGGGAACTGCACACCGGACACGAATGCCGCGGGGAACACCACCAGCGTCGTGATCATCGTCCAGCGCAGCACATGTCCGAAGAAGCCGAGCGTGCCGACCGGCTGCAGGTACAACGTGAAGAGCGCGATGCGATCGCCGAGCGCGTACGGGATGATCACGAACAGCGCCTCGAGCGTGCACGTGAGCGCGAAGCCGCCCGCCGACGCGGTGCCGCCGCGCGACCAGAACGAGTACGCCGCGCCGCCGAGTCCGATGCCCGCGAGCGCGACGGCGAGGATCAGTCCGAACATGAACGTCGTGCCGCCGAGGAGCGGCGAGAGCATGCGGTACCAGACCAGCTCCATCAGCAGGAAGACGAAGCCGGTCGTGCCGGCCGCGACGAGGACGAAGCGTCGCGGCGTCGCCGCGGGCTCCGTGGTCTCGTGCGCGTCGGAGGTCGCGTGCGTGGTCGCGTCGCCGCGCGACGTCGCGATCGCGATTCCGCCGACGAGCACGTTGACGACGACCGCGAGGAGCAGCGTGCCGCGATTGCCGAGGTGTTCGAGGAGGTAGAACGACGACACGAGCGTGCCGGTGACGGCGCCGAGCGTGTTCGTGCCGTACAGCAGCGCGAGCCGCTTGCGTCCGGCGTCGTCATCCGTCTCGACCGCGCGCGCGGCGGCGGGCAAGGTGCCGCCCATGAGGATCGTCGGCACGGCGAGCACGAGCGCGGAGAGCACGAGCCGCACGATCGTGGCGAGCACAAGTCCCATCGCCACCGAGCCGCCGCTCATGATGTAGATCCAGCGGACGAACAGCAGGATCAGCGGCGTGATCGCCGCCGAGAGCGCGATCGCGATCTCGAGCTTTCCGTAAAACGCGAGGGGACGTTCCGCGGCGTCGGCGCGACGTCCCAGCAACGCGCTGCCGACGCCGAGGCCGCCCATGAAGATCGCCAGGACGGCGGCGGTCGCGTACGTCGACGTGCCGAAGATGACGCGGAACTGCCGCAGCCACGACGTCTGATAGATGAGCGCGCACGCGCCGGAGCCGAAGAGGAGCGCCGCGGCTTTCCACGTACTCCGCGTCATGGCTGGTTCGAGCGGCAACGCTCCGCATAAACGCTGGCAAGCGCGTGCGGATCGCCCGGCGCGACGATCGCGTGCACGAGCGCGACGAGATCCTTCGGCAGCGGCGGCTCGTCGAGCCACTTCGTCGCGCGCTTCGTGCCGGCGCGGTCGATCGTGAGATCCCACTCGATGCGATCGCAGCAAGTGTTCTCCGGCAGGTAGGATTCTTTCCACGTCCCGAGCCGCGCCGCCGCGAGCAGTTTCTCGACGCGCTGCAGTTCGGCGTCGCTCAGCTGATAGCTGCACTGCTTGCGCGTCATCGTCGTGACCGTCAGCGCGCCGGTCGAATCGAGCACGTAACTGCCGGCGCCGCGGCCGGCGATGCCGCCGCTCGATGCGAGCTCGAGGTGCCACGGACGGACGGGTCGCGGTGCGGCGGCACAGGCCGTCGCGAGGAGAGCGAGAAAAATCGCGCGAAGCGAAAGCATCGGCGCATTCTCCACGTTGTAGAGTCCGCGCGCAAAATCAGCACGTTTTCATGCACTTTCTTGCGGGTTTTCGAACTGCCGTCGTACACTCGCTGCACCACACGAATGTCCCTGTCGAACCGACTTTTCCCGCGCCTCTCCTCGGCGAACGCTTCCTCGGGAAATGAATAAGGAGAAGGCTGATGGCCATGATACCCACTGACAAATTGAAGGCAGCCGAAACGGCTCTGTCGCAGATCGAGCGGCAGTTCGGCAAGGGCTCGATCATGCGGCTCGGGGCGAAAGAGTTCGCCGCGATCAGCGCGATCTCGACCGGCTCGATCGGCGTCGACGCCGCGCTCGGCGTAGGCGGCGTTCCGCGCGGCCGCATCATCGAGATCTTCGGTCCGGAATCGTCCGGTAAAACGACGCTCTCGCTGCACGTCATCGCCGAGGCGCAGCGGACGGGCGGTCTGGCGGCGTTCATCGATGCCGAGCATGCGCTCGACGCCGAGTACGCCAAGAAGCTCGGCGTCGACGTGGACAACCTCCTCGTCTCGCAGCCCGACTCGGGCGAGCAGGCGCTGGAGATCGCGGAAGTGCTGGTCCGCTCCGGCGCCATCGACGTGATCGTCATCGACTCGGTGGCCGCGCTCGTCCCGCGTGCCGAGCTCGAAGGTGAGATGGGCGATTCTCATGTCGGTTTACAGGCACGATTGATGTCGCAGGCAATGCGCAAATTAACAGCCATTCTTGCGAAATCAAAAACGTCCATGATTTTCATCAACCAGATCCGCGAGAAGATCGGCGTGATGTTCGGCAATCCCGAGACCACGACCGGCGGACGCGCGCTGAAGTTCTACTCGTCCGTGCGCATCGACATCCGCCGCACCAACCAGATCAAGGAAGGTGAGGAAGTGGTCGGCTCGCGCGTGAAGGTGAAGGTGGTCAAGAACAAGGTCGCCGCACCGTTCCGGCAGGCGGAGTTCGACGTCGGCTACGGCGAGGGCATCTCCAAGACCGGCGAGCTCCTCGACATCGGCATCGAGCACAAGCTCATCGAGAAATCGGGCTCCTGGTTCTCCTACGGCGACGTCCGCCTCGGCCAGGGCCGCGAGAACGCGAAGCTCTTCATCAAGGAGAACGCCGATCTCTCCTCCGAGATCGAAGGCAAAGTCCGCCGCCTCCTCGGCATCGGCGGCCCGGAGCTGACCGTCATCGAAGGCGGCGAGCCCGCGATGCCGGCCAAGCCGGAACGCATGGTTCGCAAGTAATCGCACTACACTGAAGTGCGGCGGTTCGCGCCGCCGCACTTCACATGCGTCTCGATCAAGCCGTCGCCGCGCGCCATCCCGAGATCTCCCGCCGCCGCGCGCGCATCCTCATCGCCGAACATCGCGTCCTCGTCAACGACCGCCCCGTCGCCGTCGCCTCGCGCGAAGTCAGCGACCGCGACCGCATCGCCATCGTGCAGGACGTTCCCGAGCTCGCCATCGTGAAGGAGACGCGCGACTGGATCGCCGTCGACAAGCCATCCGGACTCGCGACGCAACCGGTGCGCGAGCGCAACCAGCGTTCGCTCGAGGAACTGCTGCGCGTGCGCTACGGCAACGTCTTCGTCGTGCATCGCATCGACACGCAGACGAGCGGCATCGTCGTCTTCGCGCGCCATCGCGAAGCGGCCGCGCAGCTGTCGCAGCTCTTCGCCTCGCGCGCCATTCGCAAAACGTATCTCGCCGTCGTCGAAGGCGCGATCGAGAGCGAGCTGACCATCGAGTCGCCGATCGGCGGCAAGGACGCGCACACCCTCGTGCGCCCGTTGCGCCGCCTCGACGACCGCACGCTCGTCGAGGCCGAGATCTTCACCGGACGCACGCACCAGATCCGCATTCACCTGCGCTCGATCGAACGCCCCGTCGTCGGCGACCGCCGCTACGGCTCGTCGATGCCCGCGCCGCGCATGCTGCTCCACGCGTGGAAGCTCGCCCACGAGGAGTTCGGCACGCTGATCGCGCCGGTGCCGGGCGACTTTCCGGCGTTGTGATTCCCGAAGGACGAGCCGCCTTCCACCGCTCTGATACGATCCGCCGCGCTATGGACGAGATGGTGATTCGCGCCACGACCGTCGTCTGCGTCCGCCGCGACGGCCAGGTCTCGCTCGCCGGCGACGGGCAGGTCACGGTCGGCAACACGGTGATGAAACACGGCGCAGCAAAAGTGCGCCGGCTCTATCACGACAAGATCCTCGCGGGCTTCGCCGGCAGCGCCGCCGACGCATTCGCGCTCTTCTCGCGCTTCGAGGCGAAGCTCGAGGAGTATCGCGGCAACCTCGAACGCTCCGTCGTCGAGCTGGCGAAGGACTGGCGCATGGACAAGTACCTGCGCCAGCTGCAGGCGATGCTGATCGTCGCGAACAGCGAGCGCGCGTACCTCATCTCCGGCACGGGCGATCTCATTCAGCCCGACGACGGCATCCTCGCCATCGGCTCCGGCGGTCCGTTCGCGCTCGCCGCGGCACGCGCGCTGATGAAGCACAGCACGATGACGGCCGCGCAGATCGCCGAGGAGTCGCTGCGCATCGCGTCGGAAATCTGCATCTACACGAACGACAACATCACGGTCGAAAGCCTCTGACGTCATGGTCATCCAGCTCCCCGGTTCCGACGACACTCTCCTCAATCCCGAGCGCCTCACGCCGAAGGAAATCGTGCGCGAGCTCGACAAGTACATCGTCGGGCAGCGCGCGGCGAAGCGCGCGGTGGCGATCGCGCTGCGCAACCGCTGGCGCCGGCAGCAGCTCCCGCCGGAGATGCGCGACGAGATCGCACCGAAGAACATCGTGATGATCGGGCCGACCGGCGTCGGCAAGACCGAGATCGCCCGCCGCCTCGCGCGCCTCACGCGCTCGCCGTTCCTCAAGATCGAAGCTTCGAAGTTCACGGAAGTCGGCTACGTCGGCCGCGACGTCGAGTCGATCGTGCGCGACCTCACCGAGATCGGCGTGAAGCTCGTGAAAGACGAGAAGAACCGCCTCGTGCGCGAGGCCGCCGAGCGCAACGCGCGCGAGCGCATCCTCGACATTCTCCTGCCCGACTCGCGCCCGCCGCGCGCGCGTCCCGCGTTCGTCGCCGAACCGCAGTCGCTCGAAGATGCGCCGACCGAAACGCGAGAGAAGCTCGGCCGCTGGCTGGACGAGGGAAAGCTCGACGAGCGCGAGATCGACGTGGACGTGAAGGAGCAGAGCTTCCCGTCGTTCGAGATCTTCACGCCGCAAGGCGTCGAAGAGATGGGCGTGAACATCAAGGACATGATGGGCGGCCTCTTCGGCGGAAAATCGAAGTCGAAGAAGATGCGCGTCGGCGACGCCCGCGAAATCCTCGTGCAGGAAGAAGCGGAGAAGCTCGTCGATCAGCAGAACGTCGCCCGCGAAGCCATCGAGCGCGTCGAACAGAGCGGCATCGTGTTCCTCGACGAGATCGACAAGATCGCCGGCCGCCAGAACGCCGCGCACGGCCCCGACGTCTCGCGCGAAGGCGTCCAGCGCGACCTTCTGCCGATCGTCGAGGGCACGACCGTGAACACAAAGTACGGGATGGTGAAGACCGATCACATCCTCTTCATCGCCGCCGGCGCGTTTCACGTGTCGAAGCCGTCCGATCTCATCCCCGAACTGCAGGGCCGCTTCCCCATTCGCGTGGAGCTGGAGTCGCTCTCCGAAACGGATTTCGAGAAGATCCTCCGCGAGCCGAAAAACGCGCTGACGACGCAGTACGTCGCGCTCCTCGCGACCGAAGGCGTGACGCTGACGTTCGCCGACGATGCGGTGCGCGAGATCGCACGCTACGCCGCGATCGTGAACGAGAAGACGGAGAACATCGGCGCGCGCCGTCTTCACACGATTCTTGAACGCCTGCTCGACGAGCTGTCGTTCGAGGCAAGCGAGATGAACGGCGTGAGCGTGTCGATCGATGCGGCCTACGTCCAGCGGGTGCTCGAAGGGGTGATCAAGGACGAGGACTTGTCGCGATACGTCCTTTGACCGGGAGCGCCTCCGGCGGGGCGGCACGGCCGCCAGCGCTTAGGGCCTAGCCGATTTGCACGTGCGGCTGCCCTCGAGCGCACTTATCGTGCAGGCGGGATTGGTGCAGGAAATCCGCTACAATGCGGCTCGATGACTCGCCGGGCGATCCTTCGTCACCTCGGGCTGCACGACGTCGTGGCAGACGAGAGCGGCCGCAGCGGAACGCTCGTGCGCAACACGCGCAACGGCCTCACGACGGTGCTGCCGCGCGGGGCGGTCATCGACGATCTGATTGTCGAGACGGTCTGCAAGCTGCTCGACGTGCCGCTGCCGCCGTCGCTCAGCGACCGACCACGATCCGCTCGCGCCGGATCACGCGCGCCCTCGCGAAACTCTCGTGGGTGACGCGGCGGTTCGCCGCGAGAATCAGCTCCACCGCTTCCGCGAGATTCTTCCGCGCTTCGTCGACGTCCTTCCCCTGCGCATGCGCGCCCGGTAGTTCCTCGACGTACGCCACGCACACTCCCGACTCGCCCTCGACGAACACCGCGGTGAACATATGCTGCATGCGCGGTGTGTAGTATAGGTGGCTCGCTCGGAAAATTGAAGCGCTTCGCCGCCCCCTGTTTTACGCCGGAACTTACACATTCCCCTCGGGTTAGCTTGCTCCGCGTGCAGGTCAGGAGACGGTCTTCTTGAACGCGCGCGCCGACGCCGCGATGAGCACCGCGGAGATCGCGAGCAGCGACAGCACCGGCTCCCACAAATCCGCGAACGTGGCGCCGCGAATCACGATCCCGCGCGCGATCTTGATGAAGTGCGTGGCCGGCAACAGGTACGACACGACGCGCAACGGCGCCGGCAGCGACGCGAGCGGAAAGACGTAGCCGGACAGGAGCACCGACGGCAGCATGATCCCCATCGCCTGCTGCATCGCTTCCATCTGCGAGCCCGCGCGCGAGGAGATCAACAAGCCGAAGGACAGCAGCGCAAACAGATACACGCACGAGAGGCTGAGCAGCAGCACGACGCTTCCGTTGAACGGCACGCGGAAGAGGAAGCGCATGAGCAGCAGCACGACCGTGAGCGTGACGTACGCGAGTCCGAGGTACGGCAGGATCTTGCCGAGGACCACGGCGAGCGGCGAGACGGGCGTGACCATCAGCTGCTCGAGCGTGCCGCGCTCGCGCTCCTTCACGATCGCGAACGCGGAGAGGATCGTGCCGGAGAACGTGAGCAGGATGGCGATGAGGCCGGGGATGAGCAGGTTCGCGCTGCGCATGTCGGGATTGAAGAGCATCACCGGATGCGCCTCGATGCGCGCGCGATTCCGCTGCTCCAGTAACGCTTGCAGATCGTTCTGCAGCACCACACCATTTGCAGCGGAAAGCGCCTGTGACGCGGTGCTCGAATCCGAGCCGTCGATGAGCACGAGCACGTGCGCGTCGCGTTGCGCCGCGAGATTGCGCGCGTAGTCGGGCGGGATCTCGACGCCGACCTGCGCGTGTCCGGCGACGATCTCGTGTTGTAGCTCGTCGCGCGACGGCGCCATCTCGATGATCCGCAAGAGTCCGGTCGCGCCGAATTGCTCGATGAGCCGGCGGCTCTCCTGCGTCTTGCTTTGATCGAAGACCACCGTCGGGATGTTCTTCGCGTTCATGTCGATGACGCCGAAGAGGATCAGCTCGAACACCGGCACCGCCAGCGCGAACATGATCGTGACGCGGTCGCGCATCATCTGCGTCAGCTCTTTGCGAAACACCGCGCCGAAGCCGTTCATCGCGTCGCTTCCAGTTCGGTGAGCCGCACGAACACGTCCTCGAGCGTCGGCTCGATGTCCTTCGTGCGCACGGCGCCGCTGCCGAACGACTGCAGGTCGCGGTCGAGGCGTTCGTTCGAGATGCTTTGATCGACCAGCAGATGCAGCGACGTGCCGAAGATCGTCGACGCGTGCACATACGGCAGCGTGCGCGCGCTGGCCATCAGCGTCGCGACGCCTTCCCGGCCTTCCGCCTCGACGCGCCGCATGCCTTCCGGCGTGACTTCCTTCATCCGCTTCAGCGCTTCCGGATGTCCGCTCACGATGAGCTTCGAGAGGTAGAGATACGCGACCGTGCCGCAGCGCTCGGCCTCGTCCATGTAGTGCGTGGTGACGAACATCGTGACGTTCTCCGCGGCGAGGCCGAACAGCAGGTCCCACAACTCGCGCCGCGCGACGGGATCGATGCCCGCGGTCGGCTCGTCGAGAAAGAGCACGCGCGGCTGATGCATGAGCGCGGCGGCGAGCGCGAGTCGCTGCTTCCAGCCGCCGGAGAGTGCGCCCGCGAGCCGATCGCGATACGGGCCGATGTGCGTCAGCTCGATCGCCCACTCCTTGCGCTGCTTTCGCTCCGCGCCTTTGAGCCGATAGATCGAGCTGAAGAAATCGAGGTTCTCATCGACCGTCAGATCGCGATAGAGCGAGAACGCCTGCGAGACGTAGCCGATGTGGCGACGCACTTCCTCGCCCTCGCGGACCACGTCGATGCCGTCGACGCTCGCGCTGCCGGACGTCGGCGCGAGCAGACCGCACAGGATGCGGATGAGCGTCGACTTGCCGGAACCGTTTGGCCCGAGGAGGCCGAAGATCGTGCCGCGCGGCACTTCGAGGGAGACGTCGTCGAGCGCCCGTACGGAGCCGAACGCCTTCGAGACGTGACGGACGTCGATGCCGACGTCCGTCATTCCGCGTTTCCTTCGACGCCGAGATCCACCTCGGCGGCCATGCCTGCTTTCAGCCGCGCGTCCGGCGCGAGCACGACCTTCACGCCGTAGACTTGCTCGGCGCGTTGCGCCCGCGTCTGCACGTTGCGCGGCGTGTACTCGCCCTGGCTGGAAACGGTCGCGATGCGCGCCTGAAACCAGACGTTCGGAAACGTGTCGACGCGCACGCGCACCGGCATGTTGACTTTGACGAGGCCGAGAAGCGTTTCCGGAACGTAGACGCGCACCCACAGCTGCGTCGGCTCGAGGATCTCGGCCACGGTCTGATCGGGCGCCACGATGTCGCCGGGACGCAGCGCGAACGACTGCACGGTGCCGGTGACGCTGGAGCGCACGACGGTTTCCGCGCGCTGCTTGCCGAGCGTCGCGAGGCGGCGCTGCTGTTGTTCGACCGCCGCGCGCGCGGCGGCGATGTCTTCTTTCCGCGTGCCTTCCTGCAACACCCGCAGATCCTCGGCGGACGTCTTCGCTTTTGTGGCCGCGTCTTCGTAAAGCTCGCGCGAGACGATGCCGTCGTGAAACAGCGCGGACGTGCGGCGGCGATCGCGCTCGTCGTTCTCCGCCACCGCGGCGGCTTTGCGGATCTCCTCGTTGCGCGGTCCGGCGATGGCCTTGGCGAGATTCGCCTGCGCGGCGGCGATGGCCGCTTCCTGTTCGGAGATCTGGCGGTCGAGCGTCTCGGTCTCGAGCGTCACCAGCACCTGGCCGGCGGCGACGGCGTTTCCTTCATCGACGTGAACGCGGCTGACGCGGCCGCCGACCAGCGACCCGACGTTCACCGTCCGCGCCTCGAGCGTTCCCGCGAGGACGAGCGGTTTCGGCTTTCGCTGCTGCCGCGCGTACAGCAGTCCCGCCGTCACGGCGCCGAGGACGAGAAGAATCGGGATCACCCGCTTGAGGATGCGACTTGCTGCTGCTGCCACGACGACCTCCCACGATCGCGCCGTCGCTCCAGAGTGCGAACAGCGCGTCGAGATAGCGGTCGAGCGGATACGCCGGCTCGATCGCCAGAAGCTGATGGATGAAGACGTACGACTGGAGCTGCCCGACGAAGAGCAGCGCGTACGCGCGCGGATCGCCGCGGCGGATGACGCCGGCATTCATGGCCCGGCGGAAGTACTGCGTGACGATGCGAATGCCTTTGCGCGGCGGCGTCTCGTCCGCGCGCGTGTCGAACGGCACGACCAGCGTCGTCTGCGCGGACGCGGCGTGCATCTGCACGGCGATCGCGGAGCGGATGATCGTGCTGGCGAACGGGATCATCTGTTCGGCGAAACGGCGCAGCACGACCCGCGGATCGGACGCGGGATCGACGCGCGCGAGCTCGTCGATGAAGGGAGGCGCGTCGATGCCGCGCGCGCTCATCGCGGCGGCGAAGAGATCCTGCTTGCTCGGGAAGTAGCGGAGGATCGCCGCGGGCGTGACCTCGATGGCCGCGGCGACGTCGGCCAGCGTCGTGGCGGCGAAGCCGCGGGCGGTGAAGGCCGCGCGGGCGGCGGCGAGGATCTGCTCGGCGTTGATGCGCGGCGGGCGGCCCATTTGTAAATGAATGTTTAGTTACTAACCGGCTGTTTGTCAAGTGCACTATGACAATCGGCGGCTTGCTTATGATCGGCAGGTCATGGCCATCGCCAGCGTGAACCCCGCCACCGGAGAAACCATCGCCACCTTCGAGCCGCTGTCGAACGCGGACATCGAGCAGAAGCTGCAGAAGTCGATCGAGGCGTACGCGATCAACCGCGCGCGTTCGTTTCCCGAGCGTGCCGCGCTCCTCCTGCGCGCCGCCGATCTTCTCGACCGCCGCGCGCACGACTACGCGACGACGCTCACCACCGAGATGGGCAAGACCATCAAAGCGGCCGTCGCCGAGGTACAGAAGTGCGCGATGGTCTGCCGCCATTACGCGCAGCACGGCGAGGCGTACCTCGCGCCGGAGCGCATCGCCACCGACGCGCGCGAGAGCTACGTCCGCTTCGATCCGATCGGCCCGGTGCTCGCGGTCATGCCGTGGAACTTCCCCTTCTGGCAGGTCTTCCGCTTCGCTGCACCGGCGCTCATGGCCGGCAACGTCGGGCTGCTCAAGCACGCGTCGAACGTGCCGCAGTCCGCGCTCGCGATCGAAGACATCCTTCGCGAAGCCGGCTTCGACGCGGGCGAGTTCCAGACGCTGCTCATCACCTCCGAACAGGTGGCGCCGCTCCTCGACGACGAGCGCATCCGCGCCGCCACGCTTACCGGCAGCGCGCCCGCGGGCGCGAGCGTCGCGGCCGGTGCCGCGAAGCGCATCAAGAAGAGCGTTCTCGAGCTCGGCGGCAGCGATCCATTCGTGGTAATGCCGTCGGCGAATCTCGACGAGGCGGTGAAGACCGGCATCCGCGCGCGCATCGTGAACAACGGCCAGTCGTGCATCGCGGCCAAACGTTTCATCGTGCACGAGGACATCGCCGACGCGTTCGAGCACCGCTTCGTCGCGGCGATGAACGCGCTGCGCGTCGGCGATCCGATGGACGAGGCGACGGACGTCGGGCCGATGGCGATGCCGCAGATCGTGAACGATCTCGAGAAGCAGGTCGACGCGAGCGTCAGCGCCGGCGCGACGCTGCTCACGGGCGGCAAGCGTCTCCACGACCGCGGCAACTTCTACGCGCCGACGGTGCTGCGCGACATTCCGCGCGACGCGCCGGCGTACGCCGAGGAGACGTTCGGTCCGGTCGCGTCGCTCTTCCGCGTGCGCGATGCCGACGAAGCGATCCGGCTCGCGAATGCAACGCCGTTCGGACTCGGCGCGAGCGTCTGGACGTCGGACGACGGCGAGGCGGAGCGCTTCATCGCCGGCATCGACTCGGGTCAGGTGTTCGTCAACGCGATGGTCGCGTCGGATCCGCGCATGCCGTTCGGCGGCACGAAGCATTCCGGCTTCGGGCGCGAGCTCGGCGTGTATGGCATCCGCGAGTTCACGAACATCAAGACGGTGTGGATCGCGAAGAATCCGGCGCGCAACGACGTCAAGCGCGAAGCGGCGGAGTAACGCGCGCTATTCGGGCCGGAAGCGCCACGTCGCGGGATCGATCGGCTCGTCGCTGCTCACGCGAAACACGCAGCGGCCGTCGCCGTTCTGGAACTTCTCTTCGCGCTGGACGCGATGCCCGAGGAGGCGCGTCAGCGCGTTGACGGACACGCTGCAGAGCGCGGGGCGGCGCATGGCCGTGTTGTAGAACGGGCAGTTGCGCTCGATGAGGCGCAGCTCGTCGCCGGTCTCGACGTCCATGTACGGATCGTCTTCGAGGTACCAGTGCTTGAGCGCGGCGAGTTTCTCGTGCAGCGTGAGCCCTTCGAGCAGCGGCGCGACCGCGGCGACTTTGTCGTTCGACACGCGCTCGAGCACGCGCATGGCCGCCTCCGTCCCGAGCTCCTCCGCGACGGCGTCGATCACCGCGATCGACAGCATGTCGTAGTGCTTCGGAAAGAGATGATCGCCCGCGTCGCTGAGGCGGTACTGCGCGGCGGGACGTCCCGTGCGTCCGCGCGCGGCCTCGCGGTCGACGCGCGCGTCGACCCACCCTTCGCGCTGCAGCTGCAGGAGCTGCTGCCGCACCGCTTCGCCGGTCAGTTGCAACGCGTCGGACAGCTGCGCGATCGTCGCCGCGCCCTGCTGTTTGAGCGCGAGCAAAATCGCGCGCCGGCTGTCGGGTAGCTGCTGCAGCGTCAGAATCGCCCTCGTCCTCCGCTGCCTGCAACAGCGGATGTAGCCGGTTTCATTCGCGCCGCTACAGCCGATGGATGGCGCACCAGCCGTCGAAAGCGAGACAGACGCCCTCGCTAAGGGTCAGGAGCACTGGCAGCGAGCTTTGCAGTTCGGGAATGAGCGTGGCGTAGTAGCCCTCGATGTGCTGATACACCATCTGCCGCAGCCACGCGCAGCTGACGCCGGGCGCGGGCACGTCCACGTCGCCGTCGAAGGTTCCTTCGAATGTGACGAACGGCAGGTCCGTGTACGTGTTGCCTTTCAGCGCGGGCGTGAGGAGATCGTTGACGAGCGTCTGTACGCACGGGACCGGCCGGCCGCCGAGCAGCGGCGGATACAACGCCGGCAGCTCCGCGAGTTGCGCCCACGCGCGCGGGATGGCGTCGAGGGTGTTGCGTACGTTCTGGTTCCACGCGTTGAATGGGTTGTCGCCGACGGCGGGGAACGTCTTCGTGAAGAGCTGCATGAACGCGTCGTTGCCCGGCGTCGGACCGGCGCTTGGATACACGTAGACGTTCTTGAACTTGCTCGTATCCAGTCCCTGGCTGACGACGAGATCGAGCGCGATTGCCGGCGACAGCGCGCCGCCAAGGGAGTGGCCGGTGAAGATGAGGTTCGCGTTCGTCGGCGGGAGCTCGTCGAGGAAGTTGCGCAGCGTCTGCGTCGTGCGCGGGTCGGTCATGTTCTGCAGCGCGATGATGCCGGTCTGCGTCCCTTTCGAGATCTCCGCGCCGGCCAGGCCGCCGAAGCCGACCACGGTGCCGACCGCGAGGTCTTCGATGGCGGCGTCGAAGAGTGAGCCGGGATTGGTGCCCGCGATCGCGACCACGTGATCGTTCGTCTCCGCGCTCCGCGCGACGTACATCGCGTTGTCGGCTTCGTCGGAGAAGATCGAGCCCTTCGTGATCTGCGGCCCCCACACCACGTCCCACCGGCCGATGTACTGCGTGAACGTGGAGCTCTGCAGCGCCTCGGTGAGCTGCTGTTCGAGCGATTCGCGGAGGTCGCCGACCGATCCCTTGCGGTTCGAGGCGAGGTTCGAGAGGATCGAAAGGACCGCTGTCCGCTGCTGGGCGGTGTACGCCATGCTATCTCTCCTTTTCTGCGGGAGAGATATTATGACGGAATGATGTCAGTGTCGAGAAAATGGCTCCGGCAGTAGGACTCGAACCTACGACCCGCGGATTAACAGTCCGCTGCTCTACCAACTGAGCTATGCCGGAGTACTAACGCTCCGAAGGGGGCGGAAAATAGCACCGCGATACCCCCTCGTCAAGGTACGGTCAAGGTAAGCGGTCGGAGTAACCCGCGGCGCGGCGGATGGATTCCAGAAGGCGCGGCAGCAGTTCCTCCACGATCTCGTACGTCAGCAGCACGATCCCGGGATCGCCGGCAACCATGGCGCTGCAGCGCGTCGTGTGCGCGGGGCGGTACAGCGCGATCACCGGAATGCCGCGCCGGTGGCGTGCGTAGGCGAGCTCGTAACCCACGCCGGTGGACGGCATCGATACCTCCGCAACGACGAGATCGGCGTCATCGAGCCAGCCGAGGTCGCGCGCGAAGATGAAGTCGGGCGTGAGCATCTCGCCGCCGGCGCCGACGTCTTCGGCCGCGACGGCGCCGGCCAGGACGCGGTGTCCCTCCGCTTCGAGCGCGGAAACGAGACGGCGATACAGCGCGACGTCGGCGCGGCCGCCGGAGATCGCACCGGAGAAGTAGATCGTCCGCAGCATCGCGAGCGAAGTCTATCGCCGTCCGCCGGTTACAATGCGCGCCGCATGTCCCGCGAGATCGTGATCAACGCGACGCGACACGAGTCGCGGATCGCCGTGCTCGACGAAGGCCAGGTCGTCGAACTGTGGGTCGAGCGCACCCGCCACCGCACGATCGTCGGGAACATCTACAAAGGGCGCGTGACGAAGGTGCTCCCGGGGATGCAGTCGGCGTTCGTCGACCTCGGGCTCGAGCGCGACGCTTTTCTCTACGTCTCCGACGTCATCGAAGATCTCGAAGAATACGAGAGCGAAACGCCGGACGAGTTGCATCTCGACGACGTGCCGCAGCCGCACCGTACCGAGGCGTCGATCTCCGATCTGCTGCGCGAAGGACAGGAGATCGTGGTGCAGGTGTCGAAGGACACGATCGCCGGCAAGGGCGCGCGCATCACGAGTCACATCACGTTGCCCGGCCGCTTCCTCGTGTACATGCCGACGGTGAATCACGTCGGCGTCTCGCGCCGCATCGAAGACGAAGAAGAGCGCGTGCGGCTCAAGGAGATCCTCGAGCGCATTCGTCCGCACGGCCACGGCGGCTTCATCGTCCGCACGGCGGGTGAAGGTCGCGGCGAGGAAGAGTTCCTCGCCGATCTGCGCTATCTCACGGAACTGTGGGAACAGATCCGCCGGCGCGCGGAGAAATCGTCGGCGCCGAATGCGATCCATCACGATCTCGACCTCGTGCTGCGCACGATCCGCGACGTGCTCTCGCCGGAGTTCAAGAGCGTCTGGGTCGATTCCGTCGATCAGTACCAGCGCATCGTCGAGTTCCTCGACCAGATCCAGCCGCAGCTCGTCTCGCGCGTGCGCCTCTTCCGCCGCGAGGAGCCGATCTTCGACGAATTCGGCATCGAGCCGGAGATCGCGAAGGCGCTGAAGTCGAAGGTGTGGCTCAAGTCGGGCGGATACATCGTCATCAATCAGACCGAGGCGCTCGTCGCGATCGACGTGAACACGGGCAAATACGTCGGGCGCAAGAACCTCGAAGAGACGGTGTTCCGCACGAACATCGAGGCGGCGAAAGAGATCGTTCGCCAGATCCGTCTGCGCGACCTCGGCGGCATCATCGTCCTCGACTTCATCGACATGGAAGAGCCGGCGAACCGTCAGCGGCTCTTCGAGGCGCTGGAAAACGAGATCCGCAAAGACCGCTCGAAAACGAAGATCCTGCAGATCTCCGAGTTCGGCCTCATCGAGATGACGCGCAAGCGCGTGCGTCAGAGTCTCGAGCGTTCATTGACGCAGGCGTGTCCGTACTGCGGCGGCAGCGGACGGATCAAGTCGAACACGACGATCGCGCTGGAGGTGTGGCGCGAGCTCATGAAGCTGCGCGACTTCCACGAAGGGCAGGACGTCATCGTGCGCGTGAACCCGATCGTCTACGGCACGTTGCACGCCGGCGATCCGATCTTCGAGGAAGTGGAGCGGACGCTCGGCATTCATCTCGTCTTCAAGCCGGATGAATCGCTCCACCACGAGCAGTTCGACCTCATGCGGATGTAGCCGCCGCCGGTCACGGCACGTCGCTTGCTCTAATCCCGGGTCCGGAGTTGTCGAACCTTTGGAAGAGACGTTTACCAATCTCGCAGCTTTCCTGAACAGTCTGGATGCGGAAGGGGAGCAGAAGTTCGAGCTCTCGCACTCGCTGGTCATCATCTGCCCGGACTGCGGAAAGAACATCGCCTTTCGCGGACGTTGCCCGAAGTGCGCGGGCAACAGCTGGATTCCGGCCGGTCACGCCGGCGGCATCTTCGAGCGGATGAAAGCGCAGCGGCTGCGGAAGATGATCGCCAGCCCCGACGACACCGCGTCGCTGAAGGCGGCGCCGGAGCCGGACGACTCGAATTAAGAGTCGAGCCCCTCGCGCAGATACTCTTCCTCGACGAGCTTGCCGAACAACGCGTCCCATTCGGCAGTGCCGCGTTTCGGCGCGTTGCGCATCGCCGCGATGCGGCGGCGCGCGTTGTCCTGACGCTCCTGTTCGCGGCGCAGCTCGTCGGTGAGCGCCTGCGCCATCGCCTGGCGCACCACCTCGCGGTCTTTCAGCAGGATGACCGCGCGCGAGCGCGCGAGCACGTCGACGAGCTCTCGTGAGAGATGCTCGAGCCGCTCGCGGGACGGGCGCGCCATACGCGAATTGTACGGTTTCGCGCCGTCAGTGGACCGGTTCTTCGCTCGGCGGTTCGTCGTCGGCTTTGCCTGTCGTTCCGTCCGTTGCTGCTTCAGAGCTGCCGTTTTCATCCGGCTCCGGGGTCTCCTTGTCGTCGTCGCGCTCGACCAGTTTGACGGCGCCGACCACGACATCGTTCTCATCGATGTGAATGATGCGCACGCCCTGCGTCTTGCGGGCGGCGATGCGGATGCTGGCGACGTCGGTGCGGATCATCATTCCCTGTTCGGTGATGAGCAGCACCTGTTCGTCGTCGCCCACGTGCGCGATGCCGGCGACTTTGCCGTTCTTGTCGGTCACCTTCATGTTCGCGATGCCGAAGCCGCCGCGGCGCGTCAGGCGATACGCCGAGACCGGCGTGCGCTTGCCGAAGCCTTTCTCCGTGATCGTGAGGATGTAGCCGCGATCGTCGGCCGGCAGCGTCGCTTCGTCTTCGGCATCGCCGTCCGGCGTTTCCTCGGCGACGAGCTCCTGCTCCACCGCGACCTCTTCGGTGGCCGCCTCGTCTTCGCTGCCTTCGACGACCGGCGCTGCATCCGCCGATCCCGGCAGCACGTCCATCTCCACGACGTAGTCATCACCGCGCAGCGCGATCGCTTTCACGCCGGCGGCGCCGCGTCCCATCGGACGCACGCCCGACTCGTGGAAGCGGATGGCGTTGCCTTCGTGCGTGCCGACGAAGATCTCGCAGTTGCCGTTCGAGAGGCCGACGCTGTGCAGGTCGTCCTCTTCGCCGATGTCGATGGCGATGATGCCGGTAGCGCGCACGTTGGAGAACGCGGCGAGCTCGGTCTTCTTGATCTTGCCGCCGCGCGTCGCCATGACGACGTACTTGCCCTCGGTGAAGTCGCGCGAGGTGAGCAGCGCGCGGACGTTCTCGTTTGCTTCGAGCGGCAAGAGGTTCACGATCGCTTTGCCGCGCGCATTCGCCGCGACTTCCGGCACCGCGTACACCTTCAGCCAATACATGCGGCCGCGGTCCGTGAACACGAGCACGTACGCGTGCGTCGACGCCACGAAGAGATGCTCGACGATGTCCTCTTCCTTCGTCTGCATCCCGATGCGGCCTTTGCCGCCGCGCCGCTGCGCGCGATAGAGCGACAGCGGCGAGCGCTTGATGTAGCCGCCGCGCGAGACGGTGATGACCATGTCCTCGTCCGCGACGAGGTCCTCGATCGAGATCTCCGACGTGTCCGGCACGATCTCGGTGCGGCGCGCGTCGCCGTACGCTTCTTTGATCTCGCGCAGCTCTCGCGCGATGATCTCGAGCACGAGCCGCTCGGATGCGAGGATCGCGCGCAGGCGCTCGATCGTGGCGAGGATCTCGTGGTACTCCGCGATGAGCTTCTCGCGCTCGAGTCCCGTGAGGCGCTGCAGGCGCATGTCGAGAATCGCCTGCGCCTGGATCTCGCTGAACTGCCACCGCGCGATGAGACCGTCCTTCGCTTCCTGCGGCGTGCGGCTGCCGCGGATGAGCGCGATGAGCTCGTCCAGCACGTCGAGCGCTTTGACGAGACCTTCGAGGACGTGCGCGCGCTCTTCTGCTTTCCGCAGTTCGAAGCGCGTGCGGCGCACCACGATCTCTTTGCGGTGATCGATGAAGTGCCGCAGCATCGTGCCGAGGTCCATGACCTCGGGTTTGTTGTTCACGATGGCCAGGAAGATGATGCCAAACGTCGTCTGCATCTGCGTGTTGCGATACAGGTGGTTCAGCACGATCTCCGCGATCGCGTCGCGCTTCAGCTCCACGACGATGCGGATGCCTTCGCGATCCGATTCGTCGCGCAGGTCGGAGATGCCTTCGATGCGCTTGTCGCGCACCAGCTCCGCGATCTTCTCGATGAGGCGCGCCTTGTTCGTCATGTACGGAATCTCCGTCACGACGATCTGCTGCTTTTCGCTTTTCTTCTGCGTCTCGATGATCGCTTTCGCGCGCACCTGAATGATGCCGCGGCCGGTATCGTACGCCTGCCGGATTCCCTCGACGCCGTGGATGTAGCCGGCGGTCGGAAAATCAGGTCCGGGGACGACCGTCATCAGCTCCTTGATCGTCGCGCCGGGATGCTCGATGAGCATGAGGCACGCGTCGATGATCTCGCCGAGGTTGTGCGGCGGGATGTTCGTGGCCATGCCGACGGCGATGCCGGAGCTGCCGTTGACGAGGAGGTTCGGGAACTTCGCCGGCAGCACCGACGGCTCGGAGAGCGAGCCGTCGTAGTTCGGCACCCAGTCGATCGTCTCTTTGTCGATGTCGTCGCGCATCAGCTCTTCGGCGAGGCGCGTGAGACGCACTTCGGTGTAGCGCATGGCCGCGGGGTTGTCGCCGTCGAGCGAGCCGAAGTTGCCCTGGCCGTCGACGAGGCGGTAGCGCATCGAGAAGTCCTGCGCCATGCGCACGACCGTGTCGTAGATCGCCGAGTCGCCGTGCGGGTGGAACTTGCCCATCACGTCGCCGACGATGCGCGCGCTTTTCTTGTACGCCTTGCCCGCGGTGTTCCCCTGCTCGTACATGCCGTAGAGGATGCGGCGGTGGACGGGCTTGAGGCCGTCGCGGACGTCGGGCAGCGCGCGCCCGATGATGACCGACATCGCGTAGTCGAGATACGACCGGCGCATCTCGTCTTCGATGTTGACCGGGAACCGCTGCTCGTTCGAATTCGGATAATCCGTTTCAGCCATGCTTTATCGCGTCTGATTCCGCTTGCGTTTCGTACGCTTTCCGTTCGCTTTGCGTACTGATTAAATGTCGAGGTTTTTCACGTCGAGCGCGTTGTCCTGAATGAACACGCGCCGCGGCTCGACCTGATCGCCCATGAGGATGGTGAAGATCTCATCGGCGCCGACGGCGTCCTCGATCTTCACCTGCAGCAGCCGGCGCGTCTCGGGATTCATCGTCGTCTCCCACAGCTGCTCCGGGTTCATCTCGCCGAGGCCTTTGTAGCGCTGGATCGTGAGCCCCTTCTCGGCGATCTTGAAGATCGACTCGAGAAGGTCGTCAACGTTCGTGTAGATCGTCGTGTCGTCACCGTTCTTCACGGCGTATGGCGGCAGTCCGAATGCGGAGAGCTGCTCGTACGCCTTCGCCATCTGCCGGAACTCGTAATGTCCGAGGAGCTCCGCGTTGACAGTCGCTCTGCGTCCGCTGCCGTTGCTGCCGACCTGAAATTCGACTTGCGTCGTTTCCGCGATCTCGTCGGTGACGATGCGGACGTTCGCAAAGCCGGCCTGCGTCAGCGCGGCTTCGAGCTGCTGGAGCTTGGTCACGTCGGCGAATGCGGCGCGGTCGGTGAAATGCTCGCGGAACAGCACGTCGAGCGCCTCGCGCGGCACGCCGCGCGACGCGAGCCTGCGCGCGTGCGAGCGGTACTCGTCCATCCGCTGCAGCATGTTCATGAGCGCTTCGCCGCGCACGGCGAGGCCGCCCTCCGGCGTGATCTCCACCGACTCGGCGATGCGGTTGAGGAGGAAACGCAGCTTCTCGGTCTCGTCCTTGAGGTACGTGTCCTTCTTGCTCTGCGTCACCTTGAAGAGCGGCGGCTGCGCGATGAAGAGATGCCCCTGCTCGATGACGTCCTTCATGTGGCGATAGAAGAACGTGAGGATGAGCGTGCGGATGTGCGAGCCGTCGACGTCCGCGTCCGTCATGATGATGATCTTGTGGTACCGCAGCTTCGCGAGATCGAAGTCGTCGGTGCCGATGCCGGTGCCGAGGGCCGTGATCATCAGCCGGATTTCCTCGGAAGACAGCATCTTGTCGAGACGCGCTTTCTCGACGTTGAGGATCTTGCCTTTCAGCGGCAGAATGGCCTGGAAGCGGCGATCGCGTCCCTGCTTCGCGGAGCCGCCGGCCGAGTCGCCTTCGACGAAGTAGATCTCGCAGAAGCGCGGATCGCGTTCGGAGCAGTCGGCGAGCTTGCCGGGAAGCGATGCTGAGTCGAGCGCGCCTTTTCGGCGCGTCAGCTCGCGCGCTTTGCGCGCGGCTTCGCGCGCGCGCGCCGCGTCGACGATCTTCTCGACGACGCGCTTCGCCTCGCGCGGATTCTCTTCGAGATATTCGGCGAGACGCTCGTTGACGACCTGCTCGACCCACGTTTTCACGTGCGACGACACGAGCTTGTCTTTCGTCTGCGACGAGAATTTCGGGTCGCGGATTTTCACGGAGATGATCGCCGTGAGACCTTCACGGATGTCGTCGCCTTCGAGCGAGATCTTCAGCTTCTCGAGCAGTCCCGAATCGCTGATGTACTTGTTGACGGTGCGCGTGAGCGCGCCTTTGAAGCCGATGAGATGCGTGCCGCCGTCGGCGTTCTTGATCGTGTTCGTGAAGGTGTAGATGCTCTCGGTGTAGCCGTCGTTCCACTGCAACGCGATCTCGACCTGTTCGCCGTCCGCTTCGTCGCGGATGAAGATCGGCTCTTCGTGCAGCGGCGTCTTGTTCTTGTTCAGATCCCGAACGAACGAGACGATGCCGCCTTCGTAGCAGAACTCGTGATGCTTGTCGTTGCGTTCGTCGCGGATGGCGATGAAGACGCCGGAGTTGAGGAACGCGAGCTCGCGCAGGCGCTGGGCGAGCGTGTCGAAGTTCATCTCCGTCACGGAGAAGATCTCCGCGTCGGCTTTGAACGTCACGCGCGTGCCGAGCTGCGTGGTCTTCTCGCCTTTGACGATCGGCGCGGTCGGCACGCCGCGCTCGTAGCGCTGGCGGTAGATGAAGCCGTCGCGATGGATCTCGAGGTCGAGCCACTCGGAGAGAAAGTTGACGACCGAAACGCCGACGCCGTGCAGACCGCCGGAGACTTTGTACGAGTTGTTGTCGAACTTTCCGCCGGCGTGGAGCTCGGTCATGATGACCTCGGCGGCGGAGCGGTTTTCTTCCTTGTGCAGATCGACGGGGATGCCGCGGCCGTTGTCTTCGACGGTCACGGAGTTGTCGGTGTGGATCGTGACGTTGACCTTGTCGGCGTAGCCGGCAAGCGCTTCATCGATCGCGTTGTCGACGACCTCGTAGACCATGTGATGCAGGCCGGTGATGTCGTCGGTGTCGCCGATGTACATGCCGGGACGCTTGCGCACCGCATCGAGTCCCTTGAGGACTTTGATGTCTTCCGCTGTGTAGTTTTCTGCCATCGACCGTCGCTTTCCAGAGGTTCTGCCGGCTTGGTTTCCGCGGCGCGTCGGAGAGGGATTTCGCGCCGTACGACAGAACGCGAAACGGCAGCCGGATTATTGCCTTCTCAGGCGAAATCCCGCACTGCCGTAACTCGTCCGTTTTCAACGTTTAAACGCCGATGCGGACCGGCCTGTAATGCCTGCAGAAAGACCTCTTTCGCGGAGGTGGCAAAGACCTGCGTCGAAACCGGCAGATTGGAGAGCAAATCCTGCAGGATTTCGAGGTCGAGCTCGGCATCGACGTCGTCGAGCAAAAACAGCGGCGCGTCGTCGTGGCGGCGCCGAAACAGCTCGAGCTTCGCGAACTTCAAAAACAACACGATCATCTTCTGCTCGCCGCCCGACAACACCTCGGACGCCGGACGGCCGTCGACGAGGAACTCGAGAAGATCGCGTTGCGGCCCATGCAACGTCGTACGGGCGCGGATCTCGTCGCGCCGATGTTTCGCGAGCTCCGCCGTCTCGCTCGGGCGATAGATCATCGCGACGTTCGACACGTGATAGCCGTGACGCTGCACGATCTCCGCGAAGACGTTCGCGAGATCGGCGACGTACGCGGCGCGAGCGCGATGCACCACCGCCGCCGCGACCATCAACTCGTTGTCCCACGCGTCGAGCGATGCAGCGGCTTGACGATGCTGCGCGATCTCCGCGAGCAACGCATTGCGCTGCCGCAACACGCGCGTATAGCGAGTCAGTTGTTCGAGATATGCGGGGTTGATGCTGGCGATGCCGCGGTCGAGAAAACGGCGCCGCTCTTCCGGCGCGCCGCGCATGATCTCGAGTCGCGACGCCGAGTACGCGAAGACGCTCAGCGCGTTGAGATACGACGGCAGCGTGACTTTCTCGCCGTTGATCATCAGCACGCGCCGCTTCGCTTCGCCCGTTTCGAGCCCGACCGAAAGCGTCTTGTCGACGGCGTCGCGATGTACGACCCCGCTCACGAAAACATCGTTTTGCGTGAAGCGGAAAAGGCTGGCGACGCGCGCGGTGCGGAACGACTTCGTCGTCGCGAGAAAGTAGATCGCCTCGAGGACGTTCGTCTTCCCCTGGCCGTTGCGGCCGACGAAGATGTTCGCCTGCGGATGAAACGCCGTCTCGGCTTCTTCGAGATTGCGAAAGTTGCGGGTCGTGAGGCCGCGGAGGATCAAGCCAGCCGCATCGGCATCACGACGTACAGGTAATCGTACGGAAGGTCCTCACCCGTCGACGCCGGCTTGCCGATGCACTGGCTGTTCTCGTCTTTGAGATCGAGCGAGACGCTCGGCGTGTCGGTCGCGGAGAGAAAATCCATCACGTACGCCGCATTGAGCCCGACAAAGAACGGCTGTCCCGCGTAGTCGATGGGCACGGTCTCGCGCGCGTCGCCGAGCTCGGGATTCGTCGACGACACCGTGAGTTTGCCCGGCGCGAAATCGAAACGCACGGCGCGCGTGCGCTCGTTGGCGACGAGCGAAATGCGCTTGATCGTCGACAGCAGACGTTCGCGATCGACCATGACATGACGGTCGTTGTCGCGCGAGATCACTTCCATGTAGTTGGGGAAGTTGACGTCGATCATGCGCGCGAGGAGGCGGCGATCGCCTGCTTCGAAGAAGAGCTGGTTGTCGGAGACGCCGAAGCGCACCGCATCTTCCGACGCATCGGCTTCGAGCCGCAGGATCTCATCGAGCGCTTTGCGCGGGATGAGAATCGTGAGGTCCGATCCCTTTTTGCCTTTGCCACCCGTGATCGACGCGGGAAAGTTGATGAGCGCCATGCGATGGCCGTCGGTGGCGACCATCTCCATTTTGTTCGGCTGCACCTTGAGCAGCGCGCCGTTGAGTTGGAAGCGCGTCTCCTCGTGCGTGATCGCGAACTTCACTTTCGCGACCATCGTCTTGAGCTCGCCGAGCGGGATGCTGAACCCTTCGGCGACGTTGACGGTCGGCAGCGTCGGGTAATCCTCGGCCGGCAAACCGAGGAGACGAAACTTCGCGGTGCCCGACTCGACGGCGACGGAGTTGTTGTCCTGCAGCGTGATGTGTACGTCGTCGTCGGGAAGCGAGCGGACGATGTCGAAGAGGCGCTTCGCTTCGATCGTGACGCCGCCGGGCGTGGTGATCCGCGCGGCGCAGGAACTGAGAATCGTGACGTCGAGATCCGTGGCGGCGATCTGCAGACGTCCGTCCGCGGCCTTCAGCAGAACGTTCGACAGGATCGGAATCGTCGAACGTTTCTCGACGACCCCCTGGCAAAGCTGGAGTTCTTTCTGAAGATCCGCTTTTCCGACGGTCAGCTCCATGTGGTCTCTTCCTTCAAGACAAGTCTTTTTCTCTTGTAGAGGTAGTAGTAGGCGGTGTGGATATCGTGGTCGGAGGACGCAAAGCCTTCAAAAGTATAGCAGTCTTCAGCGTTCCGACCTGTGAGTCCGGCTGCGGGGAAACACCGGAAAATCGGGGCGTTTTCCGCAGAGGTCCGCGTGTCGCGAGCGAGGGTCGAATCCGTCCACATCTTTTCCGGGCTGCTTTCCGCAGGCGTTGCGGATTCCGTCATCGGAACTGCTTCGACAACGTCTCGACCGTGCGCGCGAACTGCTGATCGTTGTCCATCTTCTTTTTGATCTGCTGCACGGAGTACATCACGGTCGAGTGGTGCTTGTCGGCGAAGAGCTTGCCGATCTCGGGATAGGAGAGGTCCGTCAGTTCCTTGCAGAGGTACATCGCGACCTGACGAGGAAACGCGATCGTCTGCGCGTTGCTCTTCTGCTTGATGTCGGAGACTTTGAGGCCGTAGTGCGTGGCGACGACGCGCAGGATCTCGGTCGGCGTGATCGGCTTGTCTTCCTTCGAGAGGCTGTCCTTCAGGGCTTCCTTCACGACATCAATGGTGATCGCGCGTCCGACCATCGAAGCGAAGGCGATGATCTTGTTGAGGTGTCCTTCGAGCTCGCGGATATTGGAGCGAACGCGTTCGGCGACGAAGATCGCCACCTCCTGCGGAACCTCCACGCCTTTTTCCTCCGCCTTCTTGCGCAGGATGGCGACCTTGGTCTCGAGATCGGGCGGCTGAATGTCGGCCGTGAGCCCCCATTCGAAACGCGAGCGCAGCCGCTCCTCGAGGGTCGGGATCTCTTTCGGCGGACGGTCTGAAGTGAAGATGATCTGTTTTTGCGATTCGTACAGGGCGTTGAACGTGTGGAAGAACTCTTCCTGCGTGCGTTCTTTGCCGCCGATGAACTGGATGTCGTCGAGAAGGAGCGCGTCGACGGAACGGTAGCGGTCGCGAAACGACTGCATCCGGTCGTAGCGGATTGAGGTGATGAGCTCGGTCACGAACGACTCGGCCGACATGTAAGCGACCTTGAGCTTCGGCCGCATCTCGCGCACCTGCTGGCCGATGGCCTGGATGAGATGCGTTTTGCCGAGGCCGGCGCCGCCGTAGATGAAGAGCGGATTGAACGAACCGCTGGGATTCTCGGCGATCGACTTCGACGCGGCGTACGCGAGCTGGTTCGAGTTGCCGACGACGAACGTCTCGAAGCGGTAGCGCGGACTGAAGACCGCGTTGGGGAGCTCGTCCTTGGGAGGCGCGATGGCGAACGGGATGTCGTCACCGCTGCCTTCGACGACGAAGTGGATCTGGATCCGCTCGGGAGTGATCTCGTTCAGAAAGCCGCGGATACGGGCGCCAAAGCGTTCGCGGATCTCATCGACATAGCGTTGCGTCGGCACCGCGAGCTCGATCGTGTCGCCCTTTTGGCCAAGGAAGCGCGTCGGAGCGAGCCACGTGTCATACTCCGCTCTGTCAACGACTTGCTCGATACGCGCGAGGACTTCGCTCCATGTGCTCATCGGGGGACCGGGACGCCGCATCTCATTGAGAATCCACAGGTTTTCCGCAATTGTGGAAATTCCTGGAGCTGCGGCGGGCGAGCGAGCATAGCACAGGGGTAGGGGGTGCGAAAGGGTCAAAATGCGCGCCCGGAACGCCGTGGAATAAGGCCATTCGAAGGAGGCGTTTGCGCGCTCGGCCTGCGGACTCCGGAGGGCGCTCGTTGACCGCCGCAGTCGCGCCGTCTATACTCACCGCTTTCATTTTCAGAGGGTTAGCAAATGGCATCGAAGCGTACCTATCAGCCGAACAACCGCCGTCGCAAGCGCACGCACGGCTTCCTCGTCCGGATGCGGACGAAGGACGGACAGGCCGTCCTCTCGCGCCGTCGCCGCAAGGGCCGCAAGCGTCTCGCTGTCTAGCGGACGCTCGCGGTGCTCCGGTGGAACGCCTTCGGTCCGAGGCTCTGCCGAAAACGAAGAGGCTGGCGAAACGCCGCGAGTTTCTTCGGGTCTATGAAACGGGCCACAAGCAGTTTTCCCGCTACACGGTCCTCTTCGTCGCTGCCAACGGACTCGCCCATTCGCGACTCGGCATCACGGCGACGAAGAAGCTCGGAAAGGCCAACGTTCGCAACCGTCTGAAGCGCTGGACGCGCGAGATCTACCGGCGGAACCGCGAGCCGCTCGGCCTCGACGCTCTCGCGCTCGACATCGTCGTCAATGTCAAGCCGAATGCCGCGCAGACCTCGTTCCAGGAATTCAGCCGCGACCTCGGCCGCGGGCTGGAACGCATGCTGACCGCAACGGCCGCGCGATCATGAATCCCGCCCGCAGCATCGCGCTGTTTCTCCTTCGCTTCTACAAGCGTTTCCTCTCGCCGCTGTTGCCGCCGATGTGCCGCTTCGAGCCGACGTGCTCCGTCTACACGATGCAGGCCGTCGAAAAATATGGCGTCGGCCGCGGCGTCTGGCTTGGTGCGCGGCGTCTCGCGCGCTGCCATCCGTTCAATCCTGGAGGTTGGGACCCGGTCCCCTGACATGGAAAAACGAATTTTCCTGGCCATTGGTATTTCGATCGCGCTGCTGTGGATCTGGGCGGCGCTCGCTCCGAAGCTGTTCCCGGAGCTCGCGAAGAAACCGCTGCCGCCGAAGCCCGCGGTGACGTCGACGACCGCATCGAGCACTACGTCGACGGCGCCTGCCACTTCGAGCAGCGCTCCCACGGCTGTCGCCACACCGACGATCGCGCCCGCTCCGGCGATGACGCAGGTCGTTTCCGCGACGCGCGTGCAGCCGTCGGTCTTTCGCAACGACGGCGAGTACGTGGCGACGTTCTCCAATCGCGGCGCGCAGCTCGTTTCATTCAAACTGCTCCGCTACAAGCAGAAGCACAGCCGCGATGTCGTCGAGCTGGTGAAGGCGCGCGCGGCGACGCGGACCGACTTTCCGTTCAGCATCGAGGCGCAGGACGCGGCATTCGCGCGGCGTGTGAACAGCGCGCTGTACGCGGTGAGCGAGCGCGAAGAGCGCGGCCGCCACGTCATCGAGTACCGCTATTCGGATGGCGCGGTGTCGGTGACGAAGACGTTCCGGCTCGACATGCTGCAGCCGTATCTCTTCGACTTCGCGATCAGCATCAATCCGCCGGTGCCGTATCGCGTCGTGATCGGTCCCGGCCTCCGCACGCTGAGCGCGGACGAACATGACAGCCGCGTGGTGATGACCGGCAACGGCGTCATCGAGCGCGAGTCGAAGTTCCGCGTGATCAATCGCGAGAAAGCGCCGCTGTTCCAGAGCTACGACGGACTGCAGTACATCGGCGTCGAGGACAACTATTTTCTCAGCGTGCTCCGCCCGACGCATGGCGGCGCCGGCGTGCTGCGCCGCATCGACATCTACAGCGGTCCGAAGGAAAAACGCGCGGAGCTCTACGCCGGCGTCAATGCATCGACCGACGGCGCGGTGGCGGGGCAGGCGTTCTTCGGTCCGAAGGAAACGCAGCTCCTCGACCGCTACGATCTCGCCGGCGCATTGCAGTTCGGCTTCTTCGGCGCAATCGGCCGCTTCTTCCTCCGCGCGCTCGTCTGGATCAATACGGCGACGAAGAACTACGGCTTCGCCATCATCGTGCTGACGATTCTCATCAAGATCGTGCTCTACCCGCTGCAGCACAAGAGCATCCTTTCGATGAAGAAGATGCAGCGCGTGAATCCGAAGGTCGAGGCGATCAAGGCGCGTTACAAGAAGGCGAAGAGCGACGCCGAGCAGCGCCAGAAGATGAACATGGAAGTGATGGCGCTCTATCAGAAGGAAGGCATCAACCCGATGGCGGGCTGCCTTCCGCTGGTGTTGCAGCTCCCGATTCTGTGGGGCTTCTACGGTCTGCTCTCGCGCGCGATCGAGCTGCGCGGCGCGCCGTTCATCCTCTGGATTCACGACCTCTCGGACAAGGATCCGACCTTCGTGCTGCCGATCCTGATGACCGCAACGATGTTCATCCAGACGTACATCACTCCGTCCACGGGCGATCCGTCGCAGCGGAGAATGTTCCTGGTGATGCCGCTCTTCTTCGGATTCCTCTTCAAGGACTTCCCGAGCGGCCTCGTGCTGTACTGGCTCGTGCAGAACATCTTGACGATCGTGCAGCAGTCGATCATGAATAAATGGTGGAAAGAGCATCCTGCGGAATTGCAGAATGCATAGCCGAAAACCATGAGCCAGCGTTTCGAAGGCCACAATCTCGAGGAAGCGCTCACGCACGCGTCGCAGACGCTCGGAGTCGAGCGCTGGCAGTTGACCTACCACGTTCTTCTCGAAAAGCGCGGATTTCTGGGTGGCGTGAAGCGCGTGGTCATCGAAGCGGAGATCAACCGCGAGGCGGCGGCGCCCGCGACACCGCAGCCGGCACCGCCGGCGGAGGTCGCGCCGCATCGCGCGCCCGCGGAATCGCGGAGTGGTCGCGCCGACGGTGGCGGCGGTGGTCGCAGTCGTGGAGGACGCAGCGGTCGCGATCGCGGACCGCGCTCCGACGATCGCGGCGGTGAACGGCGTGGTGGACGTGGACGTCGCGGCGGCGGCGGTGGTGGCAATCGCGATGAGCTCCGCACGGGCGACTTCGAGCAGTTCTTCGCCGAGGTGCCGGAGCAGGGGCCGGAGTCCGACGCGGCGCGCGTCGTACGCGAATGGTGCGAGAGCGTGATCTTTCTCGCGCGACTCGATCTCGTCGTGCGCACCGAAGAGAAGGACGAGCAGATCATTCTGCGGCTGTTCGGCGCGGACGCGCGACGGCTCACGGAGCAACACGGCGAGCTGCTCGACGCGATTCAGGTGCTCGCGAACAAAGCGCTCACCGGACGCAAGGTCGAGAAAGAGATCGAGTTCGATTGCGAGGCGTTCAAGGACAAGCGCGTCGAGGAGCTCGGCGCGCGTGCGCGTGAAGTCGCGGACCGCGTGCGCCGCGGCGGACGCGAGGAGCTGCTGCCGGCGATGACGCCGATCGAGCGGCGCATCGTGCATCTCGCGCTGCAGGACGACCAGGACGTGACGACCGAGTCGCGCGGCGACGGCTTCTACAAGCGCGTGGCGATCGTCATGCGTCCCGCGGGCGAACCGCGCGCGAACGACGCGGACGCCCAGCCGGCGCCGGAAGCGTGAGCGAGCCGGCGTTCGACACGATCGTCGCTCCGGCGACGCCGGTCGGACTCAGCGCGCTCGCGATGGTGCGCATCGACGGTCCCGGCAGCACCTCCATCCTGACGGAGTTAACACGGTCGGGATTGCCGGCTGTCCGTAACGCCACCCTGGTGGAGTTGCCGGAGATCGACCAATGCGTCGTGGTGCGCTACGCGGCGCCCCACTCGTTCACCGGCAACGATCTCGTCGAGCTCACGCTGCACGGCAATCCGGTGCTGGTCGAGCAGGTGATCGCCGCGTGCGTCGCGCACGGCGCGCGCATCGCGGAGCCGGGGGAGTTCACCGAGCGCGCGGTGCTGAACGGCAAGCTCGATCTCGTGCAGGCGGAGTCGATCGCGGACCTCATCAACGCGCGGACGGCATTGCAGGCGAAGCTGTCGCTGTCGAACCTCGAAGGGGTGCTGAGCCGGAAGGCGACGGCGGTGCGGCAGACGCTACTCGAGGTGATCGCGCGGCTCGAGGCGGCGCTCGACTTTTCGGAAGAAGGGTACGAGTTCATCGCGCGCGACGAGGTGCGCGAGCGGCTGAACGAGGCGCAGCGGGAGATCGCCGCGATGGCGGAGACATACCGCCGCGGCCACGCCACCGCAACCGGCCTGAACGCGGTGATTCTCGGCCGGCCGAACGCGGGCAAGTCGACGCTGCTCAACCGGCTGGTCGGGACCGACCGGGCGATCGTGACGCCGATCCCGGGGACGACGCGCGACATCGTGCGCGAGACGATCGAGATCGGCGGACTGCCGGTGACGCTGGCGGACACGGCGGGGTTGCGAGCGACGGCTAACGTGGTGGAAGGCATCGGCGTCGAGCGAGCCCGGGCGGCGGCGCGGTCCGCCGATCTAATTATTTATTTGGTAGATGCAACGGTCGGTTTGACGGCCGCCGATCAGGCTGAACTGGACAGCTTGGACGGCGACGTCCTACTGGTGTTTACCAAAGCCGACTTGACGCACGTCAACGCTGAGCTTTCCATAAGTGCCGTAATTGATCACGGAATCGATGAGTTGCTGCGCGTGCTCGACCATCGCGTCCGCAAGCAGTTCGTCGCGTCCGAAGGCGCGCTAGTCAACGAGCGACAGCACGCGGCGGTGCTCGAATGCTGGGGGGCGCTCGCCGCAGCGCAGCAGGCGCTCGCTACCGCGCTCGACGAGCAGATGGTTCTCGTCGACCTCTACCGTGCTGCGAATTCGCTTGGGCTCCTCGTCGGCGCGATCACTCGCGACGACATCCTCTCCGAGATCTTCGGAAAGTTTTGTATCGGAAAGTGATGTTCCACGTGGAACGTCGATGAACCCGCAGTACGACCTGATTGTGATTGGCGGTGGCCACGCCGGCGCCGAAGCTGCTCGCGTGGCCGCGCGAGGCGGCATTCGCGTGGCGATGGTGACCATGCTGCGCGAAGCGATCGGTCGCATGTCCTGCAACCCCGCCATCGGAGGTCTCGCCAAGGGGAACCTGGTCAAGGAGATCGACGCCCTCGGCGGGTTGATGGGCGAGGCGACCGACCGCGCCGGGATCCAGTTCAAGGTGCTGAATCGCTCGAAGGGTCCTGCGGTGCAGGGGCCGCGCGCGCAGTGCGATCGCGATCTCTACGCTACGGCTGTCCAGGAGTTGCTGACTGCGGAGCCGAATCTGACCATCGTCGAGAGCTCCGTCTCGTCGCTGATCATCGACGGCTCCGCCGTTCGCGGTGTGGTTCTCGGCGACGGCGCCCGCCTCTCCGCCCGCGCCGTCATCGTCACTACCGGCACGTTCCTCCGCGCGCTCATGCATTCGGGTGAGGTGAAGCGCGTCGGCGGACGCTTCGGCGAACCGTCCGCGGAGACGCTCTCGGATTCCCTTCGCGCGCTGGGCCTCGAGCTCGGCCGCCTCAAGACCGGCACCCCGCCACGCGTCGATCACAATACGGTTGACTTCGCGGCGCTCGAGGAAGCGCCAGGCGACAAGCACCCGCGGCCGTTTTCGATCCTCACCGACGCGCTTCCGCAACCGCAGATCCTCTGCTGGCTGACCTACACCAGCGCTTTCGCGCACGAGCTGATCCGCGCGAACCTCCACCGCGCACCGATGTACTCGGGCCAGATTCAGGCGATCGGGCCGCGCTACTGCCCCTCGATCGAGGACAAGGTGGTGCGGTTCGCGGAGAAGGAGCGCCATCAGGTCTTTGTCGAGCCCGAGGGCCTGCAGCACCCGTGGCTGTACCTCAACGGGATCTCGACGTCGCTCCCGCCGGACGTTCAGGACGCGGTGGTGCGCTCGCTGCCCGGGTTTGCGAACGCGCAGATCGCCCGCTACGGCTACGCGGTCGAGTACGACTTCGTGAATCCCGAGCAGCTCGACGCGACGCTGCAGGTTCGCGGCGTCGACGGTCTCTGGCTGGCCGGCCAGATCAACGGCACCTCCGGCTACGAAGAGGCGGCCGCGCAGGGGCTCCTCGCTGGGATCAACGCGCTGCAGGCGATTCGCGGCGGCGAGCCCGTCATCCTCCGCCGCGATCAGGCCTACGCGGCCGTCATGATCGACGACCTCGTCACGCACGGCACGACGGAGCCGTACCGGATGTTCACCTCCCGCGCGGAGCATCGCCTGCTCCTCGGCTGCGACTCGGTCTACGAGCGGCTCTCACCCGTCGCGTCGCAACTCGGCCTCCTGGATGCCGAGCGGCAGCGACGCGTCGAGCAGCGCATCGCGCGCATGTCGCGTGCCGTTGCTACCGGAACGATCGAGCTTCGGCCCGACCGCGAGACCATCGCCTGGCTCGCCGGCGCGGGGCTCGAGCTCAGTGCGCAAACCACCGTGGAAAAGCTGCTCCAGCGTCCGAATGTCGATATCGATCGCCTCGTCGCCGCCGCAGAAAACGCGCAGCCAGAGTTCGCGGCCGCGTTCCGGGCGCTGAGCGAGGACGAGCGGGAAGGCGTTGTCAGCCGCCTTCGCTACGCCGGCTACATCGAACGGCAGCAGCGGGAAGCGGAACGTCTCCGCGCCGACGAAGCCCTGCGAATCCCGCAGACGATGACCTACGCGCTTCCGGGGCTCTCGCGCGAAATGACGGAGAAGTTGACGCATGTGCGGCCGGCGTCGCTGGGGCAGGCGAGCCGGATTCCGGGCGTCACGCCGGCGGCGATTGCCATTCTGCGCATGCACCTCCGTCGGGGCGAGCGGGTGGCGTAAGGTGCAGGGCGCGCTCGATACGTACCGTTCCGAGCTCCTGCGCTGGAACGCGAAGATCAATCTGATCGGTCCGGAGGCGCGGGAGCATCTCGACGAGCACATAGCCGAGGCGGTATCTGCGGCGGAGATCCTTCAGCCGCGGGGGAACGTGCTCGATTTCGGCTCCGGCGGCGGCTTGCCCGCGATCCCGATGGCCATCGTTTCGCCGGACGCGCGCTTTCATCTGGTGGAGGCAGACCAGAAAAAGTGGGCATTTCTCAAGCACGTGGTGCGGGAGTGCGGATTGAACTCGGTGGTTTACGGTGATAGATTGGCGCGCCTTCTGCCGCGGCTCCCACCCGAACTCCGGTTTTCGCTCGTCGTCTCGCGCGCGGTCGGAAACCCCGAGGAGTGGGTTCCGTCGCTGAAGGAGCATCTGGAACCGGGCGCGCGGGTCGCGCTCTTTCAGGGCACGCCGGACGCACCGGCACTGGAAGGATTCACCGCCGGCGAAACCGTTCCGCTGCCGCGCGGCACATCCAACTATCTCGTCGTGCTGACGTTCCGTTCCACGTGGAACATTGAACAATGAGCAAGATCGTCACGCTCGTGAATCAGAAGGGCGGGGTCGGAAAGACGACCACCGCCATCAACCTCGGCGCCTCACTGGCCGCCTGCGAGCGCAGCGTTCTTCTCGTCGATCTCGACCCGCAGGCCAACGCCACCTCCGGCGTCGGGATCCCCAAAAATCAGGACAAGTCGATCTATCCCGTTCTCACCGACGGGATGAACATCCGCGAGGTCATCCAGCAGACCGAGCTGCCGAACTTCCACGTCGCGCCGTCGTCGGTCGACCTCGTCGCGGCCGAGCTCGAGCTCTCCGACGCCATCGGACGCGAGTTCTACCTCCGCCGCGCCCTGCAGGAAGTTGCCAAAGACTACGACTACATCCTCATCGACTCACCGCCATCCCTCGGCCTCCTCACCGTCAACGGCCTCACCGCCGCCGCGTCGGTGCTCGTGCCGATGCAGTGCGAGTACTTTGCGATCGAAGGCGTCGCCCAGCTCCTCAACACCGTCGAGCGCGTCCGCGACATGCTCAACCCCGGGCTCGAGATCGAAGGCATCGCTCTCACGATGTTCGACGAGCGGATGAACCTGGCGCGCCAGGTCGCCGAGGAGGTGCGGTCGCATTTCGCGGAAAAGGTCTACAAGACGGTGGTGCCGCGGAACGTGCGCCTCGGCGAGGCGCCGTCGTTCGGCAAGCCGATCATCCTCTACGACATCCGCAGCCGCGGCAGCGAGGCGTACATCAATCTCGCCAAAGAGTTCATCCAGCGGGCGGAGACCGTTCTACCGTGAGGTCGCAACACTGATGAGCACGCAGAAGAAAGCGCTCGGCAGGGGACTGGGCGCCCTCATTCCGACGAAACCGGTCGAAGCGGCGCCCGCCGCGCCGCCGCCCGTTCCGGGTGCCGGACTCGCGCAGGTGCCGATCGAGCAGATCTCGCCGAACCCGTATCAGCCGCGCCGGACCTTCAACGATGCGTCGATTGAGGACCTCGCGCGCAGCGTCCGCGAGCACGGCATCATCCAGCCGCTCGTCGTCACGCGCATTTCTGACAATAAGTATCGGCTGGTCGCGGGCGAGCGCCGCTTCCGCGCCGCGCAGAAAGCGGGTCTCGCCTCCGTCCCCGTCGTCATCAAAGAGACGATGACGGACAGCGACACGCTGCAGGTCGCGCTCATCGAGAACATCCAGCGCGAAGACCTCAATCCGATCGAAGAAGCGTACGCCTATCATCAGCTGCATGAAGAGTTTGGCCTCACGCAGGAGGAGATCTCGAAGCGCGTCGGCAAGGAGCGCTCGACCGTCGCGAACTTCCTGCGGTTGCTGCGGCTGCCGGATGGCGTCAAGAAGTTATTAGCCGCGGGCCAGCTGAGCATGGGCCACGCGCGGGCGATCCTCGCGGTGGAGTCGTCGAAGAAACAGGAGCAGCTCGCCGACCGCGTCGTCAAGCGCAACCTCAACGTGCGCCAGACGGAAATGCTCGCGGCGGAAAGCTCGCCGAAAGCGGCGGCGGAGCCGGAGAAAGAGAAGGATATCTTCACGCGCGACGCCGAAGAGAAGCTGGCGCGGACGCTGCGGAGCAAGGTCGAGATCGACCGCAAGCGCCGCGGCGGCGTCATTCACATCCGCTTCGGCAGCGAAGATGAATTGATCCGGCTCGTGGAAGAGTTGATGGGAAGACGGAGATGACCATGAAGGGCAAGAGCGGAGATCTGAATGGCTTCCTCGACCGCGGCTCGTCGTTCAAAGGCGAGCTCGAGTTCGAAGACACGATGCGCATCGACGGCAAGTTCAACGGGCGTATTTACTCGAAGAACGAGCTGATCGTCGGCGAGAGCGCGCACATCGAAGGCGACGTCCACGTCGGCCGCATCGCCATCAGCGGCACCGTCGTCGGAAAGATCGTGGCCGAGCAGCGCGTGGAGATCCATCGCAACGGCAAGGTGTTCAGCGACATCGACACGCCGGCGCTGGTCATCGAAGAGGGCGCGATCTTCCAGGGCAACTGCGTCATGGGCGACCGCAAAGGCGCGACGGTGGCGAACATCGCCGCGAAGGCGTAGCTACAACCAGCCGCGCATCCGCGCTATAGCCAGCCGCGCATCCGCGCGACCATGACGATCGCCTCGGGGATCGTGAACTCGTCTTCCGGCCCGAGGACGTCCTCCCACCGCAGGTCCCAGGCGGCATTCCGTCGTTCCTGCGAGGTGGAATTCGTGAAATTCAGCTCGCAGACGTCGCCGAGATACTTGCGTCCCTCGCGCAGCGGCAGACCGAACGTGCGGCAGACGAGGGGACGATGCTCGTACATCATGCACAGTCCGGCGTCGTCGAGATTCGGACACGGCGTCGACTGCGTGCGATCGAAGAACGCTTCCTTCTCTTCCGGCGAGCACTCGCGCAGATTCGGATGCTCGCTCGAGTCGACGATCGCTTTCGCCCGCGCCACGATCTTCTTCCGCCGCGCCGGATGCAACTGCTGCAAACCCTCGGCGATCACCGGCACGTCACCCGAGCCGATCTCGAAGAGACCGTAGCAGCAGAGCGAGCATCCCGCGCCGCATTGCAGGTTCTGCGGCTGCGCGCGCATGACGGCCGAAAAGTGCTCGTCGGCGCGCTCGAGGATCTTGCGATAATCGTCCATTCGCACGGGTAACACCCGCGCGTGACAACGTTCTTTCCGATGTGGTATACAGCGGCGGCTTTGGGGTGTGGTGCGCTCTTCGAGCCCTCCTCGCCGCGCCCGAAAGCATCGGATTTCCCGAACAACTATGCAGATCAATCTAACGCCCGATCTCTCTCTGCTCGCGATCATGGTGATCTTCCTGATCAACTACCTGATCGTGCGCAAGTTTTTTCTCGAGCCGGTGAACGCGGTGCTCGAGGCGCGCGAGACCGAGACGAAGACGGCCGAGTCGCTGTACGAGGACGCGCTGGCGCGCTACAACGAGGCCACCTCGCGGATGGAGACGCAGCTCCACGCCGCGCGCCGCGATGCGTCCGACGTGCGCGACCGCTTCCGTCGCGAGGCGTCGGCGTTCCGGCAACAGACCGTCGAGCGCACGAACGGCCAGGCGAAAGAGATCATCACCGCGGCCGAGGCGAAACTCTCGGGTGACGTGGCAGCGGCGCGCGAGCAGATCGTGCGCGAGTCGGAATCGCTCGCGCGGTTGACCGCTGAGCGCATTCTCGGGAGGGCGGTCTGATGCGGAGAACACTGCTGCTCCTCCTCGCGCTGTTCGTCGCGTTCGTGGCGTTCGCGCAGAAGAGCGAGCCGAACGACGTCGCGCACGGTGCCGAAAAAGCGGCGCACGAGCAGGCGCATCCGACCGAGGATCACGAAGGCGGTGCGGGTGAAGCGCCGAAGACGTACTTCGGTATCCCGGCGTGGATCCTCAAGCTCGCGAACATGCTGCTCTTTCTCGGCGTGCTGGGCTATCTCCTCGGCGGGCCGGTGAAGAAGGCATTCAACGAGCGCAGCGAAGCAATTCGCCGCGCGGCGGACGAGGCGCGCGAGCGCCGCACGAAAGCCGATCAGATGGCGGGCGAGATTCAGGCGCGCCTCACCGCGATCGAGCAGGAAGTGCGCACGATCCACGAGCGCGCGCAGGCGGAAGGCGAGCGGCAGAAGCGCGAGCTCGTCGCCGCGGCCGAAGACGAAGCGCAGAAGATCCTCACCGCGGCGCGGAACGAAGTCGACAATCGCCTCAAGCACGCGCGGCACGAGCTCACCGAATATGCGGGGCAGCTCGCGACCGAGCGCGCCGAGGCCATTCTGCGGAGCGAGATGACGGAGAACGACCAGCGCCGGCTGTTCCAAGAGAGCCTGCGCGAGGTGGGTGAGGTGCGGTCATGATGATCCGCCGCTTTGCACGTCCGTACGCGCGCGCGATCGTCGACGCGGCCGGTTCGGCCGCGAAGGCGAACGAGGTCCGCGGCGAATTGATGCGCTTCGCGAAGGCGCTCGAGACCTCGTCGGATCTGCGCGAGTTCTACGCGAATCCCGGCATCGAGCTGGACGCGAAGCTCGCGGTGACGAAGCAGCTCGCGAGCAAGATGAAACTTTCCGACCTCGCGGCGAAGTCGCTCGAGGTGTTCGTGCGCTTCCACCGCATCAACGGCGTCGGCGCGATCGTCGCGGCGCTCGCCGAATACGTGAATCGCGACCTTGGCATCGCCGTCGCCGAGGTGCGCAGTGCGAAGAGCCTGTCGCCGGAGGAGCTCGAGCAGCTCGCCGACACGCTGAGCAAGCGCACCGGCAAGCGCGTGGAGCTCGACGTGAAAACGGATCCCTCGCTGCTGGGCGGCTTCGTCGCGCAGATCGGCAGCGAGATCTGGGATGCGTCGGTGGCCGGCAAAATCAACAAATTCCGCGAGACGTTAGCGTAGCTGGTTGTCGCAAGCCATTACGGGAGACTTTATGGCTGTCGATTTGAGAGCAGAAGAAATCACAGAGATTATCCGTCAGCAATTAACAGGCATCGGCCGCGGCGTCGACGTCACCGAAGTCGGCACGATCACCTCGGTCGGCGACGGCATCGCGCGCGTCTACGGCCTGGAGCGCGTCATGGCCGGTGAGCTCGTGCAGTTCCCGCACGACGTCACCGGACTCGCGCTGAACCTCGAGGAAGACAACGTCGGCGTCGTGCTCCTCGGCGACTACTACGAGCTGAAGGAAGGCGACCAGTGCAAGCGCACCGGCCGCATCATGTCGGTTCCCGTCGGCCCGGCGCTCGTCGGCCGCGTGGTCAACCCGCTCGGTCATCCGATCGACGGCAAAGGCCCGATCAACGCGACCGAGTACTATCCGATCGAGCGCCTCGCGCCCGGCGTCGTCGACCGCAAGCCGGTCAAAGAGCCGCTGCAGACCGGACTCAAAGCGATCGACGCGATGATTCCGATCGGCCGCGGCCAGCGCGAGCTGATCATCGGCGACCGCCAGACGGGCAAGACCGCCGTCGCCATCGACGCGATCATCAACCAGAAGGGCAAGAACGTCGTCTGCGTCTACGTCGCGATCGGTCAGAAGAAGTCGACCGTCGCGCAGGTCGTGAAGACGCTCGAGCAGTACGGCGCGATGGATTACACCATCGTCGTCAACGCCTCCGCGTCCGAGGCCGCGCCGCTGCAGTACCTCGCGCCGTACTCCGGTTGCGCGATGGGCGAGTACTTCCTCTACAACGGCCAGCACGCCCTCTGCATCTACGACGATCTCTCGAAGCACGCCGCGGCGTACCGCGAGATCTCGCTGCTGCTCCGCCGCCCGCCCGGCCGTGAGGCGTATCCCGGCGACGTCTTCTATCTTCACTCGCGTCTTCTGGAGCGCGCCTCGAAGCTTTCCGACGCGCGCGGCGGCGGCTCGCTCACCGCGCTGCCGATCATCGAGACGCAGGCCGGCGACGTCTCGGCGTACATCCCGACCAACGTCATCTCGATCACCGACGGCCAGATCTTCCTCGAGACGGACCTTTTCCACAGCGGCGTCCGTCCCGCGATCAACGTCGGCATCTCGGTCTCGCGCGTCGGCGGTTCCGCGCAGGTACGTTCGATGCGCTCGGTGTCCGGCACGCTGCGTCTCGACCTCGCGCAGTACCGCGAGCTCGCGGCGTTCGCGCAGTTCGGCTCCGACCTCGACAAAGTCACGCAGCAGCAGCTGAATCGCGGACAGCGCCTCGTCGAGATCCTCAAGCAGGGGCAGTATCAGCCGCTGCGCGTCGGGCTTCAGACAGCGTCGGTGTACGCGGGCACGAAGGGCTTCCTCGACAACCTCGCGGTGAGCGCGGTGCGTCCGTTCGAAGCGGCGCTGCATCAGTACCTCGCCGACGAACACGCGCAGCTCGTCGACAAGCTCGAGACCGCGACGAAGTTCGACGCGGAGCTCGAAGGCGCGCTGCGCACGGCGATCAGCACCTTCAAAGACCAGTACGTGAAGGAAAACGCGAACGTCCTCGCGGCGTAGACGAACATGCCCAGCACGATCGACCTTCGACGCCGCATCCGCAGCGTCAAGAACATTCAGCAGATCACCAAGGCGATGAAGATGGTCGCCGCGGCGAAGCTGCGTCGCGCGCAGGAGCGCATGCTGGCGGCGCGTCCCTACTCGGCCGCGCTGCGCGAGGTGCTCGCCTCCGTCGCCATGCGCGTGGACGTGTCGCAGCATCCGCTGCTCACGCCGCGCGAGACGGAGTCGAAGATCCTGCTGGTCGTGATCACGGCGGACCGCGGCCTCTGCGGCGCGTTCAACGCGAACGTCATCCGCGCCGCGCAGAACGAGATCGCGCAGCACGGCTGGACGAACGTCGAGATCCTGCCGATCGGCCGCAAGGCGATGGACTTCTTCAAGCGCCGGCCGTATCCGGTTCGTCGCCAGGCCGCGCACGTCTTTCAGGCGCTGTCGCTCGAGACCGCGCACGAGATCGCGCAGTCGCTCATCGAAGACTATCTCGCCGGCACGTTCGACGCCGTCTACGTCATCTACAACGAATTCAAGTCGATCATCGCGCAGCGCGTAACGCTGCAGCGGCTCTTGCCGCTCGATCGTCCGGCGGAGCAGCCGCCGGAGGCGATGATCGAGTATCTCTACGAGCCGTCGCCGGAGCGGATCCTCAACGATCTGCTGCCGAAGCACATCGAGTTTCAGCTCTACCGCATGTTGCTCGAGTCGATCGCGGCGGAGCACGGCGCGCGCATGACGGCGATGGAAGCCGCAACCAAGAATGCGACCGAGGTGATCGCTCACCTCACGCTCACCTACAACCGCATCCGCCAGGCGTCGATCACGAAGGAGATCATCGAGATCGTGTCCGGCGCCGCGGCAGCCGCACAGTAACGGAGATCAGGAATGGCGAACGAAACCCAGCAGGTCGGCAAGGTCATTCAGGTCATCGGACCGGCCGTCGACATCGAGTTCAGCGACAAGCATCTGCCCGCGATCTACAACGCGATCCGCATCGTCGACAACGGCGAGCTCGGCAAAGTGCCGGTCGACGTCGTCGTCGAAGTCGCGAACCACATCGGCGAGAACCAGGTCCGCTGCATCGCCATGAAGCCGACCGACGGCATGGTCCGCGGCATGAAGGCGATCGACACCGGCGCGCCGATCTCGGTTCCCGTCGGCCGCGGCACGCTCGGCCGCATCGTCAACGTCCTCGGCGAGCCGGTCGACGAGCGCGGCCCGATGAACACCGAAGACCGCTGGTCGATTCACCGCGAGGCGCCGGCGTTCGATGAGCAGTCGACCTCCATCGAGATGTTCGAGACCGGCATCAAGGTCATCGATCTCCTCGAGCCGTACACGAAGGGCGGCAAGACCGGTCTCTTCGGCGGCGCGGGCGTCGGCAAGACGGTTCTCATCCTCGAGCTGATCACGAACGTCGCGAAGCAGCACGGCGGCTTCTCCGTGTTCGCCGGCGTCGGCGAGCGCACGCGCGAAGGCAACGACCTCTATCTCGAATTCGAAGAAGGCGGCGTCATCGTCCCCGGCGATCCGTCGAAGTCGAAAGCGGCGCTGATCTACGGCCAGATGACCGAGCCGCCGGGCGCGCGTTTGCGCGTCGGTCTCACCGGCCTCACCGTCGCCGAATACTTCCGCGACGTCGAAGGGCAGGACGTGCTGCTCTTCATCGACAACATCTTCCGCTTCACGCAGGCGGGCTCTGAAGTCTCCGCGCTTCTCGGCCGCATGCCGAGCGCCGTCGGCTATCAGCCGAACCTCGCGACGGAAATGGGCGAGCTGCAGGAGCGCATCACGTCGACGAAGAAGGGCTCGATCACCTCGGTGCAGGCGATCTACGTTCCCGCCGACGACCTCACCGATCCCGCGCCGGCCACCGCGTTCGCGCACCTCGACGCGACGACCGTTCTCTCGCGCCAGATCGCGGAGCTCGGGATCTATCCCGCCGTCGATCCGCTCGCGTCGACCTCGAAGATTCTCGATCCGCGCATCCTCGGCGATGAGCACTACAACACCGCGCGCGGCGTGCAGGCCGTGCTGCAGAAGTACAAGGACCTTCAGGACATCATCGCCGTTCTCGGCATCGACGAGCTGTCGGAAGAAGATCGCGTCGTCGTGTCGCGCGCGCGCAAGATCCAGCGCTTCCTCTCGCAGCCGTTCCACGTCGCGGAGCAGTTCACCGGCATCCCGGGCCGCTACGTGAAGATCGCCGATACGATCCGCGGCTTCCGCGAGATCGTCGAAGGCAAGCACGACGACGTGCCGGAGCAGGCGTTCCTGCTGCAGGGCACGATCGAGGACGTGCTCGCGCGCGCCGAGCAGATGAAAGCCGAGGCGGCGTAGGAACGACGATGGCCGATCTCCCGACGAAACTCGATCTCACCGTCGTCACGCGTGAGCGAAAGATCATCGACGTGCAGGTCGACGAAGTCGTCCTGCCGGCGACGGACGGCGAGATCGGCATTCTTCCCGGTCATACGCCGCTGCTGGCGATGCTGCGCATCGGACAGATGCGCTACCGCACGGGCACGAAAGTCGAGCGCCTCGTGATCTCGTGGGGATTCGCGGAGGTGCTGCCGGACCGCGTGATCGTGCTCGCCGAGCGTGGGTTTCTGCCGACGGAGATCGATGCGGTGGCGGCCGAGGAGGAGCGTCGTCTGGCCGAGCGCCAGATCGCGCTCCTCGCGGCGCACGATCCGGAGTTCGCGATTCTCGAAACGCGTCTCGAAGAGTCGGTCGCGATGATCAACGTGCATCGCGACATGTAGGCAGGCTCGGCCGAAAGTTTGCATTAGGCTCGCCGCGGTTCAACACACCATGGAACCCTGGCTCGAGCACTTCGCGCACGCGAACTTTCGGCGCAGCGCCGACACTGCGCACGACTTGAAGACACCGCTCAACGTGGCGGTGCTCAATCTGGAATTGCTGCGCATGCGTCTGCGCAAGCTCCTCGGCGGTGAAGAAGACGACAAGGTGAACGGCTACACGCAGGCGATCGACCTCGAGCTGCGCCGCATGGGACGCATCTTCGACGCGTTCTTTCTGCTCTCGACGCCGCCGCGCAATGAAGGGCTGCCGGTGCCGCTCGACATCGCGTCGATCGCCGCGGGTGCCGCATCGTCGGCCGGAGTGGCGCTCGAATTTGACGGGCCCGTCATGATCGACGCACACGAAGCGAGAATCCGGCAGGCGATGAAGCTGTTCTTCGAGGGCGCGACGAAACTGTTCGCCGCGGACGGCTTGCGGGCGAGCGCGGAACACGATGCGACGCGGTTCAGCGTCGCCATTGCGGGCACGCCCGAGCCTGCCGACTTCGAGGTCACCAAGATCTTCAAGTTCTACTACACTGACCCATCCGGGAATCCCGACCTTTCGCTTGCCGTCGCGCGTCTCGTCGCCGAGACCTACGGCGGCGGGCTGAACGCCGTGGAGGAAAGTGATAAGGTCACCCTTCGGCTGTCGTTGCCTCTGGGAGCACGATGAAAAGAGTTCTGATCGTTGATGATGATCGCGCCACCAGCGCCGGCATGGCCGACGTGGTGGAGGAATGGGGCTACGAGCCTGAAGTCGCCGATACGGTGAAGGCGGGATGGGCGTCGATCAACAAGCTCCTCCCCGACGTCGCGATCGTCGATCTCAAACTGCCCGACGGCTCCGGCCTCGATCTGCTGCATCGCGTCAAGGAAAACTACCCCGACGTTTCCGTGGTCATCCTCACCGGCCATGCCACGGTCGACTCCGCGGTCAAAGCGCTGAAGGTCGGCGCGGAAGACTACGTCACGAAGCCGGTCGACCTGCCGCGCCTGCAGGTCATTCTGAAGTCCGTCGAAGACAAGCAGATGATGAAGCAGGAGATCCTCGAGCTTCGTCGTCAGCTGCAGAAGATGGGCGCGTTGGGGCATCTCGTCGGCAAGTCGCCGCGCATGCAGCGCCTGTTCGAAGAGCTGGAGATGGTCGCAAACACCGACGCGAACGTCTTCATCGTCGGCGAGTCGGGCTCCGGCAAGGAAGTCGTCGCGAACACGATTCACTACCTCTCGCGCCGCCGCAACAAGCCCTTCATCGCCTTCAACTGCGGCGCGATCTCGCCGACGCTCATCGAGTCCGAGATCTTCGGCCACGAGAAGGGCGCGTTCACGAACGCGATCAAACGCCGCGAAGGCTACTTCGAGCTCGCCAAAGGCGGCACGGTCTTCCTCGACGAAATCACGGAGATGCCGATCGAGCTGCAGGTCAAGCTCCTGCGCGTGCTCGAAGAAGGCAAGTTCCGCCGCGTCGGCGGCAACGACGAGATCAACATCGATGCGCGCATCATCGCCGCCTCGAACCGCGATCCCGCGAAAGCGATCGCCGACGGCAAGATGCGCGAGGATCTCTACTACCGGTTGAATGTCTTTCCGATCGAAGTGCCGCCGCTGCGCGAGCGCCTCGAAGACATTCCGCTCTTCTCGCACTTCTTCTTGCAGAAGCTCAACGAGACCGAAGAGAAGAAAGTCGAGAAGATCGACGGCGACTTCATCGAGGCGCTGCAGGCGTACGAGTGGCCGGGCAACGTGCGCGAGCTGCGCAACGTGATCAACCGCGCGTTCATCATGGCGCGCACCGACACGCTCACCGTCGAGTGCCTCCCCGACAAGCTCGCCGGCAATCGCCGCAAGCGCTCGCGCAACGCGGTCACGATTCCGCTCGGGCAGCCGATGGAAGAAGTCGAGCGCATCGTCATCGAAGAGACGCTCAACATGACCGACGGCGATCGGCGCAAGACCGCCGAAATCCTCGGCATCTCCTACAAGACGCTCTACAACAAGACCAAGAAGTACAAGAGCGCCGGCGCGGACGACGAAGACGAGGAGTAGCGCCGCGCCGCTAACTCCACTGGTTGTAGGAGTTTTGGCGCGGATCGCACTGCTCTGTTAAGGTTTGCCGCGGAATAACGGTCGTCCCCGAACGCATTTGGCCGTTCCGCAATGAGCAAGCACCTCGTCATCGTCGAGTCTCCCGCCAAAGCGAAGACGATCAACAAATTCATCGGCAAGGATTACGTCGTGAAGGCGTCGGTCGGTCACGTGCGCGATCTGCCGAAGAGCGAGCTCGGCGTCGACGAAGAATCGTTCGAGCCGAAGTACGAGGTGCTCGAAGGCAAAGAGAAGGTCGTCAGCGAACTGCGCGCCGCGGCGAAGAACGCCGACACCATCTACATCGCGTCGGACCCTGATCGCGAAGGCGAGGCGATCGGGTGGCACGTGATGAACCTCCTCGGCGGCGACGCGAAGAAGAAAGTCCGCCGCATCCTCTTCCACGAGATCACCAAGAACGCGGTCCGCAAGGCCATCGAACAGCCGGGCGAGATCGACATGAACAAGGTCAACGCGCAGCAGGCCCGGCGCGTGCTCGACCGCCTCGTCGGCTACAAGCTCTCGCCGCTGCTGTGGGACAAGGTGCGCCGCGGTCTCTCCGCCGGACGCGTGCAGTCGGTGGCGATGAAGATGATCGTCGACCGCGAAGACGAGATCAAAGCGTTCGTGCCGGAAGAGTACTGGTCGTTCGCCGCGCGCCTTTCCGGCAACACGCCGCCGCCGTTCACCGCGAAGCTCTCGAAGGTCGACGGCAAGAAAGCCGACGTGCCGAACGAGGCGCAGGCGCGGGCGATCGAAGCGGCGCTGAAGAGCGGACAGTTCGTCGTCGCCGAGATCGCGCGCAAGGAAAAGAAGCAGTCCGCCGCGCCGCCGTTCATCACCTCGACGCTGCAGCGCACCGCGTACAACCGCTTCAAGTACCCCGTGAAGCGCACGATGCAGATCGCGCAGAAGCTGTACGAAGGCAAAGAGCTCGGCACCTTCGGCTTCGCCGGTCTCATCACCTACATGCGCACCGACTCGGTTCGCATCAGCGATGACGCGCTCGGTGAAGTGCGACGCTATATCGGCACAAAATACGGCGACGATATCCTTCCCGAAAAGCCGAACGTATATCGTGTCAAGAAAGCTGCACAGGCGCAGGAAGCGCACGAGGCCATCCGTCCCACGTCGATGGAGCTCGAGCCGGAGAAGGTCAAGGACTTCCTGACGCGCGAGGAGTACAACCTCTACAAGATGATCTGGGACCGCTTCGTCGCCTCGCAGATGAAGCCGGCCCTCTTCGACGTCACCGACGTCGACATCGCCAACGGCAACCTGACGCTCCGCGCCTCCGGTGAAGTGCAGAAGTTCGCCGGCTTCCTCGCCGTCTTCCAGGACGCGCCTGCCGAAGACGACGACGAAGATGCCGAGAAGAAGAACGACAAGGCGCTGCCGCCGATGAACGAAGGAGACGTGCTCGAGCTGCTCGACCTCGAGACGAAGCAGAACTTCACGCAACCGCCGCCGCGCTACACCGAGGCGACGCTGGTGAAGGCGCTCGAAGAGAACGGCATCGGCCGCCCGTCGACCTACGGCTCGATCCTCACCACGATCCAGGCCCGCGACTACACCTACAAGCACGACGGCAAGTTCCACCCGACGCACCTCGGCGCGCTCGTCGTGAAACTGCTCAAGCAGTCCTTTGGCGACATCATCGACGAGTCGTACACCGCGCGCCTCGAAGAGGAGCTCGACGAGATCGAGGACGGAAAGCTCGAGTGGACCGCCGCGATGCGCGAGTTCTCCGGCAAGTTCAACAAGGATCTCGCCCGCGCCGGCAAAGAGATGACGCAGGTCAAAGGCACCGGCCTCGAGACCGAGGAAAAGTGCGAGAACTGCGGCTCGCCGATGGTCATCAAGTTCGGGCGCTTCGGCGAGTTCCTCGCCTGCTCGAACTACCCGGAGTGCAAGACCACGAAGGAAATGGCGAAAGGCGACGCCGCGGAAGCGACGTCGGACGACGAGCAGGTCATCTGCGACAAGTGCGGCAAGCCGATGCAGCTCAAGCGCTCGCGCTTCGGCCAGTTCTTCGCGTGCACGGGTTATCCCGACTGCAAGAACACGAAAGACCCGAAGCTCATGAAGCAGGCGGCGAACCTGCCGACCGAGCCGCAGCCGCCGTGTGAGAACTGCGGCAAGGAGATGGTGCTCAAGAGCGGCCGCTACGGCCCGTTCTACTCCTGCTCCGGCTATCCCGACTGCAAAACGATTCGCAAGATCGGACGCAAGGGAACGCCGCCCAAGCCGACCGGCGTGAAGTGCCCGAGCTGCAACGAGGGCGAGCTCGTCGAGCGCATCTCGCGCCGCGGCGTCTTTTACTCGTGCAACCGCTATCCGAAGTGCGAGTTCACGCTGAACAATCGCCCGGTCGCCCGCGAGTGCCCGAAGTGCCACGCGCCGTATCTCCTCGAGAAGGAGACCAAGCGCGAGGGGCACATCGAGTACTGCAACAATCCCGAGTGCGATTACCGCGCGCCGATCGCGCCGCCTGCCGCAGCGAACGAATAACGCCGTGCTCGACGACCCGATCGACATGAAGCGCTGGCGCGAAACGCCGGCGATGGAAGGTCGACCCGCGAACGAAGGCGACGTCGCGGAAGGCCGCGCGGTCTTCGCCGTCGGCGGCGATGCGGTCGTCGAGATCGATCTGCCGTCGTGCGCGATCGTGCGCGAGGACGGGATCGGCGAGGCGACGCCCGTGATCGTGATCCAGGTCGAGCGCCTCGAAGACGGCGAAGTCGCGGTCGGCTATCGCATGCTCGACGGCGGCAGCGGTATCGCGCCGCTCGAAGACGTCGAGTTCCTCAGCGAGCCGGACGAGAGCTTTCGCTAGCTCTGCAGGAAGTCGCGCACGACGTCGTTGATCAGGTGATAGTCGATGAGGAACGTGTCGTGTCCGTTCGCGGACGCGATCGCCTCGTGCCGCACGTCGATGCCGAGCGACTGCATCGCCGCGGCGGCGCGCTCGCTCTCACGCGGCGGAAACAGCCAGTCGGTGTCGAACGACACGAGCAGCGTCTTCCCGCGCCAGTTCGCGAACGCTTGTTCGAGGCTGCCGTACTGCTCGGCGAGATCCATCTCGTCCATCGCCGCCTGCACGCGGATGTAGCAGTTCGCGTCGTACGCGGTCGCGAACTTGCGGCCCTGGTGTTCGAAGTAGGAGTCGATCTCGAACTGCCGCGTGTTGCCGCGGCGCCGGCGTCCGAATTTTCGCTGCAGCGACTCGGCGGAGAGATAGGTCATGTGCCCGAGCATGCGCGCGACCTCGAGGCCGCGCAGCGGCTCGGGATCGCCGTAGTAGTCGCCGCCGTTGAAGCGCTGATCGGCTTCGACGATCTTGCGGCCGAGGATATGCCACGAGATGCCGGTCACCGGAACGGCGCAACCGGTGGCCATCGCCACGATCGCGTCTGCCATGTCGGGATACATCGCGGCCCACATGAGCGCCTGCATGCCGCCGAGCGAGCCGCCGGCGATGGCGCGTAGATGCGTGATGCCGAGGTGTTCGAGGACGAGCTTCTGCGACGCGACCATGTCTTCGATGGTCGGCCACGGATAGCGCGAGCCGTACGGAGTGCCGGTCGCCGGATCGATCCACTTCGGCGCGGTGGTGCCGAACGGCGAGCCGGGGAAGTTGACGCAGACGACGAAGTCACGATCGAGATCGATCGGCTTGCCGTAGCCGATGAGCCCATCCCACCACCCGGGCTTCTCGTTCGGATCGTCGGTGTACTTGCCGGCCGCGTGCGCGCTCGCGGAGAGGGCGTGGCAGACGAGGATCGCGTTCGAGCGGTCCGCGTTCAGCGTGCCGAACGTTTCGTAGACGATGGTGAACGGCGCCAGCGTCTGGCCGTGCGAGAAGCGAAAACCGTCCGGGAGCTCGAGCGCTTTCGGCGGCTCGGCGAGAAACGTTTCGCCGATACGGCGCGCGGTGCTCATGCGACGCGGAGGATAGCAAACCTGCTATATTCGCGCGCCCATGGCAAAGTCCCATCGCGTGCTTCTCGTCGAAGATGATGAAGGTCTGCGCTACGCGTTCGAGAAGGCACTGCAGAAGGCGGGATTGGATGTCGACGTCGCCGCCGACGGGCGCGAAGCCGTGCAGCACGTCGACGCGCACGGCGGCGACTACTGCTGCGTCGTGCTCGACATGCTGCTGCCGAACATCCACGGCTCTTCGGTCGTGACGCACATCGCGCGCACGAACCCCGACCTCGAGGTCGTGGCGGTGACCGGGTTCCCCGATCGCGTGCTGTTCGCCGATCCCGCGGATCGCTACGTCGTGAAGGCGATCTTCACCAAGCCGATCGAGCCGACGGACGTCGCCGCCTACATCCGCAGCCGCTGCACGCGCGAAACCGCGTGATCACGCCGGCGCGTTCGGCATGAGCGCCCACAACACCACGTAGACGATCGCGCCTGGAAACGCGACGGAGATGATCGAGCCGACGACGTAGAGGATGCGCACGACGGTAGGATCCCAGCCGAGCCATTCGGCGATGCCGCCGCAGACTCCGCCGAGAATCTTGTAACGCCGCGAGCGATAGAGAGGCATGACTCAGTCTCCTTCCGACTGCGACTCGCGCCGCAGTTGTCCTTCGTAGATACGGCGTACCTCGTCGATGGTTGAGATCTCGTCGACGCTCTTGTCGTCACGAATGCGCACGATGCGCGGGAAGCGCAGCGCGTAGCCCGATTTGTGGCGCGACGACTCCTGGATGCGATCGAAGGCGATCTCGAGCACGACCGTCGGTTCGACCTTGAAGCGCCAGCCGTCCCACGTGCCGGTCGCCTTGAACTGCTCGGTCATGGCGGCGATCTCGACGTCGGTGAGGCCGGAGTACGCCTTGCCGATGTTCACGATGTCGCCGTCACGAAGAATCCCGAACGTGAGATCGGAGAGCACCGCGCGGCGCTTGCCGTTGCCGTACTGCGCGTACGTGACGACGCAGTCGAGCGTCGCCAGCGCTTTCTTGTATTTCAGCCACGACTTGCCGCGGCGTCCCGGCGTGTAGATCGACTCGGGATCTTTGACGACGAGTCCTTCGTTCGCACGGCCGCGCGCGGCGTCGAAGAGCTCGTCGATGTGCGCGGCATCGCGCACCGGCGTCTGCGCGCCGAGCCGGATCGCGCCGCCGCGGACGAGCTCGCGCAGTTTCGCGAGGCGTTCGCGCAATGGTGTTTCGAACAGCACCGCGCCGTCGAGATAGAGCAGATCGAACGCGAAGAACACCACCGGCGCATCGGCGAGCAGTTTGGGACTGACGACGCGGCGGCCGAGGCGTTTCTGGATGATCGCGAACGGCAGGATGCGGTCGGAGAATGCGACGATCTCGCCGTCGAGGATGAACGTCGCGCCGAGCGCGCGCGCTGCTTCTTCGAGCTCGGGAAAGCGATGCGTGACGTCGTCGAGCGTGCGCGAGTAGATGTGCACGCTTGCGCCGTCGGCGTGGATCTGCGCGCGGATGCCGTCGTATTTGTCGTCCGCGAGAGCGCCGGCGCCGAGGGCGGCGACGATCTCCGCGGGATCTTCCTCCGGCTGCGCGAGCATGAACGCGAACGGATGAAAGAGCGACATCGCCGCGCGATCCAATGCGTCGCTCTTCGCGAGCAGCGCCGTCGCGCCGATGTCGCCGGTGAACATGTTCGCCTGACGCACGGCCTTGAGCGTGCGGCCGAACGCCTTCGCGATCGACGCCTCGACCAAGCCTTCCACGAGGCCGATGCGCAGCTCGCTGGTCAAGATCTTGACGATGTAGCGCGCGCCCTGCGCGTCGACTTTCCGCAGCAGCTCGACGAGCACGTCGCGTTTCGCCGTCGCACCCTGCGTCGCGGCGATGCGCTCGAAGAACTCACCGAGCTCGGAGAGCGTGATGTCGCGCGAAGGATCGTCGGCAAACGACTCCGCGATCGTGTCGCCGGCGTCGGCGTATTTTGGCCATGGCGCCCACACGTCTTCGCTCGTGCGGCCGGTCGCTTCGACCACCGCGTCGCCGATCGCCGCACCGCCGACGCCGGTCACGCGCTGGTCGCGCCGCGGAAACGGCGAACCGGAGAAAAACACGACCGCGCGCTCGAGCGAGGCATCGTCGAGCGTGCGCAGGTAATCGGCGAGAATGCGCTCCTTCTCGCTTTTTTTCGTCGTCGCCGCGATGGCGTTTGCGGTGGCCGTAAAGTGCGAAAGCATTGCGATAAGATCCGCAACCATGAAAACGAAAGTCACGGTCGTCGGCGCCGGCAACGTCGGCGCGACTGTCGCTCAGGGCATTGCACTCAAGGAACTTGCCGACGTCGTTCTCGTCGATATCGTCGAAGGCGTCCCGCAGGGAAAATCGCTCGACATGATGGAAACCGCGCCGGTCGAAAAGTATGACTCGATCCTGCGCGGCACCAACACCTACGACGGCACCGAAGACTCCGACGTCGTCGTCATCACCGCGGGCCTGCCGCGCAAGCCGGGCATGAGCCGGGACGACCTTCTCTGGAAGAACGAGGAGATCGTCGGCGGCGTGACCGCGGAAGTGGCGAAGCGCTCGCCGAACGCGATCATCATCGTCGTCTCCAATCCGCTGGACGCGATGTGCGAAGTAGCGCGGCGCGTTTCGAAGTTCCCCCGCGAGCGCGTTCTCGGCATGGCCGGTGTCCTCGACTCCGCGCGCATGCGCGCGTTCATCGCCATGGAGCTCAACGTCTCCGTCGAGAACACGCACGCCTTCGTCCTCGGCGGCCACGGCGACACGATGGTTCCGCTGCCGCGCTACTCGACCGTCGCTGGCATCCCGATCACCGAGCTCATCGCCAAAGAGCGTATCGACGCGATCGTCGACCGCACGCGTAACGGCGGCGCCGAGATCGTGAATCTCCTCAAGACCAGCGCGTGGTACGCGCCCGGTGCGTCGACGGTCGAGATGGTCGAGGCGATCCTCAAAGACAAGCGCAAGATCCTCCCCTGCGCCGCGTTCCTGCAGGGCGAGTACGGCTACAACGATCTGTTCGTCGGAGTGCCCGTGAAGCTCGGCCGCAACGGCATGGAGCAAATCATCGAAATCAAGCTGGAAGATGACGAGGCCGCGGCCCTGCGGAAATCCGCGGATGCGGTGAAGGAGTTAGTAGATAAGTTAAAGACTCCATGAAAAAACTCGTCATCGACATCGAGACCGTCGGCACTCCCTGGGAAGAGCTCGATCCCTACGTCCGCGAATACATGATCAAAGGCCTCTCCGAAGGCGACGCCGAAGAGGCGCGCCGCGCGGGAGGCCTCTCGCCGTTCCGCGGCAAGATCGTCGCGATCGGGGTCATCAATATCGATGACGGCCGCTCCTGCGCGCTGTACGAAGTGCCGGGACAGACGGAGATCCGCACGGAGAAGGTCGGCGCGCGTACCTACATCTCCGGTTCCGAGAAGCAGATCCTCGAGAAGTTCTGGGGCTTCTTCGAGAGCGACTCGCGCTTCATCTCGTTCAACGGACGCCAGTTCGACGGACCGTTCCTCATGATCCGCTCGGCGATCAACGGCCTCGTGCCGAAGCGCGATCTGGTCGGCTACCGCTACGGCTTTCATCCGAACTGCGATCTGCGCGAGGCGCTGAACTTCTTCGGCACCGTCAACGCGCGGCAGTTCAAGTTCAACCTCGATCTCGCGTGCAAGGCATTCGGCGTCGAGACGTCGAAGAGCGAAGGCGTCGACGGCCGCTCGGTCGAGACGTGGTATCGCGCGGGCCGGCATCGCGACATCGCCACGTACTGCCTCGACGACGTGCGCGCGACGGCCGAGCTGTACGAGAAGATCGCGTCGACGCTGCTCATCTTCAATGCAGACTTTAAGGCCGCCGACGAGCGCGACAAGCGCGCGAAGATCGCCGAAGCCGCACAGGCCGCGCAGATGGTCATGCTGCCCGACACCTTCATGCAGTCGGTGACGGAGACGTCGCTCACGCTCGCCTCGTCGCTCAGCGATGAAGGCGATCCGCAGGAAGTCGTCGCGGCGAAGCATCAGGCGATCGTGCTGGAGAAGCTCGTCGCCAAGACGCGCGAAGAGGAACTGCCGGAAGTCTGAGCGTGCACGTTTACCGCGGGCGCGTCTTCACTCCGGTGGCGGATCCGTTCGCACACGACGTTTCAACCTCGTATCGCTACTTCGAGCACGGCTTCGTCGCGGTGCAGGACGGCCGTATCGCTGCAATCGGCGAACGCGACAACGCGCCGGAAGGCGAGACCGTCGATTGCGGCGATGCGCTCATCGCGCCCGGCTTCATCGACACGCATCTCCACGCGCCGCAGCTGGAGATGATCGGCTCGTACGGCGGACATCTGCTCGAGTGGCTGAATCGCTACACGTTTCCGACCGAGCGGAAGTTCGAGGATCTGGAGCACGCGCGCCGCGTCGCACGCGCGTTCTACGACGAGCTGCTGCGCAACGGCACGCTCGCCGCGCTCGTGTTCTCGACGATTCATTACGAGGCGACCGACATCTTCTTCGAGGAAGCGGAGCGCCGCGGCTTCCGCGGCATCGTCGGCAAAACGATGATGGATCGCCACGCGCCCGAGTATCTGCTCGACAAGTCGCCGCGGCAGTCGTACGAGGAAAGCCGCGCGCTGCTCGAGAAATGGCACGGACGCGGACTCTTGCGCTACGCGATCACGCCGCGCTTCGCGCCGACGTCGACGCCCGAGCAGCTCGAATACGCGGGGCAGCTCAAACGCGAGTTTCCCGACGCGTGGGTGCACACGCACATCTCCGAGAACACGAACGAAGTGCGCTGGGTGCAGGAGCTCTTCCCCGAGGCCGAGTACGCGGACGTGTACGACCACTATGGTCTGCTCGATGAGAAGACGGTGCTTGCGCACGGCGTCTGGCTCACGGCGGAAGAGCTCGACCTGCTGTCGCGCCGCCGCGCGCGCATCGCGCACTGCCCGAACTCGAACCTTTTCCTCGGCAGCGGACTCTTCCCGCTGCATCGCGTGCTGAACGCGGGCGTCGTCGTCGGACTCGGCAGCGACATCGGCGCGGGTACGACGCCGTCGATGTTCAACGCGATGGCGGACGCGTACAAAGTGCAGCAGGTGCAGGGCGTGTCGCTCAGTCCGTTTCATCTCTGGTATCTCGCCACGCTCGGCGGCGCCTGCGCGTTGTCGCTCGACGCGGAGACCGGCAGCCTCGAGCCGGGCAAATCGGCGGACTTTCTCGTGCTCGATCTGCACGCGACGCCGCTGCTCACGATCCGCACCGCGCGCGCGTCGTCGCTCGAAGACCTGCTCGCGGGCCTCATCTTCATGGGCGACGACCGCGCGGTCTCGCGAAGCTTTATCGCCGGGCAGCTCGTCTCATCCAGAGACCGGAGCTGAGGGCCCGCGCCACCTAGGCGCGGCGTTTGCGCCGTCTCCGCTCGAACAGGAGGCCCCATGACACGCACTCTGCGGATTTCCGCGATTTTCGCGATGCTGGCGTTTGCATCGCTGTCCTCATACGCGCAAGAGCGTCCGCTCAGCGGGACGGTCGTCGACGTTGACGAAGGCCGCAGCCGGTTGCAGATCGAGCCGGACGACGACTATGCGTCGCGCCTTACCATCGAGGCGGATTCCGTGTCGACGACGTACTACGGCTTCGGCACCGTCATCGCCGGCAAGCCGGAAATCTTCACCGGCTCGAGCGGCTTCTCGAATCTCCGCCTCGGCGACCGCGTCGAGATTCGCGGCGCGAGCCGCGGTCAGAACGTCTACAAAGCCGACCGCATCACGCTTCTCGGCCGCGAAGTCGCCGCGCCCACGACGGGCGTCGGCCAGACGCGCAATCCGAACAGCATGTCGACGCCGACCGACGACCGCGCCACCGGCGTCAACGACAACGCCGCGACACCGACGTCGCTCGACGGCACGATCCGCCAGATCAACACGGATGAAGGACGGCTCGTCGTGCAGACGAGCGATCGGCAGATGCTGACCGTGCGCACGTCGCGCACGACGCCGGTCACGTATCGCGGCCAGCAGTACCGCGTGGCGAACCTCGAGGTCGGCGATCACATCACCGTCGCAATCGATCCGCGCTACGGCGATCGCAACGAGATCAGCGCGCGCTCGATCACCGTGACGCGCTCCGTGCAGGAAGGCGGCATCGTCGCGCCGTCCGGCGGCACCGTGACGATTCTCGAAGGACGCGTGACGCGCCTCGATCCGAACGCGGACGCGGCGTACGTCGACGACGGGCGCGGTGAAGTGCGCGTCGACATGAGCCAGGCGAACGATGCGACCGGCGACGTCATGCATTCGCGCGATCTGCGCATCGGCGACCGGCTCGACATCAGCGGCAGCTTCAATCAGAACGGCGATCTCTTCCTCGCGTCGACGGTGCGCTATGCGAGCGCAACCGGCGGCAGCGGCTCCGGCACGCCGTATCCGTCGACGACGGCGCCCGCCGATGACTATGCGCGCTACGCCGCGGTGACGATCACCGGCACGGTCACGGAGACGCTCGAAGACGCGGGCACGCTCTCGCTGCGCGACCGCACGACCAATCGCATCGTGCAGCTGTGGGCCACGGATGACTTCGTCGTGCGGACGAAGGGCACGACGTACACGACCGCGGGCAATCTGCGCACGGGCGATACGGTCGTCGTGAAAGCGTTCCGCGACGCGGGCGGCAACCTCGTGGCGCAGACGATCCGCCTGCGGAATCGCTGACTCAGCCGTAAGGAATAGTTATCTGCAGTTGGATGTCGGTGTTTCTACAATGCCGACATCCGAGCTGCTCCCCGGCGTCACGACGCGCGAATGCCCGCCGCAGGTCGTTTGCGACGCGCGCGTGGCGATTCGCTCCGCGCGCCGCCGCGCGCTGTTGCGCGACTTCGTGCAGCTCGCGTTGCTCGTCGCGGTCGATTATCTCTTCGTGCATTGGCCGGACGCGCGGATGCCGTTCGCGAACCGGCGCGAGTCGCTGGCGCTGCTGCAGCTCGTCAACGCCGCGATCCTCGTGCACGTGGCGCTCGTGCGCGCGCTGCCGCGCTGGAGCGCGCGCCGGATCGCCGCTACGTGGTGCCCGTCGGAGCGCCGGAGGTTTCGGACGCGCTCCTCATCATGACGAAGCGCTGCAGCAGCACGCCGACGAGCACGAGCGAGACGGCGAGGCCGAAGAGCGACGCCACGCGATAGAGCCCGCCGAGGCGCGCGAGGTCGTGCAGGAAGCACTTGAGGATCGTCACGAGCAGCAGGCCGAGGGCGGCCACGCGCGCGCCGCGCACGCGGAAGGCGATGCCGATGACGAGCATGGCGATCGCGAAGAGGGTCCACGCGAACGTGTACGTGAGGTCCTGCGCGAGCGTCGACGAGAAGAAGTTGAACGTCAGCGTGTCGCCGGTCGAGTACCAGTCGGCGACCTCGATGTTGACGAGCGCGAAGAGGAGCGCGGTCGCGCCCGCGGCGATGGCGCCGCGTGCGGCGTGCGCGTCGAAGAACCGCGCGCCGGCGTACATCGCGATCGCGCAGACGAGATACGTGTAGAGGTACCAGTTCACGATCGGCGTCGCGCTCTTCGCGTGATAGTCGAGGACGGCCGGATTGAGGAGCAGCCGCGCGACGACGGCGGCGAAGAGACCGCCGCTCCAGACGAGGAGGCCGCGATGCGGAATGCGCTGGAAAAGCCACGCCAGCGCCGTGCCCTCGAGCGCCCACGCAATCGTGATCCATTCGTTCGAGAGCTGCAGCGGCACGGCCGCGGTAATGAACGCGAGCGCGCTGCCGGCGACGAACGCCGTGCGTGAGACGACCGACGGCTCGTCGCGCAAGAGGCGCCAGAGCAGCAGCACGAGCAGCGCGGCGACGCCGAGCGGCAAAAGACCGATGACGTCGTCGTAGCCGAGCTTCTCGAGCGCGTAGTACGCGCGCACGGCGAGGATGAGGCTCGCCAGCACTGCCGCGAGATGCGGAAACGGCGAGCGCTTCACGCGCGCGCCGAGCAGCAGCGGATACGCGAGGAAGAGCGCGTAGATCGCGGCCGCGAAGACGAGCGGCTCGACGTTGCCGTGCGTCGGAGCGAAGCCGATCGCGCAGGCGTAGAACGGGATCGCGGCGAGCGCGATCCACGACCAGTCGGCGATCCACGCCAGCGCGAAGGCCGCCGTGAAGAGAACGGTGTGCGCGGCGAGCGACGCGCCGAACGAGAGGTTGTCGAGCGCCAACACCGCGATCGCGCTGAAGGCGATCGCCGGCACCAGCAGCGCGTACTGCCGCATCAGCAGCGACGCGAGGTAGACGATCGCGAGCAGCGCGAACATCGCGCCGGCGAGCGTCGTCGCATGCGAGGTCTCGCGGAACGCCAGTCCGACGAAAACAAAGAACAGAAAGCCCGCCGCCAGCGTGGCCACGCTGCGCACGCGGACGCCGGTCACGAGATACAGCGCGATGAAGCCCGCGAGCCAGAGTAGCGACCACGGCCACGACGCGGCGGTGTACGACACGGTGAGCCAAATGAAGAACGTGAGCAGCGTCGCCAGCGCGCCCAAGTCGTGCAGCCATGTGGGTCCGCGCCAAGCGGCGATGGCCGCGAGTCCCGCGGTGACGAGCATGAGGAAGCCGAACAGCACGTTGAAGCGCGCACCGTACGCCGGCACGATCGCGGTGAAGAATGCGAAGAGCAGCGGCAGCACCGCGCCCGCGGCGGCGATGCGGCGGAAGACCGCGGTGCGCTCGCCGTCTTCGCCTCGCGTGAAGAACGACGTCGCCGCGACGATCGCGAACGCGACGAAGATCGCCGCCGCGAGCGGCAGCTGCGACGCGTCGAGGAAGCGCGAGATCCAGCCCCACTGATAGATGACGGTCAGCACGACGCTGATCCCGGTCAGCAGCGGCCAGCGCTTGCGCCACGCGATCCACGAGATGCCGCCGTTGAGCAGCAGCAGATACGAGAAGAGCTCGATGGGACGGTTCTCCCCCGTCGACAGCAGCGCGGGCGTGGCGAAGCCGCCGAGCAATCCGAGGAGCGCCACGAAGACGGAGTCGCGCCGCGTCGAGAGGAAGACCGCCGCCGCGGTGACGAGCAGCATCCCGACGAACACGACGCCGCCCGGCCAGAGGTGCCAGCGTGCGTGCAGCGCGTAGAGCGTCGCGTAGAGGATGGCGATGCCGGCGCCGTCGAGCGCGTTCGCGGTGAAGCGGTAGTCGCGCGCGACGCGCAGCTCGCAGACGACGAGCAGCACGATGCCGGTTACGAGGCCGAAGCCCGCGCGAATCGCCGGCCGCAGCCAGCCGTGTTCGACCGAGTACTTGAAGAGGAACACGGCCGCGAGCACGAGCGCGATGCCGGCGATCCAGGAGAAGAGCTTGATGCCGACGAGGTTCTCCCAGTCGATCGCCCAGGCGTTGTTCGTGGCGATGGAAGGTGGCACCTGCGGAGCGGCGGAAGGCCGCGGAGCAGGCGGTGTGTAGATCGGGATTTCGGGCTGGGCGGCGGGCGGTGGCGGCGGAGGTGCGGCAGGCCGCGGTTCCGGCTCGACGGCAGCGGCGGGCGGCGGCGCGGCAGTGGCCGCAACAGGAGGCGCCACGCTCGGCGGCTCCGGCGCGCCGCGCGTCAGCGCGATGAACGCGCGCAGCTCTGCGATCGCGCGCCGCAAACGCAGGACGACGACGAGCGCGATCACCGCGATCAACAGTGCAAGAGCGTCCGCCATAAAAAAAGGCGGGCCGTGCGGCCCGCCTTCATTGTCGCGCGAATTGCGCGGAAACCTTACACGTCGCCTTCGCGATGCGCGAGGATCGTCTCGCGTCCGGTGAGGTAGAGCAGCGCGATGATGATCGCGAACGGAATGAGCGACAGCAGATCGGAGGACGCGCCTTCCGAGAACGGATTCTTCGCCGCGATGTCGCCGATGGTCTTGTTGATGCCGGCCATCGACGGCACGCCCGCGAGGAACGCGATGAGAATGCCGGCGATCGCGCCGCCCGCGATGTAGCCCGACGCGAGCAGTACGCCGGGGCTCTTGTCGCCTTCCGCCACGAGCTGGTCTTCGGTGAGCTGCTTGCCCGCGTGCTTCTTCGCAATCCACTTGTCCACGCCCCAGCGCACGAGGCCGCCGGCGAGGAGCGGCGTCGACGACGACAGCGGCAGGTAGACGCCGACCGCGAAGGCGAGCGACGGGATGCCGGAGAGCTCGAGCACGACCGCGATCATGACGCCGAGCAGGACGAGTCCCCACGGCAGCTTGCCGCCGAGGATGCCCTTGATGATGTACGACATCAGCGTGGCTTTCGGCGCGTCAAACTTCGTGACGTCGGTGCCGTTTGGCAGCTTGCGGATCGAGCCGTTGATGCCGGGGTCGACGTAGTAGACCGGCTTGCCGGCGTCGTCGACGAGGTACTTCTCCGCGTTCGCGCCGGTGTCGCCCTGACGGAACCAGACGTTGTACTCCTTCGCGTCGGTGCCGCCGTTGAGCAGCATGCCCTGCACGTGCGCGCGGCCGTGGAAGTCCTTGCGCTGCGCGATCTCGCCCGCTTTCGCGGAGCCGGACGTGATGCCGCTGCCGGTCGCGCCGACCGGCACGTACACCGAGTACGCGTCGTTGAGCTTGAGGAGGATCGGCCCGAGGACGAGCGCGGAGGCGAGCGCGCCGATGAGGATCGAGATCTGCTGCGCCTTCGGCGTCGCGCCGACGAGGAAGCCGGTCTTGAGATCCTGCGAGGTCGTGCCGCCGTTCGACGAGGCGATGCAGACGATCGCGCCGATCGACAGCGCGGTGACGAAGTAGTTGTTGCCCGTCCAGCCGAGGATGACGAAGCAGAGGCAGGTGAGCAGCAGCGTCGCGACGGTCATGCCGGAGATCGGATTCGACGACGAGCCGATCTCGCCGGTGAGGCGCGAGGAAACCGTCACGAAGAGGAAGCCGAAGACGATGATCAGCACCGCGGCCGCGACGCGCGCGGCGATGCCGGTGCCGCCGACGTACAGCGGGTTCGCGAACGCGATGACGAGCAGCAGCGCGACGATGCCGATGAGGACGACGTTGATGGAGAGGTCGCGATCGGTGCGCGGCACGGTCGGCGTGTCGGCGCCGCCGCGCGCATTCGAGATGTCGCGCATGCCGCCCTTGATGCCGTGCCAGATGATCGGCAGCGAGCGGAAGACGCTGATGATGCCGCCCGCCGCGACCGCGCCCGCGCCGATGTAGAGCACGTACGCGTTGCGGATGTCGCCCGGTCCCATGTCGCGGATGAGCATCGTGGCTTCGGGCGCGAGCGGCGCCACGAGCGACGACCCGAAGAACTTGATCATCGGGATGAGCACGAGGTACGCGAGCACGCCGCCCGCGCACATGACCGCGGCGATGCGCGGGCCGATGATGTAGCCGACGCCGAGGAGCTCGGGCGAGATCTCGACCGAGAGCGAGGCCGCGGTGAACGGCGCGCCGAAGACTTTGCTCGGCGTGTCCTTCCAGCCGCGCAGCGCGACCATCACGGTCTTGTAGACCAGGCCGATGCCGAAGCCGGTGAAGATCGTCTTGCCGCTGGTGCCGGCGCCGCCGAGCGCTTCCTGTTCGCGCTTCGCTTCTTCCGACGCCGCCGCTCGCGACTCGTCACTGGCGCCCGCCTTCAGCACCTCGGCGCACGCGGTGCCTTCCGGGTACTTCAGCACGCCGTGCTGCGCGACGATGAGCGCGCGCCGCAACGGGATCATCATCAGGATGCCGATGAGGCCCCCGAGGATCGCGACCAGCATCACGCGCGTGATCTCGAGGTCGAAGCCGAGGATGAGGATCGCCGGCATCGTGACGCCGACGCCGAACGCGATCGACTCGCCCGCGGACCCCGCCGTCTGCACGACGTTGTTCTCGAGAATCGTCGCGTTCCGCATGCCCATCTTCGAGAGGATGCGGAAGAGCGTGATCGAGATGACGGCGACGGGAATCGAGGCGCTGACGGTGAGACCGACCTTCAGCACGAGATACAGCGACGACGCGCCGAAGATCACGCCGAGCACGGTGCCGACGATGACGGGCAGCACCGTCAGTTCGCGGAGCTGCGTCTCGGCGGGGATGTACGGCGTGAATGGTGCCGGCTGATCGGGTTCCCACCCGACTCGATCCGGAAGGCCTTGCGGGACAGAGCTCATGCGAGTCTCCCTCTTGGGTAAAGTGAGCGCGATTGTAGCGCAGCAAGTGCAACGCTCACCGAGCGTTAATCGCTCGGGAGGTGCCGATTCGTTCGCTGTTGCGTGACGAAACGCTAAACCGCGGCGGCCGTGCGGCGCTGCACTCGCAGGTACTTTCCGGTGATCGAGCGCGGATTCGCGGCGATGTCGTCGGGCGTTCCGACCGCGACGATCTCGCCGCCGCCGTCGCCGCCTTCGGGTCCCAAGTCGATGATCCAGTCGGACTGCTCGATGAGCTGCGTGTTGTGTTCGATCACCAGCACGCTGTTGCCGCGGTCGATGAGATCGCGGAACGTCTTGATGAGCACCTGCACGTCGGTGTGGTGCAGGCCGGTGGTCGGCTCGTCGAAGAGGAAGAGGCGCGGCTTGTCGGATTTCGCGGCGCTCTCAGCGAGGAACGACGCGAGCTTGAGGCGCTGCGCCTCGCCGCCGGAGAGCGAGTCGGTGGATTGTCCGAGCCGCAGGTAGCCGAGGCCGACCGAGCGGAGCGCGTCGAGCCGCTTGAGCAGCGCGCGCTTCGCGACGAAGAACTTCGACGCCTCGTCGACGGTCATCTGCAGGATGTCGTTCACGTTCTTCCCTTTGAACGTGACCTTCATGACCTGGTCGCCGAAGCGGCGGCCGTCGCATTTGTCGCAGACGACTTCGACGTCGGCGAGGAACTGCATGTCGATCGTGACCGTGCCTGCGCCCTGACACGTTTCGCAGCGGCCGCCCGTCGTGTTGAACGAGAACATGCCGGCGGTGACGCCGTTCAGTTTTGCGGCGGTCGTCTCGGCGAGCAGCTTGCGGATCTCGTCCCACGCCTTGATGTAGGTCGCGGGATTCGAGCGCGACGAGCGGCCGATCGGCGACTGGTCGACGAACTCCATGTCGTAGACGAGGTCCGTGCCTTCGAGCGCATCCACTTTGCCGGTCTCGAGTCCGGCCACGCCGCGGATGTCTCTTTGATAGCGGTTGTAGAGACAGTTGCGGATCAGCGTCGACTTGCCCGAGCCGGAGACGCCGGTGACGGCGACGAGCTTGCCGAGCGGGATCTCCGCCGAGACGCCGCGCAGGTTGTGCTCGCGCGCGTTGACGATGCGGATCGCGCCGGCGTTCTCGACGTCGTTCGCGGCGATCGGCTCGTGCGCCGCGTCGAGTCCGCGTGAAGCGCCGGCGTAGAGCACTGTTCCGCCGAACTCCCCCGCTCCCGGTCCGAGCTCGACGTTGTAGTCGGCGCCTTCGATGATCGTCGGATCGTGCTCGACGACGACGACCGTGTTGCCGGCGTTCTTCAGACGCCGCAGAACGCTCAGCAATCGCTCGCTGTCGCGCGCGTGCAGTCCGACCGTCGGCTCGTCGATGACGTACATCGTCTCGGTGAGCGAGCTGCCGAGGGCCGCGGCGAGGTTGATGCGCTGCGACTCGCCGCCGGAGAGTGTGCGCGTCTGGCGGTCGAGCGTGAGATACGAGAGGCCGACTTCATCGAGGTAGACGAGGCGGTTCACGATCTCGCGGCGGAGATGTCCGGCGATCGCTTCTTCTTCCTTCGACATCGCCAGGAACTCCCAGAAGCGGCGCGCGGTGCGCACGTTCATCGCGAAGAGCTCGCCGATGGTGAGGTCGCGGAACTTGACGTTGTCCACGACGCTCTTGAGCCGCGAGCCGCGGCATTCGGGGCAGCGCTCGTAGCTGCGGTACTTCGCCAGCTTCACGCGCACGTGGATCTTGTACTTTTTCGTCTCAAGCCACTCGAAGAAGCCTTTGATGCCGTACCACTTTCCGCGGCCGTCGTGGAGCAGCGTCCACTCCGCGGGCGTGAGGTCGGCGATCGGCACGTCGAGGCGCAGGCCGTATTTCTTTGCCGCTTTCTCGAGGTCTTCGTAGCAGTCCTCGTAACCGGGCGAGTTCCACGGCGCGATCGGCAGCTCGTCGAGACGCAGCGCGCGGTTGGGGATGACCTTGTCGAGATCGATGCCGATGATGCGGCCGTAGCCCTGGCAATGCGTGCACGCGCCGAGCGGCGAGTTGAACGAGAAGAGATGCGGCGTCGGCTCGAGGAACTCGGTGCCGCATTGATTGCACGCAAAGTGCGACGTGAAGCGATGCGAGAGCCAGCCCTCGTCGGACTCCTGCAGCACGTTCACATTCCCCTTCGATAGTTCGAACGCCTGCTCGATCGCCTCGGTGATCTGCGTGCGCCGCTCCGCGTCGAGCCGCAGCCGGTTGATCACCAGCTCGAGCGAGGTGAAGCCTTTCGTGTCGAGGTCGTTGAGGTCGCGCACTTCGCCGTCGATCCAGACGCGAAAGAAGCCCGCCTTCACGAGCTGGTCGATGACGATCGCGCGATGCTCGGCCTCGAAGAAGACCGGCGCGAGCACGACCGCGCGCTTGCCGCTGAGCCGCGCCAGGATCGCGTTGGTGATCGACTCCGGGTTTTCCTTGCGTACCACCACGTGGCAGTCGGGGCACCACGTCTCGCCGCAGTACGTCATGAAGAGGCGGATGTGGTCCGCGAGCTCGGTGGCGGTCGCGACGGTGGAACGCGCGTTCTTCACCGAGTTCTTCTGTTCGATGGCGATGCCGGGGAGGATGCCGTCGATCTCGTCGACGTCGGGGCGGTCGATGCGCTCGAGGAACTGCCGCACGTACGTCGACATCGACTCGACGAAGCGGCGCTGCCCTTCGGCGTAGAGCGTGTTGAACGCCAGCGACGACTTGCCCGAGCCGGACGGTCCGGTGATCACCGTCAGCTGCCGCTGCGGGATGTCCACCGAGACATTCTTCAGGTTGTGCGTCCGCGCGCCGCGGATGGAGATCGTGCGATTGGGCATCGAGATGAGAACGCGTCAGCCGCGCACTCTCATCCCGATCACTTCGCGATCTGCAGGAGCGCCTGCCGCACCTTGAGCGCTTTCTGATGGCGGCTGTCGGCGCGGCGGAACGGCACGAGGACGTCGGGCGTGATGCCGACGACTTCGTTCGTGCCGTCGGCGCGCAGGCGGACGCAGTCGGGCAGGAAGAGCGACGCGCCCGATTTCGCGAGCGTTGCCTGAATGCCGCCGTCGGTGTAGCCGCAGCCGGAGCCGTGCGTCGCGCTGCCCACGATCGTCGCGGCGTGGTTGTCCTGCATCATCGCGACGAGCTCTTCCGAGGCGGACGCGGTGTTGTCGTCGACGAGGATCACCAGCGGCAACTGGTTCGCGCCTTCGGTGTACGCGTAGTTCGACGGATCGAAGAGCGAGCCGTGCGCGTGCAGCTCGCGCGGGAACGCGCCGGTCTTCGCGTACGGCAGCACGCCGGTCGCGAAGAGGAGACCGCGCACGAGGAGCGAGCAGTCGGGACGCTGCATCGGATCGCTCCAGATGCCGCTGCGATCGCACGTGCCGCGCGCTTCTTCCCGCGCGCGCGTCAGCGTCGTCTTCGCGGCGAGGAGCTGCGCACGCGGCGCGGCGTCGTGCGCGAGGTCGTAGTCGACGTCGTCGAGGAACGAGCCGAGCGTTTTCACCCAGTGTTCGTGGCGGATGAAGGCGAGCCGCGCGCCGCGCAGCGCCACCGGCGTGAGCACGCGCGCCGCCGGCTGGACCCAGTTCGAGCCGCCGCCGTTGCCGGTGAGATCGACCGTCAGCGTCGTGGCGCCCGCGCGGCGCAACGCTTCGACGCGGCGCTCCAGCGCGGCCGTCATGAGATCGCCGGCGGCGAGCTGCACGCTCCACGCGCAATTGCCGTCGCATTCCGCATCGTTCGCGAGCGCGAGCGACTTCGTCGCCGCCTCGCAGAGCTGCGGCTGCGTCGTCTCCATGAAGAGGCGGATGCGCAGGATGCCGGCCTTGCGCTTGCCGTCGAGCCGCAGGATGCCGCCGGGAAAGATCGCGGCGTCGGCATCGACGAGCGGCTGGTACTCCGCGATGCGCGAGAAATCGAGCGCACGCGTGTCGGCGCCGCTGGCGTAGCCGAGGCGTTCGCACAGCGGACGCGTGTCGCGTGCCGGCGTGGTCGAAGATGGAGCAGGCGCGGCGACGTTCCAGTCGACGCGCACGTGTCCGTCGCCGAACGCCGCGAGAAACTCGTCGATGGCCGCGCGCGCTTCCGCATCCGACTTCGCGTCGCGGATGCGCTGCTCGTAGCGCTTGCGCAGCGCCCGCAGATCCATCCCGCGGTCGTCGATGGCGGAGTCGAGGTTCGCGTAATGCGACGACATCTCCGCCAGCACCTGGTGAAAGTCGGCCAGCCACGCCTCGGTATCGAGCGCGTGCAGCGGAAGCACGAACGAGATGGCGGCAAGCAACGCGGCGGCGGCGCGGGCTTTCATCGACGCTTTAGAACGTCCTCGGCGGCGGAAAGTTTTGGGAAGAGGCGCCACTGAGGATCGAAGAGCGTCAGGCGTCCCGGCCGCAGGCTCTGAATCGTTTCGATGCGGACTTCAGCCGCACGCGCGGAGTAGCCGAAACCGCGCGACAGATCGACCGCGGAGATGTGACCCATCTGGTCGTGCAACGCCAACACGCTTTCAATCGGCGCGATCAGTGCGCCTGCAAATGCGTCGGCCTGCCGTTCCACGTCGAGATGCCGCGGCGGCGAACCTTCCGGTATCTCACCGCGCCCTCCCGCCGCGATCAGCTCGCTCCGATGAAGGAACAAATGTCCGAGCTCGTGGCAAATGGTGAACAGCATTCGCGGACTGCCGCGCCGATGCATCTGCTGGTACGCCTCGGGACTCAGGTTGATCTGGAAGACGCGCCGGCGAACGTCCACGCGCGTACACGCTTCGACTCTTCTCGCGAGAGGCTGGACCGCCGTGTCCACCGCGTATTCGTCGTTGCCGACCCTTACCGCGAGCTGCGTCAAGTGTTCGAACAGGGAGGAGGCGAAGAGGCGATCATTCGTCAGAGGCAGGTTCGGGCGAACCTTCGCGGCGAGCTTCTCGATGTCCTGTCGATCGCGTGCGACGAACGCGCGGGGATGCGTGCGCAACACGTCATCGATCACGGCCGCCGCATCCTCGGGCGGTGCACCTCGCAACACCCGCGCGCGGTCCGCCATGGCGTGCATCGTGTGAATCCGCGCGACGTCGAGAGACAGCTCGGTCGCGATGCGCGTCAGCGCCGCGTCCGACGGCCGCTGCGCGTCATGCTCGATGGCGGAGAGTTCCTGCGGGGAGATGCCGGCGCGATCGGCGAGAACGCCAAGCGAGAGGGCGCAGTGGGTGCGTCGTTCCCGAATGGAGCGCCCGACGCTCGCCCTCCCGCTGGTCATGCGTTCTCGTTACGGTTTTCGGCTGGTGGTCAGCGGCATCTGTTGCGAGGCAGAGCGCTGATCGGACTCCCTCGCTCCGCGCCGTTGTCCGGTACGACGCCGCAGTTCCATCATCGTCGTCGACGGACTGTTGTTGTCGTACAGGAACGGACCTTCGGGCAGGATCTCGTCAACCAGCCAGTCGATGGTGTCCGTGTCGATTCCTGTTTCCTGCAGGAGGTCGCACACCGTCTCGTTCACGTCGGCGTCTTCCGGCACCGATACCGTCAACGTCGAGGTGCTGAGGCCATATTCGACGACGATGAGCTTTCCGCTGTCGAGGCGCACCAAAGCCGCACGTGATGGCTCCGCGGCGTCGAACGGGTCGAGATCCTGAAAGTCGACGCGAAAGACGTTCTCGAATTCGGCGGCACCGAGATGGGCAACCAGAGCCGGACGAATGTCGGAACGAAGCGCGTCGGGGGATGCATTACGCATCGTCAATCCTGCCTCCTGATGATGGTAACGGGGATCAGGACCAGTTCATTCAGCTCAGCGACCTCAACCCCTGCGTCCCCCTGCCGCCATGTCGGCTTCCCGGGAATCGACCCGGAATACGGCTCGACCTCCGTCGTGAACTCGATTCCCGTGCACTCCGGCGGCAATGGGCCGTCGTAGGCCTTTACCCGCGGCAAGATGCCAGAGCCGATGTTCCGCATGCGTCGCCCGCCGACCTTGCCAGTGCGCTGCATGAGCTCGTTGAGCTCACGGCCCTGAATCCGGTGATAGATGCGTTCAGACATGACTCCCCGCGAAGAAACGACGACGTGCGCTCGTTGGGGAGTCGATCGATTGTAGCAGGGCTTCCTTAAATCTTGATCCCGTGCCGCTGATAGAAGTTGTAGTCGCCGAGGCGCGCGCGGAGCTTGTCGACGATCTCCTGCGGGATGCGCACTTCATCGGCGGACGCGTTCATTTCGACCTGGCGGACGTTGCGCGCGCCGGGGATCGTCGTCGACACGGCGTCGTTCGCGAGGATGAAGCGCAACGCTCCTTCCGCCAGCGAACGCGCGGTGCCGCCGATGAGCGACTTCGCTTCGTCGACGCGCGGCAGCACTTCCTCGAGGCGTTTCGGCGTGAGGAAGTTCTGGCGGATGTCGTCTTTCGCAAACGTGCTGTCGGGGCGGAACTTGCCGCTGAGGAGGCCCGACGCGAGCGGCACGCGCGCGATGATGCCGTAGCCTTTCTCCTTCGCCAGCGGAAAGAGCTCCTGCGCCGGCGCCTGATTGAGAACGTTGTAGAGCACCTGCAGCGCGTAGCCCCAGCCGCGTCGGACGATCTCCAGTCCTTCGTCCGGCGTCGTGATGGAGACGCCCCAGTAGCGGATCTTTCCCGCTTCCTGCAGGCGGTCCATCGCCTCGTGGATGTCGTCGCGGCGCAGCTCGTCGAGCGTCGGATTGTGCAGTTGATAGAGATCGATGTAGTCGGTCCGCAGGCGTTTGAGCGAGCCGTCGACGGCGTGCGAGATGTGCTCGCGCGAGAAGTCCTTGCGCACGCGGCCGTCGGAGCTGCGCGCGACGCCGGCTTTCGTCGCGATGACCACTTCCTTGCGCCGGCGCGAGAGCACGATGCCGAGCAGCGACTCGCTGCGGCCGAAGCCGTAGGAGTCGGCGGTGTCGAAGAACGTGACGCCGAGCTCGCGCGCGCGGCGGATCGCGGCGAGCGACTCCTCGTCGCTCGTGCGTCCCCAGCCGATCGGCGTGCCGCCGGCGTCGGATGCGCCGCCGATGGCCCAGCCGCCGAAGCCGATCTCGCTGACCGTGATGTCGGTGTTGCCGAGCTTGCGGTAATGCATGCGCTACAACTTTACCTGCTTGACCTCGATCATCTCGCGGTACGAGCGGAGAAAGCCGAGCGTTTCGGGATCGAGGGGCGAGTCGACGGTGATGATGGCCATGGCCCGGCCGCCGCTGCCGGTGCGCGCGAGGTTGTACTCGGCGATGTTGATCTCGCGGTCGCCGAGGAGCGTACCGACCTTGCCGACGACGCCGGGCACGTCGCGGTTGATGATGTAGATGAGGTGCCCTTCCGGCTTGAACTCCACGCGGAAGTTGTTGATCGACACGATGCGCTGGTTCTTCTCGTGGAAGACCGTTCCGGACACGCACATCTCCTCGGTCGCGGACGACGCGCGCAGCGTGATGAGATTGCTGTAGTCGCGCGGCGACGGATGGATCGTCGAGCTGATGGCGACGCCGCGCGCGTGCGCGATCTGTTCGGCGTTGACGAAGTTCACGGACTCGGCGAGGAACGGCGCGAGCAATCCCTTCAGGGAGGCGACGGAGAGGATTTTCGTCAGCCGCTCTTCGACGCCCCACAGCTCGACTTCGGCGCGATGCAGCGGCCCGTTGAGCACCTGCGCGGCGAAGAGGCCGAGCTTCTCCGCGAGGCGGATGAGCGGCGCCGCGTCGGCGTCGGCGGTGCCTTCGAACGGCAGGTTTACCGCGGAGACGAAGATCGAGCCGCGCAGCGCCTCGAGCACCATCTCGGACGTTTGCACGGCGACGCGGTCCTGCGCCTCGATCGTGTTCGCGCCGATGTGCGGCGACAGGATCGCGTTCTTCGCGTTGAGCAGCGGATGCTCTTTGCCCGGCGGCTCGTCCTCGTACACGTCGATCGCCGTGCCGGCGATCTTGCCGGAGTTGAGCGCGTCGGCCAGCGCGCGCTCGTCGTAGATGCCGCCGCGCGCGATGTTGAGGACGACCACGCCGTCCTTCATCTTCGCGATCTCGTCCGCGCCGATGAGCGCGCGCGTCTCGTCGGTCATCGGCGTGTGCACGGTGATGACGTCCGCCTGCGCGAGCAGCTGATCGAGTGTGACTTTCGCGGCGCCGGCGTTCTGAAATGCGGAGTCGTTGATGTACGGGTCGTACGCGATGACGCGCATGCCGAACGCGCGCGCACGTGTCGTGACGCGCGAGCCGATGCGCCCCAGTCCGATGACGCCGAGGGTCTTGCCATCGAGCTCGATGCCCATGAACTTCGAGCGTGTCCACTCGCCGCGTTTCACGCTCGCATGCGCCTCGGGGATGTTGCGGCACAACGACAGCAGCATGGCCATCGTGTGCTCCGTGGCGGACATGATGTTCGCCGTCGGCGCGTTGATCACGAGGACGCCGCGGCGCGTGCAGGCGTCGACGTCGACGTTGTCGAGACCGACACCGGCGCGTCCGACGATGCGCAGTCGCGTCCCCGCGTTCACGAGCTCCTCGGTCACCGCGGTGCCGCTGCGCGTGATGAGCGCATCGGATTGCCGGACCGCCTCGAGCAGCTCGTCGCCTTTGAGTCCGGCGCGGTAATCGAGCTCGATGTCATCCGCGGCGCGGAGGATCTCGAGCCCCGACTCCGCGAGCGTGTCAGTGACGAGCACGCGCTGTTTGGCGGCCGTCATGCGCGGGTCACCTCGTCGAGCGCGTCGAGCATCGCCTCGAGGTCCGCGATCGGAATGTCGCCCATGTGGCCGATGCGAAACGTCGTGTCCTTCCACTCGCCGTAACCGCCGCCGAGCGTGTAGCCGCGCTGCTTCATCGCCTTGCGGATCGCGTCGGGCGCCATCGACGGCGTCAATGCGCTGACGGTCGCCGATGCATGCGCGGGATCGGCGGCGAGCTTCGCGTAGCGCCCCGTTCGCGCGTGCGTGATCTCTCGCATGCGCCGGTGCCGCTCGTAGCGCGCCTCGAGTCCTTCGACGTTGATGATGTGGTCGAGCTGCGCGGCCAGCGCGTAAAAGTGCGGAATCGACGGCGTCGAGGGCACGCCGTCGTCGTCGGCTTTCTGCTTGTATGTGACGAGATCGAAGTACGTGCCGCGATACGGATGCTTCTTCGCGCGCTCGATCGCGGCGTCGGACATCGCCACGACGGTGATGCCCGGCGGCAGCGCGATCGCTTTCTGCGCGCTGGCGAGGCAGACGTCGAGGCGCCAGTCGTCGAAGGCCATCGGGATGCCGCCGAGTGAGGAGACTGCGTCGACGAGGACGAGCGCGTCGGGCGCTTCCTCGCGCACGACGGCGGCGAGCGCGGCGACGTCGTTCGTGACGCCGGTCGACGTTTCGTTGTGCGTGATCGTCACCGCGTCGTAGTGCGCGCGGCTGTGGCGCGCGAGATGGTCGGCGAGATCGTCGGGATCGACCGCGCGGCCCCAGCCGGCGTCGAGGCGATCGACTTCGAGGCCGAGCGACTCCGCGATCGCGTACCAGCGCTCGCTGAACGCGCCGCAGGTCGTGACGAGCACGCGCCGCGCGACGCAGTTCTCGAGCGCCGCCTGCATCACGCCCGTGCCGGACGACGTCACCACGAACGTGCTCTGCCGCGTCGCGAACAGCGTCTTCAGATGCATGTTGATGGCGTGGAAGAGATCGCGGAACTCCGGGCTGCGGTGGCCGATCATCGGCCGCGCCAGCTCCTGCAGGATCTCGGGACGCACCCACGTGGGACCGGGGACGAAGAAGTTCGCTGGCTCAGTCATGATCGATCAGGTATGCGAGCACCGCGCGCAGATCCTTCTCGCGCACGTACGCCTCCGCATTCTCTTCCACGCGCGCCCGCGTGTGAACTCCTCCGAAGCCGACGAAGAGGTCGACGACGGGCTTCGTCTCGAGATCGCTGACGCCGTCGCCGACGAACGCGGCCTTGCCTTTCGCGCGCGCGAGCAGGTTGCGCACCACGAGCTCCTTGCCGCCGTTGCGCGCGAGCGGAGAGGCGCGGTCGAAGTCGCGGTATGCGCCGTCGTCGTCGAACACGAGCGACACGGCGTGCACCGCGCGCGCCGGAATCCGCAGATGTTCCGCGAGCGGCGCGATCGCCTGCGCGATTCCGGCCGTGACGAGCTGGACCTGCACGCCGAGCGACTGCAGCGTCGCGATCGTTTCTTCCGCGCCGTCGACGAGCGAGGCGACATAGCGCGCGCCGAGGGCTTCGACGTCCGCACGGGATGGCCTGATGATCGCGAGGCGCCGCGCGTACACCTCATCGAGCGGCACCTCGCCGTTCATCGCGGCTTCGGTGAGCTGCACGATCTCGGCGTTGCCGTTCGCGAGCACGTCGATGCCTTCGATCTTGACCAGTGTGGAGTCGACGTCGAAGAAGACGAAGCGGAACTTCGCGCTCACGCCGCCTCGCGACGCACGATCTTCAGCAAATCGCCGAAGCGCTCGAGGAAGTGATCGGGCTGGGCGTCGACGAGCTGCTCGCGCGACGACGAGCCGGTCGGCACGACCGCGACGTCGATGCCGCTGTTGCGCGCCGCGCGCACGTCGATCGGCATGTCGCCGACGAACAGCGCCTCGTGCGGTGCGCGCGCGACCGACTGCAGCGTGTACAAAAGATGCTGCGCGTCCGGCTTGCGCGCGCCCGCGAGATCGGGTCCGACGATGGCGTGGAAGAAACGCGACAACCCGAGAAAATCGAGAATTTTCTTCGAGAAAACGGTCGGTTTGTTCGTGCACACCGCCATCGCCACGCGCAGCTCGTGCAGCTTCGCCAGCGTGACTTCGACGTCCGCGAGCACGCGCGATTCCGCGCAGCACACCTCGTCGTAACGCGACTCGAACGCGGTGCGCACGCTGCCCGGAACGTCGGTGCGCTCGAACGCGCGCTGCAGCAACCGCTCGATGCCGTCGCCGACGAGCTCGCGGATGCGCGTCTCTCCCAGCTCCCCCATCCCGTGCGTTTTCCGCGCGTGGTTCACCGCCTCGGTAAGCGCGGCGTACGAGTCGACGAGCGTTCCGTCGAGATCGAACAGCACCGCGTGATACCGAAGCGTTGCCATGAAGCCGACGATTCTAAGGCCGATTACACTGCGTGCATGCATGCGCTCGGCAGCCTTCGCGATCTCCTCACGCACATGGAGTGGGCGGACGCCACGGTGTGGAACGCCGTGCGCGCACACGGCGGCGGCGACGACAAATTGCTCGACCGTCTGCGCCACATTCATTCCGTGCAGTGGTCGTTCCTCACGATCTGGCTCGAGCGTCCGCTCGATCGCAAGGACCTCTTCGCCGAACGCAACCTCACCGAGCTCGAAGCATGGGCGCGCGCGTTCTACGCGGAGCTGCACGCGTTCGTCGGGAGCATTGACGATGCCGCGCTCGCCCGCAGCGTTTCTCTTCCGTGGGCCGCGCGCTTGATCGACTCACCGGCCGAGGTCTCGCTCGACGAGACGCTGATGCAGGTGGCGATGCACAGCATCTATCACCGCGGCCAGGTGAACACGCGTCTGCGCGAGATCGGCGGCGAGCCGCCGCTCGTCGACTACATCGCGTGGCTCTGGTATCGGCGGCCCGCGCCGCCGTGGCCGGCCTGACGCATTTCGCGTTTTGCAACAGACGGGCGGATGGGAGCGGGGCGTATCCTCGTTGTTCGCCATGATGAAAACGCTCGCCGCGCTGCTGCTCGCGCTTTCGACCGTCGCCCTCGGACAGGAAGCGCCCGCGCAACCGGCCGCCCCCGACGCCGCGGCCGCGCCGAAGCCGCTCACCATCACGCTCGAGCCGCTCGGCGACAACGACACCGGCGTCGTCGCGCGCATCGGCTTCCGTTTCGCGACGCCGGTCGAAGCCGCGCCCGAAGCGCAGCTCGTGCTCCAGGGGTCGATCCTCCAGAACGGCCAGGTGATCCGCAACTTCCGCTATCCCCTCCCGCAAGATCAGACCGAGTTCTCGGGGATCCAGACGTTCATGCCCGGCACCGCCGAAGTCGAGGCGCGGCTGCTGCTGCCGGTCGACGAAGACACGCCGCCCGTGCTGATCGCGAAGACGACCGAGACGTTCACGATCGCGAAGACGAACAAACCCTACGTGGCCGGCACGAATGCCGCCGCGGACGCGGTCATCGCCGAAGGGCTCGTTCCCGAGACCGTCGGCGCCGTGAAGATCCGCGCGCCGCGCCGCGACGTCGCGCCGAACCTCTTCATCGTTAGCGTCGACGTGCAGGCGCCCGTCAAACGCGTGGAGTTCTGGGTCGAAGGCAAGAAGATCCTCGCGCGCAACGCGCCGCCGTACGACGCGGAGCTCGACCTCGGCAAGCTGCCGAAGCGCGTCGAAGTGCGCGCCGTCGGCTTCGACGCCGCGGGACGCTACGTCGACGCCGACGCGTTCGTCGTCAGCGAGCGAGACGCGCAGCTCGAGGTGAAGATCACGCGCACGCAAACCCCCGATGGCGTGTCGCACTTCAAGCTGTCGTTGCAGAACCCGCGCGGCGCCGGCATCAAGAGCGCGGCGCTCTTCGCGGGACAGAAGAAGATCTACGAGTGGGCGCATCCGCCGTACGCGCTCGACCTTCCCACCGCGCGCCTCGGCGGCGAGGAATTCGTGCGCGCGTCGGTCATCGACGACAGCGGCTACGAGGCCAGCGACTTGCTGTTCCTCAACGGCGATCGCCTCATGGAAGAAGTCGAGGTGAACCTCGTCGAGCTGCCGGTGTCCGTCAGCGACGCGTCCGGCAATCCGATCGCGAACCTCACGCGGAGCGACTTCACGGTCAACGAGAACGGCAAGCCGCAGACGCTCTCCGATTTCAATTTCGCGTCGAACCTGCCGCTCACCGTCGGCGTGCTGCTCGATCACTCCGGCAGCATGGAGCCGCGCATGGATGCGGCGAAAGCGGCCGCGGTCGAGTTCTTCCGCGACATCATCAAGCCGACCGACCGCGCGTTCATCGCCGCGTTCGCGAGCGATCCGACCAGGAACGCGCCGTTCGTCTCCGACGTGAGCTCGCTCGAGTCGCAGGTCAACGCGATCCCGAAAGCGGGCGGCGGCACCGCGCTCTACGACGCGATCGTCACCGGGCTCTATCGCTTCCGCAACATTCAGGGACGCAAGGCGCTCGTCGTCATCACCGACGGCGAGGACACGACCTCGCGCATCGCATACAACGACATGCTCGCCTACGCCCGCGCCGCACGCGTGCCGCTCTATTTCGTCGGCATCGGCCTCTCCCTCGGCGGCGGCCCGATGAAGAGTCTCGCCGCGGAGACCGGCGGCGTCGCGTACTTCATCCGCAACGTGAACCAGCTCGGCGAGACGTACAAGCAGCTCGAGAAGGAGCTCCGCTCGCAGTATCTCCTCAGCTATCTCGCCGAGAGCTCGAAGAAGGATCAGGCGTACCGCACGATCGAGGTGAAGGTGAACCGCGCCGACGCCCGCGTGAGAACGATCCATGGCTACATCCCGTAACGCGACGCTGCTCGCCGCCGTGCTCTGCGCGGCATCGCTGCACGCGGCCGATCTGCGCCCGATGAAGGATCCGGCGAAGCTGGCGAGCGTCTTTCGCGCGAACGCGAAGCTGCGCGTGCTGAACGTCTGGGCGACATGGTGCGCGCCGTGCGTCGCGGAGATGCCGGACCTCCGCGCCGCCGACGCGGCCTTCGGCGACGAGATCGCCTTCGCCGGCATCTCGCTCGACGACATGCTCCCCGATTCGACGCCGAAGCCGGTCGCGTCGTTCCTCGACGCGCAGAAAATCAGCTATCCCAATATCTACTACACCGGCAACGCCGACGCCCTCGGCGAACACCTGCACATCACCGGCGAGATTCCGATCACGATCGTCTACGACCGCGCCGGCCACGAGCTGTGGCGCAATCAAGGACCCGTCGCACGTAACGCCTTCATCGCGCGACTGCGCGATCTGCTGAGGAGGACTCGATGAAAAACGCTCTGCTGCTTTCCCTGCTGCTCGTCGCCGGCGCCGCTTGCGCGCAGGAACAACTCGCCGTCGGCGCCCAAGCGCCGCGCTTCTCGCTCGTGAACGCCATCGACGGCAAGACCGTCGCGATGAAGCCCGACGACGGGCAGCTGAAAGTGGTCTTCTTCACCTGCAATCAGTGCCCGTTCGCGAAGGCGTTCGAGCCGCGCCTCATCGAGATCGCGCAGCAGTTCCAGCAGAAGGGCGTGCGCTTCTACGCGATCGACTCGAACGACGACATGGCGTATCCCGAGGAGACGCTCGCGAACATGAAGTCGCGCGCGACGGCGAAGTCGTATCCGTATCCGTACCTCAAGGACGCCGACAGCGCGATCGCCCGCGCGTACGGCGCACGCGTGACGCCGCACGTGTACGTCGTCGACGGCACCGGCGTGGTCCGCTACCGCGGCTACGTCGACGATTCCGCGCGCCCCGAGGAACGGAAGACGACGGGTCTCACGAACGCGCTCACCGCAATCCTCGACGGCCGCGAAGTCGCCACGCCCGTGACGCGCGAGTTCGGCTGCTCGATCAAGTACAAGAGTGGACGACCGTAAGGACGACCGAGGGGCCTCCGGCGGGCCGGCGCGGCCGGCAGCGCTAAGGGCATAGCCAGTACGCACGTGCGGCTGCAGTCAGCACGTTCAGCGCAGCCGCACGTCCGTCTGGGCTAGGCCCTTAGCGCCGCCGGCCGCGCCGGCCCGCCGGAGGCCTCTACGTCGTTCCCTCTCCGTTGATCCGAGCGTACGAACTCTGCAGCATGCGCACGCGTTTCACGTAGTTGCGGGTTTCGGGGAACGGGATCGACTCGAGGAACTCGTCCATCGGCTTGTGCGGCGCGGCGCGGCGCCACTTCATCACGTTGCCCTGCCCCGCGTTGTAGGACGCGACGGCGAGATCGACGTTGCCGCCGAAGAGATTCATCAGCATGCGCAGGTGGTAGGTGCCGAGCTCCACGTTGACCGTGGGATTCTCGAGACGTGACGTCGCGAACGGCACGTGCAGATGGCGCGCGTGTTCAGCGGCGGTGGCGGGCATAAGTTGCATGAGGCCTGTCGCGCCGACGCCCGACTTTGCCTCGGGGTTGTAGTAGCTCTCCTGCAGGATGAGGCCGCGCACGACGTTCGGATCGACGCCGTTCTTCTTCGAATACTTCTCGATGTCGTCGCCGTAGCGCAGCGGGTAGTACATGCGCAAAAAGTAGGCGGGCACCGTGTCCTGATCGACGGTCGCGAGCTGCGGCCACGCGCGTTTGAGGGAGCGGTACATCAGCTGCTCGTCGCTGGTGCTGTTGTAGTAGTCGGCCATGAGCGCTTCGGCGAAGCGCGTGTTCGAGCGGTTCGTGTTCTTGCGCGTCTCGAGCAGCGCGTCGCGCATCGACGAGAGCGCGGTCAGCTCGTACGCGAGCTCGAGCTCGCGCGGCATCTGCTTCTCGGCGATCTCGCGCCAGTCGGCCCCCTGCTTCTCGAGCGGATTTGATTTGATATCCACGCGTTTCGCACCGCGGGCGATGGAGTGCCGCGCGTAGAGATCGACGTACGGCCCGTTGGCGAGCTTCTGGTAGATCGCCGCCGCTTCGGCCTTGCCGCCGAGGCGCTCGACGGTGCGCGCGTACCAGTATTCGGATTGGCGGCGGACGTTGGCCTGCGTGTAGGTATCGGCGATGAAGCGGAACTGCGTGCGCGCGCCGGCGAGATCGCTGCGCGTGTACGCGGCCCAGGCGCGGTCCCACAGATACTGCAGCGCGGGATCGGCGAACGTGTCGAGCTTCACGATCTGTGGCACGACCTGCTGGAGATAGTCGATCTGGTTTTTCGCGATGGCGCGGTCGGCGAGCGCGTTCAGCGTCTCAAAGCGCACGTCGTCGTCGATCGGCAGCGAGAGCAGGTCCTTGAGCCGCTCGCTCGCGAGGCGGTCGTATTCGTCCTTCTTTTTCTTCTTCGCGAGATCGACCAGCTTCACGGTCTTCGAGACCGTCTGGAACTTCGGCTTCGTGACGGTCTTCTTCGCTTTGCCTTTGCCGACGCGCACCTTCGTCGTGCCGACCTGCTTCTTCTCCTTGATGACTTTGTTGACATTCGGATCGATTGACGCGGAGAGGATCGCGTAGTTGCGCGCGGCGCAGCGCAGCGCGGGGATCGAGTACTTGAAGTAGACGGACGTCAGCGGCTCGAGGATCTTGTTCGAGTCCTCGTAGCGGCGCAGCTGACTGAGCGCGAGGCCGCGTTGCAGCTCGACCTGCAGATGCAGCGACGCCGGCGCGGACGGCGCGACGAGGTTCAGTTCATCGAGCGCGTTCTGCGGATCGCCCGCGGCGAGGAATGCCACGCCGCGCGTGACACGCTCGCTCGGCGTGAGCGGCAGCGGGTCGTTGTCGGTCGTGCCGGTGATGGCGTGGACGAACGCGACGGCGTTCGCCGCCTCCGGCGCGCGCGGGCTCTCGATGAGGATGTTGCGCGCGGCGAAGAACGCGCCGGAGACGTCGCCGGTCTGCACGCGCGCGACCGTCGTCGCCCAGCGCGCGGACGCGGCCACCGCGGGCTCGCCGGCGCGTCGCGCCAGCGTCGCGTAGACGTCTGCGGCGTGATCGCGGTCGCCCAGTGCGGTGTAGAGGTTCGCGAGGTTGAATGCGGCGTCGTGCGCGTAGATGAGTTGCGGATCGCGGCGCCAGAGCGCCGCCAGCGTGACGCGCGCGCGTTCGCTGTCGCCGGTCAGCTGATACGCGTTTGCGAGATAGTAGAGACGGTACTCCTCGACCGCGCGGTTGCCGAAGGTGAATGACGAGAAGCGCTTGACCGCTTCCGCGCCGTCGTCGTGCGCCATCGCTTCGACGCCCGCGGTGAACGCGTCGCGCAGCTTCGCGAGATCGGGCGGCGCCTCCGGCTTCTGCGGGACGTTCGCTTCCTTGCGCGGGCTGACGAGGCGTCCGCGCTGCAGGAACGTGACGACGCCGATGCCGGCGATGACCACCAGCACCACGACGAGCACGATCCACCGCCGGCCGCGCAGCAACTGCAACACAGTCTGGGCACTGTGCGAGCCCTACGCCAGCCGGGCCGGCGCGGCCGGCTGCGCTGGTTGCCCCAGGCTTCTTCAGGGGTTGTGGCTGAAGGCGCGATTGCCGCGAGCGGCTACTTACAGGCCGAGCGCCTCGGCGCGGCCGTCGGCGAGGATGCGCACCAGCTCGTCGTAGAAGTAGTTCGACACCTTGCGCACGTCGTCGCTGATGCGCTCGTCGTACATCTGGCGGCTGCGGTCGATGTCTTCCTTGAGTCGCTCGTAGAGATCGTTGTTGCGGCGTCCCTGCTCGACCTTCGTCTCGTTGTAGAGCTTGATCTCGGAGACGAGCAGGCGCGCGAAGCGGCGCGCCTCGTCGTGCTTCTTCGCATCGTCGCTCGCCGCGCCGCCGGCGCCCGCGCCGCCGCGCGCGAGATTCGGCGGCGGGATGTACTGCGTCGACGGGCGTTCTTCCGCCGCCGCGGGTGCGGCGCTCGCGGCGGCGGCGGGAGCGGGAGCGGGTGCGGGTGCGGGTGCGGGTGTCGGAGCGGCCGGCGGAGGCGTCGGACGCGGCGGTTCGGCGACCGGCATCTTCGCGGTCGCGGGCGTTCCGCCGCCGAAGTCTTCCGCGGACGGAACGTTGAAGCCGGGACGCTGCGCCGCCATCAGCTCGCGCAGTTGCGCGGCGTTGATCGCGACCGTGCCCGGATCCGTGCGCGTCGGAATCGCCGCGGCGTCGCGCGCGGGCGCGGGGGGCGGAGGCGTGGGTGGTGCGGGCGGCGGTGTAGCAGGAGCGGCGGGTTGCGGAGCGGGTGCGGGTGCCGGAGTTGGAGCAGGCGCAGGCGCGGGCGCCTGCACGGGTGACGCCGCGATGCGCGTTGCGTTCGCGTTGCCGGTGATGGTCGGCTCCGCGTCGGAATCCGACAGGCTCGGCGACGGCGTCTTCTTGCGGATCGCGAGCGTGTCGACGAGGAGACCGGTCGTGAAGACGAGCAGCTCGATCGACGCGCGGTCGAACTTCTCCGCGTCCGTTTCGACCGCGTCGACGTAGACGGCGGCGGCGACCTTGTCCTTGATCACCATCGGCACGAGGACCGCCTGCGCGGATGCGGGGACGCCGAGGCGCGTGGAGAGGTTGGCGCCGTCCCAGGAGACGACCTGTTCGCTGCGCAGCACGCGGTCGAGCTCGGGGATGAGGCCGGGCGCGGCGTTGAAGCGCTTCACCATTTCGTCGTTGCCGCCGGAGGCGGAGAAGCCGACGCCCTTCCAGCCGCTGAAGGTCTCGCCGCGGAGGATGAGCAGCGCGGCGCGCGAGCCGAAGCCGAGCGCCTGTTCGAGCAGGCCGTTGAGCACGTCGACCTGCGACTTGCCGCGCTCGATGGCCTGCACGGCGCTCTTCACGCGGGCCGAGCCGGGCGCCTGCGCGGGTGCGGCCGCGGCGACGGGCGGGCGATCCGCTTCAATCGCCTCTTCGAGGTCGGTGATGGATTTCTGGATCTGCGGGAGGAAGGAGATCGAGTTGACGTCGGCCTGGACGCTTTGCAGGGCGGCCTTCAACTGCTGGTCGACGGCGACGCGGACGTCCTCGATGGACGAGCGGATCTCGGACACCATCCTCTCGATCGACTCGCGCACCTGAGCGTCGATCGAGCCCGCGACTTCCTCGCCCCGCACGGCCATAAATCCTCCGGTTGCTATGGGTTGACGCGCCCGAACGGGCGGTCGCAAAGCTCAGCGATTATTCACCTGTGCTACCTTGTCCGTCAATGCGTCGGTTCGCGTTCGCTTGTGTCGTTCTGGTCGCGCTTCGCTGCGGCAATGACGCCGCGCAGCCGGATCATCAGGCCGAGTGGCGGACCGTGCTCGATCAGAAGAAGGCCGCCGCCGCGCCGGGCGCGACCAACGCGCACAAGCAGCTCTACGCCGACTCGCTGCGCGCGTTCGTCGTCAAGCATCCGAATCACAGCCGCGCACGCGAGGTGTGGATCCGCATGCAGCTCGAGTTCGCGGGCGACCTCGCCGCGATGGGTCGCTATCAGGATGCGATCCGCCTCTACTCGTCGATCCTCACGCACGATCCGGCCAACGACGTCGCGCGCCGCGGCATGGCCCTCGCGGCCGACCGGCTCGCCGTGACCCACGCGAAGCTCCTCGCGCTCGCCAAAGGCATGTCCCAGCACGAAGTAGCCTCGCTCCTCGGCAAGCCGCTGCCCGGCTGGTCCGTGCGCCGCGAGCGCGGCGAGGCGACGATGGAAGCGTGGTATTACCGGACGCGCGACGGCGGCATCGCCGGCGTCTACTTCCGCGACGGGAAAGTGCTCGCTGCCGAAGAGTCGTCGGACGCGCGCGTCGGGCGGCTCGGTTCTTGAATCCGCGCTGAAATCGCAGACCCTCCGCACAACGTTTACTCCATCGCGATGCCGATCTACGAATACCAGTGCAACGATTGCCGCGAGCGGCAGGAGATCCTGCAGTCGATCTCCGATGCGCCGCTGGAGCACTGTCCGAAATGCGGCGGCACGATGAAGAAGCTGATCTCCTCGCCCGCGATCCAGTTCAAGGGCTCGGGGTTCTACAAGACCGACTACGCGAGCTCGAGCTCGAAGGCGTCCTCGTCGAAGGGCGAGTCCAAGAGCGAATCGAAGAGCGACGCGAAGCCGGAAACGAAGAGCGAGACGAAGTCCGAGTCGAAGAGCGACGGCGGCGGCAAGGCGGCCGATTGAGCAGCGCGGTTCTCTCCATGGTCAGCGCACGGAAACTGAAACGCCGCGCGGACGGCGTGCTCGAAGAAGTGTTCCGGTCTCTCTTCGAAGAGATCGACATGGAGAAGCTGCGCCGCGAGATCGACGACCTGCGCGACACCGCGCCCGACTTCGACGCCGCGCAGCACGCGCGCATGCTCGCGCGCCGCACGGCCATCCGCTGCGCCGCGGCCGGCGCGGTGACCGGACTGCCGCTCGGATTCGCCGCGATCGGCACGCTCGGCGCCGACCTCGCCTATCTCGTCTACCAGCAGTTCCGCCTCGTCGTCGGCATCGCCACGATCTATGGACACGAGCCGAATGGGCGCGAGCGGTTCACCGAGGCGCTGTCGTGTCTCGCGTTCGGCTCGGGCGTGGGGATCGGGAAGCAGGGCGTGGCGGCGATGCTCGGCTCGGCGACGATCGACGGCGGCATGATCGCGGAGAAGATCGGCGCGCGCTTCCTGCGCGAGCGCCTCACGAAGTTCGTGCCGTTCGTCGGCGCGATTTCCGGCGGAGCGCTCAACTACGTCTCCGTGCACGCCGTCGCGCGCGGCGCGATCCGCTACTACGAGTCACTTGTCGACGACGTCGTGGCCGAAGAGATCTGGGCCGACGGCGACCGCGAGCACGCCTGATTCGCACGCGCGCAGTTGCTTTTTTGACTGCCGGAATGCAACGCGTGCAAGCCCGGTTTGTGGCGGGTGACTACGATGCCCAAATTCGAACACGAATCGCACACGGAGGATCCCTCCGCGTTCTTCGAGCGCCGCAGAATGCGCCGTGTTCGCATGATCGTCGAGCTCACCCTCAATCTCATCAGCAGCGACCGCACGGTTTCGCACCGTGAGGCGCGCTGCCTGGTCGAATGCGCGCGCAAGGCCGTGCTCGAGCTCTTCCCCGGCTTCGAGCGCCGCTACGAGAACGTCGTGCGTCCCCACTTCGACCGCGTGCTGCAGCAGCGCTGGCCCGATGAAGAGCTGCGCTACACCTCGCCGCACGAGATGGTCAACTAGTTAACGATCTCGCTCCGCGCGCGCGTCGGGCACGACGCCGCGGATCTCGCACTTCGACAACTCCGCACCGAACGCCGCGCGCCGCGCGAACACCATCGCCGCGTCGTCGTACGCGACGAGCGCCCAGTCGCGGCGCGGCCAATACGCAAGCGACGCCGGCAGATCGCGCGCGCGTCCGCTGCCCGCGTCGATGACGTGCAGCGGTGGGAGATATTCGTCGACGGCGAGATCGACGCGGTACTTCCGCAGCAACGCGTTCCACGCGCGCTGATCCTCTCGCGCACGCGCGTACTCGGGGAGAAACGCGCGATACAGCTCGTTGCGCCCGTCGACGAGCGCGCGCCGCTGCGGATAGAACGACCAGATCAGGTATCCGCCGAACTGGTCGGCGTTATAGAAGTTCCCGCGCAGCGGCGAGGCTTTCAAACGTGCAACCGCGTCGACCGGAAAACGCCCGCGCATCAGTCCCGGCCGATGCTCGCTCACCAGCGCCGCAAACGCGACGACGACGGCCGCCGCGGCATACGCGAGCTTCGCCGGAATGCGCCGCACGTGCGGCGCGACGAGCAGCGGAAACGCCGCAAAGTACAGCGGCTGGTTGCGCGCGTAGCGCACGGCGAGAAACGCGAAGAGCGCGAACAGCAGCAGTCGCCCCGCGTCGCGCGTCTCAGCCGTCGCGAAGACGACCAGCGCGACGACGATGCTGACGTAGAGCAGCGGAAAGACGAGCGGCGGACTCGGAAGCCATTCCGCGTTCACGAATCCGCCGCCGCTCACGAAGGACGCCAGCGACAGCGGTGCGAGCAGCGCGCGGTACCCGAACGGATTCACGAACAGCGCCGCGAAGCTCGCCAGCGTCGTCTTCGCGTTGCGCGTCAAACACAACGCGATCACCGGCGCGAGCAGCGCCGACGGATGCACGTTGATCCACACCAGCGCGACCAGCGCATGCGCGAGCGGCGTCTTCGCGCGCATCGCCAGCACCACCAACAGCGCCGCGAACGACGCCGGACGAAAGTCGAACAACGGCATCGCGCCGGCGAAGCCGATCGCCGACAGCAGCAGCGACGCCGGCGTGCCGTCGGACGCGAGCGCGAAGACGAGCGCCATCAGCACGCCGCGCGCGACCGACAGTCCCGCCAGTCCCACGACCGCATGCAACGCGTACGCGACGAGCTCGAACAGCCACTCGCCGTTGATCCACGGCACGCGCGCGCTCGCCAGCGCGAACGGATCGTGCAGCGGCAGCGCGCGATGCTCGACGATCCAGCGACCGGTCGCCAGGTGCCAGAAGAGATCGTAGTTGCGGAGCGGAGCGATCGCCGCGAGCGCGAGGATCAGGAAGACGAGCAGGCGATACGCGCGCGGCACGCGCGAGAGCTTACCGCGCGGCCTGCAGCTTTCCGAGCTCGACGTCGCCGTTCACGGTGACGATCTTCAGCTCGTGCTGCCCGCCGTTGATGTCGCCCGACACGCGTCGCGTTCCCGGGTTCGAGTGGATGCTCAGCGGGAACGAGGCCTCGAAGTCGCCGTTCACCTGCGCGAGATCGACGCTGAACGAGGCGCCTTCCGGCAGCAGCGCTTCCACACCGCCGTTCACCGTCTTGAAGCGCGCGCCGCTGAACGATCGCAGGAACTTCGCCCGCACCCGCCCGTTCACCGTCGTCGCCTGCAGCTCCTCGGTGCCCGCGGTCTCGATGTCGATCGTGCCGTTCACCGTCGTCGCCGCCGTGCGTCCTTCGCCGCCGTGCAGCGCGATGCGTCCGTTGACCGTGCCGATGTCGAGCTCGACGCTCGGCGGCACGCGCAGGACGTAGTCGATGCGCACGTCGTCGTTGCCGAAGATGAAGTTGAAGTTGAAGTGGCCGCGGTGCCGTTCCTTGCGGCCGATGCGCAGCACGTCGCCGTCGACTTCGGTCTGAAAGAGGCCGGAGTTCTCGGCCTTCTTGTCGATCTGCAGATCGCCGCGCGCGCTGGCGGTGAGGGTGATCTCGTTCGTCGGCGAGGCTTCGACGGTCACGCTGCCGTCGACTTCGCGGACGCGCAGCGTGTGGATGGACGATGCCGGCCAGGAGCGCGTGACCTGCGCGGTCGCGCCGCCGTCACCGAAGTGATGGCGCCGCTCGCCGCCGCCGCACGCCGCCGCCAACATCATCGCGGCGAGCAAATAAAGCTTTGGGTTGCGCCTGTTCATACGACACCTGCTGCGGTTGTACGACAATCGCGCGGAGAGGTTTCATGGACGGGTCCCAGACCAAACTCCTACGCATCGCCGCCTTTCTCGTCGACGCGCTCACGATCGCCGTCGTGCTCATCCTTCCCGCGTCCGCGGTCAGCTACGGCCTCACCTGGGCCGGCTCGCCGCGCGGCATTCAGTTCGTCTGGTGGTCCGCGCTCGGGATCCTCACGATCGCCATGCTCTTCCGCGACGGTTTCCGCGGCCGCTCGATCGGCAAGCAGCTCCTCGGCCTCCGCCTGCTGACGCCGCGCGGCGAAGGATGCGGCTGGGGACGTTCGGTCGCGCGCAACCTGCCGCTCGTGATTCCCGCGTGGAACCTGCTCGAGGTCGTGCTGATCGTCGCCGGCAAGGCACGCACGGGCGACCGCCTCGCGCGCACGAACGTCACGGAAGAATGAAGCGCAGCCGGCGCTCGGTCAGCTGCGCGGCGAACGCGTTCACGCGCGACGCGCGCACGTCGAAGAGAAACTCGTTCTCGTCGCCGTAGCGCTCCTCCGCGAGCACGACGTGCGGCGGCTCGACGAGCCGGTAGACGACGCTCAACGCGTCGAACGGCACGATGACGCGGACGCGCGCGTAAACGTAGCGATCGGCGAGTTGCGCGCCGCGCAGCGTTTCCGCCGCGGTCTCGCGATACGCGCGCGCGAGTCCGCCGGTGCCGAGCTTGATGCCGCCGTACCAGCGCACGACGATCACGCCGGCGTCGTAGAGCGCGGCGCCTTCGATCGCGGCGAGGATCGGCTTGCCTGCGGTGCCTGACGGCTCGCCCGCGTCGGAGCTGCGCGTGCGCGCGTCGTGGAAGAGGCGAAACGCCCAGCAATGATGCGTCGCGTCGAAGTCGCGCTTCTGCGCGGCCGCGAGCTCGGCGAAGAATGCGTCTTCGCTCGTCACGGGAAACGCGATGCCGAGGAACTCGGAGCGCTCGATCTTCTGCCGGAACTCGGCGCGCGCGGCGAGCGTCCGGTAGTGATCGTTCATTTGCGGTACTGCGACACGTGGCGGTTGCCGCGCAGATAAAAACGCAGCGGCCACGACGCGTGCGGCTCGCCCGCGCCTTCGACGCCGATGCGCGCGCTGACGGCGATGTCGTCGTCGGAGATCGCGACGTCGCGCGCGGTGAGCCAGAGCGAGTCGCCGCGCAGGCTCGCGCCGTTGAGCCGCTTGTCGATGTCGAGCGCGCTGCACAGCTTTCCGGGGCCGTTCATCAGCTCGTGGTCTTTCTTCGCCTTCGGCCGCCGCTCGCGCATGACCTCGACGCCGAGCACCGGCTCCGCGCCGCGCAGCAGCACCGCCTCGGCGATGTCCGCTTCCTGCATGACGACGTTGCAGCACCAGTGCATGCCGTACGTGAAGTAGACGTACGCGTGTCCGCCTTCGAGATACATCGACTCGTTGCGCGGCGAGCGCAGGCCGCGCCGCGCGTGGCTGGCCATGTCGTTCGCGCCGAGGTAGGCCTCGACTTCGACGAGGCGCGCGGCGAGGAGCATGCCGTCGTCGAGCCGGCGCCAGAGCGTGCAGCCGAGCAGCGCGCGCGCGGCGCCGACGGTGTCCTGCAGATAGAACTCGCGCGCGAGCTTCTTCGGTTTCACAGATTCGACCGCGACCCTTTGCGGTGATCAAGCGCGTCTTCGTTGGTGTGCCGCGCGATCACGCGCAGCAGCTCCGCATGCACGCCGGGCGTGGCGCCGACGATGTTGCCGCGCTCGAGCCAGCGCTGGCCGCCGGAGAAATCGGTGACCACGCCGCCGGCTTCCGTGACGAGCAGCGCGCCCGCGGCGACGTCCCACGGCGCGAGATGCATTTCGAAGAAGCCGTCGAAGACGCCCGCCGCGGTGTACGCGAGATCGAGCGCGGCGGAGCCGGCGCGACGCACGCCCTTCGAGACGCGGATGATGTCGGTGAAGATCGCGACGTAGCTTTCGACGTACTCCTGCGCGCGGAACGGGAAGCCGGTCGCGAGGAACGATGCTTCGACGCGGTCGTGCGACGAGACGCGCATCCGCTCGCCGTTGCGGAACGCGCCCGCGCCTCGCTCGGCGGTGAAGAAGAGATCGCGCAGCGGCTCGTAGATCACGCCGGCGATGGTCTCGACTTCGCGGCGCAGCGCGATGGAGACGGACCACACCGGAAAGTGCTGCAGGTAGTTCGACGTGCCGTCGAGCGGATCGATGACCCACGTGCGCGTGGACGAGCCGGCGCTGCGGCCGCTCTCTTCGCCGAGGAACGCGTCGTCGGCGCAATGCTCGCGGATGGCGGCGACGATCGCCTGCTCGCTTTCACGGTCGGCGTCGGAGACCCAGTCGTTGCGCGCCTTGAGATCGGCGTCGTCCTTGTTGAGGCGTTCCCAATAGTGAAGCAGGACGCGCGCGCCGGCGCGTGCGGCGGCGATGGCGATGTCGACGTCGGTCATTGGCGCGGCATTTTAGGGGAAGGCGGCTTTCTCAATTCTTCATTCTGCGTTCTGCATTCTTCATTCAGCTTTGTAGCGCGATTTGCATAAAGACGCGTTTAAGTTACTATCCTGCGCACATCCAATGAGCATGAGGGTTCCTACCCGTCGCGGGCGCGACGCGGTGCGGATCTGCGCGGACGCGTTCCGCTGGGATCGCGCGCTGCTGGCGACGCTGCGCCACGCGTCGCTGCCGTTCGGCGAGTCGCTCGCCGCGACGCCGCTCGCGGAGCTGCGCGAAACGGGTCCGCGCGACCGCCTGTCGCTGCTCGCGCAGTTCGCGGCGCACGCGGCGCTGCTGCAGTTCGCGGGCATCGCGGACGGCGAGCTCGATCCGGCGGAGTGGGCGGTGGTGCAGAAGCGCGGCTCGGACGTGCGCCTCGTGCGCGTCGCGGCGCGCGCGTGCGACGTCTCGTCCGCGCCGCCCGCGCTCACGCTCGCGCAGCAGTTCGCGGAGCTCGTCGGCGCGGAGCTCGACATCCTGCAGCAGTCGTGGGCGCGCGCGGACGCGATCTACACGGAAGCGTTCGCGCGGCTCACGGGCGACGTCGCGGCGGACTTGCGCTGGGCGCGCCGCGCGGCGTGCGGTGCCATCGCGGCGCCCGGTCCGGAAGGACTGCGCATGCTCGCGTCGGACGGAGGCCGCTTCGGCTACAGCGATGACGCGTGCATCGCGGCGGTTGAGCGTTTCGCGGAGCTCGACGGCTCGCTGCGCGTCGTCGTATTGCGCGGCGCGTCGCCGCTTGAACGCTACTCCGCGTTCGGCGCGCTCGTGAGCGATCGCACGCTCGATCCCGCGGCGGCGGCGGAGCGCGTGCTCGCCAAGACGGCGCACGCGCGGCATCTCTTCGTCGTCGCGGAGCGCGAGGCGTTCGACGCGGCGTCGGCGGAAGTCGTGGAGCTGCTCGCGCACGCGCGTCACGGCACCTGGCTCTTGCCGTCGGACGAGAACCGTCTGCCGGATGCGCAACCGTTCATCGTCGCGCCGCGGCTCGCGAGCGCCGCGCAGTTGCGCGCCTCGCTCGATCCTGGCGCGCTCGAAGCCTTCGTCGACTCGGGCGCGTTCGCCGCCTATCTCGCGCACGGCGACGTGCCGCCGCCGGCGACGTCGCTGCCCGCGCTCGCCGAGCCCGCGCGGTCCTTCATCGGCGCGCTCGCGCTCCTCGGCACGCGCATTCCGCGCAAGCTCGCGTCGGATTTTCTCGGCGACTTTCTCTTCCGCGGCGCGCTCGAAGAGCTGGTCGTCGACGGCGTGACGTCGCTCGACGGCGAGACGTTCGTCTTTGTGAGCGACGCCGCGCGCGAGGAAGCCGCGCGCCGCATTGCGACCGCGTCGCGCCCCGCGATCTGCCGCGTCGCGGCGTCGCACGCGGACGGCGTCCGCGCGGCGCTGCTCTGGCTCGACGCGGGCGAGCCGGCGCGGGCAACCGAGGCGCTGGAGCGGACCGCGTGGAGCGACGCGAACGAGACCGTGCAGGCGCTGCGGCGCGTGCCGCGCGCGATCCTCACGCCGGAGCTCGCGACGCGTTACGCGCACGCGCTCGTCGACTGCGGGCGTTATCGCGACGCGCGAGACGTCGCGCCGGGCGAGGCCGACTTTGTCCTCGCGCGCGCGGAGCGTCACACCGGCGACTACGCGACGGCGCTGGCGCGTCTCGAACGAATCGAGGCTCGCTCATTCGACGCGGAGCTCCTCCGCGCCGAGCTGCTGCGCCTCACGAATCGCGAATCCGACGCGCAACGCCTGCTCGACGCGTTGCAGCCCGCGAACGACGAAGAACGCACGCGGCTTGACTACGAACGCGCGCTGCACGGCGTCGACGTCGTGCTTCCGGAGACGTATTACCTCGCCGCGCGTCTCGACACGTATCGCGCGCTCGAACGCGGCGACTACGACCGCGCGGCGCGGAGCGCGCGGGAGTCGCACGCTCGTGCGCGCACGATGACCGAGCGCGTCGACGCGTCGCTCGACCGCGTCTTCGCGGCGTTCTCCGCCGGCTCGTGGGACCTCGCGCGCGCGATCGCCGTCGAGGCGCTGCAGGAAGTCGAGGAGACGCAGGGCGACCGCGCTGCCGGCGGCATCCTCTTCACGCTCGCGTATCTCGCGGCGGACGAAGGGCAGTGGGCGCACGCGTCGCAGCGCATCGCGCGCCTCCGCCGCTACTACGCCGGCACGAACGACGCGATCCGGCTCGGCGAGATCGACCTGCTCACCGCGCATCTCGACTTCTCGCGCGGCCGCTTCGCCGACGCGCGCCGCGCCGCCGAAGCGGTGTACGCCGCGCGCGACGCGCACGACCAGATTCGCGAAGCCGCCGCACTGATCCTCGACGAGCTCGATTGGATGGAAGGCGCGCGCTCGACGTTACGGTCCAACGGCCGGTCCGGCAACGCGGAGCTCACGCGCCGCCACGAACGGATCCAGCGCCATGACGCGACGTCGACGAGCGACGGCGTTCCCGGCGCCTTGCAGCGTTTCCGCCTCGCCGTCGCCACGCGCGACGACGCGGCCGCACGCGCGCTCGCCGCCGAATACGCGCTCGTCTTCGACGCCGCGCCCGCGCCGGTCGAGTCCGAGCTGCGCATTCTGCGCCTCGCGGCCACGCGCGAGTTCCCGTTCGCGCCGCACGACTTCGATCTCGCATGGTGTTTCGCCACGCGCAACCGCCTCGGGCAGTGGAACGCCATCGGCTCGCAGACGTTCGATGCCGCGACGTTCGACGCGATCCTCGCGTCGGGGGCGAACGACTGGATCGCCTGTAGCGAGCGCGAGCTGCTCTTCCTCGACGGCTGCGCGCGCTGGAGCACCGACGGCCGCGACGCCGTGGCCGCGCTCTTTCGCACGCGTGCCGACAACCAGCGCCTGCGCCGGGTGCTCGAACAGGAGGAAGCAGCGGCGAAGCCCGCGCGTGCGGACATGGTCGACGGCATCGTCGGGCAGTCGCCGCTGATGCGCGACATTTACGCGCTCATCGCGCGCGTCGCGCGCCGCGACGTCCCGGTCTGCATCCTCGGCGAGTCCGGCACCGGGAAGGAGCTCGCCGCGCGCGCGATCCACCGCAACTCGACGCGCCGCACGAAGACGTTCACAGCGGTCAACTGCGCCGCGCTTCCCGAGAACCTCATCGAGAGTGAGCTCTTCGGCCACGTGCGCGGCGCATTCACCGGCGCCGATCGCGATCGCGCGGGGCTCATCGAGACGACCGATGGCGGCACGCTCTTCCTCGACGAGATCGGCGAGCTGCCGCTGGCGGCGCAGGCGAAGCTGCTGCGCTTTCTGCAGGAAGGCGAGTTTCGCCGCGTCGGCGACACCGTGAACCGCTCCGCCGACGTGCGCATCGTCAGCGCGACGAATCGCAAACTCGAAGCGGCGGTCGAAGAAGGACGCTTCCGCGACGATCTCTACTACCGCATCCGCGGCGTCGAGCTCGCGCTTCCGCCACTGCGCGAGCGCGGCACGGACGTGCTGCTGCTCGCGGCGCATTTCCTCGCATCCGAGCGCGAGAAGCACCGCGGCGGACCGGCGTTGCTCGCGCCCGACGTCGAGGCGATCTTCACCGCGTACGCGTGGCCGGGCAACGTGCGCGAGCTGCAGAACGCGATCCGCGCCGCGCACGCGATGGCCGGCGACGCGAAGCAGATCGACGTCGAGCATCTGCCCGAGCGGCTGCGCAACGTCGCCCCCGCGCGCGTCGCCGCCGGCTCGTATCAGGACGCGGTGGCGCGCTTCAAGCGCGATCTCATCGAGCGCTCGCTCCTCGAGGCGCGCGGCAATCAGAACCGCGCCGCGTCGCTCCTCAAGATGTCGCGGCAGGCGCTCGCGTATCAGATCCGCGAGCTCGGAATTCTCGTCAGAGCGTAAGCGGTCCGTCACAACCGAGCTCCGCGATCCCCGTACAATCGGGGCGAATGCGCCGGAAATCCATCCTCGCGCCGCTGCTACTGCTCGCCCTCGCGGGCTGCTCGCTCTACAACGACGTCACCGTCGGTCCGCTGAATCTGTTGCCGTCGAACATCGAGCGCGGCTCCGACATCCAGTCGATGCTGCGCAAGGCCGACTACCTGCGCGCGATCGATCTCACGGACACGATCACGAAGCGCGAGCATCCGAATCCGGTCGACCTCGCGTCGCTCGGCGAGGCGTATCTCGCGGCGGGACGCTACGACGACGCCCGCAAGATCCTGCGCGACGCGCTCGATCTCAAGCCGTTCCGAGCGACGCACGCGCAGGTGGCGTGGGACCTCGCGCAGCTCGAGTACCTGCAGAACAACTACGACGCCAGCCTCGAGTGGGCGGAGATCGCCGTCGACCACGGCGTCAACGTGCGCCAGTGGCACACCGACTTTCTGCGCGCCATGTCCAACGTGCAGGCGTACCGCTTCAGCGGCGCGCCGAGCGACGACATCCCGTTCAAGTTCGAGCATCCGGTCGTGCCGCGCATCAACGTGCGCGCGAACGGCACGCATCAGATCGAAGCGGTGATCGACTCCGGCGCCGTGCTGTCGATCGTCTCGCGGCGCGTCGCGAACGAGCTCGGACTGCAGGCGATCTCGCCGAGCGAGGGAACGTTCTTCGGCCTGCTCGGCGAGCCGATTCAGGTGCAGTTCGCGCTGCTGCAACGACTCGAGCTCGGCGCCATCGTGATCGAGAACGTTCCGGTCGCGATCATGCCGGACGACAAGATGAAGTTCCTCGTCAACAAGAAAGAAGGAACGCAGCTCAACATCGACTTCCTCCTCGGCTCGAACCTGCTCAAGGAGTTCCGGCTCGAGCTGCGGTTCGACCGCAAACACGCGCGCTTCACGCGCCTCACGGCGAAAGATCACGTTGCCGACCGCGATCAGAACCTCTTCATCGAAAACTTCCGGCCGCACGTGCGCGGCGCGGTGAATCGCAAGGGCTGGTTCCTCTTCGTGCTCGACACCGGCTCGGAGATCACGTTCCTCAATCAGGCGCGGCTCGCGACCCTGCCGATCCAGATGTTCGGCTCCGGCGCCCACAGCGCGACTCTGCAGGGACTGGGCGGCGCGATGAAGCACGGCGGCAAAGTCGAGAACGTGGAAGTCGGCATCGACCGCTGGGCGGGGACGTTCAAGACGCTGCCGATGTACGAGAACGACGTGAAGGAAGAAGACGTCGGAATTCTCGGCGAGAACTTCCTCCAGAACTTCAACGTCGTGATCGACTTCGGCCGCATGCGCGTCGACCTGCAGCGGCGCTGACGCGCGTCACTCGCTCTTCTTCTGCTTGCGGCGCGCCCAGCCGTCGACGATGCGCTGCGGCGTGCGGCTCAGCGCGAGCGATTCGGCCGGCACGTCCTTCGTGATCGTCGAGCCCGCGCCGACGTACGCGCCGCGGCCGACTCGCACCGGCGCGACGAGCTGCGTGTCCGAGCCGATGAACGCGCCGTCTTCGATGATCGTCTTGTGCTTGTGCACGCCGTCGTAGTTGCAGGTGATCGTGCCCGCGCCGATGTTCACGTCCGCGCCGACCTCCGCGTCGCCGATGTACGACAGATGCGACGCCTTCGCGCCGTCGCCGAACACCGCCTTCTTCGTCTCGACGAAGTTCCCGACCTTCACGTGTTTGCCGAGGTGCGAGCCGGGGCGGAGATGCGCGTACGGACCGACGTTCGCGTCGTCCTCGATCACCGCGTCGTCGGCGACGGTGCCGGTCTTGAGATGCACGTTGTCGCCGACGCGCACGTTCATGAGATGCACGCCGGGATCGATGACGCAGCCTTCGCCGATCGTCGTCGTTCCTTCGAGCGTGACGAACGGATAGACGACGGTGTCGGCGCCGATGCGCACGGTCGAGTCGATGACGACGGTTGCGGGATTGCGGAACGTGACGCCGTCGGACATGAGCTTCGCGATGACGCGGCGCTGGATCTCGGACTCGACCTGCGCGAGCTCGGAGCGCGAGTTCACGCCGAGGGCTTCGATCGGCTCGGCGACGACGGCGCCCACGCGATGTCCGCGCTCGCGCAGCACCTGCAGCAGATCGGTGAGGTAGTACTCCTTCTGCGCGTTGTCGGTTTTCAGATTGCGCAGGTTGTCGAAGAGATGCTCACCGTCGAAGACGTAGATGCCGGCGTTCACCTCGCCGATGCGCTTCTCGTCATCGGACGCGTCCTTCGCCTCGACGATGCGCTGCACGGCGCCGGCGTCGTCGCGCACGATGCGGCCGTACATCGCCGGATCGTCCGGCTTCATCGTCAGCAGCGTGAGCGCGTTGCCGGCGCGCGCATGTTCATCGAGTAATCGGCGCAGCGTCTCCGCGCGCGTGAGCGGCACGTCGCCCGAGAGCACGAGGATGCGCTTGCCGTCGATGCCGTCCGCTTCGACGAGCGCGGCGGCCTGCAGCACCGCGTGTCCGGTGCCGAGCTGCTCTTCCTGGACGGCGTAGCGCGCGCGGTCGCCGACCGACTGCTGCACGGCGTCGCGCTGATGGCCGACGACCATGACCGGCCGCCGCTGCGTCAGCTCGGCGGCGAGATCGAGGACGTAGTCGACGATCGGGCGGCCGGCGGCGCGGTGAAGGATCTTGATCGTCTTCGACTTCATGCGCGTGCCGAGGCCCGCGGCGAGGATGATCACTTCGAGGTTCTCGTTCATGCGGCGGGAAGCATATGCCGGACACGCGCAACGTCTCAGGTATACTTCCTTAAAAATGGATCGCCTGCGCCGTCTTCTGGCCCTGCTCCGCGTCGCCTTCACGCTGTTTCTGCTGATGGCGTCGATGCTCCTCTCGCTCGGCCTCGGCTGGCGGAGCCTCGTGCCGAAGGACGTCGCCGGACATGACGCGCTCGCGAGCGTGTACGTGCATTCGCGCAACGCCGAGGTGCGCCGCTACGCGGAAGATCACATCGACGACCGCAAGCTCACCAGCGACATGCGCGTCGCGTTCGACAAGGCGTTCTGGCAGACGTACGTCGCGCATGCGGCGGACTACCGCGGCCGCAACGTGCAGGCGGACATCTTCGCCATGCACACGGACGACTTCGTCGACTTCGTCGCGCACCGGCGCCGCGACCGCACCGGCCACTATCCCGCGTACGTCTACGACGCGTTCGACCGCGTGAAGGGGCGCGAGCTGGTCGACCTGGCCACGGCCGTGGCCGCGAACGATCGTGAGGATCAGGAGCTCCGCCGCGTCGCCGCGCGTTATCTCGTGGGACAGTCCGTGCCGCCGAAAACGGAGGAGCAGATCCTCAGCGCACGGATCGTCGGGCAACTCCTCGGGAAGAACGGGCAATGACGATCACGACGCTGCGCGACCTCCTCTTTGCACTCGCGGTGATCGCGCTGCTCGAGCTGAGCAGGCTCTCCGTGATCGCGACCATCGTGCACGCCTGCCTGTATGCGCTGCTGATGGTCCTGATCGCGATCGACTACGCCGGCGTGACGCTCGTGGGTGGTGGGCCGCTGGTCGGCAGAATGCTCTCGCATCTGTTGCCCGCGGCCGCGGTTTGCGAGCTGCTGCTCGTGCCGACGCGGCACCGTTTCCTCGGCCTGCTCGAAACGGGGATGTTTCTGCTGCTCGTCGTGCAGTGTTCGGGCGCGTTCTTCTGGGAAGGCGTGTGGTCGGAGCGGCGCCGCGCGTACGGTGCCTGGCTGATGATCGCGGCGTCGCTGACGGTCGCGTTGCGCGCCGTCACGCCGCGCGAGGTCCTCGCGTTCATCGGGCATCCGGCGTCGATCGTGATCGCGGCGTTCGGCGCCGCCGTCGTGCTGCTCGTCTATGCGACGCTCTCTGTCGTGGAGCAGGAGACGCGGCGGCGCGTGCTCGCGGCGCTCGCGGCGTGCGTGAGTCTCGTGCTCGCGCTGGTCGATCTCCTCGGCGTCATGCACCGGCTCGACGTGCCGCGGGCGTTCGCCACGATCGCCGCGGCGTCGTGCGTGGCGCTGTACATCGTCGCGCGGCTGTTCTGGACGCAACCGGTGCCGCGCGACGAGGAACGCGCGAGCTTCATTCCGTTCACGTTTGCGCTCGCGTTTCTGCTGACGTTCACCGTGAAGGTCTACTCGAGCGATGTGCGCGCGCTGCTCGAGGTGATGCGACACGAGCAGAAGTTCGAGCTGTGGCTGGTCATCGCGGCGGCGGTGATGTCGATCGGGCTGACCGCGCTGCTGACGCGCTTCAGACGGTCGGAGGACTCGCGCGCCGCATCCGCTCCACGGAACGGCCGTAGGTCTCGTACAGCCGGAAGATCGTCTGCGCCAGCGCCGCGGGCTCGTGACGCACGTAGTTTTCTTCCGCGATGATGTCGCCGAAGAACGGCGTGACGCCGAGCTCGCGCACCGCGTCGACGTCGCATTCGACCGGCACCTGATTCATCGCCGCGTACGCGTCGAGGATCGATTCCGACGGACGCCGGCCGTTCATCACCATCACGTCGACGACGAGCCCCGCGTGCTCGACGATCGCGCGCAGGTGGTCGGACGCGGTGTAGCCGTCGGTCTCGTTCGGCTGCGTCATCACGTTGCAGATGTAGACGCGCAGCGCGCGCGCGGCACGCAGCGCGTTCGCCAGCGGCTCGATGACGAGGTTCGGCAGCACGGAGGTGTAGAGCGAGCCGGGGCCGATGATGATGAGGTCCGCGGCTTCGAGCGCTTCCATCGCGCGCGCCGTCGGCTGCGCGTCGGGCGGCTCGATGGCGAGGTGCGTGATGCGCGCGTGGCGGCTGGTCGTGCGCGGCGCCTCGCCGATGACCGAGCCGCTGATCGCGACTTCGCCGACGAGCTCCGCGCCGTCTTCGAGCGTCGCGCGGAGGCGCACGTCGTCGAGCGTCGACGGATAGATCGAGCCGCGGATGGCGAGGACTTCCGCCGCGGCGAGAATGGCCTCGTCGAAGCTGCCGGTGATGTCGGTCATGGCCATCAGCAGCAGGTTGCCGAGGGAGTGGCCTTTGAGCGCGGAGTCGGTGTCGAACCGGTACGCGAACAGCCGCGAGAGAAGCTGTTCTTCTTCGGCGAGCGCGACGATGCAGTTGCGGATGTCGCCCGGCGGCAGCACGCCGAACTCCTTGCGCAGCACGCCGGAGCTGCCGCCTTCGTCGGTGACCGTGACGATCGCGCCGAGGTGGTTGATCGTCCAGCCGCCGTCGGCGGCGACGTAGGTTTTGAGACCGCGCAGCAGCGTCGAGAGTCCGGTGCCGCCGCCGATGGCGACGATGTCGAGGCCGCTGCTCATGCGCGGCGCGATTCTACGCCGCGCGCCGTCAGCGCCGCTCTTCGACGATGCGCGCGAGCTGGTGCCGCAGCGGTTCCAGCAGCGTGTAGTGCGACGTGAGGCGGCTCTGCCGCTCGTTCTCGCCGTGGAAGAGATCGCGCATCGTGTCGGCGCGCTCGCGGTACCACTGGTCGCTGACTTCGCCGTGGTCGCGCTTCTCGTCGAGCACGCGCATGATGTGCTCGCGGTCGATGATCTCGGGATGATGGTTGACGCCGAGGAAGCGCGGCATCGCGCCGCCCGCATCGCGCGCGAGCTCGATCATCGTCAGCGCGGGACTGCCCGCGGCCTCGAACGCGATCGGCAGGCTCTTGCCTTCGCTCTCGAGCACGAGATCGAAAAGGCGGTTGTCGATGACGCGGAAATGCTGGCCGTCCGGCAGCGCGCGCGCGAACTGCTCGAACCACGGATGCCGCAGCGCCTCGCGCGAGAGGCGATTCACCGGCATGCCGCTGCTCTTCTCGGCGCGCAGCTGCGGCTGCGCCACGCCCGACCAGCGGCAGACGAGGCCGAACGAATGGCAGACGGCGAAGAGCGCCGCGCGCTCGTAGCCGAGGATGTCGTCGAAGAGGCGGAAGAGCGGCGCTTCCCAGCTCGTCGTCTCGGTGATGCCCTGGCTCCATTCCGCGACGCCGTCGTTCTGACGCGGATCGAGATGGCCGGGACCGCCCGTGCCGACGTAGAGCCGGAAACGGCCGTTCGGAGATTCGGGGATGAGCTCGCGCTGCCGCACGTCGAACGACAGCACGCGCACTTTCGCGCCGATCGCGCGCAGCTCGTCCTGCAGCGACTCGGCGGCATCGAGCACCACGCGCACGAGCGCGTCGTGACCGACGTTCGGCCACGAATGGTTCATGTCGAGCAGCGCGACGTCGATGCGGTCGCGTGAGGCGGCGGGGAGCGAGTTGTCTTCGAGCCGGATGTACTCGAAAAAGTCCGTCGGATGATGAAGTTCGTGGCCTTGCATCGCTCGCGTCAGATGACCCCGTGTTCCGTCTCGTTCACGATGTAGTCCACCACATCGCGCAGGTCGTTGCGCTGGTTGTAGACGGCGATCTGGCGGTCGGCGCCCGGACCTCGCCGCACGATCTCGCGCGCGTAGTAGACCTCGTCGCGCGAGCCGAGCTCGTCGACGACGTCGTCGATGAACGCGAGCAGTTCGTCGAGCAGCTCGCCGAACGGCACTTCCGCGCGGCGGCCGAAGTCGATCAGCTTGCCGCCCGTGCCGAACCGCGCCGCGCGCGCCTTGTTCTCGTTGAGCAGCGAGCGGCGGTACTCGCGCCAGCCGAGGTTCTGCTTGTAGAGCTTGTAGAGCTTGACCGTGATGGCCTGGAAGAGCGCGGCGAAGCAGATCGTCTCGTCGACGCGCATCGGCACGTCGCAAATGCGGTACTCGAGCGTCGGGAAGAAGGGATGCGGACGCACGTCCCACCAGATCTTCTTCGGGTTGTCGATGCAGTTCGTCTGCACGAGCATCTCGACGTACGCCTCGTAGTCGCTGAGGCGGTCGAAGTGATCGGGCAGGCCGGTGCGCGGGAAGCGTTCGAACACTTTCGCGCGATAGCTCTTCCAGCCGGTGTTGTGTCCGCACCAGAACGGCGAGTTCACCGACAGCGCGAAGACGTGCGGCAGGAAGTAGCTGGCCATGTTCATGAGCGCGATGCGCGTTTCGGGGTCTTCCACCGCGACGTGCACGTGCAGGCCGAAGATGAGGTTCGCGCGCGCGAGCATCTGCAGCTCGTACAGGATCTGGTCGTAGCGCGGCGCCGACGTCATGGCCACGTTCGCCCAGTGCGAGATCGGATGCGTGCCCGCCGACGCGATGCGCAGTCCGGCGTCGCGCGTCAGCGTGATGATCTCCTTGCGCAGCCGCGTGATCTCGCGCCGCGCCTCGGCCACGTTGCGGCAGATGGGCGTGCCGACCTCGATCACGGGATCGTGCATCTCCCGCTTGATCTCTTCCTTGAGGCGCTTCTCGCCTTCCGCGAAGAGCTCCTGAATGTGCGACTTCAGCTCGCGCGTGACGGGGTCGATGACCTGGAACTCTTCCTCGATCCCGAGAGTGAACGTCGGCTGTGGCATGGCGGCAGTTTACACGGGCGTCGCGACGTCCTTGGTCACATTGAGCGTCTGCGGCCAGTTGCCGGTCAGCTCGAACTTCTTTTCGCCCCGCACCATCTCCAGCAACACCTCGGCCATGTTGGTGACCATCCAGTCGAAGTTTTCCTGGCCGACGGAATGCACGTCGGCGTCCGGCGCGGCGTTCATGAAGTCGATCGCGTACGGCACGCCGCCGCGCACCGCGAACTCGACGGTGTTCATGTCGTAGCCGAGTCCCTCGCAGAGCGCGAGCGCGTCGCGATGGATCCGCGCCTCGAACTCCGGATTCATCGGCGGCGGATTCTTGACGTAGCGCTCGTGGAACGGCGCCTTCGGGTCGTAGGCCATGATGCGCACGCGCGAGCGGCCGAGGACGTAGCAGCGGTAGTAGAGCTCGAACTCGATCGCTTCCTGCGCCATCATCGTGAGGTCGCGGGTCTGATCGTACGCGGCGAAGAACTCCTCGGGGTCGTGCACCTTGTACACGTCCTTCCAGCCGCCGCCGTACGCGGGCTTCATGAAGATCGGCCAGCCGAGGTACGCGAAGACGTCGTCCCAGTTGACGAAGCGCATGTTGCGGAACGACTTCGCCTCGGTGTTGGGCGGATGCTGTTTGTGCGGGAGCAGCACCGTCTTCGGCACCGCGACATTGACGGATTTCGCGACGAGGTTGTCGAAGAACTTGTCGTCGGCCGACCACCAGATCGGGTTGTTGACGACGCGCACGCCCGACGCCGCGGCGCACTTCAGATACGTGCGGTAGAACGGCACCTCGTGGCTGATGCGGTCGAGGATGAGGTCGTACGGAAAGATGCCGTCGTCTTTCAGGAAGGACAGCTCCGCGGGTCCCGCCTCGACATCGTCTCCGCCGCGCGCGTTGATCGCTTCGATCAGCGCCCACGGGAACGTGTCTTCCATACCGAAGATGATGCCGATGCGTTTCTTGCTCATGTCGTCTCCCAAAAGGGGGCGATCGTATAGAATCCGCCCGCTTCCGGGCAATCTATGTATCGCGAATACGTGAAGTGGTACTCACCCTCCCTCGGACGCGACATGGAGGCGCTCTGGTTCGGGAAGTTCGGCCGGCCGGTGCTGCTGTTTCCGACGTCGTCCGGACGCTACTACGAGAACGAGGACTTTCATCTGGCCGGCTCGCTGGCGGAGAAAGTCGACGCCGGCGAGATCCAGCTCGTCCTGGTTGACACCGTCAACAACGAGAGCTGGTACAACAAGAGCGTCCACCCCGCCGTGCGTGCGGCGCGCCACACGCAGTACGACGCGTACCTGCGCCACGAGATGGTGCCGTACATCTACAACCGCGCGCAGCGCGGAGATCTGGTCGTCTACGGGGCGAGCTTCGGCGCGTATCACGCCGCGAACTTCGCCGCGCGCTATCCGGACGTCGTCAGCCGCGCCATCTGCTTCTCCGGCGTCTACGACATCCGCTCGTTCCTCGACGGCTACTGGGACGACAACTGCTACTTCCACAATCCCGTGTCGTACATCCCGAACATGAACGCGGAATGGGTGGGCAAGCTCTCGCGTGTCGGCTGGGTCATCGCGACCGGCGAACACGACTCGCTGATTCAGGAGAACCGCGACTTCTCGGCGCTGCTCTGGTCGAAGGGGATTCCGAACGTGCTCGAGGTCTGGCCGGGTGTCTTCGGCCACGACTGGCCGTGGTGGCGCGAGCACCTCAAGCGCTTCGTTTGACCGCGTGCCCCCGAGCTGCCGCGCGCGATGCGCGACAGCTCGCAGGCTTGGTCGATGAGCAGACTCAGTTCGTGCCGGTGCTGACGCTGGCGTGCTTCTTCGCCATCACGTCGCGCAGCGTGCTCGCGGGAATCGAGCCTTCGATGCGGATCGAGTCGTCCTTGCGCGTGACGTCGAAGCGGCGCAGCACGGTGACCATCTCCGGCGCCTTGTCCTGCGCCGCGAGACGCAGCGCGGAGAGCGCGCCGCGGACGGTGTCTTCGATGAGCTGCAGCGTCTCGCCGTCGCTGGAGAGACCGATCGCGCCGAGCTGCAGCGCGTCGCCGGTGTCGGTGGCCCAGACGGCCATCGTGGAGAGGCTCTTGAGCGCCGACGCGAGCGCCGCGCCCTGGGGGCCGTGGCCGGTCGGCGTCGCGTTCGTCTTGGCCAAACGCGATGCGCGCGCGACGTCGACGAGCGCCCACGCCGTGGCGTTGCGGTCGATGCGATTGAGGTCCATCGCCAGCGCGCCGGCGGAACGGAAGCCGCTGCCGCCGTTCGCGTACGCGGCGAGCGCCGCGGCGACCGCGCGCTCATTGCCCGCCAGCACGAGCGAGGAGCTCGGGAACGCCACCGCGCCGCTGTCGCTGGCGTCGCCGTCGTGATCGTCCGGCAGCAGGAGGTACGCGCCCTTCTTCACCGCGCCGCGCGAGAGGAGCGCGCTGGTGAGGCGCTGTGCGTTGAAGCGGCCTTCGGCGGCGACGAGCACGTCGGCGTCCGAGCCGAGGTTCGTGCGCGGCGTCGTGGAGACCACGAGCACGTCGATGTCCTTCGACGGCGCGAGGCCGGCGTCGGTGAGGAACTTCTCGGCTTCACCGTCGGTGGACATCTTGTCGGTCTGCTGGAAGAGCATCGACGAGAGCGGGCTGCTGCGCATGTCGCGCAGCTTCACCATCCCGACCGAGGCGGCGTTCGGCGGTACGAGTCCGAGCGCGTCCGGACTCGCCAGCGCGGGAAGCGCCAGCGCGGCCGTCGCGGCGAGAGCGAGAGACAGGCGGAGGAACGGTTTGCGGTTCATGAGGTTCAGAACTCCTTTCGGGTGAAGAGCCACGAGGCCAGAACGAGACAGACCACGCCGAACGCGGCGGTGGTGATGAACGGAGCGGGAGTTAGATTGCGCAGCAGTTGCTCCGGCATCTGCTCGCCGCCGACGAATGCCACGACCGCCTGCATCAGCTCCGCGGTCTTGGGAAAGATCCAGTACAAACCGTTGATGAGCGCGGCCTGCCACTCCTTCGACACCGCCGCCGCGATGCGCTCGTGCGCCGCCAGCATGAGGCCGAAGAAGAAGATGCCGTACGAGGCCATGATCGAGACCGCGGTCGACGACGTGAACACGCCGATGAAGAACGCGAACGCGAGCAGCACCGCGATCACGAGAAAGATGATCGCGCCGCCGAGCAGAAAACGAGCGTGCAGCACGTGCGTCTTCCACGCGACGATCAGCCAGATCGCGCCGATCAGATAAACGAGATTGCTCCCCGCGAGCAGCAGCCCGGCGATGTAACGCGAGAGCAGGAGCTTCACGCGTCCGACTGGGCGCGAGAGGTAGAGATCGATGGTGCCCTTCTCCTGCATGCGCGGCACGAGATGCGCCGTGGCGAAGATCGCCAGGAACGTCGCCAGGAAGTAGAGGAAGCCCGAGAAGCCGGCCTCGAAGCCGAGCACGAGCTTCTCGATGGAGAGGCCGCTGTCGCCGCCCATCTGCACTTCCTTGCCGAACAGCTTCGCTCCGGCGAGCGCCCCGTTGACAATATCGAGATTGATTGCAGACGCAAAAATGATGATGAATATCGTCGACAGAAAAAAGTAGGCGATTAACGTCCAGCGGGCTGCCGCCTCGCGGAAGACGTCTTCGATGTTCGCGGCCAGCGCCTTCACGGGTGCACCTCCTCGGCGCGGCCTTCCGCGCGAATGAGATCGACGAACACGTCCTCGAGCGTCGAGCGCATCGGCGACAGCTCGCTGAGGACGCCGCCGTTCGCGCGGAGGCGATCGACGAGCGCGTTGAGATGCGCGAGGTCGGTGACGGAGAGCACGACGTGTCCGTTGACGCGCTCGACGCCGGCACCGGTTTCGCGGAACGCCGCCACGAGGCTGTCGTCGATCGGCGTCGCGACCATCTTGTAGGACGCGCTCTTGCGCGTCAGCTCGTCCACGGTGCCGAACGCCGCGACCTTGCCGTTACGCAGCACCGCCACGCGATCGCAGGTCAGCTCGATTTCGGAGAGCAGGTGCGAGTTGAGCAGCACGGTCGCCCCGCGCTTCGCTTCCTCGCGCAGCAGATCGCGGATCTCGCGGCGTCCGACCGGATCGACGCCGTCGGTCGGCTCGTCGAGCAGCAGCACCCGCGGCGAGTGGATGAGCGCGCACGCCAGCCCGAGGCGCTGAGTCATGCCTTTCGAGAACTTCTTGATGCGCACGTCGATCCACTGCGAGAGGCGCACGCGCTCGAGCAGCATCGGGATGCGCGCCTTGATCGCCCCGGAATCCATCCCCGACATGCGGCCGAAGATCGACAGCGCCTGGCGCGCGGTGAGGTAGTTCGGGATCTTGTGCCCTTCCGGCAGATAGCCGACGCGGCGGCGCGACTCGGGATCGCTGACCGGAAGCCCGCACACCGCGGCGCGGCCGGTGGTCGCGCGCGTGAGGCCGAGGAGAATTTTGACGGTTGTCGTTTTTCCGGCGCCGTTGGGGCCGAGCAGGCCGAACAGCTCGCCTTCACCGACCGTGAAGTCGATGCCGTCGAGCGCCGTGATCGGCGGCTTGCCGAACGACGACCGGTATTGCTTGCGGAGGCCCGAGACCTCGATCAGCGTCGTCATGGGAACAAGATACGAGGCCTCGGGGCGAAATGTTTTCGCGGGTCAGCGCGCGCCGGCCGTCTCCGGCACGTGCTGCGCGAGTCGCGACTCCACCGCGTCCCAGTCCATGTTCGAGAGGAACGCTTCGATGTACTTCGGCCGCTCGGCCGGTTTGTAGTCGAGCAGGAACGCGTGTTCCCAGACGTCCATCACCACGAGCGGAACGAAGCCCGCGACGTTGCCGGTCTCGTGCAGCGTGATCCAGTGGTTCGAGACGTTGCCGGTCGCGGGATCGAGGAAGCAGATCGCCCAGCCGACGCCGCGCATCTTGCCGACGCCGACGAAGTCCGTCTTCCAGATGTCGTAGCTCGGGAAGCTCTTCTCGACCGCCGCGCGGAAGCGCGAGCCTTTCGGCGCCTCATCGCCGCCCTGCGGCTTCATGTTCCCGAAGTAGTACTCGTGCAGGACCATGCCGTTGTACTCGAAGCCGAGGCGGCGCGTGAGCTCGGAGTACGCCGGCATCTCGTCCTGATCGACTTGGCCGTCGGAGAGAATCGCGGCGATCTTCTCCGTCAGCACGTTCGTGTTCGAGACGTAGCCTTCGTAGAGCTTGAAGTGCATCTCCAGCGTCTTGTCGGAGATGCCGTTGAGGCCGGAAAGGTTGAACGTTTTGGGTTTGTAGACCTTCGTTTCCATGAAGGGCGGTGCGTGCATAACACGCACCTGACGCGCCTAATACACGCAGCGGAACGTCGCGTACACAAACGGGTAGTTCGGGCGGAACCAGTTGCGGAAGCTGCGGCGGACGAGCTCGCGCGCGGTGACGGGCGAGGCGCCTTTCATCACGTAATGCGCGCCATCGAAGAAGTCGGTCGAGTACGGCAGATACGACGGCATCGCCTGAAAGCCGGGGAACGCGTCGAACGTCGTCGACGTCCACTCCCAGCCGTTGCCGACGAGATCGAGCACGCCCCACGCGCTCGCGCCGCGCGGATGCGCGCCCGCCGCCAACGGCTCGTAGCTCGCGAAGTCGAAGTTGCCGCGCGTGGCGTCGGGCGCATCGTCGCCCCACGGCTGCGCGCGTTCGTCGCCGTCGGGCGAGCCGTACGCCGCGCGGTGATACTCCGCTTCCGTCGGCAGGCGCGCGCCCTTCCACCGCGCGTACGCGGCGGCTTCGTCGTGCGTCGCGTACACCGGCGCGTCGAGCGGCAGCGGCACGGGCGCGAGCAATCCGCGCCAGAGCCATTCGCCGTTGTCGCCGCGCATCCAGAAGTGCGGCGCGTTCGCGCCGGTGGCGTGCATGAATTCGAGGTAGTCGCCGTTCGTGACGTTGCGCGCGTCGATGGAGAACGCGTCGACGTCGACGGTGATGCGCGCGAACTCGTTGTCCCAGCCGAACGCGGAATCGCGCGCGGCGCCGAGCGTCGCGCGTCCTGCCGGAATCGCGATGCGCTGCTGCGGCGCGGCGGCGCGCGTGTCGACGTCCGGCGCGGACGTCGTGCGCTTCTTCGCGTACGGCAGGTTGTGCAGCATGTAGAGCAGCGTCTCCTGATGCATGAGCTCGTGCTCGAGCACCGTGAACACCGCCTCGCCGCCGCGCAGCTCCGGGACGTCGTCGCGCTCGAGCGTCGCGTTGCCGAGCGCGTCTTCGATCATCGCATCCGCGCGCGCACCGTACGCCTGCACGTCATCGCGTGACGGCCACAGATCGGTCGGGTTCTTCACCGCCGCCTCGTCCTCGGGATCGATGCCGCGCGCGAACAGCGTTTCGAGCCGCTCGTCGATGCCGTCGCGTTTGAGCGCTAGCTTGATCAGCGTGTTGACGGCGAACGCCGGCAGGTGGCCTTCGTAGAACACGACCGGATTGCGCAGGGCGATCGGGCGGTCGTAGTACGCGTCGGGCTGGATGAGGTCGAACAACGCGCGCGTGCGGCGGCGCGTGGCGCGATACCAGTCGATCAGCCCCTCGCGTGTGACGCCGTCCGGAAATGCGTGGTGACGCATGTCCGGATTCTAGCGGCGATCACGACGACAGCTCGCGACGGACTTCGCTGAGCCACGCCAGGCGCGCGCGCAGCTCGTGCATGCCGCCGAGCGTGCTCAGCGCGTCGAGCGCCATCGTGCCTGTCTCGCGCTGCGCGGCGTAGAGCTCTTCGAGTCCGGTGAGCTGTTCGCGCACGACCCGCTCGGCGTCGTCGAAGAAGCGTGCGCGCGCCTTCGCGGGCAACGCGTTGATGAAGACGACGCGCGTGCGGATCGGATCGAAGCTCGCCGCGCCGGCCGACGGCGGAAACGGCGGCGCGAGCCATTCGCGCAACGCGGCGAGTCCCTGTTCGGTGATCGTCAGCACACGCTTGCGGCGCGAGTTCCACTGCGCGCTCTTGCCGCGCAGGAACCCTTTCTCCTCGAGCCGCCGCACGAGCGGATAGATCGCGCCCGCGCTGCCGCTCCAGTACGACGACGGCGACTCCGCGAACGGCTTCGCCACTTCATACGCGGTGAGCGGTCCGCCTTCCCATACGATCCCGAGAACGCAGTATTCGAGCTCCGTCACTTGCTCTTCGTAATACCACAGAAGAGCATGAAGCGGCGGCGCGATCAGTGCGCGGCGAGGGCGTTGCTTGCGACAGGGCTTTCGACCGCCGTCTCCACCGGCACTTCCACCACGCGGAACGGCGGACGATCGGGATAGGTCGTGGCCAGCACCGGCATGGCCACGTTGTAGACCGGCGCGTTCCCCTTCGTGCGCCCCTCGGCCGTCCCGCGATGCGCGTGGCCGTGGAAGACGGCGTTCACGCGATAGCGGTCGAGCGGCTCTTCGAGCCGGCTCGAGCCGAGGAAGGCGATGATCTCCGGCGGCTCGCCGTTGACCGTGGCCTGGATCGGCGAGTAATGCAGCACGCCGATCTTCTGCGGCGTGCGCAGGCGCGCCAGCGCGGCCTCGAGCTTCAGCGCCTCGTTGATCGTCTCGTGCACGAAGTCCTTGATGATCTTCTCGCCCCACGCGCCGAGCGCGCGGCGGCCGAAGCCGCCCGCGAAGCCCTTCACGCCGGCGAAGCCGACGCCGCGGAATTCGTACGAGTCGCCGTCGAGCATCACCACGCCCGCGTCGGTGAGTATGTCAACGACGTCCTTCTCGTGTCCCGACTCGAAGTCGTGATTGCCGAGGACGCCGATGGCGGGGATACGCAGCGCGGAGGTGATGTCCTTCGCGAGGATCTTCGCCTCGTCGACAGCGCCGTAGTCGGTGAGATCGCCGCAGAGCAGCAGAACGTCCGCCTGTTCGGTGATCTGCGTGAAGAGCGGCTGCAGCGCGCCCTGCGCGGTCTTCTTGACGTGGATGTCGGCGACGGCGGCGATGCGGAGCGTTTCCGGTCCGGCCATCGTCACTTCGCTCCGTCGACCGAAATGCCCGCGGTCCAGTGATCGATCTCTTCCTGATTCATCGTCGCCTCGTGGAGCCGCGCGTCTTCGTAGCCCCACTCGCCGATGTCTTTGAGGTACTGCTGCCGCGAGATGATCGTGCCGTAGCAGACCTTCTCGTTCGCGTTTCCCTGCTCGGTCTCCTCGCGCAGGCGATTGGTCAACTCGTTGACCACCCAGCCCGGCACCTTGTCGCGGTCCGAGGGATAGATGAAGCCGAAGAGCACGAGGTGCGCGTACAGCGCGCGCCAGTATTTGCCGTAGCGTTCGAGAAGGCGTTTCCAGTCGAGCTTGTCGCCGACCGCGCGGATGACGTGCGCGACGTCGGCGCCATCGAAGCGCTCGCGCTCCATGATCAGCCCTTTCGACCAGATCATCTCTTCGGCGGGGATGAGCTGCACGGCGACGCCGAACACCTGATCGCGCACCGCGTACTCGAACCAGCGGTCGTCGACGACGGCCACGCCGTTGCCGGCGCTGAAAATCAGATCGACGAAATCGTCGCCCTTGAACGCCTTGCCGAGCCAGTGCGGAAACGTCAGCTCGGCCTTGAAGCCTGCTTTCTGAAACGCCCACGCCGCGCGCTGGAAGTCTTCGCGGCGGATGAACACGTCGAAGTCTTTGGTGTGGCGCTCGATGCCGGTGTAGCGCGCGTACGCGTACGCACCGCCGACGAGGGTGGGAACGTTCGCCTCTTCGAGGATGGACAAGGCCTGCCGGTAGAAACGGATCGTGCTCTCGTCGAGGACCGGTGCCAGTGCTGCCATTGCGTCACTCTTTCTGCGCCGCACGGGTTCGCTGCGGGCACGTCCGAAAGTGCAGCATCCATGCCCCGGAAAAGAGCTGGCGCGGAACGAGTTAGCGCAGGTAATCGATGAGGATTCGCGCGCCGGTCGTGGAGAGCCGGTAGTCGGGCGCGCCGCCGCCGATGCGCAGCAGCCGGCGGTTCGCCGTCCACGTGCTCGCGCCGCGATTGCCGCACGCGTCGAGCCGGCAGACGATGTCGCCCGTGCGCTCGGCTTTCACCTCGAGCGAGGGCACGTCCGGCGGCGCGAGCTTGAGCGCGATCGGACCTTCGTGCGAGGCCGCGCTGACGCGTCCTGAGACGCGGTCGAGCGTGATGCCGCCGCTCTGCGTCGTGATGTCGTAGCGGCCTGTCGACTGCGCGACCGAGATGCCGCCGCGCGTCGCCGACGCGGTCACGTGTCCTTCGACGTTGCGGATCGCGACGCCGCCGTTCGCCGCGTGGACGTCGATGTTCGTCTTGCGCGGCACGTAAAGGATCACATTCGCCCACCACGCCTGCGTCTCGTCGAGGTCGGGGCCGTGCGCGACGATCTCCCCTTCCGCGTGCGAGACCGTAATCGACTCGAGGATGCGCCGCGTCTGCTCGCGTGTCTGGCCGACGGCGTGGCGGCAGACGATGAGACGCGCGAACGGCTTGTTCCAGCCGCGGATCGAGACGCTGCCTTCCTGCCCGGTGACGACGTGCAGTTGCTCGATGTTCGTCAGCGGGAGCTCGCGCTGTTCCTGATCGTCGATCTGCACCGGGAAGCTCGTGAAGGTCGTCGAGTAGAAGTGCTCGCAGTCGCTACCTTCCTGCGCGAGCGAATGATCCTGCTCGGCGCCGATGATCTGGCGCTGCCACGTGTTGTGGCCGGTGATCGCTCCGGCGAGCAGCGAGACGGCGAGAAGAAGACCCTTCATATCTCTATATGTACGGTTACGTTCGTGGGAACGTTAGGTTTCGCGGGCGTTACTGGGTAACTGGAGCAAGATACGGCAGCGTCTCCGCGAATAGCCAGCACAACAGCAATACGAGCGGGACGTGAAACAGTAGCTGCAGGATCGAGTACCCCGCGAGATCGCGCGCCTTCACGCCGAGAATGCCCATCAGCGGCAGCATCCAGAAAGGATTGATGAGATTCGGCAGCGCCTCGGCCGCGTTGTAGATCTGCACCGTCCAGCCGAGGTGCAGATGGAACGCGTTCGCCGCGGCCATCACGTACGGCGCCTCGATCACCCACTTGCCGCCGCCGGACGGCACGAACATGCCGAGGAGCGCGGAGTAGAGCGCGACGAACAGCGGAAACGTCGTGCGCGAGCTGACGAGCAGGAACAGCTCCGCGAGCCGCTGCGCGATCGGCGTCTTCGAGATCATCCCGAAGATGCCGCCGTAGAACGGGAACTGGATGAGCACGCCCGCGGTCGCGGGCACCGACTTCGCGACCGCGCGCAGAAACGAGCGCGGACGCCAGTGCAGCAGCAGACCCGCGGCGAGAAAGGCGAAGTTGAAGTTGTTGAGGTCGAGCGCGGCGAGGCCGCCTTTCTCGACGAACTGCTGCCCGAGGTACCAGAACATCAGCAGCGCGATGACGACGCTGAGGATCGGATTGTTCTCCGCGCGATCGCCGGGCGTGCGCAGCTCCGGCGCGTCGTCCGCGACCGGCTCGAAGACGACGCCGAGCGACTGCGCGGTCCGCGCGTCTTCGTCGCGCGGCGCGGAGACGTAGGCAACGATCACGGACACGCTGATCAGCACGATCGCCGTGACCGCGTTCTGCCAGAGGAAGATCGTCTGCGTCAGCGGAATGACGCCGGTGATCGGCAGGAGCGACGCTGGGATCGACGACTTCGTCGCCTGCAGCAGCGCGGCGGACGACGAGAGGCCGAGCGCCCAGACGCTGCCGAGGCCGAGGTACGCGGCGGCGCCGATCGCGCGATAGTCGACGCGGCGATGGCTCGCGTCGAAGCGGCGCGTGATCTCGCGCACGAGCAGGCCCGTGAAGATCAGCGAGAGTCCCCACGACAGCAGCGACGACAGCATTGCGAACGCGGCCACGAAGGCGACGGCGCCGCGGCCGCTCTTCGGAACCGCGGCGAGGCGTGCGGTCAGTCGCGCGACCGGCGGCGACGACGCGACGACGAAGCCGCCGATGATCACCAGCGCCATCTGCATCGTGAAATTCACGAGCGACCAGAAGCCGCCGCCGAACTCGGAGGCGAGCTTCGGCGCGGGGACGCCGATCGCCAGTCCGCCGAGGAAGACGAGCACGATCGCGGCGAGCGCGAAGACGAAAGCGTCCGGGAAAAAGCGTTCGCACGCGTCGGCGATGCGCATGCCGGCGCGCGCGAGAAGTCCGTTGCGCATGGCGCAATTCTATTTGGCAATCGTTGTGCACGCGTCCGGCAGCATGGCAACTGCACAAGCGACGACGGATCACGATGAGATTCGCCAGTGGGTCGAGACGCGCGGCGGACATCCCGCGCGCGTGAAGCGCACCGGCTCGCGCAAGGATCCCGGCATCCTGCGCATCGACTTCCCCGGCTTCAGCGGCGAAGACACGCTCGAGGAGATCGAGTGGGACGAATTCTTCGAATGGTTCGACCGCGACCGCCTCGCGCTGCTGTTGTCCGATGAGAAGGGGAACCGCTTCAACAAGTTCGTCGCGCGCGGCAATGCGCGCGGCGGTTCGTCGTCTTCGTCGCGGAAGCGTGCGAGCTCCGCGAAGCGCGGGGGCTCGGCGTCGAAGTCGTCATCGTCATCGTCGAAGTCTTCCGCGAAGAAGAGCGCATCGAAGTCGAGCGGATCGAAGTCGAGCGCGAAGAAGGGCTCGAGCGCGAAGAAGGCGTCGTCGTCCACGAAGCGCGCGAGCACGTCGTCAGGTTCGTCGAAAAAATCCGCATCGAAGAAGAGCGGATCGAAGAAGGCCGCGTCGAAGTCGACCGCGACGCGCAGCGCGAGCAGCACCAGCGCGAAACGCGGCGGCAGCACGAAGCGCAGTACGTCGTCGAAGAGCAGCACATCCTCGAAGCGCAGCGCCTCCACGAAACGCGGCGGCGGCACGAGCACCAAACGCAGCGCGAGCTCCGGCCGCGGCTCGTCCGCAAAGGGCAGCAGCAGCGCGAAAGCCAGCAGCAGCGCAAAGCGCGGCAGCACCGCGAAGCGCGGAGCGTCATCCAGCAAACAAAGCTCCGCGAAACGAACCCCCGCGAAACGCTCGTCCACGTCGAAGCGCTCCTCCTCCGCCTCCATTACCACCACCAACCACGACGAGATCCGCCAGTGGGTCGAGGCGCGCGGCGGCTTCCCCGCGCACGTCAAACGCACCGGCAGCCGCAAAGGCGATCCGGGCGTGCTGCGCATCGACTATCCCGGCTTCAGCGGCACCGACACGCTCGAGCGCATCGACTGGGACACCTGGTTCGAGTGGTTCGACCGCGACCGGCTCGCGTTCCTCTATCAGGACAAGAGGAACAGCCGCTTCTCGAAACTCATCAGCCGGTAAGCAGCCCGCGGATACACTCGCCCCGTGAGCCGCGAGTTCCACCGCCCCGCGCCCGTGCCGTTCCCGCACGAGGAACGCTCCGTGCGCGCACGCATCGAACATCGCGACCGCGTGCAGTCGCTCGACATCGACGCCGCCGCGCTCGCGGCCGAGCTCCGCGCGTCGATCCTCGGCGAAGTGCGCTTCGACGACGGCTCTCGCGCGCTCTATTCGACCGACGCGTCGAACTACCGCCAGGTCCCGATCGGCGTGGTCCTGCCGCGTGACGCGAACGACGTCATCACCGCCGTCTCCCTCGCGCGCAAGTACGGCGCGCCGATCCTCGGCCGCGGCGCGGGGACGAGCCTCGCCGGCCAGTGCTGCAACATCGCGGTGATCCTCGACATGTCGAAGTACATGCACGCGGTCGTGGAGATGAATCCCGCGCAGCGCTTCGCGCGCGTGCAGCCGGGCATCGTGCTCGACGATCTGCGCGCCGCGGCCGAACGCCACACGCTGACGTTCGCGCCCGATCCCGCGACGCACGCGCAATGCACGCTCGGCGGCATGATCGGCAACAACTCCTGCGGCGTGCACTCGATCATGGCCGGCAAGACGGTCGACAACATCGAGGCGCTCGACGTGCTGACCTACGACGGCACCCGGATGCGCGTCGGCGCGACGAGCGAGGACGAGCTTCGACGCATCATCGCGGACGGCGGCCGCCGCGGCGCGATCTACGCCGGCCTGGCGAGCATTCGCGATCGCTACGCGGACCTCATCCGCCAGCGTTTCCCGCGAATCCCGCGCCGCGTCTCCGGCTACAACCTCGACGAGCTGCTTCCCGAAAACGGCTTCCACGTCGCGCGCGCTCTCGTCGGTTCCGAATCGACGTGCGCGCTCGTGCTCGAGGCGACGGCGAAGCTCGTCTACAGCCCGCCCGCGCGCGCCTTGCTGATCGTTGGATATCCAAGCGTCTACGAGGCCGCCGACGACGTGCCGCGCGTTCTCGGCTACGGCCCGATCGGCCTCGAAGGCTTCGACGATCTCCTCGTGCGCGACCAGGAGCACAAGCGCATGAACCCGCACGGCATCGCGCTCCTGCCGCCGGGCGGCGGGTGGCTCCTCGTCGAATTCGGCGGCGAGGCGATCGGCGAGGCGAAGGAGAAAGCGCGGCGGCTCGCGGCGACGCTCGACTCCGCGCGGACGCGCCTCTTCGACAACAACTCGAAGGAAGCGCGCTTCGTCTGGGCCGTGCGCGAATCCGGACTCGGCGCGACCGGACACGTTCCCGGCAAGCCGCTCATGTGGGAAGGGTGGGAAGACGCCGCGGTCGCGCCGGAGAAGCTCGGCCGCTATCTGCGCGAGCTGCGCGCGCTCCTCGAGCGCTACGGCTACGGCGGCGATTTCTACGGCCACTTCGGCGACGGCTGCGTGCACACGCGCACGAACTTCGATCTCACGTCCGCGCCCGGCATCGCGAAGTTCCGCGCGTTTCTCGACGACGCGGCGGATCTCGTGGCATCGCACGGCGGATCGTTCTCCGGTGAGCACGGCGACGGCCAGGCGCGCGCGGCACTGCTGGAGAAGATGTTCGGTCCGGAGCTCATGCAGGCCTTCCGCGAGTTCAAGGCGCTGTGGGATCCCGACGGCAAGATGAACCCCGGCAAACTCGTCTCGCCGTACATGCCGGACGAGAACCTCCGCCTCGGCGCCGACTGGAGTCCGTGGTCGCCGCCGACGCATTTTGCGTTCGAAGAAGACCACGGCCGGATGAACCACGCCGTGCTGCGCTGCGTCGGCGTCGGCCGCTGCCGCCGTCTCGACGGCGGCACGATGTGCCCGAGCTATCAGGCCACGCGCGAGGAGGAGCATTCGACGCGCGGCCGCGCGCGGCTGCTCTTCGAGATGTTCGCGGGCCAGACCGTGCCCGACTCGTGGGACAACCAGGCCGTCAAGGACTCGCTCGACCTCTGCCTGTCGTGCAAGGGCTGCAAGGGCGACTGCCCGACGCAGGTCGACATGGCCACGTACAAGGCCGAGTTCCTGTCTCACTACTATGAAAATCGTAGACGGCCGATGCCCGCCTACACGATGGGGCTCATCTACTGGTGGGCGGGACTCGCATCGAAAACGCCACGTCTGGCGAACGCGATGATGCGGCTGCCGTTCGCGCGGCGCATCGGCGGCGTCTCGAAGCACCGGCAGATGCCGCGCTTCGCGCCGAAATCATTCCGCGCGCAGTTCCGCGAGCGCGGCGCGTCGCGCGGGAAAAAGCGCGTCGTGCTCTGGCCGGACACGTTCAACAACCACTTCCGCCCCGACACCGCGTGTGCGGCGGCGGACGTGCTCGAAGCGGCCGGCTACGGCGTCACGATTCCGCGGCGGCGCGTCTGCTGCGGGAGGCCGCTGTACGACTGGGGCTTCCTCGATCGCGCGAAAAAAGTGCTGCGCACGACGATGGAGGTGCTGCGGCCGGAGCTCGACGAGAACCTCACCATCATCGGACTCGAGCCGAGCTGCGTGTCGGTCTTCCGCGACGAGTTGCCGAATCTCTTTCCACGTGATGCAACGGCGTTGCAGCTTTCGCGCAGCGTGGTGACGCTCAGTGAGTTCATCGCCGCGGAAGGCGACGCATTTCCGTTGCCGGCGCTGCACCGGAAGGCGCTCGTGCAGGCGCACTGTCATCACAAGGCCGTCATGCGCTTCGATGCCGAGGAGGCGGTGCTGCGGCGGATGCAACTCGATCTCGAGCATCCCGACTCCGGCTGCTGCGGCATGGCCGGCGCGTTCGGATTCGAGGAGCGGCACTACGGGATGTCGATGGAGATCGGCGAGCGGGTGATCCTGCCGCTCGTGCGCGCGGCCGGTCCGGAGACGCTCATCCTCGCGGACGGCTTCAGTTGCCGCGAGCAGATCGAGCAGGCCACGGGGCGCGAGACGCTGCACTTCGCACAGGTCGTGCGGATGGCGATGGAAGGGTGAGGGTGAGGGACGAGTCGCGTGACCCGTCCCTCAGGAAGCACTCGTCAGATGCGGTCGCGATTCGAGAGCGGACCGCCGTCGTTCGCGTTGTCGTTGCTGGGGCGTTCGGAACGCGAGGTTCCCGGGCGCTCGTTCGAGCCGAAGCCGCCGCCGGTCGCCGCGCCGCGGCCGCCGCTCGAGGATTCGAAGCCGCCGCGCTCTTCGTTCGCTTGGCGGACGAACGGCTGCGAGTCGTTGCTGCTGGCGATGTCGTTGCCGCTGCCCGCGGCGGCGCGTGCACGCGCTCCACGGCTGTGGCCACCTTCCCGTCCGATCGCGGCCATGTGCGCGCGATCGCGGCTCACCGCCTCGCCGCCCTTGCGGCCGGCGACGCGTGCCTCGTCCGACGTGAACTCGTGGGCCGTTCCTTTCGCGTGTGCGGCGCGACCGCCCTTGCTGGCGATCTCGCGCTGCTTCAACGCGTCCATCGACGCAAAACCGCGCTTGCTCGTTGCCATTTGGTGTGTCTCCTTCGGGTTCGCAGAATCAGTCGTTTCGGTACTGCCGGCACCTCCATGAGGTGGCTTTAAGGCCGAGCACGAAGCGTGCCGGGCCCGCTTTGCATTTAGCGCAAAACGTGCGCGCGCACAGAACTTGCTCGGCGACGCGCGGAAAGGATTCCATCGCATGCATCAACGTTCGACTTCCCTCTGGGACGCCACCGCCGCCGCGCCGCGCTTCGATCCTCTGCGCGGAGAAATCGACGTCGACGTGGCCGTCATCGGCGCCGGCATCACCGGCCTCACCGCGGCGCTGCTGCTCCTCGAGCGCGGCCAGACCGTGGCCGTGCTGGAGAAGGAAGTCATCGGCGGCGGCGAGACGGGCAACACCACCGCGCACATCACCGCCGCCGTCGACGCGCGCTATCACTTCCTCCGTCGCAAATACAGCGTGGAGGAGGCGCGGGCGGTGGCCGATGCGAACCGCGCGGCGATGGCGCAGATCGAGGAGCTGATCTCCCGCCATTCCATCGAGTGTCATTTCCGGAAAGTGCCGGGCTACCTCTACACGGAAAGGCGGAAGTACGTCGGGGAGCTGAAAAACGAGCTCGCCGCCGCGCGCGAGGCGGGGCTCGACGTCGAGTGGACCGACAACGTGCCGCTGCCATTCGCTACGCGCGGCGCGGTCGTCTTCCGCGATCAGGCGCAGTTCCACCCGCGCGAGTACCTGGCCGGTCTCGCGGCGCAGGTCGTGGCGCGCGGCGGCAAGATCTACGAGCGCACGCAGGTGACGGGCGTGCACGACGGCACGCCGTGCATCATCGAGAGCGAAGGCGGCACCGTCCGCGCCCGCGGCGCGATCATGGCCACGAACGTCCCCATCTCCGGCTTCACCGTCGTGCTGACGAAAGCCGCGCCGTACCGCACGTACGCGATCGCGATGGCCGTCGACGGCGAGCATCCCGACGGTTTGTTCTGGGATACGGCCGATCCGTATCACTACACGCGCTGGCAGGAGACCGACTCCGGGACGTTTCTCATCGTCGGCGGCGAAGATCACCGCGTCGGCGAGAACGACGACACCGAGGCGTCGTTCGCGAAGGTGGAAGCGTACGCGCGCGAGATGTTCGGCGCGCGTCCGGTGCGCTACCGCTGGTCGGGACAGGTCATCGAGCCGCACGGCGGCCTCGCGCTCATCGGCCGCTCCGGCAATCTCTGCATCGCCACCGGCTACTCCGGCCAGGGCATGACCATGGGCACCCTCGGCGCGATGATCTGCACCGATCTTCTGACCGACGTCGAGAACCCGTGGGCGGAGACCTTCCGCCCGAACCGCGTGCACGCGCACATGACCGTGCGCGAGTTCCTCACCGAGAACATGGAGTTCCCGAAGCGGCTCGTTGCCGATCGCCTCACGCCTCACGACGTGGAAGGAAAAGAAACCGCGGACGTCCGCGCCGGCGAGGCAAAAATTCTCTCGGTCAACGGCAAAAAAGTCGCCGCGTATCGGGACCCGAGCGGCGCGCTGCACGCCGTCTCACCCGTCTGCACGCACATGAAGTGCGACGTCGCGTGGAACGTCGCCGAGCGCACATGGGACTGCCCGTGCCACGGGTCGAGGTTCACGCCGGATGGAGACGTGTTGAACGGACCGGCACGCGAGGCGCTGGCGCCGGTGGAGCTTGAATGAAGAATGCAGAACGCAGAATGAAGAATTGAGAAGCGGAACGCCGCGCATCTGGCGCCCGGTGGCGGAGAGAGAGGGATTCGAACCCTCGGTAGAGCTTTAAGGCCCTACGACGGTTTAGCAAACCGTTGGTTTCAGCCACTCACCCATCTCTCCGGCTGAAGCGCAATCCACTAAGCAGAAACGCGAAATCGAAATTCCGCGCGGCGCGCATTCTACTTCGACCGAGTCTCGCAGCGCACGATCTTCAGAATGAAAACCCTGAAGAAGGCTGGGCCAACCAGCGCAGCGGCACGTTGCCGCCCGCCTGGCGGGGTATCCGAGACGATTTTCGAACCGCTCTGCTCGCTGTGGCGTGACGCAGCGACCTTCAGTAGTGAGGAGTTCAGGTGTCGACAAGCGCGATCGACTGGTTTCGCCTAACGTCAACTGTTACAAGTGTTTCTCCTTACGCGAGTCGGCGTCAAGCCGGGTGGATTGGGACGGGTTTTCGCGCAGAACTCGGACGGTTTTCACACAGGTAGTGTTGGCATCCAGCCACCGCCTCCGCCTCCACCAACCCCGCGGGTGCGCCAGCACGCGCGCGACGGCAGCCGAATCGCGAAGGGCGTCTCGGCTTGCGCTTCTCGGGGCTCATCCGGGCATCTGCCCACAGGTCAACGCGAGACGCTGAAGAAGATGCGCACGGAGCGTGACGTTGAGGCCGCGAATCGCCCGGCGCGCTCGCCGCCGCAAAAAAAAGTGATGCAAGGACCACGGAAGTTGGCGACATTGAACCGCCGACGAGCGGCATCGGCGGTTCGATCCGGATCAGACTAACGAAGTATCGCCTCAACCCGCTTTGATTCGGCGACTTGCCATGCTAATTCTCTTCGCAACTTTCGGACGCCATCTCCAGCTTCGAGGCACGCCAACTGCCCGGAGTCCAGTCCATCTAGTTCGACTATGCCGCTCGGCCTTGAATCGCGCACCAAGATTGTCGCAGCAGGTATGTCGAATTGGCCGCAAGCACATCCCTCCTCGAAGACGCGAACTCTCCCTGATTCATCGGCGATCAAGAGTGGTGGCTTCGCCCAAGCACATCTCGGAAGCCAGTTCGCATGCCTCCAAGCGGCTATCGTCACGACAGCGGTACACGAGTTTCGTTGTGCTCTCCGTGCTATCGCAAGCAGTCGTTTCCGCAGTGCCACTCGCGGACAATCGCTCTCGTTCTGCTGCATCCCGCTGCCATTCAAGCTGACACGTGATCGTGCGTTCGCGGCCGCGAGAGGCCTCGAATCGCCATCGACCATGACGTCGGACGAGAGCCCATCGTACAGGCGTTCTCGAATGAATCTCCGATTTTTTGTTCAAGGAGGTAGGGAATCCGTCGCTGCTGACACTCCATAACAGAGTAGAGATCGGTGACTGCAGCCGCGTCTTCATGAGGAAGCTATGGTGGAGATTCGTGTTTCCAAGATTGTCCTCTTCCCGATCAAGTCTCTTGATGGCATCTCCGTCAACGCTGCTGCTGTCTTGCCCAGCGGCGCTCTGGAGCACGACCGCGAGTTTGCGCTGTACGACGACGCCGACCGCTGGATCAATGGCAAGAGCGAAGCGCGGCTGAATAACATCAGGGCGACGTACGACCTCGCCAACCTCGCCGTTACGTTGACATCACCCGCTTCTCCCGAGGCGCGTACATTCGATCTCGTCGGAAACCTGGCCGTCTTAGAGGAGTGGTTCTCGGACACGCTCGCAAAGGCTGTTCATATAAAACGAGATACGCATTCGGGATTTCCGGACGACTCGCATGCGCAGGGGCCAACGGTAATTAGCTCCGGGACGATCGCCGAAATGAGCTCGTGGTATGCGTTGTCAGATCTCGATGAAACGAGAAGACGCTTCAGAGCGAATGTCGAAGTATCCGCAGACACCGCGTTCTGGGAAGACCGGCTGTTCGGCAAGCGCGGCGACGACGTCGGCTTCTCCCTCGGCGACGTTCACCTGTATGGCGTGGGGCCTTGCAAGCGCTGCGTTGTACCGGTGCGCGACTCGATCACTGGACAGCCCACGCCAGACTTTGAAAAGCGTTTCATCGCGAAGCGATTGGAAACGCTTCCTGACTGGTCGACGCGCGCACGTTTCGGGCCGCTCTACTATCGGGTCGCTGTCAATACACGACTCGACATGTCCGAAGGCGGGAAGCACGTCAACGTAGGCGATCAACTTCGATTGGACGATAAGGTCGGCGTGAATCCTTAGTCGTCGAATTTAGGAAGCTGCATCATGCCCAGCACGAGCTACCCACGATACAGCACATACGAGAGTGCCGGGAGAACGCCTTCACTGCTATCGCAGGAACTGCCGCGGCCTCGCGTCGACACGGGCGACATTTACTATCCACCGAATACGTTGCTCGAGCCCCACTTCAGCTCCATCGATGAAAGCCGACGCTTCGGAGCAGCGTGTTTCTGTGGGTTCCTGGAAGACACCGTTGAAGTTGAACACTGTCTGGTGATTCCCGCCATCGCGTCGGTGCGACGTTTGCCGTACGACATCCCTGAACGCGCTGAACAAGATCTGTACCGGTTGGCAACAGATGAAGGCTTTCACGCCGAGCAGTCCCAACGCTTTCTTACCGATCTTCGATCGCAGTTTGGATTAGGTCGCCCACCTGACCGCACCGGGCCGTTGTTCTTACGACGGCTTGCAAGCCAGCGCTCCCAGGAGCCGGATGCCTCGCAGCGTGAGATCGTGACAGTGCTTAACGGTGTTGTCACGGAGACGCGCATCTCGATTGAGCTTGGCAAGTTTGCCGGCGATAGTCGCCTGGCCGAATCGGTGCGCACAATATGCCGAACGCACGCAGACGATGAATCGATTCACGCGTCACAGTTCAAGGCGCTCGGCCGGTGGCTCTGGGAAGAATTTGACGAGGGTGCGCGCGCCGCTGCTGCCAAAGCCTTCACGGCATCGGCCATCGCTCGCAACCTGCCTGACGTCGAAAGGCTATCCAGGTATTTCGCGCAGGCGACAGGCCGCACACCGGCGGAGAGTGAATCGTTGGTTCACTCGCTATACACGGAGGACGTACAGATAGAGGAGCTACAGGTCTCCGCGCGTCCAACGTGGTCGTTTCTCAGCGACCTGGGTGTCGACCAGTACGTGTCCTTCGCTGCGGCGTTGACCGCTGAGCGAGCAAGGCTTCACGAAGAGATGGCCGCGCGGTGAGACCGTATGTTGGAATTGCCAGTCTTCATCGTCTATCGCGCGGATGATGGTCAGCGAGTAGCGGACTGGCTTAATGATTCATTGCAAGGACGCACCGTGGTTGTCAGCGGAGGCACGTCAAGAGAATCATTTGTGCTCTCCGTCCGGCCTGGATCGGGCGTGCCGGCTGCCAGGGCGCTACGAGGTGTCCTCGACCTAGGCGACAGGACCCCCTGCATTTGGTTGCTGGTCTGCACGCCGGGTGCGATGCATGAATTCACCGATGATGACCTGTATCGGAGTGTCCGCTGGTGGGTAGATCGAGGCGATCTCTCACCAATACTCATTCTGCCCGCCGGTGCACGCTGGATCCCAGAGATCGTGCTTGCCAAGTGGCCGAGCCCGCTCCATGTTGATCTGGCGCCTAACGCGCCGAATCTGACGCAAGCCGAACGGGATTACATCGGCGAACAAGCAATTCAGCAGGTGATCGCCGCAGTCCGTTCAACGTTGCAGCCGTCCGCAGAAACGCACTTGGTGGCCCGAGTGCCGAACAGCTTCGGTGTCGCCGGCACCGCGAATATCCCTGACATCTATACGTGGGCAAAAGACACGAGTCTCCGTTATATCGCCGCCAACGAGAGGTACGCGCAGGCCGCCGGTTTCGATTCCCCAGCGGCGATGCTCGGAAAAACCGACGATGTCATGCCGTGGCGCGCACTCGCGCCTTTTTTTCAAGCGGGTGATCGCCAAGTGATCTCCGGCAACGCGCCGCCGCGAGTGAATGTGCAAGAGACAGAAATCATGGTCGATCGGATGGCTGACATTCTTGTTACGGAACGGCCTCTGTTCGACGCAAGCGGGCGATGCATCGGCCTGCAAGGGTTTTTCGTCGACATATCCGGTCAGATCATGGTGCCGCGCTCTGCGCTCGGCTCTGGCGCGGCACAAGGACTGTCGTTGGGGCCGCTGTTCGGGAACGAGCAGTTGTCGTCCGAGGAAGTCCAAGTACTGAAGGGCATGCTGAGCCTGCAATCGCCAGATCTAATCGCGACTCATACGAATCTGGCGCGCGCAGTAGTAGTGGCGCACATGAAGACGATTAGGCAGAAGCTGCAGTGTTCGAACGACAATGACGTCATAACGGCCGCGATCAGAAGCGGCCTTCCACTGGCCCTGTTTGGGCCAACGTTTGCAGTCCCGGCGGGGCCGCGCCGGACGAGCTACCTCGACGCCGAGCCGCAGCCTAACGTCGTGACGAGCGCAGACGATGTTCCCGGGGCCGACAGCGCGTATGCGTTCTCGGGGACAGCAAGTCCGGAATTGGCCGCGTATGCCGACCGAATTATTGAGGGATGGTCCGGCTTGCCGGTGTGCCGCTCGCTCGACCACACCATGTATCGTGCGCTGAACGACTACGTGCATCGCAAGGTGCCGGCCGATGACATCAAGGACGTAATAACGCGCGGAGGTCAGATAGAGGTCCACGGAGTCTTTCCTGATGATGTGTCGCAGGTGGCCGTGCAGCATGGCTGGGGAAGCCTCGTGCCGCTTGAAAGCGAACAGTCGCACCAGAGCAAAGCATTCAACCACATCAGGCCAGTGTTCTTTCGACGTCGCAATCCGGGCGCGCCCGATGGACTACTCGTGTGCGTCACGCCCGGCCACGACTACGTCATGCATTACGCCTCGCTCGTTCGATATATTGTCTTCGAAGAAACGACGCATGCCGACGAGCGGATCAGCATAATTCGGTATCCGTTGGCTGAGAGGCGATTGCCGACAAGAACCGGACTTGGTGCGCACCTTGTTGACGGTGGTGATAGCGTACTATTGGGCTACGTCGAGCCGATCAAGCAATATCTCGATGACGCGCGCTGGGCGACACAAGTTCGAGCGCCGGTCGAGACGCCATACTATGGCTCGTATCGTTACTCGCTTCCCGGCGGGCGATTCTTAACTCTGCTCGGCGTTCGATACAGTTACTGGGGCTCGATCTCCGAAGAAGTCGTGCGTGCCGTGTGCGAGCTTGGCGCGCGTGAAGTGCTATACGTTGGAAAGCTCGGCGCGCTGACTTCGCCGGAGGATCTCTACTCGCGGATGTTTTGCCCGTCCGAGTATTTGTTATTGCAACACGACCGTGTGGTCCATGCGGTCACAGCGCCACGTAATGGTGTGCTGGCGCTGTTCCCTCACCTTGATAGCGGTTGTCATGTGTCGGTACCGACAGTCCTTGAGGAGGATTATAACCAGCGGGATCTCTCAGCGAAGCTGACCGCCAACTCCATCGACAACGAAATTTCGCGTATGGCGAACGCCGTAGCGACACACAACCGGATGGAGGATCACGACGTGTCGTTTAGCGCGCTGCACTTCGCGACAGACTACATACGCGGGCCGAACGAGCGAGATCGCGAAGTGAGTTTTGACTTGTCGGTCAATCGGTCGAGTGGTGCTCGGGAGGCGAAGGTGGCCGTCCTCACAAAAATATGCGAGGACGTTCTGAGTCCGTACTTCCGTGCGGGAGACGAAGCGACGTGAGCCACGTGTCGCCAATTCGTGTAGCCATCCTTGGACTCGGCGAGCATATGCAAGAGAACTTGTTGCCGATGCTCCAAGTGGCTGACGGGGTACAGATGGTGGCGATGTGTTGCAGAACCGAAGAGAAGGCGCAACGACTCGAACAACGTTACAACGTGCGTGCTTATGCTGGATCATGGGAAACGTGTTTAGATTCGATCGCGGCTGATGCAATCGTGGTAGCAGGTCCGCCGCATCTCCACGTTGCCGTGGCTCGATACGCGCTTCTTCGCGGACTTCATGCATTCATAGAAAAGCCGCCAGCGGAGCACCCGAGCCAATTGCGCGAACTTGCCGCGATAGAGGCCGCGACAGAAGCGCGGTGCACAATATTTGTGGATTATAACTTCCGCTTCGGCACGGTGTATCGGCAGACGCGGGCGATTGTGGAGAGATATGGTCCGATCCAGTATGCGAAGCTTCGATTCTTGACAGCTAAGCCACGCAGCAGCATGTGGAACATGTCGTTAGTGAGAAGCTATCTTTATTCTGTCGGTGTCCATCCTGTGGAGATGGCATTGGATCTATTTGGCCCACCACGCTGTGTTACCAGCGGAATTACGCTGTTTGCGAATGGGCGGTTCGCCTTGCAGGTCGGACTGGACTTCAGTCGCGGCGCTCGTGCGGACCTTGATCTTGGTAATTACTGGAACAAATTCGAGACGAGCACAGAATTTGTAACTGGTGCCGGCATCCTGGGTGTTGTCAAAGATCATCGGGACGCCCGGTTCGTCGGCGAGGGCATTGCGAACATTCGTGATGAATCCATCGGCGGCAAGGCCCATGTGGAGTATTCGCTGCCCGTGGCTCGAGGTGGTATGGATGCTGCTGGCTATGCGAACGCCTTTCATAGTTTCTGTCACAGCGTGCGACACGGCACACCGTCGGAGTCGCCCCTTAAGAATAGCCTTCCAGTGCTGGAAGTATTGGAGCGGATTGCCGCGGACTGCGAGGATGGGGTAGCGAAAGCAGGGCGTGAAAAGCGCGGGCCGTCGGAATAGGCATCGCTTTGATTCCCGATGGCATTATCCGAATTCCGGCCTTGCTGCATACACCATCCGACTCAGGAACGGGTCGCTCCTCCCGTATCGCGCTGCAGGACGCCTGTACGCGTACTCCTCCAGGATGGACCACACGGCTCCTACGCTGGCGAAGCGTATCAGCTTGCCACGAGCACGACGAGCCTCGTGGCGCCCCCACTTGCGCCGGCTATCCAATCAGGCTAGTACCGCACCGGGTCGGGACTTTCGAGCTCTCGGCGGCCTAACGCAGCCCGGCGGGAACGTCCGAGCAGCCACAACTGTTAGAACATTCCAAGGTTTATGACTCTCGACACCTTGGTCGCTGTCATCGGTCTCGCAGTCGCTGCGTACCAACTGATGCCTCGTGCGCGGCAGCTCGACCTCGGTGTCCGCTTCCGTCCGACAGATTGGCTGCTCTTGATCTTGGGCGGCATCGGAATCGGTTACCTCCAGTTCTACTCGTTCTTCGCCGCGTTCGGCTTGACACCCCGCCTCGGATTGAGCCGGTGGAATCTCACGCCTGAACGGGCTTCGTTCGTCCTTCTGCTGCTGACGGTCTCCGTAGTCGGCATGCACCTTCGCTTCTCACGGCTGTCGCGCCGCGCAGTTCCCCGCCTTTACGCTCTCATGGAGGAGTTGCTTTGGAACCAAAACTATGCGGAAGCAGCGCACGTCGTCGACCGTCATCTTGAACGGCTCAGCCGACTCGCCGGGACAGACTCGTGGCGGAAACGAGTGCGGCGCTGGATCGCTCCATCTCCTGCCGAGTACCTCGAAGAACTTGCACCTCTTCGACTGAACGCGGACACGGTAGCGGCCGCCCGCCGACCACATCGCATACGAGCGGTCGCAAGAAAGCTCGCGTCGCCCTTGGTTCGCTATCTGCCGCAAACCGCAACGGGGCGGGAGGGCGCAGAACAACTCCTCAGTCGAATTCAGCGCTCACGGGAGTTCGTCGAGGCAGTGGCGAAAGGACGGCCGTACCTCGCCTTCAAACTGCTCGCCACTCCGAACCGCGACATGTTCGAGTTCCTGAAACACTACATGCGGGCGCTGTTAGCTGATTCCGGCAGCGTTCTTCATCGCGAGCTTCGTGACAACCCCGGTGCCGGGCATGGACGTGCCGCGCAGTTCTCCTCTGGGGAGCCGCTTCTCAGTTACTTCTTCAATGATCCGCACGTTTCGGAACGACTCAGCATCTACAAGCCGGTCGGTGATGCCGCAAACGAAGAACTCTTGGCGCTGCGCCGGGAGCATGACTCCGATCCGAACAACCTGACCGCAGACGATCACTTTCGCGAGGACGGCTGTTGGGACTCGCCGCTCTACGCCGCGATAGTGTTTTTCGATCTGATGGTGACTGCGACGTTGTTCGGACGCATCCGCCATCACATGTGGCTCCTCTACTACGAGGTGCTCACGACTCGCATGATCGAGAACCACGATCCGCGTGATCGCCACACTCCGTCAGACAGCTTCTACGAAACACGTTACACCTACTTCATCTACGAGATGGTGTCCCGTTGCCGAGATTGGATTCTGGCGGTCGAGCGCCTCACCGACGACGCGGAGCTCTTCAACATCCAGAACAACGATGAGTACGAGAACCACAACATTCCGAAGAGCGCCATCATCTGCCTCGCCCGCATTCTGCTAGATGTCCTGACCTCGTCCAAGTTGAGCGAGAGCTACAAGTCACGCATGTCGCATCTCGTCTTCGACACGTACTTCAGGCTGCGCCGATTGAACCAGACGGTCTTCGCCGAGGTGCTGGCGAAAGCGCTACGCAGAGGCGATCCGTTTGATGCGGAGCAAGATGCCGCGTATCGGGCCGCACTCCGAACTGCCTACGGCACCTTCGACAAGATTCCGCACATGATGCATTCGATACGAGGAGGCCGGGCCGAAGATCCGCTGCGTGATTTCGAAGCGATTGTGTTCAATCAGCAGCCCGCCGCGTAGTCCGTAATCGCGCAACTTACTCCTGACCCGGAAAGAGGTATGCGCGCCGGTAACCAGGGATGACATTCTCCATCCGATCGACCACCGTGCCGGCAAAGTCGACCAGCTCATGGTGCAGCCAGTTGTCCACGGTGGTGTCGTCGGTAACGGCGAAGTGCTCGATGGCCTGCACGAGGTACTCCGGCAGCCGAATGGAGATCGTGCGCAGCGCGAGGAGTGGCGGCAGCACTGCAGTAGCATCAATGCCGAGCGCCTCGTGGATGTCGCTCAGTGACCAGCGGCGAAACGCGAGATACGCTAGTTGTCGCCACGTGAAGCGCCAGCGGCCGTTCACACGATACGCGTCCTCCTGGTCGGCGCGTGCTTCGCGCTCTAGCCGACCGCGCGTCATGCTAAGGAGCCGAGCCGCTTCGCTCAACCGGTAGGAGGGTTGCCTGTGGAGGAAGAGCTCGCGAATGTGCTGTGCGTCAACGGGACTCATGTCGTCTCCCGAGGTCGCATCCGCGCTTGAATGACACGTAATGCTTGCGGCTCATGATCGTGCTCCGTTGAGGAATGCGAGCAACGTTCGTCGACCAAATGCGGCCCGCAGTTGTTCGTGGTCGTGCTCCTCGTGCTGTCCGCTTACCTCGCGCCACGCCAGGTGAATATCGCCGGGCTCGAAGAGGTCTTTAGCGGTGATGTGTCGTTGCGTGAGCCGTCGCAGCGCGACGACGAGTGCAGCAATGCAGGTCAGCGATGGGCGCATGCGACCAAAGCGCAGGCGGAGGAGGTGTTGTCGTGAGTAGCCCGACTCGCGTGCAAGGTGCGCGGGCTTGATGCCATGTGACCGGATGAATCGCTCCAACCGTGTGGGACTTGACAACGGTTGCTCGGCCTCAATCGGTTCATCGCGGCTTGGTTCCACGTCTAGGGTTCGTGCGCGTGCGGGGATGGCGGCGGCGCCGATCGTGATGCCGAGGAGTTGGAGCAGGCTGCGGCGCGTGCACTCGTGGCTCATCGTCTTCCTCCGGTGCCGCGCACGCGTGCTCGTTCCTCTGCCTGGGGGCGAGTCGCCGACTGTGCCGTTACGCTGACCGTCCATTGCGGCAGGCGAATGACGACGCCGCGCCGTTGGATGCGCTTGATGACGGCGATGGCTCGGTAGAGGGGATAGTGGCCGTCGTTGCGTGACACGTTGATGCGCCGCTCTTCGGTTTCGATGAAGAACTCGCCAGGATGCCGTGAGCGCAGGCCGTCGCGCTGCAGCACGCCGAGGATCGTCTCTCCGTCCTCGTTGCGTTTAACGACGAGTTGTCCGGTACAGCTCTCGATCGTGGGCTCGACGGTCAGTACCTCCTGCGTCGTGATGCCGACGTGCGGATGATCGGTGATCGCGGTTGCGCGGAAGAGACCCCACGGAAGCCGCCCGTCGACAAGTTCATCTGCGGGGATCTGAAAGATCGCGCGGAGCTCGCGTAGATCGCGTTCCCGGTAGAACCCGAGGTCCCGTGGGTCGGTTATGTTGCATGCTCGTGAGAGCGCGCGGTGTTGCTGAATGCGCAGGTAGTTTTCCTGCTCGTCGCGGTAGGCACGGGGAAGGATGCGCGTGACGACACCGACGATCTCCTCGCGCATCACGGGTTGACGATCGCGGTAGCGCGGGTTGTCCTTGCCTAAGTACGTCTCACCGGCACGCGCGTGGTACCGCCACACGTACCCGTCGATGGGGCCGTACACCGGGTGCGGCCCGTTGGCCCTGATGACGACGATGTCCCGTTGCCGCGGCGATCGGCTCGTGGAGACGATGACGACGTCGTTGTCGAGGATGGTGGGTTGCATGCTGTCCCCGATGACGGTGGTCGCGTACACGTTGCCGCGTGCGATCTGCCGCTCCACACTGAAGGGGACTTGGATTGGTCGTTTCGTGCGTGCTGGTGCTTGTGGGATGTGCGGTCGGCGGATGCGCACCGTCCCATCAGGATCGCGTTCGAGCGTGCCGAGGTATTCGCAATCATCCATCGCTAATTCCTTTCCGCAGGGTGTTTGCGCTCGGGAGAAGGAAGGTCGATGCTTCGCGAATCGCGCTGAGGAGGACGGCGTGTCGACCGGTTCTCTCAAGACACTTGTTCGTACCTTGATCGAGCCGGCTTCTCGTAATGGTTTTTGGCGCGTGTTTTCAGTGGGTTTCGTCGCGGAGCACGAGCGTCACCGCGCCGAGCACCCGTAGGGCCGAGCCTTGGGCGATGACGTGGAACGCGCCGTCGAGCAGTGAGCGTGTACCGTGCTTCCTCCAGTACCGGCCGACGAACGCGTCATTGCCTAGCGTGGCGATGACGAACTCGCCGGTTGCGGCGTCACCATTGGTGCGCGGCTCCACGATGAGGTGGTCGCGATCAGCCAGTCCGACGTCTGGCATGTCGCCGGCGACACGAAACACGAGTTCTCCAGGGCCGATCTTGTCAGCGGGAACGATGGCACACTCGTCGGCCTCGATCAGCGGCTTGCCTTGGGAAAGAATGCGGATCGCTTGAACGATCGTTGATCCAGACGCCGTGCGTCGGGTGGAGCGTGCGCCTGTGCTTCGTCGTGGCACGCTTGTTCGTACCTTGCATGCAGCGGCTTCTCGTAATGGTTTTCACAAGCGGCGAGCGGTTTCACACTCTTTCTTGCATCGGACGTTATCGGAGATGTGAAACACCTCCTGCTCGCGAGAATCGAGCTCCTCGCGGCGTGTCGGCGAAGAAACACCTACGTGAGTTGGTGCAGGTCGGCCGGCGTCAGGCAGCGCGTACCAGGCCGATCGAGCAGCACGAGGTCGCGGTAGCGCTGCGCGACCTCGGCGCTCGTGAAGAACATCACGAGGTCAACGTCGCTTGGGTACTTCGCGACGTTCGCAGCGATGTCCGACCGTCCCGTTTCGACTTCGACGAAGAGCGCACGATCACCGCGATCAGCGCGCAGGTCAGCACTCTTGCCACCGCCGAGCGCAAACTCCTCTGCGACCAGCCAGTCGGCGCGTTCGAGGATGGTACGCAGTTCATGCTTCCAGAACTCATGCTCGGCACCGCCGCCGCGTGTCTGCTTCAGCGTCATGCCGCGTGACGCAAGCAGCGCAGTGCCGTCGGGCGTGAGCGTAAGGATCTTCACCTGACCGCGGGGTGTGCTGATTGCATCGAAGCGCGCGAGACCGCGCTTGATGATCGCGTCTTTCGTGCGGTTGCCGACCTCCATGTGCCAGCCGAGGCGTTGGTAGCGATGCGTGATCGGACTGATCGGCGTTAGCGCCACGTCGCGCAGGAGCGCCTCCTCGCGGTCGCCCAACTGCCCGATGGCTGACGTAACGTCGGAGTTTGGTATGGGTAGGTGTGTGCGCAACCACTGCGCGTGCACTTCCTCGTCAGAAATTGCGAGGTTCTTGATTGGTTGCACGCCAAAGGTGAAGAGGATGGGCGAATAGAACCGGACGGGAAGTCTCGCGATGCCCGTGCCGATGGGGAGCTTCGGCAGCCAGCGCGCATCGATCTGGAGGAGCTGACTCGCGAACGTCACATCCTTCGGGTAGTCGCAGCGCAGGATGAGTTTGAATCCGCTGTTCGCGATCAGGCTCTCGCTCACGTCGGCCTGCTGCGTTGCCGCGATGATTGCTTCGCCGAACTCGCGCACCTCACGCGCGAGCCGCGCCGGGACGCTCACTTCGCCAGGTCGCTCGCGCGGGAACACGTTGTGGCCTTCATCGAAGATGAGCGCGTGCTGGAGTTGCTCGCGGGGCGCGCTGCTGCTCTTGCGCAGGAGCAGGATAATTTCCAGCCAGAGGAGGCAGAAGAATCGCTTCTGGTCATCACCGAATCCCTGTAGCTCGAACACGACAGAACGTGTGAGCATGTCAGCGACTGGCGTGCCGTTCGTTGCGTTTAACGCGCGACCGAAGCTGCCCTTCGTCAGCTCCTCCAAGCTGCGCGTGGACGACTCCAGCCACCCGTAGCGTCGGCTGCCGCTCTTCGTTGCGTCTAACTCGTGCGCGAGCAACGCGTGCGCGTGCAACAGTGTCGCTGTGTTGCCGTGTTGCGCATGCGCTTGGAGTAACGCTTCCTTCATCACGTTGCGTGCTCCCTGCAGGAGGAGGTAGCTGGTGCTGATGATGTCGCTGAGTGCTTCGGCCCATTCTTCGAACTCCACGCCGGGCGGCGGTGTGAGCGCGTTGATCGACAGCGATGCGGTATTGCGTCCAACAGTGAACACAATCAGCGATTCGTTGCCTGAAGCACGCAAGAGGCAGCGATAGTTGCGCTTGAAGTCGAAGACCATGAACGGAATCCGTGCAGCTTGAATCTGCACGAGAATGTTGAGGAGCAGCGTGCTCTTGCCTGTTCCTGTTGGCCCGAGGATGAAGATGTGCCTGAGCAGCTCGTTGCGCTTAACACGGAACGGATACGGTGGGATGCTCGGGTAGCTCACCATCCCGATCGTGAAGTCGCCTTCACCGATGAGCGCTGCCGGCGGTGCGTCGAGGACAAGCTTCTCATCACCAACCGCGAGGCCGAGCTTCTTGACGCCGAGGAGTGTGAGGTACTCCTCGATCTCGCGCTTTCGTTCAACATCGGCGGTTTGATACTCGATCCACAAGAGATCGATCGCTGTTCCGTACAACGGCTTGAGCTTGCGGAAAAGGTCGGGTAGCAAGTCACATCAGCTCATCGATGCGCTTGCGTCGCTGCTCCTGTTCGAGTGTGGTCTTGTGGATCTCGCGGTCTTCTCGCGTGAGCGGTTGCTCATCGGTCCATGCGGCGCGTTCTTCCGCGCGCTCCTCACGATGGAGTTCGGTCTCCTGGCGCTCGAGGAGGTGTCGCTCCTTGCGTGCATTCGGATCGTCGGCTGCGCCTTCATGCGCGGGCGTAACTTGCTGCAGTTCCTCGCGCAGCGTTGCCTCGTCTGCATGGATGCTTTCGAGGTTGCGCGTCTTGATCGCTTCGCGCGTCTTGATTTCTTCGCCGATCATCGCGTGTTGTAGTTCAAGCACGGCCGTCTTCTCGCCGTGCAGCGCGGCCGTCATCGCCTGCGCACCCAACTCTTTTTTCTCCGTCATGGTCCACCTCGGAACTTCTTGAGCATCTCGGTAGGGAAGACCCATTCGGTGGTTGCTGGATCGAAGAGTAGTTCGTAGGCGAATCGCGGCCGTACTGGCTCACACTCGTTGCGTGGAGTGTCGACGAAGTGCCATGTGCTGATGCGCGGAAGATTCGGGAGCGTGCTGAAGACGTGCTGCGTGAGTGCGTGAGTACTCACCACGCGCAGGAGAGCGGAGTCATTTGTGATGGGGAAGACGTCGATGCTCGGCGCGTGCTGCGCGAAGGCGTTGATGATTGCGCTTAACTCGCCCTCGACTTGGAGGAACATGGGTGTGCCGATGGCGTTGAGCGGCCGATACCGGATGATGTTCTGCCGAAAGAGGCCGGTGTGGTTGAGCAGTGCAAAGCATTCCTTCACGTAGGCCTTGCCGTTCGTCGGAAGCCGACGGGCGAAGCGTGGCAGGTACTCCCACGTTCGCTTGCCGAGACGCTGGTAGATCGATTCCCAGATCGCCGGCAGACTCTGGCCGTGCTCTACACTTTCGAAGATGACGGCGATGAGGAGCGGGAGACGTTCTACGACGTCCCACACGTGCTGATCACGAGTGACCGCTGGAGCGCGGCTGAGCGGATTGCTTCCGAAGTCGCGCAGCACCTGCCAGCCATCACGTGACTCGATGCTGGTGATCTTCGCTGCCGTGATGCCTTCTGCGTCGCGCAGGACGCCAGCGAGTTCCAGCTCGTGGCCGCAGGGAACGAGGCAGTGCAGGTAGAGCGTGCGCTGGCCGGGCCGCGAGACGACCCACTCGCCTCGGATCGCATACGGAAACTCCAGCCACGCCGAACCTGGATCATCAATGAAGAGATGAACGGTCGAAAGCCCAAGAGAGTGGAACGCGACGCTTGGGAAGAAGAGCAGATCGTCGCTGAGCTCTGCTTGCCAGCGGTAGAGGGAGCGTGCCGTGAACCTCCGATTTGTTCGTGCAAACTCCTCGATACCCATCGCCTTGGGCGAGTCGTAGAGAATGCCGAGAAATTGCAGCAGGTGCTTGTGTCCCATCATTCATCACGATTGGGACGCTTCAGGTTCTTATAAAGCACCCGACGAGGGATGTAACCAGTGTGTCAGGTGGTGGATATATACCTGCACCCACGCGATAGTGAGGTCATGTCATGGTTTCACCTCACCAAACAGGAGCGCCTGAAAGCGGCCATCGCCACCCGGCACGAGCAGGCAGAAGTCGTTCGTCGCCACCTGCGACGTCGCGAGCTCTACGCGCTCAATCCGCGCCTCCTGGATGAAGCACTCGCGGACGCGACAGAACTTCCCGAGACGTTCGAGGAGTACTTTCACGAGGCGGCACCACAGCAGTTCCGCAAGGCCACTGACCTTGAGGTGCACCTGTGGTCAACCTTGCGCGATGGCACGCGAAGATCGGTCGTGACCTTGGCCTGCGCGGACGCTACGGCGCGCCCATCCAAAAGAGCGCGCTTGCGCGCATCCTCCAGCACACCGCGTACGTGGGCGAGTTCACGTGGGGTGGCACGACGTACCTGGGTAAGTACGAGCCGCTCATCACGCGCGACCTCTTCGACCAAGTCCAGTACGCGCTCGGCTTCAGGAGCAAGCCCAAGACGCGAGCGCACGAGTTCACCTTCGCCGGACTCCTGCGCTGCGCCGCGTGCAACGGTCTTCTCAGCGGTGATCTGAAGAAGGGGAAGTACACGTACTACTTCTGCACCGGGTGCGAGCGGCGCACGTACTACCCGGAGCGCACCTTCGAGGAGCAAACCATCGCGCTCCTCACGACGCTCACCGTAGACGAGGCGGTGAGCAGTTGGCTCCTCGATGACCTCGCGGCCTCCTACGACGAGACGAGGAGCGCCGCAGCAGCAAGCGCCACGCGCGCCCAGGCGCGCCTGACGGAGCTTTCATGTCTGCAGGCGCAGGCGTACGAGGACAAGCTCACCGGCCGCATCACAGAGAGTTTCTGGCGCGAGCGCTCCGACGCCTGGCGGAAGGAAGAACGGAGGCTACGATCGCAGCTCGCCATCGAAGTGCCGTGCGTGACGACGGACGAGTTGGTTGACCGAGCTCGCGAGCAGTTCGAACTCCTGCAAGCCGCACGTGATGAGTACCTTACGCAATCACCACCCGAGCGAGCGAAGTTGCTGCGACTGCTCGTTTCGAACTGCACCGTGCGAGACGGAAGTCTCGACTTTGGAATGCGTTCGCCCTTCCACCTCATCAAGCAAGCAGCGGAAACCGGCGATTGGCGGAGGAGGTGGGATTCGAACCCACGGTACGGTTGCCCGTACGGCGGTTTTCAAGACCGCTGCCTTAAACCACTCGACCACTCCTCCGTGATCGCAGACGAACAACAGGCTACGGCAAAAGATTCACGTCGAGCGTGATCTTGAGGCGCAGGCGGCGATGCTGGCGGATCTCGTCCATCGTCAGGTTGAGCGGGATGCTTACTTCCTTCACGAGGCCGTCGTTCGCGCGGCGTTCCTGCGGCGGACGCGCGGCGACGGTCGTCGCGGCGGGTTGCTCGCCGAGGATCGGCAGCGAGTCGAGAAGACCCTGCGGCAGCGGGATCTCGATGGACGTCGTCGGCACCTCGACCGGATCCGCGTTGAAGTAATCCGAGACGGCGTCGCGGCCGAACGGCTCGAGCGGCGGAAGCTCGGGAAGCGCGCTGCCGCCGCCGACGAGCTCCGTGGCCACGAGCGGGATGTGCTCGTTCGCCGCGTGATCGGCGTCGTCGAGATCGAACTCCGGCTCGTTCACGGGAGCGAACGGCGAGAGCGTCGGCGCGGGCGGTGGTGGTGGCGGCGGTGCAGGTCGCGAGGCAGCAGCCGGTGCGGTGGATGCAGCGGATACCGCGGGTGCGCGCGGGGCGGGCGGCGGCGTCGCGGGCGCGCCGAACGGCTCGTCGTCGTCGTCCCACAGCGACTCCGACGTTGCGGGTGCGGCGGTGGGTGCGTTGAGGATCTGGATCTCGCGCTCGAGCGGCTCGGCGCCTTCGAGTCCGTACTTTTTCACGAGGTGGGCGAGCACGAGCTGCGTGATGCCTTTGAGCGTTTCCTCGACGCCGAGTCCCGACGTCGCCACCGACTCGAACGACGGCACCTTCTGCTTGTTCAGCTCGCGCTCGATCTCGGCGACCGGCAGCGCGTTCGGGAGATCGCGTTTGTTGTACTGCACGACGAGCGGCATCTCGCGGAGGCGCACGCCCTGGCGCTTGAGGTTGTCCTCGAGGTTCTGCATCGATTCGAGGTTTGCATCGAGCGCAAAATCCTGGCTGTCGGCGACGAATACGATTCCGTCCGCGCCCTTGAGCACGAGCTGGCGCGTCGAGTTGTAGTAGACCTGGCCGGGCACCGTGTAGAGCTGAAGCTTGGTGCGCATGCCGCGGATCTTGCCGAGGTCGAGAGGGAGGAAGTCGAAGAAGAGCGTGCGGTCCGTCTTCGTCGCCAGCGAGAGCATCTTGCTCTTGTTGTTCGACGGCAGCGAGTCGTACACGAACTGCAGGTTCGTCGTCTTGCCGCAGAGACCGGGGCCGTAATAGACGATCTTGGCCGTGATCTCTTTAGTGGCGTAGTTGAAGAGGACCATGGTGGCTCCGAGAGAGGATGAGGGTAGCGAAGGGCCGGAGGCGAGTCAATTTTCGAAGGGTATGATTCCGTGGCCATGAGACGAACCCTGCTCGCCCTCGTCGTGTACACCGCGCTCGCCGCGCACGCGCAGTGGCCGCAGTGGGGTCGCGATCCGCAGCATACCGGCTCCTCTCCCGTGGTCGGGCAGGCGCTCACGGCGATCCTCGCCGACTACGTCTACGATCCGTTCCTCGACGCGGAGCTGCAGGACAGCGGCGGCGCGTTGCTCGCGCATTTTCAGGCGCCGCTCACGGATGGCGACGACGTCTACATGGTCATGAAGAGCGGCCAGTACACGTCGGACGACTGGCAGACGCAGTCGTGGAACGTCGTCGACCGGCGCTGGATCAACGGCCACCTCGTGCAGCAGTGGATCGCGCCGGCGGACTGGAAGCCGGTGCCGGCCGCGGAAGGCGGTGCCGGTCCGTTCTTCGAGCCGGTGTTTCATCCGGCGCTCACCGCGCAATCCGTCTATCTGCCCGCGGCCGGGGGCACGATTCTGCGCGTCGATCGCGCGACGGGGGCGGCGGAGCGCATCAATCCGTTTCCGTCGTTCGATCCGACCATCTACGTTTCGGGGCCGCTCGTCATCAGTCCCGCGGGCGACATCTACTACAACGCGATGCAGCCCAACACCATCCATCCGTGGACGAGCGACATGCCGCAATCGTGGCTCGTGCGGGTGGCGCAATCCGGCGCGACCGCGCGCGTTGCGTACAGCAGTCTCGCCGTCGGTGCGCCCGCGGCGACCGCTCCTTGCGTGACCGCGTTCACCACCTCGCTTCCGTGGCCGCCGTCGCCCGACGCGGTTCCGCCCTCCGCGCCGTGCGGCACGCAGCGGCCCGGCGTGAATACGGCGCCGGCGTTCGGGAGCGACGGCACGGTCTACGTCGTGTCGCGCGCGCAGTTCAACAGCCGCTACGCGTACATCACCGCGTTGAGCGCCAACCTCGCGTGGAAGTGGACGACGTCGATGCGCGACCGTTTCAACGACGGCTGCAACGTCCTGCTGCCGCCGAACGGCGCGCCCGGCGGCTGCCGCCAGGGCGCGCACACCGGCGTCGATCCGACCGACAACACGCCGGGCGCGGGAACCGTCAACGACAGCTCGACGTCGTGTCCGATCGTCGCGCCGGACGGCTCCGTCTTTTACGGCGCCTACACGCGCTACAACTATTCGCAGGGGCACCTGATGCATTTCAGCGCGACCGGCGAATACCTCGGCGCGTATCCGTTCGGCTGGGACACGATGCCCGCCATCTGGTCGCACGATCAGAGCTACTCGCTGATCACGAAAGAAAATCACTACGGCGAAACCGGCTCGTACTGCGGCGACCCGCGCTTCTGTCCCGCCGGACGCACGCTCGACGATCCCGAGCAGTACTTCATCACGCGACTCTCGCCGTCGCTGCATGTCGAGTGGCAGTTCAAGAGCACGAACACGCGGACCTGCGAGCGCCAGCCGGACGGCACCATCGCGTGCGTCGACGATCATCCCGACGGCTTCGAGTGGTGCATCAACGCGCCCGCGGTCGATGCGAGCGGCACCACCTACGTCAATGGTGAAGATGGCGTGCTCTACGCGATCGACGCGAACGGGCACCAGCGCGCGAGCATCTTCCTCGACGTCGCCCTCGGCGCGGCGTACACGCCGCTTTCGATCGACGCGCGCGGGCGGATCTACACGCAGAACGCGGGACATCTGATCGCGGTCGGCTCGGTCAAGCGGCGCAGCGTCGCGCATCCGTGAACGTTGCGGATAGAATCCGCGACCCGGAGGTGAGCATGCCGACTCGGCGAACCGTCGCCGTCCTGCTTCTTCTCATCGCAACCCTTCTCGCAGCACCGCACGACCGCGCCGACGCGCCGGGCGTGTACGCGCTCACCGGCGCGACCATCCATCCCGTCGCCGGTCCTGACATCCCGAACGGCACCATCGTCATCCGCAACGGCCTCATCGAAGCCGTCGGCGCGAACGTAGCCGTGCCGCCGGATGCGACGTCGATCGACGCGCGCGGCGCGCACGTCTATCCCGGCCTGATCGACGCGCAGACGTCCGCCGGCTTCACCGCGCCAGCGCGCAGCGAAGGACGCCGCCGTCCGGCGCAGACGTCCGACGACACGCAGGAGCCGTCGCCCGACTCGCTCGCGATGCGCAACGTCAAGCTCTCCGACGACGAGCTCGACGCGCGCCGCGCCACCGGCGTCACGACCATCGTCACCGCGCCGTCCGTCGGCATCTTTCAGGGCCAGTCGGTCGTCCTCAACCTCGGCGGCGCGGCGGACTCGCGCGTCGTGAAGAGTCCCGCGGCGCTGCAGATCGCGTTCAACACGCGGCCGACGTGGACGTATCCGGACAGCCTGATGGGCGTCATCTCGTACATCCGGCAAACCTTCCTCGACGCGCAGCAGCACGGCGCCGCGCGCGCGACGTACGAGCGTCATCCCGCGGGCCTGCAGCGTCCGCCGGAGAACGCCGCGCTCGACGCGTTGCAGCCGGTGCTGCGCGGCGAAGTGCCGGTCGTCTTCGTCGCCGACTCCGAAGAGATGATGCGCCGCGCGCAGGCGATCGCGCGCGAGTTCAACCTGCGCTACGTGCTCTCCGGCGCGCGGCAGGCGTATGCGATCGCGAACGATCTGAAGAGCATTCCGACGCTCGTCTCCGTGAAGTGGCCGGTCGCGCCGGCGGACAAGGACGATCGCGCCGAGCAGCCGCTGCGCATCATCCGCGACCGCCAGCTCGCGCCGACTTCGCCCGCCGCGCTGGCGAAGAGCGGCGCCGCGTTCGCACTCGTCAGCGGCTCCGGCAAAGCGGGAGACTTTCTGCCCGGCATCCGCAAGGCGATCGAGAACGGCCTCAGCGCCGACGACGCATTGCGCGCGACGACGATCGCGCCGGCGCGCATCTTCGGCGTCGACCGCCAGCTCGGCACGCTCGAACGCGGCAAGATCGCGAACGTCATCGTCAGCGACCGGCCGCTCTTCGACAAGAACGCGAAGCTCACGCACGTCTTCGTCGACGGCCGCGAGCTCCGCCTGCCGAAGGACGACAAGAAAGAAGGTCCGAGCGCGGCGTCGCCGATCGACGGCACGTGGAATCTCACCGTGCGCGCGCCGCAGGGCGGCGTCGCCATCACGGTGACGCTGCATTCCGAGGATGGACATCTCAGCGGCACGTTCGCGGGAGATCGCGGCTCGGGCGACATCCGCGGCGGCTCGTTCGACGGCACGACGTTCGACTTCACCATCTCCGCGAACGCGCAGAACGGAGCGGAAGCGACCGACTGGGCGTTCCGCGGCAAGCTCGATGGCGATGCGATCTCCGGCACCGTCAGCACGACCCTCGGCAATTTCGAATTCAGCGGGAGCCGTTCGAAATGAGAAAGCTCGTCGCAGTTCTGCTGTTCGCCTGCAGCGCGTTCGCGCAGGAGCGCGTCACGCTCATCCGCAACGCGACCATCCTCACGATCACCAACGGCACGATCGAGAACGGCTCGGTGCTCATTCGCGGCACGAAGATCGCCGCGGTCGGCCGCGACCTCGCCGCGCCGGCGGGCGCGCAGGTCATCGACGCGAGCGGCAAGTTCGTGCTGCCCGGCATCATCGACACGCACAGCCACACCGCGATCGAAGGCAGCGTCAACGAGATCTCGCTGCCGAACAGCGGCAACGTGCGCATCGCCGACGTACTCACGGCGACGGACATCAACGTGTATCGCCAGCTCGCCGGCGGCACGACCGCCGCGCTCGTGCTGCACGGCTCCGCGAACTCGATTGGCGGCCAGAGCCAGATCGTGAAGTGGAAGTGGGGCCATCCGATCTCCGAGTGGCCGATCCCCGATGCGCCGCGCACGATCAAGTTCGCGCTCGGCGAGAACCCGAAATCCGCGAACTTCCGGCCGCCCGAAGGCCAGCCGCGCCAGTATCCGGCCACGCGCATGGGCGTCGAGGAAGTGATCCGCAAGTCGTTCGTCGACGCGCGCGATTACCTCGCGGCGTGGGACGAGTACGACGCGAAGAAGAAGCGCGGCGAAGATGCGATCCCGCCGCGCCGCGATCTGCTCATGGAAGAGATGGCGGACATCCTGCGCGGCAAGGTCGACATCCACTCGCACTGCTATCGCGCGGATGAGATCCTGATGCTGCTCAATCTCTCCGACGAGCTCGGGTTCAAAGTGCGCGAGCTGCAGCACGTGCTCGAGGGCTATAAGGTCGCGCCGGAAATCGCCGCGCACGGCGTCACCGGCGGCACGTTCATCGACTGGTGGGGCTACAAAGCCGAGGCGTATGACGCGATCCCGTACAACGTCGCGCTCATGACGCGGAACAACGTGATCGTCTCGGTGAACTCCGACTCCGACGAGCTCGCGCGGCACCTCAATCAGGACGCGGCGAAGTCGATGAAGTACGGCGGCCTGAGTGAAGACGAGGCGTTGCGGCTCTGCACCATCAATCCGGCCAAGCAGCTGCGCCTCGACCATCGCATGGGCTCGATCGAAGTGGGCAAGGACGCCGATCTCGCGATCTGGACCGCGCATCCGCTATCGTCGTACGCGCGCGTCGACACGACGTTCGTCGACGGCGAGATCGTCTTCGATCGCCAGCGCGACCTGCAGCAGCGCGAGGCGATGAAGCGCGAGAAGCAGCAGCGCCTCAAAGCGGAAGACGACGCCGCGAAGAAGGAGAAATCGAAATGAGGAAGGTCTTCTTTGCCGCGCTGCTGCTTGCCGGCTCGGCGGCGTTCGGGCAGTCCGTCATTCCGAACGATCCGGGCGTGAAACCGCTCGTCGCGATCCGCAACGCGACGATCGTTCCCGTTACGTCGGCGCCGATTCCGAACGGCACGATCGTCTTCGGCAACGGTGTCATCACGGCCGTCGGCGCGAACGTCGCGGTTCCGGCGAATGCGACGGTCATCGACGGCACGGGGCTCTTCGTCTATCCGGGGATGATCGACGCGTCGTCGAGCGTCGGGCTCACGGAGATCGACTCGGTGCCCGGCACGGTCGACACGACGGAGCTCGGCGACTTCAACGCGAACGCGAGCGCTGCGGTCGCCATCAATCCGCACAGCGAGCTCATTCCGGTGACGCGCGTGAACGGCGTCACGAACATCGTCACCGTTCCCGAAGGCGGCATCATCTCCGGCCAGAGCGCGCTCATTCAGCTCGCGGGCTGGACGCCGCAGGAGATGGTGATCAAGTCGCCCGCGGCGATGAACATTCGGTTCCCGCGCCTGCGCAGCGGCGACTTCGGCGACGTGCCGCAGGACGAGGAAGCGGAGAAGAACCGGCGCAAGACGTACGCGGCGGAGATCGACAAGCTGCGCGACGTCTTCCGCGACGCGCAGGCGTACGCGCGCGCGGCGTCAGCGCGCGCGTCGAACAAGGACGTGCATCGCTTCGACCGCGACCTCATTCTGGAGGCGCTCGTCCCGGTCGTGGAAGGACGCGAGCCGGTCGTGATGCATGCGAACCTCGCGCGCGACATCCGCGCGGCGCTGGCGTTCGCGGACGAATTCAACTTGAAGGTGATTCTCTCCGGCGCGCAGGACGTGGCCGAAGTGATCCCCGACCTCAAGCAGCGCAACATCCCGGTGCTCCTCGGGCCGACGCTCGCGCTGCCGCAGCGCGAAGACGATCCGTACGATCTGCTCTTCACGAACGCGAAGACGCTGCTCGACAACGGCATCCTCTTCGCGATCAAGACCGACGAGGCGCACAACACGCGCAACCTGCCGTATCACGCGGCCGCGTGCGCGGCGTTCGGGCTGCCAAAAGATGAGGCGCTCAAGGCGATCACGATCTATCCCGCGCGCATCTTCGGCGTCGCCGATCGTCTCGGCTCGCTCGAAGTCGGGAAGATCGCGAACGTCATCATCACCGACGGTGATCCGCTCGAGCTGCGCACAAACGTAAAACGCGTCTTCATCAACGGCGAAGACATTTCGATGCAGTCGCGGCACACGCTGCTCTACGACAAATTCAGGAATCGGCCGCGAACGCAGTAGAATCGCGGCCCCTGTTCTTTTCCAATTTGCGTTCGAGACGGTGAACGGGAAGCCGGTGTGAAACCGGCGCGGCCCCCGCCACTGTAACCGGAGACGACCCACGCCTTGGCCCTCGCGGGCCCCCACTGCGACAGCGGGAAGGGGACGTGGGAAGGACGACCCGGAAGCCAGGAGACCGACCGCTCGAACATTCGAATCGCATCGGCCTCTTCGGAGGGAGGAGTCGTCGTGAAGCTACTGCATTTCGTTTTCGTTTTTCTGCTCGTCTCACCACTCGCCGCACAAACCACCACCACCACAACAACCACGCAACCCGTCGCGCAGGAGATCGTCGTCACGGCCTCCGCGGTGCCGGACTCCGTCGAGGAGACGCCGGCTTCCGTGACGGTCATTCATCGCGAGGACATCGAACGCCGCGAGGCGCGCGACGTCTCCGACGTTCTGCGCGAAGTGCCGGGCGTCGCCGTCTCGCGCACCGGCAGCAACGGCAAGGCGACGTCGCTCTTCATTCGCGGCGGCAGCTCGAAGCAGGCGCTCGTGCTGTGGAACGGCATCCCGCTCAACAACCCGTACTTCTCCGGCTACAACTTCGGGCAGATGTCGACAGCGGGCGTCGAGCGCGTGGAAGTCGTGCGCGGTCCGTTCTCGGCGCTGTACGGTTCCGAGGCCGTCAGCGGAGTGGTCAACGTGTTGACGACTCCGAGCCGCAGCGGCGCGGTCGTGGAAGTCGCGGGCGGCGGCCACGGTCTGGTCAACGCGCTGGCGAGCGGCGCGTACGCGTCCGATCGCTGGAGCGCGAACGCGAGCGCGGAACATCGTCAGGACGACGGCTTCGCCGCCAACGACGACTTCCGCTCGACCACGTTCCTGGGCGGACTCACGTTCCGTCCGATCGATCATCTGTCGATCGGCGTGCTCGGACGGCGCAGCACGTACGATCTCGGCATTCCGTTCAACGTCAACGCTGCGGCGGACGCGTTCGAGCCGTCGCCCGCGCGCGGCGAAGACGGCACCGAGTCGCAGTTCGCCGTGCCGGTGCGTTTCGACGGCGGCCGCATCGCGTACGAGCTGCATTACGCGGAGAACCGTCGCGACGATCACTTCGCCGATCCCCTCGGCGCGTTCGGTCCCGAGGAGGCGACGACGCACGCGCGCGTCCGCACGGCGCGCGCGACCGCGAGCGGTAAGAGCGCGCTCGGCATGATCACGATCGGCGGCGAGCTCGGTCGCGACGCCGTCGATCATCGCGACAACTTCGCGCAGTTCGACACGCGCCGCCGCAAGAGCGACTCGGTGTTCGCGGAAGACCAGCTCGGATTCGGCGCCGGCAGCGGACGCGTTGAACTCACAGCGGGTATCCGCTACGACCACTACGACACCTTCGGCAGCGAGACCACACCGCGCCTCGCCGCGGCGTGGCTGCGCGGCGGACACAAGATCCGCGCGGCGTACGGCGAAGGCTTCCGCGCGCCGTCGATCGGCGAGCTCTATTTCCCGTTCGGCGGCAATCTGAACCTCGGCCCCGAGCGCAGCCGCAACGTCGAGATCGGCTATGACCGCTTCACGAACGTTGCGACGCTCTCCGCGACGCTGTTCCGCTCGCAGTACCGCGGCCTCATCGCGTTCGGCAGCAGCGGCTCGTTCGAGAACGTGCAGCGCGCGAACGCGAACGGCGTCGAGCTCGCGGCTTCGCATCACGCGGGACCGTTCGACGTCGCGCTCAGCTACACGTTTCTGAAGACGGAAGATCAGGCGACGGGTGAGGAACTGCTGCGCCGTCCGAAGCACAGCGGGTCGCTGTCGTTCGGCTACAACGCCGGCAACTATGACGCGGAGCTCGTCGTGACGCATCAGGGCGCGCGCGCCGACGTCACCGATCTCTTCCCGTTCGGCACCGTCAACGCGGAAGCGTTCACCACCGCGGACGTCACCGTGCGCACGCACGTCGGCGCTCTCGCGCCGTACGTGAAGCTGGAGAACCTCACGAACACGCGCTATCAGGAAGTGTTCGGCTACGCGTCGCCGGGGCGGCGTGCCGTCGCGGGGCTGCGCTACACGATCCGTTGATCGCCGAAGAGATGTTCCTCGAGCGTGAGCAGGTGGCGAACGATGCCGATCGCATCCGACCGGCGGTCGAGCCACGCGAAGAGGCCCGCGACGTCGCCGGCGAGATGCGCGAGGAAATCGAGAATGGGGCCGGCGATGCCGAGGTCTTTTGCGGCGTCGCCGGCCGCGATGATCGCGTGTGCGAGGAGCTCGCGCTGAAACTTGGAGAGCTTCGGATCCTCGATCGTGAAGTCGTCGGGCGTCCAGCCGATGGTGATCTTCGGCACGCCGGGATCGTCGGTGCGCGGCGTCGTGCGATTGATGATCGCATCGAGCGACGACGCCGCGGTCTCGCGCTGGCCGAGCGTCGTGCCGTTCGGCAGAAAGCGTTCGATGGCCGTGCGCAGCACGGAGGTGTGATCGAACTGCGTGTGCACCACCTGCTGATCGATGAGCGGCGAGACGAGCACCGCGGGCACGCGCACGCCGAGTCGATCGAAGTTGAAGCTGTAGCCGCCGGCGTTCGCGACCGTCACGCCATCGGGTGAGATCGTGCACGGCGGAGGCACGTGGTCGAACGTCCCGCCGTGCTCGTCGAACAGGATCACCAGCAGCGTCGAGTTCCACAGCTCCTCGTTGCCGCGCAGCGTCCAATAGATGTTCGACAGCAACTCCTCTCCGTATTCGACATTCGACGCGCCTCCCTCCTCGGTCGGCGTCGCCTGCGGATGCTCGTCGTTCTCCGGTCCCGTCCACGGGTTGCCGATGAAGTTCGGCTCGATGAAGACGTAGCTCGGGAAGGTCGATGCATCCGCGGCGTCGGCGGCGAACTGCGCGAACGGGAAGAAGCGGCGCTGCGAGGAGTCGAGGGCGAACGGCCGCAGCTGGTGCTGATTGAGAAACGCCTGGCAGAGAAAGAGCGCGGTGCCGTAGTAGATGCGCCACGAGACGCCGGCGTTCTCGAGCAGGTTGTAGATCGTCGGCGTGTCGTTGACGAAGAACTCGAGCGGCGGAAAGCCGGGGTTCTTCCACGAGTTGTTGACGTAACCCGACGCGGTGCCGGCGTGGACGAACGAGCGGTTCGTGTACGTCTGCGACGGCACGGAACAGAACCACGCGTCGCACGTAGCGTACGCGTTCGCGAGCGTCGAGATCACCGGCAACTGCGCCGGCGTGAAGCAGTCCATGATCGCCGTCGGGTCTTGGTGCGGCGCCTCCGTCTGCAGCGCTTCCGCGTAGTCATTGATGAAGCCCTGCATGTCGGGCGGCGGCGTATCCGTGCACGACGGCAACGGCGGAGGCGGGAACGGCAGGATGCCGGCGCCGCCGTTCAGCTGCGCGTAGACGTACTGATACTCCTCGTTCGGATCGGGATTCGGCGTCGTGTTCGCGCTGCCGTACGCGGCGGGGACGTTCCTGCCGTTGTACGGATTCGAGGCGTTCGCGCCGGAGAGTCCGTCGAAGGTCGCATCGTTCGGCGGCGTCTGGAATGGCGGCGCGTTGCGCGCGTCGTAGAGCCAGCCGAGAACGTTGTCGAACGACCGGTTCTCCAGCATTACGACGACGATGTGCTCGATCTGCGATAGCGGCATGTCCAAGGAGTGCGCGCCGCGCGTGTTTCCCTACCGGGTCACGCGATTTTTTCGATCGTCGACAGCGCCGCCGCGGCCTGCCGCTCGCGCTTCTCGATTTTCTTCGCGCGGCCGACGACATCTTCGATCAGCGCCCACGTCACGTTCGACGGCTGGTAGCGATCGGGCGACGACTCCGCGACGTGGCGCCCGAGCGCGCCGAGGGCGGTGTGATACGGGAGCGGCGTCGCGGTGCCGGTGCGCGCGAGCTCGTCGATGTAGCGCGCGACGAGGAGGCCGACGGCGGACGACTCGACGTAGCCTTCGACGCCGGTGATCTGTCCGGCGAAGAAGACGCGCTCGTCGCGTTTCGTTTGAAACGTCGCGCGCAGATGGCGCGGGCCGTTGATGAACGTGTTGCGATGCATCGAGCCGAAGCGCGCGAAGGTGGCGTTCGCGAGTCCCGGAATCATGCGGATGACGCGCTGCTGTTCGGGGATACGCATCTTGGTCTGGAAGCCGACGAGGTTGAAGTATTCGTCGGAGAGATCTTCCTTGCGCAGCTGCACGACCGCGTGCGGCCGCTCGTTGGTCTCCGGATGTTCGAGGCCGACCGGTTTCATCGGGCCGAAGCGCAGCGTGTCGATGCCGCGCGAGGCGATCTCCTCGACCGGCAGGCAGCCTTCGAAGTGCACCGCTTTCTCGAAGTCGTGCGGCGCGAAGAGCTCGGCGGAAAGGAGCGCCGCGACGAACGCTTCGTACTCTTCGCGGTTCATCGCCGCGTTGAGGTAGTCGGTTGCGTTGCCTTTGCCGTAGCGCGATTTCCAGTAGAGCTTCGAGAAATCGAGCGAGTCGGCGGCGACGATCGGCGCGATGGCGTCGTAGAAATACAAGCCGTCGCGGCCGAGAAATTCGTCGATGGCGTGAAAGAGCGGATCGCTCGTCAGCGGACCGGTGGCGACGACGAGAAAGTCGGCGTCGCCGCGATCGAGCGTCGTCACTTCGCCGCGCTGCAGCGAGATATTCGGCTCGTTCGCGATGGCGTCGGTGACGGCGGCGGAGAAGCGGTCGCGATCGACGGCGAACGCGTCGCCGGCAGGCACGCGCGCGTCTTCGCCGCAGCGGATGACGAGCGAGCCGACGCGCGCCATTTCCTGCTTGAGCAGGCCGACGGCATTCGTCGCCGCGGACGAGCGGAAGGAGTTCGAGCAGACGAGCTCCGCGAGGTTGCTGGTGTGATGCGCCTGCGTCGACTTCACGGGACGCATCTCGTGCAGCACGACGCGATGTCCGCGGCGCGCGAGCGCGTACGCGCATTCGCTGCCGGCGAGTCCGGCGCCGATGATCTTGATCGTGGCCACGGTGCGTCGTTAGTTCGACGGCTCGCTCTGCGAGAACGGCGCGTCGACGTCGCCGCGGATCTCGCCGAATTTCTGTTCGAAGAGCGCGACGTTGTGGCCGAGCGCTTCGAGCAGCTGCTTGGTGTGCAGCGGCGTGAGGATGACGCGGCTATAGATCTTCACGTCGGGCCGGCCGGGCACGACGCGGCCGAAGTCGATCACGAACTCGCTCGTCGAATGGATGATGTTCGCGAAGTTGACGTACTGCCCCTGCGCGACGTCGTCGTCGAGCGTGATGCGGATCGTGTTCTGCGGTTGCTGCTGCTGATTGTCCATCGCCCCGTCAACGGCGCGGCGGAGCACCGGCATTCCGCGCGTTGGCGACGCGCAGCGGCGCATCGCTGACCGCCGCGAGCACCTCGCGCGTGGCCGCCTCGTGGATGCCCGGCCCGCTCTGCACCAGTGCCGCCGCGACGATCGCGTCGAAGGCGATGCCGCGCAGATTGAGGCGCGAGAGCGCGACCTGCAGCGGCGACATGCTCGGATTGAACGCGGCGTTCTCCGCGTACGCGCCGCTGACGATCGTGCCGTCGGCCGCGCGCAACGCGACGCCGCCGTATGCGTGCGAGTACGGCGCGTAGCTGCGGTTCGCCGCGTCGAGCGCGACACGCAGCAGCTCGTCATCGTCGGTAGCATCGAGCGTGAAGCCGTGATCGTCGCGCTGCATCAGACCGCCCTCGATGCCGAGGTCGCGCGGGCCGAAGGAGCCCGGCAGATAAAACGAAAGCGGATGCGTTTCGCCGGCGATTGTAATCTCGAGGCGATCGGCGGTAGCAAGCTCGTTGAGGAACTGCCGGCAGTAGCCGCACGGCGGCGCCGTCACGGCGATCGCGGCGATGCCTTCCTCGCCGCTCATCCACGCGTTCGTGACGGCCGACTGTTCGGCGTGGACGGTCGTCGAGAGCGCGGTGCCCGCGAACTCGATGTTCGAGCCGAAGTAGAGATTGCCGGTCGTGGCGCCGCGGCAGACCGCGCCGACGTGAAAGTTCGAGACGGGTGGCCGCGCGAACTCCGCGGCGCGCGGCAACAGCAGCGACATGAGGCCGCGCGGATCGACGCCCGCCTCGCGCGCGAGGCGCTGCGCGTCGCCGGCGGCGATGACTCCGTGCGTGTCGGGCTGCGTCATGGTGCAAAGGGAAGAAGCGCGCGTCGGTCCAATATTCCGTCAGTCCTTTCGCTCGTCGGACCCGCTGATGTGCTCGCGCAACGCGTGCACCTCCGCGGTCAGTCGCGCCAGCTCCTCGCGCAGGTGCGCGGCTTCGTCGCGCGACTCGCGGCGCAGCGTGCGCATCGCGGCGAGCAGCGCGCGGTCGACGCCGAGCTGCTGAACCCAGTAGACGCGCATGAAGCGCAGCACGAGCCGGCGCAGCGGCGTCGCCACGCGCTGCATGCGCGAGGGGAGATCGGGACGCGGCGTGCCGAGGAGCGACTCGACGGCCATGGCGTCGTGTTCGAAGGCGCCGGGTGGGTCGGGCGAGGTCGGGAGCGGATCGAATGCGTTCATGTCGGTCTCGTTCGTGATCGTCATCGCGCGCGCGGCGCGGCTCTCGTCCAGCAGGCGTCGCAACAGCGGCCCGCGCGCGGCGGGGCTGTGCAGCGTCTCGATGTCGGCGCGCGCGCGTGCGCCGGTGGCCGCGGCGACGTTGCGATCGTCGACGACGCGCGCCATCTGTTGCGCGGCGATGGCGACGTCGGGCTCGGCCCAGCGCGTGCGCGGCGGATACGGGCCCGCGCGCTCGCCGACGTCGACGAGCCGCGCCGGCACCGGAAAGCTGTTCGACTCGTTCGCGAACTCCAGCGTCGACGAATACGCGGTGCTGATCACCGGCTTGCCGAGCGCCATCGCTTCCGCGACCGTGAGCCCGAACCCTTCGGAGCGATGCAGCGAGACGTAGCAGTCGCACGCGTCGAGCATCGAAAAGTAGTCGTCGCTCGTGACGTACGCGTCGCGGATGATGATGCTCGCGCGGCCCGCGGCGGCGGCGCGGAGCTCTTCGTGTTCCGCGGCGTGGCGTCCGGCGTTCGTCGTTTTGATGAAAAGCGCGACGTCGGCGCGATCGCCGAATGCGTCACGAAACGCCGCGACGACGGCGAGCGGATTCTTGCGGCGGAACACGCTGTCGTAGTCGAAGCAGAAGAGAAAGAGAAAGCCGTCCGGCATCCCGAGCTCTGCGCGCGTGCGGCGGCGCACCGGCGGCACGACGACCGGCAGCGGGAACGCGCGCACGGGTTTCGTGAGGCGGCGCGCGAGCGACTCGGCGGTGAAGCTGCTGATGCCCCACACCTCGTCGAAATAGCGTTCGCTGCGCGCCATCGCGGCCGGGAGCTCTTCGACTTCCCACGCCCAGAGGCCGATGTTTCGCGCGCCGCGCGGCAGTTGCGCGCGCATGCTCTCGAAGAACAGCGGAACCTGGTCGGCGTTGACGCAGATGAGGTTCGTGTCGAACGCCGGAGTCGCGCTGCCGAGGTCGCGAAAGGCTTGCTGCTGCCGCGTGACGGCGCGCGTGAACGGCACGACCGCGTACTGAATCCCTTCCGCCGCGAGCGCGGCCACGACCGATCGCACGATCTGTCCGGTGCCGCTCTCCGCGAACGCGTAGCCGTAGACGTTGACGCCGGGAGCGAGTTGCTCGCGTCGCGCCACGACGATCTCCGCGGCGCGCGGCGCGCGGGGAGGGATGAGCTCCGCCGGGACGTCGTGCTCGCGCGCGCCCTGCGTTCGCACCCAGTCGAGGAAGCGTTGCGCGTCGGTGGAGTCGAGGCGCGGAAAGGCCACGCGCAGGTCCGCGCGCTCGCTCCAGAGCTCCGCGAGATACGCGGGGACATCGGGCGCGTGCGGCGCGGGCCGCAGCAGTCGCAGCACGACGTCATCCGCGCCTTCGCGCGAGAACGGATTCGGAAACGCGCGTGCGCCGGCGTTGGCCTCGTCCGCGAGATACGTGCGGCGCAACACTCTGCGCATCCGCGCGTCGAGCCGCAGCCCCGCGGCCGTCGACGCAAAGCCGTACGGCAGCGAGACGCTTTCCGTGTAGCCCGCGTCGTTCAGCGCCGCCGCGTAACGCGCGCAGAGCTCGGCGAGCAGCGGCTGCTCGCTGAGGCGCACGCGCGGATCGTCGTACTGATGCTTCGAGAGCAGGTGCGGCGCGCGCGGAGAAAAGCCGCTGTAGTGGAGGAAGCGCAGCGGTTGTTCGTTGACGACGATGCGCTCGCCGTCGCGCGCGAGCACGCGATGCGGCAGGTTCCAGTACGCGACGTTGTAGCCGGGATCCTTGAGGACGAACGGCGTGAAGAACGCCGGGGCGAAATCGACCCAGCGCTGATCGACGAACAGTCCTTCCGCCGCGTCGTTGAGGCAGTCGCGCCGCAGCTGCGCGCGCCACCACGGCAGAAACGCGTTCGCCGCTTCCGCGGAGAGCGCGAGAAAGCCGAGGTTGTAGACGCCGGAGAGGAGGAGATCGCGCTCGTCGGGACGCTTGCCGTCGCGCGGCAGCGGCGCGGTGATGTGCGGTGTGAGCAGCATTCCGTGCGCGCGCGTCAGCGTCTCGAGCGGCCCGAGGGAGTCGAAGACTTCGATGTCGGGATCGAGATAGATGACGACCGACGCGCCGCGCGCGAAGAAATGCGCGAACGCCCACGGCTTGATCGCGGTGGCGAGCTCCATGACGTCGTAGATGGCCGCCATCGTAAAGAGCTCCGACGGCGGATCGAACGGCAGCTCGTCCGCGTGCACCACGTCGAACGTTTCGTCCGTGATGCTGCGTTGCGGATCGTCGAACACCACGACCTGCAGACGAGCCCGCGGATTGTGACGCGCGAGACTCGCCGCGAGCACCCGCGCGTGTGCGAGGTAGTTGCGGGCGATGATCGTGAAGACGCGCGTCGCGTTCGTCAGCGGCGTGTTTGTTGGCGCTTCCGCGCGCTGTGCGTTTGCGAGACGATCGATTTCGTACTGGATCGCATCGCGCGACGCGCGCAGCAGTTCAATGTCGCGGAAGAGCTGCCAGCGCTCGTCGTGCGCGGCGATCAGAATCTCGGCGGCGTGCTCGGAGACGACGTCGCGATGCTTGCCGTAGATGTAGCGCAGCAACTCCGGATAGTCGGTGCGCTGCAGGAAGCGGTCGTGCAGTGAGCCGGGACGCACGCGGTACTCGAACACCGGCCGCGGAATGCGCGCGAAACGCCAGCCGCGCTGCGCCGCGCGCAGCCAGAAATCCCAGTCTTCCCATTCGCGCAGCGCGACGTCGTATCCGCCGGCGTCATTCCAGACGGTACGGCGGATGACCGCGCACGCATCGATGTAGTTGCTCCAGAGCATGCGCGGCAGCGCGAGCTCCGGCACGGTGACGTCGCCGCTGCGCGTGCCGAACTCGCGCCGGTCGCCGTACACGACGCCCGCGGCGGGATCGGCATCGAGCAACGCAATCGCGTCGTCGACGAAACCGGGCAGCACTCGATTGTCGGCATCGAGCGGCAGAACGTAGTCGGCCGTCGACGCGGAGATGCCGCGGTTGCGCGCCGCGGAGAGCCCGCTGTGCGGCTGCTCGATGACGCGATGTCCCGCCTCGCGCAGCGCATCCAGCACCTCGCGCGTGCGCGGCTGCGTCGAGCCGTCGTCGACGATGATGAGCTCCGCCGCCGGCGCGGTGCGCTCGACGCTCGCGACGGAGTCGAGCAGATACTCGCCGTCGTCGTGGCACGGCACGATGACCGAGAGTCGCGGCCGCTCCGCGCGTTGCGGGGCGCCTCTGCGCGAGGCCGCTTCCCAACTACGCTCGTTGCCGAGGTCCGCGGCGTCGTCGAGCGCGCCGAGGAGGTCCAGCGTGCCGGGATGCGCATGCCGCCACAGGCGCGGCAGCGGATCGTCGTCCGGCCTCGTTACGAACAACGCGTCGTTGCGCAGCGCCGCGATCGTGTCGGTGTCCGCGTCGATGCCGAACTTCTGTTGAACGATCGACGCAAACGCGCCGGGTTCGCGCAACAGACGATGAATGCTCACGAGCAGCGTGCGCTCGCGGTTGCGCCGGTGAAACTCGAGGATGCGCCGGTTGTAGTGCGCCCAGATCTTCGCCGCGTACTCGGGATGCGTGAGCCACACGGCGGCGCCGGTGCGCAGCATCGAGTCGGCGACCTCCCACGGATTCCGATAGATCAGCAGATAGCGCGCGTCGCGTTCGAGGACGTCGTCCCAGAAGTCGAGGAGCAGCGACGTCCGCGGATCCTTCCAGCCCCACGCGCCGCCGGCGCGGTCGCGCGTCGCCACGAGCGCGGCGGCGGCATCGCGATGCGCCGGCAGCGGCGCGGCATCGAACGTCTCGCTCTCTGTCCAGCCCCAGTCGCGATGTCCCGCCTCGTCCGGCGTGGCGTCGACGAGCATCTGCGCGTCGAGCTCCTCGAAGTCGAGGTCCTCGAAGTAACCGCTTGGGTTGTGGCGATCGGGCGCCAGGAACCGCTCGCCCATGCGCACGTTCCACGCGGCGACGAGCGACGCGACGAACGACGTGCCCGACCGGTGCATGCCGGTGACGATGAGGCGGCGGGGAGGCGTCATCGGTGCGCACGATAGCCCAGCGCGTCGCCGCCGGCATTCAGAAAAGTCTGTCGTGAAGATGCGCCCGTTACGCCTTGTGGACGCGACCTCCGCCCGCTACTCTGCGAAGGCGAAGGATGCAGCAGGAGAACCATGAAGATGAGCGCCAATCCGCGACACCGCCACCCGCCGGAACGTTGGCGATGGACGTGCGTCCGGACGTCACCGCGCGCGATCCGAAACGCTTCCGCGCCGCCCTCCTCCTCGGCATCTTCTGCCTGCTGATCTACAACGCGAACCGCCGCGCCATCACCGCGGGCGACACCTATCCGGCGCGCTATCTCCCGTTCGTGATCTGGAAACATCACACTCTGTTTCTCGAGCCGATCGAGAAGCTCGCGGCGCAGGGTCGCGGGACGGACGCGTTCTGGCTCGTGCGCCGGCCGAACGGCCACATCATCTCGCTCTATCCGGTCGTGGTGCCGGTGCTCGTCGCGCCGCTCTATCTGCCCGCCGTCGCGTACCTCGACGCGCGCGGCTGGACCGACGCGCGACTCGATCACGTCGCACGCGTGATGGAGAAGCTCACCGCGTCGCTGCTGGCCGCGCTCACCGTGGCGCTGCTCTATCTGCTGCTGCGCCGGCGGACGAACGCGCGCACCGCGCTGCTGCTCGCCGTCGCGTACGGCTTCGGCACGACGGCGTGGGTGATCTGCAGTCAGGCGTTGTGGCAGCACGGCGTCGCACAGCTGCTGATCGTCGGACTGCTGCTGCAGCTGACCGCGCCGTGTACGACGACGCGCGCGCTCGCGGCGGGCGTGCTCTGCGGACTCGTCGCGGGCAATCGTCCGCCCGACGTCGTCCTCGCCGGCGTCCTCGGCGTGTACGCGCTCGTTTGGGCGGGACGCCGGCGCGCGTGGTTGTTCGTTGCGGCGGCCGCACTGCCGCTGGGCCTCGTGCTGCTCTACAACATCTTCGCCGGCGGCAACGTCGGCGGCGGCTATGGCGTGATCGGGACCGCCCAGTTCTTCAGCTTCCATCTCCTCCCCGGCGTCGCGGGGCTGCTGTTCAGTCCCGCCCGCGGGCTCTTCGTCTTTTCACCGTTTCTGCTGTTCGTCCTCGTCGCGTTCCGTCATCTGCCGCGCAGCCGTGACGAGCGGTGGCTCACGCTCGCGATGAGCGTGGGCATCGTGATCCAGCTGCTGCTCTACGCGAAGGTGGATTGGCGCGCCGGCTTCTCGTGGGGACCGCGCTACATGACGGACCTCGTGCCGCTGCTGATGTGGATGCTGGTGCCGGTCGTTGCGTCGTTGCGTCGTGTCGGACGCGCGTGCTTCGTCGCCGCGGTGGGTGTCGCGATTCTCATCGAGACCGTCGGCGCGTTCGCATACTCCGGCTGGATGGACCTGCCGCTCTTCACCGTGACCGCCGCCGTCAAGCATCCGGAGTGGACGCTGCGGAACGCACCGTTCGTCGCCGCGGTGCGCGAAGGCCTCGCGCCGGCGGAGCTGTTCGTCAACGTGCGTGGCAGTTTCGATGGAGTCGTCAGCGGCGGACGCGCGACGTCGACGATCTTCGCCGGAGACCAGGCCGCCGCCACCGGCTGGGCGCTTGCGGGCCACCGCACGCCGCCGCAGGTGGCGATCACCGTCGACGGACGGCAGACATTCTCGACCGCGACGTTCGTCGATCGCCCGGACGTCCGCGCGGCGCTGCACGAGACCAGTCGCGCGGGCTGGCGCATTCCGTTCGACACCACGAGCCTCACCATCGGCGAGCACCGCGTGACGGCGTTCGCGTGGGCGGATGCGAGGGGGGACGGGTGTTACCTCGACGAGCATACGTTCCGCGTGCTGCCGCGCATGCCGATCGCTGACGTCAGCGCGGCCGGCGATCCGGCGACTGCTGCAGCGCGTCTGCGCGAGCACCAGCAGCCGGGCGGTTACTGGCTCACGCGGTTCACGAGCGCGCCGCGCTTCGAGGATCCGCATCCGGAGATGAACACGTTTCTCACGGCGCTCCTCGTCGATCTGCTGGATCCGATCGCGGCGAAGAACGGTCTCGCGGAAAGCGTGCAGCACGCGAGGCAGCATCTGACGAAGCAGATCGAGCGCGGCGGCTTGGTGCGCTACCACGGACGGCCGGATGGCCCGGGCATCGGCACGCTCGGCTGCGTCATCACGCCCGACACCGACGACACGTCACTCGTCTGGCGCGTTGCTCCCGGCGCGGATCGCAGCCAGCTCGACGCCGCGCTCGAAACGATCGCACGCTATCGCACGCCCGAAGGTCTCTACCGCTCGTGGCTCGCGCCGCAAAGCGCGTATCAGTGTCTCGATCCGGGCAGCGATCCGAATCCGACGGACGTCGCGATTCAGATGCATTTGCTGTTGCTCTTGTCGCAAGTCCGGCCCGCTGCCGGCCACGCGCTGTGCGAAGCGCTGCGGCCGGTCATCGACGAAGACCGCGTCTGGGTCTACTATCGAAAGGCGCCGCTCGTTCCGGTCCTGCGGCTTCCCGATCTTCACCGTGCCGGCTGCGATCTCGAACTGCCCGAGACGCGCATGCACACCGAGATTCCGGGGCAGCAGGTCTGGCTGTCTGCCGCGCGGCTGCTCGGAAGCGCGCCGTCCGGCGCGGAGCTCGATGCGCTGTTGCGCAAGCTCGCACGGAATGACTTCGCCGCGATCCGACTCGATCCGCCGCTCTTCTACCACAACGATCTCACCGCGACCGTTCCTCGGTATTACTGGTCCGAGGACGTCGGCTATGCACTTTGGCTAAGACTCTATGACCGATACGAACGTCTCCACGATCGCCGAAACGACGGCTAAAGGTCCCGCGTTTCGGTACCTCTCCTGCCTTCGCCCGCAGGACATTCTCGTGCTTCAGGGTCCGCCGCTTCTCGGCGCGGCGTTCGCGATGCGGCATCTCACGCTGCATCACGTCGCGCCGCATCACGTCGCGCCGCTGGTGACGCTCGTCGTAGCGAACGTCCTCCTCGTGGCGCACATCTTCCTGCTCAACGACTGGTCGGGCGTGCACGCCGACCTCGCCGATCCGAACAAAGCCGCGGGCGTGTTCATCGTGCGGGGCGTCGGCCGCGGCGAGATGGCCGCACTCACGGCGACGCTGCTCGTCCTCAGCATCCTTCTCTTCCGCCGCCTCGGCACCACCCCGCTCGCGCTGTCGCTCGCGATCGCCACGCTGAGCGCTCTCTATTCGCTGCCGCGCTTCAACTGGAAAGGCAAGCCGCTTCTCAATTCCCTCACGCATCTCGCCGGCGGAGTCCTGCACTTCCTCCTCGGCTATTCGATCGGCAGCGCGCTCGACCGCCGCGGCCTCGCCATCGCAACGTTCTTCGCGCTGATCTTCGTCGCGGGACACCTCACGCAGGAGATCCGCGACCACCACGGCGATGCGCTCAACGCGATCCGCACCAACGCCGTGATCTTCGGCCCACGGGGAACGTTCGCCGCAAGCCTGGCCCTCTTCACGTTCGCGCACGCGATCCTGCTCCTGCTCGCGCTGACGGGCATTCTCCCGAGCGTGCTCGCGGTGCTCGTCGCTGTCTACCCGCTGCAACTCTACTGGTCGTACGAAGCGCTCACCGACGGTCTCACCTACGCGAGCGTCTCCCGCCTGCAGACGCGCTATCGCGTGCTGTACGCGATCATCGGCGTTGCGATGGTGGCCGCGCTCGCGGGAGCCCACGCACGCGTTCAGCATTCGCGGCAAACGTCCCGCCGTCCACCGCTTGCGGAGCATAGCCAGGCGCCGGCAGCGTCGCCGTTTCGCTGATTGACGAGCGGCGCAGCCGTTCCATTACTTCGCAGGTAATGGCTCGCCGTTCGCGCGGAGTGTAGATTGCGCGGCATGGCCGCAGAACTGGAACGCCCATTCGGACGCCTGCTCCGCGAGTGGCGCTCGCGACGTCGCGTCAGTCAGCTCGACCTCGCGCTCGAAGCGGGCGTGTCGTCGCGTCACGTGAGCTTCATCGAGACGGGACGCGCGCAACCGAGCCGCGAGATGATCCTCGTGCTCGCGCGCGTGCTCGACGTACCGCTGCGCGATCGCAACGATCTGCTCGTGTCCGCGGGCTACGCGGCGATCTACCGCGCCACCGATCTCGACGCGCCCGCGCTCGAACAGGCGCGGCGCGCGGTCGACTTCATGCTCAGGCAGCAGGAGCCGTATCCGGCCATCGTCGTCGATCGCTCCTGGAATCTGCTGAAGGCGAACCACGGCGCGGTGAAGCTCGTCGAGGCATTTGCCGATCCCGACGCCGCGAACGAGTGGGCCGGCAACGCCATGCGGTTGATGTTTCATCCGCGCGGACTGCGGCAGCACATCGTCAACTGGGAAGCGATGGCTGCCGCCCTGATTCAGTGGCTGCATCGCGACGTTCTCAGCGGACTCGGAGGCGCGGACACGCGGCGCCTGCTCGCGGACTTGTTGACGTATCCCGGAGTTCCGCCGCGATGGCGGACGCTCGATCTCGACGCGTCGACGGCGCCGTTCCTCGCGATCGAATTTCAGAAAGACGATCTCGGTCTTCGCTACTTCTCCACCCTCACGAGCCTCGGCACGCCGCACGACATCACGCTGCAGGAGCTGCGCGTCGAGGCGTTCTTCCCCGCCGACGCGGCGACGGAAGAAGCCTCGCAGCGCCTCATTGCACGGCCGTGACGTTGACGAGCATGTTCGGTCGAAGGTTGAGCGTTTCGACGGTCACCTTTGCGATCAGCGGACTCACTTTGTCCGGCAAGGCCTGATCCGCGCGCTCGTTGAGAATCGCGGCGAGACTGGCGCGCGGACGCAGCCGCACGTAGCACGGCAGGTTGCCGCCCGCGATCATTCGATACCAAAGCGTCTCGCCCTGCAGCTTCGACTGCTCGGCGGCGATGGCTGCCTCGAACGCTTTGCCCGCGCCCTGATTCAGCTCGACGGTCATGAGCTCCGCGCGCAACGTCGGCGTCGGCACGCCGTTGCCGCGCGAGAGCGCCGGCAGAAACTCATACACGCCATTGCCCAGGAACTGGGCGTGCGGCAGAACGTTGATGACGTTGTCGCGCTCGTCGTCGGCGGGATTGACCGGATTGCTGAGACTCTCGGCGGTATGCCCGAACGTCGCGTAGATCAGCCAGCGCTGTCGCTCCGTCGACGCCCAGACGGTGTAGCTGTACCACTTGAACGGATCCTTCGCCTGCCGATGCCATTCGAGATGGCGCAGGTACCCCGCTTCGAGATCGACGCTCTGGCCGTCGTTCGCGCGAAGGATGGCGATGCGCGCGAACGGACCGACTGCCGCTTCCTGCGCCGGGAGAATCGCGGGGACGAGGACGAGGACCGCGAGCAGCCAACGCTTCATGAGCGTTTCTCCTTCAGGCCGTAGCACATCGCCGGACGCAGACTGAGGATCTCGATCGTCGACTTCACGGTCGTTGATGTTGCGATTGGCAGCGGCAGCGCTTGTTCTTCGATCGAGTCGAGCAGCGCCGAGAAGTTCGCGCGCGGGCGAAGTCTCAGATAGCGCGGCGCGGGTCCGCCGGCGATCATGCGGAACCAGAGCGTCTCGCCCTGCAGCGACGGCTGCCGTTCGTTCAGCGCGCGTTCGAACGACCCTTCACCGCCCGGTTGCAGGTCGACCGTGGTCAGTTCGACGCGCGTCGATGCCGACGGCTCGCCGCTCCCGCGCGAGGCGTCGGGCAGGTAGCGAAAGAGCGCGCTGCCGAGGAACGCGCCGTGCGGCGTGACGTTGACGATGTTGTCGCGTTCATCGCCGGCAGGATCGACGGCGCTGTCGAGTTCGGCGGGCGTGCGATTGAACGTCGCGTAGACGAACCAGCGCTGACGCTCGCCGGCCCACACCGTCCATCCGAACCACGTCCACGGATCGTTCGCTTGTCGATGCCATTCGAGATGGCGGATGTAGCCCGCTTCGAAGTCGACGGTGTCGCCGTCGTGCGGACGCAGGAATGAGATGCGTGCATACGAATCGTTGCTCATGCGCCCAACGATGCGTCGCCGTGCGCGTGCGTTCAATTACCTGCCAGGTAATCGCACGCGATTCGCGCGGCCGCTAGATTGCGGACATGCCTCAATACTCGCTGCGTGCAAATCTGCACGCGTTGCCACGCGCGGCGTGGACGCTCTTCGCCGGCGCGTTCATCAACCGCTTCGGCACGTTCGTGATGCCGTTCCTCATCCTCTATCTGACGCGGCACGGCTACAGCGCCGCGCAGGCGGGACTCGCCGTGAGCGCGTACGGCGGTGGACATCTGATCGCGGCGATGCTAGGCGGTCATCTCGCCGACAGCATCGGACGCAGAAACACGATCGCGTTCTCCATGTTCGTGTCGTGCGCGGCGATGCTCGCGTTGTCGCAGGCGCGCGCGTACCCGGCGATCGTCGCGATCGTGCTGATCGTCGGCGCGGCGTCGGAGATGTACCGGCCCGCCGCGGGCGCGCTTATCGGCGATCTCGTTCCGCGGGAGCAGCGCGTCACCGCCTTCGCCATGTTCCGCCTGGCCAACAACCTCGGCTTTGCCACCGGCCCCGCGACGGCGGGTCTCCTCGCCGGCCACTCATTCTTCGCACTCTTCATCGCGGACGCGGCGACGTCGCTGCTCTTCGGCTCGATCGCGCTCACCGCGCTTCCGCACGGCGCGCGAACGCAGCCGAATGCAGCGCACGTCAGCGGCGGATTTCGCCACGCGCTGCGCAACGAGCCGTTCGTCATCTTCCTGCTCGCGACGCTGTGCATCACCTGGATCGAGCCGCAGGTGACGTCGACGTTCCCGCTCTATCTGCAGCAGTCCGGCTTCTCGCCGAAGACCTATGGGTTTCTGATCTCGCTCAATGGCGCGCTCGTCGTCCTGTTCGAGCTCGCACTCACGTCATGGACGCAACGTCATCCTCCGCAACGCATCCTGGCCCTCGGCTACACGCTGTTCGGCGCCGGCTTCGCGCTCATCGGCCTCGCGCACTCGATCCCCGCACTCGTGCTGTGCGTCGTGGCCTGGACCAGCGGCGAGATGATCTTCGCCCCGGTCGGCGGTGCCTACGCATCGACCCTCGCCCCGGAACAATTTCGCGGCCGCTATCAAGGCCTGTACACGCTCACCTGGTCCGCCGGCCTTCTCGCCGGACCGACGCTCGGCACGCTGCTCCTTCAAAGCAACGCGAGCGCGTATTGGGTCAGTGTTGCCGCCGCAGGATCCGTCGGAGGATTGCTCGCGCTCGTGAGACGGGCGGCGTAAATTCTTGGTGGGATTGGGGGTTGTTTGGTCGGGCAGGGGGGATTTGAACCCCCGACCACCTGAACCCCATGCGCTCGAAACCGTTGAGCCATCTAGGGTTACCTCCTCGTTCGGTCCTTTCAAGGCGCGCATTGTAACGCCGTTTGGGCGCCGCATGGGTGCGGAACGCTCGCACCAGGCGCGCGGGCCGGTCAGGCCGGGCGGCGGGTGCGCCGCGGCGGCTCAGGCGCGATTACCGGCGGTGAAGGGGCCGGCGCAGGCGTGCCGCGCTCGATGCGCGTTTTCACCGCTTCCGCACCCTTCTTGTAGACCGTGACGCAGAGCAGTTGCCCCGCCTCGTACAGACCCCAGAAGCGCGTGCCGCGATACCGTTCAATGTTGAGCATCGCGCACCTCCGCGACCTGACAGCACGCATCGGTCGCAACCCACCGCAGGCACTTCGGGCAAACCGGCGGATCGAGCTGCCACCCATCGATGTACGCGCGCTCGTCGCTTGCGCGCACCTCGCAATCGGCACAGACCACCGAGTCCTCGTCGACGAGATCTCCTTCCGGGGCGAGATCCTTCCCACTCTTGAATGCAACCACTTCGGACATGACACACCTCGACTTGTGATTTCAGGGAGCGCACGTCCTCCTCTCCGCGACCACGCGCGAGCGCACCCTCGGGCGGCCGACACGGGCGCATCTCGGAAGCACTGCACGATCGATCGATGCTCCGCATGGAAGCGAGCGAGTGATGCGACGTCGTGCCGAGGGCCGGATCGGCCGCGCGAGAGCGTTCTCGCGAATGGCGGGAGAGGACCGGGATGTGAAGGAGCAGGCCGGGAGGTCGTCAGTGAACCACGCGCACCTCGTCCGCCTCGCACGTCGGCGATGAGGTCGCGCACGGCGTGCGCATGCCGGATGTGGAGCTGATGCCATACGCCGCGAGCAGGCGGATGCGCAGGCATCGAGCGGAGTGCCGGCGACGCCTTCGCCTCGCCGATGTAATGCTCCTCCGGCATCGCGCCATCGCAGAACCAAATCGGAGCTGCGGGCGTGGACACGGCCCAGCCGGCGAGCGTGAACGCCATGACGTCGGATGCGGCCGCATCGCGCGCGACCTCCACGAGTGACGAGAGACGCCGGAGCGGCGCGCCCGCGCGCGCATCGAGGACGGTCACCCACACCACGAAACGATCGAAGCCGAAGAACTCGCGCACAAGGTCCGGCTGGGCAGCGAGCGCGGCGTAGCGTTCCGCCTTCGCTCTGCGGAAGTGCGCGAGGGACTCGTGCCCGCGATCGTGCTCGCCGAAGATCAGCGCATCGTCGAGGACGAGCACGTAATCCGGCTGCGGCAGCGCAAGACCCCGAGCGTGCAGCGGAAGCGGACGATCGAAGCTCGTCGCCCAATGCAGACGCACGTCCTGGATTGAGCCGTACGCGATGAGGAGGTCGTTCACCTCGCGCTGGTGCGAAAGGAACCCGGGAGTCACACGCGGTGCGAGGACGAGCGGCCGGCGATCGGCGTGACGGAGGACGACGGATGCAATGTGCGTCGCTGTAGACGCCGCCGCATCGGCCGCGAGCATTTGCCGTGCGACGGCAAGTGCGCGGCGGCTCGGAACGGCATACCGCGGCCGACCGCCGACGCGTGAGACGTCCTCCCAGGTGCGAAGCCATCCTTGCTCGGCGAGCGCGCGGACGCGCTGCCCGACCCGTTGCGGCGAGAGCTGCTGGAAGACGAGCCGGCGGATTTGATCGAAGGAGAGGATGCGGCAACGCGCGAGCGCGAGGAGCACCGCGCGGTCCGCGGCGGAAAGCGTCGAAGGATGTCGTCGCGATTGACGACGTTCCGCCTTTCGCGGTGGCGGAGCTGTAGACGAAAGCGCGGATTGCCTATCTGTGGCTTCGGCAAGCGATTCGGGCACATCGTTCCGGGTTCGATCACGCGTCCGCTCCTGCTCGGCGCGTGCGGTGACATGCTCGGATGAGGCGCTGAGGCTCCGGCATAGCGTGGAGGAAACAAACATCGACCGGCACATGCTAGGGACACGACCTACGGTCTTTCCGTGCAACGACGTGCGACCGCGCATCCGCCGCGCGCGCTCGACGGCTTCGGGATCAGCTCGACGATGCGCACGCCGTGCACGTCGACACTCGATGCAGTCGTTCGCGAGGGCGCGACTTCGGCACCATTGACCGCGCTTTCCCCCGCATTCCGTGCCCCGACCAGCCCTCGTCATTCGCGAAGTGGACCAGCTCGCGCGCCGGGCCAAGTGGCGCGCGTGCGATCTCGCTGAAGCGCTCGGCGTGAGCCTGTCGATGCTGAACCGGCTGCGCGCCGGAACGCACGCGCCGTCGAGGGACGTGCTCGGCGCGATCCTGCGCGCCTTCGGCGAGCAACCCCGCGTGCGCGAGCTCGTGCTCCACTTCCTCGAACACGAGTTGCCGCTTGCGCACGTCGGACGCCTCGATACCGCGCCGCGGCCGGCGCGGACGACCCTCGACGACCTCGCGGACCTGCCAGACGCGGCGCACCGCGCCGTGCGAACGTTCGTCGCACAGTTCCTCCGGCGAAGTCTCACGACCGGGCGCGGACTCGCCGTCATCGCAGACGCAGCGATGCTCCGGCGGATCACCGCGTACGTGCGGACCGCGCTCGACGCGCAAGGCGTCGGCGTCATCGCGGTCCCCGGAAACGCCACGATGAGCGCATCGCTTCGGGATGCGGCCGCCGCCGCGCCGCTCGTCCTCGTGGAGCGGGCGGACTTCGCATCCGATGATGTGCGGGCGCTCCTCGCCACGCGTGCCGCGGTGCGAAAGCCGGTGATGGTGACCGCGTGCGCAGCACCCGATACACCGCTTCGCGGCGATCTCTCCCTTCTCGTCATCCCTTCACCGAACGTGCATGCAGCAGCGTGATCGCGAATCCGTCCGCATCCTTCAGCAGCGCGGCACGCCGCCCGATGGCGTGACGATGCTTCGCACCGATCTCGGTGCGTTCATCGAAGACATCGCGTACGTCGGCCGCGAGCCCGCCCTCCTGCTTCTCACGATCCGCGCGCTCCGCCAGCGATCCGGCGGGCGCGTGTTCATGGACGATCTCGTGTGGATCCTCGGTGCATCACGGCGGCGCATTCGCGGTTGGCTGGAGCAGCTCTCGACGGCGGGCATGCTCGTGTTCGACGCAACCAACGGCACGCTCGACGTGGAGCTGCCGGAGACCGCGCCACCCGCCTGGACGGACGTGCATCCGCCGGGACTCTCCATCCGGCACGACCTCCCCACGCACTGGTTCATCCACGTACTCCCGCGGATCGGGCGCAGCGCGTTCGCCGCCTACCTGTACCTCCTGCATCGTGACGGCACGAGCGCGCCCGCGACGCTGGAGATGGCGGCGCTCGCGCGCGAGCTGCGGTTCCGTACGAGCGTGTCGGCACGATGGCGGCTCCGGCAGCTTCGCCGCGCACGGCTGATCGCCCGGGACGCAGCGCACGCGGCACTCATCGTGACCGACCCGCCGCCGCTCACCGCGTCCGAACGACGGGTACTCCGGCGGCGGCGCAAGTTCGGTCGCTGGCTCACTGCGTGGACGTGGGTTGCCGTGGCCGCGCTGGCGGCCCTGATAGTCGTAGCGCTTCTCGCGATCTCTGCCGCGCGTCAACGATGAGGCTCGCGCTCCGCCACCAGACCACGCGCACGCGAACGCTTCGCGGCCTCCGCGATTTCTACCTCGCCCGCGATCGCTTCCTGCATGAGCAACTGCGACGGCACGGCCTCGGCCTGCCGTTCGCGACGTACGCAGGCCCCGATGGTGCGGAGGTCGTCTGCTGGCTCACGCCGGACGATCTTCGGCAGCACACGCTCGTCCTCGGCGCGACCGGCTCGGGCAAGTCGTCGCTCCTCGAGCAGATCGCACGAGCGCACTTCCAGCTCGGCCAAGGCGTCGCGCTCCTCGATCTGCACGGCGACCTGTTCACGCGAACGCGGGCCTTCGCGGAGGAGCGCGGCGTCCCGCGCCTTGCGCTCCTCGACTTCACGCGGCCGGAGACGCTTCCCGCGTGGAACCCCCTCGCGCCGATTGAGGGCGTGGATGTCTCTCGCCACGTCGATCTCCTCGTCGGGGTCCTGAAGCGCCTATATGCCGCCGAAGACGCGGCTTCGTGGGCGTGGGGCGTGAAGGTCGAGGAGATCACCCGCGCGACGCTGCGCGCGCTCATCGAGAGCCGTGTCCCTGCGACGCTGATTGATGTCCGCGCGTTTCTCCTGATCGCCACCGTCCGCCGCGACATCCTCGTCACCGCGAGCCCAGAATCCCAGCACTACTTCACGCACCGCTTCGGCGCGCGCGAGGAGATGTACGTTGCGGCCGTCTTGAACAAGCTCGATCCCTTCCTCGGGTCATTCGCCGTGCAACGGTTCTTCGGCCGGCCCGAGTCCACCTTCGACCTCCTCGCTGCCGTGGACGGGCGTATGACAGTGCTCGTGAACCTCGCTCGCGGCCACCTCGGGCCGACCGCGGACGTGCTCGGCCGCTTCCTCGTGAACGCCCTGCAGCTTGCGGCGCTCCGACGCGAGCGGATGCCGGTCGAGAAGCGCGAGCCCTTCTCGATCATCCTCGACGAAGCGCACAACCTTGCCGGGCCGGAGAGCGGTCTTGAAGACCTGCTGGTCGCCGCGCGGAAGTACCGCGTGCATCTGACGCTCGCCGCGCAGAGTCTGTCCCTCTTCCCGGCGCGGATGCGGCCGCACCTCCTTGGCAATACAGCGCGGCAGTTCTTCTTACAGATGCCGTACGTCGAAGCGAATAGCCTCGCGCCCGAACTCTTCGAGCCGCTCGGAACGATCCGCCGCGAGCCCGTGCGTCCGTACGACCCGCTCGATGACCCGCTCCTCACGCCTGCGGAGGAGATCTCGGCGCGCACACGCGAGCTTGCGAACCTGCCGGTAGGCGCGTGCTACTGGCTCCTGAAGGGTCGCCGGTTCAAAGCGCGGCGGGTGCAGGTCCGCCGTCCCTGACCATGAATCCGAGAACATGCACTCCCCTCCCTATCCTCACGAGCGGTTTCCGAATCGTCGGCACCGCCAGGCGCGATCGCGCCCGTTTGCGGTCGCTTCGGTCGAGACCTTCCTCACGCGTGTCGAAGAAACCTGCCTGGCGGCCGAGCGAATCGAAGGGCTCTCACCAGCGACGACGCGGCGATGGCGGGTCGCAGCTCGAAGATTTGCCCGCTACCTGCGGGGGACGCGGACAGACGCGTTTGCGCGCGGCGATATGCCAGCGCAGACACAAGTGATCGAAGGTTGGATCGCAACGCTCCGCATGGAGCACTGCGAGCGCACGTCGGTCGCCGCGTACTTCGAAGCGATGGTCTCGATCTTCCGGCGGTTTGAACGATTGGACGGTACGCTGAACCCGTTCGAGTTGCTCGATCGTCCCCGCGCACCGCTTCCGCAGCCGCGCTGCCTCACCCCGTCCGAAGTGGATCGCGTCTTCGCCTCTGCCCGCAGTCTCGTAGCCGATCGGTTCGAACGTGCTCGAAACGTGGCGCTGATCGCGACGTACGTTTGCGCGGGGCTTCGCCGCGGCGAGGCGCTCCGGTTGGAACTCGCCGACCTCGACCTCGAACGCGGACGCCTGCTCATCCGGCGCGGCAAGGGCCGGCATGGCGGACGCGATCGCACCGCGTACGTGACCCCGCAGCTGACGGCGTTCTTGCGCGCGTACCTGACCCTTCGCGGGCAGCGTCGGGTACTGACTCCGGCGCTCTTCGTTTCCACCTGGCGCGACCAGCCAATGCCGCTCGTCGCGGTGACACGGCTGTTCCGGCGCATCAGCGCGTCGGCAGGGTTTTTAGTGACGCCCCACATGCTCCGGCACAGCTACGCCACTTTCCTGCGGCAGGCAGGGGTGCCGGATCGCGTGAGCATGGATCTGCTCGGGCACCGAAGCCTGGCGATGCTCCAGCGGTACTCGCACGTCTTCGAGGGCGAACACGCGACGTACGCGGCGCGCCTTCACCTGCCGCTCGGAGGCATCGAACGCGACGCCGGGTGACACGCGCACCATCAGCCGTCGAAGGACAGCCGCTGAACCGCGGCAACCTTGTCCTCGTCCCACACTCGGAGGTATCCGGCGGTTGTCGTGATCTGCGTGTGACCCGCGAGCGCGCTCACCGTGTGCAGCGGGACGCCTGCACGTAGGAGCTGCGTCACAAAGGAGTGCCGCAGGCTATGGAGCGTGAACGGCACACCGGAGGCGATTCGGAGGCGTCGGACGAGCCGGTTAATGGTCACGTCAGCGATCGGTCGCTGACCTGCGGTACTCGCGAAGAACTCGGGCAGGACCAGCCGGCGCCGATGCCGCTCGCGGAGGTAAGCGAGCACGATGTCGAGGAGGTCCGGCGCCATCATCACGACCCGATCCTTTCCACCGCCGCGACCTTTGCCGCCTTCGACGCGAATCGTGCGCTCCTGGACGTCGACGTTTGCGTACTGGAGCCGCACGAGGTCACCGCGGCGAAGTCCAGCGTAGAGCGCCATGCCGATGAGCGCGCGGTTCCGGCCGCGTTCGAACGCCGACCAGCCAGGGTAGTTCGCGACGGCGGCGAGGATGCGGGCGCACTCGGCCGGTGTACGGGCCTTCGGGATTCGGTCCGGCAGGCGCGGCGGCCGAAGCCCCGCGAACGGCGACGGGAGCCCGGTCAGGTGCTCAACGTAACCGAAGAAGCCCCGGACACTCCGCCAGTAGCGGTGGATGCTGTTCGCCGCGGCAGGCCGCGGACGCGTCCGGAGCACGGCGATCCAGCCGTCGATGTCGTGCAGGGTCGCGCCGAGCGGAGCCCCGTCGTCCGGCACCTGCGTCACGAGGTAGGCGCGGAACGAGCGGTACGCCACCTGAAAGTTGTGTGCGGTGCAGCGGCTCAGGCCCGCCACGGCGGTGGCGGCCTCGAAGAACCGCCGGAAGACTTGATCAAGCTCGGCGAGCGTCGCCGGAGGCGGGAGTTCAGCGGATGCGGGCGCACCGACCGCGAGGCGTTGGAACGCGTCGAGACGAGGAGCGGGCGGTGGTGTCGGCCACGCACCGGAGAGGAGCGAACCCATAGAAGAATGGAGGAAGGAGGTAGGAGTGCTCCCTTCCTCGACCGAAGGTGACCACGATTCTGACGTTCGGAATGTGGTCGGCCGCTCGATGCAGTCTTCGGGCAGCGCGCTGGAGTTCCGGCGTCTGGATGCGCTGCGAGCCCACGACCAGGATCGAACTGGTGACCTCATCCTTACCATCAACCACCGAACCGTCAAGCTGCGGATTGACGCTTCAGGAAGCGACGAAGCACGCGACATGAGACGGTTGGTTGAGGAAGCAGATTCGGGAACTGCGGTCGGTGAAGGAACAGAAGATTGCTACCAGTCCTGCGCCGTCGGCGCAAGTCCGATAGCCGAGCCCTGCATCCTCGAGGACGCCACGAATCCGGCCGGACCGTGTCTAACGTCCTGTGCTTGAGTTCCGAGTGAAGGCCGCCCCGCTCACCGCCGCGCGTCGCACATTGCGCCAACGCGTGGGATTTGTTGAAATTCTTCACGTAGCGCTTAGCGCGGTCTAACAACATGCGAGTAGATTTCCCCGACGTCCTCGCTAACGACGAGTGGGTCCTCGGCAGCCCGATTCGTCAGGTAGTTGATCGCGATGTTGCGGCGGAGGGAGCACTTATCCCTCTCACCCGGAACAAGCGGAAGGGCTTCCTGTTCAAACCGGACGGAGACGGCACAGAAGTCATCGTCGCGACCGATCCGAAGTTTGTTGAGTCGGCCGATACATACGCCGTTCTGCTTCCCAAGACGGCTGCCGTCGGCGCGGATCTACGGCGCGGCAGATGGATCAAGCACCCGAAGAGAATTACGAATCCCGACGTGCGAAGAGAGATAGGCAACACGCGCGAATCATGGGCGCACGCGTTTCGCTACGTGGAAGAAGATGCGAGCCGGAGCATCATCGGACTCCGGCGCCCGCAGATCGGTGCAGTCCACGCAGTCCATTCGCACTGGTCGTTGTCCTCAGACGTGGGAACGATCGTGATGCCAACGGGCACGGGAAAGACCGAAGTCATGCTGTCGGTCCTGACGTCGGCAGCTTGTGAGCGGTTGCTTGTGGTGGTGCCGACCGACGCGCTGCGAACGCAGCTCGCCGAGAAGTTTCTGTCGCTTGGCGTGCTGAAGATGCCAGGCAGCGCCGTTCTCGCCGCATCGGCGCGCTGCCCTGTTGTCGGCATGCTCACACACGTACCGACGAGCGTCGCCGAGGTCGACGCATTCTTTGAGCAATGCCACGTCATCGTCATGACGAGCGCAATCGCGAGCCAATGCGACGACGACGTTCAGGATCGGATGGCCCATCATTGTCCATATTTGTTCATCGACGAGGCGCATCACGCGGAGTCACCCACGTGGCGTGCGTTCATGGAGCGTTTCTCGGCGAAACGAGTGTTGCAGTTCACAGCGACGCCTTTCCGTGAAGACGGCCGAACGCTCGATGGCAAGATCATCTACAAATATTCGCTCAAGAAAGCTCAAGAAGACGGGTACTTCCGACCGATCCAATTTCGGTCAGTGTACGAGTTCAATCCCTCACGCGTGGATCAGGCCATCGCGAACGCAGCGATCGAACAGCTACGCGCAGACGCCACCAAGGGCCATATTCTCATGGCACGCGTTGAAACCCTGCGTGATGCGCAGCGGGTGTTTGACATCTACAAGCGGTATCGAGAATTCAATCCTGTGCAGCTCCACACAGGTGTCAAATCGACTAAAGCGCGCGAAGCGGCGCGAGATGCGATCCTTTCGGGCAAATCGAAGATTGTGGTGTGTGTTGACATGCTCGGCGAAGGCTTCGATCTTCCCGAGCTAAAAATCGCCGCATTCCACGACATCCGCAAGACGCTCGCGGTAACGCTGCAACTCGCAGGGCGGTTCACGCGTGCACGACAGGATCTTGGCGACGCTACATTCATCGCGAACGTCGCCGATGTGAACGTCCGCGCAGAGCTGCGAAAGCTCTACAACCGTGACCCGGATTGGAATGTACTGTTGCCGGAACTGAGCGACACGCTCATCGGCGAGCAGATCAATCTCCAGACATTCCTCGCCGGCTTTACGGACTTTCCGGAAGAAATCCCCCTGAAGACACTAAGGCCAGCGTGCAGCGCCGTCGTGTTCAAGACCGCTTGTGAGAACTGGGCACCGGAAAACTTTCGGGAAGGGATACCCGGCATCGCAAACTGCGAGCAAGTGTACCCTGCCTTGAACGCGGATAAGACTGTTTTGGTAGTCGTGACAGCGAAGCGACTCGCGCTTTCGTGGAGCGATGTCGAAACGATCTACGACTGGCAATGGGAGCTGTACGTCTTGCATTGGTCGGCGACGCAGAAGCTCCTGTTCATCAACTGCTCGGCGAATGCCGGCGAATACAGATCCTTGGCGCGCGCCGTCGCCGGTGAAGATGTGACGCTCATCAAAGGGCAGGACGTATTTCGCACCTTTTCCGGCATTACACGTCTGAAGCTGCAGAATGTCGGGCTGTCGGAGCAGCTCGGCCGAAATGTTCGCTATACCGGCCGCATGGGTGCAGATGTGGCATCGGCACTCACCGATGTCATCAAGCGAAAGGGCCGAAAGAGCGTACTCGCCGGCGGCGGGTTTGAGAACGGACATCGCGCGACGATCGGCGCGTCGCGTCGCGGCCGCGTGTGGTCGCATCAACGGGAGAATGTTGCGAGATTCATTACGTGGTGCGACGAAGTTGGCCAAAAACTGCTGGATACGACAATCGATCCAGATGAGGTTCTCAAGGGAACATTGAACGCTCAGACGTATCGACGCGGCCGACAGTCATGCCGATTTACGCTGACTGGCCGGAGGAGATCTATAAAGCGAATGAAGCCCAATGGACGATCACGATTGATGGAGTTGATGTTCCTCTTAGCGGGTTGAGTATCGACTTAGTTGAGCCAACGAGCGATGGCGCTCTCCAAATAAGCATCCCGTCCGAGACGGTTTCGGTAGTCGTTGAGCTGGAGCTGTTTGAGGACGACGACGCGCCCAACTACGCGTTTCGCATCGTCGGAGACACGACGGTGACTATCCGCCGCGGAGATCGGGCCGAACCTTGCGACCTCACGGAGTTCTTTTACGAAGAGCCTCCGCTGATCTGGTTCGTTGACGGCTCCTCGCTCGAAGGAAACGAGCACGTTGAGCTAAAGGTGCATCAGCCGCCGTATGACCCACAGAAGATCCGAACATGGGATTGGGCCGGGACGAATATCCGGAAGGAGTCACAGGGGTTCACGAAGGACGCGGATTCCGTTCAGGCACGCGTAATTCAGGAATTGCTAAAAGATCCTGCGTATGCGGTCATCTTCGACGATGATGGGAAGGGCGAACTCGCGGATGTTGTGGCGATACGGCTGGTCGGCGAGGGCGACATTCCGACGGAGGTCATCCTGGAGCTGTACCACTGCAAGTATGCGAAGGGTGACGCGCCGGGAGCCCGCGTCGGCGATTTGTACGAGGTGTGCGGCCAGGCGCAGAAGTGCATTTCGTGGATGGCCTCAACAGAGCGGCAGACGGACATGCTGACGCATCTGCTCCGGCGCGAGGCGGCAGCCCAAGAGCAGGGCGGTTCACGAATCGAGCGTGGCACGTCCGAGGAGTTGATCCGCATCCGCGAGATCAGTCGCGAGCGCGCTCTGCGCGTGAAGGTCTTTGTTGTTCAGCCGGGCCTCTCCACCTCCAGGGCATCCCAGAGCCAGCTGGAACTGCTAAGCGTAACGGAGAATCACCTTATGGAAACGTATCAACTGCCGTTCGCCGTGATAGCAAGCGCCTAGCCGGACGATGACAGCAGATGGGTTGGCCGACAGTATCGGGTACGGCAAAACGTACGAGTGGCGCCGATCCGGCGGTAGCCCGGCGGCCGCGGTGTAACTGCGGAACACCGAGAACCGTCCCGCCTACACCGCGACACACGCCGGCACCGACACGGTGACGGTAACCGTGCGAAAGCGCTACGCCCCGTGACGCGATCCTGCAAATCACCGTGCGGTCGGTGGCGCGTGGGGGGGGGTAGGGAAATGCTTTTTCCGGTCACTCCCTTCATACACAACATCCTTGCGGAGAGGTGACGAGTGTTCGCTCAGCAGCAACAGGAACAGATTCGCGCCGCGACGTTAGACATCTTTCACCGATACATGCGGGCGCGATCGGAACTGGTGAAGAATACTAACGTCAGCGATCCGCTGTCGGAAAACGACCTAAAGTTTCTCGCGAACGACATCAGAAAGCTCGCGGAAGGAAGGTACCTGCTGGTAGTCGTTGGGGAGGCCAAGGCCGGTAAGTCGACGTTCCTCAACGCATTACTTCGGCAGAGAGTCCTTCCCTCCGACATTCTTCAGTGCACGAGCGGCGTCATTGAGATCGTTGACACCGCGTATCAGCCGGGACGCCCCCCCGTGTTTCTCAGCGTGCGGTACGGGACGATGCCCGAAGCCCGGCTGGAATTTGAAAGCGGAAGGGCGGAAGACCTCGGCCCGATGCGCGACCGCCTAGAGGCCATCGCAGCGGTGCGCGAGGAGTATCGTGATCTCCCGATCTTCCAGCTGAACGAATACCTGCTCACCGAACAGCCTGAGGCGATCACCGACGAGATCGTGGCCGAACTGTTGGAGAGACGCGACGAGAATGGCGAGGCTCTCCTGGAAAGCCCACATCGCCTTCCCAAGGCGAAGTTCGTCGCGCTCGTCCGGCACTACCTCGACGAGTACCGCGATTTGCAGCGAATCCCCGTTCAGGTGACGGTAGGATATCCACTTCGCTTTGGGTACTCCGATCTCCACATCGTCGACACGCCGGGGGTCAACGCGCGTGGCGGACTAGACGAGGCGACGATCAAGTACATCGTCGATGCCGACGCGGTGGTCCTGCTACACCGGGCCGACAACATCGCCAGCAGGTCGCTGGAGCATTTCTTCAAGCATAAGGTGCCGCAGAAGCCCAAGCAGAACGCGTTCCTCTTTCTGACGCACGCCTGGTCGCTAACAGCCGCTCAACGCACGACGCTAGTCCACGAGACGCACTCGCTCTACCCCGAGTCTGAAATCAGGCGGGGGCGTATTCTGGCCATCGACAGCCTCCTCAAGATCATAGCGAACCGCATCGACGCGGGCGAGAAGGTTGAGGCGCTGCGCCGCGACGAAGAGATCAAGCGGTTGCTGGCCTACTACATTCAGGAGGAAGCGGAGCAGCGGGAGAAAGGGCGATCGCCAGACACCGCCACCACGATCCGGCAAGCGCTGGCACGCGACTCCAACTTCGATGCGGCGGAAGCTCTGCTGCGCGAGTTTTCCAGTAAGGCATTTGCGAGCTTCGTAGGCTCGATCTTGACCCACATCGCAGATGCTTATCACGAGCATCGCCGCATCTACGGTGAGCGCATCCATTTGCGCAGGAGCCAGGTGACGCGTCCCCCTGAAGATTTCGAGGAGGAGATTGAACAGCTCAAGGAGATCTTAAAGCGCTACCAGGACGCGCTTGCCTCATTTGGAACGCAGGACCTCGACGCCTTCACCGGCCTCGGCGAAACGCAGGTTGCGTTTTCTGCGCTTGCGAAGCGATACGACAAAGCTCTCTCAGACGCAGCTTCCATCGATGAGATGAAGAAACTTCTCGTCGATTTCAGCAACGAATCCGATGGGTTGCTTAAACAACGAGTGGCGGCTCTCCGAGAGGCGTACGAGCGAAAGATGAGAGAGCTCGGACAGACGTTCGAGTCGAAGTACTCAGTTCATCTTCCAACAATTAGCATGGAAGCGATCACACGTGACGCGGAGGACCGCGCGTACGAGTACATCAAGGTGAAAGGCGATCGGAAGCCGCGCGCGGCTGTGGGCGGAATTATCGGTGCACTCCTCGGAGGCATCGGAGGCTTCCTGGTCGGAGGACCTCCCGGTGCTGTTCTGGGGGCCGCGCTGCTGGGGGGAGCGCAGGCGGCCAAGGAGTTTTTCGATGGTGCTCCTGACCGCCAGCAGAAAATTCGCAATGAGCGCAAACATTTCGAGGAGTTTCGCCAACTGTCTCAACTGGCAGTCCAGAAGTTGAGCGACGATATGACCGAGGCGGTCAGCCTTACGGCTAGTGGGTATCGGGCTGATTTCAACAGCCGGATGGCGTTGGTGGTCGCCGAGCGCTCCTCAGCCTACGACCGCCTGCTCAACGAGCGCCAGGAAGCGGAGGTTCTCCGGGAGGAGATTCGATTTCTCGAAGGACAGGAACAGACGACCGCGAAAGAGCGCGGAACGATCGACGAACTCACCGCAGTCCTCTAAACATCGCGTGCGATACGGGAGGGACACCATGCAATCGACCGAATTTCTTTCGACCCGACAGAGAACGCGGCGTGATGCGGACGAGATCAGCGCTGAGTTGATCGAGTACGTACGCTCGCATTACCTGGAGCCCGGCTCGTCCGACGCGGCGCAAGCAAGAGAGCGCATCGCTGGCTACTTCGAAGCAGTATTGGGACGGAAGGAGCGGCTGCTGCTCGACTCGCTCCTCAACCACGTGGCCAAAGACGCGCTGGAGTCGCTGGCGGGAGCCGACGTCTCGCTTCGTAAGCGCTTCCACGAGTTCAACAGCGCGTGGACAGCGCATACAAGAGAGGCGACGACACTGCCACCAGTGCAGGCGGTGTCATTCGCTCCAGACCGCCGGGTCGTCTATTCTGCGGCCGCGGGACTCTTGGCGGGCGGCGGCGTACGGATGGCCATTGCCCGCACGGCTCTCGCGGCAGTTCAGGTCCCGCTCGTCATCGGCGCGATAGGACTCGCGGCGGCCGTTGTATATCGAGCGGCAACTTCCCACAGTTTTCATGCGATGGAGCGCGAAACATTTGCGTATTTGGATCGCTGGAAGAGCACAACTGTCGCGGCGCTAGAAATGCTCATTGACGACTATGCACGGCAGTTTCAAGTGATGACGGCGAGCAGGGCATCTGAGCACATCTCATAAAAACACTCGTGACGGGCGGCGTTGTGACGCGGTGAAGACGCGGACATAGGAACGGGTGCGCCACTCCTCCTCGCCCGTGGAGAGCGTTTTGGGGTCGACGGCGATCCGCCTGTGCCTCGTTTAGAACGTCGATGCTCATGTCCGCGGTCGTCACGTCGCATACGTCCTCGCGCAACTCTTTGCCATTTTTCGGCGCGAAGAGCATGCCGACCGAGGTGGTTGGTCGCGATTCCGCAGAGATAGTCGCCGTAGGCCAGTTGCGGCGGGCCACCAAAGGCGGCACGTGCGAGATCTTGAATCGCTGTTATTTTGTCCATACGCACCTGCATCCGTACTCTTAGTCGCCGCGCCGATCTCCGCTTTCATTCGCGCGATCTCCATGGGGCAGGATGCCGGCTATCGCCCCCCAGCATGCTGACGCCGTGCGGCTCCCTTCGTCCAAGTGAGGGGCCCACGCTGATATTGACACTCCCAAGACAGAGAACCTTCGTGCGATCATCTCGAACTCTGCCCTAACGTCGAGCGCTGAAGGGCCTCCGCTCGCGGGATAGCGCATCGCTGGCGCGTCGCGAGAGCTTATGTAGTCCGTATCGAAGTGTACCCACACCGGACATCCCTTAGGCAATCTTTCCAACACGTCAGCGAGACATCGACCCTGAAGCACGTCGGAAGCCGCAAGTAGCTCTCTTTCGCCTGGCTCCACATCTCGGGCGCCGATAAGGCAAACACGGGTGTCGGCTAACGGGGAAAGGCCCACGCCTGACAGCAAGGAGGTATCGCCCCTGCCAGTAATCATTGCTAGCGGCATTCCTCCGAGGTGACCGCTCAGCGTCGTCTCTGTCGTGTGGAAGTCGCCGTGAGCATCGAACCACAGCAGGAAGGGGTAAACATCACGTCGCTCGAGGCCGGCTAGACACCCAATGGCACTCAAACAATCCCCACACAAGACGAGCGCCACTTCGCCGCGCGCCGCACAATCAGCGACCACATCTCGTATTGCGCTATTGATGCGAACGATAGCTTCCATCGAACCAGGCTCATCGCCCACCAAGTCAGATGGCAACACGACATCAAAGGTGCCGTGCATGTCCAGATTCAATTCAGCGCGACCGATGAAAAACGGCGCTAAACACGTTTGCATACAGTAACCTCCCAAACGCTCGACCACAATTCAATCGCGCGGTAGCGGCCATGTTAGTCGTCCCGAACCCGAGTCAATCCGAGGCAGCGGGCTACGTTAGCAACATCCTCGCTTTTGGCTAATCGCGTTATCACCGATGCGTAGGGCGACTGCCTCCAACGCTCAAATGAAACTCCGCGATCGTTCGTGTCGGTTGCCATGACTCGCCGCGAGGAAAACGATCGGCCATAGTCAGCGCCAGACTTCGATACTCCGAGGTTCAGTGCTACACATGCGTTCTCCAACGCCTGGAGCGGTTGGGATCGGACGTCCGAAAACTGCAGCTGCAGCCGCGGTAGACTGAGGATGGAGGCATCGGCGAGTATCCGTTCGTGTGCGAATCGCCACTGCATCGAGCACACATGCGCAAGCTCCATAGGACGCCGGTCCGTAAGCAGCAGCTCGCTGAGCTGGCGATCGACGGAGAAGTTGAGTCGAAAGCGCTTCCAGGCTGTCTCGACACTCGTGACGTGATTCGAATACCCAGAAATGCGGAGAGGCAAATCGCTCGGAAGCGTCTGGAAGCCAAAGACGTAATTCCAGCCGTCACAAAGACCTTGGACGGACTCCGCTACGTCCCGAACGAGATGCAGGAGTCGTATGTCTTGTGTCGGAAAGGTGACCCGCCAGAATGGCAGCCGCCAAGCGTTCGAGGGGTCGCGAAGAAGGAGTGTTCCGCATTCAACTTCTGCGGCGCTTGCATGGTGCCAAGGTGGTGGAAGCACGAATGGTGGCTCCTCATAGGACCAAGCCCCGTGCGCGAGCAGGCGAGCGTCGCTTGTATTGCGTAGGATGCCGCAGTCGTAGAAGGAGGACCGAATAAACGGGAAGCAAGACACGCAGCAGTCCAGCACGCGGCGCCTATTGTCGGGCGTGTCGCGGTATCCTTCAGGGAACGCGCGCAGGAGCGTGTCGGCGATCGAACAAGTCACGGCTTCCGGGTGCAGCCGAATCATCTCGAAGGGCCACTGCAGCAACAGACGCCGGTAAAGCTGGGAGGCGTAGAGGTGCCAATCGCTGGTCTGGGCAGCCGGATAGCCTATTTCGGACGACACCTCGTTCAGCAGCCCCTCAACAGCGGATGCGCATGCGTCTGGGGCTTCGAGATCGTCGTAGCGCTCAGACCGTGCCGGATATGCCAAACCGGCCAGAATCAGATGCGGCTTCTCTTCGCCAGGAAGGCTGAGAATCCTGCGGCCCCAAACGTCACACTCGGCGCCTTGCCACTGGAGCATCTCGGCCGTTACGCTACCGCCGCCACGCGAGCTTGAGACGAGAACGCATACGCGCCGCACCCTTGAGGCTCGCGTTGTTTCGCCGCCGTCGCCGGCGGGTCGCAGTCGTGACAGATGCTCGACGATGGCGTGCCAAGCCTGCTGGCGGAGACGCACCACGGCTTCTATGGCGTCCCGTAGACGCCTAAAGCCTGACTGATCGCTCGCTGTTGTCAACGTGAGTCCCCACGTCCATCGTCTATTCGAGGCGCACGTAGTCACTCACCCGCAGTGTGTTCCCGTACGCAGGTGCGACGACTAAATGGTCAAGCACCGCGAGCCGGTCGGCGAGCTGCTCATTCGACCACCTCGTTGCGGAAGCATCGCCGTCATAATTGAGCTTCGCGGCCATCTCACGTACCGCGATGTCCCACTGTCGTACGAATGGATGCAGGAGGAACCCATCCAGTTCTCGCCTGCAGACGACCACAGCGATCTGCAATGGGTTGACCAGCTCGGCAAAGTTGCAGACAACCGCGCAACCTAGATCGGTGACGGCCCGTTGGAGATAGGGTGCAGGCAGGCCGGCGAGCTGCAATCGCCGCTTCTCAAGTTCCCGCAGAAGCTGGTCGAACGGTTTCACGACCATCGACACCTCGCGCTGGATGTCTCGGAAAAAAGCGCGTGTTAGGTACTCCGCGTTTGATCCGCGTCCGTTGATGCCAATCGGCAGTTCCGCAAGCTCTTCGGGCGTGAGACCAGCAACCGTCGGCGTCGCGACCAAAGCCGCGGCCAAGCCACTCTTGACATGGCCGCCATCGCGCACCACAACGAGCGCAGCCTCTTCGTGGAGCGCCGCAAGAACTGGGCAAGCGCCCAAGACGGCCACGTCACACTCACCGCTGAGAAGCGTTCGCACAATGGCGGCGCCAGAATCGTACTCAAAGAATTCGTAGAGAACGTCGTCCGTCGGTGCAGTCGCACGGATTTGTGTCAATGGTGCTGATTCAGCCGTGGGCACTGCGCCTACTCGGATGACCCTGCGTCCCTTTGCGCGGAGCGTTCGCGTGCGGGCTTGGAGGCGCGCTCTCAAGACCTCCTCCCGGAGTGCATCGGAAATCTCAATGCGGCTCGCGATGAAGCGCTCATCCATCGCCATATCGCGCTCGCGGGGCCGCCCCAGGTCGACGGGGACGTCCTGCACGACGTGAGCCGGGCGCGCGCTCAGAACGATGACACGGTCGGCGAGGAGAACGGCTTCTTCGACGTCGTGCGTCACGAGAATGACCGTCATGGGTTTCCGCTCGTGGAGGCGCAAGAGGAGTTGATGCATTTCATCCCGCGTCTGTGCGTCGAGCGCAACAAACGGCTCGTCCAGCAAGAGCACCTGTGGTGCTGGCGCAAGCACGCGAGCGATGGCCACGCGTTGCGCCATACCACCCGAGAGTTGCGCAGGATAGAAGTCTGCAAACGACTCCAGACCAACTCGCTGCAGCAGTTCGGCAACCGACGCACGTCCGTCGCCAACCGTCCCGCCAAAATCGAGACCGAACCGAACGTTGGCCGCCACCGTTGCCCATGGGAACAACCCCAAACGCTGGAAAAGAACACCCCGGTCCGGGGAGGGACCCTGAATCACGGCTCCCCCAACGGTGACAGTCCCACGCGTCGGCGGAACGAAGCCGGCGAGCGTGTGGATAAGGGTCGATTTCCCACATCCACTTGGGCCGACCACGGCCACGAACTCCTTTTCCTGAACGGAGAGGCTCAGGTCCTGGACGGCGGCGGTCGCGTGGTTATCGCCGTGCCTTCGATACTCCACCGTCAGCCGATCGAGGACAACAAACGGCGCTTGTGGTGAGGCATTCAGGGGGATTTCACCCATTGCCAGCCACGCTGCTTCGTGTCCACGGCATCAGGTATCCCGTGCCTAGAACGAACACGCGATCCGATGCGTAGCCAAAGAATCCGAGGACGGCTAAGCCAGCTAGCATCAGATCCGCACGGAACGTCAGGTGCGCCGTCGCAATCCGGAAGCCGAGCCCGCGCGATGCTCCGGCCAGTTCCGCCACAAAGACACAGACATACGCGATGCCAATCGCCAGCCGTACTCCCGCTACGACTTGCGGCAGGGCCGCCGGCAAGATCACGCGAAAGAGCAGCGAAGAACCGCGCGCGCCGAGGCTCCGCGCAGCCCACACGACGGTTCGGTCAATGTCCCGGATTCCGATATGCGTGTTTAACCAGACGGGGAAGAAGGCGCCCCATCCTACGATCGCGATCTTGGACACTTCGGAAATACCGAACCAGAGAATCGCAAGCGGAACGAGCGCGACAGGCGGCAATGCACGAAGCGTGTTGAGTACGGAGCCGATGGTCCGATCGCCGACCGACCACACACCTGTAATGAGCCCAACAAGAAGTCCAACTCCGGTTCCAATCAGCCATCCGAGCGTGACCCGACCGCAGCTTGCGGCAACGTCCTGAACCAAATCACCGCTACGCAGCCACAGGATGAATGCCTTGAGCACAGTCGCAGGCGGCGGGAAGAGCGGGCCGGCATTGCTATGGACCGCCACGAAGTGCCAGACGAGCACGACGGCGATCCACGTCAGCATGCCGCCGAGACGGCCTCGCAAATTGTTCATAAGTAATGCGGAAGAGCGTCTGCCTCTCCGCGCGATCGCGGAACCCACACCGTGCAATCGAGTGCGCTAAACCACGCCTCATAGCGGCGAAATCGCGCATCCCATGAACCTGCAAACGTCGACTCGGGGGGAAGTTGCACCGCCCGCGGAGCCGGCAGCGGCGTGGCCTTGCTGGCCTCGATGAGGACATAGTGCAACTCCGTGAGGCCATGGTCGGCCAACATTCGACGCCAAGAGGTTATTGAATGCCACCGCGCGTAGAGGTCCAGTAGGCGATCGACGGAGATCGAAGAGCCGTAGATGTCCCGCACACGCACGTCATCCCCATCGGAGAAGGCGCTCTCGACGAGCTGCTGCGCAACCGAACTGCCCGGTGACCCGAAGCTGACGGCAAGGCAGACGAAGCGGCCGCCGTCCCGTAACATCGCGCGCGCGTCGGCGATCAGCGGCGATACGATCCGTGTGCCGTATGGACCACCGCCGCTGGTCAGCAGAAGCTCGAGCTCAGGCGGTGTAGGCAGAAAAGGAGGGTTTGCCACGATGAGGTCGAGCTTGCCACGGTCCAAACCCGTGTAGACATCAGCGTGAAGGATCTTAATGGAGTTGGCAAAGCCATTCGCGTCGGTGTTGTGGCGGGCGCAGGCGATCGCCCGTGGGTTCACATCCGTCGCGAGGACAGTCGCGCCGCGCTGCGCTGCGGCGAGCGCCAAGATGCCCGATCCAGTTCCGACGTCGAGAACGGACGTATCAGGCGCCGGGTCCAGGGCAGCTGCCAGGAGCAGCGACTCATCGTCGAACAGCGGGAACACCCGGTCTTGAGCCACACAGCTCGGACCATCGGACTCGATGTCGAGGCCGTTGAAACGCGTGACGGCCACCGGACGATCGTCAGGGGGCCATGGTGCGGAGATGGTCGTGGTCTCGGTTGATCGCATGGCAAATGTTAGTGGTTCGCGAGACACGGTACCAGCGCGCCACTCACGCTGACAGTCGAACGGCCTTCACTGGGGTTGGCGTGACGCGCATTGCCTCACGTCTGGAAATCGCCCGAATTACGTCGTCGAAGGTGATCTCCGCGTCGCGCACCTCGCGCCGCAGCCGCTCTTCGATCAAGTCGTCCAGGAACGCTCGCAATCCTCGGTAGTTATCAGCCCACGGAAGCTCGCAGATCAGACGAAGGCCATTCAGTGAGATACGACTCAGGTTTCCAAGCTTTTCCCGATTGTCATCCCGCCGCTTCAACAGGTGGTGATTAACAAAGATCGCGATGTCATTCTTGCGCTCGCGGAGTGGCGGAATACGGAAGGGCCGCGCCGCCAGACGGAACACCACGGCGGAATTGAAGCCATCTGCGAGCAATTCCTCCGCCGTGCGATTCGAGCCGAAAACGATCTGAATGTTGATCGTCTCGTCGCGGTAGATATCGCCTTTTTTTACCGGGATCTGATGCGGCTTATCAAGCACACGCAACAGATTGTTTGCTATTCCGGGTTCTGTTGTGTTGATTTCATCCAGGAAAACAGTGCCCGACAATTCATGTATCCGAAAAAGGACGCCCGGCTTCTCGCTTGAGCCGAACATCAGCTCTGCGAAGTTCCGCTGATTGAGCAGGCTCGTATTGAAGGCATCGTAATTAAACAGCGGCGCGCTTCTGAGGAGCTCAAGGACCGCTTTCGCCGTGGGGGCATCGCCCTTCGAAATTTTAACCGCATTGAGAAGCTCCGCGGAGGCCGATGACCGGAGACGGAGCCATTCAGGATCCTGTATTGCGGCTAAGTGGATCTTGGCCTGCACTTCAGTCGCTAGCATTGCCGGTCCATATTTCTCACCTCCCGCGATGGCTGACGCCGCCGTGAAATGCTGGGTGTTTTCGCCGCCATCTCCGTTTAGTACTCGGGGGCTAAGGAGATGGCAAAGGGTCGCGATGTTTTCTTTGCCGCAGCCTGGCTCAGAACTAAAGAAAAAGGTTCTTCCCTTGGTCAGTCCGTCTTTGCCGACGCCGTCGCGGGCGGCCGAGGCGATGCGGTCAAAGAGCTGAAGCATGCGTTCATCCCCGCCCGTCATCCGGAATACATCCAAGTCCGGCCACTCGTCCTCACCCCTGCCATATAATAGTGGCTGCAGATTTTTCTTCAGCCAGCCGCGATATTGGTTGACGTCCTCTTGTACGCGCTTATCGAGGTATGCGCAGCTTCGAATGACATCCTCAATCCCTACGATGTCGCGACCATTCGCCACTTGAAGAGCGTTTAGTTCGCGAAGCGCAAGAGCGCGAACAATTGGCGAGAAGACTCTGCTAATCGAGTCGATGGTTTGTTGTGACGGCTTGCCGACATACGCTCCGACAAATGTGCCGAGCTGGGGTAGATCACGTTCAAGCATGCTGGAACCATCGAAACAGCACGGAACGACAAGGACATGAACCTCCGGGGACCGTGCACGAATCGATAGGAAAAAGGAAAAGACGAAGGCGCGCCATACGGCGTTCTTTTCATCTCTGTCAAAAATGTCCGGGGCTGCGATCGGTCGTTCGGGTGGCATGAGCTTGTAAAGCTTCTCAAGAACGCCAGCCATGCGGTCAACGGACGCCGTTGCAAGATTCTCAAGCTTCCCGAGGCCGAGGATAAACCGGTAGAAGCGACGGCCCTCAACGTAGTTCTCAAGCAGTTCGTTTAGAAGTCTCTTTTCCTCAGCGGAGACGTATAGGTATCGATCAGAGTCGGGGAATGGCGATTGCTCTTCGCCGCCGAATTGGATCCAGAGCGGCTCGCGCACCGTTTTCCAGACAGGAATGTTCAATCGTTGTGGTGCTTCGTCGTACGCGTATTCGTGCTGGGACAGCTCTAGGGGCTGTATGCCGCTCTCGTTCAAAAGCTCGGGCTCAAGGATGACCCGAAACCACTTTCCAAGTGTTTGGCTCACGTAATGAAATGCCGAGACGATGATTGTGGGCGATGGAGCAGCTGGGTCACGAAGCACCTCTTCATCCTTCGGAACCTGCGCCTTCATGGCTGAAGGCGAAACAGCGGGTTGAGACACGCCATGAGTGCCCTCGTTGCCACGCCTCTTTTTGCCGCGAGCCGGTGTGGATGACGCGCCCGGCGAAGCATTTCGGGCGAGAAGGGTGGCAGCATCATTCGATCGGTTCCCGTCATCGGCACGGGTGGCCTGGAGTTCGCGAGCGGACACCTCGGCTGGCGACGCGGATTTCAGAACGGCTTTCAAGTCGGTTTGCGGTGCAAGCTGAGACAAGACGTCATGCGTAAAGAGGCGTTGGAGGTTCTCTGAAAAACTGCCGTCGCGCCGTTGCTGAAGATCTTGTAGAAGATCTCTCAGAACGCCTTCGGTGCCGTTGTTTGCCATTGCGTGAACTTTCTATCGCGTAATGGGGTCGGCGGTCATGGCGTAGCGGTTGCCTTACTAAGAACTTCAGGTTTGAGCACACGTTCGAACTGTGGTTCCGAGCTCGGCGCTGGCAGCGACCCAGAACGCACGGCGAAATCCGCTTCGCGTCGTAGTAGATCGGGGAGCACACGATCGGTCGTGATGGTGAACTGAAACATCGGCCAAATTTCACGCAGCACATTTGGGTCAAGCTGGGTGAATCGAGCGACGCTCGCCTGCGCGCCATTCGGATCCCGCCTGATGTCGTCCGCGGCTCGCTGCAGAGCGCGTAGGAACGAGACAAAGGCGTCTTGCCGAGCGGCGAGGGCCTTTTCTGTCGTCGCGACATTGAAGATTTCGGTGTAGACCGACGGGTCCTCGACCACCAACGCGTTCGATCCGAGAACTGTAGCCGCGTTGTGGATATGGGGTTCGAAGATACTAATAGCCGCGACGTCCTTTCTGGTGATCGCCGTCACTAGGTCCGGTGGCTGTAAATGTACGATCGCCACTTCGGCGGATGGTACGTGGTGCTTGGCCAACAGCGCGTCGAGAAAGAATTCCCCGCTGCTACCCTTGAACGTACCGACCTTCTTGCCGCGAAGGTCCGCAGGAGACGCGATTGCGGCGTCCTTGCGGGCGAGCAGTTTGACGCTTTTCCCAGATCGTTCGATTGTCGCGAGTACTGCTGGCGCCTGCCCGGACATGAGCGCGTACATGATTGGGACGTCGGCGACCGTCGCAACATCGGCCGCCCCTCCGAGCACCGCGTCAAAGGCGAGCTTGCCCGTAGGGAAACGGCTGACGGTGACGTCGAGGTTTTCGCGTGCAAAGTAGCCGCGCTCTGCGGCGATGATCACAAGCGCGGACTGCGGCACCGGATTCACAGCAACCCGAAGAGATGCGCGCGCTGCGGGGGCCGCTGAAGTTGTGCGTCCCTCATCTTTCGCGCAGCTAGCGAGGAGCAGTAACATTATGGTGAACAACGCACTTGGACGCCGAGGATGATTCATCAGGTACTCCTTCACGGCAGCACCCTCCTCGCCAGCTCTCTGCCTGTCGAGTGAGGGATATCATCATTTGTGGTAGCTCGAGCCACTAAGGGGAGTGACCTGGAGAGAAAATTCCCTACCCCTCGACTGAAAAACGGCAAGATTCAAGGTTCCCCAGCGGATAGCCGCGTCGGCGAGTTCTGATGACTCGCCGTGTCCTCGCATTCTGCCGTATTCCTAACGCCGATGAGCCCGAGCACGATGCCGCGCACCAAGGCTGCAATCGCGAGCGTGCGAGGGTAGCCCCCGCGCCGCTTGGCGAAACGGGGATAGTCGTGACCGGACGGACGCGGACGGGTGACAAGTCGCCGGCAACTCAGGATTCCCCGAAGCCGCACGCGGCGTTAGCAGATCACGCTAGACCGAACGCATGCTGTCCACTTTAAAGATGGACATCGAGTTCCCTCGTGTTGGTTGTTCTGGGACGACCAACGGACTGGGTCGGCTTGGTAACGTAAGCGGCGTTCCATCGTCTGAAATGAACGCGAAATGAGCTGTCTGCCGAAGGGCAGCATTGACGCTTTTGCAGAAAAGCGTGAATGGCCGTCATGTCCTCGCGATCTCCTTCGACGAGCGCACGCGCTGGTAGGTCGCGTCTCGCCGCTTATTCGTTACTTGGGCGTAGATCATCGTGGAGGAGATGCTCCGATGGCCGAGCCAGTCCTTCACGTCTGCCGAGTCGATGCCTTCGTTCATGAAATGCACGGCGATGCTGTGCCGGAAGACGTGCACGTTCCGCCGGCCCTCCGGCAGGTTGGCCGCCGTCGCATAGCGCCGGAACAGGTAGTAGATCATCGAGGGTGAGATCGCGGCACCCGGTCGCCTCGTGCTCTGAAAGAGAAACCGGCCGTTGCCGACGTGCCGCGTCGGCAGGTAGTCGCGCAGCAGCGCGATCGTCTTCGGATGTAGCCGGTACATGCCTGGGATCCCTTGCTTCACTCGGCTGATCCAGATGGACCTGTGGCGGAGCGAGACGTCGTCCACGCTGATGAGCGCGACTTCGCGACGTCGCAGCCCGTGACGGTAGATGAGGTCGAACAGCAGCCGATCTCGAAGGTTCTCCCTCGGGATCGCGGCGAAGAACTGTTCGACCTCCTCTTTCGATACGTAGCGCACGCCAGATGGGCGCGTGGTCGGGACGTTTCGTTCTGCCGACACGAGGCCGGTGAGTTTGACGCTTTTCTGCATTTTCGAGAGACCGGAAGGAAGAAGGCGGGAGCAGTCTCAGTATGGCGAAGCATCGCCCGCCGCGCACGAGCCATCGGCCTGCTGACACTTCTCTTCGCCCCGGTGGCCTCCCACGCTCAGACGCCGCCCGAGGAGATCCAGCAGGTGGCGGCGCCGGCCGACACCACCGCCTGCTACCCGCTCACACGGCCGCTCGTGCGACGCCGCGCCGTGCGCTTCGGCGGCTCAGCCTGCACCTCGAAGCCCACGGTGCGGCTGACGTTCGAAGGCTCCGCCTGCGACGGGGAGCCGGTCCGTGTCTCGTGGCAAGCCTCGGAGCCGAACGCCCGCGTCCACATCCGCGACGTGGCGTGCGACCTCCCCTCCTCGGGGGCGATGGTGGTCACTGCGCGCGCGAACATGACGCTTCGGCGATCGCGACCACCTGCGACATCGGGCCTGAGACGACGGCAGCAGTGCCGATCGAGCCACCGCCGATCATTAATAGCTTCGGGGCGGAACACGGGGCGCTCGCGCCCTTCACCTTTACGACGCTCCAGTTCAGCTATGAGCACGGCTCGTTCTGGTCGATCGAGGGCGCGCAGCCCTTCCGGGACGCGCTCGCCGGGTCGAGCGCGTTCGGCGGCAGCGCGCGCGTCTACTTCCCTTCCCTTCCGGCCGAGCCGGTCCTCACGGTGACCGGCCGCTGCGGCGCGAGCTCGATGACGCTGCCGATCGCCCGCTGCATCGGCGAGGCGCCGGCCGTCGACATCGGGCAGGCGAACGGCCGCGTTGCAGTCGGCCAGCAGCAACGCTGGCTCTTCCTCGCAGGTTCCTCGATCACGCGATGGTGGGTGGAGACGGATAATGGGACGGTCACGCCCGCGGCCGGCGCGCGCTCGGCGAACGGCGAGATCGAGGTCGTGTACACGCCGGCGCGCGCCGGCGAAGCAAACATCACCTTCTACGGCGACAGTGCGTGCGGCTCCGCCGGGATCGGCGGACCCGAGACGGTGTGGACCTGCGCGAAGCCGCTCATCGAATCGTTCACGGCGGGCAAGGCGTCGCTTGCGGTCGGCGAAAGCACATACGTCTCCTACACGACGCAGGAGCGGCACGGCGAAGTGGGAAGCGTCGCATCGTCGCTCGGCAACGCTCTCGGCGGGCCGGTGCATTCGCCACCCGAGACGCGGCACACCTACACGGCGACGCATGCCGGGACGGACACGGTGACCCTCACCGTCGACACGCCGTGCGGGCCGGCAACGGCGAGTGTGCAGATCGTCGTGCGGTGAGCGTGCGGCCGTCGACGCCAGTCAGGATCGGTTTGAACGCCACCATTCCGCACGCTTCGTGTCTTTCGGAGGGACAGGGCACGCGCATGTCGAAAGCGTGCGCGAACACTGCTCCTGTGACGGACCAGGAGGAGACCGGACATGGCAGGATCGTTCGTGATCGAGAAGGGCCGCAGCGGCAAGTACCGGTTCAACCTGCGCGCAGGGAACTACGAGACCATCCTCACGAGCGAGACGTACGAGACGAAGAGCGGCGCGGAGAACGGCATCGAGTCCGTCCGCAAGAATGCGAAGGACGATGCCCGCTACGTCCGCAAGACCGCGACGAACGGGAGCCCGTACTTCACCCTTACCGCGACGAACGGGCAGGTGATCGGCACGAGCGAGATGTACTCCTCCACCACGGCGCGCGACAGCGGCATCAAGTCCGTGAAGGAGAACGCTCCGGACGCGACCGTGATCGACCGCACCTGAACGGGAGCCGGGCTGCGGCTGCGGCGCGGCTCTGGTTCTTACAGCGTGGGGACAGAGGCCCAAGGTGCGGAGCGACTTCCACATCGGAACCGCACCAGAGGAGTTACGCGAGCGCGAGGAGCACACCGATCGCGATGCCCTGCACGAGCGTCGCGAGCACGAACGTGCCCGGGCGCTTGGCGAAGGCATCACGGAGCCATCGGCGTCGCCGGGGTGCGGCGGCCGGGGTGGTGTGGGCGCGCAGGCTGATGATCTCCGCGAAGCCGCATGAGGGCCGACGACACAGCACGCCGTGGACGGCTTGGATGCCGTCGACAATCGTCAGCTCCTGGAGCCAGGACTTCGGCCACGCGTGACTTCCCGGCTGTGCCGCGCACCGGGGGCAGACGGTGGTCGTGCTTCTCCACGCGTGCTGCTTTTCGAGCGCCGTCATGCGGGTGCGGGTTGCGCGAGCGCCCAGGCGACGTGCTTCCGCACATGCGCCGCGGCGTCCGCGAGTCGGATGACCTCGAGGCCGTCGAGCCACATGTAGGTCTCGGGCTCGTCACGATCGAACCGCCGAATGACGCCGAAGACGGAGCCATCGGGTGTTTGATCGATATCGCGGATCGCCCCCCACGGCTTCACCCGAATCGGCGTCGAGGAGCACGTGCGTGTAGCGAGGAGCGTTCATAGGATTACAGGGTTAAGGAGTTCCGGTGCTCGCCGTGTGCGTGTGGGTTTTCAAAGAGACCAGCTGCGAGGAGAAGCCGGTGCGACGTGGAAGTCGTCCGCAGTCGAAGGAAAACATGCGGACCGGAATCCATCGCCGAATCGGTCGAAGTGGGAGCGAGTGTGAGATTGCACGAGAGCCACTCGCCCCGACGCGACGGACTTACACGCCGTCAGGCAGATCGCTGAGGATGGCGTTCGAGACGCCATCCCGCTTCTTCCACGTCAGCATGTTCACTTCGTCCGCGCGGATCTCGGTGACGTAGCGGCGCTGGCCGTCCTTCTCGTAGGCGCGATTCAGGATCATGCCCTCGACATAGACGCCTTGGCCTTTCGCGAGGTACTTGCCGCAGATTTCGGCGAGCTTCCCCCAGGAGGTCACCCGGTGATAGTCGGTGACGTCCTTCTTCGCGCCCTCGGAGGTGGTATCCCGGTGCGTTGCGACCGGGAAGGTCACGCGCACCCGTCCGGCGGTCGTGGTGGACTGCTCCGGATCGGCGGCAAGGTGGCCGACGAGGATCACTTTGTTCACGCTTCGCATAGGAGTGGAGTGAAAGGATGGCTTGAGAAAGAACCGCGTGAGCGGCTGACGAATCAGCCGGTGCAATCTCACGACTCGCGAGCAGCAGCATCGCTGATGCGGACGGCATCGTCAGGCGACTCGGTCGAAGTCGCGTCCCATTCACGGCGATGAAGAGGCGACGGAGATTTGCACGCTACGACCGCCTCCCGAGAAGCCGTCTTCTCGCGTGTGGTTAGACCGCCGCCGCGATCGCGTCAGCAATGACGCGCGCGGTCTTGACCGCATGCGCCGAGCGATGGTCTGCATCGGCGGCGAGAGGCCGCGCGGCGGCCGGCGTCGGCGGCGCTCCGGGAACGAACCGCACCATGGTTCCGAAGTACGGAGGCACCGCGCGGCCGACGTGGCGAATCATGTCTGCGCGCACGAGACCTTCGTACGGCGACGACCGACGGAGGTACGCGCCTTCGACGCGGATGCGTTGCCCGGTACGAAGGGCGGTGTCTGCGAACCGCGCCATCGGGCCATAGAGCGTCACGGCGTACTGCTTCGGGCGAACGGTTCCGACGCGGACGCCGAATCGGAACCGCGGAAGACCCGAGCGGGTGAACGTGAGGCTGCGAACGGCGTCCGTGACCATTCCGACCATGCGAATGTTGATCGCCATAGGTGTGGGGATAGAGGTTTGAGAAAGATCAGTGCGGCGCGTAGCCGAGTGCTGTGCAAAATCTCCCGTCGCGGAAACCATTGTAGTAGTCAGCGGCGGACGATCTGCGGAAACGGTCGAAATCCTCCTATCGGGGGCGCAGGTAAGCGTCATTTCACACTTTCGCCA